>VOFD01000379.1_pt1 | contig 1338000 bp, 1209 predicted proteins | sample 5384101 | NCBI WGS metagenome assembly VOFD01 (sample SAMN12384723, study PRJNA508395) | human gut metagenome | isolation source: healthy gut C | host: Homo sapiens | reverse complement strand
GTAAAACCCTGTTTTACAGCATATTTTCCGCGAATATCAAAAAAAGATGAAAAAAAGTGTGTGGAGTGTGTTGCGGAATCGGATAAAGTGCGTACTTTTGCACCCGCTTTCGGGAGCGAAAGCCTCTGAACGATGAAAGGCTGGCATCTTTCCCCGCTTGGGGTGGTATCTTTCGTGCCGCGGTCCGACCGCCCCGGAAAACCTCCCCGAAAAAAAACTTGAAAAAAGTTTTGGTGGAATGAAAAAAAGTGCTTACCTTTGCAACGCTTTTCCGCTGAAAACGACGCGGGAAGGGAAGACAGAGAGGTCATTGAAATTCTTTAGATATGCAGGAGACGAAAAAGTAGTACAAGCGACGGTTTCTTTAGGAGCGGCTTTATATATAATAAATGTATATAGGAGCCGTGATGAAAAAAGAAGACCCATACCCTGAAATTCAGAATAATAAAAAGAACAAGGATATTTTACAATGAAGAGTTTGATCCTGGCTCAGGATGAACGCTAGCTACAGGCTTAACACATGCAAGTCGAGGGGCAGCATGTATCCGGCTTGCCGGATACGATGGCGACCGGCGCACGGGTGAGTAACGCGTATCCAACCTGCCCCGTACACGGGGATAGCCTTCCGAAAGGGAGATTAATACCCGATGATGTCAGGAGTTCGCATGTAAACCTGACTAAAGTCGGAAGAAAGTATATTACGGAAATAGATAAGGGCGTACGGTGGATGCCTAGGCTCTCGGAGGCGATGAAGGACGTGGGGTGCAAGCAACCTTTGATCCGCGGATATCCGAATGGGACAACCCGGTGTCCTGAAGGGACACCATCCCGCACAGCGGGAGGCTAACGCAGGGAACTGAAACATCTTAGTACCTGCAGGAAAAGAAAATAACAATGATTCCCCCAGTAGTGGCGAGCGAACGGGGAAGAGCCCAAACCCGCCCTGTTACGGCAGGACGGGGGTTGTAGGACTGCGGCATCGCATGAACGATGGCGAGCGGAACGCTCTGGAAAGAGCGACCATAGACGGTGATAGTCCGGTACGCGAAGCCATAGGAAGCGTAGCAGTATCCTGAGTAACGCGGGACACGTGAAATCCTGCGCGAATCAGCCGGGACCATCCGGCAAGGCTAAATACTCCCGAGAGACCGATAGTGAACCAGTACCGTGAGGGAAAGGTGAAAAGCACTCCGAACAGGAGGTTGAAATAGTCCCTGAAACCGTACGCCTACAAGCGGTCGGAGCAGCATCAAGCTGTGACGGCGTGCCTTTTGCATAATGAACCTACGAGTTGCCGTCGCCGGCAAGGTTAAGGGAAATGATTCCCGCAGCCGAAGCGAAAGCGAGTCTGAACAGGGCGTCCAGTCCGCGGCGGCAGACGCGAAACCGTGTGATCTACCCTTGTCCAGGATGAAGTCCGGGTAACGCCGGATGGAGGTCCGAACCGATAAGCGTTGAAAAGCTTCCGGATGAGGTGAGGGTAGGGGTGAAAGGCCAATCAAACTCGGAGATAGCTCGTACTCCCCGAAATGCATTTAGGTGCAGCCTTGTACGTTCCAGACCAGAGGTAGAGCGACTGATAAGACGCGAGGGCTTCACCGCCTATCAAGTCTTGACAAACTCCGAATGCTGGTATTGCCAAAGTACAGGAGTGAGGGCGTGGGTGCTAAGGTCCGCGCCCGAGAGGAGAACAATCCAGACCGTCGTCTAAGGCCCCGAAATAACCACTAAGTTAGTCTAACGAAGTCCGGTTGCAGAGACAGCTAGGATGTTGGCTTGGAAGCAGCCATTCATTTAAAGAGTGCGTAACAGCTCACTAGTCGAGGAACCGGGCGTGGATAATAATCGGGTATCAAGTGGTTTGCCGAAGACTCGGGATCAATACGATCGGTAGGGGAGCATTCCATCGGCGTTGAATGTCTTCCGTGAGGAGGGCTGGAGCTTATGGAAAAGCAAATGTAGGTATAAGTAACGATAAAGGGGGCGGGAAACCCCCTCGCCGAAAGACCAAGGTTTCCTGATCAACGCTAATCGGATCAGGGTAAGTCGGGCCCTAAGGCACAGCCTAACGGCGTAGCCGATGGCAGAAACGGTAAAGATTCCGTTACTGCCGCATGTGGTGACGCGGGGACGCAGGAGTGACACCGCCGCCACCTGACGGAATAGGTGGTTGAAGGGTGTAGGAGTTGATTCCGGCAGGCAAATCCGCCGGGAGATCCGAACCTGAGAGTATGGCGCGTCCTTCGGGACAAGCCAATAGCGCGGGTAAGCGTGCTGCCGAGAAAATCCGCTACGCATAACACATGCGGCACCCGTACCGAAACGGACACACGTGGTCGGGTAGAATATACTAAGGCGCTTGGGTGAGTCACGGTTAAGGAACTAGGCAAATTGACCCTGTAACTTCGGGACAAAGGGTCCCTACCCCGGCAACGGGGAGGGCGCAGCGAATCGGTCCAGGCAACTGTTTACCAAAAACACAGGGGGCTGTGCGAATTCGAAAGAAGAAGTATACAGCCTGACACCTGCCCGGTGCCGGAAGGTTAAGAGGAGAGGTCATCGCAAGAGAAGCCTTGAATTGAAGCCCCGGTAAACGGCGGCCGTAACTATAACGGTCCTAAGGTAGCGAAATTCCTTGTCGGGTAAGTTCCGACCTGCACGAATGGTGTAATGATCTGGACGCTGTCTCAACCGTGAGCCCAGTGAAATTGTAGTATCGGTGAAGATGCCGATTACCCGCGATGGGACGAAAAGACCCCGTGAACCTTTACTATAGCTTAGCATTGGATCTGGGCACGTGATGTGTAGGATAGGCCGGAGGCATTGAAGCAGGTACGCCAGTATTTGTGGAGCCGCCGTTGAAATACGGCCCTTTATTTGTTTGGATTCTAACTCCTAGTTGGAGGACATTGCTTGGTGGGTAGTTTGACTGGGGTGGTCGCCTCCAAAAGCGTAACGGAGGCTTCTAAAGGTGCCCTCAGGACGATCGGTAACCGTCCGCAGAGTGTAATGGCATAAGGGCGCTTGACTGGGAGACATACAAGTCGAGCAGGTAGGAAACTAGAGCATAGTGATCCGGTGTTTCCGTATGGAAGGGACATCGCTCAAAGGATAAAAGGTACTCCGGGGATAACAGGCTGATCCCTCCCAAGAGCTCATATCGACGGAGTGGTTTGGCACCTCGATGTCGGCTCGTCACATCCCGGGGCTGGAGAAGGTCCCAAGGGTTGGGCTGTTCGCCCATTAAAGTGGCACGCGAGCTGGGTTCAGAACGTCGTGAGACAGTTCGGTCTCTATCTATCGTGGGCGCATGAAATTTGCGCGGCTCGGGCACTAGTACGAGAGGACCGTGCTTGACCGACCTCCGGTTTACCGGTTGTGCCGCCAGGTGCACCGCCGGGTATCCGCGTCGGGATCGGATAAGCGCTGAAAGCATCTAAGCGCGAAGCCGGCCGCAAGATAAGATTTCAATGAGGGTCGTCAGAGACTATGACGTTGATAGGACGCAGGTGTATAGGTGGAGACACCACAGCCGAGCGTTACTAATTGCCCGAAATTTCCGTATTTGGCGTTTTTTCCAAATCTTGTCGTGTTTGCATGTTTGTCTTTCACGGCCGCAATGAAATTGAGGTGGCTTTGGCGCGGAGGTTCCACCCCTTCCCATTCCGAACAGGGCAGTTAAGCTCCGCCACGCCGATGGTACTGCGCAAGCGGGAGAGTAGGTCGCCGCCGTTTTGACAGGGCAGAGTTCCGGTGGGTGTAGAAACCCCGATGCGAACTCTGCCTTTTTTTATGCCCCCGCGCGGGGAAACCGAATAGGCTTGTATGTCGTAAAATATGGATTTTATTGAGATGTTTTGAGCGGTTTTCCATATTATTTTCATTACTTTTGGGCATTAATCACTAATATCTGAAAAAACATGAAACTGACATTTCGCATCCGGTATCGCACTGTGTGGGGGGAGAACCTTTGTGTTTTGTTAAACGATGATGAAACGCAAATCATATCTCTTTCTACCCGCAATGGTGATGAATGGCAGGGAAGTTTTGAATATATTCCGGTTGGGTCGAATCAGCTCGTAACCTATCGGTATGCCGTTTATCGGGATAATATATGTATACGTAAAGAGTTGGGAGCTATATCTCATCTATTCTATTTAGGGAATGCCCAGCAGAATCATTATGTAATTGATGATTGCTGGAGAGACTTGCCTGCCGATTCTTATCGTTACAGTTCTGCATTCAATAGTATTTATACTCCTCAATCTTATAATAAGCTATCCGACAGCGTCGGAAGTTGTATTACGTTTCGTGCCCTTTGTCCGGAGTTGGGCAATCGGAATCAGGCGTTGGGACTTATAGGAAGTTGCAATGCTTTAGGAAGTTGGGAATATTGCCGTCCGCTACGTATGCAGGAAGTAAGACCTAATGTATGGCATATAACGCTGGATGCTTCCTCTTTGCAATTACCTTTCGAGTATAAGTTTGTAGCCATAAATGCCGAGAGTGGAGCGGTGGAAGAATGGGAATCCCGTCCGAACCGACTTTTCAACGTGCAGCCTTTACAGCGTGGTGAGACTTATCTGCCGATGGAAACAGAAGTTTTTTTTGCACTTCCAGCCCGTAAATTTGCAGGTTCCGCCATTCCTGTTTTTTCGCTTCGTTCGGAAGGTAGTTGCGGAGTTGGGGATTTCGGCGATTTAAAGACGTTTGTATCATGGGCTGCCAGTACAGCGCAGCACGTTGTACAGATTTTGCCTATTAATGATACGAGTATAACCGGAAGTTGGACCGATTCTTATCCTTATAACAGCATTTCCATTTATGCTTTTCATCCCATGTACATCGACCTCCGTCAGCTTCCTGCTTTGGCGGATGCCCAATTTGCTAGTCGGTTTGAAGAAGAACGGGCTCGCTTGAATGCCTTGTCGGTAGTAGACTATGAGGCAGTTAACCGGTTAAAGCAGTCCTACTTAAAAGAAGTTTACCGGCAAGAAGGAGAAAATGTATTGAAATCGGATGAATTTAATACCTTTTTCGCTGATAACCGACATTGGTTACAGCCTTATGCTGCATTCTCTTATTTGCGTGATTTATACGGAACATCTGATTTTCATTGCTGGGAGGCATATAACAAGTACGATGAGGAGGAAATACAGCAACTGTGTTCGCCTGAAAGCGATGCTTATACATTCATCGGGTATTATTATTACATGCAATACCTGTTACATGTACAATTGCTCGCCGTAGCCGAATACGCCCGTCGGAAAGGAGTTATTCTGAAAGGAGATATTCCCATCGGAATCAGTCGTACCAGTGTAGAGTCGTGGGTAGAACCTTATTATTTCAATATGAACGGGCAGGCAGGTGCACCGCCTGATGCTTTTTCCGTAAATGGTCAGAATTGGGGGTTCCCTACTTATAATTGGGAGGTTATGGAGAAAGATAATTACCTGTGGTGGCGCCGCCGCTTTGCTAAGATGGCAGAATACTTCACGGCATACCGCATCGACCATATATTAGGGTTCTTCCGCATTTGGGAGATTCCCACGCACAGCGTTCACGGGCTGTTGGGACAGTTTGTGCCCTCTTTGCCAATGAGTGCCGATGAAATCCGCAGTTTCGGGTTGAACTTCCGTCCCGATTTCATGCTTCGTCCGTTTATCAGCGAATACATTTTGAATACTGTTTTTGGCGAACAGAGTGATTACGTGCGCGAAACCTTCGTACGTCCGCTTCATCATGATTTGTATGAGATGCGTCCGGAATTTGATACGCAGCGCAAGGTGGAAGCCTTTTTCGAAGGAAAGACCGATTCGGAAAGCATTTGGTTGAAAGAAAAACTATATGCTTTAATCAGCGATGTATTGTTTGTTGCCGACCGTAATAATCCGGAATTGTATCATCCGCGTATCGCTGTTCAGAATGATTACATATTCAAGCAGCTCGCCGAGCAAGAGCAGGAAGCCTTTAACCACCTGTATAATCATTATTACTACCAGCGCCATAACGAGTTTTGGTATCATGAAGCCATGAAGAAACTACCCGTACTTACTCAGTCTACGCCAATGCTGGTTTGTGGAGAAGATTTGGGGATGGTTCCCGACTGTGTATCGTGGGTGATGAACGAGCTGCAGATACTCTCGCTTGAAATTCAGCGTATGCCGAAAGCAATAGGCCGCGAGTTCGGGTGCCTTAACGAATATCCGTTCCGTTCTGTTTGTACGATTGGAACGCACGATATGCCTACCTTGCGCGGCTGGTGGGAAGAAGATGCTGCTCTGACCGAGCGTTTCTATCACAACGAACTTCATCATTGGGGAGAGGTTCCGAAACATGCTCCCGGTTGGCTCTGCAAAGAAATCATCGAACAGCATCTGCAAAGCCCTTCCATGCTCTGCGTGCTTGCATGGCAGGATTGGACTTCGATAGACGAATCATTGCGCAATCCCGATGTACAGGCAGAGCGTATCAACGTGCCGGCAAATCCGCATAACTATTGGCAGTGGCGTATGCACATCACGCTGGAAGAACTCATGCAGGCCGATGAACTGAATGATGCCATCCGGCAAATGATTCAGTCGAGCGATAGAAATACAGCGTGCTAAGGGATATGAATCAGCTTGTGTGTTTGCAGACTTAACCGCCATTGGGGATGTGCTTTGATGTAAGCGATGACTTCCTCCGTATTGCTGCACGAACAAGGCTGTAAGAAATAATGCAGGGCAGGCAGGGCAAGATAAGATTCCACATCTTGCCCTGCTCCTGTATAAACCACTTACTTCGTCTATTCGTTTTACATTGAGTTTGCCTCCTTGCTTGGGCGAGCAGGTAACCCAGTCTATTGCTTCAGGGAGTACACACGTTCCGTTGGTTTCGATGGCAACATATTTGCCGAGTGCGTGCAATTTCTCCACCAAGTCATCATCAATCCACAAGCCCGGCTCTCCTCCCGTAAGAATAACCATCCGGCACGGAAAAGCCGACACCCGTTCCAATAATTCCTCGTCCGTCATAAGCGTTCCGCTTTCATGGCGGGTATCACAGAAGTCACATTTCAGATTACAACCCGAAAACCGAATAAATACGGCAGGCGTACCCGTATGGAAGCCTTCACCCTGAAGACTGTAAAACAGTTCGTTAATCTTTCTCATAGATCGCCGTGTTTCCTTCCGATTCACACACTTCTACTTTGTAACAGTTCTCCACCTCGTCGCATATCCATCGGGCGATATTTTCCGCCGTAGGGTTAAACGGAAGTACGTCATTCAAGTGCTTATGGTCGAGCTTGTCTTTCACTTTTTCCTTGATGTGAGTAAAGTCGGTTACCATTCCGTCGGCGTTCAGTTCTTTAGAGCGACAGTAAACGGTCACTATCCAGTTATGACCATGCAAGCATTCGCATTTGCTCCGGTAAGAGAGTTTCAGAAAGTGCGAAGCTGAAATTTCGATTCGCTTGATAACGGTGTACATAATTGTCTTATTAAAAATCTTTGGTTAGATAATATAAAGTAAAGACGCTTAATGTCACCTCAGCGTCGGTGCAAAGATACGGATAATTTTGTAGCTGGACTATAAATCGAATATAGATTGAGTCTTTTTATCGGTTGTTGTACTGTATCGATGAAAGAGAAAACAATAGGACTATTGTATATTGAAATCCTGTTCATTACCCACAGTCAGAGAGTACGACTGCGGTGTGTTGATTTCCAATGTACCTTTAAGGATGCGTTTCTTTCCGGATTTCGGGTGACTTACATAAATATCGCAATCTACGCCTATTTGTTTGTACCAACACCCCATGTAGCAGGTTATTAGTTTGTAGGGGCCGACAGGTATCTCTTCATGGACTTTGAGTTTTTCTTCCGAAGTCGTGAGGTATTGCGTGGTTTCGCTGAGCTGCATGGTTGTTCCTTTCATTACAAGTTGCATGATAATGTTCGTGTTCAGCCATTCTATTTCGGGAACGGGAACTGTCGGTGCATCTTTTCCGAATATCTTCAGTAGCTCGGTTTGTCTGTACGAAGTGTCCATGATGTATAAGTCCGTAAAGGAATATTCTTGGTCGAAATATTTGTAAGGTGTTATAATATGAGTGCTCACGTCCGGAGTCGCATTTATCAGAGTTATGACATTCGTCCGGTAAATCACGCTATCTTGAGATGTGTAAGGATTTAACGTGTACACGATGCTGTCGAGTTCGTATCTTGATGAAGGCTTTAACTCTACGGAAATTTCCCTTTCGTCATAGTCGTTTCCCACGTTTACGGTCAGCATCATAGGCTCAAGGTTCATGTTTTCGGGCTTTGAGAAACACAGATGCGTTTCGTCCGTGCGCTCGATGGTGAGATGGATGTCCGGCTGATCGATTACCATCTTAACCGTTTCTTCTTCCGACATATAGAATGGAGAGTTCATCGCAATCAGGTGACCGTCTTTTGCGTAGATGTCTCCGAGGACTTCGCGGAACGCTCCGTCTTCGTCGGTGGAGAATACGTTTCTTATAACCCAGTTTGATGCTTTGAAGCTGACGGTTACGGTGGAGTCGGTATCCGAAAGTTTTATTTCTTCCGCCGATGGTGCATAGTCGTTGATGAACACGTCGCCGTTGCATCCGCAGAGCAGGGCGGAGAGGGTGGCGATATAAAGAAGGAAAATTCGTTTCATAGGGAGTAAGGTTTTAAAAATTATCTTGCGTTGAAACGGTAACCTATGCCCAGCATCAGGTTGTTGGGGTCTTTAAAGCGGTAAAGCTGATACCCCGTGTGCAGGAACAGGTTTTTGGTAAGATTGGTTTTCAGTGCAAGTGTTTGGTAAAACTTGTTCGTATCAGGTCCTTTACACAAGAAGTTCTTGCCGATACCTATGTTAATAGAGAATATCGGCATTACTACTTCTGCCCTTACAGACAGCCCCATCGAGAACTGCTCTTTGAAGGGAGGCCGGTAAAAACGAATCTCTTCCGGGGTAGAGGGAATAACTTCGTTGGCAACGTGTTGTTGGATGTTTGCACTTTCGTCATATTGCACGTCGAGTGATACGCCGGCACGGAAGTAACGGTTAAAGTTATAGAGTGGGTTGAAGTTCAATCCCACGATGCCGAAAGAACCCGGAACAAGAAACGAGTTGTTATTCTCGAAAAACACACCTTTTTTTCTTGTAGCCCCGTATACGATTAAGTCGTAGCTCATGTATCGGCTGAATGACGGTTTACATCGCAGGTACGCCGGTTTCTCACTCTTGTCGCCGCCCCCGAAAAAGCGGGTTACGCCGATAGAAGCCCCTATGGTGTTTACTCCGGAATTGGGATAACCCGTGTTTCCGTTCGAATAATGAGTAAGGTCGATTCCGGCACGCAATTCCGTACCGGGTGCCAACTGCCAGTTCAGGAGGAATTCCAAATTGATGTAAGCATTAATTTTAGAACCTACAACCCGGTTCATCGGGTTGGTTTCCGGATTATACTTTTTCCAGCCGAACGAGGCTCCGAAATTCCATTCATAATCGAAAGATAGTTTAGGAGTAATGGTGGCTATCCTTGATGTCTGAAAAACATATACGGCGAGCGGATTCCCCATTTCCGCAGAATTGAAGAACGTATTGTAACCAATGCCTATACCCTGAACCGCGTGCGGATACAGTTGTCCCAGTTTTGTTTCGGGAGTAAACCGGAATCCGTATTTCAGATGTCCCGACAATGCGGAGTTTATTGGGCTCTGTGCGTTATTCATCCCTTTGAGAAATTCATGAGTGGGGAAAACGTATGTAGGCTTAAAGGCGACTCCAATCGCATGAACCATCTTTTTGGGATGGGAGTCATTCCCTGTCGAAAAGCTGTTTCTTGTCACCGAATCGGTTGGTGTTGTTGCAGGTGAGGCGGCACAGAAGCCCGAAAAAAGGAACAGTGTCAATATTCCGATTAGCTTTTTAGCATTCATAGCTTTCTGACAGGTTACATTCATTCATAATAGGGGTTATTATTTTCTCTGTTGTAGATGCAAATGTATACGAATAACCGGAAGATGCAAAAAATTGTACGGTAAAAAAGCACAACCGGTATGCTATATTTCCGGAAAGTTTGGTTGACAGGAGCTGAGCTTTTATCAGGGATAAGAACGCTACCCGTAGAGCCGTTGAACGCTACCCATAGAACCGATGTACGCATCCGCATGGGATAATAAAAACTAACGGTAGCGTTTTGACGGACAAACCGCAGCGGAATTTGTGCGTGCGGCTGTCCGATAAAACGCCTGCCGTTTTCAACTGTCGGACAGATGTATATCTTTGACTTACAGCAAAGTATTCAGTAAAACTTTCCCCGACGTCTCTACTACCTTTACTCTGATTTTTCCGTCTGATAAATCAAGACGGGTAGCACTCCGATTGCTTCCCACGATTAACGGGAAAGCATTCCCCGCCTTATTTTTCTCGTGGAAAGCAAACTCATGCGTATGCCCCGACACCATCAAGTCGATATGAGCTTTGTTCAGAATCGGGAGCATTTTGGCTTTCAGATCGTTGATGCCGTGAGTCAATTCCTCTTCCGGGAAAATGTCGACCATCGGATAGTGGGAAATAACAATACGGTACCGGGCTGTTTTAAATTCCTCCGTTTCTACTAATTGAGCCAGCCACTCCGTCTGCTCGGTACGGTAAGCGTCGAAGTCGGTCAGTCCGGCATACACCTGCGTATCATCGGGTTTATCCTCACCGCAATCCAGCATCACAATCATGATGTCTCCCATCCGGCACGAACCGTAAATCTTCCCGCTCGATTTCGGGAATAATTTCGGATAACTGCGTGCCAGTTTTCCGCGGGTCTCATGGTTTCCGCGCACCATGTTGAAAGGTATGGAAGAAGCAAACCGCTGTACACTCTTGTCGATGAAAGCGCGGAAAGGTGTTTCGCTGTCCTCTATGTAATTCATCATATCGCCGGCATAGAGAAAAGCGTCGCACGTTTTGTAATCGCAAAGATTAAGCAACGTGTCTAATTGTTCAGAGTTGTTATGCACATCGCTTACCACAAACAAAGACCCGCCTTCATGCGTAGGGTCTGTGGTGCGGAACGTGTACCACTGCGAAGTGATACTGTCGCCAAACACCACCTTGTAAGGCTGGAAGTCGCGCATCTCCTTCGAGCGAATCCGGTAATTATACACCGCTCCCGGCTTCAGTCCCTCTGCCCTGACGCTGTGGAAAACCGTATTCGCATCGCGCAGTCCATGCTCCGTATGGTAATAAGATTTGATATCCTTTCCGCCTTCCTCCTTCAGTTCGATAAAAGAAAACGAAGGAAGCGAAGTGGTAAACACAAAAGTAGCCCCTTGCGCAGTCACCTCTTGAAGATAAGGTCCGTGATTCACTTGAAACTCCGTTGTTTCTTGGGCAAAAGCGTGCGTTGTTCCGAACACAAGCAACACGCCCATCAGAAAATCTTTCAGTTTGTTTCTTCTCTGCAACATAATTCATACTATTAATGATGATACCTATTTATAGATACAAAAGTAGACTAATAGTTCAAAGTTGCAAATACCGGGTAGTAAAAATGCTTTGTTTATCTTTCGTTATAGGATTATGTGTTGTTTTTGACCGGAAGAGTGAAATGATAGTGAAACATTAGGGTTAGTTAAATTCCCCAAGTTGTAAATGTTTATTCTTTTGTAAAGGCACTATAAAATATGATTGTGAGAAAATAGTTTATAGTGCCTTATGTATTTATGTGTGAAGCCTCATTCATTCGTGTGTGGGCATCGAGCTAAACTTGAAACTATTCCTTTAAATTATCTATTTCTTGAATAATCTCATCGTTGATGCGTTGCATTTTCCGGAAGATTAAGAAAGCGATTCCGCTACCGACAAGACACCCGATGCCAATGCCTGTTCCTATTATAATGGCATAGGCTCTATCAGATAAATCGTAGCTCAAAAATTCAAGCAAGAATATACTTGCCCAAACTATGCATATCGGAATCCCGACTACCATTTGATTTATGCGATTCTTTTTCATCTTTACAAAAATCTGGCGCGAAGTCAGCAAGTCATGTTTTAGCCATCCTTTTCCTATTACCTTATTAATAAAGAAATCAAAACCAATTTCTACTGCTACAAGTAGCATTGTTATGATATAAAAGTATAATGACACTTTGCCCGTTTGGTAAAAGTAAAGAAACATAAGGGCTAATAAGGGCATGAGCAAGAATAACTTTACATAGATATACTTATCTATCCACTTCATTTTGTTTTGCATAACAGCTCGTAAAAGTCGTTCATTGTTAATCTGTTGAGATTTTATTTTCTCAGTAAGTATAGCAAACTGTTGTCTCAATTCGTCCATATCGTTTATATTATTCTTTTCCATGATGAATGTCTTTTAAGGGTGCATATTTTTAAGTTGTTCTCTGATTCGGGAAAGCCTCACCGAAACATTCTTGGTTGAAATACCTACAATGGCTCCTATCTCATCGTAAGGAAGGTTTTCCAGCCATAGGAGGATTATAGCCCTGTCGAACGGCTCCAATCTGTTGATACGGTTATAGAGTGCTTTAATTTGCTTTGATTCGTGGTCATTATCCTCAAAGAGGTCAATGTCTACTGTTAACGGAACTGTTTTTCTCCGTTTTTTCTTTCGGTCGAATGATATGCACGTGTTCAGACTAATCCGGTAAATCCAAGTTTTCATTTCACTCTTTGTGCGAAGCTGTCAAATCCTTTCCACAGATTGATAGAGACTTCTTGGTACATATCGTTCACTTCATCTTTGTCTTTTGAGAACATGAAGCAAACGGTATATATGGTCGTTTTATACTCTTTTAATATCCGGATGAAGTCAGTTTCTTTCTTATTCATCTTATCCATAACTCTTAGTACGTTAGACACAAGACATGTTTGGTTCTCTGCAAAATATTCGTTTTTAGAGCCTTCAGACTATTTCACGGCTTCTATCGTGTACCCTTGTTTGCTTAGCAAGTTTAAGATGCCACGTTCACCAGCCAGATGTCCGCTTCCGACAGCAAAAAAAGTCGCTTTTTCTTTCATGATGGCAGGCATGACCTCAGCCCAGTTAGCATTACGCCTGTAAATCAGAGCCTCTTCTTCTTCAGGAAGTGCGTCGCAGGAATTACCCTGCTTTTCTTCAACGATCTCCATTAATTGTTTCAAATCCTGTTTCATATAAGCAGCCGACATCCTTCGGGTTTGTTGTTCTGCCTTATTTAAATTCATGACGGTACAGAGTAGCTGGTCGGCCTGACGCTGAAGAGTTTGCGTTCCGAATAAAACTCCCATTTGGAAATCCATTGTCTCCAAACCGGCAACAGCTTTCCCCTTCTTTTGAGCTTCAGACTGAATCCATCCGTCTAACTGCTGCTGAGGATTGAATCCTTCTACGGTTTTCATGGCTATCAGTGCACTTATTTGCGCAGTGAGAAAAGCCGGTTTTATTTTATCGAACATCTGCAACTCTACCCCCATCAGTTGCTTAATTTTTACAGCCACACTATCATACTGTGCACTATTGAATAACGTATGTAGCGTAGTATCACCTGGTAACATAATAGCCTGCTGCATTTTCTGCATGTTGATTGGACTTTGCATTTCTTCCATCACTATTTCTCCATATACCTGCTCCGTTTCATTCATAGCCTGTTTAAAACCGGGTACACTATCTGTTATTGATAGCGGCGCTAAATGATGAGTACCAAATACATACGACGGTTTAGCCAAATCTTTTCCGGAAACTTTCCATAACAGCTGAGCATTAGCTCCATAAGTGATGCACAGAAGCACCACTAATACCAAAATCTTTTTCATATTCTAAAATTTTAAATTGTTTCTACTTGTTAGACGCACAGGTAAGCAATTTACTACAAAAAATCGGAGAAATTTTTAAATTTATTGGAATTATGCTTCAAAAGTCGAAGTTTGAATTATGGAAAAAGAGGGATTACGGTGCGCGAACAATAACCGACTCAAAGCATTTGTTTGCGCAAGAACACAAAAAAAGCACCTACAAAAACTTTGTAAGTGCTTGATTTTTAATGTGGACCAGCCAGGGCTTGAACCTGGGACCTCCAGATTATGAGAACGATAAGATGATATTCTGCGATAGTTCGATTTGCTAATCTTAATTAATTATCAGATAGTTACGATTTTTTTACTATCTCTTATGAAACTCACTAAATACCCCTAACTGGAACCGTTTGTTTACGCAGAATTAGAGGGAATAAAGATTACTATTTAGCTGGGAGTAATGCCAAGTACCCTCTTTTGTTTTGCATAAAGCATCATGTTGTCGCAAATAATTTATAATTTTGCGACAAACTCAATGTAAAGGTAAGCATAGAAGACCATATTTTGACTGAAGTCGGAAACCTGTTTTTATCGCATATCTTAGAGATAAGAATTCATCTGGATATGGCAATCTCTCGTTAGTCTTTTAGCTCATTCTGTAATCTGCAAAAAATATATAATACTATTTTGCACGATAGAACGATTGTCATAAAACCAATATAAACCTTCTCCCAAGATGTGAATTTTCTTTTCGGTTGACCTAATACTTTTCTCAAATGTTCCATTGTATTCAAAATTTAAGTTAGGGGCAGAGATTGTCAATACGGCATTCCTTTTGCAGGAATACCAAGACAAAGACACAGGTAAAGCCAAAGTCCAAGACCGGATGTTTTTTATACCCATAAACATCCGCCGTTTGTTAGTTAGACATTCTATGTTCTAATTCCTAAATAAAAGCGACAATCTCCTTCCCCATCAAAGCCGTGATTGGCATCCATTGAGATGCTGGTTCGCGACACCTTGTTTTTTATTCTTCAAGCCGACTCAGGCGGTCATAAGTTTCTTGCAAGGCTTCCGGTACATTGATTTTCAACTTAGAGATGCGTTCCTGCTCTTTCAGTTGCCATTCTTTGTATTGGGTGAAAAACGCCATGTAGCATTGTTTTTCACGTTCCAATTCCTGCTTGAACTGATGAGTATTTTCTAAAGTCTGTTTCTCGGCTTGTTTTTTGATAGCAAACTTCATTTTGTTCAGTTCCCGTTCATTCTGACGATGCCATTTTTGAAGCTCGAAAAACACATCTTCTACTTTTTGCGGTTCGACGGAAGGAACATGAGCGTAAATCAGTGTGTCTTTTCCATTGCCATCGGTGCTGTAAGGTTTCATGATTCTGTTTTGGAGTTCTTCACGGGCTGAAGAGAATTGGCCTCCGGGATGAATATATTTCCCAATAGTAGCGGCTATGGCTTCCAATTGCAGATAGCGGTTACGTTCTTTGATATTCATCTGAGCGATGATATCCGCTTCCGTCGTTTCCTTCGGATAGGATGGACTGGAAGGTATTTCGACTCCTTGAAACGTACATCATTCTTCAAATGTGAAGTTTGCCACCTGTTTTAATTTTTTGTCTTTAGCCTTGACTGCTTCTCTCATCCAAGCGCAAAAAGCGTTCATTGAGGCTATTTCTTCCAAAAGCGGACGCACCTGGGCTAGCATATTCCCGTCATAGCCGACACAGATGGTTTTCCCCGATTCGGAAGCCGAACCTACAATATCGACTTTTGTGGTCACAAAAGTCATGTTTTTCAACTTCGTTTCATTCCCGGCTATAACCTCCTGTGCCAAATCAGCCAAGTGCGAAGCCGAGGTGGAAGTTAGTCCATGTTCACTGAAGAATACTTCATTTATTTTTTCCATAATAACCATTAATTGCATTTGGTAAAAATGTCTATCCGAAAAATGCCTGTCGGCATGGTTGGAACGTCAAACATCGTCCATTTTATCTGAGTGCTTTCCTGTTTCATCTCTATACAATCATGGAAAACATTTAAAAGTTCACGGACAGGGTCATTATCATCATCGTCAACCTTCCTGTTATAATAAAGAGCAAAGATTAAATTAGAAACATCCTCTAATGAAACATATTTTGCCGGAAGGAATTTTCGTATATTTTTTAATTCAGCCTTCAAATAATCAACGCTTCCTGATAATGTAAAGTAGTCAATAAACTTTGTACAAGAATGATAACCCAAGAAACTTCTCACATCATTAAGGTCAAAACAAATCAGACTGTGCTTTATTATCAGACTGAAAAACGAGTTCGCGATATTAGCGACTCTTTTGTTTGCTTCTTCAAACAGTTCAGAAAGCGTATGGCAAGGCAACGCATCATAATCCACAACGAAAATTCCGTCAGCAATTTTTTCCAATTCACCAAGCAACTTTACAGCATTCCTTCTCTTTTCCATACCCTCAGACGAATGCGGCAAAGTGGCAACTACCAGTTTTACCTTAACTTTCAAATCAACGGCTTTCTGAAGAAAATGTTTGATACATCCTTCTCCTGTTCCTCCGCCCAAGCATACAATAAAAATAGACACAAGTTTGTCTGCAAGTATTTGCTTTAAACACGGCAACGATTTCTTACATTCTGCCTCTGCCAAACGTCTGTCCTTTCCACTTCCTAATCCGTCAGTGCCAATGAGATACTTATGAGCGAGAGATAATTCTCTCATTTCCTTTTTATTCATACCAAACACGTATAAATTCGTATCCGGCAGTTCATATTTCTGCATTTTTTCCACAATTCTTCCGGCTCCGCCCCCAATTCCGATTATTGAGAAGGAACAAGTTTTGGGTTGAAAGTCAAAAAAGTCAAACACAGGCTTAGTTGAATCATTCTCTTCCATATAAGCAACAATTTATTATAATAAGTTAGTTAGTCAAAGTCTTTTCGATGTATCCATTACTGCCCCTTGATATTGGAATATTCTTTTCCGATTTTCTTCCGCCATCTCTTCCGTCCCGCCAAAGTAAGTGATTTCCCACAGCAAGCCTGCGACAAGCTCTTGTGGCGTGATCACGATATCTTTTTCTACCACCACTTCCATACCAGCTATTTCCGACCACGAAGGGTAGCAGGCCATAGGGCAGTCGAGGTGATTGTCTGCTTTGTCGTATACAGAACAGTTCATATCTATCATCGGGCTACAGGTTTCCCAACGCCATCCCAAGCGGATGTAATAGGGGGATGATTTTGCCTCCAACGCTTGCACTTTCTGATAAATTCTTTTCCACTTGTCCAAATCAAGCTGCCCGGCCAACTTCGGTTCGTTGGTTTGCCATAGATTCAAGAATGCCGGACTTATTTCAGCAAAACTAAATTGCGAAAACAGTTCCTTGAATGTCATAACACTATTTTTTATCATGATACTAATCCCCTCAACCCACCCTCGTCCTCTTTCCAAAAACAATCGGCACAAGGTAATGCGTAATAATCTTCCCCCAGGGGGCGTATGCGTGAATGCGTTTGTACGCTGTGTTGGAGATGCGCAGTAATAACCATGCCTCTACCAGCTGCCACCTTGGTTTGTTGCCCCTGTCATACGACAAAGAAGTGCCGCCATTGCCTGATAAAAGAAGGACTACACCTTATTTTATTAAATTAAATCAACTGACCAATTCAGGCTTTGTAGCTTCATATCCAGACTTCGGAGTTGTTTGGAATAGTTGTCCGTCACCCTTCTCAATTCACCCACATCCACCGTGCGGACATATTTTATCTCCTGTCGTCCGTAACGGTCATTTTCAACAACGTGCTTCAAGAGGTCGCGCATTACTGTCAGACGCAACTTCAATGCGTCTTTGCGGGCAATCATTTGAGTGAGAGTTTCTCCCTCGTGCACGGTTTGCATGTTGGTGCGGTTAATCCGATAAACAATAACCTCGAATTGCGAAAGGCATTCATCCAATTCTTTATACAATTCGTTCACGTCCTCAGAAGGTTGGTCACCTTCCTGCACCTTGGCACTGTACTTCAGCCGACTCTTCAATTGGTCGATTCTGTTTTGCTGGTCGGCGCGCATGCTTAATGCTTCTGCCAGTTTCATTCTATTCCTCCTATTTGGTTTGATGATGCAAAGTTCCGTCATCAAAGTGCCAAATCGCAGCACAAGGCGGAGATATTTTTATTTCTATTATAATTTTTCGAACCACATGTAGAGTAATGCAAACGAAAGCAGATGAAAAAAATAATCAGCCTATGCTCCGATTCGGCGCATCGAAAGGTTTCCTTTGCCGCAAAATAAAATACCATTTATGAAAAATAGAGAAGATTGGAAAGAGACTGTCAAGAAGCGGCAAAATAAAATAGAGGCATGGAGGGTTTCTTGCCTTTCAGTAGAAGAACTATTATGCCTGCAATTGTTGGGGTATTCTTCCAAGCAACTATATGAAGACATGGAAGGCGAAAGATATTCATTGAAAGAAACGGCTTCCATGTCCATCCGCGAACTCGACAAGGCAAAACGGATATTGGATAGACAGGCAAAAGCCGGAGTGGTCACTATTCCTTATTATAGCGAAGCGTATCCTCATCACTTCCGCCATTTACGAGAAGACGCACCGCCACTCATCCATGTGCTTGGCAATAAGGATTTGCCCAACCGTGAGGACAATGTGGCTATCATTGGTGCCCGTGCTGCGGACAAAGATGGATTGGACATGGCCTACGGGCTTGCCAAACAGATGGGCGAACAAGGACATATCGTCATCAGCGGCTTGGCTTTGGGTTGCGATACGGCCGCCCATCGGGGCTGCCTCGATGTAGGCGGGCAGACAATAGCAGTGGTGGCCTCGGGCCTGGACATCACGCATCCCAAGGTGAACAAGTCTTTACAGGATGAAATAATCGCCAAGGGCGGAACCATCCTGTCCGAGCATCCTTTCGGCGTGAAAGCCAACCCCACGAGGCTGGTGGCGCGTTGCCGTATGCAGGTCGTTTTGACCCAATCGGTCATCGTGGCCCAATGTCCCATCATCAGCGGCACGATGTATGCCGTGCGTTTCGCCCAAGAATATAACGGAGTCTCCTTTGGATGGGAAAACAATGTTTATTCTGTCCGGTATGATACGCAGAATGAACTGAACTCCGGCAACAAGTTCCTGCTCGATTATAACTTGGCTCTGCCCATTAGACCTGGGCAGGAGGTAACATTAGATAATGATAATAAGCTTGTTATCGTATAACATTCTACTATAAATAACTATTAATTATGACACTAAAAGAATTACTAACGCAAGTCGGCTTCGACGAACTTCTTCCGCATTTGAAAAAGCGTGAACCAAAGCATCTTGATAACATGTATGCTTTCCGTGAGGCATACGACATTCTTCAAAGCATGAAACCTGACACGGAGTTTAAAGGAGAAATACACGTGGAATGGTCTGGCGGAGTATTTGAATGCGAGGAAAAATGGATTCGCGTCGGACCAATGCATGACAGCAGTTGGGAAGAAGACTTGGCCAAGGAAATCGTCATAGCCGATGATGTGCATCTTTCTCCGGCAGAACTCGCCATGCATTGCTTGTGGGAAATCACGTATTGGGGATTTTCACCTGCGGAAAGACAGGAAACATGGCAAAGAAAATTCGGCTCAAAGGTTTTGAATAATAAGTATGAAGTTGCTTTGGATAAACTGAAAGAAAGCATCTGGCGGCATCAAATTCCACGCCGACTACGCAGTAAAGGGAAGGACGGACGGCGTTATGTCAAGTGGACAAACACACGTGATTTCTTTAACAATCGCATGAACCGTTCAAAACGAAAGCGGGAATACCGTCAGGACAAACGGAAAGAATATCTGCGCAAGATGGCCGCACGCGAGAACTTGGTAAGGAAGCTTTCCGCCGAAGGCAGCAGCTTCCGGCGAAACGAGGTGGATTTTTTGCTCAATGTCCAATACGGCAGACAGTATGATTACCGCTCGGTTACGCAGAACTCAGATTCACGCCTCGCCTATATTTTGGAGTCAATGACCCAATATCAGCAGCTCGATCTTACGAAATATGACTGTGCCGTTATCTTCATCCTTTATCCTTCTCACTGCTCACTGGATGAAACGGAGCTTGAGATCTTCTGTAAATCCGTGATGCAACATCTTGGATACACAAACATGTTGTTCGGTATGCAGACAGAAGATTATGAGAAAAAGGAAGTAAAGGTTACGCTGTTATTGAACAAGAGATAAGTTTAAGAAAGGGATGCCAATATACTGATATCCCTTTCTTGGAGTTATTGCCTATAATGTTTGCTTTACTCCCACCAGTCCCTCATCTTGTAAAGGCGTATCCGGTAATACAGCCGTTCCATTTTGCGGACACATATCTTCTTGCCGTAATAGAGCTTGTCGGGAAGATCGTCTTCTTCCTCACCCGGCATCGGTGCTTCTTCGTAAGCATCTATAAGGGAGCGGGGAACGATGTCCCCGATGTTCCGGATATTCATCCGCTCAATCTGCTGCCGTGAGATATGCAGGCCATCGTCTTTGATATGTTGCAACAGGCCGATGCAAGTGTCTATCCATCGGTTGAAGCCGAAATTTCCACTTTCGTCCGCTATCAGGGAATGTGAGAAATAAGCCCTCATGCAGCGTAGCTTGGCACACTCCAAAGCATACAGATATTGCCAGTCATATTGCGGGTCATGGGCGGCGTGCTCCATCAATTCGTCAATTAGCGGTTGCAGGTGTTCTTTCTTCCACTCGTTGAAACGCTTGCGGTGATACCACAGGGTGCGTTCATACTTTGCAGTAGCCATTTTTTCGAATATTCTTTCTTCTTCCGTAGACTTATGCCCGTTGCTGCAATGGTATGTGTTCCATTCAGAAAATACCGTTACCCACAGCTCAAACTCTTCGTCGGAATGCAGTTCCTTTGGTATGCGCATTCCGCGCCTCAGCAAGTCCTTCTTATCTTTTTCTGAAAGATGGGACACATCGGCCAGCGGATAGTCATACTTGCCGGGGGCCATTCCAACCAGTTCTTTGGGGTTATCCATGTCATTCCGCAGCTTTGAAGTTATACACAGGCTTTATCACATTCACAATGCTCACCGTGTCGCGGATGTTTCCGATGATTTCATCCTTCGGCTTGTACACCATGGGCGACTCATCTTTGGTCTCTTCCGACAGGCTTTCGCTGTATATGCCCTGCATGGAAGCCCGGTAGTCATCCATTGATATACTCTTGAAGGCCTGGCTCCGGCTCATGATGCGTCCGGCACCGTGTGGGGCAGAGCAGTTCCACTCCGCATTACCTTTACCGATGCAAATAAGCGATCCGTCTCGCATGTTTAGCGGGATGATGCACTTTTCCCCCTCATAAGCGGCAATCGCCCCCTTGCGGATGATGTTGTCGTCACCTATGTAGTTGTGCACGCTCTCAAATGCCAGTTCATTTTGTTTCAATTCGACATAGCCTTGGGAGATGAAGTAATCCATGATAAGGTTGGCAATCAGACTGCGATTCATCTTGGCCCAATGCTGGCAGAGGCGCATGTCATGCAGGTAATCTTCCCGATAAGTGCCTTCCAAATAGGACAAGTCGGGCGGTATCGCAGGTTTGCGCATCTTGAACGAATTATGCAGTTGGCGAATGGCATCCTGCAACTCGTCCTTACGTCCCGTCGCTTTGTATTCGGCAATCATGCGGTTTTGTTCTTCCATCAGTTCGGTCCATCCCGACTGGCACTTTACGGCCAATTTCTGATAGATTTGCGCCACCTGTTTCCCCAAGTTGCGGCTTCCGGTGTGAACGACAAGATAGGTCATGCCGCATTCATCCTTATCCAGTTCGATGAAATGGTTACCTCCGCCCAGTGAACCGATGGAGGCGTTCAAGCGTTTAGTTTCCTTCAGCTCGCGATAGCAGCGTAACTGTTTGATGATATCTTTGGCTTCGCGATAGACATCCATATACTTTTGCGGGAGCGGCGCATATCGGTTGTCCCGGTAATTGCGTCCGGACGGTATGTGGCGAAGGATGAACTCGTTGAGAGCATGATAATCTATCTCATTCACGCAGACGAACGGCTGCACCAAGATGCCACAGCCTATGTCCACACCCACGATATTTGGAATCACCTTATCCCCTAAATCACCTGTAAAACCGATGACGCAGCCTGCCCCGGCATGAACGTCGGGCATGATGCGGATTTTACACTTGCTGAACACATCGATGGACAGCAACTCCTTGATTTGTTCGCTGGCACTTTCCTTGATGTTGTCCGTGTAGATTTTTGCGTTATAGCCTTCTATGGTTTTCATTTTGTTTTATGAAAGGATGCGTATCTTTAATTGTTTCTTTTCGTCCTCAACCAACTTGTCCCACAGGCGTGAACGTTGCAAGGCGGATGCCGGAATATAATCCTGGTATTTCTCCAGAAACTCCATGCTATACAATTCGTCCCGGTGATAGCAGTCTATGATTTCGTTCCAATCCCAATACTCGGCAAACTGTTCCAAGAGTGCGGAAGTAAGTTCGATGTCGGAGTTTCTTGATAATTCACGCCAATTCCAATATTCCTTGTATTTATCCAGATTCTCCGCCGTAAACAGATGCTCATTGTCCGAACTGGAAAATTCCTCCCAGTCCACTTTGTTCTTAAACTTCTCAATCATGGATGCAGTCCAAAGGATGTTTCTGTTGCCGGAAATTTCTTTCCACGACACCTTGTCCTTGTACTTTTCCAACAGTGGCTCATTCCACGCAAACTCGCTTGACAGTTCTTTCCATGCGGCTTCTTCCAATACCTTAGCCATAAAATCGTTGTTCCAGTTCTTTGTTGCCATACTACTTGTCATTAAAAGGTTTAACATCTATTCTGCTGCAAAGTAAAGAGTCTTAAATGCCAAAACGCGGCATAACATAAAAGAAATGCAGGAAAAGAGAAAAAATTAAGGTTGGGCTACGATTTGGCACAGGGGAATATATAACTTTGTGGCATAACCATAAAATGATAGTAGCATGGCAGCAAATCTTTTGGGACGATATGTCTGGCTGATGGACATTCTGCGAAGACATAAGCGTTTGACGTTTGAGGAAATCAACGAACTTTGGCAGGAAAGCGGACTGAGTTATGGTGAGGAATTGCCTTTGAAGACTTTTCATAATCACAAGAAGGCTATCAAAGACATATTCGATGTATATATAGAATGTGACCGGAAGGATGGATACCGTTATTATATTGATGAGCCGGAACGCATCGAAGGCAACAATCTGCGCAGCTGGCTCATCAGTTCATACGCCACGTTGAACCAAATACAGGCAGACAATAAGTTGGAAGACCGAATTATTTTTGAAGAAATCCCTTCAGGACAGACTTGGCTAACCTGCATTGCGGATGCCATGCGGCGTAATCGAGTATTGAGCATTATGCACCAAGGTTTTGGCAAGCCGGAACCCAGCACGTTTGAGATTGAGCCATATTGCCTGAAAGTCGTGAAGCGTCGTTGGTACGTGGTGGCACGCAGCCCGTACTATTCGGAGCGAAACAAAGAGAAAGGCATCAAACCTGTCGATGTCTACCGGGTATATGCCCTCGACCGTATTTCAGACATCCAAGATACGGGCAAGACGTTTAAGATGAAAAAGGACTTCGATATCAATCACTATTTTGAAGGATGCTGTGGAGTAATCACATCGAATGAACCCATACAGCGCATTGTTCTTTTGGCTTATGGCGGTTTTGCCGATTATCTGCGTACCTTACCCTTGCACGAATCACAACGGGAAATAGAAGGCGATGATGAGTCCACACTCTTTGAATATCATCTAAAACCGACTTTCGACTTCTATCAGTTGGTTCTTGCCCAAGGCGACCAGGTGGAAGTGTTGGAACCGGAATCTGTGCGCAACGAAATGCGCAATTTTGCAAAAAACATGTTGGACTATTATACTTGGAAAGAGGAGGATAAACCATGCAAGGAATAAATTTCATCGCCATAGATTTTGAGACAGCCACGGGCAAACGTGCTTCCATCTGCGAAGCCGGCATCTGCGTGGTGCGTAACGGAAAAGTTGTGGAAACCCGTTCGTGGCTTGTCCGTCCGCAAGGAAATAGCTACAGCTATTGGAATATGCAGATACACGGCATCCGACCGAATGATACTGAAAACTCTCCGGAATTTCCGGAAATATGGGCAGAGATAGCCGAATACCTTAAAGACATTCCCGTGCTTGTAGCTCACAATGCCGCTTTCGACATCGGTTGTATCCGCCATTCGTTGGAGCTATACGGTATGGAGAAGCCCGACATTACCTATTATTGTTCCCTCCGTGCCGCACGCAGGCTCTACAACTTCGGTTGCAACAGTCTGGATTATCTTTGCGACCAGTTCAAGATATCTTATGGACAGCACCATCGAGCAGGCGATGATGCCGAGATGTGCGCACGGTTGTTTCTGCAGGAATTGGAGGATGCAGGGTGCGGATTGGAAGAAATGAAGAATTGTAATGGAAAACTTTAAATTAGTACAGTCTCAAATATGATTTGTTTATGATTGGTAGTATTATAGGAGATATTGTAGGAAGCATTTATGAGTTCGACAACATCAAGACAAAAGAGTTTCCTTTGTTTCAAAGTCGACAAGAATATACGGACGACAGCATACTGACATTCGCCACGGCTGACTGGCTGATGAATGGTGGTACGAGTGGAAGCTATTATTTGAAGTATGCGTTAGAGAATCCTTATCCCATGGGGAGTTATGGAACCGGATTTATACAATGGGTTCACCTTGCCAGTCGTGGCATGATGAAGCCTTATAATAGTTGTGGTAATGGAAGTGCTATGCGCGTAGGTCCTGTGGGCTGGGAGTGTTCTTCCAAAGAAGAAGTATTACAGAAGGCCAAAGAATCCGCAGAATGCACCCATAATCATCCTGAAGGCATCAGGGGAGCGCAAGCCACGGCTCTGTGCATCTGGATGGCACGCATGGGCAGTGAGAAAGAAATGATTCGTGATACCATCTCACGCGAATTCGGTTACAACCTTAGCATGTCTGTAGACGAAATCCGTGGCCGCTACTCATGGGGTGGTTTGGATGAGGCGGGCGACGGTGGCACCTGCCAAGGCAGTGTGCCGCAGGCCATTGCATGCGCACTGCAAGCAGACAGCTTCGAAGATGCTATTCGTAACGCTGTATCCATCGGCGGCGATTCAGACACTATTGCCTGTATAGCCGGAAGCATTGCGGAACCCTTGTATGGTGTGCCGCAATGCTTCCGCAACCGGGCGCTATCCTATCTGCCCGAGCAGTTTAAGGCGTTGATGAATCGTTTTGAGGAGAGGTTTGGAAGGGTGGTTAATGAAAAACTGTAAAACGACATATTATGAGTCATAAAACAACCATGAGACTGGGCGATTTCATTCAGAAAGAAATTGTCATTCCTTGCTATCAGCGTGGATACATCTGGGGCAAGAAGCATCCGGGAACCGAGCATAATGCGGTAACATTTATGCTTGATAGTCTGAAGAAGGGGGTTGAACCTGAAAAAGATTTGTTCATACAAGGCATCACAGTTGTGGATAAAGGCAATAGTTATGTTGTCATTGACGGCCAACAGCGGATGACATTCTTTTATCTTTTGCTGAAAACATTGGGTGATAGTGCTTTCTCCATTCGCTACACCAGCAGCAGAGGCTGTACCGATGGGGACAATAACACCCCGCAGCAATGGCTGGATAATTATAGCGCGGCTTCCGATGTGTCAAAAGAAAATTCGGACGACGAATACCAGGATGTGTACTATTTTAAGAAGACAGTGCGGCTGATTAAGGAACATGCCCTGTATGCAGACGATGCAAAAGCGGTGTGCAATTATGTCAGGGAGCACGTAGTATTCCTGCTTATTCCCATCAACGAGCAGATTGCAGTAAGCACCTTTTCCATGATGAACGGCAATAAAGTTATCATGGAAGGTCATGAACTGATTAAGGCCGACCTGCTGCGCCGTGCCTCACTGGGCACCGGGGGCTATACGGGCAATGCGTCAGAGTGGGACAATATATCGTTGCGAAGCCGCTATGCACATGAGTGGGACAGGTGGTCGCATTGGTGGAACCAAAAGGAGGTGCAACTGATGTACAATAGTCGTACACCTATGGGCTGGTTGCTGCATTGTGCATTTGAAACCTCCACAGGCGAAAACCTTTTTGAGAAGTACAGTGAATGTATTGCCAAAGATAAGAACGGCCAAAATGAATCACAGAAAGCCAAACTAATGTTTTCCAAACTGCGCTCGCTGCAAAACAAGTTTGAAGAAGCTTTTGCCGATATAAAGAAATATAATGCCTTGGGAATTATCACTTATATGCTAGCAAAGAAAGATATTCCTTCGTTCATCAACGAATATTTTTCAGCAAAGAATAGAGTTCCTTATAATAGCCCTGAAATCATCTACAATTTATTGCTTTGTGGCATGACCTACAAGGAGATAATAGAGAAAGACGCAGCAGCATTCGAGAAAAAGAAAACAAACTTGCTGGACGTATTGGTAAACAATCCGGTATATGGGAAGAACAATGAGTTGGCATACCGATATTTGCTTATACGCAATGTAGAGGCAGACAAACAGCGCAAGTTTAACTTCAGTATACTGGATGGCAACCGTTCGCTAGAACACATCTATCCGAAATCTAAGATTGTTCACAAGCAAGACGAGCAATGGATGAATCACGACGGTGAGCTTGTTCCTTGTTTGGATGGTTTAAAATACGGGCAAGATGCGAGGTGGATGAAAAATGGCCAGCTTATAATGGATGAGCACATAAACGGATACATCACCCGGGAATCCATTCAAAAAGCAGCCTCGGCAGAGGAGGAGTTGAAAGACATTGCCAATGAGATGACCGAACACAGCATAGGCAATTTGCTCTTGCTCTTTAAGAATAACAACGCTGAACATAAGGACAAATTGCCGGAGATAAAAAGACGGGATGACTTTTTTGACACCTCGAAACCTTTGTTTGAAAGCCGCAACTTGCTGCATACGCTGATGTCATTCGGGCGCTATCCCCATTTTGGTGCGCCAGAAATCGCAAAAAACCAGAAGGAAGTGCTGACCGACATAAACAAACGCATCGAAATACTTACTAATTATATGAAAGGGGAGTAGATTATGAAAGGACATTTGAACTCAGGGGAGATTTACTCCTTAGAAAACATATTTATCAATGACACCAATGGGAAAGTGGTTATACCCGACCTTCAGCGCGACTATTGCTGGGGTGGAAAAGGTACGCTGGTGAAAGATTTCGTGAACAACATCAAAAAACATTTCCGCGAGGAGGGAACCAAACACCGTCTGATGATGGGATTGCTCTATGGATACTACGAGGAAAACCGTCCGAATCTTCAATTATGCGACGGTCAGCAGCGGCTCACTACGCTATTTCTTCTGATGGGCTACATCAATCGGGCATGTGGCGACAACAGTTTCCGCCGCTTCCTTATCTCCGATTATGAGTTGAATGAAGACGACCGGGAGCCCAATTTGCTTTATGACATCAGAGACAGTTCGCTGTATTTTCTTAGCGACCTGGTGTGCAATTTCTTTATTCAAGAAGGTGGGGAACTTGTCGACGGTTCTTTGAGCAAATACATTAAAAAGCAAGATTGGTGGTTCAAAAAATACGATGCCGATTCAACCATCCTTAGCATGCTGGCTGCGCTGGACGAGATACAATGCTTGTTGCAAGATGAGGACCAGTCGATGCTGAAGAATCTGGGCTGTTACGTTTGCAGCATGCTTCAGTTTGTATTCTTCGACATGGGCGACCGCAAGAACGGAGAGGAAACGTTTGTCATTATCAACACCACCGGCGAACCGCTTACTGCTACCGAGAACCTCAAACCTTTGGTGGTTACGCAAGGAAATGAGTCAGAATGGGAGGAAAACAGCCGGAAATGGGAAGAAATGGATCACTGGTTTTGGCGGCACAGAGACAAAAGTCAAGAAGACACTTCGGATGCGGGGATGAAAGAATTCTTGCGCTGGGTAGTCGCTTTATATCCCGGGAAGAATGTGAAGAAGGAAGCGTACTACCAATGGTTTACAACTAAAGACTATGTGTTCCCCTACCAGGCTATTCGTATTCAAGAGATTAAAAAAGTATTCGATACCCTAAGGAAGTTAAATGACGATGACGGATTTATTCACGATTGCGGTTTATTGGCTGCGCCCAAAGGTAAGATGTATGATTTGAAAGAATACTTTGTCTTGCTGCCCACGCTGAAGTATGCCATGAAGTTTTGGGATAAGGAGACGGCCATTGTCGATCGGGAGTCCATCCGGAGAATCTATCGTTTTTTCAGGAATCTCTCTCGATATACGGAAATTAGCACAGAAAACAACAACGTGCTCTTGGCCCTGAAAACGATTGACTGCATGAAAAATAAAGACGTATGCTTTGCCTGCTTGACCCTGAAGTGCAGGTCAGTACGACCTACATTCTGACAGAGGAAGAAAAAACACGCCTTACCATCATCAGTAAAAAAAACAGACAAGGCATGGCGCAAAGAGGTGGAAAATGCCTTTGAAGAAATTTCCCAGCATCCTGTCTTGTCCGGACGTATCAGTTGCCTGATTGATGACATAGACTATTTTGACTTCAAGGAGTTTGAAGCGAATGTAAAGCGATTTGAATCTCTTTTCCAAAAACAGCATGAAAATGTGGCGGACGACAAAACTGTGTTGGCTTTTGCCGCATTTTGCCACGAACAAGGCAGTAATGCATATCCGATGGAAAATGGAAACTACCGGGACTTCGGGTATTACGCCAGCGAGTGGAATCGATTTATTTATGGCGACAAGAATCATGAGAAACACATCAAGTTGTTTGGAAACTTCTTGCACAGAATAGACGAGCTAGATGCCGAAGCCTCTAAGAACAACATCATAAGCAGGCTCAGTACAGACCATCTAATGTATCATTTGATTACGAAAAATAGGCCGTGTGCCCTTAAGAATGGAGAATGGCGCAAACGCCTCAGCATTCATCCCACTTCTGGCTTGATTCGGCTTTTCCAGAATACTTCATACAGAAGTGATAAAGACATCTACCTTTTAGGGCAAGAAATCTTGCCATGCCGTTCTCAATCCGGGAAATGGAACGGATGGAACTTTTATGAGGCAGGTGAAGAATATTGCCTTTATACAGACCACAAAGAATATGATGTAGCTATGGACTTATTGTTTGAGAAAGTTTCCGATAATCAGTATCGCTTAAGAATATTCAAGCGCAACAATACATCCAAGGCGGATTTGAATGAATTAGAGTCACAGCTTGCCGGATTCTCTCCTCAAAGCGGCGATGGCCGTATGGTTTCAAAACCGAAGACTGCCGAGGAAATAATTTGCCTCATTGATGAAATGGAAAAGAAAATTGAGAAGAAGATAGAGAACCATGACGATTAAGGAATGTACCATCCTCCACCTCTCCGACACCCACAGTCAGCATCGGCGGCTCACACAGTTGCCCGATGCTGACATCCTTGTACATTCAGGGGATTTCACCATGAACGGAAGCGAACAAGAAGCCATTGATTTTATGAATTGGTTTTGCGACCTCCCTTATTCCCACAAGATTTTCATCTGTGGTAATCACGATGCCTGTCTGTATGGAGCCAAAATAGACGGGTTGGATAGGAATGTACATTATCTATGCAATTCCAGTGTGGTAATTGATGGAGTTAAATTCTATGGTGTTCCTATGTTCATGGAGGATTGCATTTCTGACCGTCAGGCCCGTAACTATGCTGCCATACCTGCCGACACAGATATATTAATTACCCATTGTCCGCCCTATGGCATTCTTGATTTTGACGATGGGATAAACTATGGTTCGACAGAACTTCTGGCGAGGGTAGAAGACATAAAGGCTCGTTTGCATCTGTTTGGCCATATCCATAAACAGCATGGTGTAAAGAAAGATGGTTTAACTATTTTCTCAAATGGCGCGATCATGAATGGAGATTACACGAACTTCAACCTTCCGAACCTGATTGAAATCTAATGAAAGTATTGATTATTCAGAAAGGGGTATTTAAGGAAATGGCGGCGAAGTTCAGCTGCTTTTCCGAACTTTGCTTTTTAATTTGCTAACAAGTTGTTGGTAAAGACTGGAGCATGTTAGAGGTGAAAAACAGCCCTATTGGATGGCATCGCACATGACACTTCACGCGACACAATATACAACCAACCCTAATGCCATCGTATAAACGAACAAAAAAATATCACCAATACTTTCATCCAAAAGTCAGAGAACCAAACGCCTTCATTACGTCTAAGGATTTTGCGCATATTGGATTCATGTTCCGTTAACATTTTCGTCTGTTCGGAACGATGATTTTCCAATAGGGTTCTCCATGTCTCAATGGCTTGGTTTAAGAGTTGTTGAAGCTGGGCAAGATGTTCGGATTTTATAGTTGCCTTGAACCGCGTGTTTTGTTCCGCTTTTACAATAGTATTGCAAATGCCGTTGATAATATTATTGGAACTACTAATAGCTTCCTGCAAAACCACCGCAGCCTCACCCTCAGCTTTAATAGCATCCTGGAGGTCTTGATGGATTTTCAACAATGCCTCTTTTGCTTCACGGATTTCTGTGAGCCGCTTGTCTGCATCCTGCTTTTCAGCCTCTAATTCATGATTGCTTTCAGCCTTTTTCAACATATCATCAACGTTTATTGATGGAGTGATTTTTGATTTTCCAATTCCCATGATTTCTGCTTTTTAATAATTCGTTTATCTATGAAGTTCCTTTTTGCGCTTGCACATTCTGTTTGCCATTCTTGCACAGCGGCGTGCCCATTCAAGTTCGTCCTCATCCTTGTCCCGTCCTCAGCTACTTGTGTCAGAACCGCCACCGCCGCTTGATGCCGCCAGACTTGTGGCAGCATCCAAATACCCGGCAAAGAGCAAAAGCCGTGTGCTGTAGTTCTTCAATTTTAGCCAACGGATGTGCTTCCTCCAAAGAACAATTCTGCCGAATGATATATCTATAGTTATCCATATTATTCAAATGAAAATCCACTCATTTAAGCTGATTTTGTACTATCCTTGATTCCCCAATTGCGGAAAAATGGGGTTTTAATCTGAATAAACAATTCCTTGATGAGTTCTTTGTGATTATAGTCTCATTTTATAACTTAATGTATTTATTGGAGGATAACATTTTAATGATACAGGTTTAGATATTCTTCCTATTAAAATCCATAAGAAATTTCTGCAATTCTATGAAATTTCAAAAGGTCACTTTCACAAAGTTTTGCTTCAAAAAGGTCACCTGAGGGTCACCAATAAAAGAAAAAGCACCTACAAAATCTTTGTAAGTGCTTGATTCTTAATGTGGACCAGCCAGGGCTTGAACCTGGGACCTCCAGATTATGAGTCTGTTGCTCTAACCAACTGAGCTACAAGTCCGGTGTTTCATTTGTGTTTCAGAAACCGAGTGCAAAAGTAATAGTTTAAAAGAAAACAAACAACATTTCGGCGGAAAAAATTAATAAAAAAAACTAATAAGTTCATTGCTTCCAATATATATTGTATTTTTGCGTCACTGAATATTTTAATTTTAGACTTATGTCACAGAATGTTAAAGACTCTCATTTGACCGGACTTACTGATAACGAAGTTCTCGAAAGTCGTCAGCGGTATGGTAGTAATCTTTTAACTCCGCCCAAACGACCTTCCATGTGGAAACTTTATTTGGAAAAATTCAATGACCCTGTGATACGGGTATTACTCGTTGCGGCTGTTTTTTCTCTGATTATTTCTATCATTGAGAATGAGTATGCTGAAACGATTGGTATCTTTTTTGCAATATTCTTGGCTACAGGGATTGGCTTTTATTTTTGAGTATGACGCAAATAAAAAGTTTGATTTGTTAAACGCTGTGGGTGAGGAGACGCCGGTTACGGTACTTCGAAACGGTAAGGTACATGAAATACCTCGTAAGGATATTGTAGTGGGCGATATCGTTATTCTGAATACCGGAGAAGAGGTGCCGGCAGACGGTACGTTGGTTGAGGCGGTTTCATTGCAAGTTAATGAATCGAGCCTTACCGGGGAATTGATGGTGAATAAAACCACGGATGAAGCGCATTTCGATGAGGAGGCTACTTATCCTTCGAATGCGGTGATGCGTGGAACAACGATTACTGACGGACACGGTACGATGCGGGTTGAACGGGTAGGGGATGCTACAGAAATTGGAAAGGTGGCTCGTCAGGCTACGGAGCAGAGTCAGGAGCAGACGCCGTTGAATATCCAGCTTACCAAACTTGCCAACTTGATCGGGAAAGCCGGATTTACGATTGCTGCGTTGACTTTCATTATTTTTACCAGTAAAGATTTATACGTATATTTTAATAATAACACGGTTACCGATTGGCATCAATGGTTGGAAGTTGCCCGTATCGTGCTTAAATACTTTATGATGGCAGTGACATTGATTGTGGTTGCTGTTCCCGAAGGTTTGCCGATGAGCGTGACGTTGAGTTTGGCTCTGAATATGCGTCGGATGCTGAAGACCAATAACCTCGTGCGTAAGATGCACGCTTGTGAAACGATGGGTGCCATTACGGTGATTTGTACAGATAAGACGGGTACGCTGACGCAGAATCTGATGCAGGTTTACGAGGCGAAGTTAGATGATACCAAATCTGATTTGATAGCCGAAGGTATATCGGCTAACTCAACGGCTTTCTTGGAAGAAAAGGCAGAAGGAGAAAAACCGTCAGGGGTGGGTAATCCTACGGAAATAGCATTGCTCTTGTGGCTGAATGAGCAGGGGAAAGATTATATGGCGTTGCGCGAAGGAGCGAAAATCGTCAATCAGCTTACGTTCTCAACCGAGCGTAAATACATGGCTACGCTGGTTGACTCGCCCTTGCAAAATAAGCGTGTACTTTATATTAAAGGTGCTCCTGAAATCGTAATGAGCAAGTGTGATTTGAGTGCCGAACAGGTACGTTTGAATAATGAACAGCTATTGGCTTACCAGAACAAGGCGATGCGTACGTTGGGGTTGGCATATAAATATGTAGATGCAAGCGATCCGACCGACTGTGCCGAACTGGTGAAAAAGGGAGGCATGACTTTCTTGGGCATTTTTGCCATCAGCGATCCGATTCGTCCGGATGTGCCCGATGCCGTGAAGAGATGTCAGTCTGCCGGAATCGGAATCAAGATTGTTACGGGAGATACGCCGGGTACGGCTACAGAAATAGCACGCCAAATCGGGTTGTGGAAACCGGAAGATACAGAGCGTAACCGGATCACCGGAGTAGAGTTTGCGGCACTGAGCGATGAAGAAGCCCTCGACCGTGTACTCGATTTGAAGGTAATGAGCCGTGCGCGTCCGATGGATAAGCAACGACTTGTACAGTTGTTGCAACAAAAAGGTGCGGTGGTTGCCGTTACCGGAGACGGTACGAACGATGCTCCGGCGTTGAATCATGCTCAAGTGGGATTGTCGATGGGAACGGGAACATCCGTAGCAAAAGAAGCCAGTGATATTACCTTGTTGGATGATTCGTTCCGCAGCATAGCCACGGCAGTTATGTGGGGACGTTCGCTTTATAAGAATATCCAGCGGTTCATCGTATTCCAGCTTACCATCAATGTGGTTGCTTTGCTTAGCGTGTTGTTAGGCGCATTCTTCGGAACTTCCCCTTCCGCTTACCGTTACCCAGATGCTTTGGGTTAACTTGATTATGGATACTTTCGCTGCTATGGCGTTGGCTTCTATTTCGCCCAGCATGGATGTTATGAACGAAAAGCCACGTAAGCGTACCGATTTCATCATTACACCTGCCATGCGTAACAACATCTTCGGAGTAGCTTTCGGATTCCTTGTTATTTTAATGGGACTGTTGGTTTATTTCAAAGGATTGCCCGATGGCTTGTTGCCCGATGGAGAGATGAATGTTCATTACCTCACCATATTCTTCACCATCTTCGTGATGTTGCAGTTCTGGAATCTTTTCAATGCCAGCGTGTTCGGAACCAATCATTCTATCTTTAAGGATGCCGGTCATGCGTTGGGTATGCTGAGCGTGGCGATTATCATCCTTATCGGACAGATTATCATCGTTACATTCGGTGGAAAAGTTTTCCGTACCGAACCGCTTTCGTTGGTCGAATGGGGTTATATCATCGGTGGAACATCCATTGTACTGTGGATAGGAGAAATCTGGCGTGGTATCAAGAGACTTAACAAGGCGTGAGTATGAACGGTAATGCTGTGCGGAATGTGGTTTTCGACTGGGGCGGCGTGTTGGTCGATCTCGATGTGGAAGGCTGCATAAAGGCTTTCGAGAATGCCGGGGTAGCAGACGTGCGAACGTTGATAACCGGAACGAACGAAGCGGGACTTTTCCGCCATTATGAATGTGGGGATATCAGTACGGCTGAGTTTCGGGAGGGCGTGCGCCGCCTTACCCGCCGGTCGTTGCCGGATGAGGTGATAGACCGTCTTTGGAATATGGAGGTGCTTGATATTCCGGAGGAAAAGTTGCGTTTATTGCTGGATTTGTCCGGACGGTATAACCTGTACTTGCTGAGTAATACGAACGAATTACATTGGGAAACAGCTTCCCAGCGTGTGTTCCGTTACGAAAGTACGGACGTGAGAAGCTGTTTCAAGCAAATATTTCTTTCTTATCGTATGCGCATGGCGAAACCCGACCCGGCTATTTTCAGGCAGGTGCTGAGCGAAGCCGTGCTGAATCCGGAAGAAACATTGTTTATTGACGATTCCGAGGTTAATTGCCGGTCGGCTGCTTCGGTGGGTATGCAGGCCGTTCATTATGTTCCCGGTTCCGATCTGTCGGACATATTTCGATACATTTCATGAAAATAATCACAGACGATATACAAATATCACTTCCTCCCTGTGTCGCTACCATTGGGTGTTTCGACGGGGTACATCGCGGACACCGTTATTTGGTCCGCCAGTTGTGTCAGGTGGGGGAAGAGCGCCGGATGCCGACGGCTTTAATTACTTTTCCCGTGCATCCGCGTCAGGTGATGCAAGCCGATTACCAGCCTCAATTATTGTCCTGCCTTCCGCAGAAAGAGGCCCTGCTGCAAACGCTGGATGCGGATTATTGTATCATGTTGCCCTTTACCCGCCAGCTTTCGCAATTTTCTGCGCGTGAGTTTATGGCGTTGCTGCGTAACCGTTTCAATGTCCGTGCGCTGGTTATCGGTTACGATCATCGTTTCGGTCATAATCGCAGCGAGAGCTTTCACGATTATTGTCGTTATGGAGAAGAGTTGGGGATGGAAGTCCGACAGGCGCGGGCATTGGTGGAAGAAGGTGTTTCCATCAGCTCGTCGGTCATCCGCGACCTGCTGAAAAGAGGACAGGTGGAAGATGCCAATCATTATTTAAGTTATCATTATTATTTAGACGGGGTAGTGGTAGACGGATACAAAGTAGGACGCAAATTGGGCTTTCCTACAGCCAACCTGCGCCCGTCGTGTGCCGACAAGTTGGTTCCTGCCGAAGGCGTCTATGCGGTAGCCGTCTATATCGGCGGAAAACGTTATGCGGGTATGTTGAATATCGGACATCGTCCTACGGTGGATAACGGCGCTGAACGGAGTATCGAGGTTAATATCTTTGATTTTTCCGAAGACATCTATTATAAGCAGATGCGCGTTGAATTTTTACATTACATTCGGGGCGAGAAAAAATTCGACAGTCTTGATGCGCTGATATCTCAGTTGTGGCGCGACAAAGAAACAATTATTCACTTGCTGAATCTGCAATCTTAAAATATTATATTATGAGAAACAAAAGCATTAATAGTAATAAGCAATTCATGATAGGCAACGGACTGTTGGCGTTTGGGGTTTTCTTTGTGGTTTGTCTGTTCTTGTATTTGGGCTTCCGTTCCCGTTCGAAAGGTGAACAGCGGGCGTTCGAAGGTGTTTATACCGTAGAAATCACATCCGGGTTTGCAGGCGACAGCCTGTCGGTTTTTGTGAACGACAGTCTGCTGATGAACCGCACGATGGGCAGTGCCGATGTTACATTACAGATAGAACGGTTTGCAGAAGAAAGCGTGCTGATGGTGGTCGATAACCGTACGGAAAACATCACGCCGTTTAATCTGAACCCCAAAGGAAGTAAGGTTAGCGTATCCAAGCGGAACGGAAAAGTGTTTATCGAAGAAGAGGGCAACTGATTGTTATCGCACTAATGAGAAAACTTCCGGTGACGGATAGGTTATAAGGTGAACCCTGAAAGTTGGATGGAAAAACTTTCAGGGTTTATTTTTTATTATTGGGCTGATTGATTTAATGTGTTGATTTTTAGGAGGTGTTTGCTTTCGCTTGGAGCCGAAAAATTCTACCCGTAGAACCAATGAACTCTATGGGTAGAACCGGGCAACGCTACCGCATGGGATGACCAACGCTAACGGTAGCGTTTTTCCGGTTCTGTCATCATGGTTTTCTTTCGTTTGTTCGGCTGGGTTTAAAAATTATTCAGTATCCAATCGCAGGTTATTACGATACAAATTCGTACTTTTGTGACAACTAAAAATTATGAAGGATATGGCACAAAGTTCACGTCAGGTACAAACTCAAGCACAGCAACAAATACAGACTTTATCACCCCAACAGATTTTGGCGGTGAAATTGCTGGAACTCCCTACCGTGGAGCTGGAAGAGCGTGTCCGTGCGGAACTCTTGGATAATCCTGCATTGGAAGAAGGTAAAGACTCTGCCGATTCGTCGGATGAGGCGGAAGAAAACTATGCCACCGACGAGGACGGAGAACCGAATACCGATTATGGAGAAGACCTCTCGCTGGGCGATTACCGGAGTGAGGATGACATACCGGATTATAAACTTCAGGAAAATAATCATTCAAAAGATAATAAGCCCGAAGAAATCCCTTTTTCGGACAGCGTGTCTTTCTATGAGACACTGAAAGAACAGCTTGACATGCAGAATCTTACGCCGGAGGAAAAACAGTTGGGCGAATACCTTATCGGTTCGCTGGATGATGACGGACTCTTGCGTAAGTCTACCGAAACGCTGATTGATGAACTGGCTATTTATCAGGGAGTTTACGTAACATCAGAACAGTTGGAGCATGTTCTGTCGGTCATCCAAGATTTCGACCCTGCCGGGATAGGCGCACGCAGTTTGCAGGAATGTCTGTTGCTGCAAATCCGGCGCAAGGAAGATTCCCCGTTGAAGCAGATAGAGTACGACATCATAAGCAAATGTTGCGACGATTTCACGAAGAAGAACAAAGATAAAATCATCCAGAGACTTGGCATCACCGAAGAACAGTATAATCAGGCAGCGGCAGAGCTCACCAAGCTGAATCCGCGTCCGGGCAGTTCGTTGGGTGAAACGATTGGTAAAAATATGCAACAGATAGTGCCCGATTTCATCGTGGAGACGGAAGAAGACGGAACCATCAACCTGAGTCTGAATAACCGCAATGTGCCCGAACTGCGGTTGAGCCGCGAGTTTACCGAAATGTTGGACGAACATACGCGCAACCGGGCAAACCAAAGCAAGGAGTCGAAAGATGCACTGATGTTTTTGAAACAAAAAGTAGATGCTGCTCAGGGCTTTATCAATGCGGTGAAACAGCGTCAGCAAACCCTCCTCAGCACCATGCAGGCGATAATCGACCTCCAGCGCCCCTTTTTCCAAGAAGGCGATGAGTCACTACTCCGCCCGATGATTCTGAAAGACGTGGCTGAACGTGCGAAACTTGACATTTCAACGGTGTCGCGCGTGAGCAACAGCAAATACGTACAGACCAATTACGGCATTTATTCGCTGAAATTCTTTTTCAGCGACGGCTATACGACGGAAAGCGGTGAAGAACTTTCCGTGCGCGAGATAAAACGCATTTTAAAAGAATGTATCGACGGTGAAGATAAGGCGAACCCTTATACCGACGACGAACTTGCCGATATGTTGAAATCGAAGGGTTACCCCATAGCCCGACGTACGGTGGCAAAGTATCGGCAACAGTTGAACATCCCCGTGGCACGTTTAAGAAGATAATCATGGAAGAAACGAATATCCCCGACCAACTGGCTTACCATCGGTTTAATAGGAACCCGCAAGATGGAGCTGCAAAAGGCAGACTCTTTATGACGGCGCGGATTATTTCGGCTGTTTTTACTCCGTTTATGGTTCCTTTTGTAGCCTTTTTGCTGCTCTTTTTGTTCACTTATTTGCGCATTATGCCCCTCGGTTATAAGGTGACGGTACTTGTTCTGGTTTATTGTTTCACCATTTTTCTGCCGATGCTGGGCATTTACTTGTTCCAAAAAATAAACGGGTGGAGCATCCACGAATTAGGAAATCGCAAAAAGCGTTTTATCCCTTACGCAATGACGATTTTGAGCTACATAGCCTGCCTGATAACGATGTACCGCATCCATATCCCCCGTTACATGAGCGGTATCGTTGTCGCAACGCTGATTTGCATGATTCTGTGTGCGGTAATCAACATCAAATGGAAAATCAGCACCCACATGGCGAGTTGCGGCATCATGGTAGGCGGGCTGCTTTCGTATAGTTTTATTTTCCAGTTCAACCCCGTAAGCTGGCTTTGTTTCTTTATTTTGCTGGCAGGTTTGCTGGGTTCGGCACGGATAATTGTCCGTCAGCACACGCTTAACGAAGTAGGAGGCGGTTTTTTAGTCGGTTTGTTTTGCGGAGTCGTCGGAATTTTGTTTATTTGAAGCTAAATTGTTTAATCCCTTAAAAGATAAAATTATGAATTTCCCAACCAATGTAAAGTACACCAGCGAACACGAATGGATTCGCATGGATGGAGAAGAGGCTTATGTAGGCATTACTGATTATGCGCAACAGCAATTAGGCGACATCGTTTTTGTTGACATCACTACCGAAGGCGAAACGCTGGAAAAAGGCGAGACGTTTGGAACCATTGAAGTTGTAAAAACCGTGTCAGACCTGTTTATCCCCGTCGGCGGAGAAGTATTGGAAGTGAACCCGGCTCTGGAAGAACATCCCGAACTGGTAAACCAAGACCCTTACGGCGAAGGATGGCTGATAAAGATGCGTCCTACCGACCCCAATGAACTTTTGGGCTTGCTGGATGCAGAAGCATATCAGAATATAATAAATGAATGATTTTTTGAATTTTAAAACCAAGTAATTTGAAATGAAACCCATTGTAAGTATCATTATGGGCAGTACGTCTGACCTTCCTGTTATGGAAAAAGCGGCAAAACTGCTTGATGAGATGCAAGTTCCGTTCGAAATGAATGCACTTTCAGCTCATCGCACTCCTGCCGAAGTGGAGAAATTTGCAAAAGAAGCGGCCGGAAGAGGCATTAAAGTAATTATCGCCGCTGCCGGAATGGCGGCTGCTCTGCCGGGCGTAATCGCTGCAAATACAACCCTGCCGGTTATCGGAGTTCCGGTAAAAGGTTCGGTACTCGACGGAGTAGATGCACTTTATTCCATTATACAGATGCCTCCGGGCATTCCCGTGGCTACGGTTGCCATAAACGGAGCGATGAATGCAGCTATTCTTGCCGTGCAGATGCTTGCATTGGCAGACAGTGAATTAGCTCAGAAGTTTGCTGCCTATAAAGAAGGACTGAAGAATAAAATCGTGAAGGCTAACGAAGAATTGAAAGAAGTGAAGTTTGCTTTCAAGACGAATTGATTATGGATCTTTTCAACTATTCACGAAGACAGGCGGATGAGGTGAACGTCGGGGCAACTCCGATGGGTGGAGACAACCCTATCCGCCTGCAAAGCATGACTAACAAACCTACCACGGACACGGAGGCTTGTGTGGAACAGGCTATACGTATCATCGAAGCAGGAGGAGAGTATGTGCGCCTCACCACACAGGGGACGCGCGAGGCTGAGAATTTGAAAAATGTAAACATCGGCCTGCGTGAAAAAGGATATGATACCCCTTTGGTGGCCGATGTGCATTTTAATCCTAACGTAGCCGATGTTGCTGCTCTTTATGCTGAAAAGGTGCGGATTAATCCCGGAAACTACGTGGATGCCGCGCGTACCTTCAAGTCGCTGGAGTATTCCGACGAGGAATATGCCGCCGAAGTGCAGAAAATACGCGACCGCTTTGTTCCCTTCCTCAATATCTGTAAAGAGAATCATACGGCAATCCGTATCGGAGTAAACCACGGTTCGCTGTCCGACCGCATCATGTCGCGCTATGGCGATACGCCGCAAGGCATGGTAGAATCGTGTATGGAGTTTTTGCGCATCTGTGTGAGCGAACATTTCACTGATGTCGTTATATCCATCAAAGCCTCGAATACCACCGTCATGGTGAAAACCGTGCGTCTGTTGGTACAGCAGATGGAAGCTGAAGGCATGGCTTTCCCGCTTCATCTGGGAGTAACCGAAGCCGGTGACGGCGAAGACGGGCGCATCAAATCGGCATTGGGTATCGGTGCGCTGCTTGCCGACGGTTTGGGTGATACCATCCGCGTTTCGCTGAGCGAAGAACCCGAAAACGAAATCCCCGTAGCTCGGAAAATTGTGGATTATGTTATCCGTCGGGAAAATCATCCTTATATCCCCGGAAAAGCCGCCCCCGAATTTAACTACGTGGATTCGGCACGCCGCAAAACGGTTGCAGTAAAAAATATCGGCGGAAATAATCTGCCCATAGTGATTTCTGCGCGCTTGGATAGCGACGACATGGCGGTAAACGAATCCTTTAAGCCGGATTACATCTATTGCGGGCAAAAACTGCCCGAAGTGATGCGTGCGGATATCGGCTACATGGTAGACGCAACGGCATGGAACGGAACAGAAAATACCTATCCGGCGTTTACCGGTCAGCAGTTAATCGAGCTGCATTATTCTCCGGCACCGCTGAAGTTTCTGTTTACTTCTTATATGGGGATGAACGATGAGGTGATAGCCTGCTTGAAACGCCATCCCGAAGTTGTGATTATTGCACAAAGCAATCACCCCAACCGGTTGGGCGAACTGAGAGGAATCGCACACCAACTGATGGCGGAAGGACTGATGAATCCGTTGGTATTTTTCCAACATTATCAGGAAACCGCGCTCGAAGACTTCCAGATAAAGGCAGCTGTAGATATGGGTGCGTTGGTGTTTGACGGGCTGTGTGACGGTATTTTGCTCTATAACCTTTGTGAGAGCGAATTTACATCTGCTCAATCCGACGAAACAGCCTTTGCCATCTTGCAAGCCGGACGCTTGCGGACTTCGAAAACGGAATACATTTCATGCCCCGGATGCGGCCGTACGCTGTATGACTTGCAGGCTACCATAGCCCGCGTGAAAGCGGCAACGTCTCATCTGAAAGGCTTGAAAATAGCCGTTATGGGATGTATTGTCAACGGTCCCGGTGAAATGGCAGATGCCGATTACGGTTATGTAGGTGCCGGACGAGGAAAAATCAGCCTCTATAAAAAGAAAGAGTGCATCGAAAAAAACATTCCCGAAGAAAAAGCAGTAGAAAAACTCGTAGAGCTGATCAAGGCAAACGGAGATTATCACGAGAAGTAAGCACTTCGATATAATGAAAAGGCGTGTACATTACGAAACTTAAAAAAAGAAAGTCGGTACACGCCGTTTTTCTGTTATCAAATCTGAAATAGCGTTTTCGGAGAAGCGAATATCCTAAGAAGCTATAAAAATCAATTCTTTACCAGCAAAAAAAGTAGAAAATTTTTGCCTGTTCACGGAAAAGCCGTACCTTTGCACGCCGATTATTATCAAAAGTGACAAAATTTGATCCGAAACGTTTTGTTTGTCTTTGTCCGAAGATGAATGAGACGCGAGGAAAGTTGTTTTTTAGTAGTAACATTTTAAAAAAAGATTTAAGAGTGGATACTTTAAGTTACAAGACCATTTCAGCAAACAAAGAAACTGCAACGAAAGAATGGGTTGTAGTTGATGCTACCGATCAGGTCGTAGGCCGTCTCGGTGCGAAAGTTGCAAAATTGTTGAGAGGAAAGTACAAACCGAACTTTACTCCTCATGTAGATTGCGGCGACAATGTAATCATTATCAATGCAAGCAAAGTAAAATTTACGGGTAAAAAATGGACCGACAAGATTTACCTGCGTTATACAGGCTATCCGGGCGGACAGCGTGAAATGACTCCGGCTGCTTTGATGGCGAAACCCAACGGCGCTGAGAAGCTGATGAAGAAAGTCGTAAAAGGAATGCTTCCTAAAAATCGTTTGGGCGATAAATTGCTGGGCAACTTGTATGTTTATGAAGGAAGCGAACATACACACGAAGCTCAATCTCCGAAAGTAATTGATATTAACTCACTTAAATAATAGAAATGGAAGTAGTAAATGCATTAGGCAGACGTAAAAGCGCGATAGCTCGCGTTTTCGTAAGCGAAGGTACGGGAAAGATTACTATTAACAAGAGAGACCTTGCACAGTACTTTCCATCATCCATCCTACAATATGTAGTAAAACAGCCGCTGAACAAATTGGAAGTTGCTGAAAAATATGATATCAAAGTAAATCTGCGTGGTGGCGGTTTCACCGGTCAGTCACAAGCTCTGCGCTTGGCTATCGCTCGTGCGTTGGTGAAAATCAATCCGGAAGACAAGAAGGCACTTCGTGCTGAAGGCTTCATGACTCGTGACTCACGTGCCGTTGAACGTAAGAAACCGGGACGTCCGAAAGCACGCCGCAGATTCCAGTTCAGTAAACGTTAAGCTTTTGAGTTTGTTAGTTTTTAAGTTTGTAAGTTTGTTTAAGTAATCGGTTTCCCCAGACTTACGCCGACTCAAGAGCTTAAAAACTCAAAAACTTAAAATAAAAGCGTTTAGTATCTAAACCGTCGGGATTTTCCCTACATGGTTTGCGGAGAAACTACCCGGCAGTTGGTTCAATTAACAAAAAAGAAAGTAAACGATTTAAAGATTAAAACAATGTCAAGAGTAAATTTTGATACATTATTGGAGGCTGGTTGCCACTTCGGACACCTTAAAAGAAAGTGGAACCCGGCAATGGCTCCCTATATTTTCATGGAACGCAACGGAATCCATATTATCGACCTTAACAAAACCGTTGCTAAAGTAGATGAGGCTGCTGAAGCCCTGAAGCAAATTGCAAAATCAGGAAAGAAAATCCTGTTCGTTGCTACTAAGAAACAAGCAAAACAAATCGTAGCTGAGAAAGCTACATCTATCAATATGCCTTATGTTATCGAACGTTGGCCGGGCGGTATGTTGACTAACTTCCCCACCATCCGTAAGGCTGTGAAGAAAATGGCTACTATCGATAAGTTGACTAACGATGGTACATTCTCTAACTTGTCAAAAAGAGAAATTCTTCAGATCTCTCGTCAGCGTGCTAAATTGGAAAAGAACCTCGGTTCTATTGCTGATTTGACTCGTCTGCCGTCTGCATTGTTTGTTGTTGACGTATTGAAAGAAAATATCGCAGTACGCGAAGCTAACCGTTTGGGTATTCCTGTATTTGCTATTGTAGATACAAACTCAGATCCTTCTAATGTAGATTTCGTAATCCCTGCAAACGATGACGCTACCAAGTCTATCGAAATCATTCTCGATGCTTGTTGCGCAGCAGTAGCAGAAGGATTGGAAGAAAGAAAAGCTGAGAAGGTAGACATGGAAGCTGCAGGAGAAAATACTCCGAAAGCTCCGAAGAAAAAAACGGCTAAAGCGCGTATGGATAAGGCTGAAGAAGATGCAATCAACGCATCTAAGGCTGCCGCTTTCATCGACAAAGAAGAAGAGGCTTAATATTTATTCAAGAATAGAAGATTGAGAATTGAAAATTAAAGGAATTGATTTTATTATCCTTTTTCTTTAATTCTCAATTCTCAATTTTCGTATATGACGTTCTTGAACATTCATTTTTAATTTTCAATTTCTAATTTAAATAAGATTACTATGGCTGTAAGTATGGCTGATATCCAGCACTTGCGTAAAATGACAGGAGCTGGTATGATGGATTGCAAAAACGCTTTGACCGAAGCTGAAGGAAACTTCGATAAAGCAATGGAAATTATCCGTAAAAAGGACAGGCCAGTAGTAGCTGCTAAACGTTCTGACCGTGAAACTTCAGAAGGTTGCGTTTTGGCTAAGTCTACCGGAGATTATGCCGCTATGATTGCGCTGAAATGTGAAACTGACTTCGTGGCTAAGAACTCAGACTTCGTGGCTTTGACTCAGGCTATCCTCGATGCTGCTATCGCTAACAAATGTCAGACTATCGACGAAATCAAAGCTCTTCCGATGGGTAACGGTACGGTAGCTGATGCTATTGTTGAACGTAGCGGTATTACGGGTGAAAAAACAGAATTGGATGGTTATAACTTCGTTTCTGGAGCTTGCACTGCTATTTACAACCACCAAAATAAGAACCAGTTGTGTACGTTGGTTGCTTTCAACAAGGCTTGCGACGAAAAGGTTGCACACGAAATCTGTATGCAGATTGCAGCTATGAGTCCGATTGCTATCGATGAAGCAGGTGTTCCGGCTGACGTATTGGCTCGCGAAAAAGAAATCGCTGCCGATAAAGCACGTCAAGAAGGCAAACCTGAAAACATGATTGAAAAAATCGCAATGGGACGTTTGGGCAAATTCTACAAAGAAGTATGTCTGCTGAAACAAGAAAGCATCATGGACCCGAAGAAAACGGTTGCTGATGTTTTGAAAGCTGCTGACCCTGAATTGGCTGTAGTTGATTTCAAGCGTTTCACTTTGCGTGCTGAATAAAATCAGTCCTTGCGAGGGACTTTAAGATAAGGCATGGATTTTATAAATGGGAGCCTCTCACTTGTAAATTCCATGCCTAATTTTTTATCCGGATAATTTGTTTTATTTTTTAATCTAAATACATGAAATACATTTGGCTATTTGTTTTGATTTGCTGTGTTGGCGGTAATTTGGCAGCAAAAGAGATTGTTTCCTTACTCTCTCCAAACGGAAAGATAGAAGTGAAAGTGCGTACTTCGGATAAAATTTATTACGACATCTTTCTGGAAGGAAATCCTGTATTAGAAAATAATGTACTGAGCCTGACTTTGCGTGGCGAAACTTTAGGATTGAATCCTGTGGTAAGAAAGGTTCAGAAGACACAAATTAATGAAGAGTTACATCCTGTTGTTCCCTTAAAATATGCTACGGTTGCGAATCGGTGTGCCGAAGCCTTTATACAGATGAAAGGCAACTGGGGAATACGGTTTAGAGCGTATGACGATGGGGTAGCCTACCGTTTCGTGTTGCAGCGGAAGGGGGAGGTTGAGGTTCTGACGGAGGAGATGAATTTAAACGTTCCTGACGACTGTTTGCTTCACTTGCAGCAGCCGGGAGGTTTTAAGACTTCGTACGAAGAAGCCTATACGCATGTGGCTTGTCGGGACTGGAAAACAGAGAAACGTTTGGCTACTCTCCCTGCGTTGTTTGAAACGGCAGACTCTGTTCATATCTTGATTTCCGAAGCCGATTTGCATGATTATCCTTGCCTCTTTCTTACAGGAGACAAGGAACGGGGAATAACTTCTGCTTTCCCGAAAGTTCCGTTAGAATTTGGCGAAGACGGAGACCGGAGTTTGAAGATTCTTCAAGAGGCGGATTATATAGCCCGTACATCCGGAAAGCGAGATTTCCCGTGGCGGTACTTTGTTGTGACGGCAGACGATAAGGTGATTGTTGAGAATACGATGAATTGCAGGCTGTCGGGACAGAGCAAGCTTGAAGATGTTTCGTGGATACATCCCGGACAGGTGAGCTGGGAATGGTGGAACGGAGCTTCGCCCTACGGCGATGACGTGAATTTTGTTTCCGGATTTAATCTGAATACATATAAATATTATATTGATTTTGCTGCCAAGCACGGAATCCCTTATATCCTTTTAGACGAAGGGTGGGCAGCAAGCACGTACGATCCTTATACCCCGAATCCGGAGGTAGACGTACACGAACTGATCCGATACGGAAAAGAAAAGAATGTAGGAATTGTGTTGTGGCTTACTTGGCTGTGTGTCGACCGTCATCCCGAATTGTTTGCTAAATTCCATGAGTGGGGAGTGAAAGGCGTGAAGATTGATTTCATGGACCGTAGCGACCAATGGATGGTTAATTTTTATGAGCGTGTAGCCCGTGCAGCAGCCGAAAATCATATTTTGGTCGATTTCCACGGTTCGTTCAAGCCTGCCGGGTTGGAGTATAAATATCCCAATGTGCTGTCTTACGAGGGAGTGCGCGGTATGGAACAGATGCAGGGATGCACACCCGACAACAGCCTTTATTTTCCTTTCATGAGAAATGCCGTGGGCGCGATGGATTATACACCGGGAGCCATGATAAGTATGCAGCCGGAGGTATATAGCGGTTGCCGTCCTAATTCGTCGAGCATCGGGACACGTACTTATCAGTTGGCACTGTATGTTGTGTTCGAAAGCGGTTTGCAGATGCTTGCCGATAATCCTACTTTATATTATCGCAACGAAGACTGTACCCGTTTCATTACCGGCGTTCCTGTTACGTGGGATGAAACGAAAGTTTTGGCTGCCGAAGTGGGGAAATATGTGATAGTGGCAAAGCGGAAAGCCGGAAAATGGTATATAGGCGGCATTACGAATAACGAAGAGAAGGAGCGTAGTTTTAGCTTGAACTTCGACTTTCTGCCGGAAGGGAAACAATATAAAATGACTTTGTTTGAAGATGGCATCAATGCCGGTCATCAAGCCATGGATTATCGGAAAAAGGAGATTACGGTAAAGCGTGGCGATAAGTTATCGGTAAAGATGGTTCGTAACGGCGGTATGGCTGCCGTGTTGGAGTGATTATAAAAAAAGTAGCAGATGTGTATTCGTATGCACATCTGCTGCTTTTTTCCGCTTACGGTTTTAACACCACGCGGTCGCCGGCATTTTGTGCCATCAGGCTCTGCGTTTCGTGCAGTTCCTTGTAGCGTTTCATGATTTCCGCACAGCGCACCGGGTCGTTGGCGATGGCAGGGTCGGTCAGCGCCTGAAGCGTGTGCTTCATTTCCTCGTCTACGATAGACAGTTTGAAGTCGACCAACAGGCGGGGAATCAGTTCGTACAAACGTTCTTCGTCGGTCACTATTTTCTGCCCTTTCGAGTGGTATTTGCTAAGTTGGTAACGCTCGCTTATCATGTCTACGGCAAGTTTGCTTACCTGCGGGTCGGGGTGGGCGATGAAATACCGCTCGGCGGTAAAATGTTCATCGTGCAAGTGGGCTTCCGCTTCTTTCAGAACCCGGCGGTGGAGTGCGTCGTGAAACTGAAGTTCGTCTTCTTTCAGGCTTGAAGCGATACATTCGATGACAGTCAGCGGGTGCTGCTCGCCGTTCTCGTCTTCTACGTAACACATGATTTTCTCGCCGTGGCGTATCAGCATCCGGATTAATTCTTCTTCTTTGGCATAGAAAACGCTTTGTTCGTTTCCAGTGGTGGGGATAAACGAAGTGTAATTGTCCGGTTCTTCACTTTGAGGCGCGGGCGAGACAACAGACGCGGGTATGTCTTCCGGAGCGGGAGGAGGCGGAACGGGTGTCGATGCATCCGATGGGGGAAGCGTGCCGGCAGGTTGCGACTGCCGTGTTTCGTCAGCAGGCGAAAGGGCGTTGCGCTGCTCCCGTTCCCGTTTGCGCTGTTCTTCCTTGAATTTTGTTTCGCGCGCCTGTTCGATGAGTTTCGCCGTGGCTTCCACCAATATTTTTTCTTCCATCTGGAGCAACTGGCTGCATTCGCGGATGTATACCGAACGCACAATGGCGTCGGGTATCACCGAGATACTCTTCACGATGCTCGAAATCAGTCCGGCACGCTTGATGGGGTCTTTCCCGGCTTCTTCCAACAGCAGGTTGGTCTTGAAGCGGATAAAATCCACCTCGTGGGCGTTGATATAGGCTTGGTAATCCGTAGCGTTGTGCTTGCGGGCGAAGCTGTCGGGGTCGTCGCCGTCGGGCAGGAGGCAGACTTTGACGTTCATGCCTTCCTCTAACAACATGTCAATGCCTCGGATGCTTGCCTTGATACCCGCTCCATCGCCATCGTAAAGCACGGTGATGTTATTCGTAAAGCGGTGAATCAACCGGATTTGGTCGGACGTAAGCGCCGTACCCGATGAGGCTACCACGTTCTCAATTCCGCTTTGGTGCATCGAAATCACATCGGTGTAACCTTCTACAAGGAAACAGCGGTCTTGACGGACGATTGCTTGCTTGGCAAAATAAATGCCATACAGTTCTTTGCTTTTGTGGTAGATTTCCGATTCGGGCGAGTTGACGTATTTCATCTGCACGTTTTTCGTCGCCGCACTCAACACACGCCCTCCGAACGCCACTACCTTTCCCGAAATGGTATGTACCGGGAAGATGACACGTCCCCAAAAGCGGTCGCGCAGGGTTCCGTCGTCTTTTTTGTAACACAGTCCGGTTTTAATCAGGAAATCTTCTTTGTAACCTTTCTGCAAGGCAGCCTTTGCCAGTGCGTCGCGGCTCTCCGTGCTGTATCCTAATTGGAATTTCTTGATGATGTCATCCCGGAATCCACGTCCGCGCAGGTACGTCATTCCGATGCGTTGCCCGTCGATGTGATTATATAAAATGTCTTGAAAATATTCGGAAGCAAACTGGTTGACCACGAACAGACTTTCGCGCAGGCTGTTTGCCTGCTTCTCCTCGTTGGTCAGTTCGCGTTCCTTGATTTCGATGTTGTACTTCCGCGCCAGCCATTTCAGTGCTTCGTAATACGAGAGCTGTTCGTGCTCCATAATGAAGTGAATCACGTTTCCTCCCTTTCCGCAGCTGAAACATTTACATACTCCCTTGCTGGGCGATACGCTGAACGAAGGGGTTTTTTCGTTGTGGAACGGGCATAGCCCGATGTAGTTGACGCCCCGTTTGCGTAGCGTTACAAATTCAGAAACCACATCAACTATTTGTGCGGCGTCCAATATACGGTCTATGGTGGCTTGGTCTATCATAATCAGCCAACAAATGTACGGAAAAAACTGGAACAGACGTTTTATTTTTTGTGCGAAGATGAGCATTTGTTTTTATTTTCATCCGGCTTTGTCAGAGGCTTAAAACACTATGGGAAGAACCGGGCAACGCTATGGGAAGCGTTGGTCAACGCTACCGCATAAGATGACTGACACTAACGGTTGCGTTTTGGGGCGGAACTGCACCGGTAAATTTGAACCGGTGCTGATATTTCAGGTGCTGAAAGCTGTAAAAAAGAACGGAAATATATCAGAAATCGGTTATGTTTGTATTTATATGATTATCAGTATGTTACTGATTTATTTGGACAATAGAGGCAGGATTTTGGACAATAGAGATAGTGGTTTGTACTTTTCTGACCGTAGTTTGTACTCTTCGTTTCATGGGTTTTACTTCTATCTTATATCTTTGCCATCAAAGTTAACTAATCAAAAAACCTATTTATGAAAAAGACTTTATTGATACTTTCGTTAATCTTGTGCGGAGGCAAGATGATGGCGGAAAATTACACCGTAAAATCTCCCGATGAAAACATCGTCGTAAATGTGGAAACGGGAGCGATTACCACCTATTCTGTGAGCTTTAAAGGGCAGGTCGTATTAAGTCCTTCTCCTATCTCAATGACATTCGATAACGGTACGGTTATCGGCCGGAATATGAAAGTTACCGATGTGGATTACCTTTCAGAAGATAAAACGCTGACTCCGGTCATTCGTCAGAAGAGCAAAACGATACGCGACCATTATAATGAAATGGTGTTGAGCGCAGATAAATACCAGCTTCGTTTCCGGGTGTACGATGACGGTCTGGCTTACCGGTTTCATACCGATTTTGCCGATTCTTTAAAAGTGCTGAGCGAAGAAGCTACTTATTGTTTCCCGAAAGACTATAACACATTGTTCCCCGAAGAACGTACCATGCTGTCGGCACAGCAACCTTTGTTTAAGCCGATGAAACTTTCTGAAATTCGTCCGGAACAGTTTTGCAGCACTCCCATCCTGATAAAGATAGACGATAAGGCGCGTATCTTCATCAGCGAATCCGATTTGGAAAGTTATCCGGGAATGTTCTTGAAGAAACAGGGCAAATACGAACTGGCAGGCAAGTTTGCCGCTTACTCGTTGGAGGATGAAAAAACCGACGACCGTCAGATATTCCCCACCAAGCGTGCCGATTATCTTGCCCGCGTGAGCGGAACGCGCAACTATCCGTGGCGTGCGATGATTGTGGCCGAAGATGATGCCAACCTGATAACCAACCAGCTTATCTATAAGTTGGCTCCCGAATCGGAAGGAGACTACTCATGGGTACGTCCGGGAAAAATCGCATGGGACTGGTATAACGCTTTGGCGCTGTATGATGTAGATTTCAAAGCGGGTGTGAATAATGAGACGTATAAATATTATATCGATTTTGCTTCGCGTTACGGAATCGAGTACGTGGTGCTCGACGACGGATGGTCGGAAGCATGGGATGTAACCAAGACCGTTCCCGAAATCAACATGGAGGAACTGGTGGCTTACGGAAAGAAAAAGAACGTCGATCTTATTTTGTGGGTATCTTGGGCTCCGTTCCGCGAAAAGTTGGATGAAGCATTCGACCTGTTTAGCAAATGGGGTATCAAAGGTATCAAGATGGACTTCATGAACCGCGATGACCAAGAGATGGTTGACTTCTATTACACCGTAGCTCGCAAAGCTGCCGAACACAAACTGTTGGTAGACTTCCACGGAGCTTACAAACCTACCGGATGGTTACGTACTTTCCCCAACGTGCTGACTTCGGAAGGAGTAGCCGGTCTTGAGAATCACAAATGGGGAAGTTTCGTTACTCCGGAACATAACGTAACGTTGCCTTTTACACGCATGGTGGCAGGTCCGATGGACTATACGCCGGGAGCGATGCTCAACTTCCACGAAAAAGACCACAAGATATGGTTTAACCTTCCTGCCTCTGTGGGTACGCGCTGCCATCAGTTGGGCATGTACGTGGTATACGAAAGCCCGTTGCAGATGTTGGCCGACTCTCCTTCAAACTACTACCGCGAAGAAAAGTGCATGGAGTTCTTGAGCCAAGTGCCCGTGGTATGGGACGAGACCCGCGTGCTGAAAGCATCGGTAGGAGAATACGTGGTAGTGGCCCGCCGTTCGGGAGACACATGGTTTATTGGCGGCATGGTAGGTAAAAAAGGACAAACCTTCGACATCAACCTCGACTTCATCAAAGGAACAAAAACGATGACCAGCTGGGAAGACGGAGTAAATGTCGACATACAGGCAAGAGACTTCGCCTGCCGCACCAAGAAAGTAAAACAAGGCGATACCGTAACCATCAAGATGTATGATGGCGGAGGTTATGCGGCTATCATCAAATAAGTATTTGCGGGAGTTATCCAAACTCCCGTAAAGCCCATTGATTAATTATCTAATCGTGTGAACACATACTTACTAAATCTAATTACTTATCTAATGAAAACATTTCAATCAAGTTCAAGTAGCAAGCATCTCTTGATAGCGGGTATGCTTGCATGGGGAATTTTGCCGACGTTTGCAAGTCCCGCTACCGCCCATGAAGCAACGGATGCTGCTCCTATCGTTCAGCAGGATGTTACGCTGAAAGGAACAGTTGTAGATCAGAAGACGGGCGAACCTATCATCGGTGCTAATGTGGTTGTAAAAGGTACTACCAACGGAGTGATTACCGACATTGACGGTAACTATATGTTACAAGCTCCCGTAGGTTCTATTTTGGAAATATCTTATATCGGATATCAGAGTTTGGAAATCAAGGCTACGGCTCAGCCCCAACACATAGAGCTTGGTGAAGATACGCAAGCGTTGGAGGAAGTAGTGGTGGTAGGTTATGGCGTACAGAAGAAAGCAACCGTAACCGGGTCTGTGGCTACGGTAAAAGGAAGCGAACTGAAAGCCACCGGTACACCGAACGTTACCAATATGTTTGCCGGTAAGATTCCGGGTGTAATTACTACCTCGAATTCCGGTGAACCGGGCAATGACTGGTCTGATATTTATATCCGTGGTAAAGGTTCATTGAATAGCAATAGTCCGCTGGTTGTAATCGATGGTGTGGCAGACCGTAACGGCATCAGTAACTTGGAGCGTTTGAATCCGAACGATATTGAGTCTATCAACGTATTGAAAGATGCTTCTGCCGCTATCTATGGTGCGCAGGCTGCCAACGGTGTTATCTTGGTTACTACCAAGCGCGGTTCGTCTGCCAACGGCAAACCGGTCGTAAACTATAACGGTTCGGTAACGTTGGCTCAAAACACCCGTACACCCGACTTGATGAATGCCTATGAGTACATGGTTTACGATGATGAAATCAAGCGGTATAACAATCAGACTCCTCTTTGGGAAAGCGTGAAAAACGGTTATTTGGACGGAACGATTGACCGCAACCAGTATGGCGATACCGACTGGATGGACGTATTGTTCCGTGGCGTAGCTCCCCAAACCCGTCACTCTCTGTCTATCAACGGAGGCACGGATAAGGTAAAATATTACGTTTCAGGCGACTATTCTTATCAGGAACCGATGTATGAGAATACGGTATTCAACTATAATACCTATCAGGTACGTTCGAATATTGATGCTCAGGTAACAAAAGATTTGAAAATCAGTGTAAACCTCGACGGACGTAAAGAACGTCGTAACCAGTCTATCTATCCTACGTCTACCATCTTCTGGGAAGCGATGCAAGTTCCCCCTCACATGTACGATTATTATCCGAACGGATTGCCGGGACCGGGTATCAATAACGGAAATAACATTGCTATCCTTGCTTCCGGAAAAGATACGGGATACGATAGAGTAGACGATTACTTTATAAACTCGAAGTTTGCTTTCGAACTGAACATGCCGTGGATTACCGAAGGACTTTCTTTGTCGGGTTACGGAGCGTTCAACTTCCATTTCCGCAATGAAAAGCAGATGTGGGATGTATGGGATACCTATACTTATAATACACTGACGGGTAATTATGATAAACAAACCACTAACCCCGAAGGAGGTACGATTAAGTTGGACCAGTCGCATGAGAACAACTTGTCTCGTACGCTGCACCTGAAGTTGGCTTACGACCGCGTATTTGGCGATCACCATGTAAGCGCATTCGTGGCTTACGAACAAAACAAGTACGATGGTGAAGTATTTGCGGCAGAACGTAACTATTTCTTAAACAGTAAGCTGGATTACCTGAACTTTGGTGGAGACCGTGAAAAGACCAACTCCGGTAGCGGCTATATTTCAGTGCGCCAGAACTTCTTCGGACGTTTGAACTATACGTTTAAAGACCGCTATATGTTTGAGTTCTCTATCCGTCGAGACGGTTCAATGAACTTTGCTCCCGGTCATCGTTGGGGTACATTCCCCGGTTTGTCTGCCGGTTGGCGTATCAGCGAAGAAAAGTTCATCCGCGAGAAAGCTCCTTTCATCAACGACCTGAAGTTGAGACTTTCTTGGGGTAAGTTAGGTAACGATAACGTAGACGCTTTCCAATACGTAAGTCCGTATGTGATGGAGAACGGTGCCATTTTAGGCAGAACTCCGGCATTGGGCAAAGCCATTTACCCGGGCGTGCTTGCCAATCCGTATATTACATGGGAGAAAGTAGACTCGAAGAACATCGGTGTCGACGGAACTTTCTGGGATGGCATGTTAGGATTTACTGTTGAATATTTCTTCCAGAAGCGTACCGATATCCTTGCTCCGCGTCAGGCTTCTATCCCTTACTACACCGGATTGGGAAATACGCTTCCCGATGAAAACTTGGGTGAGGTCAATAATCAAGGTATCGAATTTATGTTGAGTCACCGTAATAAGATAGGAAACGTAAATTATTATGTAAGCGGTAACTTTACCTTCGCAAGAAACAAGATTGTATATTTCGATGAAGCTGCCAACATTCCCGACTGGCAACGTGAAACGGGAGGCCCGATGGATACGTGGTTGATGTATAAAACCGACGGTATTTACCAGACTTGGGATGAGATTAACAGCACTCCGCATTTGTCAGGAACTCAGCCGGGTGACATCAAATACGTAGATGTAGACGGTAACGGAGAAATAACGGATAACGACCGAATCCGCAGCAATACCAGCAACGTTCCTGAAATCGTGTACGGTATCAACTACGGTATCGAATGGAAAGGATTGGAAGTAAGCATGTTGTGGACAGGACAAGGGAGAGCCAGCCAGATGATTGTGCCTTACTCTTATAACTTGGATAAGGATTTCTATGAAAACCGTTGGATTTCTGCCGAAGAAACTCCGAACTCCAAATATCCGAGAGCTTTCAATAAAGACGACCAAATCAATACGAAATGGAGCGATTTCTGGCTGTATGATGCTTCGTTCATCCGTTTGAAGAATGTGGAAATAGCTTATAACCTGCCGCAACGAATCGTAGAACGCTTGAAGATGCAGAACATCCGCCTGTCATTGACGGGTACAAACTTGCTGACGTTTGATAAGATTAAGATACAAGACCCGGACTCAAAAGCTACCGGCTTTAATCAGGCATATCCGATGGCAAAAACTTATTCGTTTGGCGTTAATGTCACTTTCTAACCTTTAAAAGAATACGTATATGAAAACAAAAATATTTAAAACGATTGGTCTTGGGGCATTGATAGCTTCTGTAGGAGCGTGCGACATCTTGGATGTTGAGCCTTTAGACACTTATACAAAAGAAGATGTGTTTACTGATGTAAGCCTGTTACAGTCATACGTACACCGTAATTATAACCTGCCTCAAACCGGTTGGGATCAGAGCGCTTTGCGCTTCTCATGTGATGAAACGTATAATAACTTTAACTGGCAATCTTCGTACACGGTACTTGAAGGAAGCGTAACTCCCGACCAGTTGGGTAACTTGGATATCTGGAGTGCGTATTATGAGAACATCAAGAACTGTAACATCTTCTTCGAAAACATGGACTATGTAAATCAGGTAGACGAACCGGAAAGAAGCTACCTGATAGGCGAAGAAACCTTTTTCCGCGCTTTCTATTACATGTCATTGGTAAACCGTTACGGCGGTGTGCCTATTATAACGAAGTCTTATAATCTTGAAGATACCGACGAGATGATGGATGTGAAACGTGCAAGCTATAAGGAATGCGTAGACTCCATTATTACATGGTTTGACCGCGCTGCAGACTATTTGCCTGAACAATATAGTGATGACGCTGACTTTGGACGAGCAACAAGTATTGCGGCAAAGGCGATGAAGAGCCGTATGTTGCTGTATGCAGCCAGTCCGTTATGGGCTTCGGAAAGCGGTAGAACCTATCAAGAGGCAGCTGATGCAGCCAAAGAGGTTATCGACTTGTGTTTAGCCAATGGTATGGATTTGGATCCCGATTATGGAGGTATGTTCTTGAATCCTGAAAGTCAGGAAATCATTTTCGAACGCTTGTATGACCAAGAACACGGACATTATTTTGATTGGGATAACTCACCTAACGGTTACGGTGGCTATTCCGGTACTTGCATTACTCAAGAAATGGTTGACAGCTATGAATTGCCGGGAAGAACATTCCCTGACAGGACATGGTATACCACAGGCGATTCAACGGATGTTAATCCGTGGCAAAACCGTGACCCGCGTTTCTATGCATCTGTCTTATGCGACGGACAAGAGTTCAGAGGACGTGAAGTTGCTTTCTATGTGCAGGAAACCGAAAATGAGAAAACTCATAAGATTGAAGTTGTATCAGGTGGTATAGATAGTGAATTCGGAAATCAAAACTGGAACTATTCTAAGTCTCACTATACCATTCGTAAGTTTATGGATGAAACCTTGCGTGTGGCTTGGACAGATAAAGGAAGTCAGCCGTGGATCTATTGCCGTTTGGGTGAAATTTACTTGAATTATGCCGAAGCATCTTATTTTGCCGGAGATGAAGAAACGGCTCGTAAATACCTGAACTTGATACGTCAAAGAGCACGTAACTACGGTGTACAGTATTTGGAACAGGATATCCCCGATATGCTTCCGGATATTACAGCGAGCGGTGACGAACTGTTCGAGGCTATTCAGCAAGAACGTAAGGTTGAATTAGCCTTTGAGGAACATCGTTTCTTCGATGTACGTCGCTGGAAAAATGCTGAAGAAAATCAAGTCGGGCAATTCCACGGCATCCGAATCTTGAAGAAATTGAATGGTGTAAAGAACTATAAGATTATAGAGTTAGGAAAAGTACGTAGCTTTATAGCTCCGAACCACTATCTTGTTCCGATACCGAACTATGAGCGTCGCAAGAACAGCGCGTTGGAACAAAATCCGGGTTACTCTGACTTGTAATCGTACAGAATCAGAACAACATGAACCGATAGATGTGTAGGGTTAGGTTATAGTAGCAATAAACGCTGCCGCGTTTATAAATAAATGTGCCCGCGTTTTGAAAAAATACGGGCATATTTTTTATTTTTACCCATCGGAAAACACTACCGTTAGTGTTACTCATCTTATGCGGTAGCGTTGACCGGTTCTACCCATAGTGTTGATCGGTTCTTCCCATAGCGTTTTTCAAGCCGCTGACAAAGCCTGATAACGTTTGGACAAACCTGTTGTTCGAGATAAATCATAGAATAGTAACTGAATAAAAATTAGAATGTTATGAATGTGTTTAAAACACTGGCTGTAGCCGGATGTTCATTGCTTGCCTTAAACGGGGCGGCTGATGAATCTCCACGTTGGCATATTGCACCGGATAATAAAATCGTGTGGACAGTTGACGGGCAGATTCCTCACGAAGACCATATTGAAATGAGCGGCAAACAAGTATCGGTGGTATTGCGATACGGAGTGGATTGCAACGGAGGATTCACACTGAATAAAAGCATGGTATGGCCTCTGCTGCGAACTATCCCCAACAATACCCATGCCAGCCTGATGCGTCGTTACGATTGGAATCCGCTGAGCGGCATCACGGTAAACGGACGCAGCTTTACCAACGAGAAAGTAAAAGATATTACGCTGAAAGGAATGCTTACGGTAAAGAGTACGTTCGATCAGGGTTATTACGGACAGTGGGAGCTGACCCGCGAATATCTGCCTTCGGCAGAACTTCCTGCTTTGGTGGAACTGTATCAGGTGGTGAATACGGGTAAGGGCAACCTTTCCATTGAAATACCGGAAGACGGTTTTGTGGCTCATACAGACCCTGCCAAAGGGGTGACAGGCTCGTATACCATCGAAGGAAAACTTGACCGCAACGGATTTTTCACCTTGCAGCCCGGCGATACCCTGCGCTTTACTGCTTCTGTTTCTGCACATCGGCAGAATGAAAGTCCGGTAAAGATTGATGCCGAGGCAGAGAAGGCGAAACGCATGGATTTGGTAAACGGATGGATGGATAAACTGGTGTTAGAAACTCCCGATTCTGTTATCAACCGCATGTTTGCTTTTTCTAAAATCCGTGCTTGCGAAAGTATCTACGAAACACAGGGCGGCCCCATGCACGGTCCCGGCGGAGAATCGTATTACGCGGCTATTTGGGCAAACGACCAAGCAGAGTATATCAATGCTTATTTCCCTTTCACCGGGTATGAATACGGCAATGCTTCCGCACTGAACTCGTTCCGTCATTTCGCACGCTTTATGAACGACGAATGGAAACCCATTCCCAGTTCGATAGTGGCCGAAGGGCTGGACATCTGGAACGGAGTAGGCGACCGCGGGGATGCGGCAATGATAGCGTACGGAGCATCGCGTTATGCGTTGGCTTACGGAAACCGTGAGGTGGCGGAAGAATTGTGGCAACTCATTACGTGGTGTCTGGAATACTGCAAGCGCAAACTGAATGCCGAGGGCGTGGTGACATCGGATACTGACGAGCTGGAGAACCGTTTCCCGTCGGGCGATGCGAACCTCTGTACGTCGTCACTCTATTACGATGCGTTGATTTCGGCTTCTTACCTTGCAAAAGAATTGAACAAGGGTAGTAAGATTGCCAATACATACCGCAGCCAAGCAGCCGAACTGCGTAAAAACATCGAAAAATACTTCGGAGCCAAAGTTGAAGGATTTGATACCTACGCTTATTATAAGGGTAATGACATTCTCCGTTCATGGATTTGCATCCCGCTTACAGTGGGTATCAACGAACGTGCGCAAGGAACCATCGATGCTCTGTTCTCACCCCGCTTGTGGACGGAAAACGGGCTGCTGACCCAAGCAGGCGACCAGACTTTCTGGGACCGTTCTACACTTTATGCTCTGCGTGGCGTCTATGCGGCAGGCGAAACCGAAAAGGCTACCGATTACCTGCACCGTTATTCGGCAACCCGTCTGTTGGGTGAACACGTGCCTTATGCCATCGAAGCATGGCCGGAAGGCGGACAGCGTCACTTGTCGGCAGAAAGCGGCTTATACGGGCGCATCATCACCGAAGGCATGTTTGGCATTCGTCCGGTCGGATTTAAGGAATTTATCGCCACTCCCCGGCTTCCGCAGGCATGGAATGAGATGAGGCTTCGCAACATTTGTGCTTTCGGAACTACATTCGACATGGAAGTCAATCGCTTGGCTAATGGAAAGTTGCAAGTGTCTGTTTGGCAGAAAGGGAAAAAGAAAACTTATACAGTGAAAGACGGAAATTCTATTAACATCAAATTAATGTGATTTTATGAAACACACTTTACTTATTGGTTTGTCGGTTTTATGCCTGATGGGGTGTGGCACTTCTCAAAAGGAGAATGACGGACAACTTACTCCGGAGCAGATTTCTGTATTTACATCGTCCGACAAGGATTTGGAAAATGTGTATATGTGGGCGAAAAAGACGGCATTGTCGTATGCTCACGACGGAACGGATTCGGTAGGCTATTGGTATGAAGCGGCTTTGCCACAGCGTGAGGCGTTTTGCATGAGAGACGTGTCTCATCAGTCGGTCGGAGCCCAGATATTGGGACTTGGGCAGCATAACAAAAATATGTTTACCCGCTTTGCGGAAAACATCAGCGAGAGCAAAGATTGGTGTACGTACTGGGAGATAAACCGTTATAATAAACCCGCTCCCGCCGATTACCTGAACGACAGCGAATTTTGGTATAACCTGAATGCCAACTTCGACGTAATGCAGGCTTGCCTGAAAATGTACGAATGGACGGGCGATAAGGATTATCTTACCGATTCTTGTTTCACCAATTTTTACGACAAGTCATTGAATGAATACATCACTCGCTGGAAGCTGGAGCCTGAGAATGTAATGGCTCGCCCGCGCTATATGAACCAGCCGGACAATTTTGATGTGAATAACAATTTCCATACTTGCAGGGGACTGGCTTCGTATGTCGAGAATTTCAGAGGATTGACGATGGGGGTCGATTTGCTGGCATCTCTGTATGCCGGATATAATGCCCATGCCCGGATTGCTGCATTGTGCGGCAATGAAGAACAGGCACAGCAGGATATGTTGCGTGCGCTTCAGTATCGCGACATCATGGAAAACCAGTGGTGGAGCGAAGACAGTTCGTATTATCAGACTTTCTGGACGGAAGACCGCAAATTTTATCGGGGTGAGGGAGTTCCTTTCATCTTATGGTTTGGGGCTACAGAGAATCCCGACCGCATCCGTGCTTCCGTAAAAGATATTCTGAGCAGGGAGTGGAACGTAGAAAACTTGTCGGCTTTCCCGGTTCTGTTGTATCGGTTAGGATATTATAAAGAGGCTTACGATTACATGGTTACTTTGCCTCAGATGGACCGTTCCGAATATCCGGAAGTATCGTATGGTATTGTCGAAGGGATGGTTAGCGGCATGATGGGTGTGGTTCCTTCTGCCAGCCGGAATACGATTGCTACTTGTTCGCGCTTGCCGGAGGGAGTAAAGGAAGCACAGATAGCAAATGTTCCTGTAATGGATGGCTATGTTACGGTGAAACATACGGGACGTTCGGCTACTGAAATAGTAAACAATACCGGCAAGGATTTGACTTGGGAGGTTTCGTTTGTAGGCAACTGTCCGCAGGTTGAGGTAGACGGGAAAACTTATTCTACCGTACAGACGCAAGACAACAATGGCAATACGATTGCCACAGCTTCTGTAGAACTGCCTGAAGGAAGCACGCTTACGGCTAAGGTTATTTCTCTTAATTGATTACAGGCATGAAGAAAATAGTTCTATATTTATTTTGTTTGGTAACGTTTGGCGCGTATGCGCAGAAAACGTTTGAACTGAAGTCGCCCGACGGACGACTGGTCACTACTGTTAAGGTAGGCGAACGGCTTACTTACGATATCCGCTGCAACGGGAAGCAGGTGTTGGCTGATTCTCCGTTGGGTATGACATTAGACGACGGCACGACGTGGGGCGAAAGTCCCCGCTTGTCGGGTACTTCGCGCAAGAGTGTGGATGAAGTGATAGCTTCGCCTCTTTACCGCCGCGCGCAGGTACGCGACCATTACAACGGATTAACCTTGAAATTCAAGAAGGGATGGAACGTAGAGTTCCGTGCCTACAACGATGGCATTGCCTACCGTTTCGTAAGCCGTGTAACGAAGCCGTTCAACATATTGGATGAAGAAGTAAGTTATTGTTTCCCTTCCGATGTAAAAGCCACGGTTCCTTACGTAGTTCCGCGGGCAAAAGACGGTACGCTCGAAGCACAGTTTTACAGTGCGTTTGAAAATACGTATGTTACCGACAAACTCTCGAAACTGGATAAAAAACGCCTGATGTTCCTGCCGCTGGTGGTAGAGACGGAAGACGGGATAAAGGTATGTATCACCGAGTCTGATTTGGAAAGTTTTCCGGGACTGTATCTGTCGGCTTCCGAGGGTGGAAACAAGCTGACGGGGGTTCATGCTCCGTATCCGAAGAAGAGCATACAGGGAGGACACAACATGTTGCAGATGCTGGTAAAAGAGCGTGAGGCTTTCATCGCAAAGGTAGATGGCAGCCGTTCTTTCCCGTGGCGCATGGCGATTGTGGCTGCCGAGGACAAAGCGTTGGCTGAATGTGATATGACTTATTTGCTGGCTTCTCCGTCGCGCATTGACGATATTTCATGGGTGAAACCCGGAAAGGTGGCATGGGAATGGTGGAGCGACTGGAACTTAGACGGAGTGGACTTTGTGACAGGCGTAAATAACGATACCTATAAGGCATATATTGATTTTGCTGCACAAAACGGTTTGGAGTATGTAATTCTTGATGAAGGATGGGCAGTAAACCTGAAGGCAGACTTGATGCAGGTGGTAAAGGATATCGACCTGAAGGAGTTGATTGATTATGCTTCCGCTAAAGGAGTGGGTATCATCTTGTGGGCCGGTTATTATGCTTTCGAACGCGATATGGAGAACATTTGCCGCCATTATGCCGAGATGGGGGTGAAAGGCTTCAAGGTAGACTTTATGGACCGCGATGACCAAGAGATGGTAGACTTTAACTACCGTGCGGCTGCGATGTGTGCGAAGTACAAACTGCTGCTCGACCTGCACGGCATGTACAAACCTTCGGGACTGAACCGTACTTATCCGAATATCTTGAATTTCGAGGGCGTCCACGGACTTGAAAACATGAAGTGGAGTACGGCGGAAGTCGACCAAGTAGAATACGATGTAACCCTGCCTTATATTCGTCAGGTGGCAGGCCCGATGGACTATACGCAAGGAGCAATGCGCAATGCAGTGAAAGAAAGTTTCTATCCGTGTAACTCCGAACCGATGAGTCAGGGAACACGCTGCCGTCAGTTGGCATTGTACGTGGTGCTGGAATCGCCGCTGAACATGCTGTGTGATACGCCGCAAAACTACGCACGCGAAGCTGAATGTGCGCAGTTTATCATGGATATTCCTACCGTGTGGGACGAAACCCGTGTACTCGACGGACGGATGGGCGATTACATCGTGACTGCACGCCGTAAAGGAGATGTTTGGTATATCGGCGGACTTACCGACTGGCAGGCACGCGACATTGAGATAGACTGCTCTTTCTTAGGCTACAAGAATTATGAAGGAGTTTTATATAAAGACGGAGTTAACGCACATCGCACAGGTAAAGATTATCGGTGTGTACCCGTTGAGCTTAATGGAAATACTCGCCTGAAAATACATTTGGCTCCGGGAGGTGGTTTTGCTATCCGTGTGAAATAAAATTACTTTATCTGTTGTATTCCCCGTTTCTTACAGCGGAAGAGTTTCTCCTTCTGTAAGAGCGGGGGATTATTTGTACATGCAAGCTGGATTTCTATATCGTACGACGTGATTCTTCTGCCAAATAACTGACTGATAAATATTCAACCGCGAAGGCTTGAATTTAAAATCTTGTCAATAAAGATGCAAGATTGCGCTATTTTTCGTATTTTTGTAAAGAGAGAGTTGTTAATCATACGTCACGATGCTAAGAATTACTCATATATTATATTTCGTCCTGTTTAATCTTTGTCTGCTGTCATTGCACGGTCATGCCAATAATTTCAGATATTATACGATAAGTGAAGGTCTGTCGGTCAATGCGGTTTATAGCATTATGCAAGATTCGAAAGGCAGAATGTGGTTCGGAACGATTGACGGACTGCACAGTTTCGATGGCAATCAGATACAGGTATGGAGAGATTCGCAGGTAAAAACGTTAGGGCCTTGTATCTATACCGTGTTTGAGCACGAACAACAGCTTTATGTAGGCAGCGATGAAGGTTTGTCTGTATTTAATCTTTGTATGGAAAGTTTCTCGGAATTCGATGTCCGTACCGAAGCAGGCGAAGGCATTCGCACCCCCGTGAGGCAAGTAACGAAAGACAGCAAGGGAAACCTGTGGATATCGACATTCGGACAAGGCGTTTTCCGTTTCGACGTGCGGCAGGGGAAATTGTATCAGTACGTGTCGCCCGGCAAGTCAATCTCCGATTTCGTTTATTCGGTTACGGAAGACAGCTCCGGTACGATATGGCTCGCCACACAAGATGCAGGCATCGGGAGGTACATCCTTTCTAAAGATGTGTTTCAGCCTATTGCTTCCAATACGGTGAAAAGCATACGGGTGATATTCGAAGATTCGCGGAATAATCTGTGGGCGGGCAGCAATACAGAGGGGCTTTTCCGTTTGGATAAATCGAAAAAGCAATTAGTGTCTGCCGTAAAGCCCTTTGGAGTCAACCGTCCGCTTCAGGTCCGTAAAATCGTTGAGAAAGGTATAGGAGTCCTGCTGTTTGCTTCCGATGAAGGATTAACCGAATATGATACGAATACCGGGACAGTAACCTCGCTCAAGGTTGATAGCAGGCATCCCGACGGATTGAATGACAATTATTTGCATGAACTGTTCTTCGACCGTGAAGGCTCGTTGTGGATAGGAACCTATTTTGGAGGCGTGAATTACGTTTCTGCCACCGGAGACAATTACAAACATTATAACCGGAAAAACTCGCAGTTGAACGCACGCATCGTGAGCGTGTTTGCGAAGGCAGATAATGACAATTTATGGATAGGAACAGACGATGCCGGATTTTTCTACTGGAACAGGCAGGATAATACGTTTAAATCGTATTATTCGGCATCGGGTAAGTCTGTACCTTCTTATCATAACATTCATGCGCTGATGCAAGACGGGGATAAACTGTATGTGGGGATGTATATGGGCGGGTTAGACATTCTCGATTTGAAAACCGGAACATTTAAGAATTACAAGGCTACCTCTTCGCCGTATTCTCTTTATTCTTCGGAAGTATATGCGCTTTATAAAGATAAACGGAATCAAATTTGGGTAGGTACTACATTGGGCTTGAATAGATACGACGTGCAGAACGATAAGTTTGAACGTATCTATGAAGTTAAGTCGGCAGATGTTTCGTGTATCTTAGAGGACGCGGATGATTATTTATGGGTATGCTCGCTGAATAACGGCATCTTCCGCTTCAATTATAAAACAGAGAAATGGGAACATTTTCATCGTTTTTCAGACAAAGAATCCCGGATTGCTACTGACCAGATTGTTACGGTATGTAAAGATGACAGAGGTGGCCTGTGGTTTGGCACTTACGGAAACGGATTGATGAAATACGATTATAAGAACGGAAACTTTGTAAAAATAGATTTACCTTCTTACATTCGGGTTATTCATAAAATCATTGCCGATAAGGGGCACTTATGGCTTACCACTAACAACGGACTGTATTGTTATGATGTTGCAACGGGAGAAACGAAATCGTATAACAAATACGATGGCTTGCAGGAGAACCTGTTTCTGCCCAATTCAGGAATCCAACTGTCCGACGGTACGATTATGGTAGGAGGCATTAATGGTTTCAATGAGTTTCATCCCGATAAAATCCGGAATAATATTCAGGTTCCAACCGTTATTCTTACCGACTTCCAGTTGTTTAACCAGCCGGTTAAGATTGGCAGCGAACATTCTCCGCTGGCTGCGTCGATTACCTATTCCGACCGTCTGACCCTGCGCCATGAACACTCCATGTTCAGTTTTACTGCCGTAACGTTAAGTTATACCAATCCGTCTAAAAACCTGTATCGGTATAAATTGGAGGGATTTGAAAAAGAATGGACAGAAACCGACCTGCCTCCTCGCGTAACTTATACCAATCTGCCTGCGGGGAATTATGTATTTCGGGTTAGTGCGTCGAATTCCGATGGAGTGTGGAATCAGGATGCGATAGCATTGCCTATTCAGGTGCTTCCTCCGTGGTGGCGGTCTATGCCTATGATTTTCTCTTATATTCTGATTTTCATCGGTAGTCTGGTGTATGTGTTTTATCGGATAAACCGGAAGCATCGTAACCGGATTGCGATACTGACCGTAGAGAAAGATAAGGAAATTTACCAAAGCAAGATAGAATTCTTCACCCATATCATGCACGAAATCCGTACACCGCTGACGCTTATATTGGCTCCGCTTGAAAATGTGATGCAGATGGATGGCTCGATAAAAGACGCACTGCCGAAACTGCAAGTCATAGAGCGGAACGGAAAGCGGCTGCTTACGCTGGTCAATCAGCTGATGGATTTCCGGAAGATAGAGTCCGGGCGCATGGATTTGGCGTTTACGGTAGTCGATATCAGGACATTGCTTGCCAATGTTTATCAGCGGTTCCAGCTTTCGGCAGAAGTAAAACAGATCGAACTGCTTACTACCATGCCCGACGAGGCTTGTTACGTGAAGGTAGATCAGGAGGCTTTTACCAAAATAGTAAGCAATCTGTTATCGAATGCCTTGAAGTTTACCGGCTCTCACATCTGGATTGACTTGGCGATTACCCCGGAAAGGCGTGTAGAGCTTTGCGTGAAAGACGACGGACAAGGTATTCCGGCAAAAGACCGTGAGAAAATATTCATGCCGTTTTATCAGGTAGCCGAAAACCGCAAAAGTGATTACGTGGGTACGGGCATCGGTCTTTCTTTGGTAAAGAAGCTGGTAGATATGATGAAAGGCGAACTGACCTTAGAGAGTGAGCCGGGCAAGGGAACCACGTTTGTTATTCGCTTTGACATGGCGGAATCGCCGGAAGTGAACCCCGATGAGGCATTGCCCCAAGTGAGTGCCCCGTCTGCTTCCAGCGGTGCGGCAGATACCGGGCGGTATCACATTCTGGTGGTAGATGATAATCAGGATATGAGGAATTATTTGCAGGCGTTGTTGTCTGATTATCGGGTGACGTGTGCGTCTGACGGCAAAGAGGCATGGGAACTGTTGCCGAAAATCATGCCCGACTTAATCATCAGCGATGTGATGATGCCCGTAATGAGCGGTATCCAGCTTTGCCGTAAAGTAAAAGAAAACCTTTTGGTTAGCCACATCCCGGTAATTATGCTGACGGCAAAGGCTACAGCCGACGATTACGTGGAAGGTTTTGAAAGCGGCGCCGACATTTATATCGAGAAGCCATTCTCTGCCGATGTGCTGAAAGCCCAAATAGCCAGCCTGTTCAAGAACAGGGAGCGGAGCAGGAGAGAGTTTAAGTCGGAACCGATGGCTTCGCCGGCAGGCATGTCGTGCTCGAAGTTAGACTCCGCCTTTATGGAAAAGGTAGCCAAGATAGTGGAAGAGCGGATGACCGACCCCGATTTTACCGTAGACATTTTGGCGCAAGAGGCAGGCATATCCCGCTCCGGCCTGTTCAACAAGCTGAAAGCCATAGCCGGCATGACCCCGAACGATTATGTCCGCCTGATCCGGTTGAAAAAAGCTGCTGTGCTTTTGGCGGAAGAAGGTTTGTCGAGCAGTGAAGCCTGTTTCCAAGTGGGCTTTCTTCACCTTCTTATTTTGCCAAATGCTTCCAGACCCAGTTTGGTGTCTCGCCCACCGAGTTCAGAAAGAAATATACGGCACAATAGCGGCAAGCTGAACCGTATTTGTTGTTTTTTGCACCGTTATTCTTATTTCCCTTTGTTCTTCTTTGTTAGTTTTGCGGCATGAAAAACATTCAGGGCCTGTATTTAAACAGGCTCTGAGTTTCTGCAAAAAGTTTTTCTTGACTTGATGTATGCGTCCTGAGTGTGCAGGGTGGATGTTTTCGGGCGTATGCGATACGCCCCTACATCGGTAAACGGATATTCATCAAACAACATTTTATAACCGAAAAACAGAAAAGAAGAATGAAGCGTATTGTTTTCTTAGATTACTTGCGAGTGTTTGCTTGTTTCCTTGTAATGGTAGTTCATGCCAGTGAGAATTTTTACGGAGCCGCCGGCTCGACGGATATGGCGGGACCGCAGTCTTATCTTGCCAACGAAGCCGACCGCCTGTGGGTTTCTGTTTACGACGGACTGTCGCGCATGTCTGTGCCGCTGTTCATCATCGTTTCCGCCTATTTGCTTGTGCCGATGAAAGAAGATGTTACCCCGTGGCAGTATTACCGCCGGCGTTTTAAGCGCATCCTGCCGCCTTTTATCGTGTTTATGATACTGTACAGTACGCTGCCTTTGCTGTGGGGGCAGATAAGTGCGGAAACCTCTGCCAGAGACTTGTCGCGTATTCTGCTGAACTTCCCCACACTTGCCGGACACTTGTGGTTCATGTATCCCCTTATCAGCATTTACCTGTTTACGCCGGTCATCTCGCCGTGGCTGCGTAAGGCTACGCCGAAAGAAGAACTGTTCTTTATCGCGCTGTTTGCCCTGTCTACCTGTATGCCTTACCTCCACCGCTGGTTTGGGGAACTGTGGGGAGAATGTTTTTGGAACGAATACCATGCGCTATGGTATTTCTCCGGCTATTTGGGCTACGTGGTGCTGGCGCATTACATACGGGTACACTTGAAGTGGGGTCGCTCTAAACGTTTGGCGGTAGGGACGGTTCTTACCGTTGTGGGAGCGGTGTGGACCATCGGCTCGTTTTACGTGCAAGCCGTGCCCGGTGTCGTACATTCTACGCCGGTTATCGAGATAGGCTGGGCGATGTGTACCATCAACTGCGTGATTGTAACCGCCGGAACCTTCCTGCTGTTTACGTGCATCCGCTCAGAGGAAGCTCCCAAAATGGTTACGGAAATGTCGAAGCTGAGTTACGGTGTGTACCTGATGCACATCTTCTGGTTAGGGCTGTGGGTAACCGTGTTTAAGGTCGATTTGGCTCTGCCCACCGTAAGCGCGATACCGTGTATAGCGTTTGCCACGTTCGTATCTTGTTTCATTACTGCCAAAATCATTTCGTACGTACCGGGTAGTAAGTGGATTATCGGGTAACAAATCAGAATTGCCGCCAAAAGTTTGCTTGTAAGGAAACAAAGCGGTAACTTTGTACTCGCAATCAAGGAGCGATGGAAAAATACATAAAGTTGATAATGAGCGATGAGGCTAAGGATTTTGTAAGGCAACAGCCTCTGAAAGCACAGCAGAAGATAGCGTATAATATCCGTAAGTTGGAATGCGGAATTATGGATAAAGAACTTTTTAAAAAACTGGAAAATTCTGATATATGGGAATTACGGACTCTGTTCAATGGCGTGTGTTACCGACTTTTTGCTTTCTGGGATACGGAAATAGAAGCATTGGTAGTGATAACCCACGGGATAGTGAAGAAAGCGCAAAAAACGCCTAAAAAAGAGATAGAAAGGGCAGAGGCGATAAGAAAGGAATATTTCAATAATAAAAACTGAAGGTTATGGCAAAGATGACATTTACTCCTGCCGATGATTGGGTAGATGAGGTTTGGGGGAAAGTAGGTACTCCTGAAAGGGATGAAATGGAAGCCCGCATAAAAGAGGAAGCTCAGGCTTATTATATTGGAAAGGCTATCAAAGACGAACGGCTTAAGCAGCACCTTACCCAAGAGGAGTTAGGAGCTAAGATCGGTGTGAAGAAATCTCAGATTTCTAAACTTGAAAGCGGTAAATGTGTTATTACTCTACCTACCATGAGCAGGGTTTTCAAGGCTTTGGGTTTTGGTTCTGCTTCTCTTGATTTGGGCATTGGCGGTAAAGTGGCTTTGTGGTAGGAAAAATAAAATTTTCAAAAGGGGGACTGTTTCTAAATGAAATGAGACAGTCCCCCTTTTTTGTATTCCGAAAATTTGTTTAACTTCGCGTTAAGAGCCTGTTGGGATATCGGTCCGGCTCCGTTTCGGGGCATGAAAAACGCTTCCCATAGCGTTGGTCTGTTCTACCCATAGAACCGGATAACTTATCCGCATGGGTTAGGCAACGCTTCCCATAGCGTTTTTGGGGTAGAAAAGGGGGCGTTTCAACTCGTACCGTGCCGGAAATTGAAACAGCTCTGAAACCAAAATACGAACAAGACAAAGTAGGTAGTAATGAAACGGTTGATATGGGGAATTATTAGCGTGCTGGTATGCTCTTGTGCGGGGTGCGGCACGAAACAAGACGGCGAAGTTGCCTTACGGGAACTGACGCGGGCAGAAAATGTGATGTTCGATTATCCGGACAGCGCGTTACACATCCTGCAAGCCATGCCTGTACCTGCCGGCAAGGAGCAACATGCCCTTTGGTGCCTGCTCACCACGCAGGCTGCCTACAAGCAGTTTATGCCCATCCCTTCCGACTCGCTTATCCGCATTGCGTACGATTATTACCGGAATACGGACGATGCACGCCGCAAGGCGATGTCGGCGCTTTATATGGGCGGGGTGAATTATGATTTGGGGCGAGCGGATGAGGCGATACAATACTATTTGGAAGCAAAAACAGAAGTAGAGAAAACAGATGATTACAAGTTGGGATATTTGGTTATGTCTGGTTTAGGGAGGCTTTATCTTTATCGTGAGCTTGCCTCTTATTCGATAGATGCTTGTAAGCAGGCTTACCATTATGCTGTAAAAGATTCTTGTAAGCGTTATGAAATGACTTCATTGCATTACATTGCACGTTCTTATTGTTTGTTGGACAGTTTAGATAAAGCCATAAAATGTTATGAGCAATGTTCAAAAATGGCATTAGAGTTACATTTGCCAGATTTTAATAATTCGATTCGGAAAGAAATAGCTTTAGTATATATGAATAAAGGTAGTTTTCAGACTGCATTAGCGATGCTGAAATCATTACCTCTTTCATCTCAAACGGCAGATATGATTGGTAGAAGCTATTTGAATTTACATGAGTTGGATTCTGCTTATATTTATTTGAATAAAGCATTAAAAACAGACAATGTTTATACTCGCCGCAGTGTTTATAATAGCTTATATAAGTTAAGTTGTTATCCTGAATATCAAAAACTGATGAGAGAATCTTGCGATTCGTTGTTGTTATACCAAGATTCTGTTTCTAAGATAAATAAGGTAAAAGAAGTTATTGCTTACAAAGAGAAATATGAGTATCAGAAGTTGGTTAATGAAAACCAGCGGTTGGAATTGGAAAAGGCAAAAGTCGTTTATTGGTTGATGCTGTTTGTTATCCTTGTCCTGTTTTTAGTGGCTTTGTTTATTTATATTCATTTGCGCCGCCAAAAGGCTTTGCGCCGGAAAGAAGAAGAACTGAATAAGCTGGTTCTGTCGCTCCATGAAAACGAAGCCTTGATTAAGCGCAATACCAATTACATTGCTGCGTTAGAGGCCGAAATCGCTCAAAGCAGCGATACGGCGGAACAGTTGGAAGAGCAACAGAAATTGGTATCTACCCTTCAGGATGAAAACCGCCGGTTGCAGACGGAAAACGGTAAACTGAAAAACCGGATAGAGCATCAGGACGTATCGTCGTACGACTCTACGGAGATAAAGCGGATTACGGAGGAACTTTATGCGGTGAAACAGCAAAAAGAACATCTGTCCGCTTGGCTTGTGGAAAAACATCCCTATTTGTCTGCTTTACACAGCCGCCCCGTTTACCTGAAAGATGAAGATTTGAAGCAACTCCGGCAGCTTACCGATGTGATTTATGCCGAGTTTTGCCGGCGGCTGCACACGGATGTACCGGCATTGAGCGACAATGAAATCACGCTTTGCTGCCTGATAAAGCTGCGTTTCACGGTTTCAGAAATAGCAGTCTTATTAGGCATATCCGCATCGTCTGTCTCTACGGGAAAGTTCCGCGTCAAAAACAAAATCTATACGGCATTGGGTATTCCTCCAAAGAAGATGAGCCTTGATTTATGGATTTGGGGGTATTGAAAGATGATGTATAGATTGCTTTAAACGGGTTTTATTATAAGTCGCTTATTATCATTGTGATACGCTTTTTCTTTTTCCTTTATTTGTCTATATGAAGTCTATGTGAGTTTCTTGTAATTTTAGGGTTTCGTACTTAATTTTGTCTCAATCAAACAGAGATAAAATTATAGAAATAGTATTTATAGACTTTTGGACAAAACATTATGAGGAACAAAGAATCATTTATTTGCTTATTATTCTCGGTATTCTTTATCGTGGTTTTATTTCTTTCCGGATGTAAGGATGATGATGCCAATCGTCCGTTGTCGGAAATCGTTTATCAAACAGTATGGGAGGTAACAGAAACCGGCTATAACCTTGATAATGGAAATTCTTATGAATATAGTTATATCGTTGAATTTCTAACTGATTCAACTGGGACTTTAGTTTATGATCATTCAGAAGATGGTTTTATGTATTTTATTGATGGACGAGTTATGGAATTTAATTCCTCTACTTATATGATCGTAGAGCAAACGAATAATCGATTTGTTTTGCAATTACATTATTCCAGTAGTGAAGGTAAATGGAGAAATATTCTGACTTTTAATAAAATGTATTAGGAATAGAGAAACCAAAATAAATGAAGAAATCTATGCAGTGGAAATTGTTATAAAAAAGACTGTTCAATATGACTGATAATTATTCGTTTCCTGTTGATACGTGTACAAATTTGCTTTTAACATTGATTCCTATAACATTAATTTTGTTGTGCTTTAACAAGAAAGTAAAAGCATATTTGAAAAAGCACGAAATCATAGATACTATTGTAGATACTACAGTGTTGATGCTTTTTTGGTATATAGGTAATCATTTTATAGACTGGAAATTGTCTGCAATAATAGCAATAGCCCTGACTTTGATAGTAAGGAAGAAAAGGTCTTAGAGATATTTCAATAAAAAATGCACTCCTGATTTCGTTGCTTAAAAGCCTATCTGTGTTTATAAATATTTATAGAAGATGTGTTTTTAGTGATGAAGTCAGGGGTAAACAATAAGGTAGTCAAGCGGAAATTCGAACTTCCATTTAAGGTAAAGTATGTGCGGAATTATTTTTGTACTTCTTGCTTTTATTTGAGTTGTTGATATAGAGAAAAGAGAAAAGGTATTTTAAAAATGTTTTGCAAGTTTGATATCTATGCAAATACAGCAAGTGAAAACTGTAACGCTTGCATTTGATTGAAATAATGATACTTGAAATTAGTTATTAACACAGTATATTATGTATAAACAGAAAACACGCTTTTATTCGGTATTACTACTTATTCTTTGTAACATTATTCTTATAAGTTGTAGTAATGATGATGAGTTACAAACAGATAGTTTGACTCCGCAAGACTTGTATCAAACATCTTGGAAAGGAAGAGGACATTGTGATGCTTGGGCATTTCCTGATATGGCTGTCGGTATGCAATTTATTAGTACGGAGAAAGGTAAAGTTATTTGGGAAAATTATAATCCGATAGATGTTACTTACACGATAGAAGGGAAATATATTACCTTCAATAGCACTGCGCAATATTTGGCAGGCTCTCCGTGGCTGATTAAAAGTTATACCAAAAACCATATAACGCTTATACAGAATGAAGCAAGTCCGGATAAAGAAAAAATAGCGGTGATAGAACTTGACAAGATTGAGTAGGTATTAAAGAACTGATGATTATACAGGTAGTATAAAATAGGAACACCAATAAAGTATGAAGATTATTATGCAACGGAAATTGTTATTTGTGCTTGCATTTGCAGGATTATTTGCTTCGGCAAATGCGCAAGTGTCTGTTACTCCCGAAGTAGGGATAGGGGCGAACATGCGTACCAACTTAGTCGATAATAAATGGAAACCAACTGTCAAGGTAGGAGCGGCGGTAGAGTTTCCCGTTTCGCGCGTGTTTAGTTTTCAGACAGGCTTATATTACATGCAAAAAGGATTCTCGGATATTACTCCGGCTTACTCTAACGCCAGTGCGCGGTGGATGGAAAACGTCACGGTGAAAAGACATCTGCTGCAAGTGCCTATCATGGCTAAATTGACTTGGCAGGTAGGAGAGAAAACTTCGCTCTTCTGGGCAGGCGGTATGTATATAGGCGGATGTGTGGGAACGAGCACCACGCGCAGCAGAATGTTTGCGTGGTATGACAGCGAAAACGGAGACTGGACCGAGATCGTTGCGGGGACAGGCTATGTAGACGGAACCAACCGTACGAACGAAGATATTTTCAAGGAACGGTATACTTACGACAAGAATTTCGATTGGGGTGTGTCGAGCAATGTGGGAGTAGAAGTTAATAAAGTGGTAATGAAAGCAGGTTACGACCTCTCGTTGGGAAAAGAATCTGAGTTGGATAATATTTCAGCGAATTATCATACGCTGTCGCTCTCCGTGGGCTATAAATTCAACATCGGCAAATGAGCCGGCATGAATCGGATAGTTTTTCATGTTCCTGAGGGCAAATTTAGGCAGGCTTTAAGCCAATGTAAATGAAAACTGTGTATCTATGACCTATAAAATAGATTCAGGAAAAAAGTTATAGTATGCAACAAAGGCATTTAGACAGGTACGCCTATTTTAATGACCTTGCCGTAACTTCCCGCGATTTCTACATCGGTTATCTCGGGAAGTTTATCCGTTTATATCCGGGAATGAAGGTCTTGGAATTAGGCTGTGGAGAAGGAGGAAACTTGCTTCCGTTTGCTGAGGCGGGATGCGAAGTAACCGGCATTGATATTGTGAAAACCAGAATAGAGCAGGCGGTGGAGTTTTTTGCACGGAAGAAAGCAAAAGGGACTTTTATCTGTTCGGACATTGCTGATGTTTCAGAAGACATTGGAAAGTTCGAACTAATTGTAATACATGATGTTATAGAATATATTCCGGGGGGGGAGAAACTCGCCGTTATAACTAAAGCCAAAAGTCTGTTGAAAGACGGCGGCATTATCTTTTGGGGCTTTCCTGCTTGGCAAATGCCCTTCGGCGGTCATCAGCAAATCTGCCGGAACCGTATCCTTTCGCATCTGCCCTATATTCACTTACTGCCCGCGCCGCTATATAAACTGTTGTTAAGGATGGGGAAAGAAGACGACTCTTGTGTACGTGAACTGTTAAGCATAAAGTCTTGCGGTGTTTCCATCGAACAGTTTGAGCGGATGATGAGGCAGACAGGCAGTGAAGTTATCGACAAGATTTATTGGTTCATCAACCCGCATTATAAGCGGAAATTTGGGTTCACCCCTAAGAAACTATACGGTTGGGTAGGGAAGCTAAAGTATCTGCGGAACTATTTCTGTACTTCTTGCTTTTATTTGGGCTCAGTAGAAATTTAGTGGGGATAAATTTGTAACTAATCGAATAGTTCTTTACTTTACAGCATGGAAAACGATTATTTGAGCATGTTGGCCAGTATTGTACTGCCCACACAGATATTGGATTACTTCTCCATAGTCGGTATATCGCAGACTTCTACGGAAATCCACATCAGTCTGGACGAGAAGATGCATCCGGAGCTAAGCAAGGACGTACACTTTGAATCCAAAGGTTTTATGGAAGCGGTAAGCGTGACAGATTTCCCGATACGTGACCACAAAGTGATTCTGAAGATCCGTCGCAGGCGGTGGACAGACACGCGCACGGGCAAGAGTTTCAGCATCCCGATAGACCTTGACATTGTAGCCAAAGGAACTCGTTACTCCAAGGAATTTGGAGCTTTTTTAAAAGAAACGTATGGAGACGTCCCCCGTGACCTGCCATACGCTTGAGGAGTTCTATCACATCGACGGGCATACGTTTGAGAAGCAGTACAAGGAAACGTTGAGCGGATTCCGGCAGTGGGAGCAGTTGGAACATGCAGATAAATGGCTGCTGTTCCCGGAGAATATCGGCCCTTGTCTGGCTATCGACGAATCCTCGCTATCCAATGGTGAGCTGTACACGTTTGTAACCAACCGTGAGGTCCGCACGCGGGAGCAATCCTTGGTTGCTGTCGTTGCAGGTACAAAGGCGGAGGACGTAATCGCTGTCCTGCAACGGATTGACGAGGAGCATCGCAATGCTGTCGAGGAGGTTACGCTTGACTTGTCGGACTCCATGCGCAAGATCGTGCGTACGGCATTCCCTAAAGCCAGCCGGGTCATCGACCGCTTCCATATCCAGAAACTGACTTGTGATGCCGTACAGGAGCTGCGCATCAAACACCGTTGGAATGCCATGCAGCAGGCTAACGATGAGATGGAGGAAGCCAGACAAAACGGTAAGGAGTATATCCCGTACCGCTATCTCAATGGAGACACCCGCAAGGAACTGCTTATACGCTCGCGTTATCTCCTGTTCAAGTCTGCCGACAAATGGACCGACAGGCAAAAGCAAAGGGCTGCGATACTGTTTGAAGAATACCCGGACATCAAAACGGCATACGGACTGTGCCATTCACTGCGGATGATCTTTGCCAAAAACACAATCAAAGATGCCGCACGCCTGTCCATGGCACGCTGGTACAACAAAGTCGAAGAAGCGGGATTCCGCTCCTTTAATGTCATCGCAGCCACCTTCTATGAGCATTATGATGAGATACTCAACTTCTACAACAACCGTTCCTCAAATGCACTTGCTGAATCATTCAATGCTAAAATCAAACTCTTTAGAGCGAATCTCAGGGGAGTTGTTGACAAGAAGTTTTTCTTATTCCGCATTGCGAACTTATATGCATATCCCCACTAAAAAGCTACTGACCCTTTATTTGAGTCGTTGAAATAGAAGAAAGATGTAAAAATTGCCACCATCAAGTTAGAAGTGCCACTTGATGGTGGTAATTTTTCGACCGCTTAAAATGACAATATATTGTTGGTCGTTTTTTTCAGATACTTTATTCTTTCAAATGATAAATGCAGAGAGTTGATTCATTACTGTTTTCATTCTTGTCAGGAGTCCAAGTGACGAGACAATTATACAGATTTGAAGATATGGGTATGCCTATTGAGTAAGTTGAATTAGTATTGACGGACAGTTCCTTGAATATCTTCAGATTGTTGTCTGTTTGTGAGTAAAGCAAATAGAATGCTTCTGGTTTGTCGTAATATCCCCATACAGACAGCAGATAACGTTTCCCGTAGATGAACCATATCGGGAAAAAATACCCTTCTTGTACATCTACGCAAGTGGCAATCCCCGGAAAAGAACGGGCTGTCTTCTGTTTGATATCCAGTAAGATATCAGCATACAGTGAATCATTTCGGTAAGTATAAAAACAGTTCTCTTGCGGTGAGAATAAGCCAATAGAATGGTCTCCATGCAGATAGAAGTTGCGCCACGGCATAGATAGAATGGGATATTTGGTCTCATTATTGAGTATGTTCGAGGTAAGCTTTCCCTCTGTGTTCATTTTCCATAATCCGTTGGGATTGTTATGCACATAATAGGATGTAAAGCAAAGCAGGGTACTGTCAGTATCCATAACAATATCCGAACTGATTTTCCCGTGTTTGATGGTTTGTACGTATTGCCCATCGAAAGTATAGATGTTTATTTTTAGGCTTTTGTTGTCTGCTATGTAAATATAGTCTTGTCGTATCCAAAAGTGATTTATATCTATATATTCCTCCGGTCCTTCTCCTCGTTTATCCAAAAGATATAGTAGCGTCCCTTTGTCGTTAAAACAGAATATTTTCTTTTGTTTTCGGTCTAATATGAAAATATTAGAATTATCGATAAATGCTTGTCCGGCTTCTCCTATGAACTGTTCTTTGGGGAGCTTTAAGGAGATGTTTTGTACAGAAGATGTGATATCGGAAATATATAACGTATTTGAAGTTTGGTTGAAATCTACTTGTACTGTTTGTTCTGCGGAAATGGATTGTTGCTTATATGAGGTTGAGGTACATCCACATATTATTAAAAGTAATAAACCTGTGTAATAAAATGCTTTTGTTTTCATAGATGGCAGTGTGATGATACACATGGCTGAAGATATTGGAATTGTTTTTTCATCATAATATGATTTGAGGCTTGAGTAAAGGTTATAGTATAAGTGTAATATAAGTATGATAGTTTATGATATTTAGATACACTAACTATCCCTTATATTACACTTAAATGGTAATCTTATGTAAGATTATTTAATGTTCGGGTTCAAAGCATTCCATTCTGCTACCGGAGGAAGAACGCCCATAGCGATAACTTCGTCACGCAATTCGCAGAGGTGAGCGTAGCTCTTATCCAAAGCAGCTTGTTCTTCCGGAGTTCCGTTCAATTCTGCACAGTGGCAACCATCGGCAGTGATTGAAGTTTCCCATGCCATCATGATGTGGTCGTACTTGTCGTTTGATACGTAAGTACCTGCCGGCCAACGGAAAGCCTTGCCGCCCATAGCAGCACCAATCATTTCGATTGATACGTAAGCCGGGCTTTGGAATGAAGAACGTCCGCGCAATGCGATGATGTTTGCACCGCCTTTAGTTACTTTCTGTTGGATTTCTGCCCATTGTTCTTTAGTCAAAGCGTCAGTACCGATGATGTCGGTCAACGGTTTGCCGTTTACTTTAGCCGTAGAAGCGAATACTGCCATCTGTTCGCCGTGGCCACCGTAAGTACGGCAGTTTTCAACAGCGTCCATAGAAACACCGAAATGTTTAGCCAATTCGCTGCGCAGACGAGTAGAGTCAAGAGCAGCCAAAGTAGTAACCTGACCCGGTTTCAAACCAGAGTACAGCAAAGTAATCAAACCGGTAATATCAGCCGGGTTGAAGATAACCACGATGTGTTTTACATCCGGGCAGTACTGTTTAACGTTCTTACCGAATTCTTCAGCGATGGCAGCGTTACCTTTCAGCAAGTCTTCACGAGTCATACCTGCTTTACGGGCAGCACCTCCTGAGTTTACGATATATTTAGCACCTGTCAGCGCTTCTTTGATATCTGAAGTGAAAGTTACGTTAACGCCTTCGAAACCGCAGTGGTATAATTCTTCAGCTACGCCTTCCAAACCCGGAGCATACGGGTCATACAAACAGATGTTCGGAGTCAAACCCATCATAATGGCTGTTTGAGCCATGTTAGAACCGATCATGCCGGCAGCACCAACAATGGTAAGCTTTTCATTTGTTACAAATTCCATAATTCTTATTATTTAAGTTTGTTATAATATGTGATTTCTCTTTCACGGCTACAAAGATAAAAGTTTCTGGGATAAAAATGAATTTTTGCCTTGCCAAAAATAAATTCGAACGGGTGGCTTTCACGTTAATTACGGAATAATTTCACTATTTTTAATCGGTACCTTCCCCGATTTGCAAACAGCAGGTTGCATTTTGTGTGTTTAAGAGGCGGTGATTCGAAGTGGCGGAGGCTTTTTGGATGCTTTGCTTTTCCACCCGCCCGTTTTTTTGTAATTTTGTCGCCTCATATAATAAAGTTGAATATATACATGGAATTAAAGGAACACTTCAGCAGCAAGATATTCAGTTTAATCTCTCAGACGGCAGACGAACTCGGATTGGAATGTTACGCCGTAGGCGGATACGTTCGTGATATATTTCTGAATCGTCCTTCGAAAGACATTGATATCGTTGTTGTGGGGAGCGGAATCGAAATAGCGGAGGCATTCGGCAAAAAGTTAGGTAAAGGTGCGCGGGTGTCGGTTTTTAAAAATTTTGGAACGGCTCAGGTTAAGTATCATGATACGGAGGTGGAGTTCGTGGGAGCGCGCAGGGAATCGTACAGTCACGACAGCCGGAAGCCGGTGGTGGAAGACGGTACTTTGGAGGATGACCAGAACCGGCGAGACTTTACGGTAAACGCCATGGCGGTGTGTCTGAACAGTGCGCGCTTCGGAGAGCTGGTAGACCCGTTTGGAGGACTGGAGGACTTGAAAGAACGCACGTTGCGCACGCCGCTCGACCCCGATATAACCTTTAGCGACGACCCGCTGCGTATGATGCGCTGCGTACGTTTCTCGGCGCAGCTTAACTTTTACATCGACGATGAAACCTTTGCCGCGCTGGAGCGTAACCGCGAGCGCATTAAAATTATCTCGCGTGAACGTATTGCCGATGAGTTGAACAAGATTCTTTTGTCTCGTACGCCCTCAAAAGGCTTTGTGGAACTCGACCGCTGCGGATTGCTGGAATTGATATTCCCCGAACTGGTGGCGCTGCAAGGTGTGGAAGTGCGTAACGGACGCGGGCATAAGGACAATTTCTATCACACGCTGGAGGTAGTAGATAATATCTCGAAAGTAACCGATAATCTTTGGTTGCGCTGGGCGGCATTGCTTCACGATATCGGCAAGCCACGCACCAAACGCTGGGAGCAACGCGCCGGGTGGACGTTCCATAACCATAACTTCGTGGGCGAAAAGATGATTCCCGACCTGTTTCGCCGCATGAAGTTGCCGATGAATGAAAAGATGAAATACGTACAGAAGTTGGTAGGGCTTCACATGCGTCCCATTGTGATAGCAGACGATGTGGTAACCGATTCGGCGGTGCGCCGTTTGCTTTTTGAAGCCGGCGATGACATCGACGACCTCATGACCCTGTGTGAAGCAGACATTACTTCGAAGAACGAAACCCGCAAACAGCGTTTTTTGGATAACTTCCGTCTCGTGCGTCAGAAACTGAAAGACTTGGAGGAAAAAGACCGTATCCGGAATTTCCAGCCGCCCGTAGACGGAGGAGAAATCATGCACGTGTTCCAACTTCAGCCTTGTCGGGAAATCGGAAAACTGAAAAGCAGTATTAAGGATGCCATTCTGGACGGGGTAATCCCTAACGAACACGATGCCGCTTTTGCCTATATGCTTGAGCAGGCTCGCGGTATGGGGTTGCAACCCGTGAATCTGCCCGAAAATTTCAGTAGTGGACAAGGATGACTGTTGATGCCCGGCTATGTATGGTGAAAATAGTTTGGGATAATTAGGCTCGGATTTGTTATATAAAACTTTTCTGTTTTTGCAAGATTAAAATGTAATATAAATAACAAGTTGTCCGTTTATCGCTCTCAACGTACTTTAAAAGGTGTTTTTGTTATTCCGAGTTGTCTAATTTAGATAATCCGATAAAAACCCTGTTTTATTTTCCGGAAAACTTGATTTATCTTTGTCTTGCCTTCCAGACGATGAATGTCCGTCATTAGGCAGGCAGAGATAAACCAATGTTTTACCCTTTCAGAGTAAGAAACGGATTATGAACCTATCAGAGATTTGCATCATCAAGCGCGACGGAAAACAGGAACGTTTTTCGGCAAGTAAAATAACAGGAGCCATCGGTAAAGCGTTCGAAGCGACCGGGTTGGACAAACACGATGAGTCCATCGAAGAAATCACCCGCCGGGTTATTGCTCACTTTACGGGGAATACCGTAGGAGTGGAGGAGATACAAGACCTTGTGGAAACCGAACTGATGAAGGTACAGCCCGAGGTGGCGAAGAAGTACATCATCTATCGCCAATGGCGAAATACCGAGCGCGAACGCAAAACTCACATCAAGCATGTGATGGATGGCATCGTGGCGATTGACCGTAACGACATCAACCTGAGCAATGCCAACATGTCGAGCCATACGCCTGCCGGACAGATGATGACTTTTGCTTCGGAAATAACCAAAGATTATACGTATAAATACCTTCTGCCCAAACCTTACGCCGAAGCACATCAGTTGGGCGACATCCATATCCACGATTTGGATTATTATCCCACGAAAACCACTACCTGCATCCAGTATGATTTGGACGATCTGTTCGAGCGCGGGTTTCATACCAAGAACGGAAGCATCCGTACCCCGCAGTCCATCCAAAGCTATGCTACACTGGCTACCATTATTTTTCAGACCAATCAGAATGAGCAACACGGCGGGCAGGCAATCCCTGCTTTCGACTTCTTCATGGCGAAAGGTGTGCTGAAAGTTTCCAAAAGATAGTTGCCTCCATGCTTTCGTTCTGCATCGAGATGAAAGGGCAGGCAGTAGACGAACGCACGTTGCTTGAGGTGGTAAGGCTTCACGTTGCTACCATCCTGCTTGGCGAGTCGGAAAAGTCGGCGTTAGTCTCCGTTCTGAACGGGCAGGGTTTCGACGTAACCACCGATGAACTGACACATATATTATATAAGGCGTATGCCCAAACGCGCAAAGATACCCATCAGGCAATGGAAGGGTTTATCCATAACCTGAATACGATGCACTCGCGCGGTGGCAATCAGGTGGTGTTCAGCTCCATCAATTACGGTACGGATACTTCGGCGGAGGGACGCATGGTTATCCAAGAATTGCTGCGTGCCACGGTAGAAGGACTTGGCACGCGCGGCGAAGTTCCCGTGTTCCCCATCCAGATATTCAAGGTAAAAGACGGTGTATCGTATTCGGATGCCGATTATGAACGTGCGATGAAAGACTTCGATGCGGCACTCGCAGGAGAAATGACGTTCGAAGCCCCGAACTTCGACCTTTTCTTGCAAGCCTGCCAAACAACGGCTAAAGCTCTTTTCCCGAACTTCATGTTTCTCGACACTCCCTTTAACCGGCATGAGAAATGGCGTGCCGACGACCCGAAACGTTACCGCTACGAGTTGGCTACGATGGGATGCCGTACGCGCGTATTCGAGAACCTGAACGGCGAGAAAACCTCTTTAGGCAGGGGAAATCTCTCGTTTACCACCATGAATCTGCCGCGCCTTGCCATCGAAGCACGTATCAAGGCAGAAAGTATGGCAGACAATCATACCCCCGACGCCGTGGAGCGTGAGGCGAAAGCAATCTTCCTTGACGCAGTGCGAGAAATGTCGGGCTTCATTGCCGAACAACTCTATACCCGCTACCGGTATCAGCGCACGGCGTTGGCACGACAGTTTCCGTTCATGATGGGTAACAACGTATGGAAAAGCGGCGGACAGCTCAACCCGAACGATGAAGTGGGCGACGTGTTGGATCAAGGTACGCTGGGCATCGGCTTTATAGGCGGGCATAACGCAATGGTGGCACTTTACGGGAAAGGACACGGACACAGCCGCAAGGCGTGGAATACGTTATACGAAGCCGTAGAGGTGATGAACGAAGTGGCGGATGCCTATAAGCAGAAGTACCGTTTGAACTATTCGGTTCTTGCTACGCCGGCAGAAGGACTGTCGGGACGCTTTACGCGGATGGACAAACGGAAGTATGGTATCATCGAAGGTGTGAACGACCGCGATTATTATGTCAACTCCTTCCACGTAGATGTGAAAGAGCCTATCAGTATTATCGAAAAGATAAAAAGCGAGGCGCCGTTTCATGCTTTGACGCGCGGCGGACATATCACCTATGTTGAACTGGATGGCGAAGCGCAGAAAAACGTGCGTTCCATCGCTAAAATCGTGAAAGTGATGCACGACGAAAACATCGGCTACGGCTCGATTAACCATCCGGTGGATACTTGTCATCATTGTGGCTATAAGGGTGTTATCTACGATAAGTGCCCGATTTGCCGTAGTGAAAACATCCTTCGTATGCGCCGCATCACCGGTTATCTGACGGGCGACCTGAATAGCTGGAACTCGGCGAAGCGTGCCGAAGAGCATGACCGCGTAAAACATGCCTGACTTTGTAGATAGCCGTTATGCTTCATTATTTATATACCTATCCTGAAACCATTGTCGACGGCGACGGCATTCGTTATTCCATTTATCTTGCCGGATGCAGTCACCGTTGCAGGGGATGTCACAATCCGGAATCGTGGAATCCGCAGGCAGGAAAACCGTTGACCACCGAAGTGTTAGATGGAATGATAGCTGAAATCAAGGCTAATCCGCTGCTCGATGGCGTAACTTTTTCGGGCGGAGACCCTTTCTTTAATCCCGAAGAATTTCTCGTCGTGCTGCGCCGGGTGAAAGAACATACGGGGATGAACATCTGGTGCTATACGGGCTACGTGTACGAAGACCTGCTGGCAGACGCCTCGCGGCGTCCGCTGTTGGATTATATCGACGTGTTGGTAGACGGGAAATTCATCGCCGAGCTGTATTCTCCTTATTTGGAATTCCGGGGAAGCAGTAATCAGCGCATTTTGAAACTTGCCGGTTTGCTCCGGAAAAACGCTACCGTTAGCGTTACTCATCCCATGCGGTAGCGTTGCCCGGTTCTTCCCATAGCGTCAGACTGTTCTATGGGTAGCGTTTTTAGAGCCATCCCAAGAGCTTGTTCAAGCCTTCTTAAAATTAGGATAATTAACATTACCGCCCGATTGCGGCAAACGAGGTTGTTTTTTCGTTAACTTCGTTTGCCGCATTTTTATGTTGTAGCGCATCTTTTTTGTTTTTGCCCCTTCAGCAGGCAGATAGAAGGCATAGATAGGCGTCTCTTCTTGATATAAATCATGAAAACGCTATATTATCTAAAAAACAAGTACCTGCTTATTGCTATATACAAATAAATCCCTACCTTTGTATCGTGGTTGTGAAACCAGAAGATATAAAAGACACAAAAAGGTATTAGACTTTGATATTAAGGTAAATTAAGGTATTAGGTTTAAGGTAAAAAAAGAAGATTTGTTTAGTATTAGCTTAAGGTTAGTAAAAGGTATTAGTTAAAGAAAAAGGTAAAAGTTTTCAGGTATTAAGTTGAAAATAGGTTTTTAAGATTGTTTTTTAAGGTAGAAGAGAAAAGGATAACAAAACCTTTAATGATCAAATCTAAGATGAAAAAAAGAACCCATTAATGGGGGTTCTTTTAAGAAGTCGGCGGGTCTCGATACGGTAGACACGCCTTTTTATTTTCCCTTATTTCCAAGAAGATGCTGTGCCGGTCGCTAAAAATTGTGACTGAAAACATCCGTTTTTTACGGCGAAATGCTTACTTTTGTAACAGTTCTAACCCTAAAAACTATAAATAGTATGTATCCATTAAAATTTAATCCGATTTTAAAATCTACCATTTGGGGCGGAGATAAGATTATTCCTTTCAAACACCTTGATTGCCAGCAGGCACAAGTGGGAGAAAGCTGGGAAATATCGGATGTTCCGGGCGACGAATCAGTAGTAGCCAATGGAGCAGATGCCGGTAAGAACCTCACTCAGATGGTCGATGAATATAAGGGAGCATTGGTAGGAGAAGCAAATTACAAACGTTTCAACGGAAAATTCCCTTTGTTGATTAAGTTTATTGATGCGCAAGACGATCTTTCTATTCAGGTTCATCCTAATGATGAATTGGCTATGAAACGCCATAACTCAATGGGTAAAACCGAAATGTGGTACGTTATCGACAATGCCAACGGCAAGGCTCACTTGCGTTCGGGACTGAGCAAGCAAATCACGCCCGACGAATATGCGGCCATGATTGCTGACAATACCATCTGCGACGCATTGGCAGATTATGCTGTGAAGCCGGGTGATGTGTTCTTCCTTCCCGCCGGACGTATTCATAGCATCGGTGCCGGATGTTTCATTGCTGAAATCCAGCAAACCTCAAACATCACTTACCGTATCTACGACTTTAACCGTAAGGATAAAAACGGCAACACCCGCGAACTGCATACGGAACTGTCGAAAGATGCTATTGATTACAGCGTGGAAGCCGATTACCGTACACACTACGAGCCGAAGCAGAACGAGCCGGTAGAATTGGTAACCTGTCCGTATTTCACTACATCGGTATACGACCTGAGCGAAAACATGACGATGGATTACAGCGAGTTAGATTCGTTTGTTATCTATATCTGCATGGAAGGAGCTTGTTCGATAACCGATAACGAAGGCAATACGGTAGAGTTGCAGGCAGGAGAATCAGTACTCTTCCCGGCAACAACGAAGACACTCGAAGTAGTTCCGCAAGGAAAAGTAAAATTCTTGGAAACTTACGTATAAATGAATAATTCAGGCGCAAATTTTGGAGAATCGGAATAAAACTCTTAGCTTTGCGCCTGATATATACAAAAACATCCGGGGTTGTTTGGTTTTGACAGCGAGAGATGTGGTATGTAAGCATGCAGTGCGTCGGTGATTTGCACTATAATCTCAGTTACTCAACAATTATCTGGCAACGAAAACTACGCTCTCGCTGCTTAATCGAAGTACAGTAGATTAGCTTTATTTCCGTCACAGTGATGGAAACGAGACATCGCTCAAAAGCTCTTGTTCCGAAGCGTTTGATCCAGCGGTGCAGCAAATTCGGGAATAGTTCCGGCATAGTCCCGCAGTCGGAATGAAGTTTTAGGGACTAAGGTACAGGTTGGTGGCTCTGGTCTTGCCTGTACACGAAAACCGAAGGCAGAGATAAGCATGTAGAAAGCATATGGCTTCCTTGTTTGGACGAGGGTTCGACTCCCTCCAGCTCCACGGAAAATAAAATCCGCTTCATTCTATCAAGATGGAGCGGATTTTATTGTATATTAACTTGTCTCATTAAAACCTCAACCGATTCATGATTCTTGTTAAAGCGCCGGCATTATCTCTTACATAATTACCGGCTCGTTTCCCGGATTTGTCGAGAAAACTGTAATTGGAAAGTAGCTTATCCATCAGTTCGTTGAAGTCTTTTTTTCCATGTATTTCAAGTCCTCCGCCGCAGGATTTTAATCCTTGAGCCTCGCTGAACTTCTGATTGTTCGGTCCGAAAATAACGGGAATGCCATAAACGGCAGCTTCGAGCGTGTTATGGATGCCTACGCCGAATCCTCCTCCGATGTAAGCTATTTCTCCGTAGCGGTAGATGGAAGACAGTAACCCGAAACAGTCGATGATGAGGCAGTCTGCCTGACGGATGTTTTCTGCCGTGGCGTGTGTGTAGCGTACGGCAGGGCGGTGCAATTTGCTCATTATTTCTTTCAGATGACTTTCATCGATTACGTGCGGAGCGATGATAAGTTTCATTTCGGGGTGGGCATTGAAGTAGGGGATGAAAATATCCTCGTCCGGAGCCCACGAACTGCCGGCAACGAATGTTTTTTCGTTCGTTCCTTTAAATGCTTCTACCAAAGGAAGTTCTTTGGCTTGCCGGCAGATGTCTATCACGCGGTCGAAGCGAGTATCGCCGGAGATGGTTACGTCGGTCACTCCGATGCTTTTCAGCAGGCGTACCGATTCTTCATTCTGAACGAACAGGTGGGTGAATGTTTTAAGCACTTTGCGATAACCCGTTCCGTACCAACGGAAAAAGATTTGTCCGGGACGGAATATGGATGATACGCTATATGTGGGAATATTTCGCCGGTGCAGTTCATTCAGGTAGTTCTGCCAAAATTCATATTTGATGAAGAACGCCATGCAGGGCTGTGCAAGCTCGATAAAGCGTTTGGCGTTACGGGGCGTATCGAGCGGCAGGTAGCACACCACATCGGCACCTTTATAATCTTTACGTACTTCGTAGCCGGAAGGCGAGAAGAATGTTTGCAGGATGCGGTATTGCGGATATTGTTTGCGGATGGCTTCGATAAGCGGACGTCCTTGTTCAAACTCTCCGAGCGAGGCAGCATGAAACCAGATGTATTTTTCTCCCGTCTTGATTTGGCTTTTCAGGATAGAGAACGTTTCTTTTTCTCCTTTCACCATCCGGGATACTTTTTTATTGAAAAGTGCTGCCACGCGGACAGCACTTATATATAAGGTAATGATGAGATTATAAATCATAGTAGTTTCTGCTGAAGTTTATTTAAGCACTTCTATCGCACGGCGCATACGTCTTACGGTTTCTTCTTTGCCCAATACGGCAGAGATGTCGAACATGTGCGGCCCTTTTCCTTCGCCTACCAACGTCAGACGGAAAGCGTTCATGATATTTCCCCAAATGATAGCCTTTGTCTTCAATCCATTTCATAACCACTTCTTCTTGGTGTGCCAGTGAGAAGTCGTCAAGCGATTCCAGTAAGTCGGCAAGTTCGGTCATACGTTCTGCCGAATCCTCTTTCCAGCGTTTTTTTACTGTTTTTTCGTCGTATTCGGTTGGAGCCACGAAGAAGAATTTGCAGGTATCCCACAGCTCTTTGATGAAACTTACACGGCCTTTCATCAGTCCTACCACCGTTACCACGGTTTCCATCGGAGCTTCGATGCCGTGTTCGCGCAGAATCGGCATAAAGAGTGTAGCGATTTCTTCATCGCTCTTCATCAGAATGTATTCGTGGTTGAACCATTTCCCTTTTTCGTAGTCGAACTTAGCTCCTGCCTTGCTGCAACGATGCAGGTCGAACAGCTTGATTAGTTCGTCCATCGACATGATTTCTTGGTCGTTTCCCGGATTCCAACCCAACAGCGCGAGGAAGTTAATCACTGCTTCGGGCAAGTAGCCGGATTCGCGGTATCCTGAAGACACTTCACCTGTTTTGGGGTCGTGCCATTCCAGCGGGAATACGGGGAATCCCAGACGGTCTCCGTCGCGTTTGCTCAATTTCCCGTTTCCGTCGGGCTTCAGCAACAAAGGCAGGTGGGCAAATTGCGGCATTGTGTCTTCCCAGCCGAATGCACGGTATAACAATACGTGCAGCGGGGCAGACGGCAACCATTCTTCGCCACGGATTACGTGAGATACTTCCATCAAATGGTCGTCTACGATGTTTGCCAAGTGGTAAGTAGGCAGTTCGTCTGCCGATTTATATAATACCTTATCGTCGAGGATGGAAGAGTTTATAACCACTTCGCCGCGAATTAAGTCGTGTACGTGTACGTCTTCGTTCGGCTCTATCTTGAACCGCACTACGTATTGTTTGCCTTCGGCTATCAGTTGGTCGACTTCTTCTTTGCTCATCGTCAGCGAGTTGCGCATCGAAGTACGTGTCGAAGCATCGTATTGGAAGTTAGGGATTTCCTTGCGTTTTGCGTCCAGTTCTTCGGGCGTGTCGAAAGCGATGTAGGCTTTGCCGTTATCCAGTAATACCTGTACATATTTCTTATAGATGTCCCGGCGCTCCGATTGGCGGTACGGACCGTAATTACCTCCGAAACTTACCCCTTCATCGAACTTGATACCCAGCCATTTGAACGATTCGATGATATACTCTTCTGCTCCCGGTACGAAGCGGTTTGAGTCGGTATCCTCGATGCGGAATATCAGGTCGCCTCCATGTTGGCGTGCAAACAGGTAATTATACAGGGCAGTGCGTACACCGCCGATATGCAATGCTCCGGTCGGGCTCGGAGCAAAACGAACTCTAACTTTTCTTTCAGACATAGTGGAGATTTTATCTAATTTCTTAAAATTCAAAATTGGTTGTTCCTTTAATTGCCACAAAGATAGATATTTCTTTTTTAATTCTTTACATATTTTAGGACAGGCTTTGTTTTCGGGTAGCAATTTGTCGGAATTTAAGATTTTATAGGCTGATTCGATGACTTCCGGATAGCTTCTTTATACTTTTATCCGGTTTTGTCAAGACCTGAAAACGCTTCCCATAGTGTAAGGTCGTTCTATGGGAAGAACAGGCAAACTCTACCGCATGGGATGAGTAACGCTAACGGTAGCGTTTTCGGAGGTGTTTCCTGAGAATTTTTTCTTTTGTTTTTGCAGGGGACGGGATAGTTTGAATGGCTTCACTGCGCAAAAAAATACCCGCACCTTATCGGGGTGATAAAGTGCGGGTATTTTTTAGTGTACCCAAACTAAACAACGGGCAGCTGCTTAGAATGTAGCCACGTCGCTAAGCAACTGGTAAATGCTACTGAACAAACCTAACACGATGATACCTGCCACGCACAGCAAGAGGCTGGTGCGCATCAGGGCAGAACTGCGGAAAGTGGGTACCGGATTGTCGTTCGGCGTGATATACATTGCTTTTACTATCAGCAGGTAGTAGAACAATGAGATGATGGTGTTAATCAACGCCAAGAACACAACTAACCAGTGACCGTCGTGGAAAGCGGCAGCAAACACAAAGAATTTAGAGAAGAATCCGGCAAACGGCGGGATACCTCCCAATGAGAACAATGCAAGTGTCATTACCAGCGTCAGGTGTGGATTCGTGTGATACAAACCTGCGTATGCCGAACGTTCTACACATCCGTTGGTACGCTGCTCTACGGCACTGATAACACCGAAGATGGCGAGGTTTGCCACGATGTAAACCACGATGTAATATACCAGTGAAGACATTCCCTGACCGTCTCCTGCCAGTGCGGCAAGCATGATGTAACCTGCCTGCGAGATACTACTGTACGCCATGAAGCGCTTCAGGTCGGTTTGCAGGATGGCAAAGATGTTTGCTATGGTAATAGTCACTACGATAACGATGCTGAGCAGCAGGCTCCACTGTTCGCACATTCCGCCGAATACTTTAACCAAGATGCTCATCAGCGCAAAAGCGGCTGCACCTTTCGAGATAACCGACAGATAACCGGTAACGGCAGTCGGCGCACCTTGATAAACGTCGGGCGTCCACATGTGGAACGGAACGAGGCTGAGCTTGAATCCCAGTCCGGAGAAGAAGAATACCATCGCCAAGATTTGGAGCGGTGTACCTGTCAGAGCCGAAGTAAGATCGGCGAAATATACCGTTCCGCATGTTCCGTAAACCATTGAGATACCATAAAGCATCAGGGCAGACGAGAACATGGCGTTCAAGATGAACTTGGCTCCGGCTTCGGCGCTGTGGTGACGGTATTTGTCGAGTGCAACAAGACATGCCATCGGGATACTTGCCAATTCCAGACCTATGTAGAAAAGGATAAAGCTTCCAGAGCTTACCATGAAGTACATACCTAAAAGCGTGCTCAGTGTGAGCAGGTAAAATTCGCCCGATTTGCGGCGTGAGTCTTCACGTTCCAGCCATTCGCCTGACTGCAGGAAAACGAGCAACGTTCCGGCCGTCAGGATTGTTTTAACTACAGATGCCATTTCAGTGCTGTGATACATGCCTCCGAAAGCTTCTCCGGCGGTGGGCACGATATTCAACGCCAACTGTACTACCAGCAGGATGCAAGACACGGACTGCATCATCCGCGGATTCGATTCTTTCAGAAACAAATCCGTGAGAAGTACGATTATCAATATTGCCACGAGGCTGACTTCAGCCTGCATGGAAAGTAATGCTGTTGTTATATCCATAAGTTATGCTTTATCTAAAAACTTAATTGCGAAATAATCGGTTCTACGCTGCTGCTGATAACATTGCTTACCCAGTACGGCGCAAGTCCTAATCCGGCTACGGCTACGATTAAGCAGATAACGGCGAAACGTTCGTCCCACGTAGCGTCGGTCAGCTTCAAGTGTTCCGGATTCTTGCAAGTTCCGTAAAGAATCTTGCCCACAACACGAAGAATATAAACGGCTGTAATCACAATACTTGTAGTAGCGATGATGGTACAGATGCGGTGGAACGAATCTGTGTGTTGGAATGAACCTACGAATACCGTCATTTCTGCGATAAATCCGCTCAAGCCCGGAAGTCCGAGGTTGGCAAGACCGGCAATCACGTAACCTACTGCCAAGAAAGGCATAATCTTCATCAAACCGGAAAGTTGGCGGATGTCACGTGTATGTGTACGTCCGTAAATCATACCGATTAAAGCAAAGAAGAGGGCTGTCATCAATCCGTGGCTCAGCATCTGGAGGATAGCTCCGGTTGCGCTCACACGGGTCATCATCAATAAAGCAAACAATACAAGTCCGCAGTGGCTAACAGAAGAGTATGCGTTGATGTACTTCAAGTCGGTTTGTACAACGGCGCTGAAAGCTCCGTAAACTACCGAAATCGTAGTCAGAATCAGGAAGAGGTCTCCCCAAATTGCAGCTCCGGTAGGCATCAGATACATCGCTACGCGGAAACATCCGTAACCTCCCAGCTTCATCAATACGCCGGCGTGGAGCATACTTACCGCCGTGGGGGCAGAAGCGTGACCATCGGGGCTCCATGTATGGAATGGGAACAAAGCTCCCAGTACGCCGAATCCGAGGAATACAGCCGGGAAGAAAATACGTTGGATTTCTGTCGGGATGTATTTGTTTGCTATTTCGAGAACGTTCATCGTTTCAGCTCCGGCTCCGTAATAGATACCCAAGATACCAATAAGCAAGAAAGCCGAACCACCCATCAACATCAGTGTAAGTTTCATTGCGGCATATTCCTTGCGTCCGCTACCCCAAACGCCGATAAGCAGATACATCGGGATAAGGGCAACCTCGTAGAACATGAACATGGTGAACAGGTCGGTCGAAATAAAGAAACCGAACACACCGGTACTCAATAATGTAAACCACAAGAAGTATTCTTTAGTAAGCGGCTGGAGCTTCCAAGATGCAAATGTTCCGGTAAATACGATAATGGCACTCAACAGAAGCATTACAACTGAAATACCGTCGACGCCGACCGAATAGCAGATATGGAGCGGAGCATACCACGAGATGCTGTCGGTGAAAAGCATTTCGTCGGTAGCGCCCGCGTTACGCAGACCAATATATGATACCGTGAGGTAGGCAGAAAGAATCAAAAGCAAGGTTGAGCCTGCCACCATCACTCCCCGTACCTGATTCAGGTTCCGGGCAATCCACAGCCCGAGGAGCATCAGCAACGGGATTAATACGAAAAGACTCAGTATATTCATTTTTTTAGAAAATTAATAAGATAATAGTGAGTACGACGATTCCTCCTAAGAACCATTGTGTATAACTCTGAATGCGGCCGTTCTGGATGGGCTGTGCACTTTCGCCTGCCGCATTTGTACTCCATGCCATGAAGTTCATGAACTGGTCTACCACGTGGCGGTCGAACCATGCCAGCGGTGTAGAGATGCAGCGGAAGATGATTCTCTTTGTTACGAACATCCAGATTTCATCCATATAGAAGCGGCGGTATGCGGCACGATGCAGGGTGCTGAAACGTTTTGCAAGCATTTCGGCAACAGGCTGCTTTTCGCGGGCGTACATCCATGTAGCAAGTGCAATGGCGATTACGGCAACCACGATGCTTGTACCCGCCACGCTCCAGTCGAGGTGAATGTCGTAAGCATGACCGTTAGAAGAAACGTAATGTCCGAACGGAATAAATCCGGCAACAAGCGTAATCAGAGCCAAGAACATCAGCGGGAAAGTCATAGACAGCGGACTTTCGTGCGGGGTATGATGTTCGTGCAATTCTTTGTTTTCTTTTCCCCAGAATATACCATAGTACAAACGGAACATATAGAAAGCCGTCATTCCGGCAATGATGGTCATCACCCATCCGATAACCGGGCTGAACTGGAAACATGCAGTCAGAATTTCGTCTTTAGAGAAGAAACCTGAGAACGGAGGAATACCTGCGATGGCCAAACATGCGATAAGGAAAGTAATGTGAGTAATCGGCATGTATTTCCGAAGTCCGCCCATTGTTTCCATCTCGTTGCTGTGGACTGCGTGGATAATACAACCGGCTCCCAAGAACAAGAGGGCTTTGAACATGGCGTGAGTAAAGAGGTGGAACATACCTGCCATATATCCCAAACCACCTTCATGCGGGTCGGCAGCAGTACAAACGCCTAAGGCTACCATCATGAAACCTATCTGAGAGATGGTAGAGAATGCCAACACACGTTTGATGTCGCTTTGCGCACATGCAACGGCTGCGGCGTAGAATGCTGTGAAAGCTCCCACGTATGCAACCATGTGTAAAGCGTTCGGAGCAAATCCGATGAACAGCGGGAACATGCGCGCTACCAAGTATACACCGGCAACCACCATCGTGGCAGCATGAATCAATGCAGAAACCGGGGTAGGGCCTTCCATTGCATCCGGTAACCAGATGTGTAACGGGAACATGGCACTTTTACCTGCTCCACCTACGAACATCAATCCCAATGCCCACGGCAGAACCATGCCGGCGTGCATTAATTGTTCTTCGGTAGGAGTGAATGTAAACGTGTTCATGTAGTATCCGTAGATTAATATACCGATCAAGAAGCCCAAATCGGCAAAGCGGGTAACGATAAATGCTTTCTTGCTGGCTGCAATCGCTTCGGGTTTGGTATAGTAGAAGCCGATAAGCAGGTAAGAAGAAACACCCACCAATTCCCAGAATACATACATTTGGAAAATGTTCGTAGCTACAACAAGTCCCAACATTGAGAATGTAAAAAGAGAAAGGAAAGCATAGTAACGTTGGAAACCTACTTCTCCCTTCATGTAGCCGAATGAATAAATGTGTACCATCAAGCTGACGGTAGATATTACCACTAACATCATAACCGAAATCGGGTCAAGCAAAATGCCCATGTCGATATGAAGTGATGAAGTGAACGGAAGCCATTCAAAGTTCCACGGTTCAAGCGTGGGGTAGACGCCTTCGGATGTGCGCTCAGCAGTAAAGTAGCTGAAAGCCGTCATATAACTTAGTACAGCCACGATACCCAATGATAGCGTACCGAGCATACCAGCTACGCGGTGCGACATCTTCATGCCGGCCAAAGCCAGTACTAAGAAACTTAGTGCGGGCAATGCTAGTATCAGAATTGTATAGTCCATAATTTTTTCACTTTAATAGTTATCCTTTCAGATCAGTTATATCGTCAGTAAGCACTTGCTTAACGTTACGATATACGTTAATAATAATGGCGATGGCAACGGCTGTTTCGGCAGCGGCGATAGCGATACCGAACAGGCTGAAGAAATGTCCTTCTAATTGGTCAGGGAAAAGATAACGGTTGAAAACGGCAAAGTTTATGTTTGTCGCGTTCAGCATCAGTTCCACCGAAATCAGAAGGGCGAGTAAGTTTCTGCGTGTGAAGAATCCGTAGATTCCGCAGAACATCATCACCGTACTGATAATCAGGTAGTGTATTACATGTATTTCCATAATTCTCTTTTTAATTGTTTTTTTCTTTTCGGGCTATAAGAAGAGCACCTACCATACATGCCAGCAACAATACACTGACTACCTCGAAAGGCAGGATGAACTCATATTTATCTGTACCGATTAGCGCATGGCCGACTGTTTCCATCGGAAGTTCTACACCTTGCGGAATTGTATTTAAAACAAATCCGTTTGATAGAGTCAAGAATAAAACCAAAACAGCACCCACAATTACGGTTGCTAAGACACTAATCAGTTTAGCACGGTTTTGTCGATATTTCATATCCTTATCAGAACGTGTTAAAAGGATAGAGAACACGTACAGAACTACGATACCTCCGGCATAAACCATCAACTGGACTGCACCGAGGAAAGTATAGCCTAAAATTCCGTAGATGGCTCCTGTTCCGAACAACACGAACAACAGGTAAGTTGCTGCACGCAGTATTCGTCCCGTAGTTACCGCAAGTATCGAACACAAGGCGATACATGCACCTACGACATAGAATGCGATTTCTTGAAGTGATATACTCATAATCTTACTTATTTTATTTTATTCAATGTCAGTACGAGCTTTTCTTTCTGGAACACGGCATTTTCGAAGTCATTCGTGAAACGGATGGCGTCATGCGGACACGCGTTCACACACAGTTGGCAGAACATACATGAACCCAAGTTATATTCATATTTCACAAGGAATTTCTTTTTCTTTCCTTCTTCCGTTTCGCGCATTTCGGTTGTCAGGCGGATGGTTCCGTTCGGACAAGCCATTTGACACAATCCGCAGGCGATGCAACGGTTGTTTCCTTCTTCGTCATGAGGCATGACGAGCATGGCGCGATGGCGTTCCGGGATATGGAGGGTAGTGTGGCGGTTTTCCGGATACTGTTCCGTCACTTTCTTCTGGCAGAAAACCTTCATAGAAGTACGCATACCCACCAAAAGCGTCTTCGTACCCCAGAAGTATCCTTTTATATATTCGCTAAATTTACTCATCTTTTTTATTTTTTAGGCCACCGAGATGGTTATGTTTACCAATCGGTTTCCTGTCAACTGATTAAAACGTTAACCCTGCTACCTTGCATACAGTCATCAGTATCAATACTACTAAAGATGTAGGCATGAGGTATTTCCATTCGAATGTTAATACTTGATCGATACGCAGACGGGGGAATGTCCAGCGAATCCACATCAGCAGGAATACCACGAAGAATGTTTTTCCTAAGAACCATACGATTCCCGGAATGTAATCCATGACGGCGTTAAATCCGTCCAGACCTGATATATGGAATGGCATCCATCCTCCGAGGAACAGTGTAGTGGCGATACCGGCTACGATGAACAAGTTCAGATATTCTGCCAGATAGAAGAAGCCGAAATGGATACCCGAATACTCGGTATGATAGCCGGCTGTCAACTCTTGTTCTGCTTCTGCAAGGTCGAACGGACCGCGGTTGGCTTCAGCGTTACCTGCAATCAAATAGATGATAAAGCATAAAATGGCAGGGATATGTCCTTTGAATATATACCAACCGTTTGCTTGGTTTTCAACGATTGCCTGAATATCGGTGGTTCCGCTTAACACAACCATAGTCAGCACAGATATACCCACTGAGAGTTCGTAGCTGATAATCATGGCTCCGCTTCGTACCGCACCGATGAGCGTATACTTGCTGTTACTACTCCATCCGGCGAGCAGGATACCTAAAATACCGATGCTCGAAGCGGCAATAACGAAGAAGATACCGATATTCATGTGAAGGATTTCTCCGCCTTTGTGCCACGGTAAGCAAGAGAAAGTCAGGATAGAAGCTAAAATCACCAAGAAAGGAGCCAAATTATAAAGGAAACGGTCGGCATCTTTCAGTTTGATGACCTCTTTTATCAGAATCTTGATTACGTCGGCAGGTACTTGGAGCAAACCTCCTTTTCCTCCTACACGATTCGGACCGAGACGGCATTGGAAAGCTGCGCAGACCTTACGTTCCATGTAGATAAGGATGATGGCAAGCACGGCATACAATACCAAAATAATGACACCTACAACAACGCACTCAAGGAAAATGGCAAGGCCTTCGGGCATGATGCCGCACAACCACGAGTGGATGGCTGTCAAGAGCGGTTGTAGGTTATAATAATCTAAAAATGCTTGGTTCATATTTGTAATAATTGGTTTTGAACGTTGTGTTTATCTTATCGGTCGATGTCTGGAATCACAAAGTCTGCCGAAGCACCGATGGCAATCAGGTCGGCAAATTTCCATCCGCGACACAGGGTGTCCATTGCTTGTACCAATGGCAGACCGGTAGACCGGAAGTGCATACGGTACGGCGTTTTGTCTCCGTGACTTTCTATCATCACGCCGAATTCTCCACGGCTTGATTCTACTGCCGATGTCCAGATACCTTCGGGTAACTTGATGATGGGTTTAGTCTTCACGCGGAATTCACCTTCCGGAATGTTATCAATCAATTGTTCGATGATGCGGCATGATTCCATGATTTCGTTCATACGAACCATGTAGCGTGCGAATGTGTCACATTCAGTCAGGGTGATTTCCTTGAAGTCCACTTTATCATACAGTCCGTACGGATGACGTTTACGTACGTCGTTAGCCCAGCCTGTGGCACGTCCTGTACCTCCGGTACATCCTAACGAGATGGCTTCTTCTTTCGTCAGTATGCCCACGCCTTTCATACGGGTGTCGGCGATGACATTGTCTGTGAAAATAGCATGGTAATCTTTGATGACACTACGCAAGTGCTTGATGAATTCTTTCACTTTCTGGCAGAAAGTGGGGTGAATGTCATCCTGTACGCCACCTATCACGTTATAATGCTGGATGAGTCGTCCGCCAGTGGTTTCTTCGAAGATGTCAAGTATCATCTCTCTTTCACGGAATCCGTAGAAGAACGGTGTCATGGCACCCATATCCAATACCAAACAAGAATAGAAAAGCAAGTGCGAATCGATTCGTTGCAATTCGTCCATGATGGTACGGATATATTTGGCACGTTCGGAGATTTCGATACCGGCAGCTTGTTCGATACACATACACAGGGCATGACGGCTTTGGTGTGCGCTCAGGTAATCCAAACGGTCGGTCATACCGAGAGTCTGCGGATAAGTCAGGCTTTCGTTCATTTTTTCGATACCGCGGTGGATGTATCCCAATATCGGATCTACTTTTTTCACAATTTCTCCGTTCAGGGCGATACGCATACGCAATGCACCGTGGGTAGACGGGTGTTGAGGACCCATGCTCACTACAAAGTCATTCTCGCCGAATACTCTGTGGTCAATGCCTTTTAATGTTCCGTCGGGCAGCAGGCGGTATTCTTTTGTAATATCGCTGTTGTATTCATTGTCCAAACGCAGCGGGTTCGAATTCATGTCGTAATCCTTACGCAGCGGCCATCCTATCCAGTCTTCGCGCAAGAAGATGCGGCGCATGTCGGGATGTCCTTCGAACAGGATTCCGAAGAAATCGTATGCTTCACGTTCTTTGATGATAGCAGTTTTCCACAGGTCGCTCACCGTGGGCAGTACGGGTTGTTCGCGGTCGGTCGTTGCAGTACGGATGGCAACGGTGTCGCCCGTCACAGTCGATTCCATGAAATAAACAGCTCCCAAACCTTCTTCTCCCCAGTCCATACCTACTACGTCGCGCAGGAAATCCATAGGGCTTTGTGGGTCATTTCTCAGTCCTTCGGCAACCTTGCGGAAAGCGCTCAAAGGTACTTTGATTACTCCGGCGTTTCCCGGGCAAACTTCAGCTCCTTGTATGTTTTTTATTATATCGTCACGTTTCATTGGTTACCTCCTTTCGCCTTTTCGGTATCGTTGCCTTCTTCGTCGTGTGCATGGCTGCGGTTCAAGCCTCCCAAGTAGCGTTCTACCTTCATCTTGCGTTGTAACTGCATCAGTCCGTAATAGAATGCTTCAGGACGCGGCGGACAACCGGGGATAAAAACATCGACCGGAATTACCTTGTCGATACCGTTTACTACGTTGTAAGACTTGATGAACGGACCGCCCGAAATGGTACATCCTCCTACGGCTACCACATATTTCGGTTCTGCCATCTGGTCGTACAAACGTTTCATTACGGGAGCTGTACGATAGTTGATGGTTCCCATAACCACCAGAACGTCTGACTGGCGAGGAGAGTTACGTGTTACTTCGAAACCGAAGCGTGCCATGTCATAACGTGCAGCACCCAGCGCCATAAATTCGATGGCACAGCAACTGGTTCCCAACAACAAACTCCATACCGAGTTGCTTCGTCCCCAGTTAATCAGTTCGTCGAAAGTAGTCAGAATAACGCCTGCTCCGTCTTGGTTCACCTGTTCTACGAGTTGTTCCAAGTAGTCGTTGTTCTTAAATTCGTCGTATTTCATCGAACGAATCTTCGTACCTTTTTCTACTTCCATTCCAATGCTCCTTTCCGCCAAGCATAAGCAAGGCCTAAAATTAATACTACAAGGAAGAAACTGACGCTGACAAGTGCGTAAGTTCCAATCTGACTTGCCACTACTGCCCACGGAAACAAGAATACTGTTTCGATGTCGAACATCAGGAACAGAATGGCGAACAAGTAATATCCCACCTTAAACTGAACCCAAGAGTTACCGCGGGTAGGGATACCACATTCATACGGCTCGCCTTTTTGCGGGTTAGACGAACGCGGAGATATAAGCTCTGCAATCGCCAACGCTGCAACCACAAGGGTTATTGCCGTCAGAATTACTACTATGATAAATGTGAAAAACATATATAGAAAGATTTATAATAATGACATTTTCGGGTGTGTCTGATGCGGGTCTCATCGCTTTGTCCGGACGGCTAAATCTGAATTTTCTGAAGCCGGTAAAGATAATTGACCGAACTGTGGGTATGGTGAGACTGAATAAGACGTATCGCTGTTCTTATTTGTCTGAATAAGAAACGGTATATTCGGAAAACGCTGTTTTCTATTCGCTTTTGGCTGGTAAACTGTTGTGATTCAGCTGCTGATGGCGAAGTGAAAAGGAATGAAACAAGGGCATAGATGAACCTGACTCTTATTGAAACGACAAGAGCTACCCTAAACGTTAAAAGTTGTTTTATCCCTTTTACCATCCTCGAAATATTAAAAAGCGTGGCAAATTTAGGCATTTATTTTTATTCTTTACCATAAAATTAGTTCAAAAAATAAGCAATCATGTAGATTTTAAAGCAGACGGCAAAAGCTATAAAAACGGGCAGGATGATACATTAATAATAAAGAGAAAGAGCAGACGGGAGTGTAAGTTTTTATGAATATCGAAGTAGAAGATTCCGGTTTTTGTAAGAGCTTGAAAATGTGTGTGTAACGACTTTCGGCGGATGCTGCCGGAATTTATCCGCATGTGTTGCTGAAAATTAGCCGTAGTGTTGGTTAACGCTACCCATAGCATACCGCTGTGCTATGGGTAGCGTTTTTTATGTATGTTTATATTGAAAAAACGGCGGTAATATTGTTTTATTTTTGAGAGGTGGAATTACTCGTCGTCTGAGCGTTTCCTTTTACGAAATATTGGTTGAATATGATGCCGACCACAATCAGTATCAAACCGATATAGGTAGTGAATACGATTTTTTCGCCCAATACCACTGCGATGAAAAACAGCGACATGAACGGCGAGAGGTAACACAGTTGGTTCACCAAAGCAGGGTTGCTGGTTTTCCGCATTGCCAGCCCGAAGAAAATAAACGGAATACCCATTTCGAACCCTCCCACGTAGATTCCTGAAAGGATGCCCGGAAGTGTGTTTAAGTCAACCCCGACAAAAGCGGCTCCTATTACCAAGTAGACCGACCCGAACAGGAATGTCATAAATAAAACCACGCTGCTGTCTGTCTCATTTTTTTGCTTGTTGTTAATCAGCCAGTAACTTGCCCATAACACGGCACTGAGTGCGGCAAGCAGCAATCCGACGGGGGCTATATTCATTCCGCTTGCATTGCCTGTTCCGAGTGAAATCAGAACAACACCTGCCAAAGAAACAAACATGCCGATGTATTTCTTTTTCGGAATGGGTTGTCCGTCGAATAGAGCCAGCAAGATGAGCAGTACGATGGGCCATGCGTAGTTGATGGGCTGGGCCACCTGTGCCGGTAGGAAGGAATACGCGCTGAACAGCGTAAGGTAATAGGCCACCGGGTTAAGCAGTCCCATTCCCGCAAAATATCCCCATTGTTTGCGGGTGAGCCGGGAAACGAGCCGCCATTTCCGCTGAACGGTGAGCAAAATGGTAAATATGACGAGCGAGGTAAGGCTTGCCACCAACAGTAATTCAAAGTAAGTAAGATTCTTTAAAGCTATCTTAAAGGCGGTAGCTACGGTCGACCAGCTCAATACGGCGAGACAGGCGTATACAATCGCTTTGTTGTCGTTTTTCATCGCAGTGCCTCCACTTCTTCGGTTGTCAACGGAATTTTCTTACCCAAGCGGCGTGCTCCGGTTTCGGTTATCAGATAATCTTCCTCGTTACGCAGTCCGGTGGAATCGCGGTAACTTTCCAGCTTATCGTAGTTAATGAAATCGGTGAAGCGTTTCTCTGCTTTCCAGTAATCTATCAGTTCGGGGATGAAATAAATGCCCGGTTCGATGGTCAGAACGAATCCCGGTTCGAGCGGGCGTGCCAAACGCAGTGATTTGCGTCCGAACTGTGTGCTTTTAGGTTCTCCGTTGTAGCCTACCCATACTTCGCCGAGGTTTTCCATGTCGTGAACATCAAGCCCCATCATGTGTCCCAGTCCGCAAGGGAAGAACATGGCGTGCGCTCCGGCAGCCACCGCTTCGGCTGGGTCTCCCTTCATCAGTCCTAACGCCTTCAGTCCCTCGCAGATTACGCGGCATGACAATTCGTAAACCTCTTTAAACGGTACGCCCGGCTTTAACGCATCGACGGCAGCCCGGTGAGACGCTACCTGTATATCGTAAATTTCTTTTTGGCGCGATGTAAATTTCTTACCCGCGCAAATCGTAGACGACATGTCGCCGGCGTAACCCATAGCGGTTTCTGCTCCCGCATCTACCAATAACATATCGCCCTCTTTCACGGTATGTCCGTGATAATGGTTGTGTAAAGTCTGTCCGCATACCGTTGCAATCGTGGGGAAAGACAAAGAGCAACCGTGTGCCTGAGCCACTGCTTCGAGGGCGGCAGACACTTCGCATTCTTTCATCCCGACGCGCAGCGTACGCATGGCGGCAAGGTGCATTTCGGCGGTAACGTCGCAAGCCCGCTCGATTTCAACGATTTCTTCGGCTGTTTTATAGTTTCGTAAGTTTACGATTGCTTTGATGAACGTAACCGAAGGCTGTTCGGTGCCCGGTTTGATACCCAACAGGTCGAGTAGCTTCAAGCGATGTTCGGCGCGATAAACTGGCAGGTAATGAATCGTCTGTCCCTTTTTCCGTGCTTTTTCAAGATACGCTTTCAGGTCGGCAGAGGGGCGTGTCTCGCCGATGCCCACCCGTTGCGCCTTTTCGTGCAAAGTAGGTTGCGTTCCCATCCACACGATGTGGTCGATGGTCAACTCGTCACCGAATATAATTTCACGGTCTTCATCAATGTCAATGATGGCATTTAATCCGGCATACGGAAGTCCGAAAAAGTATAAAAAAGAAGAATCTTGACGATACGGATAGGTGTTGTCTTCATAATTCATTCCGCTTTCATCGTTTCCTAAAAACAGTAAAAGTCCGGAGCCGACACTCTTTTTGAGCGTATTTCGGCGGTTCATATAAGTTTCTTTTGCAAACATGGTTATAATAATAAAAAGTGATGCGACAAAAATAGTGAAAAATCAATTCTTGGGCGTAGTGCCTTTCAGTTTTATACGATAAGGCCATTGGGCATCTTTCTCTTTGCTCTCAGGAGACGGGTTCATCCAATGTTCGGTAGGCGCGCCCATAACTACCAGCCAGAGGTAAGACAGTTGGGCGTTATCGGGTGTTTGGAAACTTAGTTTCCCGCTTGGAGCTGACTCCATGTCTCCGTAAATGCTTTTCCCCTCGGCAGTCACTGCTACGAATCCGTATCTCCATCCTGCTTTGTCAGAATTGACGGCGGTGTACCCCTCAATGGGTTGGCTTATTCCTTCGAAAGTGACTTCCACTTTTTTACCGCTTTCGGGCACAACAAGCGGGATGGCATTGAAACCATAATTCTCCGGACAATTTTCAGCGGCTACCTGATACCATCCTTCAGGTTGCGCTATCAGTCGGCAAGTGTACTGATTCGCATACGGCCGGCTGTTTTTCCATACCCGGTCGAAGTCCCAGTTGATGAAATGCCGGCAAGCATCAAACATCTCATCACAGAAGTCGCCTTGTGAGAGTTTAGTCATGCGCTTGTAAGTAATCACGGGGTCTTCTCCACGTTTTCCCTGACGAAACATTTCAGCTATAAACGGCTTGCCGTGTTTGGTACTCCAGTATTCAAGTACGTAAGGAGAGTGGTAAATATTCTCCAAATGCAAGAAAGCCTTGTGGGATAGTTTGGTGAATGCTTCCCAGTGGTAACGCTCATCGGTCTGCCAGTCGGGGTTTACTTGCCAAAGCATCCATTGCGATGCCATTTCAAAAAATCCGCATCCTCCCCATGCTTCTCCCGCGCCGTCGCAGGTAATTTGCGACTGGAAACTATGCCCCAACTCATGTGCCACGCAGTTCAGCTTTTCATCCTGAATGCGGTTCGGTGCTACCCATAAGCCCCCGATAACCCCGTCATAGTCTCCGCCGTACGCTGTTCCTTCGAGCGAATAATTCAGCATCACCATCATCCGGTACCGGTCGCTGTTTGAACCGGGCTTGGTAAATTGAAGGGTATCTCGGAAGAACGTGTAGAAATGCTCCAACTTCTCGGTAAGGTTTTTCATGTCTACTTTCATTTCCTGCCCTTCTAAGCGGGGAGGGTTGGATAAATCATTGCCGAAGCCTTTTTGCCAGAATATAGCCAGATTATCTGTACAGCACAAGCGGTGGTAACTCCATACCGAAGCCGTGTCTGTTAAATCCATTCCCTGCAAGTCTTTTGGAATGTATATTTCTTTGCCTTTGAAGTTTGCACACGCTTCTTTCGGGCAAACATGCTGCGCTGCTGCCGGCAAGGTGAGCGCCGCGCATAAGAATGACGATAATAATAGTGAGGGTGTTTTCATAGAACCTATGCTTTTTTAAGGCAAAAGTAGGCGAAATGAAACGGAAGGAATGAAAGAAAAGTCTAAAAAGATGACACTATGGTATATTTTAGGCAAGCAGATATGCCGGGGAGGGTTTTGGGGATAAAAAAGACACGGAACCAACAACGTGTCTGAGCTATGGTTGTCTGTTGGTTCCGTGTCCGGATTACTATTAATGATGGAACAAGCGGATTCCTGTAAATGCCATCGCAATTCCGTACTTGTCGCAGGTTTCGATAACATTGTCATCGCGTACCGAACCTCCGGCTTGCGCTATATATTCTACACCGCTTTTGTGTGCACGTTCGATGTTGTCGCCAAACGGGAAAAATGCATCCGACCCCAGCGATACACCCTTCAGTGTGTCCAGCCATGCTCTTTTTTCTTCGCGAGTTAAAACTTCGGGTTTCTCGGTGAAGAATTGCTGCCAAACGCCGTCAGCCAATACGTCGTCGTGATCATCGCTGATGTAAACATCAATCGTGTTGTCGCGGTCGGCACGGCGGATTTTCTCTACCCACGGCAGGTTTAATACCTTCGGATGCTGGCGTAAATACCAGATATCGGCTTTGTTTCCGGCGAGGCGCGTACAGTGGATGCGGCTTTGCTGACCTGCACCGATACCGATAGCCTGTCCGTCTTTAACGTAGCAAACCGAGTTCGATTGTGTATATTTCAGCGTGATGAGAGCAATCATCAAGTCGCGCTTGGCTGCATCGGTAAAATTCTTGTTTTGTGTAGGGATGTTTGCAAACAATTCCGGCGTATTCAGCTTGATTTCGTTTCTTCCCTGCTCGAAGGTTACACCGAATACGTCTTTGTGTTCGATGGGAGCCGGTTTATATTCCGGATCTATCTTGATAACGTTATAAGTCCCTTTACGTTTGTTTTTCAAGATAGCCAGTGCTTCGTCGGTATATCCCGGAGCGATAACTCCGTCAGACACTTCGCGGTTGATAAAGCGGGCGGTTGCTTCGTCGCATACATCGCTAAGTGCTATAAAGTCGCCATAAGAAGACATACGGTCCGCTCCGCGGGCACGTACGTATGCGTTGGCAAGCGGGGAAAGCGGCAGACCGTCGACGAAATAAATCTGTTTCATCGTATCATCCAGTTCAAGACCGATAGCAGCTCCCGCCGGACTAACATGTTTAAAAGAAGTAGCAAAGCAGGCATTCCCGTAGCTTCTTTCAGTTCTTTCACTAACTGCCATCCGTTTAAAGCATCCAGAAAATTAATATACCCCGGACGTCCGTTTAATACTTCAATAGGCAGTTCGCCTTCTTGCATAAAAATGCGTGCCGGCTTTTGGTTAGGATTACAGCCGTACTTAAGTTCTAATTCTTTTGACATAATTCGCTTGTTTGATTTGAATTTTCTACAAAAATACAGATTATTTGTTTTTTGTCAAATAAAGTATGTACTTTTGCCAAAAACAGGAAAGAAAGGAGCAATTATGATAGACGATTTGTTGGAATACAATAACGCATTTGTCTCTCAAAAAGGATATGAAAAGTATATCACCAATAAATATCCGGATAAGAAAATAGCTATCGTAACGTGTATGGATACACGCCTTACGGAATTGCTTCCGGCTTCGTTAGGGATAAAAAACGGCGATGTGAAGATGATAAAGAATGCCGGTGGGACGATAACTCACCCTTTTGGCAGTGCAATGCGGAGTCTGTTGGTTGCCATTTATGAACTGGGGGTGAAAGAGGTGATGATTATCGGGCATTCCGACTGCGGAGCACAACACATGGACAGCGAAACCATGCTGAACCACATGCGCGAGAGAGGCGTTTCGCAAGATCATATTGACATGATGGAATATTGTGGGGTGGATTTGCGGGCATGGCTGAGCGGTTTTGACGATGGCTGCGAGGCTGTTCGCCGCAGTATGCACATTGTTGAACATCATCCGCTTATCCCGAATGATATTGTGGTGCGTGGTTTTATTATAAATTCTACCACCGGAAAATTGACAGAAGTAGAACATTCAGACAAGTAATTTATAGAATAAAGTTATGACATTGGCAAGCATTGTATGGGATGTAGACCCTGTATTGGTTCATTTAGGCTCTTTGGAAATCCGCTGGTATGGACTGATGTGGGGATTGGGATTTATCTTTGCGTACGAAATGGTATCGCGCCTGTTTAAAAAGGAAGGTTATCCCGATAATTGGGCAGACAAACTTTTTATTTATTGTATTGTGAGCAGTGTGATTGGTGCCCGATTAGGACACTGCCTGTTTTACGAATGGGATTACTATGGCGCACATCCCGCCGAGATCTTCAAAATATGGAAAGGTGGACTTGCCAGTCATGGCGGAGTATTTGCATTGATTCTGGCACTTGTCTGGTATTCGAAGAAAGTCACGCGGAAAAGCGTGTGGTGGCTGTTTGACCGCATGATACCTGCCGTAGCTGTGGTATGTATGTGTATTCGGTTTGGTAATCTGATGAACTCTGAAATATTCGGTTATCCTACTTCATTGCCGTGGGGATTTGAGTTTGTCCGTTCGCGTGAGTGGCAGGAGCTATATAACCAGAACGGAGCATCGTTGCCCTGCCATCCTACTCAAATTTACGAAATGCTTTATTGTTTCGTTGCCCTGATTGTTTCGTGGGTGATGTATCATAAGTACAGTTTACAGCGGCACGTGGGATTGATAACGGGCGTTTCGTTATTGATTTTCTTCGGTGCACGTTTCGGATTGGAATTCATGAAAAATCCGCAAGTGGCAGAAGAAGTAGGCATGACCTTGAATATTGGTCAGTGGTTGAGCGTGCCACTTATTGTTTTAGGTCTTTATCTGATACTGACAAGCAAAAAGCGCAAAGAGGCTTTCTGAGAAGATAATCATCTGTTTTTCTGAAAAAATAACGCAGGGGCTTTCCTAAACTGATGTTAGGATAAGTTCCTGCGTATTCACTCTCTCATTTATTACCCAATAGAATAAAATTTTTAGCCGACAAGCTATTCGTTGCTATGAGTAGAGTTGACCTGTTTGTCGGGTAGAATTTTTATAGTACCGCTTGTAATTTTGCGGCGATATATTCCCAGTTAACCAGTTCCCAGAATGTTTTAATAAAATCGGCGCGTCGGTTGCGATAATCAATGTAGTAAGCATGTTCCCAAACGTCGATAGTCATTATAGGAGTCAAGCCGCGTTTCAATGGATTACCGGCATTGGATTCGCTGATAATTGATAAATGTCCGTCTTTATCTGCCACCAGCCATGTCCAGCCCGAGCCGAACAGTCCGATTGCAGCTTTTGTAAATTCTTCTTTAAAAGCATCTACCGAACCGAAATCGCGTGTAAGCGCATCTTTTAGTGCAGCAGGCATTTGAGGCTGATGAGGCGTCAGGCTTAAGAAGAAAAATGTATGATTCCACGTTTGAGCCGCATTGTTGAAAATGCCTCCATCGGCTTGTCGGATGATATCTTCCAGTGTCGAATTTTCAAAAGGAGTACCTGCGATAAGTTTGTTCAGGTTGTCTACGTAAGTCTGTAAATGTTTTCCATAATGGAAATCAAAAGTTTCTTTGCTCATTTTCGGAGCAAGTTCTTCCGTCTTATACGGAAGTTCCGGCATTTTATGTAACATAATTGTATGGTTTTAAGTGATTATTACTAAAAATAAAACACGCTATGCTATCGGAAAGTTTTCCTTGTCTGCCTATATTTTCCTAAAGTTATAAAAAATAGTTCAGATAGCCTCTTATATTGAGAAATAAATTAATTTTGCAGCAGGACTGTTTGTTTCTTTTTGATACAAAATAAACAGATAACCAGAATATATGATGCTATTATGTAATTATTTATAATATTTGGTTAAATAAACAGCGTATTATGTGTGGAATTGTAGGTTATATAGGAAGGCGGAAGGCTTATCCGGTATTGATTGACGGATTACGCCGGTTGGAGTACAGAGGTTATGACAGTGCAGGCGTGGCATTGATAAATGAGAAAGGCGAGTTGAATGTTTATAAATCGGTAGGAAAAGTAGCCGATTTGGAACGGGAGACAGAAGGTAAAGACGTGTCAGGGCTTGTGGGAATCGCACATACGAGATGGGCTACCCACGGCGAACCGAGTACAGCGAATGCGCATCCACATTGTTCTTGTCATGGTAATCTGGCTTTGGTGCATAATGGGATTATAGAAAATTATGCTACGCTAAAAGAGAAACTCTGCGCAAAAGGTTATGTGTTTAAGAGTAACACCGACACGGAGGTGTTGGTACAGCTTATTGATTACATTCAAACCCACGGCGCACCCGATTTGTTGACCGCAGTACAGTTGGCTTTGCGTGAAGTCGTAGGGGCATACGCCATTGCGGTTATCGACCGTAACTGCCCCGACGAGATAGTTGCCGCACGCAAAAGCAGTCCTTTGGTAGTAGGCATAGGCGAGGGGGAATACTTTTTGGCATCCGATGCCACTCCGATGGTGTCTTATATTAATAAGGTGGTTTATCTGGAAGATGGCGAGATAGCCGTACTTCGGGCAGGCGAAATTTTGAAGATTGTCGATTTAAATAATGTTGAGTGTGCTCACGAAGCACAAACCGTAGCCATGAATTTAGGGCAGTTGGAAAAAGGAGGATATGCCCATTTCATGCTGAAGGAAATCTTCGACCAGCCTGATTGCATCAGCGATTGTATGCGTGGAAGGATTAACCCGAATACGTGCGAAGTTCTATTGTCGGCGGTAGATACGCACAAAGAAAAACTGGCTGAAGCCAAGCGTTTTGTGATAGTGGGCTGCGGAACTTCATGGCACGCCGGACTGATAGGAAAGCAGTTGATTGAAGCATTCTGCCGTGTCCCGGTAGAGGTAGAATATGCTTCAGAGTTCCGTTATTGCAATCCGGTTATCTCGTCGGATGATGTGGTGATAGCCATTTCGCAGAGTGGGGAAACAGCCGATACGCTTGCTGCCATCGAACTTGCCAAACAGCGTGGGGCTTTTATATATGGCATCTGCAACGTAGTGGGTTCTTCTATCGCACGTGCCACTGATACAGGCTCTTATATTCACGTAGGTCCGGAAATCGGGGTGGCTTCTACAAAAGCCTTCACAGGTCAGGTGGTGGTACTGGCTTTGCTGGCACTCGCTCTCGGTAAAGTAAAAGGTACGCTTCCTGAAAAAGAATACCACGATACGGTTGCTGCCCTGATGGAAATCCCCGGTAAAATGAAACAGGTGTTATCGGAAAATGCTTTCATTGCCGACTTGTCTAAAATGTTTACTTATGCGCGTAATTTTATTTACTTGGGACGTGGTTATGCTTATCCGGTGGCATTGGAAGGAGCCTTGAAACTGAAAGAAATATCTTATATTCATGCCGAAGGATATCCTGCCGCCGAAATGAAACACGGCCCGATTGCGCTGATAGATGCGGAAATGCCGGTGGTGGTAATCGCTACTCAATCGGCACTTTATGAAAAAATAGTCAGCAATATTCAAGAAATCAAGGCACGTAAGGGGAGGGTAGTGGCCATTGTTACGCAGGGCGATACCGTGATTCGCAGCCTTGCCGATTACAGTATCGAACTTCCGCCGACGCTGGAGTGTTTGAATCCGCTGATAGCCGCTATTCCGTTACAGTTGTTGGCATATCATATTGCAGTTTGTAGGGGCATGAATGTTGACCAGCCTCGTAATTTGGCAAAATCCGTGACCGTAGAATAAAAAGTGTCTGGTGTTTGCGTTTTTTTATAACTTAAAACCTGATTACGTATGAAGTTCTGCGTGAATCTTATTACCTTTGTCCGGTACTCATTTATATAATGTATTCTATTTTATTCCGTTATGAGAAAAAATATCTTGTTTGGAGTCTTGGCATTAACTGCGGTGCTGACGGGTTGTAACAGCGATGAGCAGAAAGCGGGACAGTTATTTCAACGTGCCGAAATAGCTTATGCTACCGGAGATTATAATTTGGTAAAACTTCAGATAGACAGCATCCGTACGCTCTATCCGAAAGCATTTGAAGTTCGTAAGGCAGGAATTGCATTGATGCAGCGTGCCGAACTGGAAGAACAGAAGAAAACATTGGCGTATTTAGACAGCATGATGGCAGTCAAGCAGGCATCGCTCGACTCGATTAAAGGAAATTTTGTTTTGGAAAAAGATACGGCTTATCAGGAAACGGGTAATTATTTTTATCCTACTCAGGTCGTTGAACGGAATATCGGGCGTTCGTTCTTGCGCGGACAAGTAAGCGAAGCGGGCGAAATGTCTGTTACTTCTATATATTGCGCTGGAGGAAGTATCCATCATACGGCGGTGAAAGTCAGTGTTGGCGACATGTTTGCCCAGACTCCTGATTCGCCGGACAGCTATGAAACTACCGATTTGGGGCGGAATATCGAAAAGGCTGACTATAAATTGGGTAATGACGGTGGCGTAATTGCCTTTATAACAGCAAACCGTGATAAGAAGAATATACGTTTGGAGTTTATTGGCGACCGTAACTATACCACTTATATGCAGCCGAATGATGTGAAAGCAATAGCTGAGTTAAGTAATCTTGCACGTATTTTGTCGGGTATCGAAGAAATAAAGAAAGAACAGAAAGAAGCCAATCTGAAAATTCAGTTTGTAACCCGTAAAATGGAAGAGCAAGAAAAAAATGAGGCAAACGAGTAACCGAAAATGGATAAGCGGAGAGTGAACCTGCTTAAACGTTCTTGTCTTGCACGGTCACAGGAAGAAATACTTGGTCTGTATATCCCCTAAAAAACGCAACCGTTAGTTTGGCATATCTCATGCGGATGCGTTAACCATTTCTATTCGGAGAGTTACTGGGTTTTACCGTTAGTGTTTTTCAATGTTCCTGACTAAACCGGAAAGCGCTGAAAACAAGTCTGTTAAAAGTTGGAGTCACTTCAATAAAAAAACGGGATGTAGAACAAACGCTGCATCCCGTTTTTTTATGTATCAAGTTATTCGCTTCTCTCGTCTTTTTGGCGAATTTCTACGCGGCGGATTTTTCCGCTGATGGTTTTCGGAAGTTCGTCGACAAACTCAATCACCCTCGGATATTTGTAAGGAGCCGTTACGCGCTTAACGTGATCTTGAAGCTCTTTTATCAGTTCGGGGCTTGCCTTGTCTTTATAATCCTTAGCCAAAACGATGGTTGCTTTAACTACCTGACCGCGTATTTCGTCGGGCACTCCCGTGATGGCACATTCAACAACTGCCGGATGAGTCATCAGTGCGCTCTCTACTTCAAACGGCCCAATCCGGTAGCCTGAACTTTTAATCACATCATCCGCACGTCCCACAAACCAATAATAACCGTCTTCATCGCGCCAAGCCACGTCGCCCGTATAATAAACATTATCGTGCCAAGCCTCGTGAGTAAGTTCAGGGTCGCGATAGTATTCTTTAAACAAGCCTAACGGTTTTCCTTTATCGGTGCGAATCACAATCTGTCCCTGCTCGCCGTCTTCTGCCGGACGTCCGTCGGGTTTCAGCAAATCAATGTCGTATTGCGGATTAGGTACGCCCATGCTTCCCGGTTTCGGTTCCATCCACGGGAAAGTAGCCAGTGTCAGTGTCGTTTCTGTCTGTCCGAAGCCTTCCATCAGGCGTATGCCCGTTATCTTTTTAAAAGTCTCGTAAACCGAATAGTTCAATGCCTCTCCTGCCGTAGTACAATACTCTAATGATGATAAATCATACTTCGATAAGTCTTCACGTATCAGGAAGCGATAGATGGTTGGAGGCGCACAAAGCGATGTAATACGATAATCATGTATTTTTTTCAGAATATCTGCCGGGGTAAACTTCTCATGGTCGTACACGAAGATGTTGGCTCCGGCTATCATCTGACCGTAAAGTTTTCCCCATACAGCCTTGCCCCATCCCGTGTCGGCAATGGTGAAATGCAGGCTGTCTTCATGCAGGTTATGCCAGAAGCATCCCGTAGAAATATGTCCTAACGGGTAAGTAAAGTCATGAGCCACCATTTTAGGCTCACCCGTAGTGCCGGACGTGAAATACATCAGCGAGATGTCATCGTTTGTGTTTACTTGAGCCGGACGTACGAAAGGAGCAGCATGTTCGATGCCCGTGTGGAAATTCTCGAATCCTTCCGGATATTCCGGCCCTACGCTTACCAGTTTCTCTACCGAAGGAGAGTCCGCCATTGCGTCTGAGATATGTCCCGTGATGACCGGTTCTCCGGCTGCGACGATTACTTTTATATCGGCAGCATTACAGCGGTATACGATGTCTTTCTTTGTAAGCAAGTGAGTGGCAGGTATTGTTACCGCCCCCAGTTTATGTAAGGCAATGATGGAAAACCAGAACTCATAGCGACGCTTCAAGATAAGCATTACCTTGTCACCGCGTCCGATGCCGAGGCTTTGAAAGTAAGAAGCCGTCATGTCACTATACTTCTTCAAGTCGGCAAAAGTGAATTGGATATGTTCTCCTTTATCGTTTGTCCAAAGCAATGCTTTCTTATCCGGACATTCTGCTGCCCATGCGTCTACTACATCGTATCCGAAATTGAAGTTTTCGGGTACTTTTATTTTAAAGTTCTTTATGAAATCCTCTTGTGAGGTGAAATGGGTCTGTTCTAAGAATCTTTCTAACATGGATGTATCAAGTTGTTTGTTATTGCATAACGATAGCTAAAAATTTAACCGTTTTCCCGTCTAATGCTTTCATGCCGTGGGGAAGGGAAGAGTTGAAGTAAAGGCTGTCGCCGGGATTTAAGACCAATTCTTTTCCGTTGATGCTGAGTAACAGCCGTCCTTCTATAACTAAGTTAAATTCCTGTCCGCTATGCGTATTGTAATACATTGGTGTATCATCGGGTTTAGGCTCTACTGTAACGATAAACGGGTCGGCTTTCCGGTTGCGGAATCCCGAAGCCAGCGACTCGTATTTGTAGGCTTTGGTGCGTTCTACAGAGATGCCTGTTCCTTTGCGTGTGAGGAAATACGAACTCATTTTCGGTTCTTCACCGAACATCAGTACATCAAGGGGAATGTCAAACCGGTGAGCTATGCGCTGCAAGGTGCTTACCGAGATGTCACTTTCGCCCGACTCGATTTGCTGATATTGTTTCAAATCAAGCTGACAATCTGCTGCCATTTCTTCGATGCTCAAGTCTAAAGCGTCACGCAATCCGCGTACTCGTTCGCCTATTTGTTTTATTTGTTCGTCCATGGTGTGATTTAGTTTGTTTCGTCAAAAATACGAAAGATTTCGATAAATACCACAAAACAGGCACGGATTTCACTCTAAATACATTCGCTTTTGTAAAAAAAACGTGTATCTCAGTAATCCGTGCCTGAATGATTTGAGGTATCAACCTCGTATGTCAGTAATGACTTTTCAATCGTTAATCGTCAATGCGAAGGATTTCGCCGGTTTCATCAAGAAGGACATCCATCTCATCCCATACTTCTACTTCATAGTAAGTTCCTTTGGGTGTTTCGTAACATTCGGCATCTTCGTCAAGGTAAGAATGTGTGCCGTACTTGTTGTTCAACGTTGACTTAACTGCTTCCGGAAGCTGGCTTGAACGAATGTCGTAGTTGGTATATACCCAAGTTTCATCGCTGTGGGTAAAGTATACATCTTTTTCTTTACCGTCATGGCGGATTTCTATTTCAATCAGTCCGTCGTCGAAATCTCTGTCTGTGATGCGGTAGCCCGGATACTTTTCATTCAGTACATTCTCAATGCCTTTGAGCGTACCTTGCGAGTCTCCGCCATCGGTGGGGATGTCGCTTACCGGACGTTGGATTTCATTGCCGGCTGCATCCATATAAACCTTATGTTCGCGGTCGCCTTGCTCTAATTCGATACAGTAATATCCTTCCGTGTTGTCTGGTGTGAAGTATTGGTCCACATCATCGATTCGGTAGTTCGGATAATTGGTGCTGACAAACGTTGTTACTACATCGGGGATATTCCGCTTTCCGTATTCTCTCTTAGTCCGTTGCCATGTTTCCGACTTGTCGAACCAGATTTCATACTTTGAGTTGTCATAGATGATTTCCACTTCCGTTCCGTTATCTTCCTTGTCAATATCCACGATTCTCGCTCCCGGATAGTTTTGTTCTATCCAGCTGTTGATACTGGTTGTCGGAGCTTGAGGCAGGTAACCTGTGTAGTCGTTCGGCTTGCCGTCCGAGTCCACCTCTTCGCTTATCATAATGCCATCTTCTGTGTAACAGATATCGAATTCCAATCCGGCGTTATTCACTTCAATCACGTAGAGAGTGGGAACGCCGTTTCTTTCCAATACATCCACGGTGTCGTCGTGCGTCCACGATGCGTAAGTACTGCTGCTGAACGCCGTGTTTACAGCCTCAGGCAGCGAAGCAAACGGGATTTCAGTTTTCGTCATTCCCCAGCTTGCGCTGTTCAGTTCATACCATGCCGTAGCTTCTCCTCCGTCATCCGTGAAGTTTGCAACGGCATATCCGTCTTGTATCGACCAGCTTGCACGTGTATCTCCAAATCGGGTTTGGAAATCGTCTAATACAGCTTGTGGCACGTTACCATCGTTGTTTGTAGGCTCATTGTCATTGCTGCATGCAGCCAATGTGAGCATTCCACTGATTAACAGTGTCCAAAAAGATACTTTTTTCATAACCCAATCCTTTTTATGTTTCTGCGGCAAACTTATCATGCAATTCTGAAAAGAAACTGAAAACTATCCATCAATTTATTTTTTTGAGTCTATCCGTAAGTTTTTTACCATTTGCGGAAATAAGTAATAGAACGGTCTGTTGAGGTGTGAAGTTGGCTGGAAGTACGTACACTGACGATTATTCTTATATGAGGTTCTGTTTGTCTAATAAATTTGATATAAGGAATAAAAATATATTTTTTCATAGCAAATTCTGTTCAATCATTGTAATTGAAAACTAATATGGCATCCTCGTGTGAATCAGGGTTAATTCCATAAATTAATTTGCGATTTTCATCTACTACAAAATCTGATAAGGGCTCTTCTAAAATAAATTGTTTAATAGGTTTTCCCTCCCAATTATAAAATTCTATTATAGAAGAATGTTTCTTTTCTAAATCGCCCCAAGAGACTCCCGAATATAAAGCATATACCCCTTCTGGAGTTGAAGTTAAGGCCTCATAATAAACCACGTTATTATCTACATTGTATTTGTATTTTCCTCCGGGCTTTGCTTCTTCAAATAAATAGAAATCGGGAGCATCGGTAACTCCGACAAAACCGTTTAATTTTAATTTACCATTTTTTATTTTACCAAATTCCAAGCGGTTAATAAAGAAGTATGCTACAGCAAAAGAAGTTTGTGAGACAGAAAGCCAGTAGTCATCAAACTCTGTATAATAAGCATCACCTAGTTCTTTTTCCAAAGTGAACGTATTAGGCAATTTATCCAATGAATAATAATCGTCCAAATTCCATAATTCACGTGTTGATAATCTACTATTACTTCTTTTTAAGAAATATTGTTGATTAGCTACATAGTTGATTTCCCAAAAAAAGCGTCCGTCTGAAACTGGATGTTTGGTTTCATTTAACAATATGGCTGTGGAGTCTGTCAGAAGAAAAGTTGCATAGTTGTCTGTGGCATGATCTCTAAACGCGAATTGATTGGATGGCATATTTTTAATGACAGTTGGCATCAAATATTCATTCCGGCCGTTTCCTCTATGTCCAAAAGAGTAAAGAAATTTCAAATTGGGACGAGAATATACATAAAAGAAATCGGTAGCATTTGAATGGACATCACGCAATACTAGATAATCTGTCGTTGTATATATGTTACCAAACTTGATGATTTCTTGGAGAGTCTTTAAGGATGGTTGAAGTTTCTGGGAAACTGCGAAGTTTTTCTCTATTGTTTTTTCTTGTTTACAAGAACACACACATAAGCATAAAAGGAGTGATAATACTATATATCCTTTATTTATGTATATTGATAACATTTTGAGTAAGAAATTTAGATGTAATTTTATAATGCGAATCAGGAAGCCAACTTCTGATTCGCATTATAAATTATTGAGTAAAATCAAAACTGTTTCTTAATGCAAGCTCGGTTAATCCAAATACAGATAATCGTAATGCACCAACGGACGCTGACCGTGTTTACCCAACTGTTTGCGGGCTTCTGCCGAGTCGGTAGCAATGCGTCCTACACCGATAGGTTGCCCTTCGGCATCCATTATTTTTACGATGTCATCCTTCTCAAAGTCGCCCACGATGCGTTCTACCCCGATGGGCAATATACTCACCGCCTTGTCGCCCCGGATAACCTCTGTGGCATGTTGGTTCAAGTGTAATTCGCCTTTGGCAAATCCTTCGCTGTGGGCTATCCACTTCTTGACGCTCGAAACCTCTTCGGTGGCGGGGATGAACCGCGTGTGTACCGTTTCGTCGGGGCGCAGCAGCAAGTCGGGCAGTATGTTGTCTCGCTTTCCGTTGGCTATAATTACCGTAATACCCTCGTCGGCAACCTTGCGGGCAATGGTGGTTTTGGTCAGCATACCGCCCCGCCCGAAACCCGACTTCTCTGTGCGGATGTAGTCCGACAAATCCTTGCCCTGTTCCACCTCCCGGATAACCGACGTACCCGGTTCGGAAGGAGAGCCGTTATAAATACCGTCAATGTTGCTCAGAATGATTAACGCCTGCATGTCCATCATCGAAGCAATCATGCCCGACAGCTCGTCGTTATCGGTAAACATCAGTTCGGTGACGGAGATGGTATCGTTTTCGTTGACGATGGGGATAACCCCGTTTTCAAGCATCACCCGCATACAGTTACGCTGGTTCAGGTAATGTCGGCGCGTGCCGAAACTCTCTTTCGTGGTAAGCACCTGCCCCACGGTGATGCCATGCTCGCGGAAGAGTTCGTAATAACGGTTAATCAGTTTTGCCTGACCTACGGCGGAGAAAAGCTGACGCTGCTCCACGCTGTCTAACCGGCGTTGAGGCTTCACCTCGCTGCGTCCCGAAGCAACCGCTCCCGATGAAACCAACACCACTTCGACGCCCCCCTTATGAAGCTCTGCCACTTGGTCGACCAGTGCCGACATCCGCGTAACGTCCAGCGTCCCGTCGCGGCGTGTTAATACATTGCTGCCTATTTTTACGGCAATTTTATGAAACTGATAGTCCATCGTTTTTCCTGTTTTTTTGATGTGTATGCAAAGATACAATTTATTGTAAAACAAGTACCTGAACCTCCCGTAAAAAACTACCGCATGTGTTTGCCTGCGCATCCCATAGCGTTGGCCGGTTCATGCGGTAGTTTTTTACGGTTCTACCCCATGCGTTTTTTGAGCATGTTGTTACCGCCCGTAACGTGTAGTGGAGCGGCAAAATGCTTTGGCATTTTATTCCCATCGCCCACATTGCGGATAACGGATTTTGTGGTAAATTTGCAGCGGAATCTAAAGCTGTTTTTTCTTATGGTAAAAGCAATTTTCTTTGATGTGGACGGGACACTGGTTTCGTTTAAAACCCATAAAGTACCTGCGTCTACGCGCGAAGCGTTGAGGCTGTTGCGCGCAAAAGGCGTTAAAGTGTTTATCGCTACGGGGCGTCCGAAGATGCTGATGATGGAGGCTGTGGGCGACCTTGAGTTCGACGGTTATGTTACCCTGAACGGTTCGCACTGTTTCACTGCCGACCATCAAGACATTTATAAGAACTGTATTCCCAAAGACGATATCGAACGCCTCACATCCTATTGTCGCCGCTATCCGGAAATCCCGTTCGTTTTTGTAGATGAAAACGGATGGTATATTACACACATTAATGACGATGTGGAAAACGTGTCCCGTCTGCTCGAAGTATCAGTTCCCCCGCTTATGTCCGCCGAAGCGATGCGTAATAAAGACGTGTTGCAGATAATGGGCTATTTTGGCGAAAGCGAAGAACCGAAATTTTTCTCAGAAGTGCTGACACACTGTGTACCCATGCGCTGGCATCCTCTCTTTGCCGATATAATCGTGCGGGGGAATAGCAAGAGCGAAGGCATCGACCGCGTGTTAGCTTATTACGGCATTGACCTGAGCGAAACAATGGCATTCGGCGATGGGGGCAACGATATTCCGATGCTGCGCCATGTGGCGTTGGGCGTGGCAATGGGAAACGCGGCAGAACCGGTTCGCAGCGCGGCAAATTATGTGACGACCTCGGTAGACGATGACGGCATACTGAACGCACTGAAACACTTCAATGTATTGTAATCCCGCCCGCTCAAACATGTTCTTCTGAGCCTTGACATACAGAAAGTATAAAAAAAACCTTTAATATTTTGGCGGAATAAAAAAACTTACTACCTTTGCATCCGCAAACGAGAGATGTGTGTCCTCGTTTCAAAAAGAGGGATTTCCTCTGGGCTTAAGGCTTGGCCCGTTCGTCTATCGGTTAGGACGCAAGATTTTCATTCTTGAAAGGGGGGTTCGATTCCCCCACGGGCTACAAAATAAACAAAATCAAGAACAATATTAAAGATTAGTCGAGATGGCAAATCACAAATCATCTATTAAGAGAATTAGACAAGACGAAAAGAGAAGACTTCACAATAGATATTATGCAAAAACCATGCGTAATGCAGTGAAGAAACTTCGTGCTACAACTGACAAGGCAGAAGCTATTGCCATGTATCCGAAAGTGCAGAAAATTTTGGATAAGTTAGCTAAGCGTAACATTATTCACAAGAATAAAGCTGCTAACTTGAAGTCAAAATTGGCTGTGCATATCACAAAATTGGCTTAATAACTGCTTTATTTGCAAAAGATAATAAGGTCGGATTTAAAATCCGGCCTTTTGTCGTTTAAGGGTTTTGGTTTATCTGATGCCCGGATCAGAGATGACGGGCACGAATCAGATTCATGAATTCTTCGCGGGTTTTGGCTTGGTTGAAAGCACCGGTGAAGTCAGAAGTTGTGGTTACAGAGTTTTGTTTTTCTACTCCTCTCATCTGCATACACATGTGTTTGGCTTCTATCACCACCATTACACCTAATGGATTCAACGTTTCCTGAATACATTCTTTGATTTGTAACGTCATGCGTTCCTGCACTTGCAGGCGGTGTGAGAAGATGTCTACCACACGGGCTATTTTGCTCAGTCCTGTAATGTATCCGTTAGGGATGTATGCCACGTGTGCTTTGCCGTAAAAAGGCAGTATATGATGCTCGCACATGGAAAAGAAGTCTATATCTTTAACGATGACCATTTGGCTGTATGGCTCCTTGAATTTGGCAGCATTCAATACCTCTTTGGGGTCCATTTCATAACCTCTCGTTAGTGTCAGCATGGCTTTGGCTACCCGTTCAGGAGTTTTTATTAATCCTTCTCTCTCAGGGTCTTCACCCAGCAGGGACAATATTTCTTTGTAATGCCCCATCAGTTTGCTTATTTTCTCTTCATTCCACTCCATTGGATTTTGGTTCATCGTAATCATTAGTCTAAAGGAATATTAATTTGTTCGCGTACGATGGATACTTCTTTAAAGTTTCCCGTACCTTTCAGTTTCCGCATGGCTACATGTGCTTCTTCCATGCTTTTAAAGTCTCCCACCCGGCATAGCCAGCGAGGTGGTTGGAAATAGGTATATACCGGCATGTCAGGAAATTCTTCTTTTACTTTTTGGGCTACTCTGTTCGCCTCGTTACGTGCCTGACGGGAGTTGTTCCCAGCATAAACTTGTACACGGAACCCGCGTGCTTTTAACGTGCGTTGCGGTTCTGCCGTACTGGTAGGTATATAGCGTTTTCCTATCAGATTGGTAATCTGTTTGTCTTGATGGATGGTTACGACACCTTCTCCGGGCTGGCGGATTTGTAAACTTTCCACGATGCTTTGCTGGGCGTTTGCCATGCCTGCCGTAAGCAAGAACGCAAGAATCAGAAGATTTTTCATCATGACCGGAACGATTAATATGATGTGGTTATTGATAATAGTTACCGCTCAGGTAAAGAATCCGACAAATGTAAACATTCATCGGACTCTTCTTTCCTATGCGGGATGGTTAGAATTATTATTTAAAAGCGTCGATAATGCCTTTGAAGTCTGCTGCTTTCAAAGCTGCGCCACCAATCAGACCGCCATCAACGTCCGGATTAGCGAACAATTCTTTTGCATTTGAAGGTTTGCAACTTCCGCCGTACAAGATAGAAGTATTGTCTGCTACTTCCTGACCATATTTAGCAGCAACCAACGAACGGATGTGAGCGTGGATTTCCTGAGCTTGTTCGGGAGTTGCGGTTTTGCCTGTACCGATAGCCCATACCGGTTCGTAAGCCAAGATTACTTTGCTGAAATCTTCGGCAGACAAAGAGAATACAGAAGCCAACTGAGCTTCTACTACTTCGTTCTGTTTGTTAGCTTCGCGTTCTTCCAATACTTCGCCGATGCAGAAAATCGGTTTCAGGTTATTAGCCAGAGCCAGTTTTACTTTTTCTTCAAGGATTTCTACTGTTTCGTGATAATAAGCACGACGTTCAGAGTGACCCAAGATAACATATTGTGCGCCCGTAGAAGCTACCATTTCAGCTGAAACTTCTCCTGTATATGCGCCAGAAGCCTTGTCTGCACAGTTTTCTGCACCTACGCCGATGATGTTTTTGTCAACAATCGGAGTTACAGAAGCCAAGTGGATAAACGGAGTACAGATAATAACGTCGCAGTTCGGTTTGTCGGCGGTTAAAACTTCGTTTAATTCTTTTGCCAAAGCGATACCTTCTTGCAGGTTCTTGTTCATTTTCCAGTTACCTGCTACAATGTTCTTTCTCATTTTATTTAATTTTTAAAGGGTTAATATATAAATTTTAGTTGCTTGCTTCTTGTTCTTTCTTTTGCCGTCGGTTGCGTATCTTTAGCCATATCAAATCGCCCACAGTAAGTACGAGCAACGGAGCAATAAACCAGATAAACACTTCCAGCAGTTTGTGTAGTGTGGTTTTTTTGTTCAAGTGTCCGAAAGGAAGTTCGTCAAGCGGAGCTTTCAGTTGATATTCGTCCGGAAGGTTAGATACGCTCCATTTTTGCAGTACCGTTCCTTTTTTCAGCAATACCAATCCCGGATTGGAACGCACGATGGTTTTCAGTGTAATTTCATCCATGAGTGCAAAGGGATATTCGGCTCCGGTATTTTCTTGCCACGCGGCAATGTCTTCCTCGGTCGATGCAGTGAGGCAGAGGAAACGATATCCGTGTTCAATGCTGTAATCATATATTTCATTGATTAAGTCCATGCCGCTGTCGTCTGCTATATGAAGCCACGGGGCAATGAGCAGGAATGTATAACTGCTGTCATTCAATATTTCTTCGGTAAGATCGGTTCCGTCTTCCATCGAAGTTATGGCAAAGTCGTGAATAGGAGGTTCGTATCCCTTTTCTTTTACAACCGTTTGAGAGCTGACAAATGTCCACGTCGTATCGCTCGGAAAGTTTTCGATGGTAAAATCTTTCTTTTCCCCGTTTTTTTCGTACGTAAATATGGTTTCATACGTGGTAGGTTTTTCCCCTTCAGGGATTTCCATGCTTTGAGGAATGTTTGCACCGATGTGGTAGGGGCGAAAATCGAATATGGGTAAATATTGGAGGCAGAACAGCGAGAAGAAAATGATAAATACGGCACTATATAGCGATATGAGCCAATCGACTTTCCGTGTTACGAGCTTGAACAGACAGTCGTTATGCTTGAAAACCACGATGGCGGCGGCAAGCAGAACGATGTTTTTAAAAAAGGTTTCCCAGTTGGTAAGCACAACGGCATCGCCGAAACACCCGCAGTCTGAAATCGGGTTGTCGATAGCCAGCCAGAGCGTAAGCGGAGTCATGAACGACATGAACAGCAGCGTGAGTAAAGGCGCTACCCTCCGGCGGATTCCGAAAAACAAATAAATGCCGATAAGGAACTCAAGCACTCCCATGGCTAAAGCAAAAAGATAGGGGACAACATCGGTACTCAGGCTGAACAATCCCCACGCTTCCAGATAGTCTTGTACTTTATATACAGTACCTAAAGGGTCATTCGCCTTGACAAAACCGGAAAACAGAAACGTTCCTGCCAGTAAGAATCGGCAGACGTTTGTTCCTATAACCATTGCTTTATGTAAATGTTTACTCTCCAAATTCCAATTTGATTAGTCCGAATACGGCATAGTTAATCATATCCATGTAGTTGGCATCAATACCTTCGGATACCAGCGTTTCGCCACTCAGCGATTCAATCTGCTTCGTGCGGTATATTTTCATCAGAATCAAGTCTGTATACGAGGTGGTACGCATACTGCGCCATGCTTCGTCATAATCATGATTCTTTCGTAACATCAGTTCAAGCGTTTGCTTGGCATATTTATCATAAAGCTCCAATGCACGTTTCTCATCCATATCGTCGGTTTCGGCATATCCCAGCTCCAATTGGATAAGCCCGATGATTCCGTAATTCACAATACCTATAAGCTCCGGACGTATTCCTTCGTCTACTAAAGTTACACCTTTTACTTCGATGCTTCGTATTCGGTTTGCTTTGATAAACAGTTGGTCGGTAACCGAAGACGGGCGCATGATGCGCCATGCAGCGCCATAGTCGTGCAGCTTTTTTGCAAACAAGTCGCGGCAAACCGTCATGACATGTTCAAACTGTTGCTTGGTATCTTTCATGTGTTATACTTTATATATAATATATGGTTGGGCAAAGTTACTTATTTTTCGGGGAGCACGCAATAAAAGAATAGCTAAATTACGCACATTCGTTTTACCCTGTTTGAAGGGGGGCAAAACGCTATGGGATGTTTTCCCTATTCCATCCGCTAGTTTGCTGTAACGCATCCGCATGTTTTGGGCAACACATACGGATGCGTTTCAGGCGGTTTTTGCCTGTTTGGGAAGGTTTGTTTCATTCAACCCCGTTTGTGCTGAATTTTTGATGCTTTTTGCATGATTTACCATTGTGATTCTTCTGTCGAAGGCTTATCTTTGCAACTGTATATAACGTTAACACATAATAATATATGAAGAACAAATTTGCATTTTTGCTCCTTTTGTTTTCTTTCCTTTCGTGGGGGACTTCTGTCCGTGCGGCAGAAGAAAAAGACTACGTGGCTTATCTTTTTACGTATTTTACGGGAAATCATATCAGTGAAGAAGCTGTCTGTTATGCGGTGAGCATGGATGGATACGCTTATTGGGCGCTGAACGATAACAAACCGGTACTCGATTCGAAAATAATCAGTTCGACGGGAGGCGTGCGAGACCCTCACATCTTGCGTTGTGAAGATGGAAAGACCTTTTATATGGTGGTAACCGACATGGTAAGTGGGAACGGATGGGACTCTAACCGTGCTATGGTGATGTTGAAATCTACCGACTTGGTTAACTGGACGCATTCAATCATCAACATGCAGAAACGGTATCCGGGGCAGGAAAAGCTGAAACGTGTATGGGCACCTCAAACTGTTTTCGACCACGAGGCCGGAAAATACATGGTGTATTGGTCGATGCTTTACGAAGGTGGGGCAGATGTCATTTATTATGCCTATGCTAACGATGATTTTACCGACCTCGTAGGCGAGCCGAAACCGCTGTTTATCCCTGAAAACAAATTGTCGTGCATCGACGGGGATATTGTGTACAAAGACGGGGTTTACCATCTGTTTTATAAAACGGAAGGTCACGGAAACGGCATCAAAGTGGCAACAACCCGTTCGCTTACGTCCGGACAGTGGACAGAGGAGCCTGATTACAAACAGCAAACCAAAGAAGCTGTGGAAGGTGCAGGCACGTTTAAATTGATAGGGCAGGATAAATATATACTGATGTATGATGTATATATGAAAGGCAAATACCAGTTTACCGAAACTACCGACCTGAAACATTTTAAGGTAATAGATAGCGAAGTAAAGATGAATTTTCATCCGCGCCACGGAACAATTATTCCGATTACACGTGCGGAGTTGAAGCGCATCACCGATAAATGGGGCAAACCAGCCGAGTTAGGCGAACTTCCCAATAATCCTGCGCTTCCCGGTTTTCATGCCGATCCGGAGGTGCTTTACTCTCATCAGACAAACAAGTATTACATTTATTCTACTACCGACGGTCAGCCGGGATGGGGAGGCTGGTACTTTACCGCATTTTCTTCACCCGACTTGAAAGAATGGACATACGAAGGAGTTATGCTCGACCTTCGTTCGCCACAGGTAGCGTGGGCAAACGGGAATGCTTGGGCGCCTGCCATCGAGGAAAAACAAATAGACGGCAAGTATAAATATTTCTTTTATTATAGCGGAAACTCAAAAACCGGGGGAGGCAAACAGATAGGCGTAGCGATAGCCGATTCGCCCACAGGCCCGTTTGTCGACTTGGGCTATCCTATCGTAACCGAATCGCCGGCTGGAGGAGGTCAGCAAATAGACGTAGATGTGTTTACCGACCCTGTTTCCGGAAAGTCATACCTTTATTGGGGAAACGGATATATGGCAGGTGCTGAACTGAATGCCGACATGGTTTCAATAAAAAAAGAGACTCTGAAGGTGATGACACCCAAAGGCGGAACGCTGAAAGATTACAATTACCGTGAAGCTCCGTACGTGTTCTACCGCAATGGACTGTATTACTTCTTATGGTCGGTAGACGATACGGGTTCGCCCAACTACCATGTGGCATACGGAACATCAGACTCTCCGCTCGGTAAAATAAAGGTAGCCAAAGACCCGATTGTGTTAATCCAATCTCCCGAACAGGAGATTTATGGGCCGGCTCACAACGCTGTGGTATGTAAACCAGGTACAGACGAATGGTATATCGTATATCACCGCATCAATAAGAACTATCTGAAAAACGAGCCGGGTATCCATCGCGAAGTATGTATCGACCGTATGGAGTTTAATCCCGACGGCACCATCAAGCGTGTGAAACCTACCTTATAATCTTATTAAAATACGAATGGTATGAACGGATTAAAACTTTGGGCAGCTTTAGGCTTTTGCCTTTGTGCTTCATCGGCAGCGGCACATGTAGAAGATGTGATGAACGAGCCGGATTCAGTTTATTTGTTTTCGTATGCCACGGTATCCGACGACGGACGCAGCGGACTTAAATTTGCATGGAGTCCTGACGGAAACAAGTGGTTCGGCATCGGTAACGGTTACGGTTATGTAAAGTGCGATTACGGAGCATGGGGCGCGGAAAAACGTATGTTGAAGCCCGAACTCCGCCGTGATGAAAACGGGGTGTGGCATTGCATTTGGCAGTTGAACGGAAACGGGAAAGAGTTTGCTCATGCTGCTTCTGAAGATTTGATGAAGTGGAAACGCCAGTCGTATTTTACGGATAAGCAGTTTATAACATACGTTCCGGAAGAATGGATACAATACCCTGCACAAAGTGTCCTGATAGACGGAGCGCAAGAACACGGAACGGTTCAGAAAATAGCATGGGACGAAGTCAACCGGCTGATTCAGTTTGCCGACTACCGTGCGTACAAGGCTCAGTTGCATGACGAACGTACGGAGCAAGATGCGCAACGGTTTGCCGGACTCAACACTGTAAATATGACACTGACCGCCTGCCCTGATTCGGCGAAAAGTATAAGCGACAAGCTGATAGGTATTTTCTTTGAAGATATTAATTATGGAGCAGACGGAGGTTTATATGCAGAACTGATTCAAAACCGCGATTTCGAATACAGTCTGAACGATCGCCAAGAGTGGAACTCCACCTACGCATGGACGTTGAAAGGCGAAGGCACGAGGATGGCTGTTGAAACCGCCGAGCCGCTTCATGCCAATAATCCGCATTATGTAGTGTTAGAAACGAAAACTCCCGGAGCTTCGTTGATTAATTCCGGCTTCGATGGTATTGTGGTGCGTAAAGGTGAGAAGTATGATTTCTCTGTCTTTGCGCGTACGCCGGGTAAAAGCGGAAAAATAAGAGTTAGCCTGCAAGATGGTAAAGGTAATGAACTTGCCTCGGAAGTTGTAACGGTTGCTTCTCGAAATTGGAAGAAACAAACAGCCGTGTTGATACCCCAAGCCGATGCCGATGATGCCGTATTGGTACTGTCTCCCCAGAAACAGGGGAAATATGTATTGGATATGATTTCGCTCTTCCCACAGCATACGTTTAAAGGGCGTAAGAATGGTTTGCGTGCTGATTTGGCTCAGACGCTTGCCGATTTGCATCCGCGCTTCGTGCGTTTTCCGGGAGGTTGCGTGGCTCATGGTAACGGAATCGACAACATCTACCGCTGGAAGAACTCGATAGGTCCGTTAGAAACTCGTAAGCCCATGAGGAATCTGTGGGGATATCACCAGACAATGGGATTAGGATATTATGAATATTTTCAGTTCTGTGAAGATATTGGCGCAGAACCTCTGCCGGTGCTGGCTGCCGGAGTACCCTGCCAAAACTCAGCTTGCATTCCGGGAAAACTCTTGAGCGGAGGGCAGCAGGGAGGAATCCCAATGGAAGAAATGGATGAATATGTGCAAGATATTCTGGACCTGATAGCCTATGCCAACGGTGATCCGAAGCAAAACAAATGGGCAAAAATGCGTGCCGAAGCCGGACATCCCAAACCTTTTAATCTGAAATACATAGGCATTGGCAATGAAGACTTGATTACAGATGTGTTTGAAGAGCGTTTTACCATGATTTATGAGGCGATAAAAGCTCAGCATCCGGAGATAACCGTAATCGGAACAGTGGGACCATTTTATGAAGGAACCGACTATGAAGAAGGATGGGAATTGGCTACACGTTTAAATGTACCGATGGTAGACGAACATTATTATAATACGCCGGGATGGTTTATCAATAACCAAGATTATTATGACCGTTACGACCGTTCCAAATCGAAAGTTTATTTAGGTGAATATGCTGCTCATTTGCCCGGTCGTCCGAACAATATTGAGACGGCATTGGCTGAGGCTTTGTATTTGACGGCAGTAGAACGGAACGGCGATGTGGTTTCGATGACTTCTTATGCTCCTTTGCTGGCGAAAGAAGGGCATACGCAATGGAATCCTGACTTGATTTATTTCAATAATAAGGAAGTAAAGCCTACTGTGGGATATTATACGCAACAGTTGTTCGGACAGAATTCGGGCGACACGTATATCCCTACGGAGCGGAAAGTTGACAATACGCGGATGGATGTGCAGAAGCGTATTGCTTCATCGGTGATTCGTGACAGCCGTACGGGAGACCTGATCGTGAAACTGGTAAATCTGCTTCCCGTATCGGTCAAAACTGCGGTTGAATTTCCCGGTTTGGCAAACAGCAGTGCAGTGTTGCATGTCTTGTCGGGTAAACCAGCCGATCAACACGCCAAGCCGCAGGAAAGTACGATAAATGTATCCGAAAAGTTTGATTATGAGATGCCGGCATATTCGCTGAGCGTAATCCGCATACCTTCGCAATTAAAAAATAACAGATAAAACCGTAATACAAATGAAAAAGTTATTGAGCATCGGGCTTTCTTTGCTTTTCGCATTGGGAGTCGTATCCGCCCTTTCATCCTGTTCGTCTTCTCAAACAGGAGAAACTTTTGAAGTGGGCAAAAATACCTTCCTTTTAAATGGTAAGCCATTCGTGGTAAAGGCTGCCGAGATTCATTACCCTCGCATTCCCGAACCTTATTGGGAACAGCGCATTCAGTCTTGTAAAGCGTTAGGCATGAATACTATTTGTCTGTACGTGTTTTGGAACCTGCATGAACAGAAACCGGGTGAGTTCGATTTTACAGGGAATAAGGATATTGCCAAGTTCTGCCGGTTGGCACAGAAACACGGGATGTACGTCATCGTTCGTCCCGGACCGTATGTTTGTGCCGAATGGGAGATGGGCGGTTTACCGTGGTGGCTGCTGAAAAAACAAGATGTACAGCTCCGTACTCAAGACCCGTACTATATGGAGCGCGTAGGCATTTTCATGAACGAAGTGGGTAAACAGCTTGCCGACTTACAGATTACGCGCGGAGGAAACATCATCATGGTGCAGGTAGAAAACGAATATGGTTCATACGGGATAGATAAACCATACGTTTCGGCTATCCGCGACATGGTGAAAAAGGCGGGATTCACTGATGTTCCTTTGTTCCAATGCGATTGGAGTTCTAATTTTACGAATAATGCGCTCGACGATCTGCTTTGGACCGTGAATTTCGGAACAGGGAGCGAACATTGACGAGCAGTTCCGCAAACTGAAAGAGCTGCGTCCTGAAACGCCGTTAATGTGTAGTGAGTTTTGGAGCGGATGGTTCGACCACTGGGGACGCAAGCACGAAACCCGCGATGCGGCTACGATGGTGAGCGGTATTAAAGACATGCTCGACCGGAATATTTCTTTCAGCCTTTATATGACTCACGGAGGAACTACTTTCGGATGGTGGGGCGGAGCGAATAACCCGGCATATTCGGCAATGTGTAGTTCGTATGATTACGATGCTCCTATCAGCGAAGCCGGATGGACTACTCCGAAATATTTCCAGCTTCGTGATTTGCTGAAACAGTATCTTCCCGACAGCGTTTCGCTTCCCGAACCTCCCGAAGCATTCCCGGTTATTGAAATTCCGGCGATTACTGAATGGCAGGTTGCTCCGCTCTTTGCCAACCTTCCCGAACCGAAACAAAGTGAAAACATCCAACCGATGGAAATGTTTGATCAGGGTTGGGGTAGCATTCTTTACCGTACGACGCTGACCGAAGACTTGAGCGGGATTCTCCATATTGATGAAGTGCATGACTGGGCACAGGTTTTCGCCGACGGCAAACTGCTGGGACGCTTAGACCGACGTCACGGTGAATTTACGCTTCCGCTGAAAGAAGCGTTGAAAAAAGGTACGCAGCTTGATATTTTGGTAGAAGCTATGGGACGTGTGAACTTCGACAAGTCTATCCACGACCGCAAAGGTATTACAAAGAAAGTCGAGGTAGTGAGCGGCGACAAAGCTACCGAACTGAAAAATTGGACGGTTTATAACTTGCCTCCTTTCTACGATTTTGTAAGCAAGAAAGCGTACAAACCCGGCAAAGCGGTAGAAGCTCCGGCATATTATCGGGCTACGTTCAACTTGGATAAGGCCGGAGATACTTTCCTCGATATGCAGACATGGGGAAAAGGTATGGTATGGGTAAACGGACATGCGATGGGACGCTTCTGGGAAATCGGTCCTCAACAGACCCTGTTCATGCCGGGATGCTGGTTGAAGGAAGGAGAAAACGAAATCATCGTCCTCGATTTGAAAGGCCCGGCAGAAGCAAAAGTGGTTGGATTGCAGAAACCCATCTTAGACATGCTTCGCGAAAAAGCTCCGGAAACCCATCGTAAGGACGGACAGAACCTGAACCTTGCTGCCGAAAAGCCGGTTCACAGCGGAACTTTTGCGCAGGGTAACGGTTGGCAGGAAGTAAAATTTGCTGCTCCTGTAGCCGGACGTTATTTCTGCTTGGATGCGGCTTCGAATTACGACGGAACAAACATTGCCGCCGTTGCCGAAATGGACGTGTTGGGAGCGGATGGAAAACCTGTTTCTCGCGAGTCGTGGAAAATTATGTATGCCGACAGTGAAGAAACACGCAGCGGAAACCGTACAGCCGATAAAGTGTTCGACTTGCAGGAAAGCACCTTCTGGCAAACCGTCGACAATACGGCATATCCTCACCAGATTGTTATCGATTTGGGTAAGAGTTATCAGGTAACAGGCTTCCGCATGTTGCCGCGTGCCGAAGCAGGTGCACCCGGTCAGATTAAAGATTATAAAGTATACGTAAAGGCATCGGACTTTAAATACTAACATTCGTTTTTCATACTTGTAACCCCGGATTTTCATTGGCTTCTTTAAAAATCAAGCCGATGGAAGTCCGGGTTTTTTCTATCTTCTTTTTTCCTCTTGTTCGATTCATCGGAATAGCTTATTTCAACTTGGTCCGGCTCGGTAAGAAGCCCGGAAAAACGCTACCCATAGAACCGGGTAACACTATGGGTAGAACCGGGCAACTCTTCCCATAGAAATGACCAACACTAACGGTAGCGTTTTTTTGGGGGATATAACGGCAGAAAATTCTTGCTCTGTCTGACACGCGGGAAAGTTTAAATCAGTTCATTTTTATGATATTCGGTTAATGTCCGTTGGTATATATTTCGGATAAGTATTGATTTAACTGTGGTTTGCCGAATATTGCCCATTGTAGATATGTTAACAATAATTTGTTGCTGATTAATAGTGAGTTATGGTTTTTGTTGTAGATAAAATATCACCTTTCTTCAGGCTTTTGTAGATAAGAAATCAATCCTTTTATTTCCCGCTCAGAAAAAAATACTGTTAGGTTTGCAACAGAAGTTATCAATTTTTAGTGTCAATCAACCTTAAAAGGCTTATGGAAAATAAAAGAAGTAATTTTAAAGCATGGCAATGGGCATTGCTGTTTGCTTTTATGTTTCCGGTATTGGGGTTCTCCCAAACCATCAAGGTAAGAGGAACCGTAGTTGACGCCACCGGCATGTCAATTATCGGCGCAAGTGTATTAGAAAAAGGAACTACCAACGGTGTGATTACAGACATCGACGGTAACTTTGAACTGTCTGTATCTGCCAACGGAACTTTGCAGATTTCTTATGTAGGTTTCCAGACTCAAGAAATTCCGGTAAACAATCAGACCGTATTTAAAGTAACCTTGAAAGAAGATGCGGAAGTGCTGGACGAGGTTATTGTGGTAGGTTATGGTACGATGAAGAAAAGCGACATGACCGGAGCGATTTCATCGGTAGATGTGGATGAATTGACAAAACGCACGACTACTAACCCGGCAGAAGCATTGCAAGGCAAAGTTTCTGGTGTAAACGTATTGAAAGCCGGAGGTAATGCCGGAGCAGGGATTTCGGTTAAGATTCGTGGTGTAAAATCGTTTGGAGACAATGAACCACTTTATATTATAGATGGATTTCCCGGTGATATTAACAACGTAAATCCGGTTGATATAGAATCAATGGAGATTTTGAAAGATGGTGCAGCAGCGGCTATCTACGGTTCAGTGGCAGCTAATGGTGTGGTTATCATTACAACGAAAAACGGAAAGAAGGGTGAAATGAAAATAGATTTTAATACCTATATCAGTTTTACGAATGTTGCCAAAAAACTGGAATTGCTTAATGCATCAGAATATAAGCAGGTACATAAACAGATGTTTGAGAATTATAATGCCCAATATCCTGAAAGTCCTGTATTGATACCTGCCTTTGTTACAAATGAGACGGGAGTGGACACGGATTGGCAAGATGCCATGATGCGCAGCGGATTATCTCAAAATTACATGGTAAGTATTCGTGGCGGTTCGGACAAAGCCCTTTATTCTATATCTTATAACCATGCAGACGAAAAAGGTATTTTTCTTGGCAATGATTATACGCAGGATAATGCCCGTTTGAAATTGCACATGAGCAAATATATATTCGATTTTGACGCTAACTTGAATTTTAAATATACCAATAGTTTGCAGCCTCAATATTCGTTGAAAGAAATGTATGGCATTTCTCCGTTGGTTCCTATTTATGACGATACGAAAGAATCGGGTTTTGGTTTGACGGATTTTGACGGATTGCCTAATAATCGCAACGTGATGGCGGATTATTATTATGAGAAAGCTACAGACAAGAAATATCATACGAGCGGTAATATTGCCATTACAATGAATTTTACAGATTGGTTGAGCTTTAAAACCAGCTATTCTTATCGCGGTGAGCATGAGAGACAGACTTATCACGCCCCGGCATATACCGCAGACCCTAAAGCAAAACGCGATTATCCCTATAATAGTGAAACAACAGCTTATTGGGAAGAACAGGTTTTCGATAATGTTTTAAATTTCAATAAAGAGTTTAACAAACATAGTCTTAACGTAATGGTAGGTTCTTCTATTACAGCGCGTAAATATACATGGAATTCGGTAGGAGTAGAAGGGAAAACAACCACTTATAAGGTAGAAGATGGAGTTTTGGTAACAGGTGAGACTGCCGCAGGATTCTTAGATCCGTCTTTTACTACGATTGGTGCAGGAGCAGGAGGAACGTTTGACGGCTCTGGAACAAAATGGGATTATAACAGAGCTTCTTTTTTCGGGCGTTTGAATTATAATTATAACGATCGTTATTTGATTCAGGCTACGGTTCGTTGGGATGGCTCTTCTAAGTTTGGTGCAGATAACCGTTGGGGATTCTTCCCGTCTGTTGCTATCGGATGGAGAATTAGTCAGGAAGAGTTTTTCCCGAAAGATACTTTTGTTGATAACTTGAAGCTGCGTGCGAGCTGGGGGCAATTAGGAAACGAAAATGCTTTAGGATATTATGATTTCTTGGCTTTGGTAAGTACATATAATGAAATGTATCAAGGTTATGTAAGAGGGAATGGTGATAATGCGTGGACAGGAAGTATTGCTCGTGCGTTGGAAAATCGTTCTTTGAAGTGGGAAACGACAGATACAAAGAATATTGGTCTTGATTTCGGCTTGTTTAATAATCGTTTGAACGGTAGTTTTAACTATTATTATAGTGAAACCAGAGACTTGTTGATAACTAAAGTATTGGCTCCGTCGGCAGGTTTAGATAATCCTATTTTGAATGTAGGTAAGATGCGTAACTGTGGTATCGAAATTGAATTAAACTGGGCTGACCGGATTAGAGATTTCGGTTATTCTGTTGGTTTCAATCTTACTACAACCAAGAATAAAGTATTGGAATTAGCAAATGAAGGACAGACTATCTACGGTGAGGGATTGAAATACGGAACCGAACACTTCCCTACTCAGACCCGTGTAGGTAAACCAATCGGTGCATTTTATTTGTATCGCACAGATGGAATATTCCAGTTAATGGATGAGGTAAATGCCCATGTAAATAAAGATGGAGAGTTATTACAGCCTAATGCGAGACCGGGTGATATCCGTTTTAAAGATATTAATAACGATGGTGTAATAGATGAAAACGATAAGGAATATTGTGGTTCGGGAATTCCGGCTCTTGAAGCTAATTTGAGCTTCTCGGCAGATTATAAAGGTTTTGACTTGTCTTTGTTATTAGGAAGTGCTTGGAATTATGATTTGTATAATGGAAACAAATATTTCTATGAAGGGATGAACTCAAGCACCAATATGTTGAAATCTACATTGGATGCTTGGACTCCTACTAATACGGATACGGATGTACCACGGGCTGTGTATCAAGATCCTAACGGCAACATGAAAGAATCAGACAGATATTTGGAGAAAGGAAACTTTGTTCGTCTCCGCCAATTACAGTTGGGCTATACTTTGCCGGCTGATCTAACTCGTAAGATTTATGTAGAAAAGTTGCGTTTTTTTGTAAGCGGTGAAAACTTGTTTACAATTACCGGATATGATGGTGTTGACCCGGAATTTTCAAGGAGCAGTGTATTGAATACAGGTATTGATAAACTTATTTATCCGTTCACTCGTTCGTTTACGGTTGGTGCGCAGTTAACTTTTTAATCATTCAAATGAAGGAGTAATATGAAAAAATATATTTATATAGCAGGTTTGATAGGAGCATTTTTATGTAGTGCTTGTGATGATTTCTTGACTGTAGAATCTCCGGACCAATTAAATTCGGAAAATTATTGGAGAAATCAATCGGATGTAGAATCAGGATTGGCAGCTACCTATTCGCAAATGTATTTGATGACATATAGTGGAGACCAATGGTCTTTTCCCGAAGTAAAATGGCCGGTTGAGGCATATCGTGAAGACATAATATCGATGGGTAATGATGCAATGAATTATCCGAACTGGGTAGAATTGGCATATTTTACTTATACGAACGGTAACTCTCAGTTTACTTCCATGTGGGATTCTTATTATAGAGGAATCAGTTTTGCAAATCAAGTGATAGAGAAAGCGGGAGCTATGGATGAAAGTTTGATTAATCCGGAGGTGAAAAGCGATTTAGTAAACGAAGCGCGTTTTTTGAGAGCTTTCTATCACATGCAGTTATTGTTGAACTGGAAAGAAATCATCATCAGAGACAAATATCTTACCGATTCCAATGAATTGAATAAAGAATTGTCACCGCGTGAAAGTGTTTGGAAATTTATCATTGAAGATTTGAAAGCTGCAACTGCGCTTCCTGCAAGTTATGATGCCGAAAATGTAGGTAGAGCAACGCGAGGAGCGGCATACGCTTATTTGGGTTTTGCTTATCTGACAATGGCTTATGAAACGCCGGAAAACGAAAGCACTTATCTAACTGAGGCTTTAGCCGCTTTAAATAATGTGCAGGGATATGAATTGGTCGATGACTTTAAGAGTATGTTCGACGGTTCAAACAAAAACTCTAAAGAATCAATCTTTGAAATACAGTTCTCTATGAGTTCTGCTAATGGAGCGGTTTACAGAACACAGTTACACCGTTGGATGGGTTGTTCCGAATTAGGCGGATGGGATGAAATTTTACCGAGTCAAACGCTTATGGATGAATATATGAAAGAAGGAGAAATCGCATCAACCGGCCTCTATGATTCACGTTTATACGAAACCGTATTCTTCCAATGCGATTATTTTAATGACGGAACGGGAAAAGTTTACGGACATAATTACGATGATTTATTTTCATATAACCGTCCTGCATTCAGGAAATTTATGCCTGCTACCGTAGAAGAGTTGAATCAGAATTATTCAGCTATCAATATCCCATTAATGCGTTATGCTAATGTTCTGTTAATGAAGGCAGAAATATTAAACAAACAAGGACATCCTGAACAAGCAATACCATTGATAAATCAAGTCAGAGAAGTTCATGGCGATATGCCGGCAATGAAAGGAACTTCGCAAGCCGAAGTACAAGCGCAAATCGAACATGAACGCATGATAGAATTTCCGTTAGAGAATTACAGATGGTATGATTTACGTCGTTGGGAGAAATTGTCGGAAGCTCTTCAGGCAGCAGGGCGTTCGGGATTTGAAGAAGCGAAAAATGCGTTCTATCCTGTTCCTCAAACGGAATTAAATGCAAATGAAAGCTTATAACGAATGGTAAGGATAGAAATCAGAATAGAAAATTTCTATCCTTATTAATTCTGTGATATTTGTTTTTTACATATATTTTTGCCTATCGAAAGACAAAACAGAACTATGTTTACAGTTATCAGTTTGATGTTAGGAGGTATGTGCATCGGCTTTTTGTTGCGCAGACAGCAGTTTTCGTGGATACACCGGGTGATAACCACGCTTATTTGGATTTTGCTTTTCCTGTTGGGCGTAGAGGTAGGAGGTAACCGTCAGATTATCGAAGGACTGGCCACGCTGGGCTTGGAAGCATTTTCCATCACCATAGCGGCAGTTATCGGCAGTTGTATGGCGGCGTGGGCTTTATGGTATCTGTTATATAAAAAGAAAGGAGGCAAGGCATGAAAGGCAGTTTGATTATTGTCGGATTTTTTGCTCTGGGGTGCGTTTGCGGGATATTCCATGTAATACCTGTCGACATCGCCAAGACGGATATCAGTTTTTATGCGTTGTGTGCCCTGATGTTTAGCGTTGGGTTAAGCATCGGCAGCGACCCGCAGACGCTGAAAAACTTCCGCTCGCTGAATCCTCGGCTGATCTTTTTACCGGTCATGACCATCTTGGGTACGGTATCGGCAGCGGCATTGGTCAGCTTGTTGCTTCCCCATCGTACGCCCGCAGACTGCATGGCAGTAGGAGCGGGATTCGGTTACTACTCACTGTCGAGTATCTTCATCACCGAGTATAAGGGAGCCGAGTTGGGAACAATAGCATTGCTCTCTAACATCATGCGCGAGATTATCACCTTGCTGTGTGCTCCGCTGTTAGTCCGATGGTTTGGTAATTTGGCACCCATATCGGCGGGAGGAGCTACCACGATGGATACAACCCTGCCCATTATTACACGCTATGCAGGACAACAGTTTGTTGTCGTATCTATTTTCCACGGCTTTGTGGTAGACTTCAGCGTTCCGTTTCTGGTAACTTTTTTCTGCTCGATTTAAAAAACATTATCCATGAAAAAAACACTTTACATTACTTCATTTATTCTTACGATTGCTTGTGCGTCTGCTTGGGCTGATAGTAATCAGCCGTGGCAGGATGCACGCATCAATGAAATCAATCGTGAACCCATGACGGCACACTTCCTGCCGTTTGTCAGCGAAAAGGCTGCGCTTCATCAGCAGGCGTTGCCCGATGTAGAACGTTTTGAGGTTAATACGAAGACCGAGCGTCGCGTGTCGTTAAACGGTACATGGAAGTTTCTTTATTCTAAAAACAATGATGCTTGTCCTACTGATTTCTATCAGTCGGACTATAAGATAGACGGATGGAAAGATATCGAAGTACCGGGCAGTTGGGAGATTCAAGGTTTCGATGCTCCCATTTATACCGATACGCGCTATCCGTTCCCGCCCAATCCGCCTTATGTCCCTACGGACTATAATCCGGTGGGTGCATACGTACATGAGTTTGCTGCTCCCGATGGATGGGATGGAATGGATATATTTTTAGACTTTGAAGGCGTAGAGTCAGCATTCTATTGTTGGCTGAACGGTGAACTGGTTGGATATAGCGAAGACAGCCGGTTGCCCGCACATTTCAATGTTACCAAGCTGTTGAAAAAGGGAACGAACCGATTGGCGGTTAAGGTATTCCGTTACAGTGACGGTTCTTATCTGGAAGGACAAGACTATTGGAAATACAGCGGCATAGAGCGCGATGTATATCTGTACGCCCGTCCGAAGAGCCGCGTAAAAGATTTTAAATTGACTTCCGAACTGGTAAACGGTTATAAGGATGGCGATTTTAACTTGAGCGTGATTCTGAATCAGCCCCGGAAAGGACAGCGTGTAGAAGTAAAAGTATTGAATGCAGATAATTCCGTATTGTTTGCCAATGAGAAAAAGATTTCGGGTTCAGCCGATACGTTATTTGCCATTAAGCAGTTATTCAACGATGTACTTCCGTGGAATGCAGAAACTCCCAACCTTTATACGCTTGTAGTCAATACATTCGATGCGAAAGGTAATGCGATGGAGTCTTTTGCACATCCGTTTGGTTTCCGAACCGTAGAGATGAAATACGGCCAGCAACTGATAAACGGTGTTCCCGTCTTGTTTAAAGGAGTGAATCGCCATGAGCATAATCCTTACAAGGGGCGCAGTATTGATGTGGCAAGCATGGTGGAAGACATTCGGCTGATGAAGCAATTCAACATAAATGCCGTGCGTAACAGCCATTATCCAAACCATTACCAATGGTACAGCCTGTGCGATAAATACGGATTGTATTTAGTGGATGAAGCTAACCTTGAAAGTCACGGAATGATGTTTCATAAAGATGAGACACTTGCCAATTATCCTGATTGGGAGGGGGCTTTCATGCAGCGTATGAGCCGCATGGTGAAGCGCGACCGCAACTATACGGCTATCGTAACATGGTCATTGGGAAATGAATCCGGTTACGGCAAGAATTTTGAAACGATTTATCATTGGACGAAACAGTTCGACGGTACTCGTCCGGTACAATACGAAGGTGGAGGCTATGAGAGTGTATCGGATATCTATTGCCCGATGTATGCACGCATTTGGGCGTTGCGCCGTCACGTGAACCAGCGGGATGCCCGCCCGTTGATTCTTTGTGAGTATGCACACTCAATGGGTAACAGTACCGGCAACTTGCAGGATTATTGGGACTTGATTTATAAGTACGACCAACTGCAAGGAGGTTTCATTTGGGATTGGGTAGACCAGACTTTTGCTATCAAGGATGAAAAAGGACATGATATATGGGCTTACGGCGGAGATATGGGCTATGTAGGAGTTCATAACGATTCTAATTTTTGCTCGAACGGACTGATTGCTTCAGACAGGAGCTTGCATCCACACATTTGGGAAGTGAAGAAAGTGTATCAATATGTTCACTTCAAGCCGGTTGCCTTTACTCCCAATCGTGTTCAGGTGATAAACTGGCATGATTTTATCGACCTTTCCGATTATCAGCTTCGGTGGACCGTAGAGACAGACGGAAAAGCGGTGCAGGGAGGAGTTATGGACTTTCCGAAGATAGCGGCCCGCCAGTCGGGAGAAGTTACTTTACCCATGCAACCCATTCAGGCAAGCAATAAAGAATATTTCCTGAAGCTGGAGGCTGTAACCCGTAACGAGGCTCCGATGATTCCGGCTGGTCATGTGGCTGCAATGGAACAATGGCAGCTTCCGGTAGATAAAATTGTTCCGGCGATGGAAACGGTTAACGGCACGTTGAAAAGTCGGCGTACGAAAGATGCTCTGATGCTGACGGGAGAGAATGATTTCCGCATCGGTTTCAGTACAGAGAACGGCGAGATGACCGTATTGGAATATCAGGGAAAGAATTTGGTGAAAGAAGGTTTGCAGGTTAATTTCTGGCGCGGACTGACGGATAATGATGTGGCAAACGGCACGGCTGAACGTTGCCGCACATGGCAGGATGCCGGAAAGAACGCAGTGCTGAAAGACATTCGTCTGGAAGAGAGTGCAGATAAAAAGCTCGCTACCGTAGTTGCCACGTATGATATGAAGGAGCAGGAATCAACTTTGCAGGTTACTTACCGTATTCGTCCGAACGGGGTAGTGGGTGTAACCATGCGCTTTACTCCGGGCGAAAAACAACTTCCGGAAATGCCCCGCTTGGGTATGCGTATGATTCTGCCTGCCGAATACGACCAAATGACTTGGTTAGGCAGAGGACCGCACGAGAATTATGCCGACCGGAAGACGGGAGCTGCCGTAGGACTGTATAGTGCCAGCGTGTGGGAACAGTATCATCCTTATGTACGCGCTCAGGAAACCGCAAATAAGTGTGATGTCCGCTGGGTGGCTCTGCGCAATGCTTCGGGCGAGGGACTTCTGGTAACAGGAGAGCAGCCGCTGAGCGTCAGTGCATGGAATTTCCCGATGGAAGACATCCTTTATCGTCCGTTTAACGTAGAGCGTCGTCACGGTGGAAGCATTGAGAAAAAAGATATCGTTTGGCTGAATATTGACCATCTGCAGATGGGGGTAGGCGGTGATAATACATGGGGAGCTCAAGTACACCCCGAATACACCATTACACCCCGCCAATGGGAGTATAGCTTTACGCTTCAGCCGCTGAATGCAGAAACTGACGCGGCTGAGCTTTCACATAAAACTTGGTTCTGAGAACTTGTTTAAATTTTCCGACGCAAGTATTTTTATCCGCCCCTTTTTGAGTTTGTTTCCGGTCTGTTTTCCCGTTTTCACTCGTCAGATAGCCCGCTATCCTCGTAAAAACGGGAAAACATCCTCGAAAACAATTCTCAAACTGAGGCAGAGCAAAATTTGAACAGGTTCTGAACTTTGCGCGCTTGTCTTAAAAATAATAGTTAATTTATTTATTGAATAAACACTGATGAAACAACTGATTAGAGGTTTTGTAATCGCGGGTATGGTTGCAGGCTGTCTGGCTTGCAGCCGTTCGGCTCAGGAGATGCCTCCTAATAGTACCCGCTATGAGTTTGGAGATATCTTGAATATAGCCTTGACTCCCGATTCCACGGTTCGCCGTGCCGGGTGTTTTACGGATGCCGGTTCGTGGATGGGATTTACCATTCCCGAAACAGATAAATGGGTAAACGGCTTTTGCGGTCCGTTCAGTCTGGATAACCGCATCTGGTTTGCCCAGTCTGCCGTGTGTGTTGATTTTCTCGATGGGAACGGTACGCTGACTCCCGATTCTGCCATTTATTTCCCCGGTGAAGTATATATCGCATCTTCATCGAACGACCGGAAAATAGAGCAGCGCATGAACTTTGTCAATAGTTCTACCGCTTTGCTTCAGGTGTCGAGCAATGTGGCTGAAGGCTTTAAGTTTACGGGGAAAGACTGGAACAGTAAAGTACGTCTGGAACGGGGAGAACAAACCATTACGGCTTATCATCCGAATGGTGAAGTGGTTCAGCTTACCTTCATGCCCGATGTGGAGTTAAGTTGCGACGGAAAAAATTATGTGGCTTCTACTGCTGCTGACTGTCAACAGATGAACGTGGCCGTTTCTTTCTATTTCTCGGATAAAGAATTGGCGTCGGGCGCACAGAAAAGTGTTGCTTTGTTGCAAAATCCACAACCGGAGTTGGCGGCGAATGCCAAACGTTGGGAAGAATATCTGCAGAAAGTTTTGCGTAAAGACATGAAGCATGAGTACGACCGGGTGGCAGTAAAATCAGTGGTTACGCTGATATCCAATTGGCGCACTCACCGGGGAGGTCTGTTACACGAAGGGGGTTATTCCCAGTCACGCGGTGACTTATTTCATGGGTTTCTGGGCATGGGACAGTTGGCGGTTTTCTGCCGCACTCGCCCGCTTTGCTCCCGAACTGGCTAAAAACAACATCCGTGCCATGTTCGACTACCAGTGGCCGGACGGCATGATTATCGACTGTATCTATACCAATCCGGCAGAAAACAACGCCCGCGACAGCAAACCGCCTTTGGTGTGCTGGGCTGTTGACGAAATTTTTACCCATAACCAAGATACGGCATTCGTGAAAGAGATGTACCCGCAGTTGCTTGCCTACTATAAATGGTGGTATAACAAGCGGGACCATGACCGGAACGGCATGTGCGAGTTTGGTTCGACCGACGGTACGCTGGAGGCAGCCGGATGGGAAAGCGGCATGGATAACGCCATCCGTTTCGATAATGCCAAAATGCTGAAAAACGGGAACGATGCTTGGAGTTTGGATCAAGAGAGCGTTGATTTGAATGCTTATCTGGCATACGAATGTAAACTGCTTAAAAAGTTTGCCGCGCTTATCGATACCACATTCGATGCGCCTGATTACAGCGATAAAGTGGCCGATTATTTCTTCGACGAAAAGATTGGCTATTTCTGCGACCGCCGCCTGAAAGACGGAAGTTTCATCGAAGAACCTGCATGTGAAGGTTATACGCCTTTCTGGACACAGATAGCCACCAAAAAGCAGATGGAAAAAGCGTTGGTATTATTTACCGATACGACGAAGTTTTCTACCTACATTCCGTTCCCCACGGCAGCTGCCGACAATCCGAAGTGCGATCCGAACGGTTATTGGCGCGGACCTATCTGGTTAGACCAGACTTATCAGGCAATAAAAGGATTGCGCAATTACGGTTATAATGACTTGGCAGACAAGTACACGCTTCAAGTGTTCGACCGCTGTCAGGGTTTGACCGGCGATGCCCCGATTCACGAGAACTACGGAACGCACACCGGCGAACGCCTTCAAGCATCTCATTTCAGTTGGAGCGCATCTCATCTGCTGATGCTATATGAAGATTACGGGAAATAGCATGTGCGACAGGCGCTGAGCAGTCTCGCTTTTATATTTGGTAAATGAAAACGAGCTTGTAAAAGATCCTGATTAACAGGATGTTTTGCAAGCTCGTTCTTTTTTGTGCCTTTTTGTTTGAACAGTCGGAAAACTTATGCGGAAGCGTTGCCTTACGCAAGCGGTAGCGTAACGCATTTCTATGGGTAGAAATGAGTGGTCTTACCCGTAGCGTTTTTTCGCTTAAAACGGGAAGAGCAACGGAAGCACAAATACCATTACGATACCCATGATGATTTGAAGCGGAAGCCCTACCTTTACGTAATCCATAAATGTATATTGTCCGGCGGGCATGACCAGCGCATTGGGCGGTGTGGAAAACGGGGAGGCGAAACACATGCTTGCGCCTACGGCTACCGCAAACAGGAACGGGACGGGATTGATGCCGAGCTGCTCTGCACTGTGGAGGGCAATCGGGGCAAGAAGCACCGCCGTAGCCGTGTTGCTGATGAACATGGTGAGCAGCGAGGTGGTAAAGTAAATGCCTGCCAAGAGTGCGAAAGCTCCGTAGCTGCCCAAACCGCTTACCAGTGCATTGGATATGGATGCCGATGCTCCGGTTTTCTCCAGCGCGAGCGACATCGGCAGCATGGCGGCGATTAGTACCACGCTTTCCCAGTTGATGGTTTTGTATGCCGCTTCCACATTCCGGAAACAGCCGGTTAAAACCATCAGGATGCCGGCTATCATGACCGAAGTCACGGGGGCTACGGGGATGAAGTCGAACACCATCATTACTATCATCAGCAGCATGATGGCGGCGGCTACGGGAGCCTTGTAGTCGAGGGTTACTTTGGCGGCTTCGGCAAGAGGCTGCCCCAATACCACCCAGTCGGTCCCGTCGCGTCCCAAGCGGGCAATGTTGTTCCACGTGCCTTGCACAAGCAGAACATCTCCGCTGTGCACGCGCTTGTCTCCGAGGTCTCGTAACAAGTAATCGCGCTGACGGCGAATCCCCAGCACATTCACGTTATATTTGTCGCGGAAACCGATTTCCTTTACCGTGCGGTTTATCAGCAGTGAAGTAGGCATCAATACGATTTCAGCGATACCGATGTCGTAGAAATCCAAAGAATTTTCGTTGCGGTTGGTTTCCTCCGTAGCGTGTCCGTCGAGTATTGATACGGCGTATTCATCGGCAAACTCCTTTACCCGGTTGAAATCTCCCGTAACGTAAAGGATGTCATTTGCCTGAAGAACGGCATCGGGCGAAGCTAACTTCTGCGCAATCGTTTTCAGGAAGCGGTGGCGCGAAAGGTCGCCTCGGCGTATCTCCAAGATGTTCAGCCCATACTTGCGCCGGATGTCGAGCTCGATTACCGTAGAACCTGCCAACTTGGAAGTTTCGGTAACCAACAGACGGAACAGGTTATGCGACAGTCCGTACTCGTTGACCAGTTGCTTGAGCGATTTTCCTGACTTTGCATCGTCTTCCCGTTTCTTTCTTCCGGATAAAAACAGCTTGCTGAGAGGCATTAACACGATGATGCCTACCAGCAGGCAAACCAGACCTACCGGAAGGAATGAGAAGAAAGAGAGCGGTTCGTAACCGGCAGCCGTCAGCGTATCTTGGATAACCAAGTTGGGCGGCGTACCGATTAGCGTCATCATTCCGCCCATGCTGCTGGCAAAAGCAAGCGGCATCAGCAGGCGGCTGGGATTCATGCCCGCGCTCATAGCCAAGCTGACAACGATGGGAAGCATCAGCGCCACCGTACCGGTGTTGCTCACAAAAGCTCCGATGGCGGCAGTTGCCAAGATGACAAGCAAAAACAGCCGTGTCTCGCTCTTTCCTGCGAGTTTCAGTATACGCGAACTTATTATTTTCGCCAGTCCGGTCTGGAAGATAGCCCCGCCTACTACGAACAGTCCTATCATCATGATTACCACCGAACTTGAGAAACCCGACAGTGCTTCTTCCGGTGTGAGGATATGGCATAGAAGGAGTGCGACAAGCGCACACAAGGCAACCAAGTCGGAACGGATTTTTCCGCTGACGAAGAAAATGGCTGAAATGGCAAGAATGATAATCGTGATAAGCATGTTTCGTCTGGATTATAGTTTGTAACCCCAATCTTCAAGGGCAAACGACCAATGCTCTTCCACGAGTTTCACCGTTTCGGGTTTATACTGATATTTGTTTTTCTTGTATCCCTTTTTCTTGTCTACGTATGCTTTGATGTCGGCTTCTGCTTCTGCGAATCCGGGGATAGAGAGTTTCTCGTAAATTTCTTTCGTCAGGTCGAAAGCATTTTTCTCATAATCCTCGAATTTTACTTCTATCAGGTTTCCTTCGGGAATGTATTTCTTGTCTGCTTCGTACTTATGATACAGTTTGGCGTAAACCGACAAGATGTTGGCTTGCAACTCTTCGTTGCTGATGTCTTCGAGTTTCAACGGCTGGATGGTATTGGTAAAGAAACTGCGCGTTGACTCGAACACGGTATACGGATTGCGCATCAGGTAGATGAACTTCGCGTTGGGGAACATTTTTACCAGCTCTTTCACACGGCCCGTGTGAGGAGGGTTCTTGCTCAAGAACTGCGTTCCGTGTGTATTCCACAGCGAAATTTTTATCAGCTTGACGAATGTTTCTTCAAACACCTTCAGTTCTTCATCAGTAATATCATTGAAGAGTAAGTATTTATCAGCGTACTCCTGCATGTATTTAGGCAGGAACCAAAAGTTGTAGTAGGTGTAAGGCATCATGTTCGACAAGGCAAACTCCTCCTCTTGCGGGAGGTCTACCGCCAGCTCCATATTGTCAGTAGGGCGTTTGTCAGGCATCAGCCAGCTCATGTTTTTCTTGAAGAACGGTTGTCCCCACATCATCAGATGGGGGAATACCGTTTGGTAAGTCGTATTGTAACCGAAATGCTTGTCACAAGAAAATACGTTGTGCATGAAAGTGGTTCCGCTGCGCCAATGTCCCAGAATGAATACCGGATCATGTTCCAGCGGTTTATCGGCAAGCAGCTTTTTATAACGGCTCTCTTGCAGAGACGTCAGTGTAGAGAGCAGGCGACAAACAGCTTTGGTCAGCCGATACTTACCTCGATATGCCGGGTCGATGTCACGTCCTTTGGTTATTTGGTTAAAGGTTTTCCAGTCTGCCCCAACCAACGTGTTTATCGGAAGTTTGTTAAATTCAAGTAGTCCCATTAAGTTGATAATTGAATGTTGAAAAAAATGATAGTTGCGTGGTTATTTCTTTACTTCGATGGCAATACCCTGACGTTCCAAGTCTTTTACCGCCTTTTCTATTGCTTCGTAATGTTCGGGAGCAATGCCTAATTTAGGTAAGTTTAAAACCGGAAGTTCCATCGTCGTGTGCATGTCTTTATCCTCTACACGATTGATAATCATACCTACGGCACTGGTATTGTTGGTAATCGGGTCAATAAGGATAAACGCTCCGGTAGGTTTGTTTTGGGTATATGGGTCGAAGAATAACTCCTTAGATGAAGTCAACACCACGCGGGCTATCTGATTCAGTTGCATCGGCACGTCTTCTTTCGCCAGTCGTCCGTTCTCAACAGACAGATGTTCCATTGTGTTGATGTCCACTTTATATTTGATGGAGTCGATGCGTGTACGGCTGGTGTTGGTGGTCTGCTTCAGGAAGAACGATTTCTCCAAGTCCATCTTTTCCTCGTCCATCCATACCAGCATGGCTTCGAAGTTACGTCCAATCATCGGGACGTTATCCGGATGTACCAGCATCTCACCGCGTGACACGTCGATTTCGTCTTCGAGCGTCAGCGTAACCGACATGGGCGGATAAGCATAATCCAGCTCGCCGTCGTAAGTAACGATGCTCTTTACCCGCGATTTCTTGCCCGAAGGCAAAGCCATCACTTCATCACCTTTGCGTACAACTCCCGAAGCCACTTTGCCGCAGAAACCCCGGAAGTCCAGATTCGGACGCAATACATACTGTACCGGATAGCGGAAGTCGGTCAGGTTATGGTCGTTGCCGATGTGAACCGTTTCGAGGAACTCCAGCAGCGAAACGCCGTGATACCACGGAGTACGTTCAGATTTATCTACCACGTTGTCGCCTTCGAGTGCAGAAAGCGGGATGCACTGTATGTCGGGGATGCCCAACGGGGTGACAAAGGCTTTATATTCGGCTACGATTTTATCGAATACCTCTTGCGAATAGTCTACCAAGTCCATTTTGTTGACAGCCAATACCACGTGTTTGATTCCCAATAAAGAAACCAGATACGTATGGCGGCGAGTCTGCGTGATAACTCCCGTGCGGGCGTCGACGAGGATGATTGCCAAGTTTGCCGTCGAGCCGCCGGTAATCATGTTACGGGTATATTGTTCGTGTCCCGGAGTATCGGCTATGATAAACTTACGGTTGTTGGTCGAGAAATAACGGTAAGCCACGTCGATGGTGATACCTTGCTCCCGTTCAGCCTTCAGTCCGTCGAGCAGCAAAGCATAGTCAATGTGTTCGCCTGCGTTGCCCACCCGTTTGCTGTCGCGCTCCAAAGCGTCGAGCTGGTCTTCATACAGTTTCTTGCTGTCGAATAAGAGTCGCCCGATAAGGGTTGATTTTCCATCGTCTACCGAACCGGCAGTGAGGAAACGCAACAAGTCTTTCTGTTCATCTTTCTTCAGAAATTCTTCGATAGACATTGTGCCTCTTTCTTCACCTTCCATCGGATTCCCTGATTTGTTTTTATCTAAATGTTCCATACTTCCTTGTTTAAAAATATCCTTCACGTTTCTTTTGTTCCATGCTCGCATCTTGGTCAAAGTCGATGACGCGCGTCGTACGTTCGCTCTTGGTGGTAGTCATCATTTCCTCTACTATCTTTTCGATGGTGTCGGCTTCACTTTCCACGGCTCCCGTCAGCGGCCAGCATCCCAATGTGCGGAAACGGATTTTCTTCATCTCTATTTTATCCTTGTATTTTTCCGGCAGGCGGTCATCATCGGGCATAATCAACTGTCCGTCGATATTAACCACCGGACGTTCTTTTGCGAAATACAGCGGGACGATGGGGATATTCTCCAAGCGGATGTACTGCCAGATGTCGAGTTCCGTCCAGTTGCTCAGCGGGAATACGCGAATGCTCTCTCCTTTGCGGATGCGTGTATTATAGATGTCCCACAGCTCCGGGCGTTGATTCTTCGGGTCCCATTGATGAAACTCGTTGCGGAATGAGAAGATACGTTCTTTGGCGCGCGATTTTTCTTCATCGCGGCGTGCACCTCCGAATGCGGCGTCGAATTTGTATTTGTCTAACGCATGAAGCAATGCTTGCGTTTTCATCAAGTCGGTGTGTACTTTGCTACCGTGCGTAAACGGTCCTACACCGGCGCGGAAAGCCTCCATGTTACTTTCCACAATCAGATTCCACCCATACTTCTTGGCATATTCGTCGCGAAATTGTATCATTTCTTTAAACTTCCACTTCGAGTCGATGTGCATCAGCGGGAAAGGAACTTTTCCCGGAGCGAAGGCCTTTTCCGCCAAGCGTACCATTACGGAGGAGTCTTTGCCGATGCTGTAAAGCATCACCGGGTTTTCAAATTCGGCAGCCACCTCACGGATGATGTAGATGGATTCTGCCTCCAGTTCTTTTAAGTGGCTTAGTCTGTATTCTTCTTTCATATCATATCTTGTTTTTTAATGAAGAATTTATTCTGTTCTTTATTTCTTTATATATAGCAATGCTTGTTATAACGCAATTTTGAGCCTGTTTTCAGGGGCTGAAAATTCTTGCGGATGAACCGGTCAGTCCTATGGGTAGAAATGGTCAACTCTACCGCATGGAACGGGTAACACTAACGGTAGTGTTTTCCGGGGCAAACCGCAGTTTTATCCTGCGTCATAAAATGCAGGTTATCAGAGTATTCCGTTGATGCGTATTTTAGGTAAAATAAGTTTCAACAGTTCTGCTACGGATTCTTCAACCGACAGCTTCGACGTGTCTATCGAAAGTGCCGGATGAACGGGAGGTTCAAACGGAGCCGAGATGCCGGTGAAGTTTTTTATTTCCCCCCGTCTCGCTTTGGCGTACAGCCCTTTGACATCGCGCCGTTCACACTCTTCGAGCGGCGTGCTGACATAGATTTCCATAAAATCGTTTTTCCCGATGATGTTTGCCGCCATTTCGCGCAAGGCATTGTTCGGGCTGATAAAAGCGGCGATGGTGATGATTCCTGTATCGACAAACAGTTTGCCTACTTCCGCAATGCGGCGTATGTTTTCGATTCGGTCTTCTTCCGAGAATCCTAAATTATTGTTGATTCCGCTACGGATGTTGTCACCGTCGAGAATACGGCACAGCAACCCGCGTTTCTGGAGTTCGCGCTCCAAAGCGATGGCAATCGTGCTTTTTCCCGAACCACTCAAGCCGGTAAACCAAACCATCAGTCCGCGCTGGCCCAACAAGTTTTCCTTGTCGGCTCGGGTAAGCATTTTATCAAATATCGGATAAATATGTTCCATAAATTTATACAGTTGGCGTGAAAGGCCAAATTAAAGGAATAAGTATAATAGACAATATCATAACAATCAAGTCCATCGGGATACCTATTTTCATGAAGTCGGTAAACTTATAATTTCCGGCTCCCTGCACAATCAGGTTGGTCTGGTAACCGATGGGTGTGGCAAATCCTGCCGAAGCCGCGATACAGATAGCAATGAAGAACGGCATCGGGTCTACTCCGAATTTGCTTGCCGTTTCTAACGCCAGCGGAAACGCCAGCGCTGCCGCCGCGTTGTTTGTAATCAGCTCGGTGATGATAAGCGTAACGAAGTAGAGTAGGGCAAGCGCTCCCCATGCGCCCAAAGAGCCTGAAACGTTTTTAATAAACTCGGCAATCAGTGCAGCCAAGCCCGATTCTTCCATTGCCGAGCTGATGGCAAATGCACAGGCAATGGTTATCAGGATATCCCAACTGATGTATTTCGTATATTTCTTGGGCGGAAATAATTTAAGCCATGCCATTACCACTGCCGTAACCGAGGCGAAAAAGAACATGTCTAACTTCACATTGGGGAAACGTTCCTGTGTGAAAGGCAATTCGCCGATGGTAGCTCCTATAATCATGATCAGGAGAAGCGCAAATGCCGTCCATTTTTTCCATGCAGGCACAAAGCGTGTAGGGATGTCTTTTCCGTTGGTTATCATCAAGAATACAGACGAATCTCCCCATGCCCGTGTAAAAGCGTCGTCGGCCAGCAATACCAGCGTGTCGCCTTCTTGCAGTCTTACTTCGCCGAGGTTTTCCGTGATAATCTGCCCTCCCTGACGTATTTCTTTGATTTCGGCGCCGTAGCGTCGCTTAAAGTCGAAGTTCTTCAGTTTGCGCTTTAGTCCCGGAAACCGTGAGGCAAGCACTACTTCTACAATGTGTTGTCCGCTTTCCATTGCCGCGTCTGCCTCTTCTTCTTCAAAGTTGTCCGGACGTTCTGCCGGCAACAGCTTTTTCGAAGTCAGTATAATGAAAAGGATTCCCACTATCGTGATAGGTATTCCGATATAGGCTAAATCAAACATCTTTAATCCTTCGAAGCCCCGGTCTATCATCATACCGTGAATCACCAAGTTGGTCGATGTTCCGATAAGCGTACAAAGCCCTCCCAAAATAGTGGCATACGACAGCGGAATCAAGAACTTGGTACACGAAAGTCCTACCTTTTTAGACCAATGCTTGATTATCGGTGCAAAGATAACCACCACGGGCGTATTGTTTAAGAATGCCGAAAACGCACTCACGATAGGCAGTACGCGCAGTTGGGCTTTGGTTACCGTCGTGGTTTTATCGGGAAACAATTTCTTTACGATGGTAGTCAGTGCGCCGCTTTGTCTTACTCCTTCGCTTACCAGAAACAGCAATGCCACTGTTATCATGCCCCGGTTACTGAATCCGGCAACCATTTGCTTCGGAGAAATAATGCCGGCTACCATAAAAAGCACAACCACAGATAGTAAGACAATGCCCGGACGCATCTTATCCATGATAAGCGCAGCCAACATTCCTGCCAGTCCAAGTAATACAAAAAGTATTTCAAAGTTCATATATCTTGATGTAATTTAGTCTTATTCACGTCCGCCCTCTTTAGGCAAGACAATGAACCACGGATTTAACAAATCTTCTTTATTGTAACGTAAAGGAGTCTTTTCTTCTGCTTGATATACTTCTCCTCCTGCTGCGCGTACGATGGCGTGTCCTGCAGCCGTGTCCCATTCCATCGTAGGAGCAAAGCGCGGATATACATCGGCTTTCCCTTCTGCCACCAGACAAAGTTTCAGCGAACTGCCACTCGATACGGTAGTTACCTGTGCATGTTGCTGCTTCATCTGTTCGATGTATGCTTCCGTTTCCGGAGTAAGATGAGAGCGCGATGCCACCACCACGAATCCCTCATGCTTATCTTCATAAGGCAGTCGGCAACCTTTTTCCATGAGTGCTTCCACTGTTCCGTCAGGGGCTGCTTGCGCAATTCCGTTTACTTTATAAGCACCTGTCTCGCAGTCGCCGAAGTAAAGCTCTTGTTTTACCGGAATGTAAATCACGCCCGCTTCCGGATATCCGTTCCGTACGTACGCAATGTTTACGGTAAACTCCCCGTTACGCTTGATAAATTCTTTGGTTCCATCCAGCGGGTCTACCACCCACAGTTCGTTCCAGCTTCTCCGTTCCTCGGTTGCTATTTTCCTTCCCTCCTCGCTCAGTATCGGGTAGGGCGTTTCTTTTAGGAAGGATGATATGACCTCGTGCGATTTACGGTCGGCAATCGTTAGCGGTGAATTGTCGGCCTTTTTCTCTATTTCAAAATCCGCGTTAGGATCGGTGTACACTTCCATGATTTTCGCTCCGGCTTCAATGGCTGCACGGATGGCGACATATAATATCTTTTTATCCATAAAAACATAAATTGCTGTAAAATAACAGCTTTTTCAAGACTTATCGGTAGTTGAATTTTCGTTTTTTGTTGCTAATTTTATTTTATAACTTCTTTTAAGAAAATCAGGTATGTGCCTGAGTGTGTTTCCAGATTCGCCACATATAGTATGCACAGTGGGTAAAGGCAAACACAAACGAGATGGTAAGCAGGGTCTTGTCTTCTTCCCACCCTACGGTTTGCTGATGCCATAATCCGGTGATAATGCTTAATACGGCAAGTACCAGCCCTAATATATTTAATACCATGTCTCCTTTCCGGTGCGCCTGATGCGGTTCAAGTTTACTGTGCTTGATGCCGTAGCCGGCGTATATATCCAGTCCGATGAGCATCCATAACACGAGGCGTATCCATGTATCGGCAGGAAGGAAACACATCATACATAAGCAGGTCAGGATTCCCAAAATGGGGATTAACGGAACGAACGGAGTCTTGAAAGCCCGATGTACGTTGGGCATGGTTTTGCGTACCACCAATACTGCGGCACAAACCAGCGTAAAGGCGAGCAGCGTACCGATACTGGTCATTTCGCCTGCCACTTGAGCGGGGACGAATCCGGCAAGCAGACTGACTACCACCATGAAGAGGCAGTTGCTGTGTAGCGGTGTGCGGAAGCGTTCGTTGATTCGTGAGAAGAATGGGGGAAGCAGTCCGTCGCGACTCATGCTGAGGAAAACGCGGCTCTGTCCTAAAAGCGTTACGATGATAACCGAGCAGTAGCCGAAAAGAATAGCCAAGATGATTGCCTTGTTCAGCCACGGATAAGCCGGCTGGATGATGCCCGAAGCATCCGGAGTACCCATCTTTTCGATGGCTACGGCTACGGGGGCGATGCCCACCTGCCCGGAGAAATCCGTATAATGAGTCACTCCGGTCATCACATGGGCAAACAATATGTATAACACTGTACATACCAAGAGCGAAACCAAGATACCGATAGGCATATCCCGTTTGGGATTCTTGGTTTCTTGTGCCGCTGTACTTACGGCGTCGAAGCCTAAGAATGCAAAGAATACGATTGCCGCACCGCGCAGGATACCCGAAAAGCCAAATTCCCCCAAGTGTCCGGTGTTTTGCGGAATGTAAGGCACGTAGTTCTCGGCTTGGATGAATTTCCATCCCAAAATCACAAAGATAAGGATTACAGATACCTTTAAGAAAACAATCAGCCCGTTGAAGAACGAACTGCCTGCCGTTCCGCGCATCAGGATGAGGCTCATCAGCACCACGATTACCATTGCCGGAATATTGATGATGCCGCCGTCCCACGGACATGCCGTCAGTGCGTGAGGCAGTTCGATGCCCACTCCCTGTAAGAACACCACCAAGTAACGGCTCCAACTGATGCTTACGGTAGTGGCGGCAACGGTGTATTCCAGTACCAAATCCCACCCGATAATCCAAGCTATCAGTTCGCCCATCGTGGCGTATGAGTAGGTATATGCACTTCCTGCCACCGGAATCATCGATGCAAATTCGGCATAACACAGTCCGGCAAAGCAACAACCGATGGCCGCAATGATAAACGACAACGTAATGGCAGGTCCGGTGTAAGCGGCCGCCACGGTTCCGGTGATGGAAAACAATCCCGCCCCGATGATTACGCCTACTCCTAAAGCCACCAGACTAACCGGTCCCAACACACGTTTCAGCGTTTTGTTTCCTGTTTCTCCCGCCTCTATCTGAAGCGCCTCAATGCTTTTTCGTATAAATAGTCCCATTCTGTTTTGTAGTTGTACAACGAAAAATGAGTTGCAAAGTTACAGAGAAATCTGATAATATTGAATTTATGAGTTTAAAAACTCAAGAAAAGAGTAAAGTGTATTCCTCACACGTCGTTGGTTCGTTTATTTTTTTTACGGATTATATACGAAAAAAGCTGCTTCAATCTACTTGAAACAGCTTTTATTTTGCTCTTCAGGTTGGACTTGAACCAACGACCCTCTGATTAACAGTCAGATGCTCTAACCGACTGAGCTACTGAAGAAAGTAATAAGTTATGTTCAATGAAGCTCTTCAGGTTGGACTTGAACCAACGACCCTCTGATTAACAGTCAGATGCTCTAACCGACTGAGCTACTGAAGAATTTCGCAATCCGGCTTATCGGCTCTTCAGGTTGGACTTGAACCAACGACCCTCTGATTAACAGTCAGATGCTCTAACCGACTGAGCTACTGAAGAAGGTTTTTCCGAATTGCGTGGCAAAGGTAGCAGGTTATTTTGAAATATGCAATATCTTTGCGAAAAAAATATTCAATTATTCATTATTTTTCGCTGTAAGGTTGTTTTTATGAAGTATGATTTAGCCTTTTTACCGGATTATTTACGGTCTTTTGTTGGCTGTCCGTGCCACAAACAAGGCTGCAAACCGCTTGTAAAAACGCTACCGTTAGTGTCAGGTGTTTTATGCGGATAAGTTGCCCGGTGCTACCCATAGAACAAGGCAGTCTTCCGAATAGAATTTTTTGTTGTTTCCGGTGTTGTGTATTGCCTTGAAAAACAATAGATTACAATTTATCCGTCAGCGCGCCCGCTATTCCCATGATATCGGCAGAATAAAAAGGCGATAAATTTACACGGATGGGGCGAAATTAAGTTAAATATTAAGCGAGTTTTGCGAGGATAAACGGAATAATGTTTTTCTTTGCAGTTTGAAATTTATGATATAACTATGTATATGAAAAAAATATTGGCAGGTGCATTGATTGTGCTGGTAGGCATCGGCGTTATCAGTTTTAAGGAAGACGACCGGAATTTCCAGATAGCAAAGAACTTGGATTTGTTTAATTCAATCTTCAAAGAACTGGATATGTTTTACGTAGACACGATTGACGCCGAAAAGATGATTCAGAACGGTGTGAGGGGGATGCTGGCACTGACCGACCCGTATACCGAGTATTATCCTGAGGAGGAAATGAGCAGCGTGAAAGAGTTGACCACCGGAAAATACGGAGGCATTGGCGCAGCCATACGTTATTACGAGGCGAAAGACCGGCATTGCTGTCATCGAGCCTACGGAGGGGATGCCGGCTGCCGAGGCAGGCGTAAAGGCGGGCGATATCATTCTTGCCGTGGGAGGAAAGGAGATGGTACGTGGGGATATGAAACCGCAAGACTTTTCAGAAAAGGTGAGTCAGGCGTTGCGCGGCGAACCGGGCACGTCGTTTATCCTGAAAGTAATGCGTCCGCTGAAAAACGACAGCACGATACTTGAGTTTAAAATAACCCGTAAGAGTATCCGTACCAATCCGGTGCCTTACTACGGAATGGTGCGCGACAGCATCGGGTATCTGGCTCTTTCCAGCTTTACAGAGAACTGCTCGAAAGATTTCAAGAAGGCATTTATCGAACTGAAGCAAAAAGGAGCGAAGGCGTTGATTCTGGATTTAAGGGATAACGGCGGCGGCTCGCTGTCGGAAGCGATAGACATCGTAAACTTTTTCGTACCGAAAGGGCAGGAGATTGTGGTGACGAAAGGAAAGCTGAAGCAGGCGCAAGGTTCATATAAGACCGAAAACGAACCGATTGATACCAAAATACCTTTGGCGGTTTTGGTAAACGGAGGGTCGGCATCGGCATCGGAAATTGTGAGCGGCTCGTTGCAGGACTTAGACCGTGCCGTAATAATAGGTACGCGCACGTACGGGAAAGGGTTGGTACAAACCATACGCCCGCTGCCCTATAACGGTACGCTGAAAGTTACCACCTCGAAATATTATATACCGAGCGGGCGTTGCATTCAGGCGATTGATTATGCGAAGAAGAACGCCGACGGCTCAGTGGCACGTACACCCGACAGTCTGACGAACGTATTTCATACGGCAGCCGGTCGTGAGGTACGCGACGGGGGAGGTATTCGTCCGGATATAGAAGTAAAGGGCGACCGCATCCCGAACATTGTGTTCTACCTGATGAACGAGGACATTATCTTCGATTATGCCACGCAGTATTGCTGGGATCATCCTACGATGGAGTCGGTAGAATCGTTTAAGTTGACAGACGAAGACTACCGTGCCTTTAAGGAGTTGGTTAAATCGCGCGATTTTACGTACGACCGCCAGAGTGAGAAAATGCTGAAGAGCCTGAAAGAAGTGGCAGAGTTTGAAGGATACATGGAGGGTGCTTCCGAAGAATTCAAGGCATTGGAGAAGAAACTGAACCATAACCTTGACCGCGATTTGGATTACTTCTCGAAACAGATAAAGACGTATATTGCCCAAGAAATCGTAACCCGTTATTTCTATCAGCGCGGTGCGGCGATGGAGCGCCTGAAAGACGATGAAGATTTGGAGAAAGCCATCAGCATATTAAAGGATGGAAAGCAATACAGCGAAATACTTTCTGTAAAGAAAACGCCGGAAGCGAAATAAGAAATTGGTTTCTTTTTCGGCAAAACATAAAGAGAAAATAAAAGTAGAATAAGAGCCTGTCGTTTAAATTTTGCTCTGCCTGCGTTTGAGACTTGTATTCGAGGATGTTTTTCAGTTTTTACGAGGAGGACAGCGGGCCATCTGATGAGTGAAAACGGGGAAACAGACCGGAAACAAACTCAAAAAGAGGCGGATAAAAATACTTAATCGGAAAATTTAAACAGGCTCTGAGCATTATTATTCTACTTTTTTTCTTATTTTGCAGCCCAAATACGATTGGGTTATGAAAAACTTTCAAATGAAAAGGCAGTTGTCATTAAAAGAACTGCTGTATAAAGGTCTGATTTTCCTCGCAACGGTGCTTGTCATCGTTTATTTTTTACCGAGGGAAGGCAAATTTAATTATGTCTTCGAAATAAACAAGCCGTGGAAGTATGGACTGTTACAGGCATCTTTCGATTTCCCTATCTATAAAGATGATGGGGAGATGGTGAAGGAGCAAGACAGTATTATGCGTAATTACGCTCCTTATTATCGGCTTGATAAGAATATAGGCGAGCAAATGATTCGGAAATTCAAAGATGATTATGCTCGAAACCTGAACCACATTATTCCGGTCGCAGCCTATAGCCATCACATCGAGCGTCTGCTTCGGGTGATTTACGAAGCGGGAGTTATTGCTCCCAATGATTTGGAGCAAATACAGAAAGACAGTTTGAATCACATTCAGATGGTTGATAAAAATACATCGAACCAAACTGAAGTGAAAGCGCTTTATACTTTTAAGCGGGCATACGAAATGCTTGTCAATGCGGATACGGTTCATTACGACAAGGCTTTGTTGCAGCGTTGTAATCTGAATAATTACATTACCCCCAATTTGATTTACGATGCCGAACGGTCGGAGTCTGCGAAACGAGACCTGTTGAGTGAATTGTCTTGGGCAAACGGTTTTGTGATGAACGGTCAGAAGATAATCGACAGGGGCGAGATAATCGACCAGCATACTTATAATATCCTGAAGTCACTGGAAAAAGAATGGGGAAAACGAAGCGAAACCGTGGCCGAAAAACGGTTGACTTTTTTCGGGCAAACGCTGTTTGTGGCGATTCTTATTTTTTGTTTCATGACTTATTTGGAGTTGTTCCGTCGCGATTATTACGATAAGCGGGGGTGTATTACGCTGTTATTTATTATTATTGTAGCTTTCCCCGTATTGTCTTCTATCATGGTCGAACATGCTATATTGAGTGTCTATATCGTTCCGTTTGCCATGATACCTATGATTATCCGCATTTTCCTTGATTCGCGAACGGCATTTATGGCACACGTGATAGCTATTTTGCTTTGTTCCATCTCGCTGCGTACTCCTCATGAGTTTATATTGCTGCAAACGGTGGCAGGTATGGCGGGTATATATAGTTTGCGTGAATTGTCTCAGCGTTCCCAGCTATTCCAGTGCGCACTGTTTGTAACATGTTCTTATTCTTTGCTTTATTTTGCACTCGATTTGATTCATGTCAGCAAAATAGCCCAGCTTAGTACGCATATATACCTTCATTTTGTAGTTAATGGCATTTTGTTGCTGTTTACTTATCCGCTGCTGTTTATTTTGGAAAAGACATTCGGGTTTACTTCAAATGTTACATTGGTTGAACTGTCTAACATTAATAACAAACTGATGAGACAGATGTCGGAAGTTGCTCCGGGAACATTCCAACACTCGCTGCAGTTGGCAAACCTCACCGCTGCTGCTGCTAATCGTATTGATGCAAACAGTCAGTTGGTTCGTACGGGGGCGATGTATCACGATATCGGTAAAATGCTGAATCCGGCTTTCTTTACCGAAAATCAGTCGGGAGTTAATCCGCATGACCAGTTAGACTTTAGGCAGAGTGCTCAAATCGTTATCAGCCACGTAACCGATGGCTTGAAATTGGCAGACAAATACAACCTGCCGCAAGTGATAAAAGATTTTATAAGTACCCATCACGGAAAAGGCCTTACGAAATACTTTTATATCTCTTATCAGAATGCACATCCGGGTGAGGAGGTAGATAAAGAAATGTTTCGTTATCCGGGACCGAATCCGTTTACGAAGGAACAGAGCTATTCTGATGATGGCCGATTCGGTAGAAGCAGCTTCGCGCAGCTTGCCTCAATATACGGAAGAAAGCATTTCGGCATTGGTTGAAAAGATAATCGACAGTCAGGTGCAGGAAGGATATTTTAAAGAATGTCCCATCACGTTTAAAGACATTGCCACGGTAAAGGCTGTATTCAAAGAAAAGCTGAAAACCATGTATCATACGCGCATCAGCTATCCGGAACTGAAGAAGTAACGGAAAGGCATTGGAGGGCAGTATGGTTTGCCTGAAAACGCTACCGCATGTTTTAAGGAACACAAGCCGATGTTTTAATCAATTCTTCGGTTAGTTTTCCCTAAAACATGCGGTAGCGTTTTCAGGGGTTGTTTATCTCCAAATCTGTTTGTCGGATTCCATATACGAGTTTAACAAACCAGCGCAGGCATCTTCTAAGATATCGAGCACATTTTCAAAGCCTTGCGCACCTCCGTAGTAAGGGTCGGGGACGTGGTCGGCTACTTTTGTCCGACAAAAATCAGTCATACGCACTATCTTCTGTTCCGATTCCACCGTAGGGGCTTTGTCGTGGAGGGCATCAATATTTCCGTCATCCATACCTAAAATCAGGTCGAAGTCATAGAAGTCAGCCGTACAAACCGGACGCGAACGGTGGGTGATATGATAGCCGCGACGCCGGGCGTGGGCGCACATCCGCTCATCGGCATGTTCGCCCTGATGGTAACCGCTGATACCTGCCGAGTCGACTTTGATTTCGTTTTCCAGTCCTTCGCGACGAATGTAAGTACGCATGATTTCTTCAGCCGCAGACGAGCGGCAAATATTGCCTAAGCAGACAAAGAGTATTTTCTTCATGGGCTAAAACAAATAGTTTTTAAATTTTTCTACACTGGTATTCATGATTAACGCTTCCGGAAAATCGGTTTCGGCTACCAGCTCTAAAGCATAGTCGTAAGTGGCAATATCGAACGAGATATGGGCATCGCTTCCTAAAATGACAGGCACTTCGTACTGCTTGCACAGGCGGAGGATTTCCAGATTGTTTGCCCTTGCGTCTGCCTTATGCCGGCAAGGTTTCAGCGAGCTGTTATTGATTTCGAGTAATGTCCGATGAGCTTTCGAAGCCAAGACAATCGGTTCGAAATTCAGTTTGGCAGTACCGTCACCCGGATGGCTGATGATATGGATATAAGGGTTTGAGATAACTTGTATCATGCCGTGAGTGTTTTCTTCCGGCGTACCTTGCTTGTAGCAAAGCGAGTGGATTCCGGCAATGCGTAAGTCGAGCATTCTCAAGTAATATTCGTCCATGTCAAGGTTTCCTTCTCCGTCGAGTATGTTTATCTCCGCGCCCAACAAAAGTTCGATTCCGTACATTTGCCGTGGAACAACATGGAGGTTGCGGAAATAAATCGGGTCGCACGAGCCGGGTATTCCGGGAGAATGTTCGGTAATACCCAACACTTTCAACCCTTTTTCGGCAGCGGCATGAGCCATTTCTTGCAGCGTGCTGAAAGCATGTCCGCTGGCTATGGTATGCGTATGTACATCTAATTCTATTTTCATAATGGGATGTTAGTTTATTTGTGTTACATCGGGTCGACGTCGTAATACACCACAAGCGAGCGGAAACGTTCGTCTTCGATTACCGAACGTTGTACCTGAACCAAGTACGAGCGTACTTTCTTCATCGACACGGTTTGTTCGATTTTTATCACTATTTTCTTTATATACAATGTCTGCACACGCGCTACGGGCGGTTTGTCCGGACCGAGGATTCGTTCTCCTAATCCGCTTCGGAGGTAAGTCGCCATCAGGTCGGCGGCTTGGTCAAGGACATCCTCTTTGCGGTGTTTCAGATAAACATATATCAGCCGGTAGAACGGAGGATATTTGAATAAACTGCGTTCCGCCAACTGATCTTGATAAAGCCGGTTGTAATCGTTCGCTATGACCTGACGAATCAGCGGCAAGTCGGGCAACTTGGTTTGCAGTATCACCAGCCCCTGCTTGTTTTTTCTTCCCGCCCTGCCTGCCACCTGTGCCATCAGTTGGAAGGCACGTTCGTATGAACGGAAATCCGGATAATTCAGCATCGAGTCGGCATTCAGAATCCCTACCACACTAACGCGGTCGAAATCCAATCCCTTCGAAACCATTTGCGTACCGATTAATATGTCGGTCTTTCCCTCTTCGAAATCGGCTATTATTTTTTCGTATGCGGTTCGCGTCCGTGTAGTGTCTAAGTCCATACGTGCCACCCGTGCTTCAGGGAAAAGCGTTTTAATATCGTCTTCAATCTTTTCCGTGCCGAATCCCCGGTTCATTAACTCCGTACCGCCACACGCCGGACACGATTTCGGCACTTGGTAAGTGTATCCGCAGTAATGACATGTCAGTTGGTTTAATCCTTTGTGATAAGTCAGGCTGACATCGCAGTTCTTACAGCGAGGAACCCATCCGCATATCCGGCATTCTATCATCGGGGCAAATCCGCGCCGGTTCTGGAACAGAATGACCTGCTCTTTGTTTTCAAGGGCTTCGCGAACCTTTTGCAGAAGCAGCGGCGAGAATTGTGCCGTCATGTATTTCTTCCGTGCCAGCTCTTTGATATCGACTAATTCGATGTGCGGAAGCCGGATGTTCTGATGGCGTTCGGTTAATGTTACCAAACCGTATTTGCCATGTGTGGCATTATAATAGGTTTCGATGCTTGGCGTAGCCGTACCCAGCAAGGTCTTTGCGCCGAACATGGAGGCAAGCATGATGGCAGCGTTGCGGGCATGATAGCGCGGGGCAGGCTCTTGCTGCTTGTACGTATTCTCATGCTCCTCGTCTACGATAACCAGACCTAACCGCCGGAAAGGTAGGAATACCGAAGAACGCACACCCAATATCACGTCGTAATCATGCTCGGAAAGCTGTTTGCGCCATATTTCCACCCGTTCGGCATCGGGGAACTTCGAATGGTAAATGCCCAAACGATTCCCGAAAACACGCTTCAGACGCTCGGTTATCTGGGTGGTCAGGGCTATTTCGGGAAGTAAATAAAGAACTTGCTTGCCGGTCTTTATAGTCTGGTTGATAAGATGGATGTATATCTCCGTCTTGCCGCTCGCTGTGACTCCGTGAAGCAAGCAGACGTTTTTTTCGCGGAAACAGTTTAAGATGCCCGTATAAGCCTGTTGCTGGGCAGGGCTTAACGTGTTCAGCGGGAGGGTATCGACGTTGCTTTGGGTCAGTCTGCCTATTTCTTGGAAATAAACCTCGAATACTTTTTTGGCAATCAGCTCATTCAACGCTGCCGAAGAAGCCCCTGCCGCATCGAGCAGTGCCTTACGTGTAACCTCTTTGGGGGGATTCCCCGGCTGTGTCCAACCGGAAAGTTCGATGTATTTCATCAGCAGCGCCAACTGTTTGGGAGCACGGGCAAGCAGGTCGAACTGGAAACGCAGGTTCCGTTCGCTGCTCATGGCATCGGTCAGCCGTACGCGCGCTTCGGTGCGTGGCTTGTACACCCGCTTCAGCTCTTCCTTTACGTGGATGGCTTCTTTGTCTAACAGCGATTTGATGACCGGCAACAAATGTTTGATGCCACTCGCTTTTTCCAACTGCGTGACGCATTGTTCCGGGTCGGCACTCAGCAAGTCCAATACGCGCTGCTCCTTTTCGGGCAACGGCTCGGCGGCTTCGAAGTCCGGGTTATATACTACCAGCGTTTCGCTCTCTAATTTCATCCCCGAAGGCATGGCGGCTTTATACACGTCGCCCAGCGTACACAGATAGTAATCTGCCAGCCATTGCCAGAAAGCATACTGATGTTCCAGCAAAGCCGGTTGCTTGTCCAGTATTTCAGACACCTCTTTCGTTTCGTATGCCTCAGGCGGAGTGTCGTGTACCCGTGTTACGATAGCCGTATAGTATTTCTTTTTCCCGAAAGGGACGACAACCCTACACCCCATCCGCACTTCTGTTTCCCATTCCGGCGGAAGGGCGTATGTATATTGTCCCGCAATGGGCAAAGGTACTATAACGTCGACATACTTTTTCATGGCTGCAAAGTTACAAAAAAGCCTTCCATCTTGCTTGCCCCTTTAGCAAAGTTTTATAGCTTTGCAAGAACGGTTAAATTATATTACGCATGAAAACATATAAGATAGGAATCATAGGATGCGGCCACATAGCCCGTAAGATGGCTTTTACGTTGGGACGCATGGAGGGAGTAAGGTGTTACGCCGTGGCTTCAAGAAACTTGGAGAAAGCGCAGGCATTTGCCGCCGAATGGCAGTTCGAGAAGTCATACGGCTCTTACGAAGCGCTTGCCGACGACCCCGAAGTGGATTTGGTTTACATCGCCACGCCTCATTCGTTCCACTACGAGCAGGCGCGGATGTGCATTGAGCGCGGAAAGGCAGTGTTGTGCGAGAAAGCCTTTACCGCCAATGCCCGTCAGGCGGAAGAACTGTTGGCGTTGGCTCATGAGAAAAGCGTGTTTATCACCGAAGCTATCTGGACACGCTATTTGCCGCTGTCGGCTAAGGTGAAAGAGCTGCTGGACGCAGGGACAATCGGAGTCCCCCGTACGCTGTCGGCTAATTTAAGTTACCCCATCTCCGGCAAAGAACGCATCGTTCGCCCGGAGCTGGCAGGGGGAGCGTTGCTCGATATAGGTATTTATACGCTGAACTTTGCGGCAATGGCTTTCGGTGCGGATGTGGAGCGCACGGTGGCTGCCTGCACTAAAACGGATACGGGTGTCGATGCCCAAGAAAGTATCACACTGTTTTACGCCGACGGGCGAATGGCTGCCTTGCAGTCGAGCATCTATGTGCAGAGCGACCGCGAGGGAATTATTTCGGGCGATAAAGGGCATATCATCGTAGGAAATATCAATAACCCGTCGTCCGTCCGTGTGGTGGGTTCGGATTACCAGACCGTAGCCGTTTATCAGGCCCCGCCGCAGATTACCGGTTTTGAATACCAAGTGAAGGCGTGCATCGAGGCATTGGAGAAAGGGTGGTTGGAGTCGCCTTACATGCCCCATGCCGAAACGTTGCGCATCATGCGCCAGATGGATGCGCTGCGCAAAGAGTGGGGAGTGGTATATCCTTGCGATTAAACGGTCAGCCGGTTCTTTCGCCGCAAGAGGTTTTATGCAGAGCGAGAGAACCGGCTGACTGTTAGTTGTTTATAGTCTGTATGAATCTTTCCGTCCGGCTAAAGCGCAAGGCGGAATTTTTCTTCCGCATACCCCGAAAAATGCTACGGTTAGAAATTTTATTCCATGCCGAAAGGTTGACCATTTCTATTCGGAAGACTCATCGGTCTATCGGGTAGAATTTTTCGGGCTTTCTGTTAAGCCGGAAAAGGCTTAAAAGACACTATAATCAGAACATGTAGGCAAGCGAGATTTGCCACGTGTTGTTATCGAAATCCACGTGCGTAAAGCTGCCGTTGTCGCTTTTCACCATTGCGCCCGTATCCTTCAATCCGATGTTGTAGTTTGCGCCTACATGTACATGTCCTAATATTTTCAATCCGGCTCCTACGTTGAGGCTGGTCGATTTTTTATTAAATTCGCAGATGTCTTTAAACCAGCGGTGACCAACGTTGAAACCGAACTGCGGACCTACTGCCACGTAAGCTCCCAGTACACTGCTGAATCCTATTGTCCACTTCAGGTTGATAGGAATTTCGATGCTTTTCTTCTTGGTAGAACCTTCTGCCGTATCAATACCGTATTGGTTATACAACGCAGAAACGTCTACACCTAAGCCCAATAAAGGCAAGGTAAGTTCGGCCGTCGGTCCGATGAAGAATCCGCTTTGGTTATCTGAGTTGAACACCTCTTTCGATATAGAAACTTTTGAAACGTTTAATCCGCCCTTTACACCGAATTGGATTTGGGCTTGCGACGGCAATGCCATAAACAAACATGCCGTAACCATCAGAATAGATAAAATTCTTTTCATAAGCAACTTTTGTTAATAATTCTCGTCGGCAAATATAGGACATTCGCCGAATAAAGACAAAAGCATAGGGTGAAAATACTCAAAATCCGGAGGAACGGAGAGTTTCCGAATCTTCCGTTCCGTCCGGATTAGGCAAAGTGTGAGAGTGAAAATAGAGAGAGAGTTATTCGGTTTTCAGGTTGTTCACCGGGTTTTCACGTGTTGCCTTCAGGCTGATGAAGAATACAGATATCAGCGAGATAAGAGATACCGTTGCGATGGAAACCAGCGGAACCCACCACGGGAATGTGCTGTCGAACGTCACAATCTTGTCTATCTGACGCACACCGAATATCATCAGCGGGATGGCAATAACGAGGCTGATGAGTAACGATACGAGTGAGAAGCGCATCAGGCGTTTCATTTCACCCGATGAACTGGAGCCAAATACCTTTCGTACCGCCATGTCGCGCTTGCGCTGGGCAATGAAGTAAATGCTCATAGCCGTAAGTCCGAGCAGTGAAATGAGCAGGGCAGCGCAAGTGAAAATAATCATCAGGCTGTTCATGCGGCTGAAATCGGAGTAAAGGTTGCGTATCTGTTTATCGTACCATTCCGACTCGAAAGAAAAATCTTTGGCAGCTATCTTGTAAAGCTGGTCCAGCTCTTTCTTGTAAGCATTTAGGTCTCCGTCCTGTACCTCCACCGATACGTTCCACGGATAGATGCTGTCGGGATGTTGGATTTGCATCTGGAGCGGATGAATGTCGTGGTCTATCAGGTCACGGCGGATACGGAAGTCTTTAAACACTCCTGCTATCTGAACCGGCCCGCAATTGTCACTCATAAAATGGTCGGTAACTCCGATGGTGGCAAGCGTTTTCATCGCTTTTTCGCTCATAAAGAAATTGTGCCTTCCCATCGGCGTATGGCGGTCGTCGGTAATCTTAATGTGATAGATATCTAAGAATGCCGAGTCGACAATGAAAGTCTGAAAGCTCATTTCCAGCGTACTGTCTGCCGAAGGAATGTAAGTGGTATTGTTGTTTCCCCCATTCAATGGTATGCCGCACGAGAAAGAAACACGTTTCACGAAAGGCAGTTTCTTAGCTTCGTTACGGAAAAGTTGCAGGTCTTTTTGCGAACCGATAGACGGATAGCTCAATACGTTGCCGAACTCATATCCCAACGGTGCGTGTACGATGCGGTAAATCTGTACGGAGAGATAAACCGAACAAGTAAGCAAGGCGATGGTCAGTCCGCTTTGTACGATGTTGAGCGTGCGCAGGTAAACAGATTTCGTCTTGCGGCGGAACGTACCTTTCACCACGTCCATCGGGTTGTAGTTAGAAAGCATCGTGGCTGGGATAAAGCCCGACAACAGGGTCAGTGCGGCGATAAACAGGATGTAAACCATGATGGTTACTCCGTTGAGGTCGCCCGTGATGTCGATTTTAGAATGAAGCAGTTCGATGGCAGTCGGCTCTGCAGCTTTGGCAAGCAGAAATCCCACGACGAACGAAACGAACGTAAGTAGAAACGATTCTATAATCATACGCCAGAATATGCTGGGCTTTGATGAACCGAGCAGGCGGCGTGTTGCCATCTCTTTGGCACGATAGCTGGTTTGCGCCACGCTCATGCTGATGTAGTTCAGCACCGCCATCAAGAGGATGAGTACACCTACGGTAATGAAAATGACCACCAGCTTAAAGTCGTACTGGTTCAGTGGAGCTACGGCGGGGGTTTCCGAGAAATAAAAATCATGCCACGGGATGAAACGGGCTTTTTTAAATGCGCCGGAGTTTTGGTAAATCCAGAAGAATTCTCCCAAATAAGATGCCACATCATCCGATTTCAGATTCAAGTCAGAGCCGGGAGCGGTGCGGAAAAAAAGCACACTTCCTCCCGCATTGTTCATGTGAGTACATTCGATAGAGCAGCTCCAGTTAATGTACTTCATGTTCTCAAAAGGAATGAATATCTCGATGTCGGAAGATATGATGGAGTTGTCAATATCTTCGATGACTCCGGTTACTGTAAATGTTTCCTTGTTACATGGCACTACGGTAAGCGTCTTGCCTAAGGCTTTTTCTGTACCGAACAGGCGCAAAGCAGCCGACCGGGTGAGTACGATGCTGTTATTGTCGGTTAATAACTGTTTGCGGTTTCCTTCCAGCAAAGTGAAACGGAAGAACTCGAAGAAGTTCTTTTTCACACAGGCACCCATTGTCTGTACCGGTTTGTCGTTTACCTGAACAAACGGCTCTGAAATGCTCATGGCACACCAGTCCTCTATCTCCGGATAACGACTTTGAAGGCGGTCACCCAGATTGTAATGTCCGCCTGCCCAATACTCATTGGCAAACACTGAGATGCGGTCGGCATCCGGCAAATCACGGTCAACGGTAAGCTGACGCATCACCATGTTGGCTATAAGTAATACGAACATGAGCGAGATGCTTAACCCCGCCACGTTGACCAGCGTAAAGAGCTTGTTTCGCTCCAAGAATGTAAAGTAAGTTTTCAGTCCTTTCATATTATTGGTATCTATGTAAAAAGTTACGTTTATTTTCCTTTATTTCATGTGGTAGATTTTTAAGCGTATCTTTAGGATTCGGAATCCGCTATTCCGTCTTAATATTGTTTATCGGATTTTCTCGCGTGGCGCTTCGGCTGATAAGTCCTATCGACAGCAGCGAGATGGCGGCTACGGCGATGAAAGCCACACATGCCGTCCACCACGGAAACGACTTGTCGTAACCCACGATGCGCTGGATGTAACGGAATCCTATCCCGATTATCGGAACGGCGATGAGCAAGCTGGCGGCAAGCGACTGACCTGCAAATGCCAACAGACGCAGCAGTTCATGCCGGTTATCCGAACCGAACACCTTGCGTATCGCCATGTCGCGCTTGCGCTGGGCAATGAAGTAAAGGCTCATAGCCGTCAGTCCCAACAGGGAGATAAGCAGGGCAGCAAGCGTGAATATGCTTATAACCTTGTTCATTCGGATTATCTCGGCATAGGCATCCGCTATCCAGTAATCATACCAATGCGACTCGAACGGGACTCCTTCTATTATTTTCGAGTAGAGTGCGTCCAACTGATGCTTGTAGGCAGGCAAATCGCCGTCGGTTGTTTCTACCAAGATGTCCCACGGATACCCGATGCTGTCCGACGGGATAATCTGCATCAGTACGGGGCGTATGGGGTCTAATGCCGAATACATGCGGAAATCGGGGAAGCGTCCGGCTATTGTTCTCGATGCGTCCTCGCCTTCAATCTTAAACGAAACCGCATCGTCGTCCAATCCCATCTGCCGGAACGCTTCGTGGTTCAGGTAGTAATTCCGGTCGCTGTAAGTCAGGTGATAATCTCGTTCCAACGGGATGTGGAAAATATCGAGGAAAGCCGAGTCGGTTTGCAGCAAGCGGAAGTCTACCGGAACGATGCGCCCCTTCAGGTTATAGGTAGTGGAGTGTCCGTTTCCGCCATCGACGGGCATACCGCGCGTCAACGATACATTTTTTACGAACGGTAACTTGCGAACCTCGTCGCGGAAGCGGTATAGATTATTCGTCTCGCTCATGTTAGGATAACAAAGCACATTGCCGTAAGTATATCCTAACGGTTCGTGAAGCAGGCGGTAAATCTGTACGCCGAGAAAGAATGAACAGGCAAGCAGAGCCACTGTCAGTCCGCACTGTACCACGTAGAGCGTACGCAGATAAACCGCTTTGGTCTTGCGCCGGAACGTACCCTTTACCACATCCATCGGGTTGTAGTGTGACAGAATCGTGGCAGGAACGAAACCTGATACGGCAGAAAGCAGCAGGATGCCCGCTATGTAGACTGCTGCAACCGGTACAGTTAAGTCGCCCGCTACGTCGAGCTTGGTTTTCAGTAGCTCCATGGCGAAAGGCTCTACCGCCTTAGCCAGCAGGAAAGCAAGGGCAAACGCAATGAAAGTCATGATAAGCGATTCTGCCATCATGCGCCAGAAGATATCCTTCGATGACGAACCTAACAGGCGGCGTGTAGCCATCTCTTTGGCACGATAGCTGGTTTGAGCCACGCTCATACTTATATAGTTGAACACAGCCATCAGCAAAATCAGTATCCCCGTTACGGTAAACACCGTCATCAGCTTGCGGCTGTACTGGTTCATGTTAGCGCATTCTATTTCTGAAAAATACACCTCGCGCATCGGAACCCAAAAGGCTTTCTCAAACAAACCGTTGTGATAAGGCCATGCAAATGTCTTGAGCCACTCCAGCATGTCAGCGTTCTTGTCGTTCGGGTCTATCCCTTGCGGCACGCGGATGAACACATTCGCCCCGCCAAAGTTCTGCATCACCGTATTCTCGATAGCGGCAGCCCAGTTGATGTATTCCATTGCCTCGAAAGGAAATACCAGCTCTGTTTCCGAAGGGAATATGGAATTGCCGATGTCTTCCATTACTCCCGTTACCGTATAGGTATGCTTGTCGGTGAAGTTCACTTTGATGCTTTTCCCCACTGCTTCCTCGTTGCCGAAGATGCGTTTAGCCGCTGACTCCGAGATGACTACGCTGTAATTGTCCTGTAGCACATGGGAAGGGTCTCCCTCCCGAAGCCGGAAGCCGAAGAACTCGAAGAAGTTCTTGCGTGCCAGTAATACCTTCACATCATACTTCTTACCCTCAACGTCGATGTATTCGCCACCCACACCGGCAGCATTCGTAGCCACAGTCCATTCCTCTATTTCCGGATAGCGGCTCGCGAGGCGTTCGCCTAACACGTAATGCGCACCGAAATTTTGTTCGGAGCAAAACAAATACGTGCGGTCGGCATCGCGCGTGTCGCGGTCAACGGTAAGCTGGCGGGTTACCATGTTGGCGATAAGCAACACGAACATGAGCGAGATACCCAAGCCTGCCACGTTGACGAACGTAAAGAGCTTGTTGCGCTCCAAAAATGTAAAGTAAGTTTTAAGTGCTTTCATACATCATTCCGTTTTAATCGAGTTAGCCGGATTCTCGTTGGCGTTTCTCCAGCTCTGTACAGTTACGGTTAGCATGGTAATAAGCGAAACGAGCAGGAACGAGGCAAGGAATATCCAAGCACGTATGGGAGTCTTTTCGGCAAAACCTTCTAACCAATGTGCTCCGATCCACCATCCGAAGGGGGCGGCGAAGATGAAGCATCCTATTAATATGTACAAGTACCGGCGGTTGAACATGCCCAGTATTTCGCCCGTAGTGCTGCCGAATATCTTACGGATGCCTATCTCCTTGCGGCGGTATTCGCTCTCGAACATGGTAAGCCCGAACACGCCAATGATGCTGATAACGATGGCAAGCAGTGAGAAGAGCAGGATTTGTTTGGTAAAACGCAATTCGTTACGGTAAGCCTCATCGAGCACTTGGTCGATGAAGCGGAAATTGAAGTCGTGACCCGGAGAGAACTTTTCCATCGCTTTCTGCAATGCACGGACTACTTCTACCTTGTCTGTACCGGCAGAGACACGAACGTTAATGAAGTTCTTTCCTCCCCAGCCCTGATGGTCTTTCCCGTAGATAAAGAACGCCATGGGCTGGGCATTGTTATCGTTGCGGAACGAAGTGTATTTCACATTCTCACAGAAGCCTATCACGGGATAGTCGTTCGTGGTAGCAGGCTGGTCTACGGCGAGCCATTGATATTTAGCACGCGCTGCTTCGTTGAATATGTACACGTCACCGTCGCCGGGCTTAAAGTCTCGACCTTCGGTGATGCGGATTCCCATCAGCTTGAGGTAGCGGTAGTCTACGGGCAGTACATCGAATTGGAGATGTTTGTCATCTGCGCCCCGTCCCCAATTCATGTAGCTGTCGGCAGAACTCAGAACGAATTGCGATACCGAAGCTCCCTCTACGCCCGATATCCGGCTGACCTCTGCTATCACCGCGTCTGTCTGACTTCGGGTTTCGTCTGTCATGTTGCCCACTACGATGGCATCCTTATCGTAACCGTAATCGGTGGTACGGATGTATCGGCTTTGGGCGTACATGATGCCGATGGCAATAATAAGGGCAAACGAAACAAAGAACTGAATGCAGACCAGTCCCGTGCGCAACTTGCGTCCCTTAGGGGTTAAACCGAACGACCCTTTCAGTACCAAAGCAGGTGGGAACGAGGTAACATACCATGACGGATAAAGCCCCGCGAGTAATCCCATTGCCAAACTCAGCACGAAAGTAGCGGTTAGCAGGTAGGGGTGACTGCCGAAACTCAAGTCGGAGGCGACCAAATCCTGCATTCCCGAATCCCGAAGAGCCAGCAACAGCACAAGGGAGAGCAAGAAAGCGATAAAGCTGATTAATGCCGATTCTGCCATGAGGCTTCCACGAAGCGAGCGGGTAGTAGCCCCCAATACTTTTTGTGTATTGATGCTCCTGATGCGCATCGGCGTTTCCGCCAATGAGAAATTCATGAAGTTTATCGTAGCAATGATTACGATAAGGAATGATACGCATATCAGCAGGTAAACCGTAGTGCGGCTGCTTGCACTCTTATCGCCTATAGTTGAAAAGTGTACATCAGTAAGTGGAGTAAGATGAATCGGACAATCTACATTGTTTTCGTCCATCAAGTCGGGAAAGAACTCCATCAACTTCTGTACGGTTGCTTTTTCGATATTTCCGGCTTCTTCCGGATTATCTATACGTATGTAGCAATGATAATTCCAGTTACTCCAGTTGTCTTTATTTTCGTTCGGAGCAAGTGCCTTAAAAATAGTATTCCTTATTTGGGAGTTTTCGGGAAAATCTTTATAAACTCCACCCACTGTAACCGGATTATTATCGGCTCGTTTTCCCTGAAAGATGGTTTGTCCTACAACATCGGTTGTACCGAAAAACCTGATTGCCATAGTCTGTGGAATAAGAATGTTTCCGGGTTGCTTCAGTGCGTCAGCGGTACCATTTATCATTTCCGGCTGGAAAGTTTCCATGAAATTTCCAAATCCTGTGAGTGTTTTCTCATTAAATAATTTACCGTTTACTTCATAATCGAAACTTGAAGAGTATGAAGTAAGAATAGAAAGTGATGTTATATGCGGTGACGTTGATTGCACCAATTCGCAAAACGGGCGTGCCAGCCATACTTGCCAGCCGTATTCATCGTTTACATGAACTTCCACACGGAATATCTTTTCATAATCCTTATACCCCTTGTTGAAATTGTAATCGTAATCCACCTGCGTCATGATAACGAAGAACGAGGCAAAAGCAATCGCCAGTCCCACGATGTTCAATACGCTGGCGGTAAAGAAACGCCGGAACGTATGCGAAAAGTTACGGATGAAAGTTTTCATTGCTTGCGTTTATTGGTTCACTTATTTCCCTATTTTCAGATTGTTGGTGTTACATACGCCTACACCGTCTTTGCTGATGCGGGCATGGTCGGCAGAGCCACTCAACACCACTTTGCCCACCCCGTCTAAGTCGGCACGGAGGTCGCGGCAAGTAACGTGTACGTCGGTTTTACCCACACCGTCTACCGACAGGCGGAGCGTTTCACACTTCAGGTCTTCCATTTCTACCGAACCCACACCGTCTACGTCGATACGGATGTCGTCCACCTTCAAGGTCTTTTCACACCGGAACGAGCCAACCCCGTCGAACGACAACTCATCGAGGTCGGGCGCGGTAAGATAGATTTTCGTCCCCTTCTGGTTACGTTTCTTCTTTGAATCGGTTTCGATGTAGAGCTTTCCGTCTTTCACCGTTACTACCGTATTTCTGACATCCGTTTCTTCACCCTCTATGCGTACCGAGCATTTGCTGTCTTGCGTGAAGTAAACGCCCGCCACGCCGTCCATTTCGATGGAAGAAAAACTCTCTACGTCCCGTTCTTCTACCACGGTTTTCTTACTTGCCATACAAGAGGTGAAACATCCCATTCCTACTATCCCTATCAGTGTTAAAATAATCTTTTTCATAATGCGTAAATGTTTTATAATTAAATATTTATATACTTTTCTTGAATCAGTCCGATCGGATGCCGTATGTCTTGAAAAACGCTACGGCTTGTTTTTTAATTTCATGCGGTAGAGTTCCCTGTTTCTATTCGGAAGACAGACCTGTCTTCCGAATAGAATTTTGAGGTTCTTATTTCAGTATCAAAACTTCGTTGTCTTTATAGCTTTCGTAGCCGGAGATGATAACCCGTTCTCCTTTCTCTAACCCTTCGGTCACCTCGTAGAACTGCGGGTTCTGCCGTCCGATGCGGATTTTGCGACGATAGGCTTTTTCCCCGTTTTTATCTACCACGAATATCCAGTTTCCACCCGTTACTTGGAAGAAAGTACCCTTCGGTATCAGAACGCTTTGGGTAGGCTCGCCCAACTGGAGGTCGATGTAATACGTTTGTCCGCTGCGGATGTTCTCCGGGCGTGTACCTTCGAACACGAGGTCGGTGCGGAAACGTCCCTCACGCACTTCCGGATAAACCTTGCGCACCTTCAGGCTGAACTGCGATCCCTGCCGCTCGAACGTGGCAGGCAGTCCGTTCGTCACCCGGTCGATGTAATGCTCGTCTATCATCGCCTCTATCTTGAAGTCGGAGAGGTCGTTAATCTGACCCACCATCTGTCCGGCAGTAATATTTTGTCCCAGCTCGGCATCAAGCAAGCCCAGTTCGCCGTCAATCGGGGCACGCACCTCCAACTTGTCTTTGCGTTCGCGAATCAGCAACACATTCTTGTGCATGTTCTGCAAGTTTTCTTCCATCTGTTCCATCTGGATGTTGCGGTAAATCGAATCCTGTTTCAGGCGTTCGGTTATCAGTCCGTGCTTTTTCAGTGAAACCTCGTAATCCTCTTTCGCCTGAAGATATTCTTCGCGGCTGATGAGGCGTTCCTTATACAGACGTTCGTACTGGTGGAACGTGCGCTGCTTGCGGAGCGTCTCCACATCTAATTGAACCTTTTCGGTTTCGTTTGTCAGCTTGTCTTGCTGCATGGTAACCTGCGTATTGCGCAGCAGGTTCTGCTTCTCGGCAAGCTCCGATTCGGCATTCAGAATCTGGAGGTCGAGGTTCGAATTGCTGAGGCGGAGAATCACGTCGCCCTGCTTTACATGTGCGCCTTCCTCTACCACCTTCTCGCGTACGATGCCCCCTTCCTCCGGGCTGAGCTGTACGATGGAAATAGGCTGTACCTGCCCGTTTACGCGGATGTAGTCGTTAAACTCTCCGTAAGTCACTTCGGCAATGTTCAGCGAACGCCCGTCGACTTTCAGCGTCGAGGCATGATTGCCAAAGATAATCCAAACCACTAACAGAAGCAATGCAGCTCCGCCGATGAGGTAAGGCAAGTGACGCTTTTGAATCCCTTTTTTCTTTTCTAATTGTATATCCATATCCTTTATCAGTTTTCCGTTTTTACTTTAATGATGTTTTCTCCTTTATAATAGTCTACCAACCTACATTTCATTACGTACGTCAGCCGGCTTTGCAGCAGCAGCGTTTCGCTCTCCAGCCATGTAGCCGCGTTGTTCTGCACGTCGAGCGAAGTCATCAGTCCCTCTTCATACTTGCGGCGCGTTACGTGATAGGCAAGCGAGTCTGAAGCCGCTTTCTTTTCCATCTGGATGCTTTCGCGCAAATACCCCTCGCGGTCTTGCACTGCCTGTTGCACTAACTTCTGAAGCTCCTCTTTCTGCGCTTCGTACTGTTCGCAGGCAATCCGGTAATTGTTACGCGCCTGACGGAGACTTATCGAACCACTCATGCGGTTGAAAATGGGGATGCTCATCGTAACTCCGAAATACTCTCCCAAGTTGTTATCGAGCTGTGTCTTGAAATCCGGATAATCATGATTATGCAGCTCCTTGTAGTACGAACTGGATATGCCTCCGTAGAATGAAATGGTAGGCAAGACGTTCGCCCATGCTATTTTACGGTTCATGCGCGCCACCTGTTTGTTCATTTCCGACTGGCGTAGCGTAGGGTTCACACTGAGAGCAATGCGAAGCACGTCTTGCGGATGTTCGTCTGTCAGCCGAATCGACTCGAAAGTCTGTATATCGAGTATATCCGTATTGAGCAACAAAGAATCTCCGGCAGGGTAATTCATTTTCTGTTTCAGCGTGAGCATTGCCGTTTCGTAAAGATTCCGCTGATGCGTCAGGTTATATGCGTCGGTAGCCTGCTGAGCTTCCATTTGTGCAACGTCGGCACGTCCTTTCAGCCCTAATTCTTCCTGTCGGCGCGTTTTGTAAAGTAAAGAGTCGCTCTCTGCCAGTTTCTTTTCCGCCAAGCGGATGGTTCCGTAGTAATAAAGTGCGTCAATGTAAGCCTGAAAGGTTTCAAGGGCAGTGTTGTCTTGCGCTTCCTGCAAGGCAGCCTTTCCCAACAGCAAGGCAGCTTTCGAGCGGCGCACTTCGTTTACTAAACTTCCGCCCCGGAATAGCGTCATTGAGGCTTCGGCAGCGTAACTGTTGTTGAAAGTCGACACATTATTATATATATTGGTTTCCGGATCGACCGACCGACCGAAGTTATACTGCACGCCTGCGCTCGCACTGATGCCCGGTAAAAAACTGCCGATAGCCTTGAGGCGGTCAAGCCGGTAATTGTCGGCTTCTAATCGGCGCTGTTTCACCGTGCGGTTGTGTTTCACGGCGTAACTCATACAGCGGTCTACATCCCACGCCTCTTGCGCCGTGGCAGCCAGTCCGCAACCCACGGCAAGGAATAAGAGAACTGTTATTTTTCTGTATCTTTTCATTCGTTTTCTTGTTTTTATCCGTAAAAATGAAATCAAATACCGTGCCATAAATGTAAGTGCTTGTTAATCAGTAAGAGTGAGTAGAAGCAGACGATGGGAAGTGTCAAAAAATTAGACACCCGGTGTCTAAATATTTGTCACTTGCCGCGGTGTCTCCTTTTCTTTTTTTATCTAACTTTGCGCTGTAACAGTAATGGATAAAGCTCATGGCAAAACAAGGAACGCTACTTGTGGTAGACGATAACCAGAATATTTTGACTTCGCTCCAATACCTGTTGAGCGAATATTTCGACCGCATCATTACGCTTGGTTCTCCCGTAACCATCCCTTCGCTTTTCAGGCAGGAGAGTATCGACGTGGTATTGCTTGATATGAACTTTTCATCGGGTATCAACAGCGGAAACGAAGGATTGTACTGGCTGCGCGAAATTAAACGCTTGCGCCCGCAAACACAAGTGGTGCTCTTTACGGCGTATGCCGACATCGACCTCGCTGTGACGGGGATCAAAGAGGGAGCTTCCGATTTCGTGGTGAAACCGTGGGACAACGCCAAACTGGTACGCACGTTGCAGGAAGCCTACGGTAAGACGAAAGGAAAACGGCAGGCGGCAACTCCGTCGGAACAGGCAGGAGGCTCGATGTACTGGGGAAACTCTCAGGCAATTCGCCCGCTGCGGATGTTAGTGGAAAAGGTCAGCTCGACCGATGCGAACATTCTGATAACCGGCGAGAACGGTACGGGAAAAGACATGCTGGCGCGCGAAATCCACCGCCTGTCAAGCCGACACACGAAACCACTGGTTACGGTAGACATGGGAGCCATTACCGAATCATTGTTTGAAAGCGAACTGTTCGGACACGTGAAAGGCTCGTTTACCGATGCTCACGCCGACCGTGTAGGACGTTTTGAGGCAGCCGACGGCGGAACATTGTTTCTCGACGAAATAGCCAACCTGCCTTATCATCTTCAAGCCAAGTTACTTACCGCCATCCAGAAACGCAGCTTCATAAAAGTGGGCAGCAACACGCCCCAGCCTACCGACATCCGTCTGATTTGTGCCACGAACCGCGACTTGGAAGAAATGGTACGGAAAGGAGAATTTCGCGAAGACTTGCTTTACCGCATCAATACCATCCACCTGCACATCCCCTCGCTGCGCGAACGGAGGGAGGACATCGTACCTTTGGCAAAACGTTTCCTCGCACAATATAATACGCAATACGGTAGGGCGTTGGAAGGATTCGAGCCGGAAGCACTGCGTAAGCTGCTTGACCATCCGTGGTACGGAAACATCCGCGAACTGCAACACACGATAGAAAAAGCGGTCATTCTTTCCGAAGGCAATGAACTGAAAGCAGACTGCCTGCAATTCTCGGCTGCACAACATCAGCCGGCAGACGATACGCATTGCCCGTCGGACGATATGCCGATACAAACGCTCGACGAAATGGAATGCAGTCTGGTGAAAAAAGCCATCGACCAATGCAACGGAAACCTCTCGCAAGCTGCGGCACAGTTGGGCGTTACCCGCCAGACACTGTATAATAAAATGAAGCGTTATGGCATTTAGGTGGATATCATCGACGTTTATCCGTGTGGCATTACTTATTGCCGGAACCGTATTGCTTACGTTAGGAGTCAGCCGCGGAGATGTTTGGTTTATCGTAACGGGGGGCATACTGTGTGTGCTGGCAGCCTATGTGTTTTTTAAGATTCAGAATCAGCTTCGCGAAAAAAGCCATCTCATGTTAGAGGCAATCCGTAACCGCGACTATACGTTCCGCCTGCCGGTTTACGGATTGGCGGGAGGCGAACGTGTGTTGCAAGATACCCTGAACCAGTTCGGCTCACTGATGGGCGAACAGAAACAGTTCATGGAACAGCGCGAACGCTTTTACGAACAAATTCTTTCGAGTGTGACTTCAGGGGTTATCGTGATGGACGAAAACATGAAAATCGTGCAGACCAATCCTGCTGCCGCCCGCTTGTTGGGACTGCCTTTCTTAGGAACGCTCCAACAATTAGAACGTTACGGCGAAGATTTCCCCGAAACCATCCGTTCGTTGGCGGCTGGCGAGCGGTGTAACCTGCAATACACTACCACGAAAGGCGAAGTCCACCTGCTGGTGCGAGCCTCCGTCATGCAGGTAGGAGAGCATACGGTAAAGATTCTCACCCTGAACGACATCCGCAACGAACTCGATGCCAAAGAGTTGGATTCGTGGATAAAACTGACGCGCGTACTGACCCACGAAATCATGAATTCCATCGCCCCTATATCTTCACTCAGCGAAACTTTCTTGCAGCGCAGCGACGTGGTGGGAACTCCGTTGTATGAGGGTGTCCGAGCCATCCATGAAACCTCTGCCGGACTGATTAACTTTGTAGACAGCTACCGCAAGTTTTCCTCTCTCCAAAAGCCTGCCCCCGAACCGTTTTACCTGTTGGAACTGATACGTCAGGTTAGCGAACTGCATCTTTTGCCTCCCGATATAACACTGACCTTGCAGATAGAGCCGGAAGACTTGATGATTTACGCCGACCCGAATCTGATTCGCCAACTGCTGATTAACCTGATAAAAAATGCCGTCCAAGCCATAGGGACGGCAAAAGGTCGCATTCACATCCGTGCCTACACAACGGCAGACGAACACATCTTTGTCTACGTAAGCAATGACGGTCCGGTAATCCCCGACGATGAAGCCGAAGAAATCTTTGTCCCCTTCTTTACTACCAAGAAAGAGGGAAGCGGCATCGGTCTGTCGCTTTCCCGCCAGATAATGAAGCTCTCCGGCGGGACTATCAGCCTGCTCCGCCCCGGAACAAACGGATGGAATACCACCTTTGTGTTGGAGTTTGAGTAAATGTATCGTAAATCTCATTCATGCAGTAAAATTGCTTTCTGTAAGAAGGTAGTGCAGTAAGACACACACCGCCAATAAAAAAAAGGATGCCTGCACGTAGCTAAGCATCCTTTTCGTTATGAAGTATGATAACAAAAGTATTATTTTTCGATTTCAACCAATTCAACTTCGAATATTAACGTAGAGAACGGTTTGATGTTACGCTGCTGCTGTGAGCCGTAAGCCAGTTCCTGCGGGATGTAAAGTTCCCATTTCGAACCTACCGGCATCATGCTCAGTGCTTCAGTCCATCCTTTGATGACACGTTGCAAGTTCAATGTAATCGGTTTTTCTGACTTGTCGAATTCCGTACCGTCAATCAAAGTACCCTTATACATTACTTTTACGTTTGATGTATCGGCAGGCACTTCTCCTGTACCTTTGGTGATAACTTTGTATTGCAATCCGCTTTCGGTAGTTTGTACGCCTTCCTTGCCTTTGTTTTGAGCCAAGAACTCTTCGTTTTCTTTCTTGTATTCGGCATATTCTTTTTCGATAGCCTTTTCGCGGATGTCAGCTTGGTGCTTGCGGATGTCAGCTTGGTGCTTGCGGATGTAAACGTTAGCCGAGTCGATAGAAACCGTGCCTTCTTTCTTTGCGGTAGCAATGAATCCGGCCAAGTAGTTTTCTTTGCTCAGCGAAACGGTAGTGTCGTTACCGAACATGCGGCGGTTATTCATTTCATACATCTGTCCGCTAACCTGCTGTCCGAGTTGCAAGCCCAGCAAGTAAGCCTTTTCTTTCGGTTCCATTTCTTTCAGTCCTTGTTCCAAACCCTTGATGAAGTTGGCAACGTGAGCCGAGTCAACACCACCCTGATTCAAAACAAATTCCATCAATCCCTGATTATTGGCTACGCCCACCATGTAAGAAAGCGTATCTACATCGCTCTTCAGGTTAGCCTGCGGAGCGTGATTGCATGATGCCAAGCCCGTTGCGGCTGCAAACATCATCAGTAAAGTAGTTTTTTTCATTTGCTTGTTATTTTAGTTTTGATTTTTATTTCTATAAATTGCCGATTTAGAGCACTTCGATAAGTTCTACTTCGAAAATCAGTGTGCTGTGAGGCGGAATCATTTCGCCGGCTCCCTGTGCGCCGTAAGCCAGTTCCGACGGGATGTAAAGTTTCCATTTCGCACCTTCCGACATCAGTTGCAGTGCCTCTACCCATCCTTTGATTACCTGATTCACACCGAAAACGGCAGGTTCGCCGCGCTTGATGGAACTGTCGAACAGCGTTCCGTCGATGAGTGTGCCTTCGTAGTGGCAGCGTACGCGGTCGGTAGCTTTCGGTTTCTTGCCGTTTCCTTCTTTGATTACTTCGTACTGTAATCCGCTTGGCAGGGTTACGATGTTCGGGTTCTTTTTGTTTTCTTCAAGGAATGCCTTGCCTTTGGCTATGTTTTCGGCATTCATCTTTTCTTCTAATTCGGTAAAATATTTGTTGACGATTTCGCGTGCTTCGGTGTGCGTAATAGCGGTTTGGTTTCCTTCCAACACGTCTTTGATAGCCTGTGCAAAGTCGTTTACATCAATGTTGCGGGCGCCCATGCTCCACAAGTTTTGGCCGATGCCCAAGCCGATGGCGTAACTGAACTTGTCCATAAATAGATTTAAATTATTAAGTATATGTTTAACGGGAGGCAAAGGTATCTTTTTTCTGTGAAACAGAGGTACTTTGACTTATAAAATTTCTTATTTTTGCGATAAAGTAGAATATTTCACGGAGGTTTATCATGAAGAAATTAGTAGTTTTGACGGGAGCAGGTATGAGTGCCGAAAGCGGAATCAGTACTTTTCGCGATGCAGGCGGGCTGTGGGAACGTTATCCGGTAGAGCAGGTGGCTACACCCGAAGGTTATGCTGCCAATCCTGAACTGGTAATTAATTTTTATAACGAGCGGCGCAAGCAGTTGCTTGATGTGAAACCAAACCGAGGACATGAGTTGCTTGCCGAGATGGAGAAAGACTATGACGTGACGATTATCACGCAAAACGTGGATAACCTGCACGAGCGGGCAGGCAGCTCGAACGTCATTCACCTGCACGGTGAGTTGACAAAGGTGACGTCGAGCCGGCATCCCAACGACCCGAAATGTATCCGTACCCTCCGCCCCGAAGAGTATGAAGTCAAGATGGGCGACAAGGCAGCCGACGGTTCGCAGCTCCGTCCGTTCATCGTGTGGTTCGGCGAGGCGGTTCCGATGATAGAAACAGCCATCGACTGTGTGGAACAGGCAGACATCTTCGTAATTATCGGTACGTCGCTCAACGTATATCCGGCGGCGGGACTGCTTAACTACGTCCCTCAAGGCGTTCCTGTCTACCTGATTGACCCGAAAGAGGTTGCCGTTAATTCGATGCGAAAGGTGCATGTTATCCGTAAAGGAGCATCGGAAGGCGTGGCCGAACTGAAAGCCTTATTAGAAGAATCGGGAAGCGTAGGAAAGTGATGTTCGGGTTATATATGCGATAAAAAATGTTATACGGGTAAGATGGTGAACAAATTTTGTTTATATTTGTTTTTACTTTGATATCAATGATAACGAATACTAACTTTAATAGAACAAGGACTTATGAAAAAGTACATTTGCACAGTATGTGATTGGGTTTACGACCCTGAAGTGGGCGATCCTGAAGGCGGCATTGCTCCGGGAACAGCTTTTGAAGATATTCCTGAAGATTGGGTTTGTCCGGTTTGCGGTGTAGGCAAAGAAGATTTCCAACCTGTAGAGGAATAATAACGAAATAAACAAAAGGGAAACGGTCGCTTTTCAGCAATGAGAGGCGGCCGTTCTTTTTATGAGAAAAAAGCTCTTATCTTATTTGCTGATTCTGTTATTGCCTATATTGGGGGTGGTTATTTATTATTGTGTTTTTTACTGTCCCAAAAAGTGATATCAGGATGCAGATCGGCAGATATTTGTGTAAAATTTCCGGGCTTGGTAAGGGGGAGAAAAACACTACCCATAGAACGGGTAAGTTCTATGGGTAGAACCGGATGGTTTATCCGCAAGAGATGGGTAACACTAACGGTTGCGTTTTTCAGGACTGACCGGTGATGTATTCCCTACATGAATTGAGCCGTTCCAATGACTTGTAACGGAGGGTAATAAGCTGTTATTCAGCTTTTTATAATGAATGCTTACCGTTCTACCTCTCCACTCTCGTGTTTTGCAAGCAGTGCCTCAACTTCGGCAGCTTTCACCATGTTATAATCTCCGGCAATGGTATTTTTCAGTACCGATGCTGCCGTTGAAAAATTAACACGCTTCTGTTCGTCGCTGAAAGCCGTTTGTGCATAGAGCATGGCTCCACAGAAAGCATCGCCTACACCTACGCAGTCAATCACATTGTCGATGTCGAACACGCGCGTATGCTTCATCGTTCCGTTAGAATAAAGTATGCCGGCAAACGTATGATGTTCCGAACTCATGACGTTACGCAGCGCGATATAAATGTACTTGCAGTCGGGTATTTGCCGGCTGATGGCCTGACAGAACTTTTCGTACGCCTCTATGTCGTATTCTTCCCCGTCGCGGGTAGCCTTGAATCCCGGTGCAGGGATATCCATCAGCATGGCGTATTCGCTTTCGCTGCCGAAGATAATGTCGCTGGCGGTCATCAGCGGACGCAATACTTCTTGCGCCGTCTTTCCGTAATTCCACAGATTTTTCCGGTAGTTGATGTCATACGAAACGGTCAGCCCCATTTCTTTGGCAATGGTGGTTGCCTCTTTGCATACCTCGGCAAGTCCCGGTGTGAGGGCGGCATCGATGCCCGACCAGTGGAAGATGGAAGCATCTTTAAATATTTCCCTCCAGTTTATCATCCCCGGTTTCAGTTCGGAAAAGGCAGAGCCTTCGCGATCGTAAATCACACTTGAGTTACGCATGGCGGCAGCTTTTTCCATATAATACGTGCCCAGTCTCCGTCCGCCGGTAAGGATATGCCCCGTTCCGATGTTATGCGAACGGAGTTCGGCAAGACAGGTTTCTCCCAGCGCATTATCGGGCAGGCGCGTAATGTATTCTACATCCGCTCCGAAGTTGGCAGCCGAAATAGCTACATTGGCTTCGCTTCCTCCGTAATTGACCAACATTTCATGGCTCTGCTGGATACGCAAATTGTTGGGCGTAGTGAAGCGGAGCATGATTTCTCCGAAAGTTACGATTTTCTTTTTCATAAAATGAGATTCATTAAAAAAACGCAGGCCTTCGCCCGTTCACTCAGATTGTGGATACCCTCTGTGCGAATTAGCGAAACCCTGCGTTGCAAAGTTTTATTTCAGAAATTTATTTCTGGTTCTTTAAGATTTCCATCGTGTCGGTAGCAATCATCAGTTCTTCATCCGTAGGGATTACCACTACTTTGACTTTAGAGTCGTCGGTAGAGATGATAGCTTCTTCGCCGCGTACCTTGTTGCGTTCCGGGTCGATTTTCACACCGAGGAATTCCAGCGGTTCGCAAGCAGCCCAGCGAGCCGTAGCCTGATTTTCGCCTACACCGCCGGTAAACAAGATAACGTCTACACCTCCCATCGCAGCCGCGTAAGCTCCGATGTATTTGGTAATGCGATAGAAGTACATTGCTTCTGCACGTTTAGCTTCTGCTTCTCCTTTGGCTGCGGCTGCTTCCAGTTCACGCATGTCGCTTGAGCGGTGGAAGATACCCAGCACACCGCTTTTCTTGTTCAGTATGTTCGACATTTCGTCTGGTGTCAGTCCTTCTTTTTTCATCAGATATAAGATGGCGCCGCCGTCGATGTCGCCGCTGCGCGTACCCATCATCAAACCTTCCAGCGGGGTAAGTCCCATTGTCGTGTCTACACACTTGCCGTCTTTGATGGCAGCGATAGAACCTCCGTTACCGATGTGGCAGGTAATGATTCTCGAACCTTCAGCCGGGATATTCAGGAACTCGCATACACGTTTTGACACGTAGCGGTGAGACGTTCCGTGGAAACCGTAACGGCGGATGCCGTATTTTTCGTAATATTCATACGGAATGGCATACAGGTATGCCTTTTCGGGCATAGTCTGGTGGAATGCCGTATCGAACACTGCGATTTGGGGAACGTTAGGCAACAGCTTCTGTACGGCATAGATACCTTTCAGGTTTGCCGGATTGTGAAGCGGGCCGAGGTCGCAACACTCTTCAACGGCAGCAATGACAGCGTCGGTAATCAGTACCGAACCACTGAACTTAGTGCCTCCGTGAAGCACGCGATGACCTACCGCTCCGATTTCGTCAAGCGATTTTACTGCTCCATATTCGGGGTGGGTAAGGGTTTCAAAGATGAATTGAACCCCTGCCGTATGTTCTTCAATGTCTCTTTCGATAATTTTCTTTTCGCCGTTGGGCAATGTAATCTTCAGGAAAGAGCCGGGTAAGTTAATCTTCTCAAGTCCTCCTTGTGCGAGGATTGCTTTAGTAGTCATATCAAATAATTTGTATTTGATGGATGAACTACCGCAGTTGAGTACTAATATTTTCATTGGTGTTTTTATTCTTAATTTATTTACGTTACGTGTTTCAGTCGTTAACTGTTCTTTTTAGCTGCAATGGCTTGGTTGGCAGTAATGGCAATCATCTTATATACGTCTTCGATGCAGCATCCGCGTGACAAGTCATTGACCGGGCGAGCGATACCTTGCAAAATCGGACCGATAGCGGTAGCGTGTCCCAAGCGTTCTACTAATTTATATGAAATGTTTCCTACTTCCAGACAAGGAACGATCAGCACGTTTGCTTTTCCGGCGATTTCCGAACCCGGAGCTTTGCTTGCGCCGATTCTCGGAACCAGTGCTGCATCGGCTTGAAGTTCACCGTCGATTTTCAAGTCGGGAGCCATTTCTTTGGCAATGTTCAGGGCTTCTACCACCTTGTCTACCACTTCGTGCTTAGCCGAACCTTTGGTTGAGAAGCTCAGCATGGCTACACGCGGGTCGAGGCCTGCAACAGCCTGTGCGGTGCGTACAAACGGCAATCTGAGCCAATTGGTTTGCATCCGGAACCGGTGTCACGGCTACGTCGCCCATAACCAACACACCATTGTCGCCACATTCGGGAGCGTGAGTAAGCATCAGCATGGCGCCTGATACGCAAGTAATGCCCGGAGCTGTTTTGATGATCTGCAATGCCGGACGAAGTACGTCTCCCGTTGTATTGCGCGCTCCGGCCAGCTGACCGTCGGCGTCGCCGGATTTGATAATCAAGCAGCCTAAGTAAAGCGGGTTTAATACCAACTTACGGGCTTCTTCAATGGTCATGCCTTTCTTTTTGCGCAGTTCGCACAACAGTTGGGCGTATTCTTCTTTTTCGGATTTGTTTCAGGGTCTATGATTGTAGCTTTATGGATGTTTCCCAAGCCCCATTCTTTTGCCAGAGCCATAATCTCGTCGGGGTTACCCAGCAAGATAAGATCTGCTACACCGTCTGTCAATATTTGATTGGCAGCTTTCAAAGTACGTTCTTCCGTTCCTTCCGGAAGCACGATGCGCTGTTTGTCTGCTTTAGCGCGTTCAACGATTTGACTAATTAAATCCATAATCGGTTATATGATTAAAATTGAAATTGCATGTTAGGATGTTTGACCTTTTTCCTCTTGCAAAAGTAGGCATTTTTGCAATATCAGGTTTGCAAAAGCCGATTTTTTTTGGTTTAAAGTATGCAAAAACTATATATTTAAAGGCAGGATTTGTTAAAAGCGCCCCATTTGGTATCGCGTTTGGATTGAATCTGTAAATTTGCCACGTTTTTCAATAATTTTAGTAATAGGTATTATGATACGTCAATGTTCCATCCTTTTCGGATGTTTGGCGTTAGGTGAACTGATTGTTTATCTGACGGGTATCAAGCTGCCTTCCAGTATTATAGGGATGCTGCTTCTTACACTTTTCTTACAGTTGGGCTGGATAAAGCTCGAATGGGTTCAGGGATTGACCGACTTCTTGGTAGCCAATCTGGGTTTCTTTTTTGTTCCTTCGGGGGTAGCTCTGATGCTTTACTTCGATATCATTCAGGCACAATTTTGGCCGATAGTGATAGCTACGCTGGTCAGTACGGTATTGGTGTTAATTGTTACAGGATGGGTTCATCAATTGGTTCGGAAGTATGGATTTTTTAGAAAATAAGTTTTTCCTGCTGGCAATAACGTTCGGCTTTTTCTTTTTAGCTAAGTTGTTGCAAAAGAAGACAGGCTCATTGCTGCTCAATCCTATCTTGATAGCGATAGCCCTGCTGATTTGTTTCCTGAAGTTTACGGGAGTGTCTTACGAGAAATATTCCGAAGCCGGTTCGCTGGTAGAGTTCTGGCTGAAGCCCGCCGTGGTAGCTCTGGGCGTACCTTTGTACTTACAGTTGCGGATGATAAAAAAACAACTGATGCCCATTATCGTGTCTCAGTTGGCAGGATGTGTGGTCGGTCTGGTAGCCGTTACGGTGATAGCCAAACTGATGGGTGCATCGCCCGAAGTAATCATGTCGTTGGCACCGAAATCGGTCACCACCCCGATAGCGATGGAAGTGTCGAACGCCGTGGGCGGAATCCCTTCTCTGACGGCAGCCGTGGTTATCGTGGTAGGGCTGTTTGGAGCCATTTGCGGATTTAAGGTGCTTCAGGTAGGGCGCGTAGGCAGCCCAATCGCGCAAGGGCTGTCAATGGGTACGGCAAGCCACGCCGTCGGTACTTCACGGGCGATGGAAGTTAGCGGAAAATACGGAGCCTATGCCAGTTTGGGACTCACGCTGAACGGCATTCTTACCGCTTTGCTCTCGCCGACTATTCTGCACCTTTTGGGGCTTTATTAATCCGGACAGACTCTAAGTTCTTGATAAATAAAGGAGTATGATGTTGCCCAAAGCAGCGTCATGCTCCTTTTTATGCTTCTTGAAACGCAAGCGGTAGTTTCCTCTTACGCAAGCGGTAGTTTTCTCCAACTCATGCGGTAGCGTTTTTCCTCCCTTTTTTCCGGTTTATTAGCCTGTCCGGAAAGGCGTGAATTTTGCTTGAAATCATCGTAAAAAATGAGGCCGACAAATCATACTTTGAATGGAAAAATCGTACATTTTGATGAAAGAATAATCCAATATTTTCTTTATTAAGCTGACTATCAGATGTGTTTTCTGGAGAATATCTTAATGTACACCCGACAATTTTGATAGGATGGTAGACAATATTTTTATTTGTTATCTTTAAGTTTCAACAATTTTGCAGTCAAGAAACGAATGGAATACAATAAAGTCTATTAATCCTTAAATTATAGAAGTATGGATACACATCTGAATCGTGTGCTTTTCAGTAGCACATTTATTAGACTGGCAGCGTGTGCCGTTCTTTCCGCAGGTTTTTTCCCTATGGTTCATGCGGAAACGAGCGAGATTTCCACTGCCGGTATTATGCAGCAGAGTCGTACTGTTACAGGTAAGGTCCTCGACCCGAAAGGCGAAACAGTCATCGGTGCCAATGTGATGGAAAAGGGCACTTCCAACGGAACCATTACAGATTTCGACGGCAATTTTACCTTGAATGTATCTCCTAACGCTACGCTTGTAATCAGCTATATCGGTTACAAGACGCAAGAGATACCCGTGTCGCAGGCTAAGGCGGGAAGGCTGGAAGTTACATTGCGCGAAGATTCTGAGGTGATGGATGAAGTGGTGGTGGTAGGCTACGGTACTCAGCGGAAAGCAACTCTTACGGGTTCGGTGTCGTCGGTCAGCGGAGACGATTTGAAGAAGATATCAGCAGCGAATTTAACAAATACATTGGCAGGAAAAACAGCAGGTGTCATCGCTAATACGTGAAGTGGCGAACCGGGAGCAGATGATGCGGAAATATTGATTCGCGGTAAAGGAACATTAGGAAGTACCCTCGCCGCTGATTGTGGTTGATGGGATAGCAGACCGTTCGTTTGGTCGTTTGAACCCTGAAGATATAGAATCAATATCTGTATTGAAAGATGCGTCGGCAGCAATTTACGGTGCGCGTGCGGCAAACGGCGTTATCTTGGTAACTACCAAGCGTGGCAAAGAAGGTAAAATAACGGTTAATTATAGTGGTAACGTTTCTATTTCACAGCCAACACGTATTCCCGAAATGCTGGATGCTTACCAGTATGCTACGTATGTCAACGAGTTTGATGCAGCACAGGGAAACGCTTTGACGTATCCGGAAACAGCATTGGCAAAAATATTGGATGGAAGCGACCAGATTAATTATCCAAACACGAATTGGTGGAATGCAGTGTCGAAAGACTGGGCTACCAATACCGAACACAGCCTTTCTATCAGTGGAGGTACTGACAAGTTCTCGTTTTATACTTCTGCTCAATATATGTATCAGGATGTGATTTATAAAGATAGTCCGCAAAATTATAATCAGTATCAGTTTACTACCAATCTGGATGCCCAAATAACCAAAGCTATAAAGTTCAGTATGGATATTCTCGGACGTCAGACGGTAAACAACCGCGGCGCTTATTCAACTGAAGATTTGTTCGGATATTTTCTGACTACAAGTCCGATGGCAGCACCTTATTATCCGAATGGATTGTTAAGAATAGGACATGACGGCATAACGAATAACGCCGTGTTAATGGTTTCCGACCTTCCCGGAACGGATAAAACCACGAATAACACCATCAATCTGAAGCCGAGATTGCGTATTGACTTGGATGTCATTACTCCGGGATTGTATGCAGAGGGGTATGCGGCATTAGACTATACGTTTAATAATGGAAAAACAATAAGAAACCCGTATGACATTTATTCGTATGACGCAACAACGGGTGAATACATTAACCAGCGTGATGCTACCGGTGCTACAAGCGTAGGCTCTTGGTCAAGTAACAGCAGTACCGTTACGGTTAATGCGCGTATCGGATATAGCCGCACCTTTAACGATGTTCATAAGGTAGATGCTTTTGTAGCTTACGAACAAAGCAAGTATAAATATAATTATCTGTATGGCTATCGCACCAATTTTACTTCGTCTGTTTTACCGGATTTGGATTTTGGAAGTACCAATAAAGACGACCAGAGCAATAGCGGTAATTCTGATGAAACAGCGCGCCAAAATTGGTTCGGACGTATAAACTATGGCTATAAAGACAAATATCTTGCCGAGTTTACTTTGCGTTATGATGGTTCTATGAATTTCGCACCGGGTCATCGTTGGGGTGTTTTCCCCGGTTTCTCTGCCGGTTGGGTAATGTCGGAAGAAAATTTCTTCGAACCCTTGAAAAACGTTGTCAGCTTCTTCAAGCTGAAAGGTTCATGGGGAATGATGGGTAATGATAATATCAGCGCATACCAATACCTTTCCATGTATGGATTTGTTGCAGACAATTCAACTCCCTCACGTTATGTATTTGGTGTCGACCCCGTGTTTGCAGAGAGTATTTATGAAACGGTAACGGCAAATCCGTTGGTAACTTGGGAAACTGCTAAAACATGGAACGTAGGTTTCTCTTCTCAATTCTTGGACGGAAAATTCGGATTGGATTTTGATTACTTCCAATCTCGCCGTAGCGATATTCTTATTACTCGTAATGCTTCTATTCCTACTTATTCCGGTTTGTCTTTGCCTGCCGAAAACTTAGGTAAGGTAAAAAATCATGGTTTTGAATTGATAGCTACTTATCGAGACCATGCCGGCGATTTTGAGTGGGGCGTAACCGGTAATGTTACCTATGCGAAAAATGAAGTGGTTTATATGGATGAGGCGGTGGATACTCCGGAATGGCAGCGTCAGACCGGACATCCGATAGATGGGGGTACTTATTATCAGGCATTGGGTATTTATCAGACTCAGGAACAGATTGATGCAACACCTCATTTGGCGGGAACTAAGGTTGGAGACCTGATTTATCAGGATACTAATGATGACGGTAGCATTACGTGGGATGATGCCGTGCGCCGTGACAAGTCTGCTACTCCGAAATGGATATTCGGTCTGACACTGAATGGAGCATGGAAGGGATTTGATGTAAATGCCTTTTTTCAGGGACAAGCCGATGCTGAAATATTGGTGCAGCCTACGATGAATATGGCAACCGACTTTTACGAAGGGCGTTGGAGCGAATCGAATACGGCCGAACAAAACATGGCAGCCAAATGGCCGCGTGCTTTCATGAAAGAATCGCAGGTAGACGGACGTAACTCACAGTCATCTACATGGTGGTTACGTGACGCATCGTTTGTTCGTTTGAAATCGCTTGAAATCGGATATACATTCCCAAAGAAATGGATTACTCGTTTGGGGATAGATAATCTTCGTTTGTATGCCAATGGCAATAACTTGTTTACGATTGACGGAGTAGATATTTTTGACCCTGAAATGACAAACGGCATTAGAGGGTATTCTATTCAGCGTACATGGACATTTGGTGTCAATGTTACTTTTTAATTTCTCACTTTTAAATGGTATTTATTATGAAAACAATATATAAAGGCGCATTGTGTACATTGGTTGGAATGAGCATGGCTGCGTGTTCCGATTTTTTGGATGTCGACCCACATAATCAGATTTCAGACGCTGCGGTTTGGAGCAGTTTGGATTATGCGGAGGCTTTTTTGAACAACTGTTACAGATGGGTAGAAGGAGATAACGAACAGGGTGTTCCTTTTTGCAGTTATACCGATGAATTGTATCACCGTACCGGATATGCCACTGAAGTGTATACGTTAGGTAATGTTTCTTGCGATAATTATAATGTCGGTTATTCCGAAGGTAAAGGTAATACATGGTATTTTTATTATACCGGAATAAAGAATACAAACCAATTCCTTGAAAGAATTAATGACGTATCGGTTACCTCGGAAGAAGAAGAAAGCCAAAAAGAAGAAATGATAGGTCAGGCTTATTTCCTGCGGGCGTTTTATTATCATCAGTTGTATTCTTTGTATGGTCGTATTCCGTTGGTGTATCAAACGTTTGATATGGATTCGGAATGGACACAAACTCGTGCTGAAATGGATGAAGTAGCAGACTCTATCGTTGCGGACTGTGACCGTGCGGCGGCAATTCTTCCGGTTTCTTACACCGGTGAAGATTTTGGACGGGCTACACGGGGAGCGGCATTGGCTGTAAAAGCCCGCACCTTGCTTTATAAGGCAAGCCCGTTATTCGGTACGCCTTCTACCGAAAAATGGCAGGAAGCAGCTGACGCACAAAAAGCGATTATTGATTTGGCAAATGAAGGGGTGTATAGCTTGCCTCAAGTAAGTAATTATGAAGAATATGCCGAACTGTTTTGTAATCCTCAGAATCCGGAAATCATATTCGAAAAGATGTATAGTACAGTGAGCGGGGGCGCATATTCGCAGAGCTACCCGATGTCTTCGCCTCCCGGAGCTTATAACGGTTATAACGGATGGGGCGTATGGTTGCCCACGTATGATATTGTAAATCTTTATCAGAAATCGGATGGCACAGATTTTGAAATTACCGATTGGGATAATTATCCCATTCAGGTTCCGACAGTAGATAGTAATACGGGTGAAATCGTATATGTTGACCAAACAATTGAAGCTACCAAAACTTCTCCTTACGAAGGTCGTGAGATGCGTCTTTACGCTAATATCTTGTATGATGGAGCTCTTTGGGGATATGGAGAAGATAATCATCCCGTTGAAATATTCGAATCGGGGGCAGAAGGTGTAGAGTCTGGCGAACAGTCTCCTACTTATACAAGTGGTGAATATTGGAACGCAACCCAAACCGGTTATTATTTGCGTAAGTTCATGAATCCGAATTATAACCAGTGGGATGAAACTGTAATGGATAATACTCCGTGGATATTTTTCCGGTTGGGAGAATTTTATCTGAACTATGCGGAATGTCTGATCGAATTAGGGAGAGATAACGAGGCGTTGCCTTATATTAACGAAACCCGTACCCGTGCTTTACTTCCGGCATTGACGGATGCAAGTAATATTCGGGAGAAATATGAACAGGAAAGAGCTGTGGAACTGATGTTTGAAGGACAGCGTTTCTTTGACTTACGCAGATGGAAACGTATGGAAGAGGCTTATGCTGCGGAAAATTGCCCTACGGCAATGAAGATTTATAAGTTGGCAGACGGAACCTTGTTGTATACTCATAACACTACCGTATTACAACAGCGTAATTTCCGTGAGGCCATGTATTGGATGCCTGTTCCTCGTTACGAGTTGAACAAATGTCCGCAACTTGACGGACTTCCTTATGAAGAATAACGTTTGTATTTAAGGGGAAAACATTCCTCGCCGGTAGCGGTCGTTGTGAAACGGGAACGCTGCCGGTCATATTTTTATAACCACATCCTATTTGTTGCAGTCAGACCGGTTTTGATACTATTTTAACAGGTTTCTCCGGCGAGAAGGAAGGTCGAAATTTTCCGCCGGCATATCCCGAAAAACGCAACCGTTAGTGTTGGTCATTCCATGCGGTAGAGTTGATCGTTTCTATTCGGAAGACCGAGCGGTTCTACCGTTAGAAATTTTCCGGGTTTCAAACCCAACCGGAGATTTTCTGAAACAAGTTCATAATCAGATTGATTCAGTTGAATTGCTTCTTTCGCAAGATGAAAGTCCGGCTTCATTCGTTCTCTTTGCAGAAATGTATTATATTTGCATTTCCTAATTAAAAGAGAAAGGATTTTTATGATACCCTTTAAACCAATAGAATTGGAAGACAGAGCGCGCGTTCTGCATTATACTCTGTCCTCTCCGCGTCGGAACTGTGATTTATCTTTCGTAAATTTATATAGCTGGAGCTTTTTATATCAGACGGAAATTGCCGAGCAAGACGGATTTTTGCTGTTTCGCTTTTATGTAGACGGCGAACTGGCGTATATGATGCCGGTAGGCGAAGGCGATGTACGTCCGGTGGTGGCAGCGCTGATGGAAGATGCAAACAGGCTCAATGCCCCGTTCCGTATGCTGGGCGTGTGTGTAAACATGAAAGAGACATTGGAGCAGGCTTTTCCCGGGCGTTTCCGTTTTACGTCCGACCGTGATTATGCCGACTATATTTACCTGCGTTCTGATTTGGCTACGCTGCGCGGCAAGAAGTTTCAGCCTAAGCGAAACCATGTCAATAAGTTTAAGGCTTCTTATCCCGATTACGAGTATCGCCAGCTTACTCCGGAGTTGGTGCCGGAATGTTTGCGGCTGGAGGCTTTGTGGTGTAAGGCAAACGACTGTGCGGAGAATGCCGCACTTCAGGCAGAACGCCGCTCGATGACGAATGCTTTAGAGAATATGGAGAAGTTAGGACTTACGGGAGGTGTGCTGCATGTGCAGGGAAACATTGTAGCGTTTACCTTCGGCGCTCCGATTAATAAGGAAACATTTGATACGTGCGTCGAGAAAGCCGATACAAGTATCGAAGGTTCATACGCCATGATTAATTATGAGTTTGCCAACCGCATCCCCGAACAATATATTTATGTAAACCGTGAAGAAGATTTGGGACTGGAAGGTCTGCGTAAAGCAAAATTGTCTTATCAGCCCGAAACGATTCTCGAAAAATACATGGCAGAACTGGTATGACAGTAAAAGAGCAAGTGAAGCAGCTCTGGAAGTTGTGTTTCAATGATAGCGATGCGTTTATCGACCTTTATTTCCGGATGCGTTATTCCGATCGTATCAACAGCTATACAGAGCAAGACGGAAAAGTTGTGGCAGCTTTTCAGCGCGTACCCTACTGGATGAAGTTATTTAACCGGGTATTGCCTGTGGCTTACATCTCAGGAGCATGTACGCATCCCGGCTACCGGAAGCGTGGTATAATGCGCAACCTGTTGGCTGATGCCCATCGGCTGATGTTCAGTGAAGGAGTTATGGCAAGCATCCTGATTCCTGCCAACAAGGGGCTGGAGACTTATTATAACCGTAGCGGGTATGTTTCACGGCTTCAGCGTGAAGTCCTATTGCTTACGCTTGATAATTTGCAGCTTGCTAACGTAGCATCGGGGTTGGTTTTCAGGGATGTGTCCTTGTCGGATGATTTGCCTGAAGAAGTTTTTCCTTTTTTCAGCCGTGAGTTGGATGCCTGTTCTGCTGTCGTGTTACATACGTCGGAGGATTTTAAGGTGATACTTGCCGACTTGCAGTTGGCAGGCGGACAGCTTTGGACGGTTTATAACGGGGAAAGCCTTGTCGGGCTTGCTCTTTGCCTGAAAGAAAGAGACCGCCTTTGTGTGAAAGAAATCCTTTGTGCCGATGGAGAGACAAAGGCCGCGTTACTGCTGTTTTTGCTGCATCAGTACGAAGTAGAACAGATAGAATGCGTACGGTGTGCAACCCATACGGTACATCCTTTCGGTATGATACGCATTGTTCATGCTGAGGCTTTTCTAAGATGCTATGCACAGTATCATCCGGAGAAAGCATTCTGTATTAAACTGACCGACGATGAAATCTCCTCAAACTGCGGTTATTATACGGTTTCTGATGGCGTTTGCAGGCGCGGCTACCGGTTCGGGCAGTTGTACCGTCCATGCTCTGTCGGGGAACTTGCCGATTGGTTGCTTGCCGGTGACGAACCGTATATGAATCTGATGCTGGATTGATTATCTGTCGTCATCGTTGGTCAGCATACGTTCCAGCTCTTCTGCCGTCAGCTTCAGATGGAATTGCCCGTGATAGGCGATAGAGATACCGCCGGTTTCTTCCGAAACAATGATAGCCAGTGCGTCAGTTTCCTGTGATACACCCAGTGCCGCACGGTGTCTCAATCCGAGCTCTTTCGGAATATCCAAGTTGTGTGACACCGGAAGAATGCAGCCCGCTGCTTTGATACGTTTATTGCTGATAATCATGGCTCCGTCGTGCAGCGGACTGTTTTTAAAGAAAATATTTTCTATCAGGCGTTGGTTAATGTTCGCATCAATCACATCACCCGTCCGTACAATGTCGTCCAGCGGGAAATTCTTTTCAATGACAATCAGTGCGCCCACTTTTCCCTTACTCATGTTCAGACACGCCATGACGATAGGCATGATATCCTCTTTGCTGGTTTCTGTTTTTTTGTTTCCCCTCAAAAAGCGGAACCAACTGCTGCTGTGATGGCGCGAGCCCAGTGTGAGAAGGAACCGGCGTATCTCTTCCTGAAACAAAACGATGAGCGCAATGACTCCCACACTCACCAGTTTATCGAAGATAGAGCCTAACAGACGCATTTGCAATACTTGAGAAACAATGACCCAAATTACGATGAACACCAATATTCCGGTAAAGATATTGATAGAACCGGAAGATTTCATCAGCTTGTAAGTCTTGTACAGCAGGAAAGCTACCAGCAGGATGTCCAGTATATCTTTCAGCGTCAGGATGTGAATATCGAAAGGCATATCTTTTTTAGCGTTTAGTATTTATTCTTCAGGTTTTTTCATTGCGGTCATGATTCGGACGGCTTCCACGGCAGCTTTTACATCGTGTACACGCAAGATGTCCGCTCCTTTCATCAGTGCAATGGTGTTGATGATGCTTGTTCCGTTCAGGGCATCGTCCGGTGTTCCGCCAAGCAGTTTGTAAATCATTGATTTGCGCGATACGCCGACAAGGACGGGCAGTTCGAATATTTGCAGCTCTTCCATTTTGTCCAGCAGTTCGTAGTTATGCTCCAGCGTCTTGCCGAAACCGAATCCGGGGTCAAGAATGATATCTTTGGCGCCGAGGTCGCGCAGTTGCTGCACTTTTTGGGCAAAATAGAGCATGACCTCTTTGGTTACATTCTCGTAATGAGGAGCCTGCTGCATATTTTGCGGTGTACCCTGCATATGCATCATTACGTAAGGTACTCCCAAGCGGGCAACAGTAGGAAACATGTCGGCATCCATGTTTCCGCCGGCAATGTCGTTGATGATGGCTGCACCGTATTCTTCCACACACATGCGTGCTACGTCGGCACGGAATGTATCTACCGAAATAACCGCATCCGGCAACTCGCGGCGCACGACTTCCAGTCCCCGGCGCAGGCGTGCCATTTCTTCTTCGGCAGAAATATGTTCGGCGTTCTGGCGTGAAGAGTATGCCCCGATGTCGATTATGCTTCCTCCTTCTTCCGTTATCTGATGAGCTCGTGCGGCAATTTCCGCTTCCGTCTGTTTGCGGCTGTTTGCATAAAAAGAGTCCGGCGTTACGTTCAGTATTCCCATTACCTGCGGATACGACAAATCCATCAGCCGTCCGTTTACGTTTATATATTTAATAAATGTGTGTACCATTGGTTACGCATGATTGCTTGGCGTTGCAAATGTACGTACAATAATTTATTTTTCGTTCTTTCGGAAACGATTTTTCAGATTTGAGGCGTAAAACATAGTGTCTGAAACGAGCCTAAAACGCTACCGCTTGTGTTACCTTACGCAAGCGGATGAACAGGGCAACACAAGCGGTAGCGTTCATCGGTTTATCCGTTAGTGTTTGCGGGGGTGCAGGCACAAAGTAAAAACTTGTGTAGATTCGTGACCAATCAGACCTGTAAATCGGAAGATTTTCATTAAGTTTGCCCCCTGTTTAATTGAAATGAATCATGGAATTAACCGCTTTATATGAGTGCTTTTTGGCGTGCGGCGAGGTAACGACCGACAGTCGCCGCTGTCCGCAAGGTTCGATGTTCATCGCCTTGAAAGGAGCCAATTTCGATGGAAATGCATTTGCCGAAGATGCGTTGAAGCAGGGATGCCGTTATGCTGTGGTAGATGACTCCCGCTATGCCGGTACGGATAATCCGAATATTTTATATGTAAACGATTGCTTGTCGGCTTTACAAGGGTTGGCGAATATGCACCGGAAACGCCTGAACACGCGCATGATAGGCATTACGGGAACGAATGGAAAGACTACTACCAAAGAGCTTATCGCTGCGGTATTGTCGAAAAAATACAAGGTACTGTATACGCAGGGAAACCTGAATAACGCCATCGGTGTTCCGCTGACGCTGCTCCGCCTTACGCCCGGACATGAAATCGCGGTCATTGAGATGGGAGCCAGTCATCCGGGCGACATCAAGGAGTTGGTTGAAATAGCCGAACCGGATTACGGCATCATTACCAACGTGGGAAAAGCCCATCTGGAGGGATTCGGTTCTTTCGAGGGAGTAATCCGTACGAAAGGCGAGCTGTACGATTACTTGCGCACGAAGGACAATGCCACGGTATTTATTCAAAATGAAAATGCCTACTTAAACCAGATAGCCGGAGGGTTGAACTGTATACGTTACGGGCAAACACCGGGACTCTTTGTGAGCGGTGAGTTGGTATCGTGTTCGCCGTACCTGAATTTCCGTTGGACTGTGGGAGGAACGTCTTACGATGTAAATACACAGTTGATAGGTTCGTATAATTTAGACAACTTATTGGCGGCGGCAGCCATCGGCGTTTATTTCGGGGTAGAGCCTGCGCAAGTTTCCGAGGCGCTTGGGGATTATGTTCCGCATAATAACCGTTCGCAGCTTACGGTAACACCTCATAACCGCCTGATAGTAGACGCTTATAATGCCAATCCTACCAGCATGATGGCTGCGCTGGATAACTTCCGGCGGATAGAAGCTCCCCACAAGATGGCGATACTGGGGGCGATGAAGGAATTGGGAGACGCCAGCCGCGAAGAACACCAAAAGGTGGTAGATTACCTGTCCCGGTGCAACTTCGAGCGTGTTTGTCTGGTAGGAGAGGAGTTTGCTGACTTTACCCATCCGTTCGAACAATATAAAGATGTGAAAGAGGTTGAGGCTATGCTGTCGGAAACCAAGCCGGAACACCGCCTGATTCTGATAAAAGGCTCGAACAGCATGAAGCTCAGCCAACTGCAAGATTATCTGTAATACAGAGTAGATGAATCCCTCTACACAAAGCGCATTAGTATGAATCCATCCGAAGAAACCCTCCGTTTTATCCGTTTGCACCGCCGTGATGATGTCCGTGCTTTGGCACTTCAGGCAGCCAAGTACCCCGACGTGGACATGGCGGAAGCGGTAGTACAGATAGCCGGCATACAGATAGCCGAGAAAAAGATTCCGCAATGGGCACAGACCGAAGGCATTCTTTATCCGAAACATTTGTCGATGGAGCAGTGTTCGTCGGAGGTAACAGCCCGTTATAAAGCCTCGTTGGTGGAGGGAGACTCGTTCGCCGACCTTACGGCGGGATTCGGAGTAGACTGTTCGTTTATAGCCCGCCGCTTCCGTAGGGCGGATTACGTGGAGCGTCAGGAAACGCTTTGCCGCTTGGCTGCACACAATTTCCCGCTGTTGGGATTAAGCCACATCAACGTGCATTGTGCCGATGCGCTGACGTATCTGCAAGCAATGGCTCCGGTGGATTGCCTGTTTCTTGACCCGGCGCGCCGCGACAGCCACGGCGGGAAAACCGTTGCCATATCCGATTGCGAGCCGGACGTATCCCGACTCGAACCGCTGCTGGTTGAGAAAGGGCGCACGGTGATGATAAAACTTTCGCCCATGCTCGACATCGCTGCTGTGTTACGCGACTTGCGCTGTGTGCGGGAGATTCATATCATATCGGTGAATAACGAATGCAAAGAGTTGGTTGTTATTCTCCGTCGTGACTCAGACGTCTCGGAAAGCATTGGGAAAGAAATCATTATAAGTTGTGAACAGCTTGTTAATAACTCACCATCCCAACATTTCGACTTCACCTACGCCGAAGAACGCGAAGCGGTTTGCCCCATCGCTGATAAGGTAGGCGCGTATCTGTACGAACCCGGTGCGGCACTGCTGAAATCGGGAGCTTACCGCCTGCTGGCGGCACGTTACGGCGTAAGCAAGCTACATCTTAACAGCCACCTCTATACGTCGGACGAACCGGTAGCCTTTCCCGGCAGGGCATTTAAGGTAATGGCTGTATCCGGCTTCGGGAAGAAAGACCTGAAAGCATTGTTAAGCGGGGTGGAGAAAGCGAATCTCACCGTCCGTAACTTCCCGTCATCGGTTGCCGAGCTTCGGAAAAAACTCAAGCTGAAAGAGGGAGGAGACACCTATCTGTTTGCCACCACGCTTGCAAGCGGTGAGAAAGTTTTGATAAAGTGCCGAAAGGCTACCGTCTCCTGATTCGTTACATTGTCTAAAAATTATACATCGGGTGTCTATTTTTTAGACAGTCGGAGGTCGGCTTAATTTGTTACGTGTGCTGTATATCAGAATGTTATAAAAATGGCACGGCATTTGTATTCATACTTCGTGAGAATAAACACGAATGTTATGAATACAATCTTACGAAACCTGTTTTATACGCTGCGTCGTTTTCGGACGGCTTCCTGTCTGAATCTATTGGGACTGTCTGCCGCCTTTGCCGCTTTCGTAGTCATGATGATGAAGGTAGGCTATGAGCGAAGTTTCAATACCTGTTATCCCGAAGCCGACCGGATAGCGATTCTGGATATTAATATCGACGAAGAACCTTCGTATTTCGGTTGCGTACTTCCGCGAGGTTTCCTTGATTATGTCATCGGAAATACCCCCGGCATAGAGTGTGGAAGTATCTATGCCAAAGGTCTTTTTGACGTAGCTTTCTGTACCGATCCCGATAAATCAATTAGTAACAATTAATAGATACCATTATGATTAAAATTGAAAACCTCAGCAAAACCTTCCGTACTACGGAAGTAGAAACCATTGCGTTGAACAAAGTAAACCTCGAAGTACGCGAGAAAGAGTTTGTTGCCATTATGGGACCTTCGGGATGCGGCAAATCTACTTTACTGAATATCCTCGGACTGTTGGATAACCCTACCGAAGGAAACTATTACTTGGGCGATAAAGAAGTCGGACATTTGAAAGAAAAAGACCGCACCAACGTGAGAAAAGGTAACATCGGCTTCGTTTTTCAGAGTTTCAACCTGATAGACGAGTTGAATGTGTTTGAAAACATCGAGTTGCCGCTTACTTATCTCCACATCCCTGCCGAGGAGCGTAAGAAAAAGGTAAACGAAATCATGAAGCGCATGGGCATCAGCCACCGTGCGAAACACTATCCGCAGCAACTCTCCGGAGGACAGCAGCAGCGTGTTGCCATTGCCCGCGCCGTGGTGTCCGACCCGAAGATTATCCTTGCCGACGAGCCTACCGGTAACCTTGACTCGAAGAACGGACAAGAGGTAATGGAACTGCTTACCGAGTTGAACAAAGAGGGTACTACCATTGTAATGGTAACTCACAGCCAGCGCGACGCAGGCTTTGCCGGACGTATCATCAATCTGTTCGACGGACAAATCGTTTCGTCTATCGCCGAAATGTAAATATTTGATAAATAGTTGGTTGTTGAGGCTTAAATTCTATGGGAAGAACCGACCTGTTTAAGCCGAAGAACTTAATAACGCAACCGCTAAAAACACCAAACACTATGGGAAGAATTTTTAAGTCCCTTTTTAGGAGGGGAGAGGCGAACGGAATCAAGATATTCTGCTTGGGCGTGGGGCTCGCCATCGGGCTGACTTTGCTTGCCGAAGTTATCTTCGAACGCTCGTACGACGACTTCATTCCGCGATTGGAAGATACGTATCGGGTAGAGTCGAATTTTTTGGGGAAAGATAATGACGGTTGGCGCTCATACTCTCAAACTGCCGGAGCCATTGCGCCGGGTATCAAGAGCTACTGCCCGGAGGTGGAGGCTGCCACACGCTTTACGGACTTTATGTTCGGTGAGCCTTTCCGGTCGGAAGACAACAAGGTGGTTCAAGGTAACGCCCTCATGTGCGACAGTTCGTTTTTCGATGTATTTCCCCTGCCGATACTGATGGGCGAATCGCCCCGCACGGGATTGGAAAAGCCGGGAAACGTTTACATATCTAAAAAATTGCTCGACGTTTTGGGCGAAGGCATAATCGGGCACACCCTGAGCTGGCAAGAGAATCCGAAGGTGAAGTTTACCGTGGTGGGCGTGTTCGGCGACCTGCCCGAAAATTCCCATCTGCCCGATTTGAATATGGCAGTAGCCTTATCCTCTATCGGGTGGTACAGTTGGGACGGAAGAGATAACTGGATAGGAAATGACCGGTATAAGAGTTACGTCCGCCTTCGTTCAGGGACCAATCCGGAGCAGCTCAAGCCCAATATCAAGAAAATGATAGACGACCACGTGGGGGAAGAGCTGGAGCAAGCCGGTCTAAAGCTGGATTACACCCTTTATCCTGTGAAAAAAATATTTGTATCATCGGATTATAACCGGGTGATGAACATTGTTTTTCTTGCCTTTGCCGTGATTATGCTGTTGACGGCAATGTTGAATTACATCTTGCTTTCCATCTCCTCAATGGTAAACCGAGCCAAAACAGTGGCTACCTACCGCTGTTACGGAGCAGGGAGCAAAGATATTTACCGGATGATACTTGCCGAATCGTTTTTGCATGTGGGTATTCTCAGTCTCGCATTGGCTGTGTTGATCATATTCGGACTGCAAGATTTCTTGCAGGAACAGATAGGGCACAGCTTGCAGTCGCTTTTCCCGCCGCAAACAATTATAATCTGCATACTGGTTACGCTTGCGGTAGTGGTAGTTTGCGGGGTGATGCCGGGCTATCTTTATACACGCATCCCCGTAACGTATGCTTACCGGCGTTACACCGAAAGCAAACGGCACTGGAAGTTAGGCTTGCTTTTCGTGCAGTTCCTTCTTACCACGCTTTTCGTTAATCTGCTGGCGGTAATAGGTTTGCAATATCACACCCTGACGAACTACGACGCCGGTTTCGAGTATAAAAGTGTGGCAATGGTAGGCCTTTCCAATGTTCCGATGGCAGAACGGGAAAGATGCGTTCAGGAATTGCGCCGCCTGCCCAATGTCGTATCCCTGACGTGGGGATACCAGTCGCCTGCCGATAGGTGCAGTGGTAATAATGTTTACCTTCCTGATACGAAAGAACAGTTGATGAACGTGGCAGATATGTATGACGTGGGCGGCGACTACCACAAAACGTTCCAGATTCCCCTTGTGGAAGGAGAGGTTTTCACGCCCCATCTGCAAGACACGGTGACCCGTCAGGCGATGGTAAGCCGCCGGTTTGTGGAACGGATGAAAGCATTGGCAGGCTGGGAAGGGTCTGCGGTAGGGAAGTCATTCTTCTTGAGCGAACACGGCGGACCGCTGACCATCTGTGGCGTGTACGAAGAAATCCATCTCGGTTCGCAGATGACGGAACAACGCGACGAGCGTCCTACGGTAATGTTCTACGGAGACAAACCGATAGGAAGTCTGTTCATACGTTTCCGTCAGATGTCGCCCGAAGCCATGCAGGAAGCACAGGCAGTGGTAGACCGCACCATGACCAGTCAGGACAAGATAGTAACCAGCTTGGGCTTGGAAATGAACAGCCTGTACGTACAGTTGCTTCATGTGCGCAACAGTGTGCTCTTCGCCGGACTGTGTGTGCTGATTATCGCCCTCATCGGTTTGATGGCATATATCCGCGATGAAGTAACCCGCCGCCGTTCCGAAATAGCCATCCGTATCATTCACGGGGCATCGGTAGCCGACGTGCAACGGCTCTTTCTTACCGATTTGCTGAAAATAGCCCTGCCTGCCGTGGTAGTCGGTGCGCTGTTGGCATGGAAAGTGGGCGAAAACATCCTTCAGCTCTTTGCCGTAAAAATAGAGTTGTCGTGGTGGATTTTTACCGGCTGTACACTCATCGTACTGCTTATCGTGGTGATGCTTGCCGCCTTGTTGGTATTAAAAGCCGCCCGTGTCAATCCCACCGAAAACCTGAAAACCGAATGACCGGAACCGGTAACATCCTTACATAAATTACCACGCGCCTGTATTCCCCGGACGGATGCAGGCGCGTATCTTTTTATAAATGGTTGCCTTTTTTCAACTCTTTTTGCCGGCAAATAGAAATAAATCGTAACTTTGGCGAGATTTATAACAGAGACCATTATGAAACAGATTCTACTTATAGCCTGTATGTTATGCAGCCTGACGCTGTCCGCCCAAGATATAAAGTCATTGTTTATTGAGTTGCCCGACTCGCTTTCTCCGCTGCTGACCAAAGTCAACCGCGAAGATTTCGGCGATTTTCTTGCCAGCAACATGAAAGCAGAAGTGCGCAACCGTTTCGGCAAAACCTCTGAGATGATTACGATGACCGATGATTATCTGATGCTGAAAGTCAGCTCGGTGAGCACTGCCGAAATGAAACTGCTTCCCGTCAACGACTCAGTAAAGGTGATTTGTGTGGTGCGTACCTATACGGCTCCTGCCGCCGACAGTCAGATCGAATTTTACGATACCTCGTGGCAAGAACTTCCGCTGTCTGATTTTCTGACCTTGCCGGCAGAAGATACGTTCTACAAGCACCCCCAATCAGCCGTTCAAGCCGACTCGTTGAGAAATTTGCGGGCATCGGCAGACATGTATCTGTTGAAGGCAGAACTCTCGAAAGAAGAACCCGTATTGACATTTACCTATACTACCCCCGACTATATGGATGAAGAAACGGCAGGCAAACTGCGTGCATACCTTGTGGCTGCTCCCTTGCGCTACAAGTGGAAAGACGGAAAATTCGTCCCCTCTCTGTAAGCCCGGTTGGAAGTAATGGTTAAAAGAGGCAGATGAAAGTTTTTGTTGTACAGAAAGTTATGTTTAACAACATATATTTTCTGCATAAATACGCTTTTCTTATAAAAATAGTTAAGTAAATAATACGCTCTGCCGAAAAAAAATTATCTTTGGAACGCTTTTTGTAAATCTGAGTATCCTTTATAGAGGATAGTCTTAAAGTTGAACCGTATGAAACCGGAAACGGTCTCTTGAATAGAAGTAAAAAAGTAATGATTTTAAAATGTATTAGAACAGTTGCGGTGGCAGCCTTGGCGTTAGTCAGCACACATGTGGCAGGGCAAGACCTGTTGGCGCGTCAGGCTCCGGTAGACCGGAAATTGAAAGCAGTAGATTCTTTAGCATTGATTCGTCAGATAAAGGCCGAACAAGCCGTTTATCCGGCGTATAGTCTCTATCCGAATTGGAATAACGAACGTGTTCACGCTTACGGAAACACGGTAAACGTACCCGACAGCTTCCGTATTGATCTTACAGGCTTCTGTATGCCTACTACCCATACAAAGATAACATCCAAATGTGGTCCGCGCTGGCGGCGTATGCACAACGGTTTGGATATAAAAGTTTATATTGGAGATACTATCCGTGCTGCTTTCGACGGACGGGTGCGTATGGTGAAATACGAACGCCGCGGTTATGGAAAATACGTAGTAATCCGTCATGATAACGGTTTGGAAACCATCTACGGACACCTTTCCAAGCAAATCGTGAAAGAAGATGAATACGTAAAAGCAGGCGACCCCATCGGTTTGGGTGGAAACACCGGTCGTTCTACCGGCTCTCATTTACATTTCGAAACTCGTTTCTTGGGCGAAGTCATCAATCCGGAATTTATGTTCGACTTCCCGAATCAAGATATTGTAGCAGACAGCTATTTGTTTGTCCGTGGAGCCAATCGTTATGCTTACCAGCGCACACGTGCTTTGGCTGCTGTGAAATCAGGCAAATCAGGGGCGGCAGAAGCTGAAAAGGCAGCTATCCGTTACCACAAGATTCGCAAAGGCGATACATTGGGACGTATCTCGCGTATTTATCATGTATCAATCGACCGTTTGTGTAAGTTAAATGGTATCAGACGTACGACGACTCTCCGTATCGGACAGGTATTGAGATGTTCTTAATAAACATATATTAGATTTTAAGAGAGAGAATAGGGAATGTGCCGTTCGGCGTATTCCCTATTCTTTTTATATGTGTGTGCGGAGAAGGGAACAGACTCTTTTATTTTATCAGACGGTTCAGTGTTGAAGTAGGAGGAATGTTTCGTCCTGTTTCGGATGATACCTATTTTGTGCGGAATAGCAAAGCAATAAACGTTTGCCGGATTGGTTGCTGCCTTAATGAGATAATAATCTTATCCGAAGCATCTTCTGCCTCTATTGAAAGGAAGAAAAGAGTTGCCGGGCGGTAATCGAAGAGATAATAAAAGACCTCGAAAGCATGTGAGCCATGCCGACGAGGTCTTTTGATTTGTGCGACTTTAATTTATTGATATTGTTACCCTTCTACAATCCTTATGTGAGATTAATCCAAGCGGATGACAGGCGAGTAGATAGCTTGGTCGGAACCCGAAGGCCACAGGGCAATACGTCCGAAAAGCGTTCCACGATTCAGTGCCGTTTGAAACATCTGATGGTCGGTATAATCCCGTGTAGCGAACGTATAAGTTTTGCCACCGCCGGCATAATCCGCCATGTTTTCAGTTTCATCGTAGCGGTCTACGTTATGTTCTCCATCACTCAAAAATTGTGTGGTTCCTAACAGCAACATCACGCGGTCGATACCCGTTCCTGCAATTTTGTTTACGTCAAATGAGGCGTTTATCTGATTGCCGTTTCGTGTAATTTGTGCATTGTCTACCAGATAGTAGGGCACTACCTCCACATCTTGTACGGCTGTGCCTCGCAGGTTGATTTCGATGGTATCTCTTCCTTCCGAAGTCCACGGGCCGTTTCCGGCTTTCGTGATTAACTGATATTGACCGTCGAAGATGCAAATAGAAAACTCTCCGTTTTGGTTGACAAATACATCCACCGGGTCATGTTTTTCATATCCACGCTGATAAAGCTGAAGTCTCACAGCTTCATTGCCGCGTAATTGCAATGGTTCGCCTTGATAAACCACACGTCCTTTGATAAAAGATTCCGGCTCATCATAATTATCTTTCCGGCAACTTGTCAATACCAGCGTTGCCAAAATAAAAACCGAGCATATCTTAAATAATGTATTCATATTATTGTTCGTTTTTGAGTTAATTATTGGAACGGATTTTTCACCAGCTTCGGGTTGTTATTAATCCATCCGTTATTTATTTCTGCATAATACTGAGCGTCAGTGCAATGGTAAGGTTTCGGCCATAAGTCGAGTGTAGCCATGTTTTTTTCGATGAATACCCATTTGCCATCGTTCGGGTCGCCCGGTGCAACTACTTTATACGGCCATAATCCTAAGCGTTGAGCTGTTCTCGTATTCGGGTTTCCGTCCCAAATCTTGTCAGCTTCCATCCAGCGTTTCAGTTGCCACCAGCGTTGTCCTTCAAATGCAAATTCCACACGGTTTTCATGCATGATTTTTTCGTGGTCGATGCTTGTCAGCGGTTTTACTCCTGCGCGTGAACGTATATCATTGATATATTTCAGTGCGGTTTCATCATAGTTATCGCCACTCAGTTCCCAGCTGGCTTCGGCAGCAATCAGATAAGCCTCTGCGATGCGGAAGTGTACGTTCCACATATCAGAGCCTCGGCCGATGGTTCCGGCGGCAGGTGTAGCGTCAAGATATTTGCGGACATAGAATCCGGTACGGTTGATTTCACGTTCATTGCCGCCGAACGGACCATTGTTTGCCGTAATCAGGCGATGTTCTTCATCGTATGAGTTACGCGCTCCGGTTCGTTCCACCCATTTGCCGTTTTCCTTTCTCAACTGTCCGGCTTGCAGTTCGATGGTTTGTCCTCCGAAAGTAGCCCCCGGGAAGATGATAGAGCCGTTCAAACGCGGGTCACGTTCCATGAACAAATCAGTCGGATTGTCGAAGAATTTCGGGTTGTCTATCGTGCCGATGTCGAATCGTGCTCCTTTACCTCTTTCCTCTTCGCTTGCATCAATCGGTTCAAACGCCTCTACCAAGCCTAAGATTACCGACAGGCGGTCGCATCCGGTATCTTGTGCGATGCTCTTAGGCAGGTTGTTAGTGGTGAACTGATGTGTCTTTCCCGGTGCTACAAAGTCGAAACACCAGATAACTTCCGTATTTCCATCCTTCTGACATACGGCTTTATAGAAATTATCGGCATACGCTTGCGGGGTATTTTCGGTAGGATACATCAATTTATAAGGTCCTTTTTCAATTACTTCTTTTGCCGCAGCCAGTGCTGTTTGATAATATCCTTCAGCCTTTTCAGCAGGAATACCTACTTCACCTCCTTGCGTGCGTAATTGCGGATGAGCTTCAGGAGTGTTGTATCGAGCCAATGAAGCAGCAGTCAGTGCGGCGCGTGCTTCAAGCATTTTGGCTACCCAATAATTGGCACGTGCATTATGCGTGTTGGTTTCCGTAGTCAGCAACTTTCCGGCTTCTTGACATTCCGAAATAATGTAGTCGTACAGAGCTGTTTCAGTAGAACGTGGAATCTGCATGGTACTGATATCCATTCCCGGAGTATAGTCGAATATTTGGTCGCCAACGATGGGTACTCCTCCTAAACTTCTGCCCAAGCAAAAGTAAATCCATGCACGGATGTAACGCACCTCTCCGATGTAAGCCTCTTTCGTGGCATCATCAATTGCGGTAGAGGTTTTCACTCCCTCTAAGAACACATTCAGGTCGTGTATCAAATCGTAGCAATGGTCGTAGTCACACCATTTGTTACGGTCGAAATATTCTGTTTCATTTCTGTCGTAATAAATAGCCTCGTCGATGCTGGTCCAAGCATCCCAGTCTTCCACTTTTTGTCCCAGCATGGTTCGTCCGTAGAAGTTGGCTATTACAGATTTTATCAATGTCGGGTCCCCGTAAGTCTGGTCTTGGGTTAATATCGTGTCAGGCTTGGTATTCAAGAAGTCGCTACAACTGTTTAACGTCAGCATAGCAGCAGCCAGTGAAGCTGCGAATAAATATCTCTTTTTCATTGTTTACTTAAAATTTAAGATTTACACCAATATTAATGACTCGCATCGGCGGATAGTCCAAACCATTGTCGCTTGCACATTCCGGGTCCATGATACCTTTCAGGTTCGAAATCGTTAACAGGTTTGTTCCGGAGATATAAACACGCAGATTGCTGATTCCTGTGTGATTCAACCATGCTTGCGGCAGCGTATAGCCAAACTCAAGATTACGTAATTTGATGTATTTTACGTTGTGCATCCAGAATGTACTGGTATCGTAGGCACTTGTTTCGTCTGAATTTAAGCGCAGCATCGGGTATTTTCCGGGAATCAGTTCGCTGTTCGGGTCAAACGGGTCAGACAGATGCCATGCGTCTTTCAGCACTTCGCTCGGATTGTTACCGTCATTTTGGAACGGGCGTGCAGTTTCATAACGTTGAATCCATGAAGTCATGCCGGAGCCTGTCCAGTCCATAGCCAAGTCGAATCCTTTCCATGCAGCAGAGAGGTTGATACCGAAGTTAATGGTCGGTGTGCTGTCTACACGATAACCGATGGGGCGTTCGTCCAAACCATTGATGACACCATCGTTATTCTGGTCTTTATACATGATATCTCCCGGAACAACCGTGCGGTTACCTTTGCGGTCATTGTCAATCGGGTAGGTAGCGATTTGTTCCCAACTTTCAAATCTTCCTACGGCTTCATATCCCCAGTTGATGTAGCCCATACGATGCCATATACTGTTTCGGTATTCATCCCATGAATTGCTGAAACGCGGTTTGTATTGTTCCCAGTCGTAGAAACGAGAGTAAGTCATGTTGGCTCCCACGCTGTAATGGAAGTCGTTGTAATTATCAGTGTAATTAATTGAAGCGTCAAAACCTTTGTGCATATCCGACCGCAGGTTTTCTTTAGGCAAGTCAATACCTGTTTCGTTAGGTATCAGTACGTCATAACGAGATTCGGAAATACCTTCACGCAGACGGCGGAAATAATCGACTTGCAGGTTCAAGCGGTTGTTTAAGAATCCCATGTCGACTCCGACGTCCAGTATCTTGGCTGTCATCCATGAAAGAACCTGATTAGGCAAACCGCGTGTAGCTGAACCAACAATCCAGTTACCGTCGAGTACAGCACCTCCATTATTATAGGTATATCCCGACAAGAAATCAAAAGCAGCATAATCGGCTACGTTGTCATCTCCTACTTCGCCGTATGAGCCACGGAGTTTCAGGTTGCTGATTATCTGACCTATTTTGTTTTCTTTCCAGAAGTTTTCTTCCGAGATTCTCCATCCGATAGATGCCGACGGGAAGAATCCCCAACGGTGTCCCGGGCGGAATTTCCAAGAACCGTCCCAACGTCCGATTAATTCTACCAGATATTTGTCTGCATAGTTATAGTTGATACGTCCGAGGTATCCCATACGTGCTTCGGTGCGGTCTCCGTCATCGTTGAATTCTACGATTTCTTTCAGGCGGATTAAGTCCATGGCATTGGATACCGGAGTAGAGTGAATCCACATTTTGGGGCGTTTGCGTTGGCTGGCTTCAAAGCTGGCTACGGCTGTAATCGAGTGTTTTCCGAATTTGCGGTCGTAGTTTAACTGGAAGTTACCAATCTGGTCTTCCACTTTTTCCCGATTACGTTCTCTGTACGGATTGGTCATTGCGTCTGTAACGTAATAAGAGTCGGTGCCCGGGTCGTATGCATACAAGTTAAATGTATATTCCTGATTGTCTAACTCATTGTATGCGTAATAATATCCTACCAATCCTTTAAACTTTAATCCTTTCAGAATTTCATATTCGGCAGTGGCGTTCAGTTGGATAACGCGCCATACGTCTGATACCTTACCCGAAGTATTGTAATTCAGGATGGCGAAGTTGGTTTCCGGCTGGTCGGACACTTTTTGCGGATAATTCGGGTTATCGTTTGCATAAGGCCGTTTGGTTGGCTGGTTTTTCAAAGTGGCGAAACGCGGCAACCAATAGTCGTCTGTTCCCGGAACACCCGGATGCCGGCGGTCTTCGATACGTCCGTTAACGGTAGCACCTACCTTCAAACGCTCGTTCACATTCATTTCGATGCTCATCTGCGCGTTGGTACGGCGGAAACTGCCGTAGTTGTGAACCGTGGCATCTTGGTTGATGTGAGAAATGGCAACATAATAATTGGCTTTGTCTGTACCTCCTGAGAAGTTCGTGTTGATATAGAATTGAGGAGCGGTAACCCAAATGTAATCTCCCCAGTCCCAGCCTTGATACTGCGGGTCTGCTCCCGCCATCCACTTGTCGTATTCTTCTTTATTGTAACGGCGGTCACCTCCCGTACGTCCGGAGAAAGTTTCGGCAGTGGCATAAGCATGTACGTAGTCTTTCACATTGGCAGGGTCAACGAATTTTGAGTTTTTCTGCCATCCGTAATAAGCGTTAATCGAAACCGTGTTTTTCGTGTTTCGCGCACCTTTTTTAGTAGTTACCACTACCACACCGTTTGCGGCACGCAAACCATACAGGGCAGCCGAAGCGTCTTTCAGGATAGATATTGACTCAATATCGTTGAAGTCCATGTTGTTAAACTGTCCTTCATCACTCACAACTCCGTCGATAACGAATAGCGGTGTACCCATGTTTCGGATTTGCAGGGCGGTAGTAGAACCCGGCGCTCCGCTTTGTTGACGTGTGTTCAATCCGGCTATTTTACCAACCAAAGCACCACTGGCGGTTACGGCAGCCGAACGTTCGATATCGCTCGATTTGACAGAAGATACGGCTCCGGTCAGCGTTGCTTTTTTTTGCGACATACCGAAACCCGTTACAACAACCTCGTTTAACACCTCTGTTGCTTCTCTCAGTGTGACTTGGATAGAACCGGAATTACCGATTTTCACAGTTTGTGTTGTGTAACCGATATATGAAATCTCCAGCTCTTCGCCTTTAGCTACGTTGATTTCAAATCGTCCGTCCATGTCTGTGATGGTTCCTGTGCTACTTCCACTGAGCCGGACTGTTGCCCCGATAACGGGTTCGCCGTTTTCGTCTACAACGATACCTTTGATTGGCCGTTGTTGCTGTGTCGATTCAACAGAGGCGTCAGGCATTAACAGAGAGTTGGTTCCCCATGTGTAGCTATATCCGCTGGGAAGCAGGGAAAATGCGGCTGCACATAAAGGGACACGCCACAAGTTGCTACGGGTCAAGAAGCAAATTTTTTCTTCTTTTTTGCTCATAGTGACTAAATTTAGAAATGGTTAATTAAAAAAGTTCATGGTATTTCTCAGATTTACCGATTGCAAATAACGGTGATTTTTGCTCTTCGGAAGATGAAAAGCTATTCAATAAACAGAAAACGTGTATATTATAATAGTGCGTTGGACTACAGTGTTTTATGTATTATGTGTTGGTCTGATTTTTTTGTTTTATGGTTGCTGATTGTTGCTGTTTTTCTGTTATTTGTTTAAGAAGTGTCGGCATAAGAAGAAAGACTGTTATTTACGGAGTCAAAAACTCTTCGGGTAGAATTGGATAAAACATCCGCATGTTTTGCCTGACGCATACGGATGCGTTCCTATGCGCAACCGCATGTGTTCGAGCGTATGGTTTTACAGATACATTTCGCATGAAACAGCCCGTTTGAACAGCTATTTTTCCGGTTAAAACTTTACAGTAAAAAGAATATTCATTACTTTTGAAATCTTGAAACAAAGCATCATTATATTCATGCAATTTTTATTTTTGAAAAAAAAGGTTGACCCATGCAAACGCATGAGGCGGGAGATGAAATGCCTTCTTTTATGGTTTGCCGTGTGGGGAGTATGTCTTTCCGCAAAGGCTTCTGGCTCATTAATGTTCAGTACATATACGGTAGAAGACGGGTTGTCGCATAACACCGTGTTATGTGCCTTGCAGGATAGCTATGGCTTTATCTGGCTGGGTACAAGTAATGGATTGAACTGTTTTGACGGCAGGAAGAATATCATATACCGCAGTTCGTCGCAAGACGAAAACCGGTCGCTCGGAAATAACTTTGTTCGTTCGCTTTACGAAGACAGCCAAAAGCGTATCTGGGTAGGTACAGACTGTGGCATTTATATTTATGAGCGTAATCGGGATGCTTTTGTTCTGTTCGATGTTACTACCGAGTTCGGCGTGTTTATCAGTAGTGAAGTAAGCCGGATAGTGCAGTTGGCCGACGGTATGATAGGTATAGCTACGTTAGGGCAAGGACTGTTTTTTTATGACCCGCAGAAAAACGTTTTAACGCAGAACAATATGTATTCTTCGTTCGTATGGGACATCTGTGTGGGGCAAAAAGGAGAAATATACTGTTCTTCATTGCAAGATGATATTCTTTGTTTCGACCGTCATGGAGCATATCAGCGAACTTATCACTTATCATCTTCGGATGTAGATTGGAACAAGTCGAACCATAAGGCCAATTGCATTCAGCTTGTGGATAGTACGCTGTGGATAGGAACAAACAGCAAGTCTTTGTTCAGTATCAATGTAGGTACGGGAGAAACAAACCATTATGAAATAGGAGCAGACCAGTTCCGGATTATCCAATGTTTGAAACCGTGGAGGCAAAAAAAATTGTTGGTAGGAACAGATAACGGACTGTATAGTTTCGACCGCATGACAAAAACGCTGGTTCCGATAGATAACTCGGTGGGCGACTCTTCCGGTAACGACCGGAGCATCAATGCGCTGATGGAAGACGCCGAAAACGGCATTTGGGTACTGACTAACATGCAAGGAGTAAGCTATCTGTCGGCACGTGCCAAGCCCTTCCGCCGTTTTGTGTTACCCGAAAGCGGTGTGGTAAATACGTTTTGCGAAGATGAATCCAACGGGAATATCTGGATAGGTACTCGTAACGGGCTGTACCGATATGATAAGGCCACTCGGAAGGTCGATAAATATCCTTTGGAAGAAGACGGCAAATCGCCTTACGATATCCGTGCCTTGTTTTTGGATAAAGGTAAATTGTGGATAGGAACATTTGCCAACGGGTTAAAAATCTTAGATTTGTCGACGAGGCGTGTAAAAAGTTATAATCACTCTTATACTACTCCGAACACGATATGTAGCGATGATGTGCAAACGATTTACGGCTGTCGTAACGGGCGGATTTATGTAGGGACAAGTTGGGGGCTTTGTTATTATAATCCCGAAGAAGACAACTTCCATACAGAAACAACCATTGGAGTCATGATATCCATTACGGATATATTGGAAGACGGGCATAACAACATTTGGATTTCGACGGCAAACAGCGGGGTTTTTCTATGTAATCAGACAGATAATTATTGGCGTCATTATGAACATAAGCGTAACGACAAGAAAAGCATCAGCCATAATTCCGTCATCACGTTGTTTGAAGACAGCAACGGCGTAATGTGGTTTGGGACAAACGGAAACGGGCTGTGCTATTTTGACGAACGCCAGAGATGTTTTGTCAATTTGAGTGAAAACAATTCATGGGTTTCCAGTCAGGTTATTTATTCGATAGAGCAAGACCAGTCGGGAGCATTCTGGCTGTCGACGAATGTGGGTATTGTGAAATTAAACCCCATGTCATCCGAAAAATACCAGCGTTTTACCGAGTCAGACGGTTTGTTGAGTAATCCGTTCCGTGAAAGAGCTTCTTTTAAGGCAGAAGACGGTACGATTTACTTGGGAGGGATGAATGGGTTTAACGCCTTCCGTCCTTCGTTCTTTCCTTCAAATGCCTACGTTCCTCCCGTATACATCACGGATATAACTTTGATGCGTGTCGATAAAAGAGAAGATGTACGTAAGTTGTTGCATCTTGACAAACCCTTCTATCAGGCCAAAGAAGTAAAGATACCTTATACCTATAATAGCTTTACGGTGTATTTTGCTGCACTTAGTTACCAAGACCCCCGTAAGAATCATTATTCTTATAAGTTGGAAGGGGTAGACAAGGAATGGTTTAACGATTTGGAGAATAACTATGTTTCGTATAACAATCTGGCTCCGGGCAAATATCACCTACTTGTGCGTGGTTCGAACAATGACTTGAAATGGAATAATGATGTAGCTGATTTATGGATTATTGTTACGCCTCCGTGGTGGCTGTCAGGCTGGGCGTATCTTGTGTATTGTTTGCTTGCGGTTTGTTTTCTTGCGTATGCACTGTGGCGCAGAGACCGTCATCTGAAGAACAAATACCGCAAACGGATGGAAAATTATCAGATAGAGAAAGAAAAAGAATTGTATAAATCTAAAATCAATTTCTTTATCAATTTGGTGCACGAAATACGTACACCTCTTAGCCTGATTAAATTACCGCTTGAAAGTTTGCTCGTTACCGACCGGAGCAAAGAAGATAGCAAATATCTTTCGGTAATAGATAAGAATGTAAATTACCTGTTGGGAGTGACCAATGAGTTGCTGGATTTCCAGAAAATGGAGGCAGGCGTAGTACGGCTTCATCTGAAGAACTGCGATATTGTAGAGCTATTGCAAGATATTTATAACCAATTTATCGGTTCGGCTGAACTGAAGAGTCTTGTTCTGACGTTGGATGTTCCGGAAACCTCCCGGATAGAGGCGGTGATTGATGCTGATAAAGTCAGCAAGATTGTGGTAAACTTGGTTAGCAATGCCATGAAGTATGCCCATACCCGAATAGATATTAGGTTGAAACAACTCAATGAACAGTTTGATATTCGGGTAGAAGATGATGGAGACGGGATTCCTTTCGATGAAAAAGAAAAAGTTTTTCAGGCTTTTTATCAGGTAGATAATCCCAAAGCGATGTTAGGGACAGGTATCGGTCTGGCGTACTCTCGCTCGTTGGCGGAAAACTGCGGGGGAAGTTTGAGGGCAGAAGACAATTCTTACGGTGGAGCATCTTTTATTCTGACGCTTCCCCTTCACGCCCGTGAGTCGGATATAGAAGAACAGATTATCGTATCGGATATGGATGAAAAGGTGGAATCGCCGGTGAAAACTGAAGAGGACGACCCGCTTTTGCAACAAAAATATACCGTGCTGTTGGTTGAAGATAACGTAGAACTGTTAGACATGGAGTATACAAGGCTTGCCAAATGGTTTAAGGTGGTAAAAGCAACGAACGGACTGCAAGCCTTGAAAGTTTTAGAAACGACTGCCGTTGACGTAGTGGTGAGCGACGTGATGATGCCTAAAATGAACGGACTGGAGCTTTGTAACAAAATAAAATCGGATATTGATTACTCTCACATCCCCGTTATACTGCTTACGGCAAAAACCTTACCCGAATCGAAAGCCGAAGGATTCAGGTACGGAGCGGATGCTTACGTGGAAAAACCGTTTACTATCGTTCAGTTGAAGATGCAGATACGAAATATCTTGAAGTTAAGGATGGTTTTCCATCAGCGTATGCAAGAGCTGAACAGTCATAACCTGCCCGAAGGACAAGAAGAAATAAGCATTACGCCTCGCGACCGCGAATTTCTTACAAAAATGCAGCAGGCGATTGAAGCGCAACTGGCTGACGAGAATTTTTCGATAGACATCTTGGCGGCAGATATGAACATGAGCCGTTCTAATTTCTACCGTAAACTTAAAGCCTTGACCGGAATGTCTCCCAATGATTATCTGAAACTTTGCCGGTTGAACAGGGCTGCTGTATTGTTGAAGGAGGGATGCCGCATTACGGAGGTATGTGAGCAGACGGGTTTCAGTTCGTCATCTTATTTTGCCAAATGCTTTAGGGCGCAATTCGGCGTATTACCGAAAGATTACGTAACTCATCTCTCGCAAGAGAAATAAGAAATTCTTCCGAAAAAAACGCTACCGTTAGTGTTACTTGTTTCATGCGGTTAAGTTACCCGGTTCTACCCATAGGACTTGCCTGTCCTATGGGTAGAATTTTTTTATGCCCGGATAAAGTTCAAACAACCCTTTTATGCGGATAAGTTTTCATTTCTATCCGAAGGAATTTTCGACTGTTTTTCGGATGGAAATTTTTCGTATTTATTTCTGTAAGGAAACCGGACGGACTCCCTCGTGGGTGATTTTTACGGGTTTGATGTAGCCATTGGGGTCGAACTCCAATTTATCAATGCAAACCTGACGTTCGTTTATCCCCGTGTGACCTAACGGACGGCGATGGTAAATAATGTAATACTCATCTTTTCCCGGTATCTGGATAACCGAATGATGTCCTGCTCCGGTAGCTACCTGCGGGTCTTGCTGTAAAATTTTTCCGATACGTTTAAACGGTCCGAACGGCGAGTCGGCTATGGCATAAGCTACACAATAATCCGGGCCTCCCCATCCGCCTTCCGACCACATGAAGTAATACTTTCCGTTTCGTTTCAGCATGAAGGGGCCTTCTACGTAATTTTCGGGAGTAACTTCTTTGTAGTACGTTCCGTCGCCGAACGGCTCCAAAGCCAAAAGGTCGCTTCGTAATTTCACCATGTTACAGTGTCTCCATCCCCCGTAGTACATATAATACTGTCCGTCGTCATCGCGGAACACAAACTGGTCTATCGGCTGTGCTTTATTTATGATTTTCGAGATGAGCGGTTTTCCTAAAGCGTCTTTATACGGACCTTCCGGACGGTCGGCAACAGCCACTCCGATACCTCCCCACTGCTCATCGTTCTGAATATCGTTTCCGCCGAAGAACAGGTAATATTTCCCGTTGGCATGAATTACCGATGGCGCCCACAAAGCATATTTTACCCACGGAACATTTTTGATGGATAACACCTCCGGATGTTTGGTCCAATGAACGAGGTCGGTCGATGAAAAAGCATCGAAATGCGTTTGTAAGTTATATTCTTGATTGATGGCTTCGGTTTTTCGCTCCAAATCTTTTTTATAAGTAAGGGTGTCTTCTCCGTAAAGCTGAGAAAGCGTCGGGAAAATCCAGTATGTATCGCCGTAAACGATGGCTTCAGGGTCTGCATACCATCCGGGAATTATCGGATTTCCACTTTGCCGGTTTTGCTGTGACCGGCAGTGGGCGGCAGGAATACACAGTATGGCTCCTGCCATGATTAGATGTTTGATATTCATAACGTACAAATAGAGTTACAATTCGCTGATTTCTGCAAATAATTCAACCATGCAAGCGTTTTCCAGCAAACTTTTAAATTGGTTTGACTTATTTCCCGACCAGTCGTTGCTGAACAAGCCGTTGCTGTCGCGCGTCCATCTCCAAGCAAAATCGGCGTTATCTATCATCGCTTTGATGTAAGTCGGGTTATGGTCGGTTTGATAAAGAGCCTTTAAACCTCTGAACAAGATAACATTAAACCACGGACTGTCGGGATAGAATCTCATTTCTCCTTTCGGCGTTTGCTGCAAGCGGCAGAAATACTCGTAAGCCCCTTTAGCCGTTTGCTGCGCATCCTGTAAGTAAGCCTCCTTGCCTGTAATCTGGTAAAGCAGTACGCCTGCCTGAATCATTTGCCCACTGTTGTAAGTATATTTGGCATAGCCTATTTGACCTTCTAAGTTGATATTGTCCCAATAAACAAAATCCTCAGGGTCGCGCAGGTTTGTCTTGGTCCACTCGTAGGTTTCTTCAGCCTGTTTCAAATACTTTTCATCTTTTGTGAGCTTATATAACTTCAGACACAGAACCGTAGCCGGAGCATTTGAACAAGTATTTTTGGAGGTACGTTTCTGTTCACACCAATAGATTCCTCCACCCAGTTCGTCCGACCATCCAGAGTAAATATACCGATGCAGGGCGATAGCCTTGTCAAGATATTCTTGTTTGCCGGTAGCTTCGTAGTAATCGCAACAGTCTAAAGCTATCCAGTCGTTGTCATCGTAATATCGGTCATTTTTCCCTGCAAAGGTGGGGTATGATTGGTAACACGCCGGTTTCCGGGTATTGTCCCAGTACAAATCAAGTCCCGGCTTGATTTGTTTATCCATAAGCTCCTTGTATTTGTCTGCTTTGGATATTTTGTACATGGAGACACAGCCCGAAACCATTGCCGAATACGGCCAAAGGAAAGATACTTCTTGCTGAGTAAGATTAGCATCGCTGTTGGCAGTATAAGTAATCTGTTGCTTGGGGTTACGAGGATAAGTTTCCATCAGCAATCCGTATTTCGGAACCTGATATAAAGTTAATATCGTGTTCAGTAACGAATCTGCCCGCTGAAAGAAAAGATTACCTCCATACTGCCTTGCCGACAAGAGCAAGGGCAGTATGGTGAATAAGAAACAAAAAGATGCCTTTTTCATGATTATTTCAGGTTAGTGTGCGAAGAAGGAATCAGTTCGAAGATTGCCTTAATCCGTTTCATATCTAATTTGGGAGTACGGTTGTAATAATAAATACCGTTCTTTTCCTGTTCCACGTCAGTGAGTTGCGTGTAACAGAATCCCATAACGTGTTTAGCGTCTTTCAAGGCTTTTACCTGACTTTCCAAGCGAGTGTAGAACTCTTCGGGAGTTTGAGGTATGTTTCCATAGCCCCAAGAATTTTTGCGCTCTTCGGCCGACATCCATCCGATGCCTCCGAATTCGTCTACCATATAAGGTTGTCCTTCGTACACGGCCAAGAATTTTTTGTCGCGGCTGTTTCGGTAAGGTTCTTTTCCTTCTTTAAACTCCAGTTGTTCTGCCAGTTTGCTTCCATCATGTTCATAATTATGTACACTCCAGATATCGGTCAGTATATGGTCGTCTCCGCTGGCATCGTTGATGGGACGGGTGGGGTCGATTGACTTCGTTATATGATAAATGTCGCGTATCAGTCGCGGATAAACTCCTTCACGGCTTCCCCAAGTTTCATTAAAAGGAGTCCAAGTAACCAGCGACGGATGGTTCCGGTCTCTCGCTACCACTTCCGTCCATTCGCCGATGTAATTGCGCACCGCCAGTTCGTCATTGATATCCATCACCCAGCTTGCACTCTCTCCCCATGTAAGATAACCCAATTTGTCAGCCCAATAATAATAACGTTCTTCGAAAACTTTCTGGTGGAGTCTTGCCCCGTTAAATCCGGCTTCCTTTCCCAGTACGATGTCGTTTTTCAAAGCCTCGTCTGAAGGAGCTGTCCATACTCCGTCGGGATAATATCCTTGATCGAGTACCAAACGTTGGAAATAAGGCTCGTTGTTCAGATAAAAGATGCCATCGGCAGTATGTACTTTGCGCATACCCGCATACGATTTCACCTCATCAATGATGTTTCCCTGCTGGTCTTTTACCTGATAAACCAAGTCGTATAAGAACGGATTCTCAGGACTCCATAACTTCATATTCTTGACAGGAAGTATGATGGTACTGCTGTTTGAGCAGGTAACGCTTTTTTTTGCTACTGTCTTATTGCCGTCTTTTAGCACGATTTCTAGCGTATTGTTAGACTCTTGATAAAATTCCGGAGTAATAATCAGTTGTTTTTGGTCAATGTCGGGGCGTACTACCGCTGTTTTTAATCCTTTCTTGTCAACAGCTTCCATCCAAACCGTTTGCCAGATACCGGTAACGCGGGTGTAGGAGCATCCTCCCGAATAAAAGTTGGTACATTGTTTCCCGCCGGTCTGTTTACCCGAACGCAGGTCATCTTTTACCTGAAGCACCAAGTTATGTGTTTGTCCGCTTTTCACGAATCGGGTGATATCTGCCGAGAATGAAGACGAACCGCCCCAATGCGACTGTACAAACTCTCCGTCGATATAAATTTCAGTATAATAGTCTACCGCTCCAAAGTTAAGCAATATCTTTTTCCCACTCCAGTCGGCAGGGATTGACAGTTTGCGCTGATACCACAGACAGTTGATAAAATCGGTATGCGCTACTCCCGACAGTTTGCTTTCCGGACAAAACGGAACAGTAATTTGCTGGCTCAGTTGTTCGGCCTTTTGTAGCGAGCGGTCTTTACCCGATTCTCCGAAATCGAACTCAAAGTTCCATGTCCCGTTTAAGTTTACCCATTGGCTGCGTTCGAATTGCGGACGTGGATATTCAGGACGCGGCTGCGGATTGGCAAATCCGTTCAAGCAAATTAATGCGAATAAAGTTGTTAATAGTTTCTTCATGATAGAATTGTAATAATAAATAGGTTAATGAATTATTCGTAAGTGTTAGGGAACGCGCTGATTCGGAGTCGGGCAGCTCCCATCGGTATTAAGGTGATTTCTTCTTTTTCCCTTTTGGGAGCATCGGCTTCGGGCAGTTCATGGCAAAGTCCGTATTGGTCTACCTTCCAGCTTGGAATCTGTCGTCCTACGGTTTTGATTTCAAGAGGAACGTTTTCCTGCGTGAAGGGGAAATTGTCGGCAGGCCATTGTTTTTTGATTACTTTGAAATCTTTCAGCGCATTGTCTTTGTTTAATATCAATGAGTAATTCCACGGCGAGTCGGGATAGATTTCATACGTAGGCCATTGGCTTGCATCGGCATCTTTTTGCCATTGTGAGTCGCCGATTGCAGTTTCTTTACTGTCGCTCTTTACATATTTCTCTCGTATTTTTAACGACATGGTGAGCGGTCCATAGTTTACGCTTACGCTGTTCTTGTTTACTTGCCATGTACGCAAACTGAGTTGCATGGGTAACGTCAGTTCCACTTTATCGTCGTTTTTCCAAGTGCGGCGGATACAAGCATATTGTCCGCTGGTAACAGGAGTCGTAACTTTCTGTCCGTTGATATGGATTTGTGCTTGGTTTGCCCAAGTAGGAATACGCAAGTAAAGCGGGAATTCCACTTCCTTGTCTGTTTGAACAGTCAACCGGATGACTTCATCAAACGGATAGTTCGTTTCTTCATGAATAGCGATTTGCTGTCCGTCTCCTACTTTCATGGTCGCTTTGCAAGAAGCATACAGAGCTAAAGCTGCTCCGTTATCGGGAGTAGCCAATACCAGATGCTCGGTATAGTAAGGCCATCCTTGTGCATGGTTATGTTGGCAGCAGCGGCTGCTGAAAGGGTTCATGGCAAGGAAAGGTCCGGAGTTATCAATGCCCGGATGATGGTTTTTCGAATCGCTTATCACATGATTCGGGCAGGTGATGTAACGCAACGCCTTAAAATCAGGCATGGTTGCTGCCGGATAAGTATTGAATGCTACATCTTCACAATGTTCAGCCCAAAAAGGATCACCCGTCATGCGGAGCATGATTTCATCCGAAGCCATTTGTTCCACCATTCCGCAAGTTTCTACGCCCTGCCGGGGGTCGATATAGCCCATGCGACAATTTTCATCAGAGCCGAACATACCTCCCGGCACTTGTCCGAACGTGCGTCTGATCAGATGATGTACATTGTATGAAGCAGCTAATAAAGCAGAATCTTTATCAAGCATGTAGTAAGTGGCGGGTTCGCGGAAACATTGCGCAACGTTCACGTTATGCCAGTTGGGTAACGTAGAAGGTCTTGTCCAATCGGCAGTGTTGCGATGTATCTTCTCAGCTAACTCTAACAAGAAAGATTCACCGGTTTTATTGTATAACCAATATACGCTAAGCAAATTATCTCCACCGCGGCTATTTTCCCAGTAATCCTCTAAAAATTTATCGTCAGGCAAACTTAACTCCCATTTGAAGAAATTGGTCATTAAAGTTAGCACGCGCGAATCGTTGGTATATTCATAATAAGATTGCAGACACCATAACATAATCATTTGCGCCCAGAGTTCAGGCTTATCGCCTTTCATGTTTATCGGACCAAACGATCCGTCGGGACGCTGGCTGTTTATGGCTGCTTCAATCCATGTTTTAGCTTCGTTTATCATGTTCTCATCGCCTAAGATGTAAGCCAGATTTCCGTAGCCTTTCAACCAATACGGAACTTCTTCCCATCCATGATCGCCTCCATTGGTGAGCCAAGCATTATTTTCCTTTTCCAGCCATGCACTGATTTCGTTTAAGTGACCGGTCAGTCCGTCTCGTTGCAGTTCCAAATACTTTCTTAACCATCCTTCCGGCTTGATACTTCCTACCGGAAGTTTTAAGAAATGCGACGGTTGCAGTGGAGAACGATTATTCGCATAGTTTGGATTCTGTTCCATTCTGTCTGGTCGGTCTGTCATGGTTACACTAAACTCTGTAGATGTATGGTTACATGAACAACACATTGACAGTGCCGCACAAAACAGCATTCCTTTTACTTTACTGATGTTTTTCATGATAATATGTTTTTTTGATGTTTTAATCTACATACAAAGGTTGCCATTTATTTTTTCTTTTGTGGATAGGTTTTGTCAAATAAAAGATAAAAACTGACCATTTCTTCTTGAATTGTTGGTTGAAATGTATAATTTTGGCTGCATGTTACATACCCAATGAAATATTGTTATGAAATTAGTTTGTTACGTGCCTTTGTTTATTCTTATGTGTATGATGGGTGCCTGTCGGAATAATCCGAATGCCGAAAGCGGCAAAACGGTGTCAACCTTTACCAATCCTTTGTTTGGTACAGGAAGTTCTCCCAGTGCTGTTTTTTATAAAGGGAAATATTATTATACGCATGAAACCAACGATATGATTTGGGTGTGGGAGACAGAAGATATTACAGATATGCAACATGCTATTTATAAAGAAGTGTGGCGTTCTGCCGACCCTAACAATAAATATAATTTGTGGGCGCCGGAGATTCATCGGATAAATGACAAATGGTACATCTATTATGCTGCCGATAATGGCAATACGGATAATCATCAGATTTATGTATTAGAGAATGAGGCTGCCACTCCATTGGAAGGAACATTTAAACTGAAAGGAGCGATTATGACGAATCCGGATTGGAATTGGGGGATTCATGCTTCAACTTTTGTTCATAAAGGAGTTCAATACTTGATTTGGTCGGGGTGGCCTCAAAGACGTATCATGGAAGAAACCCAATGCATTTATATCGCTCGGATGAAAAATCCGTGGACACTGGATACCAAGCGGGTTATGTTGTCGAAGCCGGAATATAGTTGGGAACGACAGTGGGTGAATCCCGACGGAAGCCGTACGGCTTATCCGATTTATGTAAACGAGGCTCCTCAGTTGTTTCATTCGCGCGACGGACAAAAGCTGATATTATACTATTCGGCAAGCGGATGTTGGTCTCCCTATTATTGCATAGGGATGCTCACTGCCGATACCGATGCTGATTTGTTGAACCCGGATTCTTGGCATAAAGACGATAAACCGGTATTTTCGCAGTCGCCTCAAGATAGTGTATTCAGTCCGGGAAGCCTTTCGTTTGTTCCTTCTCCCGATGGGAAAGAATGGTATGTACTGTATCATGCCCGTGCAATACCCAACGGCATAACCGGTGATAATGAGTCGAGAAGCATACGTATGCAAAAAATAGAATGGGATAAAAACGGGATGCCCGTATTTGGGAAGCCTGTAAAATTAGGAGTTCCCTTGCCTAAACCTTCCGGATTATAATTTTAGCTGGTAAAAATGTCATCTTTACCCCGACAGCCTGAGGCGGTGTTATGGGTAGAAAAAGGGAATCTGTTGGTTCGAAATTGAGATTGTTATCCGATAAAATAAGTCGTCGTCTGATAAAAGATGCCGACTTATTTTTTGCAATGGAACAAACCGGAGGCAACAGCCCTCAAGCGTAAGAAAAGGCAAGTTATAATGCCTGCGGGGCGTTAAATGGTGAAAAGACTGGTTGGTGAACTGTTTTTTCTGTTTTTTGAATGACTATTTCTATCATTCGTTACTTGCGTTCGTTAGTTTTGCAGCAGAGAATTAACACATTATCTTTATTAAACCTGAAAACGATGAAAAACGTATTTACCAATCACACTCATGCTGCAACGCCCGTAGCCTGTGTATCAATAAAGGATTATGCTCCGCTTTCGGAACAATCGAGTATAGAAATCTTCAACGTCGGAATGTTATGAATAATCATGTTCATCGGATTGCTCCTCCCAAACGCATTCATTCGATTGATGCACTTAGAGGATTTGCATTGGTAGGTATTCTGTTGTGGCATTGCATGGAGCGTTTTGACCTGACTTTGGTGCCGGTAGTAGATAATCCTTTCTGGCAGCGGGTAGATACGGGAGTCTTTGATACGCTGAATTTCCTGTTTGCCGGAAAGTCGTATGCCATGTTTTCTTTGTTGTTCGGACTGAGCTTTTTCATGCAGATGGATTCTCAGGCAAGTAAGGGAGTAGATTTCAGAGGACGTTTTGTTTGGCGTATGATGCTGTTGTTATTGTTCGGCTATATTAACGGACTGATGTATTTGGGTGAGTTCTTTGTAGTCTACGCTTTGTTAGGACTGTTTCTTATACCTTTATATAAAGTCCCCACCAAGTGGCTGATAGGATTGGCTGTGTTGCTGTTCCTGCAAATTCCCGCAGTAATCAGTTTTGTTTCCTTGCTGGAGAACAACGTGCCGAACCAGCCTACCGATTTGGTGGTCGAAATGAATCGCCTTTATGAAACCTGTGCTTCTGTGTTTATTCACGGTTCGTTTGCCGATGTGATTGATTTCAATCTGTGGCGCGGACAATGGGCTAAGGTGTTGTGGGTGTTTAATAATTACCGCTATTTGCAGTTGTTGGGGTTGTTTATCATCGGTATGCTGATCGGACGTTCGGGAATCCATAAAGACGAAGTTCGGATGGTAAATTACAGCAAGCTGGTTTTGCCGTATGCGTTGGCGTTTTTTGCCGTGTTCTATGCGATAGCTTATTTGCTTCCTTATTGGGGAGTAAAAGATTTTGCATTGCGGGTAGGACAGACCATGTTTAAAACATACGGTAATTTAGGGCAGATGATGGTTTACGTTTGCGGACTGATACTGTTGTATTACCGATACGGCGGACGCAAGATTTTAGATTATTTGGCTCCGGTAGGCAGAATGAGTGTAACAAACTACATGATGCAAAGTTTTGTCGGCGTTTGTGTTTTCTACGGCTTTGGGTTAAATGGGGCTGTGTCGCTGAATTATCTTGAAAGTTTTATGTTCGGTATCTTTTTCTGCATAATACAAATAGCTTATAGTAATTGGTGGATGAAACGGTTCTATTATGGACCGGTAGAGTGGCTGTGGAGAATTTGTACATGGCTCTGCAGAGTTCCGTTTAAGCGTAACACCGTAAAAGGGCTTGTTTAAGAGGCTTTATCCGGCTCGGCAGAGGGCTTGAAAACGCTACCCATAGGACGCATCAACACTATGGGTAGAACCGGTCAACGCTACCGCATGAGTTGACCAACGCTAACGGTAGCGTTTTTCGGGTATAACGGAGGAGACATTTTGCCCGCGCTTCCGTTAGCGGAAAAAATTCAATGGGTTCAATTAATGCATAGGTTTTAGTATCGATATATATAAAAACATTAGTTAGTATGAAGACAAGAAAAATATTATTGTTAATCGGATGTTGGGCCGTCGGACTTTCAGGGATGTGTGCGACGTTGCGCTATACTCGTGCAGATGTATGGGAGGCTTACGAAGGTTTTAATCGTAATTACCTTGATTCCCTGAAGTATATTTATAAAACGGATACTTCTTTTCCTCGTGCCGTAGACCGTGGAAACGGAGCGGCGGCAATTTGGTGTCAGCCTATTTATTGGGATATGGCGATGAATGCATATCGTCTTGCCCGTTCGCAGAAAGACACAGAGCGCGAAAAAAAGTACAAGGCGTTAAGTCGGAAAATCTTTGAGGGAAATAAAGCTCACTATGTAGGCTTCGATTTCCATGACAATAACGAAAACACCGGCTGGTTTATCTACGATGATATTCAGTGGTGGACTATTACGCTTGCCCGTGCTTACGAATTGTTTGGCGACAAAGAATACCTGAAACTGGCCGAGGCAAGTTTCAGTCGGGTATGGAACGGTTCGAAGCGGGTAGGGGATACCGGCTCGTACGACGAGAAAAAAGGCGGCATGTTCTGGCAGTGGCAACCTATCCATAACCCGAAACCGAATGACAGCGACCGCGACGGCAAGATGGCTTGTATCAATTTCCCTACGGTGGTAGCGGCGATGACGCTTTATAAAAATGTACCCGCAGGCAGGCGCGAACCGGAGGAGGCGGATTGGAACTACCAAACCAAAGCACAGTATCTGGAAAAAGCGAAAGAAATTTATGAGTGGGGGGTAAATAACCTGTTCGACAAATCGACGGGGCGGGTGGCAGACAGCCGGCACGGAACGCATGAACCGGACTGGAAAGCCCACGTATATAATCAGGCGACTTTTATCGGAGGCTCGGTAATGCTGTATCAGGCTACAGGTGAACGCCGTTATCTGGATAACGCCATCCTTGCCGCAGACTATACGGTGAAAGATATGTCGCCTGCCGGTGTGCTTCCTTTTGAAAGCGGAATCGAGCAAGGTATTTATACGGCTATATTCGCACAATACATCGCCATGTTGGTTTACGATTGCGGACAATCGCAATACCTTCCTTTCTTGGAGCATACGATAGACTGCGGGTGGAGTAACCGCGATAAGAACCGCATCATTTGCGGAGGAAAATACGATGAGGCGGTGAGCGGAAATCAGGTGATAGACAGTTATTCGGCATCCGGTATTCCCGCTTTGATGTTGCTCTTCCCTGACAATACTGTAAAGTGAAAATCATGTATCATCAAAAAAAATAAAAATATGAGACTGACAACATTAGTTTATGTAGCAACAACCGCTCTGCTGGTTGGTTGCGGAGGAGGAAAACAGCAGTCGGAACAACATGCTAAAAACGAATTACGTGCTCCGGCTTATCCGTTGGTAACGATTGACCCTTACACCAGTGCGTGGTCGATGTCTAATCAATTATATGATGCTCCGGTAAAACACTGGACGGGCAAGAACTTCCCTTTACTGGGAGTTGCTAAAGTAGACGGCAAAGCATATCGTTTCATGGGAGAAGAAGAACTGGAACTATATCCGATATGTGGAACCTCCGAGCAATGTGACTGGGAAGGAAAATATACGACTGCCGAACCCGTATCGGGTTGGGAAAAGGCCGGATTTAACGATGCTGCATGGAAAACGGCTCCGGGAGCATTCGGAACGAAAGAAAACGAGCCTACTGCAAAAACTCAATGGGGAAGTGAATACATTTGGGTACGCCGTACGGTAAACATAACCGACGATTTGTCGAAGAAAAACTTGTATTTGGAATACTCGCACGACGATGACGTAATCATTTATGTAAATGGTATAAAGGTGATCGAAACAGGCAATTCGGCGAAAAAGTATGTGTATGCCAAACTTCCCGAAGAAGCAGTTGCTTCGTTGAAAAAGGGAGAAAACATAATCGCTGCCTATTGCCGTAACCGTGTGGGAAATGGTTTGTTGGATTTTGGTTTGCTGGCAGAAAAAGACGATACCCGATTCTTTGCCGAGACCGCTGTACAGACTTCGGTAGACGCTCAGGCTACTCAGACTTATTATACGTTTAACTGCGGGAACGTTGACTTGAAACTGACTTTTACCGCTCCGCTGTTGATGGATGATTTAGACCTGATGACTCGTCCGGTTAACTATCTTACTTACGAAGTTCAATCGAAAGACAATCAAAAACACGATGTGGAATTGTATTTCGAAGCAGGTCCGCAATGGGCGATTGACCAACCCTATCAGAAATCGGTAAGTAAAACCGGAAATGAGAATGGTATCGTTTACGCCAGCACCGGAAGTGTTGAGCAGAACATATTGGCGAAACGGGGAGATGATTTGCGCATCGACTGGGGATATTTTTATTTTGCAGCGCCTGATGACAATCGTTTGAAGGTTGGCACCGGTGACGGAGCCTTGTTGCGTCAAAGTTTCTTGGCCGATGGTACGCTGAAAGAACAGTCGACCGACGGAATGAATAAATTGGCTATCGCTTGTAAGATGGGTAATGTCAAATCGGATACGGGATATCTGATGCTGGCTTACGATGATATTTACTCACTGCAATACTTCGGTACTAATTTGCGTCCGTATTGGAATCGTAAGAACGATCAGACTATCTTTACCCAGTTGGAAAAAGCAACGCAAGAGTATAGCACATTGATGAAACGCTGTACCGAATTTGATGCGAAACTGATAGGCGAAGCAGAACAAGCTGGAGGCAGAAAGTACGCTGAGTTATGTGCGCTGGCTTATCGGCAGGTAATGGCTGCACACAAGCTGGTTGAGTCGCCCGACGGTGAACTGCTGTTCATGTCGAAAGAGAACTTCAGTAACGGATGTATCAATACCGTGGATTTAACTTATCCTTCTTCTCCTTTGTTCTTGGTTTATAATCCGAATTTGCTGAAAGGCATGATGAACGGTATATTCCAATATAGCGAAAGTGGCAAATGGCCGAAACCTTTTGCAGCGCATGATTTGGGTACTTATCCGTTGGCAAACGGACAGGTATACGGTGGTGATATGCCGATTGAAGAAACCGGAAACATGATGATTCTGAGCGCAGCCATCGCCGTGATAGAAGGAAATCCGGACTATGCGGCTAAGCATTGGGATGTATTGACTACATGGGCAAACTATTTGGCTGAGAATGGTCTTGACCCCGAAAATCAGTTATGTACGGATGATTTTGCAGGACATTTTGCCCATAACACAAACCTGTCTATCAAAGCAATTATGGGTGTGGCTTCTTATGCGTATTTGGCAGACAAGCAAGGAATGAAAGACATTTCGAACAAGTATATGGAAAAAGCCAAAGAGATGGCGGGCGAATGGTTGAAGATGGCTGACGACGGTGACCATTACCGTCTGACATTCGACAAGCCCGGTACGTGGAGCTTGAAATATAATCTGGTATGGGATGAACTGTTAGGCTTTAATCTTTTCCCGAGAGAAGTGGTAGAAAAAGAACTGGCATATTACCAGACAAAAGAAAATAAATATGGAGTTCCGTTGGATAACCGTGAAACCTATACCAAGAATGACTGGATTATGTGGACGGCAACAATGGCGCAAGACCGTGCTACTTTCGAAAAATTCATCGCTCCTATCTATACGTTTATGAATGAAACGGTAGATCGCGTTCCCATGACCGACTGGAACTGGACGTTAGAACCTAATCAGAGAGGCTTCCAAGCACGTTCTGTTATTGGTGGTTATTGGATGAAGGTGCTAAAGGATAAATTAGGAAAATAATCGGGCGGGAAGCAATGTATTTTGTATTTTTGTCTGACTTAAAAAAGATGTATATGAAAAAGAATTTGATAACCGGAGTGTGTTTGTTATCTGCATTCGCCTGCGTTTTCGCAAGCGAATGCGATAACGGCAGAAACGTCTTATGTGTGTACGAATGATGCGATAAAGCAGGATAATCGTCCGGCTCCGGATAAACGTTTGTTCCATTCCGATGCCGTAGAAAAGCAAATCGAAAGAGTTTGTCGGTTGCTGACTAATACCAAATTGGCTTGGATGTTTACGAATTGTTTCCCCAATACGTTGGATACGACGGTTCATTTCCGCCATTTTGAGGATGGTCGTCCGGATACCTTTGTATATACCGGAGATATCCATGCCATGTGGTTGCGCGACTCCGGCGCTCAAGTGTGGCCTTATGTGCAGTTGGCAAACGAAGATGCTGCACTGAAAGAAATGATAGCAGGTGTTATCAACCGCCAGTGGATGTGTATCAATATTGATCCTTACGCCAATGCGTTTAATGATGGGGCTACGGGCGGAGAATGGATGAGCGACCTGACGGATATGAAACCGGAGTTACACGAACGCAAATGGGAGATTGATTCGTTATGTTACCCCTTGCGTTTGGCGTATCATTATTGGAAGGTTACGGGTGACAGCTCTGTTTTTGGCGAAGACTGGCTGAAAGCGATAGCCAATATCCTGCAAACGTTTAAGGAGCAGCAACGTAAAGACGGAACAGGTCCTTATAAGTTCCAGCGCAAAACCGAACGCGCATTGGATACGGTTCCTTGCGACGGATGGGGACGTCCGGTAAAACCGGTCGGCCTGATCGTATCCACGTTCCGTCCGTCTGACGATGCTACAAACATGCAGTTCTTGGTTCCCTCAAACTTCTTTGCCGTGTCTTCTTTGCGTAAAGCGGCAGAGATATTGCAAACAGTCAATAAGAAAGCAGACTTGGCTGCCGAATGCACAACGTTGGCAGACGAAGTGGAAACGGCATTAAAACAATATGCGGTTTATAATCATCCGAAGTACGGAAAGATTTATGCTTTCGAGGTAGATGGTTTCGGCAATCATATTTTGATGGACGATGCGAATGTACCCAGCCTGCTGGCAATGCCTTATTTGGGCGACGTAGATGTAAACGACCCGGTTTATCAGAATACCCGCCGTTTCGTGTGGAGCGAAGACAATCCTTATTTCTTCCGCGGAACAGCAGGTGAAGGTATTGGAGGACCACACATCGGGTATGACATGGTTTGGCCGATGAGTATCATGATGAAAGCCTTTACCAGTCAAAACGATGAAGAAATCAAACGTTGCATTAAAATGTTGATGGATACAGATGCCGGTACAGGATTTATGCACGAATCCTTCCACAAAGATAATCCGGCGAAGTTTACCCGGGCTTGGTTTGCATGGCAAAATACGCTCTTCGGAGAACTGATATTGAAGCTGGTGAACGAAGGTAAAGTAGACCTGTTGAACAGCATTCAGTGATACAAAAACTTAACTCATAGCGTGAAAGAAAGCATCGGCATGTTTTTATACATTTAAGCCGATGCTTTCCTTATTTTATGCGGTAGCGTTTCCGGCGGTAGTTGAAGAAGCCGCCATCTCATTCTTTCAGACTTGTAAGGTGATAAAATTCTGCAAAGTTCCGAAATACATCTTGATTTTATGCGTTCCGAATTGGGAATATTCCGTATATTTGCATACATGAACGGTGACGTTGCCGGGCATTAAAGTTTTATAGAAATCAATGAGTAAAGTATTAATCATCGGTGCAGGCGGTGTAGGAACCGTGGTTGCACACAAAGTGGCTCAGCATCCCGACGTATTTACGGAAGTGATGATTGCGAGTCGTACCCAGTCAAAATGTGATGCGATTGTGAAAGCAATCGGTAACCCTAACATTAAAACTGCTAAGGTTGATGCGGACAATGTGGACGAACTGGTGGCTTTATTCAACAGTTTTAAACCCGAAATCGTTATTAACGTAGCGCTTCCGTATCAGGATTTGACTATTATGGAGGCATGTCTGAAGGCAGGCGTGAATTACTTGGATACGGCGAATTACGAACCCAAAGACGAAGCTCACTTCGAGTACAGCTGGCAGTGGGCATACAAGCAGCGTTTCGAAGAAGCGGGACTGACTGCTATCTTGGGATGCGGATTCGACCCGGGAGTAAGCGGTATCTATACGGCTTATGCCGCCAAACATCATTTCGACGAAATTCAATATCTGGATATTGTAGACTGTAACGCAGGAAATCATCACAAAGCGTTTGCTACGAACTTCAATCCCGAAATCAATATCCGTGAGATTACCCAAAACGGCCGTTACTATGAAGATGGCAAGTGGGTAACTACGAAACCGCTGGAGTTCCACAAAGATTTGACTTATCCTAACATCGGTCCGCGCGATTCTTACCTGCTGTATCATGAAGAGTTGGAATCGCTGGTTAAGAATTTCCCAACCATCAAGCGTGCCCGTTTCTGGATGACGTTCGGTCAGGAATACCTTACCCATCTGCGTGTAATCCAAAACATCGGAATGGCAAGCATAGAGCCTATCAATTATAACGGCATGGAGATTGTTCCTTTGCAGTTCCTGAAAGCTGTGTTGCCGAATCCGCAAGACTTGGGCGAAAACTACGAGGGAGAAACTTCCATCGGTTGCCGAATCCGCGGTATCAAAGACGGAAAAGAACATACCTATTATGTATATAATAACTGTTCACATCAGGCTGCTTACCAAGAAACAGGTATGCAGGGCGTAAGCTACACCACGGGAGTTCCGGCTATGATTGGCGCCATGATGTTCCTGAAAGGACTGTGGAAGCGTCCGGGGGTATGGAACGTAGAAGAGTTCGATCCCGATCCGTTTATGGAAGAACTGAACAAGAACGGTTTGCCGTGGCATGAAGTGTTCGACGGCGACCTTGAACTGTAATCATTACTAAAGACAAGAACAAGGAGAATGAACGTAGGAGATAAAGCTCCCGAAGTATTAGGCTTGAACGAAAAAGGAGAAGAAATTCGTTTGAGCAGCTATAAAGGGAAGAAGTTGGTGTTATATTTTTATCCGAAAGACATGACTTCCGGCTGTACGGCACAGGCTTGTAACCTGCGCGATAATTATGACGAACTCCGGAAGGCAGGTTATGAGGTGGTAGGCGTAAGCATTAACGATGCAAAATCGCACCAAAAGTTTATCGAGAAAAATCAACTTCCTTTTACCCTGATAGCCGATACCGACCAGAAGCTGGTACAGGAGTTTGGAGTATGGGGAGAAAAGAGCATGTACGGTCGTAAGTATATGGGTACGTTTCGTACCACCTTCATCATTAACGAAGAAGGGGTGATCGAACGAATCATATCGCCGAAAGAGGTAAAGACCAAAGACCATGCTGCTCAGATTTTAAAATAATCGGCGGTGGCATTGTTCGCCGTTCGGTTTGTTACTTAAATTGAAAGAATAGATGGCAAAAAAAGACGAATTAGAGTTTGAAGGTGGAGTGGAAAACACTCCGAAGCCCAATAACAGTGAAAAGCTGAAAGCACTTCAGGCAGCGATGGACAAGATAGAGAAGAGCTTCGGCAAAGGCTCTATCATGAAGATGGGCGACGAACACGTCCAAGAGGTAGAGGTGATTCCTACCGGCTCTATCGCGCTGAATGCGGCTCTTGGTGTAGGCGGCTATCCGAAGGGACGTATCATCGAGATTTACGGTCCGGAGTCGTCCGGTAAAACCACACTGGCTATCCATGCCATTGCCGAAGCGCAGAAAGCGGGAGGCATTGCGGCGTTTATCGATGCCGAACATGCGTTCGACCGTTTCTATGCTGCTAAGCTGGGTGTGGATATCGACAACCTGTGGATTTCGCAGCCCGACAGCGGTGAGCAGGCACTCGAAATAGCCGAACAGTTGATACGCTCATCGGCTATCGACATTATCGTTATCGACTCGGTGGCAGCCTTGACTCCGAAAGCGGAAATCGAGGGAGACATGGGCGATAACAAAGTAGGTTTGCAGGCGAGACTGATGTCGCAGGCGCTGCGTAAAATGACCTCAACTATCAGTAAGACGAACACCACATGTATTTTCATCAACCAGTTGCGCGAGAAAATCGGTGTGATGTTCGGGAATCCCGAAACCACTACCGGCGGTAACGCCCTGAAGTTCTACGCATCCGTGCGTCTGGATATCCGCAAGGGGCAGCCGATAAAAGACGGTGAAGAAGTTATCGGAAACCAAACCCGCGTAAAGGTGGTGAAGAACAAAGTGGCTCCTCCGTTCCGCAAGGCAGAGTTCGATATCATGTTCGGTGAAGGAATTTCTCACAGCGGCGAAATCATCGACTTGGGAGCCGACTTGGGAATCATCAAGAAGAGCGGCTCATGGTATAGCTACAACGATACGAAGTTAGGGCAAGGTCGTGATGCAGCGAAACAATGCATCAAAGATAATCCGGAACTGGCAGAAGAGTTGGAGGGATTAATCTTTGCAGCCTTGAAGGATAAAGATTAAGATTCGGAAAATCCCGAATCAGATAACGTCCCGACTCTTTTCTCATAGAGAGTCGGGATTTTTTTTATTTGCAACAAATCCGTATGGAAGTAAAAGTAGTACCTTATAATCCTGATTGGGAAAGAATGTACCGACAAGAATCTTTTTGTTTGCGTAACATTTTGGGAAACGAATTGGTGGCTATTTACCACATCGGCAGTACGTCTGTGCCCGGATTGGCAGCCAAACCGATTATTGACATCATGCCTGTGGTAAAAGACATTAACCGCATCGACCGGTTGAATCTGGAATTCGAACGGTTAGGTTATGAATGTATGGGGGAGTTCGGCATATCCGGACGCCGTTACTTTCGTAAAGGAGGCGATAACCGTACGCATCAGGTGCATGTGTTTCAGCAAGATAACCGTACAGACATCGACCGTCATTTGGCTGTGAGGGATTATTTGCGCACCCACCCCTCGGAAGCGGCTCATTACGGAGCTTTGAAGCAAGAACTTGCCTTGCGCTTTCCTCATGACATCGAAGGATATTGCGACGGAAAGGATGGATTTATGAAACAACTTGAGGCGAAAGCATTGGCTTGGTATGCCTCAGATGCAGCGGCTGTATTATCCGTAAAGCCGGTCTTGTTTATTTTATCTGGTTTGCCGGGTAGCGGAGCATTTGAATAAAAAAATCAGTTTATCGAATTTTGTAATGAGCTTGTTCTTAGCCATTTACCGATAGGCTGAAAACAAGGAAAATTCTAACGGTAGAACCGGACGGTCTTCCGAATAGAATTGGTCAACACTACCGCATGGGATGACCGACACTAACGGTAGCGTTTGGGGGAGGCACGACATCGGACGATTTCGTATTTTGCTTTCGCCGGAGAAGTTTCTTAGTTAAACCAACTTCCAAATTAACAAAATATAGATTTCTTCAATTAGAAATTTATGTATATTTGCGCCGAAACTTATAAAACCGAAAAACATTATGGCTAAAATAACAAAAGAAGCTGCCCTGCTGTATCACTCGCAGGGAAAACCGGGAAAAATAGAAGTCGTTCCCACAAAACCTTATCAAACACAACGCGACTTGTCATTGGCTTATTCGCCGGGGTAGCCGAACCGTGTCTGGAAATCCAGAAAGACCCCGAAACGGCTTACGATTATACCGATAAAGGAAACTTGGTGGCTGTTATCTCAAACGGTACGGCAGTATTGGGACTGGGTGATATAGGCGCAGTGAGCGGTAAGCCTGTTATGGAAGGTAAAGGATTGTTGTTTAAAATCTATGCAGGCATCGACGTATTCGATATTGAAGTAAACGAAAAAGACCCGGATAAGTTTATAGAGGCTGTAAAGGCGATTGCTCCTACTTTCGGTGGTATAAATTTGGAAGATATCAAGGCGCCGGAGTGCTTTAAGATAGAGCAACGCTTGAAAGAAGAACTGGATATTCCGGTGATGCACGACGACCAGCACGGTACGGCTATCATCTCAAGCGCCGGACTGGTGAACGCTTTGGAAGTAGCCGGTAAGAAGATAGAAGATGTAAAGATTGTAGTGAACGGAGCCGGAGCATCGGCCATTTCATGTACGAAACTGTATCTGTCGCTCGGTGCACGTTTGGAGAATGTGGTAATGCTGGACAGTAAAGGTGTTATCTCAAAACAGCGTACCGACCTGAACGAACAGAAGAAGTTCTTTGCAACCGACCGCACCGACATCCACACGCTGGCAGAAGCCATCAAAGGTGCCGACGTATTCCTCGGTTTGTCGAAAGGTAACGTTTTGACGCAAGATATGGTGCGCAGCATGGCAGACCATCCGATTGTGTTTGCGCTGGCTAATCCTACTCGGAAATCTCTTACGAGGATGCGATGGCTTCCCGTCCCGATGTATTGATGTCAACCGGACGTTCCGACTATCCGAACCAGATTAATAATGTAATCGGATTTCCGTACATTTTCCGTGGAGCATTGGATACACGTGCAAAAGCTATCAATGAAGAAATGAAATTGGCTGCCGTACGCGCCATCGCTGGATTGGCTAAAAAGCCCGTCCCCGACGTAGTGAATGCAGCTTATCATGTTAATAACCTGACGTTCGGCCCGGACTATTTTATCCCGAAACCGGTAGACCCGCGCTTGATAACCGAAGTGTCAATGGCGGTAGCCAAAGCTGCGATGGATTCAGGCGTAGCGCGTAAGCAGATTACCGACTGGAACGGTTACAAGAATCATTTGCGCGAGTTGATGGGACAGGAAAACAAGCTGACTCGTCAACTGTATGAAACAGCTCGTCAAGACCCGCAGCGTGTGGTATGCCGAAGGCATCCACCCCAACATGCTGAAAGCCGCTGTCGAAGCTAAGGCGGAAGGTATCTGTAACCCGATTTTGCTGGGCAACGAAGAGCGCATCGAGAAGTTGGCCAAAGAGTTGGATTTGAATCTGGAAGGCATCGAAATCGTAAACTTGCGCCACGACCGCGAGGCTGAACGCCGTGAACGTTATGCACGTATTCTTTGCGAAAAGCGTGCCCGCGAAGGTGCCAACTATCAGGAAGCTAACGATAAGATGTTCGAACGCAACTACTTCGGTATGATGATGGTTGAAACGGGAGAAGCAGATGCTTTCGTAACCGGACTGTACACGAAGTATTCGAATACCATCAAAGTAGCGAAAGAAGTAATAGGTATCCAGCCGGAGTATAAACACTTCGGTACGATGCACATCCTGAATTCAAAGAAAGGAACTTACTTCATTGCCGATACGTTGATTAACCGCCACCCCGATACCGATACGCTGATTGATATCGCTAAATTGTCGGCAAAGGCAGTACGTTTCTTCAATCAAGAACCGGTGATGGCTATGCTTTCTTATTCAAACTTCGGTTCAGATGCAGAAGGAAGTCCGGCAAAGGTACACGAAGCGGTAGATTACATGCACCGTACTTATCCCGAACTTGCTATCGACGGTGAAATGCAAGTAAAATTTGCGCTCGACAATAACTTGCGCGATGAGAAATATCCGTTTACCCGTTTGAAAGGCAAAGAAGTCAATACGCTGGTATTCCCCAACCTGACTTCTGCCAATGCTACTTACCAGCTTATCCAAAACATGAGCGAAACAGAAGTGATTGGCCCGATTCAGATGGGATTGAACAAACCGATTCACTTTACCGACATCGAAAGCTCAGTGCGTGACATTGTAAACATCACAGCCATTGCCTGCATTGACGCCATCGTTGCAAAGAAAATGAAAGGTAACGAGTAATCTTTATAAATATAAAAATAATAGATAAGAATACGGATTGACGCGGATTATGCAGATAAATAGTAATTGCTATCTGTTTAATCTGCGTCAATTTGTATTTTATAAAAAGCCTGTAATTCTATGCGAAAACCACTCAATAATACGCAATGTGTCATTCTTACGCTTTTTTGGGCGGCACTTTGTTTCATCGTTCTTACTTCTGCGTCGCGTATTGACGGACTGCTTATTATAACCATTCTTATTTCAGGGGCATTGGTTTTTATTCCTGTCATTAAGTCAATCAAAGGCGGTAGAAAGTAGCTTTTCTTCAGTTTCCTCTTGTTTTACTTTGTGTTTTGATACTTTTTTGTGATTTTTCTTGAAGAAATGTTGTATAAATAAATTATTATCTATACTTTTGTCACATCAAACAAAGAAAAACAACCAATTTAAAATAAGAGATCCATTATGAATGCAGCTAAAGTTTTAGAAGATCTGAAAAGAAGATTTCCGAATGAACCTGAATATCATCAGGCAGTTGAAGAAGTGTTAAGCACTATCGAAGAAGAATACAACAAGCATCCCGAATTTGATAAGGTTAATTTGATTGAACGCCTTTGCATTCCTGACCGTGTTTATCAGTTCCGTGTTACGTGGATGGACGATAAAGGGAATATCCAAACCAATATGGGTTACCGTGTACAGCATAATAACGCCATCGGCCCGTATAAAGGAGGTATTCGTTTCCATAGTTCTGTAAACTTGGGTATCTTGAAGTTCTTGGCATTCGAACAGACTTTCAAAAACTCTTTGACAACGCTCCCGATGGGTGGAGGTAAAGGTGGTTCCGATTTCTCACCCCGCGGCAAATCCAATGCCGAAGTAATGCGTTTCTGTCAGGCATTTATGTTGGAATTATGGCGTCATATCGGTCCGGAAACCGATGTTCCCGCAGGTGATATCGGCGTAGGCGGTCGTGAAGTAGGCTACATGTTCGGTATGTATAAGAAACTGACCCGTGAGTTTAGCGGCGTATTGACCGGTAAGGGTCGTGAGTTTGGCGGTTCGCTGATTCGTCCGGAAGCTACCGGTTACGGAAACATCTATTTCTTGTTGGAAATGCTGAAAACCCGCAACATTGACATTCAGGGTAAAACTTGTTTGGTTTCTGGTTCGGGTAACGTTGCGCAATATACGGCAGAAAAACTGATTCAGTTGGGTGCAAAGGTCGTTACGATGTCTGATTCTGACGGCTATATTTACGACCCGGATGGCATCGACCGTGAAAAGTTGGATTACATCATGGAACTGAAGAACTTGTACCGCGGACGTATCCGCGAATATGCAGAAAAATACGGTTGCAAGTATGTTGCTGGCGCACGTCCGTGGAACGAAAAAGCCGACATCGCACTGCCTTCTGCTACGCAAAACGAAATTAACGGCGACGATGCCAAAGCATTGGTAGCAAACGGAGTATTCGCTGTGTCTGAAGGTGCCAACATGCCTTCTACTCCCGAAGCAATCCGTGTATTCCAAGACGCTAAGATATTGTACGCTCCGGGTAAGGCTGCCAACGCCGGCGGTGTTTCTGTATCCGGTTTGGAAATGACTCAGAACTCTATCAAGTTGAGCTGGAGCCAAGAAGAAGTGGATGAAAAACTGAAGAGCATCATGAAGAATATCCACGAGGCTTGCGTGAAATATGGTACTGAACCCGACGGTTACATCAACTACGTGAAGGGTGCTAACGTTGCCGGATTCATGAAGGTAGCCAACGCAATGATGGCTCAGGGCATCGTGTGATGAACCGTAACAGATAGTTTCTCGAACATATTATTTACTTATCATTTATGCCATCCTGCTTTCGGCGGCTGCGTAAGTCGCGAAAGCAGGGTGGCTTTTTTATTTCACTCTTTGCTGTGGCGGGACACGGGGCGGTCGAAATGCGCTCCGCAGTTCCGGCATACAAATTCCCAATGCTCCGTGCCCGGAGGGGCTGCGGCAAGGGCGGCAATGATTCCGGAGAACAGTGCCCGCAGCCGGTGGCGTTTTTTCAATACAAAACGGATGTCGTCGGAATGACAGCGGGGGCAGTATTTAAGCTGTTCGGGAATCATCTCGTTTCGTTCAAGGATTTCCAGTGCGCGGTTGTAGTCTGCTTCGTAAACAAAAATATCTACTCCCGCAATCTGGCTGATGGCTCCCCGTAATACGTACGAAGTATTCACATTGTGAAGCACGGATGGAATGCCTTCATTTTCAAGTGCTCCGCTGATGATTTGGGCTTGGAAGGCATCGTTGCAGGTCATTAATCGGACGGTTCTCATGCTGTGATTAGATTAGAAAATAAGGGGTATTTGAGATGTTTACAAATCTACAGAATTTAGGTGAAAAACGCAAGCGGATGCGTTCTATAACTTATGCGGATAAACAATAGAACGCATCCGCTTGTGTTGGGTAACGCTATGGGTAGCGTTTTTCAGTCTTTGCCGATGGGGTTTTGAGGGGCTGAGGCAGCTATTTTTTTCGCTGTGGCACGGTCGGGTTTTCCCTGTTCCCGTTTGCGGCAATCGGGTTATGCACACCGTTTGCTTGGGACGCCAATAAGCCGGAAGCGTTTCAACCGCCTGCCGGATAGCCGGACTGTCGGGAGCAAAGTTTTCAACCAACAGCACGATGCGTTCACCGAATTTGGCGTCGGGTGCCGAAGTCACCATAAACGGGCAGGGAAGCAGCGGGCGCAGCGACGCTTCCACCTGCTCGATTTGCACTTTCACTCCTCCCGTGTTCACGGTATTGTCTTTACGCCCTAATATGCGGAATTGCCCGCGCGCGTTAAACTCCACGATGTCGTTTGTTATCAGTAGCTCCGGGTTGACCAACGGGGCATGGATGGCAAGCGTATGGTCGGGTGTGAGGCGGACATCCACATTCGAGAAAGGCGTGTACCATTCCGATGCTTCTTCGCCATTCAGTCTCCGCAGAGCGATGTGCGAAAGCGTTTCGGTCATGCCGTAGGTACTCCATACCGCGTGAGGAAACGACTTCAATGCCTTGCCCAACGCTTCGTCGATGGCTCCGCCGCCGATAATCAGGTGGCGCACATCCATCAGCCGCTTCCGTTCCTCGTCCGTTTGCAGACTGTTGAATACCTGCATCGGAATCATGGCAGAAAACACGGGTATCTCGCCGATAGCCTGCATCGGGTGTCCGCACGGAGTGACCGGAAGGAGGTTCAGCCCTGCCACGAGCGAGCGTACCACCACCATTTTCCCCGCGATGTACTTCAGCGGCATACACAGCATGGCGGAATCACCGTGCCGAAGTCCGAGGAAATCGACCGTCAGCATGGCGGAGTTCATCATCCGATGCTTCTCTACCCGAAGCGGTTTGGGCGCACCCGTCGAGCCGGAAGTGTGTACCGTCAGTCGGTCGTCGTCATTAAACCACTCGGCAAGGAATTCGGCAACTTCGGCATAGAAACTGTCCGTTCCGTAACGTCGGCGGAAGTCGGCAAGCATTTCTCCGGCGCAGTAATCCGCATCGTAAACCGTTCCGTCGATGGTAATAGTCTGTTGCTTAATGTCTGTAATAAACATATCCATACCGCTTCCGGTTAAAGGTTAAGGAACTGCTTTAAGTCTGGTTCGGGTTCTTCCGGATGAAACCAGAGGCAATCGCCCTCGATGTGAAGCGGATAATCTACATTGTCGGTAAAGAGCAATCCCGTGCCCAAGCCTTGAGGAATAGACGGGTGAAGCATGGCACACCATTGAGCAATGGCGTTCAGCCCCACGTTCGACTCTAATGCCGAGGTAATCCATGAGCTGATTCCCCGTGCTTCAGCCAGCTCAATCCACTCTTTCGCCCCGTAAATTCCCCCGTGCAAGGAAGGTTTCAGGATGATGTATTGCGGACGAATCGTTTCCAGCAATTCGATTTTCCGCTGACGCTCGTTCACACCGATAAGTTCCTCATCCAAAGCGATGGGGAAAGGAGCGGCTTCACACAGTCGGCTCATCGCCTCCCACTGCCCGGCGCGAATCGGTTGCTCGATGGAATGAAGATGAAAACGGTTCAGCTCATTCAACTTGCGCGGAGCATCCTCCGGCGAGAAAGCCCCGTTCGCATCAACCCGCAGTTCGATTTCTTCCGGCGAAAAATGTTGGCGGATATGGTGGAGCAATTCCAGTTCCTTGTCAAAATCGATGGCCCCAATCTTTACTTTGATGCACCGGAATCCCAAGCGCATCTTTTCCTCAATGCGTCGGTACATCTCGTCGAAGTTCCCCATCCAGATAAGCCCGTTGATAGGAATCCCCTCCGTTCCGGCTGAAAAGGGTGTCTGGAAGAAGCGCAGACTTCCGGCATGAAGGTGCAGAAATGCCGTTTCCATCCCGAAGAGCATCGACGGATAAGGGCGGAATGCCTCGTAATCAATGCCCGCTTTCTGCTCTACGTCACGACATAATCGCGACAGTATCTGTTCGTATTCCGGCACGGCATCGCAACTCAAATCGGGCAGGGGCGCACATTCACCCACTCCGTAACGCCCCGTTTCCGTATCGGTAACCCAAAGATACCATACCCGGCGCGTATGATAAACCCCGCGCGACGTGCCTGCCGGTTGCTTGAAATGCAGTGTGCGGGGAATGATTTCAATATGATACATGGAAGACAAACATTAAGGGAATTTCGGATATTTCGACCAGTCGGGTTTCCGTTTCTCAAGGAAAGCGTGTCCGCCCTCTTGTGCCTCCTCGGTCATGTAGTAAAGCATGGTAGCATCTCCCGCCAATTCCTGTATGCCTGCCTGTCCGTCGAGTTCGGCATTCAGCCCGGCTTTAATCATGCGTAAGGCAAGCGGACTGTGTTGCATCATTGTCTCTGCCCATTCTACCACCTCGTCTTCCAGACGGTCGAACGGAACCACCTTGTTTACAAGCCCCATTTCGAGTGCCTCTTGCGCCGAATACTGCCGGCAGAGAAACCATATTTCGCGTGCCTTTTTCTGTCCCACGATACGGGCAAGGTAAGAAGACCCGAATCCGGCATCGAAACTGCCCACGCGCGGACCCGTTTGTCCGAAGATGGCGTTCTCGGAAGCAATCGTCAGGTCGCAGACCACGTGAAGCACGTGACCGCCTCCGATGGCATATCCGTTTACCATCGCGATAACCGGTTTCGGGAGCGAACGTATCTGCTTCTGCACGTCTAACACATTCAGGCGCGGAACACCGTCGGTTCCCACGTATCCGCCGTGGCCTTTTACGTGCATGTCTCCTCCCGAACAAAAGGCTTTGTCGCCCGCTCCGGTCAATACCACCACATTGATGTCTTGACACTCACGGCAATAATACAGCGCATCGCTGATTTCGGCAGTGGTTTTCGGAGTAAACGCATTGCGGTAGCGCGGGCGGTTGATGGTTATTTTCGCTATCCCGTTATAAAAATCGAAAAGAATATCTTCGTATTCTTTAATGGTTTTCCATTCTCTCATAATCAAAGTTCAATTCGTTTATTTTAGGTTGTGATAATATTCTTTGAGCAATTCTACGTCGGCAGCTTTGTCGGTAAATACCTCAAGCAACATCGGGCGTTGGGTAATCGAGGGCTGGGTAAACTGTTCGGCAGCCGCCGTTAATTCGTCAGCGTTATGTGCCGCAAGGTATTCAAATCCGCAGTCTTCCGCCCAAGCGCGAGCCGACGTCCGGTGGGTGGCCGTAACGAAGCGGCGGGCATTCTCGTGCAGTTCCAGTCCGGGGAGCGCGTGGAATATCTCGCCTCCGCTGTTGTTCAGCAACAGGATACGCAGGTTAGCCCCGTAATTCGGATTCCAAAGCGCATTCATGTCGTAGAAGAAACTTAAATCGCCGATGAAGATAAAGTTCAGTTTCTCTGAAGCAGCGGCATATCCCACGGCGGTAGAGAGCGAACCTTCGATTCCGTTCGTGCCTCGGTTGGATAACACTTCCACTTCTTCCGGCAAGTTGAACAGTTGTGCATAACGTACAGCCGAACTGTTTGCCAAATGTAAAGCGCAAGGAGCAGGCAACCGACGCATTACTTCGCCTATGGCACTCATCTCTGAATACGGGAAAGATGCCTGCGGAATAGCTTTCGACAATGTTTCCCATTGGCGCGGGTATTCGGGCGTGCGGGTATTCATCATCGGAGCAATCTTTTCAAGAAACTCAAACGGGTCTATCTCTATTACCGTGGTGAGTGAACCGAACAAGTCTACTACCTCACCGTCAGCCGATATGTGCCAGTGTTCTACGGGCGGATGACGGCGGAGGAACTTTTTCAATCGCTTCGAGATAATGTGTCCGCCGTAAGTGATAAGCAGTTCGGGACGCATTTTCTGCTGCGCTTCAAAGTCCATCGAGCACAGTAACGGTTCGATGTTACGTATAGGGATTCCCGGAATGGTGCGGTTACTGATGTTTTCCGTAAACCAAGCGAAGTGCTTGTAAAGCATTTTGATGTATCGCTTGTCGAACAGGTATATCAGATTCATCTGCCCCACCACCATCATACGTCGCTGATACTTGTTCAGTCGGTCGATGAGCGGTTGATAATCTTTGTCGTAGATGTTGAGTCCCTGATAGCGGGTAATGACACGCGCTTCGGGCAACTCGCTGACCGGAAGTTTGAAGAACGGTTCGCTTATGGGCACATTGATATGTACCGGTCCTTTTCCGTGGTGATTTAGTTCCAGCAACGCTTCATTGATAAGCCGGTTACAATACCATTCATCCTCATCGGTTGTTACTTCGGGAAGGTTTACCGATTTTTTTACCAGCGAACCGAATACTCTCCCGGTTGAGGCAAAGTCTGTCCGTCCATTTGCCCGATCCATGCTCCGGGGCGGTCTGCCGAGATAACTATCAGCGGAACTTGTTGATAAAATGCTTCGGCAACAGCCGGATGCAGATTCAGCAATGCCGTTCCCGACGTGCAGCAGACGGCGGCGGGTGTACCTCCGTGAAGGGCAAGTCCCAACGCAAATCCCGCACTCCGTTCGTCGGTCACCGGGTAACACGTAAATTCCGGTACGTTGGCAAGCGTTTGTACCAACGGAATGTTTCGGCTTCCGGGACAGAGAACTATTTTATGTACGCCGTGAGCTTTCAGAAGGGCGGCAAGTTGAAGTATGCTTTTCTTGTCGGTATACATAGCTGTATGAAAGGTATTATTGAATGATTTGCTTCATGGTATTCATCTTGTGGCGGGTTTCTTCCCATTCCGTATCGGCTGTCGACGACGGGAGTATGCCTCCTCCGGCATAGAGTGTGGTCTGTGCGTTGTGGATGTACATACAGCGCAGGTTGACGTACAGCGTGGTGTGTCCCTGCGAGTCGAGCCATCCGATGATTCCCGAATAGTAACTGCGGTCATAGCCTTCGTTTTCGGGAATGAACTCGTAGGCAGCCTATGTTTCGGCAAGCCACATACGGCAGGAGTGGGATGAAGTTCGCTCAGGATGTCGCCCAAGTTGTCCGTATTCTTCAAACAGAAATGGAAGTCGGTTTTCAAGTGAACCAACTGTCCGGCACGGGCGGTGTACGGACCTTTTTCGGTGAGCTTCGAACCGAATTTTTTATCGTTTTACGCAGGTATTCGCTTACGAAAGCCTGTTCTTCGCGGTTCTTGTCACTCCAGTTTTCGGGCATCACTTCGCCTTCCATCGGCATCGTTCCGGCGAGCGATACCGTATGCCATTGGTTATCCTGCCCGCTCAGTATGATTTCCGGCGTGCTGCCTATCCACGTTCCGGTGATGGGAGTGTGGGTAAGCGATATCATCATACGCGGATAGCTGTTACAAGCATTGATGAACGCCCGGAGCGGTGAAAAGTTTTCCGGCAAATCGAGCGTTTCGTTTCGTGAAAGCACCAACTTTTTAAACGTCCCCTCGCGTAACGGAGCGATGAAACGATTAAACGCTTCGGTATAATTTTTCTTTCCGTGGGCAGTGCCCGTGTGTATGGTCTCTGCGGTTTCGGCTGACCGGATGAGGCTGCTGTCTGTATTCAAGTGTTGAAGAACCTCTTCTATTTGTTCCCACTCGCGTGCCGTGTGGTCGGGGCGGATGATAACCCCCGGATGCTCCGGGCTGTAACGGAAAGGAGCAAGGACAAATCCGGTCTTTCCGTTCAGTTCGCTTAAATCTTCAAAAGTTTCTACTTCCTCGGTTTCGTTCTGAAGAATTAAAATCGGCTCGTCTGTCCACGGCAAACGGTAGATGGCGAAACAGACGTGGCTTTGCGTCAGCCTGTCTATCAGTTGGTGTAATTTGGTTTCAGGTATGTTCATGAATGTTTCTTTACGATTTTGTTGACCACACGAGCCGTCGAAACCAACTGCCCGTTTTGGTTCATGATGTCAATATTCCAAGTATGCAAGGTTCTTCCCCGGTGGATGAGTGTTCCTGTCGCAGTGATGGTTTCGCCCACCGGAACCATCCTGAAGTGATTGGCGCTGACCTGTATGCCGCACGGCATTTCGCTTGCCGCACAGAGCGGGATAGACCCGTGTCCTGCTACGATTTCCGCCAAAGCCAACGAAGCGCCTCCGTTTAATACGCCGAAAGGCTGACAACTGCGTTCGTCTACCGGCATGGAGGCTTTTACGTAGCCATCTTTCATTTCTTGAAAAACGATGCCTAAATGTTCTCCCATCGAGTGCGACAAGTCGGGGAGTTCGTAGGACGTTTCATTGCTTGTTTGCATATTCTTTCAGATTATTTACTATGCAAAAGTACAAATTCCGTTTCAAACGCCCGATTACTTCTTGATAAATTACACTATGTTAATTTATTTCTTGTGTGAGAATCGGTCTCGAAAGAAAAAGCTAACTTTGTGTATATGACAGCACATTATTTTTTAACGACAGAGATATCCATTGAGTGTATCTGTATGATATTTCAAGACTCGGTAGCGCATACGTGTTGCCGTGACTACACCTCCGGGCAACTTCAGGCGTGGCTGAACCGTGCCACGGAAGAGCGATGGCAGAAGTTGAAAAACAGCGATTTGCATTTCATTGCCGCCCGATGCTGCGAAACAGGGGGGAGTATGCCGGATTTACTTCGGTAAATGCCGGAGGCTATCTGCACAGCATGTTTGTGCGCCCCTGTTACCAGCGTAAAGGGGTGGCCTCGATGCTGCTTCGGGCTGCGGAAACATACGCCATTGCGCAGGGAGCAGACGAGCTGCATACCGAAGCAAGCCATACAGCCCGCCCGTTTTTCGAGAACAACGGTTTCGGCATCATCCGTAGGCAGACTGTGGACGTAGACGGGGTGAAAATGGATAACTGGCTGATGGATAAAAAGTTATGATGGGAGGCATATCGGTAAAAAACGCAACCGTATGTAACCCGTAACGCAACCGCATGTGTCAAGGGGTTTGTCGGGTAGAAATAGAATTTCTATTCGAAAGGAAAAAACGACTTCCGGATACAAAAATGCGCCAAAACGAAGTGTGTATTCATCGTTTTGGCGCATGGTTTATAAGTCTGATGCTTGGTTAGAACAATTTGGCAGGATATTCGCCGGCGTCTACCAGAGCCTGAATCTTGTCGACTACGCTTTGGCGGTCGGCAGCATACGTTACACCGAACCATTTTGAAGTTGTATCCAGAACTTTTACCGTAGCGGTTCCGTCGTTAATCAACTTGTTAACCAGCAGCGGAATAAAGAATTCTGCCTTGATGTTGCTGATGTTTGTTTTCAGGAAGTCGACAAAATAATCTTCCGAATACTTGAAATAGTCGGGTGTGAATCCCCACATATTCATAGATACCGGCGTATTGTCTTCTACCGCTACCCATTCTCCGTTTTCGTCTTTATAGCAAACCGGTCCGTTAACGCGCATGATTTCCGTCCGTTCTACTACGGTAGTCAGATGTCCGGCATCGTTGGTAGAGCAGATACCACGTGCTACCGCACCGCTTTCCGACAGCGTGTTTCCTACACGGAAACCTACCATGCAGTAATCATTCTTTGAGCCTTCGGGCAGTTCAGACAAATATTTTCCGAGTACGGCAAAACTGTCGCGGCCATAAAAGTCGTCGGCATTGATTACGGCAAACGGTTCTTTGATAACATCTTTACCCATTAGCACGGCGTGGTTTGTTCCCCACGGTTTTACACGTCCCTCAGGGCAGGTAAAGCCTTCGGGCAGGTTATGAATGTCTTGGAAAACGACTTCTACCGGGATATGATTTTCATATTTGCTGATAATCTTTTCGCGGAAATCTTTTTCGAAATCTTTACGTATAACAAAAACAATTTTACCGAATCCGCCGCGGATAGCATCGAATATGGAGTAGTCCATGATAGTTTCTCCGTTCGGTCCCAGACCATCGAGCTGCTTTAAGCCGCCGTAACGACTTCCCATACCGGCAGCCAGTACAAATAATGTTGGTTTCATAAGTATGAATTAAAAAGTTAGTAACACAGGCAAAGATAGAAATAATTATGCAGTCGAGCGCAGACTTTATCAACAAAATGTATGTCTCTTTCGGTTATTTTTACTATTTTCGCCTTTGCAACAAAACTAACTTGGAGATTAAGGTATGAGAAGATATGCTAAATGGAGCATCGGGATTGTTCTTGTTCCGTTTGCGTTATTTATAATTATATGTGTATTGCTGTATATTCCCCCCAATTCAGCGTTATTTGGTGACGACGGCTACACAGTATGTTTCGGAGGCAAGCGGCATGAATGTTCATATCGGTCGGTTGTCTCTTTCTTTTCCTTTGAATCTTGTGGTCCACGAAGCGCAGGTGGTCGATAAAAGAGATACGCTCCTGAATGTTGACCGGCTTACGGTGAAAGTCCAGTTGTTGCCGCTCATTCAAAAGCGGATTGAAATAGACGGCGTCGGGCTGAAGGGAGCATCGGTTAATACCGGGAGACTGATAGAGGGTATGCAGCTGAAAGGCGAGTTAGGAGAACTCTTCCTGCGTTCGCACGGAGTGGATTTATCCCCCGAAACGGCTGTACTGAATAATCTTTTGTTAAAAGATGCGCATTTTTCACTCTGCATGGCAGATACCACCGAAAGTGCTGACACGGCAGCCAGTGAGCCTGCTTTCTGGAAAATCCGGCTGGAAGATATTGACCTCGATAACGTTTCGTTTGCCATGCAAATGCCGTTAGACTCTATGGATTTTCGGGTGAAGATAGGAAACGGCACGCTGCGCGACGGTATGGCAGACCTCCGCAAGCAGGCGTATGCGGTAAATCGTTTAAGTATCCGTGAGGGAGAAGCGGATTATAACTCCGGTACGTCGCCTGTGCTTGAAGCCGGTTTAGACCCTTCTCATATACAGATAAAAGATATCAACATCGGAATCGATTCGGTGTATTATGAAGGGAATCACATCCGTGCGCTTATCCGTGAGTTTGAACTGAAAGAGCGTTCCGGCTTGGAGGTGACATCCGGTGAGGGCCGATTGGTGGCAGACGAGAAAGTAATCAATGTTCCTTCTCTTCGTATTCAAACTCCCGATTCTTATCTGGCTTTCGAGGCTTCAGCGGACTGGAGCTTGACGAGTGCCGAAGCCGACGGTAATCTCAGGGGGAGGTTGATGGCGGAAATCGGCAAAATTGATTTGCTGAAGTTCGTTTCCGGTATGCCTGAAGATTTTGCGAGGCGGTATCCTTCCGCTCCGCTCCGCATACAGATGGGGGTTGATGGAAATTTGAAAGAGTTGAGGCTGACGCAAGTAAATGCCATTCTGCCCGAAAGTTTTCGGATAGAGGCCGACGGAGTGGTAACCAATCTGTTGGATAGTGTGAACCGGCAGGGGAATTTACATTTGCTGGCTGCTTTCCAGAATATGAATTTCTTGAAACCTTTGACCGGGGGAGTAGTGCTTCCTTCGGGTATGAATATAAATGGCGACATGAATCTGAAAGGAAATCAACTCAACGCAGAGCTTGATTTGCAGAAAGATTCAGGAAAAGTTTCACTGATAGCCGATTACCATTTGCTGAAAGAAGCTTATCGTGCCGACTTGACGGTCGACAAATTAAATTTGCATGACTTCATGCCTGAAGATTCTTTGTTCTTGCTTTCTGCTTCATTGCGGGCTTGGGGAGCGGGTTTCGATTTCTTTTCTCCAAAGACTTCAATGGATGCCGAAGGCGGATTGAGCCATTTGGAGTACGGGGCTGCGGTTTACTCCGGTGTACGACTGAATGCATCGCTGAAAAAATCATACGCAACGGTTGACTTGGATGTAAAAGACAACCTGATGGATATTTCTTCTCAGTTGGAAGCTGTCCTTCATCCCAAGCAGATAAAGGCGGATATGAATGTTAGCGTTCGCAATCTGGATTTAAACGGGATGCGCCTGACGGCTACGCCTCTTAAGACATCGGAAGAAATAAACCTGCATGTAACTACCGATATGAAAGCAAGTCATAAGGCTCGGCTCTCGGTAAAAGATATTCGGATTATTACGCCGAAGAAAACTTTTAAAACCAAAGATTTGCATGTGGGAATCAATACGGCGCGCGACTCTATTCGCAGCTATGCCAATGCGGGCGATTTGACTTTCTTGTTCCGTGCGCAAGGAGGAATAGAACAACTGACCCGCCATGTTGAACTGCTGTCGACACGCTTGACGAAACAGTGGAAAGAAGGATATGTGGATTTGGACGCGCTTAAAGAAAATCTGCCTAATGCGACGTTTTATATCTTTGCCAAAAAAGACAATCCATTGGCAAATATGCTTGCAGTGCAGAACGTAAACTTTAACCGTTTATTTACAAAGATTGAAACATCTCCGGCAGAGGGATTAAAAGGAAAGGCGTATCTGTATAGTCTGCGTACGGATAGTTTGGAACTTGATACCATTTATTTTAATATAGCCCAAGAGGTAGGGAAACTCGCATTCCGCAGTGGGGTGATAGCAGGAAACAAACCTTTTCAGGAGGCTTTCGATGTTTCTTTAAATGGTGAAATAGAAGCAGACGGGGCTAATATGCTTATCGAATATTTAAACGGGAAGAAGGAGTGTGGCGCACGTATGGGATTCGTGGCGAAGTTACAGAAAGATGGAATCAGTCTGCATGTTTCGCCCGATGACCCGATTTTGGTTTACCGGCAGTTTCAGGTTAATCCGCAGAATTATATATATCTGAAAAATGAAGGACGTATTGAGGCCGATTTGGGTATCTACGATAAACAGCATACGGGTTTCCAATTTTATTCTACGCCAGACTCCCTTGCCCAGCAAGACCTCACTCTGGCTTTGAACCGGATAGATATAGCTGAATTTCGCCGGATTATTCCCTACATGCCCGATATAGCCGGAGTGATTAATGCGGAAGTTCATTATGTAGAAGCCGGGAAACAGATGCAAGTATCTGCCGATATGAGCGTGAATAAGCTGGCATATAATCGGCAGCCTTTGGGCAACTGGGCGCTGAGTGCCGTCTATCTGCCGAAAGAAACGGGTGAGCACCGTATTGATGGCTTTGTAACATTGAACGACAGCGAAGTAATAAGCCTTAGCGGGTCTTATCTGTCGGCTGTCGAAGAAGAACAAGGGCATATCTCGGCAGAAATGGGGCTTCATCATTTCCCGCTCGAACTGGCGAATGCTTTTATTCCGAACCGTATGGCTATCCTTTCGGGGGATATCGACGGTACGCTTTCGGTAGACGGAGCGACCAATAAGCCGTTAATAAACGGTGAGATGAATCTGGATAGTGTGAATGTGTATGTCCCGCAGGCATCACTTAACTTGAGGTTTGATAATCGTCCAGTCCGTATCGCCGACAATCGTCTTACATTCGATAAGTTTCAGATATTTACTCGTGGAAAGACTCCGTTTGTTATCGATGGCGATGTGGATATGTCTGATTTTGCCGACATGAAACTCGATTTACGGATGGATGCACATAATTTTGAAGTGCTGAATGCGAAACGAACCAAAGAATCGATAGTATACGGAAAGTTATACATTGACTTTGATGCTTTGCTGAAAGGCAGTGTTACCTCGTTGAATTTGAGAGGAAATGCCAATATCTTAGGTACAAGTGACTTTACTTATATCCTTCAGGAGTCTCCGCTGACCGTGGAAGACCGCTTGGGAGAAACGGTTACTTTTGTCAATTTCAGCGATACGACAGGCTTGGGCAGGCATACCGTACCTACTATGACGCTGGGCGGACTTGACATGCTGATGACGCTTCATATTGATGAGGCCGTACAGTGTAGGGTTGATTTGGATGAGAACGGCAAGAACTATATGATGTTTGAAGGCGGAGGAGATTTATCGTTCCAATACACGCCCGAAGGGAATATGTTGCTGAACGGCCGTTATTCGCTGATGAGCGGCGAACTGAAATATCAGATGCCGGTTATTCCGCTGAAAACGTTTTATATCCGCAACGGAAGCTATATAGAATGGACGGGGAATATTATGAATCCGAATCTGAATATTCATGCTTCTGAGCGGGTACGGGCTTCGGTTGCACAGGAAGATCAAAATACGCGGACGGTAAATTTCGATGTGGGTGTAAGTATTACCAATCGTCTTGAAAACTTGGGCTTTATGTTTACTCTTGAAGCTCCCGACGATGGAACCGTACAAAACGAGCTGGCAGGAATGTCGGCCGAAGAACGTAACAAATTGGCGGTTACCATGTTGGTTACGGGGATGTATCTCGCCGAAGGAAATAATACCGGAGATGGGGGCTTGTCGGCAAACAGCATGTTGAATTCTTTCCTTGAGAGTCAGATTAACAAGGTAGCGGGCAGCGCACTGAAAACCATTGATGTCAATTTCGGAATGGAACAGACAGAACAAGGGGGCAATACGCAGACCGATTATAATTTCCAGTTTGCAAAACGTTTCTGGAATAACCGTTTCAGTGTGATTATCGGCGGTAAGGTATCAACAGGCAACAACGCCGCCCAGCAAGATGAATCTTTCATTGATAATATATCGTTGGAATACCGGTTGGATAATAGCGGGACGCGCTATATCAAGATTTTCCATGATAAGAATTATGAGAACGTACTTGACGGCGAAGTAACCGAAACCGGAGTGGGTATCGTACTGCGTAAAAAAAATCAGTAAGCTGAGCGAACTCTTTATCTTCAGGAACAAGAAAAAGAAAACAGCCGGATGAGGATGCGGTAACAAATAATAAAGAAGGTATAAAAGACGAAAAAGAAGAAGAGTGATGAAACATACATTATATTTGTTGTTTGTCGGAGTATGGATGCTTTTCCTTACCGGATGCTCTACTACGAAGCATTTGGCCGAGGGCGAAACGCTTTATATCGGTATGCGTAAAACGACGGTTGATAACCTCGATGAAAGCACTATGGGGAAGAAAGCGCTTGAAGAGGCTGAGGCTGCCATTACCGTGGCTCCTAACAATGCCGTGTTTGGCAGTGGCAGTATGCGCTGGCATGTCCCTGTCGGGCTGTGGGTTTATAACCGTTTCCAACGCTACGAAAAGGGACTCGGAAAATGGATTTTCAATAAGCTCGCCTCAGAGCCGGTTTATATCTCAACCGTTAATCCCGATACCCGCGTAAAGGTGGCGAGCAACCTGCTCCACGATTATGGATTCTTTAACGGAACGGTGACTTACGAGGTAGACAGTACCGATAATCCGCGTAAGGCACGGCTGAAATATCATATCGACATGGGGCGCGGTTATAAGTTGGATTCCATTGCTTACGAAGGGTTCTCACCGCGTGCCGACAGTTTGATACGGGCTACCTACAACGAGCGTATCATTCGCCGGGACGATCATTTTGATGTTACCAAGCTGAATGAAGAGCGCGAACGCTTGGTGGCTCTTTTCCGCGACAACGGATATTATTATTACCGTTCCGATTTTATCACCTTCCTTGCCGATACTTTGATTCGTTCGGGCTATGTTAATTTGAAGATAGTTCCGAAAAAGAGTGTCCCGCCCGAAGCCTTGCGTACATATTATATCGGACATACTTCGGTCTACCTGACCGGACATAACGGCGAGCAACCTGTCGACTCGTTGAAGCGGCGTAACTTTACCGTGTATTACGCCGGAAAGAAACCGGGCATTCGGTATGGCGTATTGCGCAAACGCTTCCTTTACCGTAAGGGAGAGCTGTATTCGCAGACACGTCAAGACTATACGCAAGAGGCTTTGGCACGTTTGGGCGTATTTAAGTTCAATGAATTTCAATACACACCTCGGCACGACGGCTCGGATACGCTGGATATCCGGGTAAATTCGGTGTTCGACCTTCCTTACGACAGCGAGCTGGAGTTTAATGTCACTACCAAAAGTACCAAACAAACCGGACCCGGAGCTATATTTAAGCTATCTCGCAAGAATTTCCGGCGTATGGGAGCTTCATTGAATTTGGAATTGAAAGGTTCGTATGAGTGGCAGACCAGCTCTACGGTGGATGGCGAAAGCTCTGTCATGAATTCGTATGAATTGGGGGCGGCATTGTCGCTGAACTTTCCTCGCCTTGTCCTTCCGTGGGTACGTAATCGGGTTAATCCTTTCTTGTATCCTTCGGAAACGAACTTCAAGATTTATGTCGACCAAGTAAACCGTGCGCGTTATTTCAAGATGCTTTCTTTTGGTGGAGAAGTGTCGTACAGTTTTCAGCGGTCGCGCAGTGTGAAACACACCGTTACGCCGCTTCATTTGGCGTTCAACAAGTTACAGCATCGCACGGCACGTTTCGATTCCATCGCTGCGCAGAACCCGATGTTGTTCAACAGTCTCGACGACCAGTTTATCCCTTCCGTATCTTATACCATTACTTACGATAACAGTTACCGGAAAAAGAAGAACCGTATATGGTGGGAGAACTCTGTGACTTCTGCCGGAAATGTTACCTCGCTGATTTACGCGGCTTTCGGTAAGAAGTTCAGTGAGCGCGACAAGAAGTTTCTCGGAACGCCTTTTGCCCAATTCCTGAAGTATTCTTCCGAGCTACGTTACCTGCATGAGTTTAACGAGTATCATCAGCTTGCCGCCCGCGTGATGGGAGGTGTGATTTGGGCTTACGGAAACAAAACCATCGCTCCGTATAGCGAACAGTTTTACGTAGGGGGTGCCAACAGTATCCGTGCGTTCACCATCCGTTCTATTGGTCCGGGACGTTTCCATCCGGCGGAGAATGCGAACTATTCGTATGTCGATGAGACGGGCGATATCAAGTTGGAAGCAAACTTGGAGTACCGTTTCCGCATCCTGTCGAACTTTTTGGGCGGTAACCTGAACGGGGCTGCTTTTCTCGATGCCGGAAACGTTTGGCTGATGCGCAAAGACGAAGCCCGTCCGGGAGCTGAGTTTACGTTAGACCACTTTCTCGACAGCATAGCAGTGGGTACGGGTATCGGTATCCGTTACGACCTTTCTTTCCTTGTGCTTCGTCTTGACTGGGGTATAGCCCTTCACGTTCCGTACGATACGGAAAAGTCCGGTTATTATAATATTCCCAAGTTTAAAGACGGTATGGGAATACACTTTGCCATCGGTTATCCGTTCTGATGAACCTCTTTAAATATATTTCTTATGGACGATGATATTGTAAAATTGATTGGAAATCCTTGTGATAATCAAATGGATTATCACAGCTGTTGGTCTTGTTCTCGGTAGTGTGCGTTTGCAACAAAAGGTTGAACCGTTACCTTCGGGAACATCGCTGGGCGGAAGATTTGCTTGGATCGTTAACGTTGGTCAGTGTATTGTTTTTGAGCGAGCAATATATGCCGTGGGGCTGGGCAGCCTTGATTTCTATTGTGTTAAACCTCGTATTGTTTGCACGATTTTGGACTCCCCGCCGCAAGAAATAATTCCTTTTTAAAGAACTGAAAAAACGCATCCGCATGTGTCGGCTGACACATACGGATGCGTTACTTGTTTCTACCGCATGTGTATCTCAACACTTGCGGTAGAATTTTGAGCCTGTCACTTATCTGTAAAACAGGCTCTTAGGTAAAGTGTTATTGTTCGGCAGCCATATCAGTCGTAGTAGGCCAGTAAGGATTCTGATACAACGATGACAAGTCAACCGATGCATTGTCTGAAGCGGTCAGCAAGAACTGACGGATGGGTAACGGGCGGAGGTAGTGAGCCAGATGCCATACGTATCCGTTGCGGAACACGTTGTTGTTCGTCATGTTCTTTTCATACGGGCGAAGGTATTCGCTCAGGCTGCGGTTGGATACGTTTGCCGATACGCTTCCGTCATCAACGAATGTTCCTCCGTAATTCCAGCTTTCCATTGGCGTGTTCCACAGGTGGAAACCTTCTACGTGGTAAGGTTCGTTCTTCATTTGGTCGAGCGCGCGCCAGCGGGTCAAGTCCATCCAGCGTAATCCTTCAGCCATCAGTTCACAACGGCGTTCGCGGCGGATATTGTAAAGAATCGGGTCGGTCAGTTGTACGCCGGCTGAGTAAGAACCCCAGTCCAAGCGTTCGTTTGCCATGTTGGTAGCATCAATCGTAACCTGCGGGTCGACAGCATTTCCTGTAAATCCGGCAGCCGTACGGATAGCTCTCCAGTAAGTCAGAATCTTGTCGGATAATGTCTGTGTACGCTCGTATTCAGCTTCCATATAGTTGAGCAGTGCTTCGGTAGCGCGGAAAGTAATAGAACCTACGTAACCACCGTTTCCAGCAGTCAAAGCGCGGTCGAATGTTCCACCCTTGCGAATCGCATATCCCGTAGAGTATCCCCATTCTCCGTCACCACGCAGGATAGACGGTACGGGTTCGGTAGTAACTCCCTGATCGCCCGACGTATCATCCATGTTTTTGAACAAGTTGGTTTGTCCCGGTTCTTTCAGGAATATCTTCAGGCGCGGGTCGGCGTGTTGTCTTACCTCGCTGATGGTTTGGTCGGAATACGCAAATCCGTCGTGCGAAGCATAAATCGGTCTGCCGTCTTCCATTACGAAACTTTCTACCATGCTGCGTGTCAAGCCGATGGCATAGTTACCACGTGTTACGGCAACTTCTACGTTATTCGTAACGCCCAGACCCTTGCTGTATTCTCGCCACAGCAATACATCGGCAAAGCCCGACATGTCTGTGCTTCCGAACATGCTGAAGTAAGGATTGTCAGGGTCAGATTCCGATTGAGGTACTGTTCCGGTGTTTTGCGTAAGGCTTCCGATGTATTTGTCGGCAACCTCCTCTGCACTTTCCGATGCTATCTGATAGAAGTATTCGATTTCGTTATCAATACTTCCCGACGGATATTCATAATTGGCATTATAGTCTTTCTCCTTGCCGGGCCATCCTTCGCCGTTGGGGACGAACGGAGTTCCTTTGAAGTATTTCAACCATGAAGCCTCGAACAGGGCGACACGTGATTTGACAAGCGTGGCAACATCGGGCGACAAGCGGTTTTTACGGGTATCGAAGTTGTCGGTCATGCAGATGCGTGCGCTATCCAGATCGTTGATGATGAAGCGTGCCACCTCGTTACGCGGACTGCGTGTTGAGGCTGCCACCAAGATGGCATTATCGTCGGGCAAAGCCTCCTTGATAATCGGCAGGTCGCCCCACTTTTGGAGCATGGTGAAATAGCTGTAAGCGCGGAAGAAATAAAGTTCTCCGATGTACTGAAGGATATTCTGTTCCGAGCCGGATATTTCGCCGTTATAATAATGTCCGAGTATCGTGTTGATAGAATAGTTGATATTTCGGATATTGGTCCAGCTCCAGTTGTCGCTATCATCCAAACCTACCAGCCACTGACCGGTGGCATATTTTCCATCGGCAGAAAGCCCCGTTTGGTTATCCGTATTATTGTCATTACCAAATGTCCCGTAGCTCCAAGAACCGTGTGAAGGAAGAACATCAGCATAAAACTTGTTACAAACAGCCTGAAGTTGGTCTTCCGTCTGATAATAATCTTCGGGAATTACATAAGAAGGCGGCTGCTTGTCTAAGAAATCTTCACAAGAAACAAGCGTGGTCGCTAATAAAGCGATAGATATATATTTTAGTTTCATAATCGTATTCCTCTTAATTAAAATGTAATGTTTAAGCCACATGATAAAGTTTTTGACAACGGATAGGCGTTACCGTTACCACCGTTACCTCCGGCAATGGTTTCGGGGTCAAACTGAGAGGCAAGGCTGGTGCCTGTCCACAAGTTTTCACCGGAGAAGTAAACGCGAAGATTCTGGATTCCCCAGCGGTTTGTGAGGCGTGCCGGGAATGTATAACCAATCTGTAAGTTTTTCAGACGGATATAAGCTGCGCTTTGCAGGTAACCCGTTTGACATTGCTGGTTCTTGTCGCTATACAGCGGACGCGGCAGATAAGAGTCGAGGTTTACGTCTTGGTAACCGTTTTGTACTGACCAGCTGTTTTCATCACGGAAATAATCAGAAACGGCTTCCAGTCCGGTAGCCCACCACTGTCCGTTGCTTGCCGCACCAAACAAGTAAGTACTTCCCTGCCAGTAATCACGTTTACCTACACCCTGGAAGAATACGCGGACATCAAATCCTTTCCAGCTTGCATTCAGGTCGAGACCGAAGAGATAACGCGGCGTGCTGTTTCCAATCACCGTACGGTCTCCCGTATCACCCAATGTTCCCGAACCTCCTGAGATTCTTCCATCGCCGTTGGTATCTGCATACATGATATCACCCGCAGCCCATGATGAACCTAAGGCATCTTGTCCTCCGTTAGGCAGAGTAGCCAAGTGGTCCGCCATTTCTTGGTCTGTCTTGGCAATTCCAATCGTGGTATATCCCCAGATTTCGTTGATGTAACGTCCTGCGATGTAAGTATCAACGGCATTGGTCGGGTTATTCGGATAGCGCAGAATCTTGGTACGTGCATCTGCTACGTTGAATTTGATTCCGTAAGAAAGTCCGTTATCCAAGCGGTCGTTCCAACCGATAGAAAGTTCCCAACCCGAAGTACGCAAGTCGGTATTGTTGGTTACCGGGACATCAGTACCCAAGATAGCCGGAAGTTCGGGAGCGTTACCCACCATGTCTTTGGTATTACGAACGTAGTAATCGAACGAACCGGTCAGACGGTTATCAAACAATCCCCAGTCAAGACCAACGTTATACGATTCGATGGTTTCCCATGTCAGTACCGTAGAAACAAGTCCCGGAGCCGTTGCCGTATTCGGTTTCACCCCATTCATCAGCCATGAACCGTCAGAAGCACCTACTGTCATGGTTTGGAATGTCTGATACCAGTTCGTTGTATTTTGGTTACCTAACGAACCGTAAGAAGCACGCAGTTTCAGTGTACCAACGATATTGTTAATCGGTTCGAAGAAGTTTTCGCGTGCGATATTCCATCCCAAAGATACAGACGGGAATGCCTTCCACTGATTTCCCTTACGGAAGCGTGAAGTACCATCGGCACGCAGGTTGGCTTCAATCAGATATTTGCCGTCGAAGTCATAGTTTACACGAGCGAAGAAACCGGCGGTAGTCCATTCATTGCGCGAACCGTTTACGTCCGGTGTAATGGGATTTCCGTTCACATCCAGTCCGGTAGTCAAGTCCACTTCCGATTTATCGGGGAACATCACACCGTTGTTCTGCAATCCGAATTGAGTTTGTTTCAAATCCTCGGCTTGGAAACCACCCATTACATGCAAGTTATGCTTGTCGTTAAATGAATGCGTGTATTCCGTATAGGCTTGGAAGTTGTAATAATTCTCTTTGTAGTAATCTTCGTGAACGTTCGAACTATCTGTATAGCGGTAAGGATTACCATTGATGTCGTGGTTATATTGCATCTGGCTGTCCCAGTGACGGTTTGCCGAATTAATATGATAGTTGAAATCAATGTGTGTAATCCAGTTCTTGATCGGTTCGATTTGGAAACTGATTTGGTGGTACGTATCATCGGTCTGTGTTTTATCTACACCACCTTCTGCCAAGCCCAAAGCCGGAGACGGAGCCGAGAAGTAATACCCGTTGCGGTCGTACAGCGGAAGAATCGGCCATCCCTGACGTGCCATATCGTTATACAGACTTTCAGTCAATGTAGCCGGACGCTTGTAATCCTCGCGAGTAAAACGCATGGTATAGTTAAAACGCAACCATTCGGTGATTTCCGAGCCAATCTTAGCCGTTGCGTTGAAACGTTTTAAGCCTTCTTCTCCCAGCTCCATGAAGCCGCCCTGATCAAGGTAGTTGAACGAAGCATAATAATTCAGCTTTTTCGTTCCGCCGTTTACGCTGAAGTTATGTTCTTGAGAGAACGTCCATTTTTTATATATAGCGTCATACCAGTCTACATCATCGATACCGTTGGCATATCCATCCAGCCACTGTCCGTTTTCGTTAGCTCCGATGCTGTATAAGATAGTTCCGTCTTCTGTGATGCGTTGTCCCGGTCCGTAAGGCTGTGCATTGTGGTAAGCTACGATTTGATCCATACGTTCCGGAGTGAAATATACGCCGTTACCTCCGTTGGCAAACGTATCGTTCATCCAGCTGGCGAAATTCACCGAGTTCATCATGTGATTCATGTTTACCGGCGTACCCCAGCGGAAACTGTTGTTATAGTTCACGGTTGTTTTTCCTTCCGTGCTGCCCGATTTGGTTGTAATCAAAATCACACCGAAGGGCGCACGCGAACCGTAAATTGACGAAGCTGCCGCGTCTTTCAAAACCGAAATGCTGGCAATATCCTGCGGGTTGATGGTATTCAGGTCGCCTTCCATACCGTCGATCAATACCAGCGGGTCTCCGCTTGTTCCTTGTCCGATGGTGGTTGTACCACGTACGTTAATGCTCGGCGTGTTTTCCAAGCTACCGTTGGTTTGTGTAATCTGCAATCCCGGAACCACACCTTGAAGGGCTTGAGTAACGTTGGTAACCGGACGCTGAGCGATTTCTTCCTGCGTAACCACACCTACCGCACCGGTAAGGTTTACTTTCTTTTGCGTACCGAAACCCACTACTACCACTTCGTCCAATACTTCAGTATCTTCTTTTAAGGTAACATTGATGGCTTTTCCCGGTTCTACTTTAATTTCTTGTGTTTTAAAGCCGATGAAAGAAATCTCCAACGTAGCGCCCGAAGATACGGATAGAGAAAAGTTTCCGTCTAAGTCTGTAACCGTTCCGTTTGTAGTACCTTTCTCAACTACGCTGGCTCCGATAACAGGTTCGCCCATAACGTCTCTTACTGTTCCGCTGATTGAAACTTTGTTTTGGAGGGATGATTGCGTAACGGGAAATGATTCCGACGCAGCAAATACAGATGCTGGGCTTGCTATGAAACCCGCAGACAGCAACAGGGAATAAAGGACAGCCCGTTGCCGCTTGTTCATCAATACATCGTTTCTCATGTTTTTCAAGTTTAAGATATGTGATTGTTAATTCGACGCAAAGCTATTAAATTTTTGTATAATTGGATAAATAAAAATCAAGCAGAATTAGTCGAAAATCGTTCAAAGAAGAAGGGCTGGCAATCATTTTAGTAGGGTGAAAATTGTGCATTACAACCCCTGAAAAGTTTGTCGGGATGAAATTTTATTTCTATTCGAAACGTTGGCAAACGCTATGGGATAGACTTGGTAACACATGCGGATGCGTTTTGGGCATGTAAAAAGGAAGGCAGACATGCTGATTCTTCGCGGTAAAAAACGTATTTTTGCAGGCAAACAACCGTAGAATATGAAAAAGGTATTTTTTTTATTATTAACCCTGACGGCTTGGAGCATGGCGGTATGCACGGGCTGTCAACAAAAAAGCAATTCCATGAACAAGGGAGATGAAACGTTGGTAAAGTTTGAAACCACAGAAGGAAACATTACGATTAAACTGTATAATGAAACGCCGAAACATCGCGATAACTTTATTAAGTTAGTAAAAAACGGTACGTATGACAGCACTTTATTCCATCGCGTGATTAAGAATTTCATGATTCAGGCAGGCGACCCGAAGAGTAAGGATGCGGCTGATACGGCAATGTTGGGAAACGGTGACGTGGGTTACACGATTCCGGCAGAAATCAATCCGAAATTTTTCCATCGCAGGGGAGTGCTGGCGGCTGCTCGTCAGAGCGACGAAGTGAACCCGAAACGCGAATCGTCGGGATGCCAGTTCTATATCGTGACCGGAAGAAAGTTCAGCGAGGCGCAGTTGATTGACTTGGAAAACCAGTTGAATGAATCTCGCGTAGGCGAAGTATTCAATGAGCTGGCTCGTAAGCACATGAAAGAAATCTACAAGATGCGTCGTGCGGGCGATAACGACGGTTTGCTGGAACTGCAAGACAAACTTGAGGCAGAAGCACGTGCCCAAGTGGATAAAGAGCCGGCGTTGCAGTTCAGCAAAGAGCAAGTTCAAGCCTACACCACGGTAGGAGGTGCGCCCCATTTGGATGGAGCTTATACCGTATTCGGTGAAGTGACAGAGGGCATGGACGTGGTTGATAAAATAGGAAACGCGAAGACCGGCCGTGCCGACCGCCCGGTGACAAATATTCGAATACTTAAAGCAGAGGTGTTGGAAAAATGATTCAAGTAAACCGACATACGCTTGCCAACGGGTTGCGCATCGTACATAATGAAGATAACTCGACACAGATGGTTGCTCTGAACATACTTTACGATGTAGGTGCCCGCGATGAAGACCCTGCACATACAGGCTTTGCCCATCTGTTCGAACACCTGATGTTCGGTGGCTCGGTAAACGTGCCCGATTATGATACGCCCGTGCAGAATGCAGGAGGCGAGAATAACGCATGGACGAACAACGACATTACGAATTATTATATAACCTTGCCTTACCAAAATGTGGAAACAGGTTTTTGGCTGGAAAGCGACCGTATGTTGAGTCTTGATTTCTCTCCCCGCAGTTTGGAGGTACAGCGTCAGGTAGTTATCGAAGAGTTTAAGCAGCGAAACCTGAACCAACCCTACGGAGATGCTTCCCATTTGCTTCGGGAAATGGCGTATCAGACTCATCCTTACCGCTGGCCCACCATCGGGAAAGAGATTAGCCATATAGCGAATGCCACACTTGAGGAAGTGAAAGATTTTTTTTTCCGCTTTTATGCGCCTAATAACGCGATTCTTGCTGTGACAGGACATATTTCGTTTGACGAAACAGTCCGGCTGGCTGAGAAATGGTTTGGCAAAGATACCGTCGAGAGATGTCCGTGTACGTAAGTTGCCCGAAGAAACACTCCAGACCTCGATACGCCGCATGACGGTAGAGCGTCCTGTTCCGGTTGATGCTTTGTACATGGCGTTTCACATGTGTAACCGCCATCACGCCGATTATTATGTCTATGATATGATAACCGATGTGTTGTCGAGCGGACGTTCCTCCCGTTTCATCCGCTCGCTTGTACACGACCGGAAACTGTTTACTTCCATCGATGCCTATATATCGGGCAGTTTGGACGAAGGGTTGATATTCGTTACCGGGAAACCGTCGGAAGGGGTGACGCTGGAACAGGCGGAACGTGCTGTTTGGGAAGAACTGGAACGCTTGAAAACCGTGCCCGTAGCCGAAGTGGAATTAGAGAAAGTAAAAAACCGCTATGAGAGCGAACAGATATTCAATAATATGAATTATCTGAATCTGGCTACCAATCTGGCATACTTTGAGCTGGTTAATCGGGCAGAAGATATAAATGATGAAGTAGGCAAGTATCGGTCGGTAACAGCCGCTCAGATTCAGGAGGTGGCCACTCGGTGTTTCGTACCGGAAAATTGCAGTGTACTTTATTATAAGAAGCAATCATGAACTTATACCAAAAAGTGTAACAAATGAAACAATCTCATTATCGGGCGTTGCTTGAATTGGGCCTGCCTATCGTTGTGGGGCAAATAGGAGTGATAATCTTGGGTTTTGCCGATACGCTGATGGTAGGTCATCATAGTTCAAACGAACTTGCTGCGGCAAGTTTTGTGAACAACATGTTTACGCTTGCCATTATCTTTAGTACCGGATTTTCGTACGGGCTGACTCCCGTTGTGGGAAGCCTGTTCGGTCAAGGTAAGAAAGAAGAGGCGGGGAATGCTTTGAAAAACAGTCTCGCCGCAAATACGCTGTTGGCAGTTATTGTTTGCATGGTAATGTTTGCCCTTTATCAGAATATAGGCCGCTTGGGGCAGCCGGAAGAACTGTTGCCCTTTATGCGTCCTTATTATCTGGTATTGCTCGTTTCGTTGCCTTTTGTATTGTGGTTTAACGGGTTTAAGCAATTTACTGATGGCATTACCGATACGAAAGTGTCTATGTGGATTTTATTGGGCGGAAACCTTTTGAACATTATCGGCAACTATATTCTGATTTACGGTAAATTGGGGATGCCTGAAATGGGGCTGACGGGTGCCGGTGTGTCCACGCTCGTATCCCGTATCCTGATGGTACTTGCCTATCTTGCACTGTTTTTCGGCACGTCGCGTTACGACGTGTTCAAACGCGGATTCCATCGTGGTAAAGTAAACCGTAAAGATTTTATGTTGCTGAACAAATTGGGACTTCCCATTGCCGGACAAATGGGGATGGAGACGGCCTCTTTCAGTTTGAGTGCCATTATGGTAGGATGGCTGGGCAGTACGGAGTTGGCGGCTCACCAAGTTATGATTGCCGTATCTCAGGTCTGTTTCATGATGTATTACGGAATGGGCGCGGCCGTTTCTGTACGTATCAGTAATTTTTATGGTCAGAAAGACATTACATCGGTAAAGCAAATAGCCAATAATGGATTCCACCTGATGTTATGCCTGTTGGTGCTAACCTGCATTCCTATTTTTTGTCTGCGCCATTATATCGGAGGATGGTTTACCGACGATGCAGCCGTCAGTGTAATGGTTGTCCAGTTGATAATTCCCTTCCTTATCTACCAGTTCGGTGATGGATTGCAAATCAATTTTGCAAATGCTTTGCGAGGTATCGCTGATGTACGCCCGATGATGTGGTGCTCGTTTATTGCCTATTTTATCATATCATTGCCTGCGGGCTATCTGTTTGCCTTTGTCTGCGGGTGGGGAATTACCGGAATCTGGATGGCTTTTCCCTTCGGTTTAACCTCGGCAGGCATTATGTATTACCTGCGTTTCAGGTATAAAACAAAGAAAGGAGTCTGAGTTATGCTTTCTACTTCCTCGAAAATCGCTTGTGGATATATATTGCTCATAGCCCTGCTTTTGGGCGCTATCGTGTATATCTATCGCCAGATGAATTTGCTGATAGAGCCTGCCGGTGTGGAAGAAAGCATCAACAACCGCAGGCATACTACCCACCATCTGATCAGCAAGCTGTATGAGGCAGAAATCATAGGGCAGACGCTTCACGTGGGACGAATTTATGAGTATCCGCGTTACAAAAAAGCGATGAAGGAAGTAGGCATTGCTCTTGATAGCCTTCAGGCACAGTTGACCGACACGTTGCAACAAGCCCGTTTGGATACGGTGCGTACGCTGCTTCACAATAAAGAGCAGAATATGAGGCTGGTGCTGGAGGCATTGCGTCAAAGTCCACCCGACGAACTTTACCGGCAGCAATTGGATAGTCTGATTGCCCAGCAAGACTCTATATTGAAAAATGCAACTCATTTAAGAAGAAAGGTTATCACTCACCAAAACACTTACACGATTCATCATCGGCGGAAGCCTTTTTTCAAACGTGTAAAAGATGTGTTTGCTCCGGGAAAGGCGGATTCAACTTTGGTGAATAACGTGATAGAGGAAGTTTATACCGATACGATAGACGAAGTGTTTAACCCGATAGACACCATCGCTAACATGCTGACCGGAATACACGATAAGGTGTTCCAGACTCGGCAGGAGCAACAACGCATGTTGACCAATCGCACAAACCGTTTGCATATTGCCGGCACTAATTTGAGCAAACGAGTAAACCAGTTGCTCGAAAGTATTGAGCAGGATGAATTGTCTGCTGCCTACCACCGTTTGCAGCAAGATCGGTCAATTCGTCAACAGGCAGCTCAAACAATGGGCATTATAGCTACACTGGCAGTTATTTTGGTATTGGTGTTTTTTATCATTATCTGGCGCGACCTGACACGCAGTAACCATTATCGCCGTGAGCTGGAAAAATCGAAACTATATGCCGAAAACCTGCTTGTAGCCCGCGAGAAGTTAATGTTGACCATAACTCATGATATCAAAGCTCCGGCAGGGTCTATCATAGGATATATAGACTTGCTTGTCCGGCTTGTGAAAGACAAGCGCCAGTTGTTCTATTTGTCGAACATGAAAAGCTCGGCTAAGCATTTGCTTGATTTGGTAACTTCGCTGCTTGATTATCACCGCTTGGAAGCGGGAAAAATGGACTTACACTCCGTCGTGTTTAATCCTCATGAATTGTTTGGAGACATTTATAACAGCTTTTTGCCGCTTGTAGAGAAAAAAGGTTTGGAATTAAACCTGAAAGAAAATCTTCCGGCATCGCTAAATGTAGAAGGTGACCCTTTCCGTATTCGGCAGATAGCCGAAAACCTGCTTTCTAATGCTTTGAAGTTTACAGCAGCAGGCAGCATAACGCTGACTTTCGGTTATCGGACCGGATGTCTTGTATTTAGCGTAGCCGATACCGGATGCGGAATGAACCGTCAGGAACAAGAACGCATATTCCAAGAATTTACCCGGTTAAGCAGTGCGCAAGGGCAAGAAGGTTTTGGGCTGGGATTGTCTATTACTAATAAGTTAGTAGACCTGTTGAAAGGAAACATAGAGGTGGAAAGTTCACCCGGCGAGGGCAGTACCTTTAAAATATCCATTCCGTTGCCGCTTTCGGATAACGCTCCCCTATCAGAGCCGAAAGCATTTGTTCCTATCCGTGCAAGTAGAGCGCTCCGGATTCTTTTGATAGATGATGATAGAATTCAGATGAATCTTACAGAAGCCTTATTAAATAATGTGCTTGCGGCGCGTGATTCGGGGAATAAACCGGAGATATACTGTTGTGAACAGCCCGCAGAGGTTTTCGATTTATTGCATGAACACGTTTTCGATGTCATATTTACAGATATTCAAATGCCGGCAATGAACGGATTTGAGTTGTTGCGTAGCTTGCGCTACATGAATATACCTCAGGCAAAAAATGTTCCGGTGGTAGCTATTACGGCGCGTGGCGATTTGACTGAAGCCGATTTCCGGGAGAAAGGTTTTTCCGGCATGTTACAGAAACCGTTTAATCGCTCCGATTTGCAGCAGGTGCTGACGGAGGTTCTTTCGGGAATAACATTGGCTGAAAAACAGACTGCAACTTCGGCTGCGGATGAAATCTCCTCCGATGCTTCCCAACCTGCGGAAAAAACTCCGTTTAATTTTTCATCTTTGACAGCCTTTTCTGAAGATGATGCTGATGCTGCCGGTGAAATCCTTCGGACATTTGTTCTGGAGACAATGAAAAATGTAAATCAGATGAAAAAGGCTATTGAAGAAAAGAATATGGAAATGCTTTGCGGGATAGCCCACAAAATGTTGCCTACTTTTGTAATGATTGATGCGAAAGAGGCTATTTTTTCTCTCCGGTGGCTGGAAAACAAGCGGGGAGAAACTGATTTCCAAGAGAAAGCCGGGGAAGAAGCTCGCAAGGTGATAGACGTAGCGGAAAAGATTATTGCTTGCGGCAAAGACCTCGAAAAACGCTACCGTTAGCGTTTTTTAGCTTCCCGGAAAGCTAAGAATAATGTATAAAGACAACCTCTTCGTTGGAGGAAAAAGAAGAAAAAAACAAACAAAATAAAAAAATATTCTTGTTTTGTTTGGTAGTTCAAAAAAAGTCCTTACCTTTGCACCGCAATTCAGAAGAAAAGCAAACAAAAATCGGAATGTAGCGCAGTTGGTAGCGCACTACGTTCGGGACGTAGGGGTCGGGCGTTCGAGTCGCCTCATTCCGACAGCAAAGAGCGATAAGAGAAGACTTCTTTTATCGCTCTCTCTGTATTTTGCCCCTATACGGTCCTTTCAAGCGAGTCTGGCTGCGCTTGTGTACTGATTATCCTTTTTATATTTTAGCTTGACTGTTTGGTAATTGTGAGATTAAACACTATTTTTGCAACCTCTTTAGTCATAAATTGGAAAATAGTAATAATTAAATAAATAAGTTCGGAAATGAATATTTCATTGCAAAACGTAGACAAGGTAAGCGCGCTGCTTACTGTTCAGATTGAGAAAGCTGATTATCAGGAAAGAGTTGATAAGACTTTGAAGACAATCCGTCAAAGAGCAAATATGCCCGGCTTCCGTAAAGGTATGGTTCCGATGGGGCTGATTAAAAGACAATACGGAACTTCTGTATTGGTGGAAGAAGTTGACAAACTGATGCAAGAAAAAGTGGGCGAATACATTCGTGATAACAAAGTAAACATGCTGGGTACTCCGCTGCCTAAAGAAAGCAATGCCAACTTTGAAACAGACGAAAATTTTGAATTCTCTTTCGATATCGCTTTGGCTCCGGAATTTGAATTAGAATTATCGAATGCCGATACGGTGGATTATTACGATATTGAAGTGACAGACGCTATGGTTGACCAGCAGGTAAAAATGTATACGCAGCGTACGGCTAAATATGACAAGGTGGAAGAATATCAGGAAAACGATATGTTGAAAGGTTTGCTGGCTGAGTTGGATGAAAATGGCAACACGAAAGAAGGTGGCGTTCAGGTAGAAGGTGCTGTAATGATGCCTACTTATATGAAGAACGATGACCAAAAAGCTATTTTCAACGGTGCGAAAGTAAACACGGTGCTGGTATTCAATCCTTCGGTTGCTTTTGATAATAATGATGCAGAATTGGCTTCTTTATTGAAACTGAAGAAAGAAGAAGTAGCAGAACATAAAGGTAACTTTAGCTTCCAGATTGAAGAAATCACTCGCATGATTCCGGGTGACTTGACTCAAGAACTGTTCGATCAGGTATTGGGCGAAGGCAAGGCTCACAATGAAGAAGAATTCCGCGCTCAGATTAAAGAAGCGATTGCAAAACAATTCGAATCAGACAGCGATTATAAATTCTTGCTGGATGTTCGTACTTACACAATGGGTAAAGTGGGCAAGTTGGAATTTGCAGATGGCTTGATGAAACGAATCATGCTGGAAAACAACAAAGAAAAAGGTGAAGAGTTTGTAAATGAAAATTACGAAAAGAGCCTTGAAGAGCTGACTTGGCATTTGATTAAAGAAACTAGTGGCTGCAAATAATATTAAAGTAGAGCAGGCTGACATCAACAACATGGCTAAGGAAGCAACTCGTGCACAGTTCGCACAGTATGGTATGATTAATGTGCCCGATGAATTGTTGGAAAACTATTCAAAAGAAATGTTGAAGAAGCGTGAAAGTGTAGAAGCATTGGTTAACCGCGTGATTGAATCGAAGTTGGCTGAGGCTGTGAAGACTCAAGTAACGTTGAATCATAAAGCTATTTCGGTTGAAGATTTCAACAAGATGTTTCAATAAAAAGTAAATCGTTTTATTAACGATTTCCGACTGAAAAATTATTCTTAGGCACGGCTTGCTTGGATTTCTTGGTTTTTATTGAAGAAAGACCTTGTAACTTCTTGTAACCCGTGCCTAAAAACCATAAAAGCATTATAAGAATGGACGATTTTAGAAAATATGCTACCAAGCATTTGGGAATGAATAGCATGGTGCTTGATGACGTTATCAAGTCGCAAGCGGGCTATTTGAATCCTTATATATTGGAAGAACGTCAGTTAAATGTAACTCAGTTAGACGTGTTTTCCCGATTGATGATGGATCGTATTATTTTTCTTGGTACGCAGATTGATGACTATACAGCAAATACGCTGCAAGCACAGTTGCTGTACTTGGATTCGGTCGATGCAGGAAAAGATATCTCTATTTACATTAACTCACCGGGCGGGTCGGTATATGCCGGGCTGGGTATTTATGATACGATGCAGTTTATTACCAGCGATGTTGCTACGATATGTACGGGCATGGCTGCTTCGATGGCCGCCGTCTTGTTGGTTGCCGGAAAAGAAGGAAAGCGCTCTGCGCTTACTCATTCGCGCGTAATGATTCATCAGCCGATGGGAGGCGCTCAAGGTCAGGCTTCTGATATTGAGATTACAGCCCGTGAGATTCAGAAACTGAAAAAAGAACTTTATACGATCATTGCAGACCATTCGCATACGGATTTTGACAAAGTGTGGGCCGATTCTGACCGCGATTATTGGATGACGGCTCAAGAAGCGAAAGAGTATGGCATGATTGACGAGGTGCTTTCTCGCAAGCCGGCGGTATAATTTCTTTGTAGAGATTTTTTGCATTTGATATAAATAAATGTATAAGCAAATTGGAAGATAAAAAAACATCGAAAAACAAACGGCGTTGCAGTTTTTGCGGTCGGTCGGAAGATGAAGTAGGCTTTTTGATAACAGGAGTAAATGGATGTATCTGTGACACTTGCTCTGAACAGGCCTATGAGATTGTTCAAGAAGCCTTGCACCAGCATGGAAATAGCTCTGCCGGAAACTTGAATTTAAAAGAACTGCCTAAACCTAAAGATATTAAAGAGTTTTTAGATCAATACGTTATAGGGCAGGATGATGCCAAACGTTATTTATCGGTAGCGGTGTATAACCATTACAAACGGTTGCTTCAGCCTAAAGATGAAAACGACGTGGAGATAGAAAAGTCGAATATCATTATGGTAGGTAGTACGGGTACGGGAAAAACCCTCTTGGCACGTACGATTGCCAAGATGCTTCACGTTCCTTTTACTATCGTTGACGCTACCGTATTAACCGAAGCCGGTTATGTAGGAGAAGATATCGAAAGCATTCTGACACGTTTGCTTCAGGTTGCAGATTATAATGTAGAGGAAGCGGAGCGCGGCATTGTTTTCATCGATGAAATCGACAAAATAGCCCGCAAGGGAGATAACCCTTCTATTACGCGCGACGTGAGTGGCGAAGGTGTACAGCAGGGATTGCTGAAGCTGTTGGAAGGTTCTGTTGTAAATGTGCCTCCGCAGGGTGGACGTAAGCATCCGGAACAAAAGCTGATTCCGGTCAATACGAAGAATATCCTGTTTATTTGTGGAGGAGCATTTGATGGCATTGAACGTAAGATAGCCCAACGCTTGAATGCAAACGTAGTGGGATATAGTGCTGTTAAAGAAACGGTAAAAATAGATAGAGGCAACTTAATGCAGTATATCGCGCCTCAGGATTTGAAGTCGTTCGGTCTGATTCCTGAAATCATAGGACGTCTGCCGGTATTGACTTATCTGAATCCTTTAGACCGGACGGCCTTGCGTAATATCCTTACCGAGCCTAAAAACTCAATCATTAAACAATATGTCAAACTGTTCGAGATGGACGATGTAACGTTGGAGTTTGAACCCGAAGTCTTTGATTATATTGTAGATAAAGCGATAGAGTATAAATTAGGCGCGCGTGGCTTACGTTCCATAGTAGAAACGATAATGAACGATACCATGTTTGAGATACCTTCTCAAAATGTGCATAAGTTTGTTGTAACGTTAGATTACGCCAAAGAGCAGATGAACAAAGCTAATTTGTCGCGTTTGCAAATGGCATAATCAGAAAAAATCATTGAAAAAAAGACTTCTTCGGTAAAATATTCTCCGAAATATTTGTGTAATATGGAAAGATGTTTATAACTTTGTTACAAGAGTAATAAAGATGTTCACTTAAAAACAAAGGGAAATATGACGGAAAATATCAACTTAACCGAACAACTGAAGAAACATTTCGGCTTTGATACTTTTAAAGGAAATCAAGAAGCCATTATTCGTAATCTGTTAGCAGGAAAGGACACGTTTGTCCTTATGCCTACGGGCGGTGGAAAGTCGTTATGTTATCAGTTGCCTTCTTTGTTAATGGAAGGAACGGCTATCGTTATATCTCCGCTTATCGCTTTGATGAAAAATCAAGTGGATGCGATGCGTAACTTCAGTGAAGAAGACGGCGTTGCGCATTTTATAAACTCTTCGCTTTCCAAATCGGCTATTGAACAAGTCAAATCGGATATTCTGGCGGGAAAGACAAAGTTGCTTTATGTAGCTCCTGAATCATTGACTAAAGATGAGAATATCGCTTTTCTAAAGAATGTAAAAATCTCGTTTTATGCAGTTGATGAAGCACATTGTATATCGGAATGGGGGCACGACTTCCGTCCTGAATACCGTCGGATTCGTCCGATTATAAATGAAATCGGAACAGCTCCGGTTATAGCATTGACAGCTACGGCTACGCCGAAAGTAAAGATGGATATTCAGAAGAATCTCGGAATGATGGAAGCAACGGAATTTCGTTCTTCTTTTAACCGTCCGAATTTGTATTACGAAGTACGGGCAAAGACGGTAAATGTAGACCGGGATATTATTAAATTCATCAAGCAAAACGAAGGAAAGTCCGGCATAATTTATTGTTTGAGCCGGAAAAAGGTAGAAGAATTGACAGAAATCCTTTTGGCAAACGATATCAAGGCACGTGCATATCATGCGGGGATGGACTCTGCGACACGTAATGCCAATCAGGATGCGTTTCTGAAAGAAGATATTGATGTCATCGTTGCTACGATTGCTTTCGGTATGGGAATTGACAAGCCGGATGTTCGTTTTGTAATTCATTATGATATACCTAAAAGTCTGGAAGGGTATTATCAAGAGACCGGACGCGCAGGACGTGATGGAGGAGAGGGGCTGTGTATAACCTTCTATTCGAATAAAGACTTGCAAAAGCTGGAGAAATTTATGCAAGGTAAACCTATTTCAGAACAAGAAATAGGCAAGCAGTTGTTGCTCGAAACGGCTGCTTACGCCGAGTCTTCAGTGTGTCGTAGAAAAACTTTGTTACACTATTTCGGAGAAGAATATACGGAGGATAATTGTGGTAATTGTGATAATTGTTTAAATCCGAAAAAACAAGTGGAGGCTCAAGATGCATTATGTGCGGTGATTGAAACAATCATTGCTGTTAAAGAGAATTTTAAGCAAGATTATATTATAGATATATTATTGGGTAAAGAAACATCGGAAGTCTTGGCTCATAAGCATGAAGAACTTGAAGTCTTTGGCTCTGGAATGGGAGAAGATGAACGGTTGTGGAATGCGGTTATCCGTCAGGCTCTCATAGCCGGGTATCTTGATAAAGATGTAGAAAATTACGGGCTGTTGAAAGTGACCTCTGCCGGACATAAGTTCTTGAAAAAACCAACTTCTTTCAAGATTGTAGAAGACATTGACTTCGATGAAGAAGAAGTAGAGGAAACACCGATGAGAGGTGGCGCTTCATGTGCTGTCGACCCGGTTCTTTACTCAATGTTGAAAGATTTGCGTAAGAAAATGTCCAAACGTCTGGATGTTCCTCCTTATGTTATTTTTCAAGACCCTTCGTTGGAGGCAATGGCTACTATTTATCCGATTACGCTCGAAGAACTTCAGAACATTCCGGGCGTGGGAGCTGGTAAGGCAAAACGGTACGGTCAGGAATTTTGCGAGTTGATACGTAAGCATTGCGAAGAAAATGAAATCGACCGTCCGGAAGATTTGCGCGTAAGAACGGTAGCCAATAAGTCGAAGTTGAAAGTATCCATTATTCAAAGTATTGACCGCAAGGTGGCTTTAGATGACATTGCTTTAGCTAAGGGTATCGAGTTTAGTGACCTGTTGGATGAAATAGAAGCGATTGTCTATTCGGGTACAAAATTGAATATTGATTATTTCTTGGATGAAATAATGGACGAAGACCACATGCAGGATATCTATGACTATTTTAAAGAGTCGACGACCGATAAAATAGAAGACGCCATGGAGGAGTTAGGTGATGAATACACTGAAGAAGAAATACGTTTAGTGCGTATCAAATTTATTTCGGAAATGGCAAACTAAATGGTCTTTCAGTCTGTAAAGCATATTTGTAAAAAAGTATTAAGCCAACTGATTCGATTGGAATCGGTTGGCTTTTTTGAAAATAGAGTTGACTTAAGGCTTATTTTTACTCTATATCTTCAAATTTGTCTAAAATTATACTTTTTTGATTTTGATATTTCATGAAATTATTCTTTCTTTGTGTCGCAAAAGTATATACTATTATTATGGAATGTGAGATTATTAAAGCTGTATTGATGTCAACTATTGTTTTGTCATGAAAATGCAACAGACACGAACAATTCCATATAATAATGTTATAAAGAGAATCCATGTAAATACTTTTGTATTTGTGTGGGAAAGAATAAATGTTTAGATGTGTTGGGCTGGTTACTTTTATTCGGTGTTTTGTTAACCGGGGTATAGAACTAACCATTCCTTATTTTTTTGTATTGAGTATTTATTATACCTAAATATTAAAAGTGTGAGTTAAGTATTTTTTTATAGACCAAAACAATTAATTTTTATTTTTATGGAAACTAATAACAAAAAAAAACAGGGATTTAAAGGAATTGAAGCTGCTGGTTTAGTTATTATCGCATGCTTTGTTGTTGCTTTGTGTATTTACAAATTTGTGTTGGGTGATCCTTCAAACTTTATGAACAATGACCCGAACAACCATCCGCTTCCGGGCAACATGCTGGGTACTATCTATAAAGGTGGTGTTGTCGTGCCTATTATTCAGACTTTGCTGTTGACTGTAATTGCATTGAGCGTTGAACGTTATTTTACTATCCGTGCTGCTTTCGGCCGTGGTAAATTGGTTAAATTCGTAGCTCAAATCAAAGAAGCTTTGGCAAAAAATGATATGCAGGCTGCTCAAGCATTGTGCGACAAACAACGTGGATCTGTAGCAAATGTAGTAGGTGCAACTTTGCAGACTTACCGTGAAATGGAACAAAACACTGAAATGGATAAAGACCAGAAGGTATTGGCTATCCAGAAGTCATTGGAAGAAGCTACTGCATTGGAAATGCCGATGTTGCAGCAGAACTTGCCGATCATTGGTACTATTACTACACTGGGTACTCTTTGCGGTTTGCTTGGTACCGTTATCGGTATGATTCGTTCATTCGCCGCTTTGTCTGCTGGTGGTGGTACTGACTCAGTTGCGTTGTCAACCGGTATCTCTGAAGCCTTGATCAACACTGCATTCGGTATCTTGACTGGTGCGTTGGCAGTAATTTCTTATAACTACTTTACTAATAAGATCGATAAATTGACTTACAGCCTTGACGAAGTAGGCTTCTCTATCGTACAGACATTCAACGCTACCCATAAATAATCCGAAGGGACTAACGGTAGGTCTCTCGTGTAGACGAAAATAGTATAACTAATTTTTAAATAGTTAATTATGGGTAAAGTTCAAGTTAAAAAGAAGTCCATGTTTATCGACATGACTGCCATGAGTGACGTGACCGTGCTGTTGCTTACTTTCTTTATGTTGACAGGTAACTTCATTAAGAAAGAACCGGTACAGGTTGTTACTCCGGGTTCGGTTTCTGAAATCAAGATTCCGGAAACGAACATTTTGCAGATTCTTGTCGAACCGAGTGGCAAGATTTTCATGAGTCTTGACAAACAGCAAGATATGGCTGCAACATTGGAAGCCGTAGGAAAGGAATATGGTTTGACATTTACTCCTGAAGAGATTAAAAAGTTCTCTGTATTCCAGACGTTCGGTGTACCGATGAAGAATATGAAACAATTTCTTGCACTTCCGGGCGAAGAGCAGGATAAAATATTGAAGAATTACGGAATTCCTTGTGACAGTGTGGATAATCAGTTCAAGTCTTGGATACGTAATGCACGCATAACAAACCGTGATTTGCGTATCGCCATCAAAGCTGATCAAAGTACTCCTTATTCTGTTATTAAGAACGTGATGAGTTCTCTTCAGGATTTGAAGGAAAACAGATACAATCTGATTACTTCATTGAAAAAAATGTCTGACGAATAAAATTAAAGGAGAAGTTAAAAATGGCTGAAATACAAGATAATGGTGGAGGCAAAAAAGGGAAAGGCTCGAAGCAGAAAAAGATGACTGTCCGCGTTGACTTTACGCCGATGGTGGACATGAACATGCTTCTGATTACTTTCTTTATGCTGTGTACCTCTTTGAGCAAGCCTCAGACGATGGAAATCAGTATGCCTACCAATGATGAAAATATTACGGAGGATCAGCAGAATAAGGTAAAAGCTTCGCAGGCTCTTACGTTACTGCTCGATGCGAATAATAAGCTTTATTATTACGAAGGCGAGCCTAATTATGAAGATTATACTTCTTTGAAAGAAACTGATTACACGGCTGACGGCATACGTAAGGTGTTGCTTCGCAAAAACTACGATGCTGTGAAGAAAGTGGAAGAGTTGAAAGTAAAGAAGGCTAATTTGGAAATTACTGAAGAAGAGTATAAAAAACAAGTTTCTGAAGTAAAAAGCGCGAAAAATACGCCGACAGTTATTATTAAAGCGACAGACAAGTCTACTTACAAGAATCTGATTGATGCATTGGATGAGATGCAGATTTGCAGTATCGGTAAGTACGTGATTGTTGATATTACAGACGGTGACCAATTCTTGATTGATAACTATAATTCAAAAGGTCAACTGAGTAGTAATGCTGTAAGTTGAAATGTGTAACACCTTAAAAAGAAAAATATGGCAAAAATAGATTTGATTTCTTTGGAATGGTGTGAACTCATTTTCAAAGATAAAAATAAAGCGTATGGCGCATATAAAATGCGTCGTGATTTTGGTAGACGTCAGTTGGCTGCTATCATAATTGTGATTGTAGTCGCAGCTGTCGGATTCTCTCTTCCGCGATTGATAAAGATGGCTATTCCTGAAAAAGAAGAGGTTATGACGGAAGTTACTCAACTTTCTCAATTGGAAGAGCCGGAAGTGAAGCAAGAAGAACTGGTAAAGCCGGTTGAACAAATTGCTCCTCCTCCCCAGTTGAAGAGTACCATTAAGTTTACTGCTCCGGTTATCAAGAAAGATGAAGAAGTAGCAGACGAAGATGAATTGAAGAGTCAGGATGAATTGACTGAATCTAAAGTGCAGATTTCTATTGCCGATGTAAAAGGTAACGACGAATTGAACGGTAAGGATATTGCCGATTTGCAAGAAGTTATTACTCAGGCTCCTGAAGAAAAAGAAGAGCCTTACACGATGGTAGAACAGATGCCGCAATTCCCGGGCGGACCGGCAGAGTTGTTGAAATACATTGCTAAGAACTTACATTATCCTGCTATTGCTGCAGAAAATGGTATTCAAGGTCGTGTTATTTTGCGATTTGTCGTTTCTGCTGAAGGTAATGTAGAAAATGTACAAGTATTGCGTTCTTTGGACCCGTATTGTGATAAAGAAGCAATCCGAGTAGTTCAATCATTGCCGAAGTGGATTCCGGGTAAACAGAACGGACGTAACGTTCCTGTTTATTACACTTGTCCGATTGTATTTAAATTGCAATAAATTAAGTATACGTGTATGAAGAGAGGTGCGCTTTTGTTGGCTTTATTTGTCGTTTTTTTAGCTTCTTCTTGTCATGACGCTCAAAAAAAGAGCAGTAAAGGTAGTGAAGAAACCTTGTATTCGGGTAATATAACGATTGCGGTGGATGAGTCTTTCAAACCTATCATGGAAGAAGAATTACAAGTCTATCGGGCGTTAACACCTGAAGCTGTAGTAACTCCTATCTATTGCAGTGAAGTAGAAGCTATTAATCTCCTGTTGAAAGACAGTGTGCGTCTGGTTATTGCTAACAGACGTTTGACTGATGAAGAAATAGCCTCTTTTCATGCACGTAAATTCTTTCCCGAATCAATTCGTATGGCCGTTAGTGGCGTTGCTTTGATTGTCAATCGGGAAAATCCGGATTCTTTGATTACGGTAGAACAATTTCGTAATGTCTTGACAGGGAAAATAAAGACATGGAAAGAACTGAATCCACAGTCTGAGTTAGGAAATTTGCAAGTAGTCTTTGATAATCCAAACTCAGGAACGATTCATTATGCCATCGATTCGATTTGTCGAGGGGTACAGATGGCTTCCGATTTGAAGGCTCTGAAAACAAATGAAGATGTTATAAAATTTGTATCTGAAACACCGGAGGCAATCGGAGTAATTGGTGCTAATTGGATAGGGAATGATGCCGATACGACCCGTCTTTCTTTTAATGAGTCTGTTAGGGTGATGGCTGTAAGTAAAATGTTGAGAGCAACAAAAGAAAATAGTTTCAAGCCTTATCAAGCCTATCTTGCGTTAAGAAGTTATCCGTTGACACATGATGTATTTATCCTGATTAATGATCCGCGTGGGGCATTGCCTACAGGGTTGATGACTTTCTTGACGAGTGATAAAGGACAACGTATTATTTTGAAATCCGGTATCGTGCCAGCAACTCAGCCTGTTCGCTTAGTGAATGTAAAAGATGAATTTTAACAAATTGAGATAGATAATGAAGAATAGAAGTTTAGGTTTTATATGTTGTTGTTTTTTGTTCTCTGCTTCAATGTGGGGACAGGAACCTCTTTCTTCTGACCTGAACCAGCAGGTAACCCAAATCGCTAAAATGATTAAGGATAATCCGAAAGGTGCTGAAGAAGGATTTGATGGTTTGTTAAAGGGAAAGAATAAAAAGAATATTCCTTTGTTATTATCGATTGGAAAAGCATATTTGGATGCTGGAAATGCAGATATGGCTAAGGAATATGCTGAACGTGCCCGTAAAGCTGATTCTAAATCTGCATCTGTATATATGTTCTTAGGAGATATAGCATTGGCTGGTAAAGATGCAGGAGCAGCGTGTGGTAATTATGAACAGGCAATATTCTTTGACGAAGATTGTTACGAAGCTTATTATAAATATGCACGTGCGTATGCAGGGGTGAATCCTCAGCTTTCTGTCGACATGTTGATGAAGCTGAAAGAGAGACATCCGGAAGAATTGAATGTCGATCGTGAATTGGCTAATGCTTATTATCTGATGGGTAATTACAGCAAGGCTAAGAGCGCATACGATGATTTCATGCAGAAAGGAACTCCTAACGTACAGGATTACGGACGTTATGCAATGTTGCTTTATTTGAATAAAGATTATCAGCATTCATTGGATATGGCTGGAAAAGGTTTGGCAATGGAAGCTGACAACCATTTGTTGAAACGTTTGATGATGTACGGTTTGTATGAATTAAAGTCATACCCGGCTGGTTTGCAGGCTGCTAATGAGTTCTTCAAAGATCCGAATAATCCGGATTTTGTGTATTTGGATTATTTGTATCGTGCCCGTTTGTATCTCGCAAACGGAAATAACGACGAGGCTATTGCTGAATTTGAAAAAGCATTGAAGGCTGATGAGAAGAAAGAACATCCGGAAGTGGCAAAAGAAATGTCTGATGCCTACGGAAAGATGCTGAAATATCCTGATGCGATTCGTATGTACCAAGTATACATGGATATGCTGGGTGACAAGAAAGAAGTTAGCGACTTATTCTTATTCGGTCGTTTGTATTATCAGGCAGCAGGTGCTTTAGCTCCGACAAATACGGCAGATTCTACTGCAGTAGCAGCGGCTCCTGTTGATACGGTAATGATTAAGAAACAGCAAAATGAATATCTGACACAAGCCGATACGATATTTGCAGAAGTGTCACAACGTGTTCCTGATAACTACTTGGGATATTTCTGGAGAGCTCGTACCAATGCAATGTTAGACCCGGAAACTACTTTGGGTTTGGCGAAGCCTTATTATGAAGCTGCTTTGGCGCAGTTGGAAAAAAATCCGAATGCTTCAAAATCTTTGTTGATTGAATGTGAAAGTTATTTGGGTTATTACTACTTCTTGAAGGAAGAGTACGAACAATCTAAAGTTTATTGGACTAAGATTTTGGAAATAGATCCGGAAAACGCTACTGCAAAACAGGCGATGGAAGGACTTCAATAAGCAGAAAAAGCATAATAATCCTTTAATTAATTGCCAACAGTTCTTGAGGTATCAAGGGCTGTTGGTATTTTTTTGCTTACATTTTTTATGTATAGCTTACCTTATCTTACCGATATTCTCTTCTTTACAACCTCTCTCTAAGGTTTTTTCGTTTTTCATGTCTTTTTATTTAATATAAAATCGTAACTTTGCCGACACTTTGTAAAGCAAATACGTGCATGATATCGGTAGAAGAATTAAAAGTGGAGTTTGGCGTTACACCTCTCTTTGAGGACGTCTCTTTTGTTATCAATAAGAAAGACCGCATCGCTTTGGTGGGAAAGAATGGAGCCGGTAAATCTACGATGTTGAAGATTTTGGCAGGATTGCAGCGTCCCACCTCAGGTACGGTGGCCGTACAGCGCGGGGTAACGATTGGCTATTTGCCTCAGGTGATGATTCTTAGTGATACGCGGACGGTGATGGCGGAAGCGGAAATGGCTTTCGAACACATCTTTGAGATGCAGGAGCGTTTAGATAAGATGAATCAGGAGTTGGCAGACCGTACGGATTATGATTCTGAAAGTTATCATGAACTGATAGAAAAGTTTACGCATGAAAACGACCGTTTCCTAATGATGGGAGGAACAAATTACAAAGCGGAAATCGAAAGAACACTTGTTGGCTTAGGATTCAACCGTTCCGATTTCGATCGTCCCACATCAGAGTTTAGCGGAGGATGGCGTATGCGTATTGAGTTGGCAAAGATTCTGTTACGGCGTCCTGATGTGCTGTTGCTGGATGAGCCTACTAACCATTTGGATATTGAAAGTATCCAGTGGTTGGAAAATTTTTTGAAAGTGAGTCCCGGAGCAGTCGTGTTGGTAAGTCACGACCGTGCGTTTATCAATAATGTGACCAATCGCACCATCGAAATTTCTTGTGGACATATCTATGATTACAAAGTAGCTTACAATGAATTTGTGACACTTCGCAAAGAACGCCGTGAACAGCAACTTCGCGCTTACGAAAATCAGCAGAAAGAAATTAAAGAGACCGAAGACTTTATCGAGCGTTTCCGCTATAAGGCAACCAAAGCCGTACAGGTGCAGAGCCGCATCAAGCAGTTGGCAAAAATTGTTCCCATAAAAATTGATGAAGAAGATACTTCTGCGCTTCGGCTGAAGTTTCCCCCTGCCATTCGTTCGGGTAATTATCCTTTGATATGCGAGGGAGTGAAAAAATCATACGGTTCGCATGTGGTATTCCATGATGTCACGCTTACGATTCATCGCGGAGAAAAGGTTGCTTTTGTAGGTAAAAATGGCGAAGGAAAATCTACATTGGTAAAATGTATCATGGACGAAATTCCTTACGAAGGGAAATTGGTGATAGGACATAACGTCCAGATAGGTTATTTTGCTCAGAATCAAGCGCAGTTGCTTGATGAAAACCTGACTGTGTTTGATACCATCGACCGTGTGGCGAAAGGAGATATTCGCTTGAAGATACGCGATATTTTGGGGGCATTTATGTTTGGAGGCGAGGCTTCCGAGAAAAAAGTTAAAGTGCTTTCCGGAGGTGAACGCAGTAGGTTGGCTATGATTAAACTTCTGCTTGAGCCGGTCAACTTTTTGATTTTAGACGAGCCGACCAATCATCTTGATATGCGTTCGAAAGATGTGTTGAAGGATGCAATTCGCGATTTCGATGGAACGGTGATTGTTGTTTCCCACGACCGTGAGTTTCTTGACGGCTTGGTGACCAAAGTATACGAGTTTGGCGGAGGAGTTGTGAAAGAACACCTCGGTGGCATTTACGATTTCCTTCAGAAGAAACAAATGGAAAGTTTAGACGAACTTCAGTTGTCCCAGTCTCCCTCGACGGCAAAAACAGAGGTTCCGGCAGCAGTAAGCGAGAATAAACTTTCATACGAAGCTCAAAAAGAGTTGAATAAGAAAATCCGCAAGTTAGAGAAACAGATTGCCGATTGTGAAAAAGAAATCGAAGATTTGGAGGGTAAGAAAACCGAAATTGAAACCCGGATGGCAACTCCCGAAGGTGCGGCAGATATGAAACTTTACGAGCAGTATCAACAGTTGAAAGAACAGATTTCGGAGGTGGAAGACCGTTGGGAAGCTGTGTCGCTGGAGTTGGAGGAGATAAAAGAATAAAGAAACACTTTTTTTAATAACGCTATATGAATAAAAAGAATTATGTAATTCTTGCAGCCGTTGCGCTGGCTGCAATGACAGGTTGTGCCGGCCAGAAGGAAGCGAAAAGCACTTCCGGCATTGATCTTGCCAATATGGATACTACGGTATCTGCCGGCACTGATTTTTTCCGTTATGCTTGTGGTGGGTGGAATGACGCTCATCCGCTTACAGCCGAATATTCTCGCTACGGAACATTCGACATGTTGTTTGAAAATAGCCAAAAGCAGTTGCGCGATTTGATTGAAGGGCTTGCTGCTCAGCAGAATAACCAGCCGGGAACACCCGCTCAGAAAATCGGCGATTTGTATAACTTGGCAATGGACAGCGTAACGCTGAACAAGCAGGGTGTGGAACCTGTAAAACCTCGTCTGGATGAAATTGCTGCAATGACCGATAAGAGCCAGATTGTTCCGATGATGACCAAGTTGCTTTACGACGGTATCGGTACATATTTCAGAAATTATGTATATGCCGACCCGAAGAACAGTGCGCTGAATATCTTCCAAATGGGACAAGGCGGCATTAACTTGGGCGAAAAAGAATATTATTTGGATAATGACAGCATTACTCTGAACATCCGCGAACAGTATAAGAACTACATTGCCAAGCTGTTTACGCTGGCAGGATTTTCCGAAACTGAAGCCCGGCAGAAGATGGCAGATGTGATGGAAATAGAAACTGCCATTGCAAAAGTTTCATTTAGTGCAGCTCAGCTTCGCAACCCGGAAGCAAACTATCATAAGATGTCTTACGATGAGGTGAAGAAAACATTCCCCGGCATTGATTGGGATGCTTTTATGAAAGGTTTGGGACTGGAAAACGTTACTGAAGTGAATGTAGAACAAATCGAACCGATAAAGGAGGTAGACAAACTTATCAATACGCTTCCGCTGTCGAAACACATTGCGTATTTGCAGTATAACCTGCTGGACGCTGCCGCAAGTTATCTGAGCGATGATTTCATAGCTGCCCGTTTCGATTTCTACGGAAAGGTATTGTCCGGACGTCAGGTAAATCAGCCGCGCTGGAAACGTGCTGTAAACTCGGTTGACGGCATGTTGGGTGAACTGGTAGGACAGATGTACGTTGAGAAATACTTCCCCGCAGCAGCGAAAGAGCGTATGGTGAAGCTGGTAAGCAACTTGCAGGTGGCTTTGGGCGAACGTATCGACGCACAGGAATGGATGAGCGACAGCACGAAGGTGAAAGCACACGAAAAGCTGGATGCTTTCCATGTAAAAGTGGGTTATCCGGACAAATGGAAAGATTACTCTGACTTGAAGGTGGAAAAAGATTCTTACTGGGCAAACGTATGCCGTACCGCTGCTTGGAATGTGAAAGATATGTATAGCCGTTTAGGTAAACCGGTAGACCGTGAAGAATGGTTGATGACTCCGCAAACCGTAAACGCTTACTATAATCCTTCTACAAATGAAATCTGCTTCCCCGCAGCCATTCTTCAGCCTCCTTTCTTCAACATGGATGCCGACGATGCAGCCAACTACGGAGCGATTGGCGTGGTTATCGGTCATGAGATGACTCACGGATTCGACGATCAGGGTCGCCAGTTCGATAAAGAAGGTAACTTGAAAGACTGGTGGGCAGAAGGTGACGCCGATCGTTTCCAAGAACGTGCGCAAGTGATGGTCGACTTCTTTAATGGCATTGAAGTGCTTCCGGGACTGTATGCTAATGGACAACTGACGTTGGGTGAAAACCTTGCCGACCACGGAGGTTTGAACGTAGCGTTCTTGGCATTCCAGAATGCAACGAAAGATGCTCCGCTTGGAGTGGTAGACGGATTTACTCCCGAACAGCGTTTCTTCCTTGCTTACGCTACACTGTGGGCAGGAAACATCCGCGACGAACAAATTCGCGTGTACACCAAGTCCGACCCTCACTCACTGGGCAAATGGCGTGTAAACGGAGCGTTGCCTCACATTCAGGCGTGGTATGACGCTTTCAATATTACGCCGGACGACTCGATGTACATTGCTCCCGAAAAGCGTGTGAATATATGGTAATATTGCTATAACGCAGTTTTACGTTAAGAGCTTGTTTGAATTTTGCTCGGCTTTAAAAACAACTTATTGGAAAATTAAAACAGGCTCTAATATACTTGCGCCCCGAAAGTTTTTTACCGACTTTCGGGGCGCATTTGTTTTGTTTTAGGTTGAAAAAACGTACTTTTGTCTGTGTTAGGCTTTTAAAAACAAGAAGATATGGCTGCCAAGAAAGAAACATATACCGAAGCGATGAAGCGTTTGGAAGAAATTGTAAACCGCATCGAAAGTAACGAGTTGGATATCGACCGGCTGGGAGAGAACCTGCGCGAAGCTCAGAAACTGATTAAATACTGCCGTGACAAACTCTATAAAGCCGATGCGGAAATAAAAAAGATGTTGGAGCCCGAAGGGGCGGAAGAAAGCAAAGCATAACGGAGGAGTGAATAATCGGCTCTTCTGAAAAAGATGGAAATAAAGTTGGATTTTGTAAAGATAAAACGTATTTTTGTCCAAACATGTAAGCAGAACTGAAATTATTAAAACAATATAACAATGAAAGAAATTGATTGGGCTAATCTGTCATTCGGATATATGAAGACGGATTATAACGTACGTTGCTATTATCGCGACGGAAAATGGGGAGAATTGGAACTTTGTTCGGAAGAAACTTTGAATATTCACATGGCAGCTACTTGCCTTCATTACGGTCAGGAGGCATTCGAAGGCTTGAAGGCATATCGCGGCAAAGACGGTAAAATCCGCGTGTTCCGTCCGCAAGCCAATGCAGAACGCCTGCAAAGCACTTGCCGCGGAATCCTGATGCCCGAACTGCCTACCGAACTGTTCTGTGAGGCTGTGCGCAAAGTGGTAAAGGCAAACGAACGTTTCATTCCGCCTTACGAAAGCGGTGCTTCATTATACATCCGTCCGTTGCTCATCGGTACGGGCGCACAGGTAGGTGTTCATCCGGCGAGCGAATACCTGTTTGTTATCTTCGTTACTCCGGTAGGCCCGTACTTTAAAGGCGGTTTCGCTACCAATCCTTACGTAATCATCCGTGAGTTCGACCGTGCCGCTCCGCTCGGAACAGGTACTTATAAAGTAGGCGGTAACTATGCGGCCAGCCTGCGCGCCAATAAGAAAGCTCACGACTTGGGTTACTCTTGCGAATTCTACCTCGATGCAAAAGAAAAGAAATACATCGACGAGTGTGGCGCTGCCAACTTCTTCGGTATCAAGAATAACACGTACGTTACCCCGCTGTCTACTTCCATCCTTCCGTCTATTACCAACCGCAGCCTGATGCAGTTGGCAGAAGACATGGGCATGAAAGTTGAACGCCGTCCCATTCCGGAAGAAGAACTGTCTACTTTCGAAGAAGCAGGAGCTTGCGGAACGGCAGCCGTTATCAGCCCCATTGAGCGCATCGACGATTTGGAGAACCATAAATCCTACGTCATTGCGAAAGACGGCAAACCGGGACCCATCAGCGAAAAGCTGTATCACAAGCTGCGTGCTATCCAGTATGGTGATGAAGCCGACCCGTATGGATGGGTAATGATGGTGGAATAACCGTAAAGGCATTATTGTTTAACTTTAAAATATATTACTATGAGGAAAAAGTATTCAGAGTTGAGAGAGGAAGCCAGTAAGTCGTTAGACGGCAAATGGATGATGGCAGCGTTGGCTACATTGATTTATATAGTCATTGCAGCCGGAGTTTCCAGCATTCCTTTTATAGGAACAGTTTTGGCGTTTTTGATTGGTTATCCGTTGGTATACGGATACTACATACTGTTGCTTGACGGCTTTCGTGGGGCAGAGAAGCTCGAATTGGGCACTTTGTTCGAGGGCTTTAAGGATTATGGCCGGATATTCGGTACAATGTTCCTGATGTTTATTTATCTGTTTCTGTGGACATTGTTGCTCGTTATTCCGGGTATTATAAAAGGTTATTCTTATGCCCTGACTCCTTACATTCTGAGAGATGAACCTCAGTTGAAGTTCAACGGGGCGATAGAAAAAAGTATGCGCATGATGGAAGGACACAAGATGGATCTGTTTATCCTCGATTTGACTTTCATCGGATGGGGTTTGTTGTGTGTCATCACTTTCGGTTTGGCATATTTTTGGGTAGCTCCTTATTTCCAAACCGCCCGCATCGCTTTTTATGAGATGCTGAAGGCAGAGCAGGCAGAAGAAGAACCTGCAACCGAGATGTAATCTTACAGTTACTCTGTATATTTTCAAGAGAGGTCAGACTCGTCGGCAGACGGTCTGACCTCTCTTTTTGTTTGCCTGTTCAAAACTTTAATTGGCTGATGTGATTCAATAAGGATAGTCTTCATTGGGTACATCTGAGGGAACCAAAAACGCTTCGGTTAGCGTTGGTTGTTCCATGCGGATGCGTTACTCAATTCTTCCCATAGAGTTTGCTTGTTTTTCGGGTAGCGTTTTCAACCTTTCCCTCCTCCCGTGTGGATGGTTGTTACGCCGGATAAAACCATTATCGTGGAAAGAAAATCCAGTAATCCTGCCATTTTGTGTTATCCCCATTTGATGTTTGTACATCTTGATAAATATGTTATCTGTTGTTTATCAATGTGTTATCTGTTGCATGATGTGCATTGCAGAAAAATGAATAAAATCGCTGATGATGTTAATTTTGCACCCAAATAACATATTTTGATATATGATAAAAAAGTATTTCTTAAAATTCATATTGCCGGGAGTTATTTTAATGCTGACATCCTCTTTGTCAGCTCAGAAGCTGGCTGTGAAAACCAATTTGCTTTATGATGCTACGGCAACCCTCAATGCCGGATTTGAAACAGGACTTAGCCCTAAATGGACGCTTGACGTATCGGGTAACTACAACGGATGGAACATGAGTAGTTGCGGATGCCGCAAATGGAAACACTGGATGGTGCAACCGGAGGCACGTTACTGGTTCTGTGAGCGTTTCAACGGTCACTTTCTGGCAATGCACGCACTGGGAGGACAATATAATATGGCAAAGGTGCATTTACCCTTCGGGCTTTATCCGGGACTCCGTAAGAACCGTTACGAAGGCTGGTTTGCCGGAGCGGGTGTGGGCTACGGTTACCAGTGGGTGCTTAACAAACGCTGGAATTTCGAGGCGGAAATCGGAGTGGGGTACGTTTATACGGACTACAAAACCTATCGTTGCTCGCAATGTCCCAAGCGGACGGATAGGGGACACAAGAACTATCTGGGCCCTACAAAGGCGGCCCTGACACTGGTTTATGTCATTAATTGATTTATCTAAAGAATAAGAAATACCTATGACAAATAGAATAATATTATCCGGAATTTTATGGGTAACGGCATTGGTTGCTGCCGCGCAGGTTTCTTATCTTGACCGCGTAGCGGTAGAAACAAAGGCGGTTAGGAAGGTTGATGATAAAGTTACGGTAGATTTGCTGTGGCAGTTTAACGGACTGAAGGTGAACACGCAAAATCAGGCAGAGTTCATACCCGTATTGGTGGCTGCCGACGGTACGGCTGAAACAGAGCTTCCTCACGTTTTTGTAGAAGGGCGCGTGCGCAGATGGGTAAACGAACGCCGCGAACTGTCTAAAGATTGGTCGCCGCGAAACGGAGAAGTGGTACATCGGCATAAAGGGAAATACATGCCCTTAAATTATCATGCCGAAATACCGTGGGAGGCTTGGATGCACGGTGCAAACATTGAGGTACGCGAGCGCGTGACGGGCTGTGCGAATTGTCTGAACGGATATGCTGCGACTGTCATTGCTCCGTCTGTATTACCTTATCGCACCCCTGATGCTTCTCAATTCCGGTTTGCCTCTTTGGTTACGCCGGCAGAAGAAGAACTGAAAATGCGCTCCATTACTTTCCGTGGGCGATTCCAGTTCCGCCTTGACAAATATGATATTGACCCAGCCTACAAAGACAATTACAAAAAGCTGGAAGAAGCACGCGCGAAGATTGACGAGGTGGCTTCTAATCCCGATTTGAACATTGTCAGTATCGAAGTGGCAGGATATACCTCGCCTGAAGCTACCGTAGCCTATAATGAACGTTTGGCACGTAATCGGTCTACAAGCCTTGTCAACTACATGAAGAAACGTTTCCCCCAAGTGCCTTCTCAAAAGTGGTTTGCCTCTTGGCCTAACGAAGACTGGGACGAACTACGCGAGGCTGTCGAGAAAGATACCTTACTGCCCGGACGCGAACAGATACTGGATGTTATCAGCAAATATCCGGATAATCTTGACCTGCGCGAACAGAAGTTGAAGGAGCTGCGTCCTGCTACCATTTATGAAACGCTTTACCGCAAGCATTATCCGTATCTGCGCCATAACGATTATATCATTCGTTTTGCTGTGCGTCCGTTTACGGTTGAGGAAGCAAGGGTACAGCTCTTAAAACAGCCGGAGCGTTTGAGCGCCGCCGAAATCTATCGTGTGGCAATGAGTTATCCCGAAAACTCTCCGGAAAGGATTCAGGCATTACAGACCGCTGTTCGCCTTTATCCTTCGGATGATATAGCTTTACATAATCTTGCTGTGGCATACCTGCAAGCCGGAGATCCGCTTGAGGTCTTGTCGTTGCTCGACGGCAGGGCGCATACGGCATCTTTGCAGAATATCGTTGGCGTTGCGCTTATCCATGCCAAACGGTATGAAGAAGCAGGCTTGTGGTTTGAAAAAGCGGCTGCAGCAGGTGCTTCAGAAGCGCGTACAAACTTGCAGTTACTGAACGAATGGATATCACATACCCGATGAAGTATAACAGCGTACAATATTGCATACGTATGGTCATGGCGGCATGGGCTGTTTTGTCTGTGGCGGCTTGCAGTGACAGAAACACCCCTGAGCCTGCGATATCGGGGGCGGACTTGATAATCTGTTTCACGGGTGTGGAACATGCAGACCCAATGTCCGGAACTTTCACGCGCATGTCCGACGGCGAAGACATTTCCATAGAATACCGTCAGATTAGCATAGAGTTGACCGATGCACACGGAGTCCGTACCTTTTCTACCACAGAAGGTACGCTCCCGTCATCTGATGAGCTGACACCTCCGGATAACCTCTCGCTTGAGGAATTGCTCGATGGTTGGAATTCGGGTATGGGTAAAGGATTTAGGATTACAGAGGTGGATAATCCCCAAAAGTTGAGTGTATCCATCAATGGAGGGACAGACGAGTTCATGAAGCTCACTCCCGAACTGGTAAATGCAGGACTTGCCGTACCTCTTTATGCCGAAGTCACCCATTTTACTTATACCGCAGAAAGAGACGGACATCCTGTATGTGTATTGGTAATAACGCCGCAACACCGCATGGCGCGACTTGAATTTGCCGGAGTGAAAATAGAAGGTGCAAATTCGTCTTATACCGATGTGGTCTTGCAGGGAGCGTTTCTGAATAACGTCTTGCCGGCTGAGCAGGCAGCAGTTCCCTTGCATTTTGACGAATGGAACGAAAGATTGCTAACCGGTTTGTCTATGCCGGGCGGTACACCCGAAACGCCCGTTGTTTTGCCCGACTCAAAAGGTTTTGCATTTAATATCTTTCCCACTTATGCACAGACTTCCGACGGATGGAACACGGAAGTAGTGGAACGGTGGAAACAAAAAAGTGGTACCGTAAGCCGCTGGGTACCTTCTTTAACTCTTGTGTTCAATGCCAGACGGAAGGATACCGGAAAAGAGCAGTTGCTTTACGCCGTGGTGACTAAGTATACCGAAAGTAATGGCGAACTGATTGATATGTTCGAGCCGGGATGTATCTATCGTTTTGGAACAGTTACGGTAGATGTGGCAAAAAATCTGCTGGAGGGAGTTGAACCGGTTTCATCCGGAGGTTCGCGCAGTGCCGCGTTATCCGGAGCAGGCTTACAGATACGTAGGCAGTAGCGGCGCAAACAGATTGTTACATAAGCCAATTAAATACAAACTTTAAAAAAAACAATTATGAAATTGAAATCAAGCAAATTTATCACATTAGGAGTGGCGACACTGCTGCTGGGTGCATGTCAGAAGAATGAAGTGCAGCTCCAAGACGATAATAGCCTATCGGGTGCAGGAACCCGGATGATGGTATATTTCGGTAATCCGATGAGCGGTGCTTCACGTGGCGATGTCTTAACAGATAAGACCCCCGGAGATAAAGGTGAGAATGTTATGGAAGTAACGTACAATAAAGTAGAGTTTACATTAATTGACAAAGACGGGGGACGTGAACGCACGATAACGTTGCAAAACGGTGAGGCGGACAAAGCGAAATTACCCTTAGGCTCTACGGTTGCTGATGCAGATGCGTTAACTGGCCAGATTAACGGAAAAGAGGGAGTAGTATTCGAGGATGTTATTGATCCCAAGAAACTCACCGTGTCTATCAATGACGGAAAAGCTGCACCTATGGTGCTGACCGCTGAGCGTGTTACTTCCGGCTATGCTGAACCCCTTTACGCCGAAACTACTGATTTCTCTAAAATAAGTACTGACGGTTCAAAGATAACTGTGGTGCTAAGTCCGGAACACCGCATGGCGCGTTTGGAATTTAGTGATATAAGTTTTAAAAACTATGATTGCGGTAGTGACTACGAAGCCGAAGTAATATCAAGAAAGGAAGAGGGGAGTCCTGGATATACCGGATTGGCAAGTCATTGCGATGGTGATTTCTATTTAACTTATACCAACCTTACTCTGAAAGGAATATTTCTGAATAACTTGTTGCTTGAAGAGGGACGGGAAGTGCCGGTGCATTACGATGGATGGACAGAGGAGAGCGGAAACAACTCGGTTGACCCCGGAAAGGTGAAAGCCGCAGCGCCGATATATGTGAATAAATCCTATGAGTATAAATACGAAACAGGAGAAAATGGAACGAAAGGTTCGTCTTACAACCTGAAGAACAATGCACAATACACATTCAGCAATGCTGAAACGTATGGTGCCGACGGATTGAAAATATCATTCAATGAACCGAACCTCCCGGGTTATATTCCGTATTGGGATGAGAACAAGAGTGAATGGGCAAGTACTCAGCAAGATAAGGGCAAAGCATATACCTTTAACATCTTCCCCAATTACAAAGAAACGGATGAAAGCTATAAGAAATGGGATGCCGACGTACAGGCACGCTATTCGAAGAATGCGAATAACGTCAGCCGATGGGTTCCCAATCTGACTTTTGTGTTCTACGATGCTGCTTATGCCAAGAATTGGGATGAAGCGTCGTCTAATGATGACGAAGACAACCACATACTTCCCGAAGGTAAAGAGGTAGGACATCAGGTCTTTGCCGTGGTAACCAAATATGTCAATATTGCTGACGGAAAAAAGATTGATAAATTCGAACCCGGCTATATTTATCGTTTTACAGGAATGACGATTGATACAAAGAAACATATCGGTACGGATGTAGACGGTCCTCAGAAAGTCGGACTGATCGCCTATGTGAGAGTATTGAAGTGGTCGATAGTAGATGGAGAGGCGCACTTTGCAGAATAAGTGCATCAAGTCCTGATAAGTGATTTTTCATAAAGCTGATAAAAACAAGCCGAAACCGCACAATGAACAAATTTATCTTTGAGCTATGGACAAAGTACCTTCCGGCCGTTATTGGACTTCTTCTGACGGTGTCTGTCACAAGTTGCGTATATGACGATAAGGCGGCAGACTGCGACAACGTGATACTTCGGTTTATATATTATGCCGACGGAGAAGAGAATGTTATTCAGGACTACCTGTATGGCATTGATGTCTATATTTTCGACGGGAAGGGCAAACTGGTGGCCAAAGCTCATCTGACGGAACAAGAGATAAGAGCTGGCACACCATTGGAATTGGACTTGCCTGACGGAACTTATCATGCCGTGGCTTTCGGTAATGACTTTGACAATACGTCGCTTGAGAATATCCTCACTCCCGTCGACCTTGAACGTATCTCGATGTATAATCCGAATAGCGAGAAGCAGACAAACGACCGCAATTATTTCGGAAAGCATACTTTCGAGGTGACTTCGAGTGAGGAGTATTTCCGTCTGGTAGTGGAAGAGACTGTGGAAATGAAAAGTGCACACACCGAGCTGCGTATAGGAGTAAAAGGATTGCCCGGACCGAAGAATCCGGATCAGATACCTTATTACATCGAACTGTCGGGGGCTGTTCCCGGTATGGATACCAATGGAAATCCCACGGGTAGCGGAACGAACGAGTATCGGCCTGTATTGCGATGGAACCCGGATACGGGAACTTATGTTGCCGAACTTTCTTTCTTCCGCCGAAACGGGCATGGTGAAGACGGGCGAAATCCCGAAGCCGAGCTTGAGCAGACCACGCGGAATATCTATGTCCGGGTATATGCTGCAGACGGCACACCGATGACGGAACCCATTTCGCTGTGGGAATTTCTGCAAAAGAATCTGTCCGGAAAGGAAATTCGTGAAGTGGGTGCGCTGCAAGAGCAGCAACTCGATATGCGGATAGAGTTCTCTTCACCTGATAAAGAGAATCCCGGACTGATTACCTACGTGGTACTTCTTCGGTGGAGTATTACGGATGGAAGTATAGGGTTTGGAGATGATTGAGAGAGTATAAGATGTATTAGGAAAGCTCGCGGGGTCGGCAATTCGTTTGCCGGCCTCGCTTTTTTATTTGCATTTGCTCCAAACTTTAATCAGTAGTTGCGATACCGAGGGGGATAGTCCGCAGGCACAAGCGCTTAAATATTTGTTAAGCGATGAGTAGTTTAGACGTAGAAAAGAGTAGTAATGCACCCTGCTGTTTGTAAAGATTGTAAACTCGTTTTTGTCCGTTCCGCCGAAAATCTGTAATTTTGTCCGCAAACAATTAAAAGATAATGGGAAAAGGTAAATTAGCAAAGTTTGCAGATATGGCTTCATATCCGCATGTGTTTGAGTATCCGTATTCGGTGGTTGATGATGTTCCGTTCGATATGAAAGGAAACTGGAACCGTGATTTCTTTAAAAACGATAATCCGATTGTGCTGGAGTTAGGATGCGGAAGAGGGGAGTACACCGTGGGATTGGCGCGTCGCTATGCCGACAAGAACTTTATCGGAGTAGACATCAAAGGGGCGCGTATGTGGACGGGGGCTACCGAAGCCTTGAACGAGGGATTGAAGAACGCCGCTTTTCTGCGTACGAACATCGAGATTATCGACCGTTTTTTCGCGCCGGGCGAGGTAAGCGAGATTTGGCTCACGTTCTCCGACCCGCAGATGAAGAAGGCTACCAAGCGGCTTACCTCTACTTATTTCATGGAGCGTTACCGCCGTTTCCTTGTACCCGGCGGGGTGATTCACCTGAAGACCGACAGTAATTTCATGTTTACCTATACCAAATACATGATTGAGGCGAACCGCCTGCCGGTAGAGTTTATTACCGATGACCTTTATCATTCGGGCATGGACGATGACATTCTTAGTATCCGTACTTATTACGAACAACAGTGGCTCGACCGTGGCTTGAATATCAAATACATTAAGTTCCGCCTGCCGCACGAAGGAGTGTTGCAAGAACCCGATGTGGAAATCGAACTTGACGATTACCGCAGCTATAACCGCAGCAAGCGGAGCGGACTGAAAACAAGTAAATAGTAATTTATATCTGTTAGATATGACTCTTTATCCGAAATTGATTCTTGACGCACTGGCAACCGTGCGTTATCCGGGAAACGGAAAGAATATCGTTGAGGCGGAAATGGTTGCCGATAATCTCCGTATCGACGGGATGAAAGTAAGTTTCTCGATTATCTTCGAGAAGCCTACCGACCCTTTCATGAAATCGGTTGTTAAGTCGGCTGAGGCGGCAATCCATGCTTACGTATCGAAAGACGTGGAAGTGACGATTGCTACCGAGAGTAAGCAGGCGGCGCGTCCCGAACCGGGAAAGATGCTTCCGCAGGTGAAAAACGTCATTGCCGTATCGTCCGGAAAAGGTGGTGTGGGCAAGTCTACCGTGGCGGCAAACCTCGCCGTTGCCTTGTCGAAATTGGGTTATAAGGTGGGACTGCTGGATGCCGATATTTTCGGTCCTTCTGTTCCGAAAATGTTTCAGGTGGAAGATGCGCGTCCGTATGCCGAAACCATCGACGGACGCGATTTGATTATCCCCATCGAGAAATACGGAATCAAGTTGCTGTCCATCGGTTTCTTTGTCGACCCCGACCAAGCTACGCTGTGGCGCGGAGGCATGGCAAGCAATGCGCTGAAACAGTTGGTGGGCGACGCTAACTGGGGCGATTTGGATTACTTCATCCTCGATACTCCTCCGGGAACGAGTGACATCCACCTCACGCTGCTCCAGACGCTCGCCATTACGGGAGCGGTAATCGTCAGCACCCCGCAGGAAGTGGCGTTGGCGGATGCACGTAAGGGAATAAACATGTATACCAACGATAAAGTAAATGTTCCCATCCTCGGCTTGGTGGAAAACATGGCGTGGTTTACTCCTGCCGAACTGCCGGAAAATAAATACTATCTGTTCGGTAAGGAAGGAACGAAACGGTTGGCAGAAGAACTGAATGTTCCGCTTTTAGGTCAGATTCCTATCGTGCAAAGCATTTGCGAGAACGGCGACAAGGGTACTCCCGCTGCGCTCGACGAAAACTCGGTAACGGGCAGCGCGTTTATCGACTTGGCACGTAACGTGGTGGCGCAAACCGAAAAGCGCAATGCCGAGTTAGCTCCTACCGAGGTGGTGCATACGCATAAGTGATACTCCTTTTAAACGCAGATTAACGCGGATTTTCGCGGATTGTTTCTTTTAATAAGCATAACAATCTGCGAAAATCCGCGTTAATTTGTGTTTAGCCCTATCAGAATAAACTCCATGAAACGGTAAGCCCCGCCATTACGATGGCTACCATACTCATCAGTTTGATAAGAATGTTCAAACTCGGTCCGGACGTATCCTTAAACGGGTCGCCTACCGTGTCGCCCACTACCGTGGCGCGGTGAACCTCGCTGCCTTTTCCTCCGAAGTTTCCTTCCTCTACGTATTTCTTCGCATTGTCCCATGCACCTCCGGCGTTTGCCATGAAGATAGCCAGCACGAAGCCTGACGACAGTCCGCCGATAAGCAGCCCGATGACTCCCGGAACACCGAATACCAGTCCCGTAGCCACAGGAGCGATGATGGCGAGTAACGACGGGAATACCATCTCATGCTGTGCCCCCTTCGTTGAAATCTGTACGCAGCGGGCATAGTCGGGTTCGGCTTTTCCTTCCAAGATGCCTTTTATCTCGCGGAACTGGCGACGCACTTCCTCCACCATGCGGGCAGCCGCACGGCCTACCGCGTTCATGGTCAGTCCGCAGAACAGAAACGCCATCATGCTGCCTATGAACATGCCCGACAATACTTTGGGATTCATCAGCGTGACATCGTAATACAGCATGAAGTCGGTAAAACTTGCTTCGTGGATGGCAATGCTGAGGTTGTTCGGCAATTCGAGCACGGTAGTGCCCAGACGCTCCAGCCCGATGCGGATTTCTTCGATATACGAAGCCAAAAGCGCCAGTCCCGTCAGGGCAGCCGAACCGATGGCAAACCCTTTTCCTGTAGCCGCTGTGGTATTTCCTAACGAGTCGAGCGCATCGGTACGCTTGCGCACCTCCTCACCCAGTCCGCTCATCTCGGCATTACCCCCCGCGTTGTCGGCTATCGGTCCGTAAGCATCGGTAGCAAGCGTGATGCCCAGCGTAGAGAGCATCCCCACCGAAGCGATTCCGATACCGTAAAGCCCCATCGCCACGTTCGAAAAGTCGAAGCCCGAAGCCAGCCAGTAAGAAAGAATGATACCTGCTACGACGGCGATAACCGGGATGGTGGTCGAAATCATTCCCAATCCGATACCGGAAATAATCACCGTGGCAGGACCGGTTTTCCCACTCTCCGACAGCTTTTGGGTAGGTTTGTATGATTGCGATGTATAATATTCGGTAGAGCGTCCGATGATGACACCCACTGCCAGCCCGATAATCACAGACAGTGAGAGGTTTACCCAATTATTGATATCCAGCAGCCACAGGATGACGAACGTGGCCGCAACAATCAGTGCCGAACTCAAGTTCGTACCCACCGACAGCGATTTCAGCAACTCTTTCATGCCGGCATCCTCGCGCGTACGTACGGCAAAGATACCGATGATGGAAAGCAAGATACCCACGGCGGCAATCAGCATCGGCGCAATTACAGCCTTGAACTGCATTTCCGTATCGCCCGTACCGATAAAGGCAGCGGCACCAAGTGCGGCGGTAGCCAGTATCGACCCGCAGTACGATTCATACAGGTCGGCACCCATGCCGGCAACGTCGCCTACATTGTCTCCCACGTTATCGGCTATCGTAGCCGGATTGCGCGGGTCGTCTTCCGGTATTCCGGCCTCTACTTTGCCCACAAGGTCGGCGCCCACGTCGGCAGCCTTCGTATAAATTCCTCCGCCCACGCGGGCAAACAAAGCCTGTGTCGAGGCACCCATACCGAAAGTCAGCATGGTAGTGGTAATCATGCAAAGTTTGGCGGTAGGATTCATGGCATCGGCAGGAATACACCATTCCAGTAACAAATACCAGAACGAAATGTCGAACAGCCCCAGTCCTACCACTACTAATCCCATCACCGCCCCGCTGCGGAACGCCACGCGCAATCCCTTGTTCAGCGATTTCTGAGCGGCATGAGCCGTGCGTGCCGAAGCATATGTAGCCGTTTTCATGCCTAAATAACCCGACAGTCCGGAGAAGAATCCACCCGTAAGAAGCAATCGGTACCCAGTGATTCTGTAAGTTAAATCCGTAAGCCATGATAGAAAATAGAATGACCAGTCCGATGAAAACCATCGTAACCACCTTGTACTGTTGTTTCAAGTACGACATGGCTCCCCGTCTTACGTGCGAAGCGATTTTAGCCATGATAGGGGTTCCTTCGCTCTCCCGCATCATTTGTTTGTAGAAGTACCATGCAAGCAGCAATGCCAAGATAGAAGAAGCAGGTACTATCCAAAAAAGAAATGTTTCCATAAGTAGTATTGATTTTAAAAAGCTGTTTCAAAGATAAGAAAACCAGTGGGAAAACAGATGGCGGGAGATGAAAAGAATGTTTAAAAGCCGGCGGATGCCTGTTTAATTATATTAATGTATGTGGGCGGAAATCAGGGCGGGGAGGTTGGTGCGCCGAAAGACAGTGAAAGCGCAGGATGACAAAAGCCGCTTTGTCGGCTTTCTATTCGTTTTTTTCGGGCTTATGTTTTATGACCCACCTTGCCGGGTTGTATAACCCGCCACTGTGAGTTATATAACCCACCAAGCTGAGTTATACAACCCGGCAGGGTGGGTTATAAATATTGTTTCGTACAAACCTGAAATTCTTTTGATAAAAACCGAAAAACAAACCCAATAAGTTTTAAATGAAACAATAGCCTGTCTGTTCGGGGCATGAGGCAAACATTCGGCAAGTATGAAATAAGTTTACAGGAAAATCTTGTTGCCGTTTTTCGCCGATGAAGGTTGGAAACAGGGTATTTTCCCCTCAAATTTTGCTTTAATATTTTAGTTTCAAGGCATGAATCCTGATGGTCGACTTTGTATTGCCGTATGTTCGACTATATTGTGTTTTTGATTGAATTTTAGCTTATTTCCTATCATTTTGCTTTGTATATATGTGTTTTTGTTATACTTTTATTTGTATTTTCGTAAACTTCTGTATATCCCCTCTCAAAAAAATATAGATTTTATCATTTAGTTTATAAATAATTATTATATTTGCACCGTAGTTGTTTAATAGATATCTTATACAGTAAGGAGAAACAAGCATATTAAAATAATTCTCTCAACAGATGTCTATTAAAGATAAATTAATCGTAATTGATTGAAATATAGGGACATACTTATATTTCAAAGCCCCAGAGGTATGCCCTTTTCTTAAATCTGTATCTACTTTTTCTATGAGCAAACTGGAGGGAAAAGTGTGGTACGCCATGCGTGCCACTTACCGAAGGGAGTTGGATGCCAAAAAACTTTTGGAAGAACAGTCCATCCAAGCCTTTGTTCCCATGCGTTACGAGCTCCGTATAAAAGGAAAACACAAAAAACGCGAAATTGTTCCGGTAATTCACAATTTAATTTTTGTTTATGCGTATCCGTCTGAAATTCAGAGCGTAAAAAAAACAATTCCATACCTCCAATATATGATGGATTTTCGCGAAGGAAACAAAATTATTGTGCCGGAAGAACAAATGCGTCGGTTTATTGCTGTTACGGGTACGTATGACGAACAGCTGATGTTTTTCAAACCTGAAGAACTTAATTTGTCGAAAGGTACAAAAGTGCGGGTTCGCGGTGGTGATTTCGAAGGACAGGAAGGAATCTTTCTGAAAGTGAAAGGTGCGCGAGACAAGCGTGTGGTTATCGCCATTCAGGGCGTGATTGCCGTTGCATTGGCGACCATCTCTCCCGATTTGATAGAAGTCATATCTGAATAACGTATAAATTCATAGAATAATCTGGCATGTTGGGTTTGAAGACTACACATATCGGCTTTCTCAGCCGTTATGTAATTTGGATTGTGGATAGCCTGCTATCCGTATTCTCTACTTATTTTTGTTTTTTGTTTTTCCACTATTTGCTGGAACTTGAAATCGCTACCCGCCAATCGTTGCAGTTATTGTTGTTGGCGATAGTGGTCAGTTTCTTGCTTACGTGGATGTGTCAGACGTATAGAGGCATTATACGCCATGCCACGCTTGCCGAACTGATGCGGATCGTTTACGCGATGCTGCTGAAGGCGGGCTTTTGGTTATGTGTGGCTTATGGCACGCAAGAATATGTGGGGCTGTTTATTTATTCGCAGGTTATAGCTGATTTTATTTGTTCGGTCTTTTTGCTGATGTTCAGCCGTACGTTGATTGTCAGCTTTTATTATAATCTGTTACGGAAAATAGGCAATACGGCTCCTAACACATTGGTTTATGGCACTTCGGAGGCAGCTATCAGTCTGGCTAATTACTTGCGGAACGATAAAGAAAATGCTTACCATGTCATCGGGTTCATTACGCGGGACAAGCAGATGAAAGGTTCGCGCATCTTGGGGTGTTCGGTTTATTACATCCGGAAACAGGAAGAGTTGAGTCATTTGCTCGAAACGAACCATATAAAGTATATCCTGTTTACGAACAATGCCGACCTTCATGCCGACGAAGACTTGCTGTCGTACAGCATCGAGAAACAGATTACCCTGCGCATCGCTCCGCTGATGGAAGGCGAAGACGGGTTGTCGAAGCGTATTCAGTTGCGCGAGGTGCAAATTGAAGATTTATTAGGACGTGATGAAATAAAAATCAATTTAAGCAATATCCGCAAAGAGTTGTCTACCCGTACGATTATGGTTACGGGAGCTGCCGGAAGTATCGGTAGCGAGCTTTGCCGGCAACTGTGTAAATTCAATCCCAAACAGTTGGTTCTGTTCGATTTTTCGGAGACGGCTACTTATCAGATTGATATGGAGTTACGGAAGAAGTTCCCGAATAATCGGATTCTTTCTGTTATCGGTGATGTCAGAAACAAGCAGCGGGTAGAGTCGCAGGTGAAACAGTATCGTCCCGATATTATTTTCCATGCTGCTGCTTACAAGCACGTGCCTTTGATGGAGGAATATCCTTGTGAAGCGGTGAGGGCTAATGTTTTAGGCACGCAGAATGTGGCAGATGTTGCTGTTGATTGCGGAGTGGAGAAGTTTATTATGATTTCTACCGACAAGGCGGTTCATCCCAGTAGTGTAATGGGGGCTACCAAACACATTGCGGAGATGTATGTGCAGAGTTTGGGAAATAAAATCAAATCGGGCGGGCTTAAAGGTAAAACTTGCTTTATTACCACTCGTTTCGGAAATGTGCTGGGCAGTAACGGCAGTGTAATTCCATTGTTCCGCCAACAGATATTGGAGGGCGGTCCGGTTACGGTAACCCATCCCGACATAATCCGCTATTTTATGACCATTCCCGAAGCATGTAGATTGGTGCTCGAAGCTGCTTTCTTGGGTACAGGAAACGACATTTTTATTTTCGACATGGGTAAGCCGGTGAAGATAGCCGACCTTGCTCGCCAGATGATTCGGCTTTCGGGCTTACATCCCGATGAGGATATTAAAATAGAATATACCGGATTGCGTCCGGGAGAAAAATTATACGAAGAACTGCTGTATAAGAAAGAGGATACGACATCTACCGACAATTCGAAAATATTCCGGGCAAAGAGTATTGAGGTAGATTACGACAAGATGAAAGAGCGCATCGGTAAGCTCATTGAAATAGCTTGTACCGACAACAAGGAGGAAACCGTGCGTATGATGAAAACGATAGCGCCCGACTACGTCAGCCAGCACTCGGTTTACGAAAAATTAGATACGATTTAATCCATATATGTTTAATTTTAAACTGTATTTATCATGAAAATGAAAAAGAGAGTTTATCTCGCATTGATGATGCCTTTTCTTTGTTTCGTAGGAGGGGCAGCTCAAGAGGTAACAGAAGGAGTCCCGGTGGATGAAAACCCAAACCTCGTGTTATGGGAAGATTCCTTAGTGGATAACAAGCCTGTTTTGAACCCGACCAAATTCCGGGACAACTGGTTCATTACGGTAAACGTGGGAACGTTTTATAACTTGGTAGACAACGGGGGAAGTGCTAAAGCTGGAAAGATGTTTCAACCTGCTGCCGGCTTGTCTGTAGGTAAGTGGATATCGCCGTGGGGTGGTTTCCGTTTGATGGGTATGTGGGGCAGAGGCGCCGGACATACTAATCCGCAGTATGTAGGAGACAACTACTACCACTGGAATATCATTAACGGATATGGTGATGTTTTGTTTAACTTGCACAACTTGTTTGGCGGTTACAAGGAAAACCGTAAGTTCCAGTTGATGGCTTTGGCCGGTATCGGCGTTGAACACGTTGAAAGTTTTAATGTGAAAGGAACAAATATCACGACGGAAAAGAATAACCTGTTAGGTTTCCGTACCGGTTTGCTGGCTTCTTTCCGTTTGAACAAGGCGTTGGCGTTCAACCTCGAAGCCTCTATCAACATGTTAGACGACTCGTATGACGGACAAGTGTATGATAATAAATGGGACATGCATCTCAACTTCTTGGCCGGTCTTGTTTACCGTTTCAAGAATCATGACGGAACACGTCAGTTTACATACGCACGCCGTAACGAGGAAAAATACGCTATCTTGAACGACGAAATCAACCGTCTGCGCAGAGAGGTTGAAGCAATGAAGAAAGCACCGGCTGTAAACGTGGTAGAAAAAGTAGTGAAGAGTAATCAGACAACTGTCTTGATTTCGTTCGACGCAAATTCAACCAAGATTAACCGCTTGCAGGAAGTCAACGTTTATACGGCAGCCGAAGCTATCAAGAAGATTGAAAACGGTGATTTGTACATTACTCCGGCATCTAACATTACGGATACCGATCTGTTTAACGGACGTGCTAATGCCGTTCGCGATGCTTTGATGAATGAATACAACATCCCGGCAGGACATATCTTCATCGAGCAAGACAGAAAACTGGTTGATTCGCTTGACCCGTCAAAGAACTGCGTAGTTGTTTATATTGTCAAATAATTTTATAAGCTAATAAGATGAAAAAACTAATTATATTGGGTTTGGCTGCTGCGCTTGCTTTGCCTTCATTTGCTCAGGCGGAGAAGAAAGTAGACATAGCATCGATTAAGGCAGACTCTGTTACTGTATTAAAGCCTTATAAGGCAAAAGATAACTGGTTCTTCGGTGTATATGCCGGTACGAACTTCTCATTTGGCGAAAATACTCGTTTTAACAAGGGTAAGATGTTTGGACCGAGTTTCGGACTTTCAGTAGGTAAATGGTTCTCACCGGCTGTCGGCGCGCGTTTGCGTTGGGCTATCCTCCAGCAGCACCACATGGTGAATACTGAAATGGAAGCTTTACGTTCTGACCTTGACCCTGTTTACAAACATGGTATGACTTCGGTATTCTTCGATGGTTTGTTTAACTTCAATAACATCTTCAGCCGTTACCGTGAAGATTCACGCTTTAATGTAATCGGTGTGCTCGGTATTGGTTTCAACTCTGCTTTCGGCTTTTCTGATAACTCGGCTGACTGGACTAACACGGGTTATGAAATAGATACCGACGGCGGTACTTACTTGGGTATCCACGCCGGTTTGATGTTGAACTACAAGCTGAACAACGCTATCGACCTGAACCTCGAAGCTACTTATAACGCTACCGACGATGCTTATAACGGTGTGCGTTATGACCGTAAGTACGATGGTTATATGTATATCGTAGCCGGTATGACTTGGCACTTCAAAGATCAGTATGGCGACCGTCGTTTCCGTTACGTAACGATGACCGACCAAGCTAAGATTGATGAGTTGAACCGTCAGATTAACGACCAGCGTGCACAGCTCGTTCCGCCTCCTCCTGTAACGAAGGTAGAAGAAAAGGTGGTAGAAAACGAAGTGCTTAACATGACTGTATCGTTCATCATCGATAAGTATAACATCACCGACTTGCAGAAAGACAACGTGAAGGCAGCTGCTAAATATCTGGAAGACCATCCGGATGTGAACTTGATTATCACCGGTTATGCCGATGTTCAGACTGCTTACCCGGCATACAACTTGCGTTTGTCTAAACGTCGTGCCGAAGCTGTTTATAACATGATGGTTGATGAATTCAACGTTGATCCGTCTCGTATCCGTGTAGACTATAAGGGTGATACCATCCAGCCGTACCAGAAGAAGAACGAATGGAACCGTGTTGTAGTATTCATCACCGAACCGCGTAACAAGTAATAAATAGTATTCTTAATCATGAAGCGTATCCTTTTGTCATTGGCTCACATGAGCGGCAAAGAGGAAGAGTTTATCCGCGAAGCGTTCGACTCTAACTGGGTAGTTCCGTTGGGGCCGAACGTGGATGGATTTGAGCGCGACCTTGAAGCATGGATCGGAAAGAAAGCGGGGCGTGAGGTTCATGTCGTGGCTTTGAGTTCGGGAACAGCTGCCATTCATCTGGCTTTGGTCATGTTGGGTGTAGGGCCCGGCGATGAAGTGATCTGTCAGAGCTTTACTTTTGCGGCTTCTGCCAACCCGGTCTGCTATCAGGGCGCCACGCCTGTTTTCGTCGACAGCGAACCGGATACGTGGAATATAAGACCCTCAGTTGCTGGAAACAGCGATTGAGGATCGTTTGCGCAAAACAGGAAGTTGCCGAAAGCCATTATCCCCGTTCATCTGTACGGTACGCCCGCCCGCATGAACGAAGTGATGGACGTTGCCAACCGCTACGGAATCCCCGTGGTAGAAGATGCTGCCGAGGCAATCGGCTCGGAATACGGCGGACGCTATTGCGGCACGTTCGGGCAGTATGGCGCACTTTCGTTTAACGGCAACAAGATGATAACCACCAGCGGTGGCGGCGCCTTGATTTGCCCCGACGAAGCATCGGCAGCCCGCGTAAAGTTTTACGCTACACAGGCTCGCGAAGCCTTCCCCTACTACCAGCACGAGAAAATCGGTTACAATTACCGACTGAGTAATATATCGGCTGGCATCGGACGCGGACAGATGTTTGTACTCGACGAACACATCGCCCGTCGGCGTGCGATACACGGTCTTTACGTGGAAAAGTTAAAAAACACACCGGGCATAACGGTGATGCAACCACGGTCTACGGTAGATTTATGTCCTAATTATTGGTTGAGTACCATATTGGTAGAACCGGAACAGGCAGGCTTTACGTATCAAGACCTTTCGGCGCGTCTCGCTGAGGCGGGCATCGAAAGCCGTCCGCTATGGAAGCCCATGCACCTGCAACCCGTGTTCCGCAATGCTCCCGCCTACGTAAACGGGGTATCGGAATCACGATTCATGCAGGGAATTTGCCTCCCGTCAGGCCCGTTGGTAACCGACGATGATGTGGATAAAATCGTGGAAATAATAAAAAAATGATAAATTATTAATGTTTAATCCTTCTAAGTTCCGAGGGAACTTTTAAGTTCACACGGAGCTTTCGGAACAAGAAAAGTTTTGATAATCAGGTTTTATTAAGTGATTATTTATTGTGGATAAGTAACAGGAAATAAATCTGTTACCCTCTCCATTTAAGCTGTAAGACGCATTCGCTAACTAAGTTCCCTCGGAACTGTTTGCGAACAAATCAAGACGCTATTCTGAACTAAATTCTTACGGGTTTAGATTAAGATAATGGAGATAAAAACAATGAAAAAAGCGTATGTAAAACCTTCGATGGAAAGTGAAGCGTTTGTGCCAGATGGATATGTATCGGCATGTGAATATACATCTTCTTATAAAGGAAAGTGTGATACTTCGGGGCATATTTTTGTTGATACGAATGGAAATGGGCAATATGATCCGGGTGTGGATAAATATAAGTATGATAATACTGCTTGCGACCAATTCTTTGAGAGTGCAACAATGCCGAAGTATAATGCTTTTGCCTTTTCAAGAATGAAAAGGAATGATAACGGTACACCTATTTGGGTATTTGATGATTATTGGGAAGGAGTAGGAACTCCAATACCTGTATATAATTTTGATGATACACATGCCAATCATAATCTGGATAAAGAAATACACCATAACGTATCTTAAAGCATAAAGAATCTTTTCTCACTTTTCATGTTCCGAACCAAAGGAAGATTAAACAGAAATAACAAAAACAGAGAAATCGAATTTATTAATGTTTAATCGTCTAAGTTCGCGAAGAACTTGGGCTTTCTTTACTGACAAAGAAACTCTATACGTTCTTGGAAACTTTATATACGAATAAAATACTGCAAAGTATAATGTTCTAATAATCAACTCTATCTTGATAGAATGCGAGTATAAGTTCTTCGCGAACTTTGCTCCACTCTATCCGATAGATGCGATTATAACTCTTCTTCATGGTTTAGACAAACTTTCAAAAGGAGATATAGAACATGAAAAAAGCGTATGTAAAGCCGAGCATGGAAAGTGAAACGTTTGTTCCCGCTGAGTACGTTGCAGCTTGTGGTGACGTGAATGTTACATGGAGTATCAATTGTAATGTTCCTACCGGCTTTGGTTTCATAGATAAAAACGGGAATGGACGATATGATTGGAGAACCGATGAAAAACTTACTACTGATGGCGTTTATGGCTGTAATGAATGGCATGAAGGAGTTACACTGCCTGAAGGACAAACACCTACGGCTAATGCAATGTGGCAGCCTCAACGTAGAGGTTGGTTTGATTATATTGATGATGGACCTGCTTTCCCTGTCTTTTATTGGAATGATGGGGGAGGTAGTAGTCAAACCCATCGTCATTTTTCAATAGCCAGTGAGCAAGGTTGGCATAAAGAAAACCACAGCTAATCATCTTCTCATAGCTAACTTTTCAAACAATAGAGTTTCACATAAGTCAGTAAAGATAAAAACGAGAAATCAACTTAAAATTATTAACCATTTAGTACGTTAATTTTATAAGAACTTTACGTTTGAGTCTTTATTGACGAGAATTTTGATAAAAACGTAAGTTCTGTCCGAATAGAGCTGTGCAAAGTTCGGATAGAACTTAACGAATTATCAAGCTGATATAACTTTTAGAGATGTACATCGGCATGATTAGCTAATCGCAAATAGTTGTAACATAAAGGAAAAGAAGAACTTTGTGAGAAAAGTTCTATCCGGACTTTAAAGCCAATCAAAAAGTACATCCTTTCTAAATAATTATTTCAGACCGTCAACGCGGATAAGAGCCTAAGGCACTCATAAAGCGAGCGTACGAAAATTATTTAGGATATGGAAAAGAAAAGAGCGTATGTGAAACCAAGTTTGGAAAGTGAAGCGTTTGTTCCCAATACCTATGTAGCTGCGTGTGGAGATAGCGGCACTACTTATCTGTTTAAATGTGATGCTGGAGGTGGTACTCCGGGAAATGTTTATTTAGAGACTAATGGAGTGACGGGATTACAAACCAGAGGAGAATGGGTTGGTGGTTGGGGTGGCCATTGGCAGAAAGCGGATGAATCATTAGGTGGTTATCACGCTTGTGGAACTACTCATGAAGCTGACTCTGATGATGCTTTCTTGGATGGTTATTATGTGCCTTATTGGAGTGATAATGTCACTAAAGTTATTGTTTGGAGAGGGCCTCACAACAATAATGTCCACTGTACCACTAATCTTAATAAGGATTCTTGGGAAACTGCTAAATCAAATTAAAAAACAAAACATTCGGCTTCACTTCGAGTAAGCGAAGCCGAATTATCAAAATTCAACAAGAGAAACACAAACGTAAACCTTCTTATTCCATTAACGTGCTGATGAATAAAAAGCAAGAATATGGAAAAGAAAGCGTATGTGAAACCTGTAATGGAAAGTGAAACGTTTGTTCCGCAAACATACATTGCCGCGTGTGGAGATGAGAATAAAGTGTTTAAATTTGTGTGTGATGCAGGTTATATTTTAGATGGAGGTAATGTTTGGGAAGAGAGTAATAAAAAACCCGGATTACAAATGGATGGAGATGATCCAGATACTTATTTAGGACTTTATCATTCATGTGGTGAAACGCATGAAGCCTCTGTTACAGATGATTTTGTTAAAGGATATTTAACTGGATATTTATTACCTTTCCCTAAAGAAGTTATTATTTGGAAAGGTGAGCATAATGATAATGTCCACTGTACTACTAATCTAAACATGGATGAGTGGGAAACAGCAAAGTCTTGATATATAAAATGAATATCTACCATTAGCCAAGTAGGGGCGTATCGCATACGCCCGAAAGCATCAACGTATATAATCCGCGTATTCAGGGCGTATGCCATACGCCCCTACAAGCTATTTGGCAAAGTATAGTTATTTATGTTAAATACTTGATACTGTGTAATTTTTGCTCCGCCTGCATACCCCTGAAAATGCTACGGTTAGAAATAAAATTTCATCCCGATAGCTTCCCTATTTCTATTCGGAAGACTTATCCGTTTATCGAATAGAATTTTTCGGGGCGGAAGAAGATGAAGTAAAGTTTTGAATATCTGTTATTTGTCAATGTAGGGGCGTATGGCATACGCCCGAAAACAGCCACGTGGATAAACTCGCGCATTCAGGGCGTATGCGATACGCCCCTACAAGACAAATACAGATGTTTATAGGCGCTTTAAAATTTAACTCAGCTGTATCAATGTTACTGATATAAGTTCTTTTATTGGCGAATATTTGAATCTGAAGAATATTTCCTATCTTTGTAGAAAAGGAATGATATATGCTTATTTCGACTATAACACTATATAACTGGAAGAACTTTCAGCACTGCGAAGCTCACCTTGCCGATCGTTGCTTTATCGTAGGCGCAAACGCTACGGGGAAATCAAACCTGCTCGATGCCATTCGTTTTTTACACGATGTGGTGAAGCAAGGAGGAGGGTTGCAAACCGCCGTAGACGACCGGGGCGGGATAACCCGAATCAGATGTTTGTCTGCACGTAAGCGGACGGATGTAGAAATCGGGGTAGAGCTGAAAGAATCGGTAAGCGGAGAGATTAAATGGAAGTATGTGTTGGGGTTCAGACATACAGGAGGCGGCATCCGCAAAAGTCAGGTAAGCATCGTGACCGAACAGGTCTATTCTGCCGAGGCAGGCGGCTATGTTCTTAACCGTTCGGCAGAGTCGGAAGGCGAAGATGAAGAAACACTGAAATATACGCATCTGGAACAAGCCAACGCCAATCAGAAATTCCGAGAAGTGAAAGACTTCTTCCTGCAAGTAGAATATTTGAATATCATTCCGCAACTGATTCGTGAGTCGGACGGCAGGCAAGGCGGCAAAGACGATTATTACGGACGTGGTTTTCTTGCCCGGTTGTCGGTGCTGAATGAGGCGACACGGAATTCATATTTAAAGAAAATAAACGAGGTAGTACGGTTGGCAGTTCCGCAGTTGAGTGAACTATCGTTCGCAAAAGACGAAAACAATATGCCCCATTTGGAGGCTCGTTACCTGCATTGGCGGGCGCAAGGAAGCAAGCAGCGTGAAACCCAGTTCTCCGACGGAACCCTTCGCCTGATAGGTTTTCTGTTTGCTTTGCTCGACGGCAACGGCGTAGTGCTTCTTGAAGAGCCGGAAATAAATCTTCATCCGGGGATAGTTGCACACATACCCGAATTTATTGCCCGTATGCAGCGTTATAAAAACAGACAAGTATTGATAACCACGCATAGTTACGATATCCTGTCGGACGCGGGAATCGATGAAAATGAAGTGTTGCTGCTGACCGCAACCGATGAGGGAACGCAGGTAACGAACATTTCAAATGAGGAAGATATTTGCAACGTGTTAGGAGCAGGATTCTCCGTGGCCGATGCCTTGATTCCGCGTACCAAGCCTGACGGAATAGATGAGTTGGGGACAATAAATCTGGCAGCGGAATGAAAAACGTATATATCGCAGGCGAAGACCCCGTAACACGTGAGATAATTTACAGGTTGTTGAAATACTGTTCGCCGGATTTCTATGTGATTCAGGAATTACCGGCTCGCGGGAGTGAAATAAAAAACAAAATAGAATCCTTTAATAAATTGGCAGCCAGTCAGCCGGTTATCTTGCTGACTGATTTGGATACGGACGATTGCGCCCCGTGTACGAAACGCAATCTGCTGAACGGATTGGTTCAACATCCGAACTTCCTGATAAATGTAGCGGTAGATGAGGCGGAAGCATGGTTGATGGCAGACCGTGTGAACTTTGCCGACTATATAGGAGTTCCGGTAACCGATGTACCTCAGGCGTGTTTACAAAAACAGGGTGGCATGAAGCCCTTGATGGAAGTTTCCTGCCCGCTGAAGTCGTCTTATTATCTGACTCACAGTATAGCACCTCATTCGGCAAAAGAAGAAATCCGCAGCCAAGTGGCGGCAACCGGAAAAGGCTGTAAAGGAAAAGAATACAATACTGCCATGCTTCCGTTTATTCGGGAAAAATGGGACATAGACAATGCCCGTCAGCACTCTGACAGCTTGTCGCGGATGATAGACCGCGTCAAAAAAATATAATCATTCATACACAAATGCTAAAACTAACCATCGGCAAACTAAACATTCAGTTAAACGGAGTGGATGCCGAGCAGATACCGGACAACACGCTGTTGTTCCGTTCCGACTTTCAGGGAGAAGCCGATTTGACCTATACGATTCGTATCGGCGAAAATCCTCCGGTTATTTCATCTCCGGTTATTTACCGCGCAAAAGACATCATGGTGTTCGGAAAGCCCGACGGCTTGGAGGCACGGTTGCTTTATATGCCCGACAGTCGTGATTGTTATGCGTATTACGAAGAAATCAGTGAAAAAGAAATTAATATATATGTCAATGGGGTATATCTTAATCATCTGAAAATTGATACGATATTTATCTCCCTGTTGGCACTCGAACGCCATGAGGAGCGGCGCGGGGCGTTTATCCTGCATTGCGCTTACATGAGCTTCGACGGAAAAGCCATTTTGTTCAGCGGTCCGAGCGGCATCGGAAAATCCACACACTCCGGCTTATGGTGCAACGAATATCCCGACCGTACCTGTGTGCTGAACGGAGACAAATGCTTGCTTACGATGGACGACGGTCGGCTGTTTGCCAACGGTTGGCCCGTATGCGGCTCAAGCGGTATCTGCCAAAACGAAAGACGCGAAGTGGCGGCAATCATTCTGTTGCAGCAGTCCATGATTAACCAGTTCATCGAAGAAAAACCGATGCGAAACTTCAAACAACTGCTGGCACAGATTACGGTGAATTACTGGAACAATCAGTACACCGACGATGCAATGAATTTCATTGAAAGCCTTTTGCAGCGGACGGGATGTGCCACGTATGCCTGCAACATCAGCAGCGAGGCAGTTGTCACCTTATATAATAAATTGAAGGAAAAGCGATGGATTTGTTAGACGACGCAACCAAAGTAGAGAAACGTTTGGTAGCGAAGGCTACGATGGCGCGTGTACCTATTACTGCATCTTTCGAACTTACCCCCTGTTGTAACTTGCAGTGCGACATGTGTTTCATCAGCATGAAGCACGCCGAGATGAAGGCACACGGCGGGTTGAAAGACTTGGATTTCTGGCTTCGGATAGCAGCCGAACTGAAAGAAATGGGGACACTGTTTATCCTGCTTACCGGAGGCGAGCCGTTGCTCTACCCGCATTTCAAGGAACTGTACCGCTCGCTGCGCGAGATGGGATTTATCCTGACGCTGAACACCAACGGAACGTGTATTGACGAAGAAGTTGTTCAACTATTTCAAGAGAACCGCCCGCGGCGTGTCAACGTAACCCTTTACGGAGCCAGCCGGGAAACTTACGAAACGCTCTGTCATCGTGCCGATGGCTTCGACCGCTGCATGAACGGACTTACGCTGTTGACAAAATGCGGTATCGATACAAAGCTGAACGTAAGCATCGTAAAAGAAAACCTGCATGACTTTGAAGAGATATTAGCCATAGGAGACCGTTTCGGCATTCCTTCGGTGGTAAACGGTTATATGTTTCCCTGCTCCCGCTCCATCCGGAAACAGATCGGCGTAATCGAATCGCGCCTCGAAGCGGAAGACGGCGGACGAATCGACGCACTTGCCATGCGTCATACCAAAGGAGCCGGATTTTACGATACGATACCGGTAATGCTGGAAGAATTAGAACAGGTCGTTCCCGATGACCGTCCGTTTCGCCTGACTTGCCGGGCAGGGAGCAGTTCGGCTTGGATTACTTGGCAGGGAGTAATGACCCCGTGTGTGATGATGGAGTATCCGGCTGTCAGTTTAGAACAGTTGTCCGTGCGTCAGGCATGGAACGAAATAGGGAGAATGTGTGGCTTGTTGCTTCCACACGACGACTGCAAAGGATGTAAGTTGCGCAGTCTCTGTCAGGTATGTTATGCCTCGGCAATGCTTGAAAAGCAACATTACGGAACGGTGGATTACTTATGTCGTTTCACAAAAAGTGAACTGAATACATTGAAGATTTTGACAGATGAAAAAAAATAAAGAATTTATAGTACGGAATATTGCAGACGAAACCGTTTTGGTGCCCGTAGGAGAAACCACGCAAGACTTTAACGGCATGATAACGCTGAGCGAGGTCGGAGCATTTATTTGGGAACACATCGAAGAAGCTCCCGATTTCCAGTCGCTGGTTCGGCTTATCTTAAATGAATATGACGTAGATGAACAAACAGCCGCCACCGATGCGGCTGCGTTTTTTTTGAACCAACTGCTCTATATGCAGATGATTGTGCCGAACAATCCCGAAAAGCAGTGGTAACGCATGAGGACAATCGATACGCGAACCTATATTGACATGCTTCGCGGGCTGACGGAAGAGGGTAAAGAAGTCACATTGATCGTGGCAGGCAGCAGCATGTCTCCCTTCCTGATTCATCACCGGGATAGCATCTGTTTCCGCAAACCCGACAGGGAGCTTCGGCGCGGCGATATGGTTTTTTACCAGCGGGCCGACGGACAGTATGTCATGCACCGCATTTGCCGCATCCGGCAGGGCGATTACTATCTGATAGGCGACGCGCAAACCGAAATCGAAGGACCGATAAAAAGAAACCAGATATTCGCACTGGTAACCCAAGTAAAGCGCAAAGGCAAATGGATTCGTCCGGGAGACTTCTGGTGGTTCTTTTTTGCCCAAATCTGGATACGAGTCATTCCGTTGAGGCGCTTTATTATTCGGATGTATCCCAAATAAAGATAAAATGGATCAATTAACCGATATAAATCCGGTAGAAAGGCGGTTGGTAGACAAAGCCAATGCCGCATGGATTCCCATCTCAAGTTCTTTCGAACTGACTCCGCTCTGTAACCTGAAATGCGACATGTGCTACGTGCGGATGGAACAAAGTGAAGTGAAGCAGGCCGGCGGATTACGCAGTGCAGATGAATGGCTGCATACAGCGGAAGAGTTGCGGCAGGCGGGTACGCTGTTTCTGTTGCTGACGGGTGGCGAACCCTTGCTTTATCCGGGCTTTGCCGATTTATACCTCCGGCTGAAAGAAATGGGCTTCATCCTCACCCTGAATACCAATGCCACACTGATAACCGAAGAGTGGGCACAACTGTTTCAGCGGCAAAAGCCCCGCCGAATCAACGTTACGCTTTACGGCGGCAGCAATGAAACTTATGAGTCGTTATGTCATGTTTCAAATGGTTTCGATCGTTGTATGAACGGCTTACGGTTACTGAAGGCTCATGGCATTGATGTTAAATTGAACCTGACTCTGTTGAAAAAGAACCGCAACGACTTTTCCCGCCTGTTGGAAATAGGCCGGACGCTGGATATCCCTGTATCGACAAGCAGCTACATGTCGGTGTTTTGCAGCAAGACCTGTACCTCGCAGTTGGAGATTCCCCGCATACGGATGTCTGCCGACGACGTGGCAAAGATCGATGTAGAATATCTGAAATATAAAAAAGGCGACGATTATCCTGCGTACGCTTGTGAGATGGGAAACTTTCTGAAGCACGACATTCCTACTGCCTCCGAGGGACAAGGGCTTACCTGCCGTGCCGGGAAAAGTTCGTGCTGGATAAATTGGCAAGGCATAATGACACCCTGTGTGGATATGGCAGCTCCGGCGGTATCACTGGCGGAAACGTCGGTAGCTGAGGCTTGGAAAAAGATAACAGACGAACGGAAAAACCTGCCCCTGCATACCGAATGTGCCGGCTGTGCCCTGCGGCCGGTGTGCGACGTTTGCTACGCCAATGCTTCCAACGAGAAAGCACACTGCGGCAACCTGCACTATTTGTGCGACATCGCCAAAGCTAAAAAAGAATTATTGATACGTGAATCAAACAGATATGAAACTAAATAATTTATTGAAACTTCGTCAGGTAGGCGGAGAATATATGATTATCAATCCGTACAGCGAAGCAGCAGACATGACGCAGGTTATTTCGCTCAACGAAACGGCAGCATGGCTGTGGAAACAGGTCGAAGAAAAAGAGTTTACCACAGACACGCTGGTAAATTTATTGTGTGAAGAATATGAAGTAGACCGTTCTACGGCGGAAAACGATATCCGCGAATTGTGTAACGAATGGCTCCGGAAGGGATTGGCGACAGAATGAGCAGAATACAGGAGTTGTTTTTTTTCTTGCTGAAGCGCGGACTGTGGGGCGATAAGCAAACACCGGATGAGGGCTTGTTTCCGGCAACATCTTCGGAATGGATGCTGCTGTATCGGCTTTCCCGTAAACATACGGTGCAGGGAATTGTATACGATGGCATTTGTACCCTGCCTGTCGGTTGTCAGCCCCCGAAGATGCTGCTTATCCAATGGGCGGTGGAAATAGATAAGTGGGAGCGTATCAATCACCACCAGCAACAGATGCTTTGCCGTATACAGATGCTGTTTAACCAAGCTCCCGCCATCCCGTTTGAGTTAATAAAAGGATTGGCTATCAGTTGTTATTATCCTAATCCTTTACATCGGGTTTGTGGAGATTTAGACCTTTATTTTTGCGGAAAAGAAGGGGTGGAAGCAGCCAATAAGCGCATCGAACAAATGGGAGTTTGCGTTGAGTTGGGCAACTCAGACGACTCATCGTATACTGTAAACGGTACTTATGTAGAGCAACATCCCCGATTGATAGAACTGCATAACCCGTTCATCCAAAAAGAGTTGCAGCAATGGGAGAAACAGGTTTTCGGAACCGGTGCACCGGAGCAGCGTCCGGTGTATTTCGGCATACCGATATGTGTACCGACTCCTGTGGCTCATCAGATGCTGGTTTCTACCCACATATTGAAGCATCTGTTAAATGAAGGTATCGGGTTACGCCAACTTTGCGATGCAGCGATTCTGCTGAAAGCGCAAGCATCGGTTCTCGATAAAGAAGAATTGGAGAAAAGATGCCACCAGTTCGGCATATATCGTTGGTCGCAGCTGCTGTATGCGTTGTTGGTAAAATACATCGGACTTCCCGCAGAATATCTGCCTTTCCCTACCGACGAAAATCCTGACACATTGATGGAGGAAGTTTGGGAAAGCGGCAACTTCGGATTTTACGATGAACGAAAGGCGGCACGTCCCGACGGAAAATGGAAGAACAAATGGTATACGGTAAAACAAATCAGCCGCAAAGCAAAACTGTTTTTCCTGTATGCTCCCGGTGAAACCTTTTGGTGGCCGGTATCATTGTCGGGTGTCCGGCTGAAAGAATTGATTCAAGGGAAATGAGGGAGTTGATAAAAAAGCTGTTACGTAAATTAACGAAAGAAAATATACATTCCGTTTACCATTTGGGGCGGAAAGCCATGCGCTGGGTGATGCAAGTCACAGCAGGCTATCATTGGTTAATTACCTTTTCCATTTTTTCGGGCATTTTTGGCGTGGGCATGTCGTTGTTCAACGTATGGCTCTCGAAATGGATTATTGATATCGTAACCGGTGCACGCGAAGGAAACGTTTGGATAGCTGCCGGACTGGTGGTTTTCTTTTTCTTTTTCGGTATGGCGGTGAAGCTGATTTCGCCGTGGATTTTCGGAAAAATCAGAATGCGCATCGGCATACGGATGCAGAACTCACTGTCGGATGCCTTAATGATGTGTTCGTGGAAAAGCGGACAAAAGTGGCATACGGGCGATTTGTTGACTCGTATCAACAGCGATGCTTCGGAAGTGTTGAGCATGGGCATGGGGATATTGCCTAACTTAATCGTTACCACGGCACAGCTGATCGGTTCGTTTATTTTCTTGTGGGCGCTTGAGCCTCGGCTGGCTTGGTTCATTTTGGGGGCTACGCCGCTGGTACTTTTGTCGAAAATCTATTTCCGGAAAGTACGCGAGCTGAGCAAGGCACAAAAAGAAATGAGTAGCGAGATGGGCTCGGTAATGGAAGAAAACCTTTCGCAGCGCGTATTGGTCCGTTCGTTGGGTGCCACGGATTACCGTAAGCAGAAACTCCATCAGACCCAAGAAAAACTGTTTAATCTGGGGATGGAACAAATCAAGTTCTCCACCTATTCGCAGGGAGTGATGGGATTTGTGTTTGGCGGCGGTTACTTGTGTGCGTTTTTGTGGGGAATCTACCAGTTACATACCCATCAGATAACATTCGGTACGATGACCGCTTTCCTTCAGTTGGTAGGACAGGTGCAAGGCCCGTTCTTGGGACTGATAGCCATACCGCCTGCATTGGTGCGCGGATGGACTTCGGTAGAACGTCTGATGGCATTGTTTGAAGATGTAGAACCCGATGAAAATCCGAAATATTTGGATAGTCCGTTAGCTCTGACGTTTAACCAAGTTACTTTCTCTTATGAAGAAGGTCAGCCGATATTGAAAAATTTTTCGGCAGAATTCCGTCCCGGAACCTCTACTGCCGTAGCCGGGCCTACCGGAACCGGAAAAACAACAATGATCCGGCTGATGTTGGCACTGCTGTCGCCCGACTCTGGAAATCTGACTCTTACGACTGCGGGAAATACTACCTATAACGTGAACCAAGACATGCGGATAAACTTCATGTACGTACCGCAAGGAAACACCCTTCTTAGCGGTACAATTCGCGAGAACTTGTTGTTGGGAAATCCCGCAGCGCAAACATCTGATTTAGAACATGTACTGCGTATCGCTTGTGCCGACTACGTATTCGATTTGCCACAGGGAATAGATACCCGCATCGGCGAACACGGTTACGGGCTTTCGGAAGGTCAGGCACAGCGTTTGGCGATAGCCCGCGCATTGCTTCGTCCGGGAAATATTTGGCTGTTTGATGAGGCTTCTTCAGCATTGGATACAGCCACTACCGCCCGATTGATGGATAACTTGTTGCGTGAAGGCGCAGAAAACCTTAATCTTTATAACCCACGACCCACGCCTGATGGAACGTTGCGACCGGGTAATTAATCTGAATGAATGTGATTTAAACGATAATCGAACAGAACAAATAAAAAATTAGCTAATTGAACTTATGAACAAAATGATTCGAATCTTTTGCCTGTTGGCAATTCTTTTCTTCGGTTCGTGTGCTGGCAGAAAAAATTTAGTTTATCTGCAAGACATGGAAGAACTGAAAGAATATCCGGTTTATCAGAAATACGAAGCCGTTATTCATCGTGATGACCGTTTGAGTATTACAGTAAGCTGTAAGAATCCCGAACTTACTTTGCCGTTTAATATCCCCGGAAGCAGTGACTATAGTGTGGGGCTCGACGGAAACGTAACGGCGGTAATGCCTGCCACTCCGGGTACAGACAATACCAACAAAGGATATTTAGTAGACGTGAATGGCGAAATTGATTTTCCCGTACTCGGTAAATTGAAAGTAGAAGGATTGACACGCAACCAGTTGACCGAAATGATTAAGCAACGTTTGATTAATGAAGATCTGATAAAAGACCCCATTGTGACGGTAAACTTTCAGAACTTCAAAATAACGGTGCTTGGTGAAGTGGGCAGTCCGGGAACTTACGACATCAAAGGAGAACGAATCACTCTGCTGGAAGCGATAGCCAAAGCCGGAGATATTACAGATGAAGGACGTGTGGACCGTGTTGCCGTAATTCGCGAGTATGGTAACAAGCGTCGTATTCAGTTCCATGACCTTCGTTCAAGAGAGATTTTTAACTCTCCAAGCTACTATTTGCAACAAAACGACATCGTATATGTAGAACCTTCTTCAGCCAAAGCGAGAGACAACGCTCAGCGTACATTCAGTATGTTCAGTATGGTATTGTCTTTCATTACAACCATAACTTCTATCGTTGTATTGGCAATACAGTAGGTGACTAACTCTTAATTTATTCTCGTTATGATACAAATGAGCGAACAGAAAGACCTGTCAGGCAATGATAAAACCCAAAGCAGCAGCGGATTTAATATCAATCCGTTAGATATGCTGATGTATTTGTTAGCCCGTTGGTATTGGTTTGTGCTGTCTATAGCCGTATTCGGAGGCTATGCGTGGTATCAATATGCCAAAACGCCTTATCAATACTCCAGCTCGGCAACGGTTATGATAAAAAATGCAGGTCATAATAATTATAATTACGGATTAGACCGTTTTCAGATGAACAGTTACACTAACGTGGCGAATGAGATTTTGCAATTTCAATCTTATAAACTGATGCGCGACGTGGTGAGCCGGTTACATGCTGAAGTTTGCTACACTGTGATGGACGGTTTGCGAGAAATCGAATTGTACACACAAGCTCCGGTAAATCTGTCTTTTCTTGAAGCGGAAGAACATGAAGATTTCAGTGTAGACGTAATTCCTATTGATGACAAAACCGTCCGGCTATCGAATTTTATAGGCAATACGGTTAACAGTCAGTCAATGAATGCAACTTTGAACGATACCATTCAAACACCGATAGGAAAGTTGTTGATAACGCCTACGCTTTATTATGCCAATAAATGGTATGGCTCGACCATCACCGTACATAAGATGAGCGTAGATAACATGGCAAGTATCTTCAGTTCTAATTTATCGATTACGCAAGCAGAAAACGATGCTTCCATCCTTTATCTTAGCCTGCGCGATCAGTCTCCGGTGCGAGTAGATGATGTGTTGAATACGTTGATTACGATCTATAATGAAGAAACTGTAAAAGATAAAAATCAGATAGCCATCAATACATCGAAGTTTATTAATGACCGGTTGATTATCATCGAGAAAGAATTGGGTGGTGTGGAATCTGAAATCGAGTCGTATAAGCGTCAGCATGAATTGATTGATGTATCATCGGCAGCCAGTATGTCGGTAGCTGACAAACAGCAATATGGAAATCAGATTACCGAATTGGAGTTGCAAAAGCAAATGGCTAATTATGTGAAGAGCTATCTTACCGACCCTTCGAAGATAACGGGACTGCTTCCTTCGAATACAGGTATTGCCGATGTTAATATCGAAACCCAAATCACTCAGTATAATACAAACAAGCTGAAACGTGATAAGTTGATAAAGAACAGTAGCAATAAAAATCCGGTGGTACAAGAGTTGAACAATTCACTGATGGCACTGCGACAAAACATCATCCGCGATATCGACAATGTGATTGTAGGAATTGATGCCAAGTTGCGTGAAGCCAGAAGTCGTGCGGGAGAAGCAGAAAGCCGTGTGGCAAATATTCCGACCCAGCAACGTCAGATGTTGTCTATCGAGCGTCAGCAACGTATCAAAGAAGAATTGTATTTGTATCTGTTGAATAAACGTGAGGAAAATGCTTTGAGTCAGGCTACCACTGAAACCGATGCCCGTGTGCTTGACCCTGCCGGTGGAAGTGATATGCCGATTTCTCCGAACGGGAAAAACATGATTATGGCAGGAGTGATGAAGGGATTGGCATTGCCGGCTGTAATATTGATAGCACTCATGTTCTTCGATACGAAGATACGTACGCGGAAAGATATCGAAGACGGAGTCAGTGTACCGTTCCTCGGTGAGATACCGGAAGCAAAAAATCGTGGGAAGAACCATATTATCGTGCGCGATCAAGGGCGTGACATCGTTTCGGAAGCCTTCCGTATCGTGCGGACGAACATGGACTTCATGCACATCAAAAACAAACAAATGCAGGTTATTACCTTCAGCTCGTTCGGTCCCGGAGCCGGTAAGACTTTTGTTTGTACCAATTTGGCAGCCAGCTTTGCTCAAACTCAGAAAAAGGTAATACTGATAGACCTTGATATACGTAAGGGAACATTGAGTCGTCATCTTCACCATCAGGAAAGTGGTATGACAACTTACCTCGCCGGAAATGCAAAGATAGATGACATCATTAAGCCCAGTGAGTTTGCGCCGAATCTGGATGTGATATCTGCCGGTCCGAATGCGCCTAACCCTGCCGAATTGTTATTGAGCGAAAATTTGGAAACGCTCATTGCCGAGTTGCGTAAACGCTATGATTATATTATTGTAGATAACGTGCCGGTAGGTATTATTGCCGATGCCGCCATCACCAACCGAATAGCCGATTTAACCATATTCGTTATCCGTGCAGGTAAATTTGACCGACGCATGTTGCCGGACTTGGAAAAATTGTACCGCAGCAAGCAATTAAATAACATGTCATTGATACTGAACGGTGCGTCTGTTAAAAATAATGGCTACGGCTATGGCTACGGCTACGGTTATGGCTATGGTTACGGCTACGAAGAAAAAAGATCGAAGTTTAAATTCTGGAAAAAACGCAGTTAATCAGTTATGTTTTTCAGTTTCAAGAAAAAACATTCATTATTGGAATCCGGCATACTGAAAGGAATGACCGACATCCACTCCCATATACTTCCGGGAGTGGATGACGGTTCTCCTTCTACGGCTTCCAGCTTAGATTTATTGAATTGGTTTGAACGTTTGGGCATTGTTCAAGTATGGTTGACTCCGCACGTTATGTCAGACCTTACGCAAAATACACCTGAGCGATTGACCACCTGTTTTGAACAGTTTAAACAACAGTATAAAGGAACGATAAAACTCCATCAGGCCGGAGAATACATGATGGACGCAGCCTTCCTGCAAAAATTAGAAACGGGAGTCTTGCAATTGGGTAAGAAGCATCTGTTAGTAGAAACTTCATATATGCTTCCTCCTGCCGGACTGCATGACATATTGGAACAAGTACGTCATGCAGGCTATTTCCCCCTGATAGCCCATCCGGAACGTTATACTTACATGGATAAAAAAGACTATCAGAAACTACATGAAGAAGGATATGAATTTCAGTTGAATCTGATGTCGCTGAGCGGTTATTACAATCCGGGCGCAAAAGCTGCAAGCGAATGGCTACTCAAAAAAGGCATGTACACCTACGTTGGGAGCGACTTGCATCATCTGGAGCGTTACCAGCCCATGTTGGAAACCATGAAGCTGACCAGCGAGCAACTTGAATCCCTGAGTATACTGATTGCCAATAATGAGTATATTTAAAAAGACCATTCTGCTGTTATTGTTGCTTCCTACCGTGTTGTTGGTCATTATACCTCACAGCACGGCGTCTGTAGCTTCCTATCTAACTCCGGTAACTTTAGCAGTTATTCCGATAACTTTGTTGAATGCCTTTTTAACGGTATGGGAATTTCATAAACACAGTCGGTGGACATGGCTGTTTGCCATAGCTTTTCTTGTCAGCGGTTGGCAGGTTAGCGAAACAATGGGATTCGGAATCTCAAGCCGGAAAGTACATTCGGAAATGTTTCCTATACGCATCGTAAGCTGGAATGTAAGAGACTTTCAACTAAAATCAGAAACCCTATTGAAAGCAAGTAGCGTACTGTTGGCAGAAAAGCCCGACATACTCTGTTTTCAAGAACGACCGCACACCAACCTGTTGGCATGGGATACAATCAAAGCCGCTTTTCCTGATTATCCCTATACCGCGATAAACAGTAGAGAAGACGAAGTCTTAAATTTAGCAATCCTGAGCCGCTGGCCTGTTTCCGGATTAAAAGAATTTTATTTTCCTGAAAGTTACAATAAAATCATACAAGCAGACATACACATAGGCAAACAAACAATACGTTTGTTTAACGTACATCTGCAAACCACAGGCGTAACGCCCGGCATGGAAAGAAAAAGCGTGATTCAAATCATGCAAAAACACGCATTAAAGCGTAATAAGCAAGCCCAACTTTTACACGAAGCCATTCAGTCAAGTCCCTATCCGGTTCTTGTTTGCGGCGATTTCAACGACGTACCCTCTTCGTTCGCATATACACAAGTCAGTCAAGGCTTGCGCGACTGCTTTAAAGAAGCCGGTTACGGATGGGGAAACACCTACCAGTCGTTAGGCAACCTGTTTCGGATTGATTATATGCTCTGCTCCAAGCAATCCGTTGTAACAGACTACAACCTGATAAGTAATTCATGGAGCGACCATAAAATCCAGTGCGCTACCATCTATTATCCATCTAACTAAAACAGAAAAGATACATGTTCGATTTTATACCTCTATCCGATTATACAATGTATTTCAACTATACCATACTTGTTATGGTATTAGTCGCCTTCTGGCAGTGTAATACGGGTATCAGTCTCCAGAAAAATACAGCCACCTTGAATGCCATGTGGGGAATCCTATTCACCATTCTGCTTATTCTGTATATGGGGTTAAGGCCGATATCCGGTGTGTTCGGTGATACGGTTAATTACGCAAAAGGATTTTATGAGATACAACATTCTGTAAAACCGTTTGTGTGGCAATGGGAAGGAGAGTGGTTGTTTTATAATTTGATGGGATGGTTTGCAAAAAACAGTGACATACATACCTTCTTTTTATTTTGTACATCTGTATATATTGGATGCCTTTGGTTAGCTATGCAGCGCATCTTTAAGAATTACTACTATATTCCTTTTTTGGTCATACTCGGAATGTTTACCTTTTGGAGCTATGGGGTAAATGGTATTCGTAACGGGATGGGAGCATCTTTGGTTATTCTTGCAATGACTTATGTCAATCGTATTCCTGTGATGTTAACTCTTTGTATAATAGCAACGGGAATACATAAATCTTGCTACTTGATGATTGCGGCCGGAGCATTGGCATGGTTTGTAAAAAACAGTTATCTTTATTTGGTAGGTTGGATAGTGTGTGTAGGAGCATCGTATGCCGTAGGCAATCGTATTCAGGCTTTCTTGGCCAATTTTATTTCTTTTGGTGATGATCGTTTTTCCGGTTATCTGACAGGTAGTAATATGGTGGGAGAAATTGTACAAATGAGTATGACATTCCGTTGGGATTTTCTTCTGTACAGTGCGATGGGCGTATTTGTAGGATATTATTTTATTTTCCGTCGTAACTTTAGAGATGAATACTATCATTGGATCTATAATACATTTTTAGTGACCAATGCCTTTTGGGTATTGGTTATCCGTGCGGCATACAGTAATCGTTTTGCTCAAATATCATGGTTTATCATGCCGATAGTATTGATTTATCCGTTTATGAAGCAACGGTTCTGGCAGAACCATGAACGAATATTGGGAGCGGCATTATTAGTGTTCTATGCGTTTGCTTTTTATTTTAATATATTAAAAGGATAGATAAAATGGAGAATAAATGGGATATAGAAATTAAACCAAAGAAAAAACTGTTAGATGTCGATATTAAAGGAATTTGGAAATATCGAGATTTGTACAGAATGTATGTAAAACGCGATATCGTTACAGTTTATAAACAGACCATATTAGGACCTCTATGGTTTTTGATTCAGCCAATATTCACCACAATTATGTATATGTTTGTTTTTGGTGGATTGGCAGGTATTTCTACCGATGGAGCACCGCAACCGCTGTTTTATATGTCGGGCATTTTGCTTTGGAATTATTTTAATTCTGCTTTTATGGTTTCTTCCAATGTATTTACGACCAATGCAAGTGTGTTTGGAAAGGTATATTTTCCTCGATTGGTAGTACCTTTATCCGGTATAACATCCAATTTGATAAAGTTTGGAATTCAGTTAGTTCTGTTTATTCTTATGTATCTTTATTATTGGGCTCAGGGAGCCGATTTGCATATAAACTGGACGTTGATACTTTTTCCCTTTCTTGTTTTTCTAATAGCTTTTCATGCCATGTCTTGGGGATTGATTATATCGGCTCTGACTACAAAATATCGCGATTTGACTCAATTGGTTACATTTGGCATTCAGTTGTTTATGTATGCTACCCCTGTAATCTATCCTTTAAGTGCGGCACCGGAAAAGTATCGCGATTTAATATCTTTGAATCCGTTGACTCCCATATTTGAAGCTTTTAAATATAGTTGTATGGGGTGCGGTTCCTTAGATTGGGGAGGGTTGCTATACAGTACGGTGTTTATGTGTATTACCCTTTTCCTTTCGGTAGTTATTTTCAGTAGAGTAGAACGTAATTTTATGGATACAGTATAAAGAGTATAAAATGAGTGAAATAGCTATACAATTTGATCGTGTTGGCAAGCTGTATCAGTTAGGCTTGGTTGGTACAGGAACACTTTCGCACGATTTAAACCGTTGGTGGAAAACGGTGGTTCTTCATAAAGAAGACCCTTATCTGAAAATAGGTGAAACAAACGACCGTTCAAAAAAAGGAAAGTCTGAATTTGTTTGGGCTTTGCGCGACATCACATTCGATGTTAATCAAGGGGACGTAGTTGGCATTATAGGGAAAAATGGGGCAGGTAAATCAACTTTATTGAAATTATTGTCTCGTGTAACTTCTCCTACGGTAGGTGCTATTCGCGCAAAAGGTCGCATTGCTTCTTTATTGGAAGTAGGGACGGGATTCCATCCAGAGCTTACAGGACGTGAAAATATTTATATGAACGGTTCCATCATGGGGATGACTCGCCATGAAATAAAGCGTAAGTTAGATGAGATAGTAGATTTTGCCGGAGTGGAACGCTACTTAGATACTCCTGTAAAGCGATATTCCAGCGGTATGACCGTTCGTTTAGGTTTTGCTGTTGCAGCTTTTCTTGAACCTGAAATTCTTGTAGTAGATGAAGTGCTTGCTGTGGGAGATGCTGAGTTTCAGAAAAAGGCTATCGGTAAAATGCAGGATGTTTCTCATGGAGAAGGGAGGACTGTTCTTTTTGTTAGTCATAATATGGGCAGTATTAGAGCGCTTTGTAATAAGGGTATTGTATTGAAAAATGGATCTGTAGATTTTTGTGGAGATATTTCAAGTGCAGTAGATCGTTATATTCAAACGGATGTGAGGGGAAAAGATAAAATGCGAATTGCAGATTTCATTCGGAGAGAGAAAATCTCTAATAAAATTCGCTTTGTTAAAATAACTTATTTAGATAGTCAAAATAAAGAAATACAGCCGCGTTGTGGTGCTTATCTTCGAATCGTATTGACTGTTATTGTAAATGAAGATAATGTAAAGGGATGTCAATTTTCTATAGGGATAAGAAATCTTTATGAAGAGCCTATGATGACATTTCCAACGAAATTGACCACGGATGGTTTTAATTTAACTAAAGGTGAACATGATATAATATGTGAAATAGAGAAATTTCCTTTAACAAAAGGTTTGTATAATCTTGGTTTGTGGGCCGATGTAAAAGGAGAATGTGCAGATTATTTGAATAATGTAATACAGATGGAAGTTGAGGATGATGCTTTTTTTAGTAAAGGAAGAGTCTTAGATCAGAATTTATTAGGAAAGGTCGTTTTATATGACCATAGATGGTTTGTAAAGTAATATTATTATGGTGACCATATTATTAATATTGTCTGTTGTTGTTAATATTCTTTTCTTATTACCATATATTCATTATTATGTTTCTAATTTATATAGAAGATATTTTGATAAGCCTTTTTATAATTTAGAGGATGAAGATTCAAAAATAATTTCTTCTGTATTGAAGGCTTCTTTGTCTTTTAAAAAAGGTAGGATGATTCAACAAGAATATAAGGGGCTATTTATAGATTTAAAAAATTTTTTTAGACCTAAAAGAAATTCTCATATTATTAATAATTTTTATACGGCATATTTGTATGTTGGCTTATCTCAGTATGCATTGTCATATAATGACTTGCAAGTTGTAGATTATCTTAAGCATAAAGCTAATTTGTGGATAGACTTTAAGACTAATAAACTTAATTATGAGCTTAAACGAATAGATCAATATCCTATTGGAATATTGTATATAAATCTATTTTATTTAACTAAGGATACAAAGTATAAACTGGTTGCAGATAATATATTTAACTCTCTTTTAGCAATGAGATTATCAGTCAAGAATAATATTATAAAATATAATGATGAATTAGATAAATATTATGTTGATGCTTTGGGAATGTACATTCCTTTTTTAATGGAGTATTATAGATTAACAAACAATTCTTTAGCTAAGAATATTGTAGTGGAAAATTTGAACGAATATTATAGGTGGGGAGTAGATAAAGAGACTGGAATTCCGACTCATGGATATAATATAAGAACTAAAATGAAAGTTGGTAGTGCCAACTGGGGAAGAGGAATAGGCTGGTATTTTTTAGCTAAAGCTTATTGTAAGGGTATAGATTTAATGGATAAAGGGGGTGTTGTTGAATTTCCTTATACTCAATTCCCTTGTTCAAGTGATCATTTTGATTCTTCAACTGCTATCATGATTGAACTTTTTAAGCAAAGCAAATCTGAAAATTCAAAATTATCAATTGATTTTATAAAGAAACATATTAGAACAAATGGTCTTATAGACTCATGTAGTGGCGATACATATGGATTTAATGATTATTCTCACAGCTTTAGTGAAAGTGAGTTTTGTAATGGTCTGTTTCTTCTATTAATTTCTAAGTTTAAAAATTAAATAAAATGCGAATAGCCATTCTTACTCTTCCTCTTCATACGAATTATGGAGGAATACTACAAGTATATGCTTTACAAACAGTTTTGGAAAGGATGGGGCATAAAGTGGAAGTTCTAGATAAGAAAAGAAAGCTATTTCTCGCTATTCCGATTTTTGTTTTGATAAAAAGATTTATTAAAAAATACATTTTACAAGAAAGAATTACACCTCTTCAATGGAAAGAGGATTATAAAAAGAGAGCAAGAGCTAATAAATATACATGGAGATTTGCAGATCGTTATATTCATCGGAGGGAAATTCAAGGCTTTTATGAAATTAATCCTGATGATTATGATTGTATTATAGTAGGAAGTGATCAAGTTTGGAGACCTTGTTATTTTTCTACTAATTATAATACTTCTATCGTTTCTGCTTTTTTGAATTTTACTCAGGGATGGAATATTAAGCGTGTTGCTTATGCTGCTTCTTTTGGAACTGATGATTGGGAATATTCTTTGGAAGAGACTGAGGAATGCCGGAAATTTATAAGAATATTCAATGCAGTGTCAGTACGTGAAAAGAGCGGACTGGTATTTGTGAAGAAAAAACTGAAAAGAGCGGACGTTTGTTTAGTTCCAGATCCAACATTACTTCTTACAAAAGATGATTATATATATTTGTTTAGAAGAGCAAAAGTATCGCAAAGTAAAGGGAATTTATTAGTGTATTTTATTGATGAAACAGAAGAAAAGATACGGCTTATTGAACAAATATCTGAATTAAAAAAATTAAAACCATTCCGTGTTAATACACAAATAGAAAGTAATAATAAAGACTCTATAGAGGATTTAATTCAGCCACCTGTTGAAGATTGGTTAAGAGGATTTTATGATGCAGAATTTGTAATAACCGATTCATATCATGCTTGTATTTTTTCTATTATTTTCCATAAGCCTTTTCTTGTTTATGGAAATCAGGAACGAGGTATGGCACGTTTTAAGTCACTATTGTCTGTTTTTGGTTTAGAAGATAGATTAATATGTAGTCTTGATGAATTAGATATTGAATCCATAACTAGTAATTTACCAGTTTCTTTGGTTTTAGATAGTAAACGAGAAGTTGGTTACCAATTCTTGAAAAACGAATTATTCTGAGTTGTGTATGGCGTTTATTTCTGTTATTATTCCTGTGTATAACGCGGAAAGTACATTGAATCGATGTATTACGAGTATTTTAAAACAAGATTTTCAAGATTATGAAATTTTGTTAATTAATGATGGTAGTAGCGATGGTTCTGGAGCTATTTGTGAACAATTTGCTGATTTTGATGAACGAATAAGAGTATTTCATAAACAAAATGGTGGCGTTAGTTCTGCAAGAAATTTTGGATTAAAAAATGCTCGGGGGAAATGGATTACATTTATAGATGCAGACGATTATATAGGGCCAGACTTTTTTCCGGCTAAAATTGATGAAACAGATTCGCTTGTTATAGTAAATTTTAAAACAACAGTTTCGGAGAATTATACTGAATATTTACCACCCAAGAAAATTTCAGGGAAAAAAGATATAAAACATTTTATTAATGAAAATCTGCATCTTGATATTTTAAGATGTCCGTGGTCGAAATTCTTTAGCTATGAAATAATAACAAGTAATCATATTGAATTTGATGAGCGTTTTTTTATAGGTGAAGATACTCTATTTGTTATGTCTTATTTACTTTTTTGTAATATAATCCGAATTAATAAAAAAGGATTATATAGGTATTATAAACGTCCATCTGAAGTTAGTTTTATAAAGTATCGGTTAGATTTAAATCAATCTATAGCTTATTTAGCTGTTTTTAATAGCTTGTATAAAAGATTAAGGTGTAAAAATAAATTTATAGTAAGGCTGCTGTATGAGTTTTATAAGGGACAAACAATTGATATACATGTTCCTGAGATATATCGTAAGTGGTTATATCATCCGGTAATTGTACATATACTTTGGCTGGCTTATTATAAAGATAACCCATATAGGTATCTTTTTTATTTAAAACTTTGGTTTCATTCATGTTTTTCGTACAAAATAAAATGTAGATATGACAAATTATAATACAACATATTTAAGAGATTCTACTAAAAAGTCTTTTGCAGAACGGGATACTCATGTATTTAGTGATAAGAGGTTAAATGCTTTCGTTTATGAAAATGCTTATGTATTACCCTATAAAGAGACGAAAGATCCTTGTCACATTTATGCGGGGGTAGTATCTGAAAAAAATGAGTATTTGGAACAATCTGCTTTTCATGAGAATATAGGAATGGGATATTCGTTTTCAAAGAAAGGGGTTGTTACGATAGATGTTCCTGTTATTTATTTAGGGGTGATAGAGAATTGTTGGGGGCATGTTATTACTGATGCTTTAAAAAAAATATGGTATATTAGAACTGTTGAAGGTAATAAATTGTTACAAAATAAGGGGGGTAATTTATGTTACTCGATTTAATAGACCGTTAGCATCACATACGATCGAAATATTAGAACTTGCGGGACTTGATATTACTAAGTGTGTTCATATAAAAGAGATAACAAAATGTAATAGACTCATTTTACCAGATAATTCTTTATATCTTAGTAATGGATATAGATTCTATACTCAAGAATTTAAAGAAATAATTCAATTGATTCAGATGAATGTTCAAAAAAAAATGGCTCATACTTGTCTACCTATATATGATAAACTCTATTTTACAAGAACAAAATTGAATGATTGGCGTGATCATGGAGAAGCTTCTATTGAAAAAGTTTTTAAAAAGAAGGGGTTTCAGATTATAGCTCCAGAACAATATTCTCCAACTGAGCAGATTTATATGTTGATGCATTGTGCAGAGTTTGCAACTATGAGTGGGTCTCCTGCACATAGTGCTGAATTTTGCATGAAAGGAACAACGTTTATAGATATAAGAAAAGCTGATTATTGGAATACTTATCAAGAGGTTGTAAATGATTTAGCTGATTTAAATGTTGTATTAGTTGATGCTCATAAGTCGTGTATGGTAAAATCTAATGCTCCGTGGGGTGGTCCATTTTTTGTTTATCTTACTCCAGAGATTAAACGATATAGTGGGGTGGTCAGATTTGCATTACCATTAATTTTACGTCCTTCTTGGCTGAAATATCGTTATAGAAATTACTTGAAAGAGTGTTACTATAATATAAGGGCAAAATTAGGAATAAAAACTAAATTAAAAAAGATATATAGTAGAATTAGGTTAGTTAGATTTTATAGTTAAAACGATTATTATAGTATAGAAAAAATATTAGTAGTTGTTCTATAAAATTGATACGGTTATTTTTATATGAAATCTATTTAATACGAAATCACAAGAAGAAATCCTATGTTGATATACATTGAAAAATGCTACCGCTAATGTCATTTATTTTATGCGGTAGCGTTGACTGATTCTACCCATAGGATTGTTCGATTCTACCGCTAGAATTTTTCAGTTCTTGACTGGGTCGGAGGAGGTTCCTTTATAAACCTAAATCGTTTCGAAGGTAATTTAAACAAATCTTATTTGATTATCAATATTTTATGAAAAATCCGTTGTTATCTATTATTGTACCTATATATAAAGCTGAACAGTATATTGAAAAGTGTATTGTAAGTTTGATGGAACAAACGATGCGTGAGGGGATCGAATTCATTTTTATAAATGATTGTACTCCTGATAAATCAATGGATATATTGTATGATGTCATTAGGAAATATCCAGAACGTACGCATCAAATTCGTATTGTAGAGAATGATAAAAATAAAGGGGTTTCTTTGACGAGAAAGATAGGAGTTGATATAGCTCGAGGAGATTATATTGGTTGGTGCGATTCTGACGATTGGGTGGAGTTGGATATGTATGAAAGTCTGTTCAGGGCTACTCAAAATGGAAAAATCGATATTGTTGTATGTAGTTTTTATAATGAACAAAGAGAAAAGACAGAGCAGGTAAGATATAACAAATGTAATACTCCGCAAGAATGTATTATTAATTGTTGGAAAGGATTTTTTTTCCCGGGTTCATTGTGGCAACAAATTAATAGAAAGAGTCTGATTCAACGTGCTATGAATCAGATAGTGCAAGTTGATTATGCTGAAGATGTATATTCGTTGCTGTTAGTGTATTATTGGGCTTCATCTATAGCTTATATAGAAAGACCTCTATATCATTATAATAGTTTAAATGTGCTATCATTAGTTCATAATACGGTTTTTACAAAAGAGAGTTGGAATAGACAAAGGAAAAATCTTGAATTGATAACTCAAATTCTGTATGGTAATGGTGGGAAAAAAATATATCATATTGCTTGTAATGCGATGAAATATAGTATGAAAAAGCATTTTATTTCCTCTTTTAGTAATATAAGGGAATATTACTATACATTCTCTGAATGTTATAGAGATGTGAATTATTATTTGTTTTCTCCTAATAACATTAAAACGTATTTAGTTTATAATGTATATATATTGTTTTATTTATATTATTCTGTAGATTTTAAAAGGAAAGCCCTGAAGAATAGGTAAATATATTGTTCTTATGACATGATTAGATATTCTAAAACGTAAATATTAGAAGATGGATGTTGATGAAATAAAACTCATAGCATATTATTTGCCTCAATATTATGAAATAGAATTTAATGATAAATATTGGGGTAAAGGGTATACGGAATGGACTGTTGCAGAAAAAGCAAAACCTTTGTTTAAAGGACACTATCAACCGCATGTTCCCGCAGATTTAGGTTTTTACAATTTATTGATGCCAGAAACTCGTAAGGCTCAAACAGATATGGCAAAACAATACGGAATAGATGGTTTTTGTTATTGGAACTATTGGTTTGGAGGTGGAAAAACTATTATGGAAAAGCCTTTAAATGCTATAATGGAAAGTGGAGAGCCTGATTTTCCTTTTTGTTTGTGCTGGGCCAATCATAGTTGGACTAATCCAAAAACAAAGGAAGTTATTTTGGAACAAAAATATTTGGGTATTGAAGATTATAAAGCTTATTTTTATAGTTTATTAGATGTCTTCAAAGATAGACGATATGTTAAATTGGATGATAAACCTATATTTTCTATTTTTTCTCCTAGTGATATACCCGATTTTAATATTTTTATTGATGTATGGAATAATCTTGCAAAGAAAGAGGGATTATCTAAATTTTATTTTGTTGGTATAGCTCAAACTCCGAAAGAATATAAAGCTATTTGCCATTTAAAGTTAGATGCCATTAATACAATAAGATTAAAAGATTTTTTAGCTTATCGGAATCCTTTAAAAGAGCGAATAAAATATATTTTGAGTGATTTGCATGATTACAGCTATAAAGAGGCTTTAAAATATTTTATTAGCTCAGAAGATATAGCTGAGAATATAATACCAACGATTATACCGGGGTGGGATCATAGTCCTCGTGGTGGAAGAAATTCTCTTATTCTTACTGATTATACACCGCAGGCATTTAAAGAACATTTAGAACAAGTGTTTGATTTGGTTTCAAAGAAAAAGAATAAATTGTGTTTTGTAAAGGCATGGAATGAATGGGGGGAAGGTAATCATTTGGAACCTGATTTAAAATATGGGCTGTCTTTTCTTGAAACTTTGAAAGTTGTTAAAGAAAAATATTTGAATTTATGCAGATAAGCGTCATCGTTCCTGTTTATAACGGAGAAAAATACATTCGAGAATGTATTGAATCCATTTTTTCGCAGACATTTACAGATTTTGAGGTAATTATCATTGATGATGGTTCCACAGATAATACATTTAATATATTAAAAGAATTATGTATTAAGTGTAATAAACTTTCTATTATAAGACAAGAAAATAAAGGAGTTTCAAGTGCAAGAAATAATGGGATTAAACATGCTAAGGGAGAATATTTATGTTTTATAGACAGCGATGATTATATAAAAAATGATTTTTTGGAAGAATTAGTAGAAGCTGTAAAGGGAGAAAATGTTGATTGGATATTGTCTGGAGATATAGAATTTGATGATGAAAAGGTTTCTAAAAAGTTGATTCTTCCTGAGAGAAAATATGTATTATCTGAAGAAACAGATTGTCTTCAATTTTTTAGTTTATCATTATTAACAGCCCCTTTTGCTAAATTGTATAAAAGGGATATTATTATAAACAATAATCTTTTGTTTAATGAAAAAATATCTTATGCAGAAGACAGAGAGTTTAATACATATTATGCACAAAATGTACAGAACGTTAAGTCTATATCCTATATAGGTTATTATTATAGAACAGATACGATTAATAGTTTGAGTAAGAAAAAACGGTCATATAAATTTAAGTATGATCTTTTTTATTGGGAACTTTTGAAAAATAATTTCATTTGTAGGAATCACTGTAGTAATGAAGTTAATGCCTTTCTTGTCAATGTTTTATATCATAGTGTAAATGATAACATTAAATTATTGGCAGAATCGTATTCTCCCAAAGAAATGAATTCCATACTTTCAGATGTAGTATCCTATATTGATAAAAAATATTTAAAGAGGTATTGGGGGTTAATTAAGGCAAATGCTATACAGAAATATTTGATATTGTATATTCCTCTTGTTGTTTTATTGAAAATATATTATCATAAGTATGGAAAACAGAATTGAATATTTGGATATTTTAAGGGGCTTTTGTATGGTGTGGATTATATGGTATCATACTGAACATCCAGAATTCGTAAATTATCCGTTTTTTAATACAACACTTTTTTTTGTTTCGGGTGTTTTTTTTAAAACGTATTCATGGAGTGTCTTTTTCCGAAAGAAATTGAATCGTATGGTTATTCCTTTGCTTTTCTTTTACCTGTTGTATTATGTTTTTCTATTATTTATTAATTACATTAAGTATCATCACATAAGTACTGATATAGCAAATACAGTGTGGGACTTATTTCGTTTATATACCGGAAATGATGCGTTTACTGTTAATTATCCTTTATGGTTTCTTTGTGCTCTTTTGGTATTGCAATTTATAGTATACGGACTGACTAAATGTATTAAATCAACTTCTTTATTAATTATAATCTCTTTCATGGTATCTCTTGGGGGCTATTTTTATATACAATGGATTCCAACGCCTTTTATGATAGGTCGTTCGCTTCCTTATTTAATCTATTTTGTCATAGGATATGTATTTAAGGATTATTGGTTGAATAAGAGGAAATTGATTAGTGGAAGGAATATTATTGTCCCAATAAATTTAATTTTGTTTATCAGTTCTATATTAATTCAGCAGAAAAGTGTAATTCCATTTATAAATATCATTTTACACTATTTGGAATTAATAACCGTATGTATTATTCTGCTTTATATTTGTTTATATCTGCAAAGATTTATGATATTAAATAAGTTTTTTGTTTATTGGGGGATGAATTCATTGATAGCTTTTGGACTACATGATATGTTTTTAACTGTTTTTCGGATAATATTTGAAAATTGTGGCTTTCAAATGAATATTGTTACAGGTGTATTATGTTGTATCTGTACTTTGACTTTGTTATGGTCTTCTACTCATTTTTTACAAAAATATTTTCCTTATTGTGTCGGTAAAAAAGACATTATTTAAATGTTAATGGCAGATTAGTTATGAAAAAACTTTTGTTTTTTATAGAATCACTTTCTGGTGGGGGAGCAGAAAAAGTTTTGACTACGCTTTTAAATCATCTTGATTATAATAAATATGATGTTTCATTACTTGTTTTAAATAATGTAGGGGTTAATAAGGATGCTTTAGATTTATCTCGGATTCATTATCATAGTATAATTACTCCATCTACTACGAATATATTTAAAATATATATCAATAAAATAATTTACAAGTTATTATATCATTATTTACCCGCATCTGTTGTGTGCAAGTTGATTATTCCTCAGCGGAATGTTGACATTTATATATCGTTTGTGGAGGGATATTGTACTAAAATTCTGTCTCATTTATCTAATGATAAAAAGAAGGTAGCATGGGTACATATTGATTTAAAATCATTTAGTTGGACTATTAATGAAAAAATTTTTAAGACTTTAGAGGATGAACGAAAAGCTTATTTGAATTATGATAAAGTTGTTTGCGTATCATACTCAGTAGAGGAAGTGATGAAAAAGTTTTATCATTTATTAAATACTACAACAATTTATAATCCTCTTGATTCTGATAATATAAAAAAACAAGCGGAATTAGCTATCTCTGAGAAAGTTGATTCTTCATTTTTTAATATAATATCTATAGGAAGACTTGTTCCTCAAAAAGGGTATGACTTGTTAATACCTATTATAGCGCAATTGATAAAAGAAAATTATAAGGTTAAGTTATATTTGGTTGGAGATGGAAGCGATAAAGCATTATTAGAATCATTACTTTTTAAGTATGGATTGGAGCAAGATGTTTATTTGACAGGTTTTTTATCTAATCCCTATGCTTTGCTAAAAAAAATGGACTTATTTGTGTGTTCTTCTAGATCTGAAGGCTTTAGTCTTGTTATTGCAGAGGCTCTTATTTTACATATTCCAGTTGTTAGTATGAATTGTTCAGGTCCTAATGAATTATTAGATAATAATAGATATGGGCAGTTATGTAGTGATTATGAGGAGCTTTATCAATGTTTAAAAAAAGCAGTTTCTGATAGAGAATATTATTGTCAGTTAAAACAAAAGGCGATAAATGGACCTGAACGTTTTAATGTGGATCAAGTGATGAAGGAAATAGATAAATTATTAAATATATGATAATAGAAGAAAATAGAGAACCACTTATATCAATAATAGTACCAGCTTATAATGCATCATTGACTATAAGAAAAACAATAGATTCTGTATTAAATCAAATTTATCAAAACTGGGAACTTATAATAATTAATGATGGTTCACAAGATGATACTTTAAAGATTTGTAGAAAATATAAGGATTTGAGAATTTCTGTTATAGATAAAGACAATGGTGGTCCATCTAGTGCGCGTAATGCGGGTTTGAAATATTGTAAAGGAGAATATGTTTGTTTTGTTGACAGTGATGATTGGATAGAACCTGAATATTTAAACTTATTATATCGATCTATTGTGAATTATCAGTCTGATTTATCTGTGTGTGGTCTTGTATTGTCACGTAATAATAGTTTTACTAATCTTAGTCTCCAAGTAAACACATGTTATCAGTGTCTATATAAGAATCAGGAATTTATAAAAGTTTTTGAAACAGGATTATTGAATTCTCCTTGTAATAAGTTGTATAAAAAAGCTATAATAGATCATTATAGTATTAGATTTAAGCCTTTATTTTTGGTAGAAGATATAGAGTTCAATATTCAATATTTTCGATATGTATCTAAGGTGTCTTTTATTAAAGATTCATTATATCATTATGAGCAAGATAACTCTCATCAAACAATCCGTGTCTCGAAAGATGCTTTTGATAATTATTTGCAGATACATAGGTTACTTTTAGGTTTGGTTAATAGAGAGTTTTATATTGGGGTAGATAGATTTGTTTATCATCAATATATGAGTATTATTATAAAATATTTAATTAAAGCAGCAACAGGTAAATTACCCCCAAAGAAAGTATTTATTATGTTGAAATATTATATGAGCAATTCTTTAATAAAAAGGGCTTTTGAGAGCTATAAGCCTTTGTCTGTGAAAGAAAGTATAGTTTATGGATTAATAAAACGTCATTGTTTTTTTGTAGTGATGCTTTTTTTGAAAATAAAAAGATTATAAGAAATATTTCATGAAACCTCGTATTTTCATAGCCATTCACTACCTTGAACTTGGCGGGGCAGAAATAAGTCTGATAGGTTTACTCAATGCAATAGATACTTCTCGGTATGATGTAGACTTGTTTGTGTACAGTCATCGTGGAGAGTTAATGAAAATGATTCCAGCAGGAATTCATTTACTTCCGGAGGTTAAAGAATATGCACAGATTGAGAAGCCTATCAAAGAAGTCTTAAAGCAAGGCGGTTGGAAGATTGCGTTGGCAAGACTGTGGGCAAAGTTTCAATTCTCGCGTTATGTAAAACACTGTCGTCCTAAAGAAGGATCGGCCATATTTCAATACGTGTTTAATGCAGTGACCCCTTTGCTTCCTGATTTATATAAATATGGAGAATATGATTTGGCTATCAGTTTCTTAACTCCTCATAACATTGTAGCAGAAAAAGTTCATGCCAAAAAGAAGATAGCTTGGATTCATACGGATTATACTCGAATTAGTGTTGATGTAAACAAAGAACTCCCTGTTTGGGATAAGTTTGATAAAATAGCGTCCATTTCACAAGATGTTACAAAGACTTTCTCGCAGATATTTCCTTCTTTATCAAATAAGATGATAGAAATAAATAATATTCTGTCTCCATCGTTAGTGAGAAAGCGTGCTGAAGAATTTCCCGTGATCTTTTCTAAAGATGTAAGTCGGGTCAATTTGCTTTCAGTAGGGCGCTATACGTTTGCTAAGAATTATGATAATGTGCCGGATATTTGTAAACGCATAAGGGAAACAGGATGCAATGTCTATTGGTATATTATTGGATATGGAGGGGATGAGGCTTTGATACGTTCGAAAATTAAAGAGGCGGAAATGGAAGAATATGTAATTCTTTTAGGAAAAAAGGAAAATCCTTATCCCTATATGAAAGCATGTGATATTTATGTACAACCATCGCGGTTTGAAGGGAATTCGGTTACTGTTCGCGAGGCGCAGATGCTATGTAAAACTGTAATTGTTACTGATTATCCGACAGCTCAAAGTCAAATTCAGCAAGGCGTTGATGGAGTCATTGTGCCACTTGATAACATGGAATGTGCCCGAGGTATTGTAGAAGTGATAAAAAATAGAGATTTGCAGAATAACTTGATTGCTTATTTACAGACACATGACTACGGGAATGAGCGAGAAGTTGAAAAAATATATCAATTAATAAATTCATGAATGTTTTGAAAAATAGAGTATATGAGTTAGATATACTTAGGGTGTTAGCTTGTCTTATGGTAATCTGTATGCACGCACCGTATCCCAAAGAAGGGGCGAATGGATTGTTTCTTTCTACATTAAGTTATTTTACAGCGCCTTGTATAGGACTGTTCTTCATGGTATCTGGTGCATTACTTTTACCGGTACAAACAGATACGAAGACTTTTTTAGGTAAACGTTTATCAAAAGTTGTTGTTCCTACGTTGGTTTGGACTGTAGTCTATGTAGGCTATAATATAATAATGGGAAAGGATGAAAATTGGATCCAAACTATTGCTTCTATTCCCTTTTCAGCTCAGGGACATGGAGTGTTGTGGTTTATGTATACCTTGATAGGATTATACCTTCTTGCTCCTGTTATGAGCCGTTGGTTAGAGAAAGCCAGTAAGCGTGAAGTAGAGTTCTATTTATTGCTTTGGCTTATCAGCTTATGTTATCCTATTCTTAAATTGTTCTTGAAAATACAAGATGGAGCAGAAAATATCCTATATTACTTTTCCGGTTATGCAGGTTATTTCTTATTGGGTTACTATATGCGTAAATATCCTCAAGTACTTGCTTTCAAAAGATTGCTCCCCTTGTTGATTATCTCATTGGCAGCTCCTGTGTTATGTAAGGTCCTTCATTTGAACGTAAATTTTTACAGTTTGTTTTGGTATCTTTCCGTTTTTGTTGTAATAATGTGTGCCGTATGGTTTCAAGGTATATTCAGTTATGGTAAACGCCATTTATCATCTTGGATGTTGGGGAGATTAGAGTTGATATCCAATCTTTCATTTGGTATCTATTTAAGTCATATCTTTATTATGCGATATATTTTATGGAAATGGGATGTTATCGTTTCTATAAACTCTTATGGACTTCAAACCTTGATTGTTGTTATACTTACTTTTATAATCTCTCTATTATTTTCTTGGCTTATGGCATATTTGCCTAAAGGAGATTATATCATTGGATATAAAATAAAAAGATGATACCTAAAGTAATACATTATTGTTGGTTTGGGGGAAAAGGAAAACCCGAAGCAGTCCGGCGGATGATACGAACTTGGAAGTTATATTGCCCCGACTATCAGTTAAAGGAATGGAACGAAACAAACTTCGACATTCATATTAACCGATATTGTCGAGAGGCGTATGAGCGGCGGAAATGGGCTTTTGTGAGTGATGTCGCCCGTATGTATGCTTTATATAATGAGGGGGGGATTTATATGGATACAGATGTTGAAGTGGTCCGTTCGCTTGACAGCTTATTAGATAATCCTGCTTTTTTAGGTTTTGAAGGAACAAAGTGGATTGCAACCAGTATTTTGGGAACAGAGCCTAAGAATCCGGTGATTCGTTCTTTTATGGATTCTTATAATAGTCGTTCTTTTGTTCGGGAAGATGGCAGTTTAGACCAAACTACCAATGTGGAAGAGTGGACCAAACTGTTAGTCGATAAGTTCGGATTACAGTTAAACGGAAAAAAACAATGCGCTGCCGGATTTAATATTTTTCCTGCCGATTATTTTACGCCGTATGATTATCTAACCGGTAGGCTGCATCGAACCGATAATACTTATACGATTCATTGGTTCGGGCAATCATGGATAAATAATAAGCCGTGGCGGACGAAACTTTCTCAATGGTATCATCGTTTGCGCGGTATAAAAATGGAATAAGGATTGATGAAAACACTTACTATATTTACTCCTGCCTACAATCGGGCACATACCATCGGAAGGACTTACGAAAGTCTTTGCCGTCAGACATGTAAAGACTTTGAGTGGCTGATTGTGGATGATGGCTCCTCGGATAATACACGAGCGTTGGTTGAAGGTTGGATAAAAGAGAATAAGATTCCGATACGGTACATTTATCAGCAGAATCAGGGAATGCACGGTGCGCATAATACTGCCTATCGGAATATTGAAACTGAGTTGAATACGTGTATTGACTCTGATGATTACATGCCTGATGATGCGGTAGAGAAAATAATTACTTTTTGGGAACGAAATGGCTCAAATCGGTATGCCGGATTGATTGGTTTAGACCGGACGGAAGACGGAAAGATTATCGGAACAAAATTCCCTGAAGATATGAACTCGACTACGCTTTACGGGTTTTATGCACGGGGCGGAAAAGGGGACAAAAAGTTGGTGTATCGTACAGAAGTTATTCGGCAATATCCCGAATATCCTTTGTTTGAAGGAGAACGTTATGTCAGTTTAGGATATAAGTATCAGTTGATAGATCAAGATTATGAATTACTGACGATGAACGAATCGTTGGTTGTTGTAGAATATCAGGCGGATGGTTCCAGCCGGAATATGTATAAACAGTACTGGAACAACCCGAAAGGATTTGCGTTTATCCGGAAAGCAGATATGAAGTTGATGCCGGGTTGGATACGGAAATTTAGGGCATGTATTCATTACGTATCAAGTTCGTTACGTGCTAAAAATAAATATTTTATATCTGAGTCTCCGTTACCCCTTGCTACTTTGTTGGCAATTATTCCGGGATTTATATTGTATAAGTACACGGAGTATAAAGTTAAGTCTGATAAAAAGTTTAAATTGAAGCATGAGTGAACCGATAAGGATATTGAATTTATTCACCATAATGAACCGAGGTGGTGCGGAAACAATGGTGATGAATTACTATCGGAAGATAGACAAGACGAAGGTACAATTCGATTTTATGGTACATCGTCAGGAGCGTGGAGCATACGATGACGAAATCGAAGCAATGGGAGGGCGAATCTTTCGCATGTGCCCTATTTATCCGCAAAATATTTTTCGGTATAAGCGATTGTTAAGAGAGTTTTTTGATACCCATCCGGAATACAGAATATTGCATTCCCACATGTCCGAATTAGGTTATTTCGCTTTTAAGGAAGCTGTTCGTCATCATGTACCTGTCAGGATTTGTCATGCACATAATGCTCCTGTTTTTAAAAGCGAGACATGGAAAGAAAAATTAAAAAGATTGCCGCGTGAGTGCTTGGCAAAAAAGATTCGCGGTTTGTCTACCGATTTTTTTACTTGTAGTGAAGTAGCCGGAGAATGGTTGTTTGGAGGAAAAAACAGATACAACTTACAGTTTATGCCTAATGCGATTGATTCAAAATCGTTTAGTTACAATCTTCAGAAATCTATTGAAGCTAAAAGGTCGTTGGGTTGGGAAAATAAAATAATAATAGGCCATGTTGGTCGATTTTGTCCACAAAAGAATCATAATTTTCTGATAGATATATTTCAGGCGTTTCACCAAGTTCATTCGGAAAGTATGCTTATTTTGGTGGGAAGTGGAGATTTGATGGGGCCAATTAAGAAAAAAGTTCGTTCATTAGGATTAGATGAATCAGTTTGTTTTTTAGGAAATCGGGCGGATATGTCATTGTTATATAGTGCTTTCGATTTGTTTTTATTTCCCTCTTTTTACGAAGGACTTCCTGTGTCGTTGGTAGAAGCTCAAGCGGCAGGATTACCTTGTGTGGTTTCAGATACGATTTCTTGTCAGACTAAAATCTTACCTTCTTATGTCAAAGTATCTTTACAGGAATCGCCTGTCACATGGGCAGAACAAATGGATTCCATCTTGTTACGGTGGAAAAGAAAAGATACCTCTTCAGAAATTAAGCAAGCGGGATTTGATATAACTACCAATGCCGAGTGGTTAACTCAGTATTATATAAATCGTTTCAACGGAAATGGATAACCCTTTAATTTCCATCATTCTTCCTGTTTATAATGTAGCAAAATATCTGCGACAATGTTTGGATTCGCTTGTTTATCAAACGTATACAAATATCGAGATAATTGCCGTGAATGATGGCAGTACAGATGAAAGCAAAAGCATATTACAAGAATATGCTTCTAAAGATTCTCGTATTACAGTTGTAAATCAATTGAATCAAGGGTTGTCGGAAGCCCGGAATGCGGGATTGAGTTATGTTCGGGGAGAATATATTTCTTTTGTAGACAGCGATGATTGGTTAGATTTAAAGACTTTAAGTGTGGCTTGCGAAAAAGCTTTGTCTACTCAATCTGATGTTGTTTTATGGAACTATGTAAAAGAATATGAGTTTAAGTCGGTTCCTGTAAATTGTATTGATAAAAATCAATTTTATGATGTAGATCAGATTCATTTGCTTTTTCAGCGAATAGTGGGACCGATGGGAATTCAACTGCGTACTCCTCAGTTTATCGATTCCTTATCCACTGCTTGGGGAAAGTTGTATAAGAGTGATATTATACTTAAAAACAGATTGCGATTTGTTTCTACAAAAGTGATAGGAACAGAAGACTTACTGTTTACAGTGCAAGCTTTTAAGTCTATTAAGCGTGCATATTTGCTTGCTGATTATTTTAATCATTATCGAAAAAACAATAATGTATCATTAACTGTATCATACAGACCTAATTTATTTAAACAATGGACTGTATTACAAGATATGATATACAGTCAGATAAAAAATCAGCCACCTTTGTTGGTTGCCTTTAACAATAGAATTGCGCTTAGCCTTATCGGGTTAGGACTTAATGAGTGTAGGTCTGATAAATCTGTCTTGCAAAAAGCAGTACAGTTGAAATTCATTCTTAAGCAGCCCCGTTATAAGGAAGCATATAAAAGTTTGGACTTAGGTTATTTCCCCATTCATTGGAAGTTGTTTTTCTTCTGTGCCAAACATTGTTTGACAATGCCTTTATTGGCCTTATTGAAAATTATTAGTCTAATAATTAGGTAAAAGCATGAAAATCGTATATTGTCTGAATAGTATTCGCGGATTGGGAGGTATTCAGAAAGTAACAGTGGTTAAGGCAAATGCATTAGCTGAGATTGCCGGTAATGAAGTGTATGTTATTGTAACGGATAATTGGGAAAAGCATGTATTGACGCAAGAAATATCCCCAAAAGTACATTTTATTAATCTGGAAGTGAATTACTATAAAGATGATTACAAATCAAGACTTCATCAGATAAAATCAAATTTGCGGATATTTCGTCATTATTTTCGTTTGCAGAAACAGGTAAACCGGATAAAGCCCGATGTCATTATTTCGGTAGGGCAAGGCGAGAAGTATATTATCCCGTGGTTGCGTACGAAAGCTGTGAAAATACGCGAAATTCATTTCAATTCCACTTATCGCCAATATACGTATGGAAAGGATGGGATAGCCAAATTATTAGATTTTGTAGATTATAAATTAAATGCACGAGGGTATGATAAAATAGTTCTCTTGACCAAAGAGGATAAAGAGACCAATTTCCCAGATAATGATAAATTCACGTATGTTCATAATCCATTGACATTGGAGAGGTCATCTTATTCTGTTTGTCGTGAGCATACAGTAGTTGCCGTAGGACGATTGGAATTGCAGAAAGATTTTGCATCATTGATACGGGCGTGGCAGTTTGTTCATAAAGCAGCTCTGGATTGGAAGTTGAATATTTGGGGAGAGGGTTCTCGTAGACCGTATCTAACTCATTGGATAAAAGAATTAAGGCTTGAAGATTGTGTTTTTCTGCAAGGCTATACAAAAGATGTACATGCTAAATTAGAAGAGTCTTCTATTTTTGTGCTTTCTTCGTTGTACGAAGGTTTCGGATTAGTACTTTTAGAAGCTATGGCATGTGGGCTGCCCATTGTTTCGTTTGCTTGTCCGTTCGGTCCGCGTGATATTATACAAGATGGGGTGAATGGTTTTTTGGTGGAAGGCAGGAGCGAATTAGATTTGGCAGATCGGATTATTCGTTTAATTCAGTCGCAAGAGTTGCGCGAGCGTATGGGAAAAGCGGCATTGAAGCGAACTAAAGATTTTGATATTTCAAAGATTGTTGAACAATGGATGAATCTGTTCCAAACAGAGTTACAGAAGAGAGAGAAATGAATAACTTAAATCCTACAATAAGTATAATCGTTCCGGTATATAATACAGCACTTTATTTGTCAAAGTGTTTGAACAGTATAGCGGCTCAAACGTTTACCGATTTTGAGGTTCTGATGATAGATGATGGTTCAACCGATGGATCGGGTGAAATTTGCGATCAATATAGCCAATCCGACAGTCGGTTTATTGCTATTCACCAATCTAATCAGGGTGTTTCGGCAAGCCGTAACAATGGTTTGAAGCAGGCAAGAGGAAGTTATATCTCTTTTATTGACAGCGATGACTATGTTCATCCTCAAATGTTGGAGTTACTGTATATGACAGTCCGGCAGGGGGATTATGATTTCTCTATGGTTCGTTACTTGTCGGTAAATATTGATCAAGAGATAGAGATTGAAAGAATTATAGAACCTCATTTCCGAGAATTGTCGAGAGAAGAGATTTTGTGCAAATTGTTTGGAAAGTCGGGAGAAGACGTGCAATATATGATTTGTTGTAATAAATTATACGATAAGTGTTTATTAGAGAATATCTATTTTTCAGCATTTAAAGTATCAGAAGATTTATTATTTAATGTAGAAGTGTTTAGTAAAGTCCGTCAAGCTATTGAGGTAGATAGTAAATTATATTATTATACTCAGCGTAATACATCTGCTTCTCACAGCGTTTCAGAAAAACAAATAATAGATAGGATAGATGCTTCATATACATGTTTAAGATACATACCGTCAGGTTCGGCAGAAGAGGCGTGTTGTGTAATGAAATTATACAAAGTTTTATTTAGTTCCCGTTTTTTGGGACGCAGGGAGGTGTATCTGAAAAATGTGGTTAGGCGGATAAAAGAAGTGCATAAGCAGATATATAAGTGTTTTCTTCAGAATAAATATATTTCAACTGTTTATAAAATCTTGTTTATGGGATTTTTTTATTGTCCTTTGTTATATCGATTTTTTGTCGGTTTTAATGAGTTGAGGGCGAAGAGAGTGTAATTTTAGAAGTATGGATATAAAAGTTTCAATTATAATTCCGGTTTATAATGTAGCTCCTTATATAGAGGAATGTTTGCGTTCGGTTGATAATCAGACTTATCAGAATATAGAAGTAATTATCGTAGACGATTGCGGTATGGATAATAGTATGGAGTTGGCTGCTCGCTTTGTGGAGAATTCAAGCCGGAAAGAACAATATATTATTGTTCGACATGAATGTAATAAGGGTTTATCGGTTGCCCGAAATACAGGAATATTGAAATCGACAGGAAATTATCTTTATTTCTTGGATAGTGATGACTGGATAAAATCGGATTGTATTGAAAAAATGGTTCAATGCGTACAAAATCATCCTCAGGCAGAAATAGTGTATGCAGGAAACAGCAATTATGATATGGAGTGTAAAAATTTTCCTGAGTTTACGGAAAATTCGAGAAAAATAAAGAATGAGATGCTAACTTATGGATATTATCCGATAGAAGCATGGAATAGGCTCGTTATTAAGAAATTTATATTATCTAATGGCTTGTTCTTTAAGGAAAATATCGTACATGAAGATTTGTTATGGAATTTTTATTTAGCTAAGAATGTGAAAGCTGTATGCTTTTTGTTAGAAAACACTTATTGTTACAGATATAATCCTCATGGAATTATGTCTTCTCGCTTACAAAAACAATGTGATAGTATGGATGTTATCATAAAGGATTGTGCGAAACACATTGACAATAGATGTATTTTTAAGCAGTTGGAATTTATTTTGCATATAACTCATACGAATTATGTAAAGCGATATAAAGCGGAAAGACAGTTTGTATTCATCCGTTATATCGGTGCAATATTATACTTACTTAAAGTATTATTTTTTAGACATGAACAAAAAGTTTAAAAGGTGTTAGGCTGTATATGAATATGCGCAATGGAGAAAATTTTTGAAGAAAAATGTGAGCAGTTGAGGCGCTGTATAGAAAAGCAACTTATTCCTCTGATAAATAATGATTATGTGTTATATGATTTGCCGTATCATGAGAATATTGGCGATTTGTTGATATGGAAAGGAGAATTGGCTTTTTTGTGGCAACTGCCTTACAAACAGTTGGGGCTATGTTCCTTTTTTACTTATAAACATAAGTATTTATCTTCTGAAACTATAATTTTGATGCATGGTGGAGGTAATTTAGGAGATATATGGCGCAAATCCCAGGATTTTAGGTTGCAGATTGTAAAAGAATATCCCAATAATCCTATCATCATATTCCCGCAAACAGTTTGGTATAATGATTTGGATACAATGAAGCGGGATGCAGAAATAATGTCACGACATAAGAATTTGACCATTTGTGCACGGGACAGGAAATCGTTTGAGTTATTGCAAACTTATTTTTCTGCTAACAAAATATTATTAGTTCCTGATATGGCTTTTTGCTTATTGCCTGAATGGATACATAGGTTTCAGTCTAAATGTAATCATAAAGTATTATTTTTGAAACGAAAAGATAAAGAACTGAATAAATCTTATTCTTCTTTGCCTTTGGAGAAAGATGAGGTAAATATCTCTGATTGGCCTACATTTGAGAAGAAACATATTGTTCAAAAATTGGGAAATGGACTCTTGTTTTTATCTTATTATTTCCCCAAAATTTTTAGTAAGGTTTCGGATGGATATTTTCGTTTTATTCTTATGCCTTACTTTATAAAATTGGGATTACGTTTTGTCAGTTCTTATAAATATGTATATACAACAAGGTTGCACGTTGCTATTTCCTGCGTTTTGTTGGGTAAACCATTTACGTTATTAGATAACAGTTATGGTAAGAATCGTAGTTTTTATGATACTTGGTTGGCGGACATAGATGATGTAAAGTTGATGAAGTAATTATTTAATACCATTGGAAAGAAATAATATAGAAGTAATTCAATATGTTACTGTTTTTTGTGTACTCGCTATTATGCCAGAAGTGATTTGGATATTCAAAAAATATTTTCCATACTTTACAGTCAAAAGGATTTGTAGGTTTACGATAATGGTTCTATCAGATGGTCAGTGTGGAAGAATCGACGTTAGTTTTTGTTATATCGTCTAATGCCATGTCAGAATTTATGAAACAAAAAAAATGGGTTCTTTTACCCTTCCTTTTTTTACTTTTTTATATTTATTCTTTAAGCATTTCTCCTTATGGTGTGGATCATGGTTATTACGTATCCGTGAGTAAGTGTTTGGCAGAAGGAATGATTCCGTGGAAAGACTTTCAATTAATCTATACTCCGTTGGGTATGTACTTTATGGCTATTCCGTATATGGTTGGAGGACTGGGATTATCATCAGCGTGGGCACAGGCTGTATTTTTTCTTTTTATAGTAGGAACAGCCGTTTTAGTGTATTATATATTATCTGAATTTGATTTGAAAAATTCCACAAAATGGTTAAGCGTATTATTTTATTTGATGCTCTATTATTCATCAGATACATTGTCTGTTGAGCTAGAACCTTTTGCTGTTTTTTGGTGTTTGTTGGGAGTTTTGTTTTTGTTGAAGTTTAATAAACAAGAGAAAGGCATGTTATATTTGTACGGAGCAGGACTGTGTGCTACATTGTCTTTTTTATCCAAGCAATACGGAGTGATAATTTTACTTGTATATATTTGCATGTTGCTATTGGGAAAGCGGAAAAGGATAATGAACATTGGAATACTTTGCTCTTCATCATTGATAAGTGTTCTGGTTTATTATGTTTGGATGGGATGGATTGTTAATGACTTTAGCTTTTATCAAGATTTAATGGGTAATGACTACCCAAGCAGATGGCAAACTTTTTTTTCTTGGGGAGTTAAGTTCTTCTTCTTAAAGTCATGTGTTTTTATAGTCATATTACCTGTTGTTTATTCCAAACTGAGCAGTGTCAAAAAAAGAATGGTGTTGATTTCGATTGTGGGAATATTGCTCTTCTCGTTACAGTTTTATGTCCGGCAATATTCTCATTATTGCTTGTTTATGTATCCATTTGTTGTTTTTATTTTTGCTTTTGTTTGGGATTCGATTACTTATAAGTTGTCATACTTGTTTCCGATTGGGAATATCTGTTGTGTTTTGATTTTATGTTATTTAGATTATGCACGAACGGAGCAGGGACAGATAAAACTGATCCAACAATCGCTTTATAAAGAAATATCCAAGCAACTTCCTGCACCGACAAAAACAATCGTAGGGATAAAGGAATGTTTGCAAGGACCTCAAATTTTTTCTGAAGTAGAAAATGTGAAACCTGTAAATTATTTATGTAATAAATTTGGTTTTGATTCTACCGAATATCCTGAACGTGTATTGAAACTTTTTCCGGATGCTGAATGTATGATAGTGGATGATGATTATTTGTCTTGGGTTTATCAATTAGATTCAATTCAAGTCAGTAAGCAATTACAAAGAATGTCATTAGTGACAACGATATATCCTTATAAAATAAAAATATATAAAACTGTAAGAAAGTAAATCAAATTAATATCTTATGAAATCGTTAGTATTGGTTATTACATGTTTTATCATGTCATTTGGCATGGAGGTAAAAGCATCAGTTTTTCATTTAAATCAAACTGTTGATCAAACCGTTACACAGGCGGTGAAAGAGAAAAACTGGAAGTTGAAGGTAGATATGGCTTTCTTGAGCGATGGAAAAACTCAGGCGTTGCCTTCCGATTCGTGTTTTATGATGGTGAATGGGGCAGATGCTACCCTTTGTTTGCCGTATGTGGTGAACGAACAGAGTGATGAAAAGGTGAGTTTGCAAGGAAAAGTAACGGCTTATTCGTTCCGCGATAAGGGAGACCATTATACCGTTAATCTGCATGTTACGTGCGAAGCGAAAAACTATTCGTTTACGATACACGTGTATAAAGAAGATGGATTGGGGTCTATTCTGCTTAACTCGTCGAAATTGAGTTATAGTGCGGAGCTGGTAAAATGACAGCCTATGTATAGACACTGTTTGAAGCGTGTTTTCGATTTCTTGTTTGCATCGGTTGCCTTGTTGATTTTGTTGCCTGTTTTGCTGTTGATAACGGTAGGGCTGCATGTCGCTAACAAGGGGGCCGGTGCATTTTTTTTTCAGGAACGCCCCGGTAGATATGGCAAATTGTTTAGAGTCATTAAGTTTAAGACGATGACTGATGAACGCGACGAGCAAGGACAGTTGCTGCCCGATGCGGAGCGCCTGACGAAAATCGGAAAGATAGTACGCTCGCTTTCGATTGATGAATTACCTCAGCTGGTCAATGTGCTGAAGGGAGACATGGCGCTTATCGGGCCTCGGCCTCTGTTGCCCCAATACCTGCCTTTGTACAGTAAAGAGCAGGCACGTCGACACGAGGTACGTCCCGGTATTACAGGTTGGGCACAGGTTCACGGCAGAAATGCCATCAGTTGGACGAAAAAATTTGAGTTGGATGTGTGGTACGTAGATCACTGTTCGTTCCTGCTTGACGTGAAGATTTTTTTTCTGACCATCAAGAAAGTGCTGGTCAGGGAAGGCATTTCGCAGGAAGGACAGGCTACGATGGAATATTTTAACGGTAAGAATTAAGCAAAGATGTTTTTATACGGAGCAAGTGGTCATGCCAAAGTGATTATAGATATTCTGGAGGCTTGTGGCATGACGGTTGAAGGATTGATAGACGACAATCGGGAGAAAAACGAATTGTCGGGCTATCCAGTGTTTCATGAGTGGCAGGCAGACAAGTCGCCGTTGATAATAAGCATCGGCGATAATCGGATACGCCGGATGATAGCCGAACGTGTTGAGGCTGATTTCGGTGTGGCGGTTCATCCGTCGGCAATCGTTTCACGGCGATGTACGTTGGGAGCGGGCACGGTGGTTATGCAGGGAGCGATTATTCAGAGCGATGCAGAGATAGGAAAACATTGCATCATCAATACCGGAGCTTCGGTAGACCATGAGTGCCGGATTGGGGATTTTGTTCATATATCGCCGCATTGTACCCTGTGCGGAAATGTTACCGTGGGCGAAGGAAGCTGGATCGGTGCAGGTTCTGTCATCATTCCCGGTGTGAAGGTAGGGAAATGGAGTGTAATAGGTGCCGGTTCGGTAGTTACGAAAGATATTCCTGATGGTGTATTGGCGGTAGGGAATCGGTGTCGGGTGGTGAAAAGCGGATATAAGTTATGAAGCGGAAAGTGATTCGTATTACAACAATTCCAATGTCTTTGAAAATCTTGTTTCCCGGACAACTGAAGATGTTGGCAGAGGAGTATGAAGTGGTAGCCGTTTCATCTCCCGGCAAAGAGTTAGACGAAGTGGGCAGGAGAGAGGGAGTGCGCACGGTGGCCGTACCGATGGAGCGTCATATCTCGCCTTTTAAAGATTTAGTTTCTCTGTGCCGGCTTATCCGGCTGTTTCGTAAGGAGAAGCCGTGGATGGTACATTCGCATACCCCGAAAGCGGGACTGTTGGCGATGTTGGCGGCATGGATGTGTGGCGTTCCGGTGCGTATCCATACGTTTACCGGACTGGTGTTTCCTACGGCGGTAGGTATGAAGCAACGCCTGCTGATGGCTACCGACCGGTTGACGTGCGCTTGTGCCACGCTGGTTAATCCCGAAGGGAAAGGTGTGAAGCGCGATTTGGAGCGGTATCATATTACTTCAAAGCCTTTGCGCATTATTGGCAACGGGAATGTAAACGGTATCGATTTGTCGTATTTCAGTCGGACGCAGGAGGTTTGTAAAACCGCTGCGACCGTTCGTGAAGAGGGCTGCGTTACGTTCTGTTTCGTTGGTAGAGTAGTGGGAGACAAGGGAATGAATGAACTGGTCCGGGCTTTTTTGCGTTTGTATGCGCAGCATACTCAGGTGCGGTTGCTGTTGGTCGGTCCTTTCGAAGATGAGTTAGACCCGTTGCAGCCCGATACCAAGCAAATCCTCTTGAACCATCCTGCCATACGTTTTATGGGTTGGCAGAGCGATATCCGTCCTTTCCTTGCCGCATCGGATGTTTTTGTCTTTCCCAGTTACCGCGAGGGCTTTCCCAATGTCGTTTTGCAAGCCGGGGCGATGGGACTGCCTTGTATCGTGACCGATATCAACGGATGTAATGAAATCGTACAGGAAGGAGTGAATGGCTTGATTATTCCACCCCGCGATGAAAACAGTCTTTATGAGGCGATGTATAGGCTGGCAACACATCCGGAAGAGCGGGAATCAATGGCTCTACAGGCTCGTCCGATGATAGCGAATCGGTATGAACAGCATGATTTATGGAATAAGTTAAAAGAAATTTATCAAGCTCAAATCAAAAAATAGCTATGTATTTTATTCTCTCCTCGTTGCTTTCATTTGTTTGTAATCCTGTGTTTTATATCATTGTATGTTTGGTTTTGGCATGGTTGGTTAAGAACCGAATCGTAAAAAAAGTTTTATATGGCGTGAACATTGTTCTTGTTATATTGTTTACTAACCAGCCGTTTTCCCGGTTTGTCAAGGAACAATGGTATAAAGAGTATGACCATCCGCTTCCGGCAGGCAAGGTATATCAGTATGGCATTGTATTGGGCGGATACAGCAACTGGGACTGGGAAAGAAATCGAGTAGAATTTAGTGAGATAGCCGACCGCTTATTGGCTGGCATTTATTTATATAAACAAGGAACAGTTAAGAAATTGGTTTTAGCTTCCGATGGTTCGATTATCGAAAATCCTACGGGGCAGGGACCGAAAGGTAATCCGAGAGGGATGATGGCTTTCTTGCGGGCGATGGGTATGCCTGAGCATGATGTGATATTAGAGGTCAAGGCACGTAACACCCGAGAGAATGTTACACGCACGCTGGAGTTGCTGGGCGACAGTCTGCGCACTTCTCCTTCGCTGCTGATAACATCGGCAGTCCACATGCGCCGCTCGTTGTCGGCTTTCCAAGCCGAAGGTTTGCATCCGGACTATTACATTACCGATACGCAGGTGCGGATAGACGGTGAGGGAGACAGCTGGATGCCGTCGCTCCAAACCTTGTCTGAGTGGCCGGAACTGTTGCATGAGTGGATTGGGTATTTGGTGTATAAAGTAAAAGGATGGTGAGTCGTGGTAGAGGCTTTTTTCAACGTTATCCGGCATGATTCGGAGTGTGAAAAAATTCTACCCATAGTGCAGGTAAGTTCTATGGGTAGAACCGGGGAACTTTACCGCATGAAACAAGGAACGCTAACGGTTGCGTTTTCCAGAATATCTGATTAGATTTAATGTGTTGTTAATCAGATTTGTAGATTTGAACGGATTCATGATATTTTATTTATAATTTTAATGATAAAGATATGTTTAAAGGTAATTTGTTGAAATTCGTTTCGCATGGTGCATGGGCTTTTCTGATACTGGGAGTGACTGCGTGTGTAGATAACGACTACGATTTGACGAAAGACATTGATTACACCGTTACGGTGGGAGGTGACTTGAGTATTCCGGGGAGCAACACGGAAGCCATTACGCTGAAAAAGATTCTGGACATGGATGAAACCAGCATCGTGAAGGCCGATGAGAATGGTTTTTATTCGCTGGTAAAGTCAACGGCTCCGCAGCAAACCGATGTGAAGGTTGACAGTATTTTGTTTAATAACGAGATGTTTGATTCTGAAGGAGCGGAAACATTCCTTGAAATGCCTCAGGGGATGTTTGATGCGTTGCCTGAAAATGAGGCAATAGAGTATCCGGTTCAGCGGGAAGTTACATCGGTTACTGCTGAAAAAACAGACGTTACGGATGAGTTGCTGGCGATTGACAGCGCAGTTACGGAACTGCCAATGGATTTGGAATATCGTTTCCTGCCCGATAACGACTTGCAGAAGATTTATCTGAAAGCCGGATATCAAATTGATTTTCCGGATTACGTAGTAATATCGGAGGCTGAGAACACCGATAAATCGTTGATAGAAGTCCGCAATGGGAAAAGTATTTTCTTCAAAAAAGATTTGATGGTTAATGAAAACGGATTGAATATCCCCGTTATGATTCGCGTATTGGATTTTACCAATATGCCCGAAGGCAGTGGCTTTACTTATCCGAGCAAAATGAAAATAGACATGGAACTTGTTTCGGAAGGACAGATTTATTTCTATAAAAAAGACTTTGTGCAAAATACCAACCGGCATAACATTCATTTCATGAGAACGCCTCGACTGCGTGAGGGAAAGATTATGAACTGTAAGGTTAAGGTTCAGCCGGAGATAAACATCGAGATGGAATCGATACAGATAGATAATCTTCCGGACTTCTTGTCTGATGAAGACGTGGTAGTCGATTTGGTCGATCCCAAGTTTTATGTAACGGTAACCAATTCTGCTCCGGTGGATGTCAACCTTAATGCCACGATAACTGCGCATCGGAAAGACGGCAGTAGTTCCATTCAGGTAGGAGACAAACACGGTGTTCCGGTGGTGATACCGAAGAGTGTTGAAAATTATGTGATTTGTTTCCATAAACAAAACACCGAGGTTGAAGGTGCCGACCAGAGCATCCAGCTTACCGACATGGATGTGTTGATAGAAAAGATTCCTCAATATATCAGCATTGACGATATTGAATCGAACGTGCCCGACCGGTATTACTACGTGCGTCCGGGACGTACCTACTCCGTACTGACCGAAACTCGGATAGATGCTCCGCTGACGTTTGGCGAAAAAACAAATATTGTTTATCGGGATACGTTGGACGGATGGCATGAGGATTTGGATAAATACGACATGAAGGCTGCTACGATAACAATGGATGCCGTAAATGCGATACCGCTGAATATGAAACTGGACGTACAGGCGATTGACGTAAACGGCAATGAAATTCCGGACATCGTTGCTACGGTGGATAAAAGCATTGCCGCGGGCTATATGGAACAACCAACCACTACTACGATAACTATTCAGTTGACTTCACAAAATGGTTCGATATCTAAATTAGACGGTTTGTTGCTAATAGCTAACGCTACGTCTCCCGCCACGAATGAGTCACAACAGTTAAATGAGAATCAAACCTTGACGCTTACCAATGTGCGTGTATCGGTTAAAGGAGGAGTAAAAATAGATTTGAATTAAAAGACACTGAAGTTATGATAAAGAAATGTAGTTATTATTGTGGAACAAGTATTCTGTTGTGGTTGGTGTGTGTGTTTGCTGCTGTTGCTCAGCAGCCGCTTCGTTCGGGGTATTTCTTAGACGGTTTTTATTATCGTCATCAGTTGAATCCTGCATTTGCTGCCGAACGTAATTATATCAGTATCCCTGTCCTCGGAAATATCAACGTTGAGGCGCAGGGAAATATCGGAGTCAGTACGTTTTTATATCCGTATCAGGGCGACCGTCTGACTACTTTTCTGAATGAAAGCGTAGGAACGGATGAGTTTATCGGTAAGCTGAAAGACAGAAACCGTTTTAATGTTAATCTGAACCTGTCGGTGCTTTCTTTCGGATTCCATAAGTGGGGAGGATTCAATACCTTCGATATAAACCTGAAGTCATCTACCGGCTTTTCGTTGCCGTCTCAGTTGTTCGAGTTTATGAAGTTGGGTATGCAAGGCGAGAGTACGGAATATCGCATGGATAATATCAACATCCATACCAATAATTATGCTGAAGTGGCACTCGGACACTCACGTCAGATTAACGAACGCCTGCGTGTAGGCGGTAAGTTCAAGCTCTTGGTGGGACTTGGTAATGCCAGTGTCAAGATGAATGATGTACGTGTAAACCTCTCGCAAGACAAATGGATGGTACAGGCGAACGGTGAAATGAATACTTCCGTCAAGGGACTGTATATACCTACCAAGCAGGAGAGCGGCAAAGATGTGAATACCGAAGCCGAAAAAGACTTGGTAGACTGGGAAAATATCGACTTTGATACTCCCGGACTTTCGGGAATGGGTGCGGCAATTGATTTGGGTGCATCTTATAAGTTGAACAATGAAATTACCCTGTCGGCAGCGTTATTGGATTTCGGTTTCATCTCATGGCATAATACCATCCACGCTGTTACGTCCAATAAACCGTGGGAGTTCAGTGGTTTTCAAAACATTGCCATCGATTCGGATTTGGGTGATGACGACCCTAATTCGTTGGAATCTCAGATAGACGATTTGGGTAAGGGGTTGGAAGAATACGCCAGCTTTCACCGCCGTTCTACGGGAGGAAGCCGTACAGCCATGCTGGGAGCTACGCTCAACTTAGGTGCCGAATACGTTCTTCCGGTTTACCGGAAATTGAAATTCGGCTTCCTGTCTACCACCCGCATTAACGGAAAATACAGTTGGAGCGAAGGCAGACTGTCTGCCAATGTAGCCCCGGTGTCATGGTTCGAAGCAGGAGTTAACTACGGGCTTTCCTCGTTCGGTTCGTCCTTCGGATGGATAATCAACTTCCACCCCGCCGGTTTCAACTTCTTTATCGGTATGGACCATCTGATGGTGAAAGTAACTCCACAGTATTTCCCTGTTCACCGCGCCAATGCCAACTTCAGCATAGGGTTTAACGTCCCTTTCGGCAAGAAGTGTTCATAAAGGATTAACATTTTATCTGCATGGAAATAGCCAACTGACTCTCTGCGAATCGGTTGGCTATTTTTGTTTGTTGTAATCCGGTGTTTATCCATAGGTAAGCATTCGAAGAAATGCACCTTTTACACTTTGAGGTTTGGTTGTAGCTTTGCGGCAGTGAATACAATCAAACCTCAATTATTATGAACAGACAAGAATTTGAAGAATTAGAATTGCAGGTGCAACAAAGCGAGCTGCCGTTGAAGTCGTACCTTCAACAGATAGGTGTAAGTTATTCAACCTATCACTACTGGCGTAGAAAATGTTCCGTTGACAGGAGCAGTATCAAACACGAGTTGGCTCCTATCAGTTTTAAACAGGCATTTACGGAGTCTTCCCAAGAAGAACAATTGCCGCATGGTGGTGTTCGCTGCTGTTTCCCAATGGACTTCGTGCCCACTTCGGGAGCGGTTCTGAAGATTTGCTGAAGGAAATATGTACCCAAAGTCTACGAGACGGTCATGTTTAACCTGAACGACACGATGCGCTACTTCCTGTGTCCCGGGCAGGACAGATATGCGCAAGGGTATCAGTTCGCTATGTGGAGTGGTACATGAGAAAATGAACAGTGAAGTGAGGAACGGTGATGTCTTCATCTTCATCGGTTCCAGCCGCAGGCTAATGAAACTCCTTCATGCCGAAGACGGAGGTATGGTGATGTATGTAAAACGCCTGGAGGCTGGCCATTTCAAACTGCCGGAGTATGATCCCGAATCAAACAGCTATCCCATGGAGTGGCGCGATCTGGTGATGATGGTTGAAGGAATACAGAAAACCCGGAACAGAGGCTCCGGCGGTTAAGAGCCGAACGTAAGGAATACCATGTATAACATGTTTTTTTTGTGAGTAAACTTTGGATATTGTTGCATAATTCACTGTTAATTAGTATATTTACATCATTAAAAGAAGTATAGACAATGGAAGAAAAAGAAATTTTACTCAAGACGATAGAAGGGCTGAATGCCTCTATAGCCTCATTGTCTACTACTAATAAGAATCAATCCGAACAGATAAAAAATCTGCAGGAACGTATCAAGGAGTTGACGGCTCAGGTCGCATGGCTGAACCGTCAGCTCTTTGGTCGTAAATCGGAGAAACTTCGCGTATATGATCCTAATATGCCAGACCTCTTTGCCGACGAGTTTTCCGGACTCCGGCAGCAGGCGGAAGAAAAGCGGGACGAGGCTGTGGAAAAGATTGAGAAGGAATCGGTGGAAGACGTAAAACGAAATCGTCAGAACCGCAAAATGATAGAGGACTTGCCCGTATTGGAAACCGATACAATAGAACCGAAAGGCGTAGACTTGTCTTTATACCGTAGAATAGGCGAAGAGATAACAAAAGTCGTCAAACACAAGCCGGGAATGACGTCAAGGTGATCATCCGTCCCAAATATGCTCTCAAGGATAGTACCCTGCTTCCTCCAGCCGGACAGAAAGGCGTAGAGATAGCTCCCATGCCGCTGATGCCGGTCGACAAGTGCATTGCTGACACACCAGCCTGCTTGCCGAGATACTGCTTCAGAAGTATGAATACCACGTCCCGTTCTACCGTCAGATACAGCAGTACCGCCATCTTGGAATGAAAGGCCTTACCGAAAGTACACTGGACGGCTGGTTCAAGAAAACCGTGGAACTGCTTAAGCCTCTGTATGAAGAACTCAAATGGGAAGTCTTCTCCTGTGACTATGTACAGGGCGGATGAAACTACAGTTCCGGTCATTAACAGAGAAAAACACAGAGCCGACAAGGAATATCTCTGGATGGTAAGATCAGTCATGGAGAAACTGGTCATCTTCCATTACGACGGGGGATCACGGGCCGGAGCGGTCATCGAATCCCTGGCAGATCAATATAACTTCAAGGGATATCTTCAATGTGACGGTTTTGCAGGTTATGAAACAGCCTTCAAGACCAACCTCGACGTGCGGCTGCTCAACTGCCTGGTGCATATCCGCCGTCATTTTGAGCAGGCTTTGGATGAAAACAGGGGAGATGGTGCAACATGCACTGACTCAGATACAGCATATCTATAAAATAGAACGCCAGTGTGACGAAGCCGGCCTTTGTCATATGATGAGCGCAGACAGACGCGTCAGGAACTGTCCAGGCCAATCATGGAGGCAATGAAGGTATGGATGGAGACAGAAGGAATTAAATACAGTCCAAGTTCTTTGACAGGCAAGGCCATAACATATGCCTATACCAAATGGGATAATATTATGAGATGTCTGGACGATGGCCGTCTGTACTGGGACAACAATCTGGCGGAAAATGTCCAACGGCCCATCACTCTGAGCAGAAAAAATTTTCTTTTCTGTGGTAATCACGAAGCAGCAGCTAATATGTCTGTTATCTGTTCCCTATTGGCTACTTGTAAGGCACACGATGTAAACCCAAGGAATTACCTGAATGATGTAATCGCCCAAATGCCTTATCACAAGAATGCAACTCATGAGATACTTTTGGATCTGCTTCCACACAAGTGGAAGCTGAAACATCCGGAAAGCATATTGACAAAACAACATGGGGTATCTGACAACTAATGCCATATGCAACATATAGGTTCAACAAAATAATAGCGGCTGAAACTATTAGGTTCATAGTGACAGTCGCTATTGTTGTATATAAAGGTTTAAAACTTGTAGTTTATCGAATGCTTACGCCAACTGATTCTCTGCGAATCAGTTGGCTATTTTTGTTTGTTGTAATACGTACTTTATCGGATGCTTACTGTCAACTTTATACTCGTTGATAAGAAGAGTTTGCTATTCTATAGTATCTCTATTAGACTTCAATTGGATTTTCGTTGGACTTCTTCAACTTCCAGACATCCGGAAGCAGTTCCCGGATGTTTTTACCGGAGTCCTTCTCCTGATAGTATGGAAGTCTGGCGATGACATCGTTCAGCCATTCTCTCGGATTGACTTCCTGTGCCTTGCAGCTGGCAAGCAATGAACAGATGACCGCTGTATTTTCCGCAGCTTCATGATTCCCGCAGAAGAGGAAGTTCTTTCTTGAGAGCGTCAGAGGACGTATCGCATTTTCAGCCAGATTATTGTCTATCTTTAACGTGAGTTCGATATAAAGATTAAATTTATTTCTCTGAAAAATAGGAACATAGCGATAAAAGCATTAAATTTATAGTGTCAAGTTATACCATTTAAGCGATTACCACTATGTTCTCAGAGGCTAAAGTTACGGAGAATCTCTGGAATAACCTCCAAATTTCGGAAGATTAACGCAATAGAAATTGGGAATTAAGCAGTTAGGAGAAAATCACGGAAGTTGGAAAAGGGGCTGAAAACCGTTTCAAAGCGGATTGAAGCAAAAGAACGGTTTCCTATCCGTTACCCGATGGAAGTGCAGATTTAACAGCCACCGTTCCGTTTGCGCCGCTCTGCGTAGGTTTGCTTGTCAAGGTTTAACTCGTTGATTTATAGTTTTGCAACCAAAAAAGAACGAGTATGGCAAGAAGTACATTTCGCGTGCTGTTCTATGCGAACGGCAACAAGGAGAAGAACGGAATTGTCCCCATTATGGGACGGGTTACAATCAACGGGACGGTGGCGCAGTTCAGTTGCAAGCGGAGCATCTCAAAGGAACTTTGGGACGCAAAAGGCAACCGTGCCAAGGGCAAGAGCGTGGAGGCAAGGGAAACGAACCTTGCACTTGACAATATCAAGGCGCAAATCATCAAGCACTACCAGCGCATATCCGACCGTGAGGCATATGTCACAGCGGAAATGGTACGCAATGCTTACCAAGGCATAGGCTGTGAGTACGGAACATTGCTTAATTCCTTTGACAGGGATAACGAGGTGTTCAATAAACGTGTCGGGAAAGACAGGGTTATGGCTACTTACCAGTCACGGGTGCGGGCAAGGAATCATGTGGCGGCATTCATCAAGTCGTTTTACAAGCGCAACGACATGTCGATGCTGGAACTTACTCCCGATTTTATCAAGGAATTCGCTGCTTATCTCTCAACCGAAGCAGGATTACAAAACGGGAGTATTTGGGCAAACTGCATGTGGCTGAAAGGCGTGGTGATGCGTGCGCACTTCAACGGGCTGATACCGAGAAACCCGTTTGCGCAGTTCCACATCAGCCCTAATGTCAAGGAGCGTGAGTTTTTGACTGAAGACGAATTGAAAGCGGTGATGACACACGAGTTCGCAGACCCGAAGCTGGCATACATCCGTGACCTGTTCGTGTTTGCGAGTTTTACCGCTCTTTCTTTCGTGGACATCAAGGAACTGACTACCGACCGCATCGTGGAGGTGAACGGCGAGAAGTGGATTATCTCCAAGCGTCACAAGACTGGCGTACCGTTTCAAGTGAAGCTGTTGGACATTCCCTTACAGATAATTGAGCGTTACAGACCGTTCCAAGAAGACAATCTCGTTTTCCCAAATTTGAACTATTGGTCAATCTGCAAACCGTTGAAGAAAATGATACGGGAATGCGGTGTAAATAAGGACATCAGCTTCCATTGCTCACGTCATGGATTCGCAACCCTGGCTCTCTGTAAGGGTATGCCGATAGAGAGCGTAAGCCGTATTTTGGGGCATACGAACATCGAAACGACCCAAATCTATGCAAAGATTACCGTAGAGAAATTGGATAACGACCTGACTATGCTGGGCGACAAGCTGAGCAAGTCATTCGGCAATATCAAAGTGGCAGGAATATGAAACGGACAACAATCACGATGGACGAGTACGGCAGGGGTGCCGTACCGTCCGATACCGCCAGCGTATGGATGAGCGAAATGGAGTTAATGGAACTTTTCGATGTAATCGCCCCGACACTCCGTGCAGCCATCCGAGCCGTATACAAGAGCGGAGTATTGAAGCCCTACGAGGTGGAAAGGCGCATTAGACTGCCCAACGGCTACTTTGTAGATGTGTACGCTATACCAATGGTCGTAGCACTGGCTTTCCGAATTGACACACCGAGTGCGTCAAGTGTTCGCAATGCCTTGTTAGAAAGGCTTTGCTTGCGAAAAGAAAAACAAGTGCTGTGGCTTTCGATAAGCAACAGACAGCCGTGTAAATGTTAGCATGTACGGTCATGCGGCAATACGCCCATGCGGTCACACAATCCCGTCAGTCCGAAGAAGTGCGGTTTCGCTTCTTCGGGCTATTTCTTCGCCTTTTGACGGCTGATATTACCCGTTCCGCTGTATTTTCTTATCCGTCAGTTTTTTTGCGCCGTTCTGCATCGTTTTACGTATCAATGTTTTAGCCGTCCTGCCGTAGCTTTGCACCCATGTTTAATCCGCTTGCCGACAATACGTTGGCGGCACTAAAATCTGTATTAAAGACATGGAAAAGAAAGAAGAATTCATCCGAGTAGGCACTACGCTCTACAAAATTGTGGACCAGCCCCGCATCGATGGCGGCTATGTGAGGAAACGCATCGCATGGAACTCCGAGACCCTGCGGCAGGACTACGGCAAGGATTATATGGCGAGCGTCCCCAAGTATGACGGCTTCTGCACCGTACCCGACCATGTGGGCTACAAGCCCGTAGTCGGCAAGTTCCTCAACCTCTATGAGCCGATAAGCCATGTTCCCGAACAAGGGGATTTTCCCTGCATCCGCTCGTTGGTGGAACACATCTTCGGCGAACAGTACGAATTGGGTATGGACTATCTTCAACTGCTCTACCTCTATCCCATTCAGAAGCTACCCATTTTGTTACTCGTGTCCGAAGAACGGAACACGGGCAAAAGCACGTTCCTGAACTTCCTGAAAGCCGTATTTCAGAACAACGTGACGTTCAACACCAACGAGGACTTCCGCAGCCAGTTCAACTCCGACTGGGCGGGCAAGCTGCTCATCATGGTGGACGAGGTATTGCTCAACCGCCGTGAGGACAGCGAAAGGTTGAAGAACCTCAGTACCACGCTTTCCTACAAGGTGGAGGCGAAAGGCAAAGACCGTAACGAGATAGGCTTCTTCGCCAAGTTCGTGCTTTGCTCCAACAACGAGCACCTGCCCGTCATTATAGATGCTGGTGAGACACGCTATTGGGTACGGAAGATTATGCCGCTACGGAGTGACGATACCGACTTCCTGCAAAAACTGAAAGCGGAGATACCTGCTTTCCTCCATTTCCTGCAACACAGGCAGCTATCCACCGAAAAGGAAAGCCGTATGTGGTTCAATCCGAAGTTGCTGGAAACGGAAGCCTTACGGAAGATAATCCGCAGCAACCGTAATCGGTTGGAGATAGAAATGGCGGAACTGCTGCTTGACATCATGGCGAAGATGAAGGTGGAAACGGTGTCTTTCTGCTTGAACGACATCATTCCCTTGCTGGTCTGTTCACAAGTCAAGGTAGAGAAGTCGCAGGTACGGAAAGTGGTACAGGAGTGCTGGAAGCTCACACCCGCGCCCAATGGTCTTACCTATACCGCCTACCAATACGGCGGCAATGACCGTTACCAGACCCGAAGAAGCGTGGGCAGGTATTACACCGTCACGAAAGGGCTGCTGGAAAATCTTTGATATTCTGTTGAATTGTTGAATAAGGGTAATAAAGTATTGGTATATAAGAATATGCAACCTCAACAAACCGTCAACAACACACAACGGCTGATGAAAAGAAGAAGCAACGGTACACACCATCAACCTTGCCTTTTCTTTTCGCATCCGTTTGTTGGGCGGTACGCTTTTGTTTAGAGATTGTTTAGAATGTATTTTGCAATATATCAAGCTGTTATGTGTACAATTCAACAGTTCAACGCTTTTTCACCCCTCAACAAGTCCGCCGGGGAAGCAACAGAGGTGAACGCCGCTATCCGCCGGCTGGTCGGACGGACTTCCGTCCTGCCGACCGACAAGGGAAAGCCCTCATCGCTGGCGAAACGAAAAAGGCAACCAATGTCCGCTGACATCACCACCGACACCGCCGCAGGCTTTTTGGGGAACAAAAAGCCATAGCTCATTAGGGCGTTTTCTTCACGCACCGCTTCGCTCATGCTAAAAACACCCTAATGAGCCAACGGGGTTACACCCCTCTGGACACCCCGTTTACTTCTGTTGGAAGCAGCAGGTTGTCCTTTGGAGCATTCAAAGGGCTGGGTTACTCTAAAGTCGAACCTCTGTTTTTCTATGGTAGCAAGTTTGTGTTTTGGGCAGACCAAAACTAATCAGCTCTACGCTCAAATAAATTCGATGTCTAAATCGTTATTCAACTTACGACTTGTAGTTACGATTCTCTCTTGCAGTAGAGGAGGTATGTCAATAGAAGAGAAATTAGTTTCTTTATCCCTGTGAATGGGGAGAATAGCGAATCGGGGATTGGTTGATATGCAGACGTTGCGTAATGCGTCTATTGTTGCATGTCCGCTGGTATGAAGTTGTATCACATCCGTGAAGCGTTCTTGCAACTTTATATATTCTTCATTCCTTGTATCATCACGGTTGATGTAGCCCTCCCACATGGAATAGATGAGTAATGGTTTCTCTTCTATGGGCAGTATCGGAAGAATCCGATCTAAGAGTATGTGGAATTTATCACTTGCCCGTACAAACATCGTGAAGCCATTTTCTGCCATCCATTCTTTCAATTTAATGTTCCAATCTCTATAAGTGTATATAGTACCGAATTTGAAGCACGAAGAGCTTCTTCCCATCGAAGATCGCTTTTCTCCTGCCGTTGCAGAGAAGATGTCAAGAATGTCCTTTTGGTAATCATCCGCCAATAAAGGACGTTGGGGAAACATGTTCCGGGTGGCATTCTTGAAACTTGCCAACCGTTCCATGTCTGTCGACGAACAATGAACAAACACATACTTATGCTTCTTCATTAGTTCGGTGGCTTTTTGCGACAATGCTGTTTCGGTCAGAATGGTTTCATCCTTTCGGGCAAGCATGGTTCCCTCTATGATTAACAAATCTACTTGACCGATATACTTTTGAATTGTAGGAAGCAACCCTTTGCTCAGATAGCCATGTCCACGGAAATCGCCCGTATGGAGGATGCGCTTCCCCTCCGCTTCTATCAGAAACATATAGGCATCATAGGCAGAATGGCTAACGAAATAAGGAGTGACCAAGATGTCCCCGAAACGCAATGGCTGTTTTTCGTGAAACGTGTGCATTCTAGAAGCAGTCTTTAAGGCACGTTGATACTTGCATTGGTCTGATTCGTTTGGCAAGAAACATAATTGTTTGTATTTCCTACAAATTACTTGCTTGGCCACTTCGCCGATATATTGAGGAACACTGTCCGGAACGTGATGAAATAATCCGATGTGGTCGCCATGATAATGCGTGTACAATATGGCGGAACAGCCTTCCGTGATTCTAGCTATCGCACGGTCGTTGTCATAGACATCTTCATCTTCTGCACGATTGGGCAAATTATGCCCTAAATCAATGATGATGCTTGCGTGGGCTGTCGATATGCGGGTAATCTGTCCGCCTATTTGCGTGGCACGATGAATGGTTATCTGCATAAGTCCGGATAACTTACGATAATGGTTTCAAACATTGTATTCTCTTTCAGCTCCTCTATGGAGTTTTTGCGATTTTCCCTTCCTTTAGAAAGTATGCCTTTGTAAGTATTTACAATCAATAATATAGGCTTTAGAGCTATGTGTTCTATTTCGGTCTCTCCATTCCATAAACCAATCCGTTTCTTAATCCGTAACAACTTGGTATAATAATCCTTCAATACTTCCGTATGTTCACGGATGAAATGGCTGTATTTCGTCATCTGATTAATGATTTCAGGTTTCTTGTCATTGCTTCTCAAACGGGAATCAGTGATTAGCTTTATCTCGATGAACCTCAATTCATTTCTTTTCAGCTCCACCAAGTCAAATCGGATAAGATTGTTTTTCCCAATCCGATAGGCGAATTCCGAATCAATGTAGCGTTTTGGAAAACGTAATTTCAGTTCTCCTTGAACCCACTTCTCATTAGATGTATATACTCTATTTTGCTCATCCGTCTTTTCTCTTTTGGAAAGCTTATGGTATTCTTCACGGATATTTTCTTTGATGAGGTCTAAACCCTCCTTACTGTGAAGTATTTCCGTACAATCTTGATATAGGTCAGTTTCATCGGGTTTCCCTAAATACTTCCGATGTGTTTCAGCCGTAATCTTCCCACCTGTCCAACGAAGTAAGGCTACATTACCACCATAATAATAAACATTGACGTAGTTGTCTTTACGGATTTCCACATAAAGTGCCTTGTCTTCCAAAATGTTCTTCCAACATTGGGGAGGATTATTTTCTAATTCTTGCCACAAGCGGCATTCTTCATCTAAGGCATCAAAACAGCCGTTGGCATTAGGTTTGAGCATATTCATTGTTATATCGTTTATTTCTTTTTCGCTGATTTCCCGCTTGACTGGAGTTGTTTTCAATTTTCGGGATTTCATTTCTTGCTGCTCTGCTTTCATCACAGCTTCTATGGCTTCAACTTCATGTCTGTAATACCATGTTTCACCTTCATAATCGGTTTGAGGTGATAGAGGCAAGCCATGTTTTTTAGCCCGCAAATGGTATATCATAGTAGAGAAATCATCAAGATACACCACCTGATCGCTACAAATCCATTCTCCGTTATTATTGCGTACTAAATGCCACTTTTGTTTTTCTTTTTGTTCCATCACGCATATTCAAATTTAGGTGAATCAATCAAGACATTTTCTTCCTCTTGCTCATCATCCGATGTCGGTGTAGCAAGTCGCACTGTCCCATTGTGCATAGAATTGTCTATTAGTAAGGTCAATGGGAAGATACCCGCTTCTTCATCAATAACGACACTTCCATCCGGTCTCTCCATATAAGCAGAATCGATACCATAAACGAAGATGTGCCGACTATATTCTTCCATGGCGTGATTGATTTGTGGGTCTTGCTCCGCATCGAAAGCACCTCCTTGGGTTAAGTCCATGCCGTAACTTAGGAAAGAAGCCGCGCCGCACGATTTTTCGAGCAAGCGCATGGTGGCGGAATTGGCATATAAATTCAAGGCATAGTCACCGCTATGTCGCTGATGGAAATCACGCTCAAATACTTTTACCTCATCACGGAAGGTCTTTAAGGGGGGAAAAACGAAATGTGTAAAGAGGGGAAGTGAGGGAGCGGGCGCGATTCTTTGATAAACAAAGGGTTACGAGAAAACCGGCAAAATTAACGGCAAAAACGAAATGTTACATTGCTTTACAATAGCGTTACATTTGGGGTGAAATTTGAACACCGTTAAAACGGTTTCTTTACATCGGGGGATGTATAGTGCCAATATCGGGCGAAATAAAAGCGAAATCGGGCGAATACAGGCGTTTTAAACGGCTTACCAGACATTTGCCCGCCGGACACATGAAGGAGGCTTAAAAAGCCTCTTTTTTGTATGCTTTCATAAAAGGTTATATCTGATAAAATTCCTTTTAATTATTCTATATAATTATTATTTAGTATATTTGCTTCAAATAATATACTAAATAGGTTATGACTAAAGTTATCCATGTACATTTGCTGTACGAAAAGAAAAACTATTACTTCGGAAGCATCTCTGCCATCTATGACGTGCTGACAGAGGAACAGGTGGGCATAACGAAGAGCAGCCTTTACATGCCGGATTGACCGATGGAAGCTGTAAAATCACCAAAAGAGCTATGATTATTCAATCGCACTTGATTAGATGCTGTAAATAGCTGTCTTTCTTTTGTTTAAGTGGCGTTTAAGCTGCGTTTTTATTTGTGGCGGTATTTTTTGCCTGTTTGAACGGCAGAAAATACCGCTTTTTCGCGTTGGAAGGACACTTGGGAGGACGTTTGGGGGGACAAATATTTAAAAGCAAAAACGAAATGCGTTGAATAGGGGGACACTTGGGGGGACAAAATACACTGTTTTTATAATGAATTGATTGGGGTATAAAGGTTTTGCAGCATTATTTTTTTGATGTTTCTTATATATTAGTGGGTATAAAATACCCTTTATCTTTAATAATAGCAGGGGCTTAATTTTATGTAATTTATTGTTTGTCAAATGAATAGAATATTTATATACATTAAAATAAACGGTGCATACTTCCTAATACGGCAAATACTTTTCTAATCATACTAATAGGTATATCTTGTTCTCTATATTCTGGACTTTTATTAGTTGGTATTAAGCGAACAAAGCCTTCTTTATCTGACATTCGGATACGTTTTACAGTACGATAGTCATCTGTTATAATTCCATATATTTCTCCGGATGGTAAATACTCTATTGGAGAGGTCATTTCTTTCATCGCTATGAAATCACCATTATTTAATTCCGGTTCCATAGAATGACCGGTTATATTGCACCATATAACCCCCGGTTTATTATAAGGTTCAAAATTAATATAATAGTCAGGATTCCTTGTTTGGTCATTAAAAACCATATCAAATCCTCCAATAAAATCTACATTATAATATGGAGCGCCTTTATATTCATAATTGATTTCAGGTAAAGTTTCTTCTTTCCCCTTTTGTAAGTTAGAACTAACTCCTGTTAGAAGCCAGTTGAAATCAATCCCTTCACATTTTGTGTATATGGCATCTATATCAAAAGTAAGTCTGTTATACCAATTTGTAATAGTATTAGGGGCTACGCCTAAAAAGCGAGCTAAATCTGCATTACCCTTTAATGAATAATGTTCTTTAATTCTATCTAAAACAGCCGATTTATTGAGACTTTTTCCCATAATGTGAATATTTCCTTGTTTTTATTTTGTTTATTCCCATTTTGTGTGTAATATTGCATCGTATTTAAAACATAAACACGCCTCAAAGATACGAAAAGGCAAGAAATAAACGAATATCAAATTGTAAAACTTAAAAAATATATGGTACAAGAAATGACACTTTGTATAGCGGACAACGAAAACAACCGCGACCTTCTGAGGGTAGCATATTCCGAATTAGGTGACAGGATTCATTGGGAACAGGGAAACGCTTTCATTATACTGGTTTCCATCAGAATGGTGGAAATCCGTCGAGTAAAGGCCTTTTTGGAATTAGTAACAGATTAACCTAAAGTAACAATAGACATGAGAAGATATTGGTTTGAATTGACGGATGAACACTACAAAAGATTTGGGTGCGGCGATTCCGGATGGCAGCAACAAACAGGCTGCCATCAACAAGGCACGGCAATGGATGAAGGACAGCGGCATCAAAAGAGCCCTCCTCGCAATCAATAGTATGAGGACAAACAACCTGCTGGATGTGATAGATATAGAATTGGAACAAGATAAATAGATTGAAGGATAACCCTGAAGCGTGACAGACTGGAAGGCGTTAGAGACGGTCGGACGGCGTGGAAAGACACGCGGGGCACTGGCTGCGGCGGGGTTCGATTCCCCGCGCCTCACGAAAGTAACATTAAAGACAACAAGAATTATGAAAGCAATCAGAGTATCAGTAAGTTTTAGCGAATGGTTGAAAGTGGAGGACTTTCTGAGCCAGTTCAGAAGTGAAGAGGACACCTTCACCTACATGGTGGACAACACCACGTTCATAGCCGTGACCGACGGCGAGTGTGCGATGGCTTATTTCAAGGCACAACTGGAAACGGTTTTCGAGGATGAACCGATTATTGTTGAATTAAAATAATGACAAGATTATGGAAACAGTAACAGTAAATACCCTATTACAGGTGATGGATATGGAAACATTCCGCAGATTAAAGTACAGGGGCAAGCTCATTATCACAAAGCCCGCCCCATATACGGAGGTACGAGTCTCATCTATCCCAAATCGCTATCGTTGTAAACTGACCGGCGTTCGTTGACAGAGGAGAGGTAACTGTAATCATGGAATTGCATGAAGAACTTGATTGTACGTAAGATATCCTCATGGAAGAAATTGTCATTGACGTATGATATTTTGATGGTAAGCCATCTGTTCTTCTCGTCAAAGGATTCAAATTCAAACCATAAGGCAAATGCCTTTACAAATGCTTTGGCATCGTCAAGTTCCAACTGTGGGTCATTGGAATCCACATATTTACCCATAAGGATAGTGGTACAGCTATAAAATTCAGTATTATCCATTTTGATATACTTTTTGGTTTAGTGTGCTACAAAAGTAGCAAAACTTCCGTAGTTCGTGAGAATAGCGGAAGATTTTTAACAAGGTAACGAATTAAAAACAGAGATAAAATGAAAAAACGAATCGTAGTGGAACATGGAGAGGTAACCAACATCGCAAAGCTGATGGGGTGTACCTGCGCGATGGTAAGCTATTCACTGGCTTACCGGAAAAATACAGACCTTGCACAACGCATCCGCAAGATGGCTTTGATGCGCGGCGGCGTGGAAATAGGCGGTGACCAACCAACAAATGACAAGAACCATGAGAAAGATACTGCCAGCGCTGTGTAGCAGCGAGCGGAAATGGTGGCGCACCCTTACCGCGAGGGAGAAGCTGTACACCGTGTATTTCCTTGCCAGCCTCACGTTTGCCGTCGGGCTGGCGGATAGCAGCCCGACATGGGCGATGTTTTTCGCCATGCTGAACCTCGGCAATTCGGCAAGGCTGGTTAAAAGAGTACCGACAGACAAATTGGAGGAGGATTAAACCATGACATATAACTTGAACTTGCATGGTATAAACATTTTTCTGCCAATGTAAAAAAAAAGAACAGGACGATGGAATACTTCAATAATGAAATATGCGTAACCTATGAAGAGCTGACTTCCGGAGATGATCCAGTGATAAGTTACCAAACCTTAAGGAAGAATATTACCAGAGGCAATATAAAAACAGCCCATCGAGGAGGAGGTGAAGGCTCCCGCGCAAAAATTCTTTATTCCTCGCTCCCTGAGAAATACAAGGCCCGGTTCGTTGACAAACGTGGCGACCCGGTGGAAATCCTAAAAGAACAGCGTATGAGAGACAGGGTAAAGACGGACGAAAAGGCGCGTGCATTCTACGAGGGTTACAGGTATGAAATGAACGGCGTGGAGACATCCCTGAGCGACAAGCTGATAGCGGAGTACACGCTGAACGCATCGGTGCTGAACGCCCTTGTGCATGACCTTGAGGACAAGATAACGAACAGGAAGATGCTGGGCAACAGCCCCGCCACCGCCTGGGAATGCGTCGCCGCCACCAGCGAGAACCTGCGCGAAATATACGGGCACACCCTCCCGGAGAACCCCTCGCGCCTGAGGGAGAAAATCAACCGCTACAAGAAAGAGGGCTACATATCCCTGATTTCCGGCAAGGTAGGCAATGCCAGCACGCTGAAGATAACCGAGGAGGCAGGCAAGTACTTGATAGCGCTGAAACGCAGCCGCGTACCGGTCTACAACGATTCGCGCATATTCGAGGAATACAACCGCACGGCACCGGAAAAGGGATGGAAGCCATTGAAGAGCAGGCGCAGCCTTGCCATGTGGTTCAACCGCCCGGACGTGCAGCAGCTATGGTGGGACGCCGTGCACGGCGAGATGTCATCCCACCAGCGTTTCGGGCGCAAGCACCGGACGCAGCTTCCCGGAAAGCGCGACGCGCTGTGGTACGGCGACGGCACGAAGCTGAACCTGTATTACATGGACGGGGACGGGAACATGCGCACGACGATGGTGTACGAGGTGGTGGATGCGTACAGCGAGGTGCTGCTGGGGTATCACATCAGCGACAGGAAAACTTCGAGGCGCAATATAACGCCTACCGCATGGCAGTCCAAACAAGCGGGCACAAGCCTTACGAGATTGTGCATGACAATCAGGGAGGGCACAAGCGTCTGGAAAAGGACAAAGGGACGGGACAAACCGGGTTCTTCGACATGATATGCCACATACACCGTCCGACAGCCCCGTACAGCGGGCAGTCTAAAACGATTGAAAGCATCTTCAACCGTTTCCAGCAGCAGGAACTGAGCAAGGACTGGCGGTTCACCGGCATGAACATCACGGCGAAAAAGGCGAACAGCCGCCCGAATCTGGAGTTCATCGAGGAGAATGATGACCGGCTTTTCACGCTGGATGAGCTGAAGGCGCATTACGCCGAGGCGCGCAAGGCATGGAACGAAGCCCCGCATCCCGCTACCGGCATCCCCCGCATACAGATGTATGAGCAGAGCGTGAACGAGGAAACGGACGTGGTGACGGTATATGACATGGTGGACATCTTCTGGATTTGGGCGAAACGCCCCGCCACGTTCACTGATTCGGGCATCGAAATCACCATAGGCGGCAGGAAACTCCCTTACGAGGTATATGAGAAGCCCGGACACCCCGACCACGAATGGCGCAAGCGGAACACCTACCGGACGTTTTACGTCAAATACGACCCGAACGACCTGCGCAGCATACAGCTGTATTGGAAAGACAATGCGGGCGAACTGAGGAAAGACCGCATCGCCGAACCCTACATGGTCATCCACCGTGCCATCCAAGAACAGGCGGAAGGCGAAGCCGAATTCATCCGGAGGGAACAGGAAGCCAACCTGCGCGACCGGATAGACCGTCAGGTGCTGGCAAAGGAGATAGAATACGCATACGGGGTCGCCCCGGAACAGAACGGGCTGAACACACCGAAGCTGAAGGGCGTGACCGCCGAGGTGCAGCGTGAAATAGACCGCCGCACGAAGAAATACAGCCGCCAGCCGGAAGAATACAGGCTGGGACGTGCCACGAAGAAGGCAAGCCTCATGACCTGGGACCAGATTAAGGAGGCCCGGGAAGTGGACTACAAGAAAGTGGCAGGCAAATTATAAGAATAAAAACAGATAAAAACAGTAATAACATGGAATCATTAAGCAGACAAGAAAAGGACATCATCAGCGACAACCTCCGCGCCTATGTCGCCAAATACCCCAGCCAGAATAAGGCGGTGGGAAGTTTGAAGAACATCAGTGCCGGTACGGTAAGCAACATACTGAACGGCAAGTACGAGAACATCAGTGACGAGATGTTCCGCAACCTCGCCTCACAGGTGGGCTGCATGAAGAAGGATGCCGGTTGGCAGATAGTCGAGACTTCCGCCTATCAGGAAATATGGTACGCGCTGGACGACGCACAGCGCTGGCGCAACGTGACATGGGTAGTGGGCGAGGCAGGGTGCGGAAAGACCACCACCGCGCGCATTTACACTGACGAGCGCAAGGAAGTCTTCTACATCCTCTGCTCGGAGGACATGAAGAAAGGCGACTTCGTGCGCGAAATAGCCCACAAGGTGGGCATCAAGACCGACGGGCACAACATCCGCGAGATATGGGGCCTGATTCTGGACGACGTGATACAGATGGAAGCCCCGCTGCTGATATTCGACGAGGCAGACAAGCTGACCGAGCCGGTATTCCACTACTTCATCAGCCTGTACAACAAGCTGGAGGACAAATGCGGGGTAATCTTCATGAGCACCGACTATATCAAGAAACGCATAGAGCGCGGACTGCGTTATCAGAAGCCCGGATACAAGGAGTTCTTCAGCCGGATGGGGCGCAAGTATTTCGAGCTCGAGGAAACCTCGCCTGCAGACGTGTATTCCATCTGCGTGGCAAACGGGATTCAGGACAAGAAGAAGATAGACGAGGTAATCCGAGATGCCGAACCGTGCGATTTCGACCTCCGCAGGGTAAAGAAAGCAATCCACAGAGCAAAGCGCATGGGGGAATAAATAACCGTTCAAAAGGATTTGAACACTATTCAAACAAGGATATGAAACGAGCATTGAGCGTAAAGGATATTTTGGATAAGAAGTACCACACGTTCCCCTTCGAGGGGGAATGGAAGGCGGCGTTCGGCAACCCGGAACGTGTCGGGGTGTGGTTCGTGTGGGGCAACAGCGGGAACGGCAAGTCTTCGTTCGTCATGCAGCTGTGCAAGGAACTCTGCAAGTACGACCGTGTGGTTTACGACAGCCTTGAGGAAGGCTCCTGCAAGACGGTGCAGGACAGCCTCCGGCGGCACGGCATGTCGGAAGTCAGCCGGAAGCTGGCATTCATACAGGAGGACATGGAAACGCTGAAGACACGCCTGCGGCAGCACAAGAGCTACAACATCATCGTAGTGGACAGCTTCCAATACACCCGGATGAGCTACCGAGACTATATTTCCCTGAAGGAGGCATTCCCGGGCAAGCTGTTCATCTTCATCAGCCACGCGCAAGGCAAGAACCCGCGCGGGGACGCCGCCGTCGGGGTAATGTACGATGCGACGCTGAAGATATGGGTCGAGGGCGGGGTCGCCTTCAGCAAAGGCAGGTTCAAGGGTGAAACCGGGGAGTATGTGGCTTATCCGGAGCTGGCGGAAAGGTACTGGTCATCGAGGGATAAGTCACCGGTATAGAATCAGTAAGGACATTATAAACCAATTAAAAATCAATATGAGTAAAATAGCATTGAAACGCGGAGTGGTGGTCATTACCTTGACAGCCACGGTTTATGAAGGCAGAATTCGTACTACTTACTGTCAACGGATAGGTTTTTGTGGAGAGTTTAATAAACAGATATTATCCACAATGGCGAAAGAGTTCAAAAAAAGGTATGTAGAGTTAATGAAATCTCAGTTTAAGAACGCTGATAAAATCACTTGTCGTACTATGGTTAAGACAATGGAATGTGACTTACTATTAAATGGAGGAAAATGAATGGAACAGGAAGTAACCAATTACGCCCGTTTTTACGCGCTCCTGAAGAAGCTGCCCGGAGCCGACAAGGAAACGCTGGTCTACCAGTTCACGGGCGGGAGGACAAAGAGCCTGCGGCAGATGTCGGAAAAGGAGTACGAATCGATGTGCAACGAGATGGAACGTGTGGCAGGCTATGACGAACGGCGTGAGGCCTACCGCCGGGAACTCAGGCGGAAACGCAGTGCCGCCCTTCACCAGATGCAGCTGCTGGGCATAGACACTGCAGACTGGGACCGGGTCAACGACTTCTGCCGCGACCCGCGCATCGCCGGCACGGAGTTCCGCCGGTTAGACACCGACGGGCTGGAGGCGCTGGCCGTGAAATGCCGCGCCATCCGCCGCAAGCAGCGCGAGAAAGAAGCCAACGGACAACTTTTAAATTAACAACCCTTTAAAACAATCAACTATGGATTTATCAAAACTGACACAGGGAAGAAAGAGCCGCCCTGAAAGCACAGCTGGAGGCGGAAGAAAAGGCTGACAAGGCACGCGAACAGAAAGAACGTGACACGTACAAGGAACTGGTGGACTCGGCCGTGAGAAGCAACGTGCGCAAGCTGCAGGTGCTATCCGCCGAGATGGAACGTGTGAAGGCGGAAGTCTTCGGGGAGTTCGCCGCGATTATCCGCACCAAGAACGAACTGTTCCGCACCAAAGTGAACCGCCAGAGCGACACCTTCACCACCGCCGACGGCACGATGAGCATCACGCTGGGCAACCGCGTGAACGAGGGCTGGGACGACACCGTGGAGGCAGGCATCGCGAAGGTGAAGGAATACCTCTCCACGCTTGCCCGCGACGAGAACTCCGCCGCGCTTGTCGAAACCGTGATGGGGCTGCTGGCGAAAGACCGCAAGGGGGCGCTCAAGGCGAACAAGGTGCTGGAGCTGGAACGGCTGGCGGTCAAGAGCCAAAACGCCGGGTTCATCGACGGCATCAGCATCATCAAGCAGGCGTACCGCCCCGTGCCCACCTGCCAGTTCATCAGCGTGACCACCAAGAACGACGAGGGGGTGGAACAGAAGCTGCCCCTGTCCCTGTCGGCAATGTGACATTAACCAACTTATTCACCAATGACAATTAAAAATCAAGAACAATGACAATGGAACAACAACTGAAGATAGGTGACACCTTCACTTTCCGCGGCTCCACGCTGTTGGTGGAAGAAGTGAAACCGGCAGATGACGGCAGCATTGCCTGCGAGGGATGCTACTTCTATGAACACGGGCTGGGCTGTTACAATGACTATGCCTGCATGGATGACAACCGGGAAGACCACATCAACGTGATATTCCGCGAAGTGGAAACAAAAAACGGAGTGAGCGGCATGGAAACGAAGATAGGCGAAACCTTCATATTGGAGGGGCTGGCGTTCGAAGTGGCGGAAGCCGCTGCCGGCGCGACACATGTATGCGAGGGCTGTTACTTTTACGAACACGAAAAGCCCTGTTTCTACGTGAATGAGATGTGCTCCGACGAATCGAGGGCCGACCGCCGGAACGTGATATTCAAAGAAACAGGAAAACAGACAAAGGAGGAAGTACAATGATAACGGAGAAAACCTACATCCACCGCCGGGTGTGCCTCTGCCGCCAGTGCCGGGGCACGGGGCGTACCGTTTTTTTCGCCGAAAAAGATTACCGGCATGAATACCCCCTGCAAAAGGTATGCCCGCAGTGCGGGGGCAGCGGGCGCGTCTGGCTGAGCGGTGAGGTGGTGAAGAAAATCGAGCCTTATGACGAACCCGAACCCTGACCTGTTCCGCCCGCGTCGGGTGGCGGCGAAGCTCCATTACAGCATGATTAACCAGTTCATGTACGTATGGGTAAAGTGGAACCGTCCCTGCGACCTGCGGGTGCAGCGCTCCGGGCGCAACCCCGAATTGCTGGGCGTCTGCTTCAGCGTGGAGAACAACGAAACGCTCGACATGATGTCCGAACTGGCCAACACGCTCAGGATAGAAATCGTGGACTTATGACGACAATCCCCGGCATCCGACATAAAAGGATTGCCGGGGATTGCTGTTTCTGTACGGCAGGGTTGATTTATGATGGAATATTTTATATTTTTGCAGATGTAGAAATTTACAAAAGTATATGGCAAGAGGAAGGGATTCAGAGCTGATAGCGTTGCGTGACGAGAAGCTGCTACGTCGGTATTATTATTGGACGGAAATTCGCCGTCTGCGATTTGACGACACGTTCCGCCTGCTTTCCTCACAGGAATTTTTCATCAGCGAAGAGCGCATCCGCACCATCATCAACCGCAACTACGACCGCCTGAAGCGCATTGATGAGGAATACCGTCGCGGGAAGCCGTCAGACGGGCACAAGCCGCCCCTGCCTGCCAAACGCGGACGGGGGCGCAGGACGACAGACAGCCCCTTGCTCCCGCTCTTCCCTAACGAGTAGCGTCCTCCCACACGTGGCACTCGTATTCCAATTCGTACACTTTGATGCCCCGCGCCATCGTCCGCATCCGGCTTGCCGTGCGGTTGAGCGGTGACGTTCCCCCTTCGGGCATCCGCCCTTGGAGCAGGCTGTGAAGTTCATGCACCATCGCGGCACGTTCTTCCGCACGCCCGGCGGTGGTGGAAGTGTAATGGGTATCGTCGTAACAGTCCAGTGCCAGCCTTACCCTGATCGTCAATGAACCCTTCTGCACCTTGCCCAACGCCCCCCCCGAAGGTGTCCCAACGGGCTTCGGGCAGGTCGACCAGCACGAGGGGAAAGGTGAGCGGATAGGTGTCCGAATCCTCATCGTCACGGTACAGCATGTCGAGCTGCCCGTAATCTTCGTCTATGTTTCCGCCGAGCCAGCTGATGCCTTCGGCTATCCATTCCTGAATCTGGTTGAATAAAGTTTCCATATCGTTCAAATGCTGTTAAATCAATATTTAAGATATTTGTTTACGGTTTTTAAAATCTCTTTTTCAGCCTCCCGGCGCAATTTCTCTTCCAGTTCGCGGCTCTCGCCCAGGAAACGGCGGCGGGGAATAGTGGCGCGCACGTCCAGCCGCCCCTTGCGGGTCAGGGCGATGGCTTTCCATACCCGAGCTTCGGGAGGGGCGGAGGCTTCCCGGTTCTTGCGTGCCTTGCCTTTCATGCTCCGCGTGATTCCGGCAGCCTTGAAGTAACGCGCCCACGCCATTTTGCGGAGCTTTGGCGTAACGCGGGGGTGGGTGTTGATTTCACCGCCCTCATTATGGATGGCTGCATATTCGGTAGGGTTATAAACGGTCACCTTGCCGCTTTGGGTGCGGTAGTCCGTAGCCCCCATCAGCCGGTTGCGCCCGCTGAGTAGGGGGCCGTAACGTGAACCGGCACGCCCGTCCCCCCGCAACTGCCGTTTCGCAGGCTTCCACGGGTGCAGCCCGCCGTCCCGGAATCCCCCGTCTCGGAAGTTCTGCCGGGTATGGTTTACGGCGATGACTCCCGCTTTCCTGGGAAGTGTGTCGTTGATGATGCGGCCGAGGTCGCGCTCCATCAGTTTGAGCTGTTTTTTGAAATCTGAAATATTCATGACTGTGCGGCCTCCCTTTTTATTCTGTCCATAGATAGGTCGTAATATTCTTTATCAATTTCATAACCAATATAATTCCGGTTTGTATTTATGCAGGCTAAAGCCGTGCTTCCCGAACCGCTGAAAGGGTCTAATATTATATCGCCTTCTTCACTTGTCAGCTTCAATAATCTTTCAAGTAAGCGGACTGGCTTTTGGGTGGGATGAATGGCAGAGTAATGGTCGCGAAGGATTGATATGATATCCCTCTCGTTACAACCGTTTTTTATTGAATCAATACAAGACATAGCCCTGTCGGAAGAATTGAATCCGCTTTGTGTGCTTACATGGCTTTTATGTGTCTTTTTTCGATTATATACCAAACCATTATTAATTTCTTCTTTTATTTTATCGACATCGTTATTTCTTATATAACTAACAATCCTTTTCGCGTCTCCGACCAATTTGGGGTCGTCTATACGCCTTATTTCTTCGTAAGGTATCTTTGACCTGAATATGTGCTTATTGCCAACAGAATGAATAGATATAGTCTCATGCTTCCGGGATAAAGCAAGAAGTGGTGAAGTGGTATTTATCTTGTCCCAGATAATTTCTTCCTTAAAAGTGAATCCCATATCGGCAAGCATACAGTTCCAGCGGTAAAAAGAAGTACCCCGCCCGAACAGAACGATAAAGGCATCCTTTTTCAACACTCTTTTACATTCGCTGAAAAAAGCCTTTTCATCAAACATTCTGTCTAACTTCTGATTTTTCAAATACAGATAAGGCGGGTCTGTGAGGATGCAGTCCACGCTGCCATTTGGAATACGTTTCATCCCCTCCAGGCAATCCTCGTTGCAGATTGTATTCAGATTAATTGCTGTTGTGTCTCTTTTTTCTTCCATTTGTTTGATAATTGGTTTTTAATAACTATATTTGCCTACACGGAAGGCATTGCCCGCAGTTGTCCCGCGCGAAAGCACACAGGGAAGAGACGGGGCAGTGCCTTTTTACGTTATAGCAGCCTCATGAAATGCAGGAAGCAGCCGTCGCCATTCACTTTACACTTGAACTCGATTGTAAATTCCCCTGTCCTATATTGGTACACCCTGAACGCCAAAGCGTCATCATGGTCTCTTGGTACCTCATCACGTTCATGGACGGATTTCGGGAACAAAAGGTGTGCCTGCCGAGCAAACTCCAACCTTATGGCGTAGTCCGGCGAATCCTTGTACTTGGATGCCGTTTCCTCGTAGAACTTACGGTTTATGACCGTCCTCGATTCTTCATCGGGAGTGGCAACCTCAAACCGTTTCATTTCCATATTTCCGACTTTGACCGTGGGAAGGTTCTCCTTGTACCATTCAGTGAGCTTTTTCCTCAACACGGAAGCACTTGCCCTTTCCGCCCCCGGATACGCCTTCTCGTAATAGGGGTGCGACGGGCTGAACAGCTTCCCGTCCGTTCCGGGATTGTTCTCCAGCCCCGGTGAGGGCTTGTAGCCGGCATCGGGGATGCTGCCTGTCACGGGCTCGTCGGTCGCTTCGAGGCTGCACTTGCAGTTCCACCGGTCGCCGGGGTGATGGCTATTCCAAAACGGGTGGCTTATCGGCAGGGTCAGCCCGATGCGCCAGTATTCCCTATGGAACAGGTCGGGGTCGGCACTGGTGGTGGGCATCCATTTCAGGTTGGGCAGGATGTCGGCGTTGCGCTCGAAGCCCTTCCAGTCGGCGGCCTGGCGTGCACGCAGCACGGCGGTGTCGTATTCCGTGCGCAGCCAGTGGTTGTTGTACGTGCCGATGACCGCTTCCGCATCCTCGCGGAACTGCCGCCATTCCTTCAGCTTTCCGTCTTCATCGAGCAGCTGCGAGGCGATGTCGTTCTGCATTCGGTGGGTACGGAAGGCGGCGAACACGTCCGCATCACTGCGCAGGGCTTCCCGAAACAGCGTTTCGGCATCGTCCGCACCTTCGGGCAAAGGATATCCCTCGTCCAGCGCACGGCGGAAGGTGTCGCGGCAGGCTTCATAAAGGGCGGGGTAAATCTCCCGCCCCTCATCGAACTTACCGGCAAAAATGTCTGCCAACAGCCGTGCCATCAGCTCGGGAGTGAACAGGGTGGCATATTCCGCTGTGTTGCGCGGTTCGCAGACATGGCAGCAGGAACAGTTTTCCCCGTAGAGCTTATCCATCACCATCCGAAAGCCCCGCTTTTCGGGGCACGGACGAAAAAACGGCGGAGGTGGTTGTAAAGTCATTCAAGCGGCTTTTAAAGCCTGTTTGAGCGGTGTTTGAACGCCGGTTCTTCCGACCCCGCTGTGCTGTTTTACCGGAAGGCTTTTTCGGGCTGTCCGCCAGTTCGTCCCCGTTATCCTTCACACCGGAAGCGCCGGCGGCCTTGCGCTTTTTCTCCGCCTCACGTTTCAGTTCGTCATAGTTCTCCGGCTTGGGGATTCCGGTCTTTTCATAGAAAGTGTCATCGCTTACGGGTGTTCCGGCGGCACGCATCTTCGTCATCACGTCCACCAGCGTGCTGATGTTCGTTTCTTTAGGTTCCACGTATACGAATTCCCCGCCGCGGGTATCGTATCCCAGACTTTCGAAGATGTCCGCCATGTCGTAGTTCAGCACGTTCAGAATCATCTGCCTGTCGGACTCGTTAATCCGCTTTTCCCCTTTCTCCTGCACGGTTCCCAAAGCCTGTGTGCCCCGCTCGGACGCCTCTGTGGTGAGTGTATTGCCTAAAAAGATTTTGCTGATTTCGTTGTTGCAACGTTCGTAAAACCTGTCGTACAGGTCAGACGAACCGCTCTTCCCGGTACTCTCCAGCAGCTTCAGTTCACAGCCTTTCGGGTGGATGAAACAGGCCGCGCCGCCCTGTTCCTCGCCCATGTCATCGAGAATCCGGACGCGCGCCTCCTCGTCCTCGGCATCGTAGGTGTATTCGCGGATGGGCATACCGAAGATTTCGCAGAACTGCGCCCAGTCGGCCATGTCGTTGCGCTTGTAGATGACGTAAGGCGCGGCGTTCGCCAGCTTGCCCAGTGCACGGGGCTTCCCCACGAACAGCACATCGCGGAAATCCGTCCACGGGGTGCCCACGGTGTCACCCTGCCGGTGCAGGATGAGCTGCCGTACCGGGTCCACGTGCTTGCGCGGCACCAGCACGTATTCAGGCCACCCGTCCTTCCCCCGGTAGAACTGGAAGAGGGAGAACCCCCAGAACACGGAGTCCACCAGGTCTTCGATGAACTGGAAGAACCAGGGGGATTTCAGGAGCCGGTTGATGGTGTCATCCGGCCTGCCGTCACGCCGGAATTCTATCCGGACGCAACGTGCCGCAGCGATACGCTTGTCCCGCACGCTGTCCAGGTGTCCGTCGGTCAGGATGTCTTCGTACAGGTCATACAGCCGGATGCGGTTGGTGAAATCCACGTTCTCAGCCCCCCGGATGGAATTCATGTAAGTCTGCATGTCAAGGAAGAACCGGCGCGGCTGGGTGATGATGACCGTCGGTGCGGGTCTGCCCGGCAGGGGAAAGTTCCCGCCTGTGGTAATCTTTTTCTTTGTTTTCATCATAACAGTTTTTTTTTAATTTCAGAACCTTGTATTCCGTTTGGGGTTGCTCCGCATCTGGAAGGGGGAAGCCTTCCCGGATTCCCCCACGGCGTTCGCAGGCAACCCCTCCACGCTGATTTCGTACTTCGACACCCCTTTCAGCCATTCGATGCTCCGTTCGTAGCGGTCGATGCGTACCTTTGAAACTTTCTGCGGGTTATGGATGCAGAACACGTGGTAAAGTGCGATGTCCTTGGCGTACATCAGTACGAGCGGGTGCCGTTCCCCGCCGGTGGCGGAGAAAATCCTGTCACAGTCGAAGCGCGGTGAAAGGTATCCCCGCATTTCGGCGATGGCCTGGTCTTCGCATACCTCAAGCAGGGAGTCATCCTCCCGCGTAAGTGCATCCAGTATCTCCCGGTGGATGCTGGCATCGTAATCTTCAGGATTGATAAACTGGCTCATGGCTTTAATTTTTGTTGCAATTCAAACAAATCGGTGACAATCCCCTCACATTTTTCGCTTGTGATACGGATTTCTCTAATCCAGCCTTCATACGCTTCATCCAAATCCTTGTTAAGCCTTTCGTTCTTTTCCACCAGTTTTTGAAGAATCGAAAACATGCCCTTCAGCCTTTTTACTTCCGAATTGTAGTAAAAAACTACAACCGACGTCGCACAGATTATTGCGACGACAATGATAATGGTCAATTGTGTACTCATGTCCTATATTTGTTTTTCAGCCGGATGGCGGTCCGGCTTACGGTTATGGTTTTCTGCATGGTCGCCTGCTTGCGGTCTATAGCACGGTTCCCGCCCTGTATGCAGTCGGGCCCGTCGGCGGGGTACGGCAATGTCATCTCGAACAGGTCGAACTGGTTGATGAGCTCTTTCATGTGGGGGTTGTCCTTCTCCTCCTCGTTGAAGATGAGCATCCCCTCGCGGTCGAGCGGTTCAAGGTCGGCCTCTATTCGGGTCGCCTTGTCGGTTTTCTTGTCCTCGTCAGGCTTGATGGAGAGCTGCTCCCCGCGTTTCCTGCGGATGCGCGCCAGGTGCCTTTTGAGCACCTGCTGGAAAAACGGGTCTTGCAGCTTGTTGTTCTCCACCATGAAATACACGGAGGTACGCCCCGCCACGTAGTCGTTGAGCAGGAAAAACCAGTTGATGAAGTCCTCGTTGGTGGTATGGTCAAGGAAACCCTTGATGACGTACAGCGTGCCCTGCAATTTGCCCAACAGCCATACCGCCTTGTAGCTTGCCCCTTTCTTTCTGCTTTCCCCGGGGGCGGGGTCGCCGTACACCATGAGGAACTTGAACCTGCCCAGGGGCGGCACCTTGCCGAACGCCAGCTTGGCGAACACGCTTCCCCCTGTCACTGGGTTGTTGAAGTATTCCTTCTGCTGGGCGCGGGTGCTGATTTTCGACAGCACCTGGTCTATCTGCTCCTCGGTGTTTTTCTGGGGCCACGTGGAATGCCCTTCCCGGTCGCGTATGTTCACTATGTCCCAGTGGTCGGCCTGCTTCCCGGCACGGGTGATGCAGCAATCCCGCGCGATGATGTTCCCGCAGAAGATGATGAGGGTATGCACGGCAGTGTCACGTGTCCCGTACAATGCTTCCTCCCACCAGCCCCACATCTTGTTCACCGTGTCCGGGTTACGGCACGCCTCGTCGGTGTCGAAGTCATCCACCAGCAGCACGTCAGGACGGTCAGCCCCGTTACGGCTTCCGCGCGGGGCTGAACCCGCCCCCACAGCACGGAAAGCCGCCCCCTGCTTGGTGACGAATTCCTCTTCCGTCCAGTTTCCCAGATTGACCTGCTGCCCGTAATACGCCTTGAGCAGCCCGTTCCGCTCGAACTGCTTGCGGTAAGGGTCGAGCAGGCGGACGGCGCTGTCTTTGGTAGCGGATGCCATGATGACGTTCCGCTTCCTTCCGGTAAGTACGAGATACATGATGATGAACATCACGCAAGTGCTTTTGGCGAGGCTCCGCGCCCATGAAAGCACCTCGAACCATTCGTCATGGCTGATGCAGCGCAATATCGCCTTCCGCTGGAACGGAGCGAACTCCGCCTTGCAGAACTCCGGGAAAAAGAACCTTATCCATTCAAACGGGTGTTCCTCCAGCCATGCCTTATGCCGTTCTATCTCGGCACGGCTCCTGTTGACGATGACCACGCCCTTGCGCAGCGAGTCCTCCTTGTACTCCTCCCAGATGCGGAGGGCTTCACGGTCTTGCTGCTTCATAGGCTGTCTTTTATAAAGAGGTCGAACAACCGTACCATTTCCTTCGCTTTCTCAGGGTCTTGAGGACGTAACCAGTCCCCGAAGCGCATCCCTACGCTGATGAGGTCGCTGATGCCCACGTCCGTTTCCAGTTTCTTGATGGTGGCGGCGAGCTTTCCCAGCGTGTCCGCCTCTGCCGGCGTGGCGAAACGCTTGCCCGGCTCGCGTTCGCGGATGACCCTGTTAATCTCCGCCACCTGCCGGTGGAGTTCGCCTATCTGCTGTTCGCGGGTCAGCGTGAGCCCCGTTTTCATCTCTTCCCACTTCCCGGCACCCATCCACCTGGAAAGGGTCTGACGCGACACGCCCACCCGCTCGGCTATTTCCTGCTGCGTGAGGTTCTCCTTTAGGTAAAGCATACGCGCGTAGTCCTTTTTCTGTTGGTTTGTCAACTCTGCCATATCTGTCGTGTTTAATTTGTGTTGTGATTCACTGCAAATTTCGTCTTTAAATGACTCATCTACAAGGCGGATGTTTTATCATGCCCTTTAAAAGGGCCATGATGCTTTCCTTTAATGTTATGATAAAAGGGGCGTATTGACACGCCGCCATTTTCTTCCCAACTTTGCAACCGGCAACACAAAAACAACGATATGACAAACAGACGATTTTTTAATGTGATACCTTCCCCGAATGCCGCCTGCATCCTGCTGTACGGCGATGTGGGTGACAAATGGGACGGCGTGACGGATGCCGACATCGTACGCGAGCTTTGCGACTATGAAAGGGTCTACGGCAAGATAGACGTGCGCATCAACAGCTACGGGGGAAGCGTGTACCCGGGCATCGCCATCTTCAACGCACTGCGCGGGAGCCGGGCGGACATCACCCTGTATGTCGACGGGGTGGCGGCAAGCATCGCAAGCGTGGTGGCCATGTGCGGCAAACCTGTTTACATGAGCCGTTATGCCCGCCTGATGATACACAACGTACAAGGCGGGTGCTGGGGCAACAAGGACGAACTGAAACAGACCATGCAGGAGATGGAACAGCTGGAGGATACACTGGCGGACATCTACGCGGCAAAGACCGGAATGGCGAAAGAGGAGATAAAGCAAGCCTATTTCGACGGGAAAGACCACTGGTTTACGGCGCAGGAAGCCTTGAAACTGGGATTCATCGACGGCATCTACGACGTGGAAGAAGCCGGGGACAAGGAAGTGGAGACCCCCGGACAGGTGTACAACCTGTTCATGAACCGGATGAGCAGACAACCCTTAAACACCGATAAGACAATGTTTGAAGAATTGAGAAAACGTCCCATGTTCGCCAACTGCACGGACGACGCTTCCGTGCTGGCAACGCTGGGGACACTGGAAAACAAGGCAGGGAAATATGATGCCCTGCAAGTGGAAAACGAAGAGCTGAAACAAAAGTTGCAAGGCTTTGAAAACGCCGCCGAGGAAGCGAGACGGGATGAAATCAAGGCGTTGCTGGATGCCGCGGAGAACGACGAGCGCATCCGTCCCGCCGACCGCCCCACCTACCAGGCACTGCTGGAGAAGGATTTCGAAAATACCTGTAAGGTACTGAAAGGCCTGCAAGGGAAAAAACTGATAACCGACACCCTTACCGACCCGGAGCCGAAAAACCACAAGGGGGCGTGGGATGAAGAACAGGAACGCATCCGCAACAAGCGCTACGGCAGACAAAAGTAACCAATTTACAAACCGACAAAACAGTTAAGAAACATGGCAATCAAAATCACAAACACGGCGTACGACGGTGAGGTGCTGGAACGGCTGCTCACCAAAGCGGCCACAGGAAATGAGCTGGTACAGAAAGGACTCATCAAACTGGTGCCGAACATCCGCAAGAAATACTCCATTCCCCGCCTGAAAACGGGAACCATGCTCCAGAAGCGCAAGGAAATGCCCGGAAAGGAGGACTCGAAAGGCGACTTCAACTATTCGGAAAAGGCACTCGTTCCCCATGACTTCATGGCGTACACGGAATTCAATCCCCGTTCGTTCGAGGAAATCTGGCGGCCGTACCAACCGAAAGGCAACATGGTATTCGACACGCTGCCACCACAGGTACAGAACAATTTGTTGGACGCGATGTCCAAGCAGGTGAACTTTGAACTGGGATTCCATTTCGTGACCGGCATCTTCAAAGATGACGACGAGGACGACGAACACCTGTTCGATGGCATACTGACCCAAATCATGGCGGACGAGGATGTAATCCGCGTGAAGTCCGATGCATCGGAATCCATGATTGTTCGCTTGCAAAAGGTACGCAAGGCAACCCCGCAGATACTCCGCTCCAATCCGAACTTCGTCTACCTCATGTCAGTCAACGACGCAGACCGCTACGATGACGAACTGACCCAGCGCGAGGCGAAAGGCGCAAACTGGACAGACACCAACGCGGTGCGTTTCAAAGGTACGAACATCGTCCCGCTGGCAGCCTTGCCCGACGGTGTAATCGTAGGCACGGTGGCAACTCCTGACGAGGATTCGAATACCTGGGGGTGCGTAAACCTGGTGGACGACTTCAACGTAATCCAGATAGACAAAGTGACCAACGCCGGGGAGCGTTACTTCTTCAAAATGCTGATGATGGCGGACACCAACACGGCATTCGGCGAGGAAGTGGTATTGCTTGACGTGCGTAAGGGGGTAACGGTTAACGCCTCGGGTACCACGCTGACGTTGACCGGACAGTGCAGCAGCACTTCGCTCAATCCGGATTCGAACGAAAAGGCATACACCATTTCGGCAGACGACATCCTGAAGGGAGCCATGCTGGAGGTAACCAACACACACGCAACCAACAAACTGACCGTAAACTCGGTGGAAGTACCGGCCCAGACGACCGTACGCCTGTATTATTCCGGCAGCAAGTGGTTCGGAGACAACGCCCTTGACATCTCCCTCCCGGCAGAAGGCACAAGAGGAAAAGGTGATGCGCGTGGCTATCGAGAATGATGTGAACACCAAAATTTCCGGCACAGTGAATACCGCCGTACAAGGAACGGTCACCACCAAGCAGGAAGGGGTATAGGAGGGACTGACGCATGAAACATTTCACAATGGGCGAACTCTGCGCCAGTACAACGGCCGACACGCACGGCATAAAGAACACGCCTCCCCTGCAGGAGGCGGGCAACCTGAAGGCTCTTGCCGACAACGTGCTCGACCCCCTGCGCGAGTGGTACGGCAACCCTATCCATGTGAACTCCGGCTACCGCTGCCCCCAGCTCAACAGGCTGGTGGGCGGCGCCCCGACATCGCAGCATACGAAAGGCGAGGCGGCCGACATCACGGCAGGCTCGAAGGAGGAGAACCGCAGGCTGTTCGAACACATCCGCCGCAACCTGCCTTTCGACCAGCTCATCGATGAAAAGGACTTCGCGTGGGTGCATGTGTCGTTCCGCCGCGACGGGAACAACCGCGGGCAGGTATTGAAACTCTAAGACAAACGGCATGGGCGACACAATCAGGGAAATCATTCAATGGCTGTTCGCCGGCGGGGGGCTGTTGGCCCTGATAGAGCTCTACCGTACCCGCCGGAAGAACAGGGTAGCCTCGCAGAAGGATGTCGAATCGTACTTCCAGACGATGTACGAGGCGAACGGCAAGGCGATGATAGGGCTGCAACGCAAGATAGACGAATTACAGGACTTAACAATCAGGCAGGATGAACGCATATTCATTTTGGAGCGCATTACGCGCAGGGCTGCTGTGTGCCGTTATTGGGGCAGCTGCCCTCTCCGCCCAGAGCTGCAAGAGTACAAGAAGCTTGCGGGAGAGCCGGACAGCCGTCCGAAAGGACAGCCTGAGGCAGAGCGTCAGACGGGAAACCGTCTACGAACCGGTCCCGACGACGCAGACGGGTCTGGCACTGACGGCCGACCGCCTCCTTGAGCTTCCCCGGCTGCCCGAAGGCTTCGGCGTCACCGCGCACGACGGCCGTCTGTCCCTCCGTGCGGAGAGCGACGGGAAAGGTGGTGTGAACATCACGGCGCGGCATGACGGCGAAAGCCGGAAGGTGGTGACGGAAGAAGAGACAACCTCGAACCGCATACGCGACGAAGCGGAAACAGTCGTGGAAGAGGTGAAAGAAAAGACACCCGCCGCAGGGGGATGGCTGAAGGAAGCGGCACTGGGGCTGCTGGCAATCCTCCTTGTAATGATTGCAATAAAAGACAGACAGAAGAATTAACAACACACAAAACTTTAAGAATATGGCAGATACAAGCAACGGACTGATGTACGGCGTGGCGCAGGTGAAATTCAAACCTGCCGCCGGCGGGGAGGATAAAACCCTCGGCTGGCTCGACGAGAACGGGATGCAGCCGGCAGGCAACGCGCCCTCGTTCATGGACGTGTACGCGGCACAGGTGACCGACGGCCCGGTCGACTCGATCATGACGAACCCCGGCAGCGACGCCTTCACGATGAACCTCATCCGTCTCAAGGCGCAGGACATGGTGGACGTGTTCGGCGGGAAGGCGGAGGCGGACGGTGCCTATACGCCCCCGACAAACTTCGTGGCAAACGGCGTGCTGACAATCAAGATGCACTCCGGGCACAACTTCCGCGTGTTCAACGCCCGCCTCTCGCGCAACGGCTGGCAGAACGGCATGAACATGCAGAACGTGCTGGGCTTCGGCATCCGCGTGGACATGCTCAAGCCCACCGACGGCAAGGAACGCCGCTGGCGCACCTATCCCCCCGGCGTGGAACCGGACACGAGCGACTCGACGGCGGACACGAAGGGATAGCGTATGGAAGCAAGGGAAATCGAACTGATGGCAGGCACTTTCCTCTCTGACGGGGGAATCAGCCTGCCGCTGCATACCTGCATCAGGAAAAGGCCTTTCCGCGTAACTATGAAAACGCCCACCCTGCGCAGCCTGCTGCGGATAAGCGGGATGTACCTGAAAATGGGGGTGACCCCGCAGGAGTACGACGGCTACGACCTTGACGGGCGTATGCGGTTCGTATACCTGCACGGCAAGGACATCAGCCGCACCGTGGCGTACGGAATCGTGCGGGGGCCGCTGGCGGGACGGCTGATGAACCGCCCCGTGGCATGGCTGCTGCGCTCCTGATGACGCCCGATGAGCTGTCGGCGGCGTGGCGGCAGGTACTGAACTGCATCTCGACAACATCTTTCGGGATTATTATCGCATCAGCGGCGGCAATGAACAAGATGCAAGCCGATGATGACGAGCCGACCCGAAGGCGAAGACGGGCAGAGGAGTTAAGAAGGGGACACACGGAACCTTCACATAGCCTGTTCGGTGTAATCGGGCAGCTGGCGACGGAGACAGGCTGGAGCATAGGATACATACTCGACAGGTGAACGTGGTCATGCTCTCGATGATGACGGCGGACATGCCACGCTATGTTTCCCCGCAGCCCCCCGACCTGATGCAGCAGATACGTGAGATGGAACGCCGGGAAAAGGAGCGGAACAGCCACGACAGACAGACACAGGAGACAAAAGGAATGAACCCGATTGAGTTCTTTACAGAATATGCAGTCAAAGATTAATATGCCGGAAGTCGGCAGTGGCATCCATCCGCTGCCGGCTTTCAGCTGTCAACCCCAAACAGAAAATGGCAATACCTGTACAACTTGAGATATTCATGAAAGACCTGACCAAGACCGGGCTGCAGAGCGTGGGCAAGAACGTCGATGACGTGGAAAGCCGGACCCGGCAGCTGATATTGGCCTTGAACCGGGTTATTGCCGAGCAGAAACGGCAGCTCGACGCGAACAAGGCGGCGGGACTCAGCTACACGCAGGAGGCGGCAAACATCCAGGCCCTCACCGGGCAGGTGCGGGGGCTGGAAGCCGGGCTGAAGGAACTGAGGAAGGCACAGGATGAAACCTCCGCCAACCCCACGAAGATAGACATCGACACGGAGGCGGTGACACGCAAGTCGAACAACCTGAAGATGCAGTTCTCGCAGGTGGCGCGCGAGCTCCCCTCGCTGGCGATGGGGCCTCAGATGTTCATCCTTGCAATTTCTAACAACCTGCCCATGCTGGCGGACGCCATCGCGGACGTGCGCAGGCAGAACGCCCTGCTTGCAGCTTCCGGTGAAAAGACCGTACCGGTATGGAAGCAGATGGCGAGCGCGCTGTTCTCGTGGCAGACGGCACTGATAGCGGCCATCTCGCTGGGCATCGTGTACGGGAAGGACATCACAAATTGGGTAAAAGAGCTCGTAAAGGGCAAGAAAGAACTTACGGAATCGCAAAAGGCAGCCGAGGCATGGAACACGGCACACCGCAAAGGCGGAGAAACTGCTGCAGAGGAGTCGGCCAAACTCCGCATCCTCTATACAGCCACGCAGGATACAAGCAAATCCATGAAGGAACGCAACAGGGCTGTGGACGAGCTGCAGAAGATGTACCCGGACTATTTCGGAAAACTGACCAACGAAGCCATACTTGCCGGCAAAGCGGCATCTGCATACGACGACCTGACGAAAGCCATCATCCGCAAGGGGCAGGCACAGGCGGCGGAAGACATCGTGGCGGATTACTCAAAAAAGAACTGGCAGCTCCAGCGGGGCATCAATGCTGACACAAACTGGACGAGTCGTAACCGTAGCGCATACGAGGAAGCCAAAGAAAGAGATCGGAAACGGAGAGAAAAGTTAAGACAGCTCACATCCGATCAAGGGTCTTTAATTGTCCGAAGCCTCGGACGTGCGATTATTTCAGACACAGAAGATGGCAAGTTGATAGAGGAATACGAACGTCGTATGGGCAACATCGACAAGTACAAAAAGCAGATAGCGGAAAACAACCGCATTATCGAAAGCACGGCCAAGGAAGTCAACGTTTCCTCTTATCTGGATGACTTGGACGGCAAATACACAGAGTCACAAAAGGAAAAGCACGACTACACCTCCGAACTCCTCGACGCCCGCGTCCGCGCCCAGCAGACCACCGAGAAGCTCCGCCTGCAAATCATACAGGAAGGGGCGGCAAAGCGCAAGGCAGCCGCCAGACAGGAATACGAGGAGGCCGTTGCCGACATCGACCGCCAGGAACGCGACACCCTCGCCCGCATGGACAAGGCGCGGAAGCAGGGGGACACCATCCCGCAAGCGCAGTACGATGAAGTGAAGGACACGGCCAAGACCAACCGCCTGCTTGCCGAGCAGGTGTACAACGAGCAGATATTCAAAATCGAGAAGGAATACCGCGACAAGTCCTCGCAGGCGCTTATTGACTACTACAAGGAGTACGGCACGTGGCAGGACAAACGCCTCGCCACGGCGAAGGACTATGCCCGCCGCATTGCCGAGGCCGAGACAGAGGGGCAGCGCATGGCGCTGGAAAAGCAGCGTGAGGAGAAGCTGCAGGAAATCGACTTCGACGAGCTGAAAGACGGCATGGACTGGGAGAAGGTCTTCGGAGACCTCGACCGCGTGTCGACCGGGACGCTGGAAAGCCTGAGGGGAAAGCTGAAGGAGTACCTCGCTGGCATCGGCGGGGAAATCAGCCCGGAATCCTACAAGGAGGTGATGGACGCCTTCGAGAGCCTCGACGCGGAACTTGCCGACCGCTCGCCTTTCGAGGCGTTGAAATCCGGGTACGCAGACTACATCGAGGCAACCGGCGAGGTACGTGCCGCGCAAGCCCTGCTGCAGCAGACACAGGTGGGCGGCAGCACCATCGTGGAAGAATACGACGAGGCGACCGAGGAACTGACCCGACGGCTGGTGACGCAGGCGGAAGCCGAGCGGATGCTTGCCGCCGCGCAGGACAAACGTGCCGGCGCGCAGAAAACGCTCACGCAAGCTGTCAATTCAATCGGGCAGAAGGGCGAGGCAGTGGTGAACGCCGGCAGCGACATCGTGGACATGCTCACCTCGCTGGGCGTCGAGGTTCCCGAAGCCATGCAGGACGTGCTGGGCGGGCTGGGTACCGTGATGTCGAGCATGGCAAGCATCGACCTGACCAAACCCTTCTCCATCCTCACCGGGATAACCGGCACGCTCAAGGGCATCGGGCAGACGATAGGCGGGCTCTTCGGGCTGGGACATAACGGCACGGCACGTTACGAGAAGCTGCGCGAACAGCTCGAGGCGATGAACGAACTGTACGACAAGATACTGGGCAAGGAAAAGGAAAGCATCACCTTCGGCGGGGGATTCGCCGCGCTCGATGCCGCCGACAAGGCGAACCGGGTGCTGGAGGCGCAGCTTGACAACTACCGCCAGCTGGCACGCGCGGCAAGCGGAGCCGGCGCGGGGCTGTTCAAGCACAGCTACGGATACCGCACCAACGAGGCGGTAAGCACTTCCGGGTACCGGGAAATCAGCCGGTTGATAAGCAAGAACATCGATGACGTGTCCGACCTGTTCTCGCTCACCGGCGATGAGCTGTACGCCGTCATGTCGCAGCTTCCGGAAGTATGGAACAAGATAGACGGCAACATCCGTCAGTACCTCGAGGACATCGTGGAGCTGAAAGATGAGACATCGGAGATACAGGACGCGCTGAACGAAGCCCTGACGGGGGTAAGCCGGGACAGCTTCTACAACAGCTTCATCGACCAGCTGGCGGACATGGAGACCTCGTTCGAGGACCTATGCGACGGCTTCGAGGACGACCTGCGCAAGTCCATCCTTGCCGGGCTGGTGTCGTCCGAATATGACAAGCGCATCAAAGACCTGTACAACAAATGGGCGGAAGCGGCGAAGGACAACGACATCGACGAACGCGAGGCGGAACGCCTGCGTAACGAGTACCAACAAATCGTGCAGGACCTGATGAAACAACGAGACGAAATGGCGGAGGCGTTCGGCTGGCAGTCGGAAGCATCCGCGGGCAGCAGCCAAAGCCCCGACAGCGGGGCGCTCACGACGATGAGCCAGGACAGCATCAGCCGTTTCGAGGGCATCGGGCGGTCGTTGCAGACCCACCTCGCCGGCACGGAAAGAATCGTGCAGGAGATACGCGACACACAGCGGCAGGACAGCGAGTCGCTCTCGCGCATCGTCGAGAACACCTCCCACCTGCTGCCCATCCGCGAGCTGCTGGAGAAAATGGAACGTGACGGAATCAAGATACAATAACACATACAACATGGACATGACAGGATATTTGACAATCAACGGGGTGGACGTATGGACGCAGTTCGGGGCGTTCCTCGCCGAGACCTCGCCGGAGGAGCACAGCAACATGGACGCGCTGCTTCGTATGCCGAAGGCAAAGGAAGTGACCACGGTGGACTTCCGTGAACAGCACGGAGTATCGATACCGCAAAGCCCAGACGTGAAATTGGACAAAATCGAACGCACCCTCCGGTTCTGGCTGTCTGCCGACAGCAACGTGGAATGCCTGTACCGGTATTACGGGCTGTACGCATTGCTCGTATCGGGAGTCCTCACGCTGAAGCTGAAAGACTTCCGTGATTTCAAGCTGCTGTACAGCGACATGCCCGCCGACCCTGAATTCGTAACCGCCGCCGACGGCAGCCGCTGCGGTGTGCTGTTTTCGGTGAAATTCCTCGATTACGCACCCCTCAAATAGTTTTTGAAAACTGTTTAAATAGCATTCAAATGGAACTGAAGATATACGACAAATCCGGAGAATTGAGGCTGACCGCCAGCCCGAACAGCTCCTCTACGCTGTCGGAAGAGGTGGGCGGCGAATGCTGCGTGTCGGCATCGTTCACTTCTGCATCGTTCGCCATGCTCGACGCGGGAGACTACGTTGAGGTGGCGGGCGTGCGCTACCGGCTGAAGTCGCCCTACCGCCCCACACAGAAAAACACACAGACGTACAACTATTCCGTGAAATTTTACGCCCCCATCCACGATGCCGAGGATACGCTGATGCTGTACAACGACGATACGGACACACGCACCGAGTTCAGCTTCGACGGCGGCCCGCGCGAACACTTGCAGCTGTGGGTCGACAACATGAACCGCCGTGCCGGGGCGCAGCTGTGGAGCATCGGGACGGTCATTTCGGCAGACAACAAGACGATAGACTACCGCAACATGTACTGCTGGGACGCGGCGTTCGGCAGTAACGGCATCGCCGCCGCATTTGGAACTGAAATGTGGGCGGACGGATACGTCATCAACCTCTGCAAGGCAGAGCGCGGCGAACGCATCGAGCTGGGCTACCTGCAGGGGCTGACCTCGCTCTCGCAGGAAGAAAACGGGACGGTGCGGTTCTTCACCCGCCTGTTCCCGCTGGGCAGCACCCGCAACATCGACGCGACCAAATACGGGCACGCCCGCCTGCAGCTCCCGTCCGGGGCGGCATACGTGGACAGGAACACCGACCTCTACGGCGTGCGCGAGGCATACGAGGAGGACGCCTTCAGTGACATCTACCCAAAATACACCGGCACGGTCAGCTTCGTGCGGACGGAGAAGAAGCAGGATGAGGAAGGACGGGAGTACACTGTCTATTACTTCAAGGACAACGGGATGGACTGGAACCCGAAGGACTACGAGATACCCGACCTGACCTACATGCTGAGCTTCCAGACGGGCGAGCTTGCCGGGCGCGGGAACGATGAGGGGGCGTTCGAAGCAAAATGGCACAACGACACGAAGGAATGGGAAATCGTGAACGTCTACCCCGACAGCGAAACGCAGATACCCGGCGGGCTGATTGTACCCAATCCGGGCGACACGTACATTCCATGGAACTTCGCCCTGCCGCAGGAATACATCGACGCGGCGCAGCAGGCATACGCCGAAGCCGTCGACGACTTCCTCGCCACGTACAGCTTCGACACGAACAAGTATAACGGAACGACCGACAGGAATTACATAGAGCGGAACGGAACTCCCCTGATGGTAGGGCAGAACGTGCGACTGCTCTCCGCGGAATACTTCACCACCGGTTACCGGGACACCCGCATCACGAAGGTGGTGCGCAAGCTGTGCGACCTCTGCCAGGCAACCGTCACCACGTGCGACGAGACCGGCAAAGGCTGGAAAACGCAGGTCGACGATTCGCTTTCCGACCTGCACTACACGCTTTCGCGGCAAGCAGAATTGTTGATTTACGATGTTATAAAAAGCACGGATTCAAAAGTGCCTTCCGACAAAAATATCTTCTCGGCATTAAAATCACTGATGACACACCTGAGAAAGGATGCGCCGGATACCACCAATTACCTGCTCAACCTGTTAGGCGGCGTTATCACCCCTTTCATCCAGTCGCCCGGCTTCGTTTCAGGCGCATTTGGAACAGGGCTCACCTTGAAACAGAATGCCGACGGAACGACATACGCAGAAATCGACAAGCTGCTGGTGCGGATGAAAGCGATATTTCAAGTGCTGGAAATCATGCGCACGGAAGTAGGCGGGGCAACAATGATGTTTAACGCTTCCGGCGCACGCATTACGGTTACGAAAGTGGAACGTATCGACAGTGTTGCATTCTACTACAGTGACGGCTCGGTGAAATATTACAGTGACGGTTCGCGGGCATACGTGCAGCCCTCTGAATACGGGGCAGTATATCGTTGTTACTTCCTTGCTGATGACGGCGATACGGCTGTGCAGAATCTGTTCAAGCCCGGACACCTCGCACGCTCGCAGAGCTTCAACATCAAGGCGGGTGTGCATGAGGGCGTATCGAATCGTTCATTTTGGCGGCTCGTGACAGCGGTTGGCGACAACTGGATAGACCTCTCTGTATCGCATTGCGCGGAGGGCAGCGACATTCCGCAGGAGGGGGATGTTATATGTCAGATAGGGGACATATCCGACCCGGATTATCAGAGCGCAATCGTGATGTCAGCATTCGGGGACGGCGCACCTTACATGACATTCTATCAAGGCATAAACAGTTATTCGCTGTCGGGGAAAGACGTGTTTACGATAGGTTACGACCGTACAAAACAGGAATGCTATATAAAGGGGTACGGGCGCATGTATTTTGGAGACCGTGGGCGTAAATCATTCATTGAATACACGAAAGAAAACGGGCTTCAGGTAAAGGCGAGCAAGTTCCTGCTTGAATCTGGTACGGACTTGGGGGAAAGCATTTCAGGAATCAAGCAAGATGTTAACGGAATTACTCTCACCGTAAAGGGTGTATCGGATGACGTGTCCGGCATCAAGTCGGGGATGTCGGAAATAAGACAGAGCGTCAGCGGAATCAGTCTGAAAGTACAAGGTGTTTCGGACGATGTTTCAGGAATCAAAACCGGTCTGTCTGCTACGGGCATTGATATTGACAGCAAGACGGTATCGGTTACAGCGTCACAGTTCCTCGTGAAGGACAACAGCGGAACGGGCATAGCAGTGTTCAAGATGGTAGACGGGAAACCTGTGCTGAAAGCAGATTATATCGATGTCAATGAGTTGAAAGTGAAACACCTTGACGGGGCAGTTGGAACGTTCTCAGGCTCAATATCTGCAAATGGAGCAAAAGTAGGTGGATTTTCTCTTGACAATGGAACTTTAAATTGGAAGGCAAAAGACTATTTCGGCGAAGATAGTCGAAGTGTTAAAATAGGTGTATCAAAAGACAACAATACAGGTGTTGTGGATGTGGCTTTTAATGGTGCTACGATTGGAAGGTACGGGGTTAAGATTGTTGGTTCAAATATGGGAGGAGCTTGTATATACGCATCCCGGAATGGCAGTAATACTCCAGATGTACATAATACGTATGCAGGATATTTTGATGGAGGTGTTCATGTAAATGGGAATCTTTATACGAATCTAATTATGGCTAACACTATCGGTACAGGTTGGACCATGGGCAAAGATGGAACTTATTCCTACAAAAGGGGAGTTACTGAAGAAATATCTTGGTCCATTAAAAATGGTAGTTGGACATATTCTTATGGATTACAAATAGAAAATGGTATTATAATAGGAGTAGAAAAGAGATAATGAAAACAAATTTCAACAAAAATTTTAAAGATTTCAGAGGAGCGGAAACAGGCGAGAATATCGCACAGACAGTTTCCGAAGTGTTGTTCAATCACGGCACGGGAACGCCTGCGCCTGAAAACGAAAAAAGGATGGCATACAGCCTTAGCCGCCGTATTTTTCTTGCCGCAGGCGAGGTGGATATAACAGCAGAGGAAGCAGCGTTCATCGAGCGCGTGTGCAGTGAGAAACTGACAGCAGGCGGCTACGGGCAAGTTTACGAACTAATAGAAAGTATAGCATTATGAAGATTACAGCAGACGAAGGCTGCTACTTTACCGAAGCGGCGGAGGTAGCGGCGAATAAAAGAACATTCAGGGATATGCTTATTGTCGATACGACTACAGAGGCGGCGGCATGGCGGCAGGTAACGGAAGCGGAGCGAAAGGAAATGGAGGCGCAGTCCGCATTGCTCGGACAGCAGGATATTACTCCCTCTTACCTTGCGCAGGTGGACACGCTCATGTCAGGCATCGCGGAACGTATCAACGACACGCCCATGACAGCGGAACAGTCCCTTAAAAATAAGAAATACTATCCGCAGCGGAAAGACATCATCGGCAAGCAGGTGAATACGGGATTCCGCTTCAATGAGGGCGAAACGATGTACGAGGTGTTGAAGCCGCACCCGATTTCGGCAGAATGGGTGCCAGGGCAGGGTACGGAATCCCTGTACAAGGTAGTGCAGGAGGAACACGAGGGAACTAAGGACGACCCGATACCGTGGCAGCTGAATATGGAACTGTATAACGGGAAGTATTACACTGACAAGGGCGTGAAATACTTGTGTATCCGTAATAGCGGCATGGGGCTTTCGTTCGCACTTGCGGACCTTGTTTCAGGTGGATATGTAAGAGTTGTTAACGAATAAATTAAAATGATATGGCAGAAGAAAAATACACGTCAAAGTTTAACGGTAAAACGAGCGATGATATATTAGAATATTCTAATAAGTTACGTCAGCAGACATCGGCAACCGATGCCGATACGGTTCAGGTGTTCGACACGTCAGGGAATCCGCATAAAATTTCAAAATCGGAGTTGTTGAAGAAGTCCGCGCTGGCACTTCCGAGCCTGAATGACATATCCGCATTCGTTGCGGTAAATCAAGCCGGGAACGCGGTCGGGGTTATGTCGAAATCGAACGCACATAACCGTTTTTACATTCGTAGATACACACGCTATTTGAAGTAAATGAGGATATGTCTCAAGAACAAGAATAACCCCTCTTCCCCATGTCACAGGAAAGTTTTGAGGGTAGCCAGCTTCTGGAGAAAAAGTATAGATACCATAGCCGATATTATTCATATCGTCGCTCGGTCTCAACATGATATTTGTAGTTTTTAAACATTTATCAATCTTTATCAGTCCCCCCAGAAATAGGCGGCAGCTTGTTTCATGTAATCTTTTTTCCATCGAAATAAGACCAGTCGGAGATTGTTTCCCCGGAAGATGTGCGTATCGTCTTAACTCGCAGCTTACCATCGTTCATGATGTCCACGTGTGCGGTGTATTCGTTACCGTCTAACACGAGCAGCACCCCGGTAAAGCTGTAACCGGATGCGAGTTCGCTAATCGGTGTTGTATGAGAATACACACCTCTTTTAAGAGTGTTACTGTAGCTGTTTTTATCAACCTTTCCAGATTGCAGTCCCCCCAGAAAGAACACAATACAATATGTTTGTAATCATAATTTTGTCCATTCTGACACATCGTTCAGCTTCTGAGCAATAGCAGAAATACTTGGGTGAAATGAAGAAGAACAGACATGCCACCATGTACTTTTATCTTTTACCGCCAGCTGGTAATTTCCGCCTACTATCTTATAATATAATTCAGGCTCACCCCCTATTAGAGGAACTGATTTCGCATAAAATTTATTCTGTTCACAAGATACGTAAATCAATGCAACCATGTTGTTAGTGGAAAGTGATGCTTGTACACCTCCTGCAGCTAATATACATCCGCTACATACAACAGGAATCTTAGCAACTATAGTGTACTGTGATGCTTGCGAGACTGCGTATTTAGGAGAAATAGAATACATGAATCGGTGAGCCAGCCCGGATTTTTCAGCAGACACTAATCAGTTTGTCCCATTACCTGTAAATCTTTATCTTTATTGAAAAAAGAATGATGGATAAAATAAAATACAGGTTAGTGTATAATCGGAAGAAACAACTTAACAAGCAAGGTACAGCATTAGTACAAGTTGAATGCACTTTAAATAGTCGGAAAATTTACATAAAAACAAACCTTTACCTTAGACCTGAACACTGGAACAAAGAATGTGCCCAAGTATATAACCATCCCCACTCAGAGGATTTGAACACGATGCTATTTGAATTTATTCTGCACCTTCAGGGTATTGAGCTTTCTTTTTGGAAACGAGGTATTCCGGCAACTTTGTCACTATTGAAGGATACAATAAAGAAGCATAAGACAGTGAATATTACTTTCCCCGTATTCGCCCGTAACTGCATACAGACTTCTGACAAACGAAGAAGTACCAAAGACAATCTGATGACGACAGTAGCCATCCTTCAAGAGTTCCGTCCCGGATTGGATTTTAAAGATATTACCTATACCTTTCTAAAGGAGTTTGAACAGTATTTGAGAGAACGGGGAAACAGCGTTAATACAATAGCCAAACACATGCGCCAACTCCGAACATTGATTAATGAGGCTATTAATAGAGGATACATTCATGTTGACGCATACCCGTTTCGAAAGTACAAGATAAGGCATGAAAAAGGGCGGCACGAGTTTCTGACGCCCGACGAATTAAAGAAGCTGGAAAGGCTGCAAACGGGAAGCCGGAAGCTTCGCCATGTACTCGACGCCTTCCTGTTCTGTTGCTACGTTGGACTTCGATTCTCTGATTTCTGCCGTCTGACATCCGCCAATATTGTCCGGATAAACGGCAAAAGGTGGCTGTGCTTCAAATCCATGAAAACAGGCATAGACATAAGGCTCCCGCTCCACCTGCTATTTGACGGCAAGGCGTTGGAAATTCTCGACCGATACGATATAAATGAATTTACCCGGCTTGGAAGCAACGCAGAAGTAAATAGGTCGCTTGCAAAAATAACCGCATTAGCCCGCATGAAAAAACATGTAACCTATCATGCGAGCCGGCATACCTGTGCCGTCCTGCTCATCCATCGAGGCGTACCGATTACCACCGTACAGAAACTGCTTGGGCATACTTCCGTCAAAACGACCGAAATATATTCTGAAGTATTATCAAATACGATTGTGAGGGATTTAAAAAGCACACAGAAGAAACGGGATGGATGTAAACATCTTTCCAGGCAAATTGGAAGTTTAGCATAATTCGGTATATTATAGGTAAATCCCCAAAGAATATACTTAATTTATACCCGGCTTTTCTTGTGCCGGAAAGAGGAAAGAAGTAAATTTGTTATTATCATCAAGCAAGGTCGGAATTGGAAAGAAAAAGAAAGCCCCCGGCCTGTTAAAAAAAGTCGTCTCACTTACTTATTTAACATGTTCACGCAGCAATCGCGCGACCGGGGGCAAATACCCTCGTTCGCGATTGCTGCGTTTATTGTACATAAATAAGTGAGGCTTGGCAAAGATAATTAAAATATTCGATTATGACAGTATTTGAGATATTGAACTTTAACCGGGAGCTATTAAATCGTTTGGTCGTTATAGGCTTCAAACCGGACGATTGTAAGTATATAGACCTTTACGCAGAGTATGAGCGAATGCACCGTAAAGGCGAAAAGATGACTTATATCGTGTCTTTCCTTTCCACCAAATACAAGGTATCAGAACGCAAAGTATATGGGATAATCAAACGGTTTAAAAAGGACTGTACGGAGCCTGCAGTATGACGTACCATTCCTTTTTCGTATTACGGGATATTATCAGGAACTTTGTCGGACACAACACAAACCAATAAGACATGAAAAAAGAATATTTATCAGCCCCGCTTCCATTCGTGGGGCAAAAGCGGATGTTTGCCTCAAAATTTAAAGAAGTATTGAAACAATACCCTGACGATGCGGTCTATGTCGACCTTTTCGGAGGCTCAGGGCTGCTGTCTCATATCGTCAAACATGAGAAGCCCGACGCAACGGTTGTATATAATGATTATGACAACTACCGCAAACGCTTGGATAACATTTCCCGGACAAACATGCTGCTGTCGGACTTCCGCCAAATAGCAGAGGGCATACCGCGTGGCAAGAAAATAACCGGGGATGCAAGGGAAAGAATATTTTGCCGTATCGAGCAGGAGGAAAAGGAATGGGGCTACGTGGACTTTATCACAATATCGTCCTCCCTCATGTTCTCGATGAAGTATAAGATGAGCGTGGATGAAATGCGCAAGGAGGCACTCTACAACAACATCAGGAAAACGGACTACCCAGCTGCGGAAGGCTATTTGGACGGATTGGAAATCACCGGACAGGATTACCGGGAAGTATTCAACCGCTATAAGGATGTACCCGGCGTGGTGTTCCTCGTTGACCCGCCTTACCTGAGTACAGACGTTAGTACATACACCATGAGTTGGGGGTTATCCGACTATCTGGATGTGCTGACCATCCTGCACGGACATCCCTTTATTTATTTCACATCGAACAAATCATCCCTTGTCGAGTTGTGCCGGTGGATGGGCAGGCATCCGGGCATGGGAGACCCATTCCGGAATGCAAGCGTCGTAGAATTCAACGCGCACATGAATTATCAATCATCTTATACAGACATGATGCTGTACAGTCCGGCTGTATAATGTTCAATCCTATTCAAATATCGTTCAAATAGCTTTAAATATCAATGAAACGAACCAATAAATACCATACCATTTTAGAAAAGATACTGTCTGAAGGAAGACATCAAAGTAACCGGAAAGGGAACATCCGCTACCTGCTGAACCAATGCCTGACCCTTACCCCATCGGACTTACTGGAGATATTCGAGGAACATGGAATCGCCCGGAAAAAACTGAAGGATGAACTGAGACTTTTCATGCAGGGGGAGCGTAATATAGAGAGATACCGCGAAGCCGGCATTGCGTGGTGGGATTATTGCGGTCATACGCTCGTGAATAGCTACCCGACCTACATGGAGAGGTTGCCGCCCCTCATAGCCCGAATTAACCGGGAAAAGCGCAACAGCAAAAACTATGTGCTGCACCTCGGAGAAACCGGGGCAGAAACCAACCAAGCCCCCTGCCTGAGCCTTGTGCAGTTCCAGATAGAGGACGGCGAACTGGTATTATCCGCCTATCAGCGCAGTTCTGACGCCAACTTAGGATTGCCGGCTGACATTTATCACCTCTACCAAATATCCCGCCTGATAGACCTTCCCCTGAAGTCCGTTACCTTGAATTTCGGTAACATACATCTTTATGAGAACAATATCGAAAAGACGCGGAAACTGTTGTCAGGGGAAGAAAATATTCGCTTTGAGCTGAACACTTAAAGCGTCAACCTTATTATGAATAGTTCCTAATATTTGACGTAAAGATAGTGAATTTTAGCGAGATATGCAAAAAAAGAGTAATAAGAAAGCATTGATAAAATTGGAAATACTCAATGCTTTTTTATTACTCTTTCTACACTTAAAAATAGTTTTCACTCTGAATTTTAATCGCTTTTCGTTTTTGCATCAAAAATTACATTTCGTTTTTCTCAAGTATCGCCTTTCGTTTTTCCGGATTTATCTTGCCGTCCGACTTTCTACGCCCATCATAATAATCTTCAGGGTTGAATGCGTAAGTTTCTATAATCTCTTTTTCCATAAGCAGACGGATTTTATAGTACAAAGAAACTAAATTTTCCCTGCAATAACGGATCTTGTGCTTAAAATGTTATTGTAGTATATCCAATTTTTGTACTTTTGCGTCTGTAAGAGTTACTCAAACAAGCAAAGCGATGCAGACTACGGAAATTAGAACGGTTGCTAACTCATTACCCTAAAACGAGATAAATCTTCTAACTATCTTGATTTCAAAGAGGTATATTCCTTATACAGATTTACAGAGATTTATTGTATGGCGGATGATTTTTGCAAAGAATTTGCCAAGATACAAGAAAAATACATGGTTGACGACAAGAATCGTAAGCATCGGAACAAGCCCAACCGGATGAGCGATGCGGAAATCATGGTCATTCTGATTCTGTTCCATTCAGGAGGTTTTCGATGTTTCAAACATTATTACAAGGAGTATGTCTGCAAGCATCTGACGCATCTCTTCCCAAGACGTGTGTCCTACAACTGTTTTGTGGAACTGGAGAAAGAAGTCCTGTTACAGTTTACTGTCTTCATTAAGGAAGTCTTGCTGGGTACTTGTACCGGTATCAGCTTTGTGGATTCCACGCCGTTGCGTGTATGCCGGAATCAACGCATATTGATTCATAAGACCTTTGAGGGACTTGCCGGGCGTGGGAAAAGTTCCATGGGATGGTTCTTCGACTTCAAATTGAACTTGATTATCAATGACAAAGGGGAAATCCTCAATTTCATGTTCACGCCCGGAAATGTGGATGACCGTGAGCCGTTGAAACAGGAAAATTTCCTGAAGAACATAAAGGGAAAGCTCTGTGCGAACAAAGGGTATATAGGTCAGGCACTATTCGAGAATCTTTTCACGAGCGGCATACAGCTGATAACCAAAGTGAAGAACAATATGAAAAATTCCCTGATGAGCGTAGCAGACAAAATACAATACTCCCCAAAGAACCATTCCCTCTTTGGGGAGTATCCGTTTTTTAGGGTAAAATATTATTCCCCCTCCCCGGTTTCCTTTAACTTATACACCCGATGCGGAGCGCGTCCCTCGAAAGTCAGTTTATCCGCTTTAATCCATTTGTTCAACTCACGCTGTGCGTTCGAGCGCAGCAGGCCCGTCAGTTCGCTGTATTGCGTGCGGGTTATCGCGCCATGCTTCTGCAAATATGTTTGCAGGCGGGCGAACCGCTCGTCTTCGGTAAAGCGCGATGAACTTTCGCGGAACTTGCGGAAACGGTCGGCACGCTCCAGACTGCCGCCGCACCGGAAATTCTTTGCAGGTTGAAGGTTTATCTTGCCGAAGTGGATGGACTGCGCGTGAATCTCATTTTCGGCTTTTATCTCGCGGTCGGCTTGCAGGGATGCCTCGGCGTAACACATACCGCCTACCTGAACCCGATAGCCGTAGCTCAGGTGATGAAGCACGCGGCGTTCTATCTCGGTCATTACGCCTATTACCGTTCCCGGCTCGAAGCTGGATTCCGATGCTATTTCATGCACTAATTGTTCCCACGACACCGTTCCGTTTGTTACTAATTTAGGATACAGGATACGTGTTTTTCCCCCATCTTTCGGATTGGGAATAGAAAGAAAGTCATACTTTGCTGCCATGTTATTCGGTTTGTTACATTGTTTTTTTATGACCCGTCAGGCTGGGCTGTATAACCCGCCTTGCCGGGGTATATAACTCACTTTGGCGAGTCGTACGACCCACCTTGCCGGGTTATGGAATTCTTGCTTACAAATATACAACATCAACGGGCGGAATGCAAGAGCCGGTAGCGGGAAAAACCAATCATCGGAATATTAAAACAGGCTTTTAATAGTATTGTTATATTTATTCGATTCTTGCTTGTTGTGTTATCAAAATGATGTTATTTATGGGAAAATAGTTGAATGTTGCGAATATATTATTTATATTTGCGGAAAAGTGTATACAGAGATAAAAATAATCGTATGGTTTACGACATTGACATGTTAAGAAAATTCTATGCGCTCTATCCGGAGCGGGTAGAAAAAGCCCGCAAGAAGTTGGGCAGGGCGATGACGCTGGCAGAAAAAATATTGTATGCTCATTTATATGATGAGGCAAACGAGGGGTTGGAATTTCGTCGGGGAGAGGATTATGTGAATTTCCGTCCCGACCGCGTGGCGATGCAGGATGCTACGGCGCAAATGGCGTTGCTGCAATTCATGAATGCCGGAAAATCGGCTTCGGCGGTTCCCGCCACCGTGCATTGCGACCATCTGATTCAGGCTTATAAAGGGGCAGGTGTGGACTTGCCTGCCGCTTGCGAGGCGAACAGCGAGGTTTACGACTTCCTGAAAAGCGTGGCGGCGAAATACGGACTCGGTTTCTGGCGTCCGGGGGCAGGGATTATCCATCAGGTAGTGTTGGAAAATTATGCTTTCCCCGGCGGTATGATGGTGGGCACCGACTCGCATACGCCGAACGCCGGCGGACTGGGCATGATTGCCATAGGCGTGGGCGGCGCGGATGCTGTCGACGTGATGACGGGAATGGAATGGGAGTTGAAAATGCCAAAACTTATCGGGGTGAAGCTGACCGGACGACTGAGCGGATGGGCTGCACCGAAAGATGTGATACTGAAGTTGGCGGGTATCCTGACCGTAAAGGGAGGAACAAATGCCATTATTGAATATTTCGGCGAGGGAACTGCCTCGCTTTCTGCAACAGGCAAGGCGACCATTTGTAACATGGGAGCGGAAGTGGGGGCTACCACTTCGGTGTTCCCCTTCGATGAAGAGATGGTTCGTTACTTGCGGGCTACGGGGCGCGATGAAATCGCTTCGCTTGCCGAGGCTTGTGCCGACTGCCTGAGAGCGGACGATGCTGTCGTAAACCGTCCTGAAGGGTATTACGACCGCCTTATCGAAATCGACCTTTCATCGCTCGAACCTTATATCAACGGGCCGTTTACGCCCGATGCCGCCTGTCCCATATCCGAGTTTGCGGCAAAGGTGAAAGCAAACGGTTATCCGCAGCGGATGGAAGTGGGGCTGATAGGTTCGTGTACCAACTCTTCGTATCAAGACCTGAGCCGTGCGGCTTCACTGGCACGTCAGGTTAAGTCGAAAGGGCTGAAGATGGCTTCCCCGCTGATAGTCAATCCGGGTTCGGAGCAGGTGTACTGTACGGCGAAGCGCGACGGGATGATAGCCGATTTCGAAGCTGTGGGCGGGGTTATCATGACCAACGCCTGCGGTCCGTGTATCGGACAGTGGAAGCGCGAAACAGACGATAACACCCGTGCCAACTCGATAGTAACCTCGTTTAACCGCAACTTTGCAAAGCGTGCTGACGGAAACCCGAACACACACGCTTTTGTGGCTTCGCCCGAGCTGGCGATGGCACTTACCATAGCCGGCGATTTGTGTTTCAATCCGCTGACCGACACGCTGGTAAACGAGCAGGGTGAGGCGGTGAAACTGGATGCTCCGCAGGGTGAAACCTTGCCCGAACGCGGCTTTACGGTAGACGATAACGGATACGTAGCTCCGGTAACGGACGGTGGCGACATCGAAGTAACCATCCGTCCCGACTCGGCGCGGCTTCAGAAATTGCAACCTTTTGCGCCGTGGGACGGAAAAGAATTGACCGACATGCCGCTGCTGATTAAAGTGCAGGGGAAATGTACCACCGACCACATTTCGATGGCGGGAGCATGGCTGCGTTTCCGAGGACATCTGGAAAACATTTCCGATAACATGCTGATGGGGGCGGTAAATGCTTTCAACGGGAAAACAAACTGCGTATGGAATAGACTGACGGGCGGTTACGAAGCCGTATCTGCCGTGGCGAAACAGTATAAAGCGGCGGGGATTCCTTCTATCGTGGTGGCAGAAGAAAATTACGGTGAAGGCTCAAGCCGTGAACACGCGGCGATGGAACCGCGCTTCCTGAATGTGCGTGTCATCCTTGCCAAGAGCTTTGCGCGGATTCATGAAACCAATCTGAAAAAGCAAGGCATGTTGGCATTGACGTTTGCAAACAAAGCCGATTACGACAAGATACAGGAACACGACCGCATATCCATTCTCGGACTGAAAGACTTTGCGCCCGGACGTCCGCTTTATGCGGTTATTACGCATGATGACGGAACCACTGAAACTTTCGAGGTACTGCATACCTACAATGAGATGCAAATCGGTTGGTTTAAGGCAGGAGCAGCACTGAATAAAGTTAATAGTTGATCATCGCGTTTCGTTTTTCATTCTTGATTATTAATTTTTAATTGAATACAGATGAGCAAAGTATATATGAAAGACGGGAAACTGGTTGTTCCCGATAATGTAACAATTCCCTTTATCGAAGGAGACGGAGTAGGAGTGGAGATAACCCCCGTATGTCAGCAAGTGGTAAAAGCCGCTGTGGAGTTGGCGTATCTTGGCAAACGCTCCATCGAGTGGAAAGAAGTGCTTGCAGGAGGCAAGGCGTTCGAGCAGACCGGCGAATGGCTGCCCGAAGCCACGATGGACGCTTTCCGTGAATATCTTATCGGTATTAAAGGGCCGCTTACCACACCCGTAGGCGGCGGAATCCGTTCGCTGAACGTAGCGTTGCGCCAAACGCTCGACCTTTATGTATGCCTTCGTCCTGTGCGTTGGTTTAAGGGCGTGGTATCTCCGGTAAAAGAACCATCGAAAGTAAACATGCACATTTTCCGCGAGAATACCGAAGACATCTATGCCGGCATCGAGTGGGAGCAGGGTACGCCCGAAGCCCGGAAGTTTTTCGCTTTCCTTCGCGATGAGATGGGCGTAACGAAAGTCCGTTTCCCCGAAACCTCTTCGTTCGGCGTGAAACCCGTATCGAAAGAAGGTACGCAACGCTTGGTGCGTGCTGCCATCCGCTACGCGCTGGCACAACAACTGCCGTCGGTAACGCTGGTTCACAAAGGAAACATCATGAAATTTACCGAAGGCGGCTTCAAGCGTTGGGGGTATGAAGTGGCTGAAACCGAATTTGCCGACCAAACGTTTACCATGAATCAGTACGACCAGATAAAGAAAGACTTGGGCGAAGAATCGGCAAAAGCTGCGGTGGCAAAAGCTATAAACGACGGAAAGGTAATAATAAAAGACTGCATTGCCGACGCATTCTTGCAGAACACGCTGCTGATTCCGGAGGAATATTCGGTAATTGCTACGTTGAACCTGAATGGCGATTATATTTCCGATCAGCTTGCGGCGATGGTGGGCGGCATCGGTATCGCTCCGGGAGCAAACATCAATTACCTGACGGGACACGCTATTTTTGAAGCAACCCACGGGACAGCTCCCAACATTGCCGGAAAGAATGTGGTTAACCCGTGTTCGCTGTTGCTTTCGTCTGTCATGATGTTAGAGTATCTGGGATGGAACGAAGCCGCCCAACTGATAGTCAATGCTCTGGAAAGAGCCTTCTCGCTGGGCGAAGCCACTCCGGACTTGGCGCGTTTTATGGATAACGGAAAACCCATAGGGACGGCAGAGTTCGGTAAGCGGATTGTGGAGTTAATGTGAATGTTTTGTTAGAAACCAACTTAGTTGAAAGGAAGAAAGCATGAAAAAAGAATACATCGTATATAAACTTTCGGAGTGTGCAAAACAGGCATGTAGAATAGACAACGAACTGTTTACAAAATACAACGTGAAGCGCGGACTTCGTAACGAAGACGGAACCGGTGTATTGGTGGGACTGACCAAGATAGGTAACGTGGTGGGATATGAACGTACCGAAGAGGGACTGAAGCCCATCCCCGGAAAATTGTTTTATCGCGGTTACGACTTGGAAGACATAGCCCACGCTTTGTTAAAAGAGAAACGTTTCGGGTTTGAAGAAGTGGCTTACTTACTGCTTTCGGGTGAGCTGCCGGACAGTGAGCAGTTGGCATCTTTCAAGGAGCTGATAAACGATAACATGCCGCTGGATAAGAAAACCACCATGAACATCATCGACCTTGAAGGTCAGAACATCATGAACATCTTGGCGCGGAGCGTGCTCGAAATGTATACGTTCGATCCGAATCCCGATGATATTTCACGCGATAACCTGATGAGGCAATCTATTGAGTTAATCTCAAAATTTCCTACCATTATCGCATACGCCTATAACATTTATCGCCACAGTATGCACGGACGTTCGCTTCACATTCGTCATCCGCACGAGAACTTGTCGCTGGCAGAAAACTTTCTCTATATGATAAAGAAAGAATACACTCCGCTGGAAGCGCGGATGCTGGACTTGCTGCTGGTGCTTCAGGCAGAACACGGTGGCGGTAACAACTCTACGTTTACCGTGCGTGTCACCAGTTCTACCCGTACCGATACTTATTCCAGCATAGCTGCCGGCATCGGTTCATTGAAAGGTCCGCTTCACGGAGGAGCCAACATTCAGGTGGTAAAAATGTTCCATCACTTGAAAGAAGTAATATCCGACTGGACGAATGTAGATGAAATAGATACTTATCTTACACGGATGCTTAACAAAGAGGCTTACGATGGCAGCGGACTGATATACGGTATCGGTCATGCCGTTTATACCATATCCGACCCGCGCGCCGTGTTGCTGAAAGAGCTGGCGGGTGAGCTGGTGGCAGAGAAAGGATGTGAGAAAGAGTTTGCTTTTCTTGAGCTGCTGGAACAACGCGCCATCGAATGTTTCAAGAAAGTGAAAGGTTCGAAAAAAAGAGTATGTTCGAACGTCGACTTTTATTCCGGCTTTATTTATGAACTGATGGGGTTGCCTCACGAAATCTATACCCCTCTGTTTGCTATGGCACGTATCGTAGGATGGACGGCACACCGTATTGAAGAACTGAATTTTGAAGGGCGCCGTATTATTCGTCCGGCTTATAAAAATGTGTTGGACGAAGTAACTTACACGCCGATATCGGAACGTTAAAATGTATACCGGCTGATATGATGGGGGTATCCGAAAGAAGCGACAGACTTTCTTTAGGATACCCCGCTTGGTTTATGGCTTTCGCTTTAAGGCTTCCGGTAGTTCATAAAAGCCCTTCGGCTGCATTTTGTTTTTTATTTTTACACAAAGCGCGGTAAGACGTTTTGCGCAAGTAGGCTTTTTCATACCCATTTCGTCGGCTATCTTTTGGTAGCTCAAGTTTTGGTAAAAATGAAGTGCCAACATCTCTTGCTCGATTTCCGAACATTCTTCGATGACCTCATCCATCACATCGTATGCCTTTTCCAAAGTGATAAGTAAAGGAGTCGGGTTAGGCGATGCCGGCAGCCTGTCCATACGGTAATGTTCATTCCGTAGCGGTGCGTTCTGGTTCCGCCGGAAATAATCATTCAGGTAATTGTATGTAAGCCGCTTGAGCCACGCGCGGAATTGCCCGGTTTCGGTATATTTGCTTTTCAGTTTGGTGAATACATGGAGGAATACCTCTTGTATGATGTCTTCGCGTTCCTCCCGCTGTATGATTTTAGAAGCTACGATTTTTTCAACAGTTGTGTAGTATCGGTTATATAGAGCAGTTGCGGCTTCTGAAGAGTTTAGCTCACAATAAATTTTTATCAGTTCGTGGTCTGGTAAATCAAAAGAGTGGTTCATCGTGTTAATCAGAGTATAAAAAAGCACGGATTCGTCGAAAAAAAGTGTGTTGTGAATCCACCTTGTTCGATAGTCCGTGCTTGAATTAATTCTATTCTTATAAAAATGAATGCGGTTATTAAATCTTGTCTACTTCCTCCAGATTCTTTTCAATTTCTGCGTCGCTGAGTTCGTAATTCATCAGGTTGCCCGACAGATATTGGTCGTACGCACTCATATCAATCAGTCCGTGCCCCGACAGGTTAAATAAAATCACTTTTTCTTCACCTGTCTCTTTACACTTGTTGGCTTCTTGGATGGCAGCGGCAATGGCGTGGCATGATTCAGGCGCCGGAATAATGCCTTCGCTCTTGGCAAAAAGAATACCCGCATCGAACGATTCCAGTTGCTGGATATCTACTGCCTCCATCAACTTGTCTTTCAGAAGCTGAGAAACAATGACACCTGCACCGTGATAACGCAAACCGCCGGCATGAATGTTGGCAGGAGCAAAATTATGTCCCAACGTGTACATAGGCAGCAGCGGGGTATATCCTGCTTCGTCACCGTAATCGTATTCGAATTTACCTCTCGTCAGTTTCGGGCAAGAAGCAGGTTCTGCAGCGATGTACCGGGTTTGTTTTCCTTCCAAAATGGTATGACGCATGAACGGGAAACAAATGCCTCCGAAGTTAGACCCACCTCCGAAGCAGCCGATGATGATGTCGGGATATTCGCCTGCCATCTCCATTTGCTTTTCGGCTTCCAGCCCGATAACCGTCTGGTGAAGCGTAACATGGCTTAAAACCGAACCAAGAGTATATTTACAGTTGGGAGTAGTGCGTGCCAGTTCTACCGCTTCCGAGATAGCCGTACCGAGTGAACCCTGATGATTCGGATATTTAGTCAGTATATCTTTACCAGCCCGGGTAGACATGGAAGGCGAGGGAGTTACCTGTGCGCCGAACGTTTGCATGATACTGCGGCGGTAAGGCTTCTGCTCGTAACTGATTTTTACCTGATAAACAGCAGCCTCCAATCCGAATACTTTCGCTGCATAAGCAAGTGCCGCTCCCCATTGTCCGGCTCCGGTTTCGGTAGTAATGTTGGTTACGCCCTCTTGTTTGCAATAATATGCCTGAGCCAATGCCGAATTCAGTTTATGAGAACCGATGGGGCTTACACTTTCATTTTTGAAATAAATATGTGCCGGAGTGCCCAGCGCTTGTTCTAAACCGTATGCCCGTACCAATGGCGTACTCCGATAAAACTTGTACATTTCGCGCACGGCTTCGGGTATTTCTATCCACGTGTCGGTTTGGTTCAGTTCCTGATGACATAACTCTTTGGCAAAAATCGGATAAAGATCTTCCGGTTTTAGCGGTTGTTTGGTTTGAGGATTCAACGGCGGCAGCGGTTTGTTCTTCATGTCTGCCTGAATGTTATACCAATAGCGTGGTATGTCATTTTCTGATAAGAAGTATCTTTTTTGTTTCTTACTCATGGTGTGTTGTATTAAATTTCTGACAAATTTAAACAAAGGAAAGAAGATAAACAACAAATTGACTAATAAACTCGTTCTTTGTCTTCTGTTTTTCTGCTTTGTATACGGTTTGCTTTATTATTTGAATGTTTATAAATCCATCGGCTGGTAATTTTTTGCCAATCCTCCTTCGCTGGTTTCCTTGTAAAGCGAAGGCAAATCATGTCCGGTTTGCTTCATCACTTCGATTACTTTGTCGAACGAAACGCGATGATGTCCATCCGAAAAAGCCGAATAGATATTAGCATCGAGTGCGCGCGCCGCAGCGTAAGCATTGCGCTCGATGCACGGGATTTGTACCAGTCCGCACACCGGGTCACACGTCATGCCCAAGTGATGTTCTAATCCCATTTCGGCTGCATATTCAATTTGGGTAGGACTCCCGCCGAACAGTTGGCTGGCAGCAGCCGAAGCCATCGAACAAGCCACCCCCACTTCTGCCTGACAACCTGCCTCTGCTCCGGAGATGGATGCGTTATACTTAACGATATTTCCCACCAGCCCCGCTGTGGCAAGGGCACGCAGAATGCGGGCAGTGCTGAATTCACGGGTCTGTTGCAGATGGTAAAGCACGGCGGGTACTACTCCACATGCTCCGCAAGTAGGCGCAGTAACGATTTTTCCGCCCGAAGCATTTTCTTCGCTTACAGCCAGTGCGTAAGCAAATACCAGTCCGCGAGACTGCAAGCTGCCTTTATATCCCTTCGCACGTATGTAGTAGGATGAAGCCTTGCGCCGCAGGTTCAGCGGTCCGGGCAGCACACCTTCGGCATCCAATCCGCGGCGTACGGCTGCCTGCATGGTCTCCCATACTTCGGCAAGGAAATCCCATATATCTTTTCCTTCACATTGCTCTACATACTCCCAATAACTCTTGCCGGTATGTTCACACCAATAGAGAATCTGGCTCATGCGGTTCATTTCGTAAACATCCGGAGTTGATTTGGAGTCATGTCCCTCTTCTGCCAATGCGCCTCCCCCGACACTGAATACCGTCCATTCGTCGGTAACCTTTTTGTTGGCATCGAGCGACTTAAACGTCATGCCGTTCGGGTGAAAGGGAAAGAAAATATGCGGTTGCCACAGTATTTCTACCGGGGCATGTGGCTGTATAACATCCATGATGGCGACATCCGTCATGTGTCCTTTGCCGGTAGCGGCAAGACTCCCGTATAGCGTTACCTGAAAAGACGCTGCTTCGGGATGGCGTGCAAGGAATTGTTCGGCTGCTTTTCTCGGTCCCATCGTATGACTGCTTGATGGTCCTGTTCCGATACGATATAATTCTTTGATTGATTTCATGTGTGTGTTTATTAGTTCATGCAAACTTAATAAAAATCGTTGTAACAACCGTAACAAGGGAATATAAAAAACAGAAGCTGTCTCATGTTCATGTTTGAGATAGCTTCTGTTTTTTGTGATCCAGCTGGGGCTCGAACCCAGGACCCCAACATTAAAAGTGTTGTGCTCTACCTGCTGAGCTACTGAATCAATCCGTATTGCAGTCATTTCCTGATTGCGGGTGCAAAGGTATGACTTCTTTTTGAAATATCCAAATGTTTTGATGAATATTTTTTCTATCCTGTCGGATTGTGTTCCAGACCGGGGTAGGGTATAACAAATTTCTATTCGGCGGATTCTAATATCCACCAAATAGAAATTGAAATAGGTTGAATTTGTAATTAGCTTATTTAAAGTGTTTTACGCTTTCCTTCGGAGCTTGAAAAAATTCTACCGTTAGCGTTGGTCAACTCTATGGGTAGAATGGGTGAACGCAACCGCATGGGATAGACAACGCTTCCCATAGCGATTTTTGGGGGGATTTTGCCGGCAGAAAAAAGCATCACTGTTCGTTGTCGGGAGCACCGGAGTCTTCCTGCGAGGACAGGAAGTTCAGGTTTCCTTTCTTGATGAACCGCTGGTAGTAGGATAGCAGCAGGGTGGTGCAGGGGAGGGCGATAATCATACCCAACATGCCCATAAGCGAGCCCCATACCGAAAGCGAAAGCAGGATGATGGCGGGGTTGAGGCCGGTTATCTTTCCCATGATTTTCGGTACGAGGAAGCCGTCTTGGATGAGTTGGACAACGGCGAATACCAGCAACGCCATACCTAAAATCCACCAGAAGTTTTCGCCCGTGTCGGCAGCTTTCAGCAGGGCGAGCAGGATGGTGGGCACGAAGCCGATGATTTGGAGGTAGGGAACCATGTTGAGCAGTCCGATAAACAGACCTAACCCGATGGCAAGCGGGAAGTCGATTATCAGGAAACCGATACTGAACAGGATACCTACACAGAAAGCTACCATGGCTTGTCCGCGGAAGTATTGGTTCATGCTCACTTTGATGTCGGTGGTGATGCGTATGGCAGGAGTGCGGTATTTCATGGGAAGCAGGTTTATCCATCCGTTGGCTATCTGCTCGTAGTCGAGCAGGATGAAGAACAGATATAGCAACATGATGAATACCGTTATGATGGTGATGATGATGTTATAGGATGTAGACAGCAGGTTCCACATTTGAGGAACTAATTTGCGGAACAGGTTGACAAGATTATCCATGTTCAGCGTTTCTTTCAGCCACGCATAATCAATGTTTTCATGCAGGAATTGGGTTATCGTATGGGGAATGGACGAACCTGCACCGCCCTCCGTGAAGTAAATGTCGAGCAGGTGTTTCAGCTTTACGCATTCTTCTATCATCGGCGGAACCAGCAGATAAAAAGCGCCTGTTACTACCACCAGCAGACTTATCATAACGGCGAAAATAGCTATGACGCGGCTGCGTATGTGCAACTTTTCTTGGTAGAAAATAACGATAGGATAGATGAGGTAGGCAATGACCCACGCTATGAAGAAAGGTAACAATACGCCGCTGAGTCTGTTTAACAGCCACAGGATGGCGATGACAACGGCTCCGCTCAGCGTTCCGCGAACAAAACTGTCGAATGTGATTTTCTTTTGAATGAACATTGTGTCTTTAATTTGTTTTAACAACTCTCGCAAATATACGATTTGTATGGGTAAATCACAGCGTTTGGGTAATCTTTTTATACGTAAATCCCTGTGTTTGTAATGCGGTGGCGATTATAAACACAGGGATTTGCAGTGAGGCTTATGCGTGCAGGCATCAACGTTTGTTTTCGTGTTTCTTTTTCAGTGTCCAAATCCACAGGCTGAAAAACAGGTTTGCGATGCTCAGCACGAAGATGATTCCGAACACGATGTGTACGTTCGGGTTTGGGCAGAAACAGATAGCGGCAACACATGCCAGCATAGTGAGCAGGGTAAGGGCGTAGTTCCACGGCGAATCATAGTGGTTGATTCTGAAAAGCGTATCAAGCCTTTTGTATTCTTTGTTTTCCATACGCTATGTGTTTAAAAGGTTCTGTTTCTTGTTAACGGACTTACACGGAGGGCTGCTTGTAGAGTGTTTTTCATTGCTTGCCCGTCGCGTGTAAGTCCGAGTTTGGTTCATGTCCCTGTCACAGGGGATGCCTTTAAGAGAGATTTATTTATATGATGCTTATTGGCTTATCCATACCATGTTGATAAGGGCATATAGACCAGAGCCGGTTGGGGTTCCGCCGCTCGTAATACTGTAATAGTAACCTTCAACGATAGCGCCACTCCAAGTGCCGTTATCAGCAAATCGTAAGATGGTTTGGCTACCGTCTTCGCTGAAACTGATGGGAGCTGCATATTCTACATCTGTACTCCATGTTAATTGTCCGTGGGTATTGTCGTATGCACAAAGTACGATATTTTCTGCCGGATTATCAGGATACGGGCCTAATACCTGACCGAAGTTTACAACAACATCCGTACCTCTTACGGTAATATAGTAAGGAGCATCGTAAGCCGATCCGGTAGGCGTTACTTTGTAACGGTTGGCAGTTTCGGTTGCTTCTATCAAGCAAGTGCCATACGCTGTAGCCCCGCCGTTGATATAGCAATTCCACGTTCCGGTAATGTCTCTATTCATTTGTGTAATGGTATAGTTCATGGTGTGTATCCCTGTTACTAACTTGACATTACATGAGCGGTATTTCATGTTTTCAGGTAATTGTTCTGCACGTATGGTCAGTGTACCATTTTCTAATGTATAAGTAACCCATGATTCATCAAAACCAGTGAGTTCGATATCCCAGTTCGAAATTAGTCGGTAAGAAACTTCTCCGCCTTCAATATCAAACGTAATATTGCTTTGTGTCATGGTGGTGTCTAAAATATCGCCTTCCTGATAAATAGGTATTTGGGTTTCGTCTGCACCGTTGGTAAGTGTTACTACGGTTGAACGGCTTTCCATTCGCGGATTGACGCTGACCGTGACATTTACAGTGTTTCCGTTTACTGCCACCGTACACCACTCGGCACCCGAAGTAGCCGTAACCGGCAGAGCCGAATCAAATTCAATAGTACCTGTACCTCCGTTGACGTCGAAGTTAAGGTCGGAGCTTACTACTTGCAGTGTTTGTTCCGTAACATCATCGTTATCGTCCGAGCATCCGATAAATGCCACGCACATTGTCAATAGCATTAATAGCGAATATAGCTTTTTCATAATTGTTCGATTTATAGTTTATAGTTTTATTTTTTGTGGAACTCGATGTTGATGTATCGAGTATCTCCGCCAAAGCCTCTGTATTCACCATCAGGCCCCCATAAAATGACAGCACGTCCGGTGTAAGAACCCCATGTACCGTTGTCTTCGAAGGCATAATAATTTTCTTGTGTTTCTTCATTGGTTTTAGTATTGCCTAATAAGCCTACTCCGGTAGCCCATGTTAAATTACCATCACCTTGTACTTCCCAAATGGCTACGTAGTATTCGGTAGCGTTTATGGTCAGGATTTCGAAACAATCATTGGCTTCATTGTAATACAGTGGTAGCGGGAAAGTCAATCCCTCCACATTATAGCTTCTGTTGATAAAGTTGCCTTCGCTTACCGTGATTTCTACTTCCTTATCTTGGCTACCGTTGTTGTACTTCATGGTATATGTGCCACAGAATTCCAAGTAACGGTCATAGATAGGAGATGTGACAGGAGTCAAGGCTTGTCCGCCTACTGTAAATGTATTTTGTTCAGTAGACCATTCCAATGCATTGATTTCCGTATCGTTTACGCTTATGGGCTCATACAGCCGTACTCCCTTGTCGGTATATACACATGCTATCGACTGACTTTCTTCCTCTCCAATCTGTATGCTTACATGGCGGTCAACGGGAGCAGTAGCAATAATTTGTACCCCGTTTACAGTTCCTTCATAAGTACCGATTTCGGATGGTCTGTTTGCAATGGCTTCGGTCATTTGCGCAACTTTAGTCAGATAAGATTCACTGGATTCTTCCAGCTTGTACATGTGCATGGTGTTTTTGGTTTTCTTACCTTGCAGTACGATTTCATTATCCGTATGGCTCATGATGGAAAACTCATAGTCGCCTTCATAGCCTTTACCCAAACCCGCTCCGGCGGAATTGTCGGGGTCGGCAAAGTAGTGTAAGATGTCATTGTAGGTATCGAAGTTCAGCGTCGGTCCTACATCCGATTTTATTGAATAAAGACTACTTACCGTTTGGGTAGGATCGCCTGTAATTTCAGAAGCAGCCGTAACCTGCTGGTCATCGAACTTCACGGTCATGCAATATCCTCCATAGTTTTGATTACTTTGTGGGTAGTAATCCAATACCCAGCCGTTTTCCGCGCTTAAAAGCAATTCCTTGCAGGTTTGTAATTCTTCATCCAATCGTTCTTCTGCCGACTTGTCGAACAGGTCGTCTACTTCGTTGTTACATGCTTGCAATAGCAGTGCGGCGAAGCATGTCATATAAAATAGGATACGTTTCATAGTTCTTTCATTTTAAAGTAATAGGTCTGTACTGTTGTGTATTTACGGAAGTTCGGTTAAATCCATTTCTTGAACTTCAACGCTTCTGCGGTCAATGGTTTCGCGTAACTTATCCATATCAACTCCGAAGTTTTTCGACATGTAGTTTTTCATGATGTCTATCTTTTCTTGGATAATAGCCCATCCTTCATCGCCGGCTTGAGTTCTACATGTTTCCCATTGTGCATCCGTCCATGTCAGGTAAGTAGCCGTTACTTCGGCTATGTCTTCACCCGGTTCACTGGCGGCGTATGCCGTTACGCATCCGAAAGGTCTTACTTCTGCATCGGTACGGTTATTCCATCCGGAGGGAGAGTAATGCCCTTCACTTAACGTATTATACTCCGTAGGATAATCAATCGTTTGATGGAGGATATGGGCAAACTCGTGATGCATTGTTTTAAAATAATATTCATTCATGGCAGGAACATCATTCGGATTCAGTGAGTTTCCACCTACCAACGTAACTTTCAATCCACCTTCGGCATATCCCAATGTTATCGTTCCATTTGAGTTCCATTGCCAAGACCCCAAAACATGAATCACTTTCGGTGCATACTGGCGGGTGAATTGCACGCCAGCTACTTCATCGTATGCTTCAAACCACAGGTATTTTACTACACGTGCCATTTTTACTGCCAATTCATATTTGATAGGCACCAAGTTATTGCTCAGACTCGATTCGATATCCTCCATACGGTACTTAAAGTCCACGTTGTAGGGATAGAGATAATTCTCGTCCAGCCAATAGTCCAATTCATTTTTTTCGCTTGTAACCTCGTCATCGAAGATACTTTTGCTGTTTAAGTCATCCTCTTGGCATGACGTGAAAGCAGCTCCGCAGAAAAGGATAGCCAATAATAATATATTCTTTTTCATAGCTCTATTTCATTTTTTAGATTCGTTTTATCTGGGGTTCGGTGTCATATTTCCGGGAGCGCTCAATACTTCTTCCGGTATTTGGATTGCTTTGCGGAGGTCATTGGCCTCGAGTGCAATGGGTTCACCGTTATGAATGTTATGAGTAACCGTTAAACCATAGCGTTTAATATCTGGCCAGCGGTGTCCTTCGTGTATGGTTTCCACGCGGCGGGCATGGAGGACGGCGTAAAGCATACAAGTCTGGTCATGGTCGTAGGTTACTCCCGTATTCAGCGGAGTACGGTTTGCCGGGTCGCAACGGTGTGTTTCATCATTATTGCCGGAGGGTTCATCGTAGAACTCGATAATTTCGGCTGCCGTATGCGCCTCAATGCCTTTCTTTTGATACCAATAAGAGAGATCGGTGGCAGCAGCGTCGTATTCTTTTTTCAATATATGCGCTTCTGCACGGCATAACAATGTTTCATCGGTAGTGAATATCGGTAATACGATATGTATGTATCCGGTTTGTGCTACGGGATTAGTTATTTCAAAAAACTCAATAATCTTAGGTACAAAATAAGTTACATAATTTGTTTGGAATACCACTCTGTATACCGGAAGTTGCACGTTTCCCGGAAAGAGAGACCACACTAACGATGCATTCATAAGATCTCTTGTGATGGCATATCTTTGGTTGTAAAGGCGAGGATATGTTGAATAATTTGTTGTCAGTAAGAGATTAGCCGGTTCGTCTTGGCTTACATAACCACGTCCCCATTCTTCTTGGTTCGTAAATTTGTCATATCCATTTAAATCACGCAATACCGAAGTAGGATCTTCACCGATTGCTTGCGTTGCATAATTGATAACCTTATCATAGTCTTTGCCATAGAACAAGTTGAAGCGTGCAGCGAAAGCGTAAGCAGCTTTTTCATTGAAGTGATAGGCCGGTACATCAAAATTGATACCTTCTATCAGTGGCAGGGCGGCTTCGATATCGGCATCTATTTTTTCGTATACTTCCTGCAATGTTCCACGGTCGTAGGTTATTCCTACTGTAGTTTCCGGAGCAGTGATGTAAGGGATGCCTAAGTTTTCAGAAGCGGTAGCTTCATTGTACGCCATACAGAATACGTTAGCCAACGCAAAATGTCCGTAAGCTCTACACAGCAAGGCTTCACCCTTGTAAGGCATACATTCTTCGGGATTTCCCATTTCTTCGATGGCTACTAACGCCTGATTAGCAGCAGCGATGGCAGCGTATGTCTGTCGCCAGATGCCGCTGGGCGAATCTTGGTCGGTTTCAATGATGTCTTCCCAATGATAAGCCTCACTTACTATATTGTATGAATAATTATAACCGTCTCCATTGTCGTCATAGTTGTCTGACATGTATTCAAACAACGGCATGGATGTGTAATTGGGATAGGCAGACACCAAGATGTCGCGCACCTTTTCGGGTGTATCTATTTCAGTACGTTTGTCGGGCATGGTGTCAAGAAAATCGTTACACGATGCCAAGCCGCAAATAGCTGTTGCTGCGGCACAAATATATAGTAGATTCTTTTTTGTTTTCATGGTTCAACTGTTTTGGTTAGAAACTTGCTCTGATGGTGAATGTAAACTGCTTGGGTACCGGTGAAGCCACACCGCCGGCATTGGCAAATTCCGGATCTTGTCCGTTCAGCTTATCGTCTGAATAGATAAGGAACAGGTTGGTTGCCTGTACTTTCAGTGAAAGCGATTTCAACATTTTCTGGTTGCCTAACAGTGATTTCGGGAATTCGTAACCCAATGAGATTTCTTTCATGCGTACGAATCCGCCATCGGCTATGCGTGCGTCTGAGTAGTTATAAGCATTGTAACCGTAATTCAGATTGGCGTACTTGTTATTGTCACGCACATTGGCGATAACCGGAATGTCGGTAATGTTTTCATCGCCCGGAATCATCCAGCGGTTCTTAAAGTCTTTCGGCGTGGCGTCCAAGTCGTTGTAAGAGCTTGCAAACTGCGGGTCAAGACGTACCTTGTTACCTGCCGAGTAAGTGATGAACACATTCAAGCGGAAATTCTTATACGTAAAGATGTTTCCGATACTACCGGTAATGGGCGGGTCAATCGGACCTTCGTGTTTCAGGAAGTCGATGTCGCTCAACTGCTGGAAGTTAATATCTCCATAAGATGTTTTGTCGACGATTTTGTCTCCCCACTTAAACATCGGGTAACCGTCTTTGTCCAGTCCGGCAAACGGGATAGAGAAAATGCTTCCCCATTCGTAACCCTCGCGCTGTCCTACACCTGTTACAAGGTCGAACACGTTGGTTTGTGTCTTCAGGTCGGTAATCTTCGTTTTGCTGTAACCGAAAATAATGTCGGTAGTCCATGTAAAGTCTTTCGTCTGGATATTGCGTGTAGAGAGCGAAGCCTCAAAACCGTGCGATTTCATGGCTGCAAGGTTGGCATAACGGCGAATACCGCCACCGCCTACACCTTGTGTAAGTACTGAACCGATAAGGTCGAAGTTATTACGCTTGTAGTACGCCAGCTCCATGTTGATACGGTTGTTCAGGAAACCGAAGTCGGCGCCGATGTTCCACTCATGTTTCTTTTCATACGTCAGGTCTTCGTTCTGCACCTCCACGATTTGCAGACCTGTTTCCGTTGCGTCGGCATTCGGACGCCACGGCGTATAGCTGTTGATGTTTACAAACGAGTTGGTAACCCATGCCGGACCTGCATCCGCCGTCAAACTGTACGATGTTTTCAGCGTAAAGTGAGAAAGCGCAGGCTGCAAGGCTTCGAAGAACGGTTCTTCGTGCATGTTCCACGCACCACCCACGTTCCATGTAGGAAGCCAGCGAGCCGAACGAGCCTTACCCAAACGGTTAGAGCCTTCGTAACGGAACGTACCGGTGACGCTGTAACGCCCTTTATACGAGTAAGTACCTGTGGCGAAGTAAGCCAGTGTTCTTTCTTTCGTATTGTTCAGCGAGAAATAATCGGTATTGTCTTCCTGCATCTTCTTGAACGCATAGTAGCTGAAGAACGGAATTTCACCTTTATCGTATATCATACCCCAACCGTCGAAACTGTTGTTCGTACGGTCTTGCGAGTTGGCCTCCATACCGCCGTACAGGTTAATGATGTGGTCGCTGTTGATAACTGTGTTATACGAAGCCGAGGCGCGGAAGTCCCAGCTGAACATCCGATAGTTAGTAACATTATAGAAACCTCCTTCAGGCAGTACGCTGAATGCCAAAGAGTTTAATACGTCGGGGTCGGTATACAGCCATGAGTTGGCATCGCGCATGGTAGCATCGTCCATCGCGCGGTATGCCATCGCTTGGTTAGACGATTCCATAATCTTATGTTCCTGTTCGGTAGAAGAATACTTGGCAGCACCCAGTACACTAATTTCCAATCCGCGTACGGGTTTCCATTTCAATTCGCCCTGAAATTTCAAATCGACTACGTTCATGTCGATATAGTTAGAGTTCAACTCGTTAAAGATGTTGAAGTCAGCGTAGTTACGTGTATAATATTCATCCGGGTCAAGTGTTCTCGAAGTATTCAAAGCGTATGAATAGGGGTTGATATCGAATCCGCGCGATACTTCACCTGTTACGGCGTCGCGGCTCTGTCCGATAGTACCCGGCGCGCGCTGTTTACGGTATGAACCGTTACCGATAACCGTCAGCGAGAGGTCTTTGCTCAGGTTAAACGTACTGTTCAGGTTGGCGGTATAACGCTGTACCTTTGTTCCTTTCATCCATCCCGGGTCGGTCATGGCACTCAGTGATATATAAGTGGTCGCTTTTTCTGTTCCGGTAGAGATACTTACAGAGTGGTTCATCATCAGTGCATTGCTGAACAGCAAATCAAACCAGTCGGTATTGCGGTATTCCGCCTGACGCAAATAATCGTAGCGTGCTTGCGGCGTATTCATCAGTCCGAACTGTCCCGTCGTAGGGTCGTAGGTATTGATAAGGTGATACATCTTACCGTAAACACCGCTGTTGCTTGCACGGTACGTGCTTGACAAGTTCAGCCATCCTTTGCTCTGCAATTCCTTGTAGATACCCATCTGGTCTTGCGAGTTCATGATGTTGAACGTGTTATATGAAGGTTTCAGGCGTGTGGTAAATTCGCCGGTATAACTGATTCGGTTGGTTCCCGCCTTACCTTTTTTAGTGTTGACTACGATGACACCTGCCATTGCGCGCGCACCGTATATAGAAGTAGCCGAACCGTCTTTCAATATCTGGAAACTCTCAATGTCGTCTGAGTTCAATCCCGCGATAGCCGAACTGATCAGGGTAGTGGCATCACCCGAAGAAAGGTTGTTGGCATCCACCTCTATCACGTCGTCCATGATGACACCGTCTACCACCCACAACGGAGAAGAGTTGCCGTAGATAGATGTCGCACCGCGCACACGGATTTTAGGAGCTGTACCGAAGGTTCCACTGACGTTTTGCACCGATACACCTGCTGCACGTCCTTCGAGGCTTCGGCTGATATCCGCCATACCATCCAGCTTGGTGTCGGCAGCATTCAGCTGGTCGGCAGCACCGGTAAACAAACGCTTGTCTACCTTGTTCATACCCGTAACCACTACTTCGCCCAGCATTTCCGAATCCGGGTTAAGCGTAACTTTCAGCAAACTGCCGGTTATTTTTACGGTTTCGGTAGTGAAACCGATATACGAAATTTGAAGTTCTTTGGCTGAAGCCGGTAAGTCTTTTAGCGTAAACTTTCCGTCAAGGTCGGTTGTGGTGCCGGTTGTAGTGCCTACCACCAATACGGAAGCGCCGATAACGGGTTGATTGTCTTCTCCCGAAAGAACGACTCCACTCACTTCGCGTTTTTGAGCCATTGCTGTTCCTATTCCTACTAAGATACAGGCAAGCAGCATTAGAAGTTTTTGTTTCATAAGAGATTTAGATTAGATTTACAAAAGTTTCATTTTTCATGTATTATTCTTTCTTTGTTAACATTTTGTTATTTTTGCAAATGTATATAATAAAATTTGAAAAAACAATATTTTTAATATGTGATTATAAGTGAAAAAATAAAAAATAATACTTGGCTGCGTTTTTTCTTTAAGAGAAGATATTTTTTTATGCTGATAAACATACCGACGCTATGGGTAGAAATTCAGAGCCGTCTTAGGGCCTGTTGAGATTTCTCGATAAGCAATTATGATTGGCTTCACTTGAAGCAAGTGAATGCTTGAATTTGTAATCAGCTTGTTTTTAGGGTTTTAGCTTTTAGGTGAAAGCGTAAAAAATTCTACCGTTAGAATTGGTCGACACTATGGGTAGAAATGGTCAACGCTACCGCATGAGTTGGGTAACACTAACGGTAGCGTTTTTTGGGGGGATATACAGGTAGAGAAATAGAGAACGGAAAGCGCCGATTTACCACTCACGGGCTGCATCGATACGCAGGAATACGAATAGTAGAATAGTGAATCCCCACAACGATGAACCGCCGTAGCTGAAAAACGGAAGCGGGATACCGATAACCGGGGTAAGTCCCAGCACCATGCCGATGTTAATGAACAGATGGAAAAAGAAAATACTTACCACGCAGTAGCCATATACTCTGCCAAACCGTGTGGTTTGCCGTTCTGCCAGCGCGAGCAGCCTCAGTATCAATGCCATGAACAGTAACAGCACGCCTGCCGAACCGAAAAACCCCTGTTCTTCACCTACCGTACAGAAAATAAAGTCGGTATCTTGTTCGGGCACGTACTTCAGTTTGGTTTGCGTACCGTTTAAAAAACCTTTTCCGAACAAGCCTCCCGAGCCGATGGCTATTTTGCTTTGGTTTACGTTATATCCGGCTCCGGCAGGGTCGTCTTTCATGCCTAACAATACTTCGATACGGATTTTCTGATGAGGCTCAAGCACGTGGTTGAATACATAGTCGGTCGAGAAGAAAAAAACAGCCGAGCCGAATACGAAAGCCGAGATGAAAAGGTAGTTTTTCAGCCGTTCACGCAGGAACAAAATGATCAGGTAAGCGATTAATGCGGCATAGATGCTGATCAACAAAAAAGTAACATTGAAAGGAATGACATAGCAGGAGAACAAGACGCTGAGCAATACCGTTCCCCCCACCTATCGAGAATATATACAGGGCGGGACGTTTCCCCGACTCGCGGCAATATAATTGAACCAACAGGCGGTGAGCAAAACGATGAGCAGCGAAACACAAAATTCTCCCCACGAGGTGAGCTCATCGGGCAACATGTCTTCACCAAAGCGGATGCCTACGATGAAGAATACCACTGCGCAGATACCGGAAAACAATACCGTACCCGTCATGCCCTCGCGGTAAAGCACCAGAAAAAACGAAAGGTAAACCAACGCCGAGCCGGTTTCGCGCTGCATGACGATGAGCGCCATCGGCAGTAAAATGATACCGAGCGTGATAAGCATGTCGCGCATACGCTGCATGGAGTAGGTGTATTCTCCCATAAATTTCCCCAAAGCCAGTGCCGTGGCGAACTTGGCAAACTCGGCAGGCTGTATGCTTACCGGCCCTAACACAATCCATGAACGGGAGCCTTTGATTTCGTGCGGGTTAAAAATTGTAGCCAAAAGCAGGAACATCATAATCCCGTAAATGGGGTAGGCATACGTGTCGTACAGGCGGGAGTCGAGCATCAGTAATACGAATCCCAATCCCAACGAACAGCCTATCCACATAATCTGTTTTCCGGCACGGGTAGAGATGTCGAAAAAGTTCGGTTCGCCGTAATCGTAACTTGCGCCACACACACTGAGCCACCCCAGCATTATCAGTACCAGATAAATGCCGATAGTCCACCAGTCGAGGGTTTTCCACCATTTGTTACCTTTCATGTATACCATAGTCTATCCTTCTGTTTTGTATATCGGTGGCAAGCACTTCGTCTTCGGGCGAGAGTTTGCCTTTCAGGTATTGTTCTATCATTAGTCGTCCGATGGGAACCCCGTAAGTAGCTCCCCATCCTCCGTTTTCCACATAAACGGCTATTGCTATTTTAGGGTTGTTCATCGGAGCGAAACCCAGAAACGCAGAGTGGTCTTTTCCCCGGTTTTGTGCTGTTCCGGTTTTTCCGCACACCTCAATGTCGGGCAAGTTGGCAACCCGGCATGTTCCACCTGTTACGGCAGCACGCATACCTTCCACCACCTCGTTGTAGTGTGTCGCATCCACTTTGGTATAATGTCGTTTCGTGTATGTTTCGTCCAGCGATTCTCCTTCGATGCCTTTTACTACATGCGGCGTGATGTAATATCCCCGGTTGGCAATCGTTGCACCGAGATTTGCTATCTGAAGCGGTGTTGCGGTAACCTCTCCCTGTCCGATGGCGATACTGATGATGGTCAGTCCGTTCCATGACCCCCGATACGCCTTGTCATAATACTGTGCGTTGGGAATCATTCCTCGTTTCTCTCCCGGCAGGTCGATGCCCAACGTATATCCGAAGCCCATCGAAACCATGTAGTCTCGCCACGTATTCATCGCCTTCTGTACGCTGCCGTATTTCTGCCGTGCGCCAATCATGTGATACAGTCCCCAACAGAAATATCCGTTGCAAGAGGTGGCGATGGCAGGGATTAACGACAAGGGCGACGGGTGGCTGTGACATCCCACATGCAGTCCTCTGAAACTGAATCCCCCCACACACGGGAACGGCGTAGAGGGCACGATGATACCTTCTTGCAAGAACGTCAGTGCCTGCGTGGTTTTAAATGTAGAACCGGGCGGGTATGTTCCCATGATGGCACGGTTCAGCAATGGTTTCCACGGGTCGGCAGCCATTTTCAAATGATTTTTCCCTCGGTTTCGTCCAATCATCAAATGCGGGTCGTAAGTAGGCGAAGAAACCAAGCAAAGCACTTCGCCCGTTGAAGGTTCAATGGCAACGATACTTCCAATTTTCCCTTCCAGCAGGCGTTCGCCCAACATCTGAAGATCGATATCCAAACTGAGTGTCAGGTTCTTTCCGGCAACGGGAGCCTTGTCGAACTTACCGTCCATATAGTTCCCCTGAATGCGCCCGCGTACATCGCGTAACAAGATTTCTACTCCTTTTTCTCCGCGTAGCTGCTTTTCATAAAAACGTTCTACTCCCAGTTTTCCGATAAAGTCGCCGGGAATATAATAGTCATCTTCTTCCATTTCCTTTTTAGAAACCTCGCCAATATCGCCGAGAATATGTGCTCCGGCATGGTAGCCGTACTGCCGTATTGTTCTGCGCTGGATATAAAAGCCGGGGAATTTAAAAAGTTTTTCCTGAAAAACGCCACAGTCTTCGGCAGATAGCTGGGTGAGAAATACCTGATTCGTATACGGCGAGTAACCCGGATTCTGCCTGCGGTCTTTGATATCCTTAAAGCGTTCACGTAAAAATTCAGGCGTAATGTTCAGCGTCTCACAGAGGTCGAGCGTGTCAAGCTCGGTTATTTCTTTCATGATGACCGTAATGTCGTATGCAGCTTGATTGAATACCAGTAATTTGTCATTTCGGTCGTAAATGTTTCCCCGGCTGGGATATTGAATCTTTTTCAGCAGGGCGTTACTGTCGGCATTCTTTTTATAGTCATCGCTCATAATCTGCAAGGCAAGCAGCCTGATGATGAAAATAAATACGATGGCGATAACAGCTCCACCGATAACGTATTTTCTTTTTTCGAGATTGTAATTGCGCTCCACTATTTTTTCCTCCTGATTGTATCAACACACATGATGCAGAATAATGTCATTGCCGTATCGGTGACGATGGATAGCAGTAAAGGTTTGAGATGGATGAACGAAAAAGCATCCAGAATGTTTACGGTTGTTACATGGATAAATACACCTGTGAAGGTATATCGTAGAAAAGAGTGGACACCCATTGCGGAGATTCCCGGTTCGAAAATGTCGGACATGCCGCGTAAGAGCTGATTGCGTAATAAAAGAGGGCGGCAGAACGCGAGCAAGACCGAGGCGGCTGCATTGATGCCGGGCGTATTGCTGAAGATGTCAACACACAATCCGATGGCGAAAGCCCATAACATCAGACTTTTTCGCCCTATATCTGAATTAAATTTCAGGATGAAATAAATATAGAATAAGGGGGTAGCATATTGATTGATATGCACATAGTTGAGCACCAGCACCTGAAGAAGTACCAGCAAGATAAACCAACGAATACGCTGAAAGTTCTGCATAAGCTAAAGTCCTGCACTTTTTTCTAAAGACGTTTGTTCTTCTTTTCCAACCAACGCAACCACCAACACATCGCGTAACCGTGCGAAATCGGTAAACAACTTTACCCGCAGCAGATAAGATAGTCCGTCGTGACTGTCTACCATGTCGTCTACCGTACCTACCGGGATACCTTCCGGAAATACGGAACTATGTCCGCTTGTTACAATCGTGTCGCCTAACATAAATTCGGAATGGCGGGGCATGTCTTTTACATAAGCATATTGTGACGAACCGCCTTCCCATTTTAGAAATCCGAAATATTCAGTCCGTTTGATTTTACAACTGATACTGCTTTTTGAGTTTAAAACCGGAAGTATGATGGAATGATGGGCTCCTGTCAGGTACACGATGCCTACCACTCCGTTTCCGCTTACCACTCCCATCTCCGGACGGATGCCGTCTGCCTCTCCTTTGTTGATGGTAATGTAATTATTTAGGTGAGTCACACTGTTGTTTACTACCCGGGCAGGATATGCGCGATATTCTGTATGCGATTGGCTCAATAACCGGTCGGTTACGGTTGAGTCTTGAGTATACTTTTCCATTTCCTGCCGTAGTGCGGTTATTTCCATTTCCAGTTCTACGTTGCGAGCCGTTAATTGTCGGTTCATTTCGTCCAGCCCCACATACCGGGTTATGTGGCTCGATGCGTCGTATATCTTTCCCGCTACATAGTTAGCCGAAGTGAAAAACACGTTTCCTTGATAGTTGTTAAAACGGAACAACAATATAAAACAAATCACTTCCAGCAAGACGAATAGCAGGAAGTAATTGTATTTTAAAAGGAAATCGAGTAAATTTCTCATTCAGCCAACTCTTTTTTAGCATGTACCATCTCTTGGCTTTACTCATAAGTCAGAGCAAGCCCCGAAAACAGAAGAGGAATCTGTTTGTTCTCGTTAAGATTCCACCTCTTTATTATCGCATAAGGAAAGTAAAATGGTCTACGTTTTTCAGCGCAATACCAGTACCTTTTGCCACGCTGAGCAACGGGTCTTCCGCAATATGGAAAGGTATGTTTATCTTATCCGTCAAGCGTTTGTCGAGTCCGCGTAACAAAGCTCCACCTCCCGCCAGATAGATACCGTTGTTTACGATATCGGCATACAGTTCGGGTGGTGTATTTTCCAGTGCGCTCAGAATAGCCATTTCTATTTTTGCGATACTTTTTTCCATGCAGTGTGCTATTTCCTGATAGCATACCGGGACTTCCATCGGCAATGCCGTAATTCGGTTCGGACCGTGGACGATATAATCTTCAGGAGCTTCATCACCCAAGTCGGTCAGCGCCGCTCCCACATGAATCTTGATACGTTCCGCCATACGCTCACTGATTTTCACGTTGTGCTGACGGCTCATGTATTCTTGGATATCTGCCGTCAAGTCATCGCCGGCCACACGGATCGAGTTGTTGCAAACGATACCTCCCAATGAAATTACGGCGATTTCGGTAGAACCGCCACCTATATCCACTACCATGTTTCCTTCGGGAGCTTCTACGTCAAGGCCGATTCCGATAGCGGCAGCCATCGGCTCGAATATCAGATATACGTCGCGTCCGCCTGCATGTTCGGCACTGTCGCGCACGGCACGCAGTTCTACTTCCGTAGAGCCGGAAGGTACGCCGATTACCATACGCAGTGACGGGGTAAACAGGCGGCGCCCTTTACCCACTTTTTTTATCAAGCCGCGCATCATCTGTTCGCAGGCGTTGAAGTCGGCAATCACACCGTCGCGTAACGGACGTACGGTACGTATATTCGGATTTTCTTTTTCATACATCAACTTGGCACGTTCGCCCACGGCTATCATTTTTTCGGTACGACGGTCGAGCGCTACAACTGAAGGTTCGTCTACGACAATTTTGTCGTCGCAAAGAATAATGGTGTTGGCAGTACCAAGATCCATTGCTATTGATTGAGTAAAAGAAAATATACCCATTCTTGCTAAATTGAAATTTAAAAATGAAAATTAACGGGCGAAATAGAACCGCAGGAAACCGGAACAACGGACGTTGCTGAACGGCATTGTCCGGTTCCCGTTTTCCATTTCTTTATTTTTTAAAGTAGTCTCGAATCGCTGAATCGTAGTGAGAAGATACTGTAAAGGCTTCTCCGGCAAACCAACGGCGTTGGTCGCGCGTGGTTACAGCGCCTTGTTTGTTCAGAATATCCAACAAGGGCTGATACTGATGCTTGCTGGCTACAATCACTACATCGTTAAAGTTTTTCGCTCCGGCACGGATTAACGAAATACCGCCTATGTCGATTTTTTCGATGATGTCTTGTTCGCTTGCTCCGCTTGCAACGGTGTCTTCAAACGGATACAGGTCGACAATCACCAAGTCGATTTCAGGGATTTCGTACTGAGCTACCTGCTTTTGGTCGTCTTCAAGCTCCCGGCGGCACAAGATACCTCCGAATATTTTAGGATGAAGTGTCTTTACGCGACCGCCCAAAATAGAGGGATAAGTGGTTATATCTTCTACTGCCTGACAAGGATAGCCTAATGATTCGATAAACTGGCGTGTTCCGCCTGTTGAAAGAAACTGTACGCCTTCTTCATGAAGTTTTGCCAAGATTGCGTCTAATCCGTCTTTATGATAAACCGATACCAAAGCGGTTTTTATTTTCTTTGATTCTGACATTGCTGTATGTTTTAAGTGATTCGGCTACAAAAGTAGTAATTTTAAACCGATAAAGTGTTATTACAATGGGTAAAAATATTATTTTTTCTCGTAAGAGATGAAAATGTGAGACCTGAAAAATTCTACCCATAGCGCAGGCCGGTCTTCCGAATAGAACAAGGCAACTTATCCGCATGGGAACAGTAACGCTACCCGTTGCGTTTTTGAGGGCAAATCGGGCGTCGGATTTTCTTCATGATTTCGGCTTGAAACGGGAAAACAGACCGGAAACAAACTCAAAAAGGGCGGATAAAAAGACTTAATCGGAAAATTTAAACAGCTCTTAATCTATGAAAAGAAAAAAACGCATAACTTTGTAAATCGAAAAATCTTAGCGAAACAAGTTTATGGAAACTATTTATTTGGGAATCGTAATTTTCCTGTTTATGCTGGCAGTCTTCGACTTGCTGGTAGGCGTCAGTAACGATGCTGTTAATTTTATGAATTCGGCAGTCGGAGCCAAAGTTGCTACGTTTAGAACCATTACCATTGTGGCGGCAATCGGGGTTTTTGTAGGAGCTATCCTGAGCAACGGAATGATGGACATTGCCCGACACGGTATTTTCCAGCCATCCAATTTTAGTTTTTATGACATTATGTGTATTTTGCTGGCGGTCATGGTTACTGATGTGGTGTTGCTGGATGTTTTTAACACGTTAGGTCTTCCTACCTCGACTACGGTATCAATGGTGTTTGAACTTTTAGGAGGTACGTTTATCCTTGCTATGTTGAAAATTCTTGGAGACCACACAGGCATGTTTAGCTTAGGCGATATGATGAATACCGAAAAAGCGTTTTCGGTGATAATGGGTATCTTCCTTTCTGTTGCAGTCGCCTTCATAGCCGGTACGGTCGTCCAATACATCTCCCGCCTTATCTTCAGCTTCAACTATAAAAAACATCTCTCTTGGACCATCGGAATCTTCGGTGGTATAGCAGTTACAGCTCTTTTGTATTTTATTCTTATTCAGGGGTTAAAAAGCGCTCCTTTTATGACGGAGGAGTTAATCGGATGGATTGACGTACACACTCCTATGCTGGTGGCGGGATGTTTTGTTTTCTTTACCCTTCTGATGCAAGTGTTACACTGGTGCAAGGTGAATGTCTTTAAAGTCATCGTGTTGCTGGGTACATTCTCTTTGGCATTGGCTTTCGCCGGTAATGACTTGGTAAACTTTATCGGAGTTCCGCTGGCAGGTTTTTCTTCTTATACGGATTATGTGGCGAATGCCAACGGAGCGGGCATCCACGATTACATGATGACATCGCTGATGTCGTCGGCTAAAACTCCCACTATCTTTTTATTCGCTTCGGGTATCGTAATGGTATATGCGCTTGCCACTTCGAAAAAAGCGAAGAATGTGATTAAAACCTCGGTCGACCTTGCCCGGCAGGAAGAGGGTGATGAAATGTTTGGCTCATCTGCACTTGCGCGCACCATTGTACGTCGTGCCACTAATCTGAACGATTTCCTGAAACGGGTGATTCCGGAAGGTATGCGCCGCTGGATTGACAGCCGTTTTAATAAAGATGAAATCATTATGGAAAACGGAGCTGCTTTCGACTTGGTTCGCGCTTCGGTCAATTTGGTTCTTTCCGGTTTGCTTATCATCATCGGAACAACGATGAAGCTGCCTCTTTCTACTACTTACGTAACATTTATCGTAGCGATGGGTAGTTCGCTTGCCGACCGTGCTTGGAGCCGCGAAAGCGCTGTTTATCGTATAACAGGTGTCCTTTCCGTTATCGGCGGATGGTTTATTACGGCATTTGTGGCATTTACTGTTTGTGCTGTCGTAACTTTCATCATGTTCTATACCAGTTTTGTAGGCATGTTTATTTTTATCGCCGTGGCTGTATTCTTGCTGGTTCGCAGCAATATCAAATACGGCAAGAAGGAGAAAGCAGAAAGCCGCGACGTTATATTCAAGCAAATGATGACAAGCAAAGACAAGTCGGAAATTCTTTCTTTGCTCCGCCAGCATGTAAAAGCTACGTTTGTTGATTATTTGGTTTTCAGCGAAAAAACATACGTGCAGGTTACCGACGGGTTTATCAATGAAAACCTGAAAGACTTGCGTAAGGCGATGAGTGCGACAGACGACCAAAAGAAGATGCTTAAAAAGCGTCGCCGTAAAGAAATCCTCGGTTTGCGCCGTATTCCTATCACCACTGCCATCGAGAAAAATACATGGTTCCACTTGGGAAGTAACAGTTGCGAGCAGATGCTTTACTGCCTGAAGCGTATTTGCGAACCATGTAAAGAGCATGTCGACAACAATTTCAATCCGATATCTCCCGAATCGGTTAAAGAATTCCTGCCTATCCGTGAAGAGCTCTGTCGGTTGATGGAACGCACGCAAGAGGCTATCGAAAATAATAATTATGCCGATGCCGACGATATATTAAAGAAAGGCGATGACTTAAAGAACCGTATATCTGCTTTGCGTAAACATCAGATGAACCTGATGCAGGAGGCAAGTACCAACAGCCTGAAAGCATCAATGGTGTATTTGAATATCCTTCAGGAAACGCAGGAATTGGTAAGCATCTGGCGTCACTTGCTGCGTGCAAGCCGTTTCTTCCAAGGCGATTATGTTCCGCAGGAATTTTTCACAAATGGCTTTGGCTGAAGACCATATCTGATAGCTGAGGCAGTACGGTCTGCTATAAACAATAAGCCCGCACTTTAGGAAACGATAATCTGTTTTCCTGAAAGTGCGGGCTTGTTGTTTTATTAAAGATCGTGGTTTCTCATCCGGTATTCGGCTAACTCTTCATACTTAGTTCCCGGACGTCCGTAGTTGCAGTACGGATAAATCGAGATACCTCCGCGCGGAGTGAAGATGCCTGTTACTTCGATGTACTTCGGGTCCATGAGCTTTATCAAGTCCTTCATGATGATGTTTACACAGTCTTCGTGGAAGTCACCGTGATTCCGGAAGCTGAACAGATAAAGTTTAAGGCTTTTGCTTTCCACCATTTTGATGTCCGGCAAATAGCTGATGCGTATTTCCGCAAAGTCCGGTTGCCCTGTAATCGGACAAAGACTGGTAAACTCCGGACAGTTGAAGCGCACCCAGTAATCATTCTCAGGGTGTTTGTTTACGAAGGCTTCCAACACTTCGGGAGCATAATCCTGTTTATAGGCAGTGGTCTTGCCCAATATGGTCAGTTCGTCTTTTCTTTCCATACATTATTTATTTAGTTGAGGCTTTTATCGCCAAATATTTTTCTAATCCCTCCCTGCGCAGTTTACATGCCGGGCAGTGTCCGCATCCGTCACCGGGAATGCCGTTGTAGCAAGTCAGCGTTTCGTTCCGAATCAAATCCAGTACGCCCAGTTCGTCTGCCAGCGCCCATGTCTGTGCCTTGTCTATCCACATCAGCGGCGTATGGATAACAAACTGTTCTTCCATAGCCAAGTTTAAAGTAACGTTGAGCGATTTGATAAAACCGTCACGACAATCAGGATACCCGCTGAAATCGGTTTGCGATACGCCCGTTACGATGTGGTTTACTCCCCGTTCGCGGGCATATACCGCCGCGATGCTTAAAAAGAAAAGATTACGCCCCGGAACAAATGTATTGGGAAACGAATCCGCAGGTTTCTCTTCGTCCATGCGGATGGAAGAATCCGTTAATGAGTTCTTTCCCAAATGCCCAATGAAAGAATCGTCCATCACACTGAATTCCACTTCTGCCTTACGCGCTATTTCCCGCGCAAGCTCTACTTCTTTTTCATGCTTCTGTCCGTATAGGAAACTTAAAGCATATACTTTCTTAAAATGTTTCTTTGCCCAAAACAGGCATGTGGTAGAGTCTTGTCCGCCACTGAACACAACAAGGGCTGCTTCGTTATTCATCGTTTTTTTGTCTTTATTTGCTTACGGTTAAAGTTCTTTGATTTTTAGAATATTGTAAGAAATGTGTTCGTCGTATACGTCGCTTTCATCTACATGTTTTACGTAACGGACCACACGGATGGTTACCGGCAGGATAATCACCTCGTATAAGGTTTTCAGAACCACCTGCACTGCCATCATTTTCAGTAATTCCGATGCCGGCATCAGCCCGCCGAAAGCCAATGGGAAAAACAGTAGCGAGTCAGCGCTTTCGCCGGCAAGGGTAGAAAGAATGGCACGTGCCGAAAAATGTTTCCCGTGCGTGGCTACTTTCATCCGACTCATTACATAAGCGTTGATAAACGAACCAGCCAAGAATGCCGTCAGGCTGGCGGCTGCGATACGCGGAGCCATCCCGAACACAAAGTTAAACGACTCTTCGCCTTCCCAGAACGGGGCGGCAGGCAAGGCTACGGCAAGCTGTCCCATCGCCACAACCATGAAGTTCATCAGAAAGCCCATCCAGATAATAAGACGCGCTTTGCGGAATCCCCATACTTCGGCGATGCAGTCATTTATAATATAAGATATAGGAAATACAATCAGTCCGGCGGTAACGGAAATAGTTCCTAACTGAATTACTTTGGTTTCTAATAGATTGGCTGCCACCAAGCAGACGCAAAACACAATACCCAAAACCATAAAAGGTACCGATACAACATTTTCTTTCTTCATTCGTTCCTGTTTTTATACGTGGTGTTCTGGAATACACGGCCGTTATTCGCGGCATCGTATGTAGATTAATTGGCTGCAAAGGTAAAGAATTTGCCGGATAACAAAGAATCGTGTATATTTGTCCGTCTCAACATCATACGCTTATGACGAGAAATAACCAGTTGAGCGAGCAACTCAATTATACCGGAATCAGCCGCACACCCACTCATTTGTATCTGCACAGTTACGATACCGAAAGAGTAGATGTCCATGAAGGAGAAAACATGGATGAAATCAGCCCTTATATTCGGAGCAACGCAATTAACTGGATACATGTGTCGGGGCTTCAGAATACGGAGGCAATACAGCAGGTATGCCGTTTCTTCAACATAGACTTCCTTACCACCCAAGATATTCTTAATGCAGAACATCTCACGAAGATAGAAGTGCATGAGTCTTACAATGTGATAATCCTGAAACTGCTTTTCGCAGAAAAGGAAAACGGATATACCCCGCAGCAGTTTTGTATCATTCAGGGAGAAAATTTTGTGCTTACGTTTCTTGAGCGCGATACAGACAGGCTGAACGAAATAGTCTCCGGTTTAAAGAACAATGTGCTTAACATCCGTAACCGCCATTCCGACTTTCTACTCAGCGTAATCCTTAACAGTGCGATGACCAGTTATATGGCTATTATTTCAGAGATAGAAGACGAGTTGGAGGATTTGGAAGAGCGGCTACTTTCGCCGGATGAATATCGCGATTCAAGCATCAAAGACATGCAACCTTATCGGCGTAGCGTGCGGTTGATAAAGAAGAGTATCCTTCCGCTGAAAGAAGAAATGAGCACGCTGCTTCACGATAACAATAAGCTGATACATAAGGCAAATCATCCGTTTTTCAGCGATGTGAACGATCATCTGCTGTTTATTCTTCAAACGCTCGACGGATGCCGTGACATGCTTTCGGCGCTTGCCGACCTGTATCTTTCAAACAATGACCGCCGCATGAATAATATCATGAAGCAACTCACCATTGTTTCCACCATCTTTATTCCGATGACCTTTCTTGCCGGCATTTGGGGAATGAATTTCAATTACATGCCCGAACTGGACTGGAAATACGGTTATGTGTTTGCATGGGTCATTATGATTCTGCTTGGCGTGAGCGTATACATTTATTTTAAACGCAAGAATTGGAATTGATAAAACGATACTGATATGAGAAAACAAGAACTATATAATAAGGTAATAACCTACTTTCAGTCGGCTATGCCGGTGGCAGAAACCGAGCTTCATTACAAGAATCCTTTCCAACTGTTGGTGGCAGTGATTCTGAGTGCACAGTGTACCGACAAGCGTGTTAATCAGGTTACTCCTCCACTGTTCGAAGCGTATCCCACGCCTGAAGCCCTTGCAGCCGCCACTCCCGAGGCTGTTTATGAGTACATCCGCAGTGTGAGTTACCCCAACAACAAAGCTAAACACTTGGTAGGCATGGCACAAATGCTGCTGAAAGACTTTCAGGGCGAAGTGCCCGATACGTTGGAGCAACTGGTCAAACTGCCCGGAGTAGGGCGGAAGACGGCAAACGTCATTCAGAGCGTGGTATTCAACAAAGCGGCGATGGCGGTCGATACGCACGTGTTCCGTGTAAGCCACCGCATCGGGTTAGTACCGAAAACCTGCACCACGCCGCTCGCCACCGAAAAATATCTGGTAAAATATATTCCTGAATCATTGGTTGCCACCGCCCACCATTGGCTGATTTTGCACGGGCGTTATGTTTGTACGTCCCGTTCGCCGAAGTGTGAAACTTGCGGTCTGAACGGGATTTGTCAGGAATCGCTGAAAAGCAAAATCCGTTAAGGTATCAAGAGCGAGGAGTCTCCGTAGCTCAAGAATCGGAAATCGTGGGCAAGTGCGTAGTCGTAGATGTGATGCCAGTCTCCTTTTACGAATGCCGATACGAGCAGCAACAGCGTGCTTTGCGGCTGATGGAAGTTCGTAACCATTTTTTTCACAATCTTATAGCTGTATCCCGGAGCAATGATGATTTGCGTGCTGGTATGCAAGGCGTCTAACCCGTGGCGCTCCATGTACGTCCGTATGTGCGTCAGTGCCTCAACCACGCTGAGCGAAGGTTGTGTTTCATACGGTTGCCACTGGCGCACGTGCAGTTCCTCTTGTCCCGCATCGGGATGCTGACTGAGGGTTACACCTATATAATATAGGCTCTCCAGCGTGCGGACAGAGGTAGTGCCCACGGCAATCGCTTCTCCGTTATGGGCTATCAGCTTTTCGATGGTCTGCCGGTTTACCGAAATGTATTCGGTGTGCATCTCGTGTCCCTCTATTTCTTCACTCTTTACCGGCTTAAACGTACCGGCACCTACGTGGAGGGTAACTTCTTCCAAGTCTACACCCTTATCTTTCAGTGCAGTCAGAACCCGTTCGGTGAAGTGCAGCCCTGCCGTAGGAGCAGCCACTGAGCCTTTTATCTTCGAGTAAACCGTCTGATATGTCTCCTTGTCGCTTTCCTGCGTCTCACGGTTCAGGTAAGGCGGAATGGGCAGTTCACCGAACACCTCCAATATATCGGCAAACGTAACCTCCGGGTTATCCCATGCGAAGTCCACCCAATGGCTCGTACCGTGACAGGCTCCGCGTGTGGCAGTCAGCGTTACAGGCTTTCCCTTGACCGTCATTTCGCGGCGGAGCGTACCCTCTTTCCATTTCTTCAGATTCCCTATCATGCAGAGCCAAGCGGAGTGGGCAGTCTGTTGGAAATTCAACGCATAATCGTTGGGTTGGATGGGTTCCAGACAGAAAATCTCTATTAATGCTCCCGTTTCTTTGCGGAAGTGCAGGCGGGCTTGGATCACTTTCGTGTTGTTGAAAATCATCAGCTCGTTGGCTTCAAGGTAGTCGGGGAGTGAAGTAAAACGGGTTTCCTCTATCGTTCCGTGGCGGTAGACTAATAGTTTCGACTGGTCGCGTACCGCGAGTGGGAATTTGGCTATGCGCTCATCGGGCAGCGGATAATTATAATCGCTTATCTTAATATGTTTGGTTTCTTCCATACGTATAAATTTATTCTGCAAAAATAGGACTTTCTATCCGATAAACCTCTATTTTCCGGACCTATTTAAACAGGCTCTGAACTTTCCCGCCCGGCGAAAATTACCCGGCAATATGCCTCCCGAAACGCTACCGTTAGTGTTACCCAACCCATGCGGTAGCGTTTACTGTTTCTACCCATAGAACCGACCGGTTCTACCGCAAGCGTTTTTTCAGATTTCGGAAAGCCGGAATTGTTTAATGGGTTTAGATGATAAGTTGTTGATTCATAGTGATGAACACGCAAAAGAAGGGCGTGGAGGCTCAGCGGTCTGCCAGACAGCCGGAATCCCGGTTTACATGGAAAGAATCTTCTTTTCGATTATCAAATCTTCTTCGGTCATTTGTGGAGAAGGGATGTTACACATTCGTATGATGTCCTCCGGCTGGCAGGTATAATCGTAATACGCCATTTCTTTTTCGTTCAACACCTCACGCGCTTTCAGTTCGCCTTTCAGTTTCAGAAACTCATCGCGGGCAATGCTGTCAGAGTGTTTGACGAAAAGAATCCGCCTCGCCACGGGATTATAATTATAGTCGAAACACATATAAATGCCGCGCAAGAACGGGGGGCGGTCATACATCGGTAATTTGAGGCAGATGTGAAACAACGCCAGTTGAGGCGGCTGGTTTTCGTTGAACATCAGAAACAGGTGGTTCGAACCGTTAATCATTGCCGCCCCACGGTGAGTCACGCCGTAAGCATTGTTATGAATCACCTCAACATAACTTCCGTTCTCGGCAGGGGCAATCAGGTAGGGTTCTATTTTCAGGCTTCGGCTTCCCGATGATAAACTGTAACTGATATACGTTCCGTTGTAATTCGCTGTATGGTTCAGCGTATTGCGCATTCCGTTTTCTAATTGTCCGAGGAAAGGAATCGGCGCTTCTTCCGAGTAATTTTTCGGACTTGCCTCCATAGCAAACAGCGCAGTTTTCAGGCTGGTGAGCGAGCCGAGCAGTTTTTTCTTCGAAACATTGTTTACCCATACCAGCGCGTTGGTAAGCGCTTCGTCTTCGCCCTGTCCTTTTTCCTTATTCTTGAAATAAGCCGGCCGGCAGTACGGTAGAATAAATGGCAGACAGTACGCTGGGCGAGAATCCGGCTTTCTCTGCCATTTCTTTCATTTTGATTCCCCTTTGTCGCAAGAAAGTCATGCGGTCGTATATCTCTTTCAGTTCCTCCATAACTCGATAGATGTTTTGCCGGAGTAAAGATACACATTATTCTTCCTGCGCGAAAATACTTCGTGTTACAAAGTTGTTTCAATCGGGTTTTATCTTTGTTTCAGCATTGTAAAAGTATTGTTTCATGAATATTTCTGAATTGTTACGGCTTTATGATTCCTGTTTTATTCATTTTTGCTTTGGAAGTGAGGGTTTACTTTTGCACCGGAATCAAAAAACGAAAGTGAATGGAAACATCAACTCAAACATATACCAACGGCGGAAGCAAAGAAAAGAAACCGATGCCCGACTGGATTTTCGTATTATGGGCAGGAGGTACGGCGCTTCTCTCTTATTCGTTGGTTTACGCCCTGCGCAAACCGTTTACGGCGGCAGAATTTGAAGGACTGCAAGTATTCGGTATGGATTATAAGATAGTGGTCAGTATCATTCAGCTGTTGGGATATGTAAGCGCAAAACTGCTGGGTATTAAATACATCTCCGAACTGCGTCCTGAGGGGCGGTTGAAGTTCATCATCGGTTCGGCAGCGTTGTCGGAAATCTCCCTGATAGCGTTCGGTCTGCTGCCCATGCCTTATAATATCATGGCGCTATATTTCAACGGACTTTCGTTGGGCTGTATGTGGGGAGTTATTTTCAGTTTCCTTGAGGGACGACGCACCACCGACGTCCTTGCCAGCATAATGGGAGTTAGTATGGCACTTAGTTCCGGTGTGGCAAAATCATTGGGATTATATACCTTGAACGTGCTTCATGTCAGTGAATTCTGGATGCCCGCCCTGATTGGTGCCATAGCCTTTCCGCTGCTTTGCTTCACGGGATGGATGATGACCCGCTTCCCTCAACCCACGGCGGCGGATATTGCTTCGCGTTCGGTACGTGTTACGCTGAACGGCCACCAGCGATGGGCACTGTTCCGTCGGTTTATGCCTCTGCTGATTATGCTGTTTGCAGCCAACCTGTTGCTTACCGTACAGCGCGATATCAAAGAAGACTTCATCGTATGTATCATCGACGTCAGTACGGTATCTTCATGGGCTTTTGCTCAGATAGACTCTATCGCCACGCTGGTATTGCTTGCCACTTTCGCCTTGCTTTCTACCACGTACGACCATCTGAAAGTGCTTTGCATCCTGCTGGTACTATCAACTTGCGGAATGGGGACACTTGCCTTTCTCGGAGCAAACTTTGAACAGGTTGGACTGCCTACCACCATTTGGCTTTTCCTTCAGAGTCTTTGCCTCGACATGGCATACCTGAGTTTCCAGACCATTTTCTTTGAGCGCTTTATAGCCTGCTTCAAGATAAAAGGAAACGTAGGATTCTTTATCATCACGATCGACTTTGTAGGCTATCTCGGAACATTGGCATTACTGCTCTTCAAAGAGTTTTACGCATCGCATATCGACTGGGCATCGTTCTATAACAGCATGAGCCTCTATATCGGTATTGTCTGCTGCCTTGCCTTTATCGGTTCGCTGGTTTATATGATTCAGGTGCGCAAACGCAAGGAAGGTCCCCTGCCCGAAAAAGCAGAGGAACCGGAAAAGAAAGAAGAAACGGATAAAGAAACAGATAAAGAAAATATTTATTTAACAACTACTGCTATATGAAAAAAATTGAATGTGTTATTTTAGATTGGGCAGGAACTGCCGTAGACTATGGATGCTTTGCTCCGGTATCTGCCTTCATTGAAAGTTTTAAGACCTTAGGTCTGGAAGTTACTGCTGCCGAAACACGCGCCCACATGGGTTTGACCAAGATTGAAGAAATCCGTGCGCTGTTCAAAATAGAGCGTGTAAGTAAGGCATTCTATGAAAAATACGGACGTGAGTATAACGAAAGCGACGTACAGGCATGTTATACCGAATTCCAACGCTTGCTGTTCTCTACCCTGCGCAGTTACTCTGGTCCTATTTCGAAGGTAGTTGAAACCATCGATGCCCTCCGCGCAAAAGGCATCAAGATTGGGTCTACTACGGGATATACCAAAGAAATGATGGACATCGTTATACCGGCAGCAGCCGAACAGGGATACCATGTTGACAATCACGTAACCTCAGACGGTTTGCCGGCCGGCCGCCCGTACCCGTATATGATTTATAAGAACATGTGCGATCTGAACGTTCCTTTCCGTACCTCGGTATTGAAGTATGGCGATACGATTTCGGATATCAAAGAAGGCATTAATGCCGGAGTGTGGACGGTTGGCGTTGTGTTGGGAAGCAATGAATTGGGTCTGACCGAAGAAGAAGTGAATAACATGCCTGCCGACGAGCTGAAGAAACGCATGATGGATGTAAGATACCGCATGTATGCTGCCGGTGCGCATTATGTAGTGGACTCGATAGAAGAACTTCCGGCGCTGATTGAGGCTATCAATACGCGGATGAATAACGAGTAAAAGAATGCATACGTTTTAAATCCATTGAGAAACAATAATCTAAATAACTGATAACGAATAAAGATAATACGCAATATGAGACCTTATTTATTATTGACACCCGGACCTTTGACTACAAGTGAAACCGTGAAAGAAGCGATGATGAGCGACTGGTGTACGTGGGATGAAGATTACAACGTGGGCATCGTAGAGGTTATCCGCAAAGAACTGGTAGAACTGGCAAGCAGCCGCCCCGAAGAATATACGGCGGTACTGATGCAGGGCAGCGGCAGCTTTTGTGTAGAAGCTACGTTAGGCTCGGTGGTTCGCCCCGAAGACCATCTGTTGGTTGCTGCCAATGGTGCGTATGGTAAACGTATGGGAGTGATAGCCGACTATTATCACCTGAACTATCACCTGATGAAGTTTGAAGAAACTCAGCAGGTAGACCCGCAGGCGGTAGACGCTTACCTGAACGAACATCCTGAAGTGACCCACGTTTCTGTGGTACACTGTGAAACCACTACCGGCGTGTTGAATCCGCTGGAAGCCATTGCCGAAGTGGTAAAGAAGCACGACAAGGTACTGATTGTCGATGCAATGAGCAGTTTCGGCGGTGTTCCTATCGACATGGCAACGCTGGGAATCGACTTCATGATAAGCAGCGCCAACAAGTGTATTCAGGGAGTTCCCGGTTTCGGCTTCATATTGGCTCGCCGTTCGTTGCTGGAACGTTGCAAGGGAGTAGCACGCTCACTGTCGCTCGACCTCTACGACCAATGGAAAACAATGGAGAAAGGACACGGAAAATGGCGTTTTACTTCACCCACCCATGTGGTTCGTGCGTTTATGCAGGCGCTGAAAGAGTTGAAAGCCGAAGGCGGCATCGCAGCCCGTCATGCCCGTTACTGTGAAAACCACCGTACGCTGGTAGAAGGTATGCGTTCGTTGGGCTTTAAAACTTTATTGTCCGATGAAGAACAGTCTCCCGTTATCACTTCGTTCTATTATCCCACAGCCGATTTCGATTTTAAGGATTTCTATCAAAAACTGAAAGCCAAAGGTTTTGTGATTTATCCGGGTAAGATATCACAGACAGATACGTTCCGTATCGGTAATATCGGAGATGTATTTCCTGCCGATTTCGTTCGCTTGACAGAAGCTGTAAAAGAACTTCATTTGCAGTAATTGTTTTTATTTTCCCTGCTTCGGCATTTTGGGTCGGGGCAGGGATTTTTTTATCTGCCCAACCGGTTCACGCTGTCTTGCGGTGAAGCAAAATTGAGTGAAAACTTATAGTGAAAATTATGCATCCCCCGTGCTTCATAAAAACGGTGCGTGCGGGTTCTCAACCGGTTGCAACATACTTCTATCTGTGTACATCCCTCTTGGCGGGCATGGTGGCAAGCCTCGTCAAACAGTTGTTTCCCGATACCCCTGCTGCGGCATTCCGGAGAAACCGACAGCTCCATGATTTCGCAAATACGTTCCGCATGATGAAGCTGGTATTCCATCCGCAAATTGATGCATCCCTTTACTTTACCGTCGGATACATAAACCAGACACGCATAATCCGCATCCTTTAATTGCTGTTGAAAGATCCGTTCGAACGCCGCATACGGAAGTTCTTTTTCCTCCATGTTACAGATGAGGGCGTACACATCCCGACAGTCATCTGCCGTACTGCTTCTGATAAATTCTGTCTCTGATTCCATAAGTATATATTGGCATTTGCGTTGGTTGTTTTAGGGCTTATTCTGCGCCTCAAAAATTCTATTCGGAAGACGACCGGACTCTCCGAATAGAATTGAGGGACTTTTCGGGATGAAATAAAATTTCTAACCGTAGCGTTTCAGACTCCATGTTTTAACGGTAAAATGTTGAAAGAGAAGTAGCTCTTCAGAGTAATTTCAGCAAATCTTTTTCACGCTTTAAGTCGTCCACATTCTTCTCCGGCGAGACCAGCATCATACTCTTAATCACGTCGCCCGGTTCGCAGGTGTAGTGGTAATATGACAGTTGCTCCTCGGTCAGTTTCTCCTTCGGAATCACCTCGGTACGCAGTTTGGCAAATTCGTCTAATGAGATTTCGTCTCCCTGCCGAATGAAGATAATCCGCCGCGCTATGGGATTACGGTTGTAATCGTGCGTCAGATAAATTCCCTTTAAAAAGGTAGGATATTCGATGATGGGCAGTTGGAGATATACCACTTTCAGCGCCAACTGCAAACGTTTCTGTTCGTTGAACATCAGGTAACCTATCTGGAAAGGAGAAAAAAGTCCCACCCCCGTGTAATAATCGCCCGACATGTTTTGCGAGTAAACTTTCGGCATCGTGTCGCCATCGGTAATGGAAGCAATCATGTACGGCTCAACTTTCAGTCCGTCAGAGAAAGAAGAGGAGCTGTATGCCAGATACAGTCCGGTATACACCCCGGCATTGGGCAGGTAATTGATGGCTTCTTTCTCGATGTCGTCCAGAAACGGACGTCCGTTGTTCTTCGAGTTAATCAGTCGCGGCTCAATGGCATGAACCTTTTCGTAGAGAGCGTCCAAACAGCCCAACAGTTTGCGTTTCGATACATTGTTTACCTGTTGGAGCGATTTGTCGAGTGCCTTTTCCTTCTCTTCCCCGTTGGAAAGCAAGTTTACATACATAGGCAATACCGAAGAATACAGCGACGACAGCACGCTCGAAGCGATGTCGGTTTCTTCGGATATGTCTTTCATTCTTACTCCCGATTCACGGAGTTTTTTCATCCTTTCGTAAAGAGATACTAATCTGTCCATAAGCTGAGTCTTGTTGAGGCAAAAATACGATTAAGATGTTACAATAGTATTTCATTTGTTGCATTTTTATGACATTATCTTTTAATAAACATAACATTATAAATACAGGGCAGCCGGCTTTTATAATACATAATAAATTAATTCTTTCAGACGGTTTCTTGGTGTAGTTTTGCTCCCGAAAAATTTAGAAACATCTTATTATCAGGTTTATATGGAACAGATTACGAAAAACAAGAAACTTTCAGAAGTGCTTCTGATTCTGTGGGCGGGTGGAGCTGCCCTGCTCTCTTATTCGTTGGTTTACGCATTGCGAAAACCTTATACAGCCGCTTCGTTCGACGGGCTGACCTTTTTCGGCAGCGATTACAAGGTAGCTGTAACTACCATTCAGATTTTAGGATATGTGATTGCAAAGTTTTTCGGCATCAAGATTATTTCGGAGCTGAAAAAAGAAAACCGCTTCCGTTTCTTTGTCGGTTCGGCAATTCTTGCCGAGGCAGCTCTTATAGGTTTCGGTATGCTGGATACTCCGTACAATGTGATAGCCATGTTTGTCAACGGACTTTCGTTAGGATGTATGTGGGGAGTGATATTCAGCTTCATCGAAGGCCGTAAGGTGACCGATATACTTGCCAGTCTGTTGGGCGTAAGCATGGTTTTCAGTTCGGGTGTGGCGAAGAGCTTCGGTTTGTTTGCCATGAACGAAATGCACATCGATCAATTCTGGATGCCGGCAGTTATCGGCGGTTTTGCCCTGCCTCTGCTGGTTTTTATGGGATATATGTTGAAAAGACTGCCTCAGCCTACGGCAGAAGATATCGCCCTGCGCAATGAGCGTGTGGTGTTGGACGGCAAGGGACGTAAGGCACTCTTTATGAAGTACGCGCCGATATTGTCACTCTTGTTTGTCGGTAACTTCATGCTGCTCGTGCTTCGCGACATCAAAGAAGACTTCCTTGTTTACATCCTTGACATGAGTAACCAGTCGTCGTGGATGTTTGCCCGCATCGACACCATCGTTACACTGATAATCTTGGGACTGTTTGCACTGTTCATCTTCTTCCGCAGCAACATCAAAGCCTTGCTCTGGCTGATGACGCTGGTAATAGCAGGCTGTCTCACCATGACATACGTGTCGTACCATTACGAAACCCTCGACTTGGAACCGGTAACTTGGTTGTTTATCGAAAGTCTCTCGCTCTACATTGCATACCTGACTTTCCAAACCATTTTCTTCGACCGCTTTATCGCTTGCTTCCGCATTAAGGGAAATGTGGGATTCTTTATCGCAATGATTGATTTCATCGGCTATTTGGGAACCGTTACCTTGCTCTCTACCAAAGAGTTCTTAGATATCAACATCGAATGGTTTGCCCTGTTCAATCACATAGCCTGCGTGGTAGGTGCGGTATGTACTGTCCTTTTCACGGTAGCGGGAATACTGATTTATCGGAAATACAACAAGACTTTCCGACTGAAAGAAGCCGACAAGACTTACATGAATACACAATATAACATACTATCGGAATAAAAAATGGAAAAGAATTACGACATTATCATTATAGGCGGAGGGCTGTTAGGATGTGCCACGGCGTATCAGCTTGCCAAGCGTAATGCCGGGAAGATATTGCTTCTCGATGGAAACGAAATAGCTTCGCAGGCATCATCGCGGGCTGCCTGCCTGTTGACGAGGGCACGCACAAAGCCGGGACTGATGGAGATTGTTCAGGAAACGTATGACTGTATCGAAGAAATCGAACACTTGTTGGGCGAATCGCTCGAACTCCAGCAGTGCGGAAGCATCACCATCGCTTCGTCGGAGGCTTCGCTGAAAGAGGTGGAGGCATTGGAAAATGCGGCTACACGATTTGGCATCCCGAACGAACGCATCACCCGTGAACGTACGCAGGAACTTTTGCCGTGGATTGATACCGAAGCCGTAGACGTGGCGCTGTATATGCCCACCGATGCGTTTATCGATTCGGCACTGCTTTGTTCAGGCTATGCAAAAGCCGCTGCCAAGTTGGGTGTGGAACTGCGTCCGAACTGCAAGGTGAAAGAAATCGTAACCGCCGACCGGAAAATAGCTGGCATCAAGCTCTGTAACGATGAAGTTGTGTCGGCTCCCGTGGTGGTCAATGCCGCCGGAGCATGGGCAAATCTGCTGATGCGTCCGCTTGGCGTAGGGCTTCCTTTTACGCCCGTCCGCAGTCACTTCTGGATAACGGAGATTGACAAAAAACGTTTTCCGGCGGGACATCCCTTTACGGTAATCCCCGATGCACGGGCATTTACACGTTCCGACGTAGGTGCATTGATCATCGGACTGCGTGAAAGTCATTGTCAGGCATTCAATCCCGATACGCTGACCGAGAAGTTGGAAGACTTTGACTTCAATAAAGCAGCGAAATGGACGGTGCTGGATGAATGTGCTCCGCTGCTGAAACGTTACTTGCATGACATCGACGACCTGCCCATCGCTCACTACATGTCAGGACCTTCCTGTTACGTTCCCGATGCTCTTTTCATTATCGGAGCTGTAAAACCTTACGAAGGACTGTATACCGTAACGGGCTGTTGTGGCGGTGGAGTAGCTGCCGGAGGCGGAATGGGACGTTTGGCTGCCGAACTGATTCTGGGTGAACAGCCGTTTGTCGACCCCATCCGGTTTGCTCCCGAACGCTTTGGCGAGGTTAATCCTTTTTCTCCTGAATTCCAGCAGCGGTGTGCCGATGCCCGTTCCAATAAAAAGGGTGGATAACAGATACTTGTCTATTACAAGCCTCTAAACAGTTGTAACAATAAACAGAAAATCGAATCAATGAAACGCTATATTGTATTTTTAAAGCAAGTTCCCGCCTCAACGAAAGTTGGGATAGACCCTGTAACCAAAACCTTGAAACGTTCGTCGGCACTGACTCAGACCAATCCGGATGATTTGTATGCCTTGCAAGCAGCCCTCGACTTAAGTCGCGCCACGGGAGCAGAAGTCGTAGCCGTCAGCATGGGTCCGGCTTCGGCAGAAGAAGTGTTACGCGAAGCGCTTCAGCGCGGGGCAGACCGTGCCATCCTGCTCTCTTCTCCCGCCTTTGCCGGCAGCGATACATGGTGTACCAGCTTGGTGCTGGCTTCAGCCGTTCGTCGGATAGGAGAGTACGACCTCTTGTTTTTCGGGCGGATGGCAATCGACGGCGATACGGCGCAGGTAGGTCCGGAAGTAGCCGGTCAGTTAGACATCCCGCAGATAACCTGCCTCTCGGCGATTGAAAACGTATCGGCAGACCGTATTTGCGTAAGCCGGAGGGTGGGAAACCTGACGCAGCGTATGGAAGTAAAGACTCCTTGTGCCGTTATGGTGAGTCGTGAGAATGGAGAACTGGCTTCTCCCACCCTGTCGGGATGGCGGCGCGCACAGGCTCAGGAGATTACCCGTTGGAGCGAAACCGACCTCGGATTAGACCGCTCATTGATAGGGCTGTATGCTTCGCCAACGAAAGTAGTTACCACCGCCGTTCCCCAAGTAACCAAAAATATCCGGTGGCTTGACGGTGGGGGTGAGGTCTTTGCCATCATTCAATCATTTGTTCAACCTTCTTGTTAAAATACCAATCGTATGACAGACAATACTTCTTTTGCGCTTCGTGTGCTGAACGACCGTTGTACAGGTTGCGGGCTGTGTGCCGATACCTGTGCTTACCATGCCATCCGTTTTACTGATTATCCCGAAATAGACCCATACGCTTGTCGCCTGTGCGGAAGTTGTGTACAGGCATGTCCCGCTGAGGCTTTGCAAATGACCGAACCGGAAAATTCCCGCTCTGTCACATCCTCCGGACAACCGTCGAAAGGTATTTGGGTACTTGCTGAAGTAGAAAATAATGAACTTGCACCGGTTACCAAAGAATTGTTGGGTAAAGCGGTGGAACTCTCGACAAAACTTCATCAAGACGTTGAGGCTGTTTTGGTGGGACGCGAAGTAGTCTCGCTCGCACCGTGTCTGATAGCTTACGGAGCCAAACGTGTACATGTGGTGGAAAATGAATTGTTTGCTTCGTTCATCGAAGAAAACTATGCCCGTGCGGTGGTGGAGCTGGTTGGAAAACACAATCCTGAAATTCTGCTGGTAGGAGCTACGCTTCGCGGTCGCGGACTGTCGGCCCGCATAGCCTCGTTGCTGCAAACCGGACTTACAGCCGATTGTACCGAGTTGGATATTGATTCGGAGACCGGACTGCTTCATCAGATACGCCCTGCCTTTGGCGGAAACCTGATGGCAACCATTGTAACCCCCGACCATCGTCCGCAAATGGCATCGGTTCGTCCGGGAATCATGAAAGCCATCATTCCGGATGCTTCGGCAGAAGGCGAAATCATCCGTCACGATTTCTCGGCATTTGAAGGCGATAACCGCATCCGTCTGATTAGTGAAATTACGGAAGCAATCAGCGAAGAGTCGTTAAGCAACAGCAAAATCATCATTGGAGTAGGGCGCGGCGTTAAGAATAAAGAAACGGTGGCACAGATTCATCGCTGGGCAGAGCGTTTGGGGGCTGTGGTGGCAGGTTCGCGTGCAGCTGTAGAAGCCGGACTGATTGATGCCCGGATGCAAGTAGGACAGACGGGACACACCATTGCGCCGGATTTATACATTGCCATCGGCATCAGCGGACAGATTCAGCACACGGCGGCTATCACCGGAGCTAACAAAATCATAGCGATTAACCCCGACCGCACAGCTCCGATATTCAACGTGGCAGATTATGGGTGGAATACATCAGTAGAAGAAGCATTACCCCAACTGACAAACGGATGGTTATGAAAAAACTGTTGACCTGCATGGTTATCTTCTTTGTCGGAATGATAACACTACAAGCCCAAGAGTCTTTGAAAGTCAAGTTCCGTTCGCGTGCCTTGCTGGATGCCACACTGTCGGGCTATGGAAAAGAAAGCACGCAGGGATATTACCGGTTGGAAGACTTCCGGGTGGGTTTTAAAGCAACCTACCAGAAGTTTGAAGTAAAAGCAGACATCGGTCTCGGGGGAGGAAAAGTCGCCATCAAGGATTTGCTGTTGAATTACCATTTCAAGAACAGCGTGTTTTCTTTCGGCAACGGCTACGAACCCTTTTCGATGGATATGCTTATCAGTACCGCCGACCTGCGTTTTCATCAGTCGGCAGCTTCGGTCTTGGCGTTTACCAACAGTCGGAAGTTAGGCGCTACCTACCATTTTTACAATAATCACTGGTATCTGGCTACGGGAGTTTATACACATAATGATATCAACAAGCTCGGCAGCGAACAGAAAAATGCTTTCGTATCGACTTCGCGCGTGGTGTGGCGCAAAATGGAAGAAGAGCATCGGCTGTTTCATATCGGCGGAGCTTTCTCATTCCGCACGAAAGAAGTAAACACCGATACACCTCCCACTGGCAGCATATCGAGTGCCGGAGTTACATCCATGTTTCCGGCATCCATGCTCGAAGCCGAAATCCCCAATATGGGTACGGAAGTAAAGGGGTTGGTTGAGGCACTGTATACAGCTCCCCGTTTCATGCTTCAGGCAGAATACTACTTCGACCGCATGAATCGCACCGCAGGCGGAAAGGCATATCGTCCGCACGGCGGATACATTCAAGGAGGTTTTTTGCTGAAAGGACGAGGATTTGAGTACGATGCCATGTATGGCGTTCCCGGTCGCCCCGTTACGCCGCAGGCGATAGAGTTGGTAGCCCGTTTCAACTATACAGATCTCAACGATGGGAGTGCCGGCATAATGGGAGGCGAAGAAAAAGACCTTTCAGTGGGTGTAAACTTTTACTTGAACCAATATTTTGGATTAAAACTAAACGGAAGCTACGTATGGGTGGGCGACCATTGCAATGAGTTCTACCGGGAAAACTTCTTTTTGGCACAGTTGCGGCTGCAGTATATATTTTAAGTATTTTTCTTTACCTTTGTGCAAGTCCGGATAAAACCGGATGCTGAGAGAAATGAAAGAAAATACAACCATACAGTCTCCTATCCTTTATTTGCAACGTCAGTACGACTTGCTGCGGATGGAGTATGAATACGAAAAAGAACAGTTTAAGCAACAGACGGAACTGATGGGCATCGGTCGCAAAATCAAGCGCGGGATGTGTTGGTATCCGTTAAACGTAGGACGGAGTTATTATAACGCATTAAATCAGTTGGTGGTAGAGGTAGAACGGCGTGAGGATAAGGAAATCGAACACCTGTTTGAGTACGGACGTCCCGTCTGTTTTTTCACGCAGGAACTGTCCGGTAAACTGAATTATCTGAATTTTACCGCTACCGTTAATTACGTCGACGAAGACCGTATGGTGGTTATCCTGCCAAACGCCGATGCGCTGCTCGCTTTACAAAGCAAGGAAGTGCTTGGCGTACAACTTTACTTCGATGAAACCAGTTATCGGCTGATGTTTGAAGCACTGAAACAGGTCATTGCGGCAAAAAACAACAGGCTGGCAGAGCTGCGCGATATATTCCACGGCTCACAGCCTGCTTCCTCTTTTTCTTTCCAGCCCATGCGCTTCCCGTGGCTGAACCGCACGCAGGAAGAAGCCGTGAATAAGGTGTTGCACGCCAAAGATGTGGCAATAGTCCACGGGCCTCCGGGTACGGGAAAGACTACCACGCTGGTAGAGGCGATTTATGAAACGCTGCACCGCGAAAATCAGGTTTTGGTGTGCGCGCAGAGTAACATGGCGGTGGATTGGATTAGTGAGAAGTTGGTCGACCGCGGGGTAAGTGTGCTCCGCATCGGCAATCCCAGCCGTGTGAACGACAAGATGCTATCGTTCACCTACGAACGGCGTTTTGAGGCGCATCCCGATTATCCGCAACTGTGGAGCATCCGCAAAGCCATCCGCGAATTATACTCCAGAAGCCGGAAAGGGGCGGAACGTGAGTCGGTTCGTCAGAAGATAAACTCGTTGAAAGACCGTGCCACGGAGCTGGAGATACGCATCAACGAATCGCTTTTTGCCGAAGCCCGCGTGATAGCCTGTACGTTAGTAGGCAGTGCCAACCGCCTGTTGATGGGACAGAAGTATGGGACGCTTTTTATTGATGAGGCGGCACAAGCCCTCGAACCTGCCTGCTGGATTCCCATCCGTAAGGCAGACCGGGTAATCCTTGCCGGCGACCATTGCCAGCTTCCTCCCACCGTGAAGTGTTTGGAAGCACTGCGTGCCGGATTAGGCGATACGCTTATGCAGTCGATTGTGCGCAACAAACCCGGCGTGGTGTCTCTGCTGAAACTCCAATACCGGATGAACGATGAGATAATGCGCTTTTCCTCCGATTGGTTTTACGGCGGGATGCTCCAATCGGCTCCCGAAGTGAAATACCGAAGCATTCTCGACTTTGACACTCCGATAGAGTGGGTAAATACCGAAGGAATGGACTGTAACGAGGAGTTTGTTGGCGAGAATTACGGACGCATCAACAAGCCCGAAGCCGAACTCTCGGTCAATCAACTGAAGGAATACATCACCCGAATCGGCCGTACCCGTTTTCTTGAAGAACGTATTGATGTGGGACTGATTTCGCCCTACAAAGCGCAAGTACAATACCTGCGTCAGCTACTGAAGCGCGATGCATTTTTCAAGCCTTTCCGTCCGCTAATAACCGTCAACACCGTCGATGGCTTTCAGGGACAAGAGCGCGACGTTATCCTCATCAGCCTCGTGCGAGCCAACGAAGAAGGGCAAATCGGTTTCCTCAACGACCTGCGCCGCATGAACGTAGCCATTACCCGCGCCCGCATGAAACTGATAATCTTAGGCGATGCCTCCACCCTGACCAAACATGCGTTTTATAAGAAACTGTACGAATACATTCAGGGTTTGAATACGTAATTTCATTCTAATGACGACAAGTCAATTTTGATTAAAGTGTAATCAGGGGCAAGTACGATGGCATACATGAAGTCGGTTTTAGTATCTCCGCATATTCTCAGGATAGGGAATTTCGTATTTACGATGTGTGTCAGATTCAAATTGTAATCATATACAAATAAAGAATGGGGTAAAACCGAAAGGTCACGCGGGGATTTGCTTTCAGTTTTTTCCCCTTCTGTTACTACGTCTCTATCTAATGTTACGATAGACCTCTTGGTCAAAGCGAGTTCCATAGCACCTCGCTTTGACTGTTTTTCTAATACAAGGTTGCCATCGCGGACACTGCTTTCTATTTCGCCGACAAACTCTTTCTCTAATGTTAATGCTTTGTTTTTCCATGCGTAAACAGCAAGGTAAGGCAAACTCATGCAATTATAAACCAACAAGTTCTTGTCCGCATTGTATGTTATCTGCCCTTGATACAGGTAGAAAGAATTTTCATATTTTTCTGACAGGGGAAAATTCCCGCATACATCAACCTTGCCGTTTGCGATAATCTTAAACAGATTATTGGCGCCGGGCGTTAAATTAACGGTAGTGTTGTCATCCAAATGAGCCAATGCCGTTGTTTCCATATCCCTTTCATATTTCGCTTTCTTAATCTGGTAGGTCCCTGTTTCATCTACCGTGTACAAGTGTTCTATACCTTTTTCAGTGTCATTTAAAAAGAAACCCTTTGTGGGAGAAACAGACGGGATAGGCAACATGAAATCATCAGGACCATCGCCTTTATTACCGAAACTGCATAGTTCTTTACCCGACCGGATATTTACTACATGAATAAAATTTTCAATCCCGGTGGCGTCGTGCCAATAAACATTGCCATCTATGGCAGAAATCGTACCGGGCATACTGCTGTAAATGCTATCAGTAATGACTGAATAGTTGATATCGTTTATGCGTTCTATTTCTTTTTTCTCATTCGTAGTGCAATTTGCCAGTAAAAAAACGGATAGAAGGCAGTAACATAGTTTCTTCATAGCGTTGTTCTGATGATCATTCCCAAATGTACGAATTTCTTTTAGATAATATCCAAAAGCCTCATAAAATGATAGAAACTGTTTTGAATTTCTCCAAAAAGTTTTTTTCGTCTTGATGCATTCCTTTTCGTGTGTGCTTTGGGCGATTTTTTGGTCCTTTCCGCTTCTGTTCTTCGTCAGATAGCCCGCTATCTTTCTCATCACACAAGCGGAAATGCCTCAAAAACTCATCCCAAATCATCGCACGATAAATTCAAAACAGTTTCTAATATCTTGATAATAATATCAATTTGTGAAGAAATATATTTTCGTTCATCCGCATAAATTTTATAGCTCTGCAAGGTGGGTTGTATAACCCGCCTTGCTGAGTTATATAACTCTCCATGCCGGGTTTTATAACTCACCTTGCAGGGTTGTAGAGTTTGATGGGAAGAAATGGGGATTTAATAGGCAGTGGCTGAAATCTTGTTCTTCTAATATTGGATATTAGAATGAACCACTTGTGATGAGGAAAATCATTGATAAAAAGGCTTTTGGGGCTGTTTTTCAAATAACTAAAAGCTTTGATTGTGGATATTGGCAGGCAACTTAATAAGTTTGCGGTTTCTCCGAATAAACTTATTTGCACTGCCTCAGTCTTTCTTCCAATTCCGGGCGGGGGATTCCCTGCCTGATAGCCTGCTCGTAAGCCTTGCGTGCTTCGTCTTTCTTCTTCATCGATAAAAGGATGTCTCCCTGCATGATGTAAGCCTCTGCGTCGGCAGGCGTTACGTTTATAACCTCTTCGATGTCTACCAAAGCAAGTTCGGGGTGATTGTCCTCTAATTCGATGTTGGCACGCATCTTTAAAAGCGACGTGTCATGCGGATTTTCTTGTATCATCAGGTTCAAACCGTCGCGTGCCGATGCGTAACGCCCTTCTTTCTCGTCGAGCATAATGATGCCTAACCGGGCGGTACGGTTTTTGGCATCTTTCCCCAAAACCACATTGTAATCTATCCGCGCTTCTGCATATTGCCGCTGCTCCATGTAGATATATGCCCGGAAAAGACGGGCTTCTATGTTTTCGGGCAGCAGGTCGATTACGTTACAGTAGTCTACATACGCTTTGTTCAGCAGGTTCTTTTCCATGTAAAGTGCGGCGCGGTTCAGCAGGATGGAAGTGGCATACGGCGTAATGTTCAGTGCCATCGTGTATGCTTCGAGTGCTTCGTCGGTCTTTCCCTGCCGTTTCAGTACCGTACCCAAGTTGGAGAAAAGCAAAGCGTTGCGGGCATTTTTCGGGTCGGATTTCAGTGCCTGCCGGAATAAGTCTTCGGCCTGTACGAGGCTGTCGCGCTTGGTATATTCCATCGCTTTTTCAATTAACTGGTTATACGACTGGGCTTTTACGGATAAAGCCATGAAGAGGCAGGCTATAATGCTAAGTATTTTATTCATCAGTATATTAATAATTTATCCGCAAAAGTAACAGATTTTTCCATGCCCGGCGGATTATATTAAAAACTTTTTGTAAGTTTGAACAATCATTATACATAAAAACAAGAACTGACATGGAAACAGAAAAAGCCATATTTGCCTGCGGATGCTTTTGGGGAGCGCAACACCTGTTTGAGCGCGCTGCGGGGGTAGTCCGGTCTACGGTAGGCTATATAGGAGGACATAAAGAAAACCCTACTTATCAGGAAGTGAAAGCCCACACTACCGGACATGCCGAAGCGGTGGAAGTGGAGTTTGACCCGGCGCAGACTTCGTTTACTGAACTTTGCAAACTGTTTTTCGAAATCCACGATCCGGCGCAAACCGACGGACAGGGACCCGATATTGGGCCTCAGTACCGCAGTGAGATATTTTATCTGAACGAACCCCAAAAACAACAGGCAGAGGAGGTTATCGCCCTGCTTTGCTCAAAGGGGTACGAAGTGAATACCCGCCTTACGCCTGCTTCTACATTCTGGAAGGCGGAAGAATACCATCAGCATTATTATGACAAAACGGGTGGAGAGCCTTACTGCCACATCCGTGTGAAAAAGTTTTAAGCGACTATGATACTGAAACTATACGACAAAAACAATAATCCGGACGATTTGCAGCGCATCGTCGACACGCTGGAAGAGGGGGGCATCATTATTTATCCTACCGATACAATGTATGCCATCGGCTGTCATGCGTTGAAAGAACGCCCCATAGAGCGTATCTGCAAGCTGAAAAATATTGACCCTCGCAAACATAATCTTTCAATTATTTGTTATGATTTGAGCAACATCAGCGAGTATGCTCGTGTGAGCAACGCTACGTTTAAGCTGATGAAGCGTACGCTGCCGGGGCCTTTTACATTTATTCTGAATGCCGACAGCCGTTTGCCCAAGATATTCCGCAACCGTAAAGAGGTGGGAATCCGTGTGCCGGACAATAATATCATCCGGGAGATATGCAGGATGTTGAACGCTCCGATACTGACTACTACATTGCCGCTGAAAGAAGGGGAGGACATAGAGTATGTAACCGACCCCGAACTGATAGACGAGAAGTTCGGCGATAAGGTAGATTGGGTTATCGACGGGGGAATAGGCGGCATAGAGCCGTCGACGGTCATTAACTGTTGCGGCGACGAACCGGAAGTGGTGCGTCAGGGAAAAGGACGGTTGGAAGACTGATTGATATGTTCCGAAAAAACGCTACCGTTAGTGTGGGTTGTTCCATGCGGATAAGTCGGTTGGTTCTACCCATAGAACTTGTCTGTTCTACGGGTAGCGTTTCTGAGCATCGGGATGAATATTTTTTTTGCACTGAAAAACAGGCTATTATATTTAATTGTATTTAAAGTAAAAAGATTATGTTTTTAACGACTACATTGTTAGACGCTTCGGCAAAACTGGCATCGAGAGTAAACGTCGAACAGATTATCGACAGATTGGTAAATTGGTCAATCGAGGTGGGGAAAGATATTCTTGCCGCCGTATTGATTTATATCATCGGGCGGTTTGTCATCAAGCAAATATCCCGGCTTCTTGCCAAAATATTAGAGAAACGGAAATTGGAAATCAGCGTGCAGACGTTTTTGCGCAGCCTTGTCAGCTTGTTGCTTAATCTGGTTCTGGCGTTTGCCATCATCAGTAAGTTGGGGGTTGAAACCACAAGCCTTGCTGCTCTGTTGGCTTCTGCCGGTGTAGCTGTGGGTATGGCGTTGTCCGGTAATCTTTCCAACTTTGCCGGCGGGTTAATTATCTTGATTTTCAAGCCCTATAAGGTAGGCGATTATATTGAGACAAACGATGCCAGCGGCACGGTGAAAGAAATTCAGATATTCCACACCATACTGACCACGCTCGACAACAAAATTATTTACGTGCCGAACGGAACGTTGAGCAGTGATGCCGTAACGAATTACAGCCGTCAGGTGACACGCCGTGCGGAATGGGTGTTCGGAGTAGAATACGGAGAAGATTACGAAAGGGTAAAAGCTGTGTTGGAGCGCATTATCGCAGCCGATGACCGCATCTTGAAAGACCCTGCTCCGTTTATCGGACTGGGTGCACTCTCGGCAAGCAGTGTCGATATAAAGGTACGTGTCTGGACGAAAAGCAGTGATTACTGGGACGTATATTTCGATATGAACCGAATCGTATATGCCACGTTTAATAAAGAAGGTATCGGCTTTCCGTTCCCGCAACTTACGGTGCATCAAGCAAAAGATTGAGTATAAAAAAATCCCGCATTTCAAAAACGCGGGATTTTTTATTGGGCATGATTCTTATTGCTTCATCAAATAAGTCTTGAACGAGGCGAAATCTTTCGTCATAGGCACGCTCTGTTTCGTACCCTTCATAAACGCCTGCAATTTTTCGGGAATGGCAACCTTGTTTCCGATAATCTCTTCCACCGTTTGCAGGAACTTGGCGGGATGAGCCGTTTCAAGGAATACGCCCGTTTCGCCGGGTTTCAAGCCTTCTTCCAGCGCACGGTAGCCGCAAGCCCCGTGAGGGTCGAGCAGATAACCCGTTTCAACGTATGTTTTCTTCACCGTTTCGCGGATTTGTGCATCGGTATAAGTCGCGCCGCTGATTTCTGCCGATATTGCCGCATGGCTGTTATCATACAGAGCCAATATGCGGGCAAAATTGCTGGGGTCGCCTACATCCATGGCATTGGCAATGGTAGCCACCGACGGGCGCGGACGGTATTCGCCGGTCTGTAAGTATTGGTAGAAAATATCGTTGCGGTTATTTGCCGCAATGAAACGCCGGACAGGGAGTCCCATTCGTTTACCGAAAAGTCCGGCAGTGATATTCCCGAAATTACCGCTCGGCACACACACCACCAAGTTATCCGCTTTGCCGAGTTTCTTCAGTTGGGCGTATGCATAGAAATAGTAAAACGCCTGCGGCAAGAAACGCGCCACGTTGATGGAATTGGCGGATGTAAGCTGCATGTGTGCATTCAGCTCCTTATCCATGAATGCGTTTTTTACCAACGCCTGACAGTCGTCGAACGTACCGTCTACCTCGATGGCGGTAATATTTTGTCCTAACGTAGTAAACTGTTTCTCTTGAATTTCGCTTACTTTTCCTTTCGGATAAAGTACATATACGTGGATGCCCTTTACTCCGAGGAAGCCGTTAGCCACCGCGCTGCCTGTATCCCCCGATGTGGCAACCAGCACATTCACCTGCTGTTTGCCTTCTTTGCGGATGAAGTAGCTCAATAACCGTGCCATGAAGCGTCCGCCTACATCCTTGAATGCCAACGTAGGTCCGTGGAAAAGCTCCAGCGAGTAAATATTCTCTTTTACCTTAACGGCAGGAACATCAAAGCTCAGCGTGTCGTAAACGATTTGTTTCAACGTATCGGCAGGAACATCTTCGCCGAAAAACGCATCGGCTACGCGGTAAGCCATTTCCTGAAACGAGAGATTTTCTATTTCATCGTAAAACGAGGAAGGAAGCGGTTTGATTTCGCGGGGCATGAATAATCCCTTGTCGGCCGCCAATCCTTTTACAACGGCCTCTTCCAACGTAGCGTCGGGAGCCTGTTTGTTGGTACTGTAATACTTCATGTTGTTCTTTTGATTATTACCTAAATGTTCATAAACAAATTCATAAACTCGTCTTTTTCCAGTTGTCCGTATGCACCTTGCCGGCAAGCCACTTCATCATACGTCTGTACTCCGTCCGGCTCTATTCCCGGATAATAGATAAGAAAAGGAACAGGCTCGGCAGTGTGCGTACGAAGCTCGCAGGGGGTAGGATGGTCGGGCAGAACTGCGATTGCCACGGGTTCATCCCACGTCTTGATTGCCTCATAGATGGGAGCAATGGCACGGCGGTCGAGGTATTCGATGGTTTTCAACTTCAAATCCACATCACCTTCGTGTCCGGCTTCATCGCTTGCTTCGATGTGTAAGTAAACGAAATCATCTGTCTTTAACGCCTCGATAGCGGCAGCGGCTTTGCCTTCGTAGTTGGTGGTGTACAGTCCCGTAGCCCCCTCCACGTCGATACAACGCAATCCCGCATAGCGTCCGATGCCCCGGATAAGGTCGACGGCAGTAATGACAGACCCTTTCCGGATGGAAGGATATTTCTTGGAAAGCGGTTCCATTTGCGGACGATACCCCGGACTCCACGGCCAGATACTGTTTGCCGGGTCTTTACCTTCCGATATACGTTTCAGGTTTACCGGATGGTTGGCAAGCAATTCCTGCGATTTGAGAATCAGTGCATTTATCAATTCTGCTGTTTCTTGAGCTTCGGGGCAGAGCGCTTTCACCATATTCGGGCGGAAAGGCTGTAACGGAATATCATGCGGCGGTACACATTCCAATCGTTTGTCTCCACCTTTGATGACCAACAAATGACGGTATTGTACGCCTGTATAAAACCGGATACAATCAGTGCCCAACTTCTCATTCAGGTATTTAATCAGTTCGTCTGCCTCTTCGGTAGTAATATGTCCTGCCGAATGGTTTTTCAGCATATCGCCTTCTACGCAGATAATATTACAACGCATAGCCATATCATCCGGTTGAAGGTCGACACCGATGCTTGCAGCTTCCAGTACGCCGCGTCCTTCATACACCTTCTTCAAATCATACCCCATTACAGACATGTTCGCTACTTCGCTGCCGGGATGGAATCCGTCGGCAACCGTTTTCAGCATTCCCGTTCGTCCCATTCGGGCGAGCATATCCATGTAGGGCGTATTCGCATATTGCAGCAAGGTCTTATTTCCTAAGGAGGGTACGGCCCAGTCTGCCATACCGTCTCCTAAAATGATAATATGTTTCACGGTTATAATCCTTATATTCTTAATCAGATGTTGGCAATACTCATGATGTCGGCAAAAACTCCTGCCGCTGTAACTCCGGCTCCTGCGCCGTAGCCTTGTATCAGCATGGGGTATTCATTATACCGTTCGGTGGTAAGCAAAATAATATTATTGCTTCCTTCAAGGTTATAGAACGGATGATGAAACTCTACCTCTTCTAACGCTACGGATGCTTCGCCGTTTTCCAAGCGTGCAACAAAGCGCCAGCGTTTTCCTTCGCTTTCCAGTTTCTGGCGGCGCATTTCGAAATCGGCATCCAATTCTCCGATATGTTTCCAGAAGTCATCCAGAGAGCCTTCAAAGTATTTGTCAGGAATGAAGAGATGAGTCTTTACGTCTTCCTGTTCCAACCGATAGCCTGCTTCACGTCCTAAAATCACCAGTTTGCGGATAACATCCTTCCCACTCAGGTCGATGCGCGGGTCGGGCTCAGAGTATCCTTCTTCTGCTTTGCGGATAATCTTGCTGAGCGGCATATCGGCGCTCAGTTCGTTGAATATATAGTTCAGTGTGCCACTCAGTACGGCTTCTATCTTCAGAATCTTGTCGCCGCTGTTAATCAGATCATTAATCGTATTGATGACCGGAAGCCCTGCACCTACGTTTGTTTCGAACAGAAACTTCACACCTCTCAGTCGGGCTATTTGTTTCAGTTCGGCATAAATGTCATACTCCGATGAAGCCGCAATTTTGTTGGCAGCCACTACAGCAATGTTATGGCTCAGAAAATCTTTATAAAGTCCGGCTATTTCCGGGCTGGCAGTACAGTCTACGAATACCGGATTGAAAATATTCATGCCGATGATTTCATCGTGCAGCACTTGCGGTGAAGACGGAATGCCTTTTTCTTCTAATTCTTTACGGAAATCGGCAAGGTCGATACCCCGGCGCGTAAAGTAAGCAAGATGACCGTTTGCTATACCTACGATACGCAGCATGAGTCCCCGTTCTTGTTTCAGCTTTTCTTGTTGGGCATGAATCTGCTCAATCAAGCTGCTCCCTACCGTACCGATTCCGCATATAAAAAGGTTTAATACCTGATATTCGGATAAGAAAAAAGAATCGTGGATGACATTGAGTGTCTTGCGCAGCGAACCGCCGTCTACCACAAACGAAATGTTTGTCTCCGAAGCACCCTGCGCACAGGCGATTACATTGATACCGTTACGTCCTAACGTACCGAACAGCTTTCCGGCTATTCCCGGAGTATGTTTCATGTTTTCTCCTACGATGGCAACCGTAGCCAGTCCGCCTTCTGCTTTCATCGGACTGATTTCGCCCATTTCGATTTCTTTCGAAAATTCTTCATTCAGTACTTCACATGCCAGAGCCGCATCTTCGTTACGCACACCGATAGAAGTAGAGTTTTCTGACGAAGCCTGCGAAACGAGGAATACGCTGATACCGTTTTCTGCCAATGTTTTAAAGATGCGATGATTCACACCGATAACACCCACCATGCCCAGTCCGGTCATGGTGATAAGGCAGGTATCATTGATAGAGGAAATACCCTTAATCGGTTTCGATGAATGGTCGGCTTCCTGTTTGATAATGGTACCCGGAGCATCGGGGTTAAACGTATTCTTTATTAATATAGGTATGTTTTTATGACATACGGGGTAAATGGTAGGCGGATAAACCACCTTCGCACCGAAGTTACACAGCTCCATAGCCTCCACATAGCTCAGTTCGGTGATAGGATAAGCGGTACTGATAACACGCGGGTCGGCAGTCATAAAACCGTCTACATCTGTCCATATTTCCAGAATATCCGCATCGAGGGCAGCGGCAATGATAGATGCCGTATAATCTGAGCCACCCCGTCCGAGGTTGGTTACCTCGTTTGTCAATTTGTCGGTCGAGATGAATCCCGGTACGAGCGATACCTTCGGAATCTCGCGGAACGTTTCGCGCACCAATTGGTTCGTCAGTTCCGAGTCGAGGATATGGCGGTTATGTTTCTTTTCGGTCTTGATGAAAGTACGCGAGTCAAACCATTGCGCTCCTTCTATCAGCGTAGCCACAATGATGGACGAAAGCCGTTCGCCGTAGCTTACAATCGTAGCCGAAGTTTTGGGAGACAAGTCGCGGATTAAGTAAATGCCCTGAAAAATATCTTTCAGTTCGCTTAACAGTTCGTTTACTTGGTCGAGCAACACCTCTCGTCCGTGTCCGGCAGGAATCACGGTATAAACCATTTCGATGTGTCGATTTACGATTTCTTTCATTTCTTTTTCGTACGAAGAATCGCCTGCCGCTGCCATTTTGGATGTGTTAATCAGTTTATCGGTAATGCCTCCGAGGGCGGAAACTACCACGATTACTTTATCGTCTACTGCTTCGACTATTTTTTTCACGCTCAACATGCTGTTCACGGAACCTACGGATGTTCCGCCGAATTTCAATACTTTCATGTACGGTATGGTATTGTGCCTCTTCACCTGTCATAGCCAGACAGAAAGGAAGAGCCGGATTAAAATAAAATCTTGATTACTGGAAAAACGAAAAAAGTCTGCCTTTGCAGACGTGTATCGCGTAGATACACATAAACATACTATCCTTACCCCCGAGGGGTCATCCCGGTAGCCGATGTGACAGCGGGCATTCGCCCTGTCCCCGTCAAGATGATATAAAGATAGCGTTCAGTCATAGATTAATGTTTTCTCGACGGCAAATATAACAACATTTTTCTACAAACAAATACTTTTTCCGTTATTTTTTGCACAAATATGTATATTCTTGCCGATAATGTCTTTCAAAGTATCACGATTGAAATATTCCGGCTATGCCAACTCTAATCCTAATTCTTCTTTCAGTTTGAGCAGGCTTGGGTTTTTTTTGCTCATCATCTGGAAGCGTTCCAAATGGCTGTATGCGCGCACGTTTTCTTCAGGAGCACTGACACGTACGGTCATTTTTATCTTCCGGTTATGCAGTTGTTGGCGGAGGTAATCTTCAATCTGCGGCATCAACTGCTGCATATATTTCTGAACAATCTCGTTGTCTACGGCTACTTCGAATGTTGTCTGGTCTGCTTGCAGTTGGGGGTGCATGTTCTGCATACGTCCGGCGTTGGCAGCTTCTTCTTTGGGCAGGCGTACCGCAAATTCCCGCCAATAATAATTCAAATCTTTTTCGTTGAAGATATAGTCTTCCCATTCTTCTTCCGCTTGTGTAACGGAAGAAGCCGCCGGAGCGTTTTGCTGCGTCGCAGTAGCTTGTTGGGCATGAGGACGACGGATCGACATGCCGATACTTCCTGCTTTGAGTACCGGAGTTTTCTTTCCTGTATCTGCTTTAGGCAGTGGGTTGGCATGAATGTTCGGCTGGGCAGGTTCGCGCAATGTCTCTGCCGGAGCTGCCGGTTGAGTATAGGCAGTAGCCGCCGGCTGTTGTGCGGAAGCCGCAGGTGCCGACTGTGGTTGTGGCGCCGGCGAAGCGGATGCCGCTTGCGTTTGGTTAAATACAGGGTTTAAAGTCTTAGGGCGATGCCCGCCTGCCGCGTCTTCCGGTTCGGCAGTAAGTTGAGCCACCTCAATGAGGGTCAGTTCCACTAATAAGCGTTTGTTCTTGCTGACGCGATAGTTCAGGTCGCAGTCGTTACAGAGTTTCATGGCGCGATAAAGGAACTTGGGAGAACACTGCTGTGCCTGTGCTTGGTAACGTTCGCGAATGGAAGCTCCAACCTCTAATAAAGGAAGGGTAGCGGGGTCGCGGCTAACCAGAAGGTCGCGGAAGTGAGAACTTAATCCGGTAATGAAGTGATTGCCGTCGAAGCCTTTTCGCAGAATGTCATTGAATATCAGCAGACAGTCTGTTACCTTGTTATGCAAGAAACAGTCCGTCAGCTTGAAATAATATTCGTAATCAAGTACGTTGAGGTTTTCGATAACGCTTTGGTACGTAATGTGTCCGTTGGTGAAACTCACCACTTGATCGAATATCGAAAGCGCGTCGCGCATACCGCCGTCTGCTTTCTGGGCGATTACGGTAAGCGCTTCGGATTCGGCATCGATACCCTCTTTCTTTGCCACGTTTTCCAAATGCTCTACCGTGTCGGTCACGCTGATTCGGTTAAAGTCGTAAATCTGACAGCGGCTCAATATGGTAGGCAGAATCTTATGTTTTTCGGTAGTGGCAAGAATGAAAATGGCATGATGAGGCGGCTCTTCCAACGTTTTCAAGAAAGCGTTGAAAGCCGCTTGTGAAAGCATGTGAACCTCGTCGATGATATATACCTTATATTTCCCGATTTGGGGCGGGATGCGTACCTGCTCGATAAGCGAACGGATGTCCTCCACCGAGTTGTTCGAAGCGGCATCGAGTTCATGGATGTTATACGACCGCTGCTCGTTGAACGCCTTGCAAGATTCACACTCGTTACATGCCTCGCCGTCGGCAGTAGGCTGCAAACAGTTGATGGTCTTGGCAAAGATACGCGCACACGTGGTTTTTCCCACTCCGCGCGGACCGCAGAACAGGTATGCGTGAGCCAGCTTGTGGTTGGCTATGGCGTTTTTCAGCGTAGTGGTCAAGGCGCGTTGCCCCACTACCGTATCGAATGTCGCCGGGCGGTATTTCCGAGCCGATACAATGTAATTTTCCTCCATGAACAGATTGGTTTTCGTTGCTTGACAGATGCAAAAATACAAAAATAACGGGAATATCCGAGAGATTGGATGGATAAAAGAATAATTCATTGAAATACATCCGGCATGAAAAAACCTGCTTAAATTTCCTGATGGGTTAATTTAAACAGCACCACGCAAAAAGATATTGTTATTGGCATCCGACAATATTTAGAAGCAGAAAAAAATAAACAACTGTAAAACAGGTATATACAAAACCAAAAATCTTACCGCTTGGATTGCCTCGTCTTACCGCTTAGGCGGAGCCGTTTTACCGCATGGAAGACCTCGTGTAACCGCAAGCATTTCAAACCATATAGTATAGAGAAAAAAAGGTCGCCTTACTGCCCGTGCAGGCAATAAAGCGACCTTTGATACCATAACTGAAAAACGCTGATTTTATAGCCTTATTATCCGTTTTTCCTTATTAATCACCCGTCTTATAACAAAATATCAGATAGAAAGTCCGTCGTCCCAACCCGGGTTCTGTGCCAGACTCGGATTCAACGAACGTTCGTTGATTGGTATCGGATAGAGATAATCGCGTTCTTCATCAAACGGCGTACGGCTAATGTTATGGTGATAATTGATATATCCGTGGTTGCCTTCAGAAAGAGTTATATCCGAACCAATCCGATATATCTGCGCACCGTCAAGAACCGGTTCGTTATCTCCCTCATACAAAACCACATCAATCTGACCGTCTCCGCTCAGGTCGTATTCGCCTGCACTGGGGAAATACATACCCATAAGAGACTGGTCGATACAAGCACCGGCTTTCCAACGGACCAAGTCATCGAAACGGAAACCTTCCTGAGTCAGCTCGATAGCACGCTCACGGCGGATCTCCAAGATTACGCCCTGATTGCTTCTGGTTACGTTGGTATAACCGTATTCGGCAGACGAAAGGTAGCTGTCGGGATTGGCATTGGCTTGAGCCATATCCAAATGAGGCATATCTACACGGTCGCGGATTTCATTGACCGATTTGTCCAAATCTTCTTGGGTCAGTGTTCCTAACTCGGCTTTAGCCTCAGCAAAATTCAGCATCACTTCAGCAAGGCGGAATACCGGAAGGTCGCAAGTAGAACGGTCGTTACGGTCTACCTGACCACCCGAAGCCGACGGGTCTTGCACGTATTTAATCGGCTGGTAACCTGTTACGCTAACCGACAAATCAGGAGCCAGAATATCCGTCCTGCCGATACGGTGATAGCCCGGAGTACGGATGCTCTGCGCCAGACGCGGGTCGCGGTCTTTCACTTCCTCGGTAAACGGCATGGTTTCCCAACCGGCACGGTCGGTAAAACGTGTTCCGTCTTTCATCAGATACGTATTAATCAATTTACGGGTCAGCCCCGGACGTCCCTGCGTAGGCACCAGCGTATGCGCCGTTGCATTATGGTAAACGCTCATGCCGTAATCAAATTTGATGGCAAGGATGTATTCATCGGGATTGGCATCTTCTTCGGCAAACAGCATCAGGTAATCTTCTTCCGGATTTCCGGTAGAATACAAATGATATTCACCGCCGTCAATCAATTCTTCTGCTGCATCCGCTGCCTGTTGCAGGTAATACGTATAATCATTCCCATCCAAAGTCAGGTTATGGTATTTGCGGTAAGTACCTTCGTACAGGCAGAAACGAGACTTCAACGCCAACGCTGCCCCACGGGTCACACGGAAAGGACTGCTTGATTCTTCCGCACGGGTAGGCAGGTTCTCGATAGCATAGTCAATATCGGCAAGCATGTTGGTCATCACCAGTTCGCGCGAATCACGCGCCTTATACAGGTCGGGGTCGTCCGAAAACATTTCTTTATCATACCAAGGCACATCGCCGAAACGTTTTACCTTGTCATAATAGAAGTAGGCACGGAAGAAACGTGCCACTGCGGTATATTTTGTAGCCGCTTCCGCATCTTCACATTTATCCACATTACCTAATAAGGTATTGACACTGCGCAAGGCTGTCCAGCTCCATCCGCCTCCGCTTGCCGGGACGATACGGTTTTCTCCGCCCAATATTTCATCGGAAAGTTCTTGCTGTACATATACATCGCTCTGCTCGTCATACGGCGATTTATTGAGAATGCTGTTATAAAAACCGTTGCTGAAAAGCTGGAGGTCGGTTTCTGTTCTGAAATAGTTTTCCTCCTCTATTTCACTCAAAGGGCTTTTATTTAGCCAGTCGTCACACGATGAAAGTCCGGCGAACAATGCAAGTGCTATAAATATATTTCTTTTTTTCATAATCGTTTTGCTTTTGTTTAATAGTTCATGTTAGAAAGTGACATCAATACCGAACAGGAATGATTTCTGCCACGGATAGAATGCATTGTTGTAAGCTCCGCTCCGGTCGATAGCTCCTTCAGGGTCGACATACTTCGAATGTTTCTTCAACGGAGACCAGTAGCAAAGGTTTTCACCCGTAAAATATACACGTACAGACTCAATGCCGGCTTTCTTCGTCCACTGTTGCGGCAGGGTATAACCCACAGTCAGGTTCTTGAAACGCATGTAACGTATATTCTGCAAATAACGGTCGTTTACATTGCTCAGCACACCGCCCGATGCCGAATAAGCCATCGCACGCGGGAAATAAGCTCCCGTATTATCTTCTGACCACACATTCTGCAAGAAATCCTTCTGCAAGAAAGACAGGTACGGATAAGAGTAAGCTCCCCAGAAAGGCATGGATTCTCCATCGGGATACCAATAATGGTTTCCTGTCCCTTGGAAGAATGCCGACACATCAATGCCGTTCCAGCGCACGCTTACCGTAATACCGTATGAAAGCGAAGGCAACGAATTACCGAGTATCTTGCGGTCGCCCGGATTATCCACATTATTGCTTCCGATACCTATCTTGTTATCTCCATCCAGATTGACAAACTTCACGTCACCTGCTTGCCAACCTCCGGTTTGTCCTTTCAGTACATAACTCAAATCCAACTGTTCGGCGTATGCTTGGGCTTCTTCATCGCTTTGGAAAAGTCCGTCGGTCACGAATCCCCAGATCTCACCGATTTCCATACCTTCATAATAAGGTTGTGCAAAAGTCTTGTTTTTATTATCATACTTAGTTACGATACTCTTATAGTCGCTCAGGTTAAGCCCGACGCTGTATTCAAACGGCTTGCCTCCCAATGTTAATTGGTCACGCCAGTTCAATGTGATTTCATATCCTTTTGTACGCAGGTCGGCAGCATTCATATCAGGCACACTCGCACCGTATACGGCAGGAAGTTCCACGCCGTCGGTCAACATATCGCGTGTATTACGTATATAGCCGTCTACCGTCAGGTTCAAGCGATTTCCTAACATCGTCAGGTCGAAACCGAAATCCCATTGCTGGGCTGTTTCCCAAGTCATGTCCGAAGCTATCGGAGCACCCAATGTAGAATATTTGGGCAACACACTTCCTTCGCCGAACGTATAGCCTAAATTGGCTATCGAAACCAGACGTGCGAAAGTATAGTAAGACGATACATTTTGGTTACCTAAGCTACCGAAAGACGCTCTGATTTTCAAGTTATCTACCAAACGGCGTGCAGGCTGGAAGAAAGATTCTTCCGAAATACGCCATCCCACAGAAGCTGACGGGAAGAATCCCCAACGGTTGCCTTTCGCAAAACGGGAAGTACCATCGTAGCGTCCGCTCACTTCGAATAGGTAGCGGCTCATATAGTCATAGTTAATACGTCCGAAGATACCTAACAAAGCATATTCGTTCTGACCACCGCCTACACCGGTAATGGTAGCACCTTCGGCATTCTGACCTACCAAATCCAAGTCGTCCAAATCGGCAGATACCAAGTTCTCACCGTATCCGGAAACATTTTTGCTCTTCCATGCCTCGTAGTTCATACCGGCTACTACAGTCAAATGATGTGCATCGTTAAACGTATCGGTATAATTACCAAAGATGTTCGTAGAATAATAATTACTTGTATTCACCGACTCGTCCAAACGGTTGGCACCGGCACCGGTAGCATACGAAAGCAAATCGCCATCGGGATATTCACGGTAATACATCGGATTGGAACGGCTCGTATTGCGCGTCTGATACAAACGGTAAGTAAAGTCGCCCGTAAAGCTCAGTTCTTTTATGGGAGAATAAACCAAACGGGTAGTATTCGAGAAGTCAGTACCCCGTTCTATATTGCGGTGTGAATCTTCACCCAACAAGATATGCCGGCCATTGGCTACCTTATAATTCAAATAAGGTGTACTATACAACCACGAACCGTCAGGGTTCTTCTGAGGGAAACAAGCCAAAGCATGGCGGGCACTATATGCCAAGGTATTTTCTACGCTGCCATCGCCCAAATAATTGTATTGCGAACTGTAGAACGAAGTATTGTTCGACATTGTAAACCACTCATTGATACGGAAATCAATCTTCGAACGCAAATTATACTTCCGGAAAACATCGGGATTTTCGCGCAAGATACCGGTCTGTTTGTCGAACGAACCCGACAAATAATATTTGATATCGTCTTTTCCGCCGCTGATTGAAATATTGTGCTGCTGCATCGGGCGGTTATCGCGATACAATTCGTGCCACCAGTCGTGGTTTCCGTAATATACCCACTGGCGACGGCCGTTGCGTACATCTTCCACTACCCACGGGCGGTCGGGGTTTTCGGTCTTGTCGTTCACACGGTCCCACAATGCCTGCATGTCTTGATCGGTATAATCGACATACAATGTACCCGAATCGGCTTGCCAGAACTGATTGATGGTATAAACCGACCAATAACCGGTTGTTTCATAATCGGTAGAAGTAGTAGGCGCCTGCCAACCGAAGCGGCCACTATAACGTACTGTGGCTTTTCCGTCTTTGGCGGCTCCCGACTTGGTTGTGACCAAAATCACACCGAAGGCTGCACGCGCACCGTAAATAGCAGCTGCCGACGCATCCTTAATGACAGAAATCGACTCTACGTCGTTCGGGTTGATGCGGTCAATCTCGCCTACCGCACCGTCTATCAATACCAGCGGTTCGGCATCGTTGATAGAAGTCACACCACGCACATTGATAGAAGCCGAACTTCCCGGAACACCCGAAGAAGTGGTTACGTTCAAACCGGCTACCGTACCTTGCAGCATGTTACTCAACGAAGTAGTTACGCGGTTTTCCAGCTCATCACCTCCAATGTTGGCAACAGCTCCGGTAAGGTTTACTTTCTTCTGTTTACCGTAACCTACCACAACCGTTTCGTTCAGCAATACTGCATCTTCTTTCAGGTGGACGGTTACAGTCGACTGGTTTGCTGCTACTGTTACCTGCTGCGAAGCAAAACCGATGTAAGATACATTCAAGACCACTTTCCCTTCCGGTACTTGAATGGTAAACGCTCCGTCTATATCGGTCACAGCACCGATAGTAGCACTTTCCACCGCAACCGTCACCCCGATAAGAGGTTCTTCGTTTGCGTCAAACACTTTTCCCGAAATGGTTCTGTTTTGAGCCGAAAGCGTCATTACACTTCCTGCCACCAACAGCATCAGGAATACAACTACTGATTTTAATGTTTTCATTATTTATGTATTAAAAGAAATATGTATTTTTAGAGATTGATGGTCTGTGTATAGACTTCCCCGAAACGATTGGTAAACTCTATTTTAATCTGTTTGGCACCGTCGGAGGGCATGGCACGGAACAAATGAGCCGTAGGCTCTGCATCGCTACGCTTCTTTAATTGCGAAGCACGTTCTTCATCAGAACCGATAAACTGTTCCATGTCTCCCATCGGTTTTCCGTCTTGATACCATACCACACGGCAGGCACTGTCCCAATCCCATACATTAGCTACTACGAAACTGCTTTGAGCCGTAAACTCTCCTTTTTTATACACACGGAACTGGTAAGCAAAATTACGGCGCGTAGCCTTATAATGCCATTTCACGTCGGTACCATCGACATCTACCACCATATAACCGTTGGGCGCGCCACACTGGTTTACCCATCCTGACCACCAGCCGCCACAAGCCGCACCGATGTTATGTTCATAAAGCGTAGGAGTAACTTCATTATTCTGGAAGAAATGTGTATGACCGGAAAATACATGCACCCGGTAGTCTTTCAATACTTCTTTCAAAGCGTTTGCATTGCGGACATTTCCACCCGGCGAAACCTTGTTCCATACCGGCGCATGGAGGTTCAATATAACCAGACTGCCTTTCGGCACGTAGTTTAAATCGTTCTTCAGCCATTCCAACTGCTGACCGGTCAGGCTTTCTACATACTGCTTCCCGCCCACATAGTTGATATCTTTCATAGTTACCACATGCGCCTTGCCTATATTAAACGAATAGTCGGTAGGACCGAAATAGCGTCCGTACACCATTTCGCCATACACGGGCGTGCCTTTCGCCATATTATGAAGGTCTTGGTATTGCTTGTCGAAATCATGATTACCGATACATTGGAAGAAAACCGCACCGGTGTTTTTTACCGACTCACGGTATTCGTCGAACAACGGCATGTTATCCCACACCAAGTCGCCCAACGTCATAGCCACCACTTCGCGCGACTGTTTCAGCGAATCGATTACCTCTTTCAAATCAGGCACTGTTTCCTGTCGCCAACGCTTCATCTGGTCGGCGTTACGTACCTGAGGATCTGATATGGCAATGTAATGAAAGCTCTCTTCCGTCTGGTCTCGCTTTTCCAACACAAAATCATGCTTCCCGCCCGTTTGCGCCAACGCGCGTACAGATATATAATAGTTGTTTGCCAGCCCGTCTTGCTGAGGCAAAACACAAGATGCCGGCACTGATATACTTACAAATTTGCTTAACGTTGTATCCGAAACCAAAGACCATGCCCCTTGCGCATCGGTCTTGGTAAAGTGGATACCGTCGTTTACCACCACACCGGAAATACCCTTCCCGCTTGGGTCGGTTACCTTTCCACCAAAATCGAACACTACTTTCTGGGCACTTGCATTCAGGCAGAATCCACCCATCACCAGACTAAGAATCAACGCCTTACAGTCCATCCTTTTCTTCGCTTTATTAAAATTAACCATAGTTTTATTTTTAAATGCAAAAAAACAGATTGCAGACTTCGAAACAGATACGATAAGATTACATTGCCGTGAGGATGTTGTTACAAAACCAATACAGCAAAACCTGTTGTAAAAGGAAACTGTTTTGAATTTATCGTGCGATGATTTAGGATGACTAACCCAACCAACACAGGCAAGCATCCTGCTATGTTAAGCAGCATCATACGAAAGATATTTTTTTTACGACAAACGAGGTTGCAAAAATATCGTTATCTTTGCCCACGCACAACAGGATTAGTTTATGGTCACTTTAAAAGAAACCGGACGTTTTATCAGCCGATACAAATACTGGGTTACGTTGGGGATATTTCTGTTGATAATCGGGGTGTTAGATGAAAACAGCCTGATTCAACGTTTTGCGCACAAGCGCGAGATTAGCAAGCTGAATGCCGAGATAGAATATTACCGCAAGCAGTATGAAGAAGACAGCAAGATGCTGAAAGAGATAACCTCGAATAAGGAAGCGCTCGAAAAAGTAGCACGTGAGAAGTATCTGATGAAGAAAGAAAACGAAGACATTTTTATATTTGAAGAAGACTTGAAATGACAGCGAAAAATGCGAATATATTTGGTATGACGGGAGCGGTTTTACTGTTTGCCGGACTGGTGGTTCAGTTTATGAAACTCGACTTTGCTCCATATATTTATTTGGTGGGTTCCATACTGTTTGCTTATGCTCAGTTTGTGACAAGTCCTGAAACCACGAATTTTGCAATTCGCCGTCTGCGCCGTCAGCAACTTTTAGGTGCAATGTTATTGATTATGACGGGAGTCATGATGTTGTTATGGCATCATAATGAGTGGATTATCTGCCTCACCATTGCGGCGTTGCTCGAACTTTATACCGCCTTCCGTATTCCGCATGAAGAAGCCAAAGAAAAGGGTGGAAAATGACCGGCGGAGCGGTGCTGAAATTCTACCGCAAGCGTTCATCAGTTCTACCCGAAGCGTTACTTAACGCTACCGCATGTGTAAAGCAACGCTATGGGTAGAAAAAAAGGTCGTCTTTTGGGTTCATATCGAACGTAAAGACGACCTTTTTTTATCTTATTGTTTTAGCCTATTTTTCAGGCGTATTCTCCAGTGTGGCAATCAAGAAATCATAGAATTTCTTTACGCTTGCAATGTTGCAACGCTCTTCGGGAGTGTGCGGGCATTGCAGGGTAGGCCCGAACGAAATCATGTCCAGTCCCGGAATGGTAGCGCCGATGATGCCGCATTCCAAACCGGCATGAATTACTTTTACTTCAGGGCTGTCGCCAAACTGAGCCTTGTAAGATTCTTTCATGGCGCGGAGGATGGGCGAATTGACATTGGGTTCCCAGCCCGAATAAGAGCCGGAACGGACAACTTGCATTCCTGCCATAGAGAAGCAGCTCTCAATAGAGGTATTGAGGTAATCTTTCATCGAGTCGCGCGAACTGCGGGTCAGAATCTGGACAGTAGCCTTTCCGTTTTTGATGTCTACGATGGCGAGGTTCGATGAAGTCTCTACCGTGTCGGGGATGGTAGGAATGTAACGTTCCACTCCGTTGGGGCACGCATAGATGGCATCCACCAAATTGTCGCGGATTTCTTCGGGCACCATCATCTTGGGCAATTCAACCCGCTCGGCAGTAAAGCTGAGACCGTCTTCGATGGTAGCGTATTCGTCTCTCCAAACATGTTCGCATTCTCCCACGAAAGCCAGTACATCTTCTATCTCTTCGGCAGGGATGGTAATTATGGCTTCACATTCACGCGGGATGGCATTGCGCATGTTTCCGCCTTCCCATGAAACCAGACACGCTTCATCGTAAGCAATAACCTGATTTAAGAACCGTGCCATCAGCTTGTTGGCATTGGCATGTCCCCATCCTATTTGGATGCCTGAATGCCCGCCACGCAGTCCTTTCAGCGTAACTTTCAAAGCCACGTCTTCGGGGTCGGTTTCTTCTTCTTTATATTCTAATGTAGCAGTCAGGTCTTCTCCTCCTGCACATCCGATATACAGTTCACCTTCTTCTTCCGAGTCGAGGTTAAGCAGGATGTCCGCTTCTATTTCGCCCGGTTTCAGTCCGAATGCTCCATACATACCCGTTTCCTCGTCTGCCGTAATCAGTCCTACCAGCGGTCCGTGTTTCAGGGTGTTGTCTTCCATCACCGCCATGATGCTTGCCACCCCCATTCCGTTGTCCGAACCCAGAGTAGTGCCTTTAGCCTTTACCCATTCGCCGTCAATGTAAACTTTCAGCGGGTCGTTTTCAAAATCATGTTCCGTATCTTTGTTCTTTTGTGGAACCATATCCATGTGAGCCTGCAAAATCACCGTCTTGCGGTTTTCCATACCCAGTGTGGCAGGTTTGCGGTAAATGATATTTCCGGCTTCGTCTTGGCTTGTTTCGATGCCTACGTTTTTTCCGAATTCAAGCAAGAATGCCTGAATCTTTTCCAAGTGTCCTGACGGGCGAGGAATCTGTGTCAACGCATAAAAATGTTTCCACACATTTTGTGGAGCTAAAGAAAGAATGTCGTTCATACTACTGTTTTTTTAGTTTTTTTGTTAGAGAGCGGCAGCGCCACTAATCCGTAAATACCTAACAAAATTAATAAAAAGGTTTGAATACCATGCACTAACAGGGCAAATATTCCTGCTTCTTCTTTATTTACGCCATACATCATCATCATGGTGATGACTGCAAAGTGCCACGGGCCGGCTCCGTTGGGGGTGGGAACGGCTACGGCGATACTGCCGACAACGAACATAACCAGTGCGGGTATGATACCTAAGTCGGTAGAAAAGTCGAAGCAAAACAGGCTTACATAAAACTGAAAGAAATAGCAGGCCCAGATGCTGATGGTATAAATAATAAAGAGCGGCGGATTTTTTACGTTCCGAAGCGAAAGACACCCTGTCCAGATGTCGTTCAGTATACCTCTTACTTTGGCGAAAATGGTCAGGTTTCGTACAAGGAAAAATGCCATGACCAGTACGGCAACAATACAAATTAGCGTAATATAAAAGTTGGTAGAGGTAAACAGGCCGGAAAGGAAAGACATGTTCGTTCCCGTTTTGGCGAAGAAAGCCGCGAATACCCCCGATTGAAGAAGCAGTGTAACTCCCGTAATAAGGAGTACGCAGAGGGTGTCTATCAATCGTTCGGTAACAACCGTACCCAGCGACTTGGAGAACGAAACTCCGTCATACTTAGCCAACACGCCACAGCGGGATACTTCTCCCACACGCGGAATCACTAAATTGGCTGCATAAGATATGAAAACGGCATACACACTGTTCGACAGTTTGGGATACTCTCCGAGCGGAGCAAGCGTAAGGTTCCACCGCCATCCGCGGAACAAATGTCCGAAAACTCCGAATACCAGCGAAAAAAGCAACCACCAGTAGTTGGTTTCTCCGTTTAAAACACTCCAAACACGGCGGAAGTCGAACCCGTGATAAGTCCAAACCAAGATGGCTGCTCCCAAAAACAAAGGCAGGGCTATTTGGATGGTTTTATTAATGACAATTTTTAGTTCAGTTCGTTTCAAAATAAGTCGGTTTATTTAATATTAATGCTTACCTTTGCACGATAGCAGGTAAGACAAGTTGCAAAGATAATATCTTGGTGGAATAAACTTAAATTTTGTGGAATGAAATTGGTAAAACCCAAAAAGTTTTTAGGACAACACTTCTTGAAAGATTTGCAAGTGGCGCAGAGAATAGCGGATACAGTGGATGCTTATCCGGACATTCCGATACTCGAAGTTGGACCGGGTATGGGAGTGCTTACTCAATACCTTCTCCCCAAAAAACGTTTGCTTAAGGTTGTGGAACTCGATTTCGAATCGACCGCATACCTTCGCGAAAACTTTTCGCAATTAGGGGAGGAGAATATCATTGAGCAGGATTTTCTGAAAATGGATTTAGAGAAAGTTTTTGGCGGACAGCCGTTTGTGCTTACAGGAAACTATCCGTATAATATTTCCAGCCAGATATTTTTTAAGATGCTTGATAATAAAGAATTGATACCCTGCTGTACGGGCATGGTGCAGAAGGAGGTGGCCGAACGTATAGCGGCTTCTCCCGGAAGTAAAACGTATGGCATATTGAGCGTGCTGATACAGGCTTGGTATCATGTGGAATACCTGTTTACGGTAGACGAACACGTGTTCAATCCTCCTCCAAAGGTGAAAAGTGCGGTAATCCGCATGACACGTAACGATGTGAATGATTTGGGATGTAATGAAAAACTGTTTAAGCAGATTGTGAAGACAACGTTTAACCAGCGCCGTAAAACATTACGTAATTCGATAGCATCCATTTTGAATAAAACAAACCCGCTCAGTGCGGAACCGATTTTCAGCAAGCGTCCCGAACAGCTTTCGGTTCAAGACTTCATCGGTTTGACTAATTGGGTGGAAAAAGCATTAGAGGCATGAATAACGAGGAATTGTTGAAAGAAGTATCAGAATTGATAGAGCAGAAAGAATCGGACAAGTTAAAGGAAATCTTGCACGATTTACATCCTGCCGACATCGCTGAACTTTGTAACGAGCTGGATGCGGAAGAAGCACGTTCTGTTTATTTGCTGTTAGATAACGAGACGGCAGCCGATGTTCTTATCGAGATGGATGAGGATGCGCGAAAACGTTTCCTTGAGATATTGCCGTCAGAAACAATCGCCAAGCGTTTTGTCGACTATATGGATTCGGATGATGCGGTTGACATCATCCGTGAAATGGATGAAGACAAACAGGAAGAAGTGCTTTCGCATATCGAAGACATCGAACAGGCAGGCGATATCGTCGACTTGTTGAAATACGACGAAGATACCGCCGGTGGTTTGATGGGTACGGAGATGGTGATAGTAAACGAAAACTGGAGTATGCCCGAATGTCTTCGCGAGATGCGTATCCAAGCAGAGGAAATGGACGAGATTTATTATGTATACGTTGTAGACGATGACGAACGTTTGCGCGGTGTGTTTCCTTTGAAGAAGATGATTACCAGCCCTTCGGTATCGAAAGTAAAGCACGTGATGAAAAAAGATCCAATATCTGTTCATGTAGATACGCCGATTGAAGAAGTGGTGCAGACCATTGAGAAATACGACTTGGTAGCTGTGCCGGTGGTCGACAGTATCGGCAGGTTGGTAGGGCGAATCACCGTCGACGACGTGATGGATGAAGTGCGTGAGCAAGCCGAAAGAGACTATCAGTTGGCTTCCGGTTTGTCGCAAGACGTAGAATCAGATGATAACGTATTTCGTCAAACCACTGCCCGTTTGCCGTGGCTGCTTATCGGAATGTTGGGCGGAATCGGTAACTCCATGATTTTGGGAAATTTCGATTCGACGTTTGCCGCCCATCCGGAAATGGCTCTTTATATTCCGCTTATCGGTGGAACCGGAGGAAATGTGGGTACTCAATCTTCAGCGCTTGTGGTACAGGGCTTGGCGAACAGTTCGTTGAATGCAGAAAATACAATCAAGCAAATTCTGAAAGAATCGGTTGTGGCATTGATTAATGCTACGATTATCTCCATGTTGGTCTATACCTATAATTTTATTCGTTTCGGAGCCCATGCTACGGTCAGCTATTCTGTTTCCATCAGTTTGTTTGCAGTAGTAATGTTTGCGTCTATATTTGGTACATTGGTTCCTTTGACGTTAGAAAAACTGAAAATAGACCCGGCTATTGCCACCGGACCGTTTATATCGATAACGAATGATATTATCGGTATGTTAATGTATATGGGAATAACCGTATTGTTATCGTAGTCTTTTGCTGTTATCAGAATTTGCGGGTATAAATTAAAAAAAATCTGCAAAAAAGTATGAAAATCAGATTTTATTTCTTTAATTTGTAAGTTAGAGATAAAATTACTCTTTAAAATCTAAATACGATGGAACTGAATGAAACCAATCGCCCGTTAACTGAAGTGCCGGTAGAAGAAACATCGGCTGCTCCGGTTTCTACTGTTTCTGCAATGGAAGAAACAGAAAGCGCTACGCCGCGTACAGAGATACAAACTCAGGAAGAGGTCATACAGCGCTTGAAAGAGATAAATAAGGATGTTTGTAATGCTGATAAGCAGGAAATAGATCAGCTGAAGCAAACGTTTTATAAACTGCACAAAGCAGAACAGGACACTGCGCGTAAAGTCTTTGTTGAGAACGGAGGAAATGCAGATGAGTTTGTGCCTGTTCCCGATCCTTTTGAAAAGGAATTTAAAGAGGTGATGGGAGCTATAAAAGAAAAGCGCAACGCGATGACTGCTGCCCAAGAGCAGGAAAAGGAAGAAAATTTGCAGAAAAAGTTGGCAATTCTTGAGAAAATGCGAATGCTTATCGAATCAACCGAAGACACCAACAAAATATATAATGATTTCAAGCAATTACAGCAAGAGTGGAGTGAAATAAAACAAATACCCGCCGGTAAACAGAATGAATTATACAGGAGTTATCAGCTTTATACAGAGAAGTTTTATGACATGGTAAAGCTGAATAACGAGTTTCGCGAATACGACTTCAAAAAGAATCTGGAACAAAAGACACGCTTGTGTGAAGCTGCTGAAAAGCTGGCGGAAGAGCCCGATGTAGTTTCGGCTTTCCATCAATTGCAGAATCTGCATCAGGAATTCCGGAGTATAGGTCCTGTGTCAAAAGAATTGCGGGAAAGTTTGTGGGCGCGCTTTAAGGCTGCTTCTACGGCTGTGAACCGTCGTCATCAGCAACACTTCGAAGAGTTGAAAGAAAAGGAACAGAATAATCTGGATCAGAAAACCGTTATCTGCGAAATAGCAGAGGCGATGGATTATGATTCATTCAAGACTTTCAGCGATTGGGAAGAAAAAACGCAGGAGATATTGGCTCTGCAGGCTAAGTGGAAAACCATAGGTTTTGCTCCCCAAAAGATGAATGTGAAGATATTCGAACGCTTCCGCGCCGCGTGCGATGAGTTTTTCCGTCGCAAGGCTGCTTTCTTCAAATCCGTCAAAGAGAATATGGCGAAGAATTTGGAGAAGAAGAAAGAGCTGTGCGAAAAGGCAGAGGCACTGAAAGACAGTACCAACTGGAAAGAAACCGCAGAGATATTGACTCGTCTGCAAAAAGAATGGAAAACCATAGGACCCGTAGCGAAGAAACATTCGGATGCAGTATGGAAGCGCTTTATCGGAGCGTGCGATTATTTCTTTGAGCAGAAAAACAAAGCCACTTCTTCACAGCGTTCGGTTGAGCAGGAAAACTTAGCAAAGAAAGAAGACATCATTAAGCGACTGGCTGCTTTGGAGGCTTCGGGAATTACCGATGAAAGTGCTGCCGAACAGACTCGCGCATTGATGAAGGAATGGAACGAAGTAGGTTTTGTTCCGTTCAAAGAGAAAGACCGTATCTATAAAGAATATCATTCGCTGGTAGACAAGTTGTTCGATAAACTGAATCTTTCGGCTACGGAAAAGAGATTAAGTAACTTTAAGTCGGGATTGAGCAAAGAAGGAAATCTGTATCGTGACCGTGAACGTTTGGTTCGTACTTACGAAGGATTGAAGAACGATATTCAGACATACGAAAATAACCTCGGATTCCTTAACTCTTCTTCAAAGAAAGGTAACAGCCTTGTTACTGAAATAACCCGCAAGATTGAACGTCTGAAAGCCGATTTGGATTTGGTTACAAAGAAGATTGCTGCTATCGACGAAGTTTTGAAAGAATCGTAAATACTTATTATGTATTAAAAAGTAAGGGATGACCCGATTTTCAAGTCCGGTCATCCCTTTTTTCGTATGCTTTTCTGACTTTATTTGCGGTCGGCTTTCAGGCGGTCTGCCATTGCTTTAGCCAGTGCTTTTGCCTGCAAATAGTTGTCGGCTTTCATGGTCTGTTTCATTTCTACCGGGTTTCCTACTACCTCAAACTTCAGTTTTTCAGTGTATTCGCCCAACTTCTTTACGGCTGCGCTTGCCCATGTGAACGAACCGAAGTAACCCATGATGCGGTTCTTCATCTCGCGGGCGGCAACCTTGTCTAACAGCGATTGAATTTCAGGATAGAGATTCATGTTATACGTCGTACAACCCACTATCAGACCTTTGTATTTGAATATGTCTGACAGAATGAACGAATGGTGCGTATACGAAGCGTTGTGCATGATGATGTTTTTAATACCCTGTGCGCTTAATTCTTCGGCGATGGCTTCAGCCAGCTCTTCCGTGTTGCCATACATGGTGCCGTAAACGATTACCACCCCTTCTTCGCCCTCGTAACGGCTCATCTTGTCGTACATGTCGACCACCTGAGGGATGTTTTCCTCCCATACCGGACCGTGGGTAGAACAAATCATCTTGATAGGCAGGCCGCTGCATTTCTGCAATGCCTTTTGTACCGGATTTCCGAATTTTCCTACGATGTTAGAGTAGTAGCGGCGCATCTCGTTCCAGTAGATGTCGGTATTGATGTTTTTGTCGATACATCCGCCGTTCAGTGCGCCGAAACATCCGAACGCATCTCCCGAAAACAAGATGCCTTCCGTTTCATCGAACGTAACCATTGTTTCGGGCCAGTGAACCATCGGGATGAGGTAGAAGCGCAAGTTGTGATGTCCTATTTTCAAGAAATCGCCTTCGCCTACCACGTAACGGTCGCCCGTCAGTCCGTAATAGCCTTCTACCATGTCGAAAGTTTTTTTATTTCCTACCAGTACGATATCGGGATAGTATTGTTTAATCAGCGAAATAGAACCAGAATGGTCCGGCTCCATGTGGTTGATGATAAGGTAATCAATCTTGCGGTCGCCGATTACGCTGCGTATTTTCTTCAGATAAACTTCAAAGAAAGCTACATCTACCGTATCTATCAGTGCTACCATCTCATCGTCTGCTATCAGGTACGAGTTGTAAGAAACGCCGTAAGGCAGCGGCCAAAGATTTTCGAACAATGCTTTTGTGCGGTCGTTCACGCCTACATAATGTACTTTACCTTTTAGTTCCATGTTGTTTTCTATGTTTATAAAGTGTAATATTTCCCTTGCCATGTGTCTCGCTCGCGCATCCGTTTTCTTACCCGGCAACTGAATTCATGGTTTTTCAGTCCCCAGTCGGGTGCGATAAGTAGCTCTTTGGGAGATTGCGAGACGAAACGCTCTAAAACCAAATCCGGACGAAGCCTTTCTACATATCCGATTACCAAGTCGATATATTCGTCTGCCGTATAAAGGTGGAAATCTTCAGGCGAATGTTCGTATTCGTATGCCATGCGTGTGCCCTTTATCAGTTGCAGCTGATGTAGTTTGAGTGTAGTCAGCGGTAAAGCCGAAACCTGCGAGGCTTGTGCGAGCAGCATTTCACTGGTTTCTCCGGGCAGTCCGAGAATGATATGTCCCCCCGTGCGTATGCCTCTCGCCGCTGTGCGCTGTATGGCATCGGCAGTACATTCGAATGTGTGTCCTCGGTTGATACGCTTCAGTGTATCGTTGTTTGTGCTTTCTATGCCATATTCTACCAGCAAGAAGGTTTTTCGGTTCAGTGTTTCCAGATAATCGAGCAGACTGTCCGGCATACAGTCGGGGCGTGTCCCGATAACCAGCCCCACCACGTCTTTTACCTGCAATGCTTCTTCGTACATGCGTACGAGTTTTTCCTGTTCGCCGTAGGTGTTCGTGTAGGCTTGGAAGTAAGCCAGATATTTCATTTGCGGATATTTATGGGCGAAAAAAGTTTTTCCTTCTTCCAATTGTATCGCCACGCTTTTATCCGTATGGCAATAAGCCGGGTTAAATGTTTGGTTATTGCAGTACGTACAGCCGCCATAGCCTTTCGTTCCGTCCCGGTTAGGGCATGTAAAGCCTGCATTGACAGAGATTTTCTGTACTTTAAACGGAAATTGTTTGGCTAAGAATCCGGCAAAATCGTTGTATCGTATGCTTTCTTCCATTTCCTGATTTGATTTTAGGGTGCAAAGATACTTCTTTTTCAGAAAACAGGCAGAGGTTGAAGCCATATTTTAATCTCTATTAAGAGCTTGTTCCGGTTTGTGGCATAGAAAATTTCTATTCGTATGACACCTGCTTCCTATGGGTAGAACAGCAGCACTTATCCGCATGGGATGAGGGACGCTTACGGTAGCGTTTTGCGGGCTGTTTTGTCCTGAATACAAATTATGCACCTTTCATATACCAATATATTCCAAAATAACCCGTACCTTTGCTGCCTCTATAAAATAAATATCGGAATGAAACAATATTTGGATTTGCTCCGTCGCATCCGTACCGAGGGAGTGAAGAAAGAAGACCGTACGGGAACCGGAACTATCAGTGTGTTCGGACATCAGATGCGTTTTAATCTGGAAGACGGCTTTCCGCTGGTAACTACCAAGAAACTTCATTTGAAATCCATCATCCACGAGCTGCTTTGGATGTTGAAAGGCGATACGAACGTAAAATACCTGCAAGAAAACGGTGTGCGCATCTGGAACGAGTGGGCCGACGAGAACGGCGATTTGGGGCACATCTACGGATACCAGTGGCGCTCGTGGCCTACGTACGACGGCGGATTCATCGACCAGATAGCGGAAGCTGTGGAGACGATCAAGCATAATCCCGATTCGCGCCGCATCATCGTAAATGCTTGGAATGTAGCCGATTTGAAGAACATGAACCTGCCGCCCTGCCACATGTTCTTCCAGTTTTACGTAGCAAACGGACGCTTGAGCCTGCAAATGTATCAGCGTAGTGCCGATACTTTTTTGGGTGTTCCCTTCAACATTGCTTCGTATGCCCTGCTACTTCAGATGATGGCTCAGGTAACGGGACTGAAAGCGGGCGATTTCATCCATACATTGGGCGATGCCCATATTTACCTTAACCATCTGGAACAGGTAGATTTGCAGTTGACCCGCGAGCCTCGTCCGCTTCCGGTTATGAAACTCAATCCCGACGTAAAAGATATTTTCAGCTTTACTTACGACGATTTCCGACTTGAGGGTTACGACCCGTGGCCTCACATAGCCGGAAAGGTATCGGTGTAAGTGTGATTAATGTGTTGAGAACTTTGAATTATTAATGTTATAGAATTAAAAACTCACCTTTCATGTCTTTATCGATTATTGCTGCAATTAATAAAAACCGAGGACTCGGTTTTCAAAACAAACTACTTTACTGGTTGCCGAACGACTTAAAGCGGTTTAAGGCTTTGACTACGGGACACACCGTTGTAATGGGGCGCAAAACTTTCGAGTCGCTTCCCAAAGGAGCTTTGCCTAACCGCCGCAATATCGTGTTGACTCGTCAGGAAATTTGTTTTGAAGGAACGGAAACATTCCATACGCTGGAAGAGGCGTTGGCACACTGTGCATCAGACGAAGAAGTATTTATCATGGGGGGAGCCACGCTTTATACAGAAGCCATGCCGCAGGCAGACCGCCTGTATATTACAGAAGTAGACGATGACAAGGCTCCTGCCGATGTGTTTTTCCCTGAAATAAACCCGGAACAATGGCAAGAAAAAAGTAGAGAATGTTATCCGACTGACGAAAAACATCTCTACTCTTACTGTTTCGTTGATTATGAGCGACGCTGATTTTCAGTCTTCGCTCGTTATACCGATAATAGGCATCTGTCGCTTAATAGCTTCGCGGAACGAGATAATCGTTTCCGAGCGCGACAGCCCTAACGGTTGAAGTTTGTCGTGGATGACTTCTAATAAGTGATGGTTGTTCTTTGCATAGATTTTGATAAACATATCATACTGTCCCGTAGTATAGTGACATTCTACAACCTCCGGGATTAGTTTTAATGCCTCCGTAACAGAGTCGAACTGTTCGGGGTCTCTCAGGTACAGCCCGATGTAAGCACACGTTTCATAACCTATCTTTTCCGGGTCGATGATAAACTCCGAACCTTTCAGGATTCCCAAGTTGGTCAATTTCTGAATACGCTGATGAATCGCAGCTCCTGATACGTTACATGCACGTGCTACTTCCAAAAACGGAATCCGTGCATTGTCAGCAATCAATCGTAAAATTTGTTCGTCTAAGCTGTCTAATTGGTGATGTCCCATTTTTATATCTTTAAATATTTATGCAAAGATAGTATTTTTTCGGTTTCATTCTTTAACTTTGCCGCCTATAAAATCTTAAATGCGATATGAAAAATTTATTTGTAGCTCTAATTTTATGTTTTTGTACGTCATATTCGGCTTTTTCACAAAGTTTTGATGATTATTTTGTTGATAAGACTTTACGGGTCGATTACCTCTTTACGGGCGATGCAAACCATCAGGATATTTATTTGGATGAACTTTGTTCGTTGCCCCGGTGGGCAGGCAGAAGGCAACGGCTCAGTGAGTTGCCGTTAGAGGGGAACGGTGACATCACGGTAGCCGATAAAGCCACTGGGACAGTGATTTACCGCACTTCTTTTTCAAGTCTGTTTCAAGAATGGGTGAGCGAAGATGAAGCAAAGCATGTAAAGCGGGGATTTGAAAATACATTTCTGCTGCCTTTCCCGAAACAGCCCGTAACGGTAACCGTCCGCCTGAAGGATGTCTACCATAAGCCGGTAGCTTCACTGACTCATGAGGTGAACCCCGGCGATATATTGATTCACCGGCGCGGACTGGAGCGTATTACTCCTCACCGCTATTTACTCGAAAGTGGTCCGGCTACCGATTGTATCGACGTGGCCATTCTTGCCGAAGGCTATACCGCAGCCGAAATGGATGTATTTTATGCCGATGCACAAAAGGCGTGTGATGCTTTATTTGCCCACGAGCCTTTCAAGCATCTTAAAAGCCGTTTCAATGTCGTTGCGGTGGGAAGCCCCTCGGACGACAGCGGCGTAAGTATTCCCCGCGAAGCCCAGTGGAAATCAACCGCGGTAAGTTCTCATTTCGATACTTTCTATTCCGACCGATATCTGACGACCCGTCGGGTGAAAGACATTCACAACTGGCTGGCAGGGATTCCTTACGAACACATCATCATCCTTGCCAATACGGATACGTACGGTGGCGGCGGCATCTATAATTCGTATACGCTCACCACGGCTCATCATCCGATGTTCTGGCCTGTTGTGGTGCATGAGTTCGGACACAGTTTTGCCGGACTTGCAGACGAATATGCCTACGATGAGGCTCCCAGTGCGCAATATCCGTACAGCGTAGAGCCGTGGGAACAGAATATAACGACGCTGGTCGACTTCGACAGTAAGTGGAAAGATTTGCTTCCGGAGGGTACTCCCGTGCCTACTCCGTTGGAGACCGATTCGGCTACCATTTATACGAAGGTAGGCTTGTACGAAGGGGGCGGATATACCCTGAAAGGCATTTATCGTCCTACTACCGAATGTAGGATGAAAATCAACGAAGCACCCCGTTTTTGTCCCGTATGCGAGCGGGCGATAGAGCGCGTCATCCGGTTTTATACCGACAAGTGACTGCATTTTTAACCCTGTGTCAAAATACAGAATCGTATGTTTTACTCATAATTAGAATCATTATGTTAAACTTTACTCCAATTAAAACAGACCACAAGGCTTATTCTTTTGTAGAGAATCTTTTGCACGAATCATTTCCTGAAGTAGAGCGCCGGGACGATGAAGACCAGCGGCGCAATGCCGATACCAATCCGCTTTTTACGTGTTACCTCATAACCGACGATGAGCTTCCGATAGGGTTGATTACGGCATGGAATCTCGGCGATTTCTATTACTTGGAGCATCTGGCTACTTCTCCGGCTGTTCGTAACAAAGGATACGGAAGGCAGGTTATGGAGTATATAAAGCAGCTGCTTCCGGGTATCATCGTATTAGAAGTAGAACGTCCGGAAGATGAAATGAGCATACGGCGGATAGGTTTTTACCAAAGATGCGGTTTCTCGCTTTGTGAAAAAGATTACTTCCAGCCCTCTTATAGAAAGGGGGGAGAAGGGCTGCCGCTATACCTGATGTTTGCAGGAGCAGACAGCATCGATGCGGACTTTGAGGCAATACGCGACCGGATACACCGTGAAGTGTACGGAGTTTGAAAGCATAAGAAAAATCTGCCGGTATACCCCTTAAAAACGCTACCGTTAGTGTCATTCATCCCATGCGGTAGTGTTTGCTGTTTCTACCCATAGAACCGACCGGTTCTACGGGTAGAATTTTTTATGCTTTTTGCTGAACTGTAAAGCCTTAAAAATAAGTTTGTTATTTTTTTCTTCAGGGAGGCTAATTTATAACCATTGCTATTACTTGAATGAATAAAATGAGCAGCACCATTGCAATGGGATAAACCGTAGCGTATGCCACACCGGGGATGTTGCTGTCCGTCATCGAGTCGGCGGCCGCCAAGCCCGGTGTACTGGTCATACCTCCGGTGATTGTTCCCAAGAGATCGAGCATACTGATTTTAAATACCAGTCTCCCGATAAGTGCGGCTGTCAGCATGGGTACGATGGTAATGAGCGCCCCGATGCCGAACAAAAGGAATCCGCTTTCTTGGAATGTTGCTACCAAATTTTTTCCGGCAGACGTTCCTACTTCGGCAAGGAAAAGCAGCAATCCCAACTGACGCAAAAGCTGATTCGATGCTCCGGACATTGACCACAAAATAGGTCCGGTTTTTCCTATCGCGCTCAGGAAAAGCGCCATCATCAGCACACCTCCCGTCAGCCCCGGTGAGAAAGACATGCTTCCTCCAAATGAAATGTTCAGTTTGCCGAACAAAACTCCCAGCACAATACCCATCGCGATGGGGAAGAAGTCGGTGTCGGAAAGTTTTTTCGCATCATTCCCCAGCAGGCGCGCAATGCTTTGAATCCCTTCTTTTTCGCCTACCACGGTCAGTTTGTCGCCAAACTTCAGCGCCAGTTCCGGCGATGGAGCTATGTCTATTCCGCTTCGCCGTATACGGGTAACGGTACATCCGAAGTTCCGTTGCAAGTTAAGGTCGCCCAGCTGTTTGTTAATCATATCTTTCTTGGTCAGTAACAGCGACTCGATGCTTTGTGTATGCTCTAAAGGCAGTTCTCCGTCTTCGCGCGTGCCCAACATGACGGTAAGATTATTCAGGGCTTCTTCGCTGCCCACGGCTTGTATCGTGTCGTTCTCTTTTAAAACCGTGTGTGCTGTTGGGATAATGATAGAGCCGTCACGTTTCAGCCGGGAGATTACAGCTCCGGTTATGGCACGGATATTCAGTTGCTGGAGCGTGCGATTCAATACCGAAGGATTGGTAACGCGGAACAGACAGGTGTTTAGCTCCGGGAAATTGTTCCGGCGTTCTTTTTCCAACTTCCGTGCTTCTTGTTCCACGTCTACTTTAAACAGCTTGGGTAAGAGTTTTACAAATAAAATAACACCTATCACTCCGAACGGATAGGCAATACCGTAAGCGATGGATGCCAGTGGCGACTGTGTACTGTCGATGGCAACGGCAAGTCCCGGCGTACTTGTCAAAGCTCCGGCTATCAGTCCGACGATGCTTGGTGTATCAATATTAAACAGGTATTTCATCCCGACTCCCGTAAGACAGGCAGACGCAACAATAAGTAATGTAATAAGGATGAGCGTTTTTCCTTTGCTGCGGAACGAATGGAAAAATCCCGGTCCTGCCTGAATACCTATGGTAAAGATGAAAAGTACCAGTCCGAAAGTGCCTAACTCTTTCGGTATGGATACTCCCCAATGTCCGAAAGCCAGTGCGATGAATATCACGGCAGAGACATCGAGCGACAGTCCCATGATTTTAACACGTCCCAGCATGAAGCCGAGAGCCACTATCAAGAAAATAGAGAAATAAGAGGATTGGAGTAATTCTATTAACATACGTATGATGGAAAACAAGATTGATAAATAAAATGAGCGTGGAGAAGGATTTAGGGATTTAACAAGTGATGCTGCTTGGGGAGCAACAAAAAATTAGGCGCATATTGTGCGAGAACATAACGGAAACAGAAAGAAGAGTTTTCGTCTGACCCGCGCAATGTGCGCCTAAAGGTTATGTAAGAACACGTTATAGTTTCCGAGACTTAGGCGTTGCTTGTACGCTTTTCTTGGATTCTTGCTTTCTTACCTGTCAGTTTGCGCAGGTAATACAGCTTAGCGCGACGTACTTTACCAATCTTGTTGACAGTGATGCTGTCAATAGCCGGAGATTCCAACGGGAAGATACGTTCTACACCAATTGTTCCTGACATTTTACGTACGGTAAAACGTTTCTTTTCACCGTGACCTGAAATTTTGATAACAACACCGCGATACTGCTGAACACGTTCCTTGTTACCTTCAACGATACGATATGCTACCGTAACCGTATCACCTGCTTTGAATGAAGGATGCTGTTTGCCGGTAGCAAATGCTTCTTCTGCAATTTTAATTAAATCCATTTCTTTTTTAAAATTAAATTGTTTCATCGTTACAACGCAACATATCAAGTAACTCCTCTTGACAGCGATTGCGCGAAAGCGGTGCAAAGTAAGTGATTTTTCGGTACATAGCCAAATCTTTACCCTATATTTTGTAAAAATGAGCGGTAAAGATGCTATCGGTATGAAGTTTTCTTGTCGAGTTTTGCTTTTTTGGTTACTTTTGAATGATAAAACGAAAAGTATGAATAAGAATTTGATAAAAAAACATTGGCTTGTTGTAGCGGCAAGCGGACTCCTGATAGGCTTGGGAAGTTGTAGTTCGGGATATTCGGTGGTAAGCGTTGAGGGAGGCAGATTCCCTATGACAGCAGCGTATGATGTAAATCCTGATGCGAGGGCTGAGGCGATTCTTGCTCCGTATAAACGTCAGGTAGACAGTATCATGTCGCCGGTTATCGGACATTCGGCGGCTACATTGACATCACAGCGTCCTGAGTCTCCGTTGTCTAATCTGATAGCCGATGTGCTTCGCCGGAGTGCTTCATCGGTCATCGGAGGTGAGGCAGATGTGGCAGTGATGAATATGGGTGGTATCCGGAATGCGTTGCCTGAGGGTGTGGTTACTTTCGGTACGATTTACGAGATTGCCCCTTTTGAAAATGCGTTATGTGTTTTAACGATGGATGGAAAGACTTTAATCCGTTTGTTTGAACAGATAGCTGCTGTACATGGAGAAGGCTTGAGCGGAGCGCGGCTGGTGATTACGTCCGACGGAAAACTGGTGGATGCAAAGGTAGGAGGGAAGTCGGTTGACCCTCGGAAAGACTATACCGTGGCAACGATTGACTATTTGGCAGAGGGGAACGATAAAATGCCGGCTTTCCGGGATGCGAAATCGAAAACCTTCCCGAAAGACAAGGTGTTGAGAGATTTGCTTATCGATTACGTGAAGCAGTGTGAAGAGAAAGGACAGTTTGTAACCGCCCGTACCGAGGGACGCATAAAAGTATCGGAGGATTAAACCATGAAAAAGAGTATTTTGTTATTGCTGTTGTGTTTGGTAGCGAATCTGTTGCCGGCGCAAACTGAGAAAGAATTATATATTCTTCATACCAATGACATGCACAGCCGTATTGAGCCGTTTGCTCCTTACTATCCCGATTCGGTCTTGGCGGGAAAAGGAGGAGTAGTGCGCCGTGCTACGTTTATCGCCCAACAACGTAAAGAATATCCCGATTTGCTGCTCTTCGATTGCGGCGATTTCTCTCAGGGCAGTCCGTACTATAATTTGTTTAAGGGAGAAATCGAAATAAAGATGATGAACGAGATGGGCTATGATGCAGGTACTATCGGCAATCATGAGTTCGATTTCGGACTTGATAACATGGCACGGCTGTTCAAATTGGCGAAGTTTCCTATCGTATGCGCTAATTACGATGTCACGGGCACTGTATTGGAAGGATTGGTAAAAGAATATGTGATACTGGAGCGTAACGGTATACGTGTCGGTGTGTTCGGATTGGGTGCGAAGCTGGACGGACTGGTGGCTCACGCCAACTACGGGAATGTTAAGTTTGAAGACCCCGTTTCAGAAGGGCAGCGTATGGCGGATTTGCTGAAAACGCAGGAGCATTGTGATTTGGTAATCTGTTTGTCTCACTTAGGGTGGGAGGGTGAACCCTATTCCGATGTGGAACTGATAGAAAATACGCGCAACATTGATATCGTGTTGGGCGGTCACTCGCATTCTTATTTTTCCGAACCGCGATATTACAAAAATTTAGACGGTCAGGAAGTGCCCGTTCAGCAGATGGGTAAAAATTCTGTATTTATTGGTAGAATGAAGGTAGACATGCGTAAAGAGTAAGCAGTTATTCGGCATGTTTTTAGCAGTTTATTTTATGAGAGGATTTATGTATTGGTTTAGTCTGTTATGCTTGCTTTTAGTCGGGCGGACAGCAATGGCACAGTCGTCCGGACTTCGATTGAAGGCGGAAGATGAGGCAGCATGTAAACAGTGGGTGGACGAGCAGATGGCTTCGATGACCCTGAAGCAAAAAGTGGGGCAGTTGTTCATTCATACCGTAGCTCCGATAACCACGCAGGCAAACCGGAAAAACATCGAACAGGCGGTAACCGAGTATGGCATTGGCGGTCTGTTGTTTTCCGGAGGTGATATTCAGAAACAAATTCAGTTGACTAATTACGCACAGGGTTTGGCTTCTACCCCATTGTTGATAACGTTCGACGGCGAATGGGGCTTGGCGATGCGCCTGAAGGGGACTCCCTCTTTTCCGCGTAACCGCATATTGGGATGTATCGAAAACGATTCGCTGATTTACGAGTATGGTCGCGAAGTAGCTCGTCAGTGTCGCGAAATCGGGGTACAGGTAAATTTCGCTCCCGTGGCAGACGTAGATAACAATCCTAAAAACCCTGTAATCAATACGCGCTCGTTTGGCGCACTTCCGCAGCAGGTGGCGCGTAAAGTAATCGCCTACTGCCGTGGGCTGGAGGATGGTGGGGTATTGTCGGTGTGTAAGCATTTTCCCGGGCATGGGGATACGGAAACCGATTCACACAAGTCGCTGCCTGTGCTGAACTTCAGTCGTGCGCGGTTAGACAGTATCGAGCTGCGTCCTTTCCGCGAGGCGGTAGAAGCGGGTGTGGGAGGCATGATGGTAGGACACCTGAATGTTCCGGCTTTAGGAAAGAAACCGGCATCTATCTCTCCGGAAATCATTAATGGGGTATTGAAGCAAGAGTTGGGCTTTCGCGGATTGGTGTTTACCGATGCGCTGGAGATGAAAGGCATTTCCGGAAACGAGGCTGTTTGTGCACAAGCCTTGATAGCCGGAAACGATATGGTATTGGCTCCGCGTAACCTGAAGAGGGAATTGGCTGGCGTAATGAGTGCCTTGAAGACAGGTACGCTGACCGAAGCGGCTGTTGACGAAAAATGCCGGAAAGTGCTTACTTATAAATATATATTAGGACTGGCTAAGCGCAAAGAGATTTCGGGCGAGGGCATCGACCGGCACTTGAATCGTCCGGAAACCGAGGAGTTGATGAACCGGCTGAAGCGTGCAGCGGTTACCGTAATCAAGAATCAAGACGATATGCTTCCGTTGGACTTGTCTGTTTCAGAAACGGCATTGTTGAGTCTTTCGCCCACACTTACCGAAGATTATCCTTTTTACCGTCAGTTGCGCGAAGTGTTTCCCGTAACATGGATTCGTGCCAATGTCGATTCTTTGGAGTCGATACGTCGTCGCCTGAATCCGGTTCAGCAGGTGATTATTGCCATACATACATCGAAAGTAGCTCCTTATGAGTCTTTGATAAACCAACTGGCGGCAGACAAGCCTGTGGTTTTGGTTTGTTTCGATTCGTCGAAGACATTAGAGAAATTAAAAGATACCATGCAAAAAGCCTCGGCGGTTGTGCTTGCACATACCGATGTCTCCGATGTGCAACGCTATGTAGCCGATGTATTGCTGGGGCAACAGAAAGCGGACGGACGTTTGTCGGTTCCGTTGGCAGGACTTTTCCCTGCCGGGACAGGCGTTACGCTTGATCCGGATATCCCCCGTCATTATTGTGCGAAAGACTTAGGGATGAATCCCGCCGTGCTTTCCCGTTTAGACAGCATTGCTTTGGAGGGGATTGAAGTTGGTGCATATCCGGGGTGTCACGTGCTGGTGTTGCGCGAAGGATTCCCGGTGTACGACAAATGTTTCGGCAAACACACTTACGAGGGAAACGAAACGGTAAAGGAAGGAGACATTTACGACCTTGCTTCGCTTACGAAAACCACGGCGACACTTTTGGCTGTGATGAAACTGTATGACGAAGGACGGTTTGGACTGACCGATAGAATTTCTGCCTATCTGCCCTTTTTGCGTGGAACAAACAAGGAGGATATCACTATCCAAGATTTGTTGTATCACGAATCCGGACTGCCTGCTTATTATCCTTTTATCAAGAGGCTGTCGACCTGAGTTCCTGTAAAGGAGGATTGTTTCGCAAACGTCCCGATGCGCATCACCGCATCCAAGTAGAGCCTAATCTGTATGCTTGTACCGACTTCTCGTATAAACCGGAGTGGGTTTCGCGCGTGCCGTCGGCAGATTATCCGTTGCAAGTGGCGGAAAACCTGTATATCAAGAAAGAATTCCGGCAGGTGGTGTTGGATAAAATAGCCGAAATGCCTTTGAAGGGCCGCTCTTACCGGTATAGTTGTTTGAACTTCATTTTGCTGAAAGAACTGGTGGAAGCGGTTTCGGGCACACCGATGGATGTGTATTTAGACAGTGTGTTTTATAAACCGATGGGGTTGACCCATACCGCTTTCCAGCCTTTGAAACGGTTTAAGAAAGAACAGATTGTACCTACGGTGAACGAAGACTTTTCGCGGGGAGGCAGGTTGCAGGGCTTTGTACACGATGAGGCGGCTGCTTTCTTGGGAGGCGTATCGGGAAATGCCGGATTGTTTTCTTCGGCTCACGATGTGGCACGCATCTGCCAACTGCTGCTCGACCGTGGCGTATGCGGAAACAAACGTTACCTTACCCGCGCCACGTGCGACCTTTTCTTGAAAGCGAAATCAAAGAACAGCCGGCGCGGATTAGGGTTCGATAAGCCTAACCCGGATAATCCCGATAAAAGTCCGTGTGCAGCCGAGGCGCCGGCATCGGTATTCGGTCATACCGGATTTACGGGGACGTGCGCATGGGCAGACCCCGATAACGACATCGTTTTTGTTTTCTTGTGTAACCGCATTTATCCGCGTCCGTTCGATCGCAAGAACCTGATGAAGTACGACATCCGCACACGTATGCAGCAAGTCATCTATCAGGCTTTGACCAACTTAGCCGAATAAGCTATTTAGACAATGTACAAATTAAGCAGATTTTGTAATGTAGATGTTACAATGAAAGGCAAAAACATTACCTTTGTATCATCAAATTAGTACTAATAATAACTTAACTTTTACAACAATGGCTTACGTAATTAGTGACGATTGTATCGCTTGCGGTACTTGTATTGACGAATGCCCGGTAGGTGCTATCTCTGAAGGTGACAAATACTCTATCAATCCGGACGCTTGTACAGAATGTGGTACTTGCGCTGATGTTTGTCCTTCTGAAGCTATCCATTTGGGATAATCAACAAATCGTCTGTATGACAAACTAACACAAAGGGCTGTCCGCATGGGCAGCCCTTATTTTTTGTTATGAATATCTGCCGAAAGCGCAGTAAAAATTCTTCAAGGATATAGCCCGAAAAACGCTACCGTTAGTGTTACTCATTCCATGCGGTAGCGTTGACTGGTTCTACCCATAGCGTTGCTTCGTTCTATGGGTAGAATTTTTTAAGTTCCCGGTAAAGCTAAATGATGTTTCTAATTAGTTGATAAATAACAAATTAAATAAAATGTCATTCTTTTGGATAAGTCGCTTCTTCGTCTTCTTCAAATTAGGTTCAAGTTATTGTCTTAAAAGCCGATTATATTTTGTATTGAAAGATTAAAATGCCTAAATGTTACTCTTTAGTCCTTTACTTAAAGAAATAAATGTATATACGTACTTTGCCGAAGGCTTACAAACAAACTGTAAATTGCAAAAACTGTGCCGACAAAGATTATTTTATCTTTGCCGGCACAGTTGGGTTTATTCCATGCCAAAGGGCTGAATGGATAATTGTTTATAATAATGATATATATCCGGTAGTCAAATATTTATTTCCAGATAGATTACTCTTAAGTATTCCATTTACCCAAACCTTAATAGTTATTAAAGTATTGTCATCTTTGCATCTTGCTTCTATTGAAAAACCATCGTGTGAAAAATCATCATTTCCCAACTCAAATGTTGTGTCATAATTCTTTTTTATAACAACTCCGGTTTCTCCACTATCTTTAATTCCATAAATTCTAACGGGTTCATCAGAATTAGTTTCTATTTGTACGTGAATAATATTCAAATTAGGGTTATCTTTTGAACATGAATGACATAAAAGAAGACCTAAGAAAAATATTAAACATACTGAGATTTTCTTATATGCTATTTTATTTCTTTTCATTTTTTAATTCATAAGACATAATTATTTAGTTAATACTATGAAAAACAAGTTGCTATTTTGAGGTTGAAATCCATATCATTTGTGACTGAACTTTTCTGCTGCAAAGTTAGCGTTAAAGGCTTATATAGCCATTGGTAAGCCTTTGTTTTATACTTGTAATTTATGAATGTATATAACTGATAATCAATATGTATTTAAAAGGGAAATTTGTAATCGCGCGATTTTCCCTTGTAACGGTACTATTTCTCTCTGTAAAGCTCACCTTTCAGCACGGCGATGATGTCGGATGCTTCGGGGGCATTTATCTTTTTGCGCACATTGGTTTTGTACTTATGTACGCTGTAAACACTCTGCATCCATATCGCGGCTATCTCTTCGGTTCTGAATCCGGCAACCAGCAGGCAGCACAGTTGTATTTCTTTTTCGTTGAGGTCGGGATGGGTTTTCACCAACAAAGAATGGAAATTGTCGAATGAAATGTCGATGTGGGTGTAAAACTGTTCCCATTGCGTAGCCAGCAAATGATTGCCTTTGGTGAGTTTGAGTTTCTCTAAATCTTTAAAGAATTTCGCCATTTGCTCTTTTTGCGTATATTTCAGCATGGCAATTTGTTTGGCTATCTCAAAATCGCGCAGGATAAGAGATTTTGTTTCGTCTTTTATATCTTTCAGATTTTCCAGCGATTGAAGCTGTTGTTGCAGGGCGATAAGCCGGTAGGCAAACTTCTTTCTCCGGTTGACGTAAACCACCAGTCCGATGATGAGCATGAGGATGAAGCACAAAATCACATAGCGGTATCTCGTGAGGTCTCTTTCATAGATTCCTTTTTCATAGATACGGGTATAGGCTTGGATGGCTTCGTCTAACGATTCGCCACCCAAACTGTCAAGCATTGTTTCGTATCGTTCTACGGTTTTGTGCAGACATGCGGTTTCCTCTTCCCCGTTGTGATTCTGTCGGGCAAACTCGGCGCAGAGTTTGTAAAACTCAATTTCGATGAGGCTGGTTGCGGCATCCTCATCGTATGACATGGCAAGCCCTTTGTGCTTTCCGGCATTGACCGTATCATTTATATGATAGTAGCAGTATGTTAAAATGGAGTGACAGACAAACTTTTGTTCGTTGGTTTGTATCAGCGGCAGTATTTTTTGTATCTTTTCGATGCACGGGCTCCACTGTTCCATTTTATAAAGCGCAATACCTTGCAGGCAGTACACTTGGGGGTAATAGATGTTGCTTTCGCTGATATTGTTTTCGATGGTTTGCAGCAATCGGTATGCTTTCTCATGGTGGTCTATGTATAGCAGGCTTTTAGCCACTTGCACCCGTGTGGATAAACTCATCTCTTCGTAGGGGATATCCTTGATACACTGATTGGCAATGGTTTGGTAGCGGACGTATTTCATTGTGTTATATTTCCTCAGATACATGTCTCCCAAGTAGCTGTACAGATGGAACAGCCATTCTTTATCGTCCTCCCGGTTGGCTATCCCGATAGATTGTTCGATGGTTTGCAGTTCGTTGGTTAAATCATTCTCCCGCCGATAGATTCCGGCAAGCAGGAAGAGGGCTTCCAACTGCTGTTGGTTCAGGTGGTTTTTCCTGAAAATCCGGATGCTTTCAAGCAGCAGGGGCTTGGGCGGATAACAGGTTACGTCGATATAGTTCCTCGTCAGATATGCCAGCAGGAACTCGGTAGCTGTTTCTGTGTTGCGGATTTCTTTGTAACGGGTAGTGTCAATCTTTGAGAGATACAACTGCGGATTATTCTCGATGAAAGCGATTTGTTCATCGAAAGCATCTTGCTTCGCTGCGTTTTGCCGGCAGGAAAAACACAGCAAAGACAAGGCTGCAACAAGGATGATAACAAGGTGATTCATTCTATGATTAGAGATATGGGGTAGAAGGTTTCGGTTCTTTTTCTGTTGCTTTACGCATCGGCACGATAGCGGTCGGGATGGAAATCCGTTCCACCGGGGCGCTGGAAGATACGCAGGTTAAATTCGCCCACCACGGCAAGCAGATGGTCGAATATCTCACTTTGAATCTCTTCGTATTCCTGCCATACGGTGGTGTTGGTAAAACAGTATACCTCCATCGGCATACCCTCTGCCGTGGGTTGCAGTTGGCGTACCATAATCATCTGTTCTTTACTTACGCGCGGATGTTGATTCAGGTAGGTGAGCAGGTAGTTTCTGAATACCTGAAAATTGACAATCGGTTTTCCGGCATCGGCTTCGCTTATCCAACCTTTTTCCGTGAACTTGCTTAATTCTTCCTTTGTGCAGAAGTGTACCGAAGTAACATCGATGTTGACCGAACGCATGATGCGCCGTCCGCCCGTTTCACGCATTCCCCGCCAGTTCTGGAAAGAGTCGCTCACTAACGCATACGGGGGGATGGTGGTGATGGTCTTGTCGAAATTGCGTACCTTGACCGTGGTAAGCGATACTTCGATAACATCTCCGTTCGCTCCATACTTCGGCATCGTAATCCAGTCGCCCGGTCGCAGCATGTCGTTTGCCGATAGCTGCACGCCTGCCACCAATCCTAAAATGCTGTCTTTAAATATCAACATCAGTACCGTAGCCGAAGCTCCGAAACCGGCAAGGATAATCGTAGCATCTTCGCCGAGGATGATACTTAATATGATGACCACTCCCACACCGATTACCACTAATTTGATGGTTTGATACACTCCCTTCAGCGGACGGTTCCGCAGCGTTTCATGCTCACTCGATATGCTGTACAGCGAAGTAAGAAACGCATTAGCCAAAAGAATGATGGCAACCACGAGATAAATTTCGGTGGCTTTCATCAGGAAGTTCATCAAGGCAGGAGTTTTAGAAAACACGAAAGGCAGTAACCCGTACCACACGATGGGCGGGATGATGCGGCTGAAGTTTACCATCATCCGCTCGTTGAACAAATAATCGTCCCACGTAGCTTTGGTCTTGGCGGTTAGTTTCTTTACCGTCGGGATAATCAGATGACGGAATATTTTGGTACAAAGAAAAGATATGACTACCACCCCGAGGATTAAAGCCAACTGTACGCTCCAGTCGAGGTTTGATTTATCTATGCCGAGGTATTCTAAAAAACGGCTTATGCTCTGATTTATTACTTCCATACTCTATGGTTTCTCTGTTTTTGCAAAGATACACAAAGAGACTGAATAATAATGGAAGATAAATCTTTAACTTTTGTCAAAACTGTTGTTGTTGGTTGCCTGCGGAGACGGGTTATGAACTTCATAACCATCTTTAATTAATGTCGGTATGAGAAACCGGGTATTTTTTTGTCGATAATTATCATAATAAGCGGATTTTATGGTTGAAATAAGTGGAAAAGGTTTGAGCTGAAGCAAGAAACCATTAATTTTGCCGCGCAATTTATGAAATAGTCATGAAAGAGTTGGTTATTGAAGTTTCTGAAGAGTTAAGACAAGCGTGGCAACCGTTCCGGGGAGCCGCCGTGTTTGCAACGGTGAAAAATTCGGCTTACAGCGAAGCCTTGTGGAAACGTATTGAAACGTTTACGGAACTTTACCGGCAGCAGTACACTACGGATTCTATCAAAGAGATGCCTGCAATTCAGGCTACCCGTCAGGCATATAAGAGATGTGGCAAAGACCCCAGCCGGTATCGTCCGTCATCGGAAGCGCTTTGCCGGCGCATCCTTCGGGGGATACCTCTTTATCAGATTGATACGCTGGTAGACTTGATTAATCTGGCTTCGATTTACAGCGGACATTCCATCGGTGGTTTCGATTTGGATAAGATTCAGGGCGACCGTCTGGTGTTGGGCATCGGCAAGGCAGGTGAGCCGTATGAAGGCATCGGCAGGGGCGAACTGAACATCGAAGGGATGCCGGTATACCGCGATGCCGTAGGCGGAGTAGGGACTCCCACCAGCGACAACGAACGGACGAAAATAACCGCCGACACTACCCACCTGCTTGCCATTATGAATGCTTACAGCGGTGAAGATGGACTGGCTGAGGCTGTAGACTATATGGTCGGACTGCTGAAAGAATTTGCCGAAGCCACAGACGTAAAAATAGTTTATTTTAAATAAGTAAAAGGTTATGGATATAGAAAAGATATTGACCGAAGGTATAGTTTTTAAGGGCGGGAAGTCGCCCGGAGGGAAAAAAGAGCAGAAAGTAAAAACCAAAGCTCAGAAGAAATCTTATATTACGGGAGCCCACGGTTCGGGCTCGGCGAAAATGAAAGCAGAGTATCGCCGCCGTCGTGCGAACCGTCATAAAAACGGATAACACACATTTATTATAAACAAAATAGAAAAATCATGAGAAAATTATTGTTGGTGGTCGCTGTAATCATGGCGGCATTATCAGTGCAGGCACAAGAAATGTATTTGGGTGGTGGAATCAGCTTATGGAGAAACACGAGCAAAGACGTTACTTCATTTTCTATTACTCCCGACTTCGGTTATAACCTGAACGAAACTTGGGCTGTGGGCGGCGAATTGGAGTACAGTCATGAAAGCGGCGATGCCAAGTCGAATACGTTTGCCATTGCCCCTTATGCCCGTTACTCGTTTTATGAAAATAAAATCGTTCGCCTGTTTGTTGACATGGGCTTAGGTTTTTCTACCTACAAGCAGAAACACCACGATGCCGTAAACGGTTTTGAAATCGGTCTGAAACCCGGATTGGCAATAAAATTAAACGACAGTTTCAGCTTCATTACCAAAGTTGGTTTTGCGGGTTATCGGAATGACTATCGGGGCGAAATGGGAGAAGGCTTTGGCGTAGATGTAGACGGAGAAAATATTTCAATCGGTATTGATTACGAGTTTTAATGGCCGAAAAAGCAGTAAAAAGAGCTGTTCTGCTTACGAACAGCTCTTTTTTTATGCCTTTTTGTTAGCATGTCAGACTAAACTTTTATACATTTGCGGATAGGAAATCTTAAAAATAAATGGCTTATGAAAAAGTTTTTGCTTATGATGGTTTGCCTGTTCTCAATGTTGACCGTAACGGCGCAAACGAAAGTAACGTGGAGCATGGAGCTGGGTTTAGGTATGAGTACATGGATGGGAAAGGATGCTAACGGCAGCAATCCCTTGTTTAATCCGAAAGTAGGAGTAGGCATTGATGTTCCTCTTACCGGATTGGTCTCTTTCCAAACCGGGTTGTCATGGGTGTCGAAAGGAGCAAGTTATAAGGAAAATGGGACAGATATAACAGTCGACCAGAATTACTTTGAAATGCCTTTATTGGCTGCTTTCCATGTAGGTACGGCTTGTAAGTTCGACATGGTATTTACCGCAGGTCCTTATTTGGCTTTGGGCGTAAACGGAAAGGTTAGCCACGAGATAGATGATGTTACCACTTCATGGGGGACATTCGATGATGTGAAAGCCCAGAGTTGGAACGGGTTGAAGCGTTTCGATGCAGGATTACAAGGAGGTGTGGCTTTGGATTTTCCGAAATGGACCGTGGGACTCGACGGAGAGTTTGGTCTATGTAAAATAGCCAGTGGAGCAGCTCCGCGTAATTTGGCATTCTTCTTTACCGTAGGGTATAAGTTCTAAAATAAATGTAACACACACATAATGGCTTCGTCTATATTAATTGTTGAAGATGATTTGACTTTCTCTACCATGCTGAAAACTTGGCTGGGTAAGAAAGGTTTCGAAGTAGAGGCGGTTGGTACTCAGTTGCGCGCAAGAAAACTGCTGGCTGCTCGTGATTTTGATTTGGTATTGTCTGATTTACGGCTTCCCGACCAAGACGGCATCTCTCTGCTTGCTTGGCTGCGGGAACAGAATAAACTTATACCGTTTATTATCATGACCAGCTATGCCGAAATCCAGAGCGCTGTACAGGCGATGAAAGAAGGTGCGACTGATTACGTAGCCAAGCCGATACAGCCAGACGTTCTTCTGACAAAAATAACAGAAGCCATAGGAAATAATACAGCCGCGCCTATTGCGCCGGTTCATTCGGCAGCTTCGGTTTCTTCTCAGAACTTTCTTGAGGGAGAAAGCGAGGCTGCGCGTCAGCTTTATAATTATGTTAATCTGGTTGCGCCTACCCACATGTCGGTTTTGATTAACGGAGCGAGCGGAACCGGTAAGGAATATGTTGCCCATCGCATCCATCAGCTCAGTAAGCGGGCAGGCAAACCGTTTATCGCTATTGATTGCGGTTCTATACCGAAAGACTTGGCTGCTTCTGAATTTTTTGGCCACGTAAAAGGTTCGTTTACCGGTGCTTTGTCGGATAAGGTCGGTGCTTTTGAGGAAGCAAACGGCGGAACTTTATTTCTTGATGAAATAGGAAATTTGAGTTACGAGGTACAGGTGCAGTTGCTTCGTGCCCTTCAAGAGCGTAAGATTCGCCGGATAGGGTCGACTAAAGAAATCGAGGTTGATGTTCGGTTGGTGAGTGCAACCAATGAAAATCTTAAAGAAGCCATCGCCAAAGGTACTTTCCGTGAGGATTTATATCATCGTATCAATGAGTTTACGCTGCGTATGCCTTCGTTGAAGGAGAGAGAAGAAGATATTTTGCTGTTTGCTAATTTCTTTTTAGATCAAGCGAATCGGGAGTTGGAGCGTAATCTGATTGGATTTGATATGGAGGCAAGTGTGGCTTTGCAGAATTACTCGTGGCCCGGCAATCTTCGTCAGTTGAAGAACGTGGTGAAACGTGCTACTTTGCTGGCTCAGGGAGAATTTATTTCTTTACACGATTTAGGGGAGGAGCTGGCAGACAATGTTTTCTTGATTCAAGACCTTTCGCTTCATGACGAGGAGAAAGAGAAACAACGAATCATTAATGCCCTGCAGCAAACCAATAATAATAAAACAAGGGCAGCTCAACTGTTGGGTGTAGACCGGAAAACACTCTACAATAAATTGAAACTCTACAATATTCCACAATAAAAGTGTGGAAACCTTCTACATATTCCACACTTTTTCCACACTTTGAAAAGCAAGGTTGTGACAAACTCTTTTCTTCGATGATAAATTTTCTCTTTTAGAATCGCTTTGATTATCAGTTGGTTTGTAGCGAGCGTGTGATTTTTTAATAGGAAATATGCCTTTATTTTGCTTTTTGGTAAGGTCTTGTTATTTGTGGCACGGATATTGTTGTTTACTTAATAACAACATAATAACGTGAGTTGATAAATAGACTTAGACTATAAACCCAACCCCATAGAATAAAGTTGGAGATTGTTTTTCATTCAATCTCTTGATAAATGAAGATGCCTATGTGTTAATTGGAGAGAGAGAACGCTGTGAAGCGCTCTCTTTTTTTATTTCTCAAAATCAAAACCACTCCAAAGATTCCCTTCAGGAAGAGGAGCTGTCAGGCTGATTTCTTTCTTTGATACGGGATGGATGAAATGTATGTAACGGGCATGAAGGCAGATGCTGCCGTCGGGATTAGAACGGGGGAATCCGTATTTAAGGTCTCCCTTTATCGGACATCCTATTTTAGCAAGCTGGCAACGTATTTGGTGATGCCGGCCGGTCTTTAAATCGACTTCCAGCAAACAGTAATTTTGTGAATGACCGATGAGGCGATAATGTAAAACAGCTTTTTTCGAGCCTTTGATTTCTTTATCGTATGCGTACGATTTATTTTGTTTTTCGTTTTTTATCATGTAATGCACCAGTTCGCCTTCCGGTTCTTTCGGGCAATTTTTTACAATCGCCCAATAAGTTTTCTTCACTTCGTTGTTACGGAACATGTCGTTTAACCGGCTTAATGCTTTGCTTGTCTTCGCAAAAATCACCAGTCCGCTAACAGGACGGTCTAACCGGTGCGTAACTCCCAGAAATACATTTCCGGGCTTGTCATACTTTTCTTTGATGTACTGTTTGACGGTTTCCGACAGCGGAGTATCTCCCGTTTTGTCTCCTTGAACAATCTCCGAGGAGGTTTTATTAACAACAATGATGTGGTTATCTTCGTATACGACTGTCATAATGGGAAAGTAAGAAATAAAAAAAAAAGACGAAGCATGAAAACAGTATTCATCCTTCGTCTTTCCGGGAAAGTTTATTACATATTCATACCGCCGTCTACTTGGATAACCTGTCCTGATACATACGAAGACATATCAGAAGCCAAGAATACGGCAATGTTTGCTACATCTTCCGGAGTACCTCCGCGGCGCAACGGAATACGTTTGTTCCATTCAGCTTTAACCTCGTCAGACAGTTTGGCTGTCATTTCCGTGATGATGAATCCCGGAGCGATGGCGTTGGCACGGATTCCGCGTGAGCCCAGTTCCTGTGCGATAGATTTAGCCAGACCAATCATACCGGCTTTCGAAGCCGAGTAGTTACACTGTCCGGCGTTTCCGTGAACACCTACCACAGATGCCATGTTGATGATGCTTCCGCTTTTCTGGCGAATCATGATAGGCGTGCAGGCGTGGATGAAGTTGAAAGCCGACTTCAAGTTTACGTTGATAACTGCATCCCATTGAGCTTCGCTCATACGCATCATCAAGCCGTCTTTCGTGATACCGGCGTTGTTAACCAATACGTCGATAGATCCAAACTCTTCTTTCACTTGTTCTACCACTTTCGCTGTGTCTTCAAAGCTGGCAGCGTTTGAAGCATAACCTTTTACTTTTACGCCAAAAGCAGCGATTTCTTTTTCCGTATTTTGGCTGTTTTCGTCAAGAATCAAGTCTGTAAATGCAATGTTTGCGCCTTCGGCAGCAAATTTCAGTGCGATAGCTTTACCGATACCGCGAGCAGCTCCGGTAATCAATGCTGTTTTTCCAGTTAATAATCCCATGATTTTTATGTTTAATAATGATTTATAAATGTTTCTTTCTGCATCCTAAAGCCCCGAATACGATTTTAGCCACATAGCGCCAGCCTATTTCTTCATCCAAATCTTCACCTATTTGCCCACGGATGTAAGGCACCTCTATTCCTTTTACGCAGTAATGAAGAATGTCGGCCGTGATATCTACGTTGTCAATATCGAATATCCCTTTTTCTTTTCCCTCCTGCAAAATGCGTTGGTAAAGTTTGGTTTCTTTCTGGTCGAAACGTTTCCTCATGGTTTCCACGCGCCAGATGTCCCGGAAGAAATGTGCGCGTAGCGTACCGTTTCGGTATACCACTACCTTTATGGCCTCTAAGTGTGTTATTATCAGTTCTAAAATCTTTTTGTCGGCGTCAATCGTCTTTTGGGCGGTTTTTTCCATACGGTCAGACAGCATTTCCAACTCCGATTCAACCACAGCCCGATAGATTTGTTCCTTATTTTTAAAATAAGTATAAAGCGTACGTCGTCCCTTCTTCGAAGCGATGGCAATGTCATTCATCGTCGTTGCTTCCACCCCCTGTTTGGCAAAAAGTTGGCGGGCTACGTCTACTAATTGGTCTCTGGTTTTAAGTACGGTCATTTTTTCGGCTCCCACAATCTGATTGACAGGCAAAATTACGTTTTTTCTTTCTACTGAGCAAATTTATGTAAATACAATCTCCGTAAAATACCACTGTCGGTACCCGAAAACGCTACCGCAAGTGTTGGTCATTTCATGCGGATGAGTTGACCGATTCTACCCATAGAACAGTCCGGTGCTATGGGTAAGAATTTTTTCGTGGCTTGTTGCGATGCAGTAGAGAGCCGAAATTGCAAAAAAATGTATTTTTCTTTCAAAACACTTGTTTGTTTCAAAAATAAACCGTACCTTTGCACCCGAATTAAGAAATAAACATCGCGGAGTGGAGCAGTTGGTAGCTCGTTGGGCTCATAACCCAAAGGTCGTCTGTTCGAGTCAGGCCTCCGCAACTAACCGGAATAATAGAAAATCCGATTCTTTTATAACAAACATCGCGGAGTGGAGCAGTTGGTAGCTCGTTGGGCTCATAACCCAAAGGTCGTCTGTTCGAGTCAGGCCTCCGCAACCAAGTGAAGAGAAGCATTGCTTCTCTTTTTTTATTCCTACCCAATATACCCTAAAAAGGGTATTGCCGCAGTATCTGCTTTCCCGTACCTTTGCTTCCAGATAAATTAAAAATAAAAGTTATGGCAAACATTAAAAAACAACTGACCGAACTTATCGGTAATACTCCTTTGCTGGAGTTGCAGAATATGTCAAAGTTACATCAGGCTCAGGCCACGGTAATAGCTAAGTTAGAGTATTTCAATCCGGGCGGAAGTGTGAAAGACCGCATTGCATTTGCGATGATTGAAGATGCCGAACGCAGAGGTATCCTGAAACCCGGATCGGTGATAATCGAACCTACCAGCGGAAATACCGGAGTGGGATTGGCGTGGGTTTCTACCGTAAAAGGTTATAAAACCATACTGACCATGCCCGAAACGATGAGCCTCGAACGTCAAAACCTGTTGCGTGCAATGGGTGCACAGCTTGTTCTTACTCCCGGAGCGAAAGGCATGAAAGGAGCCATCGAAAAAGCCAACGAACTGCGTGATGCTACTCCCGGAGCGGTTATCTTACAGCAGTTTGAGAATCCGGCAAATCCGGCGGCACACGTGCGTACCACAGCCGAAGAGATCTGGAGAGATACCGATGGGAAAGTAGATGTGTTCGTAGCCGGAGTAGGTACGGGCGGTACGCTGAGCGGCGTAGGCGAGGGGCTGAAGAAGCATAACCCGAATATCGAAATCGTAGGTGTAGAACCGGATGCTTCGGCAGTGCTTTCGGGAGAAGCTCCGGGATTACATAAGATACAAGGAATCGGAGCCGGATTTGTTCCGAAAACTTATAATGCCGGTGTGGTAGACCGTATTATTCGTGTGACGGACAATGATGCCATCCGTACGGGCCGCGAGCTTTCGTTGAACGAAGGACTTTTGGTGGGCATCTCGTCGGGAGCTGCAACTTATGCAGCCTTGCAGTTGGCGCGCCAGCCCGAATACGCCGGAAAGAATATCGTAGTCTTACTGCCCGATACGGGAGAACGATACCTCTCTACGGTGCTTTACGCTTTTGAGGAATATCCACTTTAACCCCATAAAACAAATACAACTTATGAGAACGAATGATTTACATTTTGAGACATTGCAACTTCACGTAGGACAGGAGGCGGCAGACCCGACTACCGACGCGCGTGCCGTACCTATTTATCAGACTACTTCGTATGTGTTTCACAACTCGGAACACGCGGCGGCACGCTTTGCCTTACAAGACCCCGGCAATATTTACGGTCGTCTGACCAATCCCACGCAGGAGGTGTTCGAGAAACGAATGGCTGCGCTTGAGGGCGGGGTTGCCGCTCTTGCCGTGGCTTCGGGAGCTGCTGCCATAGCCTATACATTTCAGAACATTACACGTGCGGGAGACCATATCGTGGCGGCAAACACCATTTACGGCGGAACGTATAACCTGCTGGCGCATACCTTGCCGGTTTCGGGCGTAACCACCACGTTTGTCGACCCTTCGGCTCCGGCAAATTTCGAGGCAGCCATCCGTCCGGAGACCAAACTGATTTTCATCGAAACCCTCGGTAATCCGCATTCCAACATTGTGGATATGGAAGCCGTGGCGGAAATAGCGCATCGGCATCACATTCCCCTTGTGGTGGACAACACGTTCGGAACTCCGTACTTGATTCGTCCCATCGAACACGGTGCAGACATCGTGGTACACTCTGCCACGAAGTTTATCGGCGGACACGGAACCAGCCTCGGCGGAGTTATCGTAGACGGCGGTACGTTCGACTGGCAGGCTTCGGGCAAGTTTCCGCAACTCACCGAACCCGACCCCTGCTATCACGGCATCCGTTTTACGGAGGTGGCAGGAAAAGCAGCCTTTGTAGTCCGCGTGCGGGCCATCTTGCTGCGCGATACGGGGGCAGCCATCAGTCCGTTTAATGCCTTCCTGCTTTTGCAGGGATTAGAAACCCTTTCGCTCCGTGTGGAACGTCATGTGGAAAACGCACTGAAGATTGTTGATTTCCTGAAGAGTCACCCCCGGATAGAAGCCGTTCATCATCCCGCCCTGCCCGAACACCCCGACCACGCGCTCTACTTGCGCTATTTCCCCAAAGGGGCAGGTTCGATTTTTACAGTGGATGTAAAAGGCGGAATACGCGAGGCACAGAAGTTTATCGATGCGTTAGAAATCTTCTCGCTTTTGGCTAACGTAGCCGATATGAAGTCGCTGGTCATCCATCCCGCTACCACAACCCATTCGCAGCTTACCGAGCGTGAGATGGAAGAGCAACATATCAAGCCGGGAACGGTTCGCCTCTCCATCGGTACGGAGCACGTAGACGACCTGATAGCCGACCTCGACCGCGCGCTGTCTCAAATATAATACTCCATTGCATCAACAATGCCGGCACGAAGCGCGTAACGAACCGCTTCGTGCGCATTGTTTACTTGCAGTTTCCGGAAGATGTTCTTGCGGTGAGTCATTACCGTATATACACTCAGGAAACGTTCCGATGCTATTTCCTTCGTGGTCTTGCCCATTGCCATTGCTTTCAGTATCTCTTTTTCAGTGGCAGTAAGTGGTGAATCATCCTCTTGGGTTTTCGTCTCTTTCTCCAACAGGGCAGAGGCTTTGGCGCATATAAACGGAATGCCGTTTTTAGCCTTCTCTAAACACGATTCGATTTCATCGAGCGATGAATCCTTCATCAAGATGCTGAATTTCGGATTACTGAATACCATGCGCCGGATGAACTCCTCGCTCAGTGCGTCGCTGAAAAGAATAAACAGCGAGGCAGGAAAACGCTCTTTCACCACAAGCAGCTGTTCGGCAGTGCAGTCGAAAAGCGTATAGTCGATAACCGCAACCGCCCTTTCTTCCGTCAGTAGTTTTTTAGTCAGTACATGGATGTCGTCAGCTTCCAAAACCTTGTCGAAACGTGTTATAGCGATAGCCTTCATACCCATACGGGTTATGGCTTGATTGTCGGAGAGGATTAAAGTATTCATTTTGTTCTTTGTTACGGATTGGGAAACTCGTAATCTATTTCGCGGGGCAGGAAGAAACCTTTTATGCAATTCGGGTTGCGGACACATATTTGTATATGGTTCTTTTCTTTGAATCCTGCACCGGGATATAATTCATCCCCTTCCCAAAATATGCTTCTTGCCGAGTCGTAAGGAGGGAATCCGGCACGCTCGTTCATTCCATGCGCAACTTCTATTACGGAATCGTAATCATTGGTGCTTGTAGTGAGGATGTCATCACCGGATAAAACTTTGTCTACAACGGACTTATCGCATCCGTGAAAGCCTATTATCAACCCCGGACGACGGGAATATATAGTATCTTTCATGGATAATAGACTTTGGAGAGCTGATTCTTATCATCCAGCAAACCGATTTCTCTCAAGAATTTAGCGGACTCTTCCTTTGAGGACAGAATCTTCTTTCTCGCTTTCCTCATGCGTTTTTCGCGCGGGGTGAGCGATTTGCGCGCCTTTTTTGAGGAGGTTCCTTTGATAGGAGTGGTTGTTGCTGTCATGCGTTATCGATTTCTTTTCACAAAGATACTAATTTTTATGTCACTATCAAATGAGGATGGAGATTATTTCATACGGAAAGACAAACAGAAATCCTTACTGATATTTCAATATCCGTTGAGATGTTTAATAATGAATGTTGGAAAAACTTATATTAGGAAGTGGGCGTTGACGGATTCGAACCGCCGACCCTCTGCTTGTAAGGCAGATGCTCTGAACCAGCTGAGCTAAACGCCCGAAGGGGGAAATTTTTCAAATTTACTTTTGGACTGTGGGCGTTGACGGATTCGAACCGCCGACCCTCTGCTTGTAAGGCAGATGCTCTGAACCAGCTGAGCTAAACGCCCCAAAAGCTATGTGCTTCCGAGAACAAGTTTTCGTTTTTTGAGTGGGCGTTGACGGATTCGAACCGCCGACCCTCTGCTTGTAAGGCAGATGCTCTGAACCAGCTGAGCTAAACGCCCGAAGGTCTTGTTCTCATTTGCGGTTGCAAAGGTACAGCTTTATTTTAAATCTCCAAACATTTGCGGTAATTTTTTTACGTTTTTGCTGCAATTTTTTCGCGAAGGCGGTTGCGGATGCTCGCTTTCCGGTGGGGATTTTACCGTTTTTGCCGAAGATTTTTATAACCCGGCTTGGTGGGTTGTACGACTCACCTTAGCGGGTTATATAACTCATCAGGGTGGGTTGTATAACTCTCCATGCCGGGTTATAGAATGGTTGAGAAAGAAATGAGGAACAGTTGCCGACAGGCGGACATTTTTATGGGGATGAAGAAGAAAGAGATCGGTATAAATGTCTGGAAGCGAGTATAAAAAATACGGATTCTTATAGAGATGTGCCGGCTCTTTGGGGTAGAACCGGAGGTGTCTGTAAGAATCCGTATCGGTATATGAAGGCTTCCCGCAGCGGCGGGAGGCTTTGCGGGATTACTCGGCAAAGCGTTTGGCTTGTTCGGCTATCAGCGCTTCGTCATCGAAATAGTTAATCTTCATTGCGCGGCGCACCTCACTCATGGTTTGTGCGGCAGCTTCGCGTGCCACTTCGCAGCCCTTTTTCAGCATGTCGTAGATGGCAGGGATGTCTTTTTCGTAGGCTTTGCGGCGTTCACGGATGGGCGTAAGCTCTTCCTGCATAATGGCGGCAAGGAATTTTTTTACTTTCATATCGCCCAGTCCGCCGCGCGTATAGTGAGCCTTCAGTTCGTCCAAGTTCGGATAGTCGGGCAGGTAACGCTCGAAGTGTTCGGGGCGGCAGAAAGCGTCGAGATACGTAAACACGGTGTTTCCTTCCAGTTTTCCGGGGTCGCTCACCTTGATGTGGGTGGGGTCGGTATACATGCTCTTTACCTTCTTTTCCACCTCGTCGGCAGTATCCGACAGGTAGATGCAGTTGCCCAATGACTTGCTCATCTTTGCCTTTCCGTCTGTTCCCGGCAGGCGCAGGCAGGCAGCGTTATCGGGCAGAAGGATTTCCGGTTCTACCAGCGTTTCGCCATAAATGTAGTTGAAGCGGCGCACGATTTCGCGCGTCTGCTCAATCATCGGCTCTTGGTCTTCGCCCACGGGTACGGTGGTAGCCTTAAACGCCGTGATGTCTGCCGCTTGGCTGATGGGGTAGGTGAAGAAGCCCACGGGGATGCTTGATTCGAACTTGCGCATCTGTATTTCGGTCTTTACCGTAGGATTGCGCTGGAGGCGCGATACGCTAACCAAGTCCATGAAGTAAAATGTCAGTTCGCAAAGTTCCGGAATCTGCGACTGGATGAAGATGGTAGACTTGGCGGGGTCGAGCCCTACGGCAAGATAATCCAACGCTACTTCGATTACGTTCTGACGTACCTTTTCGGGATTTTCTATATTGTCGGTCAACGCCTGTCCGTCGGCCTCAAAAATAAATATCTTATCATACAATCCTGAGTTTTGAAGTTCTACGCGACGGCGTAACGAACCTACGTAATGTCCGATATGTAGTTTGCCGGTCGGACGGTCGCCGGTCAAGATAATTTTTTCTTTTCCCATAGTCAAATATGTTGTTTACTTTTAAATTGCAGCAAAGATAACTAAATACTTTGTTTTCTTCAAAATAAATTGTTTCTTTGCATAAATGAGGAGATGACGAACCGGCAGTTGTCCGACGGGCTATCTACCGATAGATATTGGTAACCGGAAGAAAACTTGGTATCTTCATATCCTGAAAACATACCTTTGCAGAAACCATAACAAAACTATCTATAACGATGAAAAAAGAATTAAAGAAAGTCTTAGTCTTAGGTTCAGGGGCACTGAAAATCGGACAAGCAGGTGAATTTGATTATTCGGGTTCGCAAGCACTGAAAGCCTTGCGCGAAGAAGGTATCCGCTCTGTATTAATTAATCCCAATATTGCTACTATCCAAACCTCGGAAGGCATCGCCGACCAAGTTTATTTCCTTCCCGTTACTCCTTATTTCGTGACGGAAATTATCAAGAAAGAACGTCCGGACGGCATTTTGCTGGCGTTTGGCGGACAAACAGCGTTAAACTGCGGTACGGAGCTTTATCGTAACGGAGTGTTGAAAGAATATGGTGTAGAGGTGTTGGGAACATCGGTAGAAGCCATCATGTATACCGAAGACCGCGACTTGTTTGTGAAGAAGCTGGACGAAGTGGAACTGAAGACTCCGATAAGCCAAGCGGTGGAAAACATGGAGGATGCTTTGACGGCTGCCCGCCGCATCGGTTATCCGGTCATGATTCGTTCGGCGTATGCGTTGGGCGGTTTGGGTAGCGGTATCTGCCCGAATGAAGAAGTTTATCGAACTGGCGGAAAGCGCATTTACCTTCTCGCCGCAGATTTTGGTGGAAGAATCGCTGAAAGGATGGAAAGAAATAGAGTTTGAGGTGATTCGCGATGCGAACGACCACTGTTTTACGGTGGCAAGCATGGAGAACTTCGATCCGCTGGGTATCCATACGGGCGAATCCATCGTGGTGGCTCCCACCTGTTCGCTTACCGCAGCGCAGGTTACCATGCTGCAGGAACTCTCCAAACAGTGCATCCGTCACCTCGGAATCGTGGGAGAATGTAACATCCAGTACGCATTCAATGCCGATACCGACGATTACCGTATCATCGAGGTAAATGCCCGCTTGAGCCGTTCATCTGCATTGGCATCGAAAGCTACGGGGTATCCGTTGGCGTTTGTGGCGGCTAAGATTGCGTTGGGCTATACGCTGGACGAAATCGGCGAAATGGGTACGCCCAACTCGGCATACGTAGCTCCGTCGCTCGATTACCTGATTTGCAAGATTCCGCGCTGGGACTTGACGAAGTTCGTAGGCGTATCGCGCCGCATCGGTTCGAGCATGAAATCGGTGGGCGAAATCATGTCTATCGGGCGCACGTTCGAAGAAATTATTCAGAAAGGGTTGCGTATGGTAGGACAGGGTATGCACGGCTTTGTGGGCAACGACCATACGAGATTCGATAATCTGGACGATGAGCTGGCTAATCCTACCGACTTGCGTATTTTCGCCATCGCTCAGGCGTTGGAAGAAGGATACAGCATTGAGCGTATCTTTGAACTGACGAAGATTGACCCGTGGTTCATCGGCAAGCTGAAGAACATCGTCGACTATAAAGCCAAGTTACAGACTTATAACTCGCTGGAAGAACTTCCGGCAGATGTGCTTCGTGAGGCAAAGGTATTGGGCTTCTCCGACTTCCAGATAGCACGCTTCGTGCTGAAGCCGAAGAGCGGAAACATGGAGAAAGAAAACCTTGCCGTGCGCGAGTATCGTAAGAAATTAGGTATCCTTCCGGCTGTGAAGCGCATCAATACCGTGGCTTCGGAACACCCTGAACTGACGAATTACCTTTACATGACATACGCAGTAGAAGGGCATGACATTAATTTCTACAAACACGAGAAATCGGTAGTGGTACTCGGTTCGGGAGCATACCGCATCGGTTCGTCGGTTGAGTTCGACTGGTGTTCGGTCAATGCCATTCAGACTGCCCGTAAGTTGGGCTATAAGTCCATCATGATTAATTACAATCCCGAAACCGTATCTACGGACTACGACATGTGCGACCGTCTGTATTTTGATGAACTCTCGTTCGAACGTGTATTGGATGTAATTGATTTGGAACAGCCTCGCGGTGTCATCGTTTCGGTAGGCGGACAGATACCGAATAACCTCGCCATGAAACTCTACCGCCAGTCTGTACCTATCCTCGGAACCTCGCCCATCTCTATCGACCGTGCCGAAAACCGTAATAAGTTCTCTGCCATGCTCGACCAATTAGGCATTGATCAACCCGCTTGGCAAGAGCTGACCAGCCTTGACGATGTAAAAGAGTTCGTAAAGAAAGTAGGCTATCCGGTATTGGTACGTCCGTCGTACGTACTGAGCGGTGCGGCGATGAACGTCTGCTACGACCAAGAAGAGCTGGAACGCTTCTTGCAGATGGCGAGCGAAGTATCGAAGGAATATCCGGTAGTGGTATCGCAGTTCATGCAGGAGACAAAAGAAATAGAGTTCGACGCTGTGGCACAAAACGGTGAGGTAGTGGAATACGCCATCTCCGAACACATCGAATACGCCGGCGTACATTCGGGCGATGCAACCCTTGTATTCCCGGCACAGAAGATTTATTTCTCTACCGCCCGCGAAATCAAGCGCATCAGTCGCCGCATAGCTAAGGAACTGAACATCTCCGGTCCGTTTAACATCCAGTTCCTTGCCAAGAAGAACGAAGTGAAGGTAATCGAATGTAACCTCCGTGCTTCGCGCAGCTTCCCCTTCGTATCGAAGGTATTGAAACGCAATTTCATAGAAACGGCTACCCGTATCATGCTCGACGCTCCGTATGCTAAGCCCGACAAATCAGCCTTCGATATTGACCGCATCGGCGTAAAAGCCTCACAGTTCTCGTTCGCCCGCTTACAGAATGCCGACCCGGTACTGGGTGTCGACATGTCATCGACCGGTGAAGTAGGCTGTCTGGGTGATGACTTCAACGAAGCCCTGCTGAATGCGATGATTGCTACCGGTTACAAGATACCTCAAAAATCAGTATTGTTCTCTTCAGGTGCAACGAAATCGAAAGTCGACTTACTCGATGCCAGCCACATGCTGAGTCAAAAAGGATATACGCTTTACGCTACGGCGGGAACAGCCGCATTCCTTAACTCGCACGGCATTCCTACCACACCGGTATTCTGGCCCGATGAACGTCCGCACGCCGAAAACAATGTAATGAAAATGATAGCCGGTCATAAGTTCGACCTGATAGTAAACATCCCGAAAAATCATACCAAGCGCGAATTGACCAACGGTTATCGCATTCGTCGCGGTGCCATCGACCACAACATTCCGCTGATAACCAATGCCCGTTTGGCAAAAGCCTTCATCGAAGCCTTCTGTCAGATGAGTCAGGAGGATATCCAGATTAAGAGTTGGCAGGAATATAAATGATATAGACTGTTTTTGATGTAGATAGGAGAGAGACCGTTTCCGAATAGGGAGATGGTCTCTTTTGTTTTTATGGGAGTATTTAAATTTTTACTTCTTAATTCTTAAATACTTCCGCACCCCATTCACTAACTTTCTGAATGCTTTTTCACCTAACAAGTCGATTAACAGTTTTCTCAGCCGATACTGCCAAGTGTTGCTTGCCTCCATCCACGTGTATGAGAAATAATGGATGGCGACAGTGTTTGGGGTGAGCGTTATGATATGTGTGTTATAGTCCATTGGGCTGAAGTAATCTGTGGGATAGATTGTCAAGCCCGGTAGTGATGTGAGAGAACCGTCGAGCCGGAAGCCTTTCTTTCTGATGTCATCTGCTATGAGGGTACTGTTGATGAAATCTCTTATTTGTTCGGCTGAGAATGTTTTGTTTTCATACATTTTCAGCCAAGAAGCTATCCATTCACCGTGTGCCTCCGAGCCTATCAGCGCTGTTAAAATAGTCCATTTGCCATATTTTTCATATCCCTTTTCATACCCAATAAATGCCTGATGATGTAAAAACGGGGTTAATGGTTTTAGCAACTCCACATCGGTATCCAAATAGATGCCTCCTTCGGTGTACAAGGCGTAAAGGCGGATTACGTCGGCAACGAAGGCCCACTTTTTTTCTTCCAATGCTTGTTGGGCAAAGGGGAAAAGGTGGAGCGGAGAGTTGGTTTCGTTCCATTCCTTTATCTCGAAGTCGGGGCAATGTTTCTTCCACGAACGGATGCACTGTTTGGTTAGTTTGGGAAGCGGAGCTTTGCCGAACCAGCAGTAATGGATAATTTTAGGAATCATGGCGGTAAAGTGTTTGGGGCTTGCCGTTTATATATAGGTAAAAGAAGAGTCATTCCGAGGACGAACCGGAACAACTCTTCTCTTTACTTGCTATTCAAAAAAATGTTTAATTAAAACTGTTTTAACTGTCTTATTGATTTGGACGCAGATACCAGTCTTCGTTCGTTGTTTTGTTGCTTTCTACCCATTTTGTGAAATCGGGATAGAATTGATCAATTGTCATTTGTTCGGTTACAATCTGGTAATTCTGCGTCGGGATGTTTGCTGCATACGGATGTTTGTTATCTGTTGCCAATACATAGTTCAAAGCCGCTTCATCCAGCCCGTCCAATTTGGCATTTTGAGAGGGTTTCTGTTTTGTCAAATGGATTTCATAACCTTTTTCGTTTGTGGTGATAAACGGATTGAACATAGCGCCTATCGTATGGTTTTCAGCATCAGCATCCAATTTTGTTCCTGTAGGCCGGCAATCCGTGGCATCTCCTTCTCCATAACGTTCCCATGTAAATCCTAAGTCTACCGTACCCGTAATGGTTTCCTCACTCAAGCCTCCCATCGTTTGGTTCGAAGCCAAGTTGTACACATGAACCGGAGTTTCGTGTACATCGTTCAGCATGAAGTCGAATGAACAGCCGTACCATGCACCATCATGTTTCGGAGTAAAGGCGTAATCTACTGCACCTAAGTAGAGAGGAGGTGTTGAAGTACCCGTATTCGGATCGAAGTGGATATATGTTACACGTCTTAATGCATAAGTAACCACAAAGTCGTTCATATCGTAGTCTCCGGCTTCAGGGTAATTGTCTTCGAACAACAGCGTTCCAGTCTTAGGATCTTCTGTGTTTTGCAAGTAGTAAGGAGGTATAGGCAGAGGCGGAACATCCTCATGGTCTATTGCTTGTTGCGGGTCGGTGGTTACAACAAATGTGAAGTCGTTGAAGTCACTTTCGTTATATTCCCAATGACCTTCTTCCCACCACGGCCAATGTGGCCAGCCGCCTTCTTCCCAAGTATAAACAGGCTGATCTTCAAAGGTATACACAAGCGCTCTGTTTTCGTGTGTAAAGACTGCAGATTGGCCAAGTCTGTCTTCATAAGCCTCTTGGCTTGTAAAGTAATAGTTCACACCGTTGTCATTCTCACTTTTCAATACGAAACCGATGCGGTCTCCGCTTACGAAATCAATAGGAGTGCCGTCTGCATTGCATAATTCCTTTGTGTCGTTTATATGTGGGTTCGGATCGTATCGCTTATCGTTGGTTGAAAAAGGACCAAACAACTTATGTTCTTCATTTACAAAGTTACGGCGAATCCAATCTTCTGTAATGTTGTTTTGTTCTCCGTCTTTGTAAGTATAATAATACAATGTGTTATAATTCCATCCTTGTGCATCAACGAATGTTACACTTACATTTGCTGTAGGATAATCTTCGTTGGTCTTTATACGAGTATCAATGTTTACACCGTTTGTATATTGCTCAAACTGTTCCCGGTTATCGTCATTGTCGGGAAGCGCGTTTAATATACCTCCTCGGATTATGGTCATTTCATTATCAGAGAAAGGAGACTCTGTTTTTACTCCTAAACGAGAGCCTTCTGCTTTCAGTTCCAACCCATTTTCAGTCAGTGTTGCTTCCTGCCAAAGCGGACAGTTGATACCTGTTGACTGTACATATACAGTCTTTCCGATGTAAGCGGAAGGGAACGTGCTGACAGTTTGCAACTTACCGTTAGCGCCGGTAAATGAACGGAACAATAAGCGTGCGCTATTTCCTTCGCTTGGCAATTGGTCGTACACGCTGACTTGGGCGAATGACGGATAATCAATTTTCACCGGAAGGTCAGTTGTCATCTTAAAGTCGAAAGCAGCTTCGATTTCCGGATTAGTTGGTTCAGTACCCGGTGCAGGAATGTTTTCTTCATCCGAACATGAAGCAAACCAAAGAGGCATTGATGCCAATCCCATGAGCATTAATGCGTTTCTCAATTGAAAATTTTTTCTCATGATTCTTTTTTTAGTTAAACATAAAATCTTTGTCCTTCTTACTATTATAGCGGAATGTTCCACTTGCTATTTTTAATGGAATTTGTTTCTTTTGTTTTCCATAGTCAAAATAGCTTTTTACACGTGTGAATTGTAACCTTAGATTCCAATCTGTTTCTCTACTACCCTGTTTAAGTGTTATCGTGTAAGCTAACCGTTAACCAGAATAAAGATTTGTTATAACAACGTCACAAAAATAGCGGATGATTTTTCATACCATATTGTATATTCGTACAAATTTTATTGTTTTTTTGTACATTCTCCGTATTTCGATTTTTACATGTAACCTGAAAGGGTGATGTGTATGCCTTTTGGTGCGCCAAAACGCTATGGGAAGCGTTGGTCAGTCCATGCGGTAGCGCAGGCAAGTTCTTCCGCAAGAACGGAGCAGTTCTACCGCATGTGTTTTGAGGATTGTGCGTATGAGATGGCGTTCTCCATCGTTTGTTGAATAGTTATAAATAATGGGATTTTATTTTGAAAAACAGAATTTTATGTTCATCTTTGTAACATGATAACTGAGTGACCAATGAGAATATTTACAGAACAGGCATTAAAAGAATATGCAGAAGCACATCCGGACGTCAAGGTAGCACTGCAAGAGTGGACTACCGTTGTGAAGAATAGCAAATGGACATGCTTTGCCGATGTAAAGAGAACTTTTAACAGTGTGGACAATGTAGGCAACCAGCATTATGTGTTCAATATCAGAGGGAATAACTACAGGCTTGTTGTAGTGATAAAATTTACAATACAATTCGTTTATGTCCGCTTCATTGGCACTCATGCGGAATATGATAAAATAGCAGATTGCTCTAAAATTTAAACTTATGACCAAGATAGAAACAAAAGCTCAGTATGAATGGGCTGTGAAAAGAGTGGAAGAGTTGCTCCCGGCTGTGACGGATGAAACGCCTCTTGATGACCCGAACAGCATTGAGTTGGAATTGCTTTCTAACCTTGTAGCTGATTACTCGGAAGCACATTTCGCTTTGGGGAAGCCGACGCTTGTCGATGTGCTCAAGCTCCGGATGTATGAGATGGGTCTTAACCAAAAGGCATTGGCAAAATTAATCGGGGTGAGTTCTTCACGTTTAAGTGATTATATTTCGGGTAAGTGTGAGCCTACGTTGAAAGTGGCACGCACGATAAGCCAAAAACTGAACATCGATGCGAATATTGTGTTAGGGGTTTAGAGCCTGTTCATAAAAAATATGGCCTGCAGGGAGGATAAATCCAATTCCTGCAAGCCATGACAGATAAAATATGTTTGCAAATCGGCTGTTAGAGCTTGTTTATGCAAACATCCGGCTCACGCGCTCAATACCCGCAACCAGTGCGTCGACTTCTTCTTTCGTGTTGTAAAGTCCGAACGAAGCCCGTACCGTTCCCTCGATGCCCATGCGGTGCATCAGCGGTTCGGCGCAGTGATGGCCTGTACGGACGGCAATGCCCAAGCGGTCGAGCAGCGTCCCCATATCGAAAGGATGAATGTTTCCTACAAGGAACGAGATGACTGCCCCGCGTTCTGCCGCTTCGCCGAATATGCGCATTCCGGGGATAGCTTTCAGTCGGGCGAGGGCATACGTGGTGAGTTCATGCTCGTGTCGGGCGATGGCATCGATGCCGAGAGCAGAGACGTAATCGAGTGCTTTAGCCAGCGCGGTAGTGCCGATGTAGTCGGGAGTTCCCGCTTCAAACTTGAAAGGAAGTTCGTTGAATGTGGTTTTCTCGAAACTTACGTTCTTAATCATTTCCCCGCCTCCCTGATAAGGAGGAAGATGGTCGAGCCATTCTTCTTTGCCGTAAAGCACGCCCACGCCTGTAGGTCCGTAAATCTTGTGTCCGCTGAATACATAAAAGTCGGCATCCAAATCCTGCACATCAACTTTTATATGCGGAATGCTTTGCGCTCCGTCAATCAGTACCGGCACACCGTGGGCATGAGCCGTGGCGATGATGTCTTTAACCGGATTTACCGTACCCAATACGTTTGAAACGTGGGTGACGGAAACCAGCTTCGTACGCTCGGAAAACAGTTTTTCGTATTCGTCGAGCAAGAGTTCGCCACGGTCGTTTATCGGGATTACGCGCAGCACGATGCCCTTACGTGCCGCCTGAAGCTGCCACGACACAATGTTGCTGTGATGCTCCATAGCCGATACAATCACCTCGTCGCCGGCTTTCATTTGGCTGTCGGCAAACGTAGATGCCACGAGGTTGATGCTTTCGGTTGTTCCCCTCGTAAAGACAATTTCTGCCGTGGAGCGGGCATTGATAAACTGCCGTACGGTTTCGCGCGAAGCTTCGTGGAGGTTGGTAGCCTGTTGTGACAAGAAGTGTACACCGCGATGTACGTTGGCGTTTACCGAATAATATTCGTCGGTAATAGCCTCTACCACACAGCGCGGTTTTTGGGTTGTGGCACCATTGTCTAAATAAATCAGCGGCTTGCCGTAAACCGTGCGCGACAGTATCGGGAAGTCTTCTCTTATCTTATTGATATCGTACATACTGTTCATGGTAATTATTTGCAGATGGCGCATCCCTGACACTTGTTCAGTTCGCCTCGGAAACGTTTTTCAACCAACAGGTGCAGACGGTCTTTGAGCGCATCCATGCGGATGTTGTCGATAACTTCGTTGACGAAAGCAAACATCAGCAGCAGACGGGCTTCTTTGAGACTGATGCCGCGCTGACGCATGTAAAACAGTGCTGCGTCGTCTAACTGTCCTACGGTAGCCCCGTGCGAACATTTCACGTCGTCGGCATAAATCTCAAGTTGAGGCTGCGTGTACATACGTGCTTCGCGCGTAGCGCAAATGTTGCGGTTGGTTTGCTGCGCCGAAGTATGTTGCGCACCCTCGCGTACCAGTATCTTTCCGGCAAAAGCTCCCACGGCTTGGTCGTCTAACACGTATTTAAACAATTCGTTGCTCGTACAGTCGGCTACTTTATGGTCGATGAACGTATGGTTATCCACCTGTTCGTTCTTGTCGGCAATCGCCATGCCGCACAGGTTCAGTTCGGCACCTCTGCCCGATAACGTTACTTCCGTAGTGTTTCGGGTAGTTCCGTTATGAAGCGTAATACCGTTCAGCAGCACATTGCTGTCTGCCTGCTGGTCGACGTACAAATTACTGAAGCGTACGGTGCTGTTATGCGTCTCCTCCAGTTCGTAAAGGTCGAACGAAGCATTGTTGCCAACAAACACCTCGATTACTTGTGTGGAAAGGAAGTTCACCTCATCCATAGCATGGTCGCAAATCAGCAGTTTGGCTTGCGCATCATCCTCCACTATAACCAAGATGCGGCGGTTTACCATCGAGTTGACATCCGCGCGCAGAATGTTTACCAACTGAATAGGCTTGTCCATTACCGCGCCTTTGGGAATATACATCAGTACGCCGTCTTGCGCGAACATGGTGTTAAATGCCGTTATTGCATCTTTCGACGTATCCGCCAGTTTGCCATAATACCGTTTCACCAGTTCGGGATGCTGTTCCGCCATATCCTTCAGGCTACCGAAGATAACCCCTTCGGGCAACTGTCCGGTGGGCTGCACCTGCTTGTAAAACGAATCGTTCACCACGAAGTAAAGCGAGGTACTCATGTTAGGCACATCGCACTTAAATACCTCGTAGGGATTAACCGGGAAAGTCAGCCGGTTGAGGTTCAACCCATAATCCGGAGCGAAATATTTGTCGACATCCGTGTATTTATACTTTTCCTGCTTACGTGTAGGGAAGCCCAACCGCTCAAAATCGGCAAAAGCCGTGGCGCGCGGGGCATTCAAAGCCTCGGCACTGTGTCGGCAAATCATGGCTTCACATTGCGTAAAAAGGTCGATATATTGTTGTTCTGCTTTCATTGTTAAATCTCTCCCAGTTCTTTCTTAATCCAGTCGTAACCCTTTTCTTCCAACTCCAGTGCCAATTCCGGTCCGGCAGTCTTTACGATTCGTCCTTTATAAAGCACGTGTACGACATCCGGTTTGATGTAATCGAGCAGTCGCTGGTAGTGCGTAATAACGATGCAGCTCGTTTCCGGCGTTTTCAGTTTGTTTACTCCCTCAGCCACGATGCGGAGCGCATCAATATCCAGTCCGGAGTCAGTCTCATCGAGGATACTCAACTTCGGTTCGAGCATTGCCATCTGAAAGATTTCATTCCGTTTTTTCTCTCCGCCGGAGAACCCCTCGTTTACCGAACGGTTAGCCAGCTTGCTGTCCAGTTCCACGATTTCGCGCTTCTGGCGCATCAGTTTCAAAAACTCGCTGGCGGTGAGGGCAGGTAGTCCCTTGTATTTGCGGTGTTCGTTCACTGCCGCACGCATGAAGTTCACCATGCTTACGCCCGGAATCTCTACCGGATATTGGAACGAAAGAAACAACCCTTCACGGCTGCGGTCTTCCGCCGAGAGCGACAGGAGATCTTTCCCGTCGAATGTAACCGAACCTTTAGTCACTTCGTAAGAAGGGTGTCCTACCAATACATTGCTTAATGTACTTTTACCGGAACCGTTCGGTCCCATGATGGCATGTACTTCGCCCGATTTTACGGTAAGGTTGATGCCTTTCAATATCTCTTTGCCATTGATGCTGGCATGTAAGTCTTTTATTTCTAACATAACAAATCAATTAAATATTTTATCCTACGCTTCCTTCCAAAGAAATGCTGAGCAACTTCTGAGCTTCTACGGCAAACTCCATCGGTAGTTTGTTGAGTACCTCTTTGGCATAACCGTTCACAATCAACCCTACGGCATCTTCGGTAGAAATGCCTCGCTGGTTGCAATAAAACACTTGGTCTTCTGATATCTTAGAAGTAGTAGCTTCATGCTCTACTACGGCAGTTTCGTTGTGGATATCCATGTAAGGGAATGTATGTGCTCCGCAATGGCTTCCCAACAAGAGCGAGTCGCACTGGCTGAAATTGCGTGCATTGTCGGCTTTTTCTGCCACTCGAACCAATCCGCGGTAAGAGTTCTGGCTTCGTCCGGCACTGATACCTTTACTTACGATGGTAGAGCGCGTATTTTTGCCCAAATGAATCATCTTCGTACCCGTATCTGCCTGCTGGAAGTTGTTGGTTACGGCAACCGAATAAAACTCAGCCGTGGAATTGTCTCCACTCAAGATACAGCTCGGATATTTCCATGTGATGGCAGAACCGGTTTCAACCTGTGTCCACGATAATTTGCTGTCTACGCCTTTACAGTTACCACGTTTGGTGACAAAATTATATACACCGCCTTTACCGTCGGCATCGCCCGGATACCAGTTCTGCACGGTAGAATACTTTACTTCTGCACGGTTAAGCACCACGATTTCTACAATGGCAGCATGTAACTGGTTTTCATCGCGCATCGGAGCCGTACATCCTTCGAGATACGATACATAACTGTCGTCGTCGGCAACGATAAGTGTGCGTTCGAACTGTCCGGTGTTGGCTGCATTGATACGGAAGTAAGTAGAAAGCTCCATCGGACAACGGACTCCTTTCGGGATATAAACGAACGAACCGTCGCTGAATACGGCAGAGTTAAGTGCGGCAAAGAAGTTATCGCGATAACCCACTACCGAGCCTAAATATTTCTTCACCAAATCAGGATGTTCGCGTACAGCCTCGCTGATGGAACAAAAGATGATACCTTTTTCCATTAATGTCTCCTTAAAGGTTGTCTTTACGGAAACCGAGTCCATGACGGCATCTACCGCCATACCGCTCAAAGCCATTTGTTCCTCCAGAGGGATACCTAACTTATTGAATGTTTTGATTAATTCAGGGTCTACCTCATCCATGCTTTTCGGACCTTCTTTCTTTTTGGTCGGATCGGCATAATAAGAGATGGCCTGATAATCAATTTCAGGAATGTTCAGATGTGCCCATGTAGGCATTTCCATTGTCAACCAATGGCGATATGCTTTCAGGCGGAACTCCAACAGCCATTCCGGTTCGCCTTTCTTGGCAGAAATCAGTCGAACCACATCTTCGTTCAGTCCTTTTTCAATAATATCTGTATGAACATCAGTCGTGAAGCCATACTTGTACTTCTCTTGCGTCAGTTCTTTTACATATTTATTGGGTTCTTGCATAATCAGTATTTATTAAGTGTTGAGTAACGTCTTTTACGACGGGAATAAAAATTCCAGAAAATCTTTTCATAGGATAATATAACACCGACGCTTGCTTTTTTGTTGGTTGAATTAAGGTATTTTCCGTATCTACATATTCGATGAAATAGATAACGATACTTGCTAACAAGCCGTACTTAATGACTCCCAATCCGGCTCCTAACCAGCGGTTGACAAAACCCAAACGGATGACATCAAGCGCTTTGGTTAGCATACCTGCAATGATGCATAAACCAATCGGGACAAGCATCCAAATGATGACGAAGGCCAAAATTTGAGAAAAAGTGACAGAAGCCCCCATTTCTGCTGCTAACCGTTTGCCCACAGAAACGAATAAGGCACGTGCTACCAAAAGTCCGGCGATTAGCCCGACTATGGATGCCAATTGATTGAGGAAACCTTTCATGAAACCCAAAATGGCTCCGATGGCAATCACAGCTATTATTATCCAGTCAAGCGTTTCCATATTCAGGAAATTGAAAGTTGAGAATCGAAAGCCGTCAATGAACGGTATGTGAAACCCCATTCATTGACAACATTCAGTTCCCAACTTCCAACTATATTATAAACTTTGTTTTACTTCTATTTCTTCGTAAGTTTCAATAACATCGCCTACCTTCAAGTCATTGCAAGCCGTTAAACTGATACCGCATTCGAAGTTCGCTCCAACCTCTTTTACATCGTCTTTGAAGCGTTTCAGTGCATTGATATTTCCGGTAAAATACTACGATACCGTCGCGGATAAGACGAGCCTTGTCGCTGCGTTTTACCTTACCTGTTTTCACCATTGCACCGGCAACCATACCCACTTTGCTGATGTTGAACACTTCGCGCACTTCAAGTGTAGCTGTAACTTGCTCTTTCAGCGTAGGAGCCAACATACCTTCCATTGCCGATTTTACTTCTTCGATGGCATCGTAAATAATAGAATACTTACGGATATCCACACCTTCTTGCTCAGCCAGTTTGGCAGCATTGTTTGACGGACGGACTTGGGAAACCTACGATGATAGCATCTGAAGCGGCTGCCAAAGACACATCCGATTCGGAAATTTGACCTACGCCTTTGTGGATAACGTTTACCTGAATTTGTTCGGTAGAAAGTTTAATCAGCGAGTCGCTCAATGCTTCTACCGAGCCGTCTACGTCGCCTTTTACAATGACGTTCAGTTCGTGGAAATCTCCCAATGCCAAGCGGCGACCCACTTCATCCAGCGTAAGCATCTTCTGGGTACGCAGTCCTTGTTCGCGCTGTAACTGTTCGCGCTTGTTGGCTATTTCGCGGGCTTCTTGGTCGGTGTCGAATACATGGAATGTGTCGCCTGCTGCCGGAGCACCGTTCAATCCGAGGATTAATACCGGTTCTGACGGACCGGCTTCTTTCAACCGCTGATTACGCTCGTTGAACATCGCCTTCACCTTTCCGTACGAAGTACCTGCAAGCACGATGTCGCCCACGTGTAACGTACCGTTCGAAATCAATACCGTAGCCACATAACCACGTCCCTTATCCAGTGACGATTCGATGATAGATCCGGTTGCTTTGCGGTTCGGATTGGCTTTCAAGTCAAGCATTTCAGCTTCAAGCAATACTTTTTCCAACAACTCCTGTACACCGATACCTTTTTTAGCCGAAATATCTTGCGACTGATATTTACCTCCCCATTCTTCTACGAGGAAGTTCATCGAAGCCAATTCTTCTTTTATCTTGTCCGGGTTGGCATTCGGTTTATCTATTTTATTGATGGCAAATACGATAGGTACTCCGGCTGCCATTGCATGGTTGATAGCTTCTTTGGTTTGCGGCATGACATTATCGTCGGCTGCCACAATGATAATAACCACGTCGGTAACCTTTGCACCACGCGCACGCATGGCTGTAAATGCTTCATGTCCCGGTGTATCGAGGAATGTGATGCGGCGTCCGTCTTCCAGCTTGACGTTATAAGCTCCGATGTGCTGTGTGATACCACCGGCTTCACCGGCGATTACATTTGCCTTGCGGATATAATCAAGCAAAGACGTCTTACCGTGGTCAACGTGACCCATTACGGTAACAATCGGAGCGCGAGGTTGCAAATCTTCCTCGGCATCTTCTTCTTCCTCTATTGCCTGAGCCACTTCGGCACTTACATATTCTGTTTTGTAACCAAATTCTTCCGCAACCAAGTTAATAGCTTCTGCATCCAAACGCTGGTTGATAGACACCATGATACCCACGCTCATACACGTAGAGATAACTTGCGTAACAGGAATATTCATCATGCTTGCCAGTTCGTTTGCCGTTACAAACTCGGTAAGTTTCAATACCTTGCTTTCTTCCTGTTCCAGTTCCTCCTGTTCCATTTGGCGGTTCTGGATATTTTCACGTTTTTCTTTACGGTATTTGGCAGCTTTGTTCTTTCCTTTGTTTGTCAGGCGAGCCAATGTCTCTTTTACCTGCTTGGCAACGTCTTCATCGCTCACTTCCTGTTTGATAATCGGCTTCTTGAAACGGTCTTTGCCATGTTTTCCGCCTCCTTGTTGCTGCGAGCCTTTGTTCGATTTTTCTGAGCGTGACGAAGCACCGTTTCCCGAAGCATTAACCGGATTGTTTATATCAATCCGTTCTTTGTTAATGCGGTTACGTTTTTTCTTTTTGTTAGTTGCATCGTCAGCATTTGCCTTGTCGGCTTTTTCGTCCGTTTTACGTATTTCCTTGATGATGGCATCTTTCATTTGCTTGCGCTGTTCTTGGCGCAATTTGTCTTTCTCTTCGCGTTCTTTCCGCTTTTCTTCTTTTGATTTTTTCTTCGGACGGGTAGACTGGTTCAATGCTGCAAGGTCAATTTGCCCTACTACATTGATTTTAGATTTAAACTCAGTCGGTCGGATTTTAAAAATCTCTTCTTCCTGTTTCTCAGAAGTCGGTTGGGCTTCTTGTTGAGGTGTTTCTTTCTTTTCTTCTTCCATCGGCTTTGATTTCAATTCTTCCGTTTCTGTTTTCGTCGGTATCTGTTCTTCAGTGTTATTGTTTTCCGGTTGTGCTGCGGGTACTTCTTCCACTGCTGCCGGTGTGGGCGCAGTTTCTTCTTTTTGAGGTTCGGCCGCAATTTCAGTATCTTTCGGTTCGGTAGTTTCCGCTTTGTTCTTTTTGTTAAGATTATCCAAGTCTATCTTGCCTACCTGTTTGAATTTAGGACGCACCTCTTCGGGCACGACGGTTTCTATTACCTCCGGCTTTTTCATTTCCGGATGTAAATCTTCGATAGACACGGAGGCTTTATTGCGGTCTTTGTTTTGCCGTTCTTGAAAAATCTTCTCCGACTTTATTTTCAAATCCTTGTCTTTGCTGAACTCTTTTACGAGCGCAGCATACTGTTCGTCTGTAATCTTGGTATTGGGATTCGCCTCAATGGTGTAGCCTTTTTTCTGCAAAAAATCTACTACCGTAGTAATCCCTACATTTAAGTCTCTTGTTACTTTATTTAATCTAATCGTCATACGCTTTGTTAAATTGAAAAATTGAAAAATGAAAATTTTAAAAGTCGGAGAAGAACAAACAGATTATTCTTCGAATTCGGCTTTCAAAATTCTCAATACGTCGTCTACCGTATTTTCTTCCAAGTCTGCTTTTTCAACCAACATTTCACGCGGAGCGTTCAGTACGCCTTTGGCAGTATCAATGCCGATACTCTTGATGGCGTTGATAACCCATTCGTCGATTTCGTCTTTAAATTCGTCCAAATAGATATCTTCGTCGGTTGCATCTTCGTTCAGTTCACGATATACATCGATGGTATATTCGGTAAGCATACTTGCCAGTTTGATGTTCAACCCGCCTTTACCGATAGCCAGCGAAACCTCTTCGGGTTTCAGGTAGACTTCTGCTTTTCTGTCTTCTTCGTGCATTACGATAGAAGAAATCTTAGCAGGACTCAAGGCACGCTGGATAAACAGTTGGATGTTTGACGTGTAGTTGATTACATCAATATTTTCGTTACGAAGTTCGCGTACGATTCCGTGGATACGCGAGCCTTTTACACCCACACATGCACCTACCGGGTCGATACGTTCGTCGTATGATTCGACGGCAATCTTTGCGCGTTCGCCGGGGATGCGGGCGATGCGTTTGATGGTAATCAGTCCGTCGTTGATTTCCGGTACTTCCTGTTCGAACAGACGCTGCAAGAACACGGGCGAGGTGCGGCTCAAAATAATCTTCGGGTTGTTATTCTTGTTGTCAACACGTGCTACGACAGCGCGCACCGTTTCTCCCTTGCGGTAAAAGTCGCTCGGAATCTGTTCCGTTTTGGGCAGCAGCAACTCATTGCCTTCGTCGTCCAGCAAAAGGATTTCTTTTTTCCACGTCTGGTATACTTCGGCGCTGATGATTGTTCCCACCTTATCTATATATTTATTATATAAACTGTCTTTTTCCAGTTCCAATATTTTCGAAGCCAACGTCTGGCGCAGGTTCAGGATGGCACGGCGTCCGAACTTTTCAAAGATAACCTCGTCGGTAACCTCTTCGCCGATTTCGTACGATGTGTCTATTTTGCGGGCTTCCGTCAGCGAAATCTGCATGTTGGGATTGGTCAGCTCATCGTCTGCCACCACCTCGCGGTTACGCCATATTTCGAAGTCTCCTTTGTCGGGGTTTACGATAACGTCGTAATTCTCGTCCGTACCAAACATTTTTGCAATAACGCTACGGAACGATTCTTCCAACACGCTCACCATTGTGGTGCGGTCGATATTCTTTAGTTCTTTAAATTCCGAGAATGTGTCAATCAAGCTGACTGTTTCTTCTTTCTTCGCCATGATTATTTAAAGCTAATTAAGTATTTGGTATATTTTATTTCCTCGTAAGTAAATGTCAGGTTCTGTTCTACCAATTTCGGGCGTTTCGCTCCCTCCGGTTTCACTTTAACCTCGATGGTTATCGTAAAGTTTTCCTCGTTGGCATCCGCCAGTACGCCGGTATACTTTTTACCGTCTTTAGCCAATACTTCCACGTCTTTTCCGATGTGAATCTGGTACTGCTTCAAAACCTTAAATGGTTGTCCGATACCTGCCGAGCCTACTTCCAGCTCGTAATCCTCTTCTTCGCGGTTCAGTTTCGATTCGATGTAACGGCTCAGTTCCACACAATCGTCAATCCATACTCCTTCGGCATGGTCGATTTCCACTACGATTTTGTCATCCGGATTAACGGTTACGTCTACCAGAAAATAATCTTTATCTTCCAGCCATTCTTCTACTATCCGGGTTACAATGTTTTTATCTATCATGTATAAACTATTAAGAATAAAAAAAGGAGCTTGACCGCCCCTCCACCTTTCATCCATTTCGGACGCAAAGATATAAATAATATAATGTATTGCAAAATAATGGGATAAATATTTTTTGAAACACAACGCTCTGCAGCGCTTGAGAAATAATGTGTTGTGTGATGCGTTCTATGGGTTCGGAAATAATTGCTACCCGTAAAGATTCGTTTTTATGGCAGGGCAAAACGCTTCCGCATGTGTTCATCAACTCATCCCGAAAGACCGGATGACTTATCGGCTTGCGTTACTTGGTTTGTCGGGATGAATTTTTTGACGGTTTGCAGTTGTAAAAATCTCTTTCGTGAGAGGGTGTTTATTTCTTGATTTTCGTTATCTTTGAGCCTTACTTTAATTTACATGAGTTACTATGAAAAAAGAAGCATTGATTTTATCTGCATTTATGGCTACTGCTACGGGAGTTTTCTCACAACAACGGCAGACTCCTAATATTATATTTATATTGTGTGACGACATGGGGTATGGCGATTTGGGCTGTTACGGCCAGCGGCTGATCGAGACTCCGAATATCGACCGCATGGCGTCAGAAGGGATGCGCTTTACGCAGGCATACGCCGGCAGTCCGGTGAGTGCTCCTTCGCGTGCTACGCTGATGACGGGGCAGCACAGCGGGCATACTCATGTCCGCGGAAATAAGGAATATTGGACGCAGGCGGATAAAGTGATGTATGGCGAGAATCCGGATTTTGCAGTGGTGGGACAAGAACCTTACGATTCGGCCCACGTGATATTGCCCGAAGTGATGAAGCGTAACGGGTATACGACCGGTATGTTTGGTAAATGGGCGGGAGGTTACGAAGGCTCGTGGTCTACTCCTGACAAGCGGGGAGTGGATGAATATTACGGATATATCTGTCAGTTTCAAGCCCACTTGTATTATCCGAATTTCCTGAACCGGTATAGCCGTTCGAAAGGCGATAAAGAGGTTAGGCGCGTGGTGTTGGAAGAAAATATCAAGTATCCGATGTATGGCGATGATTATTTCAAACGTCCCCAGTATTCGGCAGACCTGATTCACCAAGAGGCTTTGAAATGGCTGGACGCCCAGACGGGCGAGCAACCGTTTTGCGGCATTTTTACCTATACGCTTCCTCACGCCGAACTGGCTCAGCCGAATGATTCGATTCTGAATGGTTACAAGAAACGCTTTTTCGAAGACAAAACATGGGGAGGTTCGGAAGGCTCGCGCTATAATCCCGTAACGCATACCCACGCTCAGTTTGCTGCCATGATTACCCGCTTGGATGCTTACGTGGGAGAAATCCTTGATAAGCTGAAAGAAAAAGGGCTGGATGAGAATACGATTGTATTTTTCAGCAGCGATAACGGTCCGCATGAAGAAGGAGGCGCAGACCCGGCATTTTTCGGACGCGACGGGAGGTTGAGAGAGGACTGAAACGCCAATGTACCGAAGGCGGTATCCGTGTTCCGTTTATCGTGCGCTGGCCGGGACATGTGAAGCGTGGAAGCACGAACGATTTGCAGTTGGCTTTTTATGATGTAATGCCTACGTTTTGCGAGTTGATAGGCGACGAAGGTTTTCCCGCAGCATACAAAGGAGGTTTTGATGGTATTTCTTTTGCTCCGACCTTGTTAGGAAACGACGATAAGCAGAAAAAGCATGAGTATCTGTATTGGGAGTTTCATGAAACCGACCAGATAGCGGTGCGCATGGGCGATTGGAAGTTGTTGGTGAAGAAAGGCACTCCTTCGTTGTATAATTTGAAAGAAGACATTCACGAAGACCATGATGTGGCTGCACAACATCCGTCGGTGGTTCGCCGTATGCTCCAAGTAATCCGGACCGAACACCGCCCCAGCGAGCTGTTTAAAGTTACTTTGCCTGCCTTCTGACCCTTCGGGGAAACAGTGGGGAATCAGATGCGGTTATCCATTCCCCACATCATTTTTTCGCGCAGGGTGTTGAAGAACGAATGGTGGCAACGTTTCACGATGCGTACATGATAATCGGCGCGGCGGATGGTTAGTTGCGTACCTTCGCGACAACTCTCGCTGCGTCCGTCTACTGCCACGAGGAAATTATGGCTACGGCTTTCTACGTTAAGTGTGATTTCCCAATCGTCGCGGATTACTATCGGGCGTATGTTGAGGCTGTGGGCAGCAACGGCTGTCAGGCTGATGGTTCCGCTTTGAGGAACCAAGATGGGGCCGCCCACACTGAGCGAATATCCCGTAGAGCCGGTAGGTGTGGCGATAATCAGTCCGTCTGCCCGGTAAGTGTTCAGCGGTTCGCCGTTAACCAATACTTCGATGGTTATCATCGAAGAACTGTCTCGCTTCAGAATGGCTATTTCGTTCAGTCCGTAAGGATATCCTTTCAGAACCTGTCCGTGAGAGGTGAGTTTCAACACGCGGCGGGGTTCGGCAAGATACATTCCACGGTGGATTTCTTCGAAAGTCTCCTCCATTTGGTCGGGCGATATGTCGGCAAGAAACCCCAGCCTGCCTGTATTGATGCCCAATATCGGAATTTCTTTATCTCCTACCCGGCTGGCAGCTTTCAGAAAAGTGCCGTCGCCTCCTATGCTCAGCGCCATGTCGGCTGTAAAGTTATTCCCTTCAAATACTTCAAGTCCCGTTAAGTTGGTATTCGTATGGTGGTGTAAGAAATCGTAAAACTCGCTACTGATGCAGATTTGTGCTTCTTTTTTTCGTAAAATATCCAATAAGTGAGCCACATGCGCCGACTTGTGTGCTTGGTAAGTATTTCCGAAAAGGGCAAATTTCATTCTCTGTTGCATAGACTTTATAGCTTTTTTATCAATCTTTTTCAGGATTATTGTTACAAATTTCTCGTAAATCCTGCTAACTTTGCACGTTGTTGATGCAAATATACGAAAAAACAAATAAACGATATGACTAAATTAAGTGTTAATATAAACAAGGTGGCTACCCTGCGCAACGCGCGTGGCGGAAATAATCCCAACGTGGCACAGGTAGCAGTTGATTGCGAGGCTTATGGTGCCGAGGGAATTACGGTTCATCCGCGTCCCGACGAGCGACACATTCGCTATGCCGATGTATATACGCTTCGCCCGCTGGTGAAAACAGAGTTCAACATCGAGGGCTATCCTTCGAAAGAGTTTGTTGATTTGGTCTTGAAAGTAAAGCCACATCAGGTTACGCTGGTACCCGATGCTCCCGACCAAATCACATCAAACGCAGGTTGGGATACCAAGACGAATCTCGCCTTCCTTACAGAACTGATGGATGTGTTTGATGAGGCAGGTATCCGTACTTCTATTTTTGTAGGAACGGATATCCCGATGATAGAATATGCCGCCAAAGCCGGAGCCGACCGGGTAGAGTTGTACACAGAACCTTATGCTTCGCTTTATCCGAAGAATCCTGAAGCAGCAGTGGCTCCGTTTGTAGAAGCTGCCAAAGTGGTTCGCAAGTTGGGGATGGGGCTGAACGCCGGACATGACTTGAGTTTGGCGAATTTGAAGTATTTCCACGACAATATCCCGTGGGTAGACGAAGTGTCAATCGGTCATGCACTGATATGCGACGCACTGTATTTAGGATTAAAGAAAACGATTGAAGAATATAAAAAATGCCTTCATTAATTATGGTAACATTGACTTTGCTGGCTGCTGCACAGACGGTAGCCGAAACTGTAACCGGTGAAAATCCGGTATTGACTCCTCTTGCTTCGGGCGAACCCCAGATGAATCTTTGGGATATGGCTTGTAAGGGAGGATGGATTATGATTGTTCTGGCTGTAATGTCGGTTATAGCTTTTTACATATTTTTCGAGCGGGCTGTGGTAATCCGTAAGGCGGGTAAAGAAGATCCGTTGTTTATGGAACGCATCCGCGACTATGTAAAATCGGGCGAAATCAAATCGGCAATCAACTATTGCAGAATGGCTAATACGCCATCGGCACGTATGATAGAGAAAGGAATTATGCGTATGAATCGCCCTACTGCAGACGTACAGGCAGCCATTGAGAATACCGGAAACATTGAGGTAGCTAAGCTGGAGAACGGACTGTCTATTATCGCAACGGTTTCCAGCGGTGCGCCGATGCTGGGATTTTTGGGTACGGTAACAGGTATGGTCAAGGCGTTCTGGAACATGGCAAACGCCGGAAACAACATTGACATCACGTTGCTGTCAAGTGGTATTTACGAGGCTATGATTACCACCGTAGGAGGATTGGTTGTAGGTATTGCTGCCATGTTTGCTTATAATCATTTGGTTTATAGGGTAGACAAGGTAGTCAGCCAAATGGAAGCACGTACGATTGCTTTTATGGATTTGCTGAATGAACCGACCGAAAAATAATTGCTTATGCCACTTAAACGAAGACAAAAAATATCGCCCAGCTTCAGTATGTCGTCAATGACAGACCTTATATTCTTGTTGCTGATATTTTTTATGATAACCTCAACAATGGTGTCGCCGAACGCCATTAAAGTTTTATTGCCGCAAGGCTCCGAACAAACCTCAGCGAAGCCTATGGCACGGGTAATTATAGATAAGAACTTGAATTATTACGGCGCGTTCGGAAAAGAAGACGAAATGCCGCTTAGTATTGATGAAGTGCCGGCTTTTTTGCAAGAATGTGCGCAGAAAGAACCCGAAATGTATGTGGCTCTGTATGCTGATGAATCAATTCCTTACCGAGAGGTGGTTCGTGTATTGAACATCGCCAACGAGAATCATTTTAAAATGGTGCTTGCCACTCGCCGTCCGGATAAAAAACAATAACTGTTGAGTTTATGAGGAAAAGTAAGGTAACAGGAATAATAGGTACAACCGTGCTTCACGTGTTGATACTGGTTCTGCTTTTTGTCCTGACGCTGGTAAAACCCGAGCCGCAGGAAGAAGGTGGTGTGCCGGTTATGCTGGGAGAGGCTGAAGAAGCGACAGGGGATGCCGATCCTTATACGCTTACGGAAGTTGATGTTATGCCTCAGCAGGAAGCGGTTCAGCCGGAATCTTCAATACCTGAGCCGGAAGTTGAACAACCGATGATAACCCAAGCAGAAGAATCACCCATTCAAGTTAAAAAGGAAAAGCCCAAGAAAGAAGAAACCAAGCCTCAAAAGGAAGTTGCAGTTAAGCCAAAAGAGAAAACCGAAGCTGAAAAACGCGCCGAGGCTGAGCGTGCTGCGGCAGAAGCTGCTGCCAGCAAAATAGCCGGTGCGTTCGGTAAAGGTTCTAAAATGGGGAGCAAAGGAACGGCTGCATCGGGGACGGGCTTGCAAGGAAGTCCGTCCGGAAATTCCGATACGGGGAAAACCGATGGGGTTGGTGGATATGGAACATTCGACTTAAACGGGCGTTCGTTGGGGAAAGGCGGTCTGCCGGTTCCTGTCTATAATGTACAGGATGAAGGGCGTGTGGTAGTAACCATCGTTGTTAATCCTGCCGGAGAAGTTATTAGTACAAGTATTAATAAACGTACCAATACGGTTAATCCCGCTTTACGCCGTGCTGCCGAAGAAGCTGCAAGAAAAGCACGCTTTAATACGGTGGAAGGAGTAAATAACCAAAGCGGAACGATAACATATTATTTTAAACTAAAATGATTTATGCTTATGAAAACGATTTGTATTTTTTTAGCAGAAGGTTTTGAAGAAACAGAAGCGCTGACTCCGTTAGACATCATGCGCCGGGGTGGATTGGAAGTAAAAACCGTATCTGTGACAGGAAATAAAGTGGTAATGGGAGCGCATCAAGTACCTGTTGTTGCCGATATATTGTTTGAAGAGCTGAAAGAGGAAGATGTTGAAATGATAGTTCTGCCGGGTGGACTTCCGGGAGCAACCAATTTGGACGCACACGCAGGTTTGGATAAACTGATTATGAATTTCGCTGCTGCCGGTAAACCGTTGGCTGCTATTTGTGCTGCTCCGATGGTGTATGGAAAGCGTGGATTGTTGAAGGGTAAGAAGGCAACCTGCTATCCGGGATTCGATAAGTATCTGGACGGAGCGGAATATACAGGCAACATGGTGGAAGTAGTGGATAATTTCGTATTGGGAAAAGGTCCGGCTGCTGCTGCGATGTTCGGCTTTGCCCTTCTTGAGAAACTTGCTGGCGCAGCGAAAGCGCAAGAGGTAAAAAACGGCATGTTATTTGCCTGATGAAAAAATATGTCATAGTCGTTGCAGGCGGAAAGGGCTTGCGGATGGGAGGCGATATTCCCAAGCAATTCATTCCGATAAAAGGCAAACCGGTATTGATGCGCACGCTGGAGGCTTTTCATGCTTACGACGATAAGATAGAACTGATAGTGGTACTTCCGGTAGAGCAGCAAGCCTACTGGAAGCGCCTTTGTGCAGATTACAGTTTTACGCTTCCGCACACCGTAGCCGATGGCGGAGAGACCCGTTTTCATTCGGTGCGGAACGGATTGGCGCAAGTGAAGGAAGACGGACTGGTTGGTGTGCATGACGGGGTTCGTCCGTTTGTATCACGTGAGGTGATAGCGGCCTGTTACGATGCGGCGGCAGAGCAGGAAGCTGTGGTTCCGGTTACGGATGTGGTAGAGACCATACGTCGTGTGGAGCCGGACGGACAGAGTGAAACTGTTCCGCGTGACTGTTATAAACTGGTGCAGACTCCCCAAGTTTTTACCGTCGGTCTGCTGAAACAGGCTTACAGACAGGTGTATGTTCCCCGGTTTACTGACGATGCTTCGGTGGTGGAGGCGTTGGGACATCCGGTTTATTTGGTTAAGGGGAATCGTGAAAACATCAAACTTACCACTCCTTTCGATTTAAGGGTAGCCGAAGTCTTGGCTGATGCCGAGTAGCGTGTGTTTAATCTCTCATTTATTATTTTCAAAGTGCTCGATTTATCTTCGCGTGATATAAAGTATTTGCAGGGAGTAGGTCCTCAGCGGGCGGCTATTCTGAATAAAGAATTGAATGTTTGTTCGTTCCGGGATTTGCTGTATTATTTCCCTTATAAGTATGTTGACCGCAGTCGCCTTTATTACATTCATGAGATAGACAGCAACATGCCTTATATTCAGTTGCGAGGAAAAATATTAAGTTTTGAAACTTTCGGTGAAGGACGCCAGCGCAGGCTGGTGGGGCACTTCTCCGATGGAACGGGCGTAGTAGACCTGATTTGGTTTCAAGGACTTAAATACGTCATGGGGCGGTATAAGGCGAACGAAGAGTATATTGTGTTCGGTAAACCTACTGTCTTTAACGGGCGCATCAACATCCCTCACCCCGATATCGACCCTGCCGAGGAATTGACACTTTCTTCAATGGGGCTTCAACCGTATTATAACACTACGGAGAAGATGAAGCGGAGCAACCTTAATTCGCACGCCATTGAAAAATTGATGAAGAACCTCTTCAATGCTTTACAGCGCGAGGTTATCGACGAAACGTTGAGCGTTTCGCTGATAGAGTCTCACCATCTGATGCCGCTTACCGAGGCACTTTATAATATCCATTTCCCTCAGAATCCCGAACTGCTTCGCCGCGCACAGTATCGCTTGAAGTTCGAGGAACTTTTCTACGTCCAACTGAATATTCTCCGTTATACGAAGGAACGTCGCAATAAATTCCGCGGACTGGTGTTCGGGCGGGTGGGAGAGATTTTCAATACTTTTTATTCACAGAATCTGCCGTTTGAGCTTACCGGTGCGCAGAAGCGGGTGATTAAAGAGATGAGGCGCGACATGAAGAGCGGCAGGCAGATGAATCGCCTCTTGCAGGGCGACGTTGGGAGCGGGAAAACTTTGGTGGCGCTCATGACCATGCTTATCGCTTTAGACAATGGTTATCAGGCATGTATGATGGCGCCTACCGAAATTCTTGCCACGCAGCATTACGAAACCATTTCGCGATTCCTGCAAGGTATGGAAGTGCGGGTGGAACTGCTTACGGGAGCGGTGAAGGGAAAGAGGCGCGAGACAATCCTCCGCGATTTGCTGACGGGCGACGTGCATATCCTGATAGGTACGCACGCCGTAATCGAAGATACGGTTAATTTTTCTTCGCTTGGCTTGGTGGTTATCGATGAGCAACATCGGTTCGGGGTGGCACAGCGTGCCAAGTTATGGGCGAAAAACGTATCTCCGCCTCACGTGTTGGTAATGACGGCTACCCCCATTCCCCGTACGCTGGCGATGACGCTGTATGGCGACCTCGACGTGTCGGTTATCGACGAGCTTCCGCCGGGGCGTAAACCCATCCAGACTGTTCATCAGTTTGATAATCGCCGCCCGTCAATGTATGCGTTTATCAGAAAACAGATACAGGAGGGCAGACAGGTTTATATCGTTTATCCGCTGATACAAGAGAGCGAGAAAATGGATATCAAAAATCTGGAGGACGGATACCTGCACATCTGCGAGGAGTTTCCTGAATATAAGGTAAGCAAAGTGCATGGCAAGATGAAGCCTGCCGAAAAAGAAGAGGAGATGCAACGCTTCTTACGCAACGAAACACAGATTATGGTGGCCACTACGGTTATTGAGGTGGGGGTCAATGTGCCGAACGCTTCGGTAATGGTCATCGAAAATGCCGAACGCTTTGGGTTGTCGCAGTTGCATCAGTTGCGCGGACGAGTGGGACGCGGTGCCGACCAGTCGTATTGCATTCTCGTGACCGGTTATAAGCTGACGGAAGAGACACGCAAGCGCATCGAAATCATGGTGCAGACGAACGACGGGTTCGAGATTGCCGAAGCTGACTTGAAGTTGCGCGGACCGGGCGACTTGGAAGGAACGCAGCAAAGCGGTGTGGCGTTCGATTTGAAGATAGCCGATATAGCCCGCGATGGTCAGCTCTTGCAGTATGTGCGCGATATAGCCGAGCGTTTGCTCGACGAAGACCCCGACTGTGTCCGTCCCGAAAATGCCGTTATCTGGCAACAGCTAAAAGAATTGCGTAAAAAGAATGTGAATTGGGCTGTAATTTCTTAGAGCCTGTTTAAATTTTCCAATAAGTTGTTTTCATCAGCTTCCCTTTGAGTTTGTTTCCGGTCTGTTTTCCCGTTTTTACTCGTCAGATAGCCCGCTATCCTCCTCGCAAAAACAAAAAAACATCCTCGAAAACAATTCTCAAACTAAAGCCGAGCAAAATTTAAACAAGCTCTTAACTCAACAGCCTCCTGAACAGGGCATAAAATTCTACCCGTAGCGTTGATGAACGCTACCGCTTGCGTCGATTGTTTCTACCGCTAAGACTGCCTTACGCTACCGCTTGCGTTTTGGGGGTGTTTATAAAACCAATCCAATGGTAAGCAATATGCCGAATATGAGCATGTTACGCGATGTTTCCCCCAAGATGCGGTTCAACTCTTTCCCCCGGTGAATCTTTGCCATCTTTTGAGTAGTCAGAATATGGGGTATCAGATAGATTTGCGGCAGGAGTGTGGCATAAACCTTTCCGATGAAAAGAAAGTAGAAGCAACACCAGCACGCAGCCATCCCCAACAAGAAGTAGAGTATCAGTCCTGTGCGTGCTCCGAAGCGTACCACTAACGTTTTCTTTCCGCTTATGGCGTCTTGTTCGCGGTCGCGGAAGTTGTTGACCATCAGCAGCGTGTCGATAACCAGTCCGCAGGCAAGCGATACAAACGTAACCGAACTGTTCCACCCGTGCGCCATGACATAGTATGTGCAGCCCACGGGGATGAATCCGAAGAAGATAAGTACCAGCACATCTCCCCACCCGTGATAAGCCAGCGGGTAAGGTCCTGTGGTATAGAGGAAAGCGAAAACGATGCACAGCAGTCCCACGGGAATCATTTCCCACCCCCCGTAATACAGCAGGCAGAGTCCGTCTATCCCCGATGCCACCGTCATCACGCCGATGCCCGCTTTCATGGCGCGTGGAGTAATCCAGCCCTGAGCGCAAGCACGTTCAGGCCCCAAACGGTCTTCGCGGTCGCTTCCCTTCAAGAAATCGTATAAATCATTGATAAAGTTGGCGTTGATTTGCATCAGAAATGCAAAAAGGAAACACAGCACGGCAGGTGTCCATTGGAACTGCCCGTAGATGTATGCGGTGGCACATCCCAGCATTACGGGGATGGCTGCGGCGGTCAGCGTCTTGGGGCGGCTTGCCAGCAACCATGCATTTATCGAATTTGTTTTAACGGCATTCATGTCTTTCGGTTTTATTAATCAGACGGGCAAAGTTAGTTAAATTAGGCTAATGTTACGCGGATTATTTGTTACTATTTCTTATCTTTCGCTCAACTAAAATCGAAATTTTATGATAAAACATGTATGTGCGGGGCTTACCGCCCTCTTTTTCGCTGCGCTTTCCTTGCAGGCGGAAAACAAAGTTGTCAAGCTGCCTCGTGTGGTTGCTACAAACACGGCTTCAGTGGAAATCAAACAAATAGAGTTGTCCGATACGGCTACCGTGCTCGACATGGGCGCGTGGTATCGTCCCCATTACTGGATTCGCATCAGCAAGGATACGTACCTGCGCGGAGACGATGGAAAGAAATATCCGGTGCGCTTCGGTTCGGGCATCAAGCTGGATACCGAGTTCTGGATGCCGGACAGCGGTACGGCTTCGTTCAAACTCCATTTTCCGGCGTTGCCCAAGAGCGTAAAGTCGTTTGATTTCATAGAGAGCGATTGTGAGGATTGCTTCAAGATTTATGGCGTTTCGCTGCAAGGAGACACCCCTGTTTCCGTACCCGAAGATTACCGTTCGGCAGAAACCGGTAAGCCGGAAGCCTTGCCCGAACCGCGCATTGAAGGCGGAAACGTAACCGTAGTCGGAAAGCTGTTGGAATACCAACCGTTCTATGACTTAAAGCCCATGTTCCGAATCCCGGAATTATGGCGGGGGAGCTTTGCCGAGCATCCGGTAACGGTTAATGAAGACGGTTCGTTCACTGCTACGTTTGAAGTCGCTTCAGCCACGCAGGTTGCGTTGGTAATTGGTGCGATGAACCGCATGACCATGAATCTGTTTGTCTGCCCCGGTGATACGCTGTATGCGGCTGTCAATCTGCCTGAACTTACCCGCCGGAACAGCCATTTGCGCAAAGATGCGCCTACTTTAGGTCAACTTTGTTACTTCCGTGGAAAAATGGCGGCAATCAACAACGAGATGACCACCCGTTTTCCCACGCTTCCCAAAATGCCCGAAGGTCAGGAGTTCATGCTGGATATAGCCGGAATGTCTCCCAACCAATATAAAGCATATTGCTTGGAGAAAGAACGTGCTATCGAAGAAGCCGTGCAGTCGGACGCAACACTCAGCGAAGCCTGCCGCACACTGTATTTGAACAATATCCGTCTGAATTGTATAGACATGTTGAACATGCTTCAGCCTATGTTAGCAGAGGCATTGATAACGCGCGATAAAATCTCGTGGGAAGACGCTTATGCAAAGGTCAGAACCAATCTTCCGGATGTATCTTATTTTGATTACTTGAAAACTTTGCCTGTACTGAATGACCCGCAAGCTATATTTTCGTTAAGTTATCCTCAAAATGTATTATACAGTCGGTATCTGCCCATTGACCCTTCGGAAGGAAAAACAATGTTCCGCCGTTTGCTGGAGAGCGGAAAAGTTGAGGCGGCAGACGTTCCAGTACTGGAGAAATACGATGCTATGCAGAAAGAAAACCAGAAACTGGATGAGGAAGCAGCAAGAAACTTGGCTCAGAAGTACATGGAGGTGCTTCAGGAAATAAGTAATGCAGACCGCAGTTTCATTCTTGATAACATCATTAAGCCGAACTTGAGTGAGGGGAAAGGTTACTATTTCGATTTGCTTGATGTAATGACGTATGCAGGTAAGCTGCAAGATTTCATGCCTTTTACGGAGAGCGACAAAGAGGCTGTCCGTAACATCCGGATTCCATACTTCGTAAACAAGTTGGAGGAGATGAACAACCAGCTGTTGGTAACGATAGAAGAAAACAAGAAGAAAAGCGGTTACACGGTGAACGAAGTAGGAGAAGTAAGCAACGAAGATTTGTTCTACTCAATGGTATCGAAGTTTAAAGGTAAGGTGGTGTTAGTTGACTTTTGGGCAACGTGGTGCGGTCCTTGTCGCATGGCAATGAAGCAGATGCTCCCCATGAAAGAACAGTTGAAGGATAAAGACATTATTTATTTGTTCATAGCAGGCGAAAACTCTCCGAAACAAACGTGGGAAAATATGATACCGGACATTCACGGCGAGCATTACCGCGTAACAGACGAACAATGGAACTTCTTGAGCCAAAAGTTTGCCATCGAGGGCGTGCCCACTTACATTCTGTTGGATAAGGAGGGAGCGATAGCACAGAAATACACAGGCTTCCCCGGCGTAGACACCATGAAGAACCGGCTTTTGGAGTTATGTAAGTAAAAGATTGGGATGTATAAATCTTACCTTATCGTTTTAATGGCGGCGATGGCACTGTTATCTTCTTGTGCCACCGCCTCTTTTTCGCACTACAAAGGAGTAGGGCGCATCAAGCAATACGACTTTTACAGCGAACAGTTACCCGATTCGTTCGACGGTTTTCGCGTAGCCTTTGCCTCCGATTTCCATTATGAAAGCCGCTTTACATCCAAACGCCTGCCCGGAGCTATCCGCGCCTTGCAGTCGCTCGATGCCGATGTCTTGTTGCTCGGAGGGGATTATCGGGGACGGAACGGCGGGGATGTCGACGAACTTTTCCGCGCACTGGAGCAAGTCCGCACCCCTTACGGAACATACGCCGTGATGGGAAACCACGAGCGCGGCGAAGCAGACCGGATGGTGCGTGAAGCAATGCAGTACACGGGTGTGCATTTGCTTGAACACCGAGTCGATACGCTTCTGAAAGGAGATGCGTACATCCTGTTGTGCGGAATCCGTAACCCCTTCGACTTAAAAACAAACGGGGTTTCGCCTACGCTGAAGCTAAACCCCGAAGATTTTGTTCTGATGCTGACTCATACGCCCGACTATGTGGAAGATGTGGACGTATCGAATACCGACCTTGCGTTGGCGGGACATACACACGGCGGTCAGGTAAGCCTTTTTAAAAAATGGACTCCCGCTCATTTTTCGAAGTACGGGAATCGCTTTCTTACCGGACTGCGGCACAACAGTCGGGGGATTCCCGTTATCATTACCAACGGATTAGGAACTTCCCGGCGAGACATCCGGCTGTTCACGCCAAGCGAAGTCGTTTTAATCGTACTTCATAAGAAATAATATCCCGATATGAGTGCTTTGATAAAAAGACAGAATAAACAGGTCATCAGAAACGGCTTCCGGCTCCTCCGCCTCCGAAGTCTCCACCTCCGAAGCTGCCTCCGCTGAAACCACCGCCTCCGCCGTGACCTCCTCCACCTCCGAAGAACGGACCGCCCATAAACGGACCTCCCCATCCACCCGGATGATGGTGGTTATCATTGTCTCTTGATTTGCGTTGCTGCCGCTTGATATGTCCGCAATTCGTACAGCGGTAAACCACTTCTTCGGTACGGATTCCGTTTTCTCGCGATACTGTACGCACAGAAAGTTGGCGTAGTGTGTGCTTATGACACTGTGGGCAACGGTTACGCTGGCGGACGCTGTACCATAAAGCTGCAGGAGCGAGTACGAAGCAAGATATAAATATCATCAAAATCAGCATGTCGTCTTCTTCATTGCCTGCCGATGGCTGGCGCTCCATGCTGCCATCAAGTATGCCCCGTACCACCTGTACGCCGGCAACCATCCCCGCATCCCAATTTCCCTCAGCCAGCTCCGGATTCATGTAACGCTGTTGAATTTGTTTGCAGAGTGCGTCGGGCAAATCACCTTCCAGCCCGTATCCGGTAACAAACTGGATACACCGCTCCGAAGTAACGAGCAAGATGACCAACCCGTTGTCGCGTCCCTTTTCACCTACACCGGCGTGTCTGCCCAGTCGGTAAGCGAAATCAAAACAGTCGCCTCCCTCTATCTGTTCTACAGCTGCCACAAGCACCTGTATGCCTGTCTGTTTCTCCAGCGCATAGAGTGTGGTATCCATCACCGATACAGCCGCCGATGAGAGAATACCGTCGGGATTGGTGACATAAACATTACCCTGCGAGCGGGGCATGGGCAGGTTTTCCACCGTATATTCTCGCGCTACCAACGAGATACAGGCAGAGATGAACAGCAACAGGAGCAGCTTGCGCTTCATACCGCTTAGAATTTAACTTCGGGAGCTTTTTCCGAACCCTCTTCTGCTTCAAAGTACGGATGTTTCTCGAATCCGAACATCGAAGCAATGATGTTAGCCGGAAAGCGGCGGATGCTTGTATTATACTGGCGCGCTTCGTCGTTGAATTTACGGCGCTCTACGCTGATACGGTTTTCTGTTCCTTCAAGCTGGGCTTGCAGTGTCTGGAAATTCTGGTTAGCCTTTAAGTCGGGATAACGCTCTACGGTTACCAACAGTCGGCTCAGTGCGCTGCTCAGTTCTCCCTGCGCTTTTTGGAAAGCCGCCATCCGTTCCGGGGTCAGTTCGTCAAGACTTACCGATGTCTGCGTAGCTTTGGCACGTGCCGATACCACCGCATCGAGTGTTTCTTTTTCATGGTCGGCATATCCTTTTACCGTATTAACCAGATTAGGAATCAGGTCGGCGCGTCGCTGATACTGGTTTTCTACGTTACTCCAAGCCGTTTCAACTGCTTCTTCTTTTGAAACAAGCGAGTTATAAGAGGTTACACAGAATATCACCACAAGGGCGAGTATGGCAACTACAATGATCCAAGTTTTTTTCATAACAGATGTGTTTGATTGATTTGTAAATAGTTTCGCCGACAAACATACGGAAAAATCTGAGTTTTTGCGTATCTTTGCCCCACAATTTTTTTTGATGACATATAGTTTATGAAGAATATACGGAATTTTTGTATTATAGCCCACATTGACCACGGCAAATCAACGTTGGCAGACCGCCTGCTGGAGTACACAAACACCATAAAAGTAACCGAAGGGCAGATGCTGGACGATATGGATTTGGAGCGAGAACGAGGCATTACGATTAAGAGCCATGCCATACAGATGGAATACATGTATAAAGGAGAGAAATACGTGTTGAACCTGATTGACACTCCGGGACACGTGGACTTTTCATACGAAGTTTCTCGTTCGATAGCAGCGTGCGAGGGAGCATTGCTGGTGGTAGACGCTTCGCAGGGTGTGCAGGCGCAAACCATCTCAAACCTCTATATGGCGCTGGAACATGATTTGGAGATTATTCCGGTGATGAATAAATGTGACATGGCGAGCGCTATGCCCGAAGAGGTGGAAGACGAAATCATAGACCTTATCGGCTGTAAGCGTGAAGACATTATCCGTGCTTCGGGAAAGACCGGAATGGGCGTGGAAAACATTCTTCAGGCTGTGGTAGAACGCATCCCTGCTCCGGTAGGCGACGAAAACGCTCCGCTTCAGGCGTTGATTTTCGACTCGGTATTCAACTCCTTCCGTGGTATTATCGCTTACTTCAAAGTGGTAAACGGGGTGATTCGTACGGGCGACAAGGTGAAATTCTTTAATACCGGAAAAGAATACGATGCCGATGAAGTGGGAGTTTTGAAGATGGACATGGTGCCGCGCAAAGAGTTGCGTACGGGAGACGTAGGCTATATCATTTCGGGTATCAAAACGTCGCGTGAGGTAAAAGTAGGGGATACGATTACCCACATAGCCCGTCCGTGCGACAAGGCTATCGAAGGATTTGAAGAAGTCAAACCGATGGTCTTTGCCGGAGTTTACCCCATCGAGGCGGAAGATTACGAAAACCTGCGTGCGTCGTTGGAGAAGTTGCAGTTGAACGATGCTTCACTGACCTTCCAGCCTGAGTCATCGCTTGCATTGGGCTTCGGTTTCCGCTGCGGATTCTTGGGCTTGCTCCACATGGAGATAATCCAAGAACGCCTCGACCGTGAGTTTGACATGAGCGTGATTACCACCGTGCCCAACGTATCGTATATGGTGTACGACAAGCAGGGCGGCGTACAAGAGGTGCATAACCCCGGCGGAATGCCCGACCCGACGCTTATCGACCACATCGAGGAACCCTATATCGACGCTTCTATTATTACGGCTACCGATTACATCGGACCCATCATGACCCTTTGTTTGGGCAAGCGGGGCGAACTGATTCGGCAGGATTATATTTCGGGCAATCGTGTGGAACTGCATTACAAGATGCCGCTCGGCGAAATCGTTATCGACTTTTACGATAAGTTGAAAAGTATATCGAAAGGATATGCTTCGTTCGACTATCACCAATCAGGCTTCCGTCCGTCGAAGCTGGTAAAGCTCGACATTCTGCTTAACGGAGAGTCGGTTGACGCACTTTCTACATTGACACACTTCGACAATGCTTACGATTTAGGGCGGCGCATGTGTGAAAAGTTGAAAGAACTCATCCCGCGTCAGCAGTTTGAGATTGCCATCCAAGCAGCTATCGGTGCGAAAATTATAGCCCGCGAAACAATTAAGGCCGTGCGTAAAGACGTAACAGCAAAATGTTACGGAGGTGACGTGAGCCGTAAGCGTAAGTTGCTTGAAAAACAGAAGAAAGGAAAGAAGCGTATGAAACAAATCGGAACGGTGGAAGTTCCTCAAAAGGCTTTCCTTGCCGTACTGAAGTTAGACTAAATCTTTGTCCTGAAAATAGTCTTATAATCAGTGATTTAATTCTACCGCTTATGTTCATGGATTCTACCGTATATGTTGCCTTGTTTATCGGCATGAATTCATGAACATAAGCGGTAGAATTTTTTTTGGTCATTCAAACCAGTTTTTAAGGCTTGTTTGGAGATTGTTTGCCCATCTATTTTGTAGTTTTCTTTTAAAAAGTTTGTACCATTCTTTTTAATTGGTTACATTTGCTCCACTAAAATTTTAATATTATGAATTGGCTACAAGATTTATTGACGAATCCTAACTCGATAGCCCATATCGTTGCACTTTATGCCTTTGTTATATCGGTAGGTGTCTTGTTGGGAAAAATTAAGTTCTTCGGCATTTCGCTGGGGGTTACTTTTGTCTTGTTTGTCGGGATTTTGGTCGGACACTTCGGATTTACCGGAAACACGTCTATCCTCTCGTTCATACAAGACTTCGGGTTGATTTTGTTTGTATTCTGTATCGGTTTGCAAGTCGGCCCCTCATTTTTTTCTTCCTTTAAGAAAGGAGGTATAACCCTAAACCTGCTTGCGGTGGGGATTGTAACGTTAAACATTGCTGTAGCACTGGCGTTGTATTTTGCTTTACAGGGCCGTGTGGAAATACCGATGATGGTGGGTATTCTTTGCGGTGCGGTAACAAACACTCCGGGGCTTGGTGCTGCCACGAAGCTTTGCAGCAGTTGCATTACGACGGACCGGAAATAGCAACGGGGTATGCGTGTGCTTATCCGCTCGGTGTAATGGGAATTATTCTGTCAATGATTTTAATCCGTTACATTTGCCGTATCGACCTGAATCGGGAGGCGGAAGAAATTCAGCGCGAAGAAGATGAGAATCCACATTTGAAACCTTATACTATTTCATTGAAGGTGCAGAATGAAGCCCTTGATGGAAAGAGTTTGTTGCAGGTTCAGAATTTCCTCGCTCGTAATTTTGTATGTTCGCGTATCTATCAAAACGGACATATCCATATCCCGAACGCAAATACCTTGCTTCATGTGGGCGACCGAATGTTCATCGTTTGCGCGGAAGACGACTCGGAAGCTATTTCTGCTTTCATCGGTCCGAAGATAGATGATGTGGATTGGCAGGCAACGGATAAACAGGATAAGCCGATGGTTTCGCGCCGTATTTTGGTAACGCAGCCCAGCATTAACGGTAAGACGTTGGGTGAAATGCACTTCAGCAGCATGTATGGTGTAAACGTGACGCGCGTTAACCGTTCGGGTATGGACCTCTTTGCTGCCCGTAACCTGCGCCTTCAGGTGGGCGACCGTGTGATGATGGTAGGTCCGCAAGATGCTATCGAACGTGTGGCAGGCGTATTGGGTAATCAGTTGAAGCGACTCGACCATCCGAATATCGTAACCATCTTCGTCGGTATTCTTTGTGGTATTATTTTCGGAAGTCTTCCGATAGCAGTTCCGGGTATGCCGACTCCGGTGAAGTTAGGTTTGGCCGGTGGTCCGTTAATCATATCCATCCTGATAGGACGATTTGGTTATAAAGTGAAATTGGTTACCTATACTACCATGAGTGCCAATTTGATGTTGCGCGAAATTGGTATTGCTTTGTTCCTTGCCAGTGTAGGTATCAAGGCCGGCGGAAACTTTGTTCAGACAGTAGTGGGCGGCGATGGATTACTTTACGTGCTTATCGGTTTCCTGATAACGTTTATTCCGTTGATAATTATCGGAGCTGTAGCCCGCTGGCATCATAGAGTTAATTATTATACGTTGATAGGTCTTATTGCCGGTAGTACAACCGACCCCCCTGCATTGGCATATTCCAATCAGATTTCCGGAAACGATGCTCCGGCGGTAGGTTATTCTACGGTTTACCCGTTGGCAATGTTCCTCCGCATATTGACTGCCCAGTTGCTCATATTGCTGATGGCAGGATAAAGACAGAAAGAAAGTTATAACTGAAATATTCTTATAAGGTGTGGATTGATGAGGTAATTCTTTTGGGTGAGAATCTTACAATCCACACCTTTTTATTTTGATACATATTTTAATACTGGTGTTTATGAATTTTCTTGAATTAGTGAAAGCGCGTCATTCTGTACGTAGTTACAAGCAATGCCCGGTTGAACCGGCCAAATTAGATTACATTTTAGAGTGTGTGCGGTTGGCTCCCTCGGCAGTAAACTGTCAGCCGTGGCGTTTTTCTGTGGTAACCGAACCAGACAAACTGGCTCGCCTGAAAGAAACATACGCCCGCGAATGGATTCAGAACGTACCTTGTATAATCGTTGCGTGTGGAAACCATGCCGAGGCATGGCATCGGAAATCAGATGGAAAAGACCATACGGATGTCGATGTGTCTATCGCTGTGGAGCATCTGTGTTTGGCTGCCACTGAACAAGGGTTAGGTACATGCTGGGTATGTAATTTTGATACTGAGCGATGCCAACAGGTGATGCAATTGCCCGAAGAACTTGAACCGATAGCTTTGATTCCGATAGGTTATCCTTCAGAAGAGGTTATAGCGGAAAAGAAACGAAAACCGTTGGATGACATTTTATTTTAAAAGAAAAACAGATTCGCGTAAACACAGCCATGCTGGGCAGTATGCGAATCTGTTTTGTTTATACGGTTATTTACTTCTGGTTACGGTGTAAATAACCTTTCCGTTTTTATCAATCAAATGTAATTTCAGCTCTTTTTTATCTGCTGTGATAAGCGAAAAGCCCGATGTGTCACTGCAAAACTGAGTTCCTTCGATGGGTTGAACCTTGCGGCTGAGCGACCCCGAAGTATTAACCACATAGTCGATGTTGCTGCCCGGCTTGCGGATATGCTGGAAGTTATGAATGTGTCCGCATAAATACATGTCCACGTTTTTATGTTTGCGCAGAATACTGTCTAAACGTTTCTGTAAATCGGTGCGTTCCGAGTCGTTCTTATCCGTGTCGGCATAAATAGGATGATGCCCTACCACCAATACCCAATCTTCTTTCGAGGCAGTCAGTACCGAGTCAATCCATGCCAGTTGTTTGTCTATATCCTGCTTGCAAGCGTCGGGATATTTGTCGGTATCCTTGCGGTACTTGTCGAGTAGCGGAGCCGTGTCTACCATAACGAGCCGGATAGTTATGTCATCGTTTTCTTCTACACGTGTATAGTAGCGTGCAGGCATCCTCCAACGCGCACTGACGTTACTGTAATCAATTACCGCCTGTGTGTTGCCCCGGTATTCATGGTTACCAAGTATCGGATACCACGGTAACATCAAGTCAGGATGACTGTAAATCAGTTCATAGTTGGTCAGCCACAGCGGGTCGTTCACGCTGCGTACACCTTCAAAGTGGTGCACATCTCCGGCAGCCACAACGAACTCTATGTCGATGTTCTCTGCCATCTTGCCCATCATTTCGGCTATCGGTTTCTGGTCGTAATACCCGTTTCTTCCCAAGTCGTTGGCTAAGTAAAAGTTCAACGGCTTTTCCAATCCCGACCAGTCTTGAGGTGTTTGTGCAAAACCGGCGATGAAAAACAATCCCAAACAGAGTGAGATTATAAATCTTTTAATAGTAGTCATAAGAGTTTAAAATGATTAGTTTGTTAATAAATGCGTTACAAAGATGAATACTGATTCTGAAAAGATATTGAAATCGTTTTCGAGCCTGCTTAAAATATTCGGTTAAGCCGAAGAATCAAAAAAACAAGCCTTTGTGTTACCCTGAAAAATGCTATGGGTAGTGTTCCTTGTTCCATGCGGAAGAATTGCCTTGTTCTATTCGAAAGACTTGTCTACTCTATGGGTAGAATTTTCCGGGTTTCAGACATCAGGAAATTTATATTCAGAAAGCTTCCATCCTGAAATAAAAAAGTCCGGGATAAAAGTGCGTTCCCGGACTTCCTAATCAGATATAATCACTATATCTGAACTTGGAATTTAGAAAAGGATTATTCAATTCCGTAAGCTCCGAAATGATTTGCCACAGCCGGAGAGGTATAAGTTTCTCCGTTGACGGTCAAACCCGAAGTTTGGAAGAAAGGAGCCATTGTAGCATCGGTTCCGTCATACGCACCGGTAAGAACCGGAGAACCGCTTTGTACATGGAAGTCCCAACTGTCGTCATAAGTGTAGCTGGTCAGTGAAACTCCGTTGATGTCGAAGTTTACAAACATCGGGTCTTTGCCATCTTCTTGCGTAGCGATGAGGCTGTGAGCATCTACCACCCCTTGATTATAATCTTCGTGAGCGTAGTTGTATCCTTCCCAAGCGTAAGCCACACCCGATTCGTCTTCGAATACGATTTCACTTTCCTGACTTCCTGAAGCGTAGTAGTTATAGTCGATAACCGAAGCGTCGGCATAACCTTCTTCAGGGTCGTTGGCAAGTGTATAGCTCGGAGTCATGGCTCTGAACTTGCAGTTTACCATCAGGTTATTGAATACATGTACAAGTGCATTCTTTTCTACATAGACGCAGCCGCCTTTTTCTCCGTCTCTGCGCCATCCTGAGTTGATGATGGTATTGTTATAGGCTTGGATGAGCGCCTGTCCGCGTGTTTCGCTCTGTCCGGAGCTTGACAGTTTCAATCCGTTTGTGTTGGGGCTGAACATGATGTTTCCGGCAACGTCTACCTTACATCCGGCTTTTACGTTAACGGCTTCGGCACCGTCGTAACCGTTGGCAGCAAACGTGTTGTTGGCAATGATGGCATTACCTCCCATCAGATAAATACCGTCGCTCCATCCGTTGCGAATAATTGAGTTGGTGATGACATAATTACCGTTGATATTGTTTGTCGTGATTTGTGGGTAAGCATCATCTCCGGCAGTATAGATGCCGGCAGAAGCAGCGGGCGAACCATCAGTTACTTGTCCGCCGGTATATTCGATGATGGTATGGTCGATAAGCATTTCGTCGCATGACTCTGTAGCTACTATACCGCCCCACATACCTTTCAGCGTGTTGTCTTCCGTACGTTCTGCTTCAGGGATGGAAAGAAGAACCGGATTGGCTTCCGTACCCTCGCAATACAAATTACCTTCTACGGTAAACTCGATGGGCACATGATTCGTACCTACACCCGATGTGCTGAATATAACCTGTACACCTTCTTCGATAGTCAGCGATTTTCCTTCGGGGACAGTGATGTGTCCGCTTACGTTGACAACAGAGTTTGCCGTCCATGTACCTTCTACTTCACCCGATACGGTTTCAGTCTGTTCAGGTTCGTCATTTCCAGTTCCACTGCCACCGTTGTTTGTCGGTTGGTCATCGTCACTACATGCAGCGAAAAATGACATAGCCATCATCGCCGTTCCTGCTAATAAATACTTCTTAAAGTTCATGTGTATATAAAATTAGTATGTAAAGTTAGTTATTGTCAGATGCTGTTTTATAGTTTATATCTCACTCCGATCATGAAAGACTGTCCGTGCCACTCTTTGCGTTCAATAACATTTCCGCCCGTACGTTCCGAGTCAACGTTTTCCGTACGCGAACTGCTGTGAATGTAGCGCAGCACCGGCATGTTGAGCAAATTAGATGCTTTGGCAAAAATGGCTATCCCGTTTTTGAAGTTCTTTTCCACCGATGCGTCTAACTGTGCATAACCTTTCTCCCATATATCGTCTTCGTACCAGTTTGAAATATCGCTCAAACGTTTTCCCGTATAGCTTCCGGCTATCTGTCCTTCCCATCCGTATTTGGTGCTCTTGAAGAGGAGAGACAGGTTGGCTACGTGGGCAGCCTGACCGAACAAGGGACGCGACTGGCGGATGGATTTCACCTCTGAGCCGTCCATGATTCGCTTGTCGGTAGTAATCTTTGAGTGCGTATAGGTATAGTTCGCCTTGATGCCAAACCAGTTGAAATACTTCATGATATCAACTTCCACCCCTAAGTTCTTGGCGTTACCGAAGTTCATCGGTTTGTAGTATGTATCTTGTCCTTCGTTTATCAGTCCGTACTCAATCGGGTTTTTCAGCTTTTTATAGAAAAGCCCCACCATGAACTGTTCAGACGATTTGGGGAAGAACTCATAACGCAGGTCGATATTGTCAGCCACCGTATGCAACAAGTCTGGATTACCTTTCTCCTTGTAATCTTCATTGATGATGGTATAAGGTACGATTTCAAAGAAACTCGGACGGTTAATGGAACGTGCGTAAGAGAAACGCAGGTTCGCATTGCGATGCACATTGTACTTGGCATGGAAGCTGGGTAGTACGTCCGTGTACTTCTGGTTGCCTTCCGGGTCAGCGTTGTCTGTCGGGAACTTCAATACATATCCCTGATTGGTGTGCTCCATGCGGACACCGGCTATAAGTTCCCATTTGTTCCATGTATATTTCACCATACCGTAAGCCGCACCGATTTTCTCCGTGGCATCATAATTCAACGGGTCACTGATGTTTCCATACGTACGTGGAGTAAATAATATTTCATCGTAGTTGTTCCAGTCGTCTCCTTTATATTGCAAATCTCCGAGACCGGTAGCCGAATCGAAAGTATATTCGTTGAAGAAACTGTCGCGCTTTTTGTCACGGTACATACCACCGATAGAAAAATCGAATACAGAACCGCCGTCTAATTTCAATTTGTACATCAAGTCTATGTATCCCGCCTTGTCTTTATCCGAGTTGTGTTCCCAACGCCGGGTAGCCGAATCGGTGTTTTGTAGGTGGCTTCCCTGCATGAAGATTTCGGCACGGTCGGGTGTTTCACTGTACGCTTTCGATAGTACCGCCGACCAGTTCAGTCGTAAAGCATCATTGTCGAGAAAAGCATGTTCGCCTTTCAGTGTTGAATTGATGATGTATTGATGCTCCCACATCATGCGTACCGAACCTTCTTGGTCATCGTGCGCATCTTTTACCTCCGCTTCACGCATATCCATGTAACCGTTATACCACGTCAGTTTATGATGCGGGTTGATATGATAATCCAGCTTGGCGTGAGCACCGATACGTGTCTGCTGCGATGAATAATTGCGGTATTCAATGCCGTTATGACTTGTGCCGGGCTGGTAATACAGATTGCTTTCCTTACCGCGATACGTGTTTAAGAAACTTCCTGCAAGCATTACTCCCAACTTATTATCGAAAAAGCGGTCGCCGTACGAAAGCCCAGCCGTAAGGTCTGGAAGCGGTTTCTGCCATTTCATGCGTAAGTTATCTGTCTTAAAGTTATCCATTGTCACACGGTTATCTTCGGGCATCCCCATCGCTTCGTAAGGAGATTTCTTTACGATGGCACCGTGATTGAACGATTGGAAATCGCGGTCGAAATACATGGCGTTATATCCGGTTGAAATGTTGGCCGTAAACTGGCGTTCCGTTGGGGCATCTTTCATGATTAAGTTCACAGCCCCGCCAATGCCGTCGCCTTCCATGTTGGCAGTGAGCGATTTGGTGACCTCTAAGCGGTCAAGCATTTCCGACGGGAATATATCCAGCGGCACAAAACGGTTTTTGTTATCCGGACTCGGTATCTTTACGCCATTCACCAGCGTGTAGTTGTATCGCTTGTCCATGCCTCGCAGGATGGCGTACTGCCCTTCTCCGCTGCTGTTGCGCTCCACCGTCACGCCGGACATGCGCTGGATGACGTTGGCCACCGTGATGTCGGGCGACAGTTCGATGGCTTTCGCACTCATCACATTTACTACGTTCATGGCAGCCCGTTCGATGCTTCGTGCACCCGCTTCGGTACGTCCGGGATTGGTAGCCACCACCGTAACGCTTTCCAGTAATACATCGTCGCTCTTCATCGGGATAATTACTTCCGAATCTTTAGAGCCGATTTCAATCTCGTATTTCTTATATCCTACATACGAACACACCAGCGTATATTTAGGACGGTTTACCGTCAGGTTAAAACTACCGTCCAGTCCGGTTACAGTGCCTTTCGAGGGGTCTTCCTTTACGATGACGGAAGCTCCGATGATTTCCTCTCCCGTTTGGGCATCTTTGATTTTTCCTTTGATGTCTCCCGCATACAGATTACTGCTTGCCAGAAACAATGTACATAACACTAAATTTAATTTCATCCTTTTCTTTTTTGATGTTGCAAAGGTAGAGGGGGCGTTTTACATGATGATTTCGTTCATATTTCAAAAAGAATACAGAATAGATACAGAATAAATACAAAATTTAACCAAAATTGCTTTGTATGGGCGAGATGGTCTGTGCGGACTGTTGGTGAACAGACCTCTGAGCTTTTTTAACTTTTCTGTCCGGCGAAAGAAGGGGAGAAATTCTTTGGTTACATACTCGGAAAACGCAACCGTTAGTGTTGCTCATCCCATGCGGATAAGTTGGTCGGTTCTACCCATAGAGTTACCCCGTTCTATGGGTAGCGTTTTCAAGCTATATATAAAGGAAGGTAAGCCGTAAAAAGAAAAATCCATGCGGATGTTTTTTATAGGAAGCATCCGCATGGATTAAATAATGATTCGAATGGAGTTTCTGCCCGCTAAGGAAATGTTGGGGATTAGTTGTTACTGTGTGCCGACGGCAAAGAGATAGCCGAAGTAACTTGCTGCCAATACCGCCGCACGTCTTTCCAGTGGTAATACGGAGCCTTGTCTGTCTTTACGGGCAACGTAACTTCTCGTTCGTTTAAAAGAAGTTTCACCAAAATGTCTTCGCTTCCGGCTTTGCGGTAAAAAATGAGTTGTACGTTGCCACACATGGGAATAATCCGGTATGTACGATAAGTATCGGCTATTTTTTGCCAGTCGGATGTAGCTTCGGTCAGCCGGTTGATACCCATCAGCGCAGCGAGCGGCGCCAAATTCGTATCGTGTCCGTAGCGCAGGCTGACAGCGTTTCTTTTTGAGGCAATCACCGTATCTGCCGTTTCAATAAAGTTGTCAAGCAGGTTTTTTTCCAGTTTATACATACACGAACCGCTCAGCGGAGAAGCCCCCTTTTCATAATACCACTCAAAGTTGTTCCGTTGCCATAAGTCGTATCGTTCGTCATCGGTAAACAGGAAAGAAAGATTCTCCTGCCCGTAACTGCTTTGACTGATGCCATCCAGTTCAAATAAATCGGCCATCAGTTTTGAAGGCTCTTTTACATACTTGCTGTCGGTGAATAATTGTTTCATCAGCCGGTCGGGATGAATATATATGCAATCCGCCGCACGATATACACTATCAGCATTCGCTAAGTGAATGGCCTCGTAAGCCTCGTTCTTATATTTAATGTAATAAGCATCGTGTTCACTGGCATCGGTTGTGATGTTGAGTTGAGGATTTAAGCCTTTCAGCTCCACACAAGCTGCCGCCATCGACAAAAAAGCACGTGTCTTATATGTAGAGCGTGCATCGACATGCGTTCCGTTTGTAAATACCTGCGGGTAGTTTTCATACATGCGGCGTATTAACTCCCGGTGTTGCTGAGCCCCTTTCGGTGTCAGCTCGCCATACCTACCCTCCGCCTCTTTAGCTAAGGCTTCTACTATTCGTAAGGCATGTTTCCCGTCATCGGTCAATATCCCCTTGTTTGCCGCTTCCTTTAAAATGGCAAGCGGTTCATCGTATTTCTTCTTTTTGGTAAGATAACGCGACCCGTGACGTGCAAAGGCAGAGATATAAAACGGTTTGTATCCGTCGGGAGCAGCAGTGAGAGACGTTTTTGGCGCTTGATAAGCATAATACTTTCCTGCGGCGAATGCAGGATTTGCTTGAATTTCCTCTGATGCACTTTGTCCGGCAACCGGCAAGAACGTTCCGGCAATCAACATTGAAATAATAAATCTTTTCATCCTTCTTTTAATTTTTGCGGGTGTAAAGGTAGGTATCTTTTCGGGAGTGTCCGATGAAAAAATCGGGTTGATTGACTCGGAACAGGCAAATGAAATAATGTTGTAATGTGTTTGTAATACAAAAGGATATCACCGAAAAATAATGTTTGATTTTGTAATTAAGGGGAAAAGATATTAGAGTGGGAGAAAGATTCGTTTGTTAAAATGTGTTTAGATGAAAGTAAATATTTTCATAAAATACAATAAATTCAGTATAATTTTATATATTAGCGGCGCTGTTAATTGAAAGAAATTGCTTTATCGTATAGATAAATAAAATCATACATAAATTTGTATGAATATAGATTATAGATATATTAACCTTAAATTTGTTAGTTATGCAGAAACGATCATTTCTTGTAGTTGTAATGTTCCTGATAGGAACGTTGTTTACGAGTTTGTATGCGCAGACGCATACAGTTACCGGTAAGGTAACGGATAAAGAAATGGGAGAACCATTGATTGGTGTGAATGTTTTGATTAAAGGGACATCCACAGGTACTATTACCGATTTCGATGGTAATTACACGCTCGAAGCATCTGCTTCTGATGTTTTGGTATTCTCGTATGTCAGTATGAAATCGATTGAAGAACCGGTAGGCAACCGGAGCACAATCAACGTAATCATGTCGTCGGATTCGGAAGTCTTGGGCGAAGTGGTGGTAACTGCGATGGGTATCAAACGTCAATCGGAAACCTTGACCTACTCGGCACAGACAGTGGGTGGTAAAGATGTGAACGACATCAAGAGCGTTAATATGATTAATTCGCTGCAAGGTAAAAGTGCCGGTCTTACCATTACTCCGAACTCAACCGGTGCCGGAGGTTCTTCTAAAATCCTGTTCCGTGGAAGTAAGTCTATCAGCGGAAGCAACCAGCCTTTGATTGTTGTTGACGGAGTTCCGGTTATGAACAGTGTCAGCGATGATCAGGTTGACAGTAACTATGGTGGTCAGCGAGATGGTGGCGATGTGTGATGTCGACTATCAATCCCGACGACATCGCTTCAATCACTTTGCTGAAAGGTGCATCGGCAGCAGCATTGTACGGTGCGGTGGCAGCCAACGGTGCAATAATGATTACCACCAAGTCTGCACAATCGGGCAAAGTAGCAATAAGCGTGTCAAGCAACACCACGATGGAAACTCCGATGATACTTCCCGAATTCCAGAACCAGTATGGTGTGAGCGACAGCGGTATGTATAGTTGGGGAGAGAAACTGTCTGCCGAAGCTCCCAACTATGCGAAAGAGTTTTATCGCGTAGGGTTCACCACTAATAACTCTATTTCGCTTTCGGGAGGTGGTGAAAATATTCGTTCTTACTTCTCTTACGGTAATGTTTATTCGCAAGGCATTACTCCTACCAACGATTACCGGAGCCATAATTTGAACTCTAAAGTGGGGTTTGATTTGTTCGAGAAAAAAGTGCATGTTGACTTTAGTGCAAAATTCACCAATCAGCATATCAAGAACCAAGCGGCTGCGGGTTATTTGTTTAATCCGCTGACGGGTGTTTACCTTTTCCCGCGTGGTGAGGATTGGAATTACTATAAAGAAAACTTCGAAGTGTACGACCCGGCTCGTGGCATTAACGTACAAAACTGGACCAATACGTTGCAGGAACAGTTTGGTAATCCTTACTGGATGTTGAACCGTCAGGCTTCCGTAGTAGACCGTAACCGTTATGAATTTGGCGGAAGCATCAAATGGGATATCAACGAAGACTGGAACATTCAAGGACGTATGCGTTATGAAAGAGGCGAAGAACATTGGGTAAACAATCTGTATGCTTCCAGTGCCGGCGATAAATACAAGATGGGACGTATGAAAGATAACCGTTACTTCAGCGATCAGCTTTATGGTGACGTATTGATTAATTATAGCCATACATTCGGCGATTTCTTTGTGACGGCTACAGCTGGTTCCAGCTTTACGAAGAGTAAAACCTCTCATGTTGATATGAATGCTGAAGGTGAAGTCTTTACATCTCCGGGTTCGGGCAACGTATATTACCCCAACATCTTTGCGCCGGGAAACTATTATAAAAACATGTTCGTACTTGGCAATAATGATTTCTGGAATACGGAGAAACGTTTGAATGCTGTGTTTGCTACGGCTCAGGTAGGTTGGAAAGACGGTTTGTTTATTGATGTTTCGGCTCGTAACGACTGGTCTTCAGCCTTGTCATTTACTGAAAGCTGCTCGTTCTTCTATCCGTCAATAGGCGGTAGTTTCCTGATGAACAAGTTTGTTGATATGGGTAAGAATGTCGATTTGTTTAAGTTCCGTGCCAGCTACTCTATCGTAGGTAACGACGTGCCTGTATTTATGACCAATTTGCTTTACCACTTCGTTAAGGATGGTAACGGAGCAATAGCAGCTCCCGATAACGCACCGTTCCGTACGTTGAAGCCGGAAAAGACCCATTCTATCGAAGTCGGTTTTGACGGTACGTTCTTCCAAAACCGTTTGACATTGGGATTAACTTACTACAAAACCAACACCAAGAACCAGTTCTTCTCTGTAGCTGCTCCTTATCAGTCCGGTTTGCGTAACCGTTATGTAAATGCCGGTAATGTTCAGAATCAAGGTTTTGAAATCTCCGCAGGATGGTATCAGCAGTTTAATAACAACTTTAGTTGGAGTACGAATTTCAACCTTTCTTATAATGATAACCAAATTAAAGAGTTGGTTGATGACCTGCCGAATGGTTTGACTTTGACTGACTTTGGCGGTGCGAAGATTATCTTGAAAGAAGGAGGTGAATACGGTGATTTGTATGTACGTCACATTATACGCAATGAAGACGGTACGCCGGTGAAGGATGCTGCCACAGGTAAACCGCAAATAAGCGGCGACAGTACTGAAGAAATGATTTATGCAGGCAACATGAATTCTAAAGTAAATGCCGGATGGACAAATACATTCCATTACAAAGATTTCACTTTGTCGTTCTTGATTGATGCGCGTTTTGGTGGCAAAGTTCTGTCAATGACTGAAGCTACATTAGACGGTTGGGGCGTTTCCAAACGTTCAGGCGATGCACGTAATGCAGGAAAAGTAGTGGTAGACGGCGTGGAATTTGATCCGAAGGCATGGTATACCACAACGGGTAGTACCAGTTACAATACTCCGTATGCGAATGAAAACTATGTTTACGATGCTACTAACGTTCGTTTGCGTGAATTAAGTTTCGGTTATACATTCCGTAATCTTTTCGGTATCGGAAAGAATCTGACAGCTTCTATCATCGGACGTAACTTGTTCTTCTTCTATAAAGACGCTCCGGTAGACCCGGATGTATCTCCCGGAACTGGAAACGGTGTTCAAGGTATAGATATGTTCGGATTACCAACTTCACGTAGTTTTGGTTTGAACTTAAAACTTAACTTCTAAATCTTTGTAACTATGAAACGAAATAAACTTTTTACATACGCTTTAATAATGGCATTGCCTGTGCTGGGCGGTAGTATCGTGACGTCTTGTACGGATAGTTTTGAAAGTTTGAATACGAGCGATGCACAAGTTAATCCGGACGATCTTCCTTTTTCTTCCCAATGGTTGGAGCCTATGACGTATTGTTATCCGCCTCAACAGAATATGTTCCAGTTCTGGACCAACTTGACCATCGACTGGTATAGCGGTTACTTTATGACTCCTAACGGAGGCTTTACGAACTGTAAAATGGCTGTTAACCGTGGACATAGCGGCGGTATGCACGAGAATTACTATTTGCATATTTTCAATAATACACGCCGTATCATTGCCAACTGCGAGGAACAAGAAGAAAATATCTTGGCAGCTGTGATGCGGATTGTACAGGCTTATGGTACGCTGATGACTACCGATGCTTACGGTCCGCTGGCTTATACGTCAGTAATAGAAGCCGACGATTATACCACTTCTTACTACTTCGACAGCCAGCAAACCATCTACACCTCTATGTTGAACGATTTGGGAAATGCTGTGAAAACACTTGAATCTATTAATGAAACCAATGATGCTACCGAACTTCAGAATTTGGCGAGTGCGGATGTTTGGTGTGGAGGTGACATCGGATCATGGATTCAGATAGCCAATACGATGCGTTTGCGTATGGCACTTCGTTTGTCAAAGCGTGTTGACGAAATGAGTGCGGCAGGAGTCGACCTGAAAGCCATTGCCAAAGAAGCTGCTCGCAATACATTGGCAGCTTCCGGAGGTAAGGATATTTTAATTAATAAAGGGCTTGAAAACGAAATGTGGCTGATGTTCAACTGGGGTGACTGTGGATTTAATGCCAACTTGGTTACTTTGATGAGTGGAATGAAAGACCCTCGCCAACCGCTGTATATGACGAAAAATACCGATGAAATTTTGCATAAAGGGTATACGAAAGAATCGAAAGACGGTACTACCACCTATTACAAAGGTACGGGCGATAGCAAAACTCAGGTAGAACAAAGCGAAGCTGTGGCAGCTCCGACCAACTCAGGTTATTACGGAATCCGTTTTGCATTTGATGTTCCTAACAAACCGAACAGCTGGAGTACGCTTTCCGGATGGATTCAAGGCGATAATGGTTCTTCATACTCTATGCCGTTGCCTATATTCAAAGGAGCAGAAAGCTATTTCTTGTTGGCTGAAGCTGAACTCCGTGGATGGATTACAGCGCAAGAAGCAGGTGGCTCTGTACAGGAATTGTATGAAAGAGGTGTAAGAGCTTCCATCCAAAACGAGGTGGATTACCGTGGTCCGTATGCTAATTTAACTACTCCCATCAACGCTTCTGCCGCAGCCGATGAATACCTGAACCAAACTTCGGGTCAGGCAGATTTGGATGACCCCATTGACGATTCCCTTGACCATGAGGCTATGAATCATTTGGGTGCAAAATGGGTAGGTGGCGACCAAGAACAGCAACTGGAACAAATTATCATCCAGAAGTATTTGGCTTTGTTCCCTTTATCTACCGAGGCATGGGCTGAACAGCGTCGTACTGGATATCCAAGACTATTCCCTGCTCTTATTAATCAGGGAGGAGCCAGCTACGTAAATACGGAAGAAGGTCTGCGAAGAGTGATTTACAGTTCGAACGAATATGATACAAACGCGGCAGAACTGAATAATTCCGGACTAAAATTGTTGAACGAAGAAAATACAAGTAAAACAGGCATAACTGGCGATAACGGAGGTACTCGTGTATGGTGGGATAACGCCAATAAGGGCAACTTCTGATAACGCCGGGGAAGCTGATGGCGTTTAGCTCCCCTTTTGAATTTCTCTATTACTATAAGTCCCATGACCGGAAAAAACGTTTTTCGGTCGTGGGATTTTTTGTAGAATGAATTTTTGTTTTATTTGCATCAATATTGTCATTTATCCGCATAAATTCATAAGTATTGCCTGTTGTATAATTTTATTGACTAATTTTTTTACATTTCTGCCCGATTTTTAAAATAGGGTTGATTGTCTACTTTTTAAATTTGCAGAGAAAATCAAACATCTACAAATAAACAAAGTAATATTATGAAATTCATTATGAGGGCCTTTGCGCTGTGTTTGTTGGTTTTTTTATCGAATGCAGCGTTGTCGGCTAAAAAGACAGAAGCCGAAACGGTGAGGGAGATAATAGATAAGGTTAACCGCCATTGGCAGAAAGAAAATGTTCCCGAAGTTCGTTCATTTTGGGATAATGCTGCTTATCATACCGGGAATATGGAGGCTTATTTTCTTACTGGCAACGAAGAATATCGGGCTTATTCGGAAGCATGGGCAGAACACAACCACTGGAAAGGGGCGAAAAGTAATCGTCGTTCGGAATGGAAATATTCTTACGGTGAGACTGATGAATATGTTTTATTCGGCGACTGGCAAGTATGTTTCCAAACCTATATTGATTTATATAATATAGCTCCCGAAGATTATAAAATACGCCGTGCCCGTGAGGTTATGGAATACGAGATGAGTACGCCTAATCAAGATTATTGGTGGTGGAGCGACGGGCTGTATATGGTAATGCCTGTGATGACAAAACTTTACAAGCTGACACATAATGAATTATATCTGAAGAAACTGTATGAGTATATCGTATATTCAGACAGTATTATGTTCGATAAAGATGAAAATCTGTATTATCGCGATGCGAAATATGTATTCCCCAATCATAAAAGCGTAAACGGGAAAAAGGATTTCTGGGCACGGGGAGACGGATGGGTACTTGCAGGCTTGGCTAAAGTCTTGAAGGACTTGCCTGCCGATTATGAACACCGTCAGTTTTTTATCGACAAATACAAGAAAATGGCAAAGGCGGTTGCCGCTGTTCAGCAGCCGGAAGGTTATTGGACGCGCAGCATGTTAGACCCTGAATATGCTCCCGGACCGGAAACCAGCGGAACGGCATTTTTCATGTATGGTTTTATGTGGGGAATCAACAATGGTTATTTGGATAAGGCATCTTATTTGCCCGTAGTGCGTAAAGCGTGGAAATATTTGTCTGAAACAGCGCTTCAGAAAGACGGAACGGTAGGTTACGTTCAGCCTATCGGGGAAAAAGCAATTCCCGGCCAGATTTTAGATGCTCATTCTACGGCAAACTTTGGGGTGGGGGCGTTTTTGCTGGCGGCTTGTGAGTATGTACGTTACCTCGAAGCTCCCGCTACGGCTGACCGTGCTTATTGGTGTGGCTTGGCTTATCAGTTGGCTGCACCCGTATTGAGCAACATGGCAAAAGGCGAATTACAGAAAAACATGCAGGTAGAGGTTAGTCCCACATGGGACGGACGCGATAAGCGGGTGACTTACATGGAGGCATTCGGACGTTTGATGGCGGGCATTGCACCGTGGTTAACTTTACCGGATGATGATACGGAAGAAGGTAAAATGCGCAAACAGCTCCGCGGATGGGCGTTGAAGAGCTACGCCAATGCCGTCGACCCTCAAAGCCCTGATTATCTGTTGTGGAGGAAAGAAGGACAACCGCTGGTTGATGCGGCATACATAGCCGAAAGTTTTCTTCGTGCATACGAACAGCTCTGGCTTCCTCTCGATGAAACGACCAAGAAACGCTACATCGAAGAGTTTACTTTATTGCGCCGGATAGACCCTCCTTATACGAACTGGTTGCTCTTCTCGTCTACGATAGAGAGCTTTTTGGCAAAAGCCGGAGCGCCTTACGATGCTTATCGTGTCAATTCTGCCATTCGGAAGGTAGAAGAATGGTACACAGGCGATGGCTGGTATTCTGACGGACCTGCTTTTGCTTTCGATTATTACAGCAGTTATGTGTTTCATCCCATGTATTTGGAAACTTTACAAGCCATGAAGGATGCCAATGCCTATACTCGTCTGCATTATGCTAAATATTACACCCGTGCCTTGCGCCGTGCGCAAAAGTACAGTTTGATACTGGAGCGTTTCATCTCGCCCGAAGGAACTTTCCCTGTATTCGGACGTTCTATTCCTTACCGGATGGCAACCATGCAGCCATTGGCGCTTATGGCGTGGTATCAGGAATTGCCCGCCGGAGTGAGCAACGCCCAAGTACGTAGCGCACTGACGGCTGTGATGAAGCGTATGTTTGCCACCGGGAAGAACTTCAATGAAGGAGGATTTCTGACCATCGGTTTTACAGGGCGTCAGCCTAACGTAGCCGACTGGTATACGAATAACGGAAGTCTTTATATGACTTCACTTTCTCTGCTTCCGTTAGGGCTTCCCGCATCACATCCGTTTTGGACGGATGCTCCGCAAGACTGGACGAGCAAACGGGCATGGGGAGAAAAACCTTTCCCGAAAGACCATCAATGGAAAGATGAAATTCGTACTTCGGATCTGTTCTGATTATTGGTAAGCATTCGAAGAAATGCACCTTTTACACTTTGAGGTTTGGTTGTAGCTTTGCGGCAGTGAATACAATCAAACCTCAATTATTATGAACAGACAAGAATTTGAAGAATTAGAATTGCAGGTGCAACAAAGCGAGCTGCCGTTGAAGTCGTACCTTCAACAGATAGGTGTAAGTTATTCAACCTATCACTACTGGCGTAGAAAATGTTCCGTTGACAGGAGCAGTATCAAACACGAGTTGGCTCCTATCAGTTTTAAACAGGCATTTACGGAGTCTTCCCAAGAAGAACAATTGCCGCATGGTGTTGCGCTGCTGTTTCCCAATGGACTTCGTGCCCACTTCGGGAGCGGTTCTGAAGATTTGCTGAAGGAAATATTTACCCAAAGTCTTCGAGACGGTCATGTTTAACCTGAACGACACGATGCGCTACTTCCTGTGTCCGGGCAGGACAGATATGCGCAAGGGTATCAGTTCGCTATGTGGAGTGGTACATGAGAAAATGAACAGTGAAGTGAGGAACGGTGATGTCTTCATCTTCATCGGTTCCAGCCGCAGGCTAATGAAACTCCTTCATGCCGAAGACGGAGGTATGGTAATGTATGTAAAACGTCTGGAGGCCGGTCGCTTCAAGCTGCCGGAGTATGATCCCAAATCAAACAGCTATCCCATGGAGTGGCGCGATCTGGTGATGATGGTTGAAGGAATACAGGAAAACCCGGAACAGAGGCTCCGGCGGTTAAGAGCCGAACGTAAGGAATACCATGTATAACATGTTTTTTGCGTGAGTAAACTTTGGATATTGTTGCATAATTCACTGTTAATTAGTATATTTACATCATTAAAAGAAGTATAGACAATGGAAGAAAAAGAAATTTTACTCAAGACGATAGAAGGGCTGAATGCCTCTATAGCCTCATTGTCTACTACTAATAAGAATCAATCCGAACAGATAAAAAATCTGCAGGAACGTATCAAGGAGTTGACGGCTCAGGTCGCATGGCTGAACCGTCAGCTCTTTGGTCGTAAATCGGAGAAACTTCGCGTATATGATCCTAATATGCCAGACCTCTTTGCCGACGAGTTTTCCGGACTCCGGCAGCAGGCGGAAGAAAAGCGGGACGAGGCTGTGGAAAAGATTGAGAAGGAATCGGTGGAAGACGTAAAACGAAATCGTCAGAACCGCAAAATGATAGAGGACTTGCCCGTATTGGAAACCGATACAATAGAACCGAAAGGCGTAGACTTGTCTTTATACCGTAGAATAGGCGAAGAGATAACAAAAGTCGTCAAACACAAGCCGGGAATGCTTTACGTCAAGGTGATCATCCGTCCCAAATATGCTCTCAAGGATAGTACCCTGCTTCCTCCAGCCGGACAGAAAGGCGTGGAGATTGCCCCCATGCCGCTGATGCCCGTCGACAAGTGCATTGCCGACACCAGCCTACTAGCCGAGATACTGCTTCAGAAGTATGAATACCACGTCCCGTTCTACCGTCAGATACAGCAGTACCGTCATCTTGGGATGAAAGGCCTTACGGAAAGTACGCTGGACGGATGGTTTAAGAAAACCGTGGAACTGCTTAAGCCTCTGTATGAAGAACTCAAATGGGAAGTCTTCTCCTGTGACTATGTACAGGCGGATGAAACTACAGTTCGTCATTAACAGAGAAAAACACAGAGCCGACAAGGAATACCTGTGGATGGTAAGGTCGGTCATGAAGAAACTGGCCCTCTTCCATTACGACAGGGATCGCGTGCCGGAGCGGTCATCGAATCCCTGGCAAATCAATATCACTTCAAGGGTTATCTTCAATGCGACGGTTTTGCAGGCTATGAGACAGCGTTCAGGACCAACCTCGACGTGCGGCTACTCAACTGCCTGGTGCATATCCGCCGTCATTTTGAGCAGGCTCTGGATGAAAACAGGGGAGATGGTGCAACATGCACTGACTCAGATACAGCATATCTATAAAATAGAACGCCAGTGTGACGAAGCCGGCCTGTCATATGATGAGCGCAGACAGACGCGTCAGGAACTGTCCAGGCCAATCATGGAGGCAATGAAGGTATGGATGGAGACAGAAGGAATTAAATACAGTCCAAGTTCTTTGACAGGCAAGGCCATAACATATGCCTATACCAAATGGGATAATATTATGAGATGTCTGGACGATGGCCGTCTGTACTGGGACAACAATCTGGCGGAAAATGTCCAACGGCCCATCACTCTGAGCAGAAAAAATTTTCTTTTCTGTGGTAATCACGAAGCAGCAGCTAATATGTCTGTTATCTGTTCCCTATTGGCTACTTGTAAGGCACACGATGTAAACCCAAGGAATTACCTGAATGATGTAATCGCCCAAATGCCTTATCACAAGAATGCAACTCATGAGATACTTTTGGATCTGCTTCCACACAAGTGGAAGCTGAAACATCCGGAAAGCATATTGACAAAACAACATGGGGTATCTGACAACTAATGCCATATGCAACATATAGGTTCAACAAAATAATAGCGGCTGAAACTATTAGGTTCATAGTGACAGTCGCTATTGTTGTATATAAAGGTTTAAAACTTGTAGTTTATCGAATGCTTACGCCAACTGATTCTCTGCGAATCAGTTGGCTATTTTTGTTTGTTGTAATACGTACTTTATCGGATGCTTACTGTCAACTTTATACTCGTTGATAAGAAGAGTTTGTTGTTTTTTATGAATCTACAATGTGTACTTTATCGGATGCTTACGATTATTGAGTGTTATAAAGCAAAAGCGCAGATTTTCAGCGGAAATACTCCAATGAAAATCTGCGCTTATTATGTTATTATCCCAAGAAAGCATAGGCAGAATCCTCTGCCTTTGTATCTCTGGAAACGCTACCGTTAGTGTTGGTCATTTCTAACGGTAGCGTTGCCCGGTTCTACCCATAGAGTTCATTGGTTCTACGGGTAGCGTTTTCGGGCTTTTCCCAAGCCGGATAAAGTTGATAAACTCTATATGGAAGAGGGCCTGTGGCTCTCTTTTTTATTTGTCTTTTTTCCCGAAAAGAGAAAAATGAACGTAGCGTTTCGGATGCTCTTGCAGGTCTTTCAGCAGACTGGCAGCATTGGCAGATGTAGCGTTCAGGTTATTGTAAAGCGATGAATCGTTCATCAGCAGTCCCAGTGTATTATCTTTTCGGTTCAGTTTGGCTGTCAGCGTATGAACATTTTGCAGGGTTGAATCTATTTTGGTGAAAGTCGATGCGTAGTCAATGTCTTTCAGGTTGCCGCTGATGGTTTCTAAGTTGGCGGTGATTTTTGCAGCATTATCTGTAATTTGCGGAATATCCTCAGACATCAGTCGGTTGAGCTGTTTTCCGGCAGCATCGAGCGATGCCGTCAGCTTTTCTGCATTATGTAAAGTATTGGCTAACGCCGGATCAGAAAGCAAACGGTTCAGCGACCCCATGATAGAGTCGAGTTTGGGAAGCATTTTCTGTATCTGAGGCAACAGGTCTTTTTCGGCAGCCCCTAAAATACCATCGTTTGCTACTCCGGTAAGCGTGTCGCCCGGATTGTAAAAATCAGAAGAACCATGGTCTAAAAGCAAGTTCATCTTGACAGTTCCCAGCATTTCAGTAACCAGCTCAGCCTTACTTCCCGAAGGGATGCGCATGTTCTGGTCGATTTCCATACCTACCACCACGTGTCCCGGTTTGTTGTAATTGTACTGGATATCGCGTATGATACCAACTTTAAATCCGTTGGCAAACACAGGGCTGGATTGAGATAGTCCGTTGATGTTTGTAAACTCTACATAATAATAGCTTTCAGGTTTAAACATGTTGATACCCTTCAGGTAATTGATACCGAAGAACAGAACCACCAGTGCCGTGATTCCCGTCAAACCTATTTTCATTTCTTTCTTCATATAATTTTTCTTTTTTTATTTTCGGTTGCTCTTAAATTCTTTGATGGCTTGGTTTACATCCATTTTTTGTTCGCCCCGGAATGCGATGATAAAAGCATCGCTGAATTTGCTGTCTACTTTATTGCGTTTCAATCGGAGTATTTTGTTATAATCGGTTTCTGCTCCGTAAGTATACTTCACCAATCCGCCTTCGCGGTAATAATCTACCGGCGAAAGTCCTTTCAGTTGTCTGCTGCCTTTAGGCAAAACTTTCGAAGCAGTCAGGATTTGTATCTTAAATACGGGTCGTGAAGTAGTTGCTTCTTCTGTCACCACAGGCTGTTCGGTTTCTACCTGTCGGTCTGCTTGCTGAGGCTGTGGTACGCTTACATCTTTCCCTTTGCCTTGCTTATAGTTAAGAAATGCTTTATAAATGCTCCGTGCCAGCGTTGAACTGCCTGCATCCGACAATAAAAAACGTTCTTCTGCCAGGTTGGTAATATATCCCAACTCTATCAGTACGCTGGGCATTGTTGTTTCGCGCAGTACGAGAAATCCGGCTTGGTGAACCCCTTTGTCCGTACGGTTCTCGGCACGGAACTGTTTTTGTACCAACTGGGCAAAATTTACGCTTTGCGCCATGTTTTTGTCTTGCAAGAATTCAAAAATGATATAGCTTTCCGAAGAGTTTGGATTAAATCCTGCATATTGTTGCGTATAGTCATCTTCGATAAGAATAACCGAGTTTTCTTTTTTTGCCACTTCCAGATTTTCCTGCGTCCGGTGGAGTCCCAACGTGTACGTTTCTGTTCCGCTCACTTGCGCTGTACGCGAAGCAATGGAGTTGGTATGTATCGAGATAAACAAGTCTGCTTTAGCATTATTGGCTATTTCGGCCCTCCGGTGAAGCGGCACGAATATGTCTTTATCGCGTGTGTAAATCACCTTTGTATCGGGGCAGTTTTCTTTAATGAGCCTTCCTACTTTCAAGGCCACGCTAAGGTTGATGTTCTTTTCCCGTCCGCGTTTGCCTATGGCTCCGGGGTCATGTCCTCCATGTCCGGCATCGATGACTACGGTAAAGGTTTTGTCTGTCGGAGAAGCATACAGGCTATCCGGCTGGAGCATAGCCAAACAAGCCAAGATACCTGATAACAATATAATTATGTAGTTTCTTCTTATTCGCATAACTTTACAATCGGGACAAAGTTAATAGTTTTTTTGCGGATAACCGTTTTTCCGCCAAGAAAGAAAAGGATATTCATAAATAAAAGCTATAAAAACATCGAAAAATCCTATCAAATGCTGTTTTTTGCGTATATTTGTTGAATATAGGATGTGGCTCGGCAGCGTAAAACTCGAAACCAGTATTTTCGGTTTTCTTCTGCGCTTGCCTTTCGCTATTTTTGTTGAATAACGGATTTTATAAAAATATTTATTGTTATGACATTGATTGACGGAAAAGCCGTTTCAGAACAAGTGAAGCGGGAAATAGCGGCTGAAGTCGCTGACATAGTTGCCAATGGCGGCAAGCGTCCTCATTTGGCAGCAATCCTTGTGGGACATGACGGAGGAAGTGAGACGTATGTGGCAGCAAAAGTAAAAGCATGTGAAGTTTGTGGTTTTAAGTCGACGCTGATTCGTTATGAGTCTGATGTAACAGAAGATGAGTTGCTGGCAAAAGTGCGCGAACTGAATGCCGATGACGATGTAGACGGATTTATCGTCCAACTTCCTTTGCCGAAGCATATTTCAGAACAGAAAGTGATTGAAACCATCGACTACCGTAAAGATGTAGACGGTTTTCATCCGATAAATGTAGGCCGTATGTCCATCGGCTTGCCCTGCTACGTATCGGCCACTCCGAACGGTATTTTGGAGTTATTGAGACGCTACAATATTGAAACTCAAGGGAAAAAATGTGTAATATTAGGTCGGAGCAATATCGTGGGCAAACCGATGGCTGCCCTGATGATGCAGAAAGCCTATCCGGGCGATGCGACCGTTACGGTATGTCACAGCCGTAGCCGCGATTTGGTTAAGGAATGTCAGGAGGCAGATATATTGATAGCCGCAATGGGCCAGCCGAATTTCGTAAAGGCGGAAATGGTAAAAGAAGGTGCGGTAGTAATCGACGTAGGTACCACACGTGTGCCTGATGCCACAAAAAAATCAGGATTCAAGCTCACGGGCGATGTGAAATTTGACGAAGTTGCTCCGAAGTGTTCGTTTATCACTCCCGTACCGGGTGGGGTAGGTCCGATGACCATCGTTTCATTGATGCGCAACACCTTGCTTGCCGGAAAGAAAGCTATTTATAAGTAATAAACCTCTGTTATCGGCTTGATTTCAGATAAAATATGCGGGTAGGCAATAAAAAACGTCTGAAAAATTTGCAAAGTCGGAAGAAATGTCTACCTTTGCAATCGCTTTTGAAAAGCAAGCTGACATGGTGACTATAGTTCAGTTGGTTAGAGCGTCAGATTGTGGTTCTGAATGTCGTGGGTTCGAGTCCCACTAGTCACCCTCCGAGAGAGGGATGCTTTGAGAAAGTTTTTTATTATCTATATGTTCATGGTGACTATAGTTCAGTTGGTTAGAGCGTCAGATTGTGGTTCTGAATGTCGTGGGTTCGAGTCCCACTAGTCACCCCGAAGGAGAGGAATTTCAGCGATGAATTCCTCTTTTTTTGTTGTAATCATTTCGTGTTTTCCAGCGGCTTTGCAAGAACCGTGAGACATCTTTGAAAACAATCGTCACACCCCAACGGAGAGATATTTGAACAAGCAAATCTTTCGAGAAGAGAAGACGAATAAATGTATTGTTTTTTTTGTATTATTTAAAAAGAATTTGCTATATTTGCATCAAATACTTCTGATGACATGAAATTTCGCACGGTGGCAAAGTTGGGTATCATTCTTTCCGTTATTCTGTTTTGTATCGGAATAGGGCTTTATGGCTTTGCCCAATTAAGTGCTACGGATAAGGGACAAGATGTAGATGTACTGTCGTTTGTTCCGCAAAATAGCGTAGGAGTGCTTGAAACCGATAATCTGGAATTTTTTATGAATGAAATCCCGCAGACTGCATACGCCTCCCAGATGGATACGTTAAGTAGGGCGGGGATAACAGACGCCATATTCAGCGACTTGAGCAGGTATGCTGTTCGTAGTGCACACGGCTTGAGCGGACAAATGAACCACGTACTGATAAGTTTTCATGCACCCAGTACGGCCCAAGACATCGTGGTTTATTTCCGTGTAGGCAAAGGCGGCAAGGAAAAAGTGGTAGATGCTATTTGTGAGAAATACGGAGTAAACTTTACACCGAAGAAAGAAACTTACCGGGGCGAGAAAATAGAAATATATCCGATAGGCGCATCGAATTTTGTTGCCGTTTATGAAGAAAGCGGTTTCTTGGCGGTAAGTTACCAAAAACGTTTGATTGAAGACGTTATTGATGCAAAGCGAGACAATCTTTCTTTGCGCAACGATTCGATTTTTAATGCAGTTTATCGGGATAAGTCGACTAATTTCATGACTTTATACGGGCGTGTGCCTTCGCTTCCGTTACTTGCTTCTGCTGAAGACAGACAGCACTGCTGGAGTGAGTTCGATATTCATCTTAACAGTGATGTGTTTTATTTGAGCGGGGGAATGTATGAGCCTGATTCCTGCATACAGAAATCGGTTGATTTATTGCATGGCATCAATGAAATAAAAGAAGATAGTTTATTGGTTCTGTCAGGAACAGATAAAATAGCTTCTTATATATCCGGAGTGATAGCTTTGCCTTCTCACTCGCTGTTTGACGAATGCGTGTCTAACTTGTCGCGTGATGCCTCTTTTATTATGGTGGCGGATATGGATAAAGTATCTCGTTCGCCCGAACTTTATAGTGCTTATTTATCTCCATTTATATTGGCTCACCCTAATTTATTCCGTTCTTTCATCTTGTCTGTACAAATAACCGAAGTAGAAAACAGGTTATCTCATATTTTTGTTTTTACTTATAAAGATTGATGCCGGATAAGGCTAAGTCACTTATCTTAGTTTATACTTTTGAAAATGTGGAGTCACTTTCAAATGAAAGTATAACAGTGAAACAACCGTAAGGGTTGCTCCGAACATATAGGCAATGCGGAATGATGCTATTTCGGCAATATATCCTCCGGTTAACATTCCTATACCGATGCCTACATCCCATGAAGTCAGGTAAGTGCTGGTAGCTGTGCCGCGTTGGTTATTGGGAGCAAGGTTGACAAACAAGGTGTTGTAAGCCGGAAACATAGTCCCGAATCCTATTCCGAGCAAGAGGGCGATTGCGAAGAAAGAGCAGGTAGTAAAACTGTAACTCCAATCAATCAGCCACCCACATGCCGTTAGTCCGAAATAACAGAAGCACACCAAGTAAAGTCCGGCAGCGATAACCTGCGTAACCATGCCCTTGTCTACCAAACGTCCGCTGAATAATCGGCTGATAGCCATACCCATTGCCATACAAGTGAAAAAGAATCCGGTTTCGGCAGTGATGCCGATCTGCCGGGCATACATTGCCACGTAATTGGTCGTCATGCCGTAAGGGATGGAAAGCAGCAACAAACTGAATCCGGCAGGAAGTCCTTTTAGTAAAATAAAGCGGTCGAGAGAAATCGGTTCGCGCTTTACCGGAGGTTTATATGGCGTTTTTACCAAGCAAGCGCAAAGAAATCCCAATACGCAAGAGCCTAACGCATAAGAGAAGATAGTAATATACGAAGCCCCTCCGCTGTGTAAGAATAATCCGAACATAGGGCCGATAGACATGGCTATGTTGTTTGCCAATCCGTAATACCCCAATCCCTCTCCGCGTCGTGAAGACGGCATGATGTCGATTACAATGGTATTCCCGCCCACGGTAACCATTCCGAACGAAATACCATGTATGATGCGGAAGATGATAAACATCGTCAGCATACCTGCCACCATATAGCCGGCGAATATCAGTGTGAATGTGAAATAAGCCAGCAGGTAAAGAGGTTTTCGTGCAAAAGCATCGAGCAGATAGCCGGAAAAAGGCCGGATACACAACGATGAAATGGTGTAACAAGACAGTACGATACCTATCGTAGTGTTGGACGAATGAAATATTTCAGATAAATAAAAAGGAAGTACAGGGGTAAGTAGCCAGAATCCAAAGTATAGTAAGAAATTGGCTGCCAGAATAAAGCAGTAGCTTGGAGTGACAAGTCTATCTTTTCTCATGGCGCAAAATAGTTTAAATGCGGATTAACACAGAATAGAAAACGGTGTTAATCCGCATTTTGTTATTAATTTGCTGATTCGAATTCTTTCAGGAAGCGAGTGTCGTTTTCAGAGAACATACGCAAATCTTTTACTTTGTATTTCAGATTTGTAATACGTTCTACACCCATTCCGAAAGCATATCCGGTATAAACTTTGCTGTCGATACCGTTGGCTTCGAGTACGGCGGGGTCAACCATTCCGCAACCTAAGATTTCCACCCAGCCGGTATATTTACAGAAAGCACAACCCTTTCCGCCGCAAATGTCGCAACTGATGTCCATTTCTGCGCTCGGTTCGGTAAACGGGAAATAAGACGGGCGCAAGCGAATTTTGGTTTCAGGGCCGAACATCTCTTGTGCAAATTGAAGCAACACTTGTTTGAGGTCGGTAAACGATACATTTTTATCAATGTATAATCCTTCCACCTGATGGAAGAAACAGTGGGCACGGTAACTGATGGCTTCGTTTCGGTAAACACGTCCCGGACAAATAACGCGGATGGGAGGCTGTGAAACTTCCATGACACGGCTTTGCACAGACGAAGTGTGTGTACGAAGAATAATATCGGGATGGCTTTCGATGAAAAAAGTATCTTGCATGTCGCGTGCCGGATGGTCTTCTGCAAAGTTCATAGACGAGAAAACATGCCAGTCATCTTCTACTTCCGGACCGTCGGCAATGGTGAATCCCATTCGGCCGAATATGTCAATAATTTCGTTACGAACGATGTTCAGAGGATGGCGAGTTCCCAATTCGATCGGGTAAGCCGTGCGTGTCAAATCCAATTCTGCCGCTCCGGTATCTTTGCTGTCGAAAGCATCTTTAAGTTCGGCAATACGCTCTTGTGCGCGATTTTTCAATTCGTTCAGTTTCATACCCACTTCTTTCTTTTGTTCGGCGGGTACATTGCGGAAATCTGCCATCAGCGCATTAATGGCTCCCTTTTTGCTCAAATATTTGATGCGCAAAGCTTCCAGTTCATCGGCGTTGCTGGCAGTGATATTCTCTACCTCTTGAAGCAGTTGTTCTATTTTTGCTAACATATTTCTTGTGTTTATTATCGTTAGGTGCAAAGGTAAGGATTAAAACCGAAATATCTTGTTTTTTGTTAGATAAAAAAGAAAACTTGTATTTTATGGCATAGCGAAACGAAAAAAACGGTATTTTTGCTCCGAATTATTCAGTAAGAAATGAGAGAATTAATCATCGGGTGTCTTTTGCTTGTGCTAATGGCATCCTGTGGGGGTAAGAAAAAGCAAGTTGACCCCTTTGAGACGTTGACAGAGCAAATTGATTCGGCAATGACGATACATTCGGATTCGGTTTGTGAAAAGGTAGATGCGGAAGAAGAAGCTGTCCCTGTCGCCGCTGACGAGAGTTTTGCCGATTTCTTTTATAATTTTGCTTCGGATGAAAGTTTCCAGCGTAAGCGTGTGGTGTTTCCTTGTCCATTTTATGTGGGCGAGGTGGTGAAGCGTATTGCCCGCGATGAATGGAAATATGACCCCTTGTTCAGTTGCGAACCTGTCTATACGGTTTTGTTCGATAGTGAAGAAGAAATGGAGGTAGAAAAAGATACTTCTATCCACAGTGTGCAGGTCGATTGGATTTATTTGTCGGAAGAGAAAGTCCAACGCTATTATTTCGAGCGTAAAGACAATCGCTGGTATCTGGAAGCTGTGGATATTCACCATTCAAAGGCTGTAAGTAAAGACAGTACGAAAGAAGATTTCCTTACGTTTTATGAGAACTTCTCCCGCGATTCGGTGTTCCAGCGCAGCCGTTTGCATAATCCGTTGACGTTTGTGACTTCCGATCCGGAAGATGAATTCCAGATTCTTGAAACAACTCTTGATGAAGGTCAGTGGTTTGCTTTTCGTCCTCCGATGATGAAAGACCGATTGACGAATGTGCATTACGGTCAGTCAGAGAATAAAGATTCGGATACAAAGATTGTTGAGTTCAAAGGGTTCGGCAATGGCTTCAATAATACATTATATTTTAAACGTCGTCATGGCATTTGGAAGTTAATGGAATTTGAAGATTTGAGCGATTGAAAAACAAGATTATGAAAGAATATAATAACTATTCTCTGCTTCCTTATAATACATTTGGGATAAATGTTCAGGCTGCCCGGTTCGTGGAATATGTTTCGGTAGACGAACTGGTAGCTTTTCTTTCGGCTAATGAGAAAGAGCGTTCTTCTTTTTTGCAGATAGGTGGGGGCAGTAATTTGCTTTTTACATCAGATTATTCAGGTACTATTCTTCATTCTGCCATCAAAGGGTATGAAATAACCGGGCAGACTAAAGACTATGTGGAAGTTTGCGTTGGTGCCAGTGAGGTCTGGGACGACTTTGTATCTTATGCCGTGTCGTGCGGATGGTATGGAGCCGAAAATCTTTCTTTGATACCGGGCGAGGTTGGTGCGTCGGCTGTTCAGAATATCGGTGCATACGGCGTGGAAGTAAAAGATTTAATCCGTTTTGTTGATGCGGTTTGCATTGAGACCGGAGACGTAAGACGTTTCAGTGCTGAAGAATGTCAGTATGCTTATCGTTCAAGTGTGTTTAAGAAAGAACTGAAAAACAAATATATCGTTACTCATGTAACTTATCGGTTAAGCAAGCATCCTTTATACCGGTTGGATTACGGGAATATCCGTACAGAGCTGGAAAAGGAAAAGTGTGAGCTGACGCTCGATAATATTCGCCGGCTGATTATAAAGATTCGCGAAGCAAAATTACCCGATCCGAAACGGATAGGAAATGCCGGAAGTTTCTTCATGAATCCCTTTATTGAGAAATCGCAGTACGAAGTATTGTTGAAGGCTTATCCCGATATGCCCTGCTATCCGGCTGCCGACGGACTTGTTAAGATTCCGGCGGGGTGGCTGATAGAACGTTGCGGGTGGAAAGGTAAATCGCTCGGGCGTGCCGGTGTATATGAGAAACAGGCTTTGGTGTTAGTGAACAGGGGAGGAGCCACAGGAGAAGAAGTTGTTCGGTTGGCAAAAGAAATCATCCGTTCCGTGGAAGAAAAATTTGGTATCACAATAAAACCTGAGGTCAATATTATATGAAGATTACAATATTAGGAAGTGGTACATCGGTAGGGGTTCCGCAGATAGGTTGTACTTGTAAGGTCTGCACGAGTAGCGACCCGCGCGACAAGCGGTTGCGCTGTTCGGGACTGGTGGAAACAAACGGTGTGCGTGTATTGATAGACTGCGGACCTGATTTTCGTGAACAGATGCTTCGGCTGAATGATTTCCGCCCCATCGACGGTGTACTGGTTACTCACGAGCACTACGACCATGTGGGTGGTCTGGATGATTTGCGCCCTTTCTGTTCGTTCCGTGAAATACCTGTTTGCGCCGAAGATTACGTAGCCGACCGTCTGCAAAGCCGTATGCCCTATTGTTTTGTCAAGCATCCCTATCCGGGGATTCCTCATATTCCTTTGACCCGCTTGCGTGCAGGCGAATCTTTTGCGTTGTCGAACGGTGAGGGGCGACGGGTAGAGATTATGCCTTTCCGCGTACTGCATGGCCAGCTTCCCATTTTGGGTTATCGTATCGGGCAGATGGCTTGGATTACAGACATGCTTACCCTGCCCGAAGAATCCTATTCTTATTTGCAAGGGCTGGATTGCTTGATAATGAACGCACTTCGTTTTGAGAAACATTGGACGCACCAATCTTTGTCCGAGGCATTGGAAAAGGCAAAACGGATCGGGGCACGTGAAACCTATTTTATTCACATGAGCCATGATATAGGTTTACACGCTGAAACGTCGGCACTGCTTCCTGACCACATTCATTTGGCTTACGACGGTATGGAAATCATGCTGTAATCGGGCTATTTCAAGAATTTCCCGCCGATGTAAAGTCCGAGTCCTACGAAAATCAGCGCACATATTACGCTGGCGGCGATGTATATAATCCCCTCTATGCGCTGTCCGTTTTGAAACAGTTGTATGGTTTGGGCTGAAAAGGTAGAAAATGTGGTAAAGCCTCCGCAAAATCCGATGGCAGCGAAAAGATAGACTTCTCCTTTGGTACTTGCAATCAGCAGCCCGATTATGAACGAGCCGATAACATTTGCAGTGAAAGTTGCTATTTCGGATGCTATGGCAAGGTGTGCCGACAGTAAGGTCAACAGATATCTTGCTATGCTTCCCGTAGCCCCTCCAAGAGCTACTAAAAGACATTCTTTTATCATATTCAGGTAGTTTAGTTTTGTGAAACCTTATAAACGTTAGGCGTGAATCCTGTTATTTTCTTAAACCAGACATTAAATTGTTGTACGTTGGCAAATCCCAGCAGGGCAGCTACCGAAGCCGGAGTGCTTTCTTTTTCCAATAAAATTCTTTTTGCGGTTTCCAGCAGTTTTACTTGAAAAAATTCTTTTAGCGTTTTTCCGGTTTCAAACTTCAGCAAATCCTCAAAATAACAAGGAGACAGTTTTAATAAGTCAGCGCAATAGTCGGTTGTAGGATAATTTCCCCGCCGAAGCATTCCTGAACTTATGTATTTGTCTAATATTGCATCGGTTTGTTTTATTATCAGTTTGTTCTTGTTTTCCCGCGTGATAAATTGGCGTTCGTAAAACCGTGTACAATAGTCTAACAGTAGTTCTATATATCTTACTATTAAAGTTTGGCTGTGCCGGTCTATCGGGTGATGCAGTTCGGCATCCATTTCTTGTAAACACTCGGTTATTTTATTTTTTTCTTTGACAGACAGGTGCAATGCTTCTTCTTTGCGGTATTGGAAAAAAGTATAACGTTTGATACCCTCTTTTAAGTGTGTACCGCACAGTAAGTCGGGGTGAAAGGCAAGCAGCCATCCCTGTTGAGGTAAAACTCGTTTATACGTCATGTCGAAAGTTTGTTCGGGCGGTAAAAACACCATCGTGGCATACGAAAAATCGTAAGGTTTGCGGCCACAGCAACAAATGTGTTCTTTCTCATTCTCTATCAGTAAAATGGCATAGAAATCGAAACGGACGCCATGTTCTTTCACGTCCGTATTGTCCAGCCGGATAACGCTTGCTAACGGATGGAGCGTTTGGCAGCCGAGACATCTGTTACATTGATGCACCGTTTTGATGTCCAGAATTTCTTTCATGAAGTTAATTTGTGTTTACGGATGCAAAGGTAAGAATAAAATTAGTACCTTGTTTGCTCCGTTTATATGAATCTGTAATTTGGGTTATTATCTCTGTAATTAAGGTAAAGCGGGAGGTAAGTAAAGGTGCTGAATATCCGTAGTTTAGGTGCCTTTTTTGAATCATTCAAGGCTTGCTTCCGAAGCATGGGAAAATTCTACCCGTAGCGTAGGTGTGTCTTCCGAATAGAACCGGTCAACTTATCCGCATGAAATGACCAACGCTAACGGTAGCGTTTTCAGAAATAAACCGGCTGTGTTTGGAAGGGATGTTTTTTGTTGATTCGGAAAACTTAAACAGGAATTTAGGTTATCAGAATTTCTTTTTTCGTTTTTATCTTTGCAGCCTGTAATTATGATGATATGGAAGGCAGAGAAAAAACTAATACAGACTTATTATTGGCGTTGATACGCGAGGGACGTCCGATGACGCTCGGACAACAATTAAAACTGACCATACAACTTAGTATCCCGGCCGTGGTTGCGCAGTTTTCTTCCATCGCGATGCAATATATCGATGCTGCGATGGTGGGGAGCTTGGGTGCTGAGGCTTCGGCTTCCATCGGCTTGGTGTCGACTACTACATGGTTGTTCAGCGGGCTTTGTGTGGCGTGTGCCACGGGGTTTTCTGTCCAAGTGGCACACGCCATCGGTGCAGGTGATATGCGTCTGGCGCGTGCTGTGCTTCGTCAGTCGTTCGTGGCTACACAGGTTTTTGTTTGCCTGTTGGCTGCTGCCGGTATGCTGATCAGCGGTTCGTTGCCCCGCTGGTTAGGCGGAGAAGATGAAATTTGCGGTGATTCGTCCCTCTACTTCTTCATTTATGCGGCTTTCTTACCCATGCTTCAACTCAATTTCCTTTCGGGCAGTATGTTGCGGTGTAGCGGAAACATGCGCGTGCCCAGCATGTTGAGCATGTTGATGTGTCTGCTCGATGTGATATTTAATTTCTTTCTTATTTTCCCTTCCCGTGAAGTGAGTTGGTTCGGGCTGTCGTTCTTTATGCCGGGAGCCGGAATGGAAGTGGCGGGAGCTGCGCTCGGTACCGGATTGGCAGAAATGGTAACCGCCGGTTTGGTTACGTGGTATCTTTGTACACGGTCCTCTAACTTAAAGTTATCCGGCGAGCGGGGCAGTTTCCGTATCAAGTCTGCCACCCTGAAAAAAGCGCTTCGCATCGGGCTGCCCATGGGGATAGAACATGCCGTGATATGTGGCGCTCAGATTATGACCACCGTTATCGTCGCCCCGTTGGGGATTTTCTCGATTGCAGCCAATTCGTTTGCCATTACAGCCGAAAGTCTGTGTTACATGCCCGGTTATGGTATAGCTGATGCCGCCACCACGCTGGTAGGACAGAGTTTGGGCGCGGGACGTAAAGATTTGACCCGCCGTTTTGCCCGGATAACGGTATTCATGGGCATGGCGATAATGGGTGTCATGGGAGTGATAATGTATGTGGCAGCTCCTCTTATTATCGGTTCGATGACCCCGGATGCCGAAGTGCTCTCATTGGGAGTAATGGCATTGCGCATCGAAGCGTTTGCCGAACCCATGTTTGCCGCCGCCATTGTAGCCTACGGTGTTTTTGTAGGGGCAGGAAGCACGATAATCCCTTGTTTAATGAACTTCTTCAGCATCTGGGCTGTTAGGTTGACGCTGGCTGCTGCTTTGGCTCCTTCGATGGGCTTGAAAGGGGTCTGGCTGGCAATGTGTATCGAACTGTGTTTCCGGGGAATCATATTCTTGTTCCGGATGGAAAAAGGAAATTGGATGAATAAGATATAGCAAAAGTATTGCCGGGCAGTGAATCCGTAATCAAGGTAATAACGTCAGTAATTTATGCACATCTGCATTAGGGTGAACGGTATATCTTTGCAACATGATAAAAAGGTAAGATTAATAATTTAAAAGTAAAGATTTTATGGAACATATATCAGGAAAAGAATACGGAGGCGAACGCCCCTTGTTTGCATCTCATGACTTGTATTTGGAAAACGTAACCATCCATGCCGGTGAATCTGCATTAAAAGAATGTACGAACATTGAGGCAGTAGGATGTCGGTTTGAAGGGAAATATCCTTTTTGGCACGTTGACGGCTTTGTGGTGAAAAACTGTTTGTTTACCGAAGGCGCCCGTGCCGCTCTGTGGTATTCGCGTAATCTGGAAATGACAGATACTTTGGTTGAAGCGCCGAAAATGTTTCGTGAAATGGATGGTATCCGGCTGGAGCGGGTACGCATTCCGGATGCACAGGAAACGCTTTGGCACTGCCGGAACGTGGAATTGAAAAACGTGGAAGTGGCCCATGCAGACTATCTGTTTATGCACAGCGAAAATATACGTATCGAAGATTATCGCCAGCAGGGAAACTATTCTTTCCAGTATTGTAAGAATGTAGAAATACGTAATGCCGTAATCGACTCGAAAGATGCGTTCTGGAATACCGAAAATGTAACCGTTTACGATTCGGAACTGGAGGGTGAATACTTGGGATGGCATTCTAAGAATTTGCGTTTGGTTAATTGTAAGATTTCAGGGACGCAACCCTTGTGTTATGCCCATAACCTGATATTGGAGAACTGTACGATGGCAGACGACTGCGATTTGGCTTTTGAGTACAGCAGTGTGGAGGCAAGTGTAAAAAGTCCGGTCCGCAGCGTGAAAAACCCGCGTACGGGAAGCATTACGGCAGAAAGTTATGGTGAAATTATCTTGGACGAAAACATCAAAGCTCCTGCCGACTGCAAGATAAAAGTATGGAACGAATAAATTCGGATGTATTAAAATGAAGTATGATTTCGATGAAGTGATTTCCCGCCGGGGGACGCTTTCTTATAAATGGGACAATGCGACGGACGCAGAGGTATTGCCCCTGTGGGTGGCTGATATGGATTTCCGTACGTCGCCTGCCATCATCGAGGCTTTGCAGCGGCGTGTTGCTCACGGTATATTTGGATATACGCGCGTTCCGGATGCTTATTATCAGGCGGTAACGAACTGGTTTGCTCGGCGTCACGGATGGAACATACAGCGTGAGTGGATGATTTATACCTCAGGGGTAGTGCCGGCTGTGTCGGCAGTAATTAAAGCATTGACCGTTCCTGGTGATAAGGTGTTGGTACAGACACCGGTGTATAACTGTTTCTTTTCTTCTATCCGTAATAATGGATGTACGTTGGCAGCCAGTCCCTTGCTCCGTGTCGGCAATACGTGGCAGATGGACTTTGAGGATCTGGAACGGAAAGCGTCCGATCCGGATGTAAAAGTCTTCTTGCTCTGTAATCCCCACAATCCGGTGGGACGGGTTTGGACGCGCGAAGAATTACTGAAAGCAGGAGAAATCTGTTCCCGTCACGGCGTAACGGTTGTATCGGACGAGATTCACTGCGAATTGGTTTATCCGGGACATGCATATACTCCTTTTGCTTCCATATCCGATGACTTCTCTGCACACGCTATCGTCTGCATTTCGCCCAGCAAGGCGTTTAACATAGCCGGATTACAGATTGCAAACATCGTAGTTCCGGACGAAGAAGTCCGGCGGAAAATAGATAAGGCGATAAACATCAATGAGGTGTGCGATGTAAATCCTTTCGGTGTAACGGCTACCATCGCTGCTTATACCGAAGGTGAGGAATGGTTGAACCAGTTGCTCGTTTACCTTCAGGCTAATTATAAATGGATGCAAGATTATTGTCGTACCCATTTGCCTGATTTCCCGATAAGCGATTTGGAAGGCACGTATTTGGTATGGATGGATTGTTCGATACTCCATAAGACCTCTGACGTGCTGGAACAAGAACTGCTGGACGAAAGTAAGCTGTGGCTGAATGCCGGAACCATGTACGGGGCAGAGGGCGAAGGGTTCATGCGGTGGAATATAGCTTGTCCGCGCTCGGTATTGGCAGAGGGGTTGGAGCGATTCCGCAGTTATGTGTATGGCAAATAGTTCTTAACTGTTGGTTTTGAAGCAGAATGCCTCTTGTGTTGATTTGTTTTTTTAGAAGGGATTCTTTATTTTTGCTGCAAATTAAATAAAGATAGTTATGGGATTTGGAAAATGGATTGGCGGAATCATGGGATTTATGGCTGGAGGCCCTTTAGGTGCGTTGGCGGGCTTTGCCTTAGGTTCTTGGTTTGATAAAGCAACCGACCTTTCCGGGCAGGCTGCTGAAGGGACGGGCAATAACAACGGTTATGGAGGATACGCCGGACAGCGGAACAGTTTTCTTTTTTCGATGTTGGTGATGGCTTCATATATTATCCGTGCCGACGGGCGTGTAATGCACAGCGAAATGGAGTTTGTCCGACAGTTTTTACGGGTGAACTTCGGTGAAGCTGCCGTGGCGGAAGGCGAGCAAATCTTATTAAACCTTTTTGAAGAGCGTAAACGCATGGAACAGACCGATGCGATGGCGTTTAAGAGAACCATTCGCGATTGCGGGGCTCAGATTGCAGCCAACCTGACTTACGAAGAACGCTTGCAGTTGTTAGGCTTTTTGGTTAAGATAGCCCAAAGTGATGGAAACGTCTGTCAGGCAGAAATCGATGCACTGAAAGAAGTAACGCTGGCGATAGGACTTTCGCTGAAAGAGGTTGAATCGATGCTCAGTTTAAGAGGCGATTCGCTGGAGGATGCTTACAAAGTTCTTGAAATCGAACCTACAGCAACGAACGACGAGGTGCGTGCCGCTTATCGTCGCTTGGCGCTGAAACATCATCCTGACCGCGTGGCCACACTTGGAGAAGATATCCGTAAGGCGGCAGAAGAGAAATTCCAGCTAATCAACAATGCTAAAGAACGGATTTACAAGGCAAGAGGCATGAAGTGACAGTTACATGACGGATAACGGAATTTATAGCCCGTATACTTTGAAAGATAAAAGCTGTTGTTTCAAAGTATATGGGCATTTTTATGTACACCCGTCGGTAAAAACCGTGCTACGTCCGGTGTTCAGCCAATCATATCCCATAGAAGAATCGTTTCTGTTGATAACTTTTTTAGACAGGATATAGAATGTTTCTGCCTAAAAACATAGTTTAGTAACACGAAACTTTTTGTTGCTTTTCCCGATTATAATCCTTAATTTGCGCCTCGTTAAATTTGAGATATGAAAAGCATATCCTTTCGTTACTAACTAATTTATGAAATACCATGAAAGTATATCAAACCAATGAAATTAAAAACATTGCCCTTCTCGGTAATGATGGCGCAGGTAAAACCACCCTCACAGAGGCTTTACTCTATGAGAGTGGTATTATAAAACGTCGCGGCAGAATTACTGCCAAAAATACGGTAAGCGATTATTTCCCGGTAGAACAAGAATATGGTTACTCGGTTTTTTCTACGGTTTATCATGTAGAGTGGAACGGTAAAAAACTGAACATTATCGACTGTCCGGGAAGTGACGATTTTGTGGGAGCGGCTATTACGGCGCTGAACGTTACGGATACTGCCATTTTGTTGCTTAACGGTCAGTATGGTCCGGAGGTCGGTACTCAAAATCATTTCCGATATACAGAGAAATTGGGTAAACCGGTTATTTTCCTTGTTAACCAGTTGGATAGCGAGAAGTGTGACTTCGATAATGTGCTTGAACGGTTAAAAGAAAATTACGGTTCTAAAGTTGTTCCGGTTCAGTATCCGCTGGCTACGGGTCCGGACTTCAATTCATTGATTGATGTACTTTTGATGAAAAAATATTCATGGGGTCCCGAAGGAGGTGCTCCTACCATCGAACCGGTTCCGGAAGAGGAAATGGAAAAAGCACAGGCTTGGCATAAAAAGTGCTTGTTGAAGCTGCTGCCGAACACGATGAAACGCTGATGGAGAAATTCTTCGAATCAGAATCGCTTACCGAAGATGAAATGCGCGAAGGAATCCGTAAAGGGCTGGCTGCGCGCGGTATGTTCCCCGTATTCTGCGTGTGTGCAGGCAAGGATATGGGGGTTCGCCGGTTGATGGAATTTTTAGGCAATGTGGTTCCGTTTGTCGATGAGATGCCTACGGTTTTCAATACACGCGGTATCCCCGTTCCGCCTGATGCCAACGGACCTACTTCGCTGTATTTCTTCAAAACAGCGGTTGAACCGCACATCGGCGATGTTCAGTATTTCAAGGTGATGAGTGGAACTGTTCACGAAGGGGACGATTTGACTAATGCCGACAGAGGTTCGAAGGAACGCATGGCACAGCTTTATGTATGCGCCGGAGCTAATCGTGAAAAAGTAGACGAACTGCGTGCCGGAGACATCGGTTGTACAGTGAAGCTGAAAGACGTAAAAACAGGAAATACCCTGAACGGAAAAGATTGCGACAACCGTTTCAACTTTATTAAATATCCTAACTCGAAATATACTCGCGCAATCAAACCTGTCAATGAAGCCGATACGGAAAAGATGATGGCGGTATTGAACCGTATGCGTGAGGAAGACCCGACGTGGGTAGTAGAACAATCAAAAGAACTGAAGCAGATTTTAGTTCACGGACAGGGAGAATTCCACTTGCGTACTTTGAAATGGCGTTTGGAAAACAATGAAAAGTTGCAAGTACAGTTCTATGAACCCAAAATCCCTTATCGTGAAACAATTACCAAAGCAGCACGTGCAGACTATCGTCATAAGAAACAGTCGGGAGGTGCAGGACAGTTCGGCGAAGTTCATCTTATTGTAGAACCTTACTACGAAGGAATGCCCGCTCCGGAAGTATATAAGTTTAACGGACAGGAATTTAAGATGAACGTAAAAAGTACCGAAACCATTGATTTGGAATGGGGCGGCAAGTTGGTATTTGTTAACAGTGTAGTAGGTGGAGCCATTGATACACGCTTTATGCCGGCTATCCTGAAAGGTATTATGAGCCGCATGGAGCAAGGTCCGCTTACCGGTTCGTATGCCCGCGATGTTCGCGTAATCGTTTACGACGGAAAGATGCACCCCGTAGACTCTAACGAAATTTCGTTCATGCTGGCAGGTCGTCATGCTTTCAGTGATGCCTTTAAAAACGCAGGACCGAAGATTCTGGAACCGATTTACGATGTGGAAGTGTTCTGTCCGAGCGACAAGTTGGGCGATGTAATGAGCGATATGCAAGGACGCCGAGGCATGATTATGGGTATGAGCAGCGAAAAAGGCTATGAAAAGCTGGTTGCAAAAGTTCCGTTGAAAGAAATGTCTAATTATTCAACGTCATTAAGCTCACTCACAGGAGGCCGTGCATCTTTCATTATGAAATTTGCCAGCTACGAACTTGTTCCGGCAGACGTTCAGGCTAAACTGATAAAAGAGTTTGAAGAACAAGAAAAAGAAGAAGCATGATTTAGAAAAATTATATCTGTCAGATTAGTTTGAGAAAAAGGTATTGTCGTACGCAGTCAAACGGCAATACCTTTATTTGCTATATATAGAGCTGGCATTTGAAAGAATAAGGGCGTATCAATTTGTGGTCAGGGCAGAACATATCTTGTTTAACCGATCTTAAACAAATGCGCCATTCTTTTGCTTTTGTTTAATTTTTTATTATTTTTGCACGAAAACAAGGCTGTGAGGACTTTTAAGTTTGTAAAATCTAATGTTAGAAGGAATATTCAGTTAATATTAGAAAATCGTGGATTAAAACTTGTTAAGTCCGGTATCAGTTAGGAATTAGGCTGTTAATTTTGCCTGCATGAAAAAGTCTACTATTTGGATATTAGGAATTGTAATGGGACTGTCTTTTCTCAGTTTGCTTTACTTGCAAGTGAGTTATATTGAAGAGATGGTCAAAATGCGGCGTGGACAGTTCGAAGAGAATGTAAACCGTAGTTTAGGAAAGGCTGTACATAATCTGGAACTGGTAGAAACAAAGAAGTATTTAGAGAAAGACGTGGCTGCTCAAGAAAGAGCAATGCAACTGTCACAACAGTTGGAACAGCAGAGTAACAATCGGGTGATTGAACACCGGCAATATACCGTAACTTCTCCCGACGGAACAATGCTCTCTTCTTTCGAAATGAAAACAGTAACCAACAGCCGTCCTTCTAACGTGCCGAAAGTAACATTTTCGACAGGGAAAAATATAGCACAGACTTCACGTGCCTTGCAAGAGATTCTGAAAGAGCGTTATGTGTACCAACGCGCGTTGCTCGATGAAGTCGTATATAACATTCTTTATACAGCAAGCGATAAGCCCTTGAAAGAACGCATTAACTTTAAGCAGTTAGACCATTTCCTGAAATCGGAACTGTTTAATAACGGGATAGACCTTCCTTATCATTTCTCGGTGACCGACCGCGATGGAAAAGAAGTATACCGCTGTTCGGATTACATTTATAATGATGAAAAGGTTTATTCACGTTTGCTGTTCGAAAAAGACCCACCGGCAAAAATGGGGTTTGTGAACATCTTCTTTCCCACGATGGATGATTATATCTTCAGCTCGGTTCGGTTTATGATTCCGTCTTTGATTTTTACATTGGTGTTATTGGTAACGTTTATCTTTACTATTTATATTATTTTCCGTCAGAAGAAGCTGACCGAAATAAAAAACGATTTCATCAATAACATGACACATGAGTTTAAGACTCCTATATCTACAATATCTTTGGCAGCTCAGATGTTGAACGACCCCGCTGTGGCAAAGTCGCCGGTGATGTTTAAACACATTTCGGGCGTGATAAATGACGAAACAAAACGTTTGCGCTTTCAGGTAGAAAAAGTATTGCAGATGTCGATGTTTGAACGGCAGAGTGTGACCCTGAAGAAAAAAGAAGTCGACGCCAATGAGTTGATAAATGGGGTAGTAAATACATTCCGTTTGAAAGTTGAAAAATGCGGAGGAACACTTGAAGCCGAACTAAATGCCGAAGATCCTGTTATCTTTGTAGACGAAATGCATTTTACAAACGTTATATTTAATTTGCTGGATAACGCGGTAAAATACAAAAAGCCGGAGGGCGATATAGCCTTGAAGGTGAAAACATGGAATGAATCAGGCAAACTGTACATAAGTATAGAAGATAACGGAATCGGTATCAAGAAAGAAAACCTGAAAAAGATATTTGATAAGTTCTACCGTGTTCATACCGGAAACCGTCACGATGTGAAAGGATTCGGACTTGGACTGGCGTATGTGAAGAAAATCATTGCAGACCACAAAGGTACGATTCGCGCCGAGAGTGAGCTGAATGTAGGAACTAAGTTTATTATTGTATTACCTTTATTTAAAGACGAATAGTATGGACGAAAAATTACGTATTTTATTATGCGAAGACGATGAAAATCTTGGCATGTTATTGAGAGAATATTTGCAGGCAAAGGGTTATGCTGCCGACCTCTGTCCGGATGGGGAAGTGGGCTATAAAACTTTCTTGAAGAACAAATATGATTTGTGTGTGCTTGATGTGATGATGCCGCGCAAAGACGGCTTTACGCTGGCTCAGGAAATCCGTCAGGCAAATGCGGAAATTCCTATTATTTTCCTGACGGCAAAAACGCTGAAAGAAGATATTCTGGAAGGTTTTAAAATCGGTGCAGACGATTATATCACGAAACCATTCAGTATGGAAGAGCTGACTTTCCGTATCGAAGCTATTTTGCGCCGTGTACGTGGAAAACGGAACAAGGAAAGCAACATTTATAAGATAGGACGTTTCACGTTTGATACACAAAAACAGATTCTTTCTATCGGCGATAAGCAGACCAAGTTGACAACAAAAGAATCAGAATTGTTAGGACTGTTGTGCGCACATGCAAACGAAATCTTGCAGCGCGACTTTGCCTTGAAAACCATTTGGATTGACGACAATTACTTCAATGCAAGAAGTATGGATGTGTATATCACTAAACTGCGTAAGCATTTGAAAGAAGATGATTCAATCGAAATCATCAATATTCACGGAAAGGGATATAAGTTGATTACTCCCGAAGAATAATGGATTTCTGGCTGCAAGCGGAAATAAAAAAGCCCGGTATACGAACATACCGGGCTTTTTTATTGCTCTGAAACTTTACTTGATAAGTTACTCTGTAATGCGTTTGTTGATAATGATATGAGCAAGTAATCCGACAACAACTAATAACAGCGATGTGCCCAACGTTGTATTGTCATTAACATTACCATTAACGAAGCAGAGGATCAGGATGATTGCACCCACTATCACCAAAATCACTCCTAAATTCTTTAACAAGGTTTTCATGTGTGTTTTCTATTTTATGGTTTAATTTATTCATTATTACAAATTAAAGCATAATTCTTTAATGAACGAAATTATTTCATGAAAAAAACAGAATATTAAGCAAATATCTTTCTTCTGAAACGATCTTCTGTAAGAGTCTGCTTAAAATTTCCGGCTAAATTTCAAGGGGAGGAGGCACAAACTCCTCCGTCTGCCATGAAAAAATACGACATCTGCTTTATTGTTTCAATCCGGTGCGTCGCCCGATATGATTCGGGAGGCTTGTTCGTTTATGCCGCTTGCTCAAACGTTGTGCGCCTTGTTCGGAAGCCTGAAAACACTACCCGAAAGGCGGGCCGGTTCTATGGGTAGAACCGGACAACTCATCCGTTAGAAATGAGCAACACTAACGGTAGCGTTTGGACCGGCATAACAGAAGGGATTTTCTCCCCTGTGTTTCCGCAAACAAGAGGCATTATGGAGTTCCGGTGTCCGACATAAAGCCGGGTGGAGTGAAACAAGTACGGATAAAGATACTTAATCGGAAAATTTAAACAGGCTCTAAGTTTTATTCTTTTGTGTTGGTAAATATTTTGCGTAGGACTTCTTGGCTGACTTTCAGTTCTTCAATCGTTAATCCGTGTAACGCTTCCCGCAGGGTTTTGTTGGCAATGTGGCGCGCTTTCCCCTCCAGTCCTTTCCCTTTTTGGGTCAAATGGATTTTGTTGGTACGCCGGTCTTTGGGATTTGCCGTGCGCACCACCAACTGTTGGCGTTCCATGTTGTCAATAAGTCGAGTCATGCTCGGCTTGTCTTTAAACGTGGCATTACATAACTCTTGCTGGGGAACGCCATCTTTTTCCCATAAATAAAGTAAAACAGTCCATTGTTCAGGGGTAATGTCAAGTCCGTTTTGGCGGAAGTTGCGGTTTAGTTTTCGGTTGATAGCAGCAGAGACCTTGCCATTAAGGATGGCAAAAATAAGCTGTATGTCGAAATTGAATTGTTCAATCATTCGTTTTTGTCATTTAAATAATTACAAAGATACATATCTTTCATAAAAGCCCCCTTGTTTTAAGATTCTTTTTGCATAAAAAGTGGATAAAGGTTTGTTTGTTAGAGAAAAAGTCGTACCTTTGCGCCGCAAATAAAATTTTAATATTAATAATTTAATTAACGAATAAGTATGAATCAATACGAAACCGTTTTCATTTTAACTCCCGTTTTGTCTGACGCTCAGATGAAGGAAGCGGTAGAGAAGTTCAAAGCAATCCTGACTCAGGAAGGTGCTGAGATCATCAATGAAGAAAACTGGGGATTGAAGAAGTTGGCTTATCCTATCCAGAAGAAAACTACCGGTTTTTATCAACTGATTGAGTTTAAGGCAGAACCGTCTGTTATTGCAAAATTGGAAGTAAACTTCCGTCGTGACGAACGTGTAATCCGTTTCTTGACATTCAGAATGGATAAGTACGCTGCAGAATATGCTGCTAAGAGAAGAAATGTAAAATCAACTAAAAAGGAGGAAAACTAATCATGGCACAGCAACAATCAGAAATCAGATATTTAACTCCGCCCTCAGTAGACGTTAAAAAGAAGAAATACTGCCGTTTTAAAAAGAACGGTATCAAGTATATCGATTATAAAGATCCTGAATTCTTGAAAAAATTCTTGAATGAACAAGGTAAAATCCTTCCGCGCCGTATTACCGGTACTTCATTGAAGTTCCAACGTCGTATTGCGCAGGCTGTGAAGAGAGCACGTCACTTGGCGTTGCTGCCTTACGTAACTGATATGATGAAATAATTAAAGGAGGAATAAGTATGGAAATTATTTTGAAAGAAGACGTAGTTAACTTGGGCTACAAGAATGATATTGTAACCGTTAAGTCTGGTTATGGTCGTAACTATCTTATTCCGACTGGAAAGGCTGTCATTGCTTCTCCGGCTGCCAAGAAAATGTTGGCTGAAGAATTGAAGCAACGCGCACACAAGTTGGAAAAAATTAAGAAAGATGCTGAAGCAGTGGCTGAATCACTGAAAGGCGTTTCTTTGAAAATTGCTACCAAAGTTAGTGCAACAGGCGTTATCTATGGTTCTGTAAGCAATATCCAAATTGCTGACGAATTGGCTAAATTGGGTCACAACATCGATCGTAAGATTATCGTTGTGAAAGGTCAAGTGAAGGAAGTTGGTCAATACACCGCAATCGTTAAACTTCATAAGGAAGTAGCTGTTGAAATTCCGTTTGAAGTTGTTGCAGAAGAAGCTTAATTTGCTATCTGTAAATACTTGATAAAAAATCCCGATCGGAAATCATATTTCGGTCGGGATTCTTTTTTTGTCTCTATGTGCAGGTGAAATCTGGACCTGAATCTTTTATGTGATGAATGGAGATAACGTTTGCCGGTTGCCGGTTCTTGGTTTGTTTTATTCAATCAGGGGGAGACGTACGGACATAAAAAAAGTCTGGCAGTGCTTTCGCACCCAGACTTTCAATTCTCTCTAATGTTCGTTAGATTATTCAGCTACAACAGCAGAGTCAGTAGCTGCTGAATCAACAACTGCTGCTGAGTCAGTTGCAACCGGAGCAACTTCTTCTACAGTAGTTGCAGTTGAATCTACGTTAGCTTCAGTGTTAGCTGCTTGGTTACCGCAAGATGCGAAAGAGATAGCAGCAAATGCTACGAACAAAAATACTAATTTTTTCATTTTCTTTGCTTTTTTAAATCTGTAATACTTATGTTGTTCTCTTAAAACGTTGCAAAGATACAGACTTTTAGAATACGTTGTTCTTTTAAAGCCTACTTTTTTTCAAAAAAATATGTTTTTAAATATAAATTTCTTTATCTCTGCCGTTTGGACGCAAGTAAATGCGTATGTAAAGCCGTATAGGGCGGTTTGTTGACGGATGGTTTTGTGGCATGGATAAAAGGATTATTTAATAATTATTGAGTATTAATGCAGGGAGTAGGTGCTTAACGCGGGAGAATCCGATAAAAATGTGTAACTTTGTAGCATCTACCAATCGAGACTAAAATTATATATGATAGATACAAATGTTTTTCAGGATAAAAAAGCTGTTTATTACACTTTAGGATGTAAACTGAATTTCGCAGAAACTTCTTCTATCGGAAAGACTTTGAAAGAAGCCGGTATCCGTACCGTTCGAAAAGGAGAAAAAGCTGATATTTGCGTGATAAATACCTGTTCGGTTACCGAAGTGGCAGATAAGAAATGCAGGCAGGCGATTCATCGTTTGTCGAAGGAACATCCCGGAGCGTTCATCGTTGTAACAGGATGTTATGCCCAGTTGAAACCGGAACAGATTGCTGATATAGAAGGGGTAGACCTTGTATTGGGGGCAGAACAGAAAGGGGAGTTGATTAATTATTTGGGCGATTTGAAGAAACGTGAACACGGAGAGGCTGTGACGACTGTTACTAAAGATATCCGTGCCTTTTCTCCGTCGTGTTCCCGCGGAGACCGTACGCGCTATTTCTTGAAAGTGCAAGATGGTTGTGACTATTTCTGCTCATACTGTACGATACCTTTCGCACGCGGAAGAAGCCGTAACGGAAAGATTGAAGACCTTGTGGCTCAGGCGCGTCAGAGTGCGCTTGAAGGAGGAAAGGAGATTGTGCTTACCGGAGTAAACATTGGCGATTTCGGAAAAAGTACAGGCGAGAATTTTTATGATTTGGTAAAGGCACTCGATGAAGTAGAAGGCATTGAGCGTTTCCGCATATCGTCTATTGAACCCAATTTGTTGACGGACGAAATTATCGAATACGTTGCCCGTTCAAAGCGGTTTATGCCTCATTTCCATATCCCTTTGCAGTCCGGATGCGATGAAGTGCTGAAGTTGATGCGCCGGCGATACGATACGGCTTTGTTTGCTTCTAAAATCCATAAAATAAAAGAATTAATTCCCGATGCCTTTATCGGTGTGGATGTTATTGTGGGTACGCGCGGTGAAATACCTGAATATTTTGACCGTGCTTACGAGTTTATAAAGAGTCTGGACGTTACTCAGCTCCACGTGTTCAGCTATTCCGAACGCCCCGGAACACAAGCCCTGAATATTGATTATGTGGTTTCGGCAGATGAAAAACATCGCAGAAGCCAGCAGCTTTTGGCGCTTTCGGAAGAAAAGACGCGGGCTTTCTATGCGCGTCATATCGGGAAAGAAGCTGTGGTATTGATGGAGAAATCGAAAGCCGGAGTTCCGATGCATGGTTTTACGGACAATTATATCCGGGTAGAACTGCCGCACGATGATTCGCTCGATAATCAGTTGGTGCGTGTGCGGTTAGGAGAGTTTAATGAAGAAGGTACGGCACTGAAAGGGACAATTCTGGCATGAAAAAAGTATCGGTAGTTATATTAAATTGGAATGGGGCTGACATGCTTCGTCGTTTCTTGCCCTCGGTATTAGCTTGCTCACAGGCAGAAGGGGTAGAGGTATGTGTGGCAGATAACGGTTCGACGGACGATTCTTGCGAAATTATCAAATGGGAGTTTCCCGATGTGCGGCTGATTCGTTTGGCAGAAAACTATGGTTTTGCCGAAGGGTATAACAAGGCTTTGAAGCAGGTGGAGGCAGAGTATGTGGTTCTGCTGAATAGCGATGTCGAGGTTACTCCGGATTGGCTCACTCCAATGGTCGATTACATGGATATCCACCCCGATGTGGCTGCCTGTCAGCCTAAAATATTAAGTTATCATGAGCGGAATAGCTTTGAATATGCTGGTGCGGCAGGCGGATTTATAGACTGTTACGGCTATCCGTTTTGCCGGGGACGTATCTTTGAATCGGTGGAGGAAGATAGAGGGCAGTATGACAAGGTTGTTTCTGTTTTTTGGGCAACGGGGGCTGCGTTACTGATTCGGCTGAAAGTTTATCAGGAAGTGGGCGGGCTGGACGGACGTTTCTTTGCCCACATGGAGGAGATAGACCTTTGTTGGCGTTTGCGCAGTCGCGGTCACAATGTGGTTTGCTTGCCTTCAAGTAGCGTATATCACGTAGGGGGAGCCACGCTGAAAAAGGATAACCCGCACAAAACGTTCTTGAATTTTCGCAATAACTTGCTGATGCTCTACAAAAATTTGCCCGAAAAAGAACTTCGTCGGGTGATGTGCGTGCGCGCCTGTTTAGATTATGTAGCGGCCGCTTTTTTCTTTCTGAAGGCAGATTTTCATAATGCTCATGCCGTAATCGAAGCGCGTAAGGAGTACCTCCGTTTGCGCCCGCAGTTCGTTGACGACCGGCGTAAGAACCTTGCTTCTACGCAGTTGACAGACATCCCCGAACGTTTTCGTTTCAGTATCTTGTGGCAGGCAAAAGTGCGCGGGCGCAAGGTCTTTACAGCATTGTTCCGTTGATGTGGAAGCCGGAATACAGCGTTGACTCAAACTTTATCCGGCTTTTTCGGTAGCTTGAAAACACTAACGGTTAGACCGATTGGTTCTATGGGTAGAAACGGTGAGTTCTACCGCTTAGGATGACCGACACTAACGGTAGTGTTTGAGAGCTTTATCCGGCGATGTTTTCTTGGATATATGCTTCTATTTTATCTGTTTCATCGGGGTGGAACCATGCGATGTCTGCATCGCGCTTAAACCATGTCATTTGTTTGCGTGAATAAATGCGCGAGTTTTGCTTGATTTTTTCGATGGCGAACGGTAGCGTCCATGTTCCGTCGAGGTAATTAAATATTTCTTTATACCCCACGGTGTTCAGCGAATTCAGGTGGCGATACGGATAAACGCTCCGCGCTTCTTCCACTAATCCTTCGTCTATCATTTGGTCTACCCGCCGGTTGATTCGTTCGTACAATTCTTCACGGTCTCGTTTCAAGCCTATTTTCAGTATGTGGAACGGGCGTTTTTTGTTACTGCGTGTGCGGAACGACGTATACGTTTTTCCGGTCATGTAGCAAATTTCCAAAGCATGAACCACCCGCTTCGGATTCTTTAAATCTACGATGTTGTAATATTCAGGGTCGAGCAGTTTCAGTTCGGCGCATAATCGTTCCAGCCCTTCCGTTTCGTAGCGGTGAATCATCAGTTCGCGTGTTTCCCTGTCTACGGTAGGGATGTCGTCTATACCCTTACATACGGCATCGACGTACATCATCGAGCCTCCGGTGAGTAAAATAACGGGATGGATTTGGAAAAGCTGATTTAATGTGTTTAACACATCAGCTTCGTATTGGGCTGCGCTGTAATAATCGGTAAGTTGCAGTGTTCCCACGAAATGATGGCGCACGCGCTCCAGTTGTTCTCTGGTAGGAGCTGCTGTTCCTATTTTCAAGTCCGCATAAAGTTGCCGCGAGTCGGCAGAGATGATTTCTGTGTGGTAATTCTCAGCTATTTTCAAACTGAGTTCCGTTTTCCCGACACCTGTCGGGCCGATTAGTACGATAAGTGTGGGAGTTTGCATAGAGAATGATTAAAAAAGAAGCACGAATTACACATGAATACGCAGCTTGGTCTTTATCCTGCCGCTCAGCTTTGTGTAATTCGTGCCGTGTTAAAGGGATGTTTAATATTTATCTTCGTCGTAAGGATTACCTCCTTCATTCATGTCGAACCCTTCGGGGTCGAAGTCTTCCAAATCAAATTCTTGGTCACCGTAAAAGTTTTCATCAAGGTCGAGTGCAGCATTCGTATTCATTTGCTCATCGAAATCAATGGTTTGCTGGGGTGCTTCTCCCTCTTTCCGTGAACAAACAGCCTTGTCTAAGTCTTTACCTGTGATGATTTCTGATAATTCGATGAAGAACACACGTTCTGCCAGCGGGTCGAATACGTATAACAGTTTTTGTTTTTCGTCCTCAAGTAGTTCGCTCAAGCGAGTGTCGCGCATTACGTATGTATCTTCTTCCGAGCTTCCTCCGCCCATGTCCTCCAGTGTGACTTCTGTTTCTTTTTCCCAATCGTCGTCGCAGATGAAAAAAGAAGTCATTTGGTCGTCTTTATAGCCGACAGATTTCAATATCGCTTCGTGTAGATCGTAAAACGAAGCATCAGAGTCGATTTTTATTTCTCTAAAGAAACCATCGACTTCGTCTGATATGATTCTAAACTTATATACCATTGTTACTTTTGTTTTAGTCGTTTATTGACGAGGTAAAGTTACAAAAATCTTTTCAGCGTATGATTCCTCGCTGTGAATTTTCAACAAACGAAATGATATATTCTATTTCTTTGCTCATAGGTATTTCGTTTCGGATTTGCTCTAACGCATCGCTTACTATTTTTCCGCTGTTGTAGATGATGCGGTAAGCGTTATGGATATTTTCAATCAGCTCGTTTGAAAATTCCCTGCGTCGCAATCCTACAATATTGATGCCGCAGTAGGCTATCGGGTCTCGTCCGGCGATGATGAAAGGCGGAATGTCTTTGCTGAAACGGCATCCTCCTTGAATCATTACGTAGCCTCCCACGTGACAGAACTGGTGCATTAATACGCCTCCGCTGACGATGGCGTTGTCATCAACTATAACTTCTCCTGCTATTTTGGTTGCATTTCCGATGATACAGTTGCTTCCTACGTGTGTGTCGTGAGCCACGTGTACCCCTTCCATCAGTAAGTTATTGTTTCCTACAATGGTTTTTCCTTTCGATGCAGTTCCCCGGTTGATTGTTACGTTTTCGCGGATGGTGTTATTGTCTCCTATTTCGGCGGTTGTTTCTTCCCCCCTGAATTTCAGGTCTTGCGGAATGGCTCCAATGACTGCTCCCGGAAAAATGCGGTTTCCGTTGCCGATTCGTGCGCCGTATAAAATATTCGCGTTCGGCATAATAACATTGTTATCTCCGATAACCACATTTTTATCGATGAAAACGAACGGACCTATTTCCACATTTTCTCCTATTTGGGCTTCAGGATGTATGTATGCTAACGGACTTATCATAGCTGTATATTAAGAATAAACAAAGAAATTGCATCAAAATATTGTAGTTGTAAATCGGTTGATATTGTTGTGTTCAAGCGGTTGTTTCTTATTTTGATGCAAATCTTCATTATATATTATTTGTTTTTTACGATTTGTGCCATAAATTCGGCTTCACAGACAATTTTTTCTCCTACGAATACGTATCCTTTCATAGTAGATATGCCACGTCGGATAGGAGCTGTTAACTCAACACGGAAGATTAATGTGTCTCCCGGAACTACTTTCTGACGGAACTTCACGTTGTCTATTTTCAGGAAATAGGTGGAATATCTTTCCGGTTCGTCAACAGAGTTGAGAACCAATAGTCCGCCTACTTGTGCCATAGCTTCTATTTGAAGTACACCCGGCATGACCGGTTCTTGAGGGAAATGTCCTTGAAAGAACGGTTCATTGGATGTAACGTTTTTCACTCCCACGATATGGTTTGCCCCGATAGCGATTACTTTGTCGACCAACTGGAATGGATAGCGGTGAGGAAGTAACTCACGAATGCGGTTTACATCCATCAAGGGCTTTTCGTTGCAGTTATAAATCGGTGCCTGTATTTCGTGTAAACGGATTTCTTTTCTTAGCTGGCGCGCAAACTTATTATTGATTGTATGTCCCGGACGGGTAGCAATGATACGTCCCTTTATAGGTTTCCCTGTCAGAGCAAGGTCGCCGATAATATCAAGCAATTTATGACGTGCCGGTTCGTTGGGCCATACCAAAGGGATATGGTTTATATATCCCAGATGGCTTGCATCCATGTGTGGAACACCCATTACATCTGCAAGTTTGTCGAAGTTATCTTGCGTCATTTGTTTTTCGTAGATAACGATAGCGTTATCTAAATCGCCTCCTTTGATAAGTCCGGCATTTAATAGCGGTTCAATTTCACGGACGAAAACGAATGTACGTGCCGATGCGATTTCATTTGGAAAGTCATTCATGTTTTCCAAAGTCGCGTATTGATTATTCAATATGTTCGAGTCGTAGGAAATCAATACATTGAGGCTGAACTTATCGTCTGGCAATACAATGATGGAAGAACCGGTTTCTTCGTCGCGGAATTCAATTTTCGACTTGATGATATAATAGTCTTTCGGAGCGGCTTGTTCTTCGATGCCAACACGTTTTATACATTCTACATACGCTTTTGCACTGCCGTCCAAAATTGGGAATTCAGGTCCGTTTACTTGAATAAGACAGTTGTCGATACCTGCTGCATAGAGTGCAGCTAAAGCATGTTCAACGGTACTGACTTTCACCCCGTTTTTCCCTAAAACAGTACCACGTGTCGTATCTACAACGTTTTCTGCCACGGCATCCAATATAGGTTGGTCATCGAGGTCTATGCGTTGTATTTTATACCCGTGATGCTCTGGGGCAGGATTAAATGTAACAGTCAATTTGACTCCTGTATGAAGTCCCTTGCCGTTCAAGGAAAAACTGCCTTTTAAGGTTTGTTGTTTCAACATGGGTTTATTTATTAAGTTGTTTTTTCAGTTCTTCTATTTCTCTTTTTAGGCATCCCAATTCGGTATACATATCCGGCAATTTCTTGTAAATTACAGCCGAACGTGCGAATTGTTTGGGGTCGATAGCGGGATATCCCATCAGCGTAGTTCCCGACTTTGTGTTTCCCGGTATACCCGATTGTGCCCCCACTGTTACATGGTCGCCTATTGTTATGTGTCCTGCTACTCCTACTTGTCCGGCAAAAGTACATCGCTCTCCGATCTTTGTAGAACCGGCAATTCCTACTTGTGATGCCATGACAGTATGACTGCCTACTTCTACGTTATGTGCTATTTGAATCAGATTATCCAACTTAACTCCTTTACGGATGATGGTCGCACCCATTGTAGCGCGGTCAACGCAGGTGTTTGCTCCTATTTCTACGTCATCCTCCAGAATAGCGATTCCTATCTGGGGGATTTTTTCATAGCCATTTTCAGTAGGAGCAAACCCGAATCCGTCAGCACCTATCACCGAACCGGCATGAAGGATGCAATTATTCCCTACGCGGCAGTCATGATATATCGTAACGTTCGGATAAAGAATCGTATTGGCTCCCACTTTTGCGTTACACCCTACGGTTACGTGCGGATGGATGTAGGTATTGTCTCCAATCTCGGCACCTTCTTCAATACATGCAAAAGCTCCAATGTATACATTGTTACCTATCTTGGCGTTTGTTGCCACCGAAGCTAAGGGGTCAATACCTTGTTTTTTAGGCAGGCTCGCTTCGTACAGCATCATAAGTTTTGCCAGACTTTCGTACGCATTGTCCACTTTGATAAGAGTGGCTTTTATTTCATGCTCCGGCTCAAAATCTTTATTTACCAGTACAATGGAGGATTGCGTATTATAAATATAATGAGTGTATTTGGGGTTGGAGAGAAAAGACAATGCACCTGCAATGCCTTCTTCTATTTTGGCAAAAGTGTGTACCGTTGCGTTTTCGTCTCCAATAATGGTTCCGTGGATGTATTCCGCAATTTGTTTAGCTGAGAACTCCATAATATTTTTTTGTTCTTTTATTCCTTTTGTTCCTTTATACCTTTTGGTTAATAACTGCCTAAATTGGCATACTCATCAGATAATTATGCAAATTACGTGTTTTTTTTTCAGAAATCCGTGAAAAATGTCATTTTTTTCTCCTTGCACGCTTGAAAATCTTTGAACAGACGGCTTTTCCGGTTAGAAGATGCCTTTGAGTTGTTCCTCCATTTGGAGTTGGACTTTGTGAGCTTCTTCTCCGGCAGCTTTGGCGAAATTTTCGGTTTTGTCTGCATAGATGATCGCACGGCTGGAGTTGACGATAAGTCCACACTCGCTATTCATGCCGTATTTGCAGACTTCTTCCAAAGACCCTCCTTGTGCTCCGACACCCGGTACCAACAAGAAATGGTTAGGTACGATTTTGCGAATATCTTCAAACATCCGTCCTTGAGTTGCACCTACTACATACATCATATTCTGGTCGTTTGCCCATTCTTGTGATTTGCGTAATACTTTTTCAAAAAGTCGTTCTCCGTTAGTATCGGTAGTTAATTGAAAGTCGTGAGAACCTTTGTTTGATGTCAGTGCCAATAAGATAACCCATTTGCCTTCATAAGTAAGAAACGGCGTTACGCTGTCTTCTCCCATATATGGGGCAACGGTCACTGAATCAATGTCCAGCTCTTCGAAGAATGTGCGGGCATACATGGCAGAGGTATTTCCGATGTCTCCACGCTTGGCATCTGCGATGATGAATTGGTCCGGATAGTTTTTCTTGATGTAATCCACTGTCTTTTCGAATGCTATCCAGCCTTTTACACCCATGCTTTCATAAAAGGCGAGGTTCGGTTTGTAAGCTATACAGTAAGGAGCGGTAGCGTCAATGATGGCTTTGTTGAAAGCAAAGATAGGGTCTTCCTCGTTTAGCAGGTGTTCCGGGATTTTCTTGATGTCAGTGTCCAGTCCTACACAAAGGAATGATTTCTTGCGTCTGATGTTTTCAAAAAGTTCTTGTTTGTTCATATTGCTGTATTTTAATTGTTTTTTATAAATAGATAACCTGATAAGTTGACCGAAGTGTGCCCTTCGTTGGCAAACCGTGTGACGTTTATATAGGTTGAAATAAATAAGTGTTCGTTTAATTTGCACTTGATTCGCTGCGGAGGCGTATCCTCACGAGGATACTTGTCGGCAAGAGAGCCGAGTGCCTTTAAATCCAGATAAACCGTGTCTGTAATGCCCTTGTCTTTATCGTTGACAGGTACGGGCAGTATATCATCCGATATATTCTTGTTGGATATATCCTCTATCTGGGAAACCTCTATAAAGTAGCCATATCCTTTCGGAATCTCAATGATAGTTTTCGCAGACGTTCGTTGTTCTATCAGGATGTCTTTGTCCGCATTCGTTGTCAGAACTGCGTCGATTCGTTCTGAGAATAAGTCGCTGAGGCTTTCCTCGCCAAAATAACTGTGCAGGTACATTATTTTGTCATTGATTGAGCGAGCTTTTTCCGGGGGGAGTGTGTTGACCCATGCCGTGTACTCTTTTTCGGAGAGCGGCATATCATAAGCATGTAATTTCAGCTCTTTCAAAATGTCATTGCGGAGCGTATTACGGGTGATGCTGCTGTAATTAACCGGCAGTACGGAGGTTAGAAGGAAAATAACCGCAAACGATATGGGAATCCAGTTGATGCGTTTTGCCTTCGTGATAAACAGTCCGATGCAGACCATGTAACACCATGCGTTGAATGTTATCAGGTAAAGACGGTTTATCGTGATGCCGTAATCGTTGAAACGGCGGGCAATGCCTATCGTCATCAGTATCAGCAGCGGAAGTATCAGTACAGGAAGGTAACGCGCTATGCGGTTATCTGCCTTCTTTACATTTGCCATTCGCGACGGGTAAAGCCCGAACTCAACGGCAATACATCCTGCCATCAGCGTTGTAACGAGCCATGAAACCCACCCGATGGGTAGCTCCCATTTTACCAATATGCGGGCAGCATAAATGTAAAGTACGATAAGATAACCGCTTAACAGCGGGATAAACAGGTAATGGATAACCGTATTCAGAAAACTTTTCGACAAGGGGGTACGGTCATGTTTGGCAGCTCCTTGGGGTAGTAGTCCCAAGAAAAGGAATATGGCAAGCAAAATATTACATACCACGGTAATGTAGATATACCATTTCGAGTCGATGTTCCAGTCGAATAGTTGATGGAGAGAAAAGACCAGCAAGTTGATTCCTCCGCTCATGATGCTGCCTATCGCACAAGCTGTTACGAAGTATGTGAGGCTCGACAGGGTGAAGTTCCAGCTGGCTATGTCGTTTTTTTCCTTCGTAAACGACAGGAAGAATGTTGAAATCCCTAAGGCGAATATGCCGGCTCCGTGGGCAATCGTGATTTCGGTAAGCGACTCTTCGGGCGAAAGGTAATACAGAAATACGGAATCGGCGATTAATAAAACGTGGGCGACGGCTTGGGTAATGATTCGCGCAGACGTTTTTTTTATTTCCTCACACCACAGGTGGAGAGTTAGCGAAAGCAGTGTTCCGATAGAGAGGTAGTAGGCTATGATAAAAAACAGCCGCTCTTCTTTTTCTATTGTTACCCAATAAATTAAATATCCGGTAAGGGCTATCGCAAAACATACGGTAATCGGAAAACGTTTCAAGCAATTTTGAAACGCTTCGGTTAATGTGGAAAATGTTTTTGTCAGAAAAGTTCTTACCATGATATTTATTCAGATACTGTTACAATTCGCTTTCTTTTAATCTTTCTGCGTTTTCGGCTACTATCAAGTGGTCGATACAGTCTTGAATATCTCCGTCCATAAAGGCAGCCAAGTTATAGATGGTGTAATTGATGCGGTGGTCGGTGATACGTCCTTGCGGGTAATTGTAAGTGCGTATCTTTGCCGAGCGGTCTCCCGTGCTCACCATCGTTTTCCGTTTCGAAGCAATGTCGTCGATGTACTTCTGATGCTCCTTGTCATAGATAAATGTACGCAGGCGCGACAAAGCACGTTCTTTGTTTTTGGGTTGGTCGCGGGTTTCGGTACATTCAATGAGGATTTCTTCCACTACTCCCGTATTCGGATTCTTCCAGTTGTAGCGCAGGCGCACGCCCGATTCTACTTTATTTACGTTCTGTCCGCCGGCTCCGCCGCTTCGGAATGTGTCCCACTTTATTTCTCCTTCATTGATTTCCACATCAAAGGGTTCGGCTTCGGGCAGGACGGCTACCGATGCCGCAGAGGTGTGTACGCGCCCCTGCGTTTCCGTGGCAGGTACACGCTGTACGCGGTGAACGCCCGATTCGTATTTCAACGTTCCGTAAACCTTTTCACCTGTAACCGAACAGATGATTTCTTTAAATCCGCCGGCAGCTCCCTCGTTGGCGCTCGAAACTTCCAATTTCCAGCCTTTCGATTCGCAATATTTTGAATACATACGGAATAAGTCGCCGGCAAAAATGGCAGCCTCGTCGCCCCCTGTTCCTCCGCGTATTTCAAGAATGGCATTGCGGTCATCTTGCGGGTCGGCAGGAACAAGCAACAGTTTGATTTCTTCTTCCAGTTCGGGGATGCGTGCTTCGCAGGCAGCCGCTTCTTCGCGTGCCATTTCCTTCATTTCGGGGTCGCTTTCTGCCATCATCATCTTGGCTTCTTCCAGCCCGTTCAGGCATTGCAGGTATTCTTTGCGTGCCTCCATGATGTCGCCCAGCTCTTTATACTCTTTGGTCAGCTTTACGTACCGCTTTTGGTCGGCAATCACCGAAGGGTCGGTAATGAGTGTCGAAACTTCCTCGAAGCGCGAAACCAGTCCGTCTAACTTTTCTAATAATGTATTGTTGTCTGTCATTGTTTTGAAGATTTTAAGTTTGTGGGCAAGTCAGCCGTTTGAAGCCCACAAACTTAAACAGAATATTAATATTTAAATTCGCCGAATTCGCTGCGGATAATCAGTTCCTTGTGGTCGCTTTCCTCAATGCGTCCGATGATTTGCGCATCGATGTTAAACGATTTGCTGATGGCGATGACTTCTTCGGCATGTTCGGGCGATAAGTACACTTCCAAGCGGTGACCCATGTTGAACACTTTGTACATTTCGTCCCAGTCAGTTCCGCTCTGTTCTTTGATGGTGCGGAACAACGGAGGTACGGGGAACAGGTTGTCTTTGATTACGCGGCAGTTGTCTCCCACGAAGTGAAGCACTTTGGTCTGTGCGCCGCCCGAACAGTGCACCATGCCGTGAATCTGCGGTCGCAGCGCATCCAGCAATTTTTTTACCACAGGGGCATACGTGCGGGTAGGAGACAGTACCAGTTTTCCGGCATCAAGCGGTGAGCCTTCCACAGCGTCGGTCAGCTTTAACTGTCCGCTGTAAACCAGTTCTTCGGGTACGGCATGGTCGTAACTTTCCGGATATTTTTCGGCAAGATATTTGGCGAATACATCATGACGTGCGCTGGTCAGACCGTTGCTGCCCATGCCGCCGTTATACTCTTTTTCGTAAGTGGCTTGTCCGTAAGAAGCCAATCCCACGATAACGTCGCCCGGACGGATGTTGGCATTATCAATCACATCGCTGCGCTTCATGCGGCAGGTTACCGTACTGTCGACGATGATGGTACGTACCAAGTCGCCCACATCGGCAGTTTCACCTCCCGTGGCATAAACGCCCACGCCCATTTCGCGCAGTTCGGCAAGGAGTTCGTCTGTGCCGTTGATGATGGCAGAGATAACCTCGCCCGGAACCAACAGCTTGTTGCGTCCGATGGTAGACGAAACCAAGATATTATCCACTGCTCCCACGCAGAGCAAATCGTCGATATTCATAATCAGCGCATCCTGAGCGATGCCTTTCCACACCGACAGGTCGCCGGTTTCTTTCCAGTAAAGGTAAGCTAACGAAGACTTCGTGCCCGCTCCGTCGGCGTGCATGATGTTACAGTACTCAGGGTCTCCGCCCAAAATGTCGGGGATAATTTTGCAGAATGCTTTCGGAAAAATACCCTTGTCGATATTCTTAATGGCGTTATGTACATCTTCTTTTGATGCGGAAACGCCGCGTTGCATGTATCGTTGGTTGCTCATGAGTATAATAGGATATATATGTTTGTTTTAATCAAATATGCAAATTTAGCTATAATTCTGCGTATATCCATAAAGTTGGCGATTTTTAATGCGATTTATACTTTTAAACATCATCGTGATGTCTGCATAAAAAAAGTCCCTTCCCTCCTCACGGAGGAAAGAGACTACATAGATGATTAACCTTTGGTAGGTCTCAGTTTAATTGTTTTCTGTATGTTTTTATTCGAGCGCCAATCCTGCAGTTTCTGAACTCCAGTAGGGGTTCTGATACATTTGCGGTGCCAAAGTCAGTTCCTGTATTCCGATGGGTGTCAGGTAGTAAGCCTTCATCCATGTGTATCCGTCGTACAGGTCGTTGTTTGTTTGTGTACGCTGATAGGGGCGCAAATATTTGCTTACCGATTCGGGCGATGCGTTGGCATTGGTTGTTCCGTCTGCTACCAATACGCCGTTTCCGGTTCCGGCCGTTTCAGCTGTATAGTTCTGGTAAGCCTGATCCCAGAGATTGAATCCTTCGGGGATGTACGGATGTTCGAACAGTCTGTCCCAAGAACGCCAGCGTTTCAAGTCATCCCAGCGCATTCCTTCGCCGATAAATTCGCAGCGGCGTTCGCGGCGGATGTTGAAGATTGTTGCGTTTACCGGACCGTCACCTGACCATGCACTCAGGTCTTGCAGTTCCAGTTCCTTGTTGATGTCGGTAGCAGCGATGGTTTTGTTATAATCTTCGTCTACACCGGCACGGCGGCGGAGCGCACGCCAATATCCGTCGGCTTTCGTGTCAATCTGTCTTGTGCGTTCGTAGCAAGCCTCGATGTAGTTGAGGTAAGCCTCTGCCACGCGGAAAATGGGGCAGGCATTGGTTCCCAACAATTCATCGCTGGTAGATTGGGTATAGTCATACGTATAGTGTTTGCGCTGACGGTAACCCGTGCGGTCCAAGTTCTGGGTGGCACTGTTGGTGATGAGCGGCTTTTCGAAAAGTTCAACTTCGCCCGATTCGGCAATACCCTGTTCGGTGGGATCGGATTTCAGCACGGTGCTTTCCGCCCATACGAAAAGTTGCAGACGCTCATCGCGGTTGGCAAATTCTTTGTCCAGTGTTTCATCGCCCTGATAGTTGGAGCTGGCGTAGAACGGCAGACCGTCTTTCATCAGGAACGAAGTAATGAAACTGCGGGTAATACCGTCGTTGTCTCCTACTTTCAGGCGGTTGGGGGCATCGTGGCTGATGCTGAGCGATTTGTTGTATTCTTTCCAGAACAATACTTCGGGAACGCTGCTCAACGAAGGTTGGCTGAACATTTCAAAATAAGGATTCCAGCCGTAAATCTCTCCGTATTCGGGATTGATGACATGGCTGTTTTCGGTCAGTGTCAGTCCGGAGTAATCAGCTACGGCGCTGGCCGCTGCCATTGCTTGGTCAAAGAAGAAATTGATTTCATCTTGGATGTTACCTTCGAATGTACCTCCCGGCCAATTTGAGTCGCCCGGCACGCGCCCTGTTCCCTGATGGTATTTTTCAAATGTACCTTCAAACAGAGCCACTCTCGATTTAAACAGTTGAGCCGTTTGCTTGTTGATGCGCTGATTATTCTGGAATCCCGCATCATTCAGTCGCTTGATAGCCTCATCCAAGTCCGACAAGATGAAGCGAGCCACTTTGTTACGCGGAGCACGCACGGAATTTTCTTGCAAGTAGCCTTCTTCATTAGGCAAAACTTCAGTGATGATGGGCAGGTCGCCGAACTTCACCAATGCGTTGTAGTAAGCCATGGCGCGGAAAAAGTATGCTTCGCCGAGGTAATGAGTCAGGTTGCCATCATCGTCCTGTATGCTTTCTAATTTAGGTTCAATCGTTGTGATGAGGTAATTCCATACACGGATGCGCCCGTAGTCTGTTATCAGGTTTTGTCCGGCTGAGGATTCCCATTGCCCGTTGAAGTACGCCAAGTTACTTCCGTTTGACACATCGCCTTCTACAAAATTGTCAGTGTATTGGTCGTTATTGGCGATACCCGCGTTCCAAGCTGTCCCGTGGTATAATGACTGTCCTTGCGAATTTTGCAAGTAGTCATTGTAATAATTGTTTACGTATGCTCCCACTTGGCTTGCCGTGGTGAAATAGGCTTCGGGAGTCACGCTGGTAATGGGTTGACGGTCCAGAAAATCTTCGCAAGAGGTCAACGCCGCTCCGCTCAAACAAAGGAGCGAATAGAGAGATATGTTTTTTATATTTAGTTTCATACTGTTTCTTTTATTTAGAAGTTAACATTCAGACCGAACGACCACGTACGTTGCAACGGATAAAGTTTACCCGAACCCCAGTCTCCGCCTAACAGTTCAGGGTCGTATACACCACTAATTTGGCTGACGGTAAATACGTTGTCGGCAGAGAAGTAAAGGCGGAGAGATTCAACACCGATTTTGTCCATCCATTTCTTCGGGAATGTATAACCCACCTGCACGTTCTTCAAGCGTAAATAAGCTGCATTTTGCAGATAACCGGTTGAGGTCTGCTGGTTTTTAGTCGTATTGAAGTAAGGACGCGGATAGTAAGCATCGCGATTATCTTCTGTCCAGTAATCCAAGTGTTGTGTGAATCCGCACGACTGCCACATACCTCCCTGAGCTCCCCAGAAATAAGTATCGCCTAACCAGTAGTCGCGTTTCATTACACCTTGGAAGAATAACGAGAAGTCGAATCCTCTCCATTGTCCGTCCAGTGTCAAACCGAACTTGTAGCGCGGAGTGTTGTTACCGATAATGCTCAAGTCTCCATGTTTATCCAGCGTTTGCGATTCGCTGTTAACGATGCCGTCGCCATTCAGGTCTTTGTACATTACGTCACCTGCCTGCCAGCCGCTTCCCCAGTTCGGGCGGTTGTTCTCTAAGTGAGCATCCATTTCTTCTTGGCTTTGCGCGATTCCTACGGTGGTGTAACCCCAGATTTCACCTATCTTTTCGCCAACGTAATACGAGTTCAAATCGCCTGTCGGGTTATAATATTTCGTAATTTTCTGTTGGTTGTCGTCCAATACGAAACGTATACCGTAATTGAAATCTGCGATGCGGTCTCTCCATGATACCTCGATTTCCCAACCGTATGACTTCAAGTCGGCATTATTCATTTTGGGAGAGCTGGCACCGAGGATACCCGGGAGGGGAGGAGCGGCTGCCACCATGTCTTTGGTTATACGGTTGTAGTAGCTGAACGAACCAGTAAAGCGGTTGTCGAATGCTCCCCAGTCGAAACCGATATCCCAGCTTTCAATGGTTTCCCATGTAAAGAGGCTGTTTACGATGCCCGGCAAACCGGCTGCATTCAGTTTTTGACCGTTGATGAGCCATGACGTGCTGTTGACACCGGTAGGCATAGACTGATAGAAAGGATAGTAGTTATCCAGTTCGTTGTTACCTAATTGTCCCCATGAACCTCTCAGTTTAAAGGTGTTAATCCATTTGTTCAAAGGTTCGAAGAACGGTTCGCGTGCCATGTTCCAACCGGCAGAGAAAGATGGGAACAGTCCCCAACGTTTGTCACCGAGAAAACGAGACGAACCATCGTAACGAAGGTTTGCTTCTAAGATGTAACGTTCGTTCCAGTTATAGTTGATACGTCCGAAGAATCCGGCAAGTGCTAATTCGTTGGCGCCGTTGCTGGTTTCTTGGTTGGCTTGTGTGGTGCTGAGTTGCGGCACGGTAGGTGTGATAAGGTCCGTTCCGAAACCGCTCAAATTGTTTCCACGGTAAAGTTCGGCGTTGAAACCTGCCAACACTTTAAAGTAGTGTCCGTTGATGGTTTTTGAATAGTCCGTATAAAGGTTGGTAGAGAAGTAGTCTTCAGCTTCGCGTACTTCCTGTGCTTCGCTGTATCCGGCAGCGCCACCGCTCCATGAAAGCAAGTAAGGTTCGTTGGAAGCATCGTAACCGTAGATAGGCAATACAGCCCAACCGTATGCACGGTGATACTGACGCATACTTCCTTCCAAATTGATGTGCCAGTCTTTGATAGGTTCGATTACTACCTGTAACTGGTTGGTACTCCAGTTCTTCTGGTCGTTCTGTTTACCACCTTCTTCCAACTGGATGATTTCCATATCGGCAGCGTAATGTCCGTGAGGGTCTATTACGAAACAGGTCGGCCAGCGGCGTGCAATGTTGTGATAGAACAAAGCCGTCAGGTAGGTGGGGCGGTCGTAATCCTCGCGTGTCCATTTCGTTGTATAGTTCACAGTCAACCAGTCTGTAATCTTGAAGTTGAACTTACCATTCAATGTGTAGCGGTTAAACTTATCTTCGCCGTGGCGCAGCAAACCAAGTTGGTTCAAGAAGTTACCGCTCAGCATGTAAGTCATTTTGTCTGAACCGCCGCTGATGCTCAAGTTATGCTCATGAGCAGGAGCATTCTTACGATAAAACTCTTGGAACCAGTCGGTGTTGGCAAACGCACCGTCGTAGTTGCGGTAGCGGTTGGTTTGCGGATTGATGGTAGTACCGTAATATTCCGGTTGAGTGGGATCGGTGAATCCGCCTGACAGATAGGTTTTAATATTGTTCATGGCTTCTTCATTGAACACCAGGGCACTACCGTCGTTGGTGGCAGCCGTATTGAAATAGTTGGCAAAATCCAACGAGTTCATCATTTCAGGTACTTGGATGGCAGTAGAGAAACGCACGTTACCTGTGTAGTTGACACGGGTTTTACCCGACTGTCCGTTTTTGGTAGTAATCAAGATTACACCGAATGCCGCACGCGCACCGTAGATAGAAGCCGAAGAAGCGTCTTTCAATACAGATACGCTGGCAATATCGTTCGGGTTAACCGTATTCATGTTTCCTTCGATACCGTCGATAAGTACCAACGGGCTACCGCTTGAACCTGTGCCGATAGTACCGCTACCACGGATACTGAAATTTAATTCGCTATCCAGCGTACCTCCGCTGTTTCCTACGCTCATCGTCAAGCCCGGAATTTGACCTTGCAAAGCCTGAGCCACGTTTTGTACAGGGCGCGACTCAAATACTTTGTCGTCTACCATTGAGACGGCACCCGTTACGTTTACTTTCTTCTGGGTTCCGTAACCTACTACCACAACTTCGTCCAGCAACTCTGAATCTTGTGTCAGAGTAACGGTCAGCGGAGAGCCTTCCCATGTTACTTCCATGGGCTTATATCCCACGTAAGAAATAACCAACACATCACCACGCTTTACGTTTGGGATTGAGAACTTACCATCGAGGTCGGTTACCGAACCGGTAGTTTGGTTGTTTTTAATCACTACGGATGCACCAATGACACCCATGCCTGTCTCGTCCAAGACTGTACCTGTGCAGGTGCTTGTTTGCTGAACAGACCTTACACTGTGTTCTTCATTAGATGTCGCAAATGCTGTCCCGTTGATGAGGAATGAACCCACGAGCAGCGCTGCGAAAGGTTTACAATGCTTTAGCATAGTTAAAAGAGTTTTAGATAAAACAAAATAAATCGTGTCAAATTTATTAATACTTTTATAGATGCGCAACTAATTCTTTCAAAAAAAAAGAATGAACTCATATTTTTTTCGCTAAATTTGTTTTTGCACTCCTCATAAATAAATGTATAAAGATATTTTGGGAACCGGCGGAGCATTGCAGACTGAATAAGGGTGCTGTGTAAATTATTGAAAAACAGACTTATATATTTGTCTGCCTATGACGGAAAACGCAACCGCATGTTTTGGTTGACTCTACCGCATGTGTTACTCGGTTCTTCCCATAGAAAAGCCTGACTTTCCGAATAGAATTTTTGTATCCGGTAAGTCAGGCTTTTTATCCCTTAGAAAGTAATGTATTATCTGACGCTGATACCGATGAATCGGGTTTCCCCGTCGGGCATAAGCAGGGTGAGCCGGAAGAATCCTTTCCCCAGCGTATCGGGCAGTTGGGTGGCAGAAGAGGGCAGACGCATCAGTTCTTCGCCGGTGGCATCGGTCACGATGAGCGTGGCGCCCGGAGGAATGGCAGGCAGGAGGTTTGAAAAGATTTGCGGACTGTTTTCGCGGGGCGCGTTGAACGACAGCGGGAGGCTCTCGTTGCCGAAGCGGTCGACGGCAGTCACTGCCCAATACATGCGTTGCTGCCACGGAAATGCGGGAGCGTGAACATAGCGGGTGCTGTCAATGCGGCTTGCTATCAGGTTTTGGGGCAGATTCGTATCTACCGGATAACAGTCGGAAGCATAGATTCGGTAGTAAACGCCACCCGCCGTATTGTCTGTCGATACCCCCCATTCCATTGTAGCCTTCTTGCTATCTATATTAAATGTATAACAAGCGGGAACAGACGGGGCGATGCTGTCTCCCCACGTCATGGGAGGAACAACTGCGGGATAGATGTAAATTCTTTCTTTTAGCTCGTCGAACAGTCCTTTGGTGTTGTCCAGCAGGTATCGTGTACGGAAGTAAGCCTGTCCGTCCAATCGGTTTTCCCGCGTGAACGCTATTTGCCGGCACACTTCATCGAGCGCCCAGTTCTGTTCGCCGGGATGCAGAAAATAAATACCCAGTCCGGGCACTACCCAGCGTTGGTTTTTATGCTCGTTCCAATCGAGCGCAAACGGATAAAATCCGTTTTTCTGAAAATACATCATCGGGAATATCAGGTCGTGAATACCCTCTGCCATCCATTTCTGTGCGTCTTGGTAAACCGTCTGGTAAGCGTTCCATCCCCTTGAAGAATAGCGTGGCGTATCTTTGTATTTCCCTATCGGCGAACTGCTTACCTTGACCCACGGTTTCAGCCTTTTGGTTTCGGTGTAAAGCCGTCGTACGATGTAAGTAATGTTGTCGCGCCTCCATTGTTCCAGTGATTTCCCTTTTCCGTACTTGCGAAACGTAGGCCGGTCGGGGAACGATTGGGCATCCTCAGGGTAACGGATGTAGTCTAAGTGGATTCCATCAATATCGTAACGCGACACAATCTCACGCACAATTCCCGCCAAATAGTCGGCCGTGGCAGGATTTCCGGGGTCAAGATACCACGCTTTCTTATACTGCTTGCAGAGTTCGGGGTGTTTCTTTACTACCGAATTCTTGCCTTGCAGTTTCACTTGGCGCAAGTTTCCCACCGGGATGGCTACTATCCAAGCGTGCAGTTCCATTCCCCGCTTATGACACTCCTCGACAGCAAAGTCCAACAAGTCGTATTGCGGATTTCCACCGGTATGCCCGGTAAGCGATTCGGCGAATCCCTCGAAAGCCGAAGGATAGATAACATCTCCGCGCAGGCGGGTTTGAAGCAGAATCGTATTGAAGTTTGCCCGCTTCAGTTCGTCCAATATATTACATAATTCCTGTTTTTGTCGGCGGATACCTTGAGGCGAACCGGCTTTGTGGCTCGGAAAATCCAATGCGCCTATGGTAGTAAGCCATGCGGCACGGATTTCGAATTTAGACTGAGAGCGCATCGGCAAGATGGCAAAAACTCCCATTAATATAATCGCTATAAGTCTGCGCATGAGGTTTATTTTTTCCGGGCAAAGATATAAAGTATTTGGCGGATTTATTACTTTTGTGCGATTCTAAATACTTATTAACTAAAGATATGAAAAAACAGATACTTCTACTTGCTGCGCTTGCTGCCGTGTCATCCGGGGTTACGGCACAGAAAAAAGACTTCGGTTACAAATTTTATGGTCAGGTGCGTACCGATTTGTTTTATAACAGCCGTTCTAACTCGGAAACTGTCGACGGTTTGTTTTATATGTATCCGAATGACGTTGCGCCCGATGCCAACGGGGAAGACCTCAACGCCAAGCCCGACGGAAACTTCTATACGCTGTATACCCGTTTGGGACTGGACGTTAACGGACCTATGCTGGGCAAGGCAAAAACATCGGCGAAGGTAGAAGTCGACTTCCGGGGCTCCGGCACTACCTATTCGCTCTTCCGTATCCGTCACGTTTATTTCAATCTTGATTGGGGAACGTCGGCATTACTGGTGGGTCAGACTTGGCATCCGCTCTATGGCGATGTGGCTCCTGAAATATTGAATCTGAATATGGGTGCGCCTTACCAACCTTTTAGCCGCGCTCCGCAGATACGCTACCGCTTTACGCAGAAACACTGGGTGCTGACCGCGGCAGCCATCTGGCAGTCGCAATATCTTTCCGTTGGTCCGAGCTCGAACCAGACGGGAAACACCAGCACACAGAAACACCAGCAGTTCATTAAAAACAGTTGCGTGCCGGAGTTTTATGTGGGAGCCGATTACAAGTCGCAAGGACTGCTTGTGGGTGCGGGCGTACACGTATCTTCCATCGCTCCCCGAAAACAGTCGGAGTATAACGATGCAGTATATAAAGTATCCGAACGCATCACGGGAGTATCCGGCGAAGCCCATGTGAAATATACTTATAACAAATTAATGGTTGCAGCAAAAACCGTACTTAGTTCGAACCTGACCCAAACGAGCACCATCGGCGGTTACGGAATAACTTCGGTAGACACTCGTACCGGGGAACAGGAATATACCCCCTTGCGCGTATCGCATACTTGGCTAAGCGTAATGTACGGAAAGAAGTGGCGCGGAGGAATCTTTGCCGGATACTTGAAAAACTTAGGTGCTAAGGATGAAGTCAGCGGAATCCTCGGTACGGGAACGAAGATAGACCAACTGGGCACTGCCACTGCAGAGCTGACTTATAACCTGCCCAACTGGAAGTTCGGTGCCGAATATTCATGGACCGGGGCAGCATACGGTACGAATACCGCTAAAGGAAGGGTAACCGACACCCATTTGGTGAAAAACAACCGTATCGTGTTTACCGCGCTTTTCCAATTCTGATAAATAAAATACGACCATGAAAAAGAAACAATTATTGACGCTTGCGTTGTTTTTCACTGCATCTGCCGCCGTGCAGGGACAATCGTGGAAAATGTACGAACAGCGCGCCGGGTCGCAAGAATATGCCGGTGCGGATTATGTGACGTTGCTCGATAGTACCCATGTTTCCGTCCGTCCCACCGGACAAGGTTCTTTCGCTGTCTGTAAGGTTATCAAAGTACAGAACCTGAAAGGCGCGTTAAGCAACCGGGTTTTGAAATACGATTACGACCCTCTGACGGCAGCCGCTGCGTTCCGTCGCGTAACCATTTGGCATTCCGACGGCACTTCTACCGAAATAGATGTGGCAAAGACATGCGATTATGTAGCTCCTGCCCGCGCCATTTACTGGGGCGCACGTCAAATCATGCTGGAGTTAGGTGCGCTTCGTCCCGGAGACGTGATAGATTATGAAGTAGAAAAGAAAGGATTTACATACGCCTTGTTAGCCGATTTGCCGACAGACGATGATTCGCGTTTCATACCTCCCATGCGCGGACAGTTTTACGACATCGTTCCTTTCTGGGCAACCGAACCCACGGTGCGCAAAGTTTATAAAGTGGTAATCCCGAAAGAGAAAAACATGCAGTATCAGTTTTATCAAGGTGCATGTACTTCATCGGTACGCTTTGAGGAAGAAGGCAAGGCTTATACGTTTGCAATGGATGGCCTGATGCCGTTTGCCAAAGAGCCGAATATGGTAGATTTCTTCGATGCAGCCCCGAAGCTGATGATGTCTACCACCCCCGATTGGCGCGAGAAATCCCGTTGGTTTAATAAGGTAAACGAAGATTACGGCAGTTTTGACGCTATTCCTGAAGCTCAGAAGAAGGTAGACGAACTGATAAAAGGGAAAAAGACAGAGATGGAAAAGATAGCCGTACTTACTCACTGGGTGGCAGACAACATCCGCTATGCCGGAGTAACAATGGGAAAAGGTGAAGGCTTTACGCTTCATAACCTGAAGATGAACTATACAGACCGGTGTGGAGTGTGCAAGGATATCGCAGGCACACTGATAGCTTTCCTTCGTATGGCTGGATTTGAAGCCTATCCCGCAATGACGATGGCGGGCAGTAGGGTAGAAACCATCCCTGCCGACCACTTTAACCATTGCGTGGCAGTGGTGCGTCTGTCGGATGGAACACTGATGCCGCTCGACCCTACGTGGGTGCCTTTCTGCCGTGAGCTGTGGAGCAGTGCCGAACAGCAACAAAACTATTTGCCCGGCATCCCCGAAGGTTCAGACCTTTGCGTTACTCCGCTTTCGGCTCCTGACAACCATTACGTGCGTATCCATGCCGATAATCAAATCGATGAAAAAGGAACGCTGAAAGGCTCGTTTACCATTACTGCCGAGGGACAAAGCGACAGCAATATCCGCCGTATCTTCACTACGGGCTTTCAGAGCGAATGGCACAACACGATGGAGCGCCAGCTTCTGAACGTTTCTCCCAAAGCCCGTCTGATAAGCGTGGATTATGGGAAAAGCCCCAAAGACTACCAGAAAGCGCCCATCCGCATTACTTTCCGCTATGAGATTCCTTCGTATGCCATGAAGGGTACTGACGAATTAGTGTTTAAACCCTTCGTGATGAATAATTTGTATACGCAGGTAATGAGCTATTTGCGCATTGATACGAGCCTTGAGACTCGTAAATATGCCTTTAAGGATGCTTGTTCGCGTTTGGTAGAGTTGGATGAAACACTCCGTATCCCGGCGGGGTATCAGTTACAGAACGAAGCGAAGAACGATGAAATATCCGGGCAGGCTGCCGATTTTGAAGGCACGCTTCGGCAGAGCGGAAACAAACTACAGTTGAATACCCGTCTGGCACTGAAGAAACGTGTTTACGAGGCATCCGATTGGGAGAACTTCCGTAATGCGGTAAATACAAGCAAGACTTACGGTGAATACCTTGTGATTAAAAAGTAAATTAAGAACAACAAACGATAATAATATACAGATGAAGACACTATCTTTTTACATCGGAATCTTTGTATTCCTGCTTTGTGCTTCTTCCGTACGGGCTGCTTCCGAGGCTGAGTTCCGCGTTTTGTCGAAACATTACACGCTTCATGCCGACGGCAGTCAGGAGCTTCGGGTTAAGAAAGAGCTGACACTCTATACACATGCGGCGATGAACGGTCTTTACGGGGAAACTTTCATTACTTACGACCCGCAGTATCAGGAGTTGAAAATACACGAATCATACACTCGACAGAAAGACGGAACCATTGTCAAAACTCCCGATAACGCTTTTGTGGAGGTGCTTCCTTCATCGGCGAAAGATGCTCCGGCATATAATCGCCTGAAAGAAATGGTAGTAGTACATACCGGATTAGAGTTGGGGGCAACCATCGTATTGGATTATTCCATCGTCAGCCGTGCCGAATATTTGCCTGCGCTGGACGTTTGTTGTCCCGTGCGTGAGCTTAGTCCGATAAAAGAATTTACATGTACGGTGGAAGTTCCTTCGGGTGTAGAACTTCATACCGAGTTGCTGAACAGCTCCGTGCGTCCACAAAAAACGGATACGGGCAACGGCAAGGTATGCTGGCAGTGGAAGTTGAAGAATGTCGAGCCGCGTCCGTACGCTTACCCTTCATCTTATATAAAAGGTATGAGCACGGTACAACAAGTGGCAAGCGGCATGATGCCGGTTGTCGTGGCTTCTACTTATCCTTCGTACACCGATGCCTTAAAGAACCTTCGGGAACAGTTTGCTCTGGGAGATGAGGCGGCGGTAAAAGCGAAAGCAGTAGAGTTGACAAAGGATGCGGGCAATGACAGGCAGAAGAAGCGTGATGCCATCGGTCAATACATGATGCTCATGTACAGCCGTCTGGCTACGGTGGGTGTTTCTTTGCAGGAGGCAGGCTACCGTTTGCGTCCGGCTTCGGAAGTAATTCGTTCAGGATACGGTACGCAGGCAGAACTGGTAAACTTGGATGTGGCTCTGCAACGTGCCGCAGGACTGAATGCCGAGGTTGTGGTATGTCGGTTGCAGTCAGACGCTATGGGTTTGAGCGGCATTGTCTCCGTTTTTGCCAAAAGCGAATTAATGGCTTCGAAAGTTCCTCAGCAGGGATTGGAGGAGACGGCTCTGAAAGATTATATGACCGTAACCGACCTGCAAGGCAATCCGGTTGAACTTACATCCTCTCCATCAAGCAGCATTACCTCTTATACATTTAAAGCCGACGATAAGCGCATCCGGATATTGCCCAACGGTTATCGCGTAGCAACGGCAGAAGGACGTAATCCGGCGTTTGGGATATTTTACTCGTATGCCACTAATACGTCTGTTCCAGCGAATATCTTGCTTCCCCAAAAGTATAACCACACGGTTGAAACGACAGTGGAATTGCCCGCAGGCATGACATGGATGAAGAAAACCGATAAAGAGGTTACGAACGCTTTCGGTAAAATAGCTTTTAAGTATGCGGAAGCAGACGGAAAGGTAAAAGTAACTTGTACTTTCGTTATCAACAAATTATTGGTAACTCCTGCCGATTATAAAGAATTTTATGCTTTGATGAGCGAATTGAAAGACGAGAATAACTACACGTTGGTTTTTATTTCACCGGACAGCATGGATTAAAATATGCCGGCAGCGTATGAAGGCCGTACTTTTTCGCGCGTAATCGGTATATAAAAAACGGAGCGGGAAGAGGTTTGCAGAAACTTCTTCCTGCTTTTTTTATGTGAAAAAATGTCCCGAAAAACGCAACCGTTAGCGTTACTCATTCCATGCGGATGCGTTGCCCCTTTCTACCCATAGCGTTGCCCTGTTCTACCGTTAGTTTTTTTTTCAGGTTTCCTGCCAAGCCGTAAAAGGTTTAAAATTAAGTTTTAATCCATTTCTCTTTTGGGAATACGCCGCGAATAATTTAAATTTGTAGCAAATAACCTAAAAAGAAAATCTATGTTGCAACTCGGAATAAAACACAAAAAATGGACGTTGCTCATGACGGCTCTGTGGGTAGCGGTATCCTTGTCTGCACAACGCGAAATGAAAACCATCAACGACGGTTGGGAGTTCCGAAAACCTGCGGATACGGAATGGACATCAGTCAATATCCCTCACACGTTTAATCTGGATGCATACCGGCAGCCCAATTATTATCAAGGCAAAGGATTGTATCGGCGCGTTCTGACGTTACCCGAAGTAGACCCGCACCGTCGTTATTATCTGAAAATAGATGCGGCGAGTAAAGCGGCAGAGGTTACGGTCAACGGAAAGTCGGCAGGCAGTCATGCCGGTGGCTATACGGCGTTTGTTGTAGATGTGACCGATTATATCCAAAAAGAAAATATCATAGAAATAACGGTCGATAACGGTAGGAAAGACATAACGCCCATATCAGCGGATTTTACGTTTTGGGGAGGAATTTATCGGGACGTATGGTTGGTGTCTACTCCCGAACATCATTTCCGTATGGATAATATGGGCTCGGACGGGGTGTTTGTCAGTACGCCCGAAGTGAACGGGCAGCGCGGAAAGATTCAGGTGAAAGGCGAGGTGACCAACGATGCCGAGACAGCGGTCACCCTCGAAGTGCAGAATCAGATTTACAGTCCGCAGGGAGATTTGTTGCAAACCCGAAAACAGAAAGTAAAACTGAAGGCGGGGGAAACGCGCGAGTTCGGTTACGTATCGGATGTAATTGCAAACCCGGATTTGTGGTCGCCGGAAACACCCTCGCTTTATAAGGTCAAGACACAACTCCTTAATCCGAAAACCAATGAGGTCATTGATGAAAAGACAAATAAAGTAGGGTTCCGCTGGTTTGCTTTCGATGGAAACAAAGGCTTCAGTTTGAATGGGAAACCTTACAAACTGCGTGGGGTGAATCGCCACCAAGACCAAGCTCCGGTAGGCGTAGCGTTAGACGACGAGGCACATCGTCGCGACATTCGGCTGATAAAAGAGTTAGGATGTAACTTCATCCGTATTTCGCATTATCCTCAAGATGACGCGATAGTAGAGATGTGTGATGAGCTGGGACTGCTTGCATGGGAAGAAATCCCCATCATCAATATCGTACCCGATACGCCGGGTTATGCAGATAATTGCGAACTGAATTTAAGGGAAATGATTCGCCAGCATTACAATCATCCTTCAATTATAGCATGGGGATATATGAATGAAATCCTTTTGACAGTTCCTCCGGTCGACAGTCCGGAATGGCAGCCCTGTAAAGAGCGTACCGTGGCATTGGCACAGCGGCTTGAAGCTGCGCTGAAAGAGGAAGACTCAAGTAGGGTGAGCGTGATGGCGTTTAACATGACAAACCTATATAATGAAATAGGTCTTGACTTAGAAGACGTGGTAGGCTGGAACCTGTATCAGGGATGGTATGTCGATAAGCTGGAAGATTTTAATAAATGGTGTGAAGACCAGCATCGGCGTTACCCTCACCACCCTATGATAATCAGTGAATGGGGTGCGGGGAGCGACCGTCGCCTGCATACTACCGAAGGGCGGGCTTTCGATTTCAGTATGGAATATCAGCAGACTTACGTAGAACATTATTTGCCTTTTATCGAGGAGAAAGAATGGATAAGCGGTTGCACTTACTGGAATTTTATCGATTTTAATGTTGCTGCCCGTCAGGAATCTATGCCGAGGGTAAATAATAAAGGCTTGTTTTACAATGACCGTACTCCTAAAGACGTGGCGTATTATTTCAAGTCGATGTGGCGGAAAGACATTCCGGTACTGCGGATAGCCAGTCGCGACTGGAAAGTACGTGTAGGAAAGGAAGGTGTAACTCAGCAGATAAAACTTTATTCCAATTTGCCGGAAGTAGAGTTATTTGTAAACGGTGAGTCGGCAGGAAAGCAGGCAACCGATAATTGCCATGCTGTTTTTAATGTTGTGCTTCCGGTGGGAACTTCCGTATTGACGGCACAAGGTGTCTATGGGAATAAACCGGTAGAAGATGTTATGACCATTGACTTCCGTCCGCTCCCGGATTTATCGGAAGGAGATGAACTGGCAATCAATGTGGGAAGCAACTGTTTCTTTACCTCGGCATTGAGTAACCTTACTTGGCTTCCCGACCGTCCTTATGTTCCGGGTAGCTGGGGATACGTAAGCGGTGAAGCACGCAGCACTACTTCCGAGATTGTTAATACGGTAGACGTTCCGCTTTATCAGACACGGCGCGAAGGCGAATTTACTTATAAGATTGACGCTCCGGACGGAAACTATGAAGTAGAGTTGCTGATGGCTGATGTAACTCGTCCGGCGGCGCAACTTGCCAATCTGTTGGGGAAAAATAAAAGCGAAGAAACAGCAGGAGAAACTCGTTTTAATATTGTTATTTGTGGAAGACAGGTCGAAACAAACTTTTCTCCGGCCGATGGAGGACGTTACCGTACAGCTTTTAAGCGTCGGTATATCGTATGCAATGAGGAGGGTTGTATAACCATCGCTCTGGAAGCTGTTAAGGGAAAACCATTTATATCCGGCATTAAAGTAAGAAAACTATAAATATTTTTGTTATGAGAAAGAATTTTGGAGCTAAGCCTCTGACTTATCCGCAACCGGTTTTCATCATTGCCACTTACGATGAAAACGGAACTCCCGATGCCATGAATGCGGCGTGGGGAGGTATCAGTGAAATGAACGAAATCAGTTTATGCCTGAGTGCAGGACATAAAACGGTAAAGAACCTCTTAAAGCGTGGGGCTTTTACGGTGAGTATGGCGGATGCCGAACACGTAGTGGCTTGCGACTACGTAGGGCTGGTATCGGGTAACAAGGTAGTCGATAAGTTTGCCAGAGCCGGATTTCACGCTACCCGGTCTGCTTTTGTCGATGCTCCGTTGATTGATGAATTGGCAGTTGCAGTCGAATGTAAACTGAAAGATTACAATCCGGAGACTTGTATTCTGCGGGGCGAAATTGTGAATGTCAGTGTAGACGAGCGTGTGCTTGACGAGAACGGTAAGGTAGATGCGGCTAAGGTAGCGCCGATAATCTTCGACCCCTTCAATAACGCTTATCTGAAAGTAGGAGAGAAAGTAGGGAACGCTTTCTCGGATGGCAAACAGTTGAAATAGAACATCAGGTATCCTGACGGGTATGTAGGCCGATAAAGAAAGGGTAAGCAACGATGACAGATTTTGCGGCAATCGATTTTGAAACAGCTAATCGCAATCCTTCCAGCGTATGTAGCGTGGGTGTGGTAATCGTGCGGGGCGGAGAGGTGGTGGAACGTATTTACCGCCTGATACGTCCCTGTCCGAATTATTATGATTACTGGAATACCCGCGTACACGGACTGACCCGTCAGGATACCGACGATGCCGCTATCTTTCCCGATGTATGGCGATACATTGCACCCCTTATAGGCGATTTGCCGTTGGTGGCACATAACAGCCCGTTCGACGAAGGTTGTCTGAAGGCTGTGTTCCGGACTTATCAGATGGATTATCCCGATTATCTCTTTTATTGCACGTGCAGAGCCTCGCGCCGCGTATTCGGAAAGCAGTTGCCCAATCACCAGCTGCAAACCGTGGCGGCACGTTGCGGATTTGATTTGGCGAATCATCATCACGCTTTAGCAGACGCTGAGGCTTGTGCATGGATAGCGCGCCGGATTTTATAAAAGCCGGTTCAGACGTTTGGGTGGAATTATATAAACTCTATCCATAATAATGTAACGTCTGTTCCCTCCTTCCCCCTTATTTTTGTAATCGAAACGATAAATTAATGATACGTCATGATGAAGAAAAGTGTATGGTTTATGTTGCTTTTCTCCTTACTGACATTTACCGTTGTAAAGGCGGAAGAGGGGAAAAGTATTGTTAAAGGATATGTATTGGATAAGGAAGGTACTCCGCTGCCCGGAGCTTATGTATATAATGAAGACAAAAGTTCGGCTACGGTGACCGATGGGGAAGGATATTTTGAACTTCCCGTTTCCGGAGAAGTCCGTCAGTTGCGGGCCGATTACGTGGGGTTTGAAACGCTGACTTACGCCGTGGAGCGTCCTACGGATGTGCAGGTACTGGTTATGGTCTCTGATACCGAGCTGGATGAGGTGGTAGTAACCGCCGGCAGCATGGGTATGCTGAAAAACCGTACGGGAGTGATGAACGGCGAGAGTGTTACGGCGCAGGCGTTGACGAGGGCGGCTTGCTGTAACCTTTCCGAAAGTTTTGAAACGAATCCGTCGGTCGATGTGGCTTATAGCGATGCCGTGACGGGTGCCAAGCAGATTCAGCTCTTGGGACTGTCGGGCACGTATGTGCAAATGCTTACCGAGAATTTTCCGAATATGCGCGGAGCTGCTGCGGTGTATGGGCTGGATTATATTCCCGGTCCGTGGATGCAGAGCATACAGATATCTAAAGGTGCTGCTTCGGTAAAGAATGGATACGAGTCGGTTACAGGACAAATCAATATCGAATATAAGAAACCCAAGATTGCCGACCCGCTGTTTGTCAACTTGTTTGCCAGCGATGCCGGACGGTATGAGGGGAATGCCGTAGGAGCGGTGGAACTGAACGACCGCCTGTCGACCGCTCTTTTCGTGAACTATTATAATGAAGAGCGTTCGCACGACAAGAACGGCGATACGTTTTTGGATATGCCGAAGATGCACGCTTTCAGCGTGATGAACCGCTGGCATTATCAGACACCGAATTTTGTTTCCCAATCGGGCGTAAAGGTATTGACGGATAAGCGCGTGAGCGGGCAGACAGCCCATACACTGCATGGCGGTGAGGCTTTCGACCCTTATACCGTGACTAACCGCACGAGCCGGGTGGAATGGTTTACGAAAAACGGATTTATCCTGAATCCCGACCGGAATGAAAGTGTGGCGCTCATCGTGTCGGGCTCGTATCACGACCAGAAATCCGATTACGCTGCCCGGTTATATAATGTGTACGAAACCAATCTGTATGCTTCACTGCTCTACGAAACCGATTTCGGAAGCAAGCATAAGCTGGCGGCAGGAGTGAATTTTAATTGGGATGATTACGTACAGCGCGGCGACGTGGTGGAGCGTTACGTTCCCCAGTGGCGGAACATCGACGAAACGGTAACCGGGGCATACGCCGAATATACATGGACGCCCACCGATAAGTTTACGCTGATGGCAGGGCTGCGCGGAGATTACAGTTCGCTTCACCGTTGGTTCGTAACGCCTCGCCTTCATCTGAAATACGATGTAACTTCGTGGCTCCATCTGCGGGCATCAGCGGGGAAAGGCTATCGCACCACGTTCGTTTTTCCCGAAAACAGTTACCTGCTGGCAAGCAGCCGGACACTCCATGTAGCCGATGACCTCAGTCAGGAAAGCGCATGGAATTACGGAGCAAGCGCATCGTTCTACATTCCGGTGAAAGACGAAGAACTGACCCTCAGTGCCGAGTGGTTTTACACGGACTTCAATAATCAGGTGGTAGTGGATATGGATAGCAATGCCCATGCCGTTTACTTCTATAACCTTAAAGGACGGTCGATGTCTAACGTGCTTCAGGTGGAGGCAAGCTATCCGCTTTTTCGCGGATTTACGCTGCTGGGAGCTTACCGCTGGATGGACGTAAAGACGACTTATGGCGACAAGACGATGCGTAAACCGCTGACGAGCCGTTACAAGGCATTGCTGACAGCTTCGTATGAAACGCCGCTGAAAAAGTGGCAGTTCGATGCTACTGTGCAGTTTAACGGAGGAGGGCGGATGCCTACGCCGGATGCCGAACGTCCGTTATGGGAGGAAACTTTCCCGTCGTACACGCAGCTTAGCGCACAGATAACCCGTCGTTTCCGCCGTTGGAGCATCTATCTTGGCGGAGAAAACCTGACAAACTTTAAGCAAAAGAATCCGGTCGTATCAGCCTCAAATCCTTATGGCTCGGATTTTGATGCTACTATGGTGTGGGGACCTACGATGGGGCGCAAGCTGTACGTCGGTATTCGTTATAACATCCCTAAATAAAGGGGAAAAACGCTACCGCATGAACGGGGTAACACATGCGGTAGCGTTACCCGGTTTATCGGCTTGCGTTGAGCCTTCCATGCGGTAGCGTTCCGGAACTGGTATGCAGTGCCGGTATAAGTAAATATAGAATATTGTTTAATGTTAAAAATCAGAAGATTATGATGAGAGTAAAATGGATTGCCCTGCTAACGTTGTTCGTACTGGGCTTTTCGCTGAACGTAATGGCGAAAGATGACAAGAAAGAAAAATCGGAAGTAACGTTCCTTGTTTCGATGACTTGTGAAAACTGTCAGAAACGCATTGAAAACAACATCGCTTTCGAGAAAGGCGTTACTGCCCTGAACGTCAACCTGCCGGATAAGTTGGTTACCATTGAGTATCGGAAGGATAAGACCTCGCCCGAAAAACTGAAAGAAGCCATCCGGAAGTTGGGTTACACTGCCACCCCGTTTCATCCCAAGAAGAAAGCCGAGAAGGAATAAAGCAGGCGGATAATAAAACAACAGACACGGATTTTGCATCGGCGTCGTGCGGTTTCGGTATCGTGAAACTCGCCGACAGACGGCAAAATCCGTGTCTGCTGCTATTATAGGGAAAACGGAACTTATTCCGCTTTCGGAGTAAAGTCAGTACGTCCGAACGACTTACCGGTCCATTCCACGTCCTGTCCGTAAAGGATGCGTGAGATTTCGGTAAACTCTTTCTCGTAATGACGTTCGTCGTTCAAGTCGTAAACGGCAAAATATCCCCACTTGTCGTCTTTTATGCGTTTAACAAACGTGGGATTGATTTTTACGTCTCCCTTAGCCGTAGTCACTTCAACGGCATACGGACACTGTTTGGCGGTAGCCACCGTGTCGGTGTCGATAGAACGCCATTTCCCGTACAGCCCGTAGATGGAATAATCAATCAAGTCGTTCACCGTTTTTCCTTCTACCTCTCCCGCCGGATAATCCGAACCTGTATACCAGTAAATGCCTAACGTTTTGTCGGGCATCAGTTTCCGGCATTCGTAAACCAATTCAGCATAACGCTCTTTGGTACATTCTTCGATACTCGGAGCAACGGTAGGCGCAGGAATGTACGGCTCAACCTTCTGGTCGGTTACGTAAGTAGAGTATTCGTCATCGAAATCAATACCATCGAACCCGTAAATATCCATGTAATATTTCAGCTCTTGGGCGAAAGTAACAGCCGCTTCTCTGGTCAGGCTTCTCATTCCGGCAGCGGTATGGTCGCCCAAAATAGACAGATGTACTTTCATGCCTTTGGCTTGCAGCGGACGGACGATTTGGTCGATGTTATCTAAAACAAAGCGCGTCTGCTCGTTGCACGATACGTAAGGCTGCCCCTCTTCGTTCAGTCGGATGTTGGCGGCAAATACGCTTGCAATGTCGAAAAACGGCTCTTTGGTTTCCTTCATGATATATTCGCCCGTATTCAACATGCTTTCGCGGTTTACTTCCACATAGCAAAGATTCTTGATGGTTCTGCCCTCGTTAATAGCCGGTGCAGGAGTAAGCGGAGTAACCAGATAAATGTAAGCCGCATTGTTGGATATGGTTTGAGTACCGTCTGAAACTTCGGCAGTCAGCGGCAAGGCATAGATCGCTTCCGTATTGGCACCCGACTGTATGCTGACATCAATTACATCCGAACGCTTTTTGCCGGCAGGGATGGTAATCTGTCCGTTCGCTTCGAGCGAAATCTTATCGGCAGGATATACGGTATACGATGTTCCGTATACATTATTATAAGCGGTCAGCGCCTGTTCGTTTACTTTAAACGTAATGGTTAAATCCTTGTCGTAAGGCTTGGTAAGTTCAAAATAGATGTGTCCGGTAGCAGAATTCTCTCCCCATAGAGCCAGCGGGGTAAGCATTTTGGCTTGGGCTGCCGATAACACTTTTCCGAAAGGTTCGCCCGCCGAAACAGCTACAACGTTCCCTTTTTGCGATTCGCTTCCGGTACAAGATACCAGCCAAAGCGCAGCAAGCATAAGTAGTCCTCTTAACATTTTCTTCATAGGTACCATAATCTTTCAGTTAATCATTCGTTCTTGTCTATTTTTACGATTCCTCCCGTTTCGGGATTAAAAATTACGCGCGTGTTTATTTTTTTGTCGAATAATCCGTCGGTCAGCACCTCCGTATAGCCGAACTGGGTAACGGGCAGTTCGCCGCTGAACAAAGTTTTCCCCTGATAGCTCACAGTAACCGAGCCTTTCCCCGGAATGTTATAGATAACCCCTTTCAGTTTCTTTTTCTTATCGTCTGTAGGTGCTGCCGGAAGCGATGAGGCTGCACTTACGTTGAGATATATCGGGTCTCCACTCAGGTTGTTCTCTCCAAGTACCCCCAATAAGCGTGAAAATCGTGCCGCTACTTTGTTGTTCATGCCATCCTCCGGAGCGATGCGGAAAGTGAATAGCTTGTCTTCGCGGTCGGTAGTTCCCGTAAACATTTCCATCATAGCTTTTTCCTGCTTGTCGAGGTTGGTGATGACCAGTTTCATCGAAGCTCCATCTTTAGGCATGGCGTCAGCCTGTCCGCGTAAAATCTGGTTCTTACTGTCGCGGATGTTGTAGATTTCTTTTGCTGCCAGTTCCGCCATCTTAGCCGTCGATCCCGCCATCAGCATGTCTTCCGTCATGTATTTGCGGGCGTTTTCATGAGGCTCTGTTTTGTCAAGCTGATACATGTCGGTTTGATTTTCAGCCGGAGAAGTCGTATTGATGGCTTTTACGATACCTTCGTTTGTAAGTTCTACATTCGATGCGACGTTTTTATCCTTTAATTTCATGATATAAACTTTCGTCGAATCGGGCACACCAACGGAGCGCACATCAATTTGCTTGATTTCCCAATGCGTTTCCGGCTGGGTGGGAATCCCGTCCATGCGCATATAACGGTTGGCATATCGGCAGAACTCTCCCGGCGTATAAGTAACTTTTGTGGCTATAACGTTCACTTCCAATGCCGTTTTTGGCAGGAAGTATACGATTCCTTCGCCTTCTCCCGGCGTATATGGGCTGAAATCCTGTGCCGATGCGTTCATACACGCCAGCATTCCCAATGCAACAAAGATTCCTTTTTTCATAATTGTATATCGGCTATTAGTTTTTCGTTAATGATTTCCATGCTTCGGGCAGTGCTTCGATAATGTCTCCTGCCTTCAAACTGATTTCTCCTACCTTGTTTCGTGCAATGTCTCCTGCCAGTCCGTGTACATACGTTCCGAGCTTGCAAGCCTCTTCCTCTGAATATCCCTGAGCCAGCAGCGCAGTGATGATACCCGTCAGAACATCTCCGCTTCCTCCCGTCGCCATACCCGGATTCCCGGTCGGATTGAAGTGACATAAGCCTTCCGGAGTAATGACTACCGTCCACGCTCCTTTCAATACAATATAACATTGAAGGGAATTCGCAAGGTCTTTTGCTTTTGATATCCGTTCGTATGAATTGCTGCAGCGTCCGATGATACGTTCCAGTTCTCCGATATGAGGAGTAAGAATGGTGTTTTTCGGAATATATGAAAGATTATTCCGATAGGTACTGAATATGTTTAGCGCATCGGCATCCAGAACCAGCGGAATCTCACAGTCTCTTACCTGTTCGATAACAGCTTGTGCCGTTATCTCTTCCTGTCCCAATCCGCATCCTATTCCTACGGCTTGGTAATTGTCTAATTCGGCAGGTTCGGCAAAAAACCGTTCGTGAACGTCATCTTCTACCATCGCTTCGGGAACGCAGGTTTGTAACAATGTGTGGTTACACACTGGGGTATGAATAGTCAGCAGTCCCACTCCCGAACGCAGGCAGGCACGTGCCGACAATACTGCGGCTCCGCCCATGCCGTAAGAGCCGGTAATCAGCAAACCGTGACCGTAATTTCCTTTATGGGCAAACTTATGACGAGGGGTGATAAGCGGACGGATGTCTTTTTCTTCCGTAATGAGATAGCGCGTTTCGGCGTTTTCGATGTACTCTTGACTGATGCCGATATCAAGCACCTCCCATTCGCCTACCAACTCTTCGTTTTCAGGGAAAAGAAAAGCCAATTTAGGTAGTCCGATAGATAACGTGATGTCTGCCTGAACGATGTTCTGGCGGATGTTATACGAATTGTCTTCTCCCATCAGTCCCGAAGGCACGTCGATAGAAACCACTTTGGCAGCAGAGGCATTGATGTATTTAACTACGGCGGCAAAACCTCCGCTTAGTGGTTTGTTCAGCCCCGACCCAAACAGTCCGTCTATTACAATATCGTGGGCAGTGAGCTTGGGAGCATCGAACTGGGATGTCACTTCATGATAAGAAGTGAAACCACATTCATGCAAGCGGCGGATGTTAGTCAGGCAGTCGTCAGACAGTTTCCCCGTAACATTAAATAGAAACACCTCTACCTGATAGCTTTTCAAATGTAACATCCGAGCCACGGCTACTGCATCACCGCCGTTATTTCCCGGTCCGGCGAATATAACGATGCGGTGCGATTTATCCCATCGCTTGCAAATGGCATCGGTAAGCAAGCGTGGCAGCTTTTTCCATCAAATTGATAGATAATATAGAATTATGGGCGATGGTATATTCATCAGCCTCTTTCTGTTGGGTGCAAGTCAATATCTTCATTCGTTTCCTTATTTCTTAAATGGCTATTTGTCGGTAAAAATACGAAAAAAATCCGTAAATTTGCCGCAAATTTATAAAAGTTCTATCGTATGAATGTGATTCAGATAAAAGACAAGCGTTTCAAGACGTTTATTCCGGAGGCGGAGATACTGAAAGAAGTGGCGCGGGTGGCTGCCGAGATTAATCGTGATTTGAAAGATTGCAATCCGCTTTTTGTAAGTGTGTTGAACGGTTCGTTTATGTTTACTGCCGATTTGATGAAATGTCTTGACTTGCCTTGCGAAATATCTTTTGTCAAGCTGGCATCATATCAGGGTACATCGTCAACCGGAAAAGTGAAAGAACTGGTAGGACTGAATGAGGACATCACAGGGCGTACGGTGGTTATTGTAGAAGATATTGTAGATACAGGGATTACGATGGAACGGGTGATAGAGACATTGCGTGCCCGTAACCCGAAAGATATACGTATTGCCACGCTGCTGGTAAAGCCTGATAAGCTGAAGGTGAATTTAAACATCGATTATGTGGCAATGAATATTCCGAATGATTTTATTGTAGGCTATGGCTTGGATTACGACGGACTGGGACGTAATTACCGCGATATTTACGTGGTAGACGAAGCCGAATGAGGGCCGCAATCTGAAAGAGAAAATCATCTTAATTATTAATTATAAATATAACTAAACATGCTGAACATTGTTATTTTCGGCGCTCCGGGTTCAGGTAAAGGAACTCAAAGTGCCCGCATCGTAGAAAAATATGGTTTGAATCATATCTCAACAGGTGACGTATTGCGTGCCGAGATTAAGAACGGAACCGAACTGGGTAAAACTGCTAAAGGATACATCGACAACGGTCAGTTGATTCCCGATGCACTGATGATTGACATTCTGGCAAGCGTATTCGACAGCTTCAAAGACAGCAAAGGGGTTATCTTCGATGGTTTTCCCCGTACCATTGCGCAGGCAGAGGCATTGAAAGAAATGTTGAAAGTCCGCGGTCAGGAGGTTTCTATCATGCTCGACCTTGAAGTGCCTGAAGATGAATTGATGACTCGTCTTATCAAGCGCGGACAGGAATCAGGACGTGCAGACGATAACGAAGAAACAATCAAGAAGCGTCTGGTGGTTTACCATTCGCAAACAGCTCCGTTGATTGACTGGTATAAGAACGATGGCAAATACTGTCATATCAACGGTTTGGGCACAATGGAAGGTATCTTTGCCGATATCTGTGCTGCTGTCGATAAACTTTAATCAAATGGTTTCAGGTTTGTAGGTTTTCGGGTTGGCGGGTTTCGCAAGCCCTACGGGGTAACGACTCAAAACTTACAAACTCGAATACTTACAAACTTAAAATCAAATAAACATATCCTATGGCTGAATCGAATTTTGTTGATTATGTAAAAATCTACTGCCGCTCCGGTAAGGGAGGTCGCGGCTCGGTACACATGCGCCGTGAGAAATACATGCCGAATGGCGGACCTGACGGTGGCGACGGTGGTAGAGGAGGTCATGTAATATTGCGTGGAAACCGCAACTACTGGACGTTGTTGCACTTGCGTTACGAGCGCCATGTCTTTGCATCGCACGGAGGAAACGGTTCGAAAAACAAGAGTTTCGGAAAAGACGGCGAAGACAAAATCATTGAAGTGCCCTGCGGTACGGTAGTTTATAATGCCGAAACAGGAGCGTATGTGTGCGACATAACCGAACACGGTCAGGAGGTTATTTTGCTGAAAGGCGGGCGTGGCGGTTTGGGTAACTGGCACTTCCGTACAGCTACACGCCAAGCTCCCCGTTTTGCACAACCCGGCGAACCCATGCAGGAGATGACGGTGATACTGGAGCTGAAATTGCTGGCAGATGTCGGTCTGGTAGGTTTCCCAAATGCCGGTAAATCCACCCTGCTTTCCACGGTATCGGCAGCCCGTCCGAAGATAGCCAACTATCCTTTTACCACCCTTGAGCCGAACCTCGGCATCGTGTCGTACCGCGAAGGAAAATCATTCGTGATGGCTGACATTCCGGGTATCATCGAAGGGGCGAGCGAAGGAAAGGGGCTGGGATTGCGCTTCTTGCGTCACATCGAACGTAACTCGCTGTTGCTTTTCATGGTTCCGGGCGATACGGATGACATTCGTAAGGAATATGAAATCTTACTGAATGAGTTGGCAACGTTCAACCCTGAGATGCTCGACAAGCAGCGCGTCTTGGCGATTACTAAATGTGATACGTTGGATGAAGAACTGATTGACATGCTGCGTCCTACCTTGCCCGAAGGTATTCCTTGCGTGTTTATATCTTCGATAAGCGGGATGGGAATCCAGCAGCTGAAAGATCTTTTATGGAATGAATTGAATAAAGAGAGCAATCAGCTTGAGGCCGTTCGTCACGAGGCTATTGTTCATCGTCCGAAAGATGTGACAAAACTCCGTGAAGAGCTGCAAGAGTTGGGCGAAGACGAAGATTTCGACTACGAATACGAGGAGGATGACACCGACGCAGACGACTTCGATTATGAGTACGAAGAAGAAGACTGGGAAGACGAACCGCAGAAATGATGACTTACAAGTTCTCTGACGATAAAAGAATGTTGGCATACGGTTTTCAGCAATCGTATTCCGGCATTTTTTGTTTCTCCACCACCCGTCACGGCGGATACAGTACGGGCGAGTACGCTTCGTTTAACTGCAATCACTATTGCGGCGACGAGCCGGAGCGGGTAAACCGAAACCGCGAACTGCTTTGTTCGCTCATGCCTGTTCGTCCGGATGGGCTTATTATTCCTCATCAGACTCACGGAACGCAGATTCGGCAGATTGACCATGCGTTCCTCCAACTTCCGCTATCCGAACAAACCATTCAGTTAGAGGGGATAGACGCCCTTCTTACCAACATCCCCCGACAGTGCATTTGTGTTTCCACTGCCGATTGCATTCCCGTGTTATGTTTCGATGTCCGCCGCAGGGTGGTAGCTGCCATTCATGCCGGATGGCGCGGAACGGTGGAGCGGATTGTAGAAAAGACTTTGAGCGCCATGTCGGAAGCCTACGGGACGGATGCGCGAGACGTGGTGGCGTGTATCGGTCCGGGCATATCGCAAGAAGCGTTCGAGGTAGGCGATGAAGTTTACGCAGCCTTCCGTGCGGCAGGTTTCCCGATGCAATATATCGCACGCCGCTATGCGAAATGGCATATCGACCTGTGGGAAGCCAACCGTTTGCAGTTGCTTACGGCGGGAGTCCGTCAGGAAAACATCGAGCTGTCCGCCATTTGCACTTATGCCAATAATACAGATTTCTTTTCTGCCCGTCGACAAGGGATTCACTCCGGGCGTATCCTTTCCGGTATCATGCTTACCGAGTAAACCAGTCTGTCTGTATTACACCTTTTGTTTGCTGCTTCCGGATACAGATTTATTACGTTTCTTTTCCGTGTTTTTCTCCACGGGAATCTGTCTTTATGCGTAAAAAAATTATAACCCGCCATGCTGGGCTATATAACTCACCAAGCCGGGTTATATAACCCACTAAGGTGAGTTGTACAACCCGGCTTGGCGGGTCGTAGAATTATTCTGTAAGAAATCGGATTGCCAGCCTGTTCCAATCGGGTTTATGTGTCGTCCGAACTTTAAAATATGTTGAAGCGCGGCATATATTTTTCTGTTTATCTTTTTCGTAATCTGAATCTTTCATTAAATTTGCCGTCAGATAAATTTCTAAATTTTAAATATTAATCGAATGAATTTGAAAATTGTAGTTTTGGCTAAGCAAGTACCCGATACACGTAACGTGGGGAAAGATGCCATGAATGCCGACGGAACGATTAACCGTGCGGCGCTTCCGGCTATCTTTAATCCGGAAGATTTGAACGCTTTGGAGCAGGCGCTTCGGCTGAAAGATGCGCATCCCGGATCTACGGTGACTATTCTGACTATGGGACCGGGACGTGCTGCGGAGATTATCCGTGAGGGATTATACAGAGGTGCAGACAATGGTTATCTTTTGACCGACCGTGCGTTTGCAGGTGCCGATACGTTGGCTACTTCGTATGCGCTGGCAACGGCTATCCGCAAAATTGGTGAATACGATATTATTATAGGTGGTCGTCAGGCTATCGACGGCGATACGGCTCAGGTGGGTCCGCAGGTGGCAGAAAAGTTGGGCTTGCCGCAAGTTACTTACGTTGAAGAAATTCAGGAAGTGGCTGAGGGACGCATCCGCGTAAAACGCCATATCGACGGGGGTGTTGAAACGGTGGAAGCTCCGCTGCCTATCGTGCTGACGGTGAACGGAAGTGCGGCTCCTTGCCGTCCGCGTAATGCAAAACTGGTGCAGAAATACAAACGTGCACTGGGCGGACAGGAAAAAGCGGCTCTTACGAAAGACGGAGCTACGTTGGCTTATGCTGACTTGTACGAAAAACGTCCGTACCTGAACTTGGTGGAATGGAGCGTAGCCGATGTAAACGGCGATACCAAGCAGTGTGGCTTGTCGGGTTCTCCTACCAAAGTGAAGAAGATTGAAAACATCATCTTCCAAGCAAAAGAGAGCAAGACGATAAGCGGCAGCGATGCGGATGTAGAAAATTTGATTATTGAATTATTGGCTAACCATACAATAGGGTAAAGTATTATGAATAACGTATTTGTATATTGTGAGATGGAAGGCAAGCACGTTGCCGATGTGAGTCTCGAACTTTTGACAAAAGGTCGTAAGTTAGCCGATGAATTGAGCTGTCAGCTTGAAGCTATCTGTGCGGGTAGCGACCTTGCGGATGTAGAAAAACAAGTTTTGCCTTACGGTGTCGACCGCGTTCATGTGTTCGATGCTCCGGGGCTGTTCCCTTATACTTCGCTTCCTCATACGTCTATCCTCGTCAATCTGTTTAAAGAAGAAAAACCGCAGATTTGTTTGATGGGAGCAACGGTTATCGGTCGTGACCTCGGTCCGCGCGTTTCTTCAGCGTTGACCAGCGGTTTGACTGCCGACTGTACGCAGTTGGAAATCGGTAACCACGAGGACAAGAAAAACGGCATCACCTACGAAAATCTGTTGTATCAGATTCGTCCGGCATTTGGCGGTAACATCGTGGCAACGATTGTCAACCCCGAACACCGTCCGCAGATGGCTACCGTCCGCGAGGGTGTGATGAAGAAAGAAATCGTAGACGAGAACTATAAGGGTGAAGTAATCCGTCACGATGTGGCTAAGTATGTTCCCGAAACCGATTACGTAGTGAAAATCATCGACCGCCACGTAGAGAAAGCTAAACATAACCTGAAAGGCGCTCCGATTGTGATTGCCGGAGGTTACGGTATGGGAAGCAAGGAAGGATTCGACATGTTGTACGAACTGGCAAAAGAACTTCACGCCGAGGTAGGAGCGAGCCGTGCGGCCGTTGATGCCGGATTCTGCGAACACGACCGTCAGATTGGTCAGACGGGCGTAACGGTTCACCCGAAACTGTACATCGCATGTGGTATTTCAGGACAGATTCAGCACATTGCCGGAATGCAGGATGCAGGCATCATCATTTCGGTGAACAGCGATCCGAATGCGCCTATTAATACCATTGCCGACTATGTTATCAACGGAGCGGTAGAAGAAGTGATACCGAAAATGATTAAGTATTATAAAAAGAACAGTAAATAAGAATGGCAAACTTTTATACAGAACATCCGGAACTCAAGTTTCACTTGAACAATCCGATGATGGAGCGTATCTGCGAACTGAAAGAACGCGGCTACAAAGACAAAGATGAATATGATTACGCACCGCAGGATTATGCTGATGCGATTGATTCATACGACAGAGTATTGGAGATTACCGGAGAAATTACGGGAGAAGTGATTGCTGCCAATGCGGAAGGTGTGGACGAGGAAGGACCTCACTGTGCGAACGGACGGGTGGAATATGCTTCGGGTACGAAAGAAAATCTCGACGCAATGGTTAAAGCCGGACTGAACGGCATGACGATGCCGCGCCGTTTCGGTGGTTTGAACTTCCCGATTACTCCGTACACCATGTGTGCTGAAATCGTGGCTGCTGCCGATGCCGGTTTCGGAAATATCTGGTCATTGCAAGACTGTATCGAAACGCTGTATGAGTTCGGAAACGAAGACCAGCACAGCCGTTTCATCCCGCGTATCTGTGCCGGCGAAACCATGTCAATGGACTTGACCGAGCCTGATGCCGGTTCTGACCTTCAGAGTGTGATGCTGAAAGCTACTTATGATGAAGCGAACAACTGCTGGCGTCTGAACGGTGTGAAGCGTTTTATTACGAACGGTGATGCGAATTTGCACCTTGTGTTGGCACGTTCGGAAGAAGGTACTCACGACGGTCGTGGTTTGTCAATGTTCATTTACGATAAGAACGATGGTGGAGTCGATGTTCGCCGCATCGAAAATAAATTGGGTATCCACGGTTCTCCTACTTGTGAGTTGGTTTATAAGAATGCTAAAGCTGAATTGTGTGGCGACCGCAAGTTGGGTCTGATTAAATACGTCATGGCGTTGATGAACGGTGCGCGTTTGGGTATCGCAGCCCAGTCGGTAGGTTTGAGTCAGGCAGCCTATAACGAAGCGTTGGCGTACGCAAAAGACCGTAAACAGTTTGGTAAGGCGATTATCGAGTTCCCGGCTGTGTATGACATGTTGGCTACTATCAAGGCAAAACTGGATGCCGGACGTGCATTGCTGTATCAAACAGCCCGTTACGTGGATATCTATAAGGCATTAGACGATATCGCCCGCGAACGCAAACTGACTCCCGAAGAACGTCAGGAGCAGAAACGTTATGCGAAGTTGGCAGACAGCTTTACTCCGCTGGCAAAAGGTATGAACTCTGAATATGCTAACCAGAATGCTTACGACTGTATTCAGGTGCACGGTGGCTCAGGTTTCATGATGGAATATGCTTGTCAGCGTATCTATCGCGACGCCCGCATCACCAGCATCTACGAAGGAACGACTCAGTTGCAGACAGTGGCTGCCATCCGTTACGTAACGAACGGTGCTTATGCTGCAACGTTGCATGAGTATGAACAGATTCCGTGTGCGCCCGAATTTGAAGGTTATCTGAACCGCATCAAGGAAATGACTCGTAAGCTGGAGGCATGTACCAATGCGGTAAAAGAAGCTCAAAATCAAGAATTGCTCGATTTCGTGGCACGCCGTCTGTATGAAATGGCTGCCGTTAATGTTATGAGCCATTTGCTGTTGCAAGATGCTACCAAAGCTCCGGAACTTTTCGCTCAGTCGCTGAATGTATATGTAAACTACGCGGAAGCCGAAGTAGAAAAGCACTTCAATTTTATCCGTAAGTTTAAAGCTGAAGAATTGGATAATTATCGTAAATAAGGCTTTAATAGCTGATGTGTAAAATAATAAGGTTGCTCTTTACTTACTGAAGGGCAACCTTGTTGTTTTTTTTAAGAATCATGATTTGCTTCCGAACTGTTTTCGCAACCACCGGTTGAATATTCCCAAAAGAAGCAAGCGCAATCACCATCGGGAGGTGGAACAAAACATGCTGCGCGCTTGGAGCTGTATTTTTCAGTAGCTGCCACAGCGTAATATCTGTTCGCTGTACATCCATCCTAAATAGCCTAAGCACCCGATAATCATCAACGAGACCGTAATCGCCCATGCGATGAAAATACGCTTTTCTCTGCGCTTCTCGCGCAAATATTCCGCTTCGCAGATACGGAGCATCGTTCGGTAGCTGAAATTGCTTGGCAGCTGTATTTGCGTTCTTCTGCTGGCGGCTTTTTTCAATCCTTTATCAGTTGTAACTTCTTTCATGGCTCAATCCTCTTGTTTCATTAATAAATAGAGCTTTTTACGGATACGGTGCAACTTTACTTTTACGTTGCTTTCCGTTAAATGCAAGATATAACCTATTTCCGCAATGGGTCTGTCTTCCTCGTAAAACAGGCTGACCAGTGCCTGCTCGTCGGGCGAAAGTCTGCTTATTGCCTCTTGCAGTCGCTGAATCTGCTCCTCATCTTCCGAGTTTAACGCCTCGTCTGCCTCTGTGTCAGACACCGTGTTCCATAGCCGTTCATCAAAAGACAGTACTTCGTTCGTTTTCTTCCGCAGTGCAGAAAGGGTCGTGTTGTAAGCAATACGGTATATCCACGTAGAAAAACTACTGTTTCCGTTAAACGACGACAAGTGTTCGAAGGCTTTCATAAAGCTGTCTTGCGTCAGTTCTTCGGCATCTTCCGGAGAATTGGTCATGCGGACAATCAAGTTGAAAACCTGTTGTCCGTATTTGTCAAGAAAGTAAGCGAAACGTTCCGTTTTCCCCGCCAATATGGAAGATATAATATGTAGTTCTTCATTTTCCATGATACCCGTTAGACGCATCTCGTTAGTAGAGGTTACATTTCTGTGGAAAAATATTTTTTATGCCGAAGTGTAACCTTGCCTGCGGTTTGGCGTCTAAAGGTGCAAAGAAACAAATTTAAAATTTAAGACGTATGAATGAATTAATGATTGTAGCAAATGTAGCTATCGTTTTCGGAGTAATTTATAAATTATTCGAACTCTTTGTAGGCAGAAAAGAGCGCATGATGATTATTGAGAAGCTGGGCGACAAACTGACACCCGACACTTTTAAAAACGGTATATTTTACCGCACTGGATTGTTTTCGTTCGGCGGACTGCGGATGGGATGTCTGATGATAGGTTTAGGCGTTGGCTTGTTGGTGGGGTATGGCATAATCTCAGCTACACAGTATTCTTATTTTGACGGAAACAGACCATACGAAGTAACATCGGTGGTTTACGGAGCTTGCGTTCTGTTAGGTGGAGGAACGGGTTTGGTAATATCTTACTTAATTGAAAAGAAACAGCGTGAGGATGAGCACAATAAGTAGCAATTCTTTTTAGGATGTAGACTGTTAATACGGTTTAAACCCTGAATTTATATTCTTAAAATATGCTATAAAACACGGTTTCAGCGAGAAAAAATTTGCAGAAAAAGAAATCAGCCTTATCTTTGCACTGTGTTTTTCATAGTATTAGATTTAAGGTTTACAAAGGTTGGAGTACAGCGGTACTCCTTTTTCCTTTTTTTATGTCCGTACGTATCGTAACTGTAAATGTATATAAGAGCCTGTTTAAATTTTCCGATTAAGTATTTTTATCCGCCCCTTTTTGAATTTGTTTCCGGTCTGTTTCCCCGTTTTTACTCGTCAGATAGCCCGCTATCCTCCTCGCAAAAACAAAAAAACATCCTCGAAAACAATTCTCAAACTGAGGCAGAGCAAAATTTAAACAGGCTCTTAGTTTCCAAATTATATTTCTTGTATTTCCCCCCCCCTAAAAACGCAAGCCGAAGCGTTGCCTGTTCCTACCGCATGTGACAGGCAACGCTCCGAATAGAAATTTTCGTCCTTTCGGATAGAAATTTGCCCGTGTTTGTGCCGCATAAATAAATGTAACCGCGTACGCCCGTATATATAGATGTGCTGTTTTTCCTCCTTCGCTTGTCCCCTTCCAAAAAGTTCCCGTTGTAAAACCCTGTTTTACAGCATATTTTCCGCGAATATCAAAAAAAGATGAAAAAAAGTGTGTGGAGTGTGTTGCAGAATCGGATAAAGTGCGTACTTTTGCACCCGCTTTCGGGAGCGAAAGCCTCTGAACGATGAAAGGCTGGCATCTTTCCCCCGCTTGGGGTGGTATCTTTCGTGCCGCGGTCCGACCGCCCCGAAAAACCTCCCCCCGAAAAAACTTGAAAAAAAAGTTTGGTGGAATGAAAAAAAGTGCTTACCTTTGCAACGCTTTTCCGCTGAAAACAACGCGGGAAGGGAAGACAGAGAGGTCATTGAAATTCTTTAGATATGCAGGAGACGAAAAAGTAGTACAAGCGACGGTTTCTTTAGGAGCGGCTTCTCTGTTGTATATATAATAAATGTATATGGAGTCGTGATGAAAAAAAAGAAACCCATACCCTGAAATTCAGAATAATAAAAAGAACAAGGATATTTTACAATGAAGAGTTTGATCCTGGCTCAGGATGAACGCTAGCTACAGGCTTAACACATGCAAGTCGAGGGGCAGCATGTATCCGGCTTGCCGGATACGATGGCGACCGGCGCACGGGTGAGTAACGCGTATCCAACCTGCCCCGTACACGGGGATAGCCTTCCGAAAGGGAGATTAATACCCGATGATGTCAGGAGTTCGCATGTAAACCTGACTAAAGTATTTACGGTACGGGAGGGGGGGTGCGTTCCATTAGGTAGTAGGCGGGGTAACGGCCCACCTAGCCGACGATGGATAGGGGTTCTGAGAGGAAGGTCCCCCACATTGGAACTGAGACACGGTCCAAACTCCTACGGGAGGCAGCAGTGAGGAATATTGGTCAATGGCCGGGAGGCTGAACCAGCCAAGTAGCGTGAAGGATGACGGCCCTACGGGTTGTAAACTTCTTTTATGCGGGATTAACGTGAGGTACGTGTACCTTATTGCAGGTACCGCATGAATAAGCATCGGCTAACTCCGTGCCAGCAGCCGCGGTAATACGGAGGATGCAGGCGTTATCCGGATTTATTGGGTTTAAAGGGAGCGCAGACGGCATGTCAAGTCAGCTGGAAAGTTCGGGGCTCAACCTTGGAATTGCAGTTGAAACTGGCGTGCTTGAGTTCGGTCGAGGCAGGCGGAATTCGTGGTGTAGCGGTGAAATGCTTAGATATCACGAAGAACCCCGAGTGCGAAGGCAGCCTGCCAGGCCTGGACTGACGTTGAGGCTCGAAGGTGCGGGTATCGAACAGGATTAGATACCCTGGTAGTCCGCACGGTAAACGATGGATACTCGCTGTCGGCGATACACGGTCGGCGGCCAAGCGAAAGCGTTAAGTATCCCACCTGGGGAGTACGCCGGCAACGGTGAAACTCAAAGGAATTGACGGGGGCCCGCACAAGCGGAGGAACATGTGGTTTAATTCGATGATACGCGAGGAACCTTACCCGGGCTTGAACTGTGCCTGACTGCCTCAGAGATGGGGCTTCCAGCAATGGCAGGCATGGAGGTGCTGCATGGTTGTCGTCAGCTCGTGCCGTGAGGTGTCGGCTTAAGTGCCATAACGAGCGCAACCCCTCCCGCCAGTTGCCATCAGGTAAAGCTGGGCACTCTGGGGGCACTGCCACCGCAAGGTGTGAGGAAGGTGGGGATGACGTCAAATCAGCACGGCCCTTACGTCCGGGGCTACACACGTGTTACAATGGGAGGTCACAGAGGGCTGCTACCCGGCGACGGGACGCCAATCCCCAAACCCTCCCTCAGTACGGACTGGAGTCTGCAACCCGACTCCACGAAGCTGGATTCGCTAGTAATCGCGCATCAGCCACGGCGCGGTGAATACGTTCCCGGGCCTTGTACACACCGCCCGTCAAGCCATGAAAGCCGGCGGTGCCTGAAGTGCGTAACCGCAAGGGGCGCCCTAGGGTAAAGCCGGTGATTGGGGCTAAGTCGTAACAAGGTAGCCGTACCGGAAGGTGCGGCTGGAACACCTCCTTTCTGGAGCGGTATGATGCTTGTGCCGTTTTCGGTTCCTGCGTGTCGAAAAGATATATATGCTGTAAAGAGGAGAATGATCCGTACGGCACAGGTAAGTACGGTGAGTTGAGAACGAGGCATTACAAGTCAGTCCTATAGCTCAGTTGGTTAGAGCGCTACACTGATAATGTAGAGGTCGGCAGTTCAACTCTGCCTGGGACTACCGGTGAAGGGGGATTAGCTCAGCTGGCTAGAGCACCTGCTTTGCAAGCAGGGGGTCAACGGTTCGAATCCGTTATTCTCCACGTAAGTCCGAAAGGACAATGCGGTCTGTGACATGATGGACAAACTAACGAACGAAGAGAAGGTTTTGAAGATACGCCCTTCCGTTTGCTGACGGAAGAAAGTATATTACGGAAATAGATAAGGGCGTACGGTGGATGCCTAGGCTCTCGGAGGCGATGAAGGACGTGGCAAGCTGCGAGAAGCCGCGGGGAGGTGCAAGCAACCTTTGATCCGCGGATATCCGAATGGGACAACCCGGTGTCCTGAAGGGACACCATCCCGCACAGCGGGAGGCTAACGCAGGGAACTGAAACATCTTAGTACCTGCAGGAAAAGAAAATAACAATGATTCCCCCAGTAGTGGCGAGCGAACGGGGAAGAGCCCAAACCCGCCCTGTTACGGCAGGACGGGGGTTGTAGGACTGCGGCATCGCATGAACGATGGCGAGCGGAACGCTCTGGAAAGAGCGACCATAGACGGTGATAGTCCGGTACGCGAAGCCATAGGAAGCGTAGCAGTATCCTGAGTAACGCGGGACACGTGAAATCCTGCGCGAATCAGCCGGGACCATCCGGCAAGGCTAAATACTCCCGGGAGACCGATAGTGAACCAGTACCGTGAGGGAAAGGTGAAAAGCACTCCGAACAGGAGGTTGAAATAGTCCCTGAAACCGTACGCCTACAAGCGGTCGGAGCAGCATCAAGCTGTGACGGCGTGCCTTTTGCATAATGAACCTACGAGTTGCCGTCGCCGGCAAGGTTAAGGGAAATGATTCCCGCAGCCGAAGCGAAGCGAGTCTGAATAGGGCGTCCAGTCCGCGGCGGCAGACGCGAAACCGTGTGATCTACCCTTGTCCAGGATGAAGTCCGGGTAACGCCGGATGGAGGTCCGAACCGATAAGCGTTGAAAAGCTTCCGGATGAGGTGAGGGTAGGGGTGAAAGGCCAATCAAACTCGGAGATAGCTCGTACTCCCCGAAATGCATTTAGGTGCAGCCTTGTACGTTCCAGACCAGAGGTAGAGCGACTGATAAGACGCGAGGGCTTCACCGCCTATCAAGTCTTGACAAACTCCGAATGCTGGTATTGCCAAAGTACAGGAGTGAGGGCGTGGGTGCTAAGGTCCGCGCCCGAGAGGAGAACAATCCAGACCGTCGTCTAAGGCCCCGAAATAACCACTAAGTTAGTCTAACGAAGTCCGGTTGCAGAGACAGCTAGGATGTTGGCTTGGAAGCGACCATTCATTTAAAGAGTGCGTAACAGCTCACTAGTCGAGGAACCGGGCGTGGATAATAATCGGGTATCAAGTGGTTTGCCGAAGACTCGGGATCAATACGATCGGTAGGGGAGCATTCCATCGGCGTTGAATGTCTTCCGTGAGGAGGGCTGGAGCTTATGGAAAAGCAAATGTAGGTATAAGTAACGATAAAGGGGGCGGGAAACCCCCTCGCCGAAAGACCAAGGTTTCCTGATCAACGCTAATCGGATCAGGGTAAGTCGGGCCCTAAGGCACAGCCTAACGGCGTAGCCGATGGCAGAAACGGTAAAGATTCCGTTACTGCCGCATGTGGTGACGCGGGGACGCAGGAGTGACACCGCCGCCACCTGACGGAATAGGTGGTTGAAGGGTGTAGGAGTTGATTCCGGCAGGCAAATCCGCCGGGAGATCCGAACCTGAGAGTATGGCGCGTCCTTCGGGACAAGCCAATAGCGCGGGTAAGCGTGCTGCCGAGAAAATCCGCTACGCATAACACATGCGGCACCCGTACCGAAACGGACACACGTGGTTAGAATATACTAAGGCGCTTGGGTGAGTCACGGTTAAGGAACTAGGCAAATTGACCCTGTAACTTCGGGACAAAGGGCCCCTACCCCAGTGATGGGGAGGGCGCAGCGAATCGGTCCAGGCAACTGTTTACCAAAAACACAGGGCTGTGCGAATTCGAAAGAAGAGGTATACAGCCTGACACCTGCCCGGTGCCGGAAGGTTAAGAGGAGATGTCAGCGCAAGAGAAGCCTTGAATTGAAGCCCCGGTAAACGGCGGCCGTAACTATAACGGTCCTAAGGTAGCGAAATTCCTTGTCGGGTAAGTTCCGACCTGCACGAATGGTGTAATGATCTGGACGCTGTCTCAACCGTGAGCCCAGTGAAATTGTAGTATCGGTGAAGATGCCGATTACCCGCGATGGGACGAAAAGACCCCGTGAACCTTTACTATAGCTTAGCATTGGATCTGGGCACGTGATGTGTAGGATAGGCCGGAGGCATTGAAGCAGGTACGCCAGTATTTGTGGAGCCGCCGTTGAAATACGGCCCTTTATTTGTTTGGATTCTAACTCCTAGTTGGAGGACATTGCTTGGTGGGTAGTTTGACTGGGGTGGTCGCCTCCAAAAGCGTAACGGAGGCTTCTAAAGGTGCCCTCAGGACGATCGGTAACCGTCCGCAGAGTGTAATGGCATAAGGGCGCTTGACTGGGAGACATACAAGTCGAGCAGGTAGGAAACTAGAGCATAGTGATCCGGTGTTTCCGTATGGAAGGGACATCGCTCAAAGGATAAAAGGTACTCCGGGGATAACGGGCTGATCCCTCCCAAGAGCTCATATCGACGGAGTGGTTTGGCACCTCGATGTCGGCTCGTCACATCCCGGGGCTGGAGAAGGTCCCAAGGGTTGGGCTGTTCGCCCATTAAAGTGGCACGCGAGCCGGGTTCAGAACGTCGTGAGACAGTTCGGTCTCTATCTATCGTGGGCGTATGAAATTTGCGCGGCTCGGGCACTAGTACGAGAGGACCGTGCTTGACCGACCTCCGGTTTACCGGTTGTGCCGCCAGGTGCACCGCCGGGTATCCGCGTCGGGATCGGATAAGCGCTGAAAGCATCTAAGCGCGAAGCCGGCCGCAAGATAAGATTTCAATGAGGGTCGTCAGAGACTATGACGTTGATAGGACGCAGGTGTATAGGTGGAGACACCACAGCCGAGCGTTACTAATTGCCCGAAATTTCCGTGTTTGGCGTTTTTTCCAAATCTTGTCGTGTTTGTATGTTTGTCTTTCACGGCCGCAATGAAATTGAGGTGGCTTTGGCGCGGAGGTTCCACCCCTTCCCATTCCGAACAGGGCAGTTAAGCTCCGCCACGCCGATGGTACTGCGCAAGCGGGAGAGTAGGTCGCCGCCGTTTTGACAGGGCAGAGTTCCGGTGGGTGTAGAAACCCCGATGCGGACTCTGCCTTTTTTATTTCTTCCCGTCCGGATAAACTCCTTTTTGTTTACTTCTTTATGGCTGTTGCAAATAAAATCATAGGATTTAATCGTTTTTTTTGTGAAAGAGCCAAAAATCAGCATTTTATTATTACATTTGTACTCGAAAAATAACTAATTAACGAACAAATTAAAATTCGGAACGAAAAATGAAGGTTTTAAAGTTTGGAGGAACGTCTGTCGGATCTGCACAGAGAATGAAAGATGTAGCCAAATTGATTACTGACGGTGAACAGAAAATCGTAGTTCTTTCTGCTATGTCGGGTACAACCAATACGCTGGTTGAAATTTCGGATTACTTGTACAAGAAGAATTCTGATGGTGCAAATGAGATTATCAATAGGTTGGAAGCTAAGTATAAACAGCATATTGATGAACTTTATTCTACGGAAGAATATAAGCAGAAGACGTTGGAATTTGTAAAATCTGTGTTTGATTATATTCGTTCGTATACCAAAGATATTTTTACGCTGTTTGAAGAAAAGGTAATTTTGGCTCAGGGAGAAATCATTTCTACGAATATGATGACAAATTATCTTTGCGAACAGGGTGTAAAAACTGCGCTTATTCCTGCGTTGGATTTTATGCGTACGGATAAGAACAGTGAGCCGGACTTGACTTATATTCGCGAGAAGTTAAACCTTCAGTTGGAAGCTAATCCGGATTATGAAATTTACATTACGCAAGGATTTATCTGCCGCAATGCTTATGGCGAGATAGACAACCTTTTGCGTGGCGGAAGTGATTATACCGCGTCATTGATTGGTGCTGCCATCAATGCTTCAGAAATTCAAATCTGGACAGATATTGACGGTATGCACGATAACGACCCGCGCGTTGTGGATAAGACTTCTCCCGTACGTCAGTTGCATTTCGAAGAAGCTGCAGAACTGGCTTATTTCGGTGCGAAAATTCTTCATCCAACCTGCATCCAGCCGGCCAAGTATGCCAATATCCCCGTGCGCTTGCTGAATACAATGGAGCCCTCGGCTCCGGGAACATTGATTTCCAACGATACGGAGAAAGGTAAAATCAAGGCAGTAGCAGCCAAAGACAACATAACAGCTATTAAGATTAAGTCGAGTCGGATGCTGTTGGCTCATGGATTCTTGCGCAAAGTATTTGAAATCTTCGAAAGTTACCAGACTCCTATTGATATGGTATGTACTTCAGAAGTAGGGGTATCGATGTCGATAGACAATACCAAGCATCTGAATGAAATCGTAGACGATTTGAAGAAATACGGTACGGTGACTGTCGACCATGACATGTGCATCATTTGCGTGGTAGGCGATTTGGAATGGGAGAACGTTGGTTTCGAAGCTAAAGCATTGGATGCGATGCGCGATATCCCGGTACGGATGATTTCGTTCGGCGGAAGCAACTATAATATTTCCTTCTTAATTCGTGAGTCAGATAAGAAGCGTGCTTTGCAATCTTTGAGTGATGCTTTGTTTAACGGGAAGAATTAAATTATGAAAGGGATATTTCCGATTGATAAATTTCAAGGATTAAAAACTCCTTTTTATTATTACGATGCAGGTTTGCTGCGCGATACCTTAGCGGCTATCAAGGCAGAAACTGCTAAGTATAATAAGTTTTGCGTGCATTATGCAGTTAAGGCGAATGCCAATCCCAAAGTGCTTGGAATTATTCGTGAAAGCGGCTTGGGAGCCGACTGCGTAAGCGGGGGAGAGATTAAAGCGGCAATCAAGGCCGGATTTCCTGCCAGCAAAATCGTATACGCCGGTGTGGGGAAAACCGATTGGGAAATCAATTTAGGTTTGGATTATGATATTTTCTGCTTTAATGTAGAGTCGCTTCCTGAACTGGAAGTGATTAACGAACTGGCTGCCGCTAAAGGGAAAATTGCACGAGTGGCTTTCCGTATCAATCCCGATGTAGGAGCACATACACATGCTAATATCACAACGGGGTTGGCAGAGAACAAGTTTGGTATCAGCATGGCAGACATGGATAGAGTAATAGATAGAGCTTTAGAGATGAATAACGTAAAGTTCGTCGGGTTACATTTCCATATCGGGTCGCAGATATTAGACATGGGAGACTTCATTGCACTGTGTAACCGTGTGAATGAGTTGCAGGAAAAACTTTTCGCGCGCCAGATTATAGTAGAGCATATTAACGTAGGTGGAGGTTTAGGCATTGATTACTCACATCCTAACCGCCAGCCGATTCCGAACTTTGCCGAATATTTCCTTACATACCACAAGCATTTGCGCTTGCGTCCTCAGCAAACGTTGCATTTCGAGTTGGGACGTTCCGTTGTGGGGCAGTGTGGAAGCCTTATAACACGTGTTATTTACGTAAAGCAGGGGACTAACAAACAGTTTGCCATCGTAGACGGAGGTATGACAGATTTGATTCGTCCGGCTTTGTATCAGGCATATCATAAGATAGAAAACATAAGCTCGGATGAAGCGGTGGAAACTTACGATGTAGTAGGGCCGATTTGTGAATCGTCAGACGTATTTGGTAAAGCCATCGACCTTAACCGGGTTAAGCGAGGAGATTTGATTGCACTTCGCTCTGCCGGAGCTTACGGAGAAATTATGGCATCGGGGTATAACTGCCGCGAACTTCCGCTTGGTTATACATCAGATGAATTAGTCTGAGTCATTTTATCGGATAAATTGATAAAATAGATAAAGAGTTTATTTTAAGCCGGGGTCTTCAAAATTCTAACGGTAGAGTTGGTCAGTTCTATGGGTAGAAACAGCAAACGCTACCGCATGGGATGAGTAATGCTACCCGTAGTGTTTTGAGGGATATACAGGCGGAAAATTTCTCCTTTTGCTTTCGCAGGTAAGAAAGTTTAAGTAGTCTTATTTATTGAATAGTTCGAAGGTAAATTTACATCCTACTGATGTGAATTTACCTTTTTCATTTCCTATAAAGACACCCGCATCAAAGATATGTGTGCCAAATCCATATCCCAATTCGACATAAGGATTCAAGTGAGGTACGAACAGGATACCCGCATAGAGACGCTCTTTCTGGATGAAAGAAAGCAACTTCGAGACCGGATAAAGTAATATGAAAGGAGCTTCGTAAGTTAAATTTCCGTTTACGTAATGGTTCGAAGCGTTATACCACCGCGAATCCAGCGTCTGAAAAGTTCCGCCTATGTCATCATTCCATCCCTGCGGCAAGTTCCGGTTGGCAAAGTTAACGTAATCAACGAAATACATATCCGAACGGTTTTGATTTGTGAAAAATCCCGCACCAAGGCGGTAAGAAAGGGTGCGCACATTCCGTAACCGGATCATCTGTTCTATCGAGAACTCTATGCGCTCATATTCCCCCGAATTGTTTAAAATACGTATTCCCCGTTCGTAATCCAACGTCAGAGTGGGATAGTAAGAACCTACGTTTATTTTACGGTTTCCGTTCATGTAATAATACATGCCCGGCGTCCATTGTATACGGATGCGCGGAGCAAAACTGTTGTAGCGCGAGCGTACGCGGGCTTCTACCTTCGGAGTGCTTTTGGTATAACGCCAGTGCATGGCTATACCCGCCCATACGTTCAGTCCGTTTATTATTTCGATATTGTGTGAGACGTCTAAATAAATATCTTTAAAGTAGTCTAACTCCAGCCCTTCGAATGAAAAAGCACTGTCGGGGAGCGCAGCCAACTGATCGAGCACCACACTGCTGTAAATGCGGTTACCGTTTCCGGCATGTACTTCGATAGAGCCGTGGCGTCGAGGATTATAAACATACTCTACGTCTGCTTTTGCATAAAACTCTTTTTTCGTAAAGTTATAACCTATTTGGGGAGCGATGCGTAACAGCCTGCCGTCATGAAACAGTTTGTTATATTTAAACACCTGCCTGTATGAAATACCGTTGCGGTGGCTGTAACTGACCAGCAGCGGGTTTATCAGAGGCGAACAATTCACTGTTCCGAATTTGGAGATGTCGATGTCGTAACTGCTTATCAAGGCATCACCTAATTGTCCTAAATAAACAAGGTTCTTTTTCCGTTTTGAAGGTTTTGCGTCAAGCGTATCTGCCGCTTTTTGCCGTTGCCGTTCGTCAGCCATCCAGTACAAAGAGTCTTCACTTGCACTTAGCGGGATGGGACGGATGCGGTTAAACGAATCCCGGTCTGAAATCAGGCTGCTTGTATCGCAGGTTAGCGTATACGATTGCGACAAATTGTAATGTTCTTTTTTCTGCTTTCTGAATACTGCCAAATCTTCACCCGGTTTCCTCAGTACGATTTCGTTATACTTCATCCATCCTGTATATTTCATAGTCAGATGGTTACGCAGAAACTTAAAGTTCAGTGTCAAGTTTAGTAAGATAGGGAGGTATTTGCTCTCTTCCGTATCTCCCATTTTCATGGAAAGATGAAAATGTATCAGGTCATATTTCCCGCTGACGTTTACGTAACGTATGGCCCAGTCTTCCGATGAAATCCAAATAAACCCTTCTAAGAGCTGCGTGCTGTGATAGCGGGGTATAAACCGGATTTTATACAGGTTGCTTCCTAATTGGGGGCTGATCGAGTCGAGCAAATAGTAATAATGCACTTTAGCGCTGCGGTTAAGGGGAGATAATATTTTGTTTTCCATCACCGAAGGCGCATAAAGATTGAATTTCATGTAGTCGAATATGTCGAATATTTGTCCCCGGTTACTGGGAAACGTACTCGAAACAGCCCTGATTTTCCGGTCGTAGATAGAAGGAGCCGTATAATGGAACTCGCTGATAGATTCGTGTAAATAATTGTTTACCCCTTTTTCGAGCCGGAACATCGACGGGATATAGCGGATAATGCGATTCTGTTTGTGTATCTGTAACTGTCCCTTCAGGTACAAGTCACCCTTATAGCTTTTTACTTCTTGCGAATAGAATGTAGCCGAATTGAAAATATGCTCCAATACAGAGTCTGGAACAAACGATTTTTCAGGAAGAGACGCAACTTGGTTGCGTGCTTCTCCAGTAATCGGATGTAAGCCTAACACGAGCATTATCATCCAGCAGGCCACATATAAACGATAAGTGTACATAATTCGGGGCAAATATATAACAAATGACTTTGGAGTGGATATTTTTATTAATAAAAAAAGGACAAATTAAATATATTATTTTTACCTTTGTGCTGAATAACATGTTTTCTCGAACGCTTATGGTAAAAAAGGAACTGACTGAAGCTGAAGTTGCCAAATGTATTCCCGATTTATGGCAACCTTTGACACAGGAGCAACGTGATTATCTTGCCCAAAATTTTGTGGTTCAGAAGTATAAGAAGAATGAAACAATTTACTGCGAGGGAGAAACCCCCATGTATTTGATGTGCTTGCTGAACGGAAAGGTGAAAATCTATAAAGACGGGGTAGGAGGGCGTAGCCAGATTATCCGTGTAATCAAGAGTCAGGAGTATTTTGCTTATCGGGCTTACTTTGCCGAAGAAAACTACGTTACCGCTGCTGCTGCGTTTGAGCCATGCACCATTTGCCTCATACCTATGCCTGTTATCATTACGCTGCTGAGAGAAAATCCCGAACTTTCCATGTTCTTCATTCGTCAGCTGTCTAAAGACTTGGGCATAGCCGATGAGCGTACCGTAAGCCTTACCCAAAAACATATTCGCGGGCGTCTTGCCGAATCGTTGCTGTTTTTAAAAGATACATACGGGGTGGAAGAAGACCAATGTACGCTGAGTATTTATCTTTCGCGTGAAGATTTGGCGCATTTGTCGAACATGACAACCTCGAATGCCATCCGTACATTGTCGAACTTTGCTGCTGAGAAACTTATAATTATCGACGGTCGGAAGATAAAACTTTTAGAGGAAGAAAAGCTGAAGAAAATCAGTAAAATAGGATAAAGCCTGTTCCTTCGTCGGAAGAGGTAAAGAGATTATAGGGGCGTATTTGCGGATACGCCCCTACGTTTTATATATCAAACTGACGTGTCTCTACGTTATAGGTTACTGTGTATACCGTGCCGGACGAAATGGTTTCGCCTGCTTCTGCTCCACCGTAACTGCCCGATTGGTTAAACGGCTCGTTGTCGGAGTTGGTGGCATTCAGCGTATAGCTGAAGGCAGCACCTTCGGTGTAAGAGAAATAGGCCGTTTCACCCTCTTGCAGACTGACGGAACGTTCGCCTACGGTGGCTGTAAAGGTGCATGAAGAGAAGTAGCCGCTATACTCTTCCGGCAGGCTGAATGTTACCCCGAAATTTATCATCGGTACGCTGACTTCCACCGAAGTGGTCTGTTCGGCTTCTACGGTAAATGCCTGTTCGGTGTAGTACACCGGTTCGCCCTTTTCGCTGTTCGTCCACGACGAGTTTGTTTCGTAACTGCTGCTGTACGCCTTCAGCGTGTAGCTTCCGCTTTCCAGTCTCACCTTATCGGCTGTGTCGTCAAGCGATTGCAGTAAACTGCCGTCTTGCCAGATTTCCACCGTCAGCGGTTCTTCTCCGCTACGGGTAGCAACGATGCTTTCATTCACAGTCTGTACGGCAATGTCGCTGATAGACAGATAGCCGTATCCGTTTGTTTCAGGAGTTTCTTCTTGCTGGCAGCTTGCCAACAAGAAGGTTCCGAATATGCAGTATAGTAGGGGATGTTTCATAGGTTCTGTTTTTTATTTATCGTAATTTAAGTGAAATGAATCAAGCCAGAATTGGCTACCCATAAGATAGGCATTAGTATAACCTTCCCAAAGACTTGCATCTCTAAAATCATCTTCCAAATGGTCTCTGTCCTCTTTAGTTCCGGCTTTAAAGACAATTCTTATATGAGAAATAGATAGTTCCTTCATTGATTCATCGTATGTAATTTCTATTGATTTAGTTTCGTAGTTACTTACTGCTTCTCCTGACTGTAACTCTCCTTTTCCTATAACGGTTTCTACATCATTGGTAATGTTTAACAGCTCTGCTGATATTAAATATTCATCACCGTTATAAGGAGAGGCTTTATAAGTGAAAGTTAAAGAAGTAGGGCGAATGGCTGCTTCTTTTGCTTTTATAACATCTGTGTCAGCTTCGTAATTGCCTACACAAACAATACCTGCCGATATATTATTAATGACGCTTCCTCCTTTATGTCCAAAATTACATGTATTACCTGCTCCCCAGCCTATTGTCATCATGTGAGCAACCGTGCTGCCATTTTCGGTGATGGGCAATGTACTTGATTTAGATACGTAAAACGCATTAACGCCATTAGAATGGCAAGTTAACGAGTTACGTGTATCAATCCATTCTCCATTAAAAGTATATAAAGGATTATCGTCTTTGGGATAACTCGTTGTATATCCTTCATCCAATGTTGAATTAGGAATACTTAAAGTTTCGTATGTTTTGACTTCCACCACATCTGTATAAATCTCATTACGATATGCTCCACGCACATAATAAGTTGTTCCCGGTTGTAAGTCAGCTTTGCGCAAATCCTCTCCTAAATCAGTCCAATCAGTGCTTCCATCGCTGCTGAACTGGTATTTCATATTTTGACTAAGGGTCTCAAAGTTACCTGCTTCAACTTGGTCTTCCATCAGGGCATTGACGGTAAATTCTTTCGTCCAAATGTTACCCGGATATACATTAATGTGAAATTCCGGTCTGCTACAATTCAACGTATAAACCCGATTGACCGATTCATCCTCGCTGCTCCAGCGTCCGTTAGCCTGTACATCTACTTCGATGGTGTTGGCAGTGGTGGTGCCCGCATTGGTCTGCATACGAGCAACTAACGGAGACAGGTCAAGACTTGCCGATTCGCTTCCTACGGCGGGGAGCGTGATGCCCAGCGCGTCTTCTACCGCTTTCTTATCCGCTTCGTCGGACAATACATAGGTTTTATCGCCGTTCAGCGATGTGAATTGTTCATCTTCGAAATGGAATTTCAGCTTCATGTCCTGCAAGGCAGAAGCGGTATTCAGTTTGATAACGGCAGTGGGAGTCTCTGTTTCGGCGAACGAGAGCTGGTTGTCGGTAAATCCTTCCGCTTCCAGTTTCGGTTTCGGCAGCCACGTTTCAGGCAGGGTTTCCGATACGGTTACCTGTTTGATTTCTGCCTTCGTTACCATTAGCGGAATCTCATAACGGTCAGGTTCGGGCGACAAAGTCAGAATCAGGTGCTCGGCAGCCTGAAGCGAGGTAGAGATACCTTCAATCTGAATGGATTTTTCTTCTGTCTCTCCCGATTTGACAGCATGGAAATACACCTCAAACGATGACCCGGCGCGGAAATAAGCACTCTTCGTTGTATCTTGAATGTGTACCGTGTCGCTTTCTACTTTCACCTCCACATACCAGTTGCTGTAAACGTCGCTGAATTTCTTTTTCTCTTCGTTATATTTTACTGAGAGCAACGAGTTTGCCACCTTACAGGGGATGCTGACGGCAGTTACTTGGTTGGTCTTTATTTCTTTGGCACTCACTTTCCCTTCGTAGTAAGGTGCATCCAACGCCAATGCGGGGTTTTCGCCACACACTGCCGCAAGTTCGTAAAATCCGGCTTCGGCATGAATCACGTCAGAAGTATATCCACCGTCGTACACCACTTCTCCCGTGGCGTTGCGTGTAATTTTTATCTGAAAGTTTTCTGCAGCCGCTCCCAATTCTTGCGGAGTGGCACGCGATACGGTTACGGTAACCGGGTCGGTGAGCGATACTAAAAATCCCGTTTTGCCCGATAAAGAGTTGAGGTCGTCTGTCTGACTGCAAGCTGCAAATGTCAGTGCAGATACCAATAAAGAGAGATAAACTTGAATTTTATTCATATATTAATTCCATTTCGTCTAAATACATTGTGCTACTTTCACCTCCTACAAACAAGTTTCCGTATTTGCTGGAACTGCATACTATAATTAAATACTGCGGTGTTACGTTTGTGCGGTAATACTCCAAAGGAACGTCAATTTGTGCATATCCGTTACGTTCACTGCCTGATACATCTACTCCCGATTGGTATTCCCCATAAGCAATGACAGAAGAAGCTCGTTTGTTGAATATGTCATATCTTCGGGTGCGAAGTTCTATTTTTTCTGTGGTTAACGCGATGTAAACGTGGCATGTATCGTTCTGTCCTTTCATGTAATCCCAATCATCCCGTTCTGTAGGAGTCCGGCTAATGGTAGAAGTAGTGTATTTCAAATGCATCCGTAAAGTAGAAGGGAAAGCAGAAAATTCACGTCCTAAGGTTAAGATACCATGCGTTCCGTCTGTTTGGAAATCTCCGGTAAAAAGGTTTCCTGCTGCCAGTTTCATTGTCAGCCATTTTGTTTGTAAGCAGGCAGCCCTTGTACCGCTGTATACAATTTCTGTTTCGGGGACGGAGTTGCTGTTTGCTATGATTGTTGCCCCTTCGTTTCCGGTAGTCCAATACGTATTTTCACCTTGTACTCCCGGATGCCATAACGTTCTTCCACTGCTTGTTGTTTCGCTCCACCAGTCTTCGAATCCCCCATTCGTCAGCGGGGTGGCGGGAGCTGTGGTAAACGATTCGGAAGTTACGGTTGATCCGTTTATTGCTACTTGGTATTGGTAGCTTGGTTCCGCCGGTCAGTCCTGATATCCGCCGAATAGCTGGTTCCGCTTACTGTAACAGCCGAAGATGAAAGCTCAGTCCAGTTAGACGCACTGGTTTCTTTGTAAGAAATTACCGGAGTTTGACCGCTCTGTATGTTTCCGCTTATCGTAGCACTGGTAGTTCGGGGAAAAATGCTTGCCGTCGAAGTGCTTCCTTCGCTGTGATACACGTAAACAGTCCATTCTTTTGCTGTATCTTCCCATCCTTGCGATACTAAGAATTGCTGAGCCGAACTGAAGTCATGCACCGTGGTAGGGTCGGGAGTAACTGTGCCCGAAGCTCCGCCCAAGTTCATGGTATTTACTTGGATGTTCGATAAGTCAGTATCTGTCGATACATAAATAATGGCAATACGGTTTTCCGTGTCTATTACCGAACTGATTTGTCCGGTTACATCGATGTTTCGTTCGATGATTTGAGTAACGTTTACCGTCCACTGGTAATCTTGATAAGTTTGCAGGGTAAATTTCACCGGATTCGTAAAGTTTACCCGTGTATCTGCTGTATTGTCGAGCGTTTCAAACCCGGCAGTGGGAAATTTGGAATAGTCTACACAAACACTTGAGTCTACCTGTATGGTAGCTTCCGAAGAAACTGTAAACTGGGTGATGCGTAACTTGGTTAAGTCTACCGTATCGTCTACGTATAGCGTTACTGTCCGATTAGAGGTACTGATAACAGCTTGGTTGCCCGAACCGTCGGGGGCGGCACACTGTCCTTCTACGGCAAACGATTCGATATTGCCTTCCACTATCGGATAAGGAATGTCATTCTCTATTTTACAAGCGTTCAACGCCAATAGTCCGGCTACTATATAAACAATCTTTTTCGTCATACTTTAATCCATGAGGGGTTATAAATAGAAAGTCATACCAATGTTGATGGAAAACAAATTGATTTTAAAGTTTCCGGAAGTAGTCTGTTGCTTTCCTGTTTCCACCTGATTTGTTTTTTGATCTCTCCATTTGAAATCAAATCCCATGATACCCATCGAAACTTCCACTGCCGACCAGTCGGTGATGAAAGCAGTAACACCCGGTGCGAAACCGATTTCCAAGTTATGGGTCGTTTCAAACGTACCGTCGTATTGCGCTCCCGAACCGGTGGAGTTTTTTCCGCGTGCATATCCGTAAGTGATACGGCACTCGTTAAACAGACCGAATATCTTGCTGCGCCCTACCGGAAGATAAGTACGTAAAAAGCCTGCTACCTCATACTTATGTTCCAAGTAATACACATCGTCTAAGCTGATGTTGAAATCTTCACCCAGATTTAAGTCGAGGTTGCCTAAGTCTAAGTACGTCCGATTATACCCGAAGCGGAGACCGGCAGCCATGTTATCTCGGAAGAAATATCCTACAAAAGGACTTACCTTGAAATCATACCCTTTACCTTCAATGTTTTTCAAGACTGTAAAGTTCAGGTTATCTTCGTTATGTTCCGAGTAAGAAATCGTACCTCCCGCCATCCATTGCCCTTTCGGGACAAATACGGATTCATGAATGCCGCGATCGATACGTTTTACGCGGTGAGGATTGATGGCTGAAGCGGTTATTACGCTTGCCGATAGCAGAATAAATGTTAAAAGTTTAGTTTTCATTCTTCATAAGGATAACCGAAAGGGGAAATCCTGTTTCAGATTCCCTCTTCCGGTTAGGGTTATAAGATTTATAATTCTTGTAAACAAATGGTGTCTCTTTTTGGTTTAATGTGCCGGTTCGCCATCGTATACCAAAGAGAAGTCGTCAACATACATCAAACTGCCTGTACTTCCCGTAAAATAGTCGCCATATTTGCTTGCCGAAGCTACTATAATTATATATTTAGGCTTGCGAGTTAAATCACGATATTCTAAATCTATGGTGAACTGAGTCCAATCCGTTGCACCTTTAGCTTCTTCTTCTGTAATAGTACCGTAAGCAATGATATGCGGATTATTTGTACTGAAATCTATAGCATTCTTATATTTAAAATTCTGCGGTTCATCTGCTGATAATCGATTATCAATTTCAAATGCAGCAGCCGGAGCTACATCATCAGCAGCTAATCCTTCATTGTCTGTTAATGCAATATATATGGAACATAAGTCTCCGCCTGCTTGATTCAATATTTCAGTATAATTTGCATCGTTATCTTCGTCTATCGTTGTTCCACGAGTATATTTATACCAGCCTTGTAATTTTGTGGGGCGAGATGTAAATTCTTTACCAAAACGAATACGGGCACCCATTGGGCTCATAAATGTTTCGCAATAATTGCCAGTATAAATATTACCAGCAGCAAATTTACCAATTCCAAGGAAACCAACAAACTGCGATTGTAATTTAGCAGATTTGCCTCCGCTTGTATGAACAACTCCTTCTTCAGGCGAAGTGGGATTTTTCGACATTGTCGAGGTCCCTGTATTTCCAGAATCCCAAAAAACATTCCCGTTGTTGTAATCGGCTTCGGCTACAGCATACCAAACTTTTCCGGCTTGATACCAATTATCAAAATTACCATTATATAATTCCGTAGCATCTTCTGTGGTAAACTCGGTTACTTCACTGTATTGCTCGTCATTATATGCCATGCGGCTTTCATACGTTGTGTTCGGTTGCAGCGAAGTTATGGTTGCCTTGTAGTCTTCACCGTCTTGCGTTGCAGCTACCGTAGTCCATTCCGCAGCGTCTTTTTCACGGTATTGGAATGTGATGTTTTCCGGAGTCAGTTCACTGCTTGATACTTGTCCGGTCAGGTAAACCAATTTCGCCCACGCATTAGCCGTAGGAGCTGAAAGCGGAGCTGTGTCGGGCGTGGTTTTGATATAGAACGTATACGTATATTCTTTGGTGCTTGGGTCTACGCTGATTGAAATGTTTCCCTCACCGCTGCCTTCGCTCACCTTGTAATTCAAGATGTAGTGGTCGCGTGCTTGTACACCTTTAATTATATCGTTTTGCGTAAAGTTCTCGTTGTCTTTATTAGTTACAGATACCGTTGCTTTCAGGTCGGTAACGGGGAAATAACCCGATGGGTTTTCTTGTCCCATGATGAAAGTCAGCGGGTCGATGCCGGTATTATCGGCATTGTCATCGATTTCCACGTTGGCTGCCGTGAACGCATCGATAAACGATTGGTCGAAGTTTACCGTAACCTTGACGTTGGCAAGCGTACAAGTGATGGTTTGGTTTACTTCCTTATCTTTTTCAATCGTAATTTCCGCACTTCCGGCATAATACGGTTTGTCGAATCCGGAAGTTGCACCGTCGAATCCGGCAGATGAGGCTTTCAGTGTGTAAGTACCCGTAGCCAGTGCGATTTGCTGACCTTCCCATTCGGTCCAATTCGATGTTTCTTTTACCACTTCTCCATCTGCCGAAACAATCTGAATACCGATCTGTTCGGGGTTGTAAGGTGCTTCATCGGCACGGGTGGTGACAGAGGTGTTGACGCCTAAGTTCAGGCGCAAGTAACCCACGTTGCTGTTTGATAGCTCATCTTCGTTTTGGCAAGCGGAGAGCATTACCATGAAACAGCATATTATTAATGTATACCAATTCTTTTTCATAGCTCTAATTAGTTGTTTATAGTCAGGGTAGCTGACTTGCTGTTGTTATTAGCATCTATAACTGTTAATGTAAAGTCATGTTTGCCTGAGAAATTACCCAAAAGTGTAAATAAGGTAGACGACATGGTAAACGTATAACTGGTTTCATTTGCTTCAGGTAAGGGGAATAATGATGCTAACTCTGTTGCCGCATCACTAGCCAAGTCCATTCCGTCTCCGTTAACAAGTCCCATGTCTGCCACCATACCTTCAAATGTACTATTGGTTGATGCAATCTTTACATAGACGTTTTTAATGCCATTAGGAACGGTCATAACTACGGCTACATCCGTTGGATAATCTGTTCCTACTACGGTTACGCCGTTTGTTAAATAGCCGGTTCCGTTATCCGAGATTTCGATATTGTTGTCCCCCGGTTCTTCCGGTTCAGTCGGTACATCCTCTACCGGGATTTCCACTGTTTCGTTGGTATCACTGAAAGTAATGTCAACATTGATAATGAAACCAATCTGCGGACGGTTATCTTCCGAAGGTTCGTTTTCATCAATGTCGATGTTGATATTCAGTACATCGCCTCCCGTAAAGTTGTCGCTGTCGTCGCCATACGACTGGTCAGCATCCGCTTTGGTGAATTGTTTCTGGTCGGTGATTTTCGTACCATCGGTCGTAGTGGCTTCGATATTCATCGTCATAGTCGTAACATTGTCGCCCAAATGCCAGTAAACAATGGTGTCGTTTACGTTCTCGTTAGAGAAAGTAATGACATGGCTGTCGCCGTCGTCAATGTTAATAGTCCATGATTGGAACATGCTTTTAAAATCATCGCTGTAACCCATGTCGATTTTGGTGTTTGCCATTTTACAAACCACCTCTACCTGCGACGTTACTCCGTTGGTTATGGTCAGCGTTTCGGTGCCTTCATAATACGGGGCACTCATTTGTGTTTGGATATCGCCTTCCGTACTTGCCGAAACCGTATACGTACCTGTCGGCAGAGTTAAAGGCTTAGGCAGTTCCGAGTAAGTATAAGTGTACGTATTTTCTGCATTTTCCGTATTCGTGATTACCACGTCGAAGTTATCTGTAGAAATGCTGCTTCCCGTATCAGCACGGCTTTCTGTTTGAGCCACAGCCACCGACAATTCCAGACTTCCTGTTTCGGTGGAAGATCCGTTGCCTCTCATTTCGTCTGCCATTTCACACGAGGACAATCCGGCTACCAGCGCCATGCCCAGCGTAAATATATTTAATTTTTTCATCATAATATCGTAAGTTTAGTTTTTAATCAATCAAATCCAATCGTTAGGAACTTCGATGTCTTGCTCGTGGTCGACAGTTGAAGTATCGATTTCTACCGAAATAGAAATATTGCCTTCAGCATCCGGAGCTTTCGGAGACACGTTGATGGTCAATCCCGTTTGCGGACTCATTGTGTAAGTCTTGTTGGTGGTAGACTGTGAGCTGTCAGAGATTTTGGTTGTAGAAATGGTTACGCTCACCGATTCGTTTTCTTCCACCTTCAGGTATGCCGGGTCGATATCGGTTTTACTCCATACAAAAGTCTCGTCGCCTAACGCAGTTGTTTTAAACGTAACATAGTAATCGCTGAAATACTCGCTCATGCTGTCGGCAAACTTCACGCTAACCTTTGCGCAAACCGGCTTGCAAGTAACCGAAACGGTTTGAGTAGCAGCCTCTTCACCGGTCGAAGGAGTAACGGTAACGTCGGTTACGCCCTCTACATACATACTTTCTCTCGATACGGCTTGATCTTCTCCGTAAAAGGCTTTCACCTGATAATTTCCGGCATCCACCTTGATGGCAGAAGGCAAATCCGCATAATTCCAAGTGTTCAGAACTGCCGACTCCTTTATCAGCTGAACCGTATAGTTGTTCAGGTTCTGATAGTCGGACTCGTCAAGCGCACGCGACTGAAACCCCGTTTCAGCCGTAACATTCAACGAAATAGTGCCCTCTCCCGACGGCTGTGCGTCGTTTTCAGAAGAGCAAGATGCCATTAAAGCTCCCGCTCCCATCAGGCAACAAAAAGAAAAAAACTTCATATCCATATAATTACCGTTATTAAAATTTCGGTGCAAAGTAATGGCAAAGCTAAAAAACTCACAAGGTCAATTTTTATTATTTTTGTTCTGTTTTTTACGCGCATATATTTTTGTTTGTCATAAATACCCTATTTTCGCGATTTTATACATTTTTCATTCTTTCTATAATAGTCAAAATTTCAAATTCGCTATTTTTGTGCGCATTAAAATAATACGTTGTTTATGGAAAAAGATTTGCCTAAAATCGATTTGCCCGAAGACTGGGTCATCGGGACAGACATTAATAAAGAGCTGCTCAGCCTGTATACCAACTATCCCGTGCGGCTGAAATGTGAAATTTTCGTGCTTTGCATGGAAGGGGAGGTGGAAGCATCGGTTAACCTGAACCACATTTCGGTGAGGGGTAACGATGTGATAACACTTATGCCCGGAAGTATATTTCAGATACACAGCATCAACGGCGACCTGAAAATCTATTTCTTGGGGTTTTCGTCGCAGTATCTTGAGCAGGCAAGCCAAGCACATTCTATGCTGGAAGCGATTTACTCTACGCTTGGACGTCCTATCATTACGCTGAAGCCGGAGGGAGCAAAGATGCTGGAAGAGTATTTGCAGTTCTTAATCCGCATGTACGAAGGAATGCCGGAGAAGATACGTAATGAAATCTCTCCCAACCTGTATGCCGATATCCACAAGGGCATTTCCATCCTTTACAAAAGCAAGAATTACGAAAAGGTGTCGCTGACGAAGAGCGAACAAATCTGTAGGAACTTTACCCAGTTGGTGATGCAGCATTACAGCCAGACGCGAAACGTGGCATGGTATGCCGAAAAGTTAGGCATCACCCACGCCCATCTTTGCACCACGGTAAAACAGGTAATGGGGAAAACGTGTGTCGACATCATATCGTCAATGGTCATCATGGACGCCAAGTCGCAGTTGAAGTCCACCCACCTCTCGATACAAGATATCTCCGATTCGCTGAACTTTGCAAACATGTCTTTCTTCGGGAAATACTTCAAACGCTACGTGGGAATGAGCCCGTTAGAGTACCGGAATAAGGGTTGAAAATCCGTCTTCAAACGCTTCCCATAGCGCAGGTGCGTTCTATGGGAAAGACTCCTCCTCCCATGCGGTAGCGTAAGGCAACGCTTCCCATAGAATTTTAGAGGGCTGTTTGGGGGTGAAATGAATGTCTGTAACCGACTCCTACATTATTAAATAAAGGTTTTAAATCATTTTATTTGTATATCGGTATCAATAGGCATGTCTTATCGAGAAAATGTGTTATTTTTGTAGTTCCGAAACGGCTGTTTCCGAAATGGCTGTTTCGGAACTGGCTATAAAGATTAAGAATATTCTCATCGAAGAGTTCGGCAAGGATTACGGAATTTATTTCTCTATTTTGTCGGCTATCGCACGGGAAAAAACTCTTGAGGCGAAAGCGAATGTTTTTCTGCGCGTAACAGGCAAGTTAAAAGGCTATTCTCTTTCATATAAAGGATTGTCAATGGAGGATATGTAGTATGCGGAATACTTTCAGATGAAATTGAAAACCAGAATCTTTTATTCGTGTGATGTATGCAATAAAATTTTGATATGAAAAAGAAGATTATACTATCATTTTTAGTAGGAATGCTCTCGGCTTGTTCGTATTATGAAAAGAAAGTTGAATCTATAGTTTCACCAAATTGTGAAATAAGCACGGTAAAAATATCCATTGATGAGGCTTATTACGATTCCGTTGCCAGTCGAATATCAGATACTACATTCCTGATTTTGGATGAAGATGATAATACGATGTTTTCTTGTATTGATAAAATAATGGCATACCGTGATAAGTTTTATGTTTTAGACAAAAATGAATCGCGCACGGTGGTATCTTTTGAAAAGGACGGCAGCCCCGGACACCGGTACGGGCGTGTAGGGCAGGGACCCGGCGAATATGTCTTCCCGTGGGATATGGATGTTGATGAAACCGGAGTGTATGTGTTAGATACAAATTCCAAGAAAGTTATTCATTATAGTGAAGAAGGAACGTTTCTGGGAGAGCGGAGTCTGCCTTTCTTTGCTGATGCGCTGAAGCGGTTGAAGAATGGTAATTTTATATTCAATATCACCCCCGATGGAAAACAACTCCCTGCTTTAGTAGTAACAGATTCGCTGATGAACCCTGTTGGGCGTTCAAATTCTTATCCCGAAGGGTATGTAGGTGGGTGCTCTACGGGCTATATTTTCAGAAACAACGGTTCGGAAGTCGCTTTTTATCGCTCTCCGTCGGACACGCTGATAATGTTGGATGAAAGCGGGAAAACAGATGCGTTCGTGGTTTTTGACTTCTTGGGAAAAGCAATTCCTGAAGAAGCAAAGACCAATTATTTGGCTTTTCGCGGAAGTGGTGTTACCAAAGATTATTTAAGGTTGGTCAATAATCCGATAGCAGTATCCGACAGTATTTGGGTAGGGTTGGTTGAAGACGGAGAAGACCAGTACACCATCTTGTTCAATCCGCTGAAAAATCAATGCGGAGGCAGGAAGTTTACAGACGCTTCTTCTGTGTATGACATGATAGAACCAATATTTTCAGATGGTAAAGGAACACTATTCAATCTTATCAGTTGGGAGTTAAAAGACCGGTGTCAAGATTACGAATCATTGCCCGATACGGTAAAAAATGCGTTGGATAACGGAAATAGGGTGCTGCTGATTCATAAATTTCCGGTGTGATGTAACGCCAACAGCGGAGCTGAATACCTGCCGGCAGCTGATGTAGGGGCGTATGGCATACGCCCTTGAATACATCAACTTATCCGTGCGAGTGCTTTGGAGCGTATGTGATACGCCCCTACACAGGCTGTCATAATCAGTTAGGCTTTACTGTTTATGCGGAATAGTAACTTCACGGTATGGTTTATTCATTGAACATCACTACTCCAATCTTCTTTTTACCATCCATCTTAACCGTGAGCGGACGCTCGAAGCGTACCCAGCGCAGGAACTTGGTTTCTTCTACGGCAGGCATACTGTCGAGCAGGGCTTGATTATAGATGCCGTCGTTCATATACGCATTGATGGTAAAGTAACCTACCCCGAACGAAGTGAGGTTCTGAAAGAAATGCGTACCCTGACTGGGGTCTACACGGTAATTCGTCAATCCGGCTTCTACGATGACGCGGGCAGCGGAGATGTTCGGCCATTTAACGGGAATGCCGAGCCACGTGTCGCTGCTTCCCCAGCGTCCGGGACCGACAAGAACGTAATGCTTATCTTCATCCAAGAAACGGCGGTTCAGTTTCTCAATGTCGTAAGCAATCAACTGGTTGTTCGATGCCGAGTAACCATCGGTTTTTACGTAGATTACGTCTTGAATATCTTCCATGATACCGTGACCTAACGAGTTTTCGCTCTTCAAAAGCAGGCGGTCGTCGGGGATGGCATTTAAATCTTCCTGCAAGTCGGCTTTCATGTCTACCATCGGGCGTATCTGTAACAGGTAGAACACGCCGCTCTTGGTACGGGCATTGAAATTGACGGCAAACTCGATTTCTACGGGTCGGCGCATTTCGCCCTGTCCGTATTTCTGCACTAACTGCAAGATGCGCGCCAGCGGGAATACATCGTGCTGGAGGATATTGGCAAAGGTGATGAGCTTGCGCCCGCCCGGATAAATTCCGTCGCGGATTACCATGTCGTAGGGGTCGTAGGTTGAGGCGATGTAATTCAGTGCACCGTCGGCTTCGGCATCCTTCACGTGGAGTTTCAGCAGGTTAAACCCATCGTCTAATGAAAAGTTTTCGCCCATGTTTTTGAGGTCGAGCGCATAAAAGCGGGTCTGCGTTTCGCGCAAGGCGATTTCCATTTCGCTGGTCTGCAATACCTGATTGGGATGATACGGACAGACCCGCAAGGTTAACCCGCCATCGACAATGTATTTTCCTAATCCCAACGCAAGGCTTACCGTGCCCTCTTCTGCCAACTCGTCGTTGATAGGATAGTAGTTGACGGAACGCGCCACGCCCGAAATGGCAGGATAATACCGGTCGCCGTACTGCGTACCCACCACTTCCTGCAAGATAACCGCCATCTTCTCTTGGTCGATGACGTTGCTCGTAGCCTGCATATACGCCTTACTGTCTTTATAATACACCGAAGCATATACCCCCTTGATGGCATCGCTCAGCATACGCAACATCTCGTATTTATCATCAAGATACGGAATCATGTACGTAGAGTAAATTCCCGCAAAGGGCTGGTAATGGGAATCTTCGAGCAGGCTGGACGAGCGGATGGCGATGGGAGATTTCACTACTTCGAAGAAAGCAAAGAAGTCCTCCACTAACCGGTCGGGCAGCTTGGCGTGAAGAAAGGCTCGCAGAATCGTATCGTCATCGGCATCGCTCAAAGCTATCTGATAGAGCCGGTTGGTATCCATGAACTCATCGAAAATGTCGGTACACAGTACCACCGTTTTAGGGATAACCACTGTGGCATTTTCAAACTCCTCGAAATCGGGGTGCCGCTTCACCATGTTGTCGATAAACGCCAGTCCGCGTCCCTTTCCGCCCAGCGAACCGTCGCCGATACGGGCAAAGTTAGAATAACGGTCGAAACGGTCGCGCTGGAAAATGGCAACCACTCCCTGATTCTTCATTTTGCGGTACTTTACGATGGCATCGAAAATAATCTGGCGGTGCGCATTCAAGTCTTGCAGCGAATCCCAACTCATTTGTTTTACGAACTCGGCAAGCGGGAACATGGCGCGCGAATACAGCCACCGCGAGATATGATTATGGCGGATGTGGTACAGAAACGATTCGGCGGGAATAGAGAACAGTGTGTTCTGAAGCTCTTTCAGGTTATGGATGCGTGCCACCTCTTCCATCGTATTCGGGTCCCGGAAAATGAAATCGCCGAATCCGAAGTTATTGGAAACCGCTTCGCGCAAGTCGATATTCATTTTCTTTGAATTCTTGTCGATGAACTGCGCCTCTAATTGGTCGGCATACGCCCGGTTGCTTTCTTCCGCCGACTGAAGGATAAGCGGAATAAACGGGTCTTGCTTACGCACCTCCGTCAGCAGTTTGATACCCGCCAGCGGGTCGGTCACCCCATCGTGCGGGAAACGCGCATCCGAAATAATTCCCAGCATGTTATGACTGTATTTCTGATACAGCCCCATCGCCTCCTCATACGAGCGTGTCAGTACAATTTTCGGACGTCCGCGCATACGCAGCGTGCGCTGGTGTTCGTTCAGCGCTTCGGTAGCAAACTCCTGACTCTGTTGCAATACAAACTTATAAAGGTTAGGCAGCACGGACGAGTAAAAACGGATGGAGTCTTCTACCAGCATAATCATCTGCACACCTACTTCCTCAATGTCATGCTGCAAATTCATCTTGTCTTCTATCAACTTGATGATAGACACCAGCAAGTCGGTATTTCCCAGCCAACAGAAAACATACTCAAAGATACTCAGGTCTTCATGCTCCATGCGTTTGCGGATGCCATGCGAAAAAGGAGTCAGCACCACTAACGGCAGGTGCGGATACTTTTCTTTCACTTCGCGGGCGATGTCGAACGTATCGCTGTTGTCCGATGCAGGCATACAGATAACAAGGTCGAACATGGTTTCGCTCAACTTCTCCCACGTTTCTTCTGCGGTAGACACTTGTGTAAACCGGGGCGGATAACGGAGGCTGAGGCTCATGTATTCATTGAAAATCTTTTCATCGATGCGGCCGTCATCTTCCAGCATGAAAGCATCGTAAGGATTGGCTATGAGCAGCACATTGAAAATCCGTTTCGTCATCAGGTTGACGAATTGTGTATCCTTAAAAAATAGAGTTGATTCAGTTTTAATTTGCTAAGCATGTTTTTCCGATTTGATTTGCAAACAAATGTCGGTATTTCTGATGATTTATGCAAACGAATGCAACTAAAATGAAAATATTAGTAATCAATATGATGAATGGCTGTATTTGGTGCCTTCTTTCTTTTTATCATTATTTAAAGCAAAAAGCGGAGGGAAAATTTTGCTGTTTTCAATAATTACTTATCTTTGCACTTACAAAACATTTCATTTTGTCAGACCTTAAATAATAAGAAGTATGGATATTAATCGGATTATGTCATCTTTGGAGGCTAAGCATCCGGGTGAATCAGAGTATTTGCAAGCTGTTAGAGAAGTATTACTTTCTATAGAAGATGTGTATAACCAGCATCCCGAATTTGAAAAAGCTAAAATCATTGAACGTTTGGTTGAACCTGACCGCATTTTTACGTTTCGCGTAACTTGGGTTGACGATAAAGGTGAAGTGCAAACCAACTTGGGTTACCGTGTACAGTTTAACAATGCCATTGGCCCGTATAAAGGCGGTATTCGTTTCCACGCTTCGGTTAATCTTTCCATTTTGAAATTCTTGGGATTTGAACAGACTTTCAAAAATGCACTTACCAGTTTGCCGATGGGCGGAGGTAAAGGCGGCTCCGACTTCTCACCGCGTGGAAAGAGCGATGCCGAAATCATGCGGTTCTGTCAGGCATTTATGCTGGAGTTGTGGCGCCATTTAGGACCTAATATGGATGTACCGGCAGGCGACATTGGCGTAGGCGGTCGGGAAGTAGGTTATATGTTTGGTATGTATAAAAAGCTGACCCGTGAATTTACAGGTACGTTTACGGGCAAAGGTTTGGAATACGGCGGTTCGCTGATACGCCCGGAGGCAACAGGGTTCGGCGGCTTGTATTTTGTAAAACACATGCTGGATAAGAAAGGTATCGACATCAAAGGCAAGACAGTTGCTATTTCCGGTTTCGGAAACGTGGCATGGGGAGCAGCAACCAAAGCAACTCAATTAGGAGCAAAGGTAGTTACGCTTTCCGGTCCTGACGGATACATCTATGACCCCGATGGCGTGAGTGGCGAAAAGATAGATTACATGCTTGAACTTCGTGCTTCGGGCAACGATATTGTGGCTCCGTACGCAGAACGCTATCCGAGCGCAACGTTCGTACCCGGTAAGCGTCCGTGGGAAGTGAAGGTAGATATCGCTCTGCCGTGTGCTACCCAGAATGAGCTGAACGGCGAAGACGCTGCCATGCTTATTAATAATAATGTACTCTGTGTGGGCGAAATTTCGAATATGGGCTGTACACCGGAAGCTATCGATGCTTTTGTGGAACATAAGGTTATGTATGCTCCGGGAAAAGCAGTGAACGCAGGCGGTGTGGCTACTTCGGGATTGGAAATGAGCCAGAACGCCATGCACATAAGCTGGACGGCTCAGGAAGTAGATGACAAGTTGCACCAGATTATGCACAATATTCACGAACAATGCGTGAAGTATGGCACAGAACCGGACGGTTATATTAATTATGTGAAAGGGGCAAACATCGCCGGCTTTATGAAAGTGGCTCATGCTATGTTGGCTCAAGGAATCGTTTGATAAAGTTTCAGAAGACAAAAGATATTCTCGTTTAGTTGTATTTGTATTTTGTATTTGTACATGTAGCTGCCTGCCTGTGAAGGTGGGCGGCTTTTTTATTGTTGTGAAAGTAAACGTTTCGGCTGGTCTTCGTTCTTTTAGTTAAAAACGCTATTCGTATGAAAAGAAGATTGGCTTGCTTTTATTTATTGTTGGTTATGTTGGGCCTTTTTGCCTGCACTTCCGATGATGCAACTTCTGTAACACCGTTTCGTGTAAGTATAACCGGAAATAGTGCGGTAGATTATCTTCGGTCGAACAATAATTCTCCATCAACTTCGTTTGTTGAAGCAGAAATAAAAGAAGGGAGTACGATTTCTTTTTATAGTAAAGGAGGAATAGATTGTCAAGGAGCACTCTTGACTTACGACGGCAGTCAATGGAACGGATTACCGGACGACCAATGGCAATCGGATGAACAGCCTGCAACTGTTACGGCATTTGCTCCGCCGGTCTTTGAGGATGAACAACAATTTTATTTAGAGGATGGGAATCTGAAAGACATTCTTTTCGTGAAGCAAGAGTGTCCGTGGGGGAAAGATATAACACTGGGTTTTAAACATCTTTTTTCATGCCTTTCATTCCGTCTTGATAAAAACTTGAACGAACAAGTCACTCAAGTTCGTTTTACTCCTTCTGTTCGTGTCTTGTATCTCGATACAGAGACAGCTTTGTTTGAATACGATGACGCTGAGTCGGCTCCTACTATTTGTTTTACACAACACGCTGATGGCGTTTATACCTTTCTTGTGCCTTCTGTTAAGGCTGTAAATGTTGATATTGAAATTGTAATATCTTCAGAGAAGACTTTCCGGACACAGCTCGCTGCATCAGATTTTAGTGCGGGAGTATGTTATCAGTGTAATATTTTATATGATGACGGAACTGCCGGAATCTGTACGGCAGAAGACTTTATTGCATTTTCTCATCTTATAAATGGCGAAACCTACGGGAATAGAAGTTTGGAAGAATTTGGAATAACCTCTAATGGCATTGTTACATATAGACTGAAAAACGATATCGTATTTACTGATGCAGAATCAGAACGGCTTATGCCTATCGGTAGATTTGTTTCTAATACGCAGAAAAATCCGTTTTCAGATGTATTTGATGGATGTGGATATACATTATATAATACAACTCTTCCTGCCAGTAAGGAAAATAAAGGTTCTAACGGACTCTTTGCTTATATTGGGAATACCGGTGTGGTGAAAAATCTCAGATTGGAGAACATTACCTGTAATATAACCAATGACGGGAATAACAATGGACTGTTGAGCGGTGTAAACGAAGGCATCGTAGATAATTGTCATTTGAAGAACAGCGTCGTTCGGGCGAAGAAGTCGGATATTACTGTTGCCGGGTTGGTTGGAATCAGCAGGGGTGTTATACGTAACAGTAGCGTGGAAGACCATACCCTTGCTTCGGCATTGGAACTTGCCGCCGGATTCGTTTACATCAATCAAGGCAAGATACAGAATTGTTATATTGCCAACAGCACTTATATGAAAACTACGAAAGGCGGAGAAATGACCTATCAGTGTTATGGAGGTGAAATATCGAATTGCTATGTTTATGGAGAGAATGACAAATTTTACAGCTTGGCAAATACAGCGACCAATAGCACGTTTAGCCATTGTTACTATCCGGAAGATTCATATATAAATTCGATTTCATCTCAGGGAGAAGGCAATAAAAAGGATTTTGTAAATTATTATGGAACAGATGCCATTCCCCGCCTGTTGCGACTGTTGAATGAGTGGGCAGACAGCATCAATGCTCTTTCTCCAAGCCCTCTGTTTTTAAACTGGGAAAAGAAAGACAATCCTCCGATTACATTAGTTATAGGGGAAAAATGAAAGTTGTAACTCTTGTCCGCTAAAAAAATGAAAACACTGTATATGCGTTCAATAAAATATTGTATTTTTGCAGCAAACGAAAAAATACAATGGAAAAGAATAAAAAACTGATAATAGTAATAGCGGCATTGATTGTCATTATAGCCGGGGTATCGTTCTTTGCTTTTAATGAAATGCACAAGAACAAGGAAATGACCGAACTTTTTGCCATCGAAAAGCAGGAGATGGAAAATGAGTATAGTACATTTGCCACCCAATATGACGAGCTGCAAGTACAGATAAATAATGACTCTTTGCGTGAAAAACTGGAAACCGAGAAGCTCAAGACCCAACGCCTGTTGGAAGAATTGCGTCAGGTAAAAAGCAGCAATGCCGCTGAAATCATGCGTTTGAAGAAAGAATTAAAGACGGTGCGTGCCGTATTGAGAAGCTATGTTATTCAGATAGATTCTTTAAACCGATTGAATGCTGCATTGAAAGAAGAAAACGAAGCGGTGAAAAGCAAATATTCTGCTGCTACCGTGCGGATTAATACGCTTTCTGAAGAAAAGAAGAACTTGAATGAAAAAGTATCGCTTGCGGCTCAACTGGATGCAACAAACATCAATGTGGTGGCATTGAACAAACGCGGAAGAGAAACCAATCGGGTGAGCAGGGCGAAAAAACTATCTGTTTCATTTACTATCGTGAAGAACATAACAGCAGAGACGGGCAATAAGACGCTGTATGTTCGGATTGCTAAACCCGATAACGAAGTCTTAACTAAAGGTTCTGGTTATACATTCGCTTACGAAAACCAAAATATCAGCTATTCTATAAAGAAGTATATCGAGTATACTGGTGAAGAACAAAATGTCACTGTGTATTGGGATATAGAAGAGTTCCTTCCCGCCGGTACATATCATGTCTATATATTTGCAGATGGAAATATGATTGGCGAAGGCTCGTTCAGCATGAAGTAATCGGAATATGAAAATGAAATTTATTCATACGGCTTGGGCAGGTCTGACGCTTATATACCTGTTGGCTTCGTGCGGGGTAGACCGTTCGGGGGAGTATTATGCGTTGATTGCAGATAAAACGTGGATTTATGAAACCATGCAGCAGAATTATCTTTTTTATGAAGATATTCCTGCTGAGAGCGAATTGAATTTCTTCGATAAGCCGGATGAATTTTTAAGGAGTGCTTCTTCGCAAAGTGACCAAAAAAACGGAACTTATTTTTCTCACGTCGATTCGGTAAGCGTGTCACGTGCGATGAGTGAATATCCTACATTTGGTTTTGAAGCCGCTACCGTGCGTACCAACAGTGGAAATGCGCTGCGTGTTATCTATGTGGAACCGGATTCTCCGGCTACCGAAGCGGGACTGAAACGTGGAGACTGGATTATAGCCGTGGATGGCAATGAAATTTCGTCCAACGATTATGAGGAGTATGTAGGTCGCCCTACCCAAGCACATTCCTTTACATTAGGTTCGTATAATCCTTACGATGAAAATGAAGACGAGGAATTGTATGTGGAATTTGATACGATAGGGACGGTAGAACTTGCAGCGCCGCGTTATATAGAACAACATAATATTTTGACGACGAATACGCTGGTTACATCAGACGGTCATCGGGCTTTTTATATGCTTTATAATGAGTTTGGTGAAGACGGTGACGAACTGCAATCTGCTTTTTCGGGAATTTCTTCTTCTGATGACATCATCCTCGATTTGCGTTATAATCCCGGAGGATATGTTTCTACTTCACAGATATTGAGTACATTGTTGGCACCTCAAAGCGCTGTCGGGCAAACTTTTCTGAATATGACCTATAATGACAAGATTAATAAGACGGAGACTTTGACTTTTGATGCCAGCTTGTTAAGCGGAGGAGCGCCGCTGTCTTATCGTAACTTGTATATTATTACATCGTCAAACACTGCTTCGGCTTCCGAAATTGTAATTAATTGCTTGAAACCTTATATAGAAGGTCGCCTGTTTCAGGTAGGTACTGCCACGTTTGGTAAAAATGTGGCCCAGCAATGTTTTACAAACGAAGCATCTCCCTATTTAGAACTTTGGCTTACTACCTCTTTATTAAGTAATAGCGAGAATTTTTCTGATTATTACGATAATGGATTGGCTCCCGATTTTGAAATAGAAGAAGATTTCGGGGGTGATTTGTATGAACTTGGCTCAGAAGATGAGGCTCTGTTGCAAACAGTTCTTTATCATGTCTCGAATGGAGCTTTCCCGTCGGCAACATCCACCGGTTCTGCGGTCAGCGCAAGAAGCAGTCGTGTTTATAATAGCGGGTGGAAAGTTCTTTCCAATTCTATCGACCGGAAACCCAAACTGAATAAGTTCAGATAATTGGTTTTTTAATCCTGTTTTTATTCGTCTCCCTGACTTCCGGATAGGAAAATCTGTGGCCGTTCTACCTCTCGAAATACTATGGGTAGTGTTGCTGGTTTCATGCGGATAAGTTGTCCTTTTCTATTCGGAAGACTCTTCCTCTTTTCGAATAGAATTTTTGCCTCAAAACTGAGGCAGAGCAAAATTTAAGGCTCTTAATCGGAAAATTTAAACAGGCTCTTAGAGTAAAGAGTTACTTTTCTTTTACATTCTTTTCAACAATTTCTTTTGCCAGTTTGTTTTAAAAGCATAAATTTGTCCTGTTGCATAAGCAACCAAATAACAAAGACTGAATAAGGCATGAAAAAAATTCTTAGTTTTTTTGTATTATACGTGGGGGTTATCTTCAATGGGTATGCTCAGCAAATACTTACATTGGATAGCTGTCGCTCGTTGGCACTTGCCAATAATAAAGAATTGCGTATTGCCCAAGAAAAAATAAATGCTGCGCATTATCAGAAAAAAGCGGCATTTACTAATTTTTTACCAAAGATAGATTTGACGGGCGCATATATACGTACGCAAAAAGAAGTTTCTTTGCTCAGCGATGAGCAAAAACAAACAATCGGAAACATCGGGACTACAACCGGAAACCAGCTTCAGCAAATTATGCAGTCGGCTGACTTTCAGGCTGCAATGAAGCAGATTGCTGCCTCTAATCCGGGCTTGGCTGCCGGACTGCAAGGATTGTTGCCGGGAATGGTTTCGGGACTGACTACCGGATTAAACGGAGTGGGTCAAAGTTTTGTGGATGCGCTGCATACAGATACCCGAAATCTGACGGTAGGGGCTGTAACGCTTACCCAACCCTTGTTTATGGGCGGAAAAATCATAGCTTACAATAAGATAACCAAATATGCAGAACGTTTGGCTGAATCGCAGCACGCTACCGGTATGGAAGATCTGATTTTGAACACAGACCAAGCATACTGGCAGGTCATTTCGCTGGTCAACAAGAAGAAACTGGCTGAGGGCTTTTTGCAATTGGTTCAGAAGTTGGATTCGGATGTTCAGCAAATGGTGGCGGAAGGAGTTGCTACCAAAGCAGACGGGCTGAGTGTCAAGGTGAAAGTAAACGAGGCGGAAATGACTCTTACGCAGGTGGATAACGGATTAAGTCTTTCGAAAATGTTGCTTTGTCAGTTATGCGGCCTGCCACTGGATGCAGATATCCGGCTGGCTGATGAAGACATGGAAAATCTGACTCTTCCCAATACGTACGTCGAAAGCAACGTCAGTACGGCACTCGCCAACCGCGAAGAATTAAAGAGTTTGGAACTTGCCTCTCAAATCTATCGCCAGAAAGTCAATGTGGCGCGTTCGGAGTTTCTTCCCTCTGTGGCTATTACTGCCAATTATCTGGTAACTAACCCTTCGCTGGTTAACGGTTTTGAAAACAAATTCCGCGGCATGTGGGCAGCGGGCGTGGTTGTTTCTGTACCTATACTTCATTGGGGAGAAGGTATCTATAAAGTAAAGGCAGCCAAAGCCGAAGCAAATATAGCCCGCTATCGGCTGGAAGATGTGAAAGAAAAAGTAGAATTACAGGTTACGCAAAGTTCGTATAAGGTAAACGAAGCCACCAAGAAATTGGCAATGGCAGAAAAAAACATGGAAAAGGCAGAAGAAAATTTGAGATATGCTAACTTGGGATTTAAAGAAGGGGTCATACCCACCAGTAACGTGCTGGAAGCCCAAACAGCTTGGCTGTCGGCGCAATCGGGCAAGATAGATGCTCAGATTGACTTGAAAATGAGTGAATTATATTTGAATAAATCAATGGGAACTTTAAAATAATAATCGATTATGGTAGAAAAGACACAACGCAACAATATTATGCTGGCATTTTTTACTTTGGCGGCTGCCGTAATTATAGTCAGCGTTATCGGATTCTTTACGTTAGGAAAAGGACCGGAAATTATTCAAGGTCAGGCGGAAGCAACCGAATATAGAGTTTCAAGCAAGGTGCCGGGACGTGTTTTGAAGTTTTTCGTTTCGGAAGGAGACAAGGTGAAAGCCGGAGATACGGTGGCTATTCTTGAGGCTCCCGATGTTATGGCGAAGCTGATGCAGGCACAAGCCGCTGAACAGGCTGCGCAGGCTTTGAGCGAGAAAGCCCAAAGAGGTACGCGAAGCGAGCAACTTCAGGCTGCATTTGAAATGTGGCAGAAGGCAAAAGCCGGACTTGAAATCGCTGAAAAGTCATATAACCGGGTTAATCGTTTGTACGAAGCCGGAGTGATGACAGCTCAAAAGCGCGATGAGGCTAAGGCACAGTATAATGCAATGCAGGCTACGGAGCGTGCTGCCCATGCCCAATATACGATGGCGAAAAACGGCGCACAACGTGAAGACAAGGCTGCTGCCGCTGCTCAGGTAGAGCGGGCAAAAGGTGCGGTGGCAGAGGTTTCCTCTTACATTGCCGAGACATATCTTGTAGCCTCTGCCGACGGAGAAGTAACCGAAATATTCCCGAAGGTAGGAGAATTGGTGGGAACGGGAGCGCCGATTATGAATGTAGCCCAACTCGATGATATGTGGATAACGCTCAATGTGCGTGAAGATTTTTTGAAGGATTTTACCGTTGGTGGTGAGATTACGGCATATATCCCGGCTTTAGAGAAAGATGTCACATTTAAAGTGACTTATATGAAAGACCTCGGAACGTATGCCGCATGGAAGGCGACCAAGACAACCGGTCAGTTTGATTTGAAAACATTTGAAGTAAAAGCACGCCCTGTTCAGCCGGTGGAAAATCTGCGTCCGGGTATGTCGGCTATTGTTGAAAAATAAAATATCATGTCTGTAACCGTCCATAAACGTTTCCTGCGAATAGCCAAGCGAGAAGTTTTTCGTTTGACTTCTCAGCCTATTTACCTGTTTTGCATGGTGATAGCTCCGATATTTTGTTTTGTGTTTTTTTCTACGTTGATGGAGAAAGGGTTACCTTCCAATCTTCCGGCTGGAGTGGTCGATTTGGATAATACGGCTACCACTCGTAATATCATACGTAATTTGGATGCCTTTCAGGAAATAAAAATTGTAGCTCATTATGAAAGTGTAAGCCAAGCGCGTAAAGCCATTCAGCGTGGAGAGATTTATTCTTTTTATTATATCCCTCGTGGAACAACAGAAAAGGCACTTGCCAACCGTCAGCCCAAAGTATCGTTTTATGTCAATTACTCTTACCTGATAGCTGGTTCGTTGCTTTATAAAGACCAGCGTACGATGTCTGAATTGGCGTCGGGAGCCATCGGGCGGGCAACACTGTATGCTAAGGGAGCTACCGAGAGTCAGGCAATGGCTTTTTTGCAGCCGATTGTTATTGAAACCCACGCATTAAACAATCCGTGGCTGAACTATTCGGTTTACTTGTGTAATACGTTGTTCCCCGGTTTGCTGATGCTGCTTATTTTTCTGACTACGGTTTATGCACTGGGAACGGAGTTAAAAGAAAATACCGCCGGACAATTAATGAAAGAATCCGGCAATTCGATTGTTACAGCGCTGACAGGAAAACTCTTTCCTCATACGATTGTTTTTTTCATAATCGCTGTATTTTATAACGTCTATTTGTACGGCTTTTTACATTACCCCTGTAATAGTGGTATTTTCCCAATGCTGTTGGCAGGGTTGTTACTTGTACTGGCTTCACAGGCATTCGGCGTATTTTTGTTCGGGTTGTTTGGCTCGCTTCGTCTTGCCTTGAGTGCAGCTTCGTTGTGGGGGGTAATCTCTTTTTCTATATCGGGATTTACTTTTCCGGTGATGGCAATGCACCCAACGCTTCAGGCACTTGCAAACTTATTCCCATTGCGCCACTACTTTTTAATTTATGTTGACCTTGCGTTAAACGGTTATCCGCTGATTTATGCTTGGCATTCAGTGGTGGCATTGTTAATATTCATGTTGCTTCCGTTTTTCATACTCAAGAAGTTGCGGACAGCCATGTTACATTATGTCTATATCCCTTAACGAAAAGAAATCATGAAAACCGATTCGTTCTATCATATTATCCGACAGGGCTTTTCCGGACTCTTCCATATCTGCGTTGAAGAGTTGAAAGTTGCGTTTAGAGACCAAGGTGTCTTGATTTTTCTTATTCTGGTGCCTCTGGCTTACCCTTTGATATATGCTTTCATATATACAAACGAAGTGGTGCGCGACGTACCGGCGGCTGTTGTCGATGCCGACAAATCATCGTTAAGCCGCAAGTTTGTGCGCTTTGTCGATGCCAGCGCCGATGTTCATATACAGTCTTATTGTGCCGACATGGAGGAAGCTAAAACCTTGTTGAAAGAAAACAAAGTATATGGCGTTATTTATTTGCCCGAAAGTTTCAGCAGCGACATTGCTGCCGGCCGCCAGACTACCGTAAGTATTTACTGTGATATGAGCGGTATGCTTTATTATAAAGCCATTTTACTTGCTTCTACCAACGCTTCGTTAGACATGAACAAGCAGATTCAGATCAAACGATTGGGAAATACTACCGACCGTCAAGACGAAATAAGTACGTCTCCCATTGAGTATGAAGACATTTCATTGTTTAATCCTCAGGATGGTTTTGCCAGCTTCCTTATACCGGCAGTACTGATTCTGATTATCCAGCAAACGCTTTTGTTGGGAATCGGACTTTCGGCAGGAACAGCTCGCGAGAACAGCCGTTTTCGTAATTTGATACCTCCCGGTCGCTATTATCAGGGAACATTGCGTGTCGTTTTGGGTAAATCGGCCGCTTACTTTTTGATTTATTCCATAATCTCGGCATACGTTCTTTGCTGTGTTCCGAAGCTGTTCCGTCTGGTTCAGATAGCTAATCCGTCTACACTGTTGGCTTTTGCCATACCCTACGTGTTGGCATGTATTTTCTTCGCAATGGTTTGTTCTGTGTTTATTCGTCACCGCGAAACCTGCATGATGGTATACGTATTTACCTCCATTCCTTTGCTGTTTATTTCTGGTATATCTTGGCCGGGAGCAGCTATTCCCGATTTCTGGAAAGTTGTTTCATGGCTGTTCCCTTCAACATTTGGCATAAACGGTTATGTGCGAATCAATACGATGGGAGCTACCCTTTATGATATATTGCCCGAATACCGCGCTTTATGGTTGCAAACAGGTATTTATTTCATTATAGCTTGCCTTGTTTACCGTCGTCAGATTTTGTTAAGTCGCCAGCGTGCCATTCAGCGTTTGAAACAGATCCGGTTACGCCGTTGTCAGTCCGATTTAAAAAAACGATAAAAACACGGGGTAATCTTGTCTGTTCATCGGCTCGTTTCCTTTGCGGAAGTCTATATGTTTGCAGCTGCATCAGTAGGTTTTGAAAACTCTGTTTTACACATCGGTGAACGGTATTTCTCTGCAGCGAAAAATAGTCGCATTTAGGTGTAATATAGAAATTGTCTAAATAAAGAGTGGTGAGCGGATGGATTTGTAAAAGTAGTCTATGTGGTTGATTATTAGTGTAATATGAGTATGGTTGTAGAAGTGGTCATGATAAGTAGTTGAGGTGTAATAATTTGAAAAACAAGGAATTGTAATTAAGCAAACAGGCGTAACTGTGTTCGTGAAACACAGTTGTAATAAGCTGCTAACTATCAAAACCTTAAATAAAAGATTAAAAATCAAAGGAAAACAGCATTTGTTTTTATAAAAATTCATTCCGAAATTTGCAGCGGTAGAAGTATCGCTTTATTAAAACAACGTATGTAATGATTGAAAACAGCCAAGTTGTTGCATTATGGCAACGTTGCCTTCTCTTTATACGAGACAACGTAAATGCAACGGCTTTTAAAACGTGGTTCGAGCCTATCGTCCCCTTGAAATACGAGGAGAAGGCATTGACTATTGGCGTTCCCAGTCCTTTCTTCTATGAATATCTGGAAGAAAAGTATGTGGGTTTGCTGCGTGCTGCCATCTATAAAGAGATTGGAGAAGGTACGGAGTTGATGTATTCTATCCTTGTCGACAAGACGAACCATATTACCGTAGACAGAAAAGGAACAGACCGCTCAACGGCTTTGCCTGAGCCTAAAAATATACAGGGAGGTAATAAAGCACCGGGTCCTATTGCTCCTCCGGTACAGGATTTAGATCCTCATCTGAATCCCAATTATAACTTTGAGAACTTTATCAAAGGAAACAGCAACGAGTTTTCGAGAACTGTAGCCGAAACCGTTGCGCAGAATCCGGCACGCACCTTTAATCCGCTTTTTATTTACGGTCCTTCGGGTGTGGGTAAAACTCATCTGATAAATGCTATCGGTACACGTATCAAGGAACTTTATCCGGAGAAACGTGTGCTTTACGTGTCTGCACACTTGTTTCAGGTACAATATACCGATTCTGTGCGTACCAATCATTTCAATGATTTCATCAGCTTCTACCAAACTATCGACGTGTTGATAATCGACGATATACAGGAGTTTGCCGGTGTAACAAAAACTCAAAATACGTTCTTTCATATATTCAATCATTTACATCAGAACGGAAAACAGCTTATTCTGACGTCCGACCGTGCTCCTGTTATGTTGCAGGGTATGGAAGACCGTTTGCTGACACGTTTCAAGTGGGGATTGGTGGCTGAATTGGAGAAACCCGACATTGAACTGCGTAAAAACATTTTGCGCAATAAGATTCGTCGTGACGGACTTTCTATACCTGAATCAGTAATCAGTTACATAGCCGAAAACGTAAACGAAAGTGTCCGCGAGCTTGAAGGTATCGTCAATTCACTTTTGGCACAATCTATCTTGTTCAAGCGCGAGGTAGATTTAGATTTAGCGCAACGTATCGTACACAAGGCTGTACGCTGCGCCGAATTTAAGCCGATTGGTATAAACGATATCATTGAAAAGGTTTGTGAGCATTTTAAAATCGATACGGCTGCCATTCATACCAAGACCCGTAAACGTGAAGTAGTACAGGTTCGCCAAGTAGCCATGTATCTTGCAAAGAAACATACGGATACCTCTTCATCGAAGATTGGTCAGATGATTGGCAATAAAGACCACGCTACGGTGCTTCATGCTTGTAAGATAGTAAAAGACCAAGTAGAAGTAGACAAAGCATTTAAAGCTGAAATAGAAGAAATAGAAGCCAGCTTAAGAAGCAGATAACTCTTTGCCGGAACTATACGAAGTAATGATACGAACGATAAGGTACTTCGTGTATTTCCGGCAAAATTATATTATTCCTATACCTATCTTATTTTATTTTTTCTTGAATATTTCCCCTGAATATTTCCCTCAAAGCATTCTTTTATTTTACGTAGGGAGACTTTCCCGATGAAAGATTGTTCTATATGATTGTTATCTACTTAGCAGACTACTATGCGGTAGCTTTTGGGGGTTCTGAAAATCCTTTTCTCTAGTTTCTGAAGTACTGAAAAAAAGATACTCCAGCCATTCTCTAATGGTTGGAGTATCACAACACAAAAACTAAACTAGACTTAACTAAACTATTCTAAAATGGGAAGTTTCACAACTTCCGTATTATGTACACCACAAATATAGACCTTAAATTTATACCAAGCAAAGGTCATGCACAAAAAAGTTCATTTTGTGCGGTAAAAAAACGTTAAATATTTAACTTCACTTCAAATTATATGTTCGTTAACATAATTTTGAAGCTCTTGTTTGTAACTGTCCGAAATTGGGATGTATTCTTTTCCGAAAACAATCCGTCCTTTGTCTATGATTTTTATCTTTTGTTTTTGTACAATAAAAGAACGGTGTACACGAATAAAACGTTCGGAAGGTAGCTTTTCTTCCATTACTTTCATGCTGACCAAAGAAAGTACGGGGCGGGGGTTGTCTTCGGTGTGAATTTTTATATAGTCCTTCAGTCCTTCGATGTAAAGTATTTTATCAAGTTCTATTTGTATCAGTTTGTAATCGCTTTTCACATAAATGTAAGTAGAGTCTGTTACGGGCGAAGTGTTTCCTTTGGGACTTAATTCGAACCATTGGATTGCTTTATTGACCGCTTCCATGAAATCTGTGTAGCTGATAGGCTTTAAAAGATAGTCGAGGGCGTTTACACGATAGCCGTTAATGGCATATTGCTCAAAGGCTGTGGTAAATACGATACGGGTAGTGGCAGGAACCATCCGGGAAAATTCCAAACCGTTTAAATCGGGCATTTGTATGTCGAGAAATAATAAATCCACGGGGTTTTCGGGAGTGCTTTCATTGCTTGGATTGCACTGGAATAGGCTCCACATAATTGCAGCATGGGAGTTTTCTGAACATAGCTTTGCAATAGTCCGAGGGCGAGGGGTTCATCGTCTACGATGGCGCAACGTAAAGTCATGGTTTTATGCAGGATTAAGGGTTATGGTTATTGAAGATTCGTATACTTTATTATCATCGCTTATGCTCCGGTTCCATGAATAATGTCCGGAGTATATCAGTTCCAAACGTTTTCTTACCTGTTCCAATCCGATACCCGAACCGCTTTTGTCGGTTACCGATTTGGGATAGTTGCTGTTCCTTATCAGGCAGGAGATTTGTCCTGTGGTTTCGCTGATGGAGATGCTCACAAAACTGGGTTCGGTAGGCGATATGCCATGTTTGAATGCGTTTTCAATCAGCGAGATGAAGATTAGCGGAGCGATAAGCGTCTGGCTGTCTGGCTTAACGTCGAATCGGGTTTCGATGCGTACCAAAGGCGACATGCGGATGCGCATCAGTTCGATGTAGTTTCGGATGAACTCTATTTCTTTGCTCAGAGGGACGAACATCTGCTGATTGTCGTACAGCACGTAGCGCAGCAGTTTGCTAAGCTCCTGCACCGCCTGTTGTGCCTTTTCGGTGTCGAAGGCTATCAGGGCATAGATGTTATTCAGCGTGTTGAGCAGGAAATGCGGATTCATCTGGTTGCGCAGGTTTTTCAGTTCCGCTTCCGTACGGCTTTTCACAGCTTCGCGGCGTTCTTCTTCGGCTTCGCTCCAGCGCATACTCATGCGGATGGCAACGCTTAGTCCGGCACAGAATATGAGGCTCGCCATATCGCGCAGGTAGAATATATACTGCGGAGGTATGTGCCGGTCGAAAGGAGGAGGGGGAGGGAAGTGGATATTGTTCCAATAACGCATCCCTAACGTGAGCAGGCATATTACGACCAAATTAACCAGCAAGAAACGTTTCTGGTGGTTGCTGAATAATAGCCGGGGAATGAATAAAAAGTAGTTCAGGTAGAAGATGGTACATAGCGTAATGGGCATCAGGCTGTGATGCCAGAAAGCATACCAGTCGATAGTACCGTTGTCTCGCTGGGTGAAAAACAACGGGAAAAAGAAAACCATTCCCCAGCAAATGACATGGATAAGAGGTATGAACGGACTGCGGTGGATAGAGTTGATTGTTTTCATAAGTTTCTGAGTAGGATTGGATATACAAAGATAAATGTTTTTCATTAAAAAAAAGAACCGGCTGCTATCGACAGAGAAGTACGATGGAGAACATATTCCGTGTCATCACATGCAGCCGGTTCAGGAAACCAAAGTTATGAAGAACAAAGTAGTTCCGATGTTATTCGTAGCGGAGCGCTTCGATGGGGTCGAGGTCGGCCGCCTTTTTCGCCGGATACCATCCGAAGAATACTCCGGTAAGCGTACATACCGCAAACGAGAGCAATACACTCCACGGCTGTATGAATACCGGCCAGTGTGCTACCGACTTGATTACGAAACTTGCTCCGCAGCCCAGTATCACCCCGATGATTCCGCCCGTTATGCTGATTAGGATGGACTCGATGAGGAATTGCGACAGGATGTCAATCCCGCGTGCTCCCACCGACATGCGCAGCCCGATTTCGCGCGTACGTTCCGTTACCGAAACATACATGATATTCATGATACCGATGCCGCCTACCACCAGCGAGATGCCTGCTATGCAAGCCAGCAGCGTGGTCATCAGGTCGGTAGTAGTATTCAGCATCGAGCTCAGTTCCTGCTGTGTGCGTATGGTAAAGTCATCATCGTCTGTTTCCTTCAGTTTATGCTCGCGGCGCAAGATGGTTGTTATTTCGTCTACGGCTTCTTCCGTCATGTCTTCGGTCAGAGCCGAAGCAAATACGCCGCTCAGATACGTCTGTGCCAACAGTCGTTTCATCACCGTGGTGTAAGGTGCCAGTACCACATCGTCTTGGTCCATACCCATTGAGTTGTAACCCTTCGATTTCAGTACGCCTACCACACGCAATGGAACTTGGCTGCAACGGATTACTTTCCCGATAGGGTCAGTGCCATCGGGAAAGAGGTTATCTACAATCGTTTTACCAATAACGCATACTTTGGCAGCCGTACGGATGTCTTCGTCGGTAAACATCTCTCCCTGTTCCACGCTGAGCTGTCGGATGTCAAGGTATCCGCGACTCACGCCGCTGACCGAAGAAGGATAGTTGTTTGAACCTGAAATAAGCTGTCCGGAAGCAGAGACATCGGGACTGATGGCAGAAATGTACATACATTCGTCGCGCAGCGTTTCGTAGTTTTCAAGTTTCAACGTTTGCATTGACGACGGGTCTTGGCGTACACCTCCACGCATTTCAGCTCCCGGATGAATCATAATCATGTTCGAGCCCATTTCAGAGATTTGCTTTTGTATGCTTCGTTTCGAGCCTTGACCGATGGCGAGCATGGCTATTACGGCTGCTACACCGATGATGATGCCCAGCATGGTGAGGAAGGCTCGCGTTTTATTGTTTGCCAACGCTCGAAGTGCTATTTTGAAAAGATTTGTTCCGTTCATATATGTAACTAATTGAAATATAAGTATATACCGTGTAGCTGATGTTCATGAAAACATTTCGGGTAGCGTTGGTTGGTTCTACCCGTAGTGTTCATGTACGCATCGGCTTGTTTGCCTCGGTTCTTCCGCATGTTTTTTCAGTCGTCTGTGCTGACGGGCAAAGCGGCCAATGCTTCGGCTGCCGAAAGGATTTTCGGATTGGTTTTATCTTCAATCACATGTCCGTCGCGCAAGCGGATGTTTCGGCTGCTGTATTGTGCAATTTCCGGGTTATGGGTTACGAAGATTATGGTACGTCCTTCGGCGTGTAGCTTCTGGAAAAGTACCAGAATTTCGAATGAAGTACGTGTGTCGAGGTTTCCCGTTGCTTCATCGGCAAGGATAACGGCGGGGTTGTTGACCAGTGCGCGCGCTATTGCCACGCGCTGCATCTGTCCGCCCGACATCTGATTCGACTTATGCTCCAGCCTATCGCCCAGTCCCACGGCAATCAGTGCATCGATGGCACGTTTGCGTCGTTCGGCTGCCGAAACCGATGAGTTATACATCAGCGGCAATTCCACGTTTTCCACAGCCGTGGTTTTCGGCAGCAAATTATAGTTCTGGAATACGAACCCGATTTTCCGGTTACGCAGGATAGCCCGTTGAGGCTTCGACATGGTGCGCACGCTTACCCCGTCGAGCAGGTATTCGCCGCTTGTAGGCGTGTCAAGACATCCTAACGTGTTCAGCAGCGTAGACTTGCCGGAGCCGGACGTACCCATGATGGTAACAAACTCGCCCTCTTGGATGGAAAACGAGATGCCCCGCAGTGCGTGTACCGTTTCATCGCCCACTTGGAAGTTGCGCTTGATGTTTTGCAGTTCAATAACAGTTTTGCTCATGGCATGTTCCTCCTGCCGCTTATTTTTTATCGTTGTCTTTCTTGTTTCTGTCCGGAGGTCCCGGCATGAATGGGCTGCGTTCGCTTTCGCCTTCAGCAGATTCTATGGCGGGCATTTCGCTCTTCAGTACCGTTTCGGTTACCACTTCCGTACCTTCGCTGATGCCGCCGGTTATTTCGGTATGAATCCCGTCGCTTATACCCGTTTGAACGGGGTGCGCCGTAAAGCCCGTTTCGTCCATGGTCCACACTTTATATTGCGCTTCGCAGTCGTTGATGGCCCGTTTTCCGGCAAGCGATTTTTCCGGTGTAAAGCGTAAGGCTTTGTTAGGCACCACGAGTACGTTTTCGCGCGAGTTGGTATAGATGGTTACGTTCGCTGTCAGTCGGGGTTTCAGTTTCAGTTCGGGATTATCGGCTGTTATCACCACTTCGTAGGTAACCACCGTTTCGCTTGTGCTGCTACTGCTGCTACTGCTCGACGAACTGTTTGTGCTTCCTAAACGTATCTGGCGGACGATGCCTTCGAATACATCGTCGGGGTAAGCATCGACGGTAAATGTTACGCGCGCGCTGTCTTTCACCCCGGCTATGTCAGCCTCGTCTACATCTGCTACTACTTGCATTTTGGTCAGGTCGGCAGCGATGTTGAACAGTGTCGGAGTTTCAAACCCTGACGCAACGGTTTGCCCTTCTTCCACATCTTTGCTGGTTACCACCCCGTTGATGGGCGAAGTGATTGTGGCGTACGACAGGTTTCGTTCTGCCTTAGCCAGCTCCGCTTTGTTCTGCTCGTAAGTGGCAAGCGCACGCTGGTAGTTATAAACGCTTTCTTCGTAGTCGGTATCGCTGATAAGCTGCTTTTCGTGTAGTGTGCGGTTACGCTTGTACAACTTTTCTTGGTACTCATATTCCGCCTTAGCCCCGTCGTACGAAGCCTTAGCCGACTGAAGGTCGCTTAGCAGCGTTACCTTATCCATTTCAGCGATAACCTCGCCTTCTTTTACCACCGAGTTATAGTCGACGTAAATTTTATCGATGATACCCGATACCTGCGTACCTACTTCAACTTCCGTTACAGGCTCGATGGTTCCTGTTGCTGTAATTGAATTGCTGACATTTCCTTTTTGGACGGCTTCGGTAACAAAGTCTACCTTATTTTGCGCCTTTTGTCCGCCGAATATCCACACTCCGCCGGCAATCAAGACTACGGCTGCGGCAACTGTGATAATGACTTTCTTTTTATTCATATCTTTAGTTCGTTATTTTTTATAATTCAATTTCTTGACCGGCATAAAAATTAAGTAAGGTTCGGTTCAGTATTGCCATATACTTAGCCTGTATGCGCTGTTGCTGCGCACTGAGCAAGTTGTTTTTTTTCGGTAAGCAGTTCTACGGTGTTTTTCATGCCTAAATTAAACTGTTCGCTTACCATGTCGAAACTAGTCTGGCTGCTTTTCAGTTTTGTTTCAGCCGCCACGTATTGTTGTTGCGCATTCAGTGCATCTAAATAAAGACTTTCAATGGTGGAGTAAAGCTCCTTTTGCGCATTGATGAGGTTGAGCTGCGTGGTGTCGTACTGGAGGCGTGCCTTGCGTATGGAGGTTTTCGTCTGCCGTTGGTCGAAGATAGGGAGACTCAGGCTCAATCCTATCATGTTGTTCCATCCGTATTTCATTTGCTGCGTCCAGTTGTTACTGCTCGAACTGTTTGTCGTGCTCGAAGTGGATGCCGACAGGCTGATGGTAGGCATGTATCCCGCTTTGGCAGAAGAAATGGCAAGTTTGGCATTGTCAATGTCCAGCTTGCTGCTTTTTATCTCCGGCCGCGTAGCCAGTGCCGTCTGATATACATCCGTCTGCGAAGGAAGTAACTCCATCACATGCTCATCGCTGATATGCGGAAGCACAAGACTCATTTCTTTTGTATTATCCAGCTCTAAAAGCTGCTTCAGCTGCAATTTATAGTTGCGTAAAGTCGATTCCGAAGTAACCAGTTGATATTCATCGTTACTGAGCTGCGCTTCGAGTTGTGCCAAGTCAGCTTTTGAGATGCTTCCTTCTTTAAACAACTCTTGTGCACGTTCGTAAGTAGCGCGGCTTACTTCCACTGTGCCTTTGTTGATGGCAATCGATTCATCCGCATAAAGAATCTGGATAAACAGTTGTGCTATTTGTTCTTTCAGCATGTTTTCGGTTTCGGCAACAGTCAGTTGGGCAATCTCGCGGTTGGTTTTCTGCTGTTTGATGTTGTTCAAACGTTGGTTTCCGTTCCATAACGTCCATTGTGCATTCAGCCCATAGTTTCCGCTGTATGTAGTTTTGCTGTCGCTGCTGATAATCTCCGTACCGCTCACCGTTGAACTGTTCTCTTGGTAAGGGCGGTTTACTACGTTATGTCCTGTACTGAAAGACAGACTCGGAAAGAGCGCAGCTTTAGCCTCCTTAACGTCTTCTTCGCTTTCTTGCAACGAAATTTTGTTTTGTTGGAGTTGGATGTTTTTCTCCAATGCGTAGTTTATGCAGTCTTCCAATGTCCATTGCTTATCTTCTTGAGCCGACAGTGACAAGGCAGAAGTAAGCAAAGCGGTAAATAACAGACTTTGTTGTTTCATCATTCTCTTTTTTAAATTATCTGATGCAAAACTAAACGTCTGTCATCGGAAATACAAAAGAGATAGATTTTCGCACAATTTATCGGGACAAACCCTTGTTTTTTCCCGATAAATTCTTTCCTTTGTAATCATTATAAAAATAGATTATGATTAAAGAAAAGTTTATTAGCGTTTATCGGTTTTATCGGGATGGCTTCAAAGAGATGACATGGGGGCGTACTTTGTGGGCCATAATATTGATAAAGCTGTTCGTGATGTTTTTTATCCTGAAACTCTTTTTCTTTCCTTCGTTCTTGAAAGGAAAGAGTACGGAAGAAAACAAGATTATGTAGGAACAGAATTAATCAACAGAATGAAATAAACAAAAGAGAATTTTTATGTTAGAAACTATTGACACTTCGATGATTGACTGGGCACGGGCACAGTTTGCCTTGACTGCCATTTATCATTGGCTGTTTGTTCCTCTGACGTTAGGACTGGCAGTCGTGATGGGTATTATGGAAACACTTTACGTTACCACCGGAAATGAGTTTTGGAAGCGGACAGCCAAATTTTGGATGAAGTTGTTTGGTATTAATTTCGCCATCGGTGTGGCTACGGGGTTAATACTGGAATTTCAGTTTGGTACGAACTGGAGCAATTACTCATGGTTTGTAGGCGATATATTCGGTGCACCGCTGGCGATAGAAGGTATTCTGGCTTTCTTTATGGAAGCTACTTTCGTGGCTGTGATGTTTTTCGGATGGAACAAAGTCAGCAAGAAGTTCCACTTGGCATCTACATGGCTCACCGGATTGGGTGCAACCATATCGGCTTGGTGGATTTTGGTTGCAAACTCATGGATGCAATATCCTGTGGGAATGGAGTTCAACCCCGAAACAATGCGTAACGAGATGGTCGACTTTATGGCTGTGGCATTCTCGCCTGTGGCTGTTATGAAATTTCTTCATACGGTACTGAGCAGCTGGATTGTAGGTGCGGCGTTTGTTGTCGGCGTCAGTGCGTGGTATTTGCTTCGGAAACGCGAAAAAGAATTGGCGCTTGCCAGTATCCGTGTGGCTGCCTGTGTGGGGCTGTTTGCCGCATTGGTTACAGCTGCAACGGGCGATAAATCCGCTTATCAGGTGGCACAAGTGCAGCCGATGAAGCTGGCAGTGATGGAAGGACTGTACGACGGAGGCACCAATCAGCCGCTTACCGTAGTAGGACCTATCAAGATACCTCAGATGCTTTCTTTCCTTGCCACGCGCGAAGCATCGGGTTACGTGCCGGGCATCAATAATATTCTGAATGGAGGCTATGAGCAGCCCGACGGTTCTGTAGCCCTGTCAGCCGAAGAAAAGATAGTACGCGGTAAAAAAGCAATTTCGGCTCTTGCCGATTTCCGCAGTGCCAAGCAGTCGGGCGATGAGGCCGCCGCTGCCGAAGCACTTCAAACCATCGACGAAAACATGCCTTATTTCGGTTACGGATACATTAAAGATACAGCCACACTTGTTCCTCATGTAGGAACGATGTTCTGGGCTTTCCGCGTTATGGTAGGACTGGGAATGTATTTCATAGCCTTCTTTGCCCTGATACTGTTCCTGAGTTATAAGAAACGTCTGGGCGAAATAAACTGGTTGCATTACGTAGCTTTGTGGACCATTCCGTTGGCATACATCGCCAGCCATGCAGGATGGATTGTAGCAGAAGTAGGACGTCAGCCGTGGACTATCCAAGACATGTTGCCGGTCAATGCCGCCGTGTCAAAACTGGAGGCAGGTTCTGTACAGACTACCTTCTTTATCTTCCTTGTGATGTTTACCCTGCTGCTGATAGCCGAAATAGGCATCATGGTGAAGGCGATAAAGAAAGGAGCAGAATAAAAAACAAAAGAAACAATCAATCTAAAATCTAAAATTTATGGATTCAACCTATATATTCTTGCAACACTATTGGTGGTTTTTAGTATCCCTATTGGGAGCTTTGCTGGTATTTTTGTTGTTTGTTCAGGGAGGAAATTCTTTGCTTTTCCTGTTAGGACGTACAGAACAAGAACGTTCCTTGCTGGTTAACTCTACCGGACGCAAATGGGAGTTTACCTTTACTACCCTTGTAACCTTCGGCGGAGCTTTCTTTGCTTCTTTCCCACTGTTTTACAGCACCAGCTTCGGCGGAGCTTATTGGCTTTGGATGATAATCTTGTTCAGCTTCGTGCTTCAGGCTGTGTCTTATGAGTTTCAGTCGAAGTTAGGAAATTTGTTGGGCAAACGTACATATCAATATTTCCTTGTTTTGAACGGACTGGTTGGTCCACTGCTGCTGGGCACGGCGGTAGCCACGTTTTTCAATGGTTCTAACTTCATTGTGAGCAAGGGTAATCTGACCGACCAGATGATGCCCGTTATCAGCCAGTGGGCAAATAATTGGCACGGACTTGACGCATTGCTCGACCTTTATAATCTGATTCTCGGCATAGCAGTGTTCTTCCTCGCCCGTATATTGGGAAATCTGTATTTCATCAATAACATCCGTAACGATGAACTGATCGGTCGTTGCCGCCGGCAGTTGCGGGTAGACGCCGTTCTGTTTCTGTTCTTCTTCTTGTGGTTTGTCATCCGCACGTTGCTGAAAGACGGTTTTGCGGTCGACCCAACAAGCGGAGCCGTATTCATGGAACCGTATAAGTATTTTAATAATCTGATAGAAATGCCTTACCTGCTCGTGCTGTTCCTGATAGGAGTGGTGGGAGTATTATACGGCATAGGGAAAAGCATTTTCTGTAATACCTATACCCGCGGTATCTGGTTTGCCGGAATAGGAACTGTTCTTACCGTTCTGGCATTGCTGCTTACCGTAGGATATAACAATACGGCATACTATCCTTCGTTGGTTGATGCACAAAGCTCGTTGACGATAGCCAACAGTTGTTCCAGTGAGTTTACGCTGAAAACAATGGCATACGTTTCCATCCTCGTTCCTTTTGTATTGGCTTACATCGTCTACGCATGGCGCGCCATCGACCGCAAGCCGATAACGATGGAAGAGTTGGAAAACGACGGACACAAGTATTGATTCTTTGCTTCGCATAGAGCGGTAAAACAAAAAACTCCGGTTGCAACAGTTTTGATTTGCAACCGGAGTTTTTTTGTTTGTATTATCTGTTTGCTGCGAATAGCTCGTCTCAACCCAGATAAGCAGCTACCGCTTCGGCACACCGCTCTCCGTCGATTCCGGCAGATACAATGCCTCCGGCGTAACCCGCACCTTCTCCGCAGGGAAATAGTCCCTTAACCGTGACGTGCTGTAAGCTGTCTGCATCGCGTAAGATGCGGAGCGGGGCAGAGGTACGTGTCTCGATGGCTATCATCACCGCCTCGTTGGTCAGAAATCCGTTGGAACGTTTGCCGAATTGCTGGAAGCCTTTGTTCAGGCGCTGACCGATGAAAGGAGGAAGCCAGAAATGAAGCGGCGAAGAAATCAGTCCCGGGCTGTACGAACTGGGAGGAAGGTCGTAGCTCAGCTTCTTTCGGGTGAAATCAACCATGCGTTGGGCAGGTGCCGTTTGGCGCATACACCCTTGTTGCCAACATATTTGCTCCATTTGTTCTTGGAAACGCATCATGGCAAGCGTATGTACGGTATTTTCTTGTAGTTTATCGCCCTGCCGGATAAGTTCTTCGGTTTCTGCTTCAGCCGAATTGGGGAAAGATTCACACGCCGGAAGTTGCAGCGAAGGGTCGAGTAAGTCTTCCGGACGTATCTCTACCACCATGCCCGAATTACTCCATTTGGTGCCCCGGTTACTTGGACTCATTCCGTTTACCACCAACTGATGAGGCCCGCTGGCGGCAGGGACTACAAATCCTCCCGGACACATGCAAAAACTGTATACCCCGCGTCCGTCTACCTGCTGAACGAAACTGTATTCCGCTGCCGGCAGATACTTACCGCGTCCTTTCCGGCTGTGGTACTGTATCTGGTCGATTAACATCGAAGGGTGTTCCAACCGGACACCCACGGCGATGCCTTTTGTTTCCATCTGTACACCGTTTCGGTAAAGCCAGCGGTAAACGTCGCGTGCCGAGTGTCCCGTAGCCAAGATAACCGGTCCGCGGAATGTTTTTCCCGTATTCGTTTCGATGCCCGTTACCTTGTCTCCTTCAATAATCAGTGCATCCATGCGCGTTTGGAAATGAACTTCGCCTCCACATTCTAAAATTGTATTCCGCATGTTTTCGATTACCCGAGGCAACTTGTCCGTACCGATGTGCGGATGTGCATCAATCAGGATGGAAGTGCTTGCACCATGCTGGCAGAACACGTTCAGAATCTTGTCCACGTTGCCACGCTTTTTGCTGCGTGTGTACAGTTTGCCGTCGGAATAAGCACCCGCACCGCCTTCTCCGAAGCTGTAATTCGATTCCGGATCCACCTTATGTTCGCGGCTGATGCGTGCCAAGTCTTCTTTCCGTTCGCGTACGTTCTTTCCGCGTTCCACCACGATGGGACGCAGCCCTAATTCAATGAGTCGCAACGCCGCAAAGAGTCCGCCGGGACCTGCCCCCACCACGACGACCGGTTGCTTTCCCTCCACGTTCGGATATTCGGTACGTACAAACTGCTCGTCTGCAGGGTCTTCGTTGACAAACACCTGCACTTTCAGATTGATGTAAATCGTTCGCTGGCGTGCGTCGATGCTTCGTTTCAGCGTGCGTACAGCGTGGATGGTACGAATGTCGAGCCCTTTTTCGCGACTGATGTATTCTTTTAATGTCTGTTCGCTTACTGCCTGCTCAGGCAAAGCGCGTAATTGATATTCGTGAATCATATATTTTTATCTTAAACGCGGATTAACGCAGATTTCCGCAAATGAATTTATAATATTAATCTTTTTATACCGTGCTGTAAATTAGTGCTGAAGAAATTTATCAGTAGTCCTAAATGTATGCCGCTTAATCTTAAATAAGTCATGACTTGGGCGGTATGAATCGGCAATAGTTGTTCTACTGTTTTCAGTTCTATAATAATCTTTCTTTCTACCAAGATGTCTATCCGATAACCACAATCTATTTTGGCATTATCGTTAATTAAAGGGAGTTCTTTTTGCCTTTCATAAGCGATATTCATTTTATTTAATTCGTAACATAAACATGCTTCGTATGCACTTTCTAATAATCCGGGACCTAATTCTCTATGAACTTTGTAGGCACATCCGATTATTTTATATGCTAAATCGTTTGTCTCTTTGTCAATGTAAACCATGATAAATCTTTAATCTGAGATAATCTGCGGAAATCTGCGTTTAAAAAGTCATCCGAACAGCTCACGGAAAGCTTCTTCCACTTTTCTCACCGGTATTAGCTGAATATGAATCTTCGTACGGTCCAGTCCCTGCAAGTTATGTTTCGGAATGAGCATACGCTTGAAACCCAGCTTCTCCGCCTCACCGATGCGCTGCTCGATGCGGTTTACCGGACGGATTTCACCGCTAAGCCCCACTTCGCCCGCCATACAGACTCCCGGCTCTATCTCAGCATCCATGTTGCTGGAAAGAATGGCACTGATAACGGCGAGGTCGATAGCCGGGTCGTTCACCTTCAGACCTCCCGCAATGTTCAGAAATACGTCTTTTTGCGCCAGCTTGAATCCTACACGCTTTTCGAGTACCGCCAGCAGCATGTTCATGCGGCGCAGGTCGAAACCCGTAGCAGAGCGTTGAGGCATTCCGTAAGCAGCGGTGCTGACTAGTGCCTGCACCTCGATTAGGAACGGACGGATGCCCTCTACCGCGCAGGCGATGGCTACCCCGCTCATGCCCTCATGGTCTTGTGTCAGCAGCAGTTCCGAAGGATTGCTTACCTGACGCAAACCGTCTTGCCGCATTTCGTAAATGCCCAGTTCGGCAGTGCTCCCGAAACGGTTCTTGATGCTGCGCAAGATGCGGTACATGTAATGCTGGTCGCCTTCAAACTGAAGCACCGTGTCTACGATATGCTCCAATACTTTCGGTCCTGCAATGCTCCCTTCTTTGTTGATATGCCCGATGAGGATGACGGGAGTGCCCGTTTCTTTGGCAAATTTCAGGATGGCCGCCGAACACTCACGCACTTGTACGATGCTGCCCGGCGACGAGTCGATGTTTTCAGTGGAAATGGTCTGGATGGAGTCGATGACCACCAAGTCGGGCGCAGTGTTTTTGATATGGGTAAAGATTTGTTCCAGCGAAGTCTCGCAGGCGATAAGCAGATTACCCGATTCGGGATGCGGAATACGGTCGGCACGCAGTTTCAGTTGACGTGCGCTTTCCTCGCCCGACACATACAGAATCTTTTGGTTTGACAGCCGTAACACCGTTTGCAGTACGAGTGTTGATTTCCCGATGCCCGGTTCGCCGCCGATTAAGGTAAGAGAGCCCTCTACCAGTCCGCCTCCCAGCACGCGGTTCAGTTCATCGTCCTGCATGTCGATGCGCTGTTCATCGTTTGAAACGATTTCTTTCAGATATTGAGGCTTCGAGCGTACCGACTCTATTCCGTGAGCCACGTGTTTGGCTACGGGCGTTTCTTTGCGCACCACTTCTTCTACAAATGTATTCCACTGTCCGCACGAAGGACATTTTCCCACCCACTTCGGTGATTCCTGTCCGCAGTTGGTACATACGTACACGGTTTTCTCTTTACCCATACTATTTATTTTGCTTTTATGAATGCTCCTTTCTGATACAAAGGTACGAAAATAAGGTTATATTTTTTTATGTTCCCCGAAATTATCCCGTTCCATGAAAGAGAGGACTAATAAAAATGTTTCTTATGTTGTTACAAATGTTGCAAGTACACAAAATTACACGTTGATGCAACATTCTTTTTATTTGTTTATGTCTGTAAGTAATACATTTGCAATACTCAATCAGAACAAAGATTGATAAAACAAATGTTTAACAATTTAAATTTAATATGTAATGAAAGGCATGAAAAGAACATTCCTTTTTACACTTTTCCTTATAGGATTATGTGTATCGGTGCAAGCCCAAAACTTACAGGTAAGTGGAACAGTGATTGCTAAATCAGACGGACTGCCGGTTATCGGTGCTTCTGTCGTTGAAGTGGGCAACAATACCAATGGTATCATAACCGACTTCGATGGAAACTTTACGCTAACGGTTAAAGAAGGAGCGGAAATCTCCATTTCTTATGTAGGGTGTAAGACTCAAACCCTGAAAGCGCAAAAAGTAATGAAGATTGTTTTGGAAGAAGATTCCGAAATGTTGGATGAAGTGGTGGTAACGGGTTATCAAACCCAACGTAAAGCCGATTTGACCGGTTCGGTAGCGGTAGTCTCTACGGAGGAGTTAAAGACCAGTCCGGACATGGATCCGATGAGGGCTTTGCAAGGTAAAGTTCCGGGTATGACTATCACCACAAATGGTTCTCCTATCGGTACCGGTACGGTGCGTATCCGTGGTATTGGTTCATTCAATTCTTCACAAGACCCGTTGTATGTAATCGATGGTGTGCCTACAAATCAGGCTTTAAACTCTTTGAACGCGAATGATATTGAAAGTATGCAGGTATTGAAAGATGCTGCTTCGGCTTCTATTTACGGTTCGCGTGCTTCGAATGGTGTCATCATTATTACTACAAAGAAAGGTAAGAAAGGAGATAAGATTAAGGTAGACTTCTCGGCTAATCTGACGGCACAGTTTTATACATCGCAATCGTTTATGAAATTGTTGAACTCTGCCGAATATGCTACGGCGATGGCACAGGCAGCATTGAACGACGGACTTGACCCGGTGACTTACGCAGGCAATTACGGTTTAAACCTGAACGCTGCTACAGGAACTCCGATTACTGTATGGAATCCGGCTACCAGCAGTTATGTTAATTACACGGTCAATGGGTTATATGACGGATATATCAACAGCAAGAAAACGATGCGCTACTCGGATACCGATTGGCTTGACGAAATTTCACGCACAGGTTTTGCCCAAACATACGATTTGTCTTTGTCGCACGCCACAGACAAACATTCAACAATGTTTTCATTAGGTTATAAAAAGAATAATGGTATATTGAATTATACAAGTTTTGAGAACTTCTCAGCTCGTATGAACTCCTCGTACAATATTAATAAATATGTGTCTGTAGGCGAAAACTTTACGGTTACTTATTCTAAACAAGTTGATTGCGCCCCAATGGAAAACGCATTGAAGATGGCTCCTACTGTACCGGTTTATGAAGAAGATGGAGTTACGTTTGCCGGACCTGTGGGAGGTATGAGCGACCGTCAGAATCCGGTGCGCGAACAATACGATAACCGCAACAACCATTTGGATTACTGGCGTCTGTTTGGTAATGCTTACGTTGAAATCAAACCGATAAAAGGATTGACTTTGCGTTCTAATTTTGGCTTGGACACGTATTTGTCATTCATCAACTCGATGACTCCTACGTTCCATTCGGATATTGTGAACAATGATATTGCTAAGACCAATTTGTCGCATCGGAATCAGGTGAATTGGACGTGGTCGAATACAGCAAACTATAATTTCAAGGTAGCAGACAAACACGATATCACAGTCTTGCTCGGTGCTGAAATGTCGAAAGAAAGCACGGTTGATTTTACGGCTTATTCAGAAGGCTATGCATTGGAAGATCCTGATTATATGTGGCCGAATGCCGCTACCGGTTCGATGAGAAACAGTGGTGCTAAGTTTGGTTACCGTTTGGCTTCTTTCTTCGGAAAGGTGGATTATAATTATGACGATTTGATTTTGGCTTCATTTACAATCCGTCGTGATGGTTCTTCCCGTTTTGGTAGAGATAACCGCTGGGGTACTTTCCCGGCAGCAACGTTGGGTTTCCGTATTTCTAAATTGTTGGAAAAAGATTGGATGGATGACTGGAAGATTCGCCTTTCTTGGGGTGAGACCGGTAACCAAGCCATCGATAATAATGCGCAATTTGGTTTGTACACTGTAGATTATGGTTTGGATCGTGTAACTTCTACTGCTTACGATTTGTTCTTGCAAGGCTCGGGCACGTTCCCCTCTGGTTATCGCGCCACTCAGCTTGCCAATCCGAACTTGAAATGGGAATCGGCTACGCAATACAATATAGGTACTGACTTTACACTCCTTCACGGAAGCCTGTATGGGTCTATTGACGGATATATCAAGGATGTAGATGATATGTTGATAACTCCTTCTTATTTAGGTGCGATCGGAGAAGGCGGTGCTTCTTGGTTGAATGGTCCTTCGTTGCGTAACTGGGGTATGGAGTTTGCTTTGGGCTACCGTACGAATCTTGCTTGCGGGTTAGGAATGGATATTAGCGCAAACGCTGACTTCTTCCGTAACAAGGTGACTTATTTGCCATCGTCTACTACCGGTTCATACGCCCATACCTCTAAGGAAAACTTAGTACAGTCGGGTATGCCATACGGTTCAATTGTAGGATATGTGGTAGAGGGCTTGTTCCAAACTCAAGCGGAAGTAGATGCGTCGGGACAGCCTAACGCACGTGTAGGAGGATTAAAGTATGCTGATTTGGATAAGAATGGTGTGATTAATGCAGATGATCAAGATTGGGTTTACAATCCGGTTCCCAAATTTTCATACGGACTTAATATTGCTTTGAATTATAAGAACTTCGATCTCAGCATGTTCTGGCAAGGTGTTTGCGACAAGGATGTTTATAACAACCAGAAATTCCAGACCGATTTTTGGAGTGTGACGGATGCCGGTTCTAACAAAGGTAATCGTTTGTTGAATGCTTGGAATACCAACAATACCGGTTCAACGATTCCGATGCTGACCACCTCGAACACGGCAGACGAAGGACGCGCTTCAAGTTACTTCGTTGAAAACGGTTCTTACCTGAAACTGCGTACTTTGCAGTTGGGCTACAATGTTCCGGCTACGTTCCTGTCTAAGTTTAAGATGAGTAGTGCCCGTATCTATGTATCAGGACAGAACTTGCTGACCATCAAGAGCAAGAGCTTGACTTGCCCTGACCCTGAAAATCCAGATTGGAATTATCCGTTGGCTACATCGGTTTCATTTGGTTTACAAATAGGTTTCTAATTTAAATTAATGAGGATTTTGTCATGAAAAAAATATATACATACGTTTTTGCCTGTGCTTTAGGATTAGGTTTTACAGGCTGTAATGATTTCTTGGATTACAACCCTACCGCAGTGGTAGACGAAGACAAAGCGTTTGCAGAACCGGAATCTATGGTTAATGCTGCATACGCTATGCTGGGAGACTGCTGGTACACTTACCCGTTCAACCTGTTCCCGTATGGCGACATTACGTCCGACGATTGCTTGAAAGGTGGATCGGGTAGTACCGACACCGGTTATCATGCCTTTGATATTTGGACAACCTTGACTCCTACCACTCCGGGCGAGATGGATGAATTATGGTATCGCTTGTACTGTGCTATATCACGTTGTAACCGTGCGTTGGTTTCTTTGGAGCAGAACGGCGTTTCCGCATTGGGAGAAGAAACCACTAACCAGCGTGTGGCAGAAGTCAGATTCTTGCGCGGACATTTCTATTATAAACTGCTCACTGTTTTCCGTAAAATTCCGTGGATTGACGAAGAGGTGTATAAGAACCAAACATTCGAACAGGTTCGCAATGATGCCCTTACTTATGAAGAACTGTTCCAGAATGTGATTGATGATTTTCAAGCTGCTTATGATGTGTTGCCGGAAAAAGGACCCGGTGAAGACGGACGTGCCAATAAGATTGCGGCAGCAGCCTATTTGGCTAAGTGTTATTTGAATTTGGCTTGGGGCGATGGGTATGAAGCTACTACCGGCGTAAACCATATCAATAATGAATATATGCAGAAAGTAGTAGACTATACTGATGATGTAATGAACTCGCAATACGGTTACATGGAAGATTTCGGCGACATATTCCTTCCTGAATATAAGAACAGCAAAGAATCGGTATTTGCCGTTCAAACTTCCGATTACGAAGATGATAATACTACTTACGGACGCGCCAACTGGTCGAATACATTGAACGGCTGCTGGGGAATGTGGTCGTGTGGATGGGATTTCCATAAACCTTCTCAGAACTTGGTGAACGCATTCAAGACGAAAAACGGTCTGCCGATGTTCGATGACTATAACGATGAAATCGATTATCCGATTAATGGTCAGCCTACCAACCAGAAATGGGACCCGCGTTTGTTCCATACTGTCGGGATGCCTACATTCCCTTATAAATATGAAGAACAATACATGATGACTACCGGCAACTCGCGTACACCGAGCGAATATGGTTTCTACACATCTTTGAAAGAAGTCCCGCAACGTTCGCAAGGCGAAACTTTCAATGGCTCTTGGCAGGCTTTTGCAATGAACGATTATGTGTTCCGCTATACGGATGTGATGTTGATGCGCGCCGAAGCATTGATTGAGTTGAACCGTTTGGATGAGGCTGAAGATATTGTAAACGATATCCGTAGCCGTGCAGCCAATTCTGTCAGCAAGCATATAGCGTATGCCGCCGACCAGTGTGAAATAGCCCTTTATCCTGCCAGATATTTTTCAGACAAAGAAACAGCACGTAAGTGTTTGCGCTGGGAACGACGTTTGGAGATGGCTATGGAAAACGGACGTTATTTCGACCTGCGCCGTTGGGGCATAGCTTCTCAAACGCTGAATGCTTATTTTGAAAGCGAACAAAAGTCGGTATATACGTATGTAAACCAATCTGGTGAAACCGTAAACCAAACCTACGGGTTGTATTATAAGGATGCCCATTATACGGCAGGGAAGAATGAATTTTTCCCGATACCTTACAATCAGATGTTCTACATCCCCGGGTTGTACACCCAAAACAAGGGATATGAATAATCGAAGTATGGTTTTATATCAAACTAAAAATTGCATATTAAACAGAGCTTGCTTAAATTTGACAATCGAACTATAAACAAGAAACAAAGCAACGGGTTTGCCTTGTAAAACGCTACGGTTAGTTTTTTAATTTTATGCGGATGAATTTCTCGGTTCTACCCGAAGGATTTATTTACGCTTCGGGTAGAATTTTTCAAACGCTGGAATGAGGTTTGAACCGGGTTTAGGCAGGCTTTGTAATTTATTAATCTTTAAGACCTTAAAACATGATTGAGTTAAAGAAAAAGAGCATTGTAAATACCATGAAAGCGGCATGTTTGTGTTCGTTGATTGGTTGGGGCGCGATGGCGAATGCTGCGGAGTCGTCCGTGTCTGTCCGTCATTTGGCAAACGAGCAGAATATTGTTTTTGTTAAAGGAGCCAAGAAATACCTGTTGTTGCCCGTGCAAGATAATGCACCCGAGAGCAAGGTTTGCATAGTAGTGGATAACCAACAACAGGGGGTAGTAGCTAATGTGCGTCTGGCACGCGATCAGGTAGATTATTATATACCGTTCGACTTGTCGGCATACGAGGGAAAAGACATTTCCGTCGATATTCAAGGGATGCCCGAATCTTCTCTCTGCTGGGAAAAGATGAGCCTTTCAGATACGTTTGATATGACGAACCGTGAGAAATTCCGTCCTGTTTATCACCATACCCCTGCTTACGGCTGGATGAACGACCCGAACGGAATGTTCTATAAAGACGGGGTGTATCATTTGTATTTCCAGCATAATCCTTACGGATCTACGTGGGGAAACATGACGTGGGGACACTCCACGACCACGGATTTGGTGAACTGGAATTATGAAGGACTTGCCATAAAGCCAGATGCGTGGGGAGCTGTTTTCAGTGGTTCGGCTGTGGTAGATTATGACAATACAGCCGGTTTTGGGAAAAACGCGGTGGTAGCTTTTTATACTTCGGCAAAGTCCAGTCCGTGGGGAGATACCCAGTCGCAAAGTATGGCTTATAGCCTTGATAACGGGAAAACATTTGTGAAATATGCGTATAATCCTGTTGTAACTTCCTCTAAGCGTGATTTTCGCGATCCGAAAGTATTTTGGTATGCCCCCGACAAACATTGGGTGATGATTCTTGCCGGCGGTCAGGAAATGGATATTTATTCTTCAAAGAATCTGAAAGATTGGAAATACGAAAGTAGTTTCGGGGCAAAACAAGGTGCTCACGGCGGTGTGTGGGAATGTCCGGATTTGGTCGAGTTGCCCGTAGAAGGTACGAAAGAAAAGAAATGGGTGTTGATTTGTAACATTAACCCCGGCGGTCCTTTCGGAGGAAATGCAGCTCAGTATTTCGTGGGAACGTTTGATGGAAAGAAGTTTGTGAACGAATCGCCTACCCAAACCAAATGGATGGACTGGGGGAAAGACCATTACGCCACGGTAACTTTCAGCAATGCCCCCGGCGGACGTTGCATCGCTTTGGGATGGATGAGCAACTGGCAATACCAGACCGTGCTTCCTACCTTGCAGTACAGAGGCTCGAACACGATAGCCCGCGACCTCACCCTTTACCGTCAAGACGGGGAACTGTTGCTGAGATGTACTCCCTCGCCCGAAATAGAAAAGGCACGGATGCAGAAAGTAAGCGTACCTTCGTTCAAGGTGAGTGACTCGTATGATTTGGCATCGCTGTTAGAAGGTAACGACGGAGCTTATGAAATAGACATGACCATCAAAAACTCGGGTGCATCGAAAATCATGTTTACCCTGTCAAACGACAAAGGGGAAAAGGTGAACATGTATTACGATATCATGCGCAAACAGTTTGTAATGGACAGAAGCGAGAGCGGGAAAGTGGATTTCAGCGTAGATTTCCCTGCCGTGACGGTGGCTCCCGTGTATGACACCGACAATATCCGTCTCCGCCTGTTTGTCGACCGTACCAGCATAGAGGCTTTCGGGGAAGGCGGCAAGTTTGTAATGACTAACCAAGTATTCCCTACGGAACCCTATAACAAGATGTCTTTTGTTTCTGTGCGCGGTAACTTTACCGTCAAGTCGATGGATGTGTATAAATTAGGAAACAACAAATAACGAACGAATAAGTGACGAATTATGACAATAGATAATAAAATAAAGTATGGAAAACTGATTCCCGTGATGCTCTGTTTCTTTGCGATGGGGTTTGTTGACTTGGTGGGAATCGCGTCCAACTATGTGAAAGCCGATTTAGGACTGACAGATTCGGAAGCGAATATATTTCCTTCGCTCGTATTCTTTTGGTTTTTGATATTCTCTGTACCTACGGGAGTATTGATGAATAAAATAGGACGTAAGAAAACAGTATTACTTAGTCTTGTAGTGACATTTGCATCGTTACTGATTCCTATTTTCGGAGACAGCTATGGGGTAATGCTTTGCTCGTTCTCTTTGTTGGGCATCGGTAATGCTCTGATGCAAACTTCGCTTAATCCGTTGTTGAGCAACATTATTTCGGGCGATCGCTTGGCTAGTACTTTGACTTTTGGACAGTTTGTAAAAGCTATCGCTTCGTTTCTTGCTCCTTATTTGGCTATGTGGGGGTCTTTGCAAGCTATCCCCACTTTCGGATTGGGTTGGCGGATGTTATTCCCGATTTATATGGTGATTGCCATCTTTGCAATTTTGTTTCTGTCGGTTACTCCGATTGAGGAAGAAAAAGCTGATAGTGCTTCCGGATTCATGGATTGTTTGAAGCTGTTGGGTAAACCTTTTATACTTTTGTCATTCCTCGGTATTATGTGTCATGTGGGCATTGATGTAGGAACGAATACTACGGCACCTAAAATCCTGATGGAACGTGTGGGTATGACATTGACAGAAGCCGGATTTGCTACCAGTTTGTATTTCATATTCCGTACTTTAGGATGTTTTTCCGGAGCGTTCATCTTACGCGTGATGTCGGCCAAACGATTTTTCCTGATAAGCGTCTGCTGCATGTTACTGGCTATGGTTGGGCTGTTTGCATTCCATTCGTTGGTTATTATCTACGTGTGTATCGCATTGATAGGTTTTGGTAACTCGAATGTATTCTCTATTGTTTTTTCACAAGCTTTGCTCAACAGACCTGATAAGAAAAACGAGGTGTCAGGACTGATGATTATGGGTTTGTTTGGCGGAACAGTATTCCCATTATTTATGGGATTTGCTAGCGATGCTATCGGTCAAGACGGTGCTGTGGCTGTTATGACGGTAGGAGTGATTTACCTTTTGTTTTATACATTGAAAATTAAACATTAAAAAGTAATATTTATGGATAACACTTTTGTAGTTGGAATGGGAGAAGCACTTTGGGACGTGCTTCCGGAAGGAAAGAAAATAGGTGGTGCACCGGCAAATTTTGCATACCATGTATCACAGTTCGGATTAAACAGTTGTGTAGTGAGTGCGGTAGGCGATGATAAACTGGGCATGGAAATATTAGACAATTTCCGTGAAAAGAAACTAAATTGCATGATTGAAACCGTGCCTTACCCAACCGGAACGGTTCAGGTAGAACTTGATGCCGAGGGAGTACCGTGTTACGACATCAAAGAAGGGGTGGCGTGGGACAATATACCATACACTCCGGCACTGGAGGGGTTGGCACGCCAGACTCGTTCGGTATGTTTCGGTTCATTGGCACAACGAAGTGTGGTGTCTCGCGAAACTATCAACCGCTTTTTGAGCGCAATGCCCGATGGTGAAGGCCAATACAAGATTTTCGATGTAAATCTGCGTCAAGGTTTTTATACGAAAGAAATTCTTTGTAACTCCATGAGGCAATGCAATATATTAAAAATCAACGATGAAGAGTTAGTAACCATCAGCCGTATGTTTGGTTATCCGGGTATTGATTTGCAAGACAAATGTTGGATTCTGTTGGCAAAATATAACCTTAAAATGTTAATTCTTACTTGTGGCGTGAACGGAAGTTATGTGTTTACTCCCGGAGAAGTTTCGTTTGTAGAAACCCCGAAAGTAGAAGTTGCCGATACGGTAGGGGCGGGAGATTCATTTACTGCTACGTTTGTGGCCGCTATTCTGTTAGGGAAATCGGTGAGTGAGGCACACAAACTGGCTGTAGAAGTTTCGGCATACGTTTGTACCCAAAACGGTGCAATGCCCGAATTACCGGTTTATCTGAAAAGCAGAATTAAATGAGCAAGTTAGACATAAATTTTGAATAAAACAGTGCTTGTGGGTACTGAAACAAATAAGAAGCTGTGTCAAAGTGAAATTTGAGACAGCTCTTTTTGTGACTTTTTAATAGGGCATTTATATATGTTTGTATATCTCAGAATATTTAATTAGTTTTGCAATAACTTGTTAACCGTCCTGCAGGTAGGTCGGATTGTTTTTTATTGAGTATATACCATAACATTTATACAGGATGAGAGAGTATTACCAAAGAAACATTGAGAATCGTTTGATTATTCCTACAAAACTATTCTTACAACGTGAGAAGTCGAGTGGCATTATTTTAGCAGTTTCTGTTATTTTGGCATTGATACTTGCTAATTCACCCTTTCGCGAGAGCTATTTTTCGGTATTGAAGTATCATTTCGGTTTTGTATTCAACGACCAGCCGTTCTTCAACTTCAGTGTAGAGCATTGGATTAATGACGGGCTGATGTCGATGTTTTTCTTCGTGATAGGCTTGGAGCTGAAGCGCGAGTTTATCGACGGCGAACTGCGTCATATACGCAAGGTGACCCTGCCCGTGGCGGCAGCCATCTTCGGAATGCTTTTCCCCGCTGCCTTTTATCTGTTATTCAACTTCGGCACTCCCGCAGTGGATGGTTGGGGAGTGCCTATGGCCACAGATATCGCTTTTGCTTTGGCCGTCCTCTATATGCTTGGCGACCGCGTACCGATGTCGGCAAAAGTATTTCTGACCACACTTGCCATCGTGGACGATTTGGGAGCGGTGGTTGTGATTGCCCTTTTCTACACGTCTCATATCTCTTTGTGGAATTTGGCGATCGGTCTGTGTTTCTTGGGCGTGATGTTCCTCGGCAACAGACTTGGAGTGAAAAACATTTGGTTCTACGGTATTCTGGGAATCGGAGGTGTATGGGTAGCGTTTCTGACATCGGGTATCCACGCCACAATCTCTGCCGTTTTAGCAGCTATGGTTATTCCGGCAGACTCACACATCCCCGAAGCTGCATTTATAGCGCGTGCGAAGAAACTTATCCGACAATTTGAGCAAGTTGATTCCGGTGACATAAAGATGTTGAAGCCCGACCAAGTAGAAATCTTGTCGAAAGTCAAGTCCGGCTCATTACAGGCAACCCCTCCGCTCCAACGTCTCGAACACAGTCTTCATCCGTTGGTATCCTTCGTCATTATGCCGGTTTTCGCCCTTGCCAACGCCGGAGTATCGTTTGTCGACATGGATTTGAGTGTACTGAGTGCCAATAATGTAGCTATCGGTGTGCTGGTGGGACTGCTGTTGGGTAAACCCTTAGGAATCATTTTCGCGGTATGGCTGACAGAAACGATGGGAATAGGAAAGCGGTCGCGTTCGATGACGTGGCGTACAGTGGCAGGATTAGGCTTTTTAGCCTCTATCGGATTCACGATGTCAATGTTCGTAACCGTACTTGCTTTTCAGTCGGCCGATAACCACATGCAGGCAAAAGTAGGAATCTTTGCAGCCTCCATCATTGGTGGAATCATCGGATATCAACTGTTGAAAAAGAAATCATAAACCAAAAGAGTCCATGTTATGATATATGCAAATATAAAATCCTGTTATCAATCATTTTTTTGAATGTTTTCTCTGTGCATAGGTAAAACTTTATCCGTATTTTTGTTCCGTTAAAATCTTTGAAAAACAACATGAAGCGGTTGGGATTATTGATTTATATTTTGTTGGGGATTATCTTAGTCATAAAGGCTAATCCGTTTTATGAAGTTCGGCAGTTGGGAATGGAGCAAGGACTGTCGAACAATGACGTGGTAGACATCGTGCAAGATAAACGGGGACGGTTGTGGTTTGCTACCGAAGAGGGGCTGAATCGTTTTGACGGGAGCGGCTTCATCTCTTATTATAAAGAAAAAGGGGGGCTGACGGGAAACGAGTTAAACTGTCTGTTGGATGACCCTGCGGATTCTTTGCTCTGGATAGGAACCCAGCGTGCCGGATTGAATGTGTATGATTACGCAAACGACCGGTTTACTTATTATCGCCACATTGACGGCGATTCGAACAGTTTGATAACCAACGATATTACCGATATTGTTCCGGCTGCGGATGGGAATATTTGGATTTCTACATATTGGAGTGGAATAGAATATTTCGATAAGCAGAAGAAACAGTTTATACATTATAATCAAGACAACGTTTCAGGACTGGTTAGTAATCAGGTATGGTCGATTCTTGACGGGAAAGACGGTTATTTATATATAGGTCATGTATCCGATGGATTTACAGTGCTTTCTATAAAAGACAGAACGGCACGCAATTATAAAGCGGATTCGGAAAATCCGAATGCCCTGCCGGGAAACGAAGTCAAGTGCGTATGCAAAGACTTGAACGGGAATATTTGGATTGGCACAAACCGGGGATTGGCGCTTTTCGACCCTCAGAGCGGGAAATTTGTTGCTTTCAAAGACCGCGAAGGCAGATTAAACCGGTACGTGTTTGATCTTTGCCAGTTTGCTGACAATAAGTTATGGATAGCGATGGAGTTGGGCGGAATAGCGATACTCGACTTGTCGCAGCGCATGTTTGTAGCTCCGGATGATTTTAAGTTTGAATTTGTTGATGACGGGAATGAGTTTTACGGACTATCCAATTCCAGTATCCGCTGTTTGTATCAAGACTCGTTTAACAATGTCTGGGCAGGAGTATGGGGCGGAAACATTCGTTTCTTCAGCAGTGTTCCCTCTCTTTTCGGTATTTACAACTATTCTCCTTTTCAGGCATCCGATGTCGTGTTGAGCGACCCCGTGGTAATGTCTGTTTGTTGCGACAAGGAAGGTAAGATATGGGTAGGCACCAATGAAGGTTTGAATATATTTCAAAATGGAAAACGCATCGCCACGTTGACAAACACTACGGGCGATTATCGTGTGAATATCGTGCAGTCGTCATTATGCGATTCGAAAGGGCGATTGTGGTTCGGGCTGTTTCGCGGCGGAGTAAATCTGTATGATGAACGTACTCACGTTTTTCGCCAGCTATTTCCGAAAAGCAAGGCAGGAACAGACGTCCGCGAGATTTATGAAGACAATGACCACGTTATCTGGCTTTCTACAAGCAAAGGCATTTATAAGGTAGACGGCGAAACGCTCTCTATTGTAAAACATTATGAACTGGGACATTCGCTGGTACGCAGCATACGGAAAGACCGGAATGGCAATTTGTGGGTCGGTACGTTTGGCGGCGGATTGGAGGTTTACGATAAGTCGATGAAGCGTATCAGATTATTCGATGTGGAATCGGGATTCCCCTCGAATACAGTGAATCAGGTGTATGAAGACCGTAAACACCGTATGTGGATAGCAACGGGGGAGGGGCTGGTATGCTTTGAGCCGGGCGCATTGGAAGATTATCGGGTGTATCACCGTAAGCATGGTTTAGCCAATGTACACATCCACGCGATAGTGGACGACGGAAAAAACAACATTTGGGTCAGTACGAACCACGGCATTTATTGCCTGCCCGAAACAGCGGATACGTTTTTGTCTTACGATGAATCGTATCACGTTCCGTTAGGTAGTTTCAATAACGGATGTGTGACGGTAGATAAAAGCGGAACGATTTATTTCGGCTCGACTGACGGATTGTGTTATTTTAATCCCGAATATGTTTTGGCTCGCCGTGAGTCTCCCATGCCCGTTATTTCACAGATAAAGATATTTGAACCATTGGAAGACCAGCAGCTTGGCGAGCGGAATATATTTCCGAAACAAGACGAAACGGTCCGTCTGAAATACGATCAGAATACGTTGGCTGTTTCATTCAATGTGTTGAATTATGCGCTGGCAGACCAAGTGGAATATGCCTATATGCTGAAAGGTTTGGAAAGTTCGTGGTATACGGTAGACGAATCGGACAATGTGGTTTTCCGGAGTCTGCCACCGGGAAATTATGAACTGTTTGTCAAAACAAGGATTCGCAATCAGGAGTGGTCGGAGCAAATCGTTTCTTTACCTATCTCAATCGCTTTCCCGTTATGGCTTACATGGTGGGCCAAAACAATTTATGTATTGGTAGCTTTGGGCTTGGCCGTAGGTGCATTGATGTTCTATCGCCGCCGTTTGAACCTGATTTATTTATACGAGTCGGAGAAGCGTAATCGCATTCAAGAGCGGGAACTGACGCAAGAGCGCCTGCGGTTTTACACCAACATCACCCACGAGCTGCGCACGCCTCTCACCCTGATATTAGGTCCGTTGGAAGACTTGTTGAAAAGTCATTCGTTAGTATCGAAAGACAAACAGAAGATTTCGGTTATCCATCAGAGTGCCGTCCGTTTGTTGAACTTGATTAACCAGTTATTGGAATTCCGTAAAGCGGAAACTCAGAACAGGCAGCTTTGTGTAAGTATGGGGAATCTGGCTGCCGTGGTTCATGAGATAGGTTTAAAGTATAAAGAGTTGAACCGCAAACCATCTGTCGATATTTTAATAGAAACCGAATCAGACAACATGCAGCTTTTCTTCGACAAGGAAGTGATTACCATCGTGTTGGACAATCTGATTTCAAATGCTTTGAAATACACCGAACAAGGAAAGATTACCCTGATGCTTCGGTGGAAAGAACGAAACGCCAGCAAGTATGCCGAAATCAGCGTGAGCGATACTGGATATGGAATAGACGCTGAGGCACTTCCCCATATCTTCGACCGTTATTATCAGGAGCGGAGCGAACATCAGGCATCGGGGACGGGAATCGGATTGGCATTGGTAAAAAACTTGGTAAACCTGCATGAAGCACAGATCGAAGTAGAAAGCAAATTAAACGAAGGAAGCATCTTTACGATATTATTACAGGCAGATTACGTTTATCCGCAAGCGTTGCATGGCGAGAATATGGAAAACGAAACGCACGGAGCGGCGGCAGAGGCGGAAGATGTGAAAGAAGAGTCGCAGAATAACAAGCCTATCGTTTTGGTGGTTGAGGATAATGCAGACATAAGCGAGTATATTGCAGAATCTTTGTCTGAGGAGTTTGATGTGCGGATTGCCGAAAACGGAAAAGTAGGATTGCAATCGGCTGTAAAATGGGTCCCGGATATTATCGTGAGCGATGTGATGATGCCCGTAATGGATGGCATAGAAATGTGCCGGAAAATAAAAGATAATATCTGTACATGCCACATCCCGGTTATTCTCTTGACGGCAAAAGATTCATTGTCGGATAAGGAAGCCGGTTATCAATACGGGGCAGACTCTTACATGACGAAGCCTTTCAGTGCATCTTTGCTTCGTACACGCATTCATAACCTGCTGGAGATGAGGCGCAGGTTAGTGGAACGTGTGTCTGGAGCTTCTTCGATGGAGATTAAAAAGACCGTGATAGCCGAAAACTGTTCGAAGCTCGACAATGAATTTTTGGCGAAGCTGACACAGCTGATAGAAGAAAACCTTTCGCAAGAAAAGGTAGATGTGAAATACTTGTCTGATAAACTCTGTATGAGTAGCTCTACACTGTACCGGAAAATGAAAGCGCTGACCGGACTTTCTACCAATGAGTACGTAAGAAAAGTCAAGATGAGAAATGCCGAAAAACTGTTGTTGGAAGGTAAATATGCGATATCTGATATAGCGTTTATGGTCGGAATGAACAGTACAGGCTATTTCCGCCAATGCTTCAAAGACGAATTTGGCATTTCTCCTTCCGATTATGTGAAACAGTTGAAAGCCCCCTCATCGGATAAGCTCTGTTAAGGCCGGTTAGCCGGACACGGATGCTTATCTCATTCGGTTCAGTGCGGCTTGATACCTTCGGGCGTTAACCTGATGTTCCGCAAGGGTCGCAGCAAAATTGTGGGTGCCTGAGAAATCTTCTTTCGCACACATGTAAAGGTAATTGTGAGGCGCATAGTTCAGCACGCTTTCTATTCCCTCGATGGAAGGAATACGGATAGGTCCCGGCGGAAGCCCCGGATGCTTATACGTGTTATACGCACTTTCCGTTTCCAGATGCTTATACAAGATTCGTTTTAACCCGAAATCCTGCAAGGCAAATTTAACGGTAGGGTCGGCTTGCAGAGGCATCCCGATGCGTAGCCTGTTCAAATACAGTCCGGCTATCGTTGGTTTTTCGGCACGGTTTGCCGTCTCTTCTTCCACGATAGAGGCAAGCGTACTGACTTCGGTGGGAGTGAGCCCGATTTCGGAGGCTTTTGCCCGTCTGTTTTTATCCCAGAATCGCGCATATTCTTTTTGCATTCGGGCAATGAATCCTTGTGCCGTCATGTTCCAATAAACTTCGTATGTGTTAGGAAGGAAAAGCGAAGCTATTGTTTCGTGCGTATAACCCAACGAGTCGCAGTACAGACTGTCGGTCAGCAGCGTAGAGATGCTTGCCGAGTCTGCCATGATTTGTCGGGCTACGGTACGTGAGAGTTGACCTATCGTGCGCACACTTGGGACTATCAGTTTTACGGGAGTTTGGTGTCCGTGGCTCAGTAACCGATAAGCGGTAAGCGTATTTTGTTCTGCCGCCAGCCGGTAAGCTCCCGTTCGTACGGTATATCCGTTCAGGCGGATAAGCATCTTAAAACCGGTAAGAGTAGAAGCGTTCAGCTGAGTTTCCAGTTTGACTAAAACCGAATCGGTATTATCGTTTTCGTCTATATAAATAAATGTAGGCTTTGATACGTTGAACGGATGATTAAATAACAGGGCGGTTACGCCGATTCCGCCTCCGGCTATAATCACCAGAAATATGCAGATAAATAAAATCAGTTTTTTATTCTTCATTGTGTTTCGTGAAATTTTGCGGTGCAAAGATAGTTTTTATTCTTCTTCCGCCAAGTATCTTTTCTCCATAACAAAGTTCTGCAGACAGAAAATAGGTAAATCTTTGGTTTTTTCGTCTGTATATACCTTTTTGTCCTCTATTTTGATTTTTTTGTCCACTTCGCGTATGTTCATTTTTCCCTACATTTGCAACAGACAAGCCGCTGTGGGTTTGTCTGTTGCTAATGTGATATGGATTATTTATTTATCAAAAGAAAACTAATAAGTATGAAAAATGCACTTTTAGGTTTGGCGTTTTGTGCCGCAATGCCATTGTTTGCTCAACAGAAAGCTACCGTGGCTATTCATCCCGCCGAGGGAAAACAAGTTATCAATAAGGAAATTTACGGACAGTTTGCCGAGCATCTCGGTACGTGTATTTATGGTGGACTTTGGGTAGGAGAAGATTCACCCATACCTAATGTAAAGGGGTATCGTACGGATGTGTTCGAGGCGTTGAAAAAGCTGAAAGTTCCCGTATTGCGCTGGCCGGGAGGATGTTTTGCCGACGAATATCATTGGATGGACGGTATCGGTCCGCGTGAGAAACGCCCTAAAATGGTAAACAACAACTGGGGTGGTACGGTAGAAGACAACAGTTTTGGTACGCATGAGTTCTTGAATCTGTGTGAAATGTTGGGCTGCGAGCCTTACATCAGCGGAAACGTAGGTAGCGGAACGGTAGAAGAACTTGCCAAATGGGTGGAATACATGACTTCGGAACAAGGAAGCCCGATGGCGAAACTGCGTAAGGAGAACGGACGCGAGAAACCGTGGAAAGTGAAATACCTCGGTGTAGGTAACGAAAGCTGGGGATGCGGCGGAAATATGCTGCCTGAATATTATGCCGATTTGTATCGCCGTTATCAGACTTACTGCCGTAACTACGACGGTAACCAGTTGTTTAAAATAGCCAGCGGTGCGAGCGATTATGATTATCGCTGGACGGAAGTGTTGATGCAGAAGGCAGGTAACCTGATGAACGGACTTTCGCTTCATTACTACACCGTGCCCGGATGGACCGGAAGCAAAGGTTCGGCTACGAAGTTTACTACCGAAGATTATTACTGGACGATGGGCAAATGCCGCGAGATAGAAGACGTGGTGAAACGCCATATTGCTATCATGGATAAGTACGACCCCGAAAAGCGTGTAGGTTTGATGGTAGACGAGTGGGGTACTTGGTGGGACGAAGAACCGGGTACGATTCCGGGACACTTGTACCAGCAGAATACCTTGCGCGACGCATTCGTGGCATCGCTTACGTTGGACATCTTCCATAAGTATACCGACCGTATCAAGATGACGAACATTGCTCAGGTGGCAAACGTACTTCAGGCTATGATTCTGACTAAAGACGACAAGATGGTGCTTACGCCGACTTATCATGTGTTCGAAATGTATAACGTACACCAAGACGCTACTTACCTGCCGCTCGACTTGCAGTGCGAACGCAAAATTGTGCGCGATGACCGCATCGTTCCGTTGGTAAGTGCAACTGCTTCGCGCGACAAAGCAGGTGTTATCCACATCTCTCTGTCGAACATCGACTTGGAAGAATCGCAAGACATCACCCTGACGCTTGACGACGTGAAAGCCAAATCGGTAACGGGACGCATCCTGACCGCCGACCGCATCGATGATTACAACTCGTTCGACAATCCCGACGTGGTAACTCCGAAAACGTTTACGGGTGCGAAGATTACGAAAAACGGTTTGCAAATCAACCTGCCCGCCAAGTCAATCGTGGTTTTGGAAGTGAAATAAAAACTCCAATCGTTTTTCATAGATAAATTGTGGTATTTTTCTTGTTCAGGCGTGGTTTACGTGATTATCCGCAGCCGGTTTGAGTAACCAAAACAGCTGTGTAAATCCCGATAAACCATGCCTGATTTTTTATGCGGATAAGTCAGCCAACTCATGCGGATGCGTTCATCAACACTACCGCATGAGTTGACTGGTTTATCCGCTTGTGTTTTTCGTATGTATTCCTTTTGCTCTTCCAAATGGTTAAATAGAAGATTTAGAGCATAATATATGCTTTTTCTCCGTATCTTTACAAATGTTACCTGAAAAGCGGAGGTTTTATGAAATCTAAAATCGTTGTAATTGTTGCATCCTTTTTGCTTGTTTGTATTTTAATACCGATTATTGTCCGATGTTTGGGAGATAACGGTTTAGATAAATGTATCATGCCGTGGGTGATAGCGGTTTGTATTGTCATGTTATTTATCATTGCCTGTAAGTGGGAAAAATAAATTACGGCGGGCGTTTCCAAGCGTGGAGATGCCCGTTGTCTGTTTCTGAAGAGGTTGTTCTTGGTTTCTGCATAAATGTTACATGAATTTTAATTTTTTGAAACAGGTTTGTAATATCAAAACCCGACCTTTGTAGCGTTAAAAAATGAGACAGTTCTAATGATTAATCGATGGATTATTGCCGGAGTGATAGGCTGTATGGCTTTGCCGGTATCTGCAAGCAAGAAAGGGGAAAAAGAAAAAGAGGATTCTAAAAAAGGCCAAGCCATAATAACGATATTCTCAGACTTTCACACAGGGTTCGGAACGGCGAACGACGATCGCGGTTTCGATTTAGACCGGGCTTATATTGGTTATCAGTATTCATTGCCTCACGGATTACAACTAAAGGCTGTGATGGACTTCGGCCAGTCGAAAGAAGTGGGAGACTATCAGCGTATCGGATATGTTAAAAATGCACTAGTCACATGGAAGCATGGTAATTGGACATTGAACGGAGGTTTGATATCCACCACTCAGTTTAAAACTCAAGAAGATTTTTGGGGTAAACGTTACATCATGAAGTCTTTCCAAGACGAATATAAATTCGGTAGCAGTGCCGACCTTGCTGTATCGGCTGCTTACCGGTTTAATAAATATGTGTCGGCAGACGTTATACTTGCCAACGGCGAAGGGTATAAGAAGGTGCAAGTAAAAGACGGATTGCAGTACGGAGCCGGTGTTTCGGTTACGCCGGTTAAGGGACTTATCTTGCGGGCTTACGGCTCTTTTAACGAAGCCTCGGAAGACGGACAAAAAGGAATTACCAATCTGGCTGCTTTTGCCGGATATAAGCATGAGCGTTTTTCGGTAGCGGCAGAATATAACTACCAGACAAATGCGTCGTACACCGACGGACAAGACCAAAGCGGTGTGTCGGCCTACGCTACGATAAAATGTAATAAAAATATAGGCGTTTTCGGACGTTGGGACTATCTGACTTCGAAGAACGATTGGAATCTGTCTGACGATGGAATGGCGGGGGTAGTAGGTGCAGAATTTAAATTGGGAAAATACATCAAGCTGGCTCCCAACTTCCGTGTATGGTCGCCAAAACAAGCCGACCTTCCTAACCGCTTCTACGGTTATCTGAATGCATCATTTTCTTTGTAATCAAAATATTATCATAAATTAAAAAGCAATGAAAAAGTTTTATTTACCTTTAGTTGCAGGCGCGATGGCGATAGCATTTGCTGCTTGCGGTGGACAATCGAAACAGGGAGATGAATCGGTCGAATTGACAGGTGCGGGAGCTACATTCCCCTTGCCTTTCTATAATATGTCTTTCGAGAATTATAGCGCTACTCATAATGACAAGGTTTCTTACGGAGGCATCGGAAGCGGCGGTGGTGTACGTAACCTGAAAGACGGTATTGTGGATTTTGCAGGAAGCGATGCTTTCTTGACTGATGAAGAAATGAAGGAAATGCAACCCGTAGTACATATCCCGACCTGTATGGGTGCGGTGGTATTGGCATATAACTTGCCTGATGTGGTTAAACTGAACTTGGCGGGAGATGTTATCGCAGATATTTATGCCGGAAAAATCACTAAATGGAACGATGAACGTTTGCAGAAGCTGAACCCGGACGTAAAACTCCCCGCAAAGGATATCATTGTAGCCTATCGTTCAGACGGTAGTGGTACCACATTCGTGTTTACCGATTACCTGTCAAAAGTTAGCGAAGACTGGAAGAAAACTTACGGAGCAGGTAAAACGGTCGACTTCAAAGTGGGTCAGGCAGCTAAAGGTAATCCGGGTGTAGCGGGTATCATTGCCCAGACACCTTACTCATTGGGTTACATCGGTTCTGAATACGCTTTCGCCCAAAACATACCTTATGCAAGTGTGGTTAACAAGCGCGGCGAATCAATCACTCCGTCTACCGAAACCATTTCGGCTGCTGCGGGCGACATTCCGCAAGACACCCGTTGCTCTATCACCGACGCAGATGCCGAAGGTGCTTATCCTATCAGCTGTTTTACTTGGTTGCTGATTTACAAAGAACAAAACTATGCAAGCCGTAGCAAAGCACAGGCTGAAGCTACTCTTGACCTGATGAAATACATGCTGAGCGACAGCATCCAGCAGACCACTGCCACGGTTCACTATGCTCCGCTGCCTAAGAAAGCCGTAGAACAGAGCCTTCAGAACCTGAAGACTGTGACTTACGACGGACAACCGATTTTGAAGTAATATTAAAATAGCAAAGTTTATGCAAGACAAAATCTTTCGAGTTTTGCTTATTCTTTCAGCTATCGTTATACCGCTCATTGGTGGGGGAATTATTTATTCCCTCACTGTTGACTCAACGGGAGCTTTTGAGGAGTTCGGATTTTGGAACTTCGTATTCTCGGATGATTGGGTAACGACGGCAGGAAAAGAAAAGTACGGTGCACTTCCTTTTATAACGGGAACTCTTCTTACCACTTTTTTGGCATTGCTGATGTGTATTCCTTTTTCTTTGCCCGTGGCATTGTTTACAGGAGAATATTTCCGTGGAAAGAAGATTGCAACCTTTTTAGGTACGGTAACCGACCTTTTGGCAGGTATTCCTTCTATCATCTACGGTTTGTGGGGATTTTACGTGTTGCGCGGTTTGTTTATGGAGTTAAACTTCTCGCCGCAGGGTTCAGGAATTCTTACGGCAGCATTCGTATTGGCAATCATGATCGTTCCCTATGCTGCTTCGTTAAGTTCCGAGTTCATCAAGATGGTTCCCTCTGATTTAAAAGAAGGAGCTTACGCTATGGGAGCCACACGCGCCGAAGTAATCCGGCGAGTAGTTTTCCCGATGGCAGGCTCCGGTATCTTCTCGGCTTATATTCTGGCTATCGGACGTGCTTTGGGAGAAACGATGGCGGTAACAATGCTTATCGGTAATACCAATCAGATGCCCGACACGTTACGTACCACAGGAAATACGATGGCGAGTATCATTGCCAATCAGTTTGGTGAAGCAGACGGTTTGAAACTTTCTTCACTGATTGCCATCGGACTGTTGTTGTTCCTGATAACGGCTGTTATTAATATAATTGGTAAGATTTTGATTCGTCGTGCTCGTCGCGTCTGATTCTATAAACAGGTTTTTAGTATGATACAATTAAATAATGTACGTATCCGAATAGCCAAGAGCCGTTTGCTTTATATCACGGTATGTGTGTTTTCCGGATTGACTGCTATTCCGTTATTGGCTATCTTAGGTGAAGTGTTGATAAAAGGCTGGCGACAGTTGGGTTGGGCATTCTTTACAGAAGCTACTCCGAATGCCTATAAAGCCATGATGGCGGTTTCCGCCGGCGAGCCGATACCCGGAGGTATTGCCAACGGTATTATAGGAACATTCTTGATGTTGATTATCGCTGCACTGGTAGCCATCCCTATCGGTATATTCTGCGGAATCTGTTTATCTGAATATCGTAAAAGCTGGTTTGCTACAGTGGTCAGTTATCTGACGGACTTATTACAAGGTACTCCTTCTATCATCATAGGTATTATTACTTATATATGGGTTGTGGTTCCGATGAAAGGATATTCGGCACTTGCCGGCAGCGTTGCTTTGTTTATCATGATGCTTCCGCTGATTATCCGTTCTACCGAAGAAACCATGAAAGTTCTGCCCGAAACACTGAAAGAAGCCGGATTGGCATTGGGAGGAAGCTACTGGCGGGTAATGCTGCAAGTAATGCTCCCCTCGGCATTGGGAAGTATTTTTACCGGTATTTTGCTGGCAATTTCACGTGTGGTAGGCGAAACGGCCCCGTTGATGTTTACTGCTTTGGGCGGTGCAGCCATCAGTTGGAACGTAACCAAACCCATGTCGGCAGTACCTTTGCTTATATGGGAATTCTTTAACGACCCCAACCTGCAAAGTCTGATTTGGGGAGCATCTTTGTTCCTGCTTACTTTTGTGTTATTATTGAATTTATTAGCTAAACGAATTGCAAAGAAATGGAAAATATAAAAGACCCGATTCTTCAGATAAAAGACGTTTGTATATCGTATACCAGCGATGTGATGGCGGTAAAGCATGTTTCCGCCGATATTGAGAAAAATTCAATCACAGCCATCATGGGACCGTCGGGATGCGGTAAAAGTACCTTGCTGCGTGCTGTAAACCGTATGCACGAATTGTATAAAAACATCCGCGTTACGGGCGAAATCCTGCTGAACGGAGAAAACGTGCTTCAGATGCCGCCGATGGAAGAACGCCGCCGCATTGGTATGGTGTTCCAGCGTCCGAACCCGTTCCCCACGATGAACATCTACGATAATGTACTTGCCGGATATATCTTAAACGGTATCCGCCTGTCAAGAAGCCAGAAAGATGAAATCGTAGAACGCAACTTGCGCAATGTGGCACTGTGGGACGAGGTGAAAGACTCACTGACCAAACGTGGAACATTCCTTTCCGGAGGTCAGCAGCAGCGTTTGTGCATCGCCCGCTCACTGGCACTCCAGCCTGATATCCTGCTGATGGACGAACCCACCTCTGCGCTCGACCCCATCGCTACCAAGCACATCGAAGGATTGATGGAAAACCTGAAGAAAGAAGTAACGATTTTGATTGTAACACATAACATGTCGCAGGCAATGCGTATATCCGACCGCTCCATGTTTATGTTTTTGGGTGAACTGATAGAGTACGACGATACGGCAAAGATGTTTGAAAATCCGAAAGATGAGCGTACACGCTCTTATTTGACAGGGAAAATGGGATAGTTGTTTCGCTAAGGAATTATCCTTTGAAATCATTCGGGGCATGATAACCAAAGCCCTGAATGATTTTTTTTATTTCCGTACCCGATATCCCGCAAAATATGTTTATCTTAGGCATAAAAATAATCAAGAGCAATGAAAAGAATAGCCATATTAGCATCGGGTACAGGGACGAATGCCGAACGGATTGTCCGTTATTTTCAGGAAAAAGGAACAGCAGAAGTAGCGTGGATTATAGCCTCTCGTGCTTCGGCAGGAGTGATAGAGCGTGCAGCCCGGCTGCATGTCCCGTGTAAGGTGATAACTCCCGACGGCTTTGCTTCGGGCGAAGCATTCCGCTTTCTGAAAGAAAATGAAATAGATTTTATAGTGCTCGCCGGATTCTTGTCGCGCGTTCCCGACGAGATTGTACACGCTTATCCCCAAAAGATTGTGAATATCCATCCGTCATTGCTCCCCAAATTCGGAGGAAAAGGAATGTATGGAATGCACGTACACGAGGCAGTATTGGCAGCCGGAGAGACGGAAAGCGGCATAACCATTCAATACGTCAGCGAGAAATACGATGAAGGAGCATTCATCCTCCAAGCCAAATGTCCGGTACTTTCCGATGATACTCCCGATACGCTTGCAGCCCGCGTGCATGAGTTGGAATATCGGTATTATCCGGAGGTGATAGAGAAACTGATATTGGGATTATCAGAAACGAAAAAGCAAACTGTATATGATTGGCTTATCTAATTTTTGATAATCTTTAAGAGGTAATCTGTCTTATCCGTTTTAAGTTTCTTTCTTTTTTACATTCCTTTAGGCAGGTTGGTAGACTTTTCGTTCTTGAACAGATTTTGCGCGATTTGGTTCAAGAATGAAAGGTTTTATACCACATTTTTAGTCTCTACTATATATGCCTAATTACAGTACCCTTTCTTTGATTGCTAAAGTATTCTATGTCGTTTCAGTTTTTGGGTTGCATCTATTAGACATTATATCGAATAAGGTATTAGGGCACTGATAACCAATACCCCTGTTCTTTATTCTGTATAAACTCTATTATAGTTATGACCGTAAATAAGGTATTTTCTTGATTTATACCTTAGTATGTTTTATACAGAGTTTTGTCAATTAAGAGAAGAATGGCAAGAGGCTGTTTGTCTGTTTTTTTTGCTTGCAAAGATGTTTTAGATGAATATTAATTTTATGAATATTTAATATTTGCTTGTTTGTTAATATTTAAAATTGCATTATTTTTGAAAAAATCAAAGAAATTTATTATTAACTTAAATTTGAACTATGAAAAGAACAGAGTTTAAACTCTTGACAATTACTATGTTATTGTCGGGGTTTTCAGTTGGCTACATTCATGCTGAAACCTATGCGGACGCAGTCGGAATGTATTCGTTTCAACAAGAAAATCAGTGTAAAGGAGTGGTTTTGGACGAAACTGGTGAAACGATAATCGGAGCTTCAGTTTTGGTAAAAGGAACTTCTAATGGTACTATTACCGATTTGGATGGTGGCTTTTCTATTCCAAATGTAAAAAAAAGGCGATATGATCGTAGTGTCATTCGTGGGTTACAAGAATGTGGAAACAGTATGGAATGGTACAGATCTCAGAATAATTTTAAAAAGTAATACAGAAGAACTTGATGAAATTGTTGTAGTGGGTTATGGCGTACAGAAGAAGGTAAATCTTACAGGTGCCGTTTCTTCTGTGAAAGGTGAGGCTTTAGAAACCCGTCCTGTAGTTGATGCTACACAAAGTTTGCAAGGTATGGTGCCGGGATTGAGTGTAAGCAATAATAATTCAGGACGCCCTGGTGCTACGGGTACATTAACGTTGCGTGGTCAAGGAAACTTATCGGGAAATGCTTCTCCTTATGTTTTGGTAGATGGTGTGGAAATGTCTCTTGCAGATGTAAACCCTAACGATATAGAGAATATTTCTGTATTGAAAGACGCTGCAGCTTGTTCCATATATGGAGCACGTGCTGCTTATGGTGTGATTCTTGTCACAACGAAAAAAGGGCAAGAAGGGAAAATGCGTGCAAATTATCAAGGAACCGTCGGTTGGAGTACTCCTACAGTATTGCCTGATATGGTAAATTCACTTGACTTTGTGAAATTTTGGAATGATGGTGTAAATAATGCAGGTGCAGGAGGTAGAGCTTATTCTTCTGAAAAAATAGCTCAGTTGGAGCAGTATATGAGAGATCCTTCAAGCATTGATCCATGGGGAGATTTGAAACCGGGTCAATCTCTTAATGCAGCTTTTGAGAATTCTGAATTGGGATTGGGTAATACCGATTATTTTGACTTACATTACAAGAATTTTAGTTTCAAGCAAAGCCACAATTTAAGTTTTAGCGGAGGTAATAAGAAAGCTCAATATTACATTTCAGCCGGTTATTATAATGAAGATGGAATATTGAGGTATGCAGATATGGATTATACCCGTTATACGGTGAATGCCAATATATCATCTGAGCTGACCAAATGGATGAAAGTGAAATTTAATGCTAAGTTTATGCATTCAGATAATGAAACTCCATTTAATCAGGGGACTGTTAATGGTATGTATCTTGATGGAGGTTTGTCAGAAGGATTCTATCATAGTTTAGCTCGTTTCCGTCCTACAGTATCTCCTATAGACCCAAATGGTCATTTTACGGAATTGTCATTGGTGCCTTATTTGCAGAGCGGAACATATACAGACACCCAAAACGACCATTTTAATTTTACGACCGGACTTGAACTTCAGCCTGTAAAAAATTGGTTTATTTTCTTTGATTATACTTATAAGCAAGAAAATATGGAGTATGAAGCTTTAAATGTGGCTCCATATATTTATGAACAGGATGGAAAGACATTGACTAAAGTTGCTCGTGATGAATTGGGCGTTTCAGCAGATGGTCAGTTTACCCGTGCTTATGGCAATAAAAGATATCAAAGTATAAATCTTTATACCAATTATATGTTCTCATTGGCAGATAAGCATAATTTTACAGTGATGCTTGGTTATCAGGAAGAAAATAATGATTTTAGCTGGATGAAGAACTCTGTTACTGGATTGTATTCTAACTCAAACCCTAATGTAAGTATGGGTACAGGAGATAAAGTTGTGGTAGACACTCGAAATGGATGGGCTACGCGAGGATTTTTTGGACGTATCAATTATGATTATGACGGCAAGTATCTTATAGAATTGAATGGAAGATATGACGGATCGTCGCGTTTTGCCAAAGGTAACAGATGGGGATTTTTCCCTTCGGTGTCAGTTGGATGGAATATACATCGTGAAAAGTTTATGCAGAAAACTGAAGGATTTTTGTCAAACCTTAAGTTGAGAGTTTCTTATGGTTTGCTGGGTAATCAGGCTAATGCAGGGTTATATACATTTGCTTCAACTATGAGTATCAATGGTAGTTTGGGACAATATATATTTAGCGATGGTCGTCATATGTATACAAATCCTCCAGCGGTAGTAAATCCGAGTACTACATGGGAAAAGGTGGAAAGCAAAAATATCGGTCTTGATTTTGGCTTCTTTGGAAATGCGCTGACTGGTACTTTGGATATTTTTCAACGTGATACAAAGGATATGCTTGGTCCTGGACATGACTTCCCGGATCTGTTTGGTGCGGCAGCTCCTCAGGAAAACAACGCAAATTTGCGTGATAGAGGATGGGAGTTATCATTGAATTATAGAGGAAAGATAGGAAAAGATATAGATTACAGTATCGGTGCCTCTATTTCGGATGCAGTGACTGAAATTACTGAATATTCAAACCCAACATTGAATGACCCAGCTGGTTCTTGGTATAAAGGTAGAAAGTACGGTGAATATTGGGGATATCTTACGGATGGATTAATTCAGACACAGGAAGAGGCTGATGCATATAATAAGGAATATGACTTGACTTATTTTAGTGGTAAAGTATGGGAGCCTGGAGATGTGAAGTATGTGGATTTAGATGGTAAAGAAGGAGATGATGGTAGAAAAGTTATAGACCGCGGGAACAATAAGCTTGGAGATATGGGTGATATGACAATAATTGGAAACAGCACTCCTCGTTACCAATATACTGTAAACGGAGCAATCAGTTGGAGAGGACTGAGTTTAAGTATGATGTTCCAAGGAGTAGGAAAACGTGACTGGATGCCAAGTGGGGTTTATTTTTGGGGATTCAGTTCATTTGCACAGGTTACGGTATTCAAGGAGCACATGGATTATTGGCGTCCGGATAATCCGGGTGCGTATTATCCGAAACCATATATCAATTCAGCCGGTGGAGTTGCGCCTTTCCAAAATAAAAACATACAGCCCACTGACCGGTACTTGCAGAATGCGGCATATTGTAGATTGAAGAATTTTACGCTGAGTTATACATTGCCTGATGCATGGGTAAAAAAACTTGCTTTACAGAAGGTGCAGGTGTTCTTCTCTGGTGAAAATTTGTTGACCTTTACCAAACTGAAAGGCATGTTTGACCCAGAAGCCATATTTACTTCCAATACTTATACCGGAGAAGGTGGTAAGAACTATCCGATGAATAAGGTTTTGTCTGTAGGTTTGATTGTTAATTTATAATACATTGATATATGAAAAAAATAAATATACTTTTAGCATTGGCTTTTTCTTTTGGATTGGCAGGATGTTATGATTTAGATAAGATGCCGGAAGGGGTACTTTCTACAGCAAACCCATTTCAGAGCGTTGGTGAAATAAGAAACTATGTAGACCGTTATTATGAAAGTGGCTTGATAGGACAAGGATTTATGGCCGGTGGAGGTGGAGGCATAGCAGGGCAGGATTATGACAGTGATAATATGACCGGTCCGGCTGCTAACACACGATTGATGGGACAAACGTCATTAAGCAATGCTGTTTCTATTGGAAATTACACTTATGTGAGGGATATTAATTATTTGCTTAGCAATATAGAAAATTGTCCGGAAAAGGGGAGTGGAGAATTTAATCAACTCAAAGGAGAAGCGTTATACTTTCGTGCATGGTATTATTATAGAATGTTGATTAATTATGGAGAATTGGCATGGGTGGATAAACCTTTGGATCCGGACATGGAGGTGATGATGTTGCCACGTGAAAGTCGTACGTTCATTACAGACAAGATTCTTGAAGATTTAGGAAATGCAAGAGATTTAATGAATGAGCAGAATAATTCTGCATCAATGAGATTGCATAAAGACGTGGCGCGTGCATTGATAAGTGAAGTTGCATTGTTCGAAGCCACTTGGGAACGTTATCATTATGCGAAAGAAAAGGATAAAGCTGAAAAGTTTTATGATTATACATTGAGCGAATCAGAACTGAATGCGAAGATAGAAAGCTATCTTGATATAGCAATAAAGGCTTGTCAGGAAGTTGAGAATCGAAGTGTATGGAAAATATATCAAACAGGAGATATTCATAATGATTATAGAAAGCTGTTCGATACTCAGGATCTTACCACAAATCCAGAGATTCTTTGGTTTAAGATGTATGACGGTGATAATATAGGAAATAGTGTGACCCGTTATTTGAATACAGGAGGAGGAAATATTGGTATATGCGCATCTCTTGTAGATGATTATTTGTCAAAAGATGGGAGACCTTTGTTTGGTGAAGAATTGCTGAGTTTGAAGAAAAATTATCCGGATGAATTAGACCCTGAAAAGCGTGATCCAAGATTAACACAAACTGTGGCTTTTCCGGGTCAGCGTATGAAGCCGGAAAGAGATGCTAATCCGTATATTTTTGAATGGCCTGCTTTAGCTGGAGATGGAACGGCTTTTGGTACTAATCTGACCGGATATGTAATGTTGAAACATGTACAGATAGATTGTGAAGGAGATTATACTAGCGAATATAAGGGCACAACTCCTGCCATTCAGTTCAGGTATGCGGATGTATTGCTAAATCATGCTGAAGCCTTGGCTGAACAAAACGGTGAAGCAAATGCTTCTGAAATTATCAGAGTTTTACAGCCTTTGCGCGACCGTGCTGGTATGCCAGCTGTGGATTTTGACCGAGAATATAATACTGATGCAAGTTATCCATTTAGTAATCTGAACAAATATGTTCAGGTTGTTCGTCGAGAGAGAAGAGTTGAGACTGCATTGGAAGGAAAACGGTTTAAAGATATTCTTCGTTGGGCTGCTGCGGAAGAGCTCATCATTGGTAAATCTCCAATGGGAGTATTATTTATTGGCAGTAATTTGCCGCAACATTATGGTGAAGAATTGAAGTATGATTTGCCAAGCGGTAACAATCTGTTCCTGACAGGAAGTAATGGAGATGCTTTTCGTTATATTTTGCCAGTTCCTCCATCTTCAATGCCACAAGGATGGCAGTTTAAGCCCAATAGGGATTATCTGCAACCTATACAGGAAAGAATGTTGAACTTGATGGATGGATTATGGAAACAGAATCCGGGATGGTAATTAGTTCTTGATAATAATTAATTAAGGTTTTCCATATCTGTTTTGGGTATGGAAAACCTTGTTCTGTATATTTTTTAACTAATAGTGTTTAAAACAGTGTGAAAACGAAATGCCGTGTGTTGTAGCTTGGGCTGAAATCCAATAGAGTGAACCTGAGATTAAGGATATTCAAGGTTTTCTGAAACGCTTGCAGTTTCATTTGGACATATACCAAAGTATATGGATATAATTATAAGCAGATACACATGAAGCATTTTTCTGGTATAGTATCCAAAATCTATAGATTCGAAAAAATAAAAATTATGACATCAAAATCAACTGTAAATTTAATTTGTTTGACATCTTTGGGTATTTCCCAATTAATTTTGACCTCATGTGGTGAAGCACAAAAAGAAGAAAGATTTAATATTGTTTATATCATGACCGATGACCATACAGCACAGATGATGAGCTGCTATGATAATCGTTATGTAGAGACTCCTAACTTAGATCGTATAGCCAATGATGGAGTGAAGTTTGTGAACAGCTTTGTTGCAAACTCTTTATCGGGACCAAGTCGTGCTTGTATGTTGACAGGAAAACACAGCCATGCCAATGGATTCTATGATAATACCAACTGTGTGTTTGATGGTTCTCAGCAGACTATGCCCAAACTTCTTCAGAAAGCGGGGTATCAGACTGCTATAATAGGAAAATGGCATTTAGAAAGTCTCCCTACTGGTTTTGACTATTGGGAAATAGTTCCGGGACAAGGAGATTATTATAATCCCCGTTTTATCAAAATGAACAATGATACTATTAAAGAGAAAGGTTATCTTACAAACTTAATAACGGAGAAGAGTATTAACTGGCTTGAAAACCAAAAAGATAATGATAAGCCTTTCTGTCTCTTTGTGCATCATAAGGCTTGCCACCGTGACTGGTTACCTGAACTGAAATATCTGTCTCTGTACGAAGACAAGACTTTTCCTCTACCTGACAATTTTTACGATGATTATGAGGGACGCCCGGCAGCAGCGGCTCAAGAGATGAGCATCTTTAAGGACATGGATATAATGTACGACACTAAGATGTATAATCCTCAAGGAGCTACCCCTTTGAAGAGCACTTATGAGGCGTTTGTAGGTCGTCTTGATGAAACTGATAGAAAGGTTTATAATGATTTCTATCAGCCTATCATTGATGAATTTTATAAGAAAAATCCTCAGGGAAAAGAACTTGCAGAATGGAAATATCAGAGGTATATGCGCGATTATGCTAAAGTACTCAAATCTCTTGATGACAATGTGGGAGTTTTGCTTGATTATCTTGAACAGCAGGGATTGTTGAAGAATACTTTGGTTGTTTATACCTCCGATCAAGGTTTTTATATGGGAGAGCATGGATGGTTTGACAAACGCTTCATGTACGAAGAATCAATGCGTACTCCTCTTGTAATGCGTCTTCCCGATAACATGAAGCAAAAAGCCAAAGGTGAAATTTCTAAGATGGTACAGAACATAGACTATGCTCCAACGTTTCTTGATCTAGCTGGTGCAGAAATACCGTCGGATATTCAGGGTGTGTCTTTACTTCCATTATTAAAAGGTGAAAAGCCGTTAGATTGGCGTAAATCTTTGTATTATCATTTTTATGAATATCCCGCTGAACACATGGTAAAACGTCATTATGGGGTGCGTACGGAACGATATAAGTTAATTCATTTTTATAATGATATTGATGTTTGGGAACTTTATGACCTTCAGGAAGATCCAAAGGAAATGAATAATTTATTCGGTAAGGAAGGATATGAAGATATAACGAATGAACTTAAAAAAGAATTAAAACGGCTTCAGGTTCAATATAATGATAAAATAGAAGATAAACTTCAGAACTGATTTTATATAAGACATTATATCGAATAAGGTATTAGGCCTGATAACCAATACCTCTGTTCTTTATTCTGTATAAACTCTATTATTTACTGAATATCCCTATTTACATCCATTAAAAAGAAATTAATAGCACATTGTTTGGCGTTAGGCTGTTTTAAATAAAAAGAGTAATAGTAAAATATGCTAAAAGATAAGAGTCTGTCGTACATTTACAAATGTATAAATACACGACAGACTCTTTGAAGCAGTAGAGTTATTTTGCATCCGCCGAAGCAGGTGTCATGTCACCTTCAATGACCAAACGGGTTATTTCATTTTTACCGTTTGTGCGTAATGTAATGGTTTTGCGGAAGTGTCCGGGAAATTTTCCGGCACCGTTGTAAGTTACGGTCACTTCTCCGCTTTCACCCGGTTTGATGGGCTCTTTGGGATATTGCGGAACAGTACATCCGCACGAAGCGATGGCTTGGTGAATAACCAGCGGTCCGTCTCCCGTGTTCTTAAACTTGAAGGTACACGTTACTTTCGGGTTGGATTCAGAGAATGCCCCGAAGTTATGGCTGGTTTTCTCGAATGTAATGTCTGCCGTTCCTTGAGCCAACACCCACAGGATATTCATTACGACTAAAGCAGTGGTGATAAAAATCTTTTTCATTGCGCTATGTTGTTTTCTGTTTATATTTACAAAGTTAAGTAATTAATCGTTAGGCGTGTTACTGTTACGCGGTTTTTTAACCCCGGTTTATTTGTTTTACTCCTTTTACCGTCTTTATCTTCTTTATCAGTGCCTCCAGTTTCGATGTATCGTCTACCATTACGGTCAGCATTCCTGAGAATAGCCCGTCGTTGGAGTCGATGCTGATAGAGCGCAGCGATATGTCATTTTCTTTGTTGATGATAGAAGTAATGTTGGTCACGATGCCGATGTCATCATGCCCTACGATGCGCAGGCGGATAGGATATTGCTTACCCTGACTCTTGCCTGCCCAGCGTGCCTTTACGATGCGGTAGGGGAAACGCGAACGGAGCTCTTTGGCATTCGGACAGTCGCAACGGTGTATTTTGATTCCGCCCGAAACGCTGACGAATCCGAACACGTCGTCGCCGTAAATCGGGTTACAACATTTTGCCAGCGTAAAGTCCAACCCCTTCAGGTTTCGGTCGATAACCAGTACATCGTCTTTATAGAAATCTTTCGTGTCCGACGATTGTTGCAGGTTATATCCCTCTGCACTGCGGTAAGTAACCTCATCGCGTTGCTCCGTCTCCCGCTTCTGCATGTCCAGATACTTGTCGATAACCTCGTTGATGTCGGTCGACTCGTCGGCTATGTTCTGATAGAAGTCGGTTACGGTTTTAAATCCCATCTTGCGGATGAGGCGCATCAGTATGGCTTCATCGTAATCCAGCTTCCGGTTCTTGAACTTGCGTTCCAGTGTTTCTTTGGCAAACTGCGTCTGCTTGGCGGCGATTTCCTTTAACGCTTGGCGGATTTTGTTACGTGCTTTCGAGGTGGTGACAAAATTCAGCCAGTCGCGTTTCGGAGTCTGTGTGTTCGAGGTCATGATTTCCACTTGGTCGCCGCTGTTCAGCGTCTGCCGTAACTGTACGTTCTTTCCGTTTACCCTCGCTCCGATGCACCGGCATCCCAAGTTTGAGTGAATGGAAAAAGCAAAATCGAGTACCGTTGCGCCTTGAGGCAGCTTGTACAAATCTCCTTTGGGCGTAAACACAAACACCTCGTCTTTGTAAAGGTCGAGTTTGAACTGATCCATTACATCGAGGTCATTGTCTGCATTCTCCAGCGTTTCGCGGATGGTGTTCAGCCATTCGTCCAAGCCGCTTTCACCCTTGATACCTTTGTATCGCCAATGTGCGGCGAGACCTTTTTCGGCTATCTCGTCCATGCGTTCGGTACGTATCTGAACCTCCACCCATTTTCCTTCCGGTCCCATAACCGTGATATGCAATGATTCGTATCCGTTGCTTTTAGGAACCGACAGCCAGTCGCGCAGACGTTTCGGGTTAGGCAGATACATATCCGTTACGATGGAATAAGCCTGCCAACATTCCTGCTTCTCTTTTTCGAGCGGAGCATCGAGAATGATACGGATGGCAAACAAGTCGTACACCCCTTCAAACGGACATCCCTGTTTCTTCATCTTCTGGTAGATGGAGTGAATAGACTTGGTACGCCCTTTGATGTGGAATTTCAATCCCGCTTCCTCCAGCTTCTTGCGAACCGGTTCGATAAACGCCTCAATATAGCGGTCGCGTGCTGCTTTCGTGGCATTCAGTTTGTCTTTTATATGATAATATACATCGTGTTGCGTATATTTCAGCGAAAGGTCTTCCAATTCCGATTTCAGCTTGTACAGTCCCAACTTGTGGGCAAGCGGAGCATACAGATAGGCAGCCTCATTGGATACCTCCAGACGCGCCTCCTCGTTGGGGCTGTCTTTTATCTGGCGCATCAGGTTTACGCGGTCGGCTATCATAATCAGAATCACCCGCATGTCTTCGGCAAACGAAAGCAGCAGGTTGCGGAAATTCTCCGATTCAATAGTAGGACTTTTAGAATAAAGTTCGTTTATTTTTACCAGTCCCCGGATGATTCCGGCTACGTCTTCTCCATATTCTTCGTTGATAGACTCTAAGCTGCATAAATGATATTTTACCGACTCGTGAAGCATGATACCCAAGATAGAAGCCCGGCGCATTCCGATTTCCTCGGCAACGATAATCGCCGTTTGCATGTCTTTGATGATGGGGTTCATGCCGAACACATTTCGGGGAATACTGCCTTCCGACATGGCTTTGATAAAATGGTTTTTCAGCTTATGGCAGTCGTCTTTCTGTAAAGTATCTTTAGATAAACGCAGAAGCTTTTTATACAACGGTATAAGCTGAACACGTTCTTCAGGTGTGAAAAAAACATTCTCTTCCATGGTCTTTTTGTTTTTCTTCGATGGTAAAGATACTTTTTTTCTGCTTGTTTGGCACAATCTTTCGGTATTTTTTATATTTTTGAGCAGCATTGACCGCGACAAGTGAATTTCATTACCTAAAATATACATTTATGTTAACACACGAAGACAAAGAACTATTGGCAAAGAAAGGAATTTCTGAGGCCCAGATTGCTGAACAGCTTAGTTGTTTTGAAAAAGGCTTTCCGTTTTTACAGTTGGCTGCTGCCGCATCGGTGGAAAACGGCGGTATCATGACTGCGACGGGTGATGAGCAACAGAAGTATTTGGATGTATGGGACGCTTATAAGCAGGGTGACAAGAAGATTGTGAAATTTGTACCTGCTTCGGGAGCAGCAAGCCGTATGTTCAAAAACATGTTCGAGTTCTTGGGAGCGGATTACGATGTTCCTACTACGGATTTTGAAAAGAAATTTTTCGATCACATTCACAATTTTGCTTTTTACAACGACTTGAATGCAGCTTGTATGGATAATACGGGCAAGAATATCGATGCTTTGTTGGCTGAACACAACTACAAAGCCGTGGTATCCAATCTGCTTGAAGCAGCAGGCTTGAACTACGGTTCGCTGCCGAAAGGATTGTTGAAATTCCACCGCTATGCCGACGGAGTACGTACGCCGCTGGAAGAACATCTGGTAGAGGGCGCACTCTATGCAGCCGGAAAGAGCGGGGAAGTGAATGTTCATTTTACGGTATCTACCGAACACCGCGATTTGTTCCAAAAGTTGGTCGATGCGAAAGTGGGCGAATATGCGGCTAAATACGGAATCCAATATCATATCAGTTTCTCAGAACAAAAGCCCAGCACCGATACAATAGCTGCCGACATGGATAACAAACCTTTCCGCGACAAAGACGGCAAGTTGTTGTTCCGTCCGGGAGGTCACGGTGCACTGATTGAAAATCTGAATGATTTGGATGCCGACATCGTGTTCATCAAGAACATCGACAACGTAGTTCCCGACCGCTTGAAAGCCGATACTGTAACTTATAAGAAACTCTTGGCTGGCGTGCTGGTTACTTTGCAGCAACAGGCATTTAAATACCTCGAACTGCTTGACAGCGGACACTATCGCCACGATGAACTGGAAGAAATCATCCGTTTCGTTCAACACGATTTGCGTTGCCGCAAGAGCGACATCAAGAATCTGGAGGATGCCGACCTCGTAATCTACCTGCGCAAGAAGCTGAACCGCCCGATGCGTGTTTGCGGTATGGTGAAAAACGTAGGCGAACCCGGTGGAGGCCCGTTCTTGGCATATAACCCCGACGGAACAGTATCATTGCAGATTCTGGAAAGCTCGCAGATAGACATGAAAGATCCGGAAAAGAAAGCCATGTTCGAACAGGGCACGCACTTCAATCCGGTAGATTTGGTTTGCGCCGTTCGCGATTACAAAGGCAACAAGTTCAACCTGTTGAACTACGTGGATAAGGCAACGGGCTTTATTTCCTACAAATCGAAGAACGGAAAAGACCTGAAAGCGCTCGAACTTCCGGGCTTGTGGAACGGTTCGATGAGCGATTGGAACACCGTATTCGTAGAAGTTCCGCTCACCACGTTTAATCCGGTCAAGACAGTAAACGACCTGTTGCGCGAACAGCATCAATAAGGTGGTTTTATAATTGATATATCCTGATTTTTTAATACAAAGAGCCAAGCGTGAATTGTTTGCACGCTTGGCTCTTTGTTCTACCGCATAGACTCCCCAACCCATGCGGTAGAATTGGTCTACACTATGGGTAGAAATACTTGGTCTATCCGTTAGCGTTTGGAGAAGTAAAAAATAGGGCGGGACAATGCGATGTTTTTCATTGGCCCGCCCTAATGATTTGTCTGAAATAAGAATCTTATCTGCCTCCTGCCGGAAGATGCTTCAAGAAGTAATCGGTCATCGTTTTACGCAGGTGCATGGTGGTTCCCTCTCCCTCGCTGATGCTGTGCGTGCGCATCGGGTAAGAGATTTGCGAGAAAATCTTTCCGTGACGGACTAACTCGTTTACCAACCGTTCGCAGTTCTGGTAATGCACGTTGTCATCGCCCGTACCGTGAATCAGCAACAGGTTTCCTTTCAGTCCTTCCGCATACGAGATGGGCGAACCTTTACGATAGCCGTCGGGATTGTTCTGCGGCGTATTCATGTAACGTTCCTGATAAATGGTGTCGTACAGACGTTGGTCTGCCACGAAAGCGATGGCAATACCTGTGTGGAAAACATCGGGATAGCGGAACATGCAGTTCAGCGTCTGACTGCCTCCGCCGCTCCATCCGGTGATGCCGATGCGCGAAGTATCGATGAAACTGTATTGACGCGCCAAGTCCAATATGCCTTGCGCTTGGTCTTGGCTGGCGAATGTGCCTACCTCGCCGTAGATACACTTGCGCCATTCGCGACCTCTCGGCGTGCGTGCGCCCCGGTTTTCTATACTCACCACGATGTATCCCTGATTGGCAAGATACTGATGCCACAAGTCGCCTCCGCCCCAAACGTCTTGCACTGTTGCGCTGCCCGGTTCGCCGTAAACGTCGATAATCACCGGATATTTCTTCGCAGGGTCGAAATCAATCGGTTTTATCATCCATGCATCCAGCTCCAATTCGCCCGAACGGGTCTTTACGAACTCTTTCGGCTGTAATTTCAATGCATCGTATTCGGCTTTCGCTTGGGCATTGTCTTCAATCGTGCGTACACTTTTGTGGGAAGGGAGCGAAACCATGTCGATAACCGGCGGCGTGACCGCGTTGCTGAAAGCGTGTACCGCCCAGCTTCCGTCGGGCGAAATGTTGTATTGGTGTTGCCCTGCCTCGTCAGTGGGGCTGAGACGTTTCACTGTTCCGTCGCCAAAGAGCTTGGCAGAATACAGGTAACGCTGCGTAAAATTATCGAGCGAAGCGATAAAGTAAACCACTCCTCGCTTCAGGTCGATGCCCGCTTGCTCAATGTAATCGAAATCTCCTTTCGTGATGGGCACTATCTGTTTACCGTCGCGGCTCACGCGGTACAAGTGCCGCCAGCCGTCTCGTTCGCTTTCCCACGTAAACCACGTGTTGTCTTTCAGCCACGTTACGTTATCGTTTGTTTCTAACCACGCTGCATCGGTATCGGTAAAAATGTTGCGCGGTTCGGGGTTTCCTATTGAGGCAATCCAGACCTTGTTGGTATTCTGGGGGCGATTCATCTGCTGGATAAACAACTCGTTGCTGTCGGGGATAAAGTCCATGCGCATGATGTAATGGTTACGCGGGTCTCCGGGAATGTTTATCCACGTGGTGGCTCCGCCGTCGGCCGACACATAGCCAACCTTTACTGCTGAGTTGGTAGTTCCTGCCTTCGGGTAGGGGAAGCGGGAAATTTTAGGATACAGCGAATCAACGTTGTTGATGATGTCGAACCACCCCGTACCTTTCGTATCGCTCTGCCAGTAAGCGATGTACTTGCTGTCGGGACTCCAACGGAATCCGTCGCGACAGAAGAATTCTTCTTCATACACCCAGTCGAACGTTCCGTTCACGATTTCCGCCGTTCCGTCGGTAGTGACGGGCGTAATCACTCCCGTGCTTAGGTCTTCCACGTAGATGTTGTTCCGGCTCACGTAAGCGGCGCGACGGCTGTCGGGCGAGAATTTGGCAAACATCAGGCTGCTTTCAGGCATTCCCTTACCCAACTGTTTCAGCGTTCCGCCTTTCATGTCTAACACCCAGTAATCGCCGCGCGTATCGTAACGCCAAACCCGGCGCGTGTTTGTATAAATCAACGCCAGCGTATGGTCGGCATTAAACGCAAAGCTGCGTACCGAGAGCGTATCGTTTGTACCCGGTTTCACAAGCATCGAAGCCGGGATAAGTGTCTCTTTCTTGTTGTCTTTTGCCCGGTAAGACACGATGTCGTAACCTCCTGCCGGATTTTTTTTCAGTCTTCGAGTAATGTTCGCCGTCCTCTAACCAGTTGACGTAAGTGCTGCCTTTGGTGTGAATCAGTCCGCCGTAAACCACTTCGTCCAGCGTAGGGACGTGTTGCGCCTGTACGTAGCCCGTTCCTAACAGACAGAGCAGGGCTGCGGCCGTTATGAATATGCTTTCTCATGGGTCGATAAGAATTATTATTGGATACCTAATTTCTTTTTCATCTCTTTGGTCAATGCATCTTTATGCATCATGATAAAAATGGTTTTGGCACGCACGAAACTTTCCGACATGTTCAGATAGCCTCCGAAATCATTGCGTTCCGTTCCCCATGAGTTTTTGGTGATGTAATACTTCGTACCGTTCTGATCTTTGGCAATTCCGGTGAGGTGCATCAAATGGTCGTCGGTAGTAGTGAACGACTCATAACCCTCCTGACGGACTTCCGGCGTAACGTTGACTTCGGGGTAGGGGCGTTCGAATTTAAAGACCTCGGCAAGACGATCTTTTTCATCCATTTTCTGCCAGCGGGCAAAATCGGTATCTTTGTAATCGTCGGCTTTTTCCACCTCCGGATTAATGGCAACGCCGTGAGTGTATGCAAATCCCTTTTCGCTTACATCGCCGTCCCATACCACGGTATAACCGTTTTGTAGCGCATGGTCGGTAGCAGCCATCATCTCGTCGAGCGGTAAATTATACATCTGCGCATGTTCCCAGTTGTCGGGAATTTCCAATTCGAATGTCTGGTAATAAGGTTTGTGAGTAAAGCTGGTAATCATCACATAATTGTTTTCATCGATACCCAGACTTTCGGCAAACGATTTCGGCGTATATTCCTTCCCTTTGTAGACGAAAGTTTCAGGTAATTTGCCCATATAAATATCGAATAAGCTGTTGATGAGTTCTTTATATTCCGGACTGCGTTTGCGTAACTTCACAGCTTGTCCGGCTATGGCAGCCATATAGCTTTCCAGTTCTGTGTGATTATGCGTCTTTGAGTCGTAATTGATTCCTGAGTAAACCTCTTCGGGGACAATACCTACCTGATTAAACGCTGTAAACCAACTGGGGGAAATGCTTCCCTGACCGATGTTTCCCCGTCCGTGACGCAGGTAGTTGTCGTCCAACTGGTTCATATATTTTTGACGGACGATAAACATTTCCGAAAGGTCGTATTCACCTTTGCCCATGCGTAACAATTCGGCTTCGATGAACGAAGTAGTGGCGAAACACCAGCATGTTCCGGATGCAGCTTGGTTTTTTACGGGAGTTACTTTCTGATTAACAACGGTAGTGAATTGATATCCGTCGGTCTGTTGTGCCCCAAGTGAGGCTGATGCTGCCAATAAAACGGCAAAAGTTATAGCTCTTGTTTTCATGGTTTTATGATAGTGATTTTATATTAAGACGAATAAACGAAACCCTCCGCTTACATACACACGGGCAGCAAGCGACGTTTCATCCGGACTCCGACAAACGCTGTCAAAATCCGAAACGGTAATCGTTCCAGTATTTAGCCGCCATTTCATCCCAGCGCAAAATAGTGGCTCCGATAAAGTCTTTGGTATAATCGGTGAGATAAGCCTTTGCAGCTTCTTCTCCTTTGGCTTTCAGCAAATCTTGATAACGTGCTTCTACCATCGGCAGTTCGTTGAATCCTTTTTCTTCGAAGTGACGGATGTTTGCCTCCATGATACCGCGTGCGTTTCCCCAGCGTACCGTAGCCAGTTTGTTCGCGCGGCGGTAATGCCACAAAGCCGAATCTTCGCGGTAACGATGGTTTCCGCAGATTTTATAAATGGCAGGCAGGTCGGTTGTTCCGCAGAAGATAGGTACACGCGGACTTTGTCCCGGATTGTCCATAGAGAACCAGCACACACCTCCCACGGCATCAGGCAGCCAACTGCGGAGCTGAATAACCGTAGAGTAAGCACATTGCGGTACGGAAATATTGCGGTATGACGTAACGGTCTCATCCTTAATGCTATTCAGCATTTGCACTTCGTCGGAACGCATCCACGGGTTGGCCCTCGGACTGATAATCGTATCGGTTTGTCCTGTCTTGTAGTCTTTTTTCACCACTTTCAAGTTGCGTGTAACGTCCCATTCCGTTCCTTCATACGTCTGACGTAAAAGAGCCATGACATCCGCCGCGCTGAGTTTCTTTTCCGGCTTAACACTGAGCGGAAGCTCCTCCGAATCCATGTTCAGTTTTAATGACGGTGCCAGCCGGCTGAGTACGAAATATTCGCGGATGCTGAACGATTGCCACTTGCCGGCATAATTCGGACCTCCGTAAGCTCTCCAGAACTTGAACGGTTCTTTGCCATCCCATAGTTTCAGCTTCCGAGCCACATCAAATACGTTGTCCGAAGCCATGTAATTGTCTTTGTCCTTCAAATTCAACGTACTGATGCGTGAGATATTAGCAGATATGCCTACCTCTCCGTCTGGGATACGTACCGCAGCCCATACGCCGCCCACTTTGTCCGGACCTTCTCCGAATACTTCGAAATGCCATACCTCTTTCGGGTCGGCGATGGTCAGGCATTCTCCGTAATCGCCATAGCCGTATTCTTTGACCAGTTCGCCCATCAGCCGGATAGCCTGTCGGGCAGTAGAACAACGCTCCAATGCTACCCGTGCCAACTCTTCAATCATAAACATCCCCTTTTCGTTGCGCAGCGTGTCGCGTCCGCTGATGGTTGTTTCTCCCATGGCCAACTGTTTTTCATTCAGACACGGATAAGACGTATCAAGGAATGCGTAGGTATGTTTAGTCTGAGGGATTGTACCCTTTACGGTCAGGTTTGTCTGGTCTTCCGGAAACTCCGTGTGCATCCGTCCGTTATAGATGTTCATGGTCGTGTCTCGCTCGTAAGTCCGTGCCGGAACTACATTAACCCAAGTCCGATACCAACTGTCGCAAGTGTGGCTTGTCATGACCGAACCATCGGCAGAAGCCTCCCGTCCTACCATGATACTGGTACAGCAGTCCGGGTTGTGAAATAAGTTTGTTTGTGCAGTTATGATTTGAGAAAAAGCCATCCCAATGACAAACAAAGTGCTATGTATTTTCATGATTAAAGTATTAAAGTGTAATAATGGCCCAAAAGTAATAAATATTTCCTTTTGTTTAAAGTTCTATCCCCATGATATAGTCATTCATATAAAATCCGTTGCCTATCGGGAAGTCTCCCTCGCGTACCTTTTCCATCCCCATGTGCTTATAAAATCCCAAAGCCGGATTGTTGCGGTTTACATTCAGCTCCATGCGACAAGGAGCGGGATGCAATTCCTTGATGGCAGACATGGCTTTGCGGAACAAAAGTTTTCCTAACCCATACTTTTGGAAATACGGCAAGACATAGATTTTCTGAAGATGAAAAATATGCTCTCCCTCTTGCTGGATGGAAACATATCCGGCAGGTTCACATTCCTCGTAGGCTATATAATAAATGTGTCCCTCTTCCTCCATCTGTTTGTGCAGATTTTCCGGCGAGTACATCCATTCCATCATGTATTCAGTCTGCTCTTTTGTGAGAATGTTCTTGTAAGTTTCGGGAAAAATTTCCCATGCCAGTTTGTTGATAACCGGAATATCGGCTGTAGTTGCTTTTCTGATAGTAAACATAGGTCTTTATTTTCTTGCAAACTTAGACAAAAACATTGAATAAGTATGTCTGTATAAATGGATATTTTTATCTGAGTTTTTTATAATTCTTGTATTCTCAATTTTATTTGTGTATCGATGAAGTATAAATTTTTATCAATGCCGTAGAGTACATTATTGGGGACTACATCAACACTTTATAATCGGCATTGTGACATTCATTGTAATAATCCATTTCAAAACCTAATGCTTGCATATAAATCATTATTTCTTCTTCTGTGGCTTCTCGTTCGGCTAAGACATAAGGTTGTGTAAGAACTGCACAAAACTCTTGTTGACTGTTGTAAGAAAGCCCTATCAACTGGTAAGGCACATTGCCAAAAAACTTATTGTGTGTATCAATGCGGATGAAGAAATTTTCTAAGTCATCACCAGCATATTCAAAGTTATTCAGTTTTATGACGGATACATTGCCGTCATGAGACACTTCATTCTCACCACCTTTATCCATATAAGTTAGGTTGAGGCGTGATAAGTCAATCCATAGATTCTTATCATTGGCAAATTCTATAAGTTTTTTGATTTGCCTTCTCTTATAGCCCTCTGTTTGTTCAATTTCTCCTGCTGTTTTTTTACATCTTCTGACGAAACAGGCTGTTTGCTCCAAGAGGTTATTGATTGGCATGTTTTCTCCATCCATTGTTTGTGAAATTCATAGATGTATTCCATAAATCGAGTGATATAAGTTTAAAGCAAAAATAGCCAATCCGCTGCAAATATCCAATTCCAATAGTGGCATAAAAGAAAAATCCTAAAAGCCGATTCGACTTTCAGGATTTTCTTAGAGCGGAAGACGGGACTCAAACCCGCGACCCTCAGCTTGGAAGGCTAATGCTCTATCAACTGAGCTACTTCCGCATTAGTTTAAAGTTTTTTGTGGGCAAGGATGGATTCGAACCACCGAAGGCGTAAGCCAGCAGATTTACAGTCTGCCCCATTTGGCCACTCTGGTACTTGCCCTTTCGCATCTAAATATATCGCTTTTGGCGACTTGTTTTCTCAAATGCGCTGCAAAGGTACGATTATTTTTTTAATTTGCAAGCAAAGTCTATCATTTTTATTGCTGTTATTGCACATTCATCGCCTTTGTTCCCCAATTTTCCGCCTGCACGGTCTTCCGCCTGCTGCATGTCATTGGTCGTTATCAGCCCGTAAATAACAGGCGTATCGGTCGTTGCGTTCAGATAGGCGATGCCTTGCGTGGCTCCGGCGCATACGTAATCGAAGTGAGGAGTGTCGCCGCGTACTACGCATCCCAGTGCGATGACTGCATCTACTTTTCCGCTCTTAATCATTTGAGCCGAGCCGAAAGTCAGTTCAAAACTGCCCGGTACGGTTTGCACCAGAATGTTTTCGTCTTTCGCCCCGTGTTTTTTCAGCGTATCGACAGCTCCTTTCAGCAGTGCGCCTGTAATGTTTTCGTTCCATTCGGATACTACGATGCCGAAACGCATACCGGATGCGTCGGGGACGGAGTTGAAATCATAATCGGATAAATTGTGGAAAGCTGTTGCCATAGTCGTTAAAAAATAGTTTAGGCACGTACTCCGTTGTCTTTTCACGGAGATAAAGCGTTGTCCGTGACTGTGGCGGAATGCGTGCCTAAAGGTGAATAAAAAATTATTATTTAATAGAAGCGCGGTCGATGTACTTGTCAATATCCATAGCTTGGAAAGAGTTCGGATATTTAACCTTTACCTGTTTGTATGCTTCTAATGCTTCTGCATTTTTGCCTTGTTTCTCTAAAATCTGACCGGCTTGAATCAGGTAAACCGGGCTGAGCGCATTGCTGTTGGCACGGTCGGCTGCTTTCAGCAGTGTAGCGGCAGCTTTGTCAAGCTGATTCATCTGTGCATAGCAGTTTCCCATTGTTCCCAAGATGGCAGGAGCCACCAACTGGTCGTCTGCGCTGAATTTATCCAAATATTTTGTAGCGTCTTCGTATTTGCCTAACTGTGCATAGCAAATTCCAGCGTATGCATTTGCCAGATTTCCGGCATCTGTTCCGCTGAATTCATCTGCCAGTTTGATAAATCCTGCATAACCGAGGCTGTCTCCGTTTAAGGCTGCTTCGTAATTGGAAGCTCCAAAATACTGTTCACCTTTGAAGATGGCTTCCGACGCTTTTGCTTCTTTCGGATCAGAAATGAAATGTTTGTATCCCAAATAGCCGCCAACGATTACTATCAATGCGACTACCGCCCCTAACATTACGTTTTTGTACTTAATTAAAAATGCTTCCGAAGTAATCAGTGCTTCGTCTACATTCATTGGCTCATGAGTGTGTTTCTGTTCAGTCATTTTTATATCGTTTTTTTATTATTTCCGGTTGGATGTGCATTTTGGACAGCAAAAGTAATTTATTTATGTTTATAAATGAAATTTGCGGGCAGGTTTTTTTAGCAATCGTGCTTTTATTACTAATTTTGTGCTTGAAATACAGACTGATTTATGTGGCTGAAACGCATTTCCATATTAAATTATAAGAATTTAGAGCAAGTAGAGCTTGCCTTTTCGCACAAAATGAATTGTATCATCGGCAAGAACGGGATGGGGAAAACCAACCTGATGGATGCGGTGTATTATCTTTCGTTTTGTAAAAGTTCTACCAATCCCATCGATTCGCAGAATATCCGTCACGAGCAAGATTTTTTTGTTATTCAGGGTTTTTATGAAACCGATGACGGCGAGCCGGAAGAAGTGTATTGCGGACTGAAGCGCAGGCAGAAGAAGCAGTTTAAGCGGAACAAGAAAGAATATACCCGTCTTTCCGACCATATCGGGCTGATTCCGCTGGTGATGGTTTCGCCGGCAGACTCGCTGTTGATTGCCGGCGGAAGCGAAGAGCGCAGGCGTTTTATGGATGTGGTGATTTCGCAGTTCGACCGCGAATATTTGGATGCGCTGATTCGTTACAACAAGGCTTTGGCGCAGCGTAACACGTTGCTTAAATCGGAGACAGAACCTGAAGACGCACTGATGGAGGTGTGGGAAGAAATGATGGCTTCTGCCGGTGAAACGGTTTATCGTAAACGCCTTGCGTTTATCGAAGAGTTTATTCCTATTTTCCAGTCCTATTATTCTTATATCTCGCAAGATAGAGAGCAGGTTAGCCTGACCTACCAGTCGCATGTGGCAGAGGAGGACTTGCTGGTTTTGTTACGCGAAAGCCGTCAGCGAGACCGCATTATGGGATATTCGCTGAAGGGAGTGCATAAAGATGACTTGCTGATGTTGTTGGGCGATTTCCCCATCAAGCGTGAAGGCTCGCAGGGGCAGAATAAGACTTATCTGATTGCCTTGAAACTGGCTCAGTTCGAGTTCTTGAAACGTACGGGCAGTCGTACTACTCCACTGGTTTTGCTCGACGATATATTCGACAAGTTGGACGCTTCGCGGGTAGAACAGATTGTAAAGTTGGTGGCGGGCGATAATTTCGGACAGATTTTCATCACCGATACCAATCGCGACCATTTAGATAAAATTCTGCGCAAGATAGAGGGCGATTATAAGTTGTTTGAGGTAGACAACGGCGAGGTGTCGGAACGGAAGGAGGCGGACGATGAAGCGGAATAACACGGAACTGATAGGCGACGTTATCCGCCAGTTTCTCCGTCAGGAGGGATTAGAAACGCCGCTGAACGAGTATCGGCTGGTCGATGCTTGGAAAGACGTGGTGGGAGAGGTGATAGCCCGGTATACCACAAATCTGTATATTAAAAATCAAATATTATACATTCATCTGGCTTCGTCTGTCATCCGTCAGGAACTGATGATGGGGCGCGAGATGCTTGTACGTAACCTGAATGCCCGTGTTGGTTCGCAGGTGATAGTGAATATTATTTTTCGTTGACGTAAACACATCCGTTCTCCGTCCATATTTCGTCCATCGGACGGTCGAATGTTTCTGTGGGGATTGCTTCGCTGATCTGGAAGCCGAAACAAATACCTATATTATAAGAACGCAGGCGTGGAAGCAGGCGGTCATAGTAACCTTTCCCTCTGCCGAGCCGGTTCCCTTGCAGGTCGAATGACACACCGGGGATAAGCGCAAGGTCTATTTCGTTTACCTGTGTCAGCTCTTTTCCGGTAGGTTCGTAAATGTTGTAACTGCTTTTTTGTAAATCCTGTTTTCCGGTATATTGGCGTAACTCCAATTCATCTCCTTTCACAACCGGCAGAATAATCTGTTTGCTCTTACTCCAACGTTCTACAAAGTCGTGTGTTTGTACTTCATCGGGTAAAGAATAATAAAGTAAAAAAGGGTTTTTGCTTGCCGAAAACGCGGATGTTCTTCCAGTTTTTTCAGGAGATTGACCGACCATTGGCTGAGTTGAAACCCGTTTTGTTGTTTCTTTCGGGCTATGTGAGTGCGAATTTGTTGTTTTGTTAATAGCATGATAAACAGGGATTTGGTAAATGAAAAACTTATCCGCATGTGTTAACTGACACAAGCCGATATGTTACTGAACGCATCGGCTTGTGTCAGACGTTTCATCCCATAGAGTTTAGAAGTATGTCGGAAAGGCTTATTGGGGGCTTTCCGTCTCTTCGGGAGCTTTCGGGAACGACTCTCCTTTTTCAAGCACTTCCAATGCCTTTAAAACCGTTTTGTCTGTTTGGTTCAGGTATTGTATATAGGCTTCCATTCCCAGCATGTTATAGATAATGTTTCCGTACAGACTCAGTTCAAATAATTTTTTAGATTTCTGCATCAGGTTATTACGGCGTTTCAGTCCTTTTTTCTCTGCCCATGCAGCAAATTTGTTGAGTAGTTTTTGAGTCTTCAGGTAATCTACTAATTGGTCGGGCGTTTCATATTGCAGTAAATCGCTGCGGTTTTGGTCTGTATAATCGAAACTATAACGGATAATCAAACCGCGATTTGCCGCCATGCGGAAATACGAAGTCATGTCTGTAGTGTCTTGAGGTACAAAAATGTCGGGCATGATGCCTCCCCCGCCGTATACCGGACGTCCTAAACTGGTATGGTAAACCTCGTTTTCGTTTTGCTTGATGCTGTCTGCCGAGAAAAACTCTCCGTGTTCGTAGCGCGTAAGCAAATCTAATTCATATTCTTCGTCTTTGCCTTTTTCGTACGGCTTTTGGATGCAGCGTCCGGAGGGGGTGTAGTAACGCGCGATGGTCAGTCGGATAGCAGAACCGTCGCTGAACTCGATGGGCTGTTGAACCAGTCCCTTCCCGAACGAACGTCGTCCGATAATCGTACCCCGGTCATTGTCTTGAATGGCTCCGGCAAAGATTTCGCTTGCCGATGCCGAAATCTCATCAATCAGCACGATAAGCGGCATTTGCTGGCTGCTTCCCGAACCGTTCGACGTATAGTTTTCGCGTGGCGATTTGCGTCCCTGTGTGTAAACTATCAGTCGGTTTCCGGGCAGGAACTCGTTAATCATCTGGATGGCAGCAGCCATATAACCTCCGGTATTTCCGCGCAGGTCGATAATCATTCCTTTGCAGTCTTCTTGGTTCAGCTTGGCAAGTGCTATCAGCAATTCGGGGTAAGTGGTCTCTCCAAACTTGTTGACCTTTACATATCCGAATTTATCGTTAATCATGTAAGCAGCATCAATGCTCTTGACAGGGATATCCCCTCGTATGACGGTAAAATCAAGTATTTCTTTTTCGCCGGGACGGAAAATGCCTAACTTCACTTTGCTTCCTTTTTCGCCTTTCAGACGTTTCATTGCTTCGAAGTTGGTCACTATTTTACCCACGAAAGCCGAGTCGTCCACTTCCACGATGCGGTCGCCTGCCATCAGTCCCACTTTTTCCGAGGGACCTCCCTTTATCACACTGTTGATGTGAATGGTATCATCCTGAATGGTAAACTGGATTCCGATGCCGCTGAAGCTGCCCTTCAGTTCCGAATTAACAGCTTCAAGGTCTTTGGCAGGGATGTAAGACGAGTGCGGGTCGAGCTCGGAAAGTATCAAAGGCATGGTTTCTTCCACCAAATCATTGACTTTTACCGTATCTACATACTGGTCGTCGATGATATGCAGCAAAGCATTCAGTTTGTTAGACGATGTGTTGATGATGCCTAATTTGTTTCCCGAAAAATGATTGGCGTAAAATGTACCGATACCGATACCTGCCACTAAGCAAATAGCTAAAAGGAAAGGGATAAATCGAGTATTATTTTTCATAATGCTATTCTTCGTCGTTAGGATTAATGTAAACCACTTCAATATTGGCACGTTTCAATAAATTCAAACCGTCTTCCAGCCGATATTTCTCTGCGTAAACCACCCGCTTGATACCCGCTTGGATAATCAGTTTCGCACACTCGATGCAGGGCGATGCCGTGACATACATGGTAGCCCCTTCGCTGCTGTTGCTTGAGCGTGCTATTTTGGTAATGGCGTTTGCCTCGGCATGAAGCACGTAAGGTTTTGTAAGCCCGTTCTCGTCTTCGCATACGTTTTCAAACCCCGACGGTGTACCGTTATAACCGTCAGAGATAATCATTTTATCTTTCACAATCAGTGCTCCCACCTTGCGGCGCGTGCAGTAAGAGTTTTCCGCCCAGATGGAAGCCATGCGCATGTAGCGTCGGTCAAGTATTTCTTGTTTATGTTCAGAAGTGTCCATATATTAATAATGTGTAAATTGCACGAAATTGTTTCTTGATTCGGGAGCCAGTTGCAGCGTCCGGCTGTCGCCCCGGTAGTAGCGCACATTCTCTAACTTTTGTATAAAGTCTCGTCTCATACCGCTAAGGTTTGCCGAAGAAACACTTAGTTGGGTGATAGAAACCGAGCGGTCTTTGGGGTTGGCAGACCATCGCCCGGTAAATGACTGATTATCCAAATAGCCGGTCAGACTTCCGTCTTCGTTGAAAGTAATCGTAAAGTCTTGGAGGTTTCTCAACTCATCACTTGTCGGAGTATAAAGCGCTTTGGCATGATTGTCGTAAGTTGCATTCCAATCAGCTTCTACGTAATAGTTTACCACCCTCCATTGCCCGCTTGCAAAAATTTCAAAAACATCGTCGTCTTGGCAGCCGCAGAACATCAGAGGAAAGGCGACAAGTATCAAGTATATAAGTCGTTTCATATAATGTATGTTATTTAATTCCGTTTCTGATTAACAGTGCATCGATGGTCGGTTCTTGTCCTCGGAAACGCTTATAAAGCGTCATGGGATGTTCAGTACCCCCTTTCGACAGAATATTGTCGCGGAACGACTGTGCCACTTCCGTATTGAATATCCCTTTTTCTTTAAATACCGAGAAAGCGTCAGCATCTAACACTTCAGCCCATTTATAGCTATAATATCCGGCAGAATAACCTCCAGACATAATGTGACCAAACTGAACACTCATACACGTTTCGTCTATTTGCGGAAGAATTTGGGCACGTGTCCATGATGCTTTTTCATACTCTTTCACATCCCCGTCGAAAGCAGTGCGTCGTGTATACCATGCCATATCCAACAGTCCGAAACTGACTTGGCGCAAGCAAGCATAAGCTACATTAAAGTTAGAAGCATCTACAATTCGCTTAACCAGCTCTTCCGGAATAGGCTCATTTGTTTGATAATGACGGGCAAAGGTATTTAAAAAATCTTTTTCTACCGCAAAGTTTTCCATGATTTGTGAGGGAAGTTCAACAAAATCCCAGTAAACGTTTGTTCCGCTCATGCTTTGGAAATGCGTATTGGCAAACATGCCGTGTAGAGCATGTCCGAATTCATGCAGGAAAGTGGTAACTTCAGAGAACGTCAGCAATGCCGGTTTTTCGGCAGTAGGTTTGGTGAAGTTCATGGTAACCGATACGTGCGGCCGGCTGTTATTTCCGTTTTCGTCTATCCACTGTTCTTTATATTCGGTCATCCATGCTCCCGAACGTTTTCCTGCACGCGGGTGGAAATCGGTGTAAAGTACGGCAAGGTAACTTCCGTCTTTATCGAATACCTCGTATGCTTGGACGTCGGGATGGTAAACCGGAATGTCTTTGTTCTCTCGGAACGTGATGCCATACAGCCTCGTGGCAAGTCCGAATACTCCCTCTTTCACCTTACTCAGTTCGAAGTACGGGCGCAAGGCTTCTTCATCTAAATTGAATTTCTTGTTCTTCAGTTTTTCGGCATAGTAAGAAAAGTCCCACGGCATGAGTCGGAAATCTTTACCTTCCATCTCTTGCGCCAATGCTTCGATTTCGGCTACCTCCTTGTGGGCTGTGGGTGTGTAAGCGTCTAATAACTGATTCAGTAATTGGTATACATGCTCGCTGTTTTCAGCCATGCGTTTCCGTAAAACATAATCGGCATAATCGGTAAATCCCAACAGTTGTGCAAGTTCCATGCGCAGGTTAACCAATTGCTTCACGATGTCCGTGTTATCCAGTTCGTCACGATGCGTACATTGGGTATTATATGCCATATACAGTTCTTTACGCAGGTTTCGGTTGCTGCTGTATTTCATGAAAGGCACGTAGCTTGGAGCCTGTAATGTGATAATCCACCCTTCTTTACCTTTTTCTTTAGCCGTATGAGCTGCAGCTCTATAATGCTTTCCGGTAATCCTTCCAGTTCTGCCTCAGAGGTTAAAACCAGTTCATACTTATTGGTTTCCTTCAGATGATTTTGTGAAAAGCGAAGCGTCAGCGTACTCAGCTCCATGCTTAACTTACGGAATGTTTCTTTGTCGGCATCCGAGAGGTTCGCACCGTTACGTATGAAGCCATCGTATGTTTTCTCCAACAATCGGCGTTCTTCCGGAGTGAGGTTGAGTGATTCTCGCTGTGTATATACACATTTGATTCGTTCGAACAACTTTTCGTTGAGGCTGATATTGTTGCTGTGTTCCGAAAGTTCGGGCATCATTTTTTCAGCAATAGCCTCCATTTCATCGCAAGTTTCGGCACTCATCAGATTAAATAAAACGGTTGTAACGCGATCAAGTAATTGTCCGGCCCGTTCGAGTGCCAACACTGTATTACTGAACGTGGGAGGTTCCGGGTTATCGGTGATGGCTTTGATTTCTTCATCTTCTATTCTCATGCCTTCTCGGATGGCAGGCTCATAGTCGGATAGTTGGATGAGGTTGAACGGAGTGGTTTGATGTGGGGTATGGTAAGTATGTAAAAATGGATTCTGTGTCATATTTGTTTCTCTTTATCTCGAAATATAACAGTTGTAACTAAAAAAACGTTTTCGATAACAATCACAATTCGGTTGGCGAATTGGAATCAATGTTTTCTATCAATGCTTTGAGATCATTGATAATAATCTTTTTCCGGCTTAATTTTATCAGTTTTTTATTTTGCCAGTCATTTAAAATCTTCGATACATTGATACGTGTGTCGTCAATGAGTTGTGCCAAATCCTCCATTTTGATAGACAGAGTTTTGGTGCCCATGGGAACACTGCATCTCAGTTGTAAGAAGTTGGCTATTTTTTCTTGTGTATTGCCTATATGGGTATTCCATAATTTGTAATATACCGTTTGAGCACGGTTACTGAGCATATTGAGATAATTCAGATTGAATATTTCATATTTTGTCAGTTGGGAAAGAATATACGATTTATCGATGCTCAATACGTGTATGTCGGTAGCAGCCCAATAAGAAGCCGTATAATGTGTGTGCATACCGAAAAGCGAATAAGGTTCTATGATACTCGGACTGTCGAGTATTTCGTTTAGCACATACAAATGTCCTTCATCGATTGCTTCAGACATGATTTGTCCGCCGAGGATAAAAATCAGTTGATTACACGTATCTCCTTGTTTTACTACGCGGCTTCCTTTATTGTATTTATGAAAATGCAACTTAACTTTCTCTAAAATGTTGGTAAAGTCGCTCTTGCATAATCCTTGAAAGAGAGGGAGCTGTAAAAGCTTATCGTACATTGTCGTTTCCATGTTCTATTAACTTTATTAAGTTACCTTATTAACAAACAAAAGTAATGATTAAATTCGATAGCCTGTATCATGCTTCTTTTTGTTTTAACTTTTTTATTGTTTCTTACAGTCTGATAATGTTTGCCGGAATATTGTGTGGTGAATAAAAAAACGATAACTTTGCATTAGAAACTAAAATTATAGGCTTATGGGAAGATTTGACTTTCAAGAGATGCTGAGTGCATTTATCGTATTGTTCGCTGTCATTGATATTATAGGAGCAATTCCTATTGTGTTAGATTTAAAGCAGAAAGGTCGTTCGGTAAATCCCATGAAAGCTACGTTGATAGCCTTCGCTTTATTGTTGGCGTTCTTTTTTGCGGGCGATATGATATTGCGTTTGTTTCAGGTAGATATTGCTTCTTTCGCAGTGGCGGGTGCATTTATCTTATTTATGATGGCGCTTGAGATGATTCTCGATGTAGAGATATTTAAGAACTTGGGTCCTATCAAAGAGGCAACGTTGGTTCCGTTGGTGTTTCCTTTGCTGGCGGGTGCCGGTTCGTTTACCACATTGCTTTCGCTGCGTGCCGAGTATTCTACTCTTAATATTCTGATAGGCTTAACGCTGAATATGGTGTGGGTATTTATTGTTCTGAAGATGACCGACCGTGTGGAACGGCTTTTAGGTAAGGGAGGAATTTATATTATCCGCAAATTTTTCGGAATCATTTTGTTGGCGATTGCTGCCCGCTTGTTTACAGCCAACATTACTTCACTGATAGAGCAGTTTCAAGCTGTAAAATAAACAAAACGGAAAGCGGGGAGATAGGCTTATCGCCGTATCTCTCCGCTGCCGATGCATAATTGTGCGTCTTTATCGTAGATAACCCCGAATTGTCCCGGAGCTATGCCTTGTATTTTTTCATTGCTTGTTACGAGGTAATGATTGTTCTCTTTCACAATATACCCCGTGCCGAACGTGTCGGTATGGCGTATCTTGAAACGGATTTCGGTTTCTTTTCCCTCTGTCCACGGATTGGCAGTGATAAAATGAAAACCTGCCAGCCGGAATGTATTCCCATATTGCTTTTCAGTGTCATATCCCCGTGAAACATAAACGATGTTTTGCTCTACATCTTTATCAATTACAAACCACGGGCCTCCGCTCAGTCCGAGTCCTTTGCGCTGTCCGATGGTATGAAACCAAAAGCCCCGGTGCGTGCCGATAATCCGTCCGCTTTCTATTTCTATAATTTTTCCCGTCTGCTCACCCAAGAACCGGCGTATAAAGTCGTTGTAGTTTATCTTGCCTAAAAAGCAGATACCCTGACTGTCTTTCCGCAGTGCGCTGGGCAGTTTGGCTTCTTTGGCTATCCGGCGCACGTCTTCTTTCATATACTCTCCCAGCGGGAACATAAGTTTGGATACCTGTAAATAGTCGATTTGGGCAAGGAAGTCGGTTTGGTCTTTTACCGGGTCTTTTGCCGTAGCCAGCCACGTCTGTCCGTCGATGATGCGGGTCGAAGCGTAATGCCCTGTTACAATCTTGTCGTAAGCATATCCCGCTTTTTCCTCAAAACATCCGAATTTTATCAGTTTGTTACACATTACATCGGGATTGGGAGTAAGTCCTTGTTTCACCTTGTCGATGGTATAAGCCACCACCCGTTCCCAATACTCTTTCTGTAAGTCGATGATGTCAAAATCCAACCCGTATTTCCGTGCAGTGGCTTCTGCCAGTTCGATGTCTTCTTCCGCCGTACAGGTTAGTCCGTCGTCGGTATCCATCCCTATTTTGATGTAAAAAAGATGAGGCTTGTAACCTTGTTCGCAAAGCAGGTGTACACTTACGGCACTGTCTACACCTCCCGAAATTAAAGCAGCTATCTCCATAAGTCTGTAATCGTTTAGTTTTGCGCACAAAGTTACAGCCTTTCTTCCGGTTTTGGAATACCTTATTTGAGGTATAATGGCATTAATCTGTTATTTCACCATCCTGCCAGCGGAATTTTGTGTTGAGGTGCAGGAAATGCTGAATCCAGTTCATCCAAGTCGTCTTCCGACAGCGAGATGGAAAGGCTGCGGAAATTTTCCTCCACATGTCCGATGCCGGAGGCTTTGGGGATAGCCATGACCCCCGGATTGCGCATAACCCATGCAAGGGCAATTTGCGTAGGCGTGGCGTTGTGTTTTTGGGCTATTCGTTTTAAAAGAGGGTGATTCCGGAGACTGCCTTCGCCGATGGGCGTATATGCCATGACGGGCATGGCATGACGCATACTCCACGGAAGCAGGTCGAACTCTACACCCCGCTCTTTCAGGTTATAAAGCACTTGATTGGCAGCGCAATGCGTTCCTCCCGGCAGCGAAAGAATCTGTTCCATGTCCGCCACATCCAGATTGCTCATGCCCCAGCGTGCTATTTTACCTGCTTGCCGGAGTTCTTCCATCGCGCGTACGGTTTCTGCGAAAGGGTGATGCCCTATCCAATGCAGCAGATAGAGGTCGATACATTCTATCCCCAATTTCCGGAGGCTTCTTTCGCAAGCCAGCTTCGTACCTTTATAACTTGCATTACTTGGCAGCACCTTGCTCACGATGAATGCTTTGTCGCGCTGTCCCCGTATCGCTTCGCCTACGAACTCTTCATTGCCGTACATTTCTGCGGTGTCAATAACGCTTAACCCTAAGTCAAGCCCCCGACGCAAGGCTTTTAATTCTTCGTTGCGCCGTGAGGCTGATTGTCCCATTTTCCACGTACCTTGTCCGAGTGTACATACCTTCACTCCATCGGCAAACGTGATAGTCCGTTCCATACTACGTTATTTCAGGTAAGTGTGATAGAACTGTTCGATTTTGTCGAACGGAATCTTGTCAAGGTTGTCGTAAAGGTCGGTATGGTTGGCTTCCGGAACGATAAGCAACTCCTTGTTGTCGCCTTTCAGTTTCTTGAAAGCATCTTCGCTGAAGTAGCGCGAATGAGCCTTTTCGCCGTGGATAACCAGTACCGCGCTGCGGATTTCGTCGCTGTACGTCAGAATAGGCATATTGAGGAACGACAGTGACGACGTTTTGTTCCACCCGCCATTCGAATTCAACGAACGTTTGTGATAACCGCGAGACGTTTTGTAATACGCATGGTAGTCTTTTACAAACTGGGGAGCATCGGCAGGCAGCGGGTCTGCTACACCTCCGGCAAGAGCATACGTGCCGTTTTTATAATCCTCCGTGCGCTGTGCGTTCAGTTGTTTGCGCAGTTCATAACGTCCGTCGGCATCCAGAGCATCGAAATAGCCGTTTGCCGTTACACGGCTCATGTCGTACATTGTGGCTGTTACCGTGGCTTTGATGCGCGTGTCAATTGCCGCCGCATTGATAGCCATGCCTCCCCATCCGCAAATACCGAGGATTCCGATGCGTTCGGGGTCTACGTCAGCACGGGTAGAGAGGTAATCGACGGCTGCACAAAAATCTTCGGTATTGATGTCGGGCGAAGCCACATAACGGGGCTCTCCGCTGCTTTCTCCGGTGTACGAGGGGTCGAATGCAAGAGTCAGAAATCCGCGTTCTGCCAGTGTTTGCGCATACAGTCCCGAAGCCTGTTCTTTTACAGCTCCGAACGGGCCGCTGACTGCGATAGCCGCCAGTTTGCCCGTTGCGTTCTTGGGCACGTATAAGTCTGCCGCCAGCGTAATACCATAGCGGTTATGAAAGGTAACTTTGCAGTGGTTCACTTTGTCGCTCTGTGGGAAAACTTTGTCCCATTCTTGTGTTAAGTTCAAATTCTCGTTCATGGTGCTATGATTTTTAGAAAGATTATTTTCAGCGTTGAGGCTGCCTGAACCAAACATACAGGCAGCCAGTAGAATGATATGTAACTGACAGATAATGTTTTTCATGGCTTGAAACTGATGTTATCGGATAAAATTTGTCATGATTCGCTGTTCTGCTTCCGGTACGGGCTGTCCTCCGTTTTTCAGGTTCTTCAGCAGCCACGCCATGTTGTTCCCCAGCGTCCGCATCACCTGAAGCCCTTCGGCATCTTGCAAGGCTTCGCCGGGCGTGCGTCCGTGTACGCTGTTCCAGTAGATAGAAGACACTACGGGCATGTTGGTTATCGTGAAATACTTGTTTAAGCGGTCGAACGTGGCACTTGCGCCGCCCCGCCGACAGACAGCCACGGCTGCCGCAGGCTTGTATTGCAGGTAAGACGAAGAAGAATAAAACAAACGGTCGAGCAAGGCACACAGCGAGCCGTTAGGTCCGGCGTAATACACCGGCGAGCCTACCACCAGTGCGTCCGCTGTTTCTATCGCTGCCCTCACTTTCTCGTAAAGTGCATCCTTGAATACGCACCGTCCCAATTCTGCACACCGTCCGCAAGCGATACATCCCTGAACCGCTTTTGCTCCGATGGAAACGATTTCCGTATCGACTCCGTTAGCCTGCAAAGCCGATGCCACTTCCGACAAGGCGTGGTACGTATTTCCCTCTTTGCGCGGACTTCCATTGATTAATAATACTTTCATGATGTTATGTCTTTTAGTTGGTTAAAGTATATATAACGCAGCCAAAAATATTTTGTTTCTAAAAAGAGTAACGCAGCCAGACAGAGTTATCGCCGATGCGTTCTACGCTGTTCAGCTTTAAGATGGTAGTAGGGAAAGAAGGGTCGTCGATACCGTCGAACACAGCCGTCATCCCTTTGCGTCCGTCGATTCCCGCACCCACTACAACACTCACCTCGTCCAGCAGTCCGGCTTTGAGGAACGCCCCGTTGATTATTCCGCCTCCTACCACGGCAAGCCTCTGTACGCCGAACTCCTTGCTTAATATCTCTACGGCTTGCGTAAGGTCGGTTTCATCTTTTCCGGCGGCTATCCACGAAATACCCTGTTGGCGCAACGCCTCTGCATACTCTTTCGGAGCATTTTCGCCCGTGATGACCAACAGCGGTCGTCCTTCCGAACAGTTGGCAGGCCAGCGCAACCGTCCCTTCGAGTCGACAGCGATGGTATATCCCTCAGCGTCGCACGCCTTGTAAAACGACGGTTTGCCTATCGGAGTAAAGTCTTTAGCCTCGAAAAGTTCGGGCAGGGCAAAATGTTTCTGCATCGTAACCCGTCCGGATATATCAGAATCGCAATGAAGCTGTTCCAATGCATCGTAATACTCGTTACCGCCGATGCGTTCGGTCATGTCGCAGTCGATACGACCGTCTACAGATGCCATCATGTGGCAAATAATATATGGTTTCATAAGATAATATGTTATTTCGATTACGATAGCAAAGATAGGGCGAAATGCGGATAAAGACGTTACTGAAAAGCTCAAAAGCATGTTTCTGAAAAGTTCACGGCGCATTTATTAAGGAGATACCTTAGAGCCTGTTAAATTTAACTCTTATTTTATTGGGAAATTTAAAACAGCCTCTAAAATTGTAAAGAGCTTATTTAAAGCCTTTTCCGGTTTGGCTTGGGACTTAGAAAACGCTAACGGTAGAACCCGTCAACACTATGGGAAGAAATGGTCAACGCATCCGCATGGACTGAGTAACGCTAACGGTAGCGTTACTCGGGGGTATGTTGGCGGAAAATTTCTTCTTAAAAACGTGGGCTCTTTTCTGTTTTTTTCCGTGAGGAAAATGTATAATCAGACGAATATTAGGCAGAGACAGCGGTGGGAGGGATGCCATACTGCCGCTTGAATGCCGTGGAAAAGTGGGACGGATTCTTGAAGCCCACTTCGGCGTACACGTCGACTATCTTCTTGCCGCCTTCCTTCATCAGCGCGTATGCCACTTCGAGCCGCTTGCGTATCAGCCACTTTTCGGGCGTGAGGTCGCTCAGCTTCTTAAAGTCGCGCTTAAATGTGGCAAGGCTGCGCCCTGTGTAGTGGGCGAGGTCTTCGAGCGTGAACTCATACATATAGTTCTGATTCATAAATTCCATGATGTCTATTTTCCACGGTTCGTTGAAATCGAAGAGCGTGGGAGCGAAACGCCGGTCGATATGAAGCAAGGCAAGCAACCCTTCCTGTAACTTGAGCTGCATGAAATCATCTTGCGGCTTCACTTCGGGGTCGAAATAAGGAGTCATCGAAGCAAAGAGGCTGGCTATTTCGGCGGTTTTCGGCAGTTTGATAACTCCTGCATCGAGCTTGGGGGTGTCTGCCGGAACACGGTATTGCTCAAACCGTCCGTACATCTCGCGCAGGAAGTTGCGGGTAAAACTCAGGAAAATACCGCAGTAACGCTCCCCGTTACACGACTGTTTGCGCATCGTGATATGATGGTCGCGCGGGATGAACACACATTCCCCCTTGCCCACGTGGATAGGCTCGCCCCCATTGTCGAGAATCATTTCGCCGGAATACACATAATTCATGGCAAACTCGCGCGAACGGTGTACACACAGGCTGTTGTCATCGTAAAAGAAACTGAAAAACACGTTGTTATAGTTAAATATAACCTTCATCGGGTCGGTTGGCTCATTGGTTTGCGTTTGTTTCATGTCGGCTTGATTACTAATGGTTTTACGGCAGACAAAGATAGTGAAAGAAAGTGGAATCTTTCTCAAAAGCTCACGGTTTTACATTCGTTTACGGAACGTATGCCGGTGTTTAAGATTTCTTCGCAAGCCGTTGTGAAAATGTTAAATCAAAGAAAAGCGGATAAACTATTTCCTTTTTCTCAGCTCTAACCCAACAAAGACAATACTTGTACAAGTTGTATTGAAAAAGAAAAGTAAAAACAATTAAAAGTATTACGAAGATGAAAAAATATTTATTTTTGGCAATAGCCGTAGCGATTGTGATGAGTGGAAGCAATGTTTTTGCGCAAAATAACCAACCGGAAAAGAAAAAGCTGACACCCGAACAGCGGATTGAGTTGCAGGCAAAACATATAGAACAGCGCCTGATGTTAGACGAAAACACGTCTGCCAAGTTCATTCCGCTTTATAAAGAATACCTGCAAGCCTTGCAGTCGTGCCGTCAAACTCTTCAGAAGGACGGACAAAAAGGTGAACTGACTGACGCGCAGATAAAAGAAAATCTGAAAAAGCGACTGGAAACGCAGCGTGCAGTGGTAGAAACGAAAGAGAAGTATCTGGATAAATTTTCTGAAATATTGACGGCACGCCAACTGGCGGAAGTTTTTAAAGCCGGACATCGCCGCCCGATGCCGTTTGCACGGAATAACAAATTCCGTCCGGGAAGACCGGATGCATGTCCCGGACAGTTTATGCATTGTCATGACTTTTGTCCTGCTCCTTCCGAGCCGGCGAAGTAACAAGATACAGCTTTCCGTCTTCTTGCCGTATTTGCTCTTCGGCAAGAAGATAGGAGAGTGTCTGCCTGAGGTCTGTTTCTTCGGCATCTCCCAATGCGGCAACTAATTCCCCGGCAGAAAGGGGAGCATTGGATAACAGTTGGCAAATGCGGTCTGCAAGTTCAGAAAATGTGTTTTGCCGCAACCCCGACCGATGCTTGCTGAGGCACACGTCACACTGTCCGCAGTTGTGCTCATTTTTCTCTCCGAAATAATGTAGCAACATCCGGCTACGGCATTTGTTGTCTGTATCGGCATACTCCAACATCGCCTCGATGCGGCGGATGTAACTCTCTTTCCGGTCTTCGTATACCTCTCGGCTCAGATGGATGCGTTCGGTTTCCTGCCGCTCGCGCGTATAAATGATATACGGTGTCTTTTTCCCCGGAATATAATGCAAAATCCTGCGCTTGGTAAGCAGCACCAACGTTTCGTATACCTGCTGGCGGGTAATCCCTGTGCGCAGAGCCAGCGTTTCTTCGTTGATATAGGCATAATCACTGAACACTCCGGTATAAAGCCGCAAAATGTTGCGGATAAGATTTTCTGTCTCCGGACTGTTTTCATGGATGCGGTATAACTCGTCGCGCCGTAAGGTAAACATGATGCGCGATGCATTATCTTGTTCGTCAGTATACTCCAGATATCCGGCGCGTGTGAGAATCTTCAGCGCGCTGTCTACCTGAATGGGAAAATGCTTGAAGTTATGACAAAACTCGTCGATGTTAAACGCATAAGTACATCCCAATCCGTCGCCCATCGCCATCTGGTAGTAGAAATTAATGTCCTCGTAAACTTTGCGGATATAGTCTTTTTTTCGGGAAAGGTATCCGAAATCCGTTTCCGAAGAACAGTCTTGTCGTTTCGCGCATAAAGAAGTACGGCGTAGGCTTTCTGTCCGTCGCGCCCTGCACGTCCTGCCTCCTGAAAATAAGCCTCCGGCGAATCGGGAAAATCCACATGAATCACAATGCGCACGTCCGGCTTGTCAATACCCATACCAAACGCATTGGTAGCCACCATGACACGGTGCTCTCCTGTAAGCCAACTTTTCTGCCGCTGGTCTTTAGTCTCGTTGCTTAATCCGGCATGATAGAAAGTCGATGTAATGTCGTGGTCATTCAAGAACAGAGAAACTTCTTTGGTTTTCTTCCTGTTCCTCGTATAAACGATAGCTGAACCTTGTACGCTATTCAGGATATGAAGTAACTCTTCGGCTTTATTTTCTGTACGGCGCACGATATACGCCAGATTCTTCCGCTCGAAACTCATGCGGAATACGTTTTCTTCGCGGAAAGCCAGTTTCAGTTGGATATCCTTGACAACTTCCGGAGTAGCCGTGGCGGTGAGAGCAAGGATGGGAACGTCGGGCAGGAGCTTACGGACATCGGAAATCTTCAGATATGCCGGACGGAAATCATATCCCCATTGCGAAATACAGTGAGATTCGTCGACGGTAATCATGTTTACCTTCATGCTGCGTAACTTGATTTGAAAGATTTCCGTCCCCAGCCGTTCGGGTGAGATGTATAAGAATTTGTAATCTCCGAAGATACAGTTTTCGAGCGCAATGATAATTTCCTCGCGCGTCATGCCCGAATACACCGCCGTAGCCTTAATGCCCCTTGCCCGCAGGTTGCGCACTTGGTCTTTCATCAAAGCAATGAGCGGAGTAATGACCAGACACAAGCCCGGACGTGCAAGTGCCGGTACTTGGAAAGTTATGGATTTGCCCCCTCCCGTAGGCATAAGTCCCAGTGTATCTTTTCCGCTTCCGATGCTCCGGATGATGTCTTCCTGTATCCCCCGGAAATTATCGTACCCCCAATATTGCTTTAAGATGCTTTTGTAGTCCATGATTCTGAATAGAAAAACAAAAGACCACGAAGAAAGAAAAACGCATGACGTAACTCTTTATTCGTGGTCTTTTAACTGTTTCATGTTGATAAAAGATTCTTATTTAAAAGTAGGTTTGATATCTTCTATTTGCAACTGTATTTCTCCACGCTTATGTGTATTTTCTTCGATGGTATAACAGATATTGAACGATTGTTTTGTCTTGATGTACCGCGCTTGCGAACTTTGTCCGAAAGCGATACCGTTCATTACGTTGTTCGATTTGTTATCCACTAATTCCAGTTTGATATGTTCTTGGTCTCGTCCTACTACCTTACTTGTTCCGTAATCATACACATTCAGCGTAGCAAATATCGGTTTATGATTATCCGGTCCAAAAGGATTGAACTTCTTCAAATCGAAAAAGAACTTAGGCGTTATGTCTCGGAAATCCAACTGCGCATCAATATCGATGGTTGCGCTGGTTTGCTCCGGAAGGATGTGATTCGTGACATACTCTTCGAAGCGTTGGGTAAATTCCGGAACATTTTCGATTTTCATTGAAAGTCCTGCCGCGTACGTATGTCCTCCGAAGTTTTCCAACAAGTCACGGCAGTGCTCGATAGCCTTATACACATCGAATCCCGAAACAGAACGTGCCGATCCGGTAGCAAGGTTATCGGTTCGTGTCAGTACCACTGCCGGGCGGTAATAGATTTCCGTTAGGCGGGAAGCAACGATACCGATAACACCTTTATGCCAATCTTCGTTATAAATAACAATAGAACGGCGTTCTGACAGGTCAGAAAGATTGTCTACGATTTTGTTAGCTTCCTCGGTCATACTCTTGTCCAAGTCTTTCCGCGTTTCGTTATACCGGTTGATTTGGTTACTTTTTTCAAGAGCTACCTGAAAATCTCTTTCAATCAAAAGGTCGACTGCCTCTTTGCCGTTTTGGATTCGTCCCGAAGCATTGATGCGAGGACCTATTTTGAAAACGATGTCACTCATTGTGATTTCTTTTTCCGAAAGCCCACAGACATCGATGATAGCTTTCAGCCCTACACTTGGATTGGAGTTCAGTTGGCGCAAGCCGTGGTAGGCCAACACGCGGTTTTCTCCCATGATGGGGACGATATCTGAAGCAATGCTGACAGCTACCAAGTCCAAAAGCGGAGTTAGTTGGTGAAACTCGATACCGTTGTTCAGTGCGAAAGCCTGCATGAACTTAAACCCCACGCCGCACCCCGACAAATGGTCGTAAGGATACGTTGAGTCTTTTCTTTTGGCATTTAAGATAGCCACGGCAGGGGGAAGCACTTCATCGGGCACATGATGGTCGCAAATGATAAAGTCGATGCCTTTTTCTTTGGCATACATGATTTCCTCTACCGCCTTGATTCCACAGTCTAATACGATAACTAATTTTACTCCTGTTTCGTAGGCATAGTCTACTCCTTTCTTTGATACGCCATACCCTTCATTGTAGCGGTCGGGAATGTAGTAGTCGATATTCGAATAGAATTGTTGAAGGAATTTGTAAACCAATGCGACCGCAGTTGTTCCGTCTACATCGTAATCTCCGTATACAAGGATACGTTCCTTCTTCCCCATAGCTTTGTTAAGACGTTCTACGGCCTTGCTCATGTCTTTCATGAGAAACGGGTCGTGAAGTTCGTTGAGCTGAGGACGGAAAAAACGTTTAGCTTCGGCAGCGGAAGTTATTCCTCTTTCCAATAATAGCTTGCACAGGATAGGACTGATTCCTATCTCTTTAGCCAAAGCCTTAGCTGCTTCCCTTTGCTCTTGTGTAGGAGGTTGATAGTTCCATTTGTAGTTCATTTTATATGTTTTTTTCTTTCTTTTTCTTATCAGGCGAATGCTGTCTTGCAGAGGCTTTCTGTTTAGATTACGAGAAATCTTTCGTTGTTATCAGCAAACTCTCGTAGAAAGAGCCTTGTAATTCGTTTGTGCATTCAATCCGTAAAGTTAGAAAAAAAGAAAGAAAAAACGGTTGATTCTGCTATTTATTTTGCAGAATCAACCGTTTTATTATTTGTAATGGGTCTATTTAAGGTAATTATAAGCCCAATTTCTTAGCGATGTGAGCCGGAATAGCATCTTTGTGAATCAAGATATTCATGGTTTTGTATTTGGCAAATGTTTTCGAAGCATACCAGATGCCTTTGTATTTGCCTGCCTTACCCCATGAGTTCTTTACCATGTAGTATTCTTTGCCGTTCTGGTCTTTAGCCAAGCCGTAAATAAGCATACCGTGGTCGTCGGTTGTTTCCCAGTTGTCGAATGCTTCCTGACGCATTTCCTGTGTTACTTCGATTTCGGGAAGCGGTTTGCTGGTCAGCTCTTTGCGTTTGTCTGCTTTGCTCAGCCCCAACCAGTGCGCCATGTCAGAACCCGTAAGCTCTGCACCTTTTGCCACGTTCGGGCATACGGCGATACCGTCGCGGGTAAATCCGTCTTCGCTTACGTCAGCTCCCCAAGCAAATGTATAGCCATTGTTTACGGCGTTATCCATAACCTCCATCAGTTCGTCGATAGGAAGATTATATGACAAGGCGTTGCGCCAGTTGTCTTGCACTTCGATGAAGAACTGCGTATAGAACGGATGATGTGAGTATGAGGTCAGAGATACGTAATCATCGGGGTTCAATCCCAAAACGTTATCGGCAAACGTTCTCGGCGTATAAGTTTTGCCTTTATAGGTAAACTCTTTCGGACATTCGCCCAAATACGTGTCATAGATGGCGCAAAGTCCGTTCTTCCATACCGGAGACAACTTGCTGTGACGGCCTTTTCCGATGGCTTCTACATAAGCGCCGGCTACGGCATCCAGTTCATTGTGGTTAGGCAGTGAGTCGCCGTACATAATGCCCGGCATTGCTTCTTGCGGAACCATACCATACTTTTCGTAGCAAACCAAGATGTCTTCAAAACTTCCTCCCGGCGAGAAAGAAGCATCACCGTGATAACGCACGTAGTTTGCTCCGCGTTCTTCCATTGTTTTATGTACTACAAACATTTCCGACAAATCAAACTCTCCTTTTCCTAAACGCAAGAGTTCTGATTCAAGGAAGCCTAATGTAGAAAACGACCAGCAGGTGCTTGACTGGTTTTGGTTCTTAATAGAAGTGATAGGGTTTTCTTTTACTGTGGTAAACACGAAACCTTCTTCTGTTGTTTTGTCTTTCTTAGGAGCTTCGGCATATACATTGCTGAAACAAAGACCTAACGCAGCGAGTGCAATCAGTTTATTCATTGGATATAAATGTTTATTAAGGTATTATTTATTAGTTATTCATTCATAATGGTTTCTACTTCATCGATGGTAATGGGGATATGCTTTTCGCCCGTAAAGCGTGAACCATCGGCGGTGATAAGTATATCGTCTTCCAACCGGATTCCACCGAAATCTTTAAAGGTTTCAATGCGGTCGAAGTTCAGGAATTCAGTGTGCAGCTTTTCTGCCTTCCACTTATCAATGAGTGCGGGGATGAAATAACAGCCCGGTTCGTCGGTGATTACGAAACCTTCTTGCAGGCGGCGTCCCATCCGCAGTGAGGCGAGTCCGAATTGCGTAGAGGGTTGTACTTCATCGTCGTAGCCCACGTAGCATTGTCCGAGGTCTTCCATGTCGTGAACGTCAAGCCCCATCATGTGTCCCAGTCCGTGGGGGAGGAACAAGGCATGTGCTCCGGCTGCCACCGCCTCGTCTACATCGCCTTTCATCAGTCCCAAATCTTTCAGTCCTTGTGCCAAAACTTTGCAGACTTCCAAGTGAACCGATTTGTAAGTCACGCCCGGACGAGCCAGCTCCAACGCCTTGTCATGACAAGCCAGCACGATGCTGTAAATGTCTTTCTGCCGGGGAGTGAATTTTCCGCCCACGGGCACGGTACGTGTGTGGTCAGAACAATAATAGTTCATCAGTTCCGCTCCGGCGTCGGTCAGCATCAGTCTGCCTGCCTCCAGCGTATGGCTGTGGTCATGGTTATGAAGTGTTTGCCCGTTTTGTGTAAGAATGGTAGCAAAAGAAACCATCCGTCCGTACGACGAAGCGATACCGTCTAACACGCCGGCTATGTATTGTTCTGACACGCCCGGCTTACACAGGCGCATGGCAGCGGTGTGCATTTCGTAGCCCACGTTACAAGCCTTGTCGATTTCTGCTATCTCACACGGCTCTTTTACCGACCGCAGTTCCACCACCGCTTTTATCAACGGCAGCGAAGCGTGTTTTTGGTCAGCGAAGCACGGATACCGGTCAGTTCTTCCAACAGCAACATGTTATCATATCTGTATGGAGGCAAGAAGTGAACCTTCCGTCGCAGCGAGAGAGCCTTGCTTACCGTTTCTTTCAGTTTGTCGAACGGAAAACTTTTCGCAACTCCCACCTGTGCGGCAAGTTCTTTCACACAGGGTTGCGGACCCATCCAGATGATGTCGTCCATGTCTACATCGTTACCGAAGAAATATTCTTCGCCGCTGTCTGCATCGATAATGCCTGCATAACCGGGATGAGAATGGCCGAAGAAATAAACAAACGAACTGTCTTGACGGAATTTATAAGTATTGTCTGGATAATTTGCCGGAGCTTCGTTGTTTCCCAATATAAGGATAATGCCGCTGCCCACTTTTTCGCGTAAAGCCTTGCGGCGTTTTTGATAAGTTAATGCGTCAAACATGGTTCCTTTTCTTTTATGTTACAATCGTATGATATTTCTTTCTTTTGAAATGCAAATGTAACAAATAAATCAAAGATGTGGCGAGTTTGCAAGGAAAAATATATATTTGCGAAAACACGTATGTGTTTTCAACAGATTAAAACGGAGGACATGGGATATGGAAGTCGATTTTCAGAAAATGGGCTTGGTACTTGAAGGCGGAGGTATGCGCGGGGTGTTCACCTGCGGGGTACTTGATTATATGTTGGATTATAACATTGAGTTTCCTTATGCTGTGGGTGTGTCGGCGGGGGCGTGTAACGGCTTGTCTTACCTGTCGCGCCAGCGCGGAAGGGCGAAATACAGCAACATCGACCTGCTCGACAAGTACCATTACATCGGGCTGAAGCATTTGTGGTATCAGCATAGTATTCTTGACCAGCGTTTGCTTTACGAGATTTTTCCCGAAGAAATTCTTCCTTACGATTACGAAACTTATTTCAACAACCCCACACGGTTTGAGATGGTTACCACCAACTGTGTTACAGGGCGGGCGTGTTATCTGGAAGAAAAACACGATAAAGTGCGTCTGCTTGCCATCGCCAAAGCATCGAGCAGTCTGCCCTACGTTTGTCCTATTACGTATGTCGACGGCAGGCCGATGCTGGACGGAGGCATCGTCGACTCGATTCCCGTAGAACGTGCCATAGAGCAGGGGTATGCGTTTAACGTAGTGGTGCTCACCCGCAACCGGGGTTACCGCAAGACAGAGAAAGACATTCGTGTTCCACGGTTTGTTTACCGCCGTTACCCGCGTTTGCGGTTGGCGTTAAGCCGTCGGTGTGAAGCGTATAACAAACAGTTGGAGATGGTGGAACGCATGGAAGACGAAGGGCGTATTCTGGCTATTCGTCCGGAGCAGAAGGTAACGGTAAACCGCATTGAGCGGGACACCAAAAAACTGACGGCGCTGTACGAAGAAGGCTATGCTTGTGCGGAGCGGGTATTGGCGAAATATATAGCGTCGGAATAGTCTTTTGACAGCGTTAGACGGCGCCGGAAAACGCTACCGCTTGCGTACCTCGGTCCATCCCATAGCGTTGACAAGTTCTACCGCTTGCGTGCCCCGGTTCATCCCATAGCGTTTTTAATCGCTGAACGGAAGTTCCAGTTGTACCCATTGGGGTGTGTTAACATGCTGTCCGTCAGTGTCTTCTTTGGGATTCGATACCGAAAGCCCTATCAGACGCACGGGGTGATGTTCGTAATCCACTTCTTTTAGCAGCGTTTTGGCAAGCGGTAAAATCTCATCTAACGTGCGGAGGCTTTTCCGTGTGCTGAGGCTGCGCGTTATTTGCACGAAATCGTTGAACTTTATTTTCAGGGTAAGTGTCGTGCCGTTGAAGTCTTTCGCCTTCAGACGTTCTGTCAGTTCGCACGCCACGTGGTACAGCTCAATGATAACCGAACTTTTCAGGCTGATGTCTTTCTCCAGCGTATGTTCGCAGCCGATAGACTTACGTACGCGCACAGATTCTACCGGGCGGTTGTCTATGCCGCGGGCAAACTCATAATAGATATTTCCGGCTTTTCCGAACTGGCGTACCAGCATCTCGCGCGAACATTCACGCAACGTCTTCCCGTTATAAACCCCTAACAGATGCAGTTTCTTTGCCGTGACCGGACCTACGCCCCAAAACGATTCGATGGGCAGGTGGTCGATGAAAGCCTGTGCTTGGTCGGGGTGGATGGTGCAGAGTCCGTCGGGCTTGCGGTAATCGGAAGCAATCTTTGCCAGAAACTTGTTGTATGACACCCCTGCCGATGCCACCAAATGCAGCTCCTCCCGGATGCGCTGTTTGATTTCGCGTGCAATATCTACCGCCAGTTCGATTCCTTTTTTGTTATCTGTCACATCAAGAAACGCCTCGTCGAGCGAAATCGGTTCGATAAGATCAGTGTAATCGTGGAAAATCTCGTGTATTTGGCGCGATACACTTTTATAGACCTCCATTCGTCCTTCGATAAAAATCAGTTGCGGACAAAGTTTGATGGCCTTTTGTGAAGGCATGGCGGAACGCACACCGAACTTGCGTGCTTCATAGCTTGCAGCAGCTACTACGCCTCGCTTTTCGGCATGACCCACGGCTACGGGTTTTCCTCTCAGTTCCGGATTGTCCCGTTGCTCCACCGATGCGTAAAAAGCATCCATGTCAATATGGATAATTTTGCGTTTCGTATTCATGAAAACAAAATCCTTTCTGCAAAATTAATCAAACTTTCTTGGGCTATCCTAAAAATCCTTTGTACTTTTGCTTGCGTTTATATTAACTGTACCAATGTATAGTAGTTATGATGAAAGATGAAATTAAACGTGCATGTGAAGTCATGCAAAAGGGTGGCGTGATACTTTATCCTACTGACACAGTGTGGGGTATCGGATGTGACGCAACAAACGAAGAAGCCGTAAAACGAGTTTATCAGATAAAGCAGCGAGCAGACAGCAAGGCTATGCTGGTCCTGGTGGACAGTCCTGTTAAGGTGGACTTTTATGTGAAAGACGTTCCGGGCGTGGCTTGGGATTTGATAGAGTTGACAACAAAACCTTTGACTATAATTTATGATGGAGCGCGTAATTTGGCTCCGAACCTGATTGCGGCAGACGGCAGTGTGGGTATCCGGGTTACTTCCGAGGCGTTTTCAAAAGAACTGTGTTTCCGCTTCCGCAAAGCCATTGTTTCAACTTCTGCCAACATCAGCGGACAGCCTGCTCCGGCGGTGTTTAGCGAAATAAGCGAAGAAATCAAGCAGGCAGTAGATTATGTGGTTGATTTCCGCCGCGAAGAAACCGGACATCCGAAGCCTTCTTCCATTATCAAGTTAGGCAAGGGAGGCGAAGTGAAGATTATAAGAGAATAAATGTTTGGCTTGTTTCTTCAGGAAACAAGCAGCGGCATCATGAGGTTGCCTTTATACATTATATATATAACACAATAATGAACATAGCTGACGAAAACAATAATTTACTTCAACGACTGTTGGTCTGGCGCGAGAAACATATCAAAGACAAGCAATTTATTTTGATTTTAAGTTTCATCGTCGGAATCTGTACGGCACTGGCGGCGTATGTGTTGAAGTTTTTAGTAGAATATATTAAAGAATTTCTTACCAATAATTTCGATTCAACCGGAGCCAACTGGCTGTATTTGGTTTATCCGGTGGTGGGTATTTTTCTGACAAGTCTCTTTATCCGGAAAATAGTGCGCGATGACATCAGCCACGGAGTTACGAAAATCCTTTACGCTATCTCCCGCCGTCAGAGCCGCATTAAGCGTCATAACGTATGGTCGTCTATCTGTGCTTCGGCTATAACCATCGGTTTCGGTGGTTCGGTAGGAGCGGAAGCGCCTATTGTGTTGACAGGCTCTGCCATCGGTTCGAACTTGGGCAGCATTTTCCGTATGGATCACAAAACATTGATGTTGCTCGTGGGATGCGGTGCCGCAGGAGCTGTATCGGGAATTTTTAAAGCCCCCATAGCCGGCTTGGTGTTTACGCTCGAAGTGCTGATGATTGACCTGACGATGGCATCGCTGCTTCCGCTGCTGATAACCAGCGTGACGGCAGCATCGCTTTCATACGTGCTGACGGGTACGGAGTCGATGTTTTATTTCCACTTAGACTATCCGTTTGCGATGGAGCGCGTTCCCTATGCCATCGCGCTGGGTGTTTTTTGCGGATTGGTGGCATGGTATTTCACCTGTGCCATGAACTGGATAGAAAATATTTTCCGCCGCTACTCTAATCCGTACGTGAAGTTTGTGATAGGAGGTACGATGCTGAGTATTTTAATCTTCCTCTTTCCCCCGCTTTACGGCGAAGGCTATGATACGATTTCGCTGTTGCTTAACGGAACCACTTCGGCAGACTGGGACACGGTGATGAACAATTCACTGTTTTACGGCAACGGGCATCTGTTGGTAATCTATTTGCTGCTGATAATCTTGTTTAAAGTATTCGCTTCCAGTGCCACGAACGGTGGAGGCGGTTGCGGTGGTATTTTTGCTCCGAGTTTGTTTCTGGGATGTATAGCCGGTTTCGTATTTTCGTATGTATGCAATGAATTCCATATCGGAAACACTTATATCCCTGAGAAAAACTTTGCGCTGATGGGAATGGCTGGTCTGATGTCGGGCGTGATGCACGCTCCGCTTACCGGTGTATTCCTTATCGCCGAGCTTACCGGAGGATATGCCCTGTTCCTGCCGTTGATGATTGTTTCGGTGTGTGCGTATCTTACCATCATCATCTTCGAACCGCATAGTATTTATTCCATGCGTCTGGCAAAGAAAGGTGAACTGGTGACACATCATAAAGATAAGGCGGTACTGACTCTGATGAACATGGAGAGTGTGATTGAAACAGACTTTCAGGTAGTGCGCCCCGATATGGATTTGGGAGAGATGGTAAAAGCTATATCCAAATCAGGACGAAATCTGTTTCCGGTGGTAGATGTGAATAATGTTCTTTTGGGCATCGTACCCTTGAACGATATTCGCAACATCATCTTCCGGCAAGAGCTGTATCACCGTTACCGTGTTGAAAATTTCATGGTTACGCCCAAAGCGTGTATCAAAATCACAGATTCGATGGAAGAGGTGATGCGGAAGTTCGATGAAACCGGGGCATGGAATTTACCGGTTGTAGATGAAGAAGGAAGGTATAAGGGAATTGTATCTAAATCGAAGATGCTGACAGCATATCGTCAGGTATTGGTCGATTTATCTGCCGAATAAATAAATTTTTGTATCATGGAAAAGAAAGATTTGAGAATCGTATACATGGGAACTCCCGAATTTGCTGTTGAGAGTTTGAAGCGTTTGGTTGAGGGAGGATATAATATAGTAGGGGTGATCACCATGCCCGACAAACCGATGGGACGTCACGGCAGTGTGTTGCAACCCAGTCCGGTGAAGCAGTATGCCGTATCGCAAGGCTTGAAAGTGCTTCAGCCTGAAAAACTGAAAGACGAAAGTTTCGTGGCAGAGCTGCGCGAACTGAAAGCCGACCTTCAGATTGTGGTTGCTTTCCGTATGCTGCCCGAAGTGGTTTGGAACATGCCCCGTTTGGGGACGTTCAACCTTCATGCCTCATTGTTGCCCCAATATCGCGGAGCTGCTCCTATCAACTGGGCGGTTATCAATGGTGAAACAGAAACCGGCATTACAACTTTTTTCTTGAAGCATGAAATTGATACGGGAGAAATCATTGACCAAGTACGTGTTCCGATAGCCGATACGGACAATGTAGGCGATGTATATGAACGCTTGATGAATTTAGGCGGCGATTTGGTTGTAAAAACAGTCGACTCTATTCTTGACGGTAGTGTAAAAAGACTGTTCCGCAAGATAAATTGGCAGAAGGAGAAGTCCTGCGTCCGGCTCCTAAGATTTTCAAAGAAACCTGCCGCATAGACTGGAGTAAAGGCGTGAAACAAATTTATGATTTCGTGCGCGGACTGTCGCCTTACCCGGCAGCATGGACTGAACTCTGTCAAGGCAGCACTGCCCCTCAGGTATTGAAGATTTATGAAACCGATAAAATATTTGCCGAACATTCGTTTGAACCCGGATCGGTTGTAACGGATAAAAAAACCTATTTCCGCATAGCCGTAACAGATGGCTATATAAACATCCGTTCCTTGCAGCTCGCAGGGAAGAAACGGATGGGCGTGGCTGATTTCTTACGAGGCTATCATCATGAAGATGGAGCTGTGGTAAAGTAATCGTATTTTGAGCAAAATTAAAACGACAGGCTCTTATTTGTTGTTGCTGTGTATGCGGCTCGTATTGATTTCTTTTTGATTCAGAGTTTGACCTTTAGAGATTTCGCAAGTAGCGTGTGGGTTTGTTCCATTATTATAATAAACGCGGAAACCTTTAAAGGTTGAGTTCTGATATTCAGGAATACTGGACAGATTGAACGATACAACACTCCAAAACACATCTTTCTGCGAATCACCTTCTGCATTGTGGCGCAGCTCAACAGGCAACCATCCGTTTTCATCCAGTTTGCAGTCTTTATTCAGCAACAAGCTGAGGCGATGCGGCTTTTCTCGGTCATTTCCTTTTATGTAAACTTCAATGTTCAGGTGTTTTGCACTGATAGATATGCCTGTAATCTGAACCGGGTCATTTCCGAAATCGGTATCGTTCTCGCTTATCAATGAATCGTTACGGAGGTCGTTGGCATCTTTTGTCAAAACCTTATATAGTTCAACAATGTCTACAATGCGTTGCTCCCCGTCAGGTACCATAGCTTCCAAATCGCTGGCGGGCACACTCATTAAGACCCGTTGTCCGGTAGTATCCAGTTTGGCAGATGTAAAATAGCCCGGATTGGAAGGTACTAATATACCGTGCGAATCCGATTCTACCATTAGCTCATCTTCATTAATGACTGTTCCTAATGTCAGATAAAACAGTGATTTCGAATCATCTTCATTTAAATCGCAAGAAGAAATGATTGAACTGCATAATAACACACTTGCAATAAGATATATTTGCTTAAAGACTTTCATTGTATTTTATTTTTTGTCTCTAAAATAAGCTGAGACAGAATTTACTGCACTCTTTTGTGTTAAAACACATTAACAGAAGAAAAAGATGCTGTTACGTGCAGTATTTTTGCATTTGCATCATTTATAAACCAAAAGCACGAGACAAATAATATGACAGAAGAGGAACTGGCGTTGCAGTGTCAAAAGGCAGACACAAAGGCACAGAAAGAACTGTACGAAAGGTACGGGGGTGTGTTGTTTGCCATTTGTCTTCGTTACATAGGTAATAGGGAAGAAGCCGAGGATGTATTCCATGATGGATTTATCCGCGTGTTTCAATCTATAAAAAATCAATTTGCTTATCAAGGAGTAGGCTCGTTGAAAGCATGGTTGTCTCGTGTAATGGTTAATGAAGCGTTAGGATATTTGCGTAAAAAGAGCATACAGACCAAACAAGAAGTTTTGATGGATGAAATACCGGATACACAAATATCAGATGATGAAGATGTGAACAAGATTCCGCGTTCGGTATTATTGAAGCTGATTAGCGAATTGCCGGACGGGTATCGTACAGTGTTCAACCTTTATGTATTTGAAGAAAAAAGTCATAAAGAAATAGCAGCATTGTTAGGTATAACCGAACATACTTCTTCTTCGCAATTTTATCGTGCCAAAACTTTGTTAGCCAAGAAAATTAATGAATATCGAAAGAAACTATAAGTGATGGAAGACGAAAAGTGGATACAAAACATACGTAATCGGATGGACGATTATTCGGAACCACTGCCTCCCGATATGTGGAGGAAGCTGGAGAAGGATTTAAATGTCCCTAAGGTAATACCGTTATGGAAGCGGTGGCAATTTGTGGCTGCGGCAGCGATGATAGCTGTTGTCTTTTCGGTAGGTGTATGGTTTTGGACTTCACCTATGGCTGATTCGTTAAGTGATAAAGGGAAGTTAGCCCAGCAAGAGGAACAGGCCGTATTGGAAGATAACAAACCTTTTATTCCGGTAAATGAATCTGAAAACTTAATATTGGCGAAAGCCGAAACAAATAAGGATGCGGAAGATATTGAATCGGAAGATATTGAATCGGTATCGTTGGCATCACAGAAGGTTTTGGAAGAAAACATTGTAGCTGCTCCGGAAGTAGTAAAGGTAGAAAACATTTATGCAGAACAGCCGTCGGAAATGCCTCAGTCAATGAATAAAGCCGACACGAAAGAAGATGATGAAACAGAAAAAAGGATGCAGCTTCTTCGTGCTACCCGTAAAGCGGACCGTGAACAAGTGAAACGTAATGCTTATTGGACCGAAAAGAATACTGACCGCAAGGAACAGAAATGGCAGATGGGACTTGCTGCCGGTAATACGCCGTATTCTTTTTCCAATTCGTTCGGCGGATTCGGACGTATGGTTTCACATGCTGTTAAGAGCAGTGCCGATGGTCTGCTGATGAATCCTTTGTCGAATGAAACCACGGCATATAACCAAGTATTATTCAATAACCGTGAACAGTCTTCGAAAACGGAAGTCCATCACCGTATGCCGGTAAGTGTCGGTGCATCCTTTAAATGGCTTTTAAATAAAGATTGGGCTATCGAAACCGGATTGTTCTATACCCTGCTGTCATCAAATTCCCATTCCGGCTCTGATTCTTATATGGAAGAAGAATGGAAGTTACATTACATCGGAATACCACTCAAAGTACATCGCTCACTTTGGCAGAACGAACGTTTTAATTTCTATGTTTCTGCAGGGGGGGCTGTTGAAAAATGCGTTTCAGGCAGCTTGGAAACTGTATATGTAACAGGAAGTAACGAGCATGAGAAGATTAATTCTTCTTTGGACGTCGATCCGTTGCAGTGGTCTGTGACAGGAGCCGTTGGTGCGCAAGTTAATTTCACACGCCAGATCGGGCTGTACATCGAACCGGGTATAGCGTATTATTTCGACGATGGCAGTGATATAGAGACTTTCCGTAAAGAGCATCCTCTGAATTTTAACTTGCAATTAGGACTGCGTTTTAGTTTTTCCAAGTAAATAGAAACAGACGAAATTATCGAATTAAGACTGAATTCTTTGCATTGTGATAAAATATCTTTATCTTTGAATCATATTAGATGATAAAGGTCAAAAGAAAGATATGGCGAAAGAAATAAAAGTCTCTCCTTCATTATTAGCTGCTGATTTTGCTGACTTGCGTGGAGAAATGGATAAAATTAATTCCAGCGAGGCTGATTGGTTACATTTGGATATAATGGACGGAGTGTTCGTTCCGAATATTTCATTTGGTTTCCCGGTTTTGAAATATGTTGCAGAACTTTGCAAGAAACCGCTCGATGTACATCTGATGATTGTACAACCGGAGAAGTTTATCCGTGAAGTTCGTGCATTGAATGCCATGATGATGAATGTGCATTACGAGGCGTGTCCGCATTTACATCGGGTAGTTCAGCAAATTAAGGAGGCAGGAATGAAAGCCGGGGTAACTCTAAATCCTTCCACGCCGGTTTCTTTGCTTGAAGATATTATAGAAGATGTCGATATGGTGCTGCTGATGAGCGTAAATCCGGGCTTTGGAGGACAGAAATTTATTCCGCATACCTTGCAGAAAGTACGCAGCTTGCGCGAACTTATAGCACGCAAAAATGCCCATGCGCTGATTGAAGTAGACGGAGGAGTCAATAACAATACTGCTCCGGAGTTGATAGAAGCGGGCGTAGATGTCCTTGTGGCGGGAAGCGCAGTCTTTAAAGCTCCAGATATGAAAGAGGCTATTCACCAACTTAAAATAATTAAAGGTAAGTGAGAACGATACCTCCGTTTGTCGCTTATCCGTTGTTCCGGTTGACTGTTTGGTTGGCAACCGGAATTTTTTTGTTCGATTCGATAGCGTCCGACTGCCTGCCGTGGACTTCGGTGGCGATGGCTTTCGGAGTTTCCGTATTGATTCTTTGCTGTTTTTATCGCACTTTCAAATATAAGTATCGCGCTTTGTTTGGTGTGTGTGGCTGCCTGTCATTCGTACTGCTTGGCGGAACTCTGGTTCTGAAAGAGCGGGAGGCTGTTTACTATCCGTGGGACGGAAGAAAACAAGTTTATTACGGAGTGGTAGAAACGGTGCCCAGCCCCAAAGGTAAAACGTTACGGGCGGAAGTACGTGTAGCTTCTGTGTTTAATCCGGCCGACACACTTGGCGGGAGAGTTGTAAATCGCTCTGTGCTGCTCTACTGGATGCCCGACAGTCTTGCCCCCGCATTGCGCTGTGGCGATAGTGTTTGTTTTTATGCCCGTATTTCGCGTCCCGATTTCAAAGAAGCACGTTTTGATTATGCAGAATACCTCATGCGTAAAGGTATCAGTGGTACTGCGATGGCTTTTGCGGGAGACTGGCAGCGTTTGCCTAACCGCAGCGGGCTGACTTTCCGGCAAAAGGCTGCCGGAGTACAACGTCAGATAACGGATATGTATCGCAGGTGGGGGCTTAAAGATGAAACATTGGCAGTGGTATCTGCGCTGACGGTGGGCGAGACCGATGGTTTGACTCCTGAGATTAAGGCTGTTTATAATGCTACCGGAGCAAGTCATGTGTTGTCTCTTTCCGGACTGCATGTGGGCATTTTGGCAGGTATGTTGATGTGCTTGTTCTATCCCTTCAGCCGGTTTCCGGTGGGGAAAAAACTCGTTTCCTGCCTGATCGTTGTTGCTCTGTGGGGATTCGCAGTCATGTCGGGGTTAAGTCCGTCGGTAGTACGTGCCGTAGCCATGTTCTCGCTGTTCATTTTCGCTTCGTTGGTTACGTCAGAGCGTTTTTCGGGTTTTCTTACGCTTACGCTGACGGCATTTCTGATGCTGCTTTACCAGCCGTTTTATCTGTTTGATGTCAGCTTTCAACTTTCGTTTGTGGCAGTGCTTGCCATACTTTGTTTTTATCCGGTATTTTCCGGTTGGTGTCCGCTTCGTTCAAAGCCCTTTCGCTATGTATGGAATCTGTTGTCACTTTCTTTGGCTGCCCAATTAGGGACACTGCCTTTCGTGCTTCATTATTTTGGGACATTTCCTACTTATTTCTTGCTGGCTAACTTGCTTGTATCTCCCTTGTCGGTCTGTATTTTGGGCTGCGCATTGGGGGCAATTCTTCTGTCGGTTGTTTTTCCTTTTGGGGGAATGTGGGCAGTAAAGGCGTTACAGTTTTCTACCGTAGCCCTGAACGATTCGATGGCTTGGATTCAGCAACTCGCCGGTTCTCAAATTACTTCTTTTTATATCTCCGCTTTCCAGTCGTTAGCCTTATGCGCGTGTATGGCTTTCTTCTATGCCTATTGGTATAACCGGAAAGCCTCTTGCCTTGTCGGAGCACTGGTTGCCCTGAATGCTTTTGCGGCAGGAAATGTGTTCGCCTGAGCGGGTGGTTTGATACACGTTTTACGCTATGGGATGTTTTACTCCGTTCATCCGCTAATGTTCATTGGTTCATCCCATAGCGTATAAGAACGTATGCGGATGTTTTTTTCGCCGTTTCATGTCCGGGTTTAAGAGCTTGTTTTTAATTTTGTTCGGCTTCAGAGCCTGTCGTTTCAATTTTGCTCTACCTCAGTTTCTTAGAAACTGTTTTGAATTTATCGTGCGATGATTTGGGATGAGTTTTTGAGGCATTTTCACTTGTGTGATGAGGAAGATAGCGGGCTATCTGACGAAGAACAGAAGCGGAAATGACCAAAAAACCGCCTAAAGCACACACGAAAATGAATACATCAAGCCCAGAAAACTTTTTGGAGAAATTCAGAACAGTTTCTAAAATTCTTTTCGGCGAAAAATGCAGTCGGCTCAAGAAATAATTCGTAATTTTGCTTCTTCATTATAGAATAAGAGAAAAATATGTTGTCAAAAGTTATATTACAAGCCAATATTGATAAGGTTGAAACCTATTTTAACCGCGCCGATAAAATAGTTATCGTAACCCACGTATCGCCGGATGGCGATGCTTTAGGCTCATCGTTGGGGTTATACCACTTCTTGAGCGGGCAGGGGAAAGACGTGCGCGTGATTGTTCCGAACGCTTTTCCTGATTTTTTGCGCTGGATGCCCGGTGCAAAAGACATTGTGCGCTACGATAAATATTCCGATTTTGCCGATAAGCTGATAGCCGAAGCAGACGTGATTTGCTGCCTCGACTTCAATGCTTTGTCACGCATCGATGCCATGGCAGAGTCTGTAAAGGCAGCCGAAGGGCGGAAAGTGATGATAGACCATCATTTAAATCCCGAACCGTTCTGTCGGGTCACGATTTCGCACCCCGAAATCTCTTCTACTTCCGAACTGATATTCCGGCTGATTTGCCGCATGGGATGTTTTGACGACATTACCCGTGAAGGAGCCGAATGTATCTATACGGGGATGATGACCGACACCGGAGGCTTTACATATAATTCGAACGACCGTCAGATTTATTTCATCATCGGTGAACTGCTGTCGAAAGGGATTGACAAAGACGAGATTTACCGTAAGGTTTTCAATACGTATTCCGAGGGACGTTTGCGCTTGATGGGGTATGTGTTATACGAAAAAATGCAAGTATTCCCGCAGTTCCGCGCCGCGCTCATCTGGCTTACCAAAGAAGAGCAGGGCAAGTTCCATTACGTAAAAGGCGATACCGAAGGTTTTGTCAACATGCCTTTGCAGATGAAAGGCATTTGCTTTTCGGTTTTCTTGCGCGAAGATACTGAAAAACAAATGATAAAAGTGTCGCTCCGTTCGGTAGGGGCTTTCCCGTGTAACAAGGTGGCTGCGGAGTTTTTCAACGGAGGCGGACACTTGAATGCTTCCGGCGGAGAGCTTTACGGAACAATGGACGAAGCCATTGCGCTCTTTAAGCAGGCACTGGTTAAGTATGAAAGCCTCTTGTTGAAGAATTAATAATAAAATTCGTTATTTATTTTTTATCGTATATGTACTATATGAGGCAATTTATTACTTTTGTCGCCATAAAATAAAAAGAAGCATGAAGAAAATACATTTACTGATATTGTTTGCCGTTTGTGCAGGTTTTTTCGTTTTTCAGAGTTGCGATAACAGCAAGACTTATGCCGAGATGGAAGAGGAAGAACGTGACGCCATCAACCGTTTTAAGGATGAACTTACCGATTCAATCGGCGCTACATTTATCAGCGAAGACCAGTTCTTGGCACAAGACTCTACCACCGGAGCAAATGAATTTGTTTTGTTCGACGAAACCGGAGTGTATATGAACATCGTAACACGCGGCGACGGCGAGGTGTTAGGAGAGGGAACACACAATATATTGACACGCTTTGTCGAGATAGCGTTAAGCAACAACGATCAGGTAGGATGTTCGGTGGGCGATACGCTGGCTATAAATTGGGGAGTTTATTCCTCCTATTCTCAGCCGGATGAGATTCGCGTGATGATTAGCGGAAGTTCTTATTCCGGTTCGTTTGTGGGCAATTCGGTAATCTATGACACTCACAATTCGGTAGCCGTACCTTCAGGCTGGTTGCTCCCGCTGCGTTATTTGAAACTGGTGCGTACCACCGATTCAGAAAAGATATCCCGTGTCCGTCTGATTGTTCCCCACAGCGAAGGAACAAGTACGGCTATCTCGGCGGTGTATCCGTGTTACTACGAAATAACTTATGATTTGGTAAAGTAAACCAATAGGAATCTAATAAATATGACACTGATTAAATCTATTTCCGGCATCCGCGGAACGATTGGCGGACATGCAGGCGAAGGACTGAATCCTTTGGATATTGTGAAATTTACTTCGGCTTACGCTACACTTATCCGTAAGACCAGTAGTGTGAAGAGCAATAAAATTGTAGTAGGCCGTGATGCCCGTATTTCGGGTGAGATGGTGAAAAACGTGGTATGCGGTACGTTGATGGGGATGGGATTTGATGTAGTAAACATCGGATTGGCTTCTACCCCCACTACCGAATTGGCCGTAACGATGGAAGGAGCATGTGGCGGAATTATTCTGACTGCCAGCCATAATCCCAAACAATGGAATGCTTTGAAGTTGCTTAACGAACGCGGAGAGTTTCTGAATGCAGCCGAAGGCAATGAGGTGCTTCGTATTGCCGAAGCAGAAGCGTTTGAATATGCCGACGTTGACCACATCGGTAAATATACAGAAGACAATACGTATAACCAGAAACATATCGACAGCGTTTTGGCATTGAAGCTGGTCGACGTGGAAGCTATCCGCAAGGCTAATTTCCGTGTCGCTATCGACTGTGTCAATTCGGTGGGCGGCATTGTTTTGCCTCAATTGTTGGAGCAGTTGGGAGTACAGCATATAGAAAAACTTTACTGTGAACCTACGGGCGATTTTCAGCATAACCCCGAACCTTTGGAGAAGAATTTGGGAGATATCATGAGCCTGATGAAAGGCGGTAATGCCGATGTCGCTTTCGTAGTCGATCCTGATGTAGACCGTTTGGCTATGATTTGTGAAGACGGAACCATGTATGGCGAAGAATATACGCTGGTAACCGTTGCCGACTATGTGTTGAAACATACCCCCGGAAATACGGTTTCCAACCTCAGTTCTACCCGTGCCTTGCGCGATGTTACCCGTAAATACGGTATGGAGTACAACGCTTCGGCAGTAGGCGAGGTTAATGTGGTAACGAAGATGAAAGAAACACATGCCGTAATAGGTGGTGAAGGAAACGGCGGTGTAATTTACCCTGAATCGCATTACGGACGCGATGCGCTGGTAGGCATTGCACTTTTCTTGAGTCACTTGGCACACGAAGGTAAAAAAGTGAGCGAGTTGCGTGCTTCTTATCCGAACTACTTTATTGCTAAAAACCGTATCGATTTAACCCCCGAAACCGATGTGGATGCTATTTTGGCGAAAGTGAAAGAACTTTATAAGGATGAAGAGATAAATGACATCGACGGAGTGAAGATCGACTTCCCCGACAAGTGGGTTCATTTGCGCAAGAGCAATACAGAGCCAATTATCCGCGTTTATTCAGAGGCTTCTACAATGGAAGCGGCAGATGAACTGGGTAAACAGATTATGGATGTGGTTTACAGCCTGACATGAAAATAGGATAAACGGAAAAACGATATAAGGCGTATGGCAAAACAAACTGCCGTACGCCTTTTTTGTTGCCGGTTCATACCCACAGCAAATCACTCATGATGCCGTCGGAAATAAATATGCCTTTATCCGTGAGCCGTAAGATATTGTCAGATAATGATAATGTACCCTGTTTCAAATAAGGCTTTGCCATGCGCAGGCAATAGTCATATAACTCATTGCCAAAATCGTCTTTAAGCCGGACGAGCGACATTCCCCAACATGTTCGGAGCGTGGTAATCACGAAGTCGTTGTAGCGCGTATAACGGTCTAAAACCTCTTTTTCGCTCACGCTATTGTTGTTTTCCGATATGCCTTCTATGTATTTGTTTAGCGAAGCAACATTCCATTGACGCGACGAGCCGTTATAAGAATGTGCAGATGCTCCACATCCCAAATACTTTTTCCCCGTCCAATAACTTGAATTATGTTTGGAATGGAATCCCGGCAAGCAGAAATTTGATATTTCATAGTGTACATAACCGTTTTCTTTCAGCCGATGAATCAGTTGGGTGAAAAGATTCAGACTTAAATCTTCATCTGCTTCTGCCACACGGTGTTGCTCGCGCAGCGTCCATAGCGGAGTTCCTTCTTCGTAGATGAGATGGTAAGCCGATATATGTTCCGGATTCAAGCGGACAGCCTGCTGTAAATCTCTTTCCCAACTTTCGGTTGTTTCTCCCGGAAGCCCATACATCAAGTCGATACTGATGTTCTTAAATCCGGCTTTCCTACAGTTTTCAAAGGCTTCGATAGCCTGTTGTGCCGTATGCCGCCTGTTTAACAGCTTCAATGTTCGGTCATCGAATGTTTGTATTCCCATGCTCAGCCGGTTGAAAGGCAACTTGCGTAACATGTCAATATACGCCGGAGTCAAATCGTCCGGATTGGCTTCGAGCGTCACCTCGGCCTCGTCTGATACCTGATAGTTTGCATCTATTGTATGAAAAACCTGTTCAAACAGTTTTTCGTTAAGCTGCGACGGAGTTCCGCCACCCCAATAAATGGTTTCTATCTGTTCTCCTTCCAAGTAATCTTTTCGGATTTCCAGTTCCCGGCAGAGTGCGTCAATGTATTGGGGCATTAGGTTACTCTGAGTGGTCGAAAAAAAGTCGCAATAAATACAGCGCCGTTTGCAGAATGGGATATGAAGATAAATACCAGCCATAAGATTGATTGTTTTTTGCAAAGGTAAGTCTATTTTTCAGATATTTGCGAGAAGCCGGACTAAATAAAACAGGACACTTTTTTGCTTCTTTGTTCATTTTATTTAAATTTGTTGACAAATCAATGCCGATATGAAACTGCATACAATACTCTTTGTGTTAATAGGATATTTGGTTGTCCAGTTTTTGATAGTAGGTTGTGCGCGTTCCGAAAAAGACTTTCGAGACGGAAAGAGTCCGGCTTTTATGACGCTGATAGGCGATTCCGTGTCGAAAAATCCCGCGTGGGTTTGTAAGCAGGCAGACAGTTTGTTGGCTTCTGAAACCGACAGCTTTGATTATTATCAACTGTTGATGCTGAAAGCAAAGGCACTGATGTTTTTATCCGTTTCCGATTCTACGATGTGTTATCTGGATAAGATAGAAACTTATTGTGAAAAAGCGAACCGGACTCCAGAAGTGATACAGTTATGTGCAGAAGCATGGAATGTCAGGGGAAATGTATATTCACGTATCAAGGCCTCTGCCGATTCTGCTGTCTGGGCATACCGGAAAGCCTACGGATATGCGATGCAAATAAAAGACAAGACGTTCGTTCCCGATATTTGCTTGAATTTGGGAGATGCTTATGTCCGCTTGGCGCGTTACGATGAAGGTTCTTATTGGTATCGGTACGCTTTATCGGTTTTCGATTCTTTGAGAATCCCTGAAGAAAAGCGTTTTCCTGTTTATTATGGGTTGGCCCAAGTTAATATGGAGCTTCGCTATTTTTCTAAATGCGATTATTATTACGATTTGGCTTATCGTTTTTATGACCGTATGCAGCCGTTCGAGAAACATATTTATTTGAATAACAGGGGCAACTCGTATTATTTCCGCGAAGACTATGAAACGGCTTTGAAATATTTCCGCCGTTCTTTGGAACTTTCTAACCAATATCCCGGAATGGAGTTCGAACGGAATCTGACGATGATTAATCTGGGTGAGGTGTATTTGTTGTTGAATCGTACCGATTCGGCAGAATATTATTTGAGTCGCTGTTATGATTTCTTTCATTCTATCGGAAACATCAGTGCGCTTTATTACATTGATACCCAACTGATAGAGCTTGCTCTGAAGCAAGGCAACCTTGAGCTGGCGTCCCGGAGACTGAAAGAGGCGGTTAAGCCTGAGCATATTGACCCGAACATGGTGCATATCCGGAACCGCTATTTGCAACATTATTATGCTGAGAAGGGAGACTTTAAGCAGGCTTACCATTATCAGTCGGAAAACCAGCGTATCGATGACTCCACACGAAACGAATGGATTAAGATGAGGGTTATGGAGATAGCCTTGCAGTATAGCAGAGACAGCACGCTGATGAAGAAAGAAATATCCATCCGGGAGAAAGAAAACCAAGTGCTCCGGTTACATCAATGGCTGTACGCTGCCATTTCAGGAGTTCTATTGCTTGCCATTTTGATTCTTGTTATCAGGCGGAAACGCGACCGCGAGCGTTGGCGGATGCAAACCGTTATGACTTCGTTGCGTTTGGCAAATGTGCGTAGCCGTATTTCTCCGCATTTTATATTTAATGTCTTGAGCCGCGAAGTAAACCTTCACTCTAAAGCGGAAAAAGACGATGGAAACCTGATGGGGCTGATAAAACTGCTTCGCCGCAATCTGGAAATGACCGACAGTGTGTCGGTTTCGCTTGCCGATGAACTTGATTTTGTTTCTACATACATCCAGTTGGAAAAAGAGGTTTTGGGCGAGCAGTTTACGTATGTTCAAGATATAGATAAGGATATTGATTTGGCAACGGTTCATGTGCCTTCTATGTTAATTCAGATTCCCGTAGAGAATGCTATCAAGCATGGACTTCGGACGAAGCAGGGGAAACGATTGCTGAATGTGCAGATTAGGTGTGGCGGTGAGGCGGTTGAGATTATTATTCGCGATAATGGGGGAGGTTACCGCGAGAAAAGTCTGAATCGAGGAACCGGAACGGGGATGAAAGTTATTACGCGGACCATCCAGTTGCTCAATTACTATAACCGTACTCCGATAACTATGTGTATCGGTAATGTACCAATGGACGATGGAGAAACGGGGTGTGAAGTGCGCTTTGTCGTTCCCCTTGATTATTCTTATCAGTTAAACAAAAGATGATTAATATGGAAAATCTGAAAACTGTTATTGTTGACGATGATGAGAGCTCTGTTGACAGCTTGTGTTTTGAGTTGAAACATTATGATTCGATATCTGTGGAGGGGATAGCTCACACAGGGATTGCCGGAATCAAGCTGATAGAGAAAATAAAACCCGATTTGGTTTTTCTTGATGTAGAACTGCCCGACATGTTAGGTATGGATGTGATTATGAAATTGCGTGAAGGGCTGTCATGGAGCATGAGAATCGTGTTTTATACGGCTTATAGCAAGTATATGATTGACGCTCTGCGCAATTATGCTTTCGATTTTTTGTTGAAACCGGTTGATAGAAAAGAACTGGAAGTGGTATTGTCGCGCGTGAAAACACAAAAAAGAAAGAAGATATGTTTCCTAACCGTATCGGAGTTTTTTCGGTGGATAGTGAGAAACCTTTTATGCTGGTTACGCCGACGGGCGACTTGCGCGTGCTGCGTGCTTCTGACATTGGCTATTTCCGTTACCAGTCTGCACGGAAATCATGGGAGGTGGCATTGACAAACGGTACATTTATTTCGCTTCGGCGTAATACGTCTGCCGAACAACTGTGCGCTTACGATGAACAATTCGTTCAGATACACCAGTCATTCATCATAAACCTGAGCTACCTGCTTATGGTTCAAGATAACCGTTGTGTTATGTATCCGCCGTTCGATGCTCCATCCGAAGATTTAATCGTATCAAGAAAGTACCGGAAAGAAATGATGAAGCGTTTCTTCCAGCTTTAAACGCTCCCTGCAACGGCTTGAAAATTCTACCCATAGGACGGGCAAGTTCTATGGGTAGGAATGGGCAACTCATCCGCATGAAATGGGCAACACTAACGGTTGCGTTTTACGGGATAAACAGCTGTCGGGTTATCCTTTTATTTATGCTTGATTATCAGGTTGTAACAAATATTATCGGCTTTTGTCCCTTGCCGGAAAAAATAAAGCCAACCTCGGTTGAAGGTTGGCTTTACAGATTCTATATGGTTATTCTTTAAGCGTTCTTCCAAAACGGTTTAGCAGATTTTCCGTGAACCGTCTCCGATAACTACATCGTAAACTTTCGGGCTGCGGCCGAATTTTTCTTTGAAGCGTTCTTTAGCCGTTGTAATGAAAGTTTCATAGAGTTCGTTTTTCACCAAGTTGATGGTACAACCACCGAAGCCGCCTCCCATTACTCGTGAACCTGTTACGCCACAGTCGAAAGCAATATCGTTTAAGAAATCAAGTTCTTCGCAGCTAACTTCATACAGTTTGCTCATGCCGTGATGAGTTTCATACATCTTCTGACCTACGGTTTCATAGTCACCTTTTTCCAGCGCATCGCAAACGTCAAGCACCCGTTGGATTTCCTCGATAACATATTCAGCACGTTTGTAATCTTCTTCAGACACATTTTCTTTTACTTCGTTAAGCATTTCCATTGTGCAGTCTCGTAAAAATTCTACGTGCGGATGGTTTTTCTGTATGGCTGCTACTACGGCTTCGCAACTCTGGCGGCGTTTATTGTAAGCAGAAGAAGCCAATTCGTGTTTTACAACCGAGTCGACAAGAACCAAGCGGTAGCCGTCCGGTTTGAACGGATAGTATTGATATTCCAAAGAACGGCAGTCTAAGCGGATTAATTTGCCGGCTTTACCGAATACAGAAGCAAATTGGTCCATGATACCGCAGTTTACACCACAGTAGTTATGTTCGGTAGCTTGTCCTACTTTAGCTAATTCGAATTTATCAATTTTGTTGTCGCCAAACAAATCGTTCAAGGCATAGGCGAAAGTAGACTCTAATGCAGCAGACGACGACATACCTGCTCCCAATGGAACATCGCCGGCAAATGCGGTATTGAATCCCTTAACGTCAACTCCTCTTTTAATCATTTCGCGGCATACACCGAATATATAGCGTGCCCAGCTTGCTTTGGGTGCATCTTCTTCGTTTAATCCGAATTCAACGTAATCTTTTAAATCGATAGAATAAGCGCAAACCTTATCTTTACCGTTGGGCTTGATTTCAGCCATCATACCTTTGTCAACCGCGCCGGGAAATACGAATCCACCATTATAATCCGTGTGTTCGCCAATCAAGTTGATACGTCCCGGTGAAGCATATACTGAGCCTGTTGTACCGTCAAAATGTTTAATAAAGCGGCTTCTTACAAATTCTATGTCCATAATGATAAAAGTTTAAAGGTTAATATTTCAAATGAGTGAAAACAAAAATGAAGAATGAAGAGCCTGTTTGATTCTCCATCCTTCATTTTTTTATGATTCTTAATCAACTGGTATGTCTTTGTTAACGTTCTTGCATCCAATCAGTCCGTAATACAGCAAGTAAGCAAGCATGGCGATGATTAACCAGTAGCTTGGCATGTATCCTAATGAATCGGAGATGAATTGTTGGAGAAGCGGGAAGATACCTCCGCCCACAACCATCATCATAAAGATACCCGAAGCCTGAGCGGTATATTTACCTAATCCTTCTACAGCCAAGTTAAAGATTCCTCCCCACATTACCGAAGTGCATAAACCACATAACACAAGGAACAATGCGCTCAAAGGTACTGATGCCATTTGGAAACCATTGTCAGCGCTATATCCCGGCATAGAGATGGTTACTTCTTTCGGAGTGAAAATAGCAATCAGAATAAAAATGATAGCCGTTGCAGAAGCTACGATTAACTGAGTGCGGCTTGATACTTTACCGCTGATAATACTACTGGTCAAACGTCCTACAAGCATTAACAGCCAATAGATAGCTGCAATGGCACCACCGATGGCTGCACCATCTGTAAGCAGGCCGGCTCCTCTTTCGGTCGGGTCTGCCAAGTAGAAGTTCAATGTACCCGGAACACCGATTTCAATACCTACATATACGAAGATACCGAAAACGCCCAATACCGTATGGCGGAAGTTCCACGGAGAGTGAGAGAATTTTTCTTCTTTTACAGTCTCTCCTTTCTTACGCATGTGAGGTTCGGGGATGCTGACGAATGAAATCACGATGAAAGTGAAAGCAAATACGCCCATCGCAATGAACAGCAGCGGAGCAACGTCTGACATGGCTGTGTCGGGTGTAACTGTACCGATTAGCACACCTACAAACAGCGGAGTCAATGTTCCCGACAAAGAGTTAAGCGCACCTCCTGTTTGGATAAGCTGGTTTCCTTTGTTTCCGCCGCCACCCAGCAAGTTCAGCATGGGGTTAACCACCGTGTTAAGCATACATACACTGAAGCCGCAGACAAACGCTCCTAACAGATAGATGATGAAATTCAGCTTAATGGCATATTCTCCCAAAGCAAAAACATCGGTATCTGCACCGAATAAGCTGGACAAATATTGTATGAGCAGGCCGATAAAACCTACTGCAATGGCGGTTAACGCCGTTTTCTTGTAACCGATTTTAACCAGCATGTTTCCTGCCGGGATACCCATAAACAGGTATGCAAGGAAGTTCATCATGTTCCCCATCATGCCTAATGTGTTAGCTCCCGCATATTGGTTTTTCCAGATAGTGCCGAACGGGGCGGCAAGATTGGTCACGAAAGAGATCATCGCAAAAAGAAAGAACATCGTAATGATTGCGATGAGGTTACCGTTCTGTTTTTGTTGATTCATGGTTGTTAGTAATTGTAATAAAGTTTATAAATTAGGTTAGTGTTATCTATTATTTTTCTACTCCGAACTTGTATATGGTTACTTGGTGGTAGGTGTCTCCTGCATTTAATACGGCAGAGGGGAAATGACCTTTGTTCGGAGTATCGGGGAAGTGTTGGGCTTCAAAGCAGATTGCACTTCTTCTTGGGAAAGTGGCTCCGTGATATCCGGGATAACCGGTTGCCCAGTTGTCGGTATAAACTTGTACGCCCGGTTCGGTAGTGTAAACCTCCAGTGTACGTCCGCTTTCCGGTTCTACACATTTTGCTGCAAATGTCAGAGTTCCGGCTTCTTCTTTATTTAATACATAACAATGGTCATATCCAGCGCCGTTGATTAATTGTTGGAATGGTTCGTCGATACGGCTTCCAACGGTATGTGGCGTACGGAAATCCATCGGAGTGCCTTCTACTTTCAGAATTTCGCCTGTTGGGATAGACACTTCATCTATCGGCACATAGTAATCGGCATTGATGGTTACAATATTGTTTTCTATCGTAGGAGTAGGATTGTTTACTCCCGACAGGCTGAAAAATGCGTGGTTGGTAAGGTTGACAATGGTTTTCTTGTCGCAGATGGCTGTGTAAGTAATGATGATTTCATTTTCGTTGGTAAAGGTATAAACCACCGTAATGTCCAGATTTCCCGGAAAACCTTCTTCACCGTCTGCTGAAAGATAGTGTAGCGTAACGCTTTGAGCATTGGTCTGTTCTGCATCCCATACGCGGGCATGATAGCCGGTGGGACCGCCGTGAAGCGAATTGGGACCATTATTTACCGTCAGCGGATACTCTACGCCGTCTAATTTGAATTTTCCTTTGGCAATACGGTTTCCGTAGCGCCCGATAAGTGTACTCAAGAAAGGTTCGGGACTGTTGATTACCCCATCAATGGTATCGTGACTTTGAACTACATTCGCCAGTTTTCCGTTACGGTCGGGGACCATAATCGAAATAATGGCTCCTCCATAATTCGTAACAGCCACTTCAGCTCCGTTTTCGTTCGACAAGATAAATAGGTCGGTTTCTTTTCCGCCGATTGTTTTCTGGAAATCGGCTCTCTTCAAGCCGCTCAGATTGTTTTCTTTGTAGAATGTGTTATTCATATATTAATAAAATCTTTTTATTTACATGTGTCAAATTTTATGCAAATAAAAAGATTTTATTCAATATACCCAAACATTTGAGTAAAAAGAAACGGGGTTAATTGTTTAAAGAAAGTAAATCAGCCACAATAAAACTACTTCCTCCTACAAAAATGAAGTCTTCGGCTGCGGCATCTTTTCGTGCAGCTTCTACGGCTGCTCCCACATTGGGGTAAATATTTCCTTTCAATCCGAAGCCGGCTGCTGCTTCTTTTACTTTTCGGCGGGTAATGCACGCTTCACGCTGGCTTGGGTAAAATAGTAACACGCTTCTTTCGGAAGCATCGAAAGCACGCCGCTGATGTCTTTATCGTTTACCATGCCGATAACGATGCGTAACGTCCGGTAAGTCTGCAAGCTAAGTTGTTCGGCTATGTATTGCATCCCTCCCGTGTTGTGTCCCGTATCACATACCAGCGTGGGACGATCGCTTAGTTTCTGCCAGCGTCCCATCAGTCCAGTCAGTTCGCATACGTGTGCAAATCCTTCTCTTACGTTGGTTTCGCCGATAGGGTAACCTGCTTTTATGAGCTGCCGGATGGCGGAGAGCAATGTATTGGTGTTCTTTTGCTGACAGAGTCCTCCCAGTTCACCTGTCAGGTCTTTATAGTCGGCTGTCTGATAGAGGTATGTTCCGTCTGCGTTTCTTGAAGTCTGTTTCAGCAGTTGTTCTTCTTCGGCAAAGACGATGGGTGCATGTTCGCTATCGGCTTTTTCTTTAAACACCGGATAAGTTTCGGGAGTGGTTTCGCCGATGACCACCGGCACGTGGGGCTTGATGATACCGGCTTTTTCCGTGGCTATTTTTTCTAACGTGTTTCCTAAAAACTGAACATGGTCGAAACTGATGTTGGTGATGAGGCACAGGTCGGGGTGGATGATGTTGGTGCAGTCCAGTCGTCCGCCCAGCCCGACTTCTATAACCGCCACATCTACTTTCTGTTCGGCAAAATACAGAAACGCCATAGCCGTAGTCAGTTCAAAAAAAGACGGGTGGAGAGGTTCGAAAAACGCACGGTGCTGTTCTACAAAGCGTATAACGAAGTCTTGCGATACCGGTATCCCGTTAACCCGGATGCGCTCGCGGAAATCTACCAAGTGGGGCGAAGTGTAAAGTCCGGTTTTGTAACCTGCCGATTGAAGGATAGCGGCAAGTGTGTGTGAGCAAGAGCCTTTTCCGTTTGTACCTGCTACGTGGATGGTACGGAAGCATTGGTGTGGATGCCCGAAATATTCATCCAGCCGGATTGTATTTTCCAACCCTTCTTTGTATGCGTCTTTTCCTATCTGTTGGAAAAGCGGCGCACTGTTATATAAATAAGTAAGTGTTTCTTGATAATCCATAAAGTTTCGGTTTAAATCAAGAAACAAAGTTAGAGCTTTCTTTTCGCTTTCCCAAGCCGTCGGGATGGAAAACTATTGGCTTTTTGAGAGGGTTATTTTCCGCTTTCGTTGGCATGTAAATTTTATGCGGTAGTTTTACTCAACGCATCCGTATGTTTTCACCAAAACATGCGGATGCGTTGCCTTACTTATCCGCATGAATTTTCAGGCTTGTTTGAATGCCTTCTGAAGCTGTTTTGACGGGTTGGATTTTTAAAATGTGCGGAGGCGGAAGAAACGCTGGGTCAGCGCGTAGCGCGTGCAGATGTAAGCACAGATACTTCCTGTAACAAACAGAGTTCCCGTAGACATAAAGATGTCTCCGATACCTACCAGAGGCGATACGATACCTCCGGCGGCATATCCCACTGCCCCCAACAGTGCCGAGGCAATGCCTGCATGTCGGCGTTCGCAGTCCATCGCCAGCGCATTTGAAGCGGTAAAGCTCATTCCTACCATCGACAGCAGGCAGAAAGTTAATACTTCGTATATCCAAAAACTGCATCCTAAGAACAGGGCGGTACATATCATGGCGGCGAACAGTATCATACCGTAACTTCCGGTCTGCAGGGCGCGCTCCATAGTGGGAAGTTTGACAGCCACACCGGATGAGATAACCATCGCAATGGCATTGATACCGAAACAAAGACTGAACGAAAGCGGTGACAGTCCGTAATGTTGCTGCATGATGAAAGGAGCGGAAGCTATGTTGACAAACAGTACACTCATGGTAAATCCGTACTGAAAGACGTATGACATATACGTACGGTTTCGGAACACGGTGCCGAAATTTTGTAAAACGCTTATCCACTGCCCGCACTGCCGACGCGCTTGGGGCAGGGTTTCTTTAAAGTAAAGTGTACCGACGAGTAGCGCAACTCCCAGCAGGCAAAGGAACCAGAAGATACCTTTCCAACCGCCGAACCCTGCCAATATACCTCCGGCTATGGGAGCGGCTACCGTGGCTATTCCGTTGATGGCGCCGATGAGTGCAAGCATGGCAGCCAACTCATGCGATGCATAACGGTCGGCGGCAATCGAGCGAGACAATACCACTCCGCCGGCTCCGGCTATCCCTTGAGCCACACGTAAGATAGTGAATTGGAAGATGTTTTGAGAAAATAAGCAGCCCAGTGTGGAAAGGAGAAATAAAATCATGGCAGCAATCAGCGATTGCCGGCGTCGTACCGGTCGCTCAGCGGACCGAATATCAGTTGTCCGGCGGCAAGACCTACCATTCCTGCGGTAAGTCCTAATTGAACCATGGATGAAGACGAGTGAAAATAATTCGTCATGGAAGGCAGTGTGGGCAAATACATGTCCATAACAAACGGACCGAATGCGCTCATTGTTCCCAAGAAGATCGATAAAAATGTCTTACTATTTTGTTTGTTCATCGTGTTTTGCTCTTTATTTTATTCGGGTGCAAAATTATTAGCTTTGTAGGAAATGGAATATGACTTAAATAGTACAAAACATTTCATTTTAAGAATAAACAGGTGTACTGTTTCGGAATATGCGTATATTTGTTGCACAAAAAGAGAAATGATTATGTATAATCAATTTTTATCCGAAATATCCACGATACGCTGTGAAGAGTCTGATTTAAGTTTCTTGAAAGGAAATCCTTTCCATTTTCGGTGTGGTATTTATTTGATATGTACGCAGGGGAGAGGCGTAGTTTCGACAGGTGTGCAGCAGTACGAGTTGGATGAGCAGACCGAATTGATATTTTTAACCGGTGCGTTGATGGAGCTGCTTTCTTCATCCGCCGATTTCAAGGTTACGATGCTGGTGTTTCCGAACGAAGTTTTCTTGAAAGCAATGTTACCCATCGATACTCCTTATTTTAATTATACCCACGAGCATCCCTGCTACCGGCATACGGCAGACGAACGCAGCCAGAAAACTTGGCGGGAAGTGAAGTTGTGGATGGAAATGGCGCAGATGCTGTTCGGCGGACAGCCCCGTCAGTTCAGAGAACAACTGGAGTACAATTTCCTGCAAAGCCTGTTGATGTGGCTGTTTAATACGATTCAGGAAAAACTGGCACTCGTTAATCAGTACAGTCGTAAGCAGGTGCTCTGCCATCGCTTCATGCAGTTGGTAAGAGAATGTAGCATGAAACAGCATCAGGTAGCCTTTTATGCCGGGGAGCTTTGTATCACTCCGCGCTATTTACATCAGATAACCGTAGAATATTTAGGAGGCAAAACGCCTAAACAACTGATTGACGAACAGTTGGTAGCCGAGATAAAGGTTTTGCTGAATAAGCCTGAACTGTCTGTTACCGAGATAGCCGAACAACTGAGTTTCGCCGACCAGTCGTATCTCACCCGTTTCTTTAAAAAAAGCACAGGGATGTCTCCCAAAGAATTTCGCCAGCGAAGAAATGTTTGAGGCATGTAAAGTTCGTATTGCCAACTAATACCGTATTCCTTCTACGCCGAAACTGATGGAACTGCTTTCGCCCAATTTGAAATTGACCATGCCTCCGAAGCGGTCGGGGGCGAAGTGCGGAAGCGGATAATATAAGGGTGAGCGTTTGGGCATCAGCGACTTGTTGCCGTAAGCATACAGGCTGATACGCTCGTTTACTTTAAAGGCAGCAATGGCGGCAACTCCAACGTTCCGATAGTCTATGAATCCCCAATCCAAGTTGCTGGCATATATTCCTCCTGCCACGCTGAATCGTTTGGTGAGCGGTACGGCATATAAAAAAGCGGCATCCTGTCCGAATCCCACTCCCGACGGGGCGTAACGGCTCGGACTGAACGTGATGTTCATTCCTAACGACGCATTGAATCCTTCATGCAATTCCCATGTGGCATAGCTGAATGGCGTAATGCCATACATACTGAAAGGAGAGTAAAGCAATCCGCTTTGTGGGACGGGAGAAGGAAGCGGTACGCTCAGCGAGTCGGTAACCGCTGGGGACGTTTCGTTTTGTGCCTTGCCCATGAACGGGTAAAGCAAACATATCAATAAAAATAGAATGAACTTTTTCATGGCAGCCTGTTTTAACGAAAAACCGTATCGGCTGAGGTCGAATCCTTTACCGATACGGTTTCAAATATACAGATAATTTGTTTTCTCCGATGTCGTTACCTGCTGTTTTTCACTTATATTATAATCGTTTTAATAATATAGATATAGATGTGTTTACAGCAAGTCGGGTATCAAATAGAAATACTCTTCCGTAATGCCATGTTGCAGCATGATTTCTTTATCAGCATGATAAGTTTCAATAAATTCATCGTACGACTTACAAAGCTCTTGCGTATGGCGGTAGTAATCCAGAGCCTTTGTGAGATCGTTGCGAAGCAGGCAAGCATGTCCGGCGTTCAGGTAATCGGCAGGACGCACCTCACTGGAAGCATGAATCTTTTCGTAGATGTGAATTGCCTCATCGTATTTCTTCTCCATGAAGTAACACCACCCGATGGCACGCTGTGCGTTAACCGGACTGTTTGTCAGGTATTCCACTTTGAAGAAGTAATTCAGCGCTTCATTATATTTGCATTGTGCCGTTAAGCACTGCCCGATTTGCATCAGTAAGTTCAAATCTTCCGGTTGCATTTGTTCTATCCGCAGGAAGTATGAAAGAGCCTCTTCATAATTTTGCATCCGTTTGTAGCATTGTGCCAAATGCTTGAGCGTCCATCGGTGGTCGGGCTTGAACAAGTCTGCCTGTTTGTAGGCTTCGATGGCTTCTTCATATCTTTTCCCTTTTTGGAGGCAGAAGCCCAATTTTTGCCAAACCTCAGCATCCTCAGAACCTGTTCGGGTCAGTTCGGTATACAGTAGGGCAGCTTCGTCTACATAATCTTTTGCGAATAAATAGTCGGCGATAGGTTTGCGATATTCATCGGTCAGGATCAGCGGGCGTAAGAACGGATTCTCCCAAAGCGACATCCGGTTGGCAAAAATATCGTCATGCTCTTGGCGGAACAAACTGATTTTGAAAAAGCGGTATAAATCGTGGATATATTGGCGACTTGCATCGTTTGCCTTTTTCTCCTCTTTCAGGTTTTGCCTCATAAATTCGTTTTGCTCGTCAAGCTGCATACTCAAAGCCTGCCGTTGGGCAAGGGGAATAGAGTTTACTGTAAGGCAAAACGAATACTTGTCGGAATTGCAGAAAGTAGACGATTCCAATAGCAGATTGATAAGCGACTTGTCACTGATGTTTTCGTTATCGAACAAGGCAGCCACTTCCGGCACTTGCTTGTCGAACGGATAAAACCAATGTGCCATCCGGTTGAAGAACGGATAACTTTTCAGTTGGCAGAACGTAGTCATATACGTGTCCGCTCCTTCCATTTGTAATTCCCCCATTTCACGGATGCGCTCGCTTATTTTTTCTATTCCGGCTTTCCATTCCGGATTCATGTCTTCCATGTCATCCAAGTCTGCCACATTTATATTGGAGTTGTTAAACTGTGGGTTTTTCATCATCTGCGGAATGATTTCCTCGCGCATTTTCTTGTCTATCTTCGTCGTTTCGCGCGAAAGCAGAAGCAATATCTGAATGTCATGCAACTGTCTGAGCGTTTCAGGATTTTCCATGAAGAGAGACAAGGCGGCGATAAATTCCGGATAAAGTGCCAGACGCTCTTTCTGATGGAAGGTAGCCAGCACGATGCCGATAAGCGCCCGTTGGGTAAGCAACGTTTCGGTCCGTTCGTTATAAGCCGTAAGCAGGAACTGATATTTCCGGGGGTCGAACAAATCGAGCAGACTCATGGTTACGGCACTTATCATCACGGCTATGTCGTTGACCGGAATCAATACCGACCGAAGTAACGCCGTTGCTTCGTTGAATTCTTCTTCTGTCCATCCGTCAGACACCCACGTCTTGTCGAACAGTGTGTCTACCGTTTTTTCGCGTCGCACAGACAATGCTTTCATCTTTTCCTTCCGCTTGTCTTCATCGTTTTCCATAAGCGGAACCACGCCCATATCTTCCGCGATGGTTTCCAGCGTCAGACACAGTTCTCCGTAAGAGGGGGGCGGAGTACGCTTGAACGTGCGGAACAGTTCCCCCCGGTGTCCTTGTCCGGAGGTATAAGTGCGGATATACTCCACCCGGTCTGCCAGTTCGTACGCCTTACATACAAGTTGGCTGTACATCTTGTCCCGTTCGGGGTCTTGCATACCTTTGGCGGCATACTGAAGCATGTATCCATACGTGGTTTTGAGGTTTTCCACCTCCGACTTGACCAGCCAGTTTCCGGCATCGGAAGCCGATAAGTTCAGTAATTCAAAGGCTTCTTTCAGTCGTCGCTCTTTTAGTAATTTGATAATGTCGTTGTACATTTATAAATAATAATAGAGAGTACAAATATAATGATAATTTGAAAAAGTAAGAAACTGTTTTGAATTTATCGACCAACGCACACACGAAAACGGATACATCAAGCCAAGAATAATTTTTTGTAGAAATTCAAAACAGTTTCTAAGCATAGCGTATGCTTTAAAATCACTTACTTTATGGGTATCGGACTGATAATTTTCAGAGCATCCTTATAGTGCTGATATACAGCGATAAATAAATTTGCGGAAGTGCTCCAAAAAACTACCGTTAGCGTTAAGGATTTCTACCGCATGAGTTAGCCATTTCTATGGGTAGTGTCATCCAACGCAAGCGGATGCGTATGAATCATCAAATTTTATTCGATTTTTCCCGTGAGATTCTTTATTTTTGCGCCAACTATCCGATTAACTAATGACTATAATAGAACTTCAGCAGATTTATGCGAAACATCCCAATTTAGCGGGACTGGTTTCTTTGTTGGACAATAAAGATATAAAAACAGTTTATTTAGACGGAATGCACGCATCGTGTGCTTCTCTGTATGCTTCCGCTTTTGTCAAGGCGCGTCCGGGAGTATACGTCTTTATCCTGAACGATGAAGAAGAGGCTGGATATTTCTATCACGATATCGTTCAGGCGAATGGCGACGAGCAGACATTGTTTTACCCGTCGTCGTATCGCCGTGCCATCAAGTACGGGCAGAAGGATGCGGCGAACGAGATATTGCGAACCGAGGTGTTAAACCGTCTGGAGCGAAACGAGGCGGTTGCGGTGGTAACATTTCCCGATGCGCTGGCTGAGAAAGTGGTTTCTCGCAAGTCGCTGAACGAGAATACGCTCACGCTGCGCGTAGGGCAGGAGATTGAAACCGAAAAAATAACCGAAGCACTGGTGAAATACGGGTTTGAACATGTAGATTACGTGTATGAGCCGGGGCAGTTTGCCATGCGCGGAAGCATCCTCGATGTGTTTTCTTTTGCTTCGGAATATCCGTACCGTATCGACTTCTTCGGCGAAGAAATCGACAGCATCCGTACGTTTGAGGTGGAAACACAGCTTTCGAAAGAAAAGAAAGACTCGGTAAGCATTGTGCCCGAACTGTCGGGAACGTCGGACAGCAACGTGTGTTTCTTGGATTTCATTCCCCGCGACACGGTGATTTGGGCGAAAGATTTGGTGTGGGTGCGTGAGCGGATTCAAACCGTTCACGATGAGGCTGTTTCTCCGCAGGCGCTTATCGCTTACGAAGGGGAGCAGACAGAACTGATGAATCTGGAAAAGAAACTGATTGACGGTTCTGAATTTACGGTACGCTCGCTGGATTTCCGTCGCATTGATTTCGGTCATAAAGCGCTGGGAACTCCGCAGGCAACCCTGAAGTTTGAAACTTCCATCCAGCCCATTTTCCATAAGAATTTCGACCTCGTGGCAAGTTCGTTTACCGATTATCTGCAACGGGGATATACGTGTTATATATTTGTTCCGACAGCGTGAAACAAACCGATCGTCTGCATGATATATTTACGGAACGCGGAGATAAGATTCGTTTTGTGGCGGTAGACCGCACGTTGCATGAAGGATTTATCGACCATACGCTGAAATGTTGCTTTTACCGACCATCAGATATTCGACCGCTTTCATAAATATAACCTTCGGAGCGACAAGGCACGTAGCGGAAAGGTAGCGCTTTCGCTGAAAGAACTGAGCCAGTTTGAACCGGGAGACTACGTGGTGCATATCGACCACGGTATCGGAAAGTTTGCCGGACTGGTGCGCATCCCTAACGGAAATACCACGCAAGAGGTTATCAAGCTGGTTTATCAGAATGACGACGTGGTGTTTGTCTCTATCCATTCGCTGCATAAAATATCCAAATACAAAGGGAAAGAGGGAGAACAGCCTCGCCTTAGCAAGTTGGGTACAGGTGCGTGGGAGAAGATGAAAGAACGCACCAAAACCAAGATAAAAGACATAGCCCGCGACTTGATAAAACTTTACTCGCAGCGTAAGCAGGAGAAAGGATTCAAGTACAGTCCCGACAGCTTTTTACAGCATGAGCTGGAAGCGAGCTTCATTTATGAAGACACGCCCGACCAACTAAAAGCAACGCAGGAGGTAAAAGCGGATATGGAAAGCGATCGCCCGATGGACCGTTTGGTGTGTGGCGATGTGGGGTTCGGAAAGACAGAAGTGGCGATTCGGGCGGCGTTCAAAGCCGTGACCGACAACAAGCAAGTGGCGGTGTTGGTGCCTACTACCGTATTGGCATACCAGCATTACCAAACCTTTAAGAAGCGTTTGGAAGACATGCCCTGCAAAGTAGACTACTTGAGCCGTGCCCGGACAGCCAAAGATACTTCCCGGATATTGAAAGAATTGGCGGATGGCAAGATAAACATCCTGATAGGTACGCATAAAATCATCGGCAAGAGTGTTAAGTTTAAAGATTTGGGACTGTTGATTATCGACGAGGAACAGAAGTTCGGTGTCAGCGTAAAGGAAAAGCTACGGCAGATAAAAGTGAACGTTGATACGCTGACCATGACGGCAACTCCCATTCCGCGTACGCTTCAGTTCTCGCTGATGGGAGCGCGCGACCTTTCGGTGATACAGACTCCGCCGCCCAACCGTTACCCTATCCAAACCGAAGTACATACGTTTAACGAGGAAATCATAGCCGATGCCATCAATTTCGAGATGAGCCGTAACGGGCAAGTGTTCTTCGTCAATAACCGAATCCAAAACCTGATGGAACTGAAGATGATGATTCAGCGTAACATCCCCGACTGCCGTGTTTGTATCGGGCATGGGCAGATGCAGCCTGATGAATTGGAGAAAATTATTTTCGACTTCGTGAACTATGATTACGATGTGCTTCTGGCTACCACTATCATTGAGAGCGGAATCGACATTCCTAACGCCAATACCATCATCATCAATCAAGCTCAGAACTTCGGGCTTAGCGACCTCCACCAGATGCGTGGGCGTGTAGGGCGCAGCAATAAGAAAGCATTCTGTTATCTGTTGGCACCTCCGTTGTCATCCCTTACCCCCGAAGCCAAACGCAGGCTTCAGGCGATAGAGAATTTCAGTGACCTCGGCAGCGGAATCCATATAGCCATGCAGGATTTGGATATCCGTGGGGCAGGGAATATGCTGGGAGCCGAACAGAGTGGCTTTATCGCCGACTTGGGTTATGAAACATATCAGAAAATTCTTGCGGAAGCGGTTAAAGAATTAAAGACCGACGAATTTGCCGAACTGTATGCCGACGAGGTGAAAGCGGGCGAAGAGAAATTCAGCGGCGAAGAGTTTGTTGACGAATGTACCGTAGAGAGCGACCTCGAATTGCTTTTCCCGAACGAATACATACCGAGCAGTAGCGAACGCATGTTGCTGTATCGCGAGTTGGATAAGCTGGAACTGGATAAGGATGTGGAATCATTTAAGGCACGTCTGGTCGACCGTTTTGGCAAGATACCGTCCGAAGGCGAAGAGCTGATCCGTATCGTTCCGTTGCGCCGCATTGCCAAGCGGTTGGGCATTGAGAAAGTGGTTTTGAAAGCCGGACGCATGACGCTCTACTTCGTAAGCAACCTTGACAGTCCGTATTACCAAAGCAAGGCATTCGGTAAGATAATAAACTACATGGCGAAATACCCGCGCAACTGTAACCTGCGGGAGCAAAACGGCAAACGAAGCATGGTGATGAAAGAAGTTTACGATGTAGAATCTGCCGTGCGTATATTGCAAGAGATGGTGGCTTGTTAATTTGTCAGAGTAACTTGCCGCATACACCAACTGCTGTCACTGTTCCGAAGCTTTGTACGGACAATGACAGCAGTTTGCGTATGCGCTTGTCAGCGTTTCGTTTTCAGGCGGAGACTATTGGTCACTACGCTTACGCTGCTCATCGCCATTGCTGCTCCTGCTATGATAGGACTCAGAACGAAACCGCAAATGGGGTAGAGTGCACCGGCTGCTATTGGTACACCAATGAGATTATAGATAAACGCCCAAAAAAGGTTTTCGCGGATGGTGCGGACGGTGAGTGTAGACAGGCGGACGGCATCGGCTATCTTGCGGAGGTCGGACGAGATAATTGTCATTTTGGCAACGTCAATGGCAATGTCGCTTCCTTTACCCATTGCGATACTTAAATCGGCTTGGGCGAGGGCGGCACTGTCATTAATTCCGTCGCCTACCATTGCCACCCGTTTCCCCTGTTGTTGCAACTCTTTTATGAATCCGGCTTTCTGTGCAGGCAGAACCTCGGCGCGATAATGCGGTATGCCCGCTTCTTTGGCTACGGATGCAGCTGTCGCTTCGTTGTCTCCCGTTAACATGTAGATGTCTATACCCATTCGGCGGAGCTTCTCTACAGCTTCTTTGGATGTTTCCTTGATGCGGTCGGTAATGGCGGCAAGGGCTAACGCTTCCTGTTCGTCGGCAAACCATATCACGGTTTTCATTTCCTCCGTCAGCCGTTTGGCGGTTGCGGCGAGCGATTCACTGATACGGATATGCTGTTGCTTCATGAGTCGCAGGTTTCCGGCGTAGTAACGTTTTCCGCCAACTATCCCGCTGATACCTGCACCGGTCAGGCTCTCAAAGTTATTTATCGGGAGAGCTTCGCCTTTCAGATGGTTTGCCACGGCTTCCGCTAACGGGTGTTCGGAACTGACCTCCAAGCTGTAAAAAATGTTTTTCAGCAACGGCGTCTCTGCCGTCCAGATAAAATCCGTAACCACGGGCTTCCCTTCTGTAACCGTTCCCGTCTTATCGAGTACAATGGTGTCAATACCCTTTGCTGTTTCCAAGCTCTCGGCATCTTTAATCAATATGCCGGTCTCGGCTCCTTTTCCGATACCCACCATGATGGCTGTGGGCGTGGCGAGTCCCAGCGCACACGGACAAGCGATAATCAGTACCGTTACCGCCGCCAGCAGTCCGCGGGTAAATCCGTTTACGGGGTCAAATATCAGCCACAAGACAAACGCCAACAACGCGATACCCATAATGGCAGGAACGAAAACCGCAGCGATACGGTCTACCAGTTTCTGTACGGGAGCTTTGCTGCCTTGCGCGTCTTGCACCATGCGGATAATCTGAGACAGCATGGTTTCGCTGCCCACCTTTTCTGCCTTGAATCGGAAACTTCCTTTTTGGTTAATGGTGCCGGCAAATACCTTTGCAGATACAGACTTTTCCACCGGAACAGGTTCGCCGCTCAACATGCTTTCATCGACGTATGAACTTCCCTCCGTAACCGTTCCGTCTACGGCTATTTTTTCTCCCGGTTTTACAACCAGCGTGTCACCAATCTTTACCGTTTCGATGGCAGTTTCGCGCAATTCACCTTGCGGAGTAAGCAGCGTCACCGTTTTGGGTTGCAGCCCCATCAGTTTCCGAATGGCGGTAGAAGTGTTTCCTTTTGCCCGTTCTTCCAGCAGTCTGCCCAATAGAATAAAAGCGATAATCATGCTCGACGCTTCAAAGTAAACATGAGGCTGGATGCCTCGGCTTAACCAGAACTGAGGGAAGAAAAGGTTAAACAGACTGAAGATATAAGCAATTCCGGTACTGTTTGCCACCAGCGTATCCATGTTTGCACTTCCATGTTTCAGTTGCTTCCAAGCATTGATGTAGAATCCTCTGCCCAGCCAGAATACAACGGGAGTAGATAATAGCCACATAATGTACTTGGCGTAAGGCATATCCATGAAGAAAAGTCCGATTATGGCGATGGGGAGCGAGAGAAGAACCGCCCAGATGGTACGATGCTTCAAAGCGTGGTACTTCAGTTCGTGAGCATCTTCTGCCTCTTGCTTGCTTTCCTCTTTATCAGCAGTGATAACAAGGTCGTATCCGGCTGTCTGTACGGCTGTACGTAACGATTCGGGTGAACATATTTCAGGGTCATACTCTACGGTTGCCATAGCCGAAGCGTAGTTTACGCTTGCAGTCTGTACGCCCGGCTGACGGTTTAATGTCTTGTCTACACGGGCTGCACACGCGGCACAGCTCATTTCCAATACAGGAAAATTCCGTTTGATGGTTTTGGGTTTATCCATATACTTTTAAATTTGATTCTGTTCTTATTAGCGAATGCAAAAGTAACGGCTTTTCCGCAAAACCATTTATATAATTAAGGATAGGATTTACAAGTTTTGTATCGTTTGAAGCCTGCAAAATTTCTTCCCATAGCGTAAGGTAACTTATCCGCATGTTTTGTTGAACGCAAGCGGATGTTTTTATCAACGCATCCGCTTGCGTTTTTGGGGGATATTATTGTCCGATTTTGTCTAACGACAAGCGCTTGTGACTGGCTTGCTTCTTAAACTGGCTGGGCGGCATTCCGGTTACGCTTTTAAACTGTGCGCTGAGGTGTGCCGTACTCGAATAGTTCAGCAAATCAGCTATTTCGTTCAGTGAAAGTTCGTCGTAGGCGAGCAACTCCTTTACCCGCTCTATCTTTTGGGCAATGAAATACTTTTCGATGGTAATGCCGTTGATTTCCGAAAACAGTTTGCTTAATGCACTGTAATCCTGTCCACAATGTTCCGTGAGGTAATCCGACAGGTTGGTTCGCAATTCTCCGTTCTGTCGGTGGATAAGCTCGATGATAAGTTGCTTGATGTGTTCTATCAAAAGACTGCGCTTATCATCCATCAGTTCGAAGCCCACAGCCTCCAACTGCCGGCGCACGCTTTCTTTTTGTTCCGCCGTCAGTGTTTCGCTGATGGAAGCCATTCCCAGTTCAACCCGTTCCGGTGTAAGATGTTCTGCTTTCAGAATATTTTCTACCACCATGATGCAACGGTTACAAACCATGTTTTTTATGTAAAGTATCGTAGCCATAGTTTTTTCCTTTTGATAACATTACAAAGCTACGAAAAGATTTGGAGAAACATAAAAAATCCGCCTTGCTTCAGCGAAAAACACGAGTACATTTCGGCAGAAGCAAGGCGGAACAGATAACAAAAATAAGTTGGCTTACAGGTCTTTATCCAAAAGCACTTCACACCCGTGCTGCTTCAGTACATCGAGACAGCGCGCCATGTCGTTGGGCTTGATGACCACGTGCGCACGGTCGTTTTGGGCAAAAGCATACATGTAGTCGATGAAAATTTGCTCTTGCGCCAGATACTCTAAAATCACAGCCAATGAGCCGGGTACGTTTTCACAACTCAAACAAACCACATCGGTAGACATCACGGCAAAGTCTTGCTGGCGCAATACCTCTACGGCCTTATCTACATCAGAAACTATCAGACGCAGGATACCGAAATCTGCCGTTTCTGCCATACTGAAAGCGTGCATGTTGATTCCGTTTTGTCCCAACGTGCGCACTACGTCGTTGATTCGTCCGGTTTTATTCTCTAAAAACCGATAATTGTTTTATTGTCATAGCTTGATAATTGCTTTTTAGGTTATACCAATACACGTTTGTCTATTACCCGTGTCGATTTTCCTTCGCTGCGGGCTATGCTGTTAGGTTCCATCAACTTCACATCGGCACTGATGGACAGTACGCTCTTGAGTTTGTCGGAAAGCATTTTTTTCAGTCCCAACATGGCACCGATGTCGTCGGTAAAGAAGTCGCGGCGCACCTCTACCTGCACTTCCAGTGTGTCGAGGTTTTTCTTGCGGTCGACCACCAGCAAGTAACGCGGTTCAAATTCTTTCATGCCGAGGATAACACTTTCTACCTGCGACGGGAATACATTGATACCCCGGATGATGAGCATATCGTCGCTGCGTCCCATGATAGGAGTCATCCGTACGTTGGTTCGTCCGCACGGACACGTGCCCGGCATGAGCGAAGTAAGGTCTTTCGTACGGTATCGGAGCAAAGGCATTCCTTCTTTGGTGAGCGTGGTAAACACCAGTTCTCCCCTTGTGCCGGCGCAGCGGCTGAAGCGTTTCAGGGTCGATGATTTCGGGATAGAAATGGTCTTCGTTAATGTGCGAGCCGTTTTGCTCCTGACATTCGTAAGACACGCCCGGCCCCATGATTTCGCTTAATCCGTAGATATTATATCCTTTCAGTCCGAGGCGTTCCTGAATTTCGCGGCGCATGTTTTCCGTCCACGGTTCTGCCCCGAACGCCCCCACACGTAGTCCGAGTTCTCCTTTTTGGATACCCATGCGTTCAGCCACCTCAGCCAGATAAAGCGCGTACGAAGGCGTACAGGCGATACCCGTAATGTGGAGGTCGCGGATGAGGCGCACGTGTTTCTCGGTATTTCCCGTAGAAGCCGGTATAACGGTAGCACCGAGGTTCTCAACACCGTAATGTGCCCCCAGTCCTCCTGTAAACAGTCCGTATCCATAACTAACGGAAAAGGTGTCATCGCGCGTAACGCCATAAGCAGACAGACACCGTGCCATCACCTCCGACCAGATGGAAAGGTCGCGGCGGGTATAACCTACAATGGTTGGGTTTCCTGTCGTGCCCGATGAGGCATGTACACGCACTACCTCTGAAAGCGGAGCCGCCATCAACCCGTACGGATAATTGTCCCGTAAATCCTGCTTGGTGGTGAACGGAAGTTTCACAATGTCGTCGATGCAGCGTATGTCATCGGGCGCAAGGTCCATTTCCTGCATTTTCTTGCGATAGAAAGGTACGTTATGATAAACGTAAACAACGAGCTTCTGCAAGCGTTTGCCTTGTAGTTCGCGCATTTGTTCGCGCGGCATACATTCTTTGTTAGTGTTCCAAATCATGTCAGATAATCGTTAACATAGGCTGTGAATAACGAGCGGCGTAACCATACTCTGTTATCACTCCTTTATATACATTATTAATTTATATCGGGTGGTCTTCGCGGAAAGCTTTCATTCTTTCTTCCAGTATCGGGTAAAGCTCTTCGCGCATACGCGATGTGCAGGCACGCACTCCTTGCTGGTCACTGCCGGTAGTAGACAGCGAAATGCTGCTTACGCCGTAATACATCAGTTCGCAAAGCAATTCACCGCCCGTCATGCCGGGATAGCCGAGGGTGAAAAAGAATCCGTCGCCCACGCGCTGAGTAACGTCGCGGTCGTAAACGATGGTAAAGCCGTTGTCCGTAAAGATTTGTTTCATGCGGCGTGCACGGCGTTCGTATTCGCGCACATCTTCTACGAAATTGATTTCTCCCGATACCGAGCGGTTCAGCATTTCAGCCATGGCATATTGCGTAGTAGCCGTACAGCCCGACGTAATCATATACATGATGGAAGCAATAAACGTAGGACCGAACACGCCGGAGTCTTCATATCTTTGGGCGAGGGCAGGGTATTGCTTGTCGAACAGCTTGTCAGAAACGCAAGCCAACGCGATACGCTGTCCGGCATAGCTGAATATTTTTGAGGCAGACAGCATCAGGATATAGTTATCCGTGTATCTTGCGACGGTGGGCACAAAAGGAGCTGTGTACGGACGACCGAATGCGTGGCGGAAATCCATGCAGAAGTAGGCTTGGTCTTCCAATACCACAGCATCGTACCGGGTAGCCAGTTCGCCGATGATTTGCAGTTCTTCTTCTTCCAAGCAAATCCATGCCGGATTGTTAGGGTTAGAGTACACAATGGCAGCGATGTCGCCTTTTTCGAGGAAACTTTCCAACTTCGGGCGTAAAGCCTGCCCGCGGAAATCGTGGATGTCGAACCATTCCCATCCGATACCGAGGATGCGAAGCTGGGATTTCTGTATCGGGAATCCCGGATCGATAAACAATACTTTATCTTTACCCGGAATGCGTTGGGTACAGGCGATAAATGCTCCGAACGAAGCGGCTACCGAGCCGGTGGTAGGCAGGCAGGCGCGGGGAGAGATGTCGATATCAATAAATGCCTTGACAAAACGTGAAGCAGCCTCTTTCAGCTCTGCTACTCCCGCTGCGGCAGGATATTGCGCACCCACTCCGCGGTCGAGCGCAGCCTTTTCTGCTTCAATGCCTATGCGGTTGGCGGGTAATCCGGGCGAGCCTTGATCCATGCGGATAAACGGGATGCCTGTCAACTCTTCCAAGCGGGAAGCTACCAGCAATACGTCGCCGATGGTGGCGTTTTGTAAGTCGGCAACTTTCATCTCTTTGGCTACCGAGGATACTTGTTCCTCGCTGAATACACGACTCATAAGGCAGGCTGGTTAAGACGTTTCACATACTCATACCCGATGTCGAAGGCACGGTAATTGGTCTCTACTACGGCTTCACCTTTCGATGCAAAGATACGTCCCACGCTTTCACGCAGCGTCTGTACGTCAAGTATCTGAAGAAAAGAAGCTGCTGCGCCAAGCAGAATCACGTTTGCCGATTTGGGCATCTGGTGCTCTTTTGCCAATCCTTCCACATCCAGTGCCACCACGTGAGGCTGGGCGTTCAGTTCAGCCATTAGCTTTTCTTCGTCGGGATAATTCGGTATATTTTTAAACGGAGTAGAAGACGTGATAATCCACCCGTCTTTTCCCAGATACGGCAAATAGCGCAGAGCTTCCATCGGCTCTAACGAAAGAATCATATCGGCAGTGCCGAGCGGTATAAGGTCAGAAGCGATGGACGTATCCGATAAGCGGAGATTCGACTGAACGTCTCCTCCTCTCTGGCTCATTCCGTGAACTTCGGCTTGTTTCAAGGTCAATCCCATGCGGGTGGCCGCTTCGCCGATAATGGTGGCTATTGACAAGATGCCTTGTCCGCCCACTCCTGAAAGTATGATGTCTGTTTTCATTTCTTTTCTGCTCTTTTTTGTTTTAACTTACGGTTGAGAGTCTGCATACATTCGCGGCGCGGGATAATGACAGATACTCCTTTATATTCTATTTCTTCGCGGATGATGCGGGTGATTTCTTCCATGTTTTTCGGAAGAGGAACCACTACGCGCACGTGTTCAGGCTTTACGCCTAACCCCAGACAAATGGCCTCGAATTTGTTGGTTCCGGCAGAATCCTGACCGCCAGTCATGGCAGTAGTCAGGTTATCGGAGATGATTACGGTGATATTGGATTGGTCGTTTACGGCATCCAGCAAGCCTGTCATTCCCGAATGGGTAAAGGTGGAATCGCCGATAACGGCTATGGCAGGAAACAGTCCGGCATCGGCTGCTCCCTTTGCCATTGTGATGGAAGCTCCCATGTCGACACAGCTGTCTAACGCACGGAACGGAGGAAGTGCGCCCAGCGTATAACATCCGATGTCGCCGAATATTTTGGCATCGGGATATCCGGCAGCTACACGGTTCAGTGCGTCGTACACGTCGCGGTGCCCGCATCCATTACAAAGTGCGGGTGGACGAGGAACTACGTTTTGTGCCGCAGCATATACCTGTGCGCCGGCTATGCCCAAAGCTGCTTTCACATTGTCGGGATTTAATTCTCCCGTGCGGGGCAGTTCACCGCTCAATCTTCCTTTCACGATGTATGTCGATGGTAATACTCCTTTAAGCTGTTCTTCTACGAAAGGCTGACCGTCTTCTACTACCAAGATTTCCTTGCAGGCATGAGCCAGCCGGGTTATTTTTTCGGCGGGCAAGGGATATTGAGCTATCTTCAGAAGCGGATAAGGACAACCGTCGGGATAATTCTCCATTACATAATTATATCCGATGCCGCAAGCTATGATACCTTTTTCTGCCGTGCCTCCGGCTGTTACCGACAAGGCATTGTATGAAGTTTCTTCGGCGAGCTTTATAAGTTCGGGTTGAACTTTAATAACTTCTTTGTAACGCTGGCGAGCGTTGGCAGGGAGCAATATCCAGTCGGTGGGGACGGAAGCTCTGCCCGTACAAGCGGTTTTGTTTGCCGCATTTCTTACAGCGACAGCCGCACGCGAATGTGCCAGACGGGTTACGATACGCATCAATACGGGGAGCTTTTTGCTTTCAGACAGTTCGAAAGCATATCCCATCATGTCGTAAGCCTCTTGTTGGGAAGACGGTTCGAGTATGGGAATCATGGCAAACTTGCCGTAAAAGCGTGAATCTTGTTCGTTTTGTGAAGAGTGCATCGACGGGTCATCGGCAGCTACCACTACAATCCCGCCGTTGACGCCCGTGATGGCAGAATTTACAAAAGCATCGGCACATACATTCATGCCTACATGCTTCATGCATACCAATGCCCGCTTGCCCACGTACGATACGCCCAACGCCGCTTCCATTGCAGTCTTTTCGTTGGTACACCAGCGGCTGTGTACGCCTCGCTCTTTAGCCAGCGGCGATTCTTGGATGTATTCGGTGATTTCGGTCGAAGGAGTACCGGGATAAGCATATACACCGGATATTCCTGCATGGATGGCGCCAAGTGCTATCGCTTGGTCGCCCAATAGTAAGAGTTTGTTGTTTTCCATATTTAGGTATTTGTTTTTATTTTTTTCGTTCAAAAAGCCGGTTTTATAAAAGGCTGAATCCGTCGGCATCGTCCAGTACGGGGAATTTTTTGCGGAAGCCCTCCAACTCGTTCATGTCAATAACAGCCTCGGCCTCACACGCCGTACCGTCTTCGCAGGCTGCCAATGTTTCGCCGTAAGGATTGATGATGGCGCTTCCGCCGCAGTATTGGCAGGCAGGGTCTTCGCCCACACGGTTCACGGCTATTACGTAACATTGGTTCTCAATAGCCCGTGCGCGTAACAACGTTTTCCATGCTCCGATGCGCGGAGTCGGCCAACTGGCAACGTAAAGGATGGCATCGTAATCTTTCCGGTTGCGCGACCATACAGGGAAACGCAAATCGTAACACACTTGAAGCAAAAAACGTATGCCCCGGTAAGAAACAATAACCCGTTTCGTTCCGTGCGTGTATTGTTTGTGCTCGCCGCCGTAAGTAAATAAATGTTTCTTATCGTAATGCTGCACTTTGCCGTCGGGGTGTACGAAGTAAAAACGGTTGTAATACTTTCCGCCCTCTTCCACTGCGATGCTTCCGGCTATCGCACACCCGCGTTCCGCAGCTTTGCGCTTCATCCATTGCAGGGCCTCGCCCCCGTCTGTTTCTGCCACTCCTTTCGGCTGCGTGCAGAATCCGGTAGAAAACATTTCAGGGAGGACGAATAAATCTCCGTCGGCGTAACGCGATATAATCTCATCTGCGTGTCGGATGTTAGCCGCAGGATTCGTCCAGTGAATATCGGTTTGTAAAATGACAATTTTCATGTTTTTCATAATTTGGTAGAGGTCAAAGGTAAGAAATATTCAGGATAAAATAAATTCTGAATGGGATAAATTAAAAAATTATTATCTTTTGTCCCGCTTGAAACGCTATGGGAAATGTTACTAATCTTATGCGGTAGCGTTGACCTGTTCTACCCATAGAACTTGCTTACGCTTCGGGTAGCGTTTTTTACCGCTGTAAGGCGGTGGTATGAGCCTTCTGCAAACAGGTGTCTGAGGGGCGGCAAGAGGGGAGAAACATCAGAGGCTTTTCCCCCGTTTTGTGTCGGTATGTATAAAAACTCGCTTGATTATAGGCGAGTTTTGCAAAATGTTTTTTATTTTTGTAGCGAATTTGAGTTAATGCATTAACAGATGAACGTATTAGAGTTAAGTGAACAGGAGATTATCAGACGAAACAGTCTGAACGAGTTGAGAGCGATGGGCATTGAACCTTATCCCGCAGCCGAGTATGTAACAAACGCTTTTTCGACAGATATAAAAGCCGAATTTAAAGATGACGAGGCAGAACCGCGTAAGGTATCAGTGGCAGGACGAATCATGTCGCGCCGCGTAATGGGAAAGGCTTCTTTCATCGAACTTCAAGACTCTAAAGGTCGTATCCAAGTCTATATTACCCGCGATGATATCTGTCCGGGCGAAAATAAAGATTTATATAATGTAGTGTTTAAACGGTTGCTCGATTTGGGCGACTTTATAGGCATCGAAGGATTTGTGTTCCGTACGCAGATGGGGGAAATTTCTATCCATGCACAGAAATTGACAGTCCTCTCGAAATCCATCCGTCCGCTTCCTATCGTGAAGTACAAAGACGGCGTGGCGTACGACAAGTTTGAAGACCCCGAACTGCGTTATCGTCAGCGTTACGTCGACCTCGTGGTAAACGACGGCGTGAAAGACATCTTCCTGAAACGCTCAAAAGTATATAAGTCCATGCGCGAGTATTTCGACGCAAAAGGATATGTAGAAGTAGAAACTCCTATTCTTCAGGCTATCCCCGGAGGAGCGGCGGCACGTCCGTTCATCACTCACCATAACGCACTGGATATTCCGCTTTATATGCGTATCGCCAGTGAGCTTTACTTGAAACGTTTGATAGTAGGCGGTTTCGAGGGCGTTTACGAAATCGGTAAAAACTTCCGTAACGAAGGTATGGACCGTACGCACAATCCGGAGTTTACCTGCATGGAAATCTATGTAGCTTACAAGGATTATAACTGGATGATGAAGTTTACCGAACAGATGATTGAAAAAATCTGTCTGGACGTAAACGGTACTACCGAAGTGCAGGTAGGCGAAAACCTGATAAACTTCAAGGCTCCGTATAAGCGCGTAACGATGCTTGATTCCATCAAAGAATTTACGGGCTATGACCTTACGGGCATGGATGAAGACCAGATTCGCGAAGTGTGCCGGAAACTGAATATGGAGATAGACGACACGATGGGCAAGGGCAAGCTGATTGACGAAATCTTCGGCGAGTTCTGTGAAGGTCACTACATCCAGCCTACGTTTATCACCGACTATCCGAAGGAGATGTCTCCGCTTACGAAACGTCATCGCACAAACCCCGAACTGACCGAACGCTTCGAACTGATGGTGAACGGAAAAGAGTTGTGTAACGCTTATTCGGAACTGAACGACCCGATAGACCAGTTGGAACGCTTTGAAGAACAGATGCGTCTGAGCGAGAAAGGAGACGATGAAGCAATGGTTATTGACAAAGACTTTGTCCGTGCATTGGAATACGGTATGCCTCCTACTTCGGGTATGGGTATCGGTATGGACCGTCTTACAATGCTGATGACCGGTCAGAGCACCATTCAGGAAGTATTATTCTTCCCGCAAATGCGTCCTGAAAAAGTAGTCCCGAAGGATGCTCCTGCCAAGTTTATGGAATTGGGTATCCCCGAAGAATGGGTTCCCGTAATCCAGAAAGCAGGATATAACATGGTGGCAGACATGAAAGAGGTTAATCCTCAGAAGTTGCACCAAGATATTTGTGGTATAAATAAGAAATATAAATTAGGACTGACTAATCCGTCTGTTGAAGAAGTTGCTAACTGGACGAAATAAATTGGAAATGGGGATTTGATAACGATTCAATTCACAATTCCCCATTTTTGATTTTCAATTAAATTGATATGAAATTACCCGGTAAAATAGCAATCATGGGTGGAGGAAGCTGGGCTACTGCTATCGCTAAGATTATATTAGCCCAAGCAGACACGATAAACTGGTATATGCGCCGTGACGATAGGATAGAAGACTTCAAGCGGCTGGGGCATAATCCGGCTTATCTGACGAGCGTACGTTTCGACGTGAAGCGTATCAGCTTTTCTTCAGACATAAACAAGGTAGTGCGCGAATCAGACACGCTGATATTCGTCACTCCCTCGCCATATCTGAAAAGCCACCTGAAGAAGCTAAAAACCAAGTTAAAGGATAAGTTCATCGTTACCGCCATTAAGGGAATCGTCCCCGATGAAAATATGATAATTTCCGATTATTTCCATAAGGTATACGACGTTCCCGAAGAAAATATTGCAGTTTTGGCTGGACCATGCCATGCCGAAGAAATCGCATTGGAGCGGCTTTCTTATCTCACCGTGGGGTGTAAGGACATAGAGAAAGCGCGGCTCTTTGCACGTCAGCTTTCAGGACACTACGTTAAAACATCGGTCAATACCGATGTGGCAGGCATCGAATATGCTTCCGTATTAAAGAATGTATATGCGATAGCAGCCGGTATTTGCAGTGGGCTGAAGTATGGCGATAATTTCCAAGCGGTATTGGTGTCTAACGCCTTACAGGAAATGAACCGTTTCCTTGATACGGTTCATCCGGTGAATCGTTGTACGAATGATTCAGCCTATTTGGGCGATTTGCTTGTAACGGCTTATTCCAATTTCAGCCGAAACCGTGTATTCGGAACGATGATAGGTAAGGGATATTCCGTAAAGAGCGCTCAGATTGAAATGGAGATGATAGCCGAAGGATATTACGGAACAAAGTGCATTAAAGAGTTGAACAAGCATCTGCATGTCAATATGCCGATAGTGGATGCGGTTTATAATATCCTTTACGAACGCATTGCTCCGATGATCGAGATTAAATTATTAACTGATTCATTCAGATAAAATACAGATAGTTATGGGAAACATTACACTTAACGTCGAAAAAACTTTAGGGTTTATCACGAAAGAAAGTTTGGCTGCTTATGAGCCGAAAGTGAAAGAATGTATGGAAACTTTAGAGAAAGGCACGGGACTGGGAAATGATTTTCTGGGCTGGTTACATTTGCCTTCTTCGATAACTAAAGAACATTTGGCCGACCTGAAAGCGACTGCTGAAACACTCCGCCAGAATTGCGAAGTTGTGGTGGTAGCCGGTATCGGAGGTAGCTATTTAGGTGCACGCGCCGTTATCGAAGCCATGTCGAACAGTTTCCTGTGGCTGGAAGAAAAGAAAGCCGGACAACCGATTATCGTTTTTGCCGGACATAATATTGGCGAGGATTATTTGGCTGAACTTACTGAATTCTTGAAAAATAAAAAATTTGGTGTTATCAATATTTCAAAGTCGGGTACAACTACCGAAACTGCTCTTGCCTTCCGCCTGCTGAAAAAGCAATGCGAAGACCAGCGCGGCAAAGAAATGGCGCGTAAGGTTATTGTAGCTGTAACCGATGCCAAGAAAGGGGCAGCCCGTGTAACGGCTGACAAAGAGGGGTATAAGTCATTCATCATTCCTGATAACGTAGGAGGTCGTTTCTCTGTACTTACTCCGGTAGGTTTGCTTCCGATAGCCGTTGCCGGTATCGACATCGAACAGTTGGTAGCCGGAGCCTGCGAAATGGAAAAAGTATGTGCGAACGAAAATATGATGGAAAATCCTGCTGCTCTTTATGCAGCTACCCGTAACGAACTTTACAAGGAAGGCAAGAAAATTGAAATCCTTGTAAACTTCCAGCCTAAACTTCATTACTTCATGGAGTGGTGGAAACAACTTTACGGTGAGTCGGAAGGAAAGGATAACAAAGGTATTTATCCCAGCTCAGTAGATTTTTCTACCGACCTTCACTCTATGGGACAATGGATTCAGCAAGGTGAACGTACGATTTTCGAAACCGTGGTGTCTGTCGAAACTCCGAACCACGAACTCCGTGTACCGACAGATGAAGAAAACCTCGACGGTTTGAACTTCCTTGCAGGCAAGCGTGTAGACGAAGTAAACAAGATGGCAGAACTGGGTACGCAGCTGGCACACGTTGACGGTGGAGTTCCTAACCTGCGTGTAAGTGTCCCTGTACTTAACGAATATTATTTGGGACAGTTGATTTATTTCTTCGAAAAGGCTTGCGGTATCAGCGGTTACCTGCTGGGTGTCAATCCGTTTAACCAGCCGGGCGTAGAGGCATATAAGAAAAATATGTTTGCTCTCTTGAACAAGCCGGGTTATGAAAAAGAATCAGAAGCTATTCAGGCACGGTTGAAATAAGCCGAAAGCGTTGGAAATGGAGAATTAAGCCTTTAATTCTCCATTTTCTTTTTGTTTTAAATATATCATTTTCCATTTTAAACTACAAACAGTGTACGAACAAGCTATTACCCAATATCTTCAAACTCATAAGTATTCTTCTATTTCATTAAAAGCCGTTCTTTTCGATATGGACGGTGTTCTGTTTAATTCGATGAAGAATCATGCTGCTGCTTGGCATGAGGCTATGCAACTTTACGGTATGACGCTAAGTCCTGAAGAGGCTTATCTGCACGAAGGGCGTACCGGAGCTTCGACCATTAATATCGTCAGTCTGCGTGAGCGCGGACATGAAGCTACCGAGGCTGAGATTAAGGAAATCTATCAAACTAAAAGCGATATTTTTTCTCGGCTGGCGAAGCCTGAACGGATGCCGGGGGCTTACGAAGTGTTGCTTAAAATCAAACAAGAGGGACTTATTCCGATGGTAGTGACCGGGTCGGGACAGAAATCGCTGCTGGATAAGTTGAACCATCATTTCCCTGATATATTCAAGCCCGAACTGATGGTAACGGCGTTCGATGTGAAATATGGCAAACCCAATCCCGAACCTTACCTGATGGCGCTTCGGAAAGCAGGGATTCAACCTAATGAAGCGATTGTTGTAGAGAATGCTCCGCTGGGCGTGCGTGCCGGAGTGGCGGCAGGTATTTTTACCGTGGCAGTCAATACGGGGCCTCTGCCCGATAAGACTTTGTTAGACGAAGGAGCAGATTTGTTATTCCCTTCTATGCCAGCGTTTAACGAGGCTTGGAAAACTTTTTATTCCGAGCTGTGACAGCGGTTTTTCAGTGTGGCGGGCTGCCGTTTTTTTTATCCCATAGCGAAGGGAAATTCTATTCGGAAGACGACCACTTTCTATTCGGAAGGTAATCACTTTCTATGGGTAAGAATCGAACACTTTACCCATAGAAATTTTAAGAACTGTTTAGACGGATTACCGCTTGTTTTCCGCTTTATACGCTTCTATTGCTTCAATAAAATCTTTACCGTATTTCTTCTTTTTGTATTCACCTATTCCGCTTATCTCGCCGAAAGCATCGAGCGTGCGGGGCTGACGTGAAGCGAGTAAGTGTAATGTCTTGTCGGATAGTACGATGTAGGGAGGAATAGCCTGTTGGTCGGCAAGCTGTTTGCGCAGTTGGCGCAGCGTCTCAAACAGTTGTTCGTCTTCATCTTCGAAGATTGCAGGAATAAGGGTGGGGATGACCGGTTGCAACGAAACATCTTTCCGCGTACTCTTGCGCGATGGCTTGACGGTACGTTCCTCTCGTTTGATTACAACCAATTGTGCCGTGGCGTGTCCGAACAAGACTTTCCTGCCGGCTTCCGTAATTTTCAGATGGTTGTTTTCGTTGTAAGCCACCTCAAAATATCCCAAGTTCAACATCTGCAAAAGGTAATCCTGCCAGTCGCGGGCCGGGATGTCACGTCCTGCTCCGTAAGTCTTCAGTTTGTCGTATCCCTTGTCAATGATTTCCTGCGTAACGGCTCCTTTCAGGATATCCGTCAGCGTGCGCGTTCCCACCTGCTGGTCGGTGCGGGCGATGGCACTCAAGGCTTTCTGTACGATGATAGTGCCGTCGAAACGTTCGGGAGGGTTGCGGCAAACGTCGCAATTCCCGCAGTCGTGGTCTGCCGTCTCGCCGAAATAGTTCAACAAGATACGCCGTCGGCAAATATCCGATTCGGCATACTGCTGCATACGGTTCAGCTTTTCCAAATTAATATCCTGCTGTTTGCTTTCGGCAGCAAATTTAGAAAGCAGAACGATGTCACCGAACGAGTAAAACAACAACGTGTCGCTGGGCAATCCGTCGCGTCCGGCTCTTCCTATCTCTTGATAAAAACTTTCAATGCTTTTGGGCAAGTTGTAATGGATAACCCACCGTACGTTCGATTTGTCTATTCCCATTCCGAAAGCGATGGTGGCACAGACTATCTGTACGCGGTCATTGATGAAGTCGTCTTGTGCTTTTTCACGCTCCAAGTTGTCTAACCCCGCGTGATAAACTGCCACTTTGAATCCTTTCTCTTCAAGCAGCTCCGCCACCTTCTCCGTTCCGTTCCGGCTCATGCAGTAGATGATGCCGCTTTCGCCGGGATGACGTTCGATGAACTTTACGATGGCGCGTATCTTCTCTTTTTGCTGGTATCCGCGTTTCACTTCGAGGCTTAGGTTGGGGCGGTCGAACGAAGAAATAAAAATCTGCGGGTCGCGCATGGCGAGCTGCCGAAGAATATCCTGACGGGTAATTTTTTATCGGCAGTAGCCGTAAGTGCTACGATGGGGACTTGTGGAAACTGTTGGCGGAGCACCTTCAGCTGCGTGTATTCCGGACGGAAATCATGCCCCCACTGTGAGATGCAATGTGCCTCGTCGATGGCAAAGAGTGAAATCTTGATGTCCCGTAAAAGAAAACCTACCTCCGACAGCAGACGTTCGGGCGATATATACAGCAGTTTTATTTTCCCCTGCGCACACTCAAGCCTCAAATTCGCATTTTCCGTTTCATTGTTGCTGCTGTTCAGTGCTCTTGCCGCTATTCCGTTTGCCTGAAGAGACTCCACTTGGTCTTTCATCAGCGAGATAAGCGGTGAAACCACAATGGCAGTTCCTTCCATCATCAGGGCGGGAAGTTGGTAACAGATGGATTTTCCTCCTCCCGTGGGCATCAGTACGAGCGTATCTTTTTTATTGAGGATGCAAGAGATGATTTCTTGCTGCAAAGGGCGGAATTGTGTATATCCAAAGTAAGTTTTTAATGTTTTTAGCATCATGAATCGATATAAAAATATAAGTGGTGTGCAAAGATAGACAATTTGCCGGGAAGAAAAGAAAGTTGTCAGGCGTAAAAAAATAGTAAGAAGATTGTAATTGAAATGAAAAAATATACCCGTTTCTATTGTGAATTAAAAAACTTCTGCCCAAATTTGTAAAACTTAATTTTTAATGAACAAGAGATGAGAGAGACTGAAGACAAGCAAACGCAAGTACAGGCATCTGAGAAGAAATTGCCTTATAACTTGCGAGAACGGAAAATTGTAAAGGCTGCCTATCGCGAGATGATACGTGCGGAACTGGCAGACAAGTTGTATGACGATATTTTAAATATCATCGTAGCGCGAAAGAAGTACAAAGACCCCAATTACTGTGCGCGGGATTTGGCAAAAGACCTGAAGACCAACACCCGATACCTGTCCGGAGTTATCAATTCGCGTTTTGGCATGAACTACACGTGTCTGGTAAATGAATATCGCATACGCGACGCCAAACATTTGTTGGTAGATAAACGATACGCCGATAAAACCATAGAGGAAATCAGTGCGATGGTAGGTTTTGCCAATCGCCAGTCGTTTTATGCGGCTTTCTTTAAACATGTGGGGGGAACACCTCGCGAGTATCGAATTAATCATACACCCAAAAAGTAAGTTTTACACTGATGGAACAGTTGACAGAAGATTCGTCGTTCGACTATATTGTAGAGCAGTTTGCCGATTTGCAACTGTTGCGTTACCGGGTTCCCGGTTTCGAAACATTGTCGTTGCAGCGTAAACAGTTGATATATTATTTGTCGCAAGCGGCTTTGGAAGGTAGAGATATTCTGTTCGATCAAAACGGTAAATATAACCTGCAAATTCGTCGCTTGTTTGAAGCCGTTTACTTGCATTATCAGGGAGACCGTGCAGCATCGGCTTTCCATGAACTGGAGGTTTACCTGAAGCGAGTATGGTTTTCGAACGGCATTCACCATCATTATGCGTGCGATAAGTTTGTACCCGGATTTACAGCCGACTACCTGTCGGATGTGATTCTCTCTTTGCCTGCGGCGTACCTGCCGCTGGGCGAAGGAGAAACGGTGCAAACGATGTGTGATAAACTTTTCCCCGTTATTTTCAATCCTTCCGTGATGCCAAAGCGGGTAAATCAAGCCGACGGAGAAGATTTGGTTTTAACCTCGGCTGCAAACTATTATGAGGGAGTAACCCAAAAAGAGGCGGAAGACTTTTATGCGGCTCTGAAAGCTCCTGACGATGAGCAACCCGTAATGTACGGCATGAACAGTCGGCTGGTGAAAGAAAACGGAACGGTGAAAGAGCAAGTCTGGAAAATAGGAGGCATGTATGATGCCGCTCTGCGTAAGATAGTAGGATGGCTGGAAAAGGCGGAAGATGTAGCGGAAAACGATGCACAGCGGCAAGTCATCCGCCTGTTGATCGATTTCTATCACACCGGAGACCTGAAAATTTTTGATGCTTATTCCATCGCGTGGCTGAAGGATACAGACTCGATGGTAGACTTCGTGAATGGCTTTATCGAAAGTTATGGCGACCCGTTGGGCATGAAAGCCAGTTGGGAGTCAATCGTGAACTTCAAAGACATGGAGGCTACCCGGCGTACTGAAACCATCAGTAACAACGCCCAGTGGTTTGAAGACCATTCGCCAGTAGATACTCGCTTTAAAAAAGAAACGGTGAAAGGTGTTTCGGCAAAGGTGATAACTGCTGCCATACTGGCGGGCGATTTGTATCCGAGTACCGCTATCGGCATTAATCTGCCGAACTCAAACTGGATTCGAAGCGTACACGGCTCAAAGTCTGTAACCATTGGTAATCTGACTGCTGCCTATAATCAGGCGGCACGAGGCAATGGCTTCCGCGAAGAATTCGTGTACAGTGATGTGGAAAGAGCATTATTGAATAAGTATGCCGACCTGACCGATGATTTGCATACCGACCTTCATGAATGTTTGGGACACGGCTCCGGAAAATTATTACCCGGTGTCGACCCCGATGCGCTGAAGGCATACGGGGCAACAATCGAAGAAGCTCGTGCCGATTTGTTCGGACTTTATTACCTGCCTGATGAAAAAATGGTGGAACTCGGACTGACCCCTGACTCGGAAGCCTATAAAGCGGAATATTATGCGTATATGATGAATGGTCTGATGACTCAACTGGTACGTATCGAGCCGGGATGTACGGTGGAGGAAGCCCACATGCGTAATCGGCAGTTGATAGCACGCTGGAGCTTGGAGCACGGACTTGCCGACCGGGTAGTGGAGTGGGTGAAACGCGACGGGAAAACTTACGTACGTATCAATGATTATGTAAAACTCCGCGGACTGTTCGGACAACTGTTGGCAGAAATCCAACGGATTAAGAGCGAAGGAGATTATGAGGCAGCTCGCCGCTTGGTTGAAACCTATGCCGTAAAAGTAGACGCGAAACTCCATACCGAAGTGTTGGAACGCTATCGCGCTTTACATCTTGCTCCTTATAAGGGCTTTGTCAATCCGGTATATACGCCGGAAACCGACGGCGAGGGAAATATCATAGACGTAAAGATTAGTTATGCAGAGGGCTATGCCGAGCAGATGTTGCGGTATAGTCGGGACTACTCAAATCTGTAGCCGCCGAAGCAAGTATCTTTATTATGTAAATCGGATTTACTTATGCATGAAACTCTTAAAGAAATAAAATCAAAGCTCCGGCTTTATATGAACGGCATGATTTCGCAAAGTATGCGAGACAAAGGGATGGACTATAAATTGAATTTCGGAATCGAATATCCCCGTATCAAGGAAATTGCGGCGGAATACGAACCGAATCATGATTTGGCACAGGCTCTTTGGAAAGAAAATATTCGCGAATGTAAAATCATGGCGGGACTGCTCCAGCCGGTTGACTCCTTTTATCAGGACATCGCTGAAATATGGATTGAAGACATTCATTATCCGGAATTGGCAGAATATACGGTAATGAATCTTTTCCAACACCTGCCGTATGCTTCCGAAGTGATTTTCCCGTGGATGGCAGACGAGCGTGAGTATTTTCAGGTATGCGGTTTCTTATTGACGGCACGTTTGATTATGCAAGGCTTGCAGTTGGACGACCGGGCAGAAGCCGAGTTTTTCGACCAAGCCTTTACCGGGTTGGAAAGTGACTCATTACAAGTGCGAAAAGCTGCGGCAACCGCCTTGCGTAAGTATGGAACACGTTCGAAAAATAATTGGAAAAAGATAAGCCGCCCGTTAGGACTTTTGTGTAAATCGGATAAGCCGGATGTATGTGCCTTAGCCGATGAAATAAAAAATGAGATAGAATATTGTTTGCAATCTTTCTAAATTACACAAAAAAGGTTATCTTTGGACGTTGAACGATAATGGCATGGAAGAGAATGTAAAAGAAACGGTGAAACAGATACTAACGGAGTATCTGCAAAAAAACGGACATCGAAAAACGCCCGAACGTTATGCTATATTGGATACGATTTATTCGATAAAGGGACATTTCGATATAGACATGCTGTATAGTTACATGGCGGAAAAAGAAAAATTCCGTGTAAGCCGTGCCACTCTTTATAATACTATCATATTGCTGATTGATGCCGGACTGATTATTAAACACCAGTTTGGAAATACATCTCAGTATGAACGTTCGTATAAGAATGAAACCCATCATCATCTGATTTGTACAGGCTGTGGGAAAGTGACGGAGTTTGAAGATGAAAATTTGAAGCAAGCCATAGCACAAACGAAATTGAAAAATTTTCATGCTTCTCACTATTCGTTATACATTTATGGGTTATGCAGCAAATGTATGGGAGGAAAACGTAGAAAAAACAAACTAAAATAGAAAAATTATCATGAAAGTAGATGTTTTATTAGGTTTGCAGTGGGGCGATGAAGGCAAGGGTAAAGTTGTCGATGTATTGACTCCCCGTTATGATGTAGTAGCTCGTTTTCAGGGCGGACCGAATGCAGGCCATACTCTTGAGTTCGAAGGTCAGAAGTATGTACTCCGTTCTATTCCTTCAGGAATATTTCAGGGTGATAAAATAAATATAATAGGAAACGGTGTTGTGCTTGACCCCGCTTTGTTTAAAGCTGAGGCCGAAGCATTGGAAGCCAGCGGACATCCGTTGAAAGAACGTTTGCATATATCAAAGAAAGCTCATCTTATCTTGCCTACTCACCGTATTTTGGATGCAGCTTATGAGGCTGCTAAAGGCGATGCCAAAGTAGGTACTACGGGCAAGGGTATTGGTCCTACTTACACGGATAAGGTTAGTCGTAACGGTTTGCGTGTAGGCGATATCCTTCATGATTTTGAAGCAAAATATGCTGCTGCAAAGGCCCGTCATGAAAAGATTTTGAAGAGCCTGAACTACGAATACGATGTTACCGATTTGGAAAAGACATGGCTGGAAGGTATTGAATACCTGCGTCAGTTCCATTTGGTAGATAGCGAACATGAAGTAAACAATCTGCTGAAAGAAGGAAAAAGCGTATTGTGTGAGGGTGCTCAAGGAACAATGCTCGATGTTGATTTCGGTTCTTATCCGTTCGTTACTTCTTCTAATACCGTTTGTGCAGGTGCATGTACCGGTTTGGGTATTGCTCCGAATAAAATAGGAGAGGTGTATGGCATCATGAAGGCTTATTGCACACGTGTAGGAGCAGGTCCGTTCCCTACTGAATTATTTGATGAAACCGGCAAAACCATTCGCGATTTAGGACATGAATACGGAGCTGTTACCGGACGTGAACGTCGCTGCGGATGGGTAGACTTGGTTGCCTTGCGTTATTCCATCATGGTAAACGGCGTAACCCAGCTTATCCTGATGAAGAGCGATGTGCTTGATGGCTTCGATACGATAAAAGCATGTGTGGCATACAAGGTAAACGGAGAGGAAATCGATTATTTCCCCTATGATATTTCCGAAGGTGTGGAACCTGTTTATGTGGAAATGCCCGGATGGAAGACAGACATGACTCACATGACCAGCGAAGATGAATTCCCCGAAGAGTTTAATGCTTATATCTCATTCTTGGAGGAACAACTTGGTGCGCCCATTAAGATTGTTTCTGTAGGTCCCGACCGTGAACAAACGATTGAACGCTATACAGAATAAACAAGAATAGTTGCTTTAGTTAGATCCCCGTTATCCGTTGCCTGTATTTGCGCGATGGATGGCGGGGATTTTTTTCTGACAGTTTTCCTGTAACCATTCGGTAGTGGTTTATTACGCCGTCTGCTCTCTCAAATAGGTTAAAATAGTTCCATGTTTAAGTAAAAAATTAAAATAGGATGCAGTATTCGGAATATCTCTGTATTTTTGTACCAGAGAATATTAAATTGGAAATTTATGGTAAATAAGAAAATGTTAAGTGTGGTTGCAGGCGGCGTTTTGCTGATGATGAACAGTTGCGGAACAGGTAGCAAAGCTATTTCGTCTGTCGATTTGGCAGGAGAGTGGAACATCGTAGAAGTTAATGGTGAAAAAATAACGGCAGAAAACCTTCCCTATCTGGGAATGGACATGAAAGAAAAACGAATTTACGGAAATGCGGGATGTAACCGCATGATGGGCAGTCTGGATTTTGATTCCATCCAACCCGGAAAAATCCATTTCGCTTCCGTGGCAACAACACGTATGATGTGTCCTGATATGGAAACCGAACGCAAAGTGGTAGAAGCACTTGATAAAGTAGCAGGATACGAGGAAACAAAAAGCGGATTGTCATTGAATGATTCTGAAGGTAAGCAGATTATGAAGCTGGAAAAACGTTTGCAGCCGGAAGTTTCGGTGAAAGACTTGGAAGGTGAATGGAATATCGTTTCGGTATATAATTTTGAATTGGGCGGAATGGAGAAAGCTCCTTTTCTCGCTTTTAATGTAGCCGAAAAGCGGGTTCACGGAAATGCGGGTTGCAATGTCATTAATGGTGGATTTGAGCAAGAAGCAGATAAAGCCTCTTCTTTACGTTTCACTCAAATGATTTCTACGATGATGTCTTGTCCGGATATGGATATTGAGCGTCAAGTATTGGGGGCTTTGGATAAAGTTCGCAGTTTCAGTTTGGATGAAAACGGAACAATGCTTCTGGTCGACGGGGAAGGAACAACAGTAATAACATTGAGCCGGAAATAAACTCAAAGGGGAGCTGATAAAAACAACTTATTGGAAAATTTAAACAGGCTCTAAGAGCTTGTTTAAATTTTGCTCGGCTTTAGTTTGAGAATTGTTTTCGAGGATGTTTTTTTGTTTTTGCGAGGAGGATAGCGGGCTATCTGACGAGTAAAAACGGGAAAACAGACCGGAAACAAACTCAAAGGGAAGCTGATAAAAATAACTTATTGGAAAATTTAAACAGGCTCTTAGAAAACATGCTTATATTTTGTTTAAAATGTAAGCATGTTTTTTTATTTTTATGCCCGTAACTTTTAGTTGGAATAAAGGCATAATTGACAAAGAAACATGAAAAAAGCGCAAGACTATAGTTCTATATTGGAAGAGACGGGAATACGCCCTACATCTACCCGTCTTTTAATCTATGAAGCCATAGCCGGAACGAAGGATACATTCAGTTTGGGCAGTCTGGAGGCACAGTTGCAGAGCATCGACAAGTCTGTTATTTTCCGTACTTTGACACTTTTTCACGAACACCGGCTTATTCATAGTGTAGACGACGGAAGCGGTTCGTTGAAATACTGCCTCTGTCATAACCACGGACATTGCACCAACGAAGAAGAACACTGCCATTTCTACTGCGAGTGTTGCGGAAAAACCTATTGCTTGGATCAAGACCTCATTCCTCACGTTGACATCCCCGAAGGATTCATCGCGCGGAAAGTAAATTACATCGTGAAAGGGACGTGTGCCGAGTGTGCGAAACACGTCAGCCCAACACGTTGCCCAAATAAAGGAAAACCATCCCGATAAGTACCAGCACGAGGTCGATGGCTTTACTCTTTAGATTCTTTTCGCGGAATACCATTGCGCCAAACAGGAAAGAAACGATTACGCTTCCTCGGCGTACCATTGACACGATGGAGATCATCGAGCCATCCATGCTCAGTGCGTAAAAGTAAACAAAGTCGGCAGCCGAAAGGAATACGGAAATCAGGATAATACACCAGTCCCAACGGAAAGGTGTGGTGGTTTTACGGCGCGGCAGCCAGAGGAACATCAGCACGCCGCCCATCAGAAACAGTTGGTAAATGTTGTACCACGACTGTACCACCATGTTATTGAATTGCTTCATGAGGTATTTGTCGTACAGTCCGCTCACAGCTCCCAATACGGCAGCAAGTACCACAAACCATATCCATTTGTTATGCTGAAAGTCGATGCCCTCTTTTTTCCCCGATCGGCTCAGCATGAAAAACGAAACGATGGCAAGCAGTACGCCTATCCACTGATACACGTTCAGTCGCTCTCCGAAAATAAGCAGTGCGCCTACCAGCGTCATCACCGGACGGGTGGCGTTAATCGGACCTACGATGGTAAGGGGCAGGTGCTTCATGCCGAAATATCCAAACGTCCACGATGACAACACGATTAGCGACTTGAGTATGATAAACTTATGCACTTCCCATCCTGCGCGCGGAACGAAAAAAAGTGTCTGCGCCAGCCATTCCGGTTTGAGGTAAGAAATAAGAATAAACGGTAGAAATATCAGGCTTGAAAACAGCGTATTCAGTCCCAAAACGGGTAATACGGCATTATTTGCCAGCGATTTTTTTTTGAAAACATCATAAAAGCCCAGCAACGCTGCCGAGCAGAAAGCAAGTAGTAACCACATATAGCAGAATCGGTTTGTTTTTATTTGACGTGCAAAGGTACGATAAATTTCATAAAGTCGTTGCATGGTTCAGTCAGAGTAACTAACTTTGTTTGTGATAAAAGTTTTCGCATGAACGAGCAGGTAATCCATAAATTAAAGGTGCTGGCAGAATCGGCAAAGTACGATGTCTCTTGCGCATCGAGCGGCACGTCTCGCCGGAACATCAAAGGCGGACTGGGTAACACGGTGAGCGGGTGGGGGATTTGCCACAGCTTTTCGGAGGACGGGAGGTGTATCTCTCTGCTTAAAATCATGCTGACGAATTACTGCATTTACGATTGTGCGTACTGCATCAACCGCATCAGCAACGACATTCCGCGTGCCACGCTTTCGGTATCGGAGTTGGTGGAACTGACCATTGAGTTTTATCGTAGAAATTATATCGAAGGACTGTTTCTTAGTTCGGGAGTGGTGCGTAACCCCGATTATACGATGGAACGCCTCGTGCGTGTGGCGAAAGATCTGCGCGAGGTACACCGTTTCAACGGATATATCCATCTGAAAAGTATTCCCGGAGCAAGCGAAGAACTGGTGCGCGAAGCCGGGCGTTATGCCGACCGCCTTAGTGTGAATCTGGAGATTCCTACGGAAGAAAACTTAAAACGCCTTGCTCCGGAAAAAGACCATCGGAGTGTGTATCAGCCCATGCGTTACATCCAACAGGGCATTCTGGAGAGTTCCGAAGAACGGAAAAAGTATCGTTATGCTCCCCGCTTTGCCCCTGCAGGTCAAAGCACACAGATGATAGTGGGTGCAACCTCCGAAACAGACAAAGACATATTAAACGTTTCGTCATCGCTCTATCAGCACCCTACAATGAAGCGTGTCTATTACTCCGGTTACATTTCAGTGAACACTTACGACAAGCGGCTTCCTGCCTTGAAACAGCCTCCTTTAGTGCGTGAGAACCGTCTCTATCAAGCCGACTGGCTGTTGCGTTACTATCAGTTCAAAGTAGATGAACTGGTGAACGACGACGTTCCCGACTTAGATTTGGAAATTGACCCCAAACTTTCGTGGGCGCTTCGCCATCCTGAGTTTTTTCCTGTGAATATCAACACGGCCGATTACGAAGTTCTGTTGCGTGTTCCGGGCATAGGCACTCGTTCGGCAAAGCTTATTGTCGCATCTCGTCGTTTCTCTCGCATCGGCTTTTATGAGTTAAAGAAAATGGGTGCCGTAATCAAGAAAGCCCAATATTTTATAACGTGTAACGAATTGCCCGAAAAAACGATTCATGAACTCGGCAGCACCGCTGTTAGAAAACTGCTGTTGCCGAAGCCGAAAAAAGTAATAGACGAACGTCAGCTTACGTTGGATTTTTCGGAGTGAGAAGATGATGATAGGCGTATGGCTTATTGGATATTAATACAAAAGCGCAATATTCGAAGTGTTATACTTCAAAACATTGCGCTTTTATAATATCGACATAAATGTCTTAGAGTTCTTAAAATTCTATACTTAATGATTTACGTGCCGATAGCACTAAATTTTGAGAGAAGTCGATTTTCTTTCCGCTTGCAATTTCTTTTCCTGATTTAGAGTCTTTAGTCAGCACGTTGTAATGTTCGGCAGATAATACTTGTTCGCTGTCAGTGCTGTTTAATACAATCATTTCTGTTTTTCCATTCTGAGTGTAGGCGTATAAGTATACTCCCTTCTGAGGGATGTAATACTTTACAGTTTTTTTTGCTGTCATATTCTTGTTAAGTTAGTTGTTTTGCATGGGCAAAGTTATAATGTTTGTATTCTTTTCCGAGTATGAAGCATAAAAAATGTATGGATTTGCAGGTTTTTCATGATATAAATCAAGAAAACGGGGTAAAATGAAAAGTTATTCTGACCGGATTTGTTTAATTTTATCCGGTTTTATTCCGGAAAAATTCCTACCGCATGGGTGAAGTGGTCTTCCGAATAGAATGGAGTAACTTATCCGTATGCGATTAGTAATACTAACGGTAGTGTTTTTGGGGAGGATGCAAGGCTGAGTTTGGCGGAAATTGGTGGATACAAAAACGGGGCTTGAATGATTTTACCACTCAAGCCCCGGCTGTTTTATGATTTTAGTATTTTTACTTCATCATACGAGGAAGCCCAACAAGATGCCGGCAGCTACAGCCGAACCGATCACTCCGGCTACGTTCGGACCCATGGCGTGCATCAGCAGATAGTTGGTAGGGTCGTATTCCAATCCGATGATTTGAGAAATACGGGCTGAATCGGGTACGGCAGATACACCGGCGTTACCAATCAGCGGGTTAATCTTGTTGTCTTTACGCAATATCAGATTGAAAATTTTTACAAATAAGACTCCTGAAGCGGTGGCGATAACGAAAGATAAGGCACCTAAACCGAATATCTTCAGTGAATCTACGGTAAGGAATTCGGATGCTTGTGTGGATGCACCTACTGTCAATCCCAACAAGATGGTGATGGTGTCGATTAGCGGACCGCGAGCTGTTTCTGCCAAACGGCGGGTTACTCCGCTTTCTTTCAGCAAGTTTCCGAAGAACAACATACCTAACAGCGGCAAACCGGAAGGAACGAGGAAGCACGTAAGCAGCAAACCGATGATGGGGAACATTACCTTTTCGGTATGCGATACGGCACGCGGAGCTTTCATGTGGATAACACGTTCTTTCTTCGTGGTCAGCAAGCGCATGATAGGTGGCTGGATAACCGGTACGAGTGCCATGTATGAATAGGCAGATACCGCAATCGCACCCATCAGGTTAGGAGCCAGCTTGGATGAAAGGAAGATAGCCGTCGGACCGTCTGCACCACCGATGATACCGATAGAGGCAGCTTGCATCGGGTCAAATCCCCATTCAAGCGCAATCATGTATGCACCGAAGATACCGAACTGGGCTGCTGCACCAATAAGCATCAGTTTGGGATTGGAAATCAATGCCGAGAAGTCCGTCATCGCCCCGATACCGAGGAAGATAAGGGGCGGATACCATCCCGACGTTACACCTTGATATAGGATGTTTAACACTGAGCCTTGTTCGTAAATACCTACTTGTAATCCCGCTTCCATGTTGAATGGAATGTTTCCTACCAGCATACCGAATCCGATAGGTATCAATAACATTGGCTCGAATTCTTTAGCCACGGCAAGATAAATGAAGAATATACCGACACCAATCATGATAAAATGTTGGTAAGTTGCATTATGAAATCCGGTATATGTCCAGAAATCCGCCAAGTTATTCTGTAAGAAATTAACAAATTCTCCCATAGTTATTCAATGATTATAAGGTCTGTACCTTCAAGAATAGAATCTCCTTTGTTGACTTTGATGGCGGTAACTTTGCCGTCTCGGTCTGCCTTGATGTCGTTTTCCATTTTCATTGCTTCGAGCACAATCAGGGTTTGTCCACGTTTTACGGTATCACCTTCTTTTACTTTAATTTCGAGGATTACTCCCGGTAGCGGAGATTTCAGTCCCGATTTGCTACTTGCCAGTGTAGGACGGGTCACAGCGGGAGGCGGTGTGGCCGGGCTGGTAGAAGCTGTACGTACCACCGGTTTTATTTTAGGAGAAGATTTCTTTTCTAACTCTACGGTGTATGCTGTTCCGTTGACTTCTACGTGTACATTGTTGTCTTCAATATCTCCTACGGTTACCTTGTAAAGATTTCCGTTGATTTTGTATCTATATTCTTTCATGGTTATTAATCGTTAGCGGGTTATTTCTTATGAGGATTTTCGCGTAAGGTATAAATCTTCGAACTCCACGGAGAGTAGCTTCTCTTTACGCGGCTGATGGTAAGAATGGTTTCTTCCACATCGTGGTCGGCTCCCTGAGTTTCGTGTAACGCCATAGATATGGCAGCAATTACGTCGCCCGGAGTTTCTCCGAACTTGCGGTCTTTAGCTTCCTGTTTATCGGTAATGTTATGCGCTATCATGGCGTTGCGTTTGCGCAGCTTGATAGCAATTTTGCCGACTAACTTGAAGCAGAGGTAAAGTAGGATAAGACCGGTGAACACTACGCACATTGCAGTTATCGTCATACCGATACCCACAGAGTCATGTTGTTCAAACTTATCCATCTTCGGGTTTCCTTCCAGCGTTTGGTTGTTCGTACTGGGCGTAACATATTTGGTTTCGCTGTCATCTTTGACCTCCCATTCGTTTGAACCATCGCTTACTCGTGCATAAGACTGGTCTGTTTTCAAAATGCCGGCAGGTACTACTATTTGGTCGAGTAAATTTCTGCCGGAATCATAAAGTCCTACCCAGTTATCATTTGTTTTGCTTAACACAAAGTTGGTGTGGAACGTTCCTCTGCGTGGAGTGCCGTCTGCCCAAAAAAGAGCATGTTGGCGCGGGCTGATGGCTGTTAGCACATCGCCTTTCGGTATAAAATAAGAAACCGTATCTCCCGGTTCGCTGCTAACTTTCAGGTAACATCCTGCCAGATTAACACTATTGTAAGAGGTATTGAATATTTCAACCCATCCGCTGTGTACGCCGTAATCGTCCTCGAAGTTGCTTTCATTATCAATTAAAACCTCATTGATTACTATTTTGGTTTTCCCTTCGGGAGTGGTACACGAACTAAACGCTGCCAGCAAAATGGATATGAAAAATATTCCGATTAAAGGTTTGTTCATAGAAACTGAATTTAAAGATTAATATTACAAAGGAATATTTCCATGCTTCTTTGCAGGGTTCGTCAGTTTTTTAGTCTGCAACTGTTGTAATGCACGTATGATACGGAAGCGTGTATTGCGCGGTTCTATTACATCATCAATGTAACCGTATTTAGCTGCATTATATGGGTTAGCAAACAATTTCGTGTATTCAGCTTCTTTTTCGGCCATAAGAGCTTTGGGGTCGGCAGCTTCTTTGGCTTCGCGAGCATAAAGGACTTCTACGGCTCCGGCTCCTCCCATGACAGCTATTTCGGCTGTTGGCCATGCGTAATTCATGTCGCCTCGCAACTGTTTGCAACTCATCACAATGTGAGAACCGCCGTACGATTTACGTAAGGTTATGGTTACTTTAGGTACGGTAGCTTCTCCGTAGGCATATAACAATTTGGCTCCGTTTAAGATTACGGCGTTATATTCTTGTCCTGTACCCGGAAGGAATCCCGGAACATCTACTAATGATACGATTGGAATATTGAATGCATCGCAGAACCGTACGAAGCGTGCGCCTTTACGTGATGAATTACAATCGAGTACACCTGCCAATACTTTAGGTTGATTAGCTACAATACCTACTGACTGTCCGTTAAAGCGGGCAAATCCTACAATGATATTCTTAGCATAATCTCGTTGTACCTCTAAGAATTCACCGTTATCTACTATGGCTCCGATTACTTCATACATATCATAAGCCTTATTCGGGCTGTCGGGTACGATTTCATTCAACGAATCTTCTAATCTGTCAATGGGGTCTGTGCAGTCAATGTATGGAGGCTCTTCGAGGTTGTTTTGTGGAATGTAGCTTAATAGTTTACGGATAAGTGTAAGTCCCTCTTCTTCAGTTGATGCAGTGAAGTGAGTAACTCCTGAGCGTGTAGAGTGTACACTGGCTCCGCCTAAATCTTCTTGAGAAACATCTTCGCCTGTAACCGTTTTTACAACTTTCGGTCCTGTAAGAAACATGTAAGAAGTTCCTTCTATCATCAGCGTAAAGTCGGTTAGAGCAGGTGAGTAAACCGCACCTCCGGCACACGGACCAAAGATTCCTGAAATTTGCGGAATTACTCCCGAAGCCATGATATTGCGTTGGAAGATTTCAGCATAACCTGCAAGTGCGTTAATACCTTCTTGGATACGTGCACCTCCCGAATCGTTCAATCCAATGCAAGGCGCTCCCATTTTCATAGCCATATCCATTACTTTACAAATCTTCATTGACATTGTTTCCGACAGTGAGCCGGCCGAAACCGTAAAATCTTGTGCAAAGACATACACAAGACGTCCTTCTATCGTACCGTATCCCGTTACTACACCATCTCCTAAATAATGCTTTTTGTCCATGCCGAAGTTAGTACACCGATGCTGTACAAACATGTCCATTTCTTCGAAACTTCCTTCGTCTAAAAGCATGGAGATGCGTTCGCGGGCTGTATATTTTCCTTTTGCGTGTTGCTTTTCGATTGCTTTTTCACCTCCGCCCATACGTGCTTGGGTGCGCAGGTCTATCAGCTCTTTTACTTTTTCAAGTTGTTTGCTCATGGTATTAGTCTTTTAAATGAATTGGTAATGTATTAAATCAAAGCACGAAAAGATGTCAGTAAAAACCGTAAAAGACAGCTTTCCATACACTTGCTTAATTATTTTTCACAGAGTTCGGTCAGTACACCCATTGTTGATTTGGGATGTAAAAATGCAATGTTTAAGTTTTCAGCTCCTTTACGCGGTGCTTTATCTATCAGTCGGATACCGGCGGTTTCGGCTTCAGCCAAAGCGTTGGCTACCCCATCTTCGATAGCGAAAGCCACATGGTGTACTCCCATGCCCCGGTTCTCTATAAATTTGGCGATAGTGCTGTCTGCTCCCGTAGGTTCGAGCAGCTCTATTTTGGTTTCACCGCATTTTAAGAATGCCGTTTTCACTTTCTGGTCTTCCACCGTTTCTATGTTATAACATTTTAGTCCAAGAACGTTTTCATAATAAGGCAGGGCTTCTTCGATGCTTTTTACTGCAATGCCCAAATGTTCGATGTGAGAAATCTTCATAATAAAATAGTTTTTTATGGATATTAAGTTTAAAGCTCTTTTTTTTACTTGCAGACAAAGAAAGCAAAATTGTGTTGAAATACGAAACTTTTTATAGAAAATCTTTCCTCGGAATCGTGTTAATTAGCCTTTCATTTTTATTGTGGATTTGTGAAAATTTTCGCAGACTATTTTGTTGGTCTGTATATAACACAACAGTGAAGAAAATCTTTAGACTTCCTTCACTGTTGTGTTCTCTTTTCTTTGTTTGAGATGCAACTTGAATGTGCTGATTGTTTCCGGAAGCTGCACCGGATTTCTTGAAGTTGAAATTACTTGTCTTTTTCAGTGTCTTTTTCGTTGTTCTCTTTGTCTGTTTTCGATTCTGTTGATAAATGAACTGAGTTTTGCGTAATCTGTGTTAATGAGATTTTTACACAAGTAGCGGTAATACGTTTTACACAAGCAGGTCTTGCCATGCCTATATTAGAACTCTGATTTTCTCTGAAATTTAGTATGGAGAACAATTCTTCGGAAGAAAGAATCGTTTCATAATCATAACAACTTGGTTTGCTGGCCTCAGAGTTTCCTTTTTTCGTGTATTTTACCAATATCTTTTTCGGTAATTTTGATTTTGATTTTTTCTTCATTACAAATAGTTAGAAGATAATTAAATATCCAATTAATTTTGCGGGTTTTATCAAACGTTATCCTTAGAGAGAGGAAATAATCTATAAGTTAATGTCAGACGTAACCGCGAGTTCAAAGGTAGTATTTGTTTTATTTTGGTCAAAATAATTTTAATTCTTTTTTTCTTTTTCTTTTGTTTCTGTTTCTTTATTTATACCACAAGAATTCCGTTTTTCTCATCGTATCTCACCGTATCTTCTTGAGTTCCTGATACAAACGCTGTACCGGAAGCCCCATAATAGTGAACTGGAGTTTGTGGCAGTGGTGAACCTAAAAAAATCCCCGCAGGCGGCTCATGCTGCGGGGACGGGCAATAAAAACAAAGTGTACTAAAGGGTAGCACTTAGTGAGCCTAATTTTTTTGAGATGTCTGATAATGCGAATTTCAATGTCTCTATTTCGCCAGAGGTGAAACCGGCTTTTTTTCCATTTACCGTGTTTCCGTTAAGTTTATGGGCAAGCCAGCTTCTTGTCTTTCCAAAATAGTGTTGTGCAATGTAAGCCATTGAAACTATTTTTGTCACTTCTCCAAGTTTTTCAGCCATGGTGAGTGTTTCTACTTCTTTAGAGGTCTCTTTGATGAGGGTTTCAAGAGCAGACTGATATTCTTCCGGATTTTCATTTTGGAGTTTCATCATTTCTTCTGCAATGACCGCCTTTTCTTCTTTTGTTTTTGCTTCCCGGTTACGGGCTGCCAATTCTTTTATTTTATCGTAATATGTCATGGCTTTGTTATTTTAATTCCCTCTCCGAAGGGAGGGATGTTTTTACTCTTTTTTAATTTTTTCTTCAAGCTCCTTGATTTCCTTATCTGCTATTTTCTTTTTGTAGCTATCTGGAAATTTCTTGTAAAACTCCAAATAAAATAATAGGTCATCTTCGGCTTCTTGAAGTTTTTTGCTTTTTCGCTTTTTCTTCATTAATACCTCCTTTGTTTTTATTGCATTACAAATTTAATCAACATTTGTTTAATATGCAAGTTTTTCAGGCTGTTTTTTGTTTATATTCGGTAAAATCTTCATCTTTGCATTGCGTTACATAGAAAGAAGGCGAAAGTAATTTTGCCGGATGCGGTAGCAGGCATATCTGTGTCTGCTACTTTTCGCGTATTATCTGTTACATCATGTCCTGATTTATAGCGAACTAAGTTTAATATGTTATTTTACGGGAAACCGATGTATATCTATCTCTCACTGTATCTTCTTGAGTTCCTGATACAAGCGCTGTACCGGAAGACCCATAACGTTGATGTAGGATTGGTGAATTATAATGTACTTATTATTAATGGTTTAAGTCTTATTGTATATTTCTTGTAAAACTATTGTAAATAAAACAGCCTTTTAAAAGGAAATTATACGTTTGAACTAATGTTTTTTAGCACTTCATCAATGAACATTGAGCGGTAGTGTGGGCACTCCAAAACGCCCTTTGCTTTTGCTTCTCGATAGACTTTTGAGAATAGCTTCGCTTTTTCCCGGTCGGTTTCCGGAAGTTCCTCTATCGGTGTATTTAGGAAGCGGCATCCCCACCCTTTGCAGGTGGGGGAGAGCTGGCAATGTCCCTCTCCCGTATGCTGTGCCGCACAAAGTGAAACGGTGTGGTTCATGGTTCGTAAAATTGGATATCACAATTTGTGATTTTCAAGTTTCTTATTTTTTATAAAATGGAATATCAGGTTCGCTGTTTTTTACTGACACACCGTGTCAGTGGTTTTATTGGTCACATTATTTATATTTGTGCAAATCAAAATTTATTGCCATGCATGAAAAAAGACTGCTTAGAGCCCATGAGCTTCTGCTTAGAATAGAGGAACTCAGATTCCGTGTAGTTACTCTTGCTAACATCTACAACCAGCATATAACGGAATCCTATGAGAAAGAGTTGTATGCCGAGTTAGAAGATGTGGATAGGTCTATTCAAGGCTGTCTGAAACGCTGCGGGGTAAGTGACCCTTTTCCACAAGTTGGCGAATAAGTGGCTTTATCCGCCCTCTTTGGAACTCCGGTATGATTGTTACTGGGCATCCTCCAAGAAAGCCTAAAAAGTCACTGAGAAAATTCTTGTATGTCGTGAACTTCTCTTTTAGGCAGATGTCTCGCGGTGGTTTTAATTGGTTGAGTCTTGCCAGTTCCTTGTTTGTCTCAAGGATTATATCGGCGAGGCTCATTCCCTCGCATTCATTGAGGAAATCGTCTATGTCATATCCGGATGTGTACATAAGCTATGCTTCTATAATATTTACAAATCTATATTCACCATAGGGGACATCTCTTTCCTGCATTCTTCTATTTACTAATTCTATTGCTTCTTGAAGTGCCACATTACGGTTGGCTGATAATCTTTCCATCCAGCGTTCTTTTTTTCTCCGTACTTCTACGATTACTATATATTCTCTCATAATTATAAAATTTTTAATATGTTTATTTTTAAAATCCGTCTGTTATGTCTTTCTTTTTGGTTAATGCTTCTTTTATTAGTTCGTATTCTGTGTATATGTGTTTTCCGAACTTATCTTTGCTGAATTCCTTGTCTTTTGTTTCGAGTGGAAATTCGACACGGATTTTTTTGATGCCGTCCCTAAATCTCTCTATGTCGATTTCCTCAATAGTGTAAGATGGGGATATATTATATACAGTGGTATGTAATGCACCTCCAATATATTTCCCAATCTTATCTTCATAGTCAGAATTGCAATAAAGCGTAATTATTTCATCGTTGAATGTCTTTAAAAGTATGACTGAACCTTTTTTGATTGAAATAGGAGCTTCTGATGGAATCCTAATAATCAAATTATAAACGGTAGTTCCCTCCTTTGTCATCATGGTACTTAAATATGGGAATATTTTAAAACTGTCCACAAGTTTGTTGGGGTTTATTTCGGAACAGAATATGAATCTTGTCCCGTTCTGTTCCACTTTATCCACTTCGATTTCTTGCGCTGATGCGTATAGAGCGCAAATAAAACTGATGAATAATAATGCTAACTTTTTCATGATTTATTTTTATTTGTTTAATATATTATTTCGCTGATAAACACATTAATACTCTATACATTCCGTAAATTTCGCCCATAGGTACTTCGAAGTCCGAAAATTTAGGGTCTGGGTTAATGGAGTGGCATGTAATAAATCCGGGCTTTTCTTCGCATTTGTGTATTTCTTTAACAATAACACCATTAGGTGTGTCAAGTACGTATGCTTTACCCCATTCTATAAAGATAGATGGGTTTATTTTCTTTATTAAAATGCGCGAGCCTGACTGGTATTCAGGAGCCATGCTTTCTCCGTACACTGTAATTGCGAAGTCTACATTTTCGATGGGTGAAATGACCGCTTCGCAGTTCTGGAGAGTCACACCACTTTCTGCAAAGCCTGTAAGCGAGCCTCCCATCGCCGACATAGGCAGTAGATAGGTTACATAACCGGACTTACTGCCTAATCCTTCCTGAATATCTTCCGTTGTTCTTTCCTTATTTAGCATATCACCAACACCTGTAGTCAACCACAGGGTATTTAATTCGGGGAAAGCCATTTTTATTTTTTCAAGCGATGCTTGCCTTATACTATCCCCTACATTGTTGGCGAACCCTCGTGATAGATTAGCTTGTTGGGCAAACTTATCTTGGCCTATGCCTTTGTATGCGAGAAAGTCCGCTAATCTTTCTTTTATAGTCTTATTATCTTGTTGCATAGAAAATTTATGTATATTTGCATTAAACTTTAAAACTATATTGTTATGAGTAGAAATGAATTTCTATGTATCCTATCTTTTATATTTAGCACGGTTTCCCTTACTTTAACAATAGTCCGATTATTGATGCAATAAGAGACAAAAGGGAAATACAAATAGTTGGAACAATATACATTGTTTGCTTTTGGGTTAATTCCAAATCTTTTTTCAGCTTGTTTATTTCCATATCTTTTTTCTCCTCATCCTGCTTGTGTTTTTCATACAGTGCTTTATAATAGCCTGTATCAAGGTATCTTGCTGTATTTTCTGGATGCTTATTATACCTTCCATTCCAATTGGTTGCAGGTATAATGGCTTCCGTGTCGATAAGACAATATTTGGTTTTATTGCATAAAGGAATATCCCCTTTGCACAATTCAAGTATGTCTTTTTCCATAATGAATTGATTTTGGGTCACTATCTCCAATACTTTATTTAGCATTCGAACATCTTCCTCAGATGAAGGAATGAGTATTCCTTTTGTTTCCTTAAACACCATAAGTGATAACTTTTGTTAAATACATAATTTATTTATGTAAATATATTATCTACATAAAATAATTATGTATATTTGCACCATCAAACAATAAATAATAAACAAAGGAAAGAAAAAGTTCCGAGACTGCAAAACATAAGTGATAACTAAAAATAGGTAGGAGATATGAAACGGTACGATTTGAGAGAGATAATGAAAAACGCTTGGAGAACATACAAGTACGTTGCAAAGAAGCAGGGCAAGACATTTGCCCAAGTTTTGAAATCTACTTGGAGATTGGCTAAGATGCGTATTTCAGTCAGCAAGTTCATGGAGGAAAAGCCTAAATCAACCATCGTACAGCCTATTTCTACTCCAAAACCTTATGAATGGTCGGAAGGTATTACAGCCGCTGACATCTATCCGGATAATAGCAGAGGCTATTTAGGTTCAAAATATTGTGGAGACTAAAAAATAAGATTATGACACCGAAAGAATTTACAGAAAGAACAGGCTATACGCCTACTGAAGAAGAATACAAGCAAATCGAAGAAATGTACATGAACACAGACCTTGATAAAAATGAGTTTTGCAAGGGATGGAAAAGTAACAGGATATTGCTTGCTGAGACCGTAAAACAGACAATCGTAGCGCGAAATCTCGCAGCAGAGAGGGAAGATACGGTAGACTTCTTTCTGGACAGAGCACAGGAGTTCGATGACGCAGCTTTGCTTAACAAGGCTATCGAAATGGTAGGACATGCAGAAGTCATCAGAAGAAAACTGTCCCTTTCGCTTGAATTGTGGGCGATAGATAAGAAGTACATCAAAGAACATATCCAGTAATACCTATCTAATTCCCGTCCGGTCAGTGAGCCTACCCTTTGATGTGGAGGCGGGGAACATAAGAGATTGGCTGAACTATAACAGCCCGTTCCGGAAAAAGCGATACCGGCGCATACCCTCAAACCAACATAGAGGACGCGAGATGTTTCAAGGGTCGAAGCAAGCAGCCTTTAGGCAGATGCAAGCAGCCTGGGAAGTAAGACACATGCCCCGAACGGTCATGCAGTGAAGAACAGTAGCTGATAACTCCGGTGGGAAGAGCAGAGAGAGCTTATCGGGGTACTAACAATAATAATATTTGATATGGAAAATGCAGTAGAATATACTTTAAAAGCTGAAAAGCGGGACTTTGAAACCGTAAAAGTTTGTTCATCATCGAATGCGTTTGATTTTGCCCGTAAGTTTTACCATGATGATATTCTGATTTATGAAAGTGCATTTATTATGTTGCTTAACAGAGCAGGATATATAACCGGATATGCAAAGATTTCGCAGGGTGGTGTATGTGGTACACAGGTAGATGTTAAGATTATAGCTAAATATGCTATCGACAGTTTAGCTTCCGGAGTGATTTTCGTACATAATCATCCGAGTGGGAATTTGATACCGAGCAATCAGGATAAGCGTTTCACAAATTCAGTCAAAAAAGCACTTGGGCTATTTGATATAAATCTGCTTGACAGTATTATCATTTCAGATTCTGATTATTATTCAATGGCTGATAACGGAGAAATATTATGAAATACTCATTGTTCATTTGCTTCCTGTCATTATTAGTGATGGGTGGCAACCCGTCTTTGGGAATAGCGTTTTGGATGGCTTTCATAGTATTCGTTGTATCAGTTCTGACATTCTCGAAAAAATCGCAAAGGCTATGGAAGAAGTAATAAAGGAAATGGAAGAAATTAACCGCCTGCTGAAAGAACGGTCGAAAGAGCTTGACCGTAGAGCCAAGTTTGACAAAGAGATTAGCGAAGAGATTCAAAGTATTTTAGAAAAATCAAATAAGAAATAATATGGTAAAAGTAACAGAAAATTGGTCATCGGCTTTGCGAGGAATGAAAGTCGGTGAAATTTTAGTATTTCCCGTGTCTTCAATATCAGTGATTAATACTACTATTTCCCGGTTAAGGTTGGAAATGTGTCTTGAAGGGGCTGAATGGAAGCGTATCGGTGAGATAGATAAGAAGAAGGGTGAATTCAAAGTAAAACGCATGTCATGAACGCTCTGACAGACCGGGAGCACCTTGTTGCCGAACAGTATTGTAAGGGTTTGGCAGATAAAGAGGTCGCTGATGTTTTGAACCGGTCAGAATGGACTATCAAGGCACAGAAACGGGACATATACAGGAAATTGGGAATATCGAAAGATACGGAACTCGTGCTGTACATGTTCTGTGAAAAGATGAAGATAGATTTCGATTTGAAAGAGATACGCAAACATGGACTTGAGTTATTCTTTTCAGCTTTATTATTCTATATGGCAATTTCAGGATGTCATTGGGAAATAAGAAGAGCTGGATTTCGGACTCAATCAAGAGTGGTCCGAGTAATGCGCACTGCAAGAAGAAATTTTGAAGCATCAGGATTATGGTTTTTCTAATTAATGGCAAGTTAAGGACAACACTTCTCCATGATTCCGCTATAAAAAGGAGATTGCACAAGATTTTGAAAAGACGTGCAAAAAATAAGAAAAAGTTAAAACAAAAGCCAAAGGCAAGGAGGCGTTATGATTATCGCTATAAATGATGAAATATTATATAAAATAGTCGATTATGCAGCGGATATAGGAAGAATGCAGGAACGTATAGAATCAGGCAAAGAGGCTGAATTCATAACACAGAATCAAGCGCATATCCGCTACGGACGAGGAAATGTATCTAAATGGGTACGTGAGGGGCTTGTAAAGAGGTATAAGGATGCAGACGGGAAACCCAAATCAGGTGTAAGATTCAATAAATTAGAGTTAGAATCGGCTGCATTCAAATGTAATTGTTTCAAATCCATCTCTCCAAGAGCTAAAGATGAAATAAAAGATATAAATTGTATAATTTAAAAGCGACCCTATGGGCAACGCGAGGTGAAAGTCCTCTTTATATCGTGATTATATTCCCGGTTCGGTCTGGCCGCCGTTCTGGGAATCGTTTTTTTATTAACCACTTAAAAATTAATTTATTATGGGACTGATTAAAAAGCCTAACGAACTGAGTGTTAAACAAACGTTGTCCGCTTTGATTTACGGACAACCGGGTATGGGGAAAACTACTTTGGCATTATCGGCGCCACTTCCGCTTTTGCTGGATTTTGACGGGGGGATTCACCGTGTAAATGCCGCCCACCGTGTAGACACGGTACAGATTACGAAATGGGAAGAAGTGGATGAGGTTCTTTCCTCCGATGAGATAGCAGGTTATAAGACCTTTGTTATTGATACTGCGGGAAAGATGCTTTCTTTCATGGATAAGTATATCATGCAGAACAATCCGAAAATGAAGAAAGCCGACGGTACTCTTTCCCTGCAAGGATATGGGGTGCGCAAAAACATGTTTATCAACTTTGTGAATCAGGTAACACTGATGGGGAAATCGGTTGTGTTCGTTGCGCATGAACGCGAAGAAAAGAACGGAGACGAAAAGCAGATACGTCCGGAGATAGGCGGTTCTTCTGCCGGGGATTTGATTAAGGAGCTTGATTTGGTAGGTTATATGGAAGCCATCGGCAAGAAGCGTACCATATCTTTCAATCCTTGTGAAAAGTTCTACGGAAAGAATACCTGCAACCTGCCGGAGCGTATGGAGATTCCGGTCATTATAGATGCGGACGGTAATGTGACGGGTGAAAATAACTTTATGACCAATATCATTAAATCATATTCAGTCTACCAATCAAAGCAAACGGAGCTTTCAAATGAATATGAGGAGCTGATGGAAGTCATTAAAGAAAATGTAGAGATGATTACGGATGCTGTTTCGGCGAATGCGGCGGTAGAAGCCATGCAGAAACTGAATCATATTTTCGATTCTTCATTGCAGGCTAAAGATTTGATTTCCCGGAAATGTAAGGCATTGGGTTTGAAATTCGATAAAACAAAGAAAGTCTATGTTGCAGCCTAAGTACAGAATATACCCGTCACTTCTTGACAAGTTCGATGCTTATCTGAGGGCGGATGAAGAAGTAGAATCCTTTTTCAACATAGACAATGAAACCGGAGAGTATAAACGCTCTCCGGAAGAAGTTGAAGCCTCTTTGAAACAGGATTTGATAAATGCGATAAACCGCGTACCGTTTGACAGTGAGGCGGCAGATAAAGGAACAGCCTTTAATGCAGTTATCGACTGTTATGTGCATAATGAAAAGCATACGCCGACAGAACGTGCGGCATATACCATCATTGGAGACCGTGAAACAAACATCGTACAGGTCACATTCCCAGCTACGGAATTGGCGGCGCAAAGAAATTTCCTTTTTGATAGGAAATGGATTATCAGTCAAGCGGAATATTTCAAAGGTTCAATCAGTCAGTTGTTTGTGTCGGCTATATTGCCGACCGGGTACGGTGATGTGGAGCTTTACGGATTTATTGATGAATTTAGAAAGGATGTGGTTTATGACATTAAGACCACTTCGAGCTACCAGTTCGGCAAGTATGAGCGCAAATGGCAAGCGGCATGTATATCCGTGCCTTATCGCTTCCGGTCAAGTGGAAAGCGTGAAAGCATTTGAATACACCGCTTATGCCTTGAAAGGCGGTACAAGCCGAACCCCTTTAATATCCGGAACATGCTACCCGGAATATTACACTTACAATCATGAACAGTCGGTGAAGATGCTTACAAACCATGTAGAGCGGTTCATCGAATTTTTGGAAGCAAACAGGGATTTGATTACTGACAAAAAGATATTTGCGGAAGAATGAGCCAAACAGCAATCCTTGTAAAAGAAAAAGGAGAAATCACATTAAGCAAGTCTTTTGATTTCATGTGCAGTCAGTTGCGTAACGGACGTTACAGGTTGACTATTGAGCGGTACGCTGAGCCGCGCACCCTTAATCAGAATGCTTTGATGTGGCTTTGGTTCAAATGTATCGAGGATGAAACGGGAACTTTAGCGATAGAGACTTACAACCACTATTGCAAAAAGTTCCTTGCTTATGTAAATGATTGGGGAGAGGAAGTATATACCACCTCTTCCCATCTGAACACAAAGCAAATGACGGAATTTCTGCAAAAGATACAGGCTGATGCTGCGTCGGAGTTTGGGATAATGCTCCCGCTTCCGGCTGACCGCTACTATCAGGAGTTTATAAATGAATATAAAAACAGATAAGATGGAAATATTTAAAGCGAAAGTTACCAAAGACAATACTTTGACTGCCACTTACCGGGACGAAACCGGAACGGTCACGATAGAGGGTAAGAACCTTGTTACGTCAGACTTGATAAACGCATTCGGTGAACTTGTTTCGCACATGGTTTTCCTATGCGAGTTGAAAGAAGCTGACGGCAAAGAGTTTTTAAATGATTTACCGGATAACATTGGTCAGATTCTTGAGGTTACGGGCTATTCGATAGGTGGCGATGGAGACAGCAGGGGTGTAACCCTGACGGGAAAACGTTTTTTGAAGAGTAACAAAGTGTTGAATTTGAACAGCCCGTTTACCAAGTTTGAAGATGATAATGAGCCTTACCAATTTGCCTTTGATTTGGAACAAGCCATTTCTACATGTGAATATGAGGTACACGAGTACCTTTTCAATAAGAAATGGAAAATTGTGCAGCAGGAACTTCCGTTTGAAGAGGAAAAGCCGAGACTGAAATACATGCTGAGGCAGTCCCCGAAGCGGAGATCCCCGTCCCCGGTAATGCGGATATGGAAAATTTTCAGGCTGCGATGAATAGTTCTTCCGTGACGATGAACATCAATGGAAAGAATATAAAGCCCCGCAGGACGCGCAGGGCTTCTTCCGAACAGTTAGCATCATAAGATTATGTTATACCCGTTTTGCATAACCCAAACCCCTAATTGCTATAAGATTGCATTCCCGTACCATCCTGACCTGTTAGGCATGGTAAAGCGCATTCCTTCCGTTAAGAAGAATCCCAAAGCGGCTTATATCTCTGATGAACGTGCGTGGAGGGTTTCTCTTGATGATAAGTGGTATGTGGACGCTATGAGTAATTGGGCGGTGTCCGTTAAGATATGCAGCCGTGTACAGCGTGCAGTTTCGGCAAAAGAGGTAGCTGATTACAGTATTCCCGATTTGCCGAAACTGACCGTACCGCACGGGTTGCTCCTTGAACCTTACGAGTATCAGAAAGAAGGCATTGCTTACGCGCTCCAGCACAAACGTTGCATCTTTGGCGACCAACCGGGACTGGGAAAGACATTACAAGCGATAGGCACGGTTACGATAGCAAAAGCGTATCCGTGCCTTGTTGTTTGTCCGGCGGCGTTGAAAATAAACTGGCAGCGTGAATTCAAGAAATTTGCAGGTAAACAAGCCTTGATACTTGATGACCGTAACAAGGCTAATTGGCACCGCTTTTTTGAAACGAAATGCTGTGACATATTCATCACTAATTATGAGAGCCTGAAAAAATTCTTTGTCATGGGCATTCGGGATGATGCACGTTTCACCATGCGTTCTATAACGTTTGACCCGCGCGTTTCACTTTTTAAGTCTGTAGTAATTGACGAATCCCACAAATGCAAGTCAAGCAAGACCCAACAAAGCAAGTTCATCGAGGGAATTTGTAAAGGTAAAGAGTATATCCTTGAACTTACCGGAACGCCCGTTGTGAACAACAATACCGACCTTATCCAGCAACTTAAAATCATGGGTAGGTTGGAGGACTTCGGAGGCTATAAGAACTTTATAGAGCGTTATTGTGCCGGACCTAAACAGTCGAGCAATGTTAAGGAGCTAAATTGGCGTTTGTCTATGACTTGTTTCTTCCGTAGGGAAAAAGCAAAGGTATTGACGCAGCTACCCGACAAGTCACGGCAATACATCGAAGTGGATATCGACAACCGCAAGGAATACGACCGTGCCGAAGCAGACCTGATTCAATATTTGAGGGACTACAAGAACGCATCGGATGAAAAGATAGAAAAAGCCATGCGGGGTGAAGTCATGGTGCGTATGGGAATCTTGAAATCCATTTCGGCACGTGGAAAGATAAAGGTCTTTTCGGAGTTCATCCATGATGTGATTGATGGTGGTGAGAAGCTGATCGTCTTTGCTTACCTGAAAGAAGTCGTTCAGGAGTTGAAACGTAACTTCCCGGATGCCGTAACGGTCACGGGTGAGGACAATGCCACGCGCAAGCAGGCGGCAGTAGACAAATTCCAAAACGACCCGGAATGCAAGCTGATAATACTGAACTATAAATCCGGAGGTACAGGATTGACGCTGACCGCCTCCAGCCGTGTAGCTTTTATCGAGTTCCCGTGGACGTTTAGCGATTGTGAGCAGGCAGAGGATAGGGCGCACCGTAACGGACAGAAGAATAACGTGAACTGTTACTACTATCTCGGCAAAGATACCATCGACAAATACATGTATCAAGTCATACAGACCAAAAAGAATATTGCCAACGGTGTAACCGGTACGGATGATGTAGTTAAGGAAAACGTGGTTGACATGGCTATGAATTTATTTGGGAACAGATTATGAAAAAATATATTGCAATCATTGAAAGAAAAAGTAGAGGGTGGGAATATTACCCTCAGGAAGCCGCTATAAAGTTGCATAAGTCCGGATGGACGAACTTTATAGATGAAGAGACTACAACAAGATTGCTTAAACTGAAATCTTATGAGAAAGCAAACGACCCCATTGTCGGAAAGCCAGATACAGCATGACTGCGTACAATGGTTCAGGCTTCAGTACCCGTTCCTGGCTCTTATGCTGTTCGCTGTACCCAACGGCGGCAAGCGGGACGCAAAGACCGGAGCGCGCATGAAATATGAGGGCGCCATTTCCGGTGTGTCTGATTTAATCCTGCTTATTCCCAAAAAGGGATATGCGTCCCTCTGCATTGAAATGAAAAAGCCGAAGGGTAACGCAAAGCGAAAATCAAAAAAAGTGGCAGAGAGAAGCGGAAAAATACCGTAACAAGTATGTGGTATGCCATTCTCTGCAAGAATTTATGAATGAGGTCAATACTTATCTGCTATGACTTATATAGAACTAATCAACAATTTTTGGTTTCTCGATGAAGACTGGCAATTTACCTGCTGTGAAACGAGGCTTTATTTTTACTTGTTGAAAACAGCGAATCGTTTAGGCTGGGTGAATAGCTGGACGCGTAGCGATGCAAAGGTATCGTCTGACGTGGGAGTGTCAGTAAATTCGATGAAGAATGCAAGAAACAGATTGGTTCAAGCTGGTTTGATAGTATTTAAATCAGGTGGAAAAGGGCAAAAGGATAAGACGAAATACCAAGTTATAAGTGATTTTAGGTGTCAAAATTTGACACCTAAAGTACAACCTAAACTTGAACTTAATCATATACCTAAACTTGAACCTAAAGTACAACCAAATAATAAGACTAAGAATAAGAATAATAATAACCCTGACGGGTTATTTGCGCCCGCGCCCGCACGTGAGGAGAAACCCAAGCCTTCAAGAAAAAAGCCTGAGATTATAATCCCGACTTTGGAGGAGGTAAAAAACTACTTCTCCGGGAAACTTCCGGATTGGGAAATGCAGGCGGAAACTTTCTTCTACCACTTCGACAGCTTAGGCTGGAAAAATGCCAACGGCGCCCGTATCGAGCGATGGGACAGCCGGGCAAACTTGTGGATAACTGAAAAAATAATGCAAAATGGAAACAGAACTTCAAAAGGCAATGACGGCGGTAATATCCCCGTCGCAAATCGCTATGGTGGGGGAGAAGCCTCAGGAAACATCCTTGACCTCCCTCCAGATGAGTTTGAAGAACTCGTTAACAGCATCCCGATTGGTCAGTAACTGGTCCGGCACGGCGGCACAGATGAAATGCACGCTACCGCTGCATGAAGTCGTAAAGCACGAGGGCATACCCACCCTTGGTGATGTCAGCCGGGTATATGGGAACGTTACGGTTCTCGCAGTCATATCCGAACATCTCCGTTCCGTGTTCCGGTATGCCGGGATAGACCTTGATTTGGAAACGGACGGACTGATGAAGGCAGTGATAGCCGAAACATCCCTTTCCATTGCAACCGGATATTACTACCTGAACCTTTACGAGCTTTGCATCTTTTTCAACGAGCTGAAGGCTGGACGGCGCGGGCAGTTCGTGTGGGGCAGCAAGGTAAACAACCAAGCAATCATGGTTGCCCTGCATGATTTTGCATCCGACAGATTGGAAGCCATCCGTAAGCTGGATATGGAACGTGTTAAGCAGGAATCCGGTAAAAGTTACATCCGTATCAAGGATGCCGCCGCTGCAATGGTGAAAGGAATTGAAAATATCCGTGGACTTGCAGAAAAAGCAAAAACGGATTTTAAGGCTTTCAGAACGCTTTTCCCTTTGCTCCCTAACAACTACAAGCCGAAAGACCTGTTCAACGCCTACGCCGGAAAAGAGGATGCAATACGGGCGGTATATGGGGATAACCCTCCACCGCCGGACATGGCGAGCCGTGATATTTACGGCTTCCTATGCGATTATAACTGCCGGATGAATCGGAAATAGTCAACAAGAATCAACCACTTCAAAAACTAATTAAATGTCAACCACAACTTTTGAAACGACGATAAAGAATTACCTCGACAACCGGGCGCGCGAAGACAGCCTTTTTGCCGAGACCTACAAGAAAGCGAACAAGAGTATCAAGGGATGCTGCCGCTACATCATCAGCCGCGCCCGCAAGTTGGGCGGTACGGCGGTGGCGGTAGATGATGCAACGGTGTACGGATGGGCAGTGCATTACTACGATGAGGACAACATCAAAGTTGAGGCTTCATCCGGGCGTGTGGAGGTTGCAGCCCCCGCCGCCGTGGTGAAACCCGGACCGGCGAAGCCCGCAGCCCCCAAACGGGAGAAGGCAAAGAAAACCAACCATCGGGCGGATGACAGCCTGCAACTTTCATTATTCGGCGAACTATGAAGGCGCGGACTAAACTCGAAAGGCGGGTGCTTGAATTGGGCGACCGCCTGCCCGCCCTCAGCAAAGCCAAACGGGAATGGGCGTTCAGCCTGTTCCCCGCCTATGGCTTCTACCTGAAAAAAGGCGAAGTGTGGTGCCAGTGTTGCGGGTATCTTGACCGGGTGCTGATACCTGAGCTGGCGGTAAGCCTTGAAGTAGGACACACATGCCCCCGGTGCGGAAAGACGATCACCCTGAAACACCTGACCGAAAAGGATTGCAAGCACGAAGCGCGGTATGTGTCATTCATACAGCGCACGGAAGAATGGAACGTGATACGTACCTTCATGGCGGAACGGAATAACCCCTGTAAGGGAGAGCCTACCGGGTACGAAATAAACGAGGTGTACCGCAACTGGGTGAACGATGACGGGCGCGAAGTAGTAACCGCCCGTCCCTACACCCGTTCGCCGTTCCATCTCACGTGGAAAACATGGAAACCGATGCAGATAGCCCGCCATAACCACAGCTGTAACGGGGCATACGTGATGGAGGATATGTTCGACCCATCCGACAACTGGTACTACCCGCGCATGTACGTAACCGGCAAGTTGAGGCGCAACGGCTGGCAGAACCGTTTTCCGGCGATGGACCTGCCGATAGTAGCTGCCATACGGCAACTGCTCACGAACCCCGTGGCGGAAACCATCGTGAAGCAGGGACAGATAAACGTGTTCCGCTATATACTGAGGCGTGGAGACTACTGCCTACCTTTCAGCCATGCCCTGAACATCTGCCATCGTAACGGGTACATCATCGGTGACGCATCGATGTGGTTCGACTACATGGAACTGCTTTCATACTTCAACCTTGATACGCATAACGCCCGCTACGTGTGTCCCGCCGACCTCCGCGCCGAGCATGACCGGTTGGCGCGCAAGAAAGACCGCCTGACCGCCCGCCGCAAGGAAGCCGAAAGGATGAAAAAGATGAGGCGCGATGAAGAGAATTATGCCCGTGACAAGGCAGCGTTCATCGGTCTTGCGTTCACCGACGGCACTCTCACCGCCCGCGTGTTGGGCAGCGTGCGCGAGTTCCTTGAAGAAGGCGATGCCATGCACCATTGCGTCTACGCGCAATCCTATTACACCCGTCCCGACAGCCTGATACTTTCCGCCACCGTGGGAGGCAAGCGGATGGAGACGGTGGAAGTGTCGCTGCGCACGTTCCGCATCGTGCAGAGCCGCGCGGCGTGCAACGGCGTAAGCCCGTACCATCACCGCATCATCGGGCTGGTAAACAAGAATATGAACCTGATAAAAGAAAGGAAACAAGAACAATGGAAGAAACAAACCACATGAATACGCTGACGAACATCGTGTACATCCTTGCCGATGTTCTCGAAACAAACCTTATGGACATGGAGCAGGAGTACCGCCGCCACGGATACGCTCTGCGCCACGAGGCAAAGCGGCAGTTCAACGCCGCCATACACGCCATACGCAGCCTGAAAGCCGACATCAGCCGCAAATGCACGCCCTCCGAGCAAGAGAATTTCGGCAACGATGCCGACATGGTGAACGCCTTGATGCTCATGCTGCTTGACCGCACGGGAGACGACGACATGCAGGCGTTCAAGTTCTTTGATTACATCAAGTCTTTCCCCTCGAAGCTGGGGCTTGACTTGCAGGTAGACGGGGCATTCGCCCATTTGTTCGACAGTCAAAACAAGCAAGCGTTATGAGACCGAAAGGAAACGGATTGGTAGAGCTCAGGTGACGAAAGAGGAACGGATGATGAAAAACTATATCGAGCATAACCGTCATAATAACCTGTTTTTCGAAGAGAATACGAACGAAGAACTGGTCAAGTTCAAGGCTAAGCTGGAACGTAAGAAACTAGAGTGTGCTGAGTGCAAAAAACGATTGGAAAAACTTGTAGAAAGAAGAATGAATAAACTATGAAAACGAAATTGTATTACCTGTTCCTGGCAGTCATGTAGTGGCTTTTGGGATAGGTGGAAAGAAAAATATGGGCTGTCTCTCACAAAACTGAAAAATTGACAGCCCATTTACAGTCACTTAGTTATGTAATCGAATGCTTTATTAATGCAATTTTCAATCAGTTTGTCATTCAATTGAAATATATTACTATAATATCCATTTACTTCTACTATTTGAATTTTGTTAAGAACTTTATTATCGGATGCTTCATTATGCCTGATATAGAATAGGTGATTTTTAAAGATAAATCTTTCTGTTATATTATTAACACACAAGAAGACATTAATACAATTTAACAAATCGAGTGCTGATAATTGCAGGATATAACTTATTATTTTATTATTCTGAGCTATTCCTAATAGCTTTAATATTGAAATTGTATAGGTTAATGGAGATTTTGTATTAAATTCAAGAATGTTTCCTTTGTATGTTTTTTCTTGAATATATAAATCAATTCCGTTTAAGATTGTGTATACCTCTCTTACTGATAATGAATCCAATTTGTCACTTATTTGTCTTGAAATATGTCTGATAGATTCTTTGTTGATGCAGCATTTTTCAAATATAACTTTATATAAATATTCACGTGCTATTTCATCTATAGAATAGAAAAATGGTTGGTGAGATGTGAATTTGTTGATGTAACCATCATAGTTTGCTTCCTGCCCATAAAAATGCTGGAAAATACTTCTAGTTTTATTATAGTCAAAAACTGTTATGATATTGTCAAATCCAAATTTGTTAGGCAATAATTCTGAATATGTGGTATCTTCTTCTTTTTGAGTATTACTGTTTTGGTATTGGTATACTCTGTCAATATGTGCAGAGAAAATATTTAAAATTCTGAATAGATGAGCAGGATCCATGCGGTCCAAATCTTCGATTATTAAAATAACTTTTTTTTTGTTGCTTTTACGGAACCATTGAATATTGTCAATTATGATTTGAGTGATTAAATCAATCTCATAAGGACTGCCTATTCTCTCTGTAAAAGATTCTAAAAAAGTTTCTATAATTTGATTCTCATCTTGGCTTTGAATAGAATCCTTATATTCTTTATATTTTTTAGTCATCTTTTCCGACCAATTTAAAGCATGGTATCCAGCTAAGAAAAGAGATGCAGTTTGTTCTGGAATGCCTAAACTTGGTAGTATTTTTAATAGATTTCCCAAGAATGAATCAGAATTCTGCATAATAAAGAACTGGAATATTAATGAATCGGGGATTTCATAAGATGGTTCTATCATTTTCTTTGAAACCATTTGTATAAGAATATCTCTTTTAATATATTCAAAAACCTCCTTATTATCAGCTATTTGATAATTTACTGGATATATAGTAATAAACTCACAACTATCTCCGTATTTTTTTTAAATTCATTTAAAAAGAATGTTTTCCCGTTTCCAAATTTGGCAGAAAAAATAGTACGTTCGTTAATATCAAGATGCTCTTTGAAAGCATTAAGTTCATTTTCTATTGGTATAAGTTCCATGATTCTCAGTATAATTTTTCTTCAAAGTTATATGAAATAAACGAGATAAAACAGTATATGCAGGAAGTTTTAGTTTGATTGTAGAAAAATTACTGACAGCCCCTGTCAGTCGATTTTCATTGCCCGGTAACTGCTTTGTGGCGGTTATCGGGTAAATTTGTTTATGTAACGCAAATATTAAAATCAATGGAAATAGTTTACAGAAAAATAAAAGAGTTGAATAAGCTCGATAGCAATCCCCGTACCATTACGGAAGAAGATATGGAAGTGTTGAAAGATTCTATCCGGAACAATCCGGATTATCTGGAAGCGCGTCCCCTTGTTTTGTCTGACCGTACCGGAACACTGGTTATCATAGACGGGAACCAACGTTATGAAGCCTGCTTACAACTTGGATTGAAAGAAGTTCCAACCGCTTTACTCCATGGGCTGACAGAAGAAAGGGAGCGGGAAATTATTATTCGTGCAAATGTCAATAATGGGAAATGGGATTTGACCAAATTGTTTGAATGGGATTATCGGGAACTTATGGATTGGGGTGTAGAAGGTATTAGTTTCCCCGAAATAAGTGATTTTAATGAAGAAGAAGTGGACGATACGGAAAACATTTTGAGGAATCAAAATTATGAAGCTGGAGCGCATATCAAATATTTGGTTTTTGAAGGGTATAAGATTCCGGTCAGTGAAAAGGAATTAGACGGTTTGAAACAGCGTGCAACCGAGTATATGAATGAAAACGGAGTAATGGTTGGTTTTGTAAATAATCTCTTAGGCTTATGATGGAATATATAGATATAAACCTTTTGAATCCTGCAGAATACAATCCGCGTCTTTTAAGTGAAGATGCACAAGGCAAATTAAAGGAGTCTATAACAGAGCTTGGAATAATCAAACCAATCATCATTCGCCGCTCGGATTATCGTATTATGGCAGGACATCAGCGCACAAAGACGATGAAGCTGTTAGGATATACCCATGTTCCGGCATTTATTCTTGATGGGGTTAATTCTACGGACGAAGTACGTTTTAATCAGTTGCACAACTATGCTGAATGTGAAATTTCAGACGTGCAGCCGGATATCCGTGTGATAATTCCTGAAGGTGTGGAAGGGTTCTATACCGTGCCTAACAAGGATATATTGATGGTGTCTAAAGGAGAAAATAGTTCTTATGTGATAGAACTTACTAAAATGATTCTGAGGTATGGTCAGTTCGCAAATGCTGTGTGTGATTATTCCGGTGAAGTTATAATCTCGTCCGTGTATGCAAAGACCGTAAAACTGTTGGGTATGGATTTGTTGGTTTATGTGCTTCCGGCAGGTAAAGAAAAGTTAGCCGAATTATATTTCTCACAAGATTATGGGGTATTTGAATATTCCCATTTAGAGCGCAGAACCTATATACAGTCTTTTGCTCAAAAAGTTCGGTTGCGTCAGAAAAACGGTGTATTGAGCGGTAGAACTCATTCAACCCTTTATGAAAAATTGGTTATCCCTTATATCACAAAGGAAATGCGTGTACTTGACTTCGGTGCAGGTCAAAAAGATTATGCTACCATGTTAAAGAAAAAGGGATATCACATTGATGCAATCGAGTTTTTTCATAGAAAAGATGGTGAGGACATCATCGATGAAAAGGAAATCCGTCAGGACTGTGCGGATATTTGCCGTACATTGTCTGAATATGGACTTTATGATGTCGTTGTATGTGACAGTGTTCTCAATTCAGTAAATTCATTGGAAGATGAAAAAAATGTCCTGCTTTCGATTTCAGCTTTATGTAAGGAAGGTGGAAAAATATTCTGGTCCGGCATTCCGTTGTTGTTTGTTCAAAGGACATCGGACAGAAAGCAATCACGCGATTATCGTTCAAAATCAATTTTTCTTGATGCACATAACTTCACTGCCAATTTCCGTTTTGGTGAATGGTATTTTCAGCATTATCATTCAACTGCGGATGTTATCCGTTTAAACCAAACCTATATTGGCGAAACATTTACGTTGTATGACAAAGCTCATCCTGTAACCAACGAGCATGAATTGAGTGGTTCCTCATTTCAGGTCTCATCGGTAAATGACAGAAAAGCAACAAAAGCGGAATATATAAAAGCATTGGAATATGAGTTTACTCTTCCTCTTCCCAATAACCGAAGATGGAATTTAGATAAAGAAATAATACCTGTTTTTAAAATGTTTTAATTATGGCAGCACCGAAAGGAAATCAATATTGGATGTTAAGGAGCAAGCATGGCAGAGACCGGCTGTTTGCCACGCCTGAGCTTTTATGGGAGGCGGCATGTGAATATTTCCAGTGGTGCGATGAGAATCCGTGGACTACCCGCAAGGCGATACAGAGAAGCATACCCGTAAAAACACGCAAGGGAAAGAAAACCGTTACCGAAAACCAGCAACAGGTTCAGCAGGAAGTTACCCCAACCTCACGCCCGTATTCGCTGATGGGACTTTGCGTCTATTTAGGGGCTTCCACCCGCTGGTGGAGCAGTTTCCGGGATGATTGTATAAGTAAGAATGAAGAAGATTTTTTGCAAGTCATCGCGCGTGTGGAGGAAACAATCAAGACGCAACAGTTCGAGGGGGCATGTGTCGGGGCTTTCAATGCGAACATCATAGCTCGCACTTTGGGCTTGGCTGATAAGCAGGAAGTGGACCATACCACGAAAGGGAAAGAGTTCAGGGGATTTGATTTCCTTCCGTACACACCCGAGGCGGACAAACTGAAATGACATGGGGCAGACGGTGAATCTTAAACAGCGGTTGGCGTATAACTACCTTCGCGACGGCTCGACGAAGTTTCTTTGTTATGGCGGTGCGGGCGGTGGTGGCAAGTCGTGGCTCGGCTGCGAATGGCTGATGCAATGTTGCTACTTCCTTCCCGGTACGCGGTGGTTCGCCGGACGAAATAACCTGAAGGACAGCCGGGCTTCCATCTCAGTAACATTCGGTAAGGTGGCGCAATGGCACGGGTTCACCGGATATCGGCTTACCAATGACGGGATAGAGTTTGACAACGGTTCGGAAATCATCTTTCTCGACCTTACCTATTACCCGGTGAAAGACCCGCTGTATGAACGCTTCGGTTCGTTGGAGTTCACGGGCGGATGGATAGAAGAAGGCGGGCAGGTGAACGGGCTGGCTTTTTCGGTTTTACAGACCCGTATAGGGCGACACTTGAATGACAAGTACGGAATACCGGGAAAGATTCTCATAACCTGTAACCCTAAAAAGAACTGGCTTTATGACTTGTTTTATAAGCCGTGGAAAGAGGGGACGTTAGAGGATGGATATGCTTTTGTTCAGGCGCTGGTTCAGGATAACCCGTTTGCCACCGAGGATTACATCGAGACACTGCGTAACACGAATGACAAGGTTACGAAAGAACGTCTTTACTTCGGTAATTGGGAATACGATGATGACCCGGCGGTATTGTGCGATTATGATGCCATCTGCGACTTGTTCACCAATGAGCATGTAAAGCTTTCCGGTGTATCATCCGGTTCTGCCGACTTGGCGATGAAAGGGCGTGACCGTTTTGTTGCCGGACATTGGAAAGGGAACGTATGTTACATCAAGCTGGACCAAGGTTATAGTACGGGGAAATCCATCGAAACGGATTTGAAGCGTATGATGATAGAATGCTCCATTCCGCGCAGTATGATGATTGCCGATTCCGACGGGTTGGGGAACTATCTTGAAAGTTACCTGAACGGTATCAAGGAGTTTCACGGAGGGAAACAGCCGATAAATCCTGAGTTCGATAACCTGAAATCGGAATGTGGCTTCAAGTTGGCTGAGCTGATAAACAACAGGCAGATAAGGGTGGTGTGTACGGACGCGCAAAGGGAAAGGATAAAGAAGGAGCTTTCGGTACTGAAGCAAGACCACATTGATGCAGACACCCGGAGAAAGGGGATTATCAGCAAGGAGAAGATGAAGGAGATACTGGGTTTCTCTCCGGACTATCTCGACATGTTGATAATGGCGATGTATTTCCGCATTAAACCGGTGCCAAAGCGACCAAAAGCAAAATTAGGTGATATATGACGATAAGGGAATTTTTAACGATTGAAAGTGTTGCCGATGCAGGCGCGGTACAAGCATGGCTGGAAAAGCTGCCAAAGCCGGCAACGGTTGGCAGGGTGAAAACCCCTGCTACGCTTAATGATTTGAGCATGGGCGAGCTGATGCAGCTTCAAGGCATACGGACTGGAAAGGATTTTATCATCATTCCGTGCCGTGTGTTGCTCGGTATGGATGAACGTATGGTTATGAATACGGATGCTTCCGAATTGTTCGGTTTCGCCTATTGGGTGGCTCGCGAGGTGGAACGCATCAACAAACTGTTTGCGTCAGCAAGCGTGCCGCCCACTCCGGAAGAGAAGAAGGCGGGGTATGACAGGCTGAATTTCGGCTTGTTCGGGCTGGTTGATTATTACGCTTTGCGCATGGGGATAACCGACCATGAGGCAGTAGAACGTGTGCCGTGGGTGAGGGTGTACAAGTGTATGGATATGGATGCCCGGCGGATGGTGGTTGAACGTAGGTTAAGGAAAATTTTAATGGATACAAACAAATGACAGTAGAGCAGAAGATTAAAACGATTGTAGACAAGATGGAAGGTGTGACCTACATCTTTGATAACTGGCAGGCGGCAAACGTAAGGCTTGATAAAGAATCGCTTCCGGCTGTGCTGAATGTGCTTCCGGTAAGTGGCGTATTCAATCTTGGCGTGACGCAACTGAAGGATTGCCCTAACTGTATGCTTGCCTTCATGGATAAAACGCATTTTGATTTCGACGGTACGGAGAATGACCGGATAATAGAAGGCTGCAAGAACTTGGCTAAAGAATTTATATTAAGTCTTAACTCAAGCGGATTGTTTAAGCCTGTTTCCGGCGATATTCCTTACTCTGTGTTTTACGACAAGCTGGATGTGAATGTCACCGACATAGTCATCGAACTGAAGCTGGAGGAAACAAGGGGAATCGTTATGTGTCCCACTAAAAGCGTGAAGGAGATAGTATATGGCGGCAACGGTAAGGGATGAGACGTTGAAGATTGTTAGTGACGGGTTGCAGGATTTGCGAAAGAGGATTATAGCCAACCATGAAGCAGCCCGTCAGGTAGCCAGCGGTAGGACGCGGGACAGTTTAAAAGTAGAGCAGACCGAAAGCGGCGGTATTCTTTGGGGGCGTAGGGCATTCGGCACGTTGGAATCCGGACGCCGACCGGGAAAAGTGCCGAAAGGGTTCTATAACATTATCCTGCAATGGGTGGAAGATAAAGGAATACAGGTCGAGAAACCTAAGTCTTTTGCCTATTTGGTAGCGCGGAAGATAGCGAATGAAGGTACTGAATTATACCGCTCCGGACAGAAGAAGGACATCTATTCAACCGAAGTGGATAAAACGATACAAGAAATATCCAGCCGTGTATTAGGCGTGTTTGATACGGAAGTGGAACATATAAATTTGAATTTCAGCCATGAGAACAGCAACATTTGAAGGCACTAAGAAGATTTATTATCCGGATGAGGTGGCGTTTTGCTTTAACCCCAACATCCTAAAAGTAGAGACCTCCAATGAGGTTACAGTGGTTATCAAGGTGGAAGAAAGCGGGCTTAAAGGAGTGTTCGACGCCACGTTTGACCGTACTTTCCGGATTACTAAAAAGCCGTGGTACACCGACAAAAGGCAGTATGATGAGGGGATAGTGGAACTTGACTTGTCGCCTTACATGAGAGCTTTGTTCGATATAGACCGAAAGAGCATGGTTGTTTCCCATGTCATCATGGTAAACATTAAAACTTCCGCCGCTGAGTTTAATTTTCAAATGACCGGTATTTGGGGAGCAATCAATATCGGTGAAGAGTTTAACCCTCCACGTACGGTTACGTGGTTCTCCAAGTTTCCGTTTACCGTAACCATCTTTGATAATGGAATAAAGCATGTGGATGTGGTTGAAGTACCCGAGACGGTCAAAGTAGTGGAGGATGATTTCGAATGTGGTGTTTACCTCCGCTGGATTGATCGGCATGGGTTCTATCAGTATTGGCTTTTCCAGCAGGGGGAAAATGAAAACAAATCGGATGAATACGGGGATAGGTTATATGATAATTTCTCGGATGGGCAATACGGTTACTATGGTGTCTCACGGTCGCAAGGCAAGACGATGGAAAAATCATTCAAAGCCTGTGCGCCTTTGGTGGATAAAAGAACATTCGGAATGCTTCTTTCCGTTCACAGTTCGCCTTTGGTTGATATGTATGTTGGTGAAACATGGGTTCCGGTAAACGTCAGTGCCGCCACTACGGTAGATAATGGAAATGATTTGCAGGATTTTGAAATAACGGTAACATTACCTGATATTGTATCGCAAGTATTATGAGAGATGAATTATACATAAACGGAAGCCGGGCTGACATGGACGGCGGGACTTCCATCAGCCTGAACTATAAAAGTAATTTGCTGACCGATATAAGTAAAATTGTCAGTAACAACAGCTATACCATCAAGTTGCCCAAAACGGCAAATAACCTTCGTACCATTGAGTGTGCGCATATCCCCAGTGCGGTAACTAATTTCCCTTATCTGAAACATGCCGGTACGCTGGTCCGTGACGGCGTGGAGATAATCCGTGATGCCAATGTGGTTCTTCTGTCCGTGGGCGAGCAGATAGAAATCGCATTGTCATGGGGCAATGTCATGAATTTCGACACGTTGGTAAATGACGGAAAATCTTTACAGGATTTGAGTTATGGGATGGTTGCAGGGGTTGATTATACGAATTGGGTAAAACAGTCGGTACAGACCCCGCAATTCCCCAAGATTGAATATGGGTTTAAAGATAAGGAAACAAGTGTATGGTATCATCCAGTTGTTACAGTCAAATGGATTATGGATAAGATAGCCAGTGAATACGGAATTACTTTTGAGTTTCCTGATGACCGTGTGGAGATGATGGAGCGGATGAAAATACCTTTGCTGACCCGGAAGGATGCACAAAAGCAGATTGATGAAAACACTAAAATTGCGATGGTGTCCGGATTTAGGCAAGAGCAAGCTACGTTCCCCACAAAGCGTTATTTGTTTCTTTTCAGTTCGCTTTGGCAAGAGACCTTTTATATGAAACTTATACAAGAGTCCATGTCTTATTTAGGCTTTCAACCCAAATTCTCGAATTTGACATTCAATTTGAAATTCACATGTTCTTTTGTGCTTACTAATGGTATTGTATATGATAGAATGTACATTCATTTGGTAAACAGAAACAACAATGAAGTAATAGGTGAATATTCACATAAAACAGTTGAAAATTTAGGGAATGGGGCTTACCGCTATACCTTTGAAATAGATGAGGATGTAGAGGGAATATTGGTAGGTAATAATTATTCTTTTTGTACGATGGAGATGACTGCGGGGATATTTTCATCATTGACAGGTACACTAACTTTTTCTCCTTATGCAACAAATGTGGAGATAGGCGATAATGCCATGTCTCGCTTTTATTATGTACCCAATCTCCCGGATGTGAAGCAGGTCGATTTCCTGAAAGCCATAGCGACAATGTTGGGAGTGTTTGCCGTACCCACCGAAACAGACCATATCAAGTTTGTTTCATTTGATACGTTAGTTCAGAATAAAAGCAAGTCGGTTGATTGGAGCGGAAAATTACTGCAAGCGTATTTCGATAAGACACCGCAAAAGATTTCATATACGCTTGACAATTTCGCCCAACATAACCTTTTTAAGTACAAAGAAGATGATGACGTGAAGGGGTACTATGATTCGGAAATAATGGTTGAAAGTGAGACATTGGATTATGAGCGGGACGTTATAGAGCTTCCGTTTGCAGCATGTGACACTAAGAACGGAGTAGCTTCTATTCCTCTTTACTCGTATGGTTCGGACGGGGAACTCGAATATGACGATGGAGCAGCTCCACGCATTGTACTATTATCGGGAACTTTTTTAGGAGTGTTTGTCGGATTGGAGTGGAATACCTTGTTATCGGAATATTACTCTCAATATAAATCATTGGTAAACCGTCCCCGGGTAATTGTGGAATACGTTCGGTTAAGCTCGGTTGAATTGCAAACGCTGGATTTAACAGTTCCGGTGTATCTGAGCCAGTACGGTAGCTATTGGGCTGTTATCAACGTAAAGACCAAAGAGAATGATGTATGTGAAGTTAAACTTTTAAAGATGTAAAACTATGGCAGACAAGACAGAAAAGATACTTGATATAAAAGTAAATTACAATAAAGCAATCAAGGCAATAGCGGAGTATCAGGCGAAGATTGATGCGGCTCGGGAAGCTGAGGGTAATTTAAAGAAGCAGTTGAAAGATGGTAGCATTTCCCGTCAGCAATATAACGAGGAAATGGCTGCTTCGAAAGCGTATATCTCAGATTGTAATGATTCTATCCGGATTATTACAAAGACGATGCAAAATCAGATAAAGCAGGAAAAAGAGCAGGAGGGTAGTTTGCGCTCACTTCGGGCAGAGCTTTCTAACCTTACAGCCGAATATGATGCTTTGTCTAAGGCTGACCGAAATGCAGCTAAAGGTATAAAGTTACGAGACCGCATAAATGAGGTAACAAAAACACTGAAAGATGCAGAAGAGGAGACACAACGTTACTACCGAAATGTAGGCAATTATAAGAATGCTATCATGGAAGCTGCGAATGCTAATGTTCCCTTTATTCAGCAAATAAACCAAATGGTTACTTCCTTAGGCGGGGTAGGAAATTATTTAGGTGGTGTAAAACAAAAAATGAATGATGTAATAAAAACCACTACCGGATGGACTCGGGTTTTAAAATTGTTGAGGGTGGCTTTGGTTTCAACTGGTATTGGTGTGCTTGTCGTTGCTTTAGGCTCTTTGGTATCATATTTTGCAAAAACACAAAAGGGAATAGAGCTTGCTAATAAACTGATGGCTTCTTTAGGAGCTACGGTAAATGTGCTGGTAGATCGTGTTAGCAAATTTGGAAGTGTTTTGGTTAATTTATTTTCAGGAAATTTTAAGCAAGCAGGAGAAGATGCTAAAGCTGTATTTAAAGGGATAGGGGATGAGATTGTAGAAGAAACCAAACGGGCATGGGAATTGGCGGATGTTTTAAATGAGATAGACAAACGTGAAGTGATGTTGTCTATGAGCCGTGCGGCTAACCGTGCCGAGATTGAAAAGTTAAAGAAAGCGGCAGATGATACTACCTTATCAACAGAAGAACGTATTAAAGCGGCAGAGAAGGCTGCTAAAATAGAACAGGATGATTTAAAAATACAAACGAAGTTGGCAGAAGCTCGTCTCGCTAATTCTTTAGGATTCACAAAAATGAATGATGAGGTACGTAAGTTGATAGAACAGATAAAGCAGGGCGATATTACGGCTGATGAGGTTATAAGTAAATTAGGGTTATCAGAAAGTACCATAGATGATTTGCGAGAGTTCAGTGAGCAATATGTGGCATTGCAAGAACTTCAGGAAGATAGCTACGGAAGGCAGACAGAATTACAAAACACATTGAACAGCATCCGGAAAGAAGGGGCTGATGCAGCAAAAGAAATGAGAGATAAGGAGCTTACAGAGGTACGTGCTGCCGAGGATGCTATGTTGAATTTGGTCAAGGATAACCGGGAAAAGGCACGCAAGGAAATAGAACTTACCTATTCCCGCCAGATTGAAGATTTGAAAAACAGATTGAAAACAGAAACGGATTTAACAGCAAAAGCACGTGAGTCTATTGATACACAGGGTTAGGGCTTTGGAACAACAAAAGGATTCGGAGTTACAAAAACTGTCTGATGATGAACTAAAGAAAGAGATAGAAAACCGTCAGAAACTTATTTCTCTGCAACTGGAAGCCGTAAAGGATGGAAGCGAGCAAGAATACCGATTAAGGATGGAGCAGTTGGCTGCACAACGTGAGGCTGAATTGTCGGAAAAAGAGCTGACGGAACAAATGAAGATTGCCATAGAAGAAAAATACCGCAAGCAACAAAAGGATTTGACCGACCAATTCAATGCAGAAGTACGTCAGAAGCAGCAGGAAGAAATGCGTACCCGTATGGAAAATGAGCTTATGAAGTTGCAACAAAACGGTGCTTCCGAACTTGAAATCTTGCAAGAACAGATTGAACAGAAAAAAGAACTGTACGATTCAATCCGCCGTGAGGATTACGATAGTGAGCTTGAATATCAAAATGCCCGCTTACAAGCTAATCAGGAGTATTTGAATGCCAAACGGGAACTCTCAGAGAAAGAAGTAGAGATTGAGAATGCGAAAGCAAATGCAATGGCGGCAGTAACGGGTGCCATAGGTGGATTATTGGAACAGGCTGGCGAGAATAACAAAGCTGCTGCCGTGGCTGCAAAGACATTGGCTATTGCAGAGGTAGCAATTAGTCAGGGGGTAGCCATTGCCAATGCTGTGAAAGCTGCTTCAAATTCACCTAATATATGGACTTTGTTAGCCAATATCGCTACTGCTGTTACCACTGTTGTTTCTACTATTGCAACAGCTACAAAGTCGATAAAAAGTGCTAAATTTGCAAGTGGTGGTTTAGTTACCGGACCGGGTACGGGAACAAGCGACAGCATACCAGCGCGTCTCAGTAACGGAGAATCGGTAATGACGGCCAGAACCACCGAAATGTTTGCTCCTATCCTTTCTTCATTCAATATGATGGGTGGGGGTGTACCAATAAACGTAACACAGTCGAGTAGTCAAGCACTTGGTGAGGATATGCTTGCCAGAGCAGTAGCCAGAGGTGTACAGTCTATTCGCCCTGTGGTTTCCGTTGAAGAAATAAATTCAGTGAATAACAGAGTTGGAGTATTGGAGAATTTAGGTAACGTATGAATGCTTTTGAGTTTTTATCTACACATAGGGGCGTGTTGGAGCAATTACAAACGCTTCCGGTCAGTCCGACTGATATCCGGTATCTGGACCTGTACAGGGACTATACCAGATTAAAAGATGAAGGACATAAAAAGATTTATATCCTGCAATACCTTTCAGACGAATATAATGTCGATGAGAGGACTATATACAGGGTTATTAAAAAGTTTTCGACAAAAGTCGATGTATAATCGGGATGGGCTTCGGCTCATCCTTTTTTTATTTATAAAAATCGACTGACAGGGCGTGTCAGTGCTTTTGACTTGTAAAATTCTTTAAGCCATATCGTGTTTCCTACCTTTGCTTCAAAACAAGTATTGAGATATGGCGAAATTATTCATTAATAAAGACATTGCTCCAGATGCGGATAAGGCGAAATATTGGCTTACGGGCGAAGACAGTATTTCATTTTCTGATATTCAGTATTTCATGGACTGGATGCCGAAAGATGACAACCGCATTGATGTGGAAATCCATTCATGCGGCGGTGATTGTGTGGAAGGATATGCGATTTATGATGCTCTGCGTGCTTCGGGGAAAGAGATTTCTTGTAAGGTGGTGGGCACATGTGCGTCTATGGCTACCGTGATACTTCTTGCTGCACCGCTTGAAAGACGGACTGCATACCAACATGCACAGCTCTGCATACATAATCCTTATGCAGACGGGGTATCATTGAAAGGGAAAATAACCCCGGAAAGGTTGGAATCTATTGCTGCCGACTTGAAAGCAGAGAAGGAGAAAATGTTGGCTCTGTATGTTGAACGTACAGGTCAACCCCGCGAAGCATTGGAAGCACAGATGGCTACTGACAGTTGGTTTAATCCGGACAAGGCTATCGAGTTAGGATTTATATCCTCAGTAGTTCCGGCTATATCTGCAAAGAAAGACAGCAATATTATTAATTCTAAAACAAATGTTATGGTAAAAAAGGAAGTGAAGGTTGAATCTTCTTTGCTTAACCGCCTGCTGAGAAAGTGCGGGTATGCAAAGATTGAAGATGTTTCAGCGGTTGCGATGGTAATTACCACATCAACCGGTGATGAACTGAATGTGGAACGTGAAGAAGGCGAGATTCAGGTAGGAGACCCTGCGTCACCAGACGGTGAACATGTGCTGGAAGATGGACGCACCGTTGTTGTTACGGATGGAGTGATTACGGAAATCCGTGAACCGGGAAGTGAAGATGATGATGTGGAGGCTTTGAAAGCGCGTATTTCTGAGTTGGAAGCTGAAAATGAGGCGTTGAAGTCAAATGCGAAAAGTGATGATGATGTAAAGGTTTTGAATGCTGTAAAGAAAGCAGGGGGCATTGATAGACTGACTAAAGCGGCAGCCAGCAAATATGTTCCGGCAGGACGTCAAGCTACCAGCAAAAGAGTGGAGGTTACAAAGCCTATGAGCAAGATTGAGAGAAAGTTGCAGAAGATTAGAGAACAAAGAAACAAGGAATAATTATGACGTGGGAACAATTATCTAATTTAACCCCGGACAACGGGGCTATTCAGTCTTTAAAAGATTTGATTATTGCAGAACTGTTCACAGACCCGGAGCTGGAACGTTTTTTTACGCTCAGACAAAATGTAAAGAATGGTCAGAAGTTGGGCTATTCAGGAGCTATGTCTGATGTCGGTTGGAATGGTTCGGGGTGTAACCCGAATTATAAAAATGCCACTATTCAATTCTTGGAAAAAGAATGGGCTATTGGCGATTGGCAAGTTCCGTTGAAATGGTGTTATACAGATTTGATTAATACCATTGCAGAGTATTGCCTGAAGAAAGGCACGGAAATCGGAGACCTCACCTCTACCGAATACATGGATGATATTGTTTATCCGGCTTTGCAGGAGGCTATGCGCTTGATGATGTGGCGTATTATATGGTTCGGTGATAAGAATGCCAAACTGAACACGGAAAGCGGTGTGATTTCTACGGGTGTAGACACTGATTTGTTTAAAACGGCGGACGGATTTTGGAAACAGTTGTTTGCTATCGGTACAGATAATGAAAGCCAAAAAGTTTCCATTGCTGCAAACGGAGAAGAATCAACTGCTTTGCAAATGAGCAAGATTAAGGAAACAGGTGTTGCTATTGGTATTTTTGAATCATTACTTGAAAATGCGGATTCCCGTATTTTTGGTGTAGAAGGTGCTGGAATTTTCTGTACAAAGACTTTGGCGGATGCTTTGACAAAGGACTTGAAGCGTGAGTATAAGGAAATCCTTACATGGGAACAAATTTTCAAGGGATTGGATGTCTCAGAGTTTAACGGTGTTCCTGTTTACCGCTTGTCTATTTGGGACAGATTCATCATGAAATATGAGAATAACGGTACGAAGCTGAATCTTCCTCACCGTGCGGTGTTCGGTTCTCCGCGTGAGATGTTCGTCGGTACTCCGGCTAATCAATTAATATCCGAGCTGGATATATTCTTTGACAAGAAAGACCGTATGAATTATATCTATTCTACGGGTAAGATGGGAATGTTGTTGGGACAAGATGATTTGTTCCAAATGGCATATTAAAAAGAAGTTGCTATGAGTGGAGTATGTGACAATTTAATCAAACAGGGTATCGTACCATCGTGCGATGACCCTATTGTTCCGGGGATAGAACAAAAAGGTGTAATGATGAACCGTGCCGATATTGATTTCGGTACAACGGCATTCAATTCTACCCGTAAGAATATTATCGAGACACTTGCGCTAAAAAGTGGTAAGAAAGCATACGAGGTGGTTGTGATGGGAAGCAACCCGTTTACTGGTACCAATACGGTGTTAGCTACTGGAACTTACCGGAACACGTTCACCAATACAGTTAATCTTGTTGTGCTTGATAATGGACCAGATGTATGTGCCAATGTCATTGACGGACTTGCTAACGGTGAGTTTGTCGTAATTCTTGAAAATAAGTTCAAAGGGCTTAATAAGGAAGAAAATCCGGGTGATGCTGCATTTCAGGTTTACGGATGGTATCAGGGGTTAAAACCGGCAGAACTTTCAAATGATAAATATTCGGAAGAGACTGACGGTGGATGGCTTGTTTCTTTACAGGAAGCTAAAGTACCTAAATCCGCACTATTCTTATTCAAGACGGATTATGAAACGACGGCTGCTGCTGTTGCTACATTGACTAAAGATGCAGTTGGAGGATGATAGTTTTAGAAGTGGTTGATAAATTGAAGGAGTTGGGAGGAAAAGCCTCCCTCTCTCTTTCTGACAAACGGGATATAGAAAGCCTTTATAAAGAAGTGCTGGATAAAACTTTTGTCAAGACATCATGTAGTGACTGTTATCGTGATGCTGTAATTGAAATGAGTGTTTACCTTAATAAAAACGGACGTATGAAAGAAAAATCTAACTATGGATTGAAAAATGGCGTGCTTCTACAAATGTCTTTCGGAGATTCCAAATTCTATACCAATGCAAATTTGACTGATGAAGCTGCTGAGACTTATTTAGGGAAATATCCCAGTAATGCAAATTATTTTTCTAAGTTGCCTAAAGATTGGAAAGAGCGGGTAGAAAAACGTTTGAAGCCGAAAGAAACGGAGTATAATCAGGAATTGCTTGATACCCTTGTGGTATCTTTAAAGGATGGGGTATCTAAGGAAGCCGTGGTTGAATCTTTTAAGGATTACCAGATAAACGGTAAGAAAGTAACTAAAAAGTTGCTTACAGCGCATGTTAGCAAGGCTTTGGATTTATTGGAAGATGAAGCGGCAAAAGAAAATGATGAACATTATGCCCAATCCGGTAATGAAGTACATACTGATGAGTCGGAAATAGAATGATAATAAAACCTCACGGAATATGAGAGTAAAGGATTTAAAAAAGAAAAGCAACAAGCGGATTGATACCGGATATTTGCAGATGTTAGGAATACAGGCGTATGGGGATGATAATCTTTATCCTCAGACGTTGCGCAATATTATTGCTGCCAGCTCAACCGGATCGGAATGTTCAGACCGTTTTGCAGATTTTATAGAGGGAAACGGATTCCGTGAGGTCTTATTTTCCGGGTATGTCGTAAATCGGAAAGGTGATACGGCTGATGATATTCATGCACTGATTTGTCGTGATATGGCAGAATTTAACGGGATAGCGTTGCATGTAAACTATAACATATTAGGTGAAATAGTGGAGTTGCAGCATGTCCCTTTTTGAGAATTGCAGGCTTTTAGAGGAGGATGAGAACGGATATATTTCAAAAATAGCAGTCCATCCGGATTGGACTGGTAAAAAAACACGCAAGGGTAAGGCTATACAGGTAAATAAATCAAATATTGACTTTATAGACGTGTTCAATCCTCAAAAAGAAGTGGTTTTGGCACAGATAGAAGCTGCAGGAGGTATTGAATATTACAAGGGTCAGATATTGTGGGTGTCAATGGTTGGGAAAAATACTTATCCGACTGGCAAAGGCGACCGTGTTGTTACGGAGATGAGTACAGATGAGGGATTATCTAATGTAAAATACCGGAATGTGCGTAATAATTTTCTTCCTGCTGGCATGATAATTTCTAAAAAGGGTACTAAGGTGTCTTTTGATGATGAAGGAAATGAAATTGAATCCGATGGGGATAACAATGATGAATTTTCCAATATGCTTTTAAAGTTGCAAGGAGATACTAATTCCAATAAACTGCTTGATGTAACACTTGAGGCAGATGAAGAGAAACCGGAATTTGTACCAATAGCATCGCAGAATTATGATAAAGAGTTTACCGTTACTGATGCAAGCGTGGTAGAAAGAATCTATTCAGCTTATGGGCAAGAGCCGTGGTATTGCATCCGTATCGGGAAGGTTGGTTTTTCAGGCGATATTCTTGAAGATGCTTTTGAGTATTATAATTCTATCGTAAACAAACAGCAACGTCTTATAGAAAGGACGTTTGAACGCATATTTAAATATTGGTATGAAATAGCCAATACATCAAATGATTTTAGTGTTGAACCATTAAAATATGTAAGAAATGCAACATCTAATAACAACAAATGATGTAGTCATATTGTCTCGTGGCATGTCTGTTCATGTAGATGAGAGTAAAATATCAGTTTATTTGAGAGAGGCGGAAAACATAGACATAAAATCGGCTTTGGGAGATGCTTTGTTTATAGACATAAGGAATAATCCTGAGAAATATTCTTTGTTGATGGATGGAGGAATGTATGAAACCAAATGTGGTGAAAAGAAATTATTTGCCGGTTTAAAAACTACATTGGCTTATTATACATACGCCAGAATAATAAAGAATGGCGACGGAAATGTAACCCGATATGGCTATTTTAATAAAGAAGATAAGTTTGGTTCACGTCCGGATTTTAAAGAAAAGCTGATGGCTTATAATGATGCATTTGATATTGCAGCCAAGTACATGCAAGAATGTTTGGAGTTTTTAAGCGCAAATAAAGATACATACCCTCTTTTTAAGAAAGGTAGAGTTAGAGCAAATGGTAATTCTTATAAAATAGTAGGGGAATGAGTGACAATATAGACGTTTTAAAACGGTTGGCTCTATTAATACGCAATGCGACTGCTGAAGGTGAGAATACAGCGGAACGTGTTGGGCGTACATTTGTTGGCATTATAGATTTGTTGTCTGAAATTTCTCTTGATAAGCTGAAGGAACTTTTCTTACGCAAAGACCAAGAAGATACCACCAACTACCTGATCAACTTGTTGGGCGGCGCGGTATTCGGAAAAAACGGCTTTGCCGGAGGATTAGCCGGTTACGGGGCACGGATAGACGAACAGGGAAACGGCGAGATGCGCGGGCTTACTTTATGGGAATGGCTGCAAGTACCCGAACTGAGGTATAACCGGGTTGAAGTGTTCTTGGGGATAAAGTGGAACGTGGCGGGTGCGGGAATTATCCTTTCCTGCACACCCGACAAGGATTCGACCGGCAAACTGTTAAATACCGGCACCTGTACGCTGAAACTCGAAAGCGGGGAGCTGGGTGCGGTGGACGTGGACGACATTTCATTTGGAATCTACCATACCGGAACAAGCTCGGACGCTACGGGCGACAGTGACGACGGCAAGGGGAATTTCACCTTTGCCGGGTTTTCCACCTGCTATTTCCGCATCACGGGCGTTTCGGGCAAGTCAAACGATACGTTTACTTATTCGTTGCGCCCCGGCTACGCCATCCACCCTCAGCCGCAGATGCACTTTGCCTGTTATGGCAACTTTACCAATACCGCCCGGCAGACCACAAAATACGAAACCCGCACTTATACCCGTTTGCTTAAAAATCAGAACACATGGGAAATCGGGGCGCAGAACATCGCCATGCAGTATGGCGACCTTTCAAACCTCAAAACATTAGGGCTGAACGTAGACCCCGGTAAGTATTCGATGTACCTCAACTCGGTATATTTCACGGGCGAAATAGCGCAAATTAAACCGGATGGGACACCCATCCGCACGGCGAACGACCGGGGCGCGTGGTCGGAAGCGGAACATTACGATTACTACGACCGCGTGTCGTATAACGGGCGTATATGGCTGTGCGTGAACGAGGGCGGCACGGGTACCGCCCCCGCAAAAGGAAATGCCGACTGGCTTCTGCAGGTAGAAAAGGGAGACAAGGGAGATAAGGGTGACAAAGGTATAAAAGGCGATAGCGGTACGGATGGGAAAACATCGTATTTACATATCGCTTATGCCAATAGCTCAGACGGTTCGTCCGGGTTTAGCGTATCCGATTCCACCAATAAACTTTATATCGGACAATACACGGATTTCCTGCCGGATGATTCAACCGACCCGAAAAAATACTCGTGGTCAAAGATAAAAGGTGATAAAGGTGACAAGGGGGACTCCGGAAAGGACGGGACAAGTGTCAGCAATAGTGGCGAATGGTACGATGGGCTTTCTGTTCCGCTTATGTCGGTCGTAAAAATGGGTGGGACAGTGTTCCTCTCGAAGAAAGCCACAAAGAATCCGCCCATGTGGACACTGGTTGACAATAAAGGAAGGCGTCTGAAAACGGAACAGGGCTATATCCTCACCGGCGAAGTGAACACAGAAGAATATGAAGTGTTGGTGACGGACGGCGAGCAGGGTTTACAAGGCTTGCAAGGGTGCGTAATGCGCGATTCGGAATGGATGTCGGGCGTAGAGTACCGAAATGACAGTGCTGTGACGGACGGCAGTCTGCCGGTGCGTTACATAGATATCGTCCTTGTGCGTAATGATGCGGTCGAGACAGGCTGGGATGCTTACCAATGCCTGAAAACGCATGTGTCATCTTCTTCCATCACTTATACGAATACGATGTATTGGAAGAAGTTCGCCGCCAACGTGGGGGCAATATTCACTTCGCTCATCATCGCCAAGAACGCGAAAATAAAATTCCTGCAAGGTAACCAGCTGCTTATATTGAAGTCTGACGGAACGATTACCGCAGGACTTTCCGGTAGCGATTCCGGGGGTAAGATTCGTTTTTGGGCAGGTTCGACCACGCCGGACAATGCTCCGTTCCGGGTCAACGAGTTTGGTAAGATGATAGCTACTGATGCCGATATAACCGGAAAAATCACGGCTACATCGGGTACTTTCAAAAATGTAACGTTCAAAACGAAAGATACCGGAGAACGTATAGAGATTTCATCGGACAAGAATACGATTGAGTTTTTGGGGAATGACAATATAGCGTATATGAGTTTTTACTTTTACAGCTCAAATAACTCAAGGGGATCGCGCTTTAACATGAACGATTTAAGGGGGCGTTTAACGACAATAGCTCCCGGCTCTATAAACACAGTATTCTATAATGATAACGGATTGGTTGTAGATGAAAGGGGTGAATATCAGATTACACAAACTTCTTATTTTCAGATATACCACAAGACCAAAGACCGGGCGGTGGTAATATCTCCCAATAGCCTTCAATTCAATGAAGGAAGTACGATATATAAAGGTTATACTGGGGTATATAGTCTTGATTTTGTCGGAGGAACGAAAATTAGGCTTTATTTTAAGAATGGTATATGTTACAAAGTAGAGAAATGATATGAAACTGAATTTTAAAGAATTGAAATGTTATTCCGGTTTATCCCGAAACGAGGAAACGGTTGAAGATGTAAGAGAAAGTTTTGCTAATGCAATTTATGACTGTGGGCAAGGCATAGCAGCGTTGGAATTGGCTCGGAAGATATATAATTCTGACGGGGAAGAGGAATATTCGGAAAAGGAGATGAAATTAATCAGACTGTACAGCAATTTGGGAAATCCACGCTTTATTGAAGGCTTACAAATACAGATGGACGGATATGATACTACAAGCAAATGACGGATGCTTCTTGACAGAAAATTATGAAGTATCAATTAAAGACAGGCAGTTCCTCTTGGAAGTGAATGTCGCTAATATGGATGAAGCTGCATTATGGAAAGAAATCACAGAACGGGAGAAAGAACAGATGATTGCACAAGGGCAATTATTTGAGCTTGACAACGTAGACTATGAGTATCTGACCAAAGTTGATGCCCTATTGTCCGGAATAGAGGAAAAAATAAATGATGCAAACCTTACTGCGGATGAATCTTTGAATATGAAGAAATATTATCCCCATTGGGAAGATAAGATAGGGGACATGATTACTGCAGGATTCAAAATGCAACGTGGTGAGTATTTGTTTGAGGCTGTTATACCTCATCAGGTATCGGCTGAAATGGACCCGTTGCTACAACCTTCCACGCTTCCCGTTGAAGGTGAGCAAATACATGGATATTATAAACTTGTTAGACGTAATATTTATAAATAAATAGTGAATTATGGCAGATTTAAAAGAAAATGAATTACCTAAGCAAACGAATTGCGAATGGGTACGCGCATTGGACGCAAATGGGAACAGTATTCAAATCAATAAAAAGGATTTGGCTTCAGTTCTTGGGGAACTGATTGGTACAGTGAATTTACAAAAGGACGGATTAATGCCTAAGAAAGGGTTTATTTATAGATTTCGATTAAACGACAATGCGGATTGGAATACAATAACAGATAGCGGATATTATCTAACCTCTGGGAATAACACCCATTATACTAATGCACCTAAGGGGTATCACTATGGCATTCTTCGTGTGTATCGTCTTGATTTAGGTCAGATATTACAGATATATATCGAAGATGCCAACCCGTCTACAATTCATACAAGAACTTATTTTATTGACAGATGGAATGTATGGACTAAATATGCAGGAGTAAAGAATGAATCCACGTAAAAATAGTAACAAAACCAATGCTGTTTTTTTAATTCTTGGGGAACTGATTGGAATTGCAAGCCCCTCCAAAGATGGGTTGATGTCAAAAAATGGATTTTTAGCACGCGGTAAAGCCGATATAAATACTGATGCAAATAAGTTAATTACAACAGGCATATATATATATGCAGTATATTGCTATGGTCAAGATTATGCGTCAAAACATTATCCAATGGAATTGGGGCATATAATCGTATTTGTAGACAATGTGGGCGGTTCTAAATCGCAATTAGCCATATCATCAACAGGGCAAATGTATGCAAGAATGTCTTGGGGAGAATATAACTGGAGTGAATGGCGAGCGTTTAAGATATAAAAGGAGGCTTTTCATGCCTCCTTTTCTTAATCGTACAATGATTGATATGCAACACAGAAGAATGTAAACAACACAATATGTTTGTAACTATAATTTAGTCCATCCTGATATATCATTTAACTTTTGAGCAAGTGCCGCAATTCCGGGATGAAATGAAGATGAACAAACATGCCACCATGTACTTTTATCTTTGACTGATAGCTGGTAATATCCATCAACCACTTTATAATAAAGCTCCGGTTCTGCTCCGTCCAAAGGGACTACTTTTGCGTAAAATTTATTTTGCTCACAAGTCACATGAATTAATGCTGCCATATTAGCCGAATATGAAGCCTATATTCCTCCGGTTGCTAAAATATACCCGCTACATGTCATTGGGATTTTAGCAATGATGGTGTATTGTGAGGTTGATGAGTTTATATATTTCGGGGAAATGCCATACATGAACTGATGAGCCAGCCCGGATTTTTCGAAAGACACTAAACCAATCAGTCCCCCAAGAACTGAATAAGGTAAATATTTTTCTTATTTTCAATCCTGTTCGGTCGGTGCGGGTAGAAAATTGGTATATCCTATAAGAAATCTACCCATTTTCTACTGACATGACTTGTCAGTGTAATTTGCTTTTAAAATTCTTTGTTCTATCACGCTATTCATAGATTTGCAGAGAAGCGGGAAAAGTGCTACCATTTTACACTGTTAAACCCGATTAATAGAAACTAATTTAAAAAGCATTATGGATAAACTATTTCAAATCGACCAGCTAAGAGTGATATGCGTATCGCTTTTCAGCATGATGGCAGCTTACGTAACCCCTACCAAAGGGTTTGTGTTAACCCTGTTCGTGTTTTTCTCGTTCAACATCTTTTGCGGGATGCGTGCCGATGGGGTAAGCATCATTCGTTGCCGAAACTTTTCGTTTAGCAAGTTCAAGAACGCGCTGTGTGAGTTCCTTATCTACCTCGTGCTTATATGGATTATCGCCGTCACCATGTCGGCGATGGGTGATGCGGCTGAGGCTTTGGTTGTCATTAAGACGATGACCTACGTATTCTCGTATGTGTACGTGCAGAATGCGTTCAAGAATCTTATACACGCATACCCGAAGAATGTTGCTTTCCGCGTCATCTACCACCTGATACGCTTCGAGTTCAAACGCGCCATGCCCACCCATGTAAAGAGTGTGATAGAGCGTATAGAAAATGAGGTTGAAAAGACGGAAGGAGGTAAGCAATGAGGAAGATTCAATATGTCGCCGTACATTGCACGGCGGGAAGCCAAAAGCAGACCATATCGGACCTACAGGCGGAGTTCAAACGGAAAGGCTGGAAGAACCCCGGCTACCACTATGTTATTGCACCTGACGGGAAGATTACTCAGCTGCTCGGTGAGGACAAGGTGAGCAACGGGGTGAAGGGATTCAACAGCGTAACGGTGAACGTTGCCTACATCGGTGGCATCGATGCGTCGGGCAAGGCGACCGACAACCGCACGGACGCGCAAAAGAAGGCGTTGCGCCAGCTTCTTGCCAATCTCAAACGCAAATACCCCGAAGCCGTCATACAGGGGCATAGGGACTTCTCGCCCGATACGAACGGCAACGGGAAGGTGGTGTGGGAGCGCATCAAGGAATGCCCCTGCTTTGACGCCAAGGAAGAGTACAAGGACTTGTAAGGATTACGCTTATGAAGATAATACGCAACAACACCATCCCCTTCAAGGGGTTTGCCGCCGTCAACCTGTTCGGCGTGCTGTTCATCCGCGGCGACACGGTGGTAACCTCTCGTATGATTAACCACGAGACGGTACACACCGCGCAGATGAGGGAGATGCTCTACGTGTCCTTTTACCTGTGGTACTTCGTGGAGTGGCTGGTGCGGCTCGTGCAGTACCGGGACTTCAATAAGGCATACCGGAACATCTCGTTCGAGCGTGAGGCGTACGCGGGTGAGGGCAACGCCCTGTACCTGTCGCGCCGCAAGCGGTACGCATGGACGGGGTATCTGAAGAAAAATTGTTGAACCATGCAGCCGGGAGACCGGGAAGCGTCCTTTGACTTGGTGGAGTACACCGCTTGTAATGATGTTATAAAACATCAATAAGCAATAAACATTGAACATGGCAGTGTAAATGCAACAAATATTATTACATTTGCAGCGGATAAACGTAATAAGGTTATTTTCTCATGGATGAACATTATGGTTTTATTCATGGGATTTTTGTATATTTGTATTATGCGCTGCAATGTAGATATACCAAATGTAGATAGAGACGACAGAATTGGAAGTGCATTTAATCATCTATTTCGTGTGGTTATACAAACAGAAAGCCATATAGGTGATGAATTGATATGGAATTTGGAAAATGCAACTTTCTTCCATCCATTTTATCTTGCTCCGTTGTCCATTTATAAGCAAAGCACTGAGAATTGTGTAATATGTACCAATATACCTTCGCGAATTTCTAAATATTTAGAATTAGTGCATTTTGAAACCCCGCTTCTTATAACAGAAGAAATGAAGCTGGAAAACATATTGAATCCGTATATTGAAAAAAGTTATATTCCGATTTGTAGATTCGAACTTTGCAAAAGTAATATAGACGGACTGCAAAGTATATTACAGAAAGTGATATTGAAACAGAGTCACTCAGACAGTCGAATAGTTTCTCCGTTTTCTTATCTTTTAGGAGAAATCGTAGACAACATGAATGAACATTCAAAAGGTAAATACGGTTATATATTTTCTCAGTATCTGAAAAAAGAAAGGTGTATTGATTTAGTGCTTGCAGATGATGGAATAACCATATTTAGCAGTTATGTACGTTCAGGTAAATATGTGGATGAAATTAATGGTGACGAAGCTATGGCTCTAAAATTTGCAACCGAAGGGAAGTCTACTAAAAACAGACCCGATGCGGAAAATAGAGGATATGGTATATCTTCTTCAAAAGAAATGTTGGTGAAAGGACTTTCTGGCTCGTTTTTTATGCTTTCCGGAGGTGCTTTTCATAGACACGACTCAAATGGGAATGTGTCTGTAAAGCTACCTGATACAATTAACTGGAACGGTACTATTGTACTGATGAGAATACCAGTCCAAGTGCCAAAGGAATTTGATTATTATAATTATGTTCGATAAAATAAGCAGTAGTGTTATGGATAAGGTTTTTAATATTTCTGAATTAATAAGCACGGATATTCGTTCTCGTGCAAACGCGAACATAATCCGGTCTTTAGTAGATGGAATTGACGAAAAAGTAATTCTTGATTTTGAAGGGGTCGATTTTATCTCACGTTCATTTACGGACGAATTATATAACGTATTGGAAGAACATGAGAATATTTCATTTATAAACGCTTCTGAAACAGTAATGGCCATGCTTGACGCGGTTGGAAAAGGGCGTAAAAGTACAAGAAACTTTAATAGCGATTCCGAGATAAAGGAATTTGACGACTTTGCAAGTCTGTCGTCATTCCTTGCTACAATTTGAATTGTTTAGTAGAATTTGTTTTTCAAGGCGGTGTACTTTCTCCAAGCGCACCGCTTTTCTTTTCCCCGGCTGCGAAAAATTGCAGCTTATGAAGATATTGCCATACATATTGATAGGAATAGCCTGCTTCGCTCTGGGCTGGTTTGCCCGTCCCGGCGGAAAGGCGGTGCATGATACCGACACCATACAGTCCCCGCCCATCGTGGTAACAAAGACAAGGGTAGACACGTTGATACTGCTTTCCCCGCAGCCTTACATCGCGTGGATAGACAATACGGACACGATGAGGCTTGACAGTTGTTGGCATCTGCGTGAATACAAAGAGTACCGCGATAGCAACTGTTACGTGAAGGTGAGCGGCGTGCAGCCTCGGCTGGATGAAGTTCGGGTTTATCCGCGCACGGTGTACCAAACGGAGTATATCTACCGCGACGTCGTGCGGAAAGAAAAGCAAAAAAGGTGGGGCGTTGGGCTGGGTGCTGGTTATGGCGTGGGCAAACACGGACTTTCTCCCGTAGTGGCGGTGACGGTGAACTGGAACTTGTGGCAGTGGTGAAGCTGCATCATGGGAAAATTACTGCAAGGTACTTTCAGAACTACTGCAAGGTAATGGAGAAACTACTGCATAGTAATCGGCAGACTACTACGCGGTAGTTTTTTGTTGTCTTAAAAAAAAATCCCCGCAGGCGGCTCATGCTGCGGGGACGGTGTCAAATAACAAAGCGTCAATATGAAACGCTAAGCGAGCCTAATTTCTCGGAAATGTCTTTTAATGCCCTGTTCAGAGTTGCCAGTTCATCGGAAGTAAAACGGGCGGGTTTGCCGTTTACGATGTTTCCGTTCATCCGCTGATACAGCCATGAACGGCTTTTGTTGAAATACCGTTTGGCGAGGTATGAAAGCGAAATGATGTCTGCCACTTCCTGCATTTGTAGCTTGATGGCGTTTTCCTCCAGACGGTCGATTTTGCGGTCTGCCTCTTCAAGCCGCCCGGCTATGAAATCGGCTATTTCCTTTTTATCTTCTTCCGAGGTGTAACGTGCGGCTATGGACTTCACTTTGTCGTAAAATTCCGGTGCATCCGTCCCCAGCATCGGTTTCAATGATAATAATTCTTCGCGTAATGCCATAATCGTATGTTTTTAATTCCTCCCGTATCAAGGGAGGGAACTGTTTTTCTTACTTTTTCTTTTCAAGTTCTGCCAATATCTTGTCTATCGTGTTCAGGCGGTCTAACCTTTTGTTTATTTCCTTTTCCTGATTCGTTCCGATCATATCTGTGTCTGCTACTTTTCGCGTATTATCTGTTACATTATGTCCTGATTTATAGCGAACAAAGTTTAATATGTTATTTTACGGGAAACCGATGTATATCTATCTATCACCGTATCTTCTTGAGTTCCTGATACAAACGCTGTATCGGAAGACCCATAACGTTGAAGTAGGAACCGTGTATTCCGGATACACCGATAAATCCTATCCATTCTTGAATGCCGTATGAGCCTGCTTTATCCATGGGATGATATCTTTCGATGTAAAAATCTATTTCTTCATTGGTCAGGTTGTCAAATGTTACTTCTGTAGTGACGGAGAATGTTTTTTGAAATTCACAGGTGGTAATACATACTCCGGTTATGACTTGATGGGAAGAACCTGACAGTTGGCGGAGCATGTAACGGGCGTCTGCTTCATCACGTGGCTTCCCTAAAACCTTTCCATTGATATATACTATTGTGTCGGCGGTTATGATGAGTTCGTCTTTTTCCATCGCCGGACGGTAGGCATCCGCTTTTTTTACGGGCTATGTAAACCGGTATTTCTTCACCTTGTAAGGTGTCAGGATAGGTTTCGTCGATTCCCGGCAAGATTTTTACTTCGTAGTCAATGCCTAATCCCGATAAAAGCTCCCGACGGCGGGGGGGAGTTGGATGCTAATTTGATTTTGTATTTCGATAAGTTGTTAAGTATCATTGTTTTATATTCTTTTATGATGAGGAAGTTTAAGTTTGTAGCGAGCTTGTTTCGAATCTGTTTGGAGGCTTGAAAAACGCTTGCGGTAGAACCGGTCAGTTCTATGGGTAGAACCGGTAAACGCTACCGCATAGGATGAGTAACACTAACGGTAGCGTTTTTGGGGGGATTATTACCAGCCGAAAGCCTCTTCATGAGACATCCATTTGCCTTGAGCGCGAAGCACCTGCTCTATCACATCGCGTCCGCATCCGTACCCTCCCTTTCGGTGGGATATGTATTTGCAGATTGATTTTATTTCGGGAGCCGCGTCAGCAGGGCAGCAAGGAAGTCCCACGAGGGAAAGAACCTCATAATCGGGAATATCATCGCCCATGTAAAGCACTTCTTCCGGCTTGAGGTTGTATTTTTGCAGCAGCTCATTGTATTCGTTGGTTTTGACGGCTGCTCCTAAATACACGTCTGTAATGCCTAATCCTTTGTAACGTTTTCTTACTGCTTCTGTCTTGCCTCCGGTAATGATGGCAACATGCAGTCCGCATTTGACTGCGAGCTGAAGTGCGTATCCGTCTTTGATGTTGACCGACCGCATCGGTTCGCCGTCGGGATGGAGAAAAATGGTTTCGGCACTTAACACGCCGTCTACATCGAAAAACAATGCTTTTATTCGGGTTAAATCGTAATCTATCATACGGTAATTAATGTTTACTTTTTCTTTCGTTATATACATGAATGTTTTGGCTTATCAGCTCGTAAAGTTTAGCGAGTTCGGGTTCCCCGTTCAGCATTTGCAGGTGTCGGTCGATAACGTTTACATCATATCGGCAGGCAGGTCCGGTTTGTGCTTCCGTGGGAGAGAGCAGATGTACTTTGCGGGCCGTTTCGTCGATAAGCGGGAGCATGGCTGCAAAAGGTAGTCCATGAGCTTTCAGCAGATGCTCGCACACGGCGTACATGTGGTTCGTAAAGTTGCAGGCAAAGACGGCAGCGATATGCAGGTAACGCCGTTGTTCTGAAGACACATGGTAAATGTGCCGGCTCAACTGTTCCATCAGCCTCGTCAGCCGGTCGGTATCGTCAGCATTGTTGGCCTCAATAAAAACCGGGATATCTGTAAAAATCTATCGTGCGCTGTTTGCTGAATGTTTGCATCGGATAAATTACTCCGTAGCGGTTGGCATATCCTTTCCAAACGTCTGCCGACATGCTTCCTGCCGTGTGTACGAACAGGGCTTGCGGATTGCGGCGGGTAATATGTGGGATGACAGACTCTAATGCCGAATCTTTTATGGATACGATATACAGGTCGGCATCTGGCGTTAGTTGTTCCAGCGAACTCGTATAAGGGCAATTCAGCTTGGTTGCCAGTTCGCGGGCGGACTCTTCGGTACGGCTGAATACCTGCCGAATGGTAAAGCCTTTGCCGGAAAGTCCCAAAGCCAGATGTGTGGCTACATTTCCGGCTCCTATAATCGCAATGGAAGTAATTGTTTCATTCATCGGTTTTTCTATTTAGAGGAAATAAAATAGAGGATGACACCCACGGCAAGCAGACTTGTAGGAAGAAGGTACGATGACATTTGTCCCAGTAATTCTGTTACTAAATTGATGTTCTGAATAAGCCAGATACCGGCAAGGATGATACCCACAGACTTGTCTGATTTGAACCACAGGAAAACCACCGATGCATAAAGCAGCATCGTGTCTTTCTGCGTTACCCACGCCAGTCCGCAATCGGCAAAGTCTATCCAGCGGTCAAGTAAGTAAATAATACCCGTTAAGGTCAGAAATACAGCTGCCGCCCTACATGTATCTTTATTGTTTATAGCCTTTGTCGCCATACTCTTTTTTGATAAATAGATTCACAAAAATCTTGTTTCTTCCACAAATATAGGCTTTCTCTTTTAAATGCTCAATAAAAAGTTATAAATTTGCACTATATGGATATCCGTCTGACGACATATTACCATGCAAAAGACGTTCCGTCTTTACCCGGAACGAATGTCTTCCATTCTACCGCTTTGTTTCAGGCTTTGGAGCAGACATCCGGCTATCAGCCTGTATTGTTGGTGGCATACGAGGGAGACAAGGTTGTTGGAAAATTGCTTTGTACTACGCGCAGCTATTTTCATATAACGGGATTGCTTAAAAAGACGTATGTTTATGGTACGGGCGAATATTTCAAAAGCTCTTTCCGTCGCGAACAGATATTCAATGAAATGCTGACTTACCTTACATCCACTTATCGCGAAAAATCATTCCTCATAGAGTTTCGCAATTTGGAAGAACCTTTGTTCGGTTATCGTTATTTCCGTCAGAACGGTTATTTCCCCATACGCTGGTTGCGCGTACGTAATTCGATTCATCACCACGCGCTGGACAAATGGATGAGTACCTCGCGCAAGCGTCAGATTCAGCGCGGACTGAAAAACGGTGCAGTTATGGATGTAGCACGGACCAGCGACGATGTTTATGCTTTTTTCTCGATGCTGAAGAAGTATTATTCCTCAAAGATCAACCAATATTTACCCGATATAGGCTTTTTCCTATCTCTTTTTTCACAACCTTTGCGGCGCGAAGCCGGTAAAATATTCCTTATACGTTATAAGGATAAAATAATAGGAGGGGCGGTTTGCCTGTTTTCCGATGATAGTGCTTATTTGCTGTTTTCGGGTGGGATGCGTAAAAGCTATCCTTTGTTATATCCCGGTGTGTTGGCGGTATGGAATGCCATGACTTATGCCCGCCGCCACGGGTATGGTCACTTTGAGTTTATGGATGCCGGACTTCCTTTTAAGAAGTATGGTTTCCGCGATTTTATCCTACGCTTCGGAGGCAGGCAGACGAGCAGTCGCCGATGGTATCGCGTACGTTGGTCATGGTTGAATCGCCTGCTTATTAAAGTCTATGTGTAACCAGCCGGTAGATTGGTTTAGGCAAAACGAGTAATGTTATCACAATCTATTATGCAATGATGATTCTATTAAAATCGGTTCTGATATGGGTTTGTTTTATCCCCGTGGCTATTCTGAACGGAGGATTGCGGGAATACGTGCTGACTCCAATGTTTACCGCTCAATGGGCATTGCCGATAAGCGGAATCTTGCTGAGCGTTTGCATCTTTTTTCTTACATGGATACTTTTGCCTCGCATAAAAAATCTTAGTCGTGGAATGTGTTACCGCGTAGGTTTGTTTTGGGTGTTTCTAACCATCCTGTTTGAACTTGTATGCGGGCAGGTTTCGGGCATTGCTTTTCCGGAACTGATGGCTGCTTATAATCCGATGACTGGAAATCTGTGGTTACTGGTTTTAATAACCACACTGTTATCGCCTGCTGTGGCTTTCCGTTTATCGAGACCCGACATGCAGGATAAGTCTGAATTATAATAACTTTAATATAAACAATCAGAAATATGAAACAGAAAAGACATTTGTTTACGGCAGCATTTCTGGCAGCTTTAGGGAACGTTTCGGCGCAAGATAAGCCTAATATCATTCTGTTTTTAGTAGATGATATGGGATGGCAGGAAACCTCTGTTCCTTTTTATGAAGAGCCAACTCCGCTGAATGAGCGTTATCATACTCCTAATATGGAACGTTTGGCACAGATGGGGGTGAAGTTTACGCAGGCATACGCTTGTGCCATTTCATCACCCTCGCGATGCAGCCTGATGAGCGGCATGAACGCAGCCCGTCATCGGGTGACCAACTGGACGCTGGAGTATGACGTGCAGACCGATGTCGAAAGCAACGTATTACAGTTGCCCGATTGGAACTACAACGGCATACAGCCCGTTGACCGTGCCGGTGAACACGATTTGAAAAATGCCACGCCCATTACGGCATTGCCCCGTCTGTTGCAAGAAAATGGTTATTATACCATACATTGTGGCAAAGCCCATTTTGGCGCGCGCGGTACGGTTGGAGAAAATCCTTTGAGCTTTGGTTTCGATGTAAACATCGGGGGTGGGGCCAACGGAGCTCCCGGAAGCTATCTTGCCGAAAATGAATTTGGCTCTGGGGCTTTCCATGTTAGCGGATTGGAACAATATTACAGCAAGGGTACTTTCCTGACCGAAGCTCTTACCATTGAGGCTTTAAAAGCTCTCGATAAGCCCATAGCCAATCGTCAGCCTTTTTATCTGTATATGTCTCATTATGCCATTCATGCACCCTATAACCCCGACAAACGCTTTACGGGGAATTACCGTCAGCCGGACGGCAGCGGTGTATACGATGCCCAACTGAAAGCCAATCTGGATGAAAATGAAATCAATCATGCAGCTTTGGTGGAAGGTATGGACAAGAGTTTGGGAGATATACTGGATTATTTGGGCGAACGTCCCGAAGTGGCAGCCAACACCATTCTTATTTTCATGTCCGACAACGGAGGGCAGAGCGTAGGCCCCCGGCAAGGTATTCTGAACCGTGACCCTAACTATCCGGCTCGTGGAGGTAAAGGTTCGGCATACGAAGGTGGCGTACATGAACCGATGATTGTATCATGGCCGGGTGTGGTAAAAGGAGGAACGGTAAACGAAAACCGTGTGATGATAGAAGATTTCTTTCCTACTATTCTCGAAATGGCAGGGGCAAAGTCATATCAAACTGTACAACACGTAGACGGAAAGAGTTTTGTGGACATATTAAAAGACCCCACACTGAAACGCGACCGTACCAACATCTGGCATTTCCCGAACCTTTGGGGTGAAAGTCAGGATACGGCAGAGGGATTCGGCGCTTATTCTGCCATTCTGAAAGGCGATTATCACCTTTTGTATTTTTGGGAAAACCGCGAGCTGCGTCTTTACAATGTTCGTGAAGACATAGGCGAACAAAACAATCTGATAAAGATGCAACCCGATTTGGCAAAACAGCTGGCAAAAGAGTTGACTGCCGTACTGAAAGACTGTGATGCGCAGCGCCCGTCGTACAAGCAAACGGGAGAACTGATTCCGTGGCCCGATGAGGCTGTGATTCGCTAACGGTAATATATCGGTGAAAGACTACAAAAGAGACCGCTTCGTATCGCACGGGCGGTCTCTTTGCTGTACTCATACTTATGTATGATAGGTTGGTAGGTTTTTTACTTCATATAAGCCGGAAGAAGTGTATCGTAGTTTACTCCCTCAAACTTCACAACAGGATTGGCAGTGTTTCCTAACTGTTTCATAAACAGCGGGAAGTCTTGCAGATACAGATTCGTGTAAGGTGCATCTTTCCACGTATCGGGTACGTATTGCAGGTTGAAGCAAATGATAGACTGGTGTTTTCCGGTTTTTTGCTTGCCGATGGTGGTGGTCAAAGCCTCGTTACGCTTGCCTTCACCCTGCTCCCAGAAGCGAGTCTGGTGCTGGATGCGTCCGTAATCGTTTTCCAGACTCATTTCAAAGGAAGCCACACCGTATTTCTTCTCAGCATCTTCGCCCGACAGTCCTGCTATCCAAGTATCACTGGTTCTGCCGCTACTGAACGAATACTGGTGGTTATCGCCGCGCAGGTAGTTGGCATTCCATACATAATCAAACAGCCTGCCTACTTCTATCTTGCCTATTTCTTCAAGCACGGCTTGGTTGGCAGGGTCTTTTACCCACTCGCGTACCGCCTTTTTGTCTTCGGCAATCGGATTTCCGTAACGTTCGTCTTCCCATCCTGCAGCATGTTTTTTTATGAGGTCGAACTTGTTTCCGAACAGGCACCATCCGTTTCCGGCACCGTTGGTGAACGGCCCTGTGTTATACAGCGTAATCAAGTTGTGACGGTCTTTCCATGCCTGACCTTCTACGATAGGCATTAAGTCTCTCAGCTCTTTTATCAGGAAATGGAAACTTCCCATCTGTACCATCGGACGTCCCGGCTGTTCAGCCTCTGGAGTTTCGGGATAGTTGGCATACTCGTCGTCGAACATCACTCCGTCGAGTCCGTAAGTCTGAACCGCCTCTTGAATGTCGCGGGCAAGTCCTTTAATCATACTGCGTTCGCCTGTAATGTCGAGGTTTGAGAAGCCGATGGCCTGATGATTCGGCATAAGCGAGAGCAACACCTTGATTCCACGGTCTTGCAACGGTTTTACAAATACATCGCGGTTATCAAGAATGCGGCGTACACTTTCGTTATAATACAGTTCGGGTTTGCCTTGAATGCCGTTCCAGTTGATGTTGGCAGAGAAAATAACCGTCATGTCGAACAGTGGACGGCGGGTATCTGCCTGTTCCTCCCCGTTCGGATAAAGCACATAGTTGCCCACGTTACGGATGTCGTTTTCGGCCGTTTCAATGATAGCCACAAAGCGCGGTTCTTCTACCGACGGAGTGCGGTCGAGCCAGCTCATGTTGAAATCAGCTTCCGGGTGGCGTACCACTTCAACAAACTGTACGCCGATTTCATGTTCGCCGTTCTTTAGTACCAGCGGAAGAACGAACGTGCCTTCTTTTACATCTTTAATCTTTACGGGAACTGAAACCGATGCTTTGTCCGGAGCAAGGGTTACCGTTTGCGGCACTTCGTAACTTTCCGTGCTTAACAATTTATAAAGATTTATGCCTTTTAACTCGGCATATTTGGCTGTAAGGGCGTTCAGAGTCTCCTCATCGGTGTCGAAAGCAGCGGTAATCTCACGTTTGTCATTCATTCCGCGGCGAAGCTCGAACGTAAGGTCTTCTCCCTTCCATACATGTGTGTTCACTCCTTCCTCCTGAGGCAATACGAAGCGCGTTTCTCCCGTAAGTTCTCCGCCTCCGGTTCCGGGGACGGGAACTTCCGCGGTCAGCGTTTCTTCTTTACATCCGGCAAGGCAGACCAATGCAGCCAACATGCCGACTTTAATGATTGATATATAGTTCATGATACGGTCTTTATTTGAGGTTAATGTCGATGTCTTGGTTTATCACAACTTTCGGTTGAACAGCCGATGCCGCTCCCTGTCGTTTCACAGTCAGGTCGTGTCCGTTTCCGGTAAAGTCGGTTATCTGCTTGTTGTCCGAACCGGGTTTGGCTCCATTCAATTTCCAGTAAGCAAGCAAGTCGGACTTTTCGCTTTCATACTCTACCACGTCGAGTGCATTTTCGCGCAGTTGGGCTGCGGTGCGTGCGGTATTCCATATTCTGATTTCCGACATCATGCCGTTGAATCCGCGCCACTGGTTGAATGACTGTCCGATGACAAACTGTGCGCCTGCCAAGTCGAGCGTTCCCGTATGTGCCATAGAAGCCCGTTCGCGCGAGTTGACATACACGCGGATATTCGTACCGTCGTAAGTCAGTGCGATGTGATACCATGTCTTTTCGCGGAAACTGTAATTCACCAACAGCGTTTTACCTCCTGCTTTCACTTGCAGTTTGTTCGGGTCTACGCCCGCATCACCAAACCTCATCAGGAACGGAGCGTCGCTTCCGGCTTCATATCCCCATACCGACGAGATACCCGCCAGCGTAGCATCTCCGCGTTCGCTTGCTGCCTTGAACGAATCGACGTAAACCAATCCTTCGAGCGTACATGCATTCAGTTTCTGGAACGCATAGCCTTCGGTTTGGTAATACAGGTTATTCCGGTTGATACCCAAGTCTACACCGTCGGCATCCAGTGCGTCATCGCCTGCCATCGGACGTAAGTCGGCTGCGCCCTGAGCTTCTCCCGAACCACCTTTCCGTTTCACGTGAAGATAAAGCGTGCGGTTCGAGTCGTCGAGAGTAAAACCCTCTGCCGTATTTAATTGCAAAGCGAGCAGATAATCTTGGTCTAAATCCAGTTTGCTGCTGTTGATAATCTTCACCAGACTCTGGCTTACCGCCATTGTAGCATCGTATTCAATATTGATGAGATTAGTAGCCACGTGGTAAGCCTCGGCAGGTAAGAACTTCACCCGGTAACCGTTTGTTTCTTTGTATTGCTGCAAAACAGCTTCATCTTGTAATACGCTCACCGTAAACACTTGGTCGCGTTTGCTCTTGCCGTTAGTCAGTTTGGCAGAGGTATTGATTTCCTTAACCTGACCAACGGGCTGAACAGCCGAGAAGATAACATCTACCGGGTCGGCAGTTACAGCCGTTCCGTTTGCAATGTTCTCGGCATCGGTAGTATTCAGAAAAACCAGTGTGCGGTCGGTCACCTTTTCGGGAGCCACCGTATCCTCCGGTCCGAACAATGTTTTTCCGAATTCGTCCTTACACCCTGCAAAAACGATCAGGCAGAGAAGTAATCCGAAATATATGATTCTGTTTTTCATACTTTCCATTATTTGTTAAGGTTAAGATATTGTATCGTAGTTCTCAGTGTTTCGTAATTCTGTTCGTAATCCGTCTCGATTCCTCGGATAGCCATGCCTCCCACAGCCTTTCCGTCAGCCGGCAGCCAAGTAGCGAGCGTCAGATTCTTGGGAGTAGTCAGCGGTTGCGAAGAAATCAGGTCGGCGAACGGAGTTTTCCATCCGTCGTTTTCAAGCGACAGATACGTTAACATCTTGGCGGCATCAAATCCGGCATATACCTTCAGCTTGTCATATTCCTGCTGTACGTAGCTCAGCTTGTCGGTCTTGAGCGTGGTGCTGATCAGGTAATCGAAACATTCGAAATAAGAGGTAAAGTATTCGGGCACACCTTCCAAAACCAGAAGTCTGTTGCCCGCTTTCTTTCCGAATTTCCCTCCCAGCCGGGCGATGATTTCGTTCAGTCTCTCACGGATGAACGCATCGTCGGCAGCAGTGATGCGCAGGCTCACTCCATCGTAATTATGCTCCGCAACCGTCTTTTCCAGTTGGTCGGGCAAGGCGTTGAAGCGTTCGGTAAACTCTTTGTTCACCTTGCTGCGCTCAACCTCGATGGCAGCTTCAATTTCTTCGTTTGTAGCCTCTCTCGAAGGAGTTTCAGCCTCGGCAGCTTCGATGGCATTATTTTCTCCCTCTATTTCAGCTTCTTCAATTTTCTCTTTATATTCGGCAGTCCACGAGTCAAGCTCCGCCAAAATCAGTACGCGGGCCTTTTTTACCGTTTGCGCCGTTTCGAGGTCGGTAGTTTGGAACTGTGAAAGCGTTTCATACCCTTGTTCCACTACCACCATGTCCACGCTGTCGGGCAGGGTATTAAGATACGTGTTCATATTTCCGTCTGCCTTCCAGTTTTTAAACCATACCAGCGTTTGGGGATGTTCGGAGGCTTTGAAAACCTGTATCGTTTCCATGTCTTGCGGAACGCCGCCCACCTGCATGTCGAGCGGTTCGATGTCCGTACAGCTTGCAGCAGTCAAGCAGCCTGTTATTCCTATGATGTAGATAAAATGTTTCATAAATATAAAGTGTTGTATCATTGGGTTTTATAGCGTTTGTTCAAACGGTCTCCTTCTTTGCCCGGAACTTGGAAAAACGCAAGCGGTAAAACCGGTCTGTTCTATGGGTAGAACCGGTCAACGCATCCGCATGGGATGGGTAACGCTAACGGTAGCGTTTTCCGGTACGTTCCGGCAAAGAATTTTCAGTCAGCGAAACAGTTTAAACAGGTTCATTTTCTCGCCCACCACACATCGGTATTCGGGCTGTCATTACCATCCAAATCTTCGGCGATAATCTGTGTAACGTTTGCACCGTTTACGTCATGTTCTACTTGCGGAAGCGGATAACGCCGGTATCCCCGCATATCGGCTCCGTCGGCATTACGCTGAATGTTCGCCACCTCGTGGTTATAGTCGATAGCCGGCAGGAGGTTGGGATATCCCGTACGCCGCCATTCAGCCCATGCCTCGGCACTTCCGTAAGGATACATGGCAATGTATTTTTGCGTAATGATTTGCCCCAACTGTCCGGCAGGATTGTCGCTCCACGCCACGGTAATGTCGGATGCAAACGATGCGTTGTTAAACTGGGCATACTTGCTGTCGGTAAACGCTCCCCGCTTGTTCCGGTTACTCAGATAGTTACCTATATTTACCTGATGCATGTTCATCGACAGTTCGATGCCCTGCGTGTAGAAGGTTTCGGCATTACCGCCCATGTTCCAGCCTTTAAGCGCACCTTCCGCCCGGAGAAAAGCCACTTCGGAAGCCGTGAGCCACACCACCGGGTCGGTCATGCCCACCTTCGGCAAGCAGTAGATGTTTCCGCTAATCAGTTCTTCTTTGGCAGGCAGATTCACGCCCGACCGCAATCCGAAGTACGTATCCCGTCCGCTACGGCTGGTAGGTTCGAAGTAAGCCTCCAAGCGCGGGTCAGAATACGCCGTCATGTAAGCAATGATGTCTGCTCCGCAGCGCGTATCTCCCCAGTTGACACTCATCTTATAGAACGGATTATCCGACGTGGGTTTCGTGGCATTGTCGGTATTGTTTTCTATAACCCCTGCTTTTACAGCCTCTTCCGCCCAAGCCTTTGCTTCATTGGGCAACTTACCGGAAGTACGCATGGCAAGACGTAACTTGAGTGAGTTGGCAAACTTCGCCCATTTGTTCAAGTCTCCGCCGTAAACGTCATCTTGCGTGGTCCATGCCGCTTTTTCTACATTCGTCAGCGTGGCAGATGATAAAGTCTGCGAAGCCCACGTCAGTTCTTCTATCATTTTGCGGTAGATGTATTCCTGCGTCTGATACGGCTTTTGTGCCTCTGTTCCCGAAAATTCGTAAGGGATAGGACCGTACATGTCGGTAAGGCGATGCAGAATGGCAACCTTCAGCACGGTTCCCCATGCGTAGAAAGCATTCTCCCGGTCGGCATTCGTCTCAAGAGCCAGCGCATTATATTGCTTGATGACTTTAACCAAAGATTCGGCATCGGTAAACGGATATTCAATGAATCCCGCATTGTAATTGAATTTCCCGAAATCACTGAATTTAGTCTGTCCCATGTAACCCGACAAGGATTCGCATCCCAAGCTGATGGCATACTGGTAAAGGTTTTCTTGCAGCGGAATCACGATGCCCGTAAGCACGCCACAGTTATTGGCTATCTTCTCTGCGATACCTCCCGACGCCAGCACTTCATCGGTTACGCCGTAGGGGTCGCGGTTATATTCTTCGAAATTCGTCGTACAGCTGCTTATTGCCATACAACCGATAATTCCAGTCAGTATAATTTTCTTCATCTGATTTTTCTTTTTTTAGATTTAGAATTTGGCTTTTACGCTGAATCCGAAACTGCGCAACGACGGCATCATGAAGTAATCAATGCCCTGTGCGTAGTTACCCGTTGACGATACCGCTTCGGGGTCGAACGGAGCTTTGTTATACAGCATCCAGAGGTTTTTCCCTGTGAGCGAAACAGTCAGGTCGAGTACATTGCCCAGCCATTTGCGCGGAATGTTGTACGAGATATATGCTTCGCGCAGACGCACGTTTGTTGCACTGTAAGTATAATATTGCGCCAAGTAATCCTTCGGACGTCCCTGAAGCTGGTAATATTTCTGTGCCGGTATCACGATGCCCTCTGCCACGGTAATGCCTCCCGCGTCGCGTGCATCCGCAGTAGCCTTTGATACGCCCGAATAATCAAGCGCAGCCTGTGTGCCCGATACCACAATACCGCCCAAGCGAGCCGACAGCATAAATCCGAAGCTGAACTGTTTGAAGCGGAAATCGTTTCTCCAGCCCATTGTAGCATCCGGAAGCAGACTACCCAGTTTGAGGTATTCGTTACGCGGCTTCAGGTCTTGCGATACATCAATGTTTCCGTGTACGTCTCTTACAAAATCCGTTTTGGCATAGATGTCTCCCAATGTTCCGCCCGGACGCAAGATGATTTGCGCATTTCCGAAACTCTCTTTCAGCAGTTCGTCTTTGTTAAACAACGGCTCTTCGGGGTTCTGCGGATTGCGTACGTTTTTAACCAGCTCTTTGATTTCATTCTTGTTATATCCGTAAGTGAAATACGTATCCCATGTGAAATTCTTCGAGAGGTCTACCGTAGCTCCCAAGCCCAATTCTACACCACGGTTTTCCACATTACCCGTTTGTACATACGTGTAATTGTAACCTGATGATGCCGACATGGCTGCCCGGATAGTTTGGTTCTTCGTATTGGTTTTATAATAAGTCACATCAAGGCTTATGATATTGCGTAACCACTTGGTTGAAAGTCCCACTTCAAACGAGTTGGTACGTTCCGGTTTCAAATCTTTCAGCGGATAAAATCCTTCCTTCACCCATTTCTTGTCGCTCTGGCTGAAAGTATTCATCTGCATGGTCAGTCCGCGTTGGAAAGGCGAAGCAACTTGCGCGTATGCCAGTCGCAGTTTGGCAAACGAGAGCGAGTTATACATTTTGTCTCTCAGTTCCGATGAAAGCATGTCGGTCAATATCCCCGATAATCCCACAGAAGGATAGAAAAACGACTTGTGATTTGAACCGGCTAATTGCGAAGCCCAGTCGTTTCGTCCCGTAACGGTGAGGTAAATCAAGCGTTTCCAGTTTACTTCCACACTACCGAAGATAGATTGCGTTTGCTCTCTCCATCCTTCTTGATAGAACTGTGCTTTTTTTAGCACCCTGTGCAATGTTCTGCACATTAAATACGTTGGGCAGTCCGTCGTCGCAGCGGTCCCTGATTGAAAAGCATATCGTTCCGCTGGTCAGTGAGACTCGCACCGAGGTTTACAGCCAATCCCCAATCCTCGCCAATGTTTTTATTCAGATTGGTTAAGACATCCACATAATTCTGCATGTCATATCCGGTATTCATTCCGAAGAATCCGTTCTTGGTACCTCCGTCCATGAGGGTAGCAACCGTACCTACAAAGCGTTTGTCTTTATACTCTTGTGCAGTCCGGTCTATGCGGTAACGTACGCCGATGTCCCACTTCTCAGAGTTCGACCATTCTTTGATGAGATACGACATGCCCAGCGACACGATGAAACGTTTGCGTTCCGAAGTACGGATGTTGCGGTAAGCCGTCCAGTACGGATTCTGCATCGTATAATCTCCTTCGGGGAAAGGACTTGCGGTAAGAATGCCGCGGTCTTCGTCCCATTGTTCGAAATATTTGGCATCATTCCAGTCCAATCCGCGCGGATAAAGATATGCACTCACCAGCGGATTCATATATTCTCCCTGATTCACCATGTTCTGGTCGCGCTGAATGATATACTGCGCACCGAGGTCTACGCGCAGGCGGTCTTTTAACGCCATGCTTGAATTGCGGACAGTGAGGTTATAACGGTCGTATCGGTTGTTCGGGATTAATCCGTTGGCATTTGTAGCAGCCAACGAAACGTATGTCTGATTCTTTTCATTACCTATTGAAAGTGTGACAGAGTTGGTATAAGTAGCCGAAGTTTTAAAGAAATCGGAAGGATGGTAACCCGTAGAAGCCTGCTTGTCTCCCCAACTTACGGCATCGTTCGGCCTGCTTCCGTATGTGTTTTGGAATTCGGGCATTACAAAAGCGTCGGCAAATTCGGCTGCCGATGTGAAAGTAGCTTCCAGTCTGCCTTCTTTTCCCTTCTTGGTAGTAATCAAGATGGCTCCGTTGGCAGCCGACGAACCGTAAAGCGCAGCGGCAGAAGCACCCGTAAGCACAGTCATCGACTCGATGTCATCCGGGTTCAGGTCGGCAATGCCTTCCGTTGTTCCGCGTGAAGCATAACGTCCCGTACCCTGTTCGCCCTGTGCGTTATACATCGGGATACCGTCGATAACATAAAGCGCATTGTTGTTTCCTTCGATGGATTTCGTTCCGCGCATTACCACCTTTGCTGCACCACCCACGCCCGAAGAGCTGGTTTGAATCGTCACGCCGGCTATTTTTCCGCTCAGGCTGTTGATAAGGTTTGCATCCTTTACGCGCGTCAGTTCGTCTGATTTCACACTCTGGGCGTTGTACGACAAGGCTTTTTCCTGACGTTTGATGCCCAATGCGGTAACCACCACCGCGTCGAGCACCTGCGTATCTTCCTGTAACACGATGTCGAGTACGCTCATGCCTGCTTCTATCTTCCGTTTTTCAGGAGTATATCCGATAAAAGAAAACTCCAGTGTAGCACCAACGGGAACGGATATTTGATAGTTTCCGTCCATGTCGGTAGCCGTTCCGTTCGTAGTTCCCGCTTCGAGTACATTAGCCATCATAATCGGCGTATCGGTTTGGTCTACTACCCGTCCGGTTATTGTTACATTTTGCGCCATTGCCGCTCCGGAGTAACAAAGCAGGGCAAACAGCAACATGCTTATTCTGTTTATGTAATTTTTCATAGTTTAGAAGAGATATTGGGGTTCATCGTTTTCGTTTAATTCTATGGTATAGGTGTTACCGCTTATTGCAGAAGCATCTATTTCTTTCGCGATGTAACTTCCACTCCAGTAGTAGAGACCTAATATGAAAACGGCAAATCGTTGACCTGTATTGATTTCAGCATCAAATGTTATCGATCCCGGACCGGAAAGCATTTCATTGGAAGAGGTCAGTCCTTCGAAGGGTTGGTTGTTCATAGCAGCGGTTGCTGCTTCTTTTATTTTTGAAGCATCTTTCACTATATGTGCTTTTGTTCCGGTCGCCATGAATCCTGCCGGCAATGAAGCCACCGATACCGTGAAAGTTACCGTCTTGTTAATGCCTCCGCTACCTTCGCTGGTAGGAGGAATAAACGGATATTTCATTTCTACCGTAACGATGTCGCTTTCCGGAGTAACCGTTACGTTTTCAGCTATCTTATAATTGTCATAGTATTCCGTATTCCATTTCGGCGCATAGATAACATACTCTTGTTGGGCTTCGGTACAAAACAGTTCGAAGGTTACCACGCCATCTTTCGAGGTATTCTTCTTTTCTACATACGTGCCTTTTTCGGGGTTACCGTGAGTGTTTTCCACGTGCTGCTTCACAGTTTCCCAGTCGGTTTTGTTTATCAGGTAGATTTCTTTTTCGTTGAACGGTTCTTCTGTTTGCGAACCTTCTTCTCCCATCAGATATATGGCAGTAACTTTGATTTGTTTTTTTACTTCCTTATCGAATGTGAGTGAAACATTTTCTTCCGTATCGTATCCTATTTCCTTACTTCTTCAGGAAGGGCAGACCTTCTTCCGGTTGCGATAAATAAATCCAATAGGTTTCGGTGGATTTCGGTGAGTCGATAACGAAAGAAGCGGCATTGTTTTCTGCCGTTGCAGCAGCCACATAGAGGTCTTCCTGCGGTTTTTGTCCACCTTTCAGCGACGTCTCAAAGTGGCTGCGGCTTGATTCTTTCACCAGATACAGGTCTTTGCCACTGTATTCCGGAGCCACGGTAACAGCTATCGATGTTTTCCGTATGACTTCTTGAGGCGGAGCTGCCAAGTCGATCGTTTTTTCGATATTGCCTGTCACTACTTCGTACTGCAACTGATTACCGAGGTGGGTTTTCGGCTTGTAACCTGCTTCCGTTTTCTGATAAACGTTGAAGTAGAGTGTTTTCTTATAAAAATCCATCAGGTCGTCGAATACCACTTGACTTCCTTTCACCGGCTGCGATAACAAGAAATCTGCTTCACCGACTTCTTTGCTCACGCCCTGCTCGTTGAACGGACTTTCAGATAAAGCGGCAAGAATCAAGTCTTCTTGCTCTTCTGCATTTTCAAGATGAATGGTCAGGGATGAAGTTTTGTCTTCTGCTTGGGGCTTCTCTTGCCGATATACTTCTTCTGCGATGTCGTCAGAGCAAGCAACCACAGCCAAAAGCACACAAAAACTTCCTAATAAATGTATGATTCTTTTCATTGATTGTGATTTTTTCAAGTATAGACTTGTGGAATGAACTGTGTTTTCCACAAAAAATAAATAATTTTGTTGTTTAGGTCGGGTGAATAAAACCTTACTGTCTTAGTTTGTGATTTCATACCCAAACTGTCGTGCAGGTACTTTTTTCCATACGTTTATTCAGTTTTTAAGGTGAAACAATGTTTGTCATGTTTACTGTTTTTTGTACTTCCTTAATCTTTTTTGGAAATATCTCGCTTGTTAAGTAACAAACAAGAAACTGTTTTGTTCGTTGGAAAAAGCAAAAAAAGCAGTCTGATGAATAAAAAATTTCATCGGATGAGGTAAAAGAACTTTATCCTTACAGGTCTGTTTGGACGATAAACTGCAAGACGAAATTTTTCCGGCGGATACCCCCCGAAAACGCAACCGTTAGTGTCAGTCATTCCATGCGGATGAGTTAACCAATTCTACCCGAAAGACCGATTGGTTTTACCGTTAGCGTTTTCAGGCTCTTGGAAAAGCTTTATAATCTTGATACAAGCGCATGAAATAAAAAAATAGGCCGTAGAGTTGATGGGGTAGCGGGGCTGGAGAAACAGACCGATTAACGGTGTGGGAATATCAAATAAAAAACTCTTGGCGGATTAATCAGGTTTTAATCACGCCAAGAGTCCGATAAAAAAGTGAGAGTGTAAGTCCGCGAAATTTACTGTCTGCTGTAAACGGCTTTTATCAGCTCGCAAGCCGTATGCAGTCCTATGCTTCCTGTGTTAATCATTAAGTTGTAATGATGAGGCTCGCCCCACTTCATGCCCGTATAATATTCGTAATGAGTGATACGGTTCCGGTTGGTCCGCCTGATGATAGCCTCGGCCTCCTCCTTTTTGATTCCGTATTCGTTGACGCAGCGTTTGTATGCGTTTTCAAAGTCTGAATAACAAAACACCTTGATGGCATGAGGATAGTCTTTCAGGATGAAGTCCGCACATCTTCCTACGATGATGCACGACTCCTTTCGGGCGATTTCTTCGATGATTTTGCTTTCGGCAACGAATAATACATCATCGGTCGACAAGCTGCGCTCTAAAGGAGATTCGCTGTTTTGCGAAACCATGCATTTTAACCAATAAGAAGGGATAGACTGTTCGTTGGCGGTAATATATGCTTCGTCGATACCGCTTTTTTGTGCAGCCAGCCGGATAAGTTCTTTGTCGTAAAGCTTTATGCCCAATTCCTTTGATAACAGTTCACCCAGCAGATGTCCTCCGCTGCCATACTCTCGCGCGATGGTGATAACCGTATGTTCGGGGGCTTTTGCTGCGGCAGTTTCCTTCCCGGCAGGAGCAGTGATCCATTGGTCGAGGAAGTGGTAATACGGACTGACAAAGTGTACGATAGGACCGACAACCAGTGCGGCAATCACCGTTCCCTCTCTTACTCCGTATATACCCGACATAAACAGTAAAGAAAGCAGGCACGCCACGATAACCAATGTAATATCGAAACCTAATTTTACGTAACCGAATTCTTTTTTAAGACGCAAAGAGATGACACGTACAAAGTATTCGCCCGACATCATAGCCACGTTTGCCTTTACTTCTAAGGCAATGCCTACGGCAAGGATGACACATCCGAATACCAGCGTTACTATTTGAGATACATACGTAATAGGATTTAAAGCGTGAAGCATACGCATGGAGCAATCGATGAATGTACCAAAACACAGCGAAATAGGAATTTGAAGCAGGTAGAGCCGTCGGTCTTGTCTGAAAACCTCCCGCGTCATGAAAGGGATTTCAAAGATAATGAAAAGTATGTTGAGAATGATGGTCCATTGCCCCATCGTCATAGGTGTAAACATACTTAACACGTATGTGACGCTGGTGATGGGTGAGGTTCCTAACAGAGCTTTGGTTATGAATGCAATGCCAAAGGCATTAACAAAGAGGGATATAAGAAACAGCAGGTAGCGTCTTGATGTAAATTTACTCATAATCGGTTTTATTATAATTTGAATTGCGCTGCAAAGTTTGTGTTATTTCGGCGTTTAGCGGTTATAAAAAAGAAACCAATCTTGGTTAAAAGCGAAACATAGTTTACCTTTGTACGGATAAATGGTCGGATAACGTGGATTTCTCTTTTTTGGAATACATAAACGGTTTGAAAGAACAACAAAGCGTGTATAGCTGTGTGGTAGATTCGGATTCATCAGACGGAAAGCGGATGGTTTTGTCTGAAGGGTTCTATTTTGTTTTGGTTACAAACGGTACAGCTCTTGTGGAAGATAGTTACCGGAAATATGCGTTAGAAAAATATGATTTGCTTATACTGACTCCAAGCATTACGGTGGCATTTGATACGGCCGATACCGGTTTTTCAATGATTTGTGTTTACATAGAGCCGGCTTATTTCGATACTTTGCCCGACGGTCAGCCGATGTATAATCAACTGGTTCGTTTTCTTGGCAGTTATACATTGCCGGTTCTTCGTTTGGATTCTGCCGGATATGCCTATTTGAAGCAAACGTTGGATTTGTTCCTTGCCGGTTGTCCGGATAGCTATTGCCTGAATCGTGAAGGAATTGGCAGACACTTGTGTAGCTTTTTACTGTTGCAGGTGGCAAATATCTTGCATCAAGACAGCGAACATACGTCTGTTTCCGTGCGTCGTTCGGGGGAAGTTTTCCGTAATTTCAAGAAGCTGTTGGTAGAACATTACCGTACCCATCACCACATCTCGTTTTATGCCGGAAAACTGAATATTTCTACAACCTATCTGTCGCGTATCGTGAAGCGTGTCACCGGGCGTACGGTTTACTTCCATGTGTCGGAGATTCTTTGCGCAGAGGCGCGACGCTTGCTTGGATGTACAGACTTGGATATAAAAGAAATAGCCGACCGGTTAGGATTTTCTGACCAGTCGGCTTTCGGTAAGTTCTTTTTAAAGAAAACAGGAGTGTCTCCTCTTAAATTCCGTTTGCGGAAAACAGAATGAGATTACCGCTTAAAATTCCAGTGTAGCCACATGCGGGTTATGGTCGGATACAAAACCCGTTTCTCCTTGCGGCTCCTGCGGAATAAAGGCATCGGTTACTTTGATTTGCGGAGTAACAAAGATGTAATCAATCTTCTCGCACGAGTCGGCAGGGATACGGCCGAAGTCATGGAATGTATAGTCTACTCCTTCTTTCTTTTCTGCAATCTTGAAGGCATCCTTCATTACAAACTCGTTGGTGGTGATGGTTTTATAAGCATCCCATTCGTCGGATACGTTGAAGTCGCCCGTCAACACGGCAGGGCGGTCGCCTACAATTTCTTTGATTTTCTCAATAATCAGCAAAGCTCCTTTCGTACGTGCCTCTACGCCTACATGGTCGAAATGCGTATTGACAGCCATGAAGATTTTTCCCGTTTCACGCTCTTTCAGTTTAGCCCATGTAGCAATGCGTGTACAAGCTCCGTCCCATCCGATGAAACCTACGCTGTCAGGATATTGCGAAAGCCAGAATGTATTGCTGTCGAGAACCTCGAAACGGTCTTTCTTGAAAAACAGCGGTGCATATTCTCCCTTTGTCTTTCCATCTTCTCTGCCTACACCCACTTCGGCGTATTCGGGTAAACGGGCTTTCAGGTCTTCCAACTGGTTATGCAGCACTTCCTGCATACCTACGATGTCGAGGTTTTGTGCCTTGATGAATCCGGCTACGGTATCTTTGCGGTATTGCCAGTTGTTCAGGCTGTCTGCGGGATTGTCATAACGGATGTTGAAAGTAGCCCAGCGTACTTGCGTAGTTTGGGGCTGTTGAGTGCAGGAAGCCAAGCCCAAAAGAGCGGCGCCGGCTGCAAATGCGAAAATTTGTTTTTTCATACGGTTTATTTGATTAGGGTTTGTTTTCGGCGCAAAGTTAAGACTTATATTTGTGGGTTGAAAAAAACTTTTTATCTTTACGAAAAATTAAAAGCAATGAGTCATATACGATTAGGAAAATATAATCAACTGGAAATAGTGAAGGAGGTTGATTTCGGACTGTATTTAGATGGAGGAGAAGACGGTGAAATCCTGTTGCCGAAACGATACGTCCCCGAAGGATGTAAGCCGGGAGACATGCTGAATGTCTTTATTTATTTGGATATGGACGAACGCTTGGTGGCAACCACCCAAGAACCATACGCACAGGTAGGCGATTTTGCTTGTCTGGAAGTAGCATGGGTGAACCAATTTGGCGCATTCCTGAACTGGGGATTGATGAAAGATCTCTTTGTTCCTTTCCGTGAACAGAAGACAAAGATGGAGAAGGGACGGAAATACATCGTGCATGTTCACTTGGATACTGAAAGTTACCGCATCGTGGCTTCTGCGAAAATAGAGAGATATCTGTCGAAAGAAAAACCGGAATACGAGCCGGGCGAAGAGGTGGATATACTGGTATGGCAACGGACGGATTTGGGATATAAGGTTATCGTTGACAATGAGTACAGCGGAATGTTGTTCCACAGCGAGATATTTCAGCCGATAGGGATGGGGATGCAGATGAAGGCATACATCAAGCAGGTGCGCGAGGACGGAAAGATAGACCTTGAGCTTCAGCAGAGCGGAATGCGCAAGGTGGATGATTTTGCCCAAGTGCTGTTGCGCTATATCAAGGAGCAGGGGGGACATACCACCATGAACGATAAAACCGATGCCGAGGTTATTTACCAGACTTTCGGGGTAAGTAAAAAGACGTTTAAGAAGGCAGTCGGAGACTTGTATAAGAAGCGGTTGATTGTGTTGGAAGCTGACGGAATCCGCTTGGCGTAAGCATCCGGGAAGCGGGCTGCAAACGTGGAAAAACGCTACCGCATGTTTTCTCTTACATTACCGCATGTTTTGTCAAACGCAAGCGGTAGCACGGGGTAACGCAAGCGGTAGAAATAATGCGTCCATCGGTCTTGGCAAGTGAGCACTGGTTTACCGATATAGAAAAAGGCAGTAGGGTGATTCCTTACTGCCTTTTATTTTGTTGGTTATTAGTATGTTTAGCTGAGTTTTTAGTACGTATCGCGGATGTGCCGGACAGCGATTGCTTCGTCTCCCGTAAAGTAGGGTGACTCGATGGTTATCACACGTTTTTCTCCCGGAAGGAGGTCGAAGAAATTGTCGCTGAAACGTGCGCCTTGTACGGGTATCTCGATGAATACATCTTTCGCCAGCTTGGGGGAAGAAAGCGTTATCGTATAACTGCCATCTGAATACTTTACTTTCCGGCGGATTTTCGTTTCCGGCAGTTTCAGGTCTTTGGTCGGAACAAAGTAGCATACGCTTTGGGCTATCGGCTGCTTCCTGCTGTTTTTCAGGGTTATCAGCAAATAACATTCGGTTAAGTCTTTTGCGGATTTCCAATAAGCGGTTGTGCTGCCGAAAACTTCGTGCGAAGAATTAGCCGGTAAATCCACTTTACGGCTTTCCTTTTTCCATACCTTGCCCGAAAAGTCGGTCAGACGCATGTCGAGCGTCAGCCCCTGAAGATTGTCGAGAAGGTCGGATATCAGATGTACCCGCAAACTGTCGTTTTTTACTAACGTGCTGATGAGTACCGGTGCAAAAGCGCGCTTGGCTTGATAGTGAAGCGCCTTCCAGTTGCCGTAATAGTCGATGCTCGACCAAGATACTACCGGCCAGCTATCGTTTAGCTGCCAATAAAGCGTACCCATGCAGTACGGACGTTGGCGGCGATGCGCTTCCATGCTGCGGCGCATACCCTGACCCTGTAAAACCAATCCGATGTAAACAAAATCCTCAAAACGTTGAGGCACTTTGAAATAACGCTCCATGCTTTCGGCTATCAGGTCGTTGCCTACCGTACTTTTCTGATGTGCTGTCATCACTTCCGAATCAATCCGGTAGTCGGAAGGAGAAGCAAACGTACGGATGGTTTTCATTTCGGGAAAAGACTGGAAACCATACTCACTGACGAAACGGCTTCGTTCTTCGTCTGCCGACTCAAACGGCTTTCTGCCATACCAAGTTCCCCAGTTGTGACTGTCGCGTACGCTCCATGATTCGGGCCGTCCCCAGTTGGCGAAGTAAGGCGATGTGTGCATGTAAAACCGCCCTTCATCGAATTTCGCTACTTGGGCAGGTAAAAGTTCATGGAACAGTTTCCGGTAGTCTGCCCCGAAACGCTTGTAGACATCCGCATCAAACCGTTTCTGCCATCCCCAGTACTTGATGCCTTCTTCGATTTCGTTGTTGCCACACCACATAGCCAGACACACATGATTACGCAGGCGGCGGATGTTATATTCAGCTTCTTCCGCCACTTTTTTTAAGAAAGGCGGGTCTGCCGGATAAGGTGTACAGGCAAACATAAAATCCTGCCAAACCAAAATGCCGTTTTCGTCTGCCAAATCGTAGAAGTAATCATTCTCATATACTCCGCCTCCCCATACACGTATCATGTTCATGTTTGCCTCTTTCACGTCGCGGAACAACGTTTGGTAACGCTCCGCTGTTACGTTAGGCAGCAAAGCATCGGACGGGATATAGTTTGCGCCTTTGGCAAACATCGGAACCCCGTTGACTTCAAAATAGAAAGATTCGCCCGCGCTGTCTTTTTCAGCTACCACGCGGATGGTACGCACCCCGATGCGATGATGTTTTTCGGCAAGGATTTCATTCTGATAGCTTACTCTGACTGTGAAGTCGTAAAGAGTGGGAGAGCCCCATCCGTTAGGCATCCAACGCTTCGGGTTGCGGATGTCGAGAGGAATATTCACCGAGTTGTATCCCGGTTGCAACGTAACTTGCTGTTTCGCGGCGTTTTCAGTCGCGCCCGACAGAGAACAGTCGATGTCTATTTCTGCCGGTATCGTTTCGCCGGTCACATTATAAATTTCCACTTGGTTAGACAGGCACGCTTTCTCGTCGGTAAGCGACAGTTGTTTCACATAATAATCGTCAATGCGCGCCACATTGTACAGTTGCAGCGTGACAGGTCGCCAGATGCCGCAGGTAGCCATCCGTATCCCCCAGTCCCAGCCGAAACTGTAAGGAGCTTTCCGGCTGAAGATGCTGACCTTTTTGTCTGCATGGTCATTGTCTGCCGGATACTCGAAACCATTGGTTTCCCATTGCGGAAGAGTCTCTTTAATCGGTGAACGGAAAACCACCCGCAAGTGATTTTCGCCGCAGCGCAACATGTCTTTCACCTCAACGGCATATCCCTTGAACATATTGTCGGCAGCAAGGATTCGCGCACCGTTCAAATACACATCGGCATACGTGTCAAGTCCTTCGAAGACAAGGCGTGCCGCCTGTCGTTTCATTTGGTCTTCACTGAGTGAGAAACAGGTTTTATATTCCCAATCTTCGTTCTCAACCCACTGTATTTTCTGTTCATTTGTTCCGAAAAAAGGGTCGGGCAGCAGGTTATGGCGTAACAAGTCTTGATGTACCGTACCCGGAACGGTGGCAGACAGCCAATCGTTGCTTCCCGATTTTGCAAAACTCCAGCACGTATCAAGTTTTATGATTTCGGGTTGTAGTTCCGATTGCCCGAACAAAAGAGTAGCATAGCAAAGCATTATAAGAAGAAGGTTACGTTTCATAATGTTTTCATGGTATATAAATAAAACGCGGATTACACGGAACTTCACGGAAACCGTGTTGCATAGTGTAATCCGCGTCAAAAGACATCAGTTGTAGCGTATCGGATACGCTTCCTTATTATCGGATTTAGTTAAGAAGCGAAACAGAATGAATTAGTTCTTCTGTTGCTGTTTCAGTTTTTCTTCAATCGGGTCTTGATATTGCGTTTGAAGTTTCACTAATTCGGCTTTCAGGTCTTCCGTTATCTTTTCGTAACCGGGTTTGCCGTATAAGTTGTGCATTTCAGTCGGGTCTTCTTGAAGGTCGTACAATTCCCATTCATCAATGTCGTTATAGAAATGAATCAGCTTATACCGTTCGGTGCGCACCCCGTAATGACGTTTTACCATGTGTTCGGCAGGGAACTCATAGAAATGGTAGTACAAAGATTTCCGCCAGTCGGCAGGTTTCTCTCCTTTCAGCAGAGGCAGCAACGATACCCCCTGAATATCTTCCGGAATCGGTGCGCCTGCCAAATCGAGGAACGTAGGTGCATAGTCGATATTTTGTACCATCTGCGGAATTTCTCCCTTCGCTTTGAAGTCTTTCGGCAAGTGCATGATTAGCGGCGTATGCATAGACTCTTCGTACATGAATCGCTTGTCGAACCAGCCATGTTCGCCCATATAGAAACCCTGATCGGATGTATAAACCACCAGCGTATTATCCAGTAAGCCTTTTTCTTTCAGATAATCGAGTACGCGCCCCACATTGTCATCTAATGATTTTACAACTTTCGAGTAATCGCGCATATAGCGTTGGTACTTCCATTCTGCCAATTCTTTTCCCTTCGGGTTCTTTTTATAGAAATCTTCGATAATCGGTTCGTAAAACGCATCGTAAACTTTGCGGTCTTCCGGACTCAAACGTCCCACGTAACTTTCATAACGTTCTTTCAAAGGAGTTTCCTTATCGGCGCGGTCCATCTTGTTGTCATAAATGATATCCATATCTTTCAGGATATTCATCTCTTGAGCCGCTGCAGCCGGGCGTCCCTCGTAATCGTCGTAGAAATTGTCGGGTAGGGGGAAAGTCTTGTCCTCGTACAGAGACAGGTATTTCAGTTCCGGCAACCAGTTGCGGTGGATAGCCTTGTGATGGATGAAAATACAGAACGGTTTATTCTTGTCGCGCTGGTTCTCCATCCAGTCGATACTCATATCGGTTATCAGATTGGTGATATATCCCTCTTTCCGTATCGTATCATTATCCATGTTAATAAAGTCCGGATTATAATAATCGCCCTGTTCCGGTACAATTTCCCAATGGTCGAATCCGGTAGGCAGACTAATCAAATGCCATTTTCCGATAAGAGCCGTCTGATAACCTGCCTGTTGCAGGAGCTTGGGCATCGTTTGTTGCGAACCGTCGAATACGCAGGTGGTATTATCTGTAAAGCCGTTGGCATGACTGTGTTTACCCGTCAGCATACAAGCGCGGCTGGGACCACTCAGTGAGTTGGCAACAAAGCTGTTGGTGAAAATAACCCCATCATTGGCAATGCGATCGAGGTTTGGCGTTTCGATAAAATGATTACCGTAACAACTCATCATCTGAGCCGTATGGTCATCAGTCATGATATACACAATGTTGTATTGTTTTGCTGCCTCCTTTTCTTCGGTACATGAAGCCAATGAAGCAAGTGCAGCCATTCCCGTCAGTGGGTAAAGGAATGCGGAAGTCAGTTGTTTCATAGAATATGTAAAAGTTTAAATAGTAAATTTGCCATGCAGGGAAACGTAATATTGACAAAGATACGTTTTTGTTATGGAAATAAAAAGAAAATGCGCGGAGAATCGGACGTTACATCCGACCTCCGTGCATTTTATATTAAGTTATAAAAAGATTACCAGCCGGGGTTTTGTTCCCATTGTCCGCTGGTCAGACCATCCGGACCTAACATCTCTTCTCGGATAGGCAACAAGTAGTCACGGTTTACATTAAACTGCCATCCATTAGGATAACTTGCCGGGTTAGCAGAAATAATGTAACCTTCAGAATTTAACCAAAAACCGTCACCCGGCGTTAATTTGTCTGAAAATTCAGTTTCTAAATTAGTACCTGTGTAAAGTGCACCTAATGGATATTTGCCTACAATTAATTCATCAGCTGCAGCCCAACGTAAAATATCTGTCAAGCGTGCATTCTCAGCTGCTTTTTCCACACGGCGTTCACGGCGTACTGCTTGAATGTATTTATCCAAATTATGGAACGGATAATCTGCATCTGTGTTATATTCTCTATCAAAATCTACATCTGGCATGTCTACACGCTGGCGTAAGGGATGCAAGGCATTAATGATACGCTGTGCGTTTGCGGCACCATCTAATTCAGCCAAAGCTTCTGCATAATTCAATAAAATGTCAGCATAACGGAATTGAATGGCAGGAGCTTGTCCTCGCCCTTCTTCATTATAAGAAGCTTCAAGGGTGGTGTTGAATTCTTCATATTTTAACAAAGAATATCCCGTGGTGTTTTGGTGGTAATCTGTACGGTCTAATGGCGGCCATTCAAAATAGACTCCGCCGTTTTCACTTCTGATTTGTTGTCCGGGGGTAAAAACAGTTTGGGATAAACGAGGATCGCGCAAGGTTGGAGATAATTCTACACCATACGTACGCTTGGCGTTCAACTTTTCAGCACCTTCAAATAATTCACCGTTTCTTTTCAAATAGTCATCTACCAATGATGCAGAAACTCCCTTGTTTCCGCCTCCATAACAAGAGTAATATGTTACGTTATGACCTATATTTGCAGCAGCATTGTATTGTTTCCACCAAAGTACCTCTTGGTTTCCGGTTAGGTCAAGTGTGATAAACAAATCACGATAGTCAGTCAAAGGATCACCTGTATTGTGAATTTGCCAAACATCACGTTGCATAACCTCTTCTGCAGCCTTTACAGCTTGATTCAACCAGTCTGTTATCTGTTCTTCTGCGTTAGTCAATGTCGTATCATAGAATTTGTCATTTTCAGCTCGATGATATTTTTCCCATGTAGCGGCGAATAAGGCTACTTCGCTTTTTAAAGCCCGTGCTACATCTCTGTGTACACGTCCTGTTGCATTAGAACTTTGTTCGTTTAGATTCTCAATAGCCAAATCCAAATCAGTAAGGATATAATTAGTTAGCTCCGTACGAGTATTGCGCGGGCGTGCCATTAATTCGGTATTAGGGTCTAAAGGAGTATCTAACCATGTTACGCCTCCATAATTCACCAATAAATGGTAATAATAAGCTGCTCGGAAATAATAAGCTTCTCCTAAACATTGTTTAAAAGCGTCAGACTCTTGATCTTCACATCTGCCGATATTCTGTAACAAGAAGTTTACATTACGAATAGCACTGTAATCAGTCATCTCCACAGCATTTGCTATGGATGTGTTTCCGGATAAGCGTGAATCGAATTCATTAGGCAGCAAGTTGTCACTGGCCGCATCACCGAAAGCAAGACCGCTACTTGCATTACTTGGATGTGTTTTTATAGCTGTGTTATTTACAGTTCCGCCTCCGCTTCTCGGAACGCTTCCTTGATAAAACATATTTAAGTACATCTGTATCTCATTGGTTGTAGAGAAAGCTTCAGATGTTGAAAGTTCTCCTTTAGGCTCTTGGTTCATGTCAAAGCAAGAAGCAAGTCCCAAACATAAAACAGAACTTATTAATAAATGTATCTTTTTCATAATCATATCCTATAAATTACATATTCAAAATAACTCCGAAAGAGAATACCCTCGTCATCGGATAGTTCTTACCTGCATAATCATTAGAGCTGCCATAACCACTATATGTAAACAAACCTTCAGGGTCAAAGATGTTGCTTAGTTTGGTGAAGGTCAACAAATTTTCGCCAGAGAAGAATACTTGGGCTTTAGTAAGATGTACTTTGCTAATCCATTTCTCAGGTAAATCATAGCTGATGGTTAAGTTTTTCAAACGGCAGTAAGCAGCATTTTGTATATAGCGGTCACTTCTTTCCGATGTCTTGGCTCTCAGGTTCTGTAAACGTGCACCGGCCGCACCGATATATGGCTTCGGGTAGTAAGCACCTGGATTGTCTTCTGTCCAATAATCCATGTGTTCTTTAAATACGTTTACTTGTGCCAATGCTCCTGAACCCCAAAAATAAGCAGTTCCTTTATCCGGGCACCAATCACGTTTTCCTACGCCTTGAAACATTAAACTCAATGAGAGTCCTTTCCAAGAGATAGAACCGTTAATGGTATATTGATAACGAGGAGTTGTATTACCAATGACAGTCATATCTCCCATATCACCAACTCTATTAGTACCTTTGTCAATAGAACCATCATTATTTAAATCAATATATTTAACATCGCCGGGTTCCCATGCCAATGGTGAAATGTCGGTTAAATCGTATGCCGCATTATAAGCATCGGCTTCATCTTGGGTTTGAATAATTCCAGAAGCCCGGTATCCCCAAATTTCTCCCATTTTCTTACCTTTATACCAGCCTGTGCTATTTTCGTTATCTCCTGCGGGGTCTGTATAGCCGCCATCGTATGCTGTGATTTCGGCAGTAGCGTCAGAGAGTGAACCTCCGATAGTGTAATCAATATCACTGCCGATTTTACCTCTCCATTGCAAGGTCAATTCCCAACCGCGATTGCGCATTTCCGCATTGTTGGTTTCGGGTGCTACAGCACCGAATATATCTGATAAAGGAGCTGACGGACCTAACATATCGCGGGTGTCACGTTGGAAAATATCAAACGTACCGGTTAATGAATTGTTAAAGAATCCAAAATCAATACCAATGTTTTTATGGTCTACTTTTTCCCATGTTGTGTTGGAGTCAATTACATCGCCCGGACGATAATATCCAGAACGTATACCATTGAAATACCAGTTGCCAATACCTGACGGATCCATGGAGGAAGCGAATGTATAATAAGCAGCTCCGGTTTGGTTACCTAATAATCCCCAGGATACACGTAGTTTCAAGTTAGATAAAACATCGCGTGTTTTCTCCATAAAAGCTTCTTCACTGATACGCCAGCCTAAAGAAACAGAAGGAAAGAATCCCCAACGATTTCCTTTGGCGAAACGGGAAGAACCATCATAACGTGCATTGAATTCTAAGAGATAACGATCTTTGAAATCGTAATTGATACGTCCGAAATAGCCACGAGTAGCCCACGCATAACGGTTGTCACGTACGGTTAGGTCACCATCTGCCATTTCAAGACTTGGATTGGAAGCATATTGCAAGTCCAATACTTGATTATAAAGATATCTGTATTTATAATATTCCTCTTGATAACCAATCATGACAGTAAAGTTATGCTTGTCAGCCAGTGAGAAATTATAGTTAGTGTAAATGTTGAGCGACTGATATTGGTTATTCATGACATAGCGGGTATATTTTCCACCTTCTACTACTCCTAATTCTCCGCGAGTTCCCACATCATATGTTTCTCCGTCGGCTCTGGGTATCAAGGGAGCAATTTGTACGGCTTCATAATCACGGGTATTGTAGCGGTAAGTATAATCTACGAAAATACGCCAGTTCTTAATCGGTTCAAATTCCAAGCCTCCGGTCATTGTCAAGTTATTGTTTTCTGTAACGGTATTTGTTCCACTCTGTAAATAGGGAATCATAGAGGCTTCAGTGAAGTTTCCGTTTGGATCAATGACGCTGGTAGTAGGACGGAAACGTGCCAAGTTATGATAGAACCCCTCATTTAACCCACCGTCACCAAACGGTGTTTCATTATTTGAGTTCATGTATTTGGTGTTCACTTTTAGCTTCATCCAATCGGTTACCTGAGCATTGATGGTTGTATTAAAATTGAAACGTCTATAATCAATGTCTGCATAACGTAATAAACCCTCTTCTTTATACATGCCGCCGGATACATAATATTGTGCTTTCTCACCGCCGCCGCTGACGCTGACGTTGTGGTTTTGTTTAAATGCCGCATTTTTATAATGCAAATCGAAATAGTTTACGTTTCCTATACCGTCAGGGCTGTTGGTAAAGGTGTTGACCAATGTTTGTCCCGGAGTTAGATTCATCCACGGGTCTACGCTGCTTGGGTCTCGCATGTATTGTTCTAACAATGCGATTTTTTCTTCACCGTATTGTGTGGTCTGATTATTGTTGTAGAGACCTGCATCGAAATATCTGGCAAAATCAGCTGCATTAACCATCTCCGGCAATGACATCGGAGAACTCCATCCTAACGTTGCCTGATAGCTTACACGGGCTTTACCTTCTTTGCCTTTTTTGGTTGTAACCAAAATCACACCGTATGCCGCACGTGCACCGTAGATAGATGAAGCGGCAGCATCTTTCAGTACAGAGATGTTTTCGATGTCATTCGGGTTTACATCTGCCAAATCCATTTCCACACCGTCGACCAATACATACGGAGAACCAGTTCCCGATAGGTTACCTTGACCACGCAACTGCAATGAAGAAGTGGCACCCGGACGTCCGGCATTGGTGTTGTCAACATACAAACCCGGAACCAAACCTTGCAAACTTTGGGTGGCGTTTGCTAACGGACGTTGTTCCAATGTCTCACCTTCAACGGTAGCTACCGAACCCGTCAGGTTCACTTTTTTCTGTACACCGTAACCTACTACTACTACTTCGTCCAGCAGTTGGTTATCTTCTTTTAATGTGATGTTGAGAATTTTTCCCGGCGTAGCTTTGATTTCTTGGGTGGCGTATCCGATGTAGGAAATTTCAATTACGCCGTTTTGAGGAATGTTCAACGTGAAGTTTCCGTCAAGATCGGTTATAACTCCATTTGTCGGATTTCCTTTTTCTACTACTGACGCACCGATAACGGGCATTCCTGTTGCATCATATACCACACCTTTTACCTCCACGGTTTGTTGGACAACTTTCATTGCATCGTTGCCAACTGCTACCTCTTCGGCATTCATCAGTTGTGGACATGCCAATAAAACTGCGGCTCCACAAAGCGATACCCGCTTGAAAAAGCCTTTACTAAACACACACAGATTCATAAAACTTTTTTAATATTTGGTATTAGGTACTAAAATGAATTTCCCTTTACATTTCCTGCTATCAGGATATTAGTAATAATGTATATCTCTTTTTTTAGAAAAAACAGGCACTCATTCGTCTTTTAATAATCAAATATGCAACAAACATACAAAAAATTATTAATTAAACCAATAAACTATAAGAAAATAATTATTTTTGCATAATAGTATTTTAAAAAGTTATCATTATGACCAAGATTCAGGTAAAGACATGGGCATTCTGTCTGTTTGCGGCAGGGGCTCTGGCTGCATGTTCGCCGAGAGAGGTACAGACCGGCGATTTGAATGTGATTCCGCAGCCTCAAGAAATTGCTGAAGTTGCAGATGCTTCGCCTTTTGTTATCCGCTCTTCAACTAAAATTTGTTATCCGGAAGGAAATGAAAAATTAGAACGAACCGCTCGCTTGCTGGCTACATATATTAAAGATGTGACTGGTGCGGAGGTGAAAACTACTACCGAAGCTGCCGGAAATAATTGTATTGCGTTAGGTATTGACCCGGCTATCGCTCAGAAAGACGGTTATGTACTGGATATTACTGCCGACCGCGTTACTTTGAACGGTTCTACGGAAGCGGGTGTGTTTTATGGTGCTCAAACCATACATAAGGCACTTCCCATTACCGGAGGAAAAGCCGACGGCGCGCTGCCTGCCGGAACGGTGAAAGACTTTCCTCGTTACGGATATCGTGGATTCATGATTGATGTTTGTCGTCATTTTTTCCCGAAAGAATACTTGAAAGAACTGATAGATGTTATGGCTTTACATAACATTAATTACTTCCATTGGCATTTAAGCGAAGATCAGGGATGGCGTATCGAAATCAAGAAATACCCTAAGCTGACAGAGGTAGGTTCTTACCGTAAAGAAACCATTACGGCTCCGGGCTCAGGCAAGTTCGACGGTGTTCCGGTAAGCGGATTCTATACGCAGGAAGATGCGAAAGAAATCGTGGCATACGCGGCAGAACGCTTCATTACGGTAATTCCCGAAATCGACATGCCGGGTCACATGCTGGCTGCTTTGGCATCATATCCCGAATTGGGATGTACGGGTGGTCCGTATGAAACGGCTACCAAGTTTGGCGTGTTTAAAGAAGTGCTTTGCGGAGGCAATGAAAAAACGCTTCAATTTGCAAAAGATGTGGTTAATGAAATAATGGATATATTCCCCGATGCTCCTTATATACATATAGGTGGCGACGAATGTCCGAAAGCAGAGTGGGAAAAATGTCCCAAGTGTCAGGCAAAAATCAAAGAGCTTGGCTTGCGCGACACCAAAGAACACAGCAAAGAAAACCAGTTGCAGGTTTATTTTATGAACGAAGTAGAGAAGGAAATCGCCAAGCGCGGCAAGAAGATGTTGGCATGGGATGAGATACTGGAAGGAAACCCCAATCCTGAAACTACTACCGTGATGGCATGGACGGGCGTACCGGCATCTGTCAAGGCAGCTCAGTTAGGACATCCTACCATCGTGTGTCCCATCAGTCACCTTTACTTCAGCAATCCGGGATATAACCGCTTGCGCGGTATCAGCAGCGTGGAGCGCGTATACAATTTTGAGCCTGAATCGGAAAAACTGACACCCGAAGAAAAGAAAAACATCATCGGTGTGCAGGGATGTATCTGGACGGAGTGGACGAAAGACAGCGTGAAGATGGAATGGCAGATGATGCCGCGCATTGCCGCGCTGAGCGAATTGCAGTGGAGCAATCCTGAAAAGAAAGACCTGAACGGATTCTTGAAACGTCTGCGTCATCAGTTGGATTTATACAGCTTATACGGTTTCCATTACAAAGAAGACATCGAAGAGGTTACCATCAGTGCAACACCGAAAGGAGAGGGCGGTGCAGCCGAAGTTACACTGAGTACGTTCGATAACGCTCCCGTTTATTATACGCTCGATGGTTCGGAGCCTACCGCGGCTTCGCAGCAATATACCGAACCGTTTACTGTCGATAAAACAACTACGATAAAAGCTATAGCTATCCGTGACGGACGGGAAAGTAACGTTGCAGAAGTAACCTTGAAATATAATTTGGCCACCATGCGCCCGATTACGCTGAAGTCAGAACCCGACGCATCGTTCACTTATAAGGGAGCTACTCTGCTGGTCGATGGTTTGGAAGGCGACGACAACTATCGTTCCGGACGTTACATCGGTTTCTACGGACAAAACTTCGATGCGGTAGTCGATTTGCAAGAGCCGAAAGACATCTCCTCGGTTTCAATAGGTACGTACCTCGTTCCGGGCGATTACATCTTCGGATTGACCGGACTGGAAGTTTATGCTTCCGAAGACGGAAAAAACTTCCGCAAGATTGCTTCTAAGTCGATTCCTGTTCTTGAGAAGGGCAGCAAAAACAACGTGTTGAAGCGTGAAGAAATCAGTTTCGACAAAACGAACACGCGCTACGTGCGTATCGTGGGTAAAAATACTCCGGTACTACCGAAGTGGCATTCGGGAGCTGGTAAGAAATCTTTCTTGTTCTTCGATGAAATTGCCATCAACTGATTGACGTCAGTTTGATATAACCCAAAGTAGCAAGTGGCCTGCCTTTGATGAAACCAATATCAAGGGCAGGCTTCTTTTTTTAATGCGGATAATTTGTTCTGTTACTCTTTCTATTTACGACAAAATTTGCTAATTTTGCTTTTGTAGGTAACCGTGGTGATTGTTTGGAGGTTTAGTTGACGCTATACGATACATTTTTCGCTATATCTCTATGAGCCTTAAAAGGTAAGTGATTGTGTAACCCTGAAAAACAGATGATTATGAAAAAGTTTAAGTCATCATTCTCAAGCGGAATGTTATTGTCAACCTGCATTGTAACTGTTGTGTTGCTTTATGCAATCTATGTAATCGCTCTCCGTATTCCGGTATCTTCTGTCGGGTCATGGCAGTTTTGGATGGCGGTAGCGGCACTGTGTATCATAATCGCAGCCATGTTCCACGGATTTGTATCTCAAATAGAATATGTCGGGTTAACGGAAAACAGCCTTGTTATACAGAAGAAAGTGGGGAAGATTACGCTCCCCTTTAGCGACATTCGGCAGGTGAGATATAAAAAGAGTCTGATGCGGGATATCCGTTTGTGGGGCATCAGCGGCTATTTCGGTCATATCGGGCTGTTCCGGAGCGGAGACAGCGGAAACTATAAGGCATTTGTCAAGAATGGAAACGAGATGGTTGAGATTAAAACCGACAATCAGACTTACGTGGTGAGTTGTGATGACTGCGGACAGCTTCTCGAAGTCTTGAGCAGGCACTGCGGAAACAGAACCGACCGTTGATTGACAATTATTTTTAACGCACTTTTTATCCCTTTCAAGTGTCTGGCTTGGGAGGGATTTTTTTATGGGTAGCGTTTACCAATCTTATTCGTTAAGTTGTAGGTTTCTTCCGTTAGTTTTATGTATCTTTACGGCTATAATTTTTTAACTGATCGAAATGATTATAGCCCCTTTTGCTAAACCACTGTATATCATGACCAAACCCATCGGTTCGGTGTGTAATTTGGCATGTGATTATTGCTACTATTTGGAAAAATCGAACTTGTATAAAGACATTTCCAAACACGTGATGAGCGATGAGTTGTTAGAAAAATTCATTCGCGAGTATATTCAGGCGCAAACCATGTCAAGCGTTCTTTTTACTTGGCATGGCGGAGAAACCCTGATGCGTCCGCTCAGCTTTTACAAGCGGGTGATGGAACTGCAAAAACGGTATGCGGGCGGCAGAAACATTGAAAACTGCATCCAGACGAACGGAACGCTGCTTACCGACGAGTGGTGTGAGTTTTTCCGCGCCAACAACTGGCTGGTGGGGGTGTCTGTCGACGGACCGCAGGAGTTTCACGATGAGTACCGGAGGAACCGGCAGGGGAAACCTTCGTTTGTCAAGGTGATGCAGGGCATCCGCCTGCTGAACAAACACGGAGTGGAGTGGAACGCACTGGCGGTGGTAAACGATTTTAATGGCGACTATCCGCTGGATTTTTATCACTTTTTCAAGGAAATCGACTGCCATTATATCCAGTTTACCCCCATCGTAGAGCGGATAAAGCGTCGTGCCGACGGGCGTTATCTTGCCACGCCGCTCGATGAGGGTGAGAAGTTGGCGGATTTCTCCGTTTCGCCCGAACAATGGGGCAACTTTCTTTGCACCATTTTCGATGAATGGGTGCGCAATGACGTGGGCAACTTTTATATTCAGTTGTTCGATTCCACGCTGGCAAACTGGGTGGGCGAACAGCCCGGCGTATGCACGCTGGCAAAGCAGTGCGGACACGCCGGCGTGATGGAGTTTAACGGCGATGTCTATTCGTGCGACCACTTTGTATTTCCGGAGTTCAAACTCGGAAACATCCGTGAAAAAAGCCTTGTGGAAATGATGTATGGCGAAAAGCAGCAACAGTTCGGGCGGATAAAGCAAGACAGCCTTCCTACCCAATGCCGCGAGTGTGAGTTTCTGTTTGCCTGCAACGGCGAATGTCCGAAAAACCGTTTTACCCAAACGGCTTCCGGAGAAAGCGGGCTGAATTACCTTTGTGCGGGATACTACCGGTTTTTCCGCCACGCCGCTCCTTACATGGATTATATGAAGAAAGAATTTCTGGCGCAGCGTGCGCCTGCCAACGTGATGGAAGCCATCAGGCGGGGAGAAATCTGATAAATCAGAAAACAGTCAGGCGCAAATCCTATCGGTTAAATGAAACGATACCAACCGATAAGATTTGCGCCTGACCGTTTACTTTCAGAAAGATTATTCCAAAGTAAGCGGAATGCCCTTATAGAAATCGAGAATCTTCGTACGGAACAGGTAGTCGTATTTCGCCTGAATGCGGTCTGATACGGCTTTCATCCAGTTGGTCCGTGCTTCGTTATACTCCGTGGCGTTTGCCTTGCCGTTTACGTATTTTTCTTTCGTCAACTTAAACGAGGCTTGAGCGGCTGTATCGGCGGCCAGACTGCTCCGATACTGGCTTTCGGCACCTACGGCGTTATAATACGCCTGCTGAATCTCTTTATACAGCGTTTTCTTGCTTTCCTCCAACTGCCAGTTCAGTGCGGTTTGTTGTACACGCGCCGAGCGTACCCGATTTCGCGTACTGAGTCGGTTAAAAATAGGCACGCTTAACGACAGTCCGAAGTATTGGCTGAAGTTATCTTGTAATTGCGAGCCGAAGCCGGCATTGTCTCTGCCCGACACCTTATAGTAGTTGGTACTTAATCCGCCTCCGAAACTGAGCTGAGGATAATAAGCACTCTGGGCAATGCGGATATTACGGGCTGCACCTTCCAGCCGGTATTGGGCTGCCTTGATAGAAGGCTTTATCAGCAAGGCTTGATTGTAAATGTCGGTAGGAGAGGTGAGCGTCCCGATAAAGTTGTCGCCTTCTAATTCAGGCGAAACAATGCTGAAGTTATCAGGCGAAGGAAGTTCCAAAAGTTGGCTCAAATCCAATAATGCAAGCCGGTAGTTATTGTCAGCCTGTACAGCAGACAACTGATCTTGCGCCACGCGCGACTGTGCCTCACGCCATTCCGATTCAGATGCTTTCCCCACTTTGAAATACGCCTCCTGCTGTTCAAGCAGGCTTTGGCTCAGCTTTACTTGTTCGTGGGCTACTTTGCTGAGTTCCTCGTTGAACAACACTTGCAAGTAAGCAGAAGCGACCTGTATGCTGATATCTTCTTTAGCCTTGTTAAGGTCTTCGATGGCTGCTTTCAGATTCAGTTTGGCAAGCGCAATGCTGTTCGGAATTTGCAACCCGGTGAATAGCGGGATACTGGTACTCAGACTCAAACCTGTACTCTGCGTATTGATGCTCTGGTACGTATTGTTCGCCTGAAGGCTTCGTCCGAAGTTAAAAGAATGCGATGCACTACCGTTCAGGTTAGGCAGGCGGCTCCATTTCGCCGTATTCAGTTCTATTTCATTCTGGTCGCGCGTTGCCTCCTGCTGTTTTACCGTCAGATTATGCTCAATGGCATAGTCGATACATTGCTTTAAATCCCATGCCTGTTGTGCGAAAACGGGAGAAACTCCGGTAACGACGGCAAGCGTTACGATGTATTTCGATACTGTTTTCATGGATTATAATTCTTTTTTCAACCCGCGAACCGATTCGCCGGTCTTCAGTCCTTGTTTGATTTCAATCTTGATGCCGTCGCTGATACCCGTTGTAACCGAGCGGCGCTCGAATTTCTGTACCGGTACGCTGTCGGTCAGCACATAAACAAATGTAGAATCTCCGCTGAATTCAAGCGCACTTTCGGGGATGGCAAACACATGGTCGGCGCGCTGTAATACCATTTCGGCGTTGGCGCTGTATCCCGAACGAATCGTAACGCTGTCAGGCACGTTGATTGCTGCCTTGATTTCAAACTGGTTGGCACCGTTGTTTTCCACACTCTTCGGCGAAATATACTCCAGACTGGCATCGAACTTCATGTTCTGTAAAGCTCCCAAAGTGATTTTCACCGGAATCCCCTCGCGGATGCGTCCCACCTCAGTCTCGTCAACGTTTCCACGGAAAATCAAATCGCTCATGTCGGCCACGGTTGCGATGGTAGTTCCGTCGTTAAACGTATTACTCATGATAACCGAATTACCCACTTTGATAGGCACATCGAGTATCAGTCCGTCGATGGTAGAGCGGATTAATGTACTGCTGAACGATTCGCTGTTTTTTGTAATCCCCTCTTTTACGATTTCCAAATTATCTTTCGCTGCTTGGGTTTCTTCGCGAGCCTGCTGAGCTGCAAGCAACGTCTGTTCGTATTCCTCGCTGCTCACCAATTTGCTGTTGTAAAGTTTTTCCATGCGCTCCAAATTCGTTTCAGCCTGCCGTCCGTTCATCTCCGCCAAGCGCACACGGCTTTCGGCAGCATTCAGCGTACCCAGTTCGGGGATAACTTTTACTTTTGCAATGACTTCTCCCTTTTTAACCGTTTGCCCTGCTTCCTTATAGACTTCGGCAATGATGCCTGAAATCTGCGGTTTGATTTCCACCTCGTCGCGCGGTTCAATCTTTCCGGTAGCCACGGTAGTCTGTATCAGGTCGGTAACCTCCGGAGTGAGGATGTTATATACAGTTTCTTTCGGTTGCGACTTCTGATAAAGGAAAACAAAAGTCCCGATGAAAATTAGTGCGATAAGCACCAATACAGCGATTTTAATGTACTTTTTCATATCTTGCTATTCGTTTTAAATTCAGATAAAATGAGTGGTAGAGTTATAATTAAGTGATGAAAGAGCTATTCATCCCGTATCGCTTCTATCGGCTTTACAGACATGGCACGATAAGCAGGGGCAAGTCCGGCAAGTAACCCCAACACCATCAATAACACACATGCACCGATAGCCTCCCAAAAACTGATTTGGAAATGAACGATGGCGTTTGGTTCGGAAACCGCTTTTTCTACAATATCTAATAAAAAGACAGCGAATGAGATTCCTGCCATTCCCGCCATACTGGTCAGTACCATGCTTTCAGAAAGAATCTGTTGCAAAATATCATTCGGTCGGGCACCAATCGCACGGCGGATACCAATTTCCGTGGTACGCTCTTTAACCGTCACCATCATGATATTGCTTACACCGATAGCCCCGGCAAGCAGCGTACCCAGTCCGACAATCCAACTCAGTATGCGGATGCCCGTAAACAGATTGTCCATCATGCTGAACATAGCCTCGGCATTCAGAATAATCATGGCTTGCTCATCGTCGGGGTGAATAAAGTGAGCTTGTTTAACTACCTGAGCCACTTTCTTTTCTACCTCGCTGATGGCATATCCCTTTTTCGCCGTGTAACAAAGCAACTGAACCTTTTGTCCGAAATTATAATTCTGCTGCATGGTGGTAAAAGGAATGATGATGGAAGTCTCCGAACGTCCCTGTACCGAGATGTTTCCCGTACTCATACTTACGCCGATAACCTGATAATAAATGCCATTGATTTCAACGAATTTACCGCAAGGGTCTCCTCCTTCGGGGAACAATGTTTCATAAATACGCTTCCCGATGATGCACACCTTGCGCCGGTCGCGCACGTCCATCTCGTTCAGATAACGTCCGTAAGTGATAGACGGTTCTTCTATCTCTTCGTATTCGGGATAAAGCCCTTTCAGCGTACCCGATATCTTATGCTCATTGTAAATAGCTTCGATTCCCCACCGTGCCAGCGACGGAGTGATGACATCCACTTCGCTTACGCTGCGGCGAACCCGCTCTACATCTTTGTTTTCCAAATCCCATGCACGTCCTTGCTGGAATCCCTTGTAAGCTTGTCCGGTTCTGTTCGTTCCCATGAAACCGGAGTTGGTGGCAAATCCTACGAACCCTTGTTGCAGCTTGTCTTGCATACCCTGCGCTCCACCCATTAACGCTACCAGCATGAAAATACCCCAGAAGATACCAAAGGCGGTGAGCAGACTGCGGGTCTTGTTTCGGGTAATGGTGATTAAGATTTCCTCCCATGTGTCTAAATCAAATCGTCTCATAATCAATCGGCTCTAAGTGCTTCTATCGGGCGGATGCGGACAGCCTTGCGGGCAGGAAACAATCCGGCAAGCGTTCCGGCTATAATTAAAGTTAAAGTAGCTTGGATGGCGATACCCATGTCTACGGTAGGATTCTCGAATACGGTGACAGAAAAAGGTCCGGCATCCATTGTTTGCTTTCCTGCCACTTGGTTCATGTATTCGGTAACTGCTATTCCAGCCACCATCCCTATGTATCCGAAGAAAGTGGTAATCGTAACGCTTTCAGAGATGATTAGCCAAAGAATAGACATCGGCTTGGCACCGAGCGCCTTGCGTATGCCAAACTCATGGGTACGCTCTCGCACGGTAATCAGCATGATATTGCTTACTCCCACGATTCCGCTCAGTAAAGTAAAGATACCGATAACCCAAATGGCAATATGCAATACGCTGGCGGCTGATTGCTGTTGAAGATATTGCGTAAAGCGGTTCCAAATCCAGATAGCACCGTCGTCGTCGGGAGCGAAGTGTTTATTTCCTCCGATTGTTTTTCGGTAATCCTGCTCGAAAGCCTCGTTGGTAGCTTCATCCGTCAGCCCTTTGGTAGAGAATATCAGGTTGTCGATGCTGTCACCTTTATTATATACCACTTGCAAGGTGGTAAAAGGAATCAGTGCGGTAGGTGAGAAACTGTTTTGGTCAGTGTAAATACCTACTACCTGATAAGCTACACCGTTAGAGTTAAGATATTTGCCCAGCGGTTGGGTAGAAGGGAAAAGAATCTTTGCCGTTTTTTCGTGAAGCACGATAACCTTTCTGCGTTCCTGCATGTCGCGCTGATTGATAAACCGTCCTTCCTTCACCTTTACGGCTTCCAGTTCCGGGTAGTTTGGAAATACCCCGTCTATGCCTATGCTTACCGTTTCTTTTCCGTACGCAAGATAAGCATCGCTTTTGCTTACAGTAGCTCCCGTGGCAATGACGTGGTTTGGGAAAGCCCGCTCGGTTAAAAGTCGGTCGCTTTCATCCAAAGAGATGCTTCGTCCCTCCTTAAATCCCTTATAAGGCTTCGATGTAAATCCGGGAAAGATTTTCATGGAGTTCATCATCATGCCTTCCGACTGTCCTTCGAAAGCATGAATCAATCCGTTGCCTGCTCCCAGCAGAACGATAAGCATGAATATACCCCACGCCACGGAAAAGCCGGTAAGCGCCGTGCGCAGCTTGTTGCGCATGATAGTTCCGTAGATTTCTTGTATCAGGTCAACCATAATCGTGTGCTTTTCTTTTAGTGTTATTTCATATATCCATTCTTACCGAAAGGCGAAGCATTATGGTCGATGTTATTTTCGATACGTTCGATGATTCCGTCTTTGATATGGATTATTTTGTTTGTTTGATTCGCCACACCGCTTTCGTGAGTAACCACCACGATAGTCAGTCCTTCCTTGTCGTGCAGTTCTTTTAATATATTCATTACCTCTACCGAAGTTTTACTGTCTAAAGCACCGGTAGGTTCATCTGCAAGGATGATTTGCGGTTTCGATATCAGGGCACGGGCAATGGCAACACGCTGTTTGTCCGCCCGAAAGTTCGTTAGGCATGTGGTGTGCCCATTCCTTCAGTCCCAGTTTCTCCAGATATTCTAAAGCTAACTGATTACGCTTTTTGCGGTTGATGCCCTGATAGTAGAGCGGCAGGGCAACATTTTCCATTGCGTTTTTGAATGAAATCAGATTAAACGATTGAAAGATGAATCCAATCATCCGGTTTCGGTATTCCGCCGCCCGCGTTTCGCTCAGATTTCGGATAAGCGTATCATTCAAATAATATTCTCCCGAATCGTAGTTATCTAATATTCCCAGAATATTCAGCAATGTAGATTTACCCGAACCGGAAGCTCCCATGATGGAAACAAATTCCCCTTTCTCAATATCCAGATTGATGCCTTTCAGTACGTGGAGCGGTGCCCCGTTGTGATACGTTTTGTTTATATCTTTTAAGTGTATCATTCTATTATAATCTTTGGTTTCCGTCTTGTTAGACGCTGCGAATATAGAAAAAGTTACACAGTTGCGTAAATAAACGGAAAAAAATTTGCTCTATATGTGTCGAATCCTTACTTTTGTCTGTATAATTAACCCTAAAATATAAACATCATGACTATAAACATGGAAAAACCGTATGTGGTAGGTATGGATATCGGCGGTACGAATACTGTTTTTGGTATCGTGGATTCACGTGGTAATGTGCTGTCTTCTGATTCTATCAAGACGCAGCAGCATGAGGATATTGACGAATATGTAGATGCAGTTTGCAAGAAGTTGATTCCGTTGATACAGGCTGTTGGCGGTACGGAAAAGATTAAAGGTATGGGCGTTGGAGCTCCGAACGGTAATTTCTATAACGGAACTATCGAATTTGCTCCCAATCTGCCGTGGAAAGGAGTGATTCCTTTGGCTGCTATGTTTGAAGAAAAGTTGGGCATCCCTACTGCTCTGACAAACGATGCGAATGCGGCTGCCATCGGAGAAATGACTTACGGAGCAGCACGTGGTTTGAAAGATTTTATAATGATTACCTTAGGTACTGGTGTAGGTAGCGGTATCGTTATCAACGGTCAGTTAGTGTACGGTCATGACGGTTTTGCCGGTGAGTTAGGACACGTTATTATCGACCGTAACGGACGTCCGTGTGGTTGTGGACGTAAAGGATGTTTGGAAACATACTGTTCGGCTACCGGTGTGGCACGTACGGCACGCGAGTTCTTGGTACAAAGTACCGAACCGAGTTTGTTGAGAAACATTCCGTCGGAAGAAATCGCTTCGAAAGATGTTTACGATGCAGCTGTGAAAGGCGATAAGCTGGCTTTGGATATTTTTGAATATACAGGCCGTATTTTGGGTGAAGCCTTAGCTAACTTCATTGCATTCTCAAGTCCCGAAGCAATCATTCTGTTTGGTGGTTTGGCTAAATCAGGCGACTATATCATGAAGCCGATTAAGAAAGCAATTGATGAAAATATCTTGAAAATCTACGCAGGTAAAACTAAACTGTTGCTTTCTCAGTTGAAAGATGCCGATGCTGCCGTGTTGGGAGCAAGCGCATTGGGATGGGAAGTAAAAGAAGATTGATAGTTTTTTTACACATAAAAAGAGCGTGAAGCGGAATATGTGAGTTTACTTGCATATTCCGCTTTTTTTTACCGGGCAGGCTTTTGAGATGCGACGGTCTGCCGGACTGTGAAAGAAAAAGCGGAAACGAAACCATATAAATACATAAAACAATGGAGTTTATTTACTTAGTTATCGGGATAGCCGTAGGTTTTGGGTTGGGTTACCTGATGGTATCGCGTAAAATAGGCGTGTTACATACCCGACTGCAAATGCAGGAAGCCCATGCCGACGAAATGGTGAAAGCCGAACAGCGTCAGGCTTCGGTTGCGGTGGAACAGCAAAAACAAGAAACAGCCTTGTTCCGAAAGCAGGCGGAAGAAACCAGTCGGTTGCTGATGGAAGCCCGGCAGACTCTTTCTGCCGTACAGGTGGAGAAGCGTGGGTTAGAAGAAAAGTTGGAAAACCAAAAGCGCGAGATGGAGGAACTTCATAAGCAATTCAGCATGGAGTTTGAAAACATTGCCAATAAGATTTTCCAACAGAAAACAGAAAGTTTTAATAAGTTGAGTTCGGAAAGTCTGATGAACCTGCTGAAACCATTTGGTGAAAACCTGAATGAGTTTAAACATCAGGTGGCAGAGGTCTACGACAAGGAGTCGAAACAACGCTTCTCGCTGGAAGACCGTATCAAAGAACTGGTGTTGCTGAACAAGCAGATCAGTGACGATGCCAATAACCTTACCCGCGCGCTGAAGGGAGAAGCCAAAACGCAAGGTAACTGGGGGGAAATGATATTGGAATCCATTCTCCAGAATTCCGGCTTGAGGGAAGGGGAAGAGTATTTCCGTCAGGAATTTTTAACCGACGAGCATGGGGAGGTGACCCGAAACGAGGAGGGAAAACGGATGCAACCCGACGTGCTGGTGGTGTATCCTGATAACCGGCAAGTGATTATCGACTCGAAAGTGTCGCTTACGGCGTATGCCAATTACGTGGCAAGTACCGACAAAACAGAGCAAGAGCAGTATCTTAAAGCCCATCTCAATTCGATAAGAATGCATGTTGACGAACTGAGCCGGAAGGATTACTCGAAATATAACTTGGCATCGTTAGACTTTGTGATGATGTTCATCCCTAATGAGCCGGCCTATGTGCTTGCCCTGCAAACCGAGCCGAATCTGTGGAATTATGCTTATCAGAAGAAGGTGGTACTGATGAGTCCTACCAACCTGATTGCTGCCCTGCGTTTGGCACTCGACTTGTGGAAACGTGAGTATCAAGTGAAGAACATTCAAGACATCGTGAAACGCGGTACGGCTCTCTACGAAAAATTAGTGGGCTTTACCGAAACCTTTGAAAAAGTAGGCGATACGTTGAAAAATGCTTCTGCGGCATACGAAAACGCGCTGGGGCAACTCTCTACCGGCCGTGGCAATGTGATTCGTCAGGCTGAGATGCTGAAAAAGCTGGGCATTACGTCGAAGAAAAAATTCTCGCCCCGCATTCAGAATAAGTTGGATGAGGCAGATGATGCCGGTGAAGCCGGAGAGGATACAAATAAAATAGGCACAGACTCTGCGGAACTTACGGTTTAGCGTTATGCTAAACCGTTTTTATTCCACGGAATCTGTGCCTTGACAGTATCTTTATCGGGAAAGAATTACATCATTCCACCCATGCCGCCCATTCCCGGAGCCGGCATTTCGGGTTTTTCTTCTTTCTTTTCTACGATAACACATTCGGTAGTAAGGAACATGCCTGCGATAGAAGCCGCATTTTCCAAAGCCACACGTGTTACCTTAGCCGGATCTACCACACCTGCTGCGTGCAAGTTTTCGTAAACGTCTGTACGTGCATTGTAACCGAAGTCACCTTTTCCTTCACGTACTTTCTGAACTACCACCGCACCTTCTTTTCCGGCGTTAGCCACAATCTGGCGCAACGGCTCTTCAATGGCACGTTTGATGATTTCGATACCGGTCGTTTCGTCAGCGTTGTCGCCCTTCAAACCTTCCAGTGATTCGATGGCACGGATGTAAGCTACGCCACCACCCGGAACGATACCTTCTTCGATGGCTGCACGTGTTGCACACAAAGCGTCGTCTACACGGTCTTTCTTTTCCTTCATTTCCACTTCGCTTGCTGCACCTACGTAAAGCACTGCTACGCCACCCGACAATTTGGCAAGACGTTCTTGCAATTTTTCTTTGTCGTAGTCAGAAGTAGTATTCTTGATTTCAGCCTTGATTTGGTTGATACGTTCTTGAATGTTTTCTTTGTCGCCGCCACCGTTTACGATTGTAGTGTTTTCTTTCGTAATGGTAACCTTGTCGCAAGTACCCAACATTTCGAGTGTAGCCTGTTCCAGCTTCAAGCCTTTTTCTTCGCTGATAACCACACCGCCTGTCAGGATAGCGATGTCTTCCAACATGGCTTTACGACGGTCGCCGAATCCCGGAGCTTTAACGGCACAAATCTTCAACTGTCCGCGCAAGCGGTTAACAACCAGTGTAGTCAGTGCTTCGCTGTCTACATCTTCGGCGATAACCAACAGCGGACGTCCGCTCTGTACAGCCGGTTCGAGGATAGGCAAGAAATCTTTCAGGTTGCTGATTTTCTTGTCGTAAATCAAGATGTACGGATGTTCCATCACACATTCCATCTTTTCAGCGTCGGTAACGAAGTAAGCCGACAAGTAACCGCGGTCGAACTGCATACCTTCTACCACGCCGATGGTAGTATCCGTACCCTTAGCCTCTTCGATGGTGATGACACCGTCTTTTGAAACCTTACGCATAGCGTCGGCAATCAGTTTACCGATAACCGGGTCGTTGTTTGCTGATACAGTGGCTACCTGTTCAATCTTGTCGTAATTGTCGCCTACGGTTTCAGCCTGAGCCTTGATTGATTCAACCACTTTAGCAACAGCCTTGTCGATACCACGTTTCAAATCCATCGGGTTTGCACCTGCGGTAACGTTTTTCAAGCCTACGCCTACGATAGACTGAGCCAGTACGGTAGCAGTTGTTGTACCATCGCCTGCATCGTCTCCGGTTTTTGAGGCAACCGACTTCACCAGCTGCGCACCCGTATTTTGGAACGCATCAGCCAGTTCGATTTCTTTAGCCACCGTTACACCGTCTTTTGTGATGTGCGGAGCGCCGAATTTCTTTTCGATGATTACGTTACGGCCTTTCGGACCCAGCGTTACTTTTACGGCGTTAGCCAGTTCGTCAACGCCTTTTTTCAATTGATCGCGTGCGTCAATATTGAATAAAATATCTTTTGCCATGATTCTTTCAGTTTTTTAATTGGTTAGTTTTTAAGTTTCCGAGTAATTACACTCCTCTGTGCGTTTATCCCAATACGGCGAGAACGTCGCTTTGGCGCATCATCAAATATTTTACACCCTCGTATTCGATTTCCGTACCTGAGTATTTGCCGTATAATACGGTATCACCCACTTTCAAGACCATTTCTTCGTCTTTTGTGCCGTGACCTACTGCAACTACTTCGCCTTGCAAGGGTTTTTCTTTTGCTGTGTCGGGGATGATAATGCCACCCACTGTTTTCTCTTCTGCCGGAGCAGGAAGAATCAGAACTCTGTCTGCTAATGGTTTAATGTTCATAATGCTATATTTTTATTCTGTTTATCGTTGTTCTTGTCCTGTTGCGGACGCTAAGTTATTAGCTAAAACTGTGCCATAACCGAAAACTGACAAACTGGCGTATTCCGGTTGACAGAAATGTCGGTAAGACTGTCAGTTTTGACCTGTTTCCCGTTTTTATACCCTGAAAAACGCTATGGGTAGTGTTACTCATCCCATGCGGTAGCGTTGACCGGTTCTACCCATAGTGTAGGTCGGTTCTATGGGTAGAATTTTTCAGCTTTTCGGCTAAGCCGTAAGGTGTTAAAAATAAGATGTTTATAGATTTGAAGGATGCACAGCGCATCCTTTGGGCTGTGCATCTGTTTGATGGGGTGTTCCGATAGGTTTTAAGCCCCTCTTTTTCGCATCTCAGGCGTGACGCGGTCTGATGCGTTTGATGAGGAGCGAAAGGTTATTCTGGATGTTTCGGTTCAGGATTACAATGGTGACAGCTATCAAGATAAGTGCAATACCTATCGCTTCGCTCCATGTAAATTCCTCGCCGAATATTAATGCGCCGATACATACCGCAGTGACCGGTTCGAGCGCACCCAGAACGGAGGTCGTGGTACCGCCAATGTAACGCACTGCAAGCAGCAGCGTAATGTTCGATATCACGGTAGGAGCCACGGCAAGCAGCAGGATGTTGACTACTGCCCATGCGTCGGGGATGGGTTGCAGATTCTGTGAAGCCCCCGTCTTAATGCCAAACATCAGTGCCGTGAAGACAAATACATAGAAAGCCAACTTCCGGCTGTGCATTTCCCGGATGTGTGACTTATTGACCGCTACGATGTAGCTGGCATAGCCTACGGCGGAAAGCAGCACGATGATGACATGTATCGGCTCGATTCGCAGTTGAGTGCCTTGCAACGACAATTTAGCCACTCCGCCGACCGCAAACGCCACAGCCGTCCACGTTACCCATGACGTTTTTTCCTGAAACAAAAACAGCATCAGCAGCGTAACGAAAACCGGATACGTAAAATGCAGCGTGGTAGCTACGCCGGCACCCATAACCTCGTAGCCGTAAAGCAAGAACAGCGACGAGCCGGTATAGAAAAGTGAAAGTATGATAAGTATCGGCAAGTCGCGCACGCCGATTCGGAATGATTCTTTTTTAATGAGCATCATCGTGCCCAGCGCCAGTGTGGCAGCCACGAAACGATAAAACAGAATAGAGTCTGATTGCATTCCCTTCTGCATCAGCGGTAAGGTAAACAGCGGTATCAAACCGAAAGTAACCGAGGTTATAATCCCGTAGAAAAAGCCTTTTACTTTAGTATTCATATTCATTTGTTGAAAGATGTGTGTTAACGGGCGCAAAAATACAGATTTTATATTAATTTTTTACGTTCAAGCCTCGGAAGAGCATCGTAAAACGATGGAAAATATTATCTTTACCTCCGATTTTGATAAAAAAAGAGGTATGAAAGTGCATCACATTGCCCTCTGGACATTTCGGTTAGAGGAACTCCGGACATTTTACGTCCGTTATTTTGGCGGGCGGAGTAACGAAAAATACGTAAACCCGCGTAAGGGATTTGAATCTTATTTCATAACGTTTGAAGGCGGGGTAGCGCTGGAGCTGATGAGCCGCCCCGACGTGACAGACGAAGCCCCCGAAGAAAACCGGCGGGGGCTGACACATCTTGCGTTTTCTTTTACAGGCGAGGAAGATGTGTTGCGCATAACAGAGCAGTTGCGCAATGATGGTTATCGGGTGGTGGGCGAGCCGCGCACGTCGGGCGACGGATATTTTGAAAGCGTGATACTCGACCCCGACGGAAACCGCATCGAGTGTGTTTACAAAAAAAGCCTGCCGTGTGAGTCCGTCTGACGACCGGCTGCACGGCAGGCTTCTAAGTTTTTATGCGTTACCTTTATTTGATTTCAATCTGACGATTGACTTTAGCCTTTTCCTCAGGTGTACGTTTCGGAAGGTCGATTGTTAAAACGCCATCGCTTACGTTGGCACTGATTTTATCTTTTTCCACATCGTCCGGAAAAGAACCAACGCTTGCTGGAACTTAGAGTAAGAAAACTCGCGGCGCAAGTATTTCTTGTTTTCTTTGTCCTCTTCTTTCGTTTCGTTCTTCTTCCATTGTGATGACCAATTCGTTATCTTCACTCAAGTGGATGTTGAAATCTTCTTTGGTCATACCCGGAGCTGCAACTTCAACTTTGTAATCTTTATCGCTTTCGCTTACATTGATTGCAGGAGCTGTGGCATTGGTTCTTACCATCCAATCGTTATCAAAGAAATCATTAAAGATACTCGGTAACCAATTCTGATTGTTGTACTTTCTAACAGGCATCATAGTTGTAATCTCCTATATTTTAGTTATACATTTCGTTTGTTATCTCTTTGAACCCCTCCGCCTTTCGGTTTCGCGATTCGCCTTACATAGTGCAAACGATATGCCGCTTTGATGAGCGGTTGACAACTCTGCCGGTTACTTTAAACTTCTGAAAACCTTTTTAAACCAGAAGAATTTGTTTTTAAAGTTTTGCATACATTGTTAACTGTATAAACTGACAGCGGGCTGACAAACCGTCATCATTGGATAACAGAATGTCAGCCCGCCGGGTGTTGTAAACTCAATATGTAGCTTTAATTGTTCAAAGAATAGTCTACGGTAGTCACTACACGTACCTTTTTGATATAAGGCGTATTCGCATCGCGGTCATTGATGCTGAACTGTCCCTGATTGGCATGGCGGATTTTACCCAATTCGCTGTCAGAATCTTTTGCAAATTTTTCGGCAGCTTCGCGGGCATTCTTGGTAGCCTCTTCAATCATTTGTGGTTTGATTTTGTTCAAGTCCGTATATTCGTATTGTACGTTATACCGATATTCGCCCGACGTAATGGCGATGCCCCGTTTTAGCAATTCTCCCTGTTCGCTAATCAGTCCCCGAACCAAATCGACCTTCTCTGACGTTACCGTAATGACAGTTGTTACGTTATAGCGGTAGTTTTCGGCTTGGGTATTTCCGTAACGTTCTGCCTTCAAGTCGATGATTTCAGGAGCATTGACGCTGATTTCTTTTTCATCCAATCCTTTTTCTTTCAGGAATTGGATAATAGTCTGATTAGAATGTTTGATTTCGTCGTACAGTGCACCGAGGTCGTTTCCTAAACTTTTGTAAACCAGCGGCCAAGTAACCTTATTAGCCGGAACTTCCATTTCAGCAAGTCCTTTTACGCTTACACTGCGGTCTCGTTCAGCAAATGTACTGAATCCTTTCTCAATAAATACGCCCAACAGCAGCAATCCGATAGCCAGAATGGCTGCTTCGATTCTAAAATTCTTCATAATACATTGGTATTAAATAAGTGAAACGATTATTGTCTGTCTTTATCGGCAGATTCTAAGATGATAATCTACCAGTTCCTTAATGGGATTTTTAACAAATATGCCGGTTGTAAGGTTCAGCGAAGCCAGTGTTTCTTTTATTTCTTCTTGGAAAAACCACGCTACCGAGCCTGTGAAAGAGACAGGAAGTGAGGCATGGTAGGGCAATACGTTGCGACGGATGAAATCCGAAAAACAATCGGTCAGGAAAGAATGTATTTCAGGTATTGCTTTATGTTTATGAATGCAAGGTACGATGCCGGCAAGAAAACGGTTGGCTTGCGGTTGGCGATACACTTTTTCGAGTATATCGGCAGCGGTAAGCTGAAGCTCGTCCAACATCTCGTTGCTAATCCGGTCAGGTAATAATCCTTTCAGGCAATCGCCTAAAAAGCGTTTTCCCAAGTAAGCCCCACTGCCTTCATCGCCTAAAATATATCCCAGCGGGGAAATGTTTCGAACGATACGCTCTCCGTCGTACAGGCATGAATTGGAACCCGTTCCTAAAATACAGGCAATTCCTTCTCGGTGTTTGCATAAAGCACGTGCAGCTCCCAACAAGTCACTTTCTACGCTGAAAGTAGCCTGAGGAAAGTTGTTTTGTAAAGCGTTGTTGATACTGCCTTTTTGTGAAGGAATACAACCGGCTCCGTAGAAAAAAATAGCTTGAATATCGCGTGTAGAACAAGGCAGTGATGGCAACAGTTGGTTTTCGATGATAGCCCGTATATGGCTTTCAGGCTGATGGAACGGATTGATTCCTTCGGTCTGTATGATGGTATACCCCGATGAAGTATTAGCAATACACCAATCGGTTTTTGTTGCTCCACTGTCTGCAAGTAGAATCACAGAAATAGGTTTGTTATAAGGTTAAAATGAGACACGGACTGTACGCTCATAGATCGTACAATCCGTGTTTGTAATAAAGAAATCTATTAATGACAATGCCCGCATCCGCCTCCGCAGCATCCATCTTCTTCGTGATGATGCCCTTCTTCGCCGCATCCGCCTCCGCAGCCTTCGCATCCTCCTCCACAGCCTTCGCCGCTCATCATGTTCAGGATTTCGGTAACTTCTTGGTTTGTGGCATCGCGCATTTCGATAACCTTTCCTTCGAAAATCAAGTCTTTTCCTGCATGTGGGTGATTCAGGTCAAGTACAACTTTATCGTCGCCTATTTCTCCCACGTTGGCATAAAAGCGATTGCCTTCCGCATCGTTCAGCATGATGATGTTTCCTTCAAAGATATTATCGCTGTCAAACTTGCCGTCGGGACCGCAGAACATCGATTTCGGAACTTGGCGTACATTATCTTCGTTTCGTTCTCCGTAAGCTTCGGCACAAGGGATGGTGAAATTGAAATCATCGCCCTTAGCCAGTGCCACGATTTCTTTTTCAAATCTGTCGAGCGTGTAACCGATGCCGGAGATGAACTGGAAAGGATGTGCTGCCGGAGCTTCCTCCAAAAGTTCTTTTTGTCCGTCTGTAATAGCATACAGCTTATATGCCACTGTGATGTATTTATTTTCCATATAATAAAATAGTTGTTAAGATAGAATGCAAAGGTACAAAATAAAATGATTTCTATTGCTGTTTTCAGTTTGCTTTTTTGTTCATGTCGGCTTCTTTCAGCATTTCTTTCACGGCAGCTTCCAGTTGCTGGTCTTCGCCTTTCAGCGACTTTTCGGGAGCATTATACACCTCAATGTCGGGCTGAAGTTCATGATTTTCCATGTAGTTTCCGCGCATGTCTCTGCATCCTACGATAGGAATACCGAATACGATGCTGGGGTCGATGAGGCTTTCCCACCACACGGCAGTCATCGTTCCCGGTACGGGCGCACCTATCAGTTTGCCTATTTTCAGTTCTTTATATACCCACGGGAAACCATGCGCGTTACTGTAATTGTCTTCACATACCATTACGCACGAAGGCTTGAGCCATTTGTTGAACGGGTCACTGCCGATGTATTGTCCGCGCGGAACAAACTGCTGATATTCTTTACCGCTCAGCAGGGTAACGAGGTCGTCGTGTAACCATCCGCCTCCGTTATGGCGTGTATCAACGATAACCGCTTCTTTGTTCCGGTTTTTGTCGCTCAACAGCTCGCTGTAAACCGTGCGGAAACTTGGGCTGTCCATGCCTTCCACATGTACGTATGCTATACGTCCGTTCGATAATTTTTCCACCAACTGCTCGTTGCGCTTAACCCAACGTTTGTAAAGCAAGTCCCACTGTTCGCCCATGCTGATAGCCTTTACGGTTACGTCGAACCGTTTTCCGTTCGATGGGTTATAGATAGCCAGATGTACCTGTTTGCCTGCCTTGCCCTCCAAGAACGGGTAATAATCGGTATCTTTTTTAATCGGCTGTCCGTCTATTTTTTCGATGATACATCCCTCCGTAACGTCGGTTTTCTTGACGGCAAACGGACCTTTGGCTATGATTTCCTTAATCTTCAGTCCGTCGCCCTTATAGGTGTTATCATAGAATAAGCCTAAACATGCCGTGGGCAAGCGTTGCTCCGGGGGCGTAGTAGCGCGCTCCTGTGTGTGAGCCGTTCAGTTCGCCCAGCATCTCACTCAGCAGTTCCTGAAAGTCGTAATTGTTATTGATGTAAGGCAAAAAGCGCGAGTAACTTTCGCGATAACCTTTCCAGTCGGCACCGTGAAGGTCGGGCACGTAGAACTTGTCCATAACCTGCTGCCATACATGGTCGAACATGTATTCGCGTTCGCCATACGGACGATAATTGAATACGGCTTCAAATTCGATGGGTTTGGTTTCCTCTTTCTCGATGTCGATTTTCTTGAGATTTCCCTGACTGCATAAGAAAACGTTTTTGCCCTCTTTGTCGGCTATGAGCGAACCGTAACCTACATTTTTAAGAACGATTTCGGTTTTGTTTTCTTTCAAGTCGTGCGACCAGAGGTCATATCCTCCCTCGAAAGCCGCTTGATAATAAAGTTTATCTCCTTTCGGCGTAAGGATGGCATCGCCCAGCCGGGATGAATTTACCGTGAGGCGCATAATCCGGTCGCGGCAATTCTCAAGGTCGAACGTCAGCGGTTCTACCTCCTTATCCTTCTTATCGTCTTTTTTCTTTCCTTTGTCCTCCTTGTCTTCCTCTGCTTCCTTATCTTTTTTCTCTTTTTCTTCCAGCAATGCCAACTCTTCTTTGCTCATGCGGAAACGTTCGTAAGCATCAAGGTCGAAAAACATGATGTAAATATCACTCTCTGCTCCCCAACTGCCGTGGCTGCGATAGCCGGCGCGGTCGCTTTCCCAAATCATAGCCTTGCCGTCGAGTACCCATTTGGCGTTGGTGTCGGTATATCCGCTTTCGGTCAGGTTATGAATTTCACCATTGCCCGAAGCGTTTACCAAAGCTACATCTTTGTTATTCCATCCGCCCGTTCCGATGTAACCCGAAAGCAGCCAGCGGCTGTCGGGACTCCATTCAAACCATTGGTCGCCGTCGCTGTAAGAGTATTCAAACTTACCGTCCATCGCTGTGCGTACCGATTTGTCTTTCAAGTCGATTATGCGCAAGGTAGTGCGGTTTTCCAAGTAAGCCACTTTCTTGCCGTCAGGACTGTATTTAGGTTGGAAAGACGCCACATTGGTATTCGTCAGCCGTTCTTCTTTCAAGTCGGTGGCATACGTAAAGAGCTTCTCTTCTTTATTAACCAACGATGTCTGGTAAATCTGCCACAATCCGTCGCGCTCCGAGGCATATACGATGCTGCGTCCGTCTGGAGCAAAGTCGATGGTTCGTTCCTGTTCCGGCGTATTGGTAATCTGTTTGGTCGTTTTATACTCAACCGAGGTTACGAATACATCTCCACGGAGCACGAATGCCACTTCTTTCGCGTCGGGCGACACAGCTATCTCCGTAGCCCCCGACGTACGGATCTGGCGTATCAAGTCTTTATCGTTTTTATCGGTTACGATGCTTATTTGCACCTTCTTCGGCTCGCTTCCTTCTTTTATGGTATAGATTTCTCCATTATATCCGTAACACAGTGTGCCGTCAGCGGCAGCAGTGAGGAAACGTACGGGGTGTTTCTCATGGTGTGTAATCTGGGTTTCTTCCGTACCATCGATGTTACGTTTGAAGACGTTAAACGAACCTTTGTTCTCACTCAGGTAATAAAACGCCTTCCCATCGGCAGTCCATATCGGCGTGCGGTCTTCACCCTTGAATGTTGTGAGTTTCTGATAAGAACGTCCGCCGTTTCCGGGCAGGCTCAGCCAGATGTCGCGGGTGATGGACGACGTATGATGTTTGCGCCACGTATCCTCGTAACCCTTCTTGTCATGATACAGCAAAGCCCCGTCGCTTCTGGCGCTGATGTCCTCCATCGGAATTGATGAAAACAGGGCAGGACGTCCTCCCATCGTACTTACCTCGTACACTTGCGGAAACTGACTGCTGGGGAAAGTCATATCTTGCGCATCGGGCATGACGGCAGCGGCAAAAAGCAGCCGGTCGTTGCCGAGGAAAGCGATAGGAAATTCCCCTCCCGAATGCGATGTCAGCCTGCGTGGTGCTCCTCCTTCTTTACTCATGATGTAAACATCCATGCTCCCCTCGCGTGCCGAAGAAAAAGCAATCTGCGTTCCGTCAGGACTCCATACGGGGTGCGTATCGTGGGCAGCATTTGTGGTGAGCTGGGTAGCCTTTCCTCCAACGGAAGGGACGGTGTAAATATCTCCTTTATATGTAAAAGCAATCTGTGTCCCGTCGGGCGAGATGGCACAATAGCGTAGCCACAACGGATTTTCTTGTGCGTTGGCGATTGCGCTGAAGCCCAGTGCCGCCAAAACCAGTAACTTGTGTCTCATTTGTATAAATTTTTCGATATATGTATTCTTCTTGTTTAAAGCGTTGCCCGGTCTTGCCGGAAGCCTGAAAAACGCTACCCATAGCACCGACGAATCCTACGGGTAGAAATGCTAAACACTACCGCATGGAGTGAGTAACGCTACGGGTAGCGTTTTCAGTGGCGTATCGGCAAGGGATTTTTCTTGCGCTTTCATCGACCGGAAAGGTTTTAATAGCTTTATAATCAGCTTCTTTTTTTCTTCTTCCCGAAAAAAGCACGTATGCGGTTCAGCACCATCATGCCGGTGCGGATACCATCGTAAGCCGCTATACCCGCATTGACGTGCTGTAAAAGATTTTCCATTTTGTTCTTGCTCTGTTGTGGAGCAAAAAGGTTTTCGGTAATCGACTGCATTCGCTGGCGTGAACGGCGCAGTTCTTCCTGTTTTGCTTTCCGCAGGTTGGTGATAGATTCTATGGTATATACCTTGTGAGGCGTAGGGAGTTGCTGATTCATTTTATATCTTCTTTTTCTTTGTTGTTAGACTCGTCAAGAAACAGCCGCGCGAGGAAATTCACCATCGGCTGAAAAATAAGTTCTCTGCGCATGTGATAAATAATCAGGGCAAGCAGCAATAAGATTCCTCCGATGACTGCATATCCTCCGATGAGGCTGCCCACCAGCGGGGCTATGGCGTAAACCAGCATGAATGAGAAGTAAAACAAAGCCATCATGCAGAGAATGATTATCAGCAGAATCACGATGAGTGTAGACAGCAGAATGGTAAGTTTCTCTACCAGATTGAGCTTTAAATACTCACCTTGTAAGTTGATATACTTGCGTGCTTCTTTAAACAGCGCTTCAAGATTGTCTATGCTCTTGTCGTTGGCAAACATAAAAAGTTTTGGTTAGTTAATAAAAAAGGCAGACCTTTACATTTCCGTAAAAGCCTGCCAGCCATTTTTTTTCTAAAACTATTCGGCGTCTTTCACTTCTGCCGCGATTTGGTCAACCAAATCATCCATTTCGTCGCGCGTTAGTCTGATGCCTTTCTTGCGAAGAACTTCAGCTATTTTTCTGCGAGTATCCGCACCTTTTTCGGGGGCGAACAAGATACCGGCTGCTGCTCCTAAGGTAACACCGCCTAAGAATGCAGCTACAATACTTAATGCTTTCATACGTATGTGTTTTTAGTTATTACCTTACAAATCTAATAAATATCCTGATACATTGTTCTTTTTTTTAAAGAAAATGCATCCAGACGTTTGATAAAACATATTATTAACAGATTTTAATAGGCAGGCACGGTTTATATTGCTACTTTTGTAGCATCATTTAACGACTGTATATAACCAAAATAACAAAAAGAACAATGAAGAAGGTTGTTGTATTAGGAATGGGATTATGCGTGGCGTTGGCATTCTCTTCCTGCAAATCAAACGAAAGCGCCTACAAAAGAGCTTATGAAAAGGCTAAACAACAAGAATTGGCGGAAGCAGCCAACGCAGCCGAAACGACAGCTCCGGCAGAACCCGCACCCGTAGTAGAGCCTGCTCCTGTAACTACTCCGGTAGAAACTACAGCTCCTGTGCGAGAGGAAAAAGTAGAATTGGTATCGGGTGATGGACTGAAAGCTTACAGTGTTATCTGCGGTAGCTTTGGTGTAAAAGCGAATGCGGATGGGCTGAAAACTTGGTTGGACAACGAAGGATACAATGCTAAGGTGGTTTACAATGCCGAACGGAACATGTACCGTGTAGCTGTGGAATCATTCGATACCCGCTCTGAAGCCGTTCGCGCACGTGATGCTTTCAAAGCAAAATATCCGAACCGCGATGACTTCCAAGAAGCATGGTTGCTTTCACGTGTATATTAAGATTGTAAGCTGGAAAGAAAGTAAGAATTATTATTCTATATTTCGGATTAAAAGCGATGGTGTGAAAACTATCGCTTTTTTTTATACCTTTGCAGCCGAAACATAAGAACAAACTTATAAACATGAAATATTTGATTAGCTTATCTTTGGCATTACTTTCTTTCGCTTCGCTGACAGCACAGGAGAAAGTCGTTCCTGTGAAATACGGCGACATGGATCAGTGGATAACACGCCGTATCCATGAGTCGGGTATCATTGGTGGAAATACTAAATTGCTTTACGAAGTAGGGCCTACACAGGAAATAGATGGAAATGTAGCATACGTTAATTTGGGAGGTTCTCCGTGGGCAAATTCTAATGTGATGGCGAAGGTAATGGGGATTGTTAAGACGAATACCAGTGTCTACCCCGAAAAGCGTGGCGACGGTTATTGTGCCCGTTTGGAAACTCATATCGAGAAAGTAAAGGTTTTGGGATTAGTAAACATTACCGTACTTGCTTCGGGCTCGCTGTATTTGGGCGACATGAAAGAACCTATCACCGGAACAAAAGACGGCGAAAAGGCTCTGAATATGGGAGTACCCTTTACCGGACGTCCGAAAGCTGTGCGTTACGATTATAAGGTGGAAATGTCCGGACAGCCCGACCGTATTCGCCAGACGGGGTTCAGCCGGAAAGAAACAGTTCCCGGACAGGATTGTGCTATCATGACTTGCCTGCTTCAGAAGCGCACAGAGGATGCCGACGGAAACATCATAGCCAAACGTGTGGGAACGATTGCCGTGAAATATAACAAGACGCAAGGTTGGCAGAACGGGGCAACTTACGAAATCATGTACGGCGACATTACTCACGACAGCCGTTACGTTCCTGATTTGATGAAGTTGGGCGTAGGACATTATTATGCACGCAACAAGAAGGGTGAGAGTGTGTTGATACAGGAAACCGGATGGGCCGATGTCGATGAACAGCCTACCCATCTGATACTTCAGTTTACCTCAAGCCTCGGCGGTGCTTTTGTAGGTTCTCCGGGCAATAAGATTTGGATTGATAATGTGAATTTGGTATATTAAGCAGGCGTTTAACCGTCTGAACAGAGAAAGCCAATGCCGTCCGTTTCAACTTGGGAAACGGACGGCATTGGCTTTTTTGTGGGGATTTGGAATTACACTTCCGATTGTTCCGATGCAGATTGTGCCTTGAATACAGGTCGTGGCGATTGGCTTTCGGTTTCAAAACCATACCAGTAACACAGATTATCACGCTCGTCTGTCAGTTTGCAGAGCCGGAGTTGTTCGTGATACGTACCATAAAGAATGTCCCAGCGGGCAGGAGGGACAACATGCTTGGTACGTACGCGCTCGGCAGGTTGTTTCTTCAGCGACATGCCTGCCTCTATCCATGCGAGGGAGACGGCTGTGAGATGGTCGGGATAGTACATCTTACAAAAGTCGTAGAGCAAGATTCCCCGGCGTTCGAGGCTCAGCGGCTGGTCGGCTACACGTTGCTCTGTCAGGTAGTCGAGGAAGCGGTGCAGAAAATCTGCGTACCGAATCATCAGTCGGCGCGTAATGCCCTGCCATGCTTTGGCGTTGTAGAATCCGTCGAGCAGCCGTGAAAGCAGCCGCGCGGTTTGAAGTTCGTCGGGACTTATCTCTCTTGTCTGTAAAACTTCGTAGGGAGGGAGAGGAGAGAAGCGTATGCCCAACTCTGCGGCACGCCGACGCATTTCCGTGCCGGGCAGCAACTTCAATGATTCGAGCTGTATTTCTCCCGCACCGTATCCGGCAAGGGTACGTGCATCTTCGAATATTTCTTCTAACCGATAGAGCGGCAGTCCGGCTATCAGGTCGGCATGGGTTTCCATGTTCGCGAGCGAGCAGAGGTAGCGCAGCCCTTCGAGGGCGGCAGACAGCTCGCCACGCCGCATACTGGTTTCCAAGACCTCTTTCCGCAGGCTTTGGATTCCTGCCTCCAAGTGCAGTAACCCGTGAAGCATTTGGGCGAGTTCCACTTTTATTTCATCGGAAAGTAAGGCAGGATGAATTTCCAAATGGAAACGCAGTCCGGGAAACTCGCGGAAGAGCCGGAGCAGCGACGAGGCACGGCGGGAGTTGTAATTAAACGTGCGGTCGAGTACGCGGATATCCCGTATCCCGTGCCGGCGGATGGTTTCGATGCGTTGGCGGATAACATCCAGCGGAAGTGTACGCACCGGTTTCTCGCCTCCGCTTACACAGAAAGCACACGTGTTGAAACATCCGCGTGTAGTTTCTAACTGCACGAAAGGTTTGCCCCAATTAAACAGCGGACTTTCTTCGGGAGCCGTCAGGCGGTCGAAGGCAAGCACGCGCGCCAGCCCGTTGTCGTTATACCCCCCTTGTGCGTCCATGTAACACAGTCCGGCAATATCGCTCCATTCCTCCGGGCGGTTCCATGCCGAAAGCCATTGCGGAAAAGCCTCTTCTCCTTCACCGCGAAACACGCACGATATAAAGGGATTCCGGCGCAGGAAATCTTCATTGTCTCCTAAAAATTCAGGACCACCCAACGCGATGACACAGTCGGGCAGCATGGCGTGCACCCTTGCAAGGATGTGGATGAGTGCCTCATGACTGAAAAGCCAGCAGGTAGCAGCAACGATGTCGGGGCGGTGTCGGCAGATGTCTCCGGCTATCATGCCGGGATTTTCATTGATGGTAGCAGAAACCACGGTCCACTCCCATGACGTATCGTTCATTACCTGTGCGTGAAGGGCGGGGAGAGCCAGTGAAGAATGGGCGTAAGAACTGTTTAAGTCGAGCCAAAGGATTTTCATGAGAGGGGGATGGATAAAAATCGGGCACGGGCTTCATGTCAGTCGTTTCGGCGATGAGAATGCTCATCGTCCGGCGTTCCATGAATCCCGTGCCCGGAAAATATAACTTAAATCAAGTATTGCGAACTGATAGACTCGTTAGTCATCACGCGGCGTATCGTTTCGGCAAACATGTCGGCGATAGACAGTTGTCTGACTTTGGCGCAACGTTTAGAATAAGGAATACTGTCTGTAAACACCAGTTCTTCCAGCTGTGAGTTTTGTACGCGCTCCGAAGCCGGGCCCGACATCACACAGTGAGAAGCGATGGCACGTACCGAGCGTGCACCGGCTTCCTTCATAATGTCGGCAGCTTTGGTAATGGTTCCGGCAGTATCTACCATGTCGTCAATCAGGATAACGTTTTTGTCTTTCACGTCACCGATGATTTGCATGGAAGCTACCACGTTGGCTTTTTCGCGTGTTTTATGACACAATACCAAAGGTACATCCAAGAACTTGGCATAGCTGCTCGCACGTTTCGAGCCTCCCACGTCGGGAGTAGCAATCGCCAAGTCGGGCAATTTAAGCGACTGAATGTAAGGAAGGAAGATGGTAGAAGCATACAGATGGTCTACCGGGATGTCGAAGAAACCCTGAATCTGGTCAGCGTGAAGGTCCATAGTAATTAGTCGGTCGATGCCTGCCACTCTCAGTAAGTCTGCCACCAATTTTGCTCCGATGGAAACACGGGGCTTGTCTTTGCGGTCTTGACGCGCCCATCCGAAATAAGGGATAACGGCAATAATACTCTTGGCGGATGCACGTTTAGCGGCATCAATCATCAGGAGCAGTTCCATCAAGTTATCAGAGTTAGGGAAAGTAGATTGAACCAAGAACACGTACTGTCCACGAATAGACTCTTCGTAAGAAACAGAAAATTCGCCGTCGGCGAAGTGGGTAATGTTCATATTACCAAGTTCACAGCCCAAGCTGTTGCAGATTTTTTCTGCGAGGTATCTCGAATTTGTACCCGAGAATACCTTAAAAGGTGTTGTTCCGCTCATTGTTTTTAAATAGATATATTGCCTAAATATTTATTATGAAATGCAAATTTACGCCATTTCTTTAAGTCGGACAAAAGATTTTCATAAAAAATAAAAAAAATGCCTTATTGAAAAATTTGAACAAGCTCAAACGTTGCCCGGCATGACACGAAGGCTTTGAAAATTCTATTCGGAAGGTGCCTTGGTTCTATGGGTAGAACCGGTCAACGCTACCGCATAAGATGAGTAACGCTACCCATAGCGTTTTTCGATATAAATGGCTATTGATTTTCAGGTGATTATATGCGCTATCCTTTTTTTAGTTTCCGGTATTCTCGCGGTGAGATTCCCATTATTTTATGAAATAATCTTGAAAAATAATACATGTCTTCGATGCCTACTTTGTAACAGATTTGGTTTATCTTCATGCCGGTAGTGTCGAGCATGAAACATGCTTCCTGTATCTTCAGCAGGTTGAAATACGACAGCGGGCTGTGTCCTGTTTTTTTCTTGAAAAGCATTGAGAAGTGTGAGGGCGAATAGCCGATATGCTCTGCAAGCTCTTCGAGCGTGAGGTGTTTCTCCAGATTCTCTTTCATGTAGTGGATGGCTATTTCCGAAAGGTTCTCATCGTCAGTCTGGTGTTCGCCTGCGTTACGGTACTGCTGAACGTATTTCAACGAGCCTAAATAGTAATGAAACAAAGAAGACACATAGTGCAGGTTCTCGTTGCTGTAGCCCGACGCCAGCGTGTTGAATATCTCCTCGAACAGGTTGATGCGGTTACTGATGCGCGAATGAATCTCCGGACGTATGTCTACCGGATGTACCGCCTTCTGTGCGTAATAGGGGGCAAGCGTTCCCTTAAAATGAATCCAGTAAATCGTCCACGGCGTATCGGGGCTTGCTCCGTAGGCGTGCGGAACTCCGGCGGGGAGTATGAAATACTGGTTGGAGGAGACGGCATACTCGCGTTCGTTGATGCGGAACCATCCCGACCCGTTGATGCAGTAAATGAAAACATACTGATCGATGGGCTGTTTCCTTTCCCGAAAGTGGTGAAGGGCTTTGGGATAATAGCCGATGTCCGTAATGTGGAGCATGGAAACCAGCGGATCTTTTTCCATCATCCGGATAATGAGTTGGGGCAAAACGATTGCCCGCTCTCCGTTGAAACCGTTTTTCAGTCGTACCATAATATATAGATGTAATGGGAAGGGTAAGGTTCTGCCGGCAAATATAGCGATAAATAATAAGATTGTCCATGTTCTCGATGAAAGATTCCATTTTTTGCCAGCCCTTTGCTGCGTACCTTTGCCCTACCTGAAAAACAATAATTAATAATCTGATATCATGGGAATGTACAACAAACGATTTGTTTATTTTATCTGTCTGGTGTCTGCTATGGGCGGACTCCTGTTCGGATACGACTGGGTGGTTATCGGAGGTGCCAAACCCTTTTACGAACTCTATTTCGGGATAGCCGATAAGCCCGTAATGCAGGGGCTTGCCATGAGTGTTGCCTTGCTGGGATGCCTGATAGGGGCAATGGTTGCCGGCATGATGGCAGACCGCTACGGACGGAAACCGCTTTTGCTGGTTTCGGCGTTTATCTTCTTGTCTTCGGCATACGCTACCGGAGCTTTTTCGGAATTTAACTGGTTTTTGGTGGCACGCTTCTTGGGCGGTATCGGCATCGGCATTGCTTCGGGCTTGTCGCCGATGTATATTGCCGAAGTAGCGCCGGCATCCGTGCGCGGGCGTTTGGTGTCGCTTAATCAGTTGACCATTGTTTTGGGAATCTTGGGAGCGCAGATAGCCAACTGGCAGATAGCCGACCCCATCCCCGATACGTTTACTCCGGCGGATATCTGCATGTCGTGGAACGGGCAGATGGGTTGGCGATGGATGTTTTGGGGAGCTGCTTTTCCCGCTGCTGCCTTCTTGATATTGGCTTGTTTTATCCCCGAAAGTCCGCGCTGGCTGGCAATGAACGGGAAGGTGAATATCGCCCGCGAAGTGTTGAACCATATCGGTGGCGGGACGTATGCCGACGAAGAACTCTCGCGGATGACGCAGACAGCGGGCGACAAGCAAGAGAAAGGAGGATTAAAACTGTTGTTCAGCCGCCCCTTCCGCCGCGTATTGACATTGGGCGTGATCGTGGCAGTATTCCAGCAGTGGTGCGGAACGAATGTGATATTCAATTATGCACAAGAGATATTCCAGTCGGCGGGCTATTCGTTGGGAGACGTCTTGTTTAACATCGTAGTGACGGGAATAGCCAACGTTGTCTTTACGGTTGTGGCAATATATACAGTCGACCGCTTGGGACGCCGCTCATTGATGCTCTTGGGAGCCGGTGGTTTGGGCGGCATCTACCTGATTCTCGGTACATGTTATTTCTTTCAGGTGAGCGGTTTCTTCATGGTGGTGCTGGTCGTGCTTGCCATAGCCTGTTACGCCATGTCGTTAGGTCCGATTACGTGGGTGCTGCTTGCCGAAATCTTCCCTAACCGCGTGCGTGCTGTGGCGATGGCCACCGCTACGTTCGCCCTGTGGCTGGGCAGTTTTACGCTTACCTATACTTTCCCTCTGCTGAACCACGCGCTGGGCAGTTACGGAACGTTCTGGATTTACTCCGCCATCTGTGTGGCAGGCTTCGTGTATTTCCTCCGCACGTTGCCCGAAACCAAAGGAAAGTCTTTAGAGAACTTGGAGGAAATATTGGTTGGAAACCAAAAGAATTAAAACGAAACAAATAGCAGAATAACTTTAAAACTTCAGATAAATTATGGTAAAAGCATGGAAAGAAAGGGTTGTCATTCCCACGTACGAAGTGGGCAAGCCCGAAAAAAATCCGATATTCTTAGAGAAACGTGTATATCAGGGAAGCAGCGGCGTGGTATATCCTTATCCGGTTATTGAATCAATATCGAACGAGAAAACGGATAAAGCCTACAATGCGATCTTTATAGAAAATGAATATATAAAAGTAATGATTCTTCCGGAACTGGGCGGGCGCGTGCAGATGGCGTATGATAAGATAAAGCAGCGTCATTTCATTTATTACAATCACGTAATCAAGCCCGCTTTGGTAGGACTTGCCGGACCGTGGATTTCGGGTGGAATCGAATTTAACTGGCCGCAACACCATCGTCCGAGCACTTATATGCCGGTAGATTCGAAAATAGAAGAAAATGCCGACGGAAGTGTTACCGTATGGGTGAACGAAATAGAACGGATGTTTCACCAGAAAGGGGCGGCAGGTTTTACACTCCGTCCGGGATGTGCCTTTCTGGAGATAAAGGGGGTTCTTTATAACCGTACCGAAGTGCCGCAGACTTTCCTTTGGTGGGCTAATCCGGCAGTGGCGGTAAACGATTATTACCAGAGCGTATTTCCGCCCGATATAAACGCCGTATTCGACCACGGAAAACGTGCCGTTTCCAGTTTCCCCATAGCTACGGGTACTTATTACAAAATGGATTACTCTGCCGGAGTAGACATATCCAACTATAAAAACATCAAAGTGCCTACCTCGTATATGGCGGTAAACTCCCGATTTGATTTTGAAGGAGGATACGAAAATGATACTCATGCAGGTATGTTGCATGTGGCAAATCATCACATATCTCCGGGAAAGAAACAGTGGACATGGGGAAACGGAGATTTCGGTCGCGCATGGGACCGTAACCTGACCGACGAAGACGGTCCGTACATTGAACTGATGGCAGGGGTATATACCGAAAACCAGCCCGACTTTACTTGGTTACAGCCTTACGAAGAAAAGAGTTTCGTACAGTATTTCTTGCCTTACCGTGAATTGGGCATAGTGAAGAATGCCACTAAAGATTTGCTGATGAACATCGACCCGGAGGGAGAGGGGAAGGTTCGTTTCAAGATTTTTGCCACTTCCAAACAGGCTGTATGCGTAACGCTGAGCGGTAAAGAGGGGCAGGTTTATTATCAGAAAGATGTCGTCATTACTCCCGAAGCATTACTGGATGAAACGGTAGAGACAGGTGACGAACGGTTTGGCGACCTGCGTTTAGACATTACCTCGAAAGGGAAAGAACTGCTGTATTGGCACGCCGAACCCGATGAAGTTAAACCCATTCCGGATGCAGCCGAAGCAGCCCTGTTGCCTGAAGAAATAAAAACTACTGAACAGCTTTATCTGACAGGCTTACATTTGGAACAATATCGCCACGCCACCTATAATCCGGTAGATTATTACGAAGAAGCCTTGCGCCGAGACCCGATCGACGTGCGTAATAACAATGCACTGGGGTTGTGGTATATCCGTAAGGGGCGTTTCCGTCGTGCTGAGCAATATCTGACCACGGCTGTAAGAACGCTTCAGAAACGCAACCCCAATCCTTACGATGGCGAACCTATCTATAATCTGGGATTGGCTTTGAAATATCAGGGAAGAATGGATGAGGCATACGCACGTTTCTATAAAGCCTGTTGGAATGCCGCATGGCAGGATGCCGGTTATTTTGCCTGCGCACAGATATCGATTATGCAAGACCGCTTGGAAGACGCATTGGATGAAATCGACCGTTCACTGATTCGCAACTGGCATCACCATAAGGCAAGGGCGCTGAAAACAACCATCCTTCGCCGTATGGGAAGAACCGATGAGGCTTTAAAACTGATAGACGAGTCGTTGGATATCGACCGCTTTAATTTCGGATGCTTGTACGAAAAGTATCTGCTGACGGGCTCAAGCGATGATTTGTCGGCACTGAAAGAACTGATGAGAGGCTCGGCACATAATTACGACGAGATTGCATTGGATTATTGCGGGGCAGGCTGTTGGACGGAAGCAGCATCCTTATGGAGAGTGGCGATTTCTGAAAATGCCGTAACGCCGATGACGTATTATTATTTAGGCTGGTGTTTGGTGCAAGGACGGTTGGACGGAGCGGATGAGACCTTTGCGAAAGCTGCTGCTGAGTGTCCCGATTACTGTTTCCCCAACCGGCTGGAGGCGATTCTTGCCTTACAGTGTGCGATGGAAAAGAATCCGAAAGACGCGAAGGCTCCTTACTATTTGGGTAACTTGTATTACGATAAACGTCAGTATGATTTGGCTACCGAGGCATGGGAAACTTCTGCTGCGTTGGATGATACATTTCCTACCGTTTGGCGGAATCTTGCGTTGGCTTATTTCAATAAGCAGAACCGTACCGAGAAGGCGATTGAATGTATGGAGCGGGCGTTCCGTCTGGATGAAACAGATGCCCGTGTGCTGATGGAGCTGGACCAGTTGTACAAACGTGTACATCGCTCTCACGCCGAGCGTTTGAAGTTCTTGCAGCATTATCCCGAACAAGTGGCACAGCGCGATGATTTGGTGTTGGAAGAAATTACCCTGCTGAATCAAACCGGACAATATGAAGCAGCCAAGAGTATGCTGGATGCCCATCTATTCCATCCGTGGGAAGGCGGCGAAGGAAAAGTCCCGGCGCAATACCAGTTTGCCCGTGTGGAGTTGGCTAAGAAATGCCTGAAGGAGGGCAAGAACGCCGAAGCCGTTAAGCTGTTGGAAGAATGTTTGGTCTATCCGCACCATTTGGGTGAAGGCAAACTCTACGGGGCACAACAGGAAAATGATTTTTATTATTTCTTGGGATGCGCCTATGCCGCAATGGGAGATAATGCTCAAGCCAGAACGTGTTGGGAAAAAGCAGTATTAGGACCAACCGAACCCGCCGCCGCCCTGTATTATAACGATGCCAAACCGGATAAAATCTTCTATCAGGGACTGGCGTTACTGAAGTTAGGAAGAAAAGACGAGGCAAACGGACGTTTCTACAAGCTGACTACATACGGAGAAAAACATTTGTTCGATAAAGTGAAGTTAGATTATTTTGCCGTTTCGTTGCCCGACCTTCTGATTTGGGAAGACGACTTGAAAGTGCGCAATATCATCCACTGTAAATACATGATGTCATTGGGATACTACGGATTAGGTAACGTAGATAAATCACTCACTCTGCTGGACGAAGTGAAAAAGCTTGACATCAACCATCAAGGCATTCAAGCGTTCGAGAGTCTGACAGGGATTAAGTGGTACATGTGTCTTATAAAATAGCAAGAACAGTATGTTAGGATATAAAAGGTTATCAATTCTTCTGTTGGCGGTGGGGTGGATGATGTTTGCTCTGGTGCGGTGAAGAATAAAATAAACAATGACATGTGAAATATGCCTATCTATTTCACATGTCATTGTTTTAATAAGTGTTTAATAAATAGTTACAGGAAAGCCTTTCTTACATTAGTCAGCAAGATTCCTGATTCGTCGGAAAGTGTCAATAAGTCCCTGATAATTGGTGTCGGTGGCAGGGTCGAATTTATTCCATATTGCTCCCATGATGGCAGCACCTCCGAATCCAAAATCTTTTACACGCAGGATGTTGTCTTCGTCTACTCCGCCCAGCGCTATCACCTTCTTGTCGATAATCCCTTTTCGGGCGGCCTCGCGGATGGTCTCGGCTGTAAAGGCGGAATGATATCCTTGTTTGGAGATGCTGTCGAATATCGGACTTAGAAATACGTAATCGCAATTTTTTTTGTCGGCTTCCACTTCTTCCAGCGTGTGGCATGACGCACTGATGTGTCCCGTATAGTTGTCGGGGATTATCGGGTTGCGGTGGCTCAGGTGGATTCCTTTCAGTTTGTATTCGTTTTTCAAGTAAAAATGGTCGTGAACCACAATGCGTTTACGATATTTTTCGGGGATGAGCGTCAGCAGTCGTTCGGCGTAAGCAGATGCCGTATCGGGTTTTCGCAGATGGAGCACATCAAGTCCTTCATCGAAGAGGTTAGTTATTATTTGGTCTTCCTCCACAAAATATTGGGGAGTTGTAATTAATATTAACTTCATTTCTATAAATAAATAATAGCGGCAAAGTTACGAACCTCCCTTTAAAACTGCAAAATAAATAGCGTGTTTTTATATAGGTTACGTTAAGAGTCTGTTTTATTCCGACTCGGTTGGGAGGTAAAAATGTAACGGTAATTACCCGTAAAAACGCTATGGGTAGTGTTGCTTGTTTCATGCGGATGAGTTACCCGGTTCTATGGGTAAGACTTGCCGGTCTTTCGGGTAGCGTTTTCGGGGGATAAAATGAGGTAAAAAAACTCTCCGTTCTTACCCTATCGTTTATGTGGATGGAGGTAAAAACGGAGAGCGATTGGCTTACAGTGAAAAGGTATATGTTTCCAGTGTCTTCAGGTCGATGTGCCACAGTTTTCCGCTCAACACTTCACCGTAGCCGCAGATAATCTTTACTACTTCGTTGGCTTCGGCAGACCCTATCAGTCCCGGAGTAAAGCCCATGACCCCTTTGGGCGGATGAGGCATGGAGAGCATTTCCGCTTCGTCGGGGAAGAGGTCACGATACGTCTTTCCGCCCCGATAGTTGAATACCGAGACTTGCCCGTCGAAGGCACGGATGGCACCGTACACGTACACTTTGTTTAAACGGACGCACGTGTCGTTTATCAGATAACGGGTGGCAAAGTTGTCACATCCGTCTACCACAATGTCGTATTGCGCGATGATGGACTCGGCATTCTCATAAGTAAGGCGTACGGGATAAGCCTCAATGTTGACTTCGCTGTTTAAGGCCTGCAAGTGCTTTTGCGCCTGTAATGCTTTTGAGAGTCCCACTTCGTCTTCTCTGTAAATCACTTGCCGCTGAAGATTGGTTTCGCTTACCACATCGTCGTCTACCAGTCCGATGTTTCCAACTCCCGCCCCTGTCAGGTAAAGGGCAATGGGAGAGCCTAAGCCCCCCACGCCTACAATGAGAACACGTGCCTGTTTCAGTCGCGTCTGTCCTTCTTCACCGATTTCGGGCAGGATAAGCTGGCGATTGTATCTTTCCATGAATCACGAATGTTTTAAAATATTACTTTACGAAATCGAACGAAGCATCCCAGTCTTTCCATACCGGTTCGCGTCCGAGCGATTTCAAGGCATGTTCCACCTCTACGGCAGTACGTTCGTCGCTTACGTGGAACTGTTCGAGTGCCTGCGGGTAGGTATAATACCCTCCCGGTTCGGTCTTACTCTCCGCGCTCATGGTGGTTACGCCGAGCGAAGCCATGTGGTCGCGTATGTAAGCCGGTTCGCGCGTAGAGTACGAAATGTCTACATCGTGGTCAAAGATACGCATGGCGAATGTTACCTGTGCCAACTCTTTGTCGCTCATAATGACATTGGGTTGGAATCCTTCGTTTTCGGCAGGACGCATACGCGGGAAGTTTACGCTGTACTTCGTTTTCCAGTAATGCTTTTGCAGGTAACGCAGGTGATAAGCCATCATGGTAACATCTGTTCGCCAGTCTTCCAATCCTATCAGCACACCCATGCCGATGGAGTGAACACCCGCCTGTCCCATGCGGTCGAATCCGTTGACGCGCCATTCGAATTTCGATTTCATGCCGCGCGGATGATATACGTTATACCGCGCCTTGTTATAGGTTTCTTGGAAACAGATAACTCCATTCATGCCGTGTTTTATCAGTTCGGCATACTCTTCGGTTTTGAGCGGCATGACCTCGATTTTCAGATTCGAGAAATACGACTTAGCCAAGTCGAGCGCTTTGGCGAGATACGGAACTCCCGCTTTGGCAGGATTCTCACCGGTAACGATGAGCAGGTTCTCGAACGGTCCGAGCTTTTTGATGGCGCGGTATTCGTTTTCTATTTCCTCCGGCGTAAGGATGGTGCGTGCCATCGGGTTGCTGATATGGAATCCGCAGTACACACACGAGTTCGTACATGAATTGGTGATGTACAGAGGGATAAACATCGAGATGGTTTTGCCGAACCGTTCTTCGGTGTATTTGCGACTGAGTTGCGCCATAGGCTCCAGATATTTCTCGGCAGCCGGTGAAACCAGTGCCATGAAGTCGTCTACGTCGCAATGTTCTTTTCCCAAAGCTCGAAGCACATCCGATTCTGTTTTCGCGTAGATGGCTTCGGTGGTGGCTTCCCAATTTATTTTTTCTAATTCTTCGCTGAACATTTTATTTAATGAATAATTAGAAGGTAACAATTAACAGCGGTAGATTGGGTTAGCATCTTTCCGTTATTAATTCTTCATTGTTTAATTATTAATTTTAGAGAGATCTCTACTTAGTTTCATTGCACAGAAGTTAGGTCCGCACATCGTGCAGTATTCTCCGTCGGTATGTCGACCTTCGTTGAAGTATTCCAATGCACGGTCGGGGTCGAGGCTCAAGTGGAACTGGTCGCGCCAGCGAAATTCATAGCGTGCTTTGCTCAGGGCATTGTCTCGTATCTGCGCTCCCGGATGACCTTTTGCGAGGTCGGCAGCATGGGCAGCAATCTTATAGGTGATGACTCCCGTACGCACGTCTTCGCGGTTCGGCAGTCCCAAATGCTCTTTGGGAGTAACGTAACAGAGCATGGCTGTTCCCAACCATCCTATTTGGGCTGCACCGATGGCAGAAGTAATGTGGTCGTAACCCGGAGCTATGTCTGTCACCAGCGGGCCGAGCGTATAGAATGGTGCGTTATGACAGTGTTCTATCTGGCGCTGCATGTTTTCTTGTATCTTGTGCAAGGGCACGTGTCCCGGACCTTCGATGAAGGCTTGCACATTCTTTTCCCATGCACGTACTACGAGTTCGCCCATTGTGTCGAGTTCGGCGAATTGGGCTTCGTCGTTGGCATCGGCAATACAGCCGGGGCGCAATCCGTCTCCCAAAGAGATTGCCACGTCGTATTGGGCAAGGATGTCGCAGATGTCATCGAAATGTTCGTAGAGGAAAGATTCGCGGTCGTGGACAAGACACCACTTGCTCATGATACTACCTCCGCGGCTTACGATACCACACAGGCGTTTGTCGGCGAGATGAACGTTGTGGCGACGGATTCCGGCATGGATGGTAAAGTAATCCACACCCTGTTCGCACTGTTCAATCAGCGTATCTTTATAGATTTCCCACGTCAGGTCTTCCACTTTGCCGTTCACTTTTTCAAGTGCTTGGTAGATAGGTACAGTTCCTACCGGCACGGGGCAGTTGCGTACAATCCATTCGCGCGTTTCGTGAATGTTGTCGCCCGTTGAGAGGTCCATCAGCGTATCGCCTCCCCACTTGCAGCTCCATACAGCCTTGTCTACTTCCTCATCGATGCTCGATGTGGTGGCAGAGTTACCGATATTGGTATTGATTTTTACGAGGAACTTGCGTCCGATAATCATCGGTTCACTTTCCGGGTGGTTGATATTGGCAGGCAGTACGGCACGTCCGGCAGCGATTTCTTCGCGCACGAATTCCGGAGTGATATAGGTATCAATGCCCAACTCCTTGCAGTTCATGTTCTCGCGGATGGCTACATATTCCATTTCGGGCGTAATGATGCCCTGCTTGGCGTAATACATCTGCGTACAGCATTTTCCGGCTTTGGCACGATAGGGCAGGGCGATATGTTCGAAACGCAAATGATCGAGCGAGGCATCATCGCGGCGCATCTTGCCATATTCTGAAGTGATAGACGGAAGCTGCTCTACGTCGCCGCGTGAGGTTATCCACGATTCACGCATACGGGGAAGCCCCTTTTTCAAGTCGATTTCAATGTTCGGGTCGCTGAACGGACCGCTGGTGTCGTAAACGTAAACAGGCTCGTTCGGGGTCATTACCTTTTTACCGTCTACGATGCTGACGCTGGGCGTAAGGTTTACTTTCTGCATTCCCACCTTAACGAACGGGAACAGTGTGCCTTGCATATAGGCTTTTTCGGCATGTGCGTATGCTTTATTGTCTTTTTCCATAATCGGGTTGTTTTTTAATTAAGAAATGCTGTAAGGGGAGAGGAAGCGGAAGCCACCAAGTTGGTAGCCTGCGTACCCAGTCCGGCTTCGTAGGCACGTCGTCCGGCGATAACGGCTTCTTTAAATGCGGTAGCCATTTCCACCGGATTTCCGGCAACGGCGATGGCAGTGTTTACCAGGCATGCCGCCGCGCCCATTTCCATCACTTCGGCTGCGTGGCTCGGTGCACCAATTCCCGCATCCACTACTACCGGCACGTTACTCTGCTCGATAATGATACGCAGGAAGTCGCGCGTCTGTAATCCCTTGTTTGTACCGATGGGGGCAGCGAGCGGCATAACCGTGGCTGCTCCGGCTTCTTCCAGACGTTTGCAGAGCGTGGGGTCTGCCTGACAGTAGGGAAGTACCACGAATCCTAATTTAACCAGTTCTTCCGTGGCTTTTAGCGTTTCAACTGAATCGGGCAGGAGGTAACGCGGGTCGGGATGGATTTCCAGTTTCAGCCAGTTCGTGCCGAAAGCCTCGCGAGCCATTTGCGCTGCGAATACGGCTTCTTCTGCCGTGCGTACGCCCGACGTGTTGGGCAGTAATTGGATATGCGGGTGAACGATGTGTTTCAGCATGTCGTCTTCTTTATCGTTCAGTTCGATACGTTTCATGGCTACGGTTACCATTTCCGTGCCTGAGGCAAGAATCGCCTCTTCCATCAGTTGGTTTGAATTGAATTTTCCGGTGCCCAAAAACAGGCGTGAGTTAAACTCTTTTCCGGCAATGATTAATTTTTCCATTGTTATCTTGTTACAATTTTTTTATTATTTGATAGCTAAAATTCGCCGTGTTTCTTCCGCAGGATTGTCCGCCCGCAGGATGGTTCCGCTCAGTGCAACACCTGTTACTCCGGTTTGCAGGATGGCAGGGATGTCTTCGCGGGTGATTCCTCCGATGGCTACTATCGGCAGATTAATTCCGGCTTCTTTCATTTGCGATACGATACGGCGATACCCCTCCAGACCGAGAATCGGACTGAGGTTCTTTTTGGTGGTGGTGAATCGGAACGGTCCGCACCCGATGTAGTCGGCTCCCGCCTCGTAGTGCATCTTCACGTCGTCGAACGTGTTTGCCGTTCCTCCGATGATGAAACCGTTGCCCAACAGCCGGCGTGCTTCGGCGACAGGCATGTCATGCTTGCCCAGATGCACCCCGTCGGCGTGTATTTTTTTTACAAGTTCTACATGGTCGTCGATGATGAATGTGGCATGATACGTCCGGCATAATGCCTGAACGCGCAACGCCTCCTGCTCTACCTCTTCGGGTGAAGCATCTTTCATGCGCAACTGAATCCATCGGCATCCCCCTTCGAGTGCCATGCGCGCCGAGTCGTAATACGAATATTTCTCCGTGAAATGAGTGATGAACTGAAGTTCCATAGCTCTGATTTACCCTCCGCAGGCAGCTTTGATGATTACCAGACTGTCGTTTTCTTTCAGCGTAGTGTTTTCCCATTCCGTACGTGGTACCATGCGGTTATGCAGGGCAATGGCAACTCCCTGAGCGGGAAGTTCTAATTGGCGGGCTAAATGGGCTATGGTGTTTCCACCCGTAAGCTCTGTCTCTTTGTTATTTACCAGTATTTTCATATAATAACGTATTTAAAAAGGTAAGTAATACAAAGAGGAACCCGGATGGGAATAAGCAGAAAAAATATCAGCAAGCAACAATCCCTTCGTCGGTACTAACCGCATCAGGTTCGCAGGGTATAATCTCAGCCTGTTTTGTCGGGCACCCCTTTGTTTTACTTTGATTGTGACAAAGATAGAAGAAAAGATTGGGATAACGAAGAAAGAACGGATAAAAAGTTTTATCGGTTGTTTTTTTATCCTGACATTTGGGTGGTAAATGTCAGGATATTTTAATATGTTTGTCAGTGTCAGATAGACGCTTTCTCAATGCGTACAAGCGTACTTGTTGCCATAACTTTACCGCGTTTGGTTCTCTCTTCACTCTTTACCAAACCGACATTTTCGGCATACCATTCGGTCATATAAGTGGTTTCAGAGATAAACATGATCTTGTATTTGGCTTGATAGGACACCTTCAGACAGTTGAACGTACCTGCTTCGGTAGTCAGGGTTTCAAATCCGATAACCGTACCGTTGCTGACGGAAGCAGTCATTTTTATCGGTTTCAGTTTGTAAAGGAATTTAGATTCAGGCAATTTGTCACCGGCTTTGGCATCGGTTTTCAGCGGAATATAGACTTCTCCCTCGCAGTGCAACTGTTCCATAAACTCGTCAAATCCTTTTTTCATTTTCTCCTCGTCGGTTTCTTCAGGATTGGCTTGGTGATACCCGTCAAGGTAATAGCGGTACATCATTTCTTTCAGATAATCAGCACTCATCAGCGTCATGCGGGTCGTTTTGTCGTTGTCGCATCGGAATGTTATTTGTTCGGCAGCGTCTCCAAACTCCGCCCGCTTTCCCCAGTTTTCTTGTTTTACAATTAATGTATCGCCGCTTTTATAAACGTCAACAATGCAAGATGTGTCTGTTTGTACGGTTTCTTTTTCCGTATCCCGCGTTTCGTAATATAGCAATGTGCCTTTTTGGGGGTTGCAAAACTGTGCTTTCACTGCACTTGAGCAGGCAGCCAGCAACATGAATAAATACAATGTCTTCTTCATAGCGATTAAATTTGGTGTTTGTATATTGCAAAAATAGGCAAAATAAATTACTGCTAATGTTTTTTTCGTGGAAAATGTATGATTGGGAGGAAGGAAAAGGAGGATGAATTTCTATTCGAAGTGTCAGTCAGTTCTTCCCATAGAAACAGGTAACTTTTCGGGTAGCGTTACAGGTTTCTTCCCATAGAAAAAGGGGACATTCCTGATGTGATTCTACCACAGGAATGTCCCCTTTTTCTATGGGTAAGAGAGTGTCGTTTTATTTGTTGTACCGCTCAATCAGGTTTCCGGCAACAGTGTCTCCCAACTCCTGCGCCTTCTTTAAATTGGCAAGCCCCTCTTTCTTTTGCTTTTGCTGTATCTGGCTGTATCCCAACATACGGTAGGCGGCAGCATTGTTCGCATCGAGCGCAATGGCCTGTTGCAATGACTTGATGGCTTCTGCCACTTGGTTGGTCCGCAAGTGTACGCTACCCTTTTCCAACCAATATTCCGAGTTGTTGGGTTCCATTTCTACGGCTTTCGTGATGTCGTCGAGTGCCTGCTGATACATGCGGCATTGCATTTCCGTCTGTTGGCGTACCATGTAAAACTCGGCAGTAACCTGTCCTAACATGGCGTCGTAAAAGTCATTATAATCAAGCACGGCATCGCGGTATTCGCCTGCTGCACTTTTCATCCGTGCGCGTTCGTACAAGTAAGGTGCGGCATCCTGCCCGTAAGGTTTGTTGAAACGAACCACGGCGCTGTCCATCAGTGCGATAACCTCTTTCATTTCTACCCCCGGCGTCAGCTCTTTGGCTTTGGCTGCCGAATAAAAAGAAGCGGCAGAAGCCAGCGGCGTACGGTTTACCGCCTCGTATGAAGCAGATGCCTCGGCATACTTCTGCATGGCAAAATAAATATCCCCCTGCACCTGATAGTAAAGTCCCTCCGGCGAAGCGGCAAGCGACTCATTGATTTCGTTCAGCGCACGCTCCAGCGTCCAGTCGCCGTACGGCTGTTTGCCGTTCAGGGAAAGGTTGTAGCTATAAAGCAGTTTGGCAATGTTGTAGTGAGCTTCCGCCTTGTTTTCGGCAATGTCAAGCATTTTTTCCAACTCTTTTTCCGCCAAAGCATTGTGTTCGTCATCGCCGAAATTCATGTAACAAGTAGCCCGGCGCTGATACCCTTCGATGTTGTTGGGATACTGAGCAATGAAGTCGTTCAACAATTCAAGATAATCACTCTGTGAAAGTTGCGACGACTGCATATACAGGTAAACCAGCGCCTGCGATTCATCGTCCGGCAAAGCCTTTTTGATGCCGATGGAGTTGAGCGTAAAATCGCTGCCCGACAGTGCAGAAATAGAAAGCGACATGGCATAACCGATCCCGATGGCATAGCTTTCTTTGCTGTCTTTTTCCGTATTTTTCTGCAACAATCCGATTACCTCACCGTTGATGTTCATTATCGGGCAACTCACGGTTTTGTCGGTGGTGTGCATGTTCAGCGTATAATAGAAAGAATTGTTGCTGATGCTGTCAATCTTTGCTATCGTTCCGTTTTGAACGTCGGCAGACTTCTGGGTAGAGTAAGGCAGCAGGTAAACCGTGGCGTTTTCGGCAGCAGCTTGCGCGGCAGGCTGAAGCGCCGTAGGCTTCTTGTCGGTAGCCGTGCGGAACTTTACCACATCATACATGTCGTTAGCTCCTAAGATGAACGTAACAGGCAATTCCTTGCCGTCGGCAGTCACCACCACCGCCCGTTCGGCACCCTTAAACAGCGAATAATCAGACACGGCAGTACCGTTCTCATCAATGTAAAATCCGTTTCCCGTATTCAGGATTTTGTTTTCCTTATTATATGTAATTACCGAGAATACCGCTTTTCGCGCTTTGTTTACCCACTTGGGAAGTTCCTGCGCCCAACCACATTGGAAGAACATCCCGCAGGCTAATAGAAGTATTGTCTTTTTCATGTTATGTTAAGATTTTATGTTATTCGTTTCCAAATCCGCGCTGCTTCACGGCTTCGTAAATCAGGATGCCTGCTGCCACGGATACGTTAAGCGATTCGATGTTGCCGAACAGCGGAATCTTAATCCATTCGTCGCACAGGGCGAGGTGTTCGTAAGGCACTCCCGTATCTTCCGCCCCCATGATGATGCAGGTAGGCGAGGTATAATCGCCCTTCGTATAATCGTAATCACCTTTTTCGGTAGCGGCAACAATCTTAAATCCGCTTTCTTTTAAGAAGTTGATGGTATTCTTCAGATTACTTTCGCGGCACACCGGAAGCGTATGCAGAGCCCCTGCCGAAGTCTTGATGGCATCGGCATTAACGCTTACGCTGTTTTTCGAAGGGATAATGATGGCATCTACTCCGGCACATTCACACGTGCGGGCAATGGCTCCGAAGTTACGTACATCCGTCAGTCCGTCGAGCATCAGCAGCAACGGATTCTTACCCTGCTCGAAAAGGAAAGGCACGATATCCTCCGTGCGCTGGTAAGCGATGGGTGAGATAAAAGCCACCACCCCCTGATGATTCTTTTTCGTAATGCGGTTGATGCGTTCTACCGGCACTCGCTGTACCGGGATAAACGTATCTTTCAGTGCGGCGAAAAGCTCCTTCGACAAGTCGCTTTGAATATCTTTCTTCACCAAAACTTTGTCTATTTCCTTGCCCGCCTGTATGGCTTCGATTACGGCTCTTACGCCAAATATCATTTCGTTCTTTTCTATCATAACTTTAAAATATGCTTGTAATTAGTTGTTCGGGAATCCCAACAAAGCGCGTGCGTTATTCATTGCAGCCTCAGTCATGGTCGTTCCGCTCAGCATGTTGGCAATCTCGCAGACCCGTTCGTCATCACTCAGTCGGCGGATGTAGCTGTTTGTTCCCGTTTCGGTATCTTCTTTATATACTTTGTAGTGTGCACTTCCGCGTGCAGCTATCTGAGGCAAGTGGGTAATGCTGATAACCTGCCGGTTCTGTTTCCCCATGTCTTGCATGATAAGCGCCATCTTCTCGGCTATCGAGCCGGAAACCCCCGTATCTATTTCGTCGAAAATAATGGTTGGCAACTTGACCGCTCCGGCTATCATCGCTTTCAGTGAAAGCATCACGCGGGCAATTTCTCCACCCGAAGCAATAGACGCAACGTTTTGCAGCGTGCCGTTCTTGTTGGCGGAAAAGAGAAAAGTAACACTGTCCATACCTTTGGCATCAGGCTCTTTGCGCAGCGTCATTTCTACCGCAAAACGTACATTGGGCATCCCCAGCGGAACAAGCAGCGATTTCATCTGCGTTTCGATGTAGCGTGCAGAGCCTGTACGGAGTTCGGTTAAGCGTTTCGCTTGTTGTGTTACCTGCGCATACAGCTTATCCTTTTCCTTATTCAGCTCGGCAATACGGTCATCGAACGAAGTGATGGTGTTTAATTGTTCCCGATACTTATCCGCTAAAGCAATAAGCTCTTCTACAGTCTTGACATGGTGTTTCTGTTGCAGGGAATAAATTAAATTCAGCCGTTCGTTCACGTAATCCAAGCGCGACGGGTTGAATTCTATTTCCTCCTGCGCTCCGGCAATTTCGTGTGCCAAATCCTTCAGCTCAATGTAACAACTGTTCAGGCGTTCTATCCATTCCTGTGCCGGAGCATACACGCGGGAGATGGATTGCAGTGTCTGTTCACATTCCTTAGCCAGCGCCAGCGTACCGCCTTCATCGCCATTGATAAGCTGTTCAGCCTTGTACAGTCCGGCTTTGATATCTTCGGCATGACTCAACGTCTCCGATTCCTTTTCCAGTTCCGCCTGTTCGTTTTCCTTCAGTCCGGCTTCTTCCAACTGCTCCAGTTGGAAACGGATATAATCTTCGTCTTGCTTGCTTTTCTCTGCCTGAGCAATAAACTCCTCTAACCCCCGGCAAATCTGTTTGTAGTCATGATACACTTTCTGATAAGCAGACAAGTCGTTATCATCTTGCGCCAAAATGTCCAATATATTCAGTTGGAATCCTTCTTTGTTCAACAGAAGATTCTGATGCTGGCTGTGTACGTCTATCAGCTTCTCGCCTAAAATTTTCATTTGGGCCAACGATGCCGGTGTATCGTTGATAAACGCACGACTCTTGCCATTGGCTGATACTTCACGGCGCAGGATACATTCTTCCGGGTCAAACTCAATGTCGTTTTCCATGAAGAAATGCTCCATGCCGTAGGATGCAATTACGAAACGTGCTTCTACGATACATTTGGTTGCCCCGTTTTTTATGGCTTTCACATCTGCACGTTGCCCTAACAGCAAGCCGATGGCACCGAGAATGATAGACTTTCCCGCCCCTGTTTCTCCGGTAATAACGGAAAAGCCGGGCGTAAAGTCGATATTCAGCTTGTCGATAAGCGCATAGTTCTGTATGTAGATAGACTGTAACATGGCGTAGCGTTAAAATAAAGTTACCAGTTTGTCAATTATATCGGTAGCCACTTCCGTTTTCGGTTTCAACGGATAAGCTGTTATGCCGTCACGGTCGATGATGGCTATTTTATTCGTATCGCAGCGGAATCCCGCCCCTTTATCGTTCAGTGAATTCAGTACAATGAAATCAAAGTTCTTGCGTTTCAGTTTGTCTTGCGCATGGCTTACTTCATCGTTGGTTTCCAATGCGAATCCTACCAATCGTTGTTCCGGGCGTTTCTGTTTACCCAGTGCCGCAGCTATGTCTTGCGTAGGCTTCAACCGGAGTATCAGGTCGTCTTTTTCACGTTTAATCTTTTGCTCGGCTGTCACCTCCGGAGTAAAGTCTGCCACGGCTGCACATAAGATACCGGCATCGGCATCTTCGTAATTCTCTACCGCAGCTTGGTACATCTCGGCAGCACTTTCCACGTTGATGCGTTTGATGTTGGGATGAATCACCTCTCGGTTTACCGGACCGCTTACCAGCGTTACTTCCGCTCCGCGTTCCGCGCAGGCTTCGGCGAGAGCGTATCCCATTTTACCCGACGAATAGTTACCGATGAAACGTACCGGGTCTATCTTTTCGTATGTAGGTCCGGCAGTAATCATGACTTTTTTCCCTTGCAGGTCTTGCCGGCGCGAAAAAAACGCTTCCAGCACCTCTATTATTTTTTCCGGTTCTTCCATGCGGCCTTTACCTACAAGGTGACTTGCAAGTTCGCCCGAAGCCGGTTCGATGATATGATTTCCGTACGAACGGAGAATATCTAAGTTATGCTGGGTCGACGGATGGGCAAACATATCCAAGTCCATCGCCGGAGCAATGAACACGGGAGCTTTCATCGAGAGGTAGGTAGTTACCAGCATGTTGTCGGCTATGCCGTGCGCCATCTTGCCGATGGTAGACGCCGTAGCCGGGGCAATGACCATTGCGTCGGCCCACAATCCGAGGTCGACATGGCTGTGCCACGTTCCGTCGCGCTGCGCAAAAAACTCGCTGATGACCGGCTTGCTGGTCAGTGCCGAAAGCGTGATGGGAGTAATAAATTCCTTTCCCGCCGGAGTTATGACGATTTGCACTTCCGCACCTTTTTTTATCAGGCCTCGTGTCAGTACGGCAGCCTTGTACGCAGCAATGCTACCCGTTATTCCCAATACGATTTTCTTTCCTTTCATCATTTCATCAGATTGCTTTCGCGTAAACGGATTTTAGTCAGTACGTTTTTGGTGTTCAGGGTGAAATCGCCATTCATTATCCATCCGTAATAACCCATGTCGCGTTTTAATACTTCGGATACAGGGATTCCCTTGTATTTGCCGAAATTGAAAACCTCCACGCCGTTATCATCGTACACGATGCGTCCGGCAAAGTCTACGTTCTTGCTGTATGTTGAATACTCTGAGAGGAAATTAATGTCGTTTTCCAGAACCTCGGGATAACGGTCGAGCTGAGCCTTCAACACTTCGTAAGTAGCCCGTGTGTCGGCTTCGGCTGTATGCGCGTCTTCCAGATTCTTTCCGCAGTAAAACTTATAGGCAGCCGAAAGCGTACGCTGCTCCAGCTTGTGATAAATTACCTGCACGTCGATAAACTTCCGTTTGGTCAGGTCGATGTCGATTCCCGCACGCAGGAACTCCTCTACCAGTACGGGGACATCGAAACGGTTGGAGTTAAATCCGGCGATGTCTGCACCCTCGATGTCGTTGGCAATGCTCTTTGCCACTTCCTTGAAGGTAGGACAGTCTGCCACATCCGCATCGTAAATTCCGTGAACGGCAGACGAGGCTTCCGGTATGTGCATTTCCGGATTGATGCGCATCGTCTTAGACTCTTCGTTACCGTTGGGGTAAACCTTCAGGTAACAGATTTCCACGATGCGGTCGGTATTTATATTGGTTCCCGTTGTTTCCAAATCGAAGAATACCAACGGATTTTTTAAGTTCAGTTTCATTTCTTATTTTAGTCGTTTAACATCATGGGCATGAGCAACATCAGCAAATCTTCATTCTCTTCCTGCTCTTCGGGTACGATGACTCCTGCACGCGATGGGTCTGCCAGTTCGATTATTACATTGGTAGAAGACATGCTGTTCAGTATGTCTATCAGGAACGACGATTTGAAGCCGATGCTCATCGGATTCCCGTCATATTGGCAGATTGTCGTTTCTTCTGCCGAAGTAGAGAAATCAATATCCTGTGCAGAAATTTTCATCAAGTTGTCTGAGAGACTTAACTTGATGAGGCTGCTTGCCTGAGAAGAAAATACCGATACACGCCGTAACGCACTGATAAACATGGTGCGGTCGATAGTAGCTTTGTGCGGATTGTTCTGCGGAATTACGGAATTGTAATTCGGGTAACGTCCTTCTATCAGGCGGCATGTCATGCAGTAATTTTCGAGTACGAACGTAGCATTGCGGTCATCGAAGCTGATTTTCACATCGCCTTGCTCTTTCGGCAATAAGTTTTTCAGCAGGTTGGCAGGCTTTTTAGGAAGAATGAAGGCAGCCTTTTCATCGCCGTGTGCCGCATAAGTCTTGTAGCGCACCAACTTGTGTCCGTCTGATGCCACTATCGTGATATCTTCGGTAGTTATATCGAAATAAATACCGTTCATTACCGGGCGCAACTCATCATCGGCTGTCGCAAAAAACGTGCGGTTTACACCCACGTTCAACACATCAGCTCCAATGGTGACTTCAACGGTGTTTCCTCCCAAGTTTTGAGCTTGAGGGTATTCATCGGCGTTTTGTCCCATTAAGTTATATTGCCCGTTCTGATATTGGATGGTAATTTCCAGACTGCTCGGATTTATATCGAAGCTCAAGGGCTGTTCGGGGATTTCTTTCAATGCTTCCAGCAGGGTTTTGGATGAAACGGCAAAGCGTCCGTCGCCCGAAAATTCGTTTGCCTCGATGGAAGTACATAAGGTGGTTTCATTATCCGAAGCTGTCATCGTTAATGTTCCGTCTTGCATTTCCATCAAGAAACAATCCAGTATAGGCAATGAGTTTTTTGAGTTGATAACGCGGCTGATAGCCTGTAAGTGGCTGAATAAAGCGGTACTTGAAACAATAAACTTCATAGGTTTGTTTTGATATGTTTATTATAATATTTCTTTCAATTAACTGCCAAAGTTACGAAAAGATTGCAGAAGCAGCACAAAAAAACACCGAAAAATTAGTTTGCTTTTTCGGAAAAGTGTAATTTCGTAACCGATTTTTTTACAACCGAGACAAAACATCAATATTTAACAGATATAAATAAAGACAAGTAATGGAATTACAAGGAAGAGTGATAGCCGTTCTCGAACCGAGAGGCGGAATTTCTAAAAACGGAAACGAATGGAAGGTGCAGGAATACGTAATCGAAACCCACGACCAATATCCCCGCCGTATGTGTTTCGATGTGTTTGGCGCAGATAAAATACAGCAATTCAATATCCAAGTAGGAGAAGAACTGAATGTTTCGTTCGACATCGACGCACGCGAATGGCAAGGACGCTGGTTTAACAGTATTCGTGCATGGAAAGTGGAACGTGTATCGGCAGATGCGGCACAAATGCCTCCCGTTACGCCTCCTTTCCCGCCGGTTAATGCAGCTCCGTCGGCACCGGTCGATTTTTCTGCTACGGACGATAAAGACGACCTGCCGTTCTGATACTCGTTCTTAATCGTCCTCTTATCCGAAAGGGACAAAAATCCGAGAAGCACCCAGCCGATGCTTCTCGGATTTTTGTCCCTTTTTTCGTATGGCGGCGGTTTTTTCTTGTAATGAAGCCAGCCTTGATTACCAGCGGTTTATGAGATGGCTTTTAGCGGCAAAAACGCTTGCGGTAGAACACGGTGACTTTTCGGCTAATGTAAGTGAACACATGCGGATGCGTCGGTGGGTTGTCCGAATAGAATTTTTCTTCTTGTTTTTGATAAAATTTAAATCCCCTCAAGGCAGATTATCCGTTAAAATCAGTATATTTGGTTTTCAGAATAAAAATACAAAGTCATGAAGAAACAGGCTGATTACATTAAACGCATTGAGATAAAAGGTTTGTGGGGACGAAAAAATATTTCGTGGAATTTACGTGCCGATGTTAATATCCTGAGCGGAGTGAATGGCATCGGCAAAAGTACAATCCTCAACAAGTCGGTTTTAAGCCTTAACGCCCTTGAAGGGGGCGCATTAACCAATGGCGTCCAGCCGGGTGTGTCGTTTATTTTCTCGCCCGAAGACGCTACTTATATCCATTTCGACGTGATACGGAGTTTCGACCGCCCGCTTATCAGTTCCGGCTTGCTGGAAAAGATAGGAAACCAGAATGTAAAAACCGAACTCGACTGGCAGCTTTACCAGTTGCAGCGCCGTTATCTGGATTATCAGGTGAACATCGGCAACCGCATCATCGAGTTGCTTACCAGCGGGGTGATCGAAGACCAAGCCCGCGCCGCACAGGTGTCTCGTCCGAAAACCGAATTTCAGGATATGATAGACGATTTGTTCAGCGAAACGGGGAAGAAAATCATCCGTAAGAGCAACGAAATACAGTTTGAGCAAGACGGCGACGTGTTGACTCCTTACCAGCTTTCTTCGGGCGAGAAACAGATGCTCGTAATCTTGCTTACCGTGTTGGTGCAAGATAACCAGCCTTTTGCCTTATTTATGGATGAGCCTGAAATTTCTCTCCACGTAGAATGGCAGCAACGGCTGATTTCGTTGATACGCAGCCTTAACCCCAACGTGCAAATTATTCTGACCACTCATTCGCCGGCGGTAATTATGAACGGATGGATTGATGCCGTAACCGAAGTGAGCGACATTACAACCCATTAAACAACAGCTATGGGAAAAAGATTGACTGACAACCTGTCTTCCCTCAGTATATCGGAGCGCCAACAGCCTGAAGCCTAAACGTACAAGGAAGAAAATCGTAGCTTACGTGGAAAGTTACGATGATGTTTCTTTCTGGCGTTCCCTCGTTGGCTGAATTTGAAGACGATACCCGTTATTTTGAAGTGATGCTGCCCTCGCGGGATACACTGGCGAAAGGGAAGAAAACCGTGCTGATGAACCATTTGGGAAAGCAGTTGGGCGAGAATATGATAGCTTGTGTAGATAGTGATTACGATTATCTGTTGCAGGGACGGACGCAGACTTCACGCTACATGCTTGAATGTCCTTTCGTACTCCAGACCTATGCTTACGCCATCGAAAATTATCATTGTTACGCCGAGGGATTGCACGAAGTGTGCGTAATGGCTACTCTTAACGACCGCCAGATAATTGATTTTCCGGCGTTTATGAAACTGTATTCCGAAATAGCCTATCCCTTGTTCGTCTGGTCGGTATGGTTCTATCGAAACAAGCATCTTTCAGAGTTCTCGCTGCTCGACTTTTGTGCTTTTGTAAGACTGGAGCAAGTAAGCACACGTCATCCCGAAACCAGCCTTCAGATTATGGAAAAGCGTGTAAGGCGCAAGTTGAAAGAACTTGAGCACCGCCATGCCCATGCACTTGGCGAAATAGAAAGTCTGAAAGAAGAACTGAAAGAGCTTGGCGTTTATCCTGAAAACACTTATATGTTTATTCAAGGACATCATATTATGGATAATGTGGTGATGCGCCTGCTGCTGCCCGTCTGTACGATTTTGCGTCGGGAGCGCGAGGAGCAAATCCAGCGCTTGGCACTTCACGAAATGCAGCTTCAAAACGAACTGACCAGTTACCAGCGCAGCCTCTTGGGGGTAGATGTGGTGATTCGCAAGAATACGAATTATAAAAACTCTCCGCTGTATAAAAAAATACAGAAAGACGTAAAGAAACTTTTGAAAATCAGTTGAATGGTCGGACCATAAAAAAACACGGACTGTGTGTCGTTTTGCCGTTGACGGACAGGTTTACTCTCCGTAACTTGTTCCACACAATCCGTGTTGTTTGTTATCTGTAAGCGATAAGAAGTCAGATAGACAACTCGTTCAGAACCGTAATCAGACTTTTGTCGATGGGTTTATTCTTTTTTATGGCTTCGGCAAAAGGAACATAAACCACTTTGTCGTTTCGTATGCCTATCATGACGTTCCGTTGCCCTTCCATCATCGCCTGAATAGCGGCACATCCCAATCTGCTTGCCAAGATGCGGTCGCCTGCGCTGGGCGATCCACCCCGTTGCAGATGTCCTAATATTGTAACCCTAACATCGTATTGCGGATATTCTTTCTTGACACGTTCAGCGTAATAGTTTGCTCCCTTTCCCGTGGGGCTTTCTGTTACGATGACAATACTGCTGTTCTTGGTCTTTCGGAATCCACGTTTGATGAACTCTTCCAGTTGGTCGGTATCCGTCTGGTCTTCCGGTATGATTGCAGCTTCCGCCCCTGAAGCGATGGCACTGTTTTGAGCCAGAAATCCGGCATCCCGTCCCATAACTTCCACGAAGAAAATCCGTTCGTGCGAGGTAGCCGTGTCACGAATCTTATCCACACATTCCACGATTGTGTTAAGCGCCGTATCGTAGCCGATGGTCAAGTCTGTACCCCACAAATCGTTGTCGATGGTCCCCGGCAGTCCGATGCACGGAACATCGTATTCTTGTGCAAAGATTCTTGCCCCCGTCAGTGAACCGTCTCCTCCGATGATGAATAAGGTATGTATTTTTTCTTTTTGCATTACTTCGTACGCTTTTTCCCGTCCTTCAGCCGTTTCAAAATCTTTAGAGCGCGCTGTTTTCAGGATAGTACCTCCACGCTGAATGATATTGCTTACATCCTCAGTGGTAAGTTCGCGTATTTCATCGTTAATCAGTCCCTCATATCCCCGGTAGATACCTTTCACCTTGTAACCGTTGCAAATGGCGCTGCGGGTAATGGCACGAATCGTCGCATTCATCCCCGAAGCATCTCCTCCGGATGTTAAAATACCAATGTAGCCTTCTTTCATAATCAGTTTAGTTTAGTTAGTAATTAGCCTCACTTTTTCAGGGCTCGCTAAACGGCTTACAAAAATAAGTCCACGCCTGTGTTACGTTTTCGAAAGTTAACCCTTTTTGCAGTATTTAAAAATAGAGAGCCTTAACCAGCCGACATTCTGTCATTCACGACATCCGTTTCAGGAAAGCCGCCGCTTGCGCCAAAGTGTCGGGCTTGCCGATGTCAATCAGTTGCAGGCCGGTGGCAAGGTATCCGCCAATCCGGGCTTCTTTGCAAGTTTGCAGATAGAAATCCATGATGGGAAACTTACCTTCCCACTGGTTATCCATATAGCGGAAAAGCGAAGGCGAAACCACGTGTATGCCGCTGAAAGCATATTCATTATATATATCATGGCGGTATATGAAGCCGGCAGGTTTGGTTTGTCCGGTCAGCTTGTTCAGCCATCCGCACAGACGAATGTTTGTATCGAACAATAAATAGCGGGAGGTTTCGCGCGGACTCACCAACAAGGTGGCATCGTTTCCGCTTTGCAGGTGAAAATCATACAAAGCTTTTAAATCGACATCCGAAAGTATGTCTACATTATGAACCAAAAAAGGAGCTGTTCCCGAAAAGAAAGAAGATGCTTTTTTGATTCCTCCGCCCGTATCGAGCAACTCATTGCGTTCGTCGCTGATATGAATTGTGATACCGAAGTTCTGGTTAGCATGTAAGAAATCAATAATTTGTTGTCCGAAGTGATGAACGTTCACCACCGCCTCGGTACATCCTGCCGCTTTGAGTTTCAAGATAACGTGTTCCAACATGGGGTGTCCGTTGACCGGAACCAATGCTTTGGGCTTATGATCAGTCAAAGGTTTCAGCCGCGTTCCTAATCCGGCGGCAAATATCATGGCTTTCATAGGGCTTCAAATGTTTGTTCGATGTTTTGTTCCCGGTGAATCAAATGTATTCTCACCCCGAATTTACGGTTAAGATGTTCGGCTACATGCTGAGCCGCATACACGGAACGGTGTTGTCCGCCTGTGCATCCGAAGTATACAGACAGGTGAGTAAAGCCGCGCTCCAGATAACGCGCCACATGCATATCCACCAGTGCGTCTGCATATTCCAGAAATCGGAGAATTTCCCCATCATTTTCCAAGAAACCGATAACAGCGGCATCACGTCCGGTTAGTTGTTTGTACGCATCATATCGTCCGGGATTATGTATCGCCCGGCAGTCGAATACATATCCTCCACCGTTTCCACTCTCGTCTGCCGGGATTCCTTTCCTATATGAAAAGCTCATGACTGTGACCGTAAGCGATTTAGGTTGCGGAACATCAGCGGAAGGTTGGGATTTCGCTTCCATGTTTCCAACTTCACAAAGTTTCCGCAATACCTTGCAGAGATAAGGATATTCGCCGAATCCCTCATCCAGCAGCACGTTCAGATTAGCGAGAGCATACGGAATACTTTCTATAAAATGCGCCTTTTTCTCAAAATTTCCCCGAAATCCGTAAGCACCGAGTACTTGCAAGGTACGGAATAAGACAAAATGGCGCAACGTATTTGAAAAGTCAGCCTCATCCACTCTGTAAAATGCTTGAAGTGCCTCTCGGTATTCTCCGATTAACTCTTGACGCAGGCTGTCTGGAAAATTCGCTTTTGCTTGCCAAAGAAAAGAAGCAACGTCGTAATAAAAACTCCCTTTGCGTCCTCCTTGAAAGTCGATAAAGTAAGGTTTCCCATCTTTTATCATTACATTCCTACTCTGAAAGTCGCGATACATAAATGTATTTGCCGGAGCGGTAAGCAAGATGTTTGCCATACGTTCAAAGTCATCTTCCAGCAGACTTTCCTGAAACTCTACCCCCGACGGCTTCAGAAAACAATATTTAAAGTAATTCAAATCCCAAAAAATACAGCGGCGGTCGAATGATGCTTGCGGATAACATACACTGAAATCCATTCCTTCGGCACCTTCGAACTGAATACGGGGTAACAGACGGATGGTTTGTCTTAATAACAGTTTTGTGTAGTCACACAGTCCGTTGCTTTTGATGAGTTGAAAGAGCTGAGTGTCGCCTAAATCTTCTTGCAGGTAATTCATCCCGTCGGCAGATACAGCATACACTTCCGGTACGGGGATACCTTTTTGTCGGAAATGTTTAGCCATGCAGATAAAAGCATGATTTTCTTCTTTTGAAGTTCCACATACCCCGATGAGCGTCCGTTTGCCTGTGAGCCTGAAATATTTTCGGTTCGAACCGGCTCCGGATAACGGTGTTATCGCATCGGGGGCATATCCGGTATAGTTTTGGTAAAGTGTTCCTAAAGATTCCATATATTTATAAGGTATTTACTTTTTCTTTATATTGAGTAGGGGTAAGCCCTGTTATTTTCTTAAAACTGCGATTAAAAGGTGTGATTGATTCAAATCCACATTCTAAACTGATTTGCGAGATATTCAGCCGGTCGGCAGCCAAGAGCTTGCAGGCATATCCGATTCGCATTTCAAGGATGTATTGTTTGAAGGTTTTCCCTGTATGTTCTTTGAAATAGCGACAGAAAGCAGCCGGATTCATGGCAGTGAACGAGGCTATCTCGTTTAAACTGACAGGCTGCGTGTACCGCTTGTTGAGGTACGAAATGACACGCTCCATCTTTTTATTTGAAAATAAAGAAGGCGTGAGCAGATAATTAGGTGAAGCTGCATATTGTTTCTGTGGAAATGAAGCCAATGTCTGTAAGAGAGAAAGTATTAAAACAATCTGGTCTACGCCCTGTGTCTGAGGTATTAGGTTGAGCATTTCTACCGTGTGAGGGGCTTGGCGTAACGAAAAAGAGATTCCCCGATGAGCGTCTTCCAGCAGGTTGCGTATGGAAGTGAATTGGATGTAGTGGGAAAAAGAGTATTGCATGAAGTCTTTTTCGAACTGGATGTTTACGCCTTTCACGTAGAGTTGTTCATCCGTGCCATATTCCGGAGCACTCTGCATACAGTGGGGGAGTTCCGAACCGAACAAGATAACGTCGCCTTCTTGAAAGTCAATGATGCTGTCTCCCACCAAGCATTGTCCGTGTCCGCATTCCACATACATCAGCTCATATTCGCTGTGGAAGTGCCACGGATAAGTGAAACGCGGGTAGCAATAGAAGCGGGCGCGTATCGGGTTGGCATCGGTGACGGCTATTTGTTCGTTTAATATTTTCTTCATGTTGCAAAAATACGCAAATCTTTTGCAAAAATCAGCGTACTACCGTTTGTAAAATACGTGTATTTTTGTCTGAAAAGAGAATATGATAGTTTAAAGATAAAACTTATGAATGAATTATTTAGTATTGCCGGTAAGGTAGCCGTAATTACGGGAGTCGGTGGTGTGTTAGGGGGCAATATTGCCCAGCACTTCATACAGCAAGGAGCGAAAATAGTTGCTCTCGATATCCGTCAGGAGCAGTTGGATAAGCGTGTGACGGAGTTGAAACAATATGGCGATGAGGTGATCGGTATTGTAGGAAATGTATTGGACATTGCGAGTCTTCAGAAGGTGGCGGATGAAGTGGTTGCCAAATGGGGGAAAATCGACATATTACTGAACATTGCGGGCGGAAACATGCCGGGAGCTACACTCGACCCCGACCAAAATTTCTACGATATGGACATAGCTTGCTGGGAAAAAGTAACAAATCTGAATATGAACGGTACGGTTTATCCGTCGATGGTATTCGGTAAGGTTATGGCACAGCAGAAAAGCGGTTGTATCGTCAATGTTTCATCAATGGCTGCTTACAGTGCCTTGACCCGTGTGCCGGGATATTCGGCTGCTAAAACTGCTGTGGCAAACTTTACCAAGTGGCTGGCTACGGAAATGGCATTGAAATATGGCGACGGTGTTCGGGTTAATGCCATTGCGCCGGGCTTTTTTATTGGCGACCAGAACCGTCGTGTGCTGATTAATCCCGACGGAACGTTGACTGAGCGCAGCAAGAAAGTATTGGCAAAAACACCGTTCGGGCGTTTCGGAGACATTAACGAATTAAATGGCGCGGTACAGTTCTTGTGCAGCGATGCCGCCAGCTTTGTAACGGGTGCGATGTTGCCTATCGACGGTGGATTCAGTGCATTCAGCGGGGTATGATGAAAAGAAGATAATGTAAGGAGGAAACAGCAATGATGGAAAAAACATGGAGATGGTTTGGAAAGAAAGATAAAATAACGCTTTCCATGCTGCGCCAGATCGAAGTGGAGGGTATTGTAACGGCTCTTCACGAAGTGCCTAACGGGGATATCTGGACAGAAGAAGCCATTAACGACCTGAAAACCTACATCGAGTCATACGGTCTGCGTTGGTCAGTGGTAGAGAGTCTTCCGGTATGTGAGGCAATCAAATACGCCGGAGCAGAGCGGGAGCAGTTGATAGAAAACTATAAAATCAGTTTGGCTAACTTAGGTAAGTGTGGGGTAAAAACGATCTGTTATAACTTTATGCCCGTAATCGACTGGGTACGTACCGATTTGCAACATCCGTGGGCAGACGGAACCAGTTCGTTGTATTACGACCGTGTGCGCTTTGCTTACTTCGATGTGAAGATTCTGGAGCGTAAGAATGCCGAACAGGACTATACCGATGAAGAACTCCGCAAAGTGGCAGAACTCGATAAAGTGATTACCGAAGCCGAAAAGGATGAACTTATTGATTCGATAATCGTAAAGACGCAAGGCTTCGTCAACGGAAATATTCGGGAAGGAGATAAGAATCCGGTGGCAATTTTTAAACGGTTGCTGGCGCTGTATGAGGGTATCGACCGCGATACCTTGCGCGAGAACATGCGCTATTTCCTTGCTGCCATCATGCCGGTTTGCGAAGAATACGGGGTAAATGTATGTGTCCATCCCGACGATCCGCCTTTCCAGATACTCGGATTGCCGCGCATAGTAACCGATGAAGAAGATATAGCATGGTTCTTGAATGCGGTAGATAATCCGCATAATGGGTTAACCTTCTGTGCAGGTTCGCTGAGTGCAGGCGAGCATAACGACACGCGCGAGCTGGCACGGAAATTTGCCAAACGTACCCATTTCGTTCATTTGCGCAGCACAGAGGCCATGCCCGGTGGCAACTTTATTGAAAGTACCCACCTCGGCGGGCGCGGTCATCTGATAGATTTGATTCGTATCTTCGAGAAAGAGAATCCGGGACTGCCAATGCGTGTAGACCACGGCAGGATGATGCTGGGCGATGAGACCAAAGGTTATAATGCCGGCTATTCCTTCCACGGGCGTATGTTGGCGTTAGGTCAGGTAGAAGGGATGATGGCGGTAGTGGCAGATGAATTGAAACGTGGAATCATCTGATAAACGATTTCATCCGTATGTTTCGGCGGGAACAGGTTCTTGATAAATTCATGGACTTGTCTTTATTAAAGATTTGTCCATGAATTTATTTTTATGCCGTTTATGCGTTTTGAGACTGTGTATGGAGCTTTTCTGCCAGATACTGCCCGGTATAAGAAGCGGCACACTGTGCTACTTCTTCCGGTGTTCCGGCAACTACCAAGTTTCCACCCTTGTCTCCTCCTTCCGGACCGAGGTCGATAACGTAGTCGGCACATTTGATTACGTCCATGTTATGCTCAATGATGATAATCGTATGTCCGCGGGTTATCAGCGAGTCGAATACTTCCAACAGTTTCTTGATGTCGTGAAAGTGAAGTCCGGTAGTCGGCTCGTCGAAAACAAAGATGGTGGGCTGTGCTTTTTCTATGCTGAGGAAGTAAGCCAATTTCACACGCTGGTTTTCGCCACCCGAAAGTGTAGACGATGATTGCCCTAACTTGATGTAGCCTAATCCCACGCTTTGCAAGGGGAGCAGCTTTTTTACTATCTTTTTCTGGTTATGTTCGGTGAAAAACTCAATGGCTTGGTTGACTGTCATTTCCAGAATATCGTAAATGCTTTTCCCTTCGAACTTTATTTCAAGCGTGTCGCTCTTGAAGCGTTTTCCGTGACACGATTCACACTCCAATACCAAGTCTGCCATAAACTGCATCTCTACTGTTACCGTTCCTTCGCCTTTACACTCCTCACAGCGTCCGCCTTCGGTGTTGAACGAAAAGTAGCCGGCAGAGTAACCCATCTGTTTCGCAAGCGGCTGTTCGGCAAACAGTTTGCGTATTTCGTCGTATGCCTTGACATAAGTCACGGGGTTGCTTCGCGACGATTTTCCGATCGGGTTCTGGTCTACAAACTCGATGTCGCTCACCTGCTTTATGTCTCCTTCGAGTGAAATAAACTCTCCGGGACGTTCGCTTGCTTCGCTGTACTCGCGTTTCAGGGCTTTATAGAAGATGTCGCGCACCAGCGTACTTTTTCCCGAACCGCTCACTCCCGTTACCACGGTCATGACGTTGAGTGGGAAACGCACGTCGATGCCTTTCAGGTTATTTTCTCTTGCACCTTTTATTTCGATGTAATTGTTCCACGAACGATGGTTGGGCGGACAGTCGATGGTTTCCTCTCCCAGCAGGTATTTCACCGTATAACTGTTGCTGCCTTTCTTCAGGTCTTTCATGTCGCCTTGATAAACGATTTCGCCTCCTAACCTGCCGGCTTTCGGTCCGATGTCGATGATGTAGTCTGCCGCACGGATAATCTCCTCGTCGTGTTCCACTACCACCACCGTATTTCCCAACTGCTGCAACTGGCGCAATACCTTTATAAGTCGGTCGGTGTCTCGGCTGTGTAGTCCGATGCTGGGTTCATCCAAGATGTAAAGCGAACCTACGAGGCTGCTCCCCAACGATGTGGCGAGGTTGATACGCTGGCTTTCACCGCCCGAAAGCGTGTTGCTCAGCCGGTTCAGTGTAAGATATCCCAAACCCACATCCGACAAAAACGCCAGACGGTTGTTGATTTCGTTCAGCAGGCGTTGGGCGATGGCGGTATCGTGCGCGTCTAATTTCAATGTGCGGAAAAACTCTTTCAGCTGATAAACGGGCATTTCCACCAAGTCGGAAATGTTTTTTCCACCCACTTTTACGTAGTTCGCTTCTTTTTTCAACCGACTTCCGTGACATTCGGGGCAGACGGTTTTTCCCCGATACCGTGCCAGCATGACACGGTATTGGATTTTATACTGATTTTCTTCCAGCATCTTAAAGAAAGAGTCGATGCAGACTTTATCGCGCGGTCCGTGCCACAGGTAATCTTTCTGCGCCTGCGTCAGTTCATAGTAAGGGGCAAAGATAGGGAAGTCGTGCGCCGGAGCCTCGCGCAGAAACTCGTTCAGCCATTCGCTCATTTTTTCACCCCGCCAGCAGAGTACCGCCCCGTCGTACACGCTCAGTGCGCGATTAGGGATAACCAAATGCTCGTCGATGCCGATAATCTTGCCGAACCCCTCACACGTGGGGCAGGCGCCTACGGGCGAGTTGAAAGAAAACATCTGGTCGGTAGGTTCTTCAAACTTGATGCCGTCTGCCTCAAACTTCGTGCTGAAGGCGTGTAGCCTGCTTTCGCCGTCGGGTTGGTAGAAGCGCAGCAGACACATGCCGTCGCCCTCGAACATGGCAGTCTCGGCAGAGTCCGTCAGTCGGCTCAACGCATCCTTGCTGTCGTCACAGCTCATGCGGTCAATCAGCAGATACACCTTGTCCGCTTCGTCATACGTATAATCTTCAATGCGTACTATCTCGCCGTCTACTTCCAGCCGGGTAAATCCCTGCTTCAAGTCCATTTCTATCTGTTCGGCAGGCGTGCGTCCGTCGCGTGGAACGATGGGCGTCAGTACGGTATATCGCGTTCCCTTCGGGTACGAAAGCATACAGTTTACGATGTCCTCCGGGCTGTCTTTCTTTACCAACTGTCCGCTGATGGGCGAAAACGTCTTGCCTACGCGGGCAAAAAGCAATCTTAAATACTCGTAAATTTCCGTCGAAGTACCCACGGTAGAGCGCGGGTTCCGGCTGATAACCTTTTGTTCGATGGCGATGGCAGGCGGAATCCCTTTTATGAAATCACATTCAGGCTTGCTCATTCGTCCGAGGAACTGGCGTGCGTACGACGAAAGGCTCTCCACGTAGCGGCGTTGCCCTTCGGCGTAAAGCGTGTCAAACGCCAGCGATGATTTTCCCGAACCGGACAGTCCGGTGATAACCACCAACTTGTTTCGCGGAATATCTACATTTATATTTTTCAGGTTATTGACCCTTGCTCCTTTAATCGAGATGTAATTACTTTCAGACATGCTTTTAAACTATGTTTTTGTGAGGGTTCGTTCAAAATAAACGCAAGTTATCAAGAAAATCTTGATTGTGCAAGCAGTGAAGATATAAAAAGTGAACGTTCCGGCTCCGACAGCCTGTATGACAGGTAGTTGAGGTTGCTTTGTTTCGCGGAAAATGAAGAGAAAAAGAGGTGTGGCAAACACCTCGAAAACGCTTCGGGTAGCGTTACTCATCTTATGCGGTAGCGTTGACCGGTTCTACCCATAGAACTTGCTTACGCTTCGGGTAGCGTTTTTCAGTCCTTCTAACTCCTTTGGTTTCTTATTAAAATAGAGTAAAATAGCCGCATCAAATTTGATTTTTATCCGTAAGTTCGTATCTTTGTAGCCTATAAATTTGAAAGTTATGCGATATACTAAGATTATTTGTTTTTTGTTTGCTGCGGCTTTTGCCGTGTCTGCGTTCAGCAAACAGCCGAAAGATAAAAATAAATACGGTGTTTACCTTGCGGGCGTATCGGCTTCGTTTGCCGATTCGCTGGTGTTTTTTACCGACATCCAGTTTGTCGACAGCGCTGCGGTCGATGAGAAAGACATGCTGGTAGGCCGCGCCTCTTACAGCTACCAGTTGAAAGATTATTTAGAGCAAAAGCAAGGCGAGCAAAACCGTACCTGCTTTATGTTCTTCAACCGCAAGAAAGCGAAGTTAGAGAAAGAGATGAAGAAGTTGAAAGAAAAATATCAGAAAGGCGGAACGTTGGTTATCCGTGATGTGGATTCTGCCTTTCATTTTGAAAAACCGGAATATTAATATCCTATGAAACGGTTGTTATATTTATGTGTAGCGATAGCCATGCTTGCTTCTTGTTCGAATGAAATCCCCGAACAGGAGGAAGCTACTTTCAGCGGGCGTACGATTCTGGCTTACTTGGTGGCGAACAATTCGGCTACCAATCTGGACAGATACTTGAAAACAAATATTCTGTGGATGTATCAGAATATGGCGATAGACTCTGATTCATGCAAGTTGCTGGTATATTATCGTCCCAATCAAAACGATGGGTTGCTTACCGAACCTTCTATCTTGGAATTTATATCAGACGGGAAAGGGCATATCAACGGACGTACGGCATTGAGTACGGAGGAGTTCAGCGATGTGTTCGGCGAAGCTACGGTACTGAAAACCTACATAGAAACAGAGGGATATAACGCTACCGATCCCGAAGTGATGATGCAAGTGTTCAGGGATATGCAGACGGCGGCTCCGAGCCAGAGCTACGGTTTGATATTCGGTTCCCATGCTTCGGGATGGATGCCCGCATCTGCTACCGTGTCACGTGCATTTGGCGATGATGACGGATATTCCATCAACATTCCCGAACTGTGCGACGTCTTGACCAATTCTTTCGCTTCAGGAAACCTTGACTTTATTTTGCTGGATGCCTGTATGATGGGTTCGGTAGAAGTCGCCTACGAGCTGCGTAACGTGGCAGACTATTGCATTGCTTCGGTTATGGAAACTCCTGCATGGGGATTCCCTTACCAACGGATGTTCCATTACTTGTCGGATACAGACGTGGATTACCAGCGTATTTGTACGGCGTTTACCGACTACTGTAAAGAATATTTTCAAAGTGTTTATAAACAAGACGGTTGGGGAACATGTACGGCAATCGATTGCAGCCGTTTGGATAACTTGGCGGATGCTGTGGCAGGCGAACTTCAGAATCATGCCGCAGATATTTCTACGCTTGATTATCAGAACATACAACAATATGGTGGAAGAGTAAATGATAGAACTGACTACCGATATTTCTCTTTCGATATAGGCGATTTCTTCAGACAGTTGAATGGCGGAACGATTCCCGCTTCCATCCAAACCGCATTAGACCAAGCCGTTATAGCGAAGAGTTGCATTCCGGGTAAGTATAGCTATTTACCCGAAGTGGATGCCGACCGTTTCTGCGGCATAGGCATGTTCTTCCCCGAATATACCGGAGTTAGAAGTAGTTGGGAAGATTATTACCGCACTTCCATATCGTGGTATCAGGCAGTGGGTTGGGACGGGCTGCTGAATTAATTTGCTTGAAGACTTCTTTATCATATAACTGCTTTTTTATTTTTGTGGGTAAACCTTGCGTGGACGTATGATGTTATGTATAAAAACAAAAAACAGTAGTTATGTGGAATTTCATTAAAGAACTGAAAAGGAAAGACCACCAGCGTTATTTGGGTGGTCTTGATTTTTTTAAATACATAGGTCCCGGATTGTTGGTTACGGTAGGGTTTATCGATCCCGGAAACTGGGCATCGAACTTCGCAGCCGGTTCGGAATTTGGTTATACCCTGCTGTGGGTGGTAACGCTATCTACCGTCATGCTTATCGTATTACAGCATAACGTGGCGCATTTGGGCATTGTAACCGGACTCTGTTTGAGCGAAGCCGCTACCCGGTATGCACCCCGATGGGTGTCGCGTCCTATATTGGGCAGTGCGGTACTTTTGCCTCCATCTCTACCTCGTTGGCAGAGATATTGGGCGGGATAGCCTTAGAGATGCTGCTTAACATACCGATTGCGTGGGGTGCCGTACTTACCACCATACTGGTAGTAATCATGCTTTTTACCAACTCTTATAAGCGCATCGAGCGTGGAATCATCGCCTTTGTTTCGGTTATCGGTCTGTCTTTTCTCTACGAACTTTTCTTGGTGGATATTGATTGGTCATTGGCGGCACGCTCATGGGTAGTGCCCGACATACCACAAGGCAGTATGCTGATTATCATGAGCGTACTGGGAGCTGTGGTAATGCCCCATAACCTGTTCCTTCATTCCGAAGTGGTACAGAGCCGCGAATATAACAAACAAGACGATGCTTCCATCCGCAAGTTGCTGAAGTATGAGTTTTATGATACGCTGTTCTCAATGGGAGTAGGGTGGGCAATCAACAGTGCGATGATATTGCTCGCTGCTGCCACGTTCTTCGTTCACCGCACTCCGGTAGAAGAACTCCAGCAGGCAAAGTCATTGCTCGACCCCTTGTTGGGCAGTCAGGCGGGAGTTATCTTCGCACTGGCATTGCTGATGGCAGGTATATCGTCCACCGTAACCAGTGGCATGGCGGCAGGCTCCATCTTTGCCGGCATGTTCAGCGAGTCATACCACATCAAAGATATCCACTCACGGGTAGGTGTCTTGCTGTCATTGGGTGTGGCACTGGTGCTTATCCTTTTCATCGAAAACCCCTTTCAGGGTCTGATTATCTCGCAGATGATGTTAAGCATCCAGCTTCCGTTTACCGTGTTTCTGCAAGTGGGGCTTACTTCCTCGCGCCGCGTGATGGGACAATACGCCAACTCGCGCTGGAGTTCATTCGTACTTTACGCCATCGCTACCATTGTATCCGTGCTGAACATCATGTTGCTGTTCAGCTGACGGACGGTTGTTTTTGGATTTTCTTGAAGTGATAAATCAGCATCAGTACGGCAGTAATAAACGCCAGTGCGTCGGATATCGGCATACTGAGCCACACACCTTTCACGCCATAAACCGAAGGCAGGAAAGCCAGTCCCGGCAGCAGATATAAAAGCTGGCGCGAAAGTGACAGGAAGATGGATATTACCGCCTTGCCGATAGACTGGAAGAACTGCGTGATAACGATTTGCGCACCGATAACGGGAAAGACAGCAACACCGATGCGCAGCGCAAGCGTGGCTTGGTCGGTCAGTTCATGATTGTCGGTAAACATGCCTACGAATACGCCCGGAACCAGTTCGCCTGCCAGAAATCCGGCGGTGGTGATAATCGTTCCGGCGGTAATGCCTAATTTCAGTGTGCGGCGTACGCGGTCATAATGGCGTGCACCGTAGTTGTATCCTGTAATGGGCTGCATACCCATCGTAATACCCATTACAATCATTACGAATAGCATTTGGATACGGTTCAAGATACCGAAAGCTCCGATAGCGAGGTCGCCGCCATAGTTTAACAGGCGGTTATTGATAAAGATAACGATGCAGCAGGCACACACATTCATTACGAAAGGCGACATCCCGATGCTGAAGATATTGAGTATGATGGTTTTTCTCAGTCGCATTTTGGCACGTTTGAAGCGGATGTAGCTTTGCGGACTGTAAAAATGATGAAGCACCCATATCATGCCAACAAACTGCGATACGATGGTGGCGAGGGCAGCTCCCCGGATTCCCCATTCAAAAACAAAGATGAAAAGCGGAGCAAGAATGATGTTACACCCTACGGTAAGCATCGAAGACAGCATCGCTTTTTTCGGATATCCGGTAGCACGCATGATGTTGTTCAGCCCGATCATCACGTACGAAATGGGGCTTCCGAGCAAAATAACCTGCATGAAGTCGCGTGCGTAGGGCAGCGTGGCATCGCTTGCGCCGAAAAAGTAAAGAATGTCATCCAAGAAAATAAACGCTATTCCGCCATAAAACACCGCGTTTATGATGCAGAGAATGGTTACATTCCCCAAAATATGTTCCGCTCCCTGCGTGTCTTTCTGTCCTAAACGGATAGACGAAAGCGTAGCTCCCCCTACGCCCACAAGCGTACAGAAAGCAATCAGCAGGTTCATCAGCGGAAAGGTGATGGCCAATCCTGAAATGGCGAGTGCGCCTACGCCGTGTCCGATAAAAATACTGTCGATAATGTTATAAAGCGAGGTCAGTGTCATGCCGATAATGGCGGGAATAGAATATTGTAACAGTAGCTTGCCGATAGGGGCTTCGCCCAAAATATGGGGATTGTTTTCTTTCATAAAATTAGTTTTCATTAATTTTGAGGTGCAAAGTTAGGAAGATACAGCGATATTTCGGAACTTTGTGCCGTTAAATCAAACTAAAAATAAATTTTAAGAATGGACATCACGAAATGTATAGTTGCCCTCTTCGATTTCGATGGGGTGGTGATGGATACTGAATCACAGTATACGGTTTTTTGGAATGAGGTAGGAAAGAAATTCCATCCGGAATGTAAAACTTTCGGAGCAATGATAAAGGGGCAGACACTTGCTCAGATTTACGGAAAATATTTTCAGGGAATGGAAACAGAGCAAGCCCGGATTACCGAGGACTTGAATCGCTATGAGAGCGAAATGAACTATGAGTATGTTCCGGGGGGTGGTCGACTTTATGCGCCAGCTGCGGGCTAACGGGGTAAAGATAGCGATTGTTACCAGCTCGAATGAAAAGAAAATGGCGAATGTGTATGCCAAGCATCCGGAGCTGAAGGAGTTGGTAGACCGTATTCTGACGGCAGAAATGTTTACCCGCTCGAAACCTGCCCCCGACTGCTTCTTGCTGGGGGCGGAGGTGTTTGGGTCTGTGCCCGGAAACTGTGTGGTTTTCGAGGATTCTTTTCACGGGCTTGAGGCTGGAAACGCGGCTGGCATGGCGGTGGTAGGACTGAGTACCACGAATCCGGAGTCTGCCATCCAAGACAAGTGCCGGCTGGTTATCCCCGATTTCACTTCATTTACGTATGCCGACATGATGGCGCTGCTCGGATAACCGGACTTTTTTAGGCTGAAAAACCTTTCGGGATGAACTATCAGGTTCTTGGGCTTGTTTTCCTTAACGCTACCGCATGGGATGGTCCGTTCTTCCGCATGTGTTTTTAGCGTAAAATCGGCTCACTTTTAATGATTATCGTTTTACAAGATTATATTCTATAAATCAGTATTTTAACCTATAAATAGTAAAGATATGGCAGGATATTTGTCGGGTGATACCCGTAAAGTAACAACTCACCGTCTGTTTGAGATGAAGCAGCGGGGAGAAAAGATTTCGATGCTTACTTCTTACGACTATACCACGGCTCAGATAGTAGACGGGGCAGGAGTGGACGTGATTCTGGTAGGCGACTCAGCTTCTAACGTAATGGCGGGAAACGTAACTACGCTTCCTATTACGGTAGACCAGATGATTTATCACGGCAAGTCGGTTATGCGCGGTGTCAAACGTGCGCTGGTAGTGATTGACATGCCTTTCGGTTCGTATCAGGCAGACCCCTACGAGGGGGTAAGCAACGCCATCCGCATGATGAAAGAAACCCATGCCGATGCGCTCAAGCTGGAAGGGGGCGAAGAAGTAATCGATGCCATCCGTCGCATCATCGGTGCGGGCATTCCGGTGATGGGACATTTGGGACTGATGCCTCAGTCTATCAATAAATACGGAACTTATACCGTGCGTGCCAAAGAGGATGCCGAGGCGGAGAAGCTGATTCGTGATGCTCACTTGCTGGAAGAGGCAGGATGTTTCGGTCTGGTACTTGAAAAGATTCCCGCAAAACTGGCGGAACGTGTAACAAGCGAACTGAGTATTCCGGTAATCGGTATCGGAGCCGGGGGAGCGGTAGACGGACAAGTGCTGGTAGTGGCCGACATGCTGGGAATGACGAAAGGTTTCAGTCCTAAATTCCTGCGCCGTTATGCCGACCTGCACACGGTAATGACCGATGCTATCGGACAATACGTGGCAGATGTCAAGTCGTGCGACTTCCCGAACGAGGCGGAACAATATTAATTTCCGGCTCGCCTTGTCACCTGAATAGAAACCTCAAAAATGATTATAAGAATATGGCAGACGACAAAAAAATTATCTTTTCAATGGTTGGAGTGAGCAAATCATTCCAGAACAACAAGCAAGTATTGAAAGACATCTACCTTTCTTTCTTCTATGGTGCGAAAATCGGTATCATCGGTCTGAACGGTTCGGGTAAGTCTACCTTGATGAAAATTATTGCAGGGTTAGACACCAGCTATCAGGGCGAGGTGGTATTCTCACCGGGATATTCGGTTGGTTATCTGGCACAGGAACCGCAGCTTGACGATACGAAAACGGTAAAAGAAGTTGTGATGGAGGGCGTACAGCAAGTAGTGGACACGCTTGCCGAGTACGAGGAAATCAATAACAAATTCGGACTTCCGGAGTATTATGAAGACCCGGAGAAGATGGATGCGCTCTTTGCCCGCCAAGCCGAACTGCAAGACATTATAGACGCTACCGATGCGTGGAACCTCGACAGCAAGTTGGAGCGTGCGATGGATGCTTTGCGCTGTCCGCCCGAAGACCAGTTGGTGAAACACCTGTCGGGTGGAGAACGCCGCCGTGTGGCTTTGTGCCGCTTGCTGCTTCAGAAGCCCGACGTGTTGCTGCTCGATGAGCCTACCAACCATTTGGATGCCGAAAGCATCGACTGGCTGGAGCAGCACTTGCAGCAGTACGAAGGAACGGTAATCGCTGTTACTCACGACCGCTATTTCCTCGACCACGTGGCTGGCTGGATTCTGGAACTTGACCGCGGCGAAGGTATTCCGTGGAAAGGAAATTACTCAAGCTGGCTGGAGCAGAAGACCAAACGCATGGAGATGGAAGAGAAAGTGGCAAGCAAACGACGCAAAACGCTGGAACGCGAGTTGGAGTGGGTACGCATGGCTCCGAAGGCTCGTCAGGCGAAAGGTAAGGCACGTTTGAACTCTTACGACAAGTTGCTGAACGAAGATGTGAAGGAAAAAGAAGAAAAACTTGAAATCTTCATCCCGAACGGACCGCGCTTGGGTAACAAGGTTATCGAGGCGAAACATGTGGCAAAAGCGTATGGCGACAAGCTGCTGTTCGATGACCTCAACTTCATGCTTCCGCCCAACGGTATCGTGGGTGTGATAGGTCCGAACGGTGCAGGAAAAACCACTCTGTTCCGTCTGATTATGGGACTCGAAACTCCCGACAAAGGCGAGTTTGAAGTAGGCGAGACGGTGAAGGTGGCATACGTAGACCAGCAGCATAAGGACATAGACCCGAACAAAACGGTATATCAGGTAATCAGCGGCGGAAACGACATCCTGCGCATGGGAAACCGCGATGTGAATGCCCGCGCATACCTTAGCCGCTTCAACTTCTCCGGTTCCGACCAAGAAAAACTGTGCGGAATGCTTTCGGGCGGTGAGCGTAACCGCCTCCACTTGGCTATGGCACTGAAGGAAGAAGGCAACGTATTGCTGCTCGACGAGCCGACCAACGACATCGACGTGAATACGCTGCGTGCTTTGGAAGAAGGTTTGGAAGACTTTGCCGGATGCGCCGTGGTAATCAGTCACGACCGTTGGTTCCTCGACCGTATCTGTACCCACATCCTTGCTTTCGAGGGAGACAGCCAAGTGTTCTACTTCGAGGGTTCGTACACCGAATACGAAGCAAACAAGCTGAAACGTATGGGCAACGTAGAGCCTAAGCGCGTACGTTACCGCAAGCTGATGGAAGATTAACCTCCGCTTGTTCGTTTCACTGTATTGATACACGGATTATGCGGCGAGCCGAATCGGTTTCCGCATAATCTGTGTTTTGTTCACTCTCGATAACCTGTGTATATATGAAATCCTTGTTACCCGTTTTCACCCTGTGGCTTACGCTGGTAAGCACCCTCTTTTCTTGCCGGAACAGCGAGCCTTTGCCGCTCACGCTCCGTCAGGTATCCGATTATGTCGATACCCGTCCCGACAGCGCACTGACCGTATTGCGCCGTATGGACTTATCCGAAATGCCGGAATCCCATTGCGCCTACTATGCCATTTTATTGGCTAAAGCCACCGACAAAAGCGAACAATCCCTGCTACCTTGCGATTCGTTGCTGAACGTTGCCATCGGCTATTACGACGACAGCGACCTTGAAAAGGCATTCGCCTTGCTCTATAAAAGCCGTTTGCAAGGCGAGATGGGTGAACGTCAGGAAGCCATAGCCAATGCATTGAAAGCACTGGATGTTTTGGAAGATTATCCGCAGGAGACACATTGTAGGTTGTTGCTGTATAATTCGTTGGGAGAATGGTATGCAGACAGCAATTTTCAAGTTAAGTATTCTGCAAAAGGCAATAAAAGAACACCAATCTGTTATTTCCTTGTTGGAAATGCAGGTAAGAGATAAAGACTTAGAGGTTGGTAGTCGTGAAGAAAAGATTCGTCAGTTAGAAAAAGAGCAGTTGAATTTGCGCAGTTGGCTGTTTGAGCAAAGTAGCATTTATGCGAAAATACAGAAATTGTCAACTCAGAAATGTAAAGAGAAAGAGCGAAAAGTCCTCACAATGACGGAACGTTCGGACTTCTACGATGTTATTTGGAGAATATATGATGATTATATATGCTCCATGAAAGAGAAATATCCCCGACTGACAGATGAAGATTTACTTTATCTTTGCCTTTCGCATACTAACCTTGACTCGCTCTCTATTGCTTTGTGTTTGGGATTTTCTAATACGCAACCTATAAACCAGCGGAAATATCGTTTGAAAGAGAAGATGAAACAATAAAAACTCTTATTCGTTATAGTTGTAAACTCTTATTCCTTAATAATCAACGCTATACGTCTTTATGATGTTATAGCGTTTTTTTTATGTTCTCTTGCGAATGTCCTACTTTTGTCCCCGTAAACTTTTACCAATGGCAGGCAAAATTTACCTTCGGAAGCACCCGAAAACGCAACCGTTAGCGTAACCTGTTTCTTGCGGATGCGTTGGTCGGTTCTACCCATAGGACAGGCCTGTCTTTCGAATAGAATTTTTACGACTTTAATAAGACCGGAAAACTTAAACAGATTCCTAAAAATAAAATAATGTAGTTATGAAGAAAAAAGTATTGATTCTTGTTTTGACAGTATTGTCAGTTTTTCCTGTTGCGGCACAAAACCGTTGGGGAGTGACAGGAGGATTGGGTTGGTCTTTCAGTTGTACGGATAAGGCGGACTTTGACGGGGCACGACCCGGATTTTACCTCGGCGGACTGTATGATGTGAAATTGAGCGAACAGTGGTATTTCCAGCCTCAACTGTTGTTTACACGGACAAGCCACCGCATCAGCATAAGCGATGTGAAAGGCTTTAACGACGTTTACAGTTTGGAGCTTCCTTTGCAGGTGGGCTATAATATTCCCCTCCGTCCGTTCGATTTGCGCGTGTCGGGAGGTGTATTTGCCAACTACAAGCTGTTTGGCGTGATGAAAGATGTAAACGTGGAGTCTGACCTGACATCCGGTACATCGAAAGTAACCGAAGGTAAACGCGATTCTTATTCCATCGGCGGACGCGACCGCTTCAACGGGGGTGTTCAGCTTGGCGTTACGCTGAACCATAAGCATTGGTTCTACGGATTAGACGTGAAGTATTCCTTCCTTCGCCGTAATCAAGAATACAGAGAACCCCGCCGCTTGCTGTTCCGCATAGGCGTGGGCTATAAATTCTAACCTTCCCATCCTTTTAACCTTTTTATAAATCACATGGCGGATAATGTAATCTCTACATCATCCGCCATTAAGCTGACGTTAAGTTATTGAATCAGATAGGTTTTCGTCTTAATCCAGTGTTATAAGTTCATATTTTTGGCTGCCCATTCCCAACGCCTCGGCATGGTCGAGCGTGTGCATCCCGTGGCGCGAGTCGATGCGTTCGATGAGGTGGATTTTCCCGTGGTCTTTCGATGAACGGACCAAATCAGTGCAAGCCCTGTCGAGCGCAACGGGGTCGAGCGAAGCAAGAATACCTATGTCACCCATCTTCGGATCTTCGGGCGAAGAATCACAGTCGCAGTCGACCGACAGATTATTTGCCACACTTATATATAAAATATTGTTGCCGCAATGGTCTGCCACTGCTTTCGCAGCCTCAGCCATCGATTCGAGGAAATCATCCTGTTCCGGCAAGTTGCCCCACATTTCGTCCGGATTCTTGGTTTTCCCCGCCGAGTGAATCCATGCTTTCCCGTGGGATGAGGCAATACCGATAGACATGTTTTTGATGGCTCCTCCGAAACCACCCATCGCGTGCCCCTTGAAGTGCGACAGGATGATGGTAAAATCATAATTCAAATAGTCTTTCCCAACAAAGTCTTCCTTCAGGTGCTTGCCTCCTGTTACCGGAAGCGATGCTTCTCCTTCGGCATCCATGATTACTACTTTGGCTATCTTGGTAAACCCGTGGTCTTCGGCAGCCTTCAGATGGTCTTCCGTACTCGAACGCTTGCCGGCATACGCCGTGTTACATTCCACGATGGTTCCGTTCACCTCCTGTACCAGATTCTTTATCAGTTCGGGCTGAAGGAAATTGTGTCCGCCCGGTTCACCCGTCGACAGCTTTACGGCTACCTTGCCTTTCGCCTCGCGGCCCAATGCCTTATAGATTTTCACCAGATTGTCTGCCGAAATCTCTTTATACATATATACTTTCGGAAGGTTGGCTGCCTTGTCAGCCTCTTCTTTTCCGGAGTCTTTAGCCTGAAGGCAACTTGTTCCGACCAGCATCGCCAGTGAACATACCGCCATACGCATACAGTTAATCAGTTTCATACGCAATGTTATTTTGATGTGTTATTACAATATTTTCATGATGCAAAATTACAGCCGAAAAACTTATATCCATGTAGATAAATTACCGAAATAATAACCCGAATTACAGCTTGCTATGTAGTATCCCTATATAAGAGGAATAACGTCCGGAAGGTCAGTTATTCGGGTTGTAAGAAAGCCGGTGCGGGCAGGTGCATTCCCGCCATAACCAGCTTGTTTTCCTGTACGTAGTTTAAGATGCGTACGCGCGTTTCTGCGGCTTTTTTCTTATCCATATCATAGTTGGCACAGTATTCGGGATGAGGCTTCTGTAATGCCGCCCCGTGCATTAAGTCGCCCGCCACAAGCACCTTGCCCACCTGAAAAGCCGTATGTCCGGGTGTGTGCCCGGTTGCATCAATGGCGATTACGTTTCCGGGCAGGGTATCTCCGAACTCGAATAAGTGAAGGTGGTTTTTATACTTCTCCATCGTCCGCATCGCTTGTGTTTTCTGTTGTCCGGGCATGTTCATCCACGCATCATATTCCGTTTTTGAAACATAAACCTCGGCGTTGGGAAACACAATGCTGTCGCCTTTCAGCATTCCGCCGATATGGTCTCCGTGTAAATGGGTGAGGTATAGGCAGTCAATATCATTGGGAGTCATACCTATTGATTTCAGTCCTTCGGCAAGCCTGCTGTCTGGTGCTCCCAGTCCGGTATCGAATAAAATACGCAGGCTGTCCGTCTTAATAACGAACGTACTTACGCTGGAGGGAATGCCCGCTTGCAATGAAAGTTGGTTGATGATGCTGTCGGGAGCATCAGAGAACAAGCTGCGAGGCATGAGTTTGTCTTCTGCGTTGTCTTGTATCCATGTTATTGTTACATTGCCGGCTTGTAAGGTTTGTACGCCCGATGCAGCAGCAGTAACCGGGGCAGGCTGAGTTTCATTCTCTTGTTTCTTTTGTGCATTTCCGCCACAAGCCGATAGCAGAAAGGCCGATGCAAGTAGCAGCCCTGCACCTTTCTTCAAATAATTATTTTTCATACGAATGAGATTTTAAAATCGTTCTATCCGCAAAAATAACATATTCTCTTGGATATCTTGTAGCTACCCGCAGGCTGAGTTCCTTAAATTCGGATAAAAGATACCGGATGCGGGACAAAAAAAGAGGGGATTGACCCTCTGAAAGAGCCAATCCCCGTTGTGGTTAAGTATTTGGGATTTATCAGTTGCGGAACATCAGTCCATCGCTGCTCCGCTCCACGATAATCAGTTTCGTGCGGTCTACTTCCTGTGAAAGCAGTTTCTTCGACAAGTCGTTCAGCAGGTAACGCTGGATGGCACGTTTTACCGGACGCGCACCAAATTCGGGGTCGTAACCGGCGGTAGCGATGAAGTTGATGGCTTGGTCGCTCAGTTGCAACGTTACGCCGTTTTCCTCCAACATCTTCCGGATGCCATTTATCTGCAAGCGCACGATTTGTTCTATCTGAGGCTTGTTCAACGGTTGGAACATGATGATTTCATCGATACGGTTCAAGAACTCCGGACGTATGGTTTTCTTCAGCATGTTCAGCACTTCCGTCTTCGTTTCCTCTACTATCTGGTCGTGGTTAGCATCCGTTATCTTCTCAAACTGACTCTGGATGTACGCACTGCCGAGATTCGAAGTCATGATGATGATGGTATTCTTAAAGTTCACCGTCCGTCCCTTGTTATCCGTCAGACGTCCGTCGTCCAACACTTGCAGCAAGATGTTGAACACGTCGGGGTGAGCCTTCTCAATTTCATCGAACAACACTACCGAATACGGTTTGCGGCGCACTGCCTCGGTAAGCTGACCGCCTTCATCGTAACCTACATATCCCGGAGGCGCACCAATCAATCGAGACACTGAATGCTTTTCCTGATACTCACTCATATCGATACGTGTCATCAGCGACTCGTCATCGAACAGGTATTCTGCCAATGCTTTCGCCAACTCTGTTTTACCGACACCCGTGGTACCGAGGAAGATAAACGAACCAATCGGACGCTTCGGGTCTTGCAGTCCGGCACGGCTGCGGCGGACGGCGTCTGCCACTGCCTGAATAGCCTCGTCCTGACCCACTACACGCTTATGCAGTTCGTCCTCCAAGTGAAGCAACTTGTCGCGTTCGCTCTGCATCATCTTGCTTACCGGTATTCCCGTCCAGCGTGATACCACGTCGGCAATGTCTTCGGCGGTAACTTCCTCTTTAATCATGGCGTTGTCGCCCTGCTTGCGTTTCAAGTCCTCTTGGATGCTTTTTATCTCATTCTCTAAGGCTTGCAACTTACCGTACCGAATCTCTGCCACTTTTCCGTAGTCGCCTTCCCGTTCGGCACGTTCCGCTTCAAACTTCAGTTGTTCTATCTGTTGCTTGTTCTGCTGAATTTTGTTCACCAGTTCCTTTTCGCTCTGCCATTTAGCCTTGTACGACGTTTCCTGCTCTTTCAGCTCGGCTATTTCTTTGTTCAGCTGAGCCAATTTCGCTTCGTCTTTCTCGCGCTTGATAGCTTCGCGTTCTATTTCGAGCTGTTTTAACCGACGCTCTATTTCGTCAAGTTCCTCCGGAAGCGAGTCGCGCTCCATTCTCAGTTTAGCAGCCGCTTCATCCATCAGGTCGATTGCCTTGTCCGGCAAGAAACGGTCGGTAATGTAACGGTTACTCAACTCTACCGCAGCGATAATCGCCTCATCTTTGATACGTACCTGATGGTGGTTCTCGTAACGCTCCTTCAGTCCACGCAGGATGGAAATAGAACTTGCCGTATCCGGTTCGTCTACCATTACGGTCTGGAAACGACGCTCCAGCGCCTTATCTTTTTCAAAATACTTCTGATACTCATCGAGGGTTGTCGCACCGATGCTTCTCAGTTCGCCACGTGCCAACGCCGGTTTCAGGATGTTTGCTGCATCCATTGCGCCTTCACCCTTTCCGGCACCCACCAGCGTATGAATCTCATCGATGAACAAGATGATGTTTCCTTCCGATTTCGTTACCTCGTTGATAACCGATTTCAGTCGTTCCTCAAACTCACCTTTGTATTTTGCACCCGCAACAAGCGCACCCATATCCAGTGAGTAGAGCTGCTTGTTCTTCAGGTTTTCGGGCACGTCGCCACGCAGGATACGTTGCGCAAGCCCCTCTACGATAGCCGTTTTACCCGTACCCGGTTCACCTATCAGAATCGGGTTGTTCTTGGTTCGGCGGCTCAAGATTTGCAGTACCCGGCGGATTTCCTCGTCACGTCCGATAACCGGGTCGAGCTTTCCGTTACGCGCCGCTTCGATGAGGTTGACGGCATACTTGTTCAGCGACTGGTAAGTGTCTTCGCTCGACTGCGACGTTACTTTCTGTCCCTGTCTCAGTTCCGAGATGGCAGCACGCAGTTCCTTATCTGTCATGCCCGCATCCTTCAACATGGTAGACACGGTACTTTTCACGTTCAGCAAAGCGAGGATGATAGCCTCCAGCGAAACATATTCGTCGCCCAGTTCCTTTGAGTATTCCACAGCTTTCTGCAATACCTCGTTGGTGTCGCGGCTCAGGTAAGGTTCTCCTCCCGATACCTTCGGCAGCGAAGCGATTTGCCTGTCAAGTACCGTAGCGATTTGCTGACCGTTCATGCCCAGTTTCTGGAAGAGGAAATTTGTAACGTTTTCTCCTACTTTCAGCACGCCTGCCAGCAAGTGTTCCGGTTCGATGGCCTGCTGTCCGTTGGTCTGTACCAAGTTGACAGCCTGTTGCACCGCTTCTTGCGATTTGATTGTAAAGTTGTTAAAGTTCATATATTCTCCTTTCTATTTTTATCAGGGTTATTTCTGTTCCTTTTTCCCTATCCGGGTTAATCGGAACGCCAACTAAACCCCAAAATCTTTGCCAACCTCCAAAAAACGTTCTGAATCTGTATAAATGTCATATAATCATGTTCTTAAACTGAAATATTGTCGTGTTTCCTAACAAAATGTCAGCATTTGTGTATTTCGGGGAAAAGCTGTACCTTTATCCCTCAAATAAAATAAGGACGAATGGAACAGAAAATCAAATTTGCTCCCACGGTGTTGCTGGTCGATGCCGTTTACCTTGACCGGGTGGGGCGCGACATGGTGGCGCATTTCGCACCGATAGTCAACCGAGAGTTGCCGAAAGCCGATTTAGCGGTGTTGTTAGAATGTCTGGCGCTGGACGCCGGTGTACAGCCGGGCGAATCGGAGATACAAGTCATCTTTATATATCAAGCCGGAAAAACGAAAATGGAGTTTTGTAAGCCGTCCGGTTTAGAGACAGAACTTCATAACGTGGGTTTTAAAAGTGCGGTGGGAGAGTTTTCGCTCTACGCATTCCAGCCGTCGGGCATGGCAAAACGCGAAGATTTGTTCAGCGAATCACTTCAGTTGGCAGGCGAGTCGAAAGAAGTAAAGCGCATCATCTTCGTGCCCGATGAAGAAGATTACGCTCCGGCGTTAGAAGAAGTCATCAGTGAGATAAAGGGAAAAGAAAGCATCACAAGGTTTGGCATGAATCCACCGGATTATGAGCACGATTATGGCTTTGAACTATTAGGATTCGGCATACTTCAAGCACTGGGAATCCGTTCCGAAGAGCTGGGGTAAACGCATCCCATAGCGCAGGGTAACGCTTCCCATAGCGTAAGTCAACGCATCCCATAGCGCAGGATAACGCTTCCCATAGCGTAAATCACCCCATCCCATTGGGATATATAAAAAGAACATGCTCGTGAATTTGCAAGTCCATGAGCATGTTCTTTTATGTTCAAACCGATGTTTTCCGGTTATACTAAAGCCGGTACAAGATATTTGGTAAGCAAGTAACCTCCTACTACCAACCAGACGTAAAGCAAGAATGCCAACACAAACGGTTTTGCACCTGCCTGCTTGAATTTCTCGATGCTCGTATCCGTTCCCAACGCTGTCATTGCCATCGTCAGCATGAATGTGTCGATGTATTCGATAGCCCCGTTCAGCGGAATATCCTTAACACTCTCTACTCCTAACAGATACTGTAAGAGCGAGTTGAGGCAAATGATGCCGATAAATCCGAAAGCAAACCACGGAATGGTGATTTTGCTTTTTTCCGTTTTCCCTTCGGCATTCTTGGTCTTTCGTCCTGCAAGAGCGAAACTCATAATCACCAGTACCGGGGCAAGCATCATTACGCGAATCATCTTTGTGATGGTGGCAGTTCCGGCTATGCCCAAAGAGTCGGTAGGGTCCATCGCATTACCCGCACCCGCAACGTGAGCCACTTCGTGAAGCGTACTGCCCGTATAGATGGCAACTCCCGTATTGCCAAGTGCGTCAAGCAGTCCGGCGCGGTAAAGTATCGGGTAAAGAAACATCGAAATCGTACCGAAGATAACCACCGTAGATACGGCAATGGCGGTTTTATGTCCTTCACATTTTACCACCGGCTCGGCTCCTAATACGGCGGCTGCGCCACAAATGGAACTTCCCGTTGCCGTCATCAGCGAAGTATCCTTATCCATTTTCAACAGCTTGCCCAGCCATACACCGAGGAAAATCGTACCTGCCACAATGATGGTGTCGATAACCACTGCCGGAAGCCCTACCGCCGCCACCTGCGTCAGCGTAAGGCGGAAACCATAAAGTACGATACCCGTGCGCAGAATCTGTTTGGTACAGAACTTGATGCCCGGAACCCACGTTTCGGGCAGCTTGTTGCGCAAGCTGTTGGCATATAGCATTCCTAAGATGATACCCACAATCAGCGGACTGAAAGAGAGGTTTTTTTACAAACGGAATCTCGGCGATATAGAAAGCCGCGAATGAAAATAAGGCAATCAAAAGAATGCCATGTAAGGTGTTAGCTCTGTTTCCTTTTCAAACATGTCTTTAGATTTTTAAGTTTTAAGTCTTTTTAGTTTTTTGAGCAGTAAGCGGTTGCAAAGGTACGAAAAACTATTGTAATCCGTACCTGTATCGGCTTTCTTTGTCGGTTTACGCCTGCGGGTTGGCAGGAGGAGGAGCAGGAGTCTCCACCGCATTCTCTGCAATCAGCAACAAAATGTCACCCTCTTTCAGTTCAACATTACCGTTCGGAACGATGTAATCTTCTCCACGTTTTATCATCATTACCAATACTCCTTTCGGAAAAGGGATGTCGCGAATATACTTTCCGTGCGACAGAAGCTGATGCGTGCAGTACACCTCGTGAAGCTGGCTGCCCACCGTTTCAGGGATTTCGATGCCAAAGTTTTCCTCCGTATCGGGTACGGGCATCGACAAGCCTAATTTCTTGGCAACCCATGAAAGCGACATGCCCTGAACAAGCAGTGAAAGCAGCGTAACGAAGAATACGATGTTGAATATCTGGTCGGCACCGTTTACCTGCTCTACCGCCGGGTAAGTGGCAAAGATAATCGGGGCGGCGCCACGCAATCCGACCCATGAGATGAAAGCCTTCGACTTATGGCTGATTTTATTGCCGAACGGCAGCAGGCTGAGCCACACACTGACCGGGCGTGCTATCAGATTCATGAACAGGCTTACGAGTATGGCTGTTATGGTTACGCCCAACATTTCGTGGGGGTTAACCAGCAATCCTAAAATAAGGAACATGATGACCTGAAGCAGCCACGTCATGCCGTTTAAGAAGGTGCCGATTTCTTTTTTCTTGAATAAATTACTGTTCCCTATTACCATTCCGGCAATGTAAACCGCTAAATATCCGTTCCCTTTCAGCAAATACGCAATACAGTAAATAATGAATATGAAACTTAAAACCAGAATGGAGTATAACTCGCCGTTTTTAAGATTGATGCGGTTTACCACCCACACCGTCAGCTTGCCGAAGAAATACCCTCCGATGCCTCCTACGGCAAACTGGAGCAACAGTGAGCCGGCTATCTCCATGCCCGACAAATGTCCGGTTTGGATACACTGGATTAAGATGATGGTGAGCATGTATGCCATCGGGTCGTTACTTCCGCTTTCCAGTTCCAGCATGGGGCGAAGGTTGTTTTTCAGATTAATGCGCTGCGTACGCAGGGTGTTAAACACCGAAGCCGAGTCGGTAGACGACATGGTGGCGGCAAGCAATAGCGAGCCCAGCAAACTGAACCCGATTTCGGTGTGCTGCCATCCCGATATCCAATAGATAAATACCCCCGTAATGAGTGTGGTAAGCAATACCCCTACGGTAGACAGCATGACTCCCGGCATTAAGATGGGGCGGATGTCTTTCCATTTGGTTTCCATACCTCCGCTGAACAAGATGATACATAACGCTACCGTTCCGATGTTTTGTGCTTCGGAAATGTTATGGAACTGGATGCCTAAACCGTCGCTTCCGAACAGCATTCCCGCCAAGAGGAACATCAACAAGGTAGGAATACCGAACCGGTATCCTGTTTTACTGATAAGAATGCTGCAAAAAATAAGAAACGAACCTACGAGTAAACCGATTTCTAACGTGATATTCATTGATGTATGTCTATATGATTTTCCGAATGCAAAGAAACTAAGATTTCTGGAAATATCAGCTTCTTTTTAAGAATAAAATGTTCTGTATTTCTTTACTTTATGAGTAATTAGGAAATATGGGATAGTTGCAACGAAATATGTATGATTGCTAATTTAAGGATATTGCGTTATTTTGCGGATGAAATGCTGTCTCAATGCAATGTAATATAGGTTATGGAAGAAAAAGGTATAATTGTTGGAGATCTTGAGAATACAGAGTTGTTGGAAAAAGTGGCAACTTTTTACGATAATCGTTTTGCCATTATTGACAATGTACATAATATCGGGGAAAACACGGTGGCTAAGGTAGAGGTATTTGCCGTAACGCTTTGCTTGAAAGGGAGAGGCGCGCTCTACATAGACGACAGGGAGTATACGATCCATGCAAACGATATATTGATTTGCTTGCCTAACGTAATCCTTGAACACGGTATGATGAGTGTGGATTTCGATTGCTGCGGATTTATTCTGTCGCCGGAGTATATGACTCATATCGGAATGCTTATCGGGCATAACTGGAATATGAAAATGTTTCTTGAAAAATATCCGGTATTTTCGTTGAATGAAGAAGAGGTCAAAACATTCTTGCAGTATTTTGAGTTGTTGCGTTCGCGGCTTACGGGTACGCCATGCAAATACCATAAAGAATTGATGGAGGCTTTGTTGCAGGCGCTTATGTATGATTTCGGAAGCGCATTGGAACGTTTCGTCGAACCGGCTAATCTTTCTTATACATCGGGCGACAATCTGTTCCGTTCGTTCCTCGACCAACTATCTTCCTCTTACCCCAAGAAACGTTCGGTGGCTTATTATGCCGACCGCCTGCACGTAACAGCTAAATACCTTTCGGCTGTATGTAAAGACGTTAGTGGAAAAACAGCTTCGGATTGGATAAACCGTTACGTAATGAAAGATGTGGAATACCAGTTGAAGCGTACGCGGAAAAGCATAAAGGAAATAGCCAACGAACTTGATTTCCCCAGTTTGTCGTTTTTCGGGAAATATGTGAAACGTTATTTGGGCGTATCGCCGCGCGAATATAGGGATAAGCTCTTAAATGAGGTGATATAAAGAAAAAAGTATTAATTTTGTCGGCAAATCAAATAAAGACAATGCTAATATGAAGAGATTATTATATGGTGGCTTTGCCTGTATCTTGTTTGTCGGTATGTCGGTAACCGGCTGTGCAGAAAAAGATATGTCGATGAAAATGAATCAGCCCCGCAATATTCGTGGAGTGGTTAGTTACAAGCGTTCGTTTGGTGACGTAAATGCGGTACAACTGGCTACGGCTAAGAAAATAGGCATCCGTCCTATCAGCTCGCGCGAGGAAGCCGATGAGATGGTAGGAAGTCTGGTAAAGATAACCCCCTGCGAACGCTACGATATGGATTCGCTTACTCATTCTATTCCCTATCTGATTCCACAGGCAAGTGCGTTGCTTGATACCATTGGAGTGAACTTTCTGGATTCTTTGGAAAACAAGGGGCTTAATCCGAATAAAATAATTGTAACTTCTGTAACGCGGACAAAAGAAGATGTGAAACGCTTGCGACGTACGAACGGGAATGCATCGCTTAACTCTTGTCACTTCTACGGAACCACGTTCGATGTAAGCTGGAAACGTTTTAAAAAGGTGGAAGACCCGGACGGGCGTCCGATGCAGGATGTTAGCGCCGATACGCTGAAGTTGGTGCTTTCAGAAGTGTTGCGCGATTTGCGCAAGGCAGACCGCTGTTACGTGAAGTATGAGTTGCGTCAGGGATGTTTCCATATTACGGCAAGATAAAACAGGGCAAGGGGTATGTTTCGGTATTTTATTTATTTGGGATACGACGGTACGAATTATCATGGCTGGCAGATTCAGCCTAACGGGGCGAGTGTGCAAGAAACATTGATGAAAGCCTTGTCTACATTCTTGCGCCGGCAGGTGGAAGTGGTAGGAGCGGGGCGTACCGACGCGGGGGTACATGCTCGGCTGATGGTGGCACACTTCGACTTTGAAACCCGTCTGGATGTTGAGGGAGTAACCGACAAACTGAACCGTTTGCTGCCTGCGGATATTGCCGTTTACCGCGTATGCGAGGTGAAACCTGACGCACACGCACGTTTCGATGCTACTTATCGTACTTATAAATATTACATTACCACGCGCAAAGACCCCTTTAACCGTATGTATGCGTGGAGGGTATTCCAGTCATTGGATTTCGATAAGATGAATGAAGCGGCGCAAACCCTTTTCGATTATACTGATTTCACCAGCTTCAGCAAGCTGCATACCGATGTGAAAACCAATAATTGCCGAATCATGTATGCCCGTTGGGAACAGGAAGCGTCCGACGAATGGGTATTCACGATTCGTGCCGACCGTTTTTTAAGAAACATGGTACGTGCCGTAGTCGGTACGCTGGTCGAAGTGGGACGAGGGAAACTTACTGTCGATAGCTTTCGCAGGGTTATCGAAGAGAAAAACCGTTGCAGTGCGGGGACTTCCGTACCGGGACATGCCCTTTTTCTGGTCGATATCGGTTATCCCGACACACTGTTCGAGGTTTAAGCCTTTATTCTTTCATACGGGGAGTTTCCTATACTCGGTAGGAGTATATCCCACGTTCTTTTTGAAAAGCCGGTTGAAATGCTGCGAATATTGGAAGCCCAGTTCATAGGCTATTTCGCTGACTGTTTTCTTTGTTGCGATGAGTTGCTCTTTGGCGGCATCTATTATTTTATTCTGTATGTATTCTTGTGCCGTTTTGCCGGTTTCCTTCTTTATCAGGTCTCCAAAGTAATTCGGAGAAAGATATACTTGGTCGGCAAAATATTTCACCGTAGGCAGTCCTTCCGTTTGAGGCTTCCCGCTTTGGAAATAAGAGTCGAGCAGCGTTTCAAACCGGGTAAGTATATCTTTGTTGGCTTCTGCGCGAGTGATAAACTGACGGTTGTAAAAGCGCATACAGTAGTCTAACAGTAATTGGATATTTCGGGCTATCAGCCGTTTGCTGAGCCTGTCTATGGGATGTATCAGTTCCATTTGCGTCTTCTTCAGGCAGTCTAAAAAGATTTCTTTCTCTTCTTCCGACAAATGCAACGCCTCGTTCGAATTGTACGAGAAATGAGTACGATTTGATTTCCTGTCCCAGCGATGTCCCCTTTATCAGGTCCGGATGAAACAAAACGCCCAAAGCCGAAGGTTTTACGCCTTCGGGCATGTCGGTCTCTACCACCTGCCCGGGTGCGAAACTGGTGATTGTACCTTCACTGTAATCATATATCTGTCTTCCGTAGCGTATGTCTCCACACTTGGTTTGCTTCAAAAAGAGCGCATATATACCGTAATTAACCGTGAAGTGGGTTGGAAATTTGGTAGCATTATTCAGATCGACCACGCTTACCAGCGGATGAAAAGTTTCAAGTCCGAATAGGTTATTGTATTTTTCTATCGTGTCCAGTTGAATTAAATTGTCCATAGTAGCCAGTGATTAAGTATGAAGCAAAAATAGTGATTTTATTTGTTTTCTGATTCATGTGGACCTGAAAATCTGTAAATTAGTTACAACCTTCAGCAAGATATATACATTCTTTTCCCGTCACGGTAAAGGCGCGTAAAACGGTATGGGTAGCGTTACTTATCTTATGCGGTAGCGTTAACCGGTTCTTCCCATAGCGTAAAGTGGTTTTTCGAGTAGCGTTTTTGGGGCGAAAGAACAGGCTCTTTAGAGCTTTTCTGTGAGGTATTTCCAATAACGGACGGGCAGGTCTTTTTTATGCTTGCGCGGATTGATACGCTCTTTGATGCAGATGGATTTGAAATAGTTTTTCCACATTGATTGTATTAACCGTTCGTCTTGCGCCAAGAGGTCGTCGTCAAGTATGCCTGTTATCAGATGCGCCTGCCGAGGTTCGGTAAAGGTGATTTCGTTTACCATCTCTCCGTCGTAGTAATAACCGTATTGTCGCCTGCTGTCGTAAATCAGCCAACGCTGGTCGGTAAAGCGGTCGCGGAAATGCTCAATGGTGAGCGGAATAACGTTGTAGATGGGTGCCATTATGCCGAAATAGATGCCTTCGGCAGTCTTTTGGAAACGCATGAACTGAAGGACACGGTAACGTTCGCCGCTTACCTTTTTGCTGAGCTGAAACAAAGTCAGCACGTCGGCATCTGCAAAATTTGTTTCCGAAAAACCGGGCGATTCGAATACCTTTCTCATGTAGCGGAACATCAGCATCGGGGCTTCGGGCAGTTCCGACAGCCAGCATTGTGAAAAACAGCTCAGCCCGCCGGCGGAGAGTTTCTTTTGCAGCCCCTTCCATACACGTTCAGCCTTTTCGGTGTCGGTGGTTACGGTATACGATTCATCGTAAAACAGCGGAAGCGGTTCGCCGTCGGTAAGTAGCATGTCGGGGAACCGCTTACGGAAATAAGCGTCGAAAAGGGCGGTAAGAAGCCCCTCGAACGTATGGTCGTATAGGAAGATTGTCATTTCACCGGGGTATCGCGGTATCCGTTAAAGAACTTTTTGAAAAACAGCCATTGGTAATCCATCGAGTTGTTCCAGTATGCCTCATTGTGTACTCCCGGACGGCTGATGAAGTCGTGGTGGATTCCGCGTTCAGCCAGTGCTTGGTGGAATTTCAGATTCACATCGTAAAAGAAATCCTCCGTACCGCAGTCGATAATCATGGCAAGGTCGCCGTCTTTCAGTCTGTCCAGCTGGTTGATGGCTGTATGTGCGTCCCAGCGTCCCTGATTGGCAGCTTCTTCTCCTAATTGCTTTTTCATGTCCCAATTATCCGGAAACGGACGGATGTCTACTCCTCCGCTCATGCTTCCGCCTGCTCCGAAGATGTCTTTATGACGGATGGATAGCCACATGCCTCCGTGTCCGCCCATGCTGAACCCCGTAATCGCCCTTGCGCGGCGGTCGGCTACAGTAGGGTAATGGCTGTCGATGTAATTTACCAGTTCTGAAGAAACAAACGTTTCAAACTGGCTGCTTGTTTGCAGCGGGCTGTCCCAGTACCAACTGTTTTCTCCGTACGGACAAACAACGATGATGCCGTCGGCATCTGCCATTTGGGGAAGTTCGGGCTTCAGTTTTAACCACGAGCGGGCATTTCCGCCATACCCGTGAAGCAAATACACAGCGGGGCAGGGTGCCGACGCCTTGCATTGGTCGGGGACGATGACCAACACTTCGATGTTTTTTTTTTTCATTTTCGGACTTTCTACCGACAGCGTGTCGATGCGTGCTGCCTTTGCTGCTGAAACAGTAAGCAACAGCAATCCGAGGCAGAATAAAGTGAGGCATTTGCGAGTCATATCAATAAGTTTTGAGTTTACTGCTTACAAAGGAATGAAAAAAACAAGAAACAGCAAACTCAAAACACCAAAAACTCTTAAACCATATCGTCGCCCGCTTTCGTATATTTCACACGAATGGTCTTATGGAAAGGGATGAAGCGCGAAACGATGGCTATGACGAGCGTTATCACAAACAGGTAGCCCAGTATTTCTTTCAGCGACAGCAATAAACTTTGCTCCTGAAGAGTGCCGTATAAAGAATTGGTAGCCATGCGTACAGCCTCATCGTATCCATGCCCTTGCGCCAGATAAGTGTTTAGCGACTGGTCGTAACGAGCGGCGGCAATGGGGTCTGCCATGGTTACCGTCTCGGACAGCGAATGCAGGTATTTCTGTTCCAGCCGGTATAAGACGTTGCTGTAAAATGCGGTAGCCATGATGGGTGCTAACGCCGACCGCGTAAGTATCAGGAAAAAGGCATTTGCCAACAAGTATTTCGGGTTTAAATCTTCTACGGCAAACAGTGCGAATGCGATAATCAGCACAAGCATCCCCAACCCTCTGAAAAAGATAGGCAGATACAACATTTCGTAAGTGCTGTCCGGCGAAATGGTAAAATACAGCGAGCCGAAGAAGAACGCAAAACATGCCATGCCGCCTGCTATCAGAAAGCGGAAGCGCCATCGTTGCCACCTGAACCACCAGAAACAAATAAAGGCTCCGAGGAAATATCCGGGAATCAGATAAATATAAAGTGAATACAAGTGGGTGGTATCTACCTTCAATATGGAATTGAGGTAATTGGTTATTAAAGTGGTGGATGTGCTGAAAAACATCACAAGCATCATGTAAAAATATCCTACGATGGCTTTAGGCTGATACAGCGGTGCCAGACTCACAAACGGTTTCTGGGAATGAGACTGCATCCAGATGAAATAAGTAATCAGCATCGGAGCGATGACGATGTAGGCACATATCTTCGGAGAAGCCATCCAGTCGAGCACCTTTCCGTAGTTGATGACATATATCAGCATCAGTATTCCGGCGGAGATGACAAACATTTCGCGCACATGGAGTTCGGAAACAGGTATTTTCTCCAAGCTGCGGTTATGGCGGAAGCAGATGATGACACATAAAATGGCTATCGCGATAAGAAGCATCATGAAATAATACATATACTTCCAGTTATAGTAATACGCCAGTTCGACGGTGACAAGCATCGACAACTGTCCGCCGCTGAATACGATAGGGTAGAAGTAGGCATAAAACTCGCTACGTATGTTCCGCGGGCTGAATATTTTCTGGATGCGGCGGATAAGCCACAACATAAGAAATCCTTTTAGAAAGCCGATGGCAAAACTGCATACGATAACGATATCTATGTTTTCGGAATAAGCACATATCCAGCTGAGGAAAAACTGCAGGATGAGGTCGGTTAGCAGAATAAACTTAGACGAAAACGTATCGAGCACTTTCGGGACAATGGGATAAGCTATCGCCATGCCTGCCGAAGTAGCATAATATCCCATTGTAATGTCTTCGGTATATGTGCCCAACGTGTTGGATACTTCCAGCGAACTGCCCGTATACGAGCCGTTCAGCATCGTTACCGGCAGGAGGATGATAAAGAGAATGGCAATCCCCAGCCAGTCGGGGACCCATTGGCGGACAGGTACGTCCAGTGATTTCATCGTCATCATTGGCGTAAGGCTTCAGTTTCTACCATCATTCCGGCTCTTAGATGCGCCATGTCGTTGAGGCTCACATCCTCAAGGTCTATCCGTACAGGAATGCGTTGTTGTACTTTCACAAAGTTGCCTGCCGAGTTATCGGTCGGGACGAGTGAGTATTTCGAGCCGGTGGCTTCGGATATTGCCGTAACCCTGCCCTTGAATATCCGTCCCGGCAGCGCGTCAACCTTGATGCGTACTTCCTGTCCGATGAAGATGTTTCGGATTTGCGTTTCCTTGTAATTAGCCGTAACCCATTTGTCGGTATTGCGGACGAGGTAAGAAATGGTTTGCCCTGCCGATACGTATTGCCCCGGTTCCAGCGTGCGGCGTCCCATATAACCATCGTAAGGTGCGGTAAGTACGGTGTAAGAAAGATTCAGCCGGGCAAGGTCAAGGTCGGCTTCACGCTGCATGATGGCGGCTTCGGCACTGATGGTACGCTTGCTGGTTTCGGTGTATTGCGATTGTGCCGCCCGTTTTTGCTCAAGTAAAGCCTGATAACGGGCCTGTGCAGCTTCGTAGGCAGCTTTAGTCTGTTCAAACTGTTGCTGAGGAACCGATTCTTCTTTCAGCAACCGCTCAAAGCGGTGGTAATCTTGTTCCAACTGCCATAGTTGGGCTTTGGCTTCGGCAATGTTGGCATCTTGAACGGCTATGTTGGTGTGCGATGTCTCGATACCCGAATGAAGTACCGACTGTGACCCGTGGGCATCGAGCAGGGCAGCTTCCGCCTCTTTCACCCTTATCTGATATTCGCGGTTGTCAAGTATCAGCAAGGTGTCGCCTTGACGCACGTATTGGTGTTCTTTGAAACGCACTTCTTTGATATATCCCGAAACCCGGATGTTCAGTGGAGCTACATATTGGTCGATAAACGCATCGTTGGTTATTTCATAGTTGATGTATCGCCAGAAGTAGTTGACAGTCCACCACAAGCCTGAGCCTGCCAAAAGAATACATACGATGTTGAGAACAATGTTGCGCGTTCTTAATTTTCTTAGCTTTTTTTGTTTTTCCATCAATTCCATAGACGAGTTTTTTGCGTTTGTAAGTGCCGGCTAAATTCTTCCGCAGGCTTTTAATAATTGGTAATAGGTATAAATAACTCGTGTGCGTGCCGTTGTGAGTTGCAGTTCTACGTTAAGCCTTACCGAGTTGGCGTCGAGCAGGTCGGTCAGTATAGCCAGCTGGTTCATATAGCGGTTTTGCATGATTCGGTAATTCTCTTCTGCCTGACGTACCGACAGCTTCAACGCCTCGACTTGCAGCAACGCCTCTTTGTGTCGCAAGTAGGCAGTGCGTACCTCTATGCGTATGTTTTGTTGTTTTTGGCTTTCTTCGTTTTTGCGCAGAGAAACCTGCAGTTTGCTTTCTTTTATCCGATGATTTTCCTTGAATAGCGAAGACAGCGGATAAGAAACCGACAATCCCACGTTCCATGTATTGTTATACATGTCTGCCATTGTGCGCGACAGGGGACGTGCCAATGTATTCGAAGCATATAAAGAAACGACAGGCAAGTAGGCTGCTTTGTTTAAGCGTACGCCGTTTTCCGCCAGTTCGGTTTGCTTTTTCAGTAGCTTCATTGCCGGGTCGTTGGTATAGGCTTGTTCGATGTACTCATCGTAATCGCTTAACGCCACGGAGCGGTAAAGCAGGGTAGTGTCGGGCTTCAGTAATAGCGTTTCATCTTGTCCTAACAGGATGTTTAACTGCTGCGAAACCAATGCGATGCTGTTTTCGGTTTCTTGCAGCGACAGGCGGTCGTTCGTAAGTTGCATTTCGCTGCGTAATACGTCGTTGTTCGTAATCAGCCCCTCCTTTTTCATGCGCCGTATGTCGTGAAGGCGGATTTCTGATTCCTCGATGTTTCGTGACAGTACCTCGTGTTGCTTAAACAGGCTGAACAGGTTCATGTATTGGTTCAGCAGGCTGAGCTTGACCTCGGCTTCATCGCTTAACTGTTGCAGTTCCGCCACCTGTTTTTCCATGTCCGCTTGGCGGATGGAGTAACGGATACGTCCACCCTCGTAAAGCGGTTGCGTAAAGTCGATGGCATAATTTTGCGACCAATCAGGCGTTTCAGGATGCGTAGGGTCTGATAATCCGTGTTGAAACACAACCGGCTGTCCCACATATCCGCCCCGTAGCCCGATTTGCAAGTCCGGCAGCCGAGACGTGCGCGCCGTTTTCGTCCGTTCGTGTGCCATAGCCGTCTCCAGTGCGTCAGCCTGAAGTTGCAAATTATATTTCACACCCCTTTCAAACAACCGCTCTACCGGTAGAAACAGCGTGTCGGCATGTTCTGCCGCCCTTGTAGAGCCGATGGAAAGCGATGCTAAAAAAAGAATGACGGTAAGTGTTTTCTTATACATTTTCAAGCACATTATATACAGTTCTTAATTCAGACAACATGGTTTGGATGCTTTCCTTTCCTATAATATGTTCTGCTTTTTCGTACACTTGTCCGAGTATGGGACGAATGTCTTCTTTAAATTTTTCGCCTTTCGGCGTAAGAAAAACCAACTTGTTTCGTCGGTCGGTAGGGTCTTCTTTGCGGCATACGTACCCTTTTTTCTCCAGATTGTTCATTAAGTTGGTAAGACACGCTTTGTCTTTGGCTATCCGTTCTGATAAAACTTGTTGGGTAATACCTTGTTCATACCACAGGCTACATAATACTTGAAGCATTTCAAACGTTATCCCTGCATGGTTTTTTCTTAAAGTTCGTTGCATGGCACGCCGGAACGCCATGCGGGTACGGAATACTTCTAACATGAGTTCTCTAAACTCTTCTCCTTCTTCCATCCTATTTTGCGACCGTTTAGTTTTACGGCTGCAAAGGTATGACTTTTTTCTGAATTAGTCAAATGATTGACTATTCCTCTTGCCTTTATTTCAAGAAACAGCTTCTTTTATGATGAATACGAGCAGCGGAAAAATCGCCGGTGATGTATCATAAGAAGAACAACATTGAGAAGATAGAGATTATCTTGATGCTGTTTTTTTGTTTTTATTTTTATACAGAAATCTGTATTGCCTTATTTTCCCGCCCTGCTGTAAACGCTGTTTGTAACTTGTTGATTTTTAGGTGTAAAATTTCTTCCCATAGCGTTGACTGTTTCTACTCGAAGAACACTTGGTTTCTATGGGTAGAGTTGAGGCGTTCATGCGGTAGAAAAAAACAGTGAACAATATCGGGGTTTTATTGTTATTAGAATTACATGATAAAAATCACATATATATGCAGTTTAATTAACCTTGAATAACCTTAAACAACTATGCAAAAAAGTACCCGTAAGGAAAGACCGTGCCTTCCGGATATGAAATCGAATCCATCTATTGTCAGCATATTTCATGCTGTTCTGAAATTGATCTTACACTAATAACCTATTTACTTAATACTAAAAAGATGTACAAATTTATGGAAAAAAATAGTGGGCGCACAGTTCATCAGTGGATACTTCTCACTTTTTTAAGTATATTATTTTTGCAAATCCAAGTTTTCGCCCAAACCGGTAATGAAATCACCGGAAAGATTACCGATAAAGACGGTGAACCCCTGATAGGAGTAAGCATCGTAGTGAAAGGGACTTCAGCCGGAACGATTACGGATGTAGACGGACGTTTCAAGATTGAAGCCGACAGAAACGATGTGTTGGCTGTTTCTTACATCGGTTATGCCACCCAAACGATTCAGTTGCTGAACGCCACGTTGCCCCTGAACATCGTGATGACCGAAGACTCGCAGAAGATAGACGAAGTGGTGGTTACGGCTTTGGGTATTAAGCGTTCTGAAAAGGCGTTGAGCTATAATGTTCAGAAGGTGGACAATGAAATGCTTACATCGGTGAAAGACGCCAACTTTGTCAACAGCCTGAACGGTAAAGTAGCCGGTGTGAACATCCAGCGCAGCGCTTCGGGCGTGGGCGGAGGTACACGTGTGACGATGCGTGGAAACAAGTCTATCAACGGCGATAACAACGTGCTGTATGTAATCGACGGTGTTCCCGTAGGAAACCAAGCCGATCGTGAGGGAGACGGAACAGGCTTCGGCAAGGGACGCACATCGGGCGAAGGTATCGCCAATCTGAACCCGGAAGACATCGAAAGCGTGTCGGTACTTACCGGTCCGTCGGCAGCCGCCCTGTATGGTGCAAGTGCCGCAAACGGAGTTATCCTTATCAATACCAAGAAAGGTGCAGCGGGAAAAATGCGCATCGGAGTATCGTCATCCGTAGAATTTATGACGCCGATGATGCTGCCTAAGTTCCAGAACGAGTATGGCATTTCCGGCAATTACTATTCATGGGGCGATAAGTTGGAAAACCAGCCGTGTTATAATCCGGAAGACTTCTTCGAGCTGGGAACTACCTTTAACAATTCATTTAATCTTTCAACCGGAAATGATAAAAATCAGACTTATTTTTCTGTCGCAGCTGTTAATTCGGCCGGTATTGTACCCAATAATAAGTATCATCGTTACAATGTCACGCTGAGAAATACGGCTAAATTTCTGAACGATAAACTGACGCTGGATGCGTCTGTAAGCTATATCCGTGAGTATTATAACAACATGATTTCTTACGGAACATATTTCAACCCTATCGTTGGGGCATACTTGTATCCCCGTGGTGAGGAGTTCGGACGTGAAAAATACTTTGAGCGCTTTAACAGTGAGCTGGGCTATTCGGAACAGCAGTGGACTCCGGGCGATTTCGGTTTCGATATCCAAAACCCGTATTGGATTGCATATCGCAATATCCGCCCCGAGGTGAAAGACCGCTACATGTTATATGCATCGCTGAAGTATGATATTACCCGTTACTTGAATATCGTAGGACGTGTTCGTCTGGATAATACCTATACCGAGAAAGAAGACAAGCGTTATGCTTCGACGATTAACACATACGCCGGAGCAAACGGATTTTATGCTTACTCTAACGAGACGTACAAACAGAAATATGCCGATATTATGGTAAACTTCGACAAACAGTTTGCTGAAATCTACCATGCAACGGTCAATGTCGGAACGTCGTTTGAGGAATACGATACCAAAGGACGGGGCTACGGCGGACAACTGCTTTTGGTTCCGAACAAGTTTGCGTACAGCAACATCGACCCCACCCAAAGCTACGCCAGCCAAACGGGAGGCGACAGCCGCAAAAGAAACTTCGCATTGTTTGCTTCAGCCGAACTGTCATGGAAGTCAGCATTATACCTCACGCTGACGGGAAGAGCCGACAAGCCTTCGCAACTGGTAAACAGCGACGAACCGTGGATATTCTACCCGTCGGTAGGATTGTCTGTCCTCGTAACAGAATTGTTGCCCGACAAGGTGAGAGAAACATTGGCTCCTACTCTGGGCTTTTTGAAAGTAAGAACATCGTATACCGAGGTAGGTTCACCTATCCTTTATACCGGACTTACTCCCGGAACGCTGACTCACGAGCTTCAAGGAGGTACGTTCAAACCCTTTAAGTATTATCCGGTATCGAATCTGAAGGCAGAGAGAACCCGTTCTTACGAAGTGGGTATCGACTCCAGATGGTTTAACAATGCGCTTACACTCGGATTTACATATTATCATTCGAACACGTATAACCAGTTGCTGAAAGCCACGCTGGGCAGCAGTTACGAATACATGTTCGTACAAGCAGGAAACGTTCAGAATAAAGGTATTGAACTGACGGTAGGATTCGACAAGACTTGGGGCGGATTCAATTATAATACAACGCTTACCGCCACTACCAATAAAAACAAAATTGTCCGGCTGGCACGCAATGTGCTGAATCCTGTAACCAATACGCAGATCGACCTGACCGACATACAGGTAGGACGATTCCGCTTGAGAGAAGGAGAAGAAATCGGTACGGTTTACGCCAATGAATGGCTGAAGCGCGATGAAGATAATTATGTAGATTATCAGCCCGGACAAGCCTTGACCACCGAAACTACCACTCCGTATAAGCTGGGCAGCGTAAACCCGAAATGGAATTTGGGCTGGCAAAACGGCTTCGGATATAAAGGCTTTAACCTGAACCTGCTGTTTACGGCGCGTATCGGCGGTATCGTAATATCGAAAACGCAGGCGGTGTTGGATAAATACGGCGTATCAGAGGCTTCGGCTAAAGCACGCAATGCCGGAGGTGTATCGCTCGGACATTTTCAGGTAGATCCTAAAGCATATTATGAAGCGGTGTCTAACTTGGATGCTTATTATACCTATTCTGCTACCAACGTTAGATTACAGGAAGCCCGATTGACTTATAATTTCCCAGACAAGTGGTTTAAGAACGTAGTGAATAACGTCAGTCTGTCTGTATACGGTACAAATCTGTGGATGATTTATAACAAAGCTCCTTACGACCCCGAGCTGACAGCTTCTACGGGAACTTTTGGTCAAGGATATGATTATTTTATGTTGCCCAGTCAGTCTGTTTATGGCTTGAGTTTGAAGTTTGGATTTTAAAATAAAATAAAGGAATTGAATATGAAAAAATATATAATTCTGCTTTTGACACTTTGTTCGATGTCAGCTTGCGATTACGAGACCGTTAACACGGATCCTTACGGTGTTTCTGATGAAGAATTAGGGCCTCTTAAATACGGTGCGCGTTTTATGAATATGCAGCAAAGAGTGATTCCTATCGGTTCGCCCAGCTTGACAACAGGACCGGGAAACGATTTGCAAAATACAGATTTGATTTCGTCGGGTAACTATATCGGTTATTTTGGAAATAATAATAACTGGGGATTTAACAACGAATCGAACTGGAACTTTACTGATAGCAGAATGAATTATGCCTATCAGAATTTCTATTCGTCAATCTTTTTGCCGTGGAACGAAATCTATGAGATAGCAAAAGATGCCGAATCTCCTTCTGAACAGGCTATTTTGGAGATGGCAAATATTGTAAGAAACGTGGCTTGGCTGCGTGCTACGGATGTATTTGGCCCTATTGCCTATACTTCTGCCGGCGATGGAAGCATTGCTCCGAAGTTCGACAGTCAGGAGGTGGTTTATAAAACCATGATGGCTGATTTGGCTAAGTCGGTCGAACTGCTGAATACCATTTCTTACAGAGTTATGTCGCAATATGATTTGATATACGACGGTAACGTACAGAACTGGGTGAAGCTGGCAAACTCTTTGATGTTGCGAATGGCTGTAAGAGTTCACTTCAAAGACGAGGCATTGGCTCGCGAATACATTGCCAAAGCATTAGACCCCAAGAACGGCGGAGTGATTGAAGATATTGCAAGCGAAGCCAAAATCCAGACTTCCGCCAAGATGCCGTTGCTGAATTCGATGATGGCATCTGTGAATGATTACAATGAAACCCGAATGGGAGCCACCATCTGGGGATACCTGCGCGGATACAGAGACCCGCGGCTTAGCAAGTATTTTACACAGGGCACGTATGGTTATGGCAGTTATATGCAGAAAGATTATTTTGCGGTAGCACCGGAAAATACAAACTCGAAGCAGGAAACTACTTGGTCGGAAAAGTTCGCTTCACGCCCTAACATTGATGCAAACTCACCGCTGTATTGGTTCAGAGCGTCTGAAACTTACTTCCTGAAGGCTGAGGCTGCCCTTTATAATCTGATGGAGGGAGACCCGCAAACGTTTTACGAACAGGGTGTGAGCATGTCTTTCCAAGAAAACGGAGTGAATGGCTTTACGGCAGATTATCTGGAGACTACCGATAAGCCGTTAGGGATTAGAACGATGGCTTACTGGTATGGCGACTATGGTCACGATTTAAGTATCGGCAACACTTCTCCCAAGTGGGACGATTATACGGGAAGCCTGCCGCAGAAGGACGAGCAGTTGCAGAAGATTATCACTCAGAAGTATCTGGCGCTTTATCCGAACGCGGTAGAGGCTTGGACTGAATACCGCCGTACCGGATTCCCTTACATCATGAAACCGATGGACGGAGCTGCTGCCGGACGTATCGGTGCATCGGCTGAAGATACCAGAGCGCCCGAACGTTTCCGCTTTGCTCCCACGGCTTATAATTCCAATCCTAACATGGCGGAAATCCCGAAACTGTTGGGAGGTGATGATATAGGAGCCACTAAAATGTGGTGGGTACGTTCAGACAGACCTAAGCAGCCTAATCAGTAATCGTTTAATCCATTTTAAAGAAGCGTAAGTTATATGAAACTACTAAAATATTTATACATCGGAATAGCAGCATTATGCGTTACAAGCTGTTCTGATTGGACATCGGAAGAAAGAGAGATATTTGAAAATCAGGAAGGCTTGTACAAGCGGATTCCGTTGATTGAAGCTCAAAGTGAAGATGACTTGACACCGACCATGCGTGAACATTTCAAGCGGATACGCGAATACAGAAATACACCTCACGTAAGAGGCTTCGGGTGGTTCGGTAACTGGACGGGGAAAGGAAATAATGCCCAAAATTATCTGAAGATGTTGCCCGACAGTGTGGATTTCGTATCGCTTTGGGGAACCAGAGGTTCTTTGTCGGAAGAACAGAAAGCCGACCTGAAGTTCTTTCAGGAAGTAAAAGGCGGAAAAGCTCTCTTGTGCTGGATTATTCAGGATTTGGGAGACCAACTGACGCCCAAAGGCATGAACGCCACACAGTATTGGGTGGAAGAAAAAGGTAAAGGTGATTTTTTAGAAGGGGTGAAAGCCTATGCCAACGCTATTTGTGACAGCATTGAGAAATATAACCTCGATGGTTTCGATATCGACTACGAACCCGGGTACGGACATTCGGGAACGTTGGCAAATGGTTATTACATCAGTCCCGAAGGCAATAATAACATGCAGGTGTTCATTGAGACCTTGAGTAATCGCCTGCGCCCTGCCGGACGGTTGCTGGTAATGGACGGTCAGCCCGACTTGTTGTCTACCGAAACTTCCAAGTTGGTCGATTTCTATATCTATCAGGCATATTGGGAGTCAAGAACATCCTCGGTTATCCGGAAAATCAATAAACCCAATTTGGATGACTGGGAGCGCAAAACGATTATCACCGTAGAGTTTGAACAAGGTTGGAAAACCGGAGGCATACGGGGATATACGAGTGAACGCGAGGAGCTGAATAACATGGAAGGAACTCAGATTCTTGATTATGCAACGCTTGATTTGCCCAGCGGAAAACGAATAGGAGGTGTAGGTACTTATCACATGGAGTACGATTTTCCCAATGACCCGCCTTACAAATGGTTGAGAATGGCGTTGTATTACGGTAATCAGGTATATCCCGGTAATTTTGAGTAACATAAAAAATGGCTTATATGAAAAAGAATATTTGTTGGATGATTCTGTTGTTTCTGGCAAGCAGTTGCCAAAACGAATTATATAAAAATCCGTTGGATGAATTTCAAAGCGAACAAGGTGTTTATATAGCTACCAAAGGTATTTTGCAGAGCTTCGTGGAAGAAGATAAAGATACGAAGATTGACGGACTTCAAGTGGCTTTGGCGGTTCAGGATACCCGCGAGGTGAATGTTACGCTGGAAGCGGGGAGTGAGGAGCAACTGAAGGCATATAATGCGAAAAACGGAACGAACTATATTGTGCTTCCGAAAGAGATGTACGAAATATCTCAAAGCGTAACCTTCATGCCCCGTTATGCTATGGTAGATGTGCCGATTACTTTGAAAAACGTAAAATTTTCAATGGAAGGTAATTACGCGCTGCCCGTCCGCATCACAGGTGGCGATGTGAATGTTATCAAGGGACAGGAAGAAACCTTGCTGGTACTTGAGCAGCGGGTAAATACGAAAGCGCTCCGCATCAGTACAGACGGTCGGGGTTCGGGTAGTGAAGATAATACCATGTTCCCAAGCGACTTCAAAGTTGACCAATGGACGATGGAGGTTATGGTAAACCGCTCCAGCTATAGAAGCAACAACCGGTCTATCTGCGGAACCAAGCTGGTTGAAAATGCCAGCACGCTGGACGAAATCTATGTACGTTTTGGTGACGTGACGATTAATCCGAACCAGTTGCAGATTAAAACCGGAAGTTCGCAGATAGATATTCCTGCCGATAAGTTCTCGGCTCAGCCTGATACATGGTATATGTTGGCTTTCGTTTACGACGGACAGAAAAACTCTGTTTACGTCAACGGGGCTTTGGTGGCTGAACGTGAAATACGGACAGGGCCTTACGGATTGATCGGTTTCTGGATTGGAGGCTCGAATGAGCTGATTCGCGAGGTTCGTTTCTGGAAAACGGCAAGAACACCGCAGGAGATTGCTTCGAACGTATGGAAGATGGTAAACCCCGACGATGAAAATCTGTTGCTTTACTATCCGCTGAACGGTAAAAAGAGAGACCGTGAAACCGGCGAGGTGGTAGAGGATGATACGAAACTGTGGGATTGGAGTAAGAGTGAGAAAGATTTGCCCAAACACTCTACTTACACTTTCGATGACAACGGAGGAAACGGGTTCATCTTCCCGCCGCAAGAGTAATTGCAAGTAAATGAATCGTTTGGAGCCTGTTTGGGTGGTCCGGCTTTAATGATTTTACATCGGGAAAAACGCTACCGTTAGCGTTGGTCGTTTCATGCGGTAGCGTTGCCCGGTTCTACCCATAGTGTTGACTCGTTCTTTGGGTAGCGTTTTTCATGCCTTGAAAAGGGGGCGGTGAGGTTACTTTATCGGACAATTCAAACAGGTTCTTAACCATATATTTGTATTTTATTGGGATGCGCAGAAATGCGCAAATGTTAGGCAAGCCACGGCTGGAAACAGTCGGGACTTGCCTTTTTTATTGACTGTTTGAAAACTCAAGGCAGTTACTTTGACAAGAAATCTCCGCCAAACGAGAGCGGCAACAAGTCTTTTACTCCGTCTATCTGATAAATTTCTTTTTCGCCGTATAACAAGATACGGATAGGCTGGTGGTAGCGTTGCTCCGTTTCAAGCAATACCTGCCGGCAGGCTCCGCAAGGAGGGATGGGAGTGTCGATAAACCCTGATACCGTGCGGGCGGCAATGGCAAGTGTCTTTACGGCTTGGTCGGGATATTGCGAATTGGCGTAGAACAGGGTAGTTCGTTCGGCGCATATACCTGAGGGGTAGGCGGCGTTTTCCTGATTACTGCCCGTTACGGTTGCTCCGTTGGCAAGCAGTGCGGCTGCGCCCACTGAAAAGCCGGAGTAAGGCGAGTAACTTCGCCGTGTGGCTTCTTTGGCAAGATCTGTCAGCCGACGGTCTTCTTCACTCAGTTCATTGTAGCTTAAAGCACGGATTCGGATGTCTAATTTAATTTCTTTCATGGCAGTAATGTTACATTTTCTGTTCTTACAAATGTAAGAAAAAAACAATCTCTCCTTGTAAATTTCTGTATTTTTAAGTTTTTATCAGAAAGCAATCCGCTATCTTTGCGGGGCATAGTATTAACACCGGAAAGAAATGAAGTTATTACGTTATATCTTGATATGTTGCTTGGTAAGCATGGCCTGTGTGGGCAGTGCGGCCCAGCGTCGTAACAAAGCGTACGAAAGTTATATCCATAAATATCGTAAAGTAGCGGTCGACGAAATGCACCGCTTCCGCATACCCGCAAGCATCACGTTGGCACAGGGCTTGTTAGAATCGGGGGCGGGAAAAAGCGCGTTGGCGCGTCGGTCGAACAATCACTTCGGTATAAAATGCGGCGGAAGCTGGGACGGGAAAACCGTCCGTGCCAATGACGATGCCCCCAATGAGTGTTTCCGCGCTTACGACAGTCCGAAAGACTCGTACCGCGACCACTCGCTTTTTCTGAGTAACGGCGCACGCTATGCCTTTTTGTTCCGGTTGAAAATAACCGATTACAAAGGGTGGGCAAGGGGATTGAAAAAAGCGGGTTACGCCACCGACCCGCGTTATGCCGACCGGCTGATTAACATCATCGAGCTGTACGACCTTGATAATTACGACCGGAAAGGCGGACTGAAGTGGGTGGAAGAGTTCCCGAATCCGCACCAGCCTTATTTGGCAAACGGCATGTTATACGTGATAGCCCGTCGCGGCGATACTTTCAAATCGCTGTCAAAAGAATTGGGTATCAGCAAGAAGAAACTCCGTACGTATAACGAATTGCCGAAAGATTACCAGTTCAGGGGCGGCGAAGTGATTTACTTGGAAAAGAAAATGAAACGCGCCACGAAAGACAACATCGTCTACGTGGTACGCGCCGGCGACTCCATGTATTCCATATCCCAGAAGTTCGGTATCCGGCTGAAAAACCTGTATAAGCTGAACAAGATGGATGAAGATGCTCCGGCACCGAACGTGGGCGACATTCTGCGTTTGCGGTAATAGGGATAAACGGTTCTACTCGTGGTGGTAGGGACTGTTGTGCAGGATGCTCAGCCCGCGATATAGCTGCTCAATGAAGATGAGGCGAATCATCTGGTGTGAGAACGTCATTTTCGACAGCGATATCTTTTCGTGGGCAGCCGCATAAACGGCGGGTGAAAACCCGTATGGTCCGCCGATGATGAATACCAGCCGCTTGCTTACCGTGTGCATTTTTCGCTCTATCCAGTTTGCAAATTCGATGGAGCGGAACTCCTTTCCGTGTTCGTCTAACAGCACCACCACGTCTCCCGGCTGAAGCGATTTCAGTATAAGCTCTCCTTCTTTTTCCTTCTGTAGTTCGGGGGTAAGACTTTTGGTGTTCTTCAGTTCCGGAATCACCTCCATGTCGAACGATGCATACCGTTTGGTACGTTCCGTATAATCGTTAATGGCAGTAATAAAATGTTTCTCAACGGTGCGTCCTACTACGAGTAACGTAAATTTCATAATTCTTTTTCGTTAGTTTGTGTTTGCAAAGATAATGAATTTCTCTACCTTTGCCTTTGTAATTAAAACACATAAAAAACGATATGGACGAAAAAATTGTAAAAGATTTGATTGACCGTCTCATCGACCTTTCGTTTGCAGAGGATATAGGAGACGGTGACCATACTACTTTATCTTGCATCCCGGCAGATGCTATGGGAAAATCGAAACTCTTGATTAAAGAAGAAGGTATACTGGCTGGCATTGAAGTGGCGAAAGAAGTGTTTCACCGTTTCGACCCTGACATGAAGGTGGAAGTATTTATTCACGACGGCGCGCATGTGAAACCGGGCGATGTGGCTATGGTGGTGGAAGGCAAAGTACAATCGTTGTTGCAAACCGAACGTCTGATGCTGAATATCATGCAGCGCATGAGCGGCATTGCCACGATGACCAATAAATATGTAAAACGCTTGGAAGGTACCAAAACCCGCGTGCTTGATACGCGCAAAACCACACCGGGTATGCGTGTGTTGGAAAAGATGGCAGTCAAAATAGGCGGGGGAGTGAATCACCGTATCGGACTGTTTGATATGATTTTGCTGAAAGATAACCATGTTGACTTTGCCGGAGGCATTGACAAGGCGATTACCCGTGCGAAAGAATACTGTAAGGAAAAAGGTAAAGACTTGAAGATAGAAATCGAAGTGCGTAATTTCGATGAACTCCAACAGGTGCTCGACTTGGGTGGTGTAGACCGTATTATGCTCGACAACTTTACGCCTGAAAACACGCGCAAGGCGGTAGAAATGGTAGGCGGACGCTATGAAATCGAGTCATCGGGCGGCATTACGTTTGATACGTTACGCGATTATGCCGAATGTGGCGTCGATTTCATTTCGGTAGGCGCATTGACTCATTCCGTAAAAGGATTGGACATGAGCTTTAAGGCTTGCTGATTTGATAGATTAAAAACAGGCTCTTAGAGCCTGTTTAAATTTTCCGATTAAGTATTTTTATCCGCCCCTTTTTGAGTTTGTTTCCGGTCTGTTTCCCTGTTTTTACTCGTCAGATAGCCCGCTATCCTCCTTGTAAAAGCCGAAAAACATCCTCGAAAACAATTCTCAAACTGAGGCAGCGCAAAATTTAAACAGGCTCTTAGCCGTTATGAATAAAAAATAGGAGGTAAAAACTATGAAAAGATTGTTTGGAGGTGTTTTGTTGGCTTGTTTGCTCTGTTTCGGAGTAAACCAACTGCCTGCTCAGGATTTAAAGTCAATTCTTTCCGGAGTGGCAAAGGTGGTAGGCAACAAAGTAAGCGGAACAAGCAGTTCGATAGAAGGTACATGGACGTTTGTGGGTCCCGACTGCAAATTTGAGAGTGATAATCTGTTGGCGAAAGCCGGCGGAGAGGTTGCTGCCCAAAAAGTGGAAGATAAAATGAGCGGTATTTTAAATACGCTCGGTTTTAAGGAGGGAACTACATATACGTTTAACGCAGACAGCACGTATACATCGGTAGTGGGCGGACGTACAACTAACGGAACGTACAGCTACAATGCCGAGTCGGGCGAACTGACGCTGAAAACCCGTTTGGGCATAAAGATGAATATGGTGGCTTCGAAAGGATTGACAGGTGATAAACTGAGCCTTTTCTTTAAGGCTGACAAGGTGATGTCGCTCGCCCAGTCGATATTGGGAAAGGTTTCAAACAGTTCATCTAACTCGGCTGTCAGCACTGCCAATTCGTTGCTGAAAGAATACGATGGCTTGCTGTTGGGCTTTGAGATGAAAAAGCAGTAAGAAACATAGAAGCCATTTATAAGTTAGCGGACGAAGTGGATGTATATATGCCACATTCGTCCGCTGATTTTTTTTGTCCTCAGTGAATGTATTTTACTCTGCCAACATGTTTCTTACAGCATCCAGACTGCCGTCGGTGGGAGCGGGAGTGATGTGGAGTAAGTGAGCCAAGAGCGAGTAGATGCAAACGTTCGGAAATTTAGGTGCTTCGTAGCCTTTTTTGAAATCAGGACCGCAGGCACGGAACATGACCTGCATGTCGTCATACGTAGGGTCGAATCCGTGAGCACCGCCAACCCGGAAATCTGTTTTGTCGGTCACTAACCATCCCAAGTCGGGGACTACCACGATGTCTCCCACCGAAGGATTCGTTCCGTAATGCAAGTAAGCAGGAATCTCGCTTTTTTTCCATACCCGTACGTGGTCTAACCCTTGTAATGCCTGATAGATGGAGTCATGATATTCCTCCTCAGCATAAATCTGGGCAGGCAGATTGCCTTCTATGCGCTTATACCATTCGGGCTTTAAACGTTGGGTGACGGATACACAGCGGTCGGGACTTACAGTAGCCATGCCGTGGTCGGAAGTAACAATCAGATTGACATCTTTGCCGAATGGAAGCGTTTGAATACCCTCCCACAGTTGCTTCATCAGCGCATCGAGTTCGGTAATACATTGGCGCGTTTCGGCACTGTGAGGACTGAATGAATGTCCGTAGTGGTCAGGGTCTTCGAAATACGCCATAATGAGTTGCGGACGGTCTGTCTCCGGTTTCTTTAGCAATTCCAAAACCTTTGCCACACGTTCCGCGTAGTTCAGGCGCGGTGTATGAGCATACACTTCATAGTATGTAGGATATTGTCCTTTGACAGCAATGTCCGAACCTACCCAATACACATTTCCGGTTTTCACCCCTTGCCGTTGTGCTGTAATCCAGATAGGTTCTCCCCCGTAAAAAGAATCATCGTTTCGGGTCTCGGAATCACTCATCGAATATAACTTCTTTTTTTCGGGATGCCAAAACGAGTTGGCCACGATGCCGTGGTGGTCGGGATAAAGCCCGGTGGCAAGCGTGTAGTGGTTAGGAAATGTCTTCGAAGGAAACGAGGGAGTCATAACAGCCTGTACGCCCTCTGCCGCCATGCGGTCGAAGAACGGTGTGTGATACATCTTGACGTAATCCCATCGGAATCCGTCGAGCGACACGATAACTGTATAATGCTTGTTTCCGGCTGCGAGGGGTGAAAGCAGCAGAAGCAGAGTAAGCAATAAAAGGGGTCTTTTCATAACTGATGAGGTATTTAAATGTTTCAGGCACGAACTGCATCGGTAACACATTTGTCTGTTGAGGTGTACCCGGTGCAATCCGTGCCTGATTGTAAAAATGAGATATCAAATAAAGATTAGAATGTCAGTCTTACACCAACTTGAGCGTGCCAGCGAGAAGATACATCGCTCTTAGTGATGTTGTTATTGCTGTTATACTGGAAAGTCGGAGTACGGTTGCCGTTGTTGTCGGAGGTAATTCCTGTAACTCTGACCGGTGAAACGTTATAGATATTGCCATACGTTGCACCCCATTTCTTATTCAGCATGTTAGCAAAGTTGATGATATCGAATGTAAATTCCAGTTTACCAACACCCTGTATGTTATGGATGGTTTGAGATAAATGGAGATTTACTTCGTTTTCCCACGGGCTGAGGTTTGAGTTACGTTCAGCATACTGTCCGCGGTGGTTCTTTGCATAACTGTCGTTTTCAATCCATTGCTTAAATGCCTCTCTACCTTCTTCTGCTGTCATTACAACTTGGCCGTTGCTTTCTTGGTCTACAAAGTTCATTTGAGCTAATTCTGCATCAGTCGGGATGTAAAGCAAGTTGTTTCCTCTCCATCCGTCACCGTTGAAGTCGGTAGATTCGTTCATCGTCAAGCTGTAACGTCCGCCATTAAATCCGTTGTAGATAACTGAGAAACTGGTAGACATCCAGCCGTTCCAATATTTCGGAGAATTATATGATACTTGCACCATTACGCGGTGAGGAATATCGAACTTAGAGAAACCAAGTTCACCGTTTGAGTTAGTATCACGTGAATAGTTGTACTGCCAGTTGGAAGTTGCTACAGAACTTGTTCCGTCGTTGACTGACTTAGCATGTCCGAATGTATATGAAGCTGATAAGTCTAAGCCGAAGTTGAAACTTTTTTCCAACATGGCAGACAGCGCGTAAGTATATCCCTTATTCGTATTCTTCAGGTTGATGATACTGTTATAATCGCCTGACGCGAATGAATAATAAGGAGCTGACGATGCTTCTACACCGGGGATAGAATATACTGTGCCGCTTCTTGTAATGGCAAGGTTCTCAAAGAATACGTTATGAAGGGTCTTTGAATAGATACCTTCTAATGTCATTTTTACGTCACCCGGCAAACGTTGTTCCAAAGCTAAATTAGCACGGAAAGTTTGCGGGAACTTGAAGTCTTTGTTGATAGTAACGATGTCTTGTCGTTGTGCTTGACTTGCTTGAGAGTTCAAAGCTCCTAACGGGTTGTCAGCATATTGACCTAAAGACGGTGCATATCCCGTAGTGTTACCTTTGTCGTCCTGCTGTGAATATACATTGCCAGACTTCATTTCAACACCAGTATTGTTGAAGGCATTACACAACCATACGAAAGGCACACGTCCGGTGAACAATCCCACACCTCCACGCAATAGGGTGTTGTGGCTGTCGTCGGTATACCAACGGAAACCAACACGCGGTGAGAACATCACTTTAGCACTCGGCATTTCGCCTACTCTTACACCGAAGCCTTGAGCTTCTGCATACGTATTGAAGTCATTGTTGGTAGAAGGAGAGTTGAACGTAACAGGAATATCAATACGCAAACCATAAGTCAGGTTGAAATTGTTAGTGATATCCCATTTGTCCTGAGCATAGAATCCGAATTGTCCGGCTTTCATTACAGGAGCATAACGGGTATCTCCACCTGTTAATTCAGGATCAGTATATTTGTAGAAGAATCGGTAGGGTTGGTCATTCAAGAAGTCATCCAACGTATCAAAGTACCATGAGCCGTTTGAACCCTGAATGAACAAATTCTGCATACGGTAAATCTCATTGTGTGTACCAAAAGTCAATGTATGCTTTCCTAAGTACCATGACAAGTTATCTTCGAATGTATAGATATCTTGATTCAGGTAGTTAGCTCCTGAAGAGTATTCTGTACCGATGTTGGCTTCGATGAAAGATACGCCGTCACCTCCCGGAACATTGTCGATTTGTACGGTCGGAGCACTGTATGCTATGTCGCGGTGGTCTCGTACGAAACTTGCCGATGCACGCAATTCGTTATACAGATTCTGTCCCAAATGTGAGTTCAACTCAGCTACGACAGAGTTTGTTTTGTTATTCATGCGGTAGCCGCTGTTATTAAATCTGTAACTGTTTGTTCCGGGGCTGTAGTTGTCGTCGTATGAGTTGTTATGCTGGTAACGGATTGCCAATTTATGATCTTGGCTGATGTTCCAGTCGATACGGGCTAATAATCCGAATGATTTTTGGTCAACATTACGTTGTGCATATCCTTCTTGGACACCTGTATATTCATAATATTTGTCAGCTATTTGTTGAGCTACATCAGCTGTGATATAATTGCTGGTATATCCCGGATAAATGCTTGACGGATAAGATTCTTTCTTGCCTTCTGCACTTACGAAGTAGAACAATTTGTCTTTGATGATGGCACCGCCCAATGTTCCACCAAACGTACGGGTGTATTGCTGAGCCATGGGCGACTTGGCGTAATCGCGGATGGCGCTGTACTTGCCATACATGTTTTGGTTGTTGAAGTAAGTATAAGCCGAACCGTGTGTGGCGTTCGTACCCTGCTTGGTGATGGCGTTGATACCTCCTCCTGTAAATCCGCTCTGGCGAACGTCGAACGGAGCTACTACAACTTGAATTTCCTGAATGGCGTCCATTGAAATCGGGTTGGCTCCTGTCTGTCCTCCGTTCGTACCCGAAGCTGCCAGACCGAATACGTCGTTACTTACCGTACCGTCGATTTGGAAGCTGTTATAACGGTTGTTTGAGCCTGCAAACGTGATACCGCCGTTTTTAGAAGTCATAGCCATCGGCATGTTCTTTACGATGTCATACACGTTACGGTCTACCGTCGGGGTGTTTTCGATGCGTTGAGTTGAGAAGTTTTGAGAAGCTCCGGCGTTAGGTCTTGCGTCAGCAACTACTACCACTTCGTCCAGCAGTTCGCTGCTTGGTTCCATTGTAGCGTTCAGGCTCAATGTGTTACCCAGTTCGAGGTAAAGTCCGGTATAAGCTGATTTCTTATAACCGACGTAAGTAATCTCGATTTTGTATGGACCTCCGGTACGCATACCTTGAATGGTATATCGTCCGTCGATGTTAGTTACCGCTCCATACATAGTACCGGATGGTTCGTGAACAGCTACCACTGTAGCGCCGATTACCGGTTCTTGGTTCTCGTCGATAACTTGTCCGCTGACTGCGGAAGTTGTCACTTGGGCGCTGGCATATATTGTCATTGCAGATGCCACTGCCGCCACCAAGAATTTAGATTGATTCATCATAAAGGTTTGATTAAATGATACTTAGTCTCTCTGTTTTCTTAAAGTTGTTATAGTTCGCTTTAGTCAATAGTAGTTTTCGTTATTCCCCTTGCGGGTTTTCATTGATTTTTGTTTCTTTTGATGCAAAATTAAGTATTTTTTTCAATACAGCGTATATTAGGTTTTATTTTAACAAATAAATCGGTAGAATATTAACCTTTTTGTAATGTAGAGTGAGCAAAATTCTTTTATTGATGTTCGTATTTCTTTGGAAAATAGGCGGGTAACAATAATTACAAAATGTAATCATCCCGTAATACAGATGAAGAAAACGTTTCTGTGTACGGTTTTTATACGCTTTATCAGCCTGTTTTTTTTCGGTGGATTCTCGTTGTTGGGGAAAGATGTGTAAGTTTTGACGGGCTTTTTGTGTTGAATTTAGAAGAAACTGTTTGGGCGAAAGTACGGAGGGGGAATTTCCTTGTCGGAATATCCCGCAAAACGCAACCGTTAGCGTTGCCCGGTTCTAACGGATGCGTTGCCCATTTCTATTCGTAAGACGAGGCAGTTCTACCGCTTGCGTTTTTAAAGCTTCCGGATAAGGCGTAAAAGGCTTAAAATGAACTCGTTGTAAATTAGCTTACTTCATCGGCAATCTACCTTTTCGGCAACCTCTTTAACGCAAAAATGGCCGCCTCTTGATAGAGACAGCCATTCCTGTTTTCTTGTAAGAAGAATTATGCTTCAGCCGGAGCTTCAGTAGCTTCTTCAGCGGGAGCTTCTGCGTTTGCAGCAGCTTCAGCTTCAGCCTTAGCAGCAGCTTCGGCAGCTTTCTTTTCAGCTACTTTCTTAGCGATTTCTTCGTTTACTTTCTTTTCAGCTTCCAAGCGAGCTTTTTCTTCAGCTTTCTTAGCTTCCATTTCTTTAGCTCTCAATGCTTCCAAACCGGCTTGTTTGTTTTCTTTCCAAGCGTTGAAGCGTGCTTCAGCCGTAGCTTCGTCGAATGCACCTTTAGCAACACCGCCCATCAAGTGTTTCTTCATATAAACACCTTCGCGAGAAAGGATGTTGCGTACTGTGTCAGTAGGTTGCGCACCTACCATTACCCAGTAATATGCGCGTTCAAAATTCAAATCTACTGTGGCAGGATTGGTATTCGGGTTGTAAGTACCAATTTTTTCAGTAAACCGACCATCACGTGGTGCTCTTGAATCCGCAATAACAATAGAATAGAACGCATAACCTTTGCGTCCGCGTCTTTGCAATCTGATTTTAGTTGCCATTTCTTAAACGTTAAATTTTAATGTTAATGATTTGAATTATGCCATTAGCTCGTAATGGCGGGTGCAAAGGTAAGACTTTTCTTTTGAATGACAAAGGATTAGTCTTTTTTTATTTCTTCAGTTTCATGCTTGCTTTTACGAGGAAGGTAATAAGCAGGATGTAGACAACGAGTGAAACGGCTTCGCTCATCGGGTTGTCAAGCCATGTTTCGTTGACGAAGTTGATGTCGCAGTAACGCATGATGGCACTCACCACACCCATCAGTGCACCGCCGGCTATGAATCCCGATGCCAGCAGCGTTCCTTTTTCCCCGCGGGCGTTGTTTACGGCTTCGTCTTTGCTGCGTGTCGTCACATACCAGTTTACAGCTCCTCCTACCAGTAACGGTAAGTTCAGTTCCAGCGGGATAAACATTCCCAGCGCAAATGCCAGTGCGGGTACTTTACAGAATGTCAGTACGAGAGCCAGCAGTGCGCCGATGCCGTACAGCAGCCACGGAGCGCCTACACCGTTCATCAGCGGGTCGATAACCGCCGCCATTGCATTGGCTTGCGGAGCCGCTAATTGTCCGCTCGTAAATCCGTAAGAGTCGTTCAACACCATGATAACGCCGCCTACGGTAGCTGCCGACACCAATGTGCCGAGGAATTTCCAGCTCTCTTGTTTCTTGGGAGTGCTTCCTAACCAGTATCCGATTTTCAGGTCGGTAATGAATCCTCCCGCCATTGAGAGCGCCGTACAAACCACACCACCCATTACGAGTGCCGCCACCATACCCGTCGCACCGTTCAGTCCTACTGCCACCATGATTACCGAAGCTAAGATAAGCGTCATCAGCGTCATGCCCGATACGGGATTTGTTCCCACGATGGCGATTGCATTGGCAGCCACGGTGGTAAACAGGAAAGCGATTCCCGCTACCAGCAGGATGGCTACCACGGTGTGGAGGATATTGCCTTGCATCACATCGAAGTAGAAGAACAGCAACACTAATAGCAGGGTAAAGATTGACCCGAAAGCGATAATCTTCATCGGAATGTCTTTCTGCGTGCGCTCTACGTTTTCTTCTGCTTTCTTTCCTCCCATTTCTTTCGCTGCGAGGCTTACCGCGCTTTTAATGATTCCCCACGAACGTACGATACCGATGATGCCTGCCATTGCGATACCACCTATACCGATGCTCTTGGCGTATTCACTGAAAATGGCTTCGGGCGACATGGCTCCTACGGCAGTGGTGATTTCAGGGTTCCATGCGTTCAATACTTGGTCGCCCCAGAACAGCGACATCCCCGGAACAATAATCCACCATACGGCGAGCGAACCCGCACAGATGATGGCGGCATACTTCAGTCCCACGATGTAGCCCAATCCCAAAACGGCAGCTCCGGTATTGATTTTGAATACTAATTTCGCTTTGTCGGCTATGGTCTCGCCCCAGCCGCACACACGGCTCGTAAAGTTCTCGTTCCACCATCCGAACGTTCCGGCTATGAAGTCGTACAGTCCTCCGATGAGTCCCGCCAGCAACAATGGCTTTGCTTGGTCGCCGCCTTTCTCGCCCGATACCAATACCTGTGTGCTTGCCGTAGCTTCGGGGAAAGGATATTCGCCGTGTTTCTCTTTAACGAAATATTTGCGGAACGGTATGAGGAACAAGATGCCCAATACGCCACCCAGCAGCGAACTGATGAACATCTGCATGAAGTTAACCGTCATTTCGGGATATTTCTCTTGAAGAATATAAAGGGCGGGCAAAGTAAAGATGGCTCCCGCTACGATAACTCCCGAACAAGCTCCGATGGACTGAATCATTACGTTTTCGCCCAATGCGCCTTTGCGTTTAGTTGCGCTCGATACGCCTACCGCGATGATGGCAATAGGGATGGCGGCTTCGAACACCTGTCCTACCTTCAGTCCTAAATAAGCAGCGGCGGCAGAAAAGATAACCGCCATGATGATGCCCCACGTAACCGACCACAACGTTACTTCGGGATAAGTTTTACCGGGCGACATCAGCGGTTCGTATTTCTCTCCCGGTTTAAGCGGACGGAACGCATTATCGGGCAGTCCCGTCGGTTTTTCAAGTTCTTCTTTCATTTTGCAGGTTTACTATTTTTGATAATTAATAATTCGTTTGTGCGTCCAAAAATAGTAAAAGTATATTGAATATAGGGAGAAACAGATGAATTTTTCTTGCAGAGGGGGTGAGGGAGGCGGGTTGTATTTGCGTTTGTAGGCGTTCGCCGACTGAATGACGGACGCCTACAAAGTGGGGGCTTACGGTTGCTTGTCTACCACCACTCTTACCAATCTTATGGTAGGCTGGTGGCTGAATAGCGGATTTCTGTCTTCTTTCGCGTATTCTTCGGCAGGAGTGGCTTCAAGTTCTACATCATTAACGGTGATGGTTTTCAGTTGGGTTTCTTTGTAGTCTTCTCCCTCTTCCAGAATCCATGCGGTATCGAAAACAACGGGTTCTTTCCACAGCTCACAGCTTACCTCGAATTTGAAGTTGCGGTTATCGTCTAAATGTTCTTCTATTGAATGGTTAAATCGAGTATAGTAACGCCTGTCTTCCCCTTGAAAAACAGTTGTATACCAGAAATTTTTATATTCTTGTAGCGGTTTGATACATTTTATTGAGAAGTCTGTCGGTTCCATAGTTTTAGTAACAACGGGATATCCTTCGCTGTCTACAAATTCAACATAGAATGTGTACCTTATAAATTCGCATCCGTCTACTGTTTCATCTTCTTTGCAACTTTGCATAAAAAGAATACTTATAATACTAATAAAATAGAAAAATAATTTCTTCATAGCAGTTGGTTTTAGTGTTTTCTATTGATAACTCCATATTGTCTTTGGAATAATAGCTCAAATCGTTACGGTTGCGTGTCTACCACCAGCTTTACCAATTTTATAGTAGGCTGATGGGTGAATAGCGGATTTCTGTCTTCTTTCGCGTATTCTTCGGCAGGAGTGGCTTCAAGTTCTACATCATTAACGGTGATGGTTTTCAGTTGGGTTTCTTTGTAGTCTTCTCCCTCTTCCAGAATCCATGCGGTATCGAAAACAACAGGTTCTTTCCACAGCTCACAGCTTACCTCGAATTTGAAGTTGCGGTTATCGTCTAAATGTTCTTCTATTGAATGGTTAAATCGAGTATAGTAACGCCTGTCTTCCCCTTGAAAAACAGTTGTATACCAGAAATTTTTATATTCTTGTAGCGGTTTGATACATTTTATTGAGAAGTCTGTCGGTTCCATAGTTTTAGTAACAACGGGATATCCTTCGCTGTTTACAAATTCAACATAAAAAGTGTAGTCTATAAATTTACAACCGTCTATAGTTTCGTCTTCTTTGCAGCTTTGCATAAAAAGGAAACCGACAAACGCCGATAGGATTAAAAAATAGATTTTCTTCATAACGTAATATTTTAGGATTCCAATCGCAAGTTAAGAAATTTTTTAAACATTTCAAAGCAAAAGCAGGGAATGTTTGCGGCAGTGCGTGGCTTTGCGGAATATGCAAAAATCGGCTGCTCCGGTAGGGCGGAACAGCCGATGGCTTACGTCGGTTTAATCAAACAGTGGTTAAGAAACTAATCGTTGTCTCGGTCTAAGTCGATAACATTGCATTTGAGGTCGAACTTGATTTCCCAGAAGTTAGACAGCTTCACTTCGTATTCGTAACGGTCTTTTTCGATGTGTACCACTTTTGCATCGGGATAATTTTCTGTAACAAACTTGTTGATTCCGGCGGGGATGGCAGAAGCAGGTACGGTAAGCGTGCGGCATTTGATTTCTTTCCAGTTTCCGTCGCTGTCAAATTCTAATTTGTCGCCGTTGATAAATACAAGGTCGTACGATTTTTTCAGGAAATCGGTCTCCTGTTTCACAAATGCCACCTTTGCATCCGGGAAATTCTTTTTTACGAAAGTTTGCGCTGCCTGCGGAAGCTGTTCAAACGCAATCGGCTTTTCGCTGTCGGCAAACATCACTTGCATGGAAACCAAAACACCTACTAATAATAATGCTAACTTTTTCATAAGGCTATAATTTAAAGGGTTATTAAATACTTTGTTTGTTTTTCTATCACAAAAGTCGGCAGTGATTCTGAAAAGAATTAGGAATGTCGGCTTTTCTTACAAAAAAAATCAAGAAAAAAACGGCAGAAATATGCGCCCGAAACGCAACCGCATACGTTGACCGGTTTATGCGGTAGCGTAAGGTAACTTATGCGGATGAGTAAGTGAACACATGCGGTAGCGTTTTTACCCCAAATTCCGGCATACCGAATCTGTCCTCAGCATGTCAAAAAACGGGTGTGCGGAAAATAAATCTCCATTTGTTTCGGCGATAGGATAAATAGCTGTATTTTTGTCTCTCGAAAATACGAAAAAGGTCTAAGTGAATGAAAATGAGTTGCAGTTACCAACTCATAGTAGTAATAGGTTACGAATTAGTTAGTTATCTGCTGTTTTATTCTTCTATGCGTTGCGTAACCTTCAAAGAACTCTTCGTATGCAAAAGTAGCATATTAATGGCATATATTGAAATAAAAATCCAGCTTTTTAAGCTCCACAGACAAGTTTTTCCGTAAAAGCGATTTAAGGCGTAGGAACACCATCGTCAATAAATCGACGACCATGTTCCTACTATTGCATAAGCATAGAAAAGGGCTTTGCGTCACGCCTGAACCATGTTCAGACTGATGATGCAAGGCCCCTTTCTTTTTTTGCTTATGCCACAAGCGGTGCTTTTACGGCTGTCACCTGTTGATTTTCTTTTTTTTTGTCGGTTCCTCTAATCGAAAACGGAAGTCATGGGTAACCACACCTTCCATAAATGAAAAGTTCCATTACCCATGACGGCAAACCGGAAAGAAAATTGCAACCGCATAACTAAACAGGTTTAGCCACACGGTTGCAACATACTTTCTTGGAATGTTTGCCGATTTCACGTTTTCTCCGCATCTTTTTTTTGACATTTCCTTTCTTTCTTTTCCCTGAACATTCATATCCAATATGCCTCCACATCCGTTTACCTCCATTTTTGATGGTCTTTCAGAAAGTCGCAACAGGTGGATCGTTCCCGTTCTGGGTGCAAAGGTAAATCCGGGATTGGGATGCTCAATGGTTTTTAGAAAAAATCTCCAGCCCTGCGGGTAGTATTTTTTCTTTGAAAACCCTTGCTCAGGCTTTCTTCTGATTTCCTGATAGATACGTTCCTTAGATATGCGTTTCCCCTCTTTTTTCAGATGTCCTGAAATTTGTTCCGGAGACCATCCTTTCCCTTTGAGTAACTTTATGGCAAGCTCCAGCACCCCAGGTTTTATTGCTGTGTTGCGTACTATTCGCTCCCTCTTTTCACGGGCCATTTCATCAGCCTGTTTGGGATTATATCTACCGGTCTTTGTCCTATTACGCTTCAACTCACGTGAAATGGTGGATGCTGAACGTTTCTTTTCGGGAAGAGGATTACCGGAGGATATGGCTGCTTCCTCTTCAATACGGTTTAATTCGTCTGCTATGGCTTTTAATGAAAAACCATTTTGGCGCATGGTAGAAATTGTGTACCTTTGCGCAAGGGTTAATTGATTGTACATAAGCAATACAAAGTTAATTAATCTTGGGGAGACTTCGGTCTCCCTTTTTGTTTTTTTGCATTGCCACAGGGAAAGGTTTTCTTAGCCATACATACCTCCTAAAATAATGAAAGCGGGGCTGAAATCAGACAGCCTCGCTCCTTTACACTATTTCAGTGTGGTACATGAATCTATTGCTTGGTCGAGTTGCTCCTCAGCAGAGCTCGCCTCCTCTTTGATTCACGAGACAAAGTTAACACTTTCCTCCTTGAATCTACTACTTTTAAAGACCAAAACGTTGCACTTCGTTTTGGAATCTACAATTTCAAAATGACCAGGCTCGTTAAAAGCAATCAGACAATGCTATTTATTAACACAGATATTAGCAGTTTCCCATTTATGTGTATCAGAACATTTAATATTCAAGACTTGATTTCCTACCTGCATACGGAAATCACCTTTCTCAAGTATCCATTTTCCGTCAGCACCTACAAAAGCAAGATCACTTCCTTTGATAGTCAATGTTACAGTTTTGGTCTCACCTGGCTGTAATTCCACTTTCTTGAATGCGCGCAGCCTGCGATTCTCTGGTGTGAGCGATGCTACCAAATCGCTGCTGAACAACATTACAACTTCTTTACCTGCAATCTTTCCAGTATTTGTAACGTCTATTGTAAATTCCAGTTTTTCGTTTTCAGTAAAAGTATCTTTATTCACACGCAGATTCCTGTAATCAAAAGTAGTATAACTCAAACCGTAACCGAAAGGCCATTGAACAGAAATTACAGCATCATAATCGTATGCACCTTCCATCTTATCCATTTCCTCGCTTACACGATAATCGTATGTAGTAAGTTCAGCTTGGTTTCTTGGATATGTATATGGCATCTTAGCACTTGGATTTGCATCACCAGCAAGGATATTTGCCAATGCATCTCCACCATAATTACCAGGCAACAAGATATTAATTACACCGTCTGCCAAAGGTTCAATGTCACTTATAACACGTGGACGACCGCCATTTATTACAAGAACAATAGGCTTGCCTGTCGTAGCAAGAGCTTTAACAAGGTTACGCTGGTTTTCAGAGATTGCAAGGTCTGCCAGATTTCCAGGAGTCTCGCAATATGAATTTTCGCCTATACATGCGATGATTACATCTACATTCTTTGCTGCAGCCACAGCTTTTTCTATTTCAGGAGTGCTTTCTTCGTAATACGCTCCTTCGGCAACGTATGTAACTCCTTGTTCTAGGGTTACCAAATCAGTGCCAAACTTGTTGCTTACAGCTTCGTAGATGGTATTATACTCACCTGCAAAACGGTCGGCAAGATGTCCTTGCCATGTATAACTCCATCCGCCGTTAAGGCATCTCATTGAATTTGCATTAGGACCTGTCACGAGGATTTTCTTACCTTTTGCCAATGGTAATATGTTATTCTTGTTTTTCAGCAATACTTCCGATTCTTCGGCTGCTCTAAGTGCGATTGCGGCATGTTCCTTACTGCCGAATTTAGGATAATCCTTATAGTCAGTATTAGGTTTTTCAAAAAGTCCCAAACGGTATTTCAGACGGAGAATACGACGTACGGCATCATCAATACGACTCATCGGCACTCTTCCCTCTTCTACCAATTCCTTCAACAGTGTACAGAAATCAAGATTGTAAGGTTCCATAGCCATATCGATACCCGCATTGATGGCAATTTCAATAGCTTCCTTTTTGTTGGCTGCTATTCTTTCACGAGTATATAGGTTATTAATATCCGCCCAGTCGGTAATCAACATTCCGTCCCATTCCAGATCTTCTTTAAGCCATTCTGTGAGTAACTGCCTGTTGGCATGCACAGGCACACCATTAATGGAAGCACTGTTTACCATTATTGTCAGCGCACCAGTTTCTACGCAAGCCTTAAACGGAGCAAAACACTTCTCTCTTAAATCAGATTCTGATATATATGCAGGAGTACGGTCTTTACCAGTACGGGACATGCTGTAACCAAGGTAATGCTTGACAGAAGCAGCTACACGGTCTTCTGAAACATGATTAGGGTCATCTCCCTGAAAACCACGAACAGCCTCACTGCCCATTATGGCATTAACCAGACAGTCCTCCCCATAATTTTCCCAAACACGCGACCAGCGAGGATCTCTTGCCATATCCACCGTTGGTGAATAAGTCCAAGGACAGTTGCTTGCTCGTGTCTCGTATGCAGTTATAACGGCCGACTCGTATGTCAGTTCAGGATTAAAGGATGCACCAAGATTGATATTCTGCGGGAAAAGCGTTCCACCAAGGGTATAAGTAGTACCATGAGTCTGATCCAAGCCGTAAATACAAGGAATACCTATTTCCTTCATAGATACTTCCTGAATATAACCGATGATTTCTTTCCATTTCTCACGGCTTTGAGCAACCGGTCCGGGAGCATTCAGTACAGATCCGACCTTGTACTTTCCAATTGCATTTTTTACTTTTTCCTTATCCAGTTTGAACTCTCCGCCCACCACATTGCCAAGAACATCTATTGACAGTTCTGTCATCTGTCCGACCTTTTCTTCCAAGGTCATTCCCGCTAATGTAGCTTCAACCTTCTTCTCTATTTCTGTATCTTTCGTCAAACTGACAGGAGTTGCCGCCTGTACGAAGCAGGCAGCATTTCCTATTATTGACGATACAAATAATACTTTTCTTAAATTCATATTTATCATTTTTTTTCTTGGTAAATAAATTATTCTTCGTAAGTAATTCTATCAACGTAATATCCGAAACCTACACAAAGGAATCCATCTTGCGAATTCAACAAGTCAAGTATCTCATGTGACATAATTATGTCACTAACACCGTCCGCATAAACATCAAACTCAGGGTACCCGGGAAGTTCTGTCCACCATCCGGAAGAGAATCTGATTTTATGATAGCTATCATCAGATTTAATTGAGTAATATACCTTTAATTTTGTTCCTACAGGCAAATTCTTCACATCATTCTGCACCGCATCAAACAACCTGTTTGGATTACCTTCAGGTAAATCCCATGATACATAGTGATGACCCTTCCATAATTCAACTTCCAATGGAGAGTCTTTTACCGTAACTGCAAGTTCTGTCTTTATCTCACCATCAATAAAGAAACTAACATTTTCTCCGGATTTGGATATACCTGTCAATACATAATCTCCGTCTGCAATTGCAGGTGAAATGAATGTAAGACGAGTTGAATACTGTTCAACGAATGTAGTGATTGTATTTCCACCCAATGACAACGAAACGACCTTGTCAAGATTCAAACCGGTAATAGTCCACTCAGCATCAGGACGCTTGTTTTCAGGTCCTGCAGTTATCAACGGCCGGGAAGTAACATCCATTGTATTAGCACCGTATCTATTGCCTTCCACATCAATAAATACCACACGATACTCACCGTCAGACAATTCTGAAGGAATTTTAAATTCAATATAACCATCTGATTCCACGTATGTTATATCAGAGATTTCCACTTCCTGATTAGTTTTAGACTCGGCAATGTTTATCTGCTTTAATGCTACTTTTGCAACCTTTTCAAGATTTGTTCCACTAAGACGTGCCCATCCTCCAGTTGCGACAATACGTTCAGATATTACTTCTTCACTCTGAGGATCTTCAGCCAAAGCTTTTATTTTTACAAGTCCTTCACGGAAAGTTGTTTTTCCTACAGGAGTTGAGACATCAACCCTAAGATGATAAACACCGGCATTAAGATTCATCTCGAGCGTCTTTTCTGTTCCGACTTCTTCACCGTCAAGAGTCCAAACCACAGAAGTGAAATCAGCAGGCGTAGTTGTTACTGTTATTGAAAACAATACATCCCTGTCTATTTCAGAAATAGTTCCCAGTCCACCATTAGCGTCACGCTCCGGAAACGTAGGAGCTATGATACGAGGCTCGTCATCTGCTGTTGCAGTAGAAAATGGCTCTTCTTCACTACAAGATGTAAAAGAGAAACCTGCACCGAGCAATATAAATAATATCCAATATATATTTTTCATTTTAATACGAAATTTAAATTGTTTAGTGTACTAGATTTTTATTCTTTATCCCACCATACAGGAATATTCCAACTGTTAGTTCCACCCATACGGTCCAAAGCTTCCTGATAACCTTCCTTGTTGTAAGAAGACTCAAGTATAGGATAGCACAAACGTACAGGAATGTCGTATCCACCAGTAAGCTTGTCTGCCGCATAACCATATTCTGCAGGAGATTTCAGCTTTGGATATCCTGAACGACGTATGTTAGCCCAACATTCTGACAGATTATGGAAGTGAAGAATCCAAGCCTGAGTATTTATTGCTTCTTTCTTGCCTTCGTCACTAAGAGCAGAAATAGGGTGATTTGCTATATAATCGTTTATATCCTGATCGTCAATTTCGCAATCATAGTTATCAACTAGAAATGCCATCGAAGCCTTAACTCCATTTTCGTAATGCTGCTCAACAGATGTAGCACCTACGTTCCATCCTTTAAGCTTAGCCTCGGCCAATAGGAACTCAACCTCAGCGTATGTCATCACAACACCTGGGTTGTCAGATTTAAGGAAATTCTGGGCCAATTTAGGACGGGTAGCATCCTGTAACCATGGATTTGAGTAATTCGTATTGTCAGGATACCTTTCTTTAAGGTCCGCTATAATTTCACTCCAATATCCATTATCCGGCCATGGTTCATACCAGAATTCACCTGGCTTAGAAGGGTTGAACTGTGCACCCAGTTCCAGCATTTCGTCTGTCAGATCAATACGGTTATTAGGATTTGACTGAGTCAGACCCTTGTCGAAATAACAACGGGTAAGTGCAAAAGTACGAGGGTCGTCATTGTCCTTCAAAGTATTGAAGAAAGTAGAACAGATATAAGTCTGATTATTTGCAGGGTCATTACCAAAATACAACTGTGACAAAGCGTTACGTCTGTAATCTGTATATGCTTCCTGACCAAAATTGAATGTAAGCTCCATATATTCAATCAATGCGTCATCATCAGCACTTGTCATATAGCCGGCAGGATCTGTAAATGCCTTTTCAAACTCTTCCTGCGCCTTCTGTGGAGAAACATCAGATATACGCATAGCATAACGCATACGAAGAGAATTTGCTAGCTTTTTCCATTTTCTTATATCTCCATTAAATATCACATCACCTGTGATTTCATCTTTCTTATCGTCTAAAGCGGCAGCGGCTTCAGTCAGTTCTGTAAAGAAACTGTTGTAGATTTCCTCTTGTGTATCATAACGTGGACTTGTTATACCACTGATAAAACCTCTGGCTGCCTCTGAGTATGGAGCATCACCGTATGTATCTGTTATGATAGACATAAGATATACTTTGTAAATCACAGCAGCGGCATGTATGTTCACTTTGTTCTCGTCACCTTCTGTCTTTACCTCAGCATCTACAAGATTCTTGATTCCTGTAGTATAAAGATTTGTCCAAAAACGATTCATTTCGTTATTGTCAATTTTGTGCTGACCTCCGTAGTTTGTTGTATTCCAACATCCCATAAGCTGCTGCGTAAAGGCACCTATATAGCTTCGGTATATTTCTATCATTCCAAGGTCACCGTATGTCTGTAGTTCGGCAAAAGTCAACTGTGAATTTGGGTCAATATTTTCAGCTTTCGACGGGTCTGTATTCATGTCATTCATGTATTCATCACTGCAAGCTGTAAAAGCAAGTGCTAATGCCATGCACATTGCTGTTTTTATATATGATTTGTAACGTTTCATTGTGTATTTCTTTTTGAAATGATTTAGGATTAATTAGAACTTAACGTTGACATTGAAACCATAGCTTTTACGTGAAGGCAATGAGCCATATTCCATACCCATACCTGTAGTATTGTTATAGTTCGAATCAGGATCGATATTAGGAATATTTTTCCAAACGATAAACGGATTACGTGCAACGAAAGACACTGTCAATCCTTGAACCTTATTCTTCAACCATGTCTTTGGTAACGAATAGCTCAATGTGATTTCACGACATTTGATATACGAGTTATCATAAACGAACATTGACGGTGCATAACGGCTGATATTCATCCAATAATCCTCAGGATTTACGTAAATATCGTTAGGACGATATGTTCCGTCACCATTGTCTATTACACCTGGGGCAATGAAACCGCCTGTAGGTGTCCAGTTTGCTTCGCTGATACCAAGAGCCTTACGCTGTTCTTCTGATTTATACCATTCTTCGCGTCCTTCCAATGTTTCCAATGCTTTACCGGATTCGTATGCGGCACGGGCAGACATTGAATACAAATCGGCGCCAACCTTAATATCGAATACAGCAGCAAGTGAAACATTCTTGTATGTGAAGTTCGTTACTACACCACCTGTCCAATCCCATGAAGCGTTACCCAAAATATGATTGCTATTGTCGTATTGTGGCAAACCGGTGCTTGGATCAATCAAGATATCACCATTTTCATTGCGTTTGAAATCAGGACCAATGATAGAACCAAAATTTTCTCCTACTACAGCTGCTACCTGAACATCCTGCCATGTAGCCTTTTCCAGCTCGAACAAATCAATACCGTCAACCAACTCCTTAACCTTGTTATTGTTCTTGGAGAAGTTGATGTTCAAGTCCCATGAAAAGTCCTTTGTCTGGATAGGACGAGTGTTCAAAGCTATTTCAATACCGTTATTCTGGATTTCTCCAGCGTTAATCATACGATATGTATAACCGGAAGCCCATGAACTCGCCATCGCCATAATCTGGTTTTTACTAGTCTGATTATAATAAGTAAAATCCAAACCAATACGGTTATTCAGGAATTTCAATTCCAATCCCATTTCGTATGAATTGGTTCTTGTAGGCTTTAGGTCACGATTAGGGATAGTACTGTTACTGATAGAACCTAAAGTATATCCTGGATAAGTAAATTTAGATTTCGTATATACCAGTCCCAACTGATAAGGATCTGTATCGCTACCAACCTGCGCCCAAGAAACACGTAGTTTACCGTAAGGCAGAAGATTGTGATTCTTGATAAGTTCAGAGAATACAAAGCTACCTGAGAATGAAGGATAGATATATGTATTGTTATTCAAAGGCAATATGGAAGAACGGTCTCCGCGCAATGTAGCATCAAGATATATCAGGTGTCTCCATCCTACATTTACTGCACCATAAATAGAATTTATCTGCTTTCTGTAATAATTCTGTTCCACACTTGTTTCATTAAAGCTCATGAGCGCCACAGTTTCACGTATCTTCATATCCTGAGCTGTAGTGATTGTAGTCTCATTATTCACTTTATACAAGTTGGCACCCAATGTCGCATTGAAATCGAAATCCCCCCAGGAGTTGTTATATAGAGCCAACATTTCGAAGTTGTACATACGGTTTCTGAAATTGCTTATCTGCAATCTGCCTGCTTCATAGCCAGGAGTAGTAGGAGCCTTGAAATCCTCAAACTTAAACCAGTTGAATTCAGCTCCGACAGTACCTTGAAGCTTAAAATGGTCAGCAACGTTCCATATTGCCTTACCATTGAAACGGAACTGGTCTTTATCAGATTGGTTCGAGTTTTTGTAAACATCCCAGTAAGGGTTTACATTATATGGATCCAAACCATTCCAATTAGAGTATTCACCATTTGCATCCTGATATGTTTTCAGCCATTCCTGATCGTATGTAGTGGCAAGAGTCATAAGGTTTTTACCGACATTACCTTTGCTGTCGCCAAGAGCCGGACGGTTCTTTACCGATTCGCGTGTATAGTTTGTACTGAAATCCAGATCTACTTTTCCCATACTCGTATTGGCACGCAAATTGAATATGTTACGGCTCATATTGGTATTAGGAACTATATCTTTATTACGCATATCGGTGTAAGTGAAACGTACTCCCGACTTTCCATGACTTGAGCTTAAAGTCAATGTATTTGTTGCAGTCAAACCTGTACGGAAAAAACCTGATACATTATCAGGAATTATCAAATACGGACGCGAAACACCATCAAAATAATCCAGCATATTTGAACCGTCGGCTTTTGGTCCCCAACTCTTATTTGTGTTTGCAACAGCATTTATACTGTAAGTGCCATCACTACCCATACCATATATTTGCTGAACTTCGTTCCATTTAGCAAGTTGAGTTTCAAATGTCATTGTACCATTATACTCAACACTCATACGTTCACCATCCTTACCGCTAGCCTTCTTTGTTGTGATAAGAATTACACCGTGACTGGCACGGCTCCCATACAACGCTGAAGCAGCAGGACCTTTAAGAACAGACATATTCTCTATATCATCAGGGTTAATGCTTGAAATACCGTCACCCAAGTCATAACCTCCTTCCGTACCGGCACTGCCATAGTTTGTATTATCCAAAGGTACTCCATCAATGACATACAGAGGTTGGTTGTTTCCTGTCATTTCTGTATTACCACGCAAAAGCACACGTGTAGAGCCTGAAGGACCACCTGCAGTCTGACTGACAACCAGACCTGGAACACGACCAGCCATAGAGTTAATCACATTAGTCTCCTTAGCTTTTGTCAAAGCCTCTCCCTTAACTTCATCAACACCATAACCAAGTGCCTTACGTTCACGTTTGATACCCAATGCGGTAACAACGACCTCACTCAAAACCTTGCTGTCTTCCTCTAGGGTGATATCCAGTGGTGCAGTACCAACTTTTACTTCTTTTGTTTTGTAGCCTACAAAACTTATAACCAGTGTAGCACCCTGTTGCACATTCAAGACAAAATTACCATCCATATCGGTAATGGTTCCGTTGGTAGTACCTTTTTCAACAATAGAAGCACCGATTATAGCTCCCATAGCATCTTTGACATTACCTGACACTTGTCGGCTTTGTTGCATTACTGAAAGATTATTTTCCGTAACCCCAGCATTCAACTGCGGCATTCCTCCAAAAAGGGATAGAAACAATGTACCGCAATACAATGTGTACTTGTAGTTTAATCTTCTCATAAGTTTTTAATAAGTAATAGTATTAAGATTAATTATATATTTTCACCCAATCGATGAACATCTGGGCTTTTTCTCCATCTTTCAATGCTGTAATTTGTGCCGGATCTGTTATACCGGGAAAGTCACCACCTACAGCCAAATTGAACAAGAAATAAAATTTATCGTTAAAGTATTCAAAACGACCACTGTCCGGTCCGATATTAAAAGTTTTGATCAGTATATCATCAACCTTTACAATAAGTTCATTTTCATTCCACTCCAGAGAATATACATGATAGTTGCCATCCTGAAGACTTTTTTCCATAGTCTTAGTCTGGAAAATCTGCTCATGTCCTTCAACATCAGGACCATAATGAATTGCCGAATTTATGTATGCTTCTGTTGTATTATTGGCTATACCGGCTTTTTCTCCCATCTCCATAATATCGATTTCACCACAAGCAGGCCATTCCTTGTCGTTGTCTCCCATCATCCAGAATGCCGGCCATAATCCATTAGCCGTTTTGGGAAGTTTTATACTTGATTCCACTTTCCCATACTGAAAACTTTTCTTGCCTTTGCTGTTTACACGACCAGAATAAAATTTATCTCCTTCTCTCTTGGCAGTCAAAACAAGCACTGTCTTGTCACCGTCTTTCCCGACACTTACACACTCTTCAATATATTCCTGAAGTTCATTGTTCACCCACCCAGGCTCATGAGTCTCTTTTGTCCAAACAGAATTATCAAATGTGTTGAAATCTTCTGTAAACACAAGTTTCCACTGTTTCGAGGGTTCATCTTCTTCTCCTGGTTGCTCATCAGGCAGCTCAGGTTCCTCCTCCTGTCCTTCATTATCATCTTTGATTTCCTCTTCCGGATTATCAGGCTTTACCGGTTCATTATTTGTCGAACACGATTGCAGATTTACTCCAAGAAAGAATAATAGAAATAAAATTACTGTTTTCATTAGCGATAGTTTTTTGGTTAAACATTATGTATTTTCACTTTCTCTTTTACTGTTAACTAAAGATTACATTCAGCTTCCAAGCTGTTGGCAAAATTGGGTATAATCCTGTTTTTCAGGGTTTGAATGCTGACAGAAAAGGGTTGAAATCTATCATTTTTGCTTTTTAACCAAGAAAACATATAAAAACCGGGCTGACAAATCAATAAATGTTCATAAATAAGACATTATTGATTTGTCAGCCCGTAATATAAATATAGAACTATCTATTAGTTTTGCTCCAGAAACTTGCTTGGTGATATACCAAATTGTTTCTTGAACAATATACTGAAATATTTAGAATTCACAAATCCGGTTTCAGCGGCTACATCTGCCACAGGCTTTCCTTGTTTCAACAGTTCTGCCGCCCTCTGAAGGCGAATCAGACGTATGAAGTCCTGCGGTGCCTTTCCTGTAAGTGATTTCAAACGGTTGTAGAACAAGGTACGGCTCATAGCCATTTCCTGGCACAATTGGTTAATATTAAATTCTTCATCATCCATATTATCCATGACGAGTTGTGTTGCATGCTTAATAAAATTCAAATCATCCTCTGATACCGGTACTGTATCATTCTGAACATTGCCCTCGTCTGTTTGCCGTATTTCATCATCATTGTTCAAAGTATCAGTGCCAACAGTTTCATTTTTCTCTATTTGCGCCACCACATTTTTCAGAACATATTCACGAAGATGATTTCTGGTTTCGAGAATACTATGAACCTTCAATCTTAAAATTTCTGCACTGAAAGGTTTAGGAATATAGTCGTCCGCTCCACTTTTCAGACCGGTAACCATGGCATCATGGGTTACCTTGGCAGTAAGCAATATAAACGGTATGCCGGATGTTTGTGGATTTTCCTTTACTATACGACAAAGCTCGTCACCCTGGATACCAGGCATCATAACATCCGACAGAATAAGATCCGGATATTCTTCTGCCAAACATTCCAAAGCCTTACTTCCATCAGATACATCTATAACCCGATAATCACGTTCAAAAATCTTCTTTAAATAACAGCGTAATTCATCATTATCCTCGACTATAAGCAATGTATCCAAAGATTCTTTAATATTTTCAGAATCATCACCAATATACTCAGTTCTATTTTCTATAACCGGAGATATCTGTTTATGTATAACATTATTATCAAAAGAAGAATCAATATCAGCATTGCGTAACGTAACATAGAACGTACTGCCCTTGTTTACTTCAGATTTGTATGAAATTTTGCCATGCATCATATTCACCAAACGCTGTACCTGCAACAGCCCGAATCCTGTGCCGGGTTCGTTTGTCTGTCTTGCATTAACAGCACGATAAACATTCTTGAACAGCTGTCTGCCGGCATCAGCCGGAATGCCAATACCTGTGTCTTGAACCTCTATAACTACATTCTTTTTATCAGATAAAAGTGACAGGCTGATTGTCCCATTTGCCAAGGTATATTTGCAAGCATTCGAAATAAGATTGTCAAGCAACATTTCCATCATCTGCTCATCTGCCATTGCAAACACATCATGTTCAGGCAAAGATATCTTTATATGCAATTGTTTCTTATCACAATATGACTGGAAGCTTACACATTCCTTCACTAACAAATCGTTGATATTTACAGGTTTAAGAGTTACATTTTTCTTATTTGTATCTATTTTCTCAAACTCAAGCAATTGACTTACAAGCGCATGTAGTTTACGTGTATTATTGGGTCAGTAGCTTTTTAGTGGGGATATGCATATAAGTTCGCAATGCGGAATAAGAAAAACTTCTTGTCAACAACTCCCCTGAGATTCGCTCTAAAGAGTTTGATTTTAGCATTGAATGATTCAGCAAGTGCATTTGAGGAACGGTTGTTGTAGAAGTTGAGTATCTCATCATAATGCTCATAGAAGGTGGCTGCGATGACATTAAAGGAGCGGAATCCCGCTTCTTCGACTTTGTTGTACCAGCGTGCCATGGACAGGCGTGCGGCATCTTTGATTGTGTTTTTGGCAAAGATCATCCGCAGTGAATGGCACAGTCCGTATGCCGTTTTGATGTCCGGGTATTCTTCAAACAGTATCGCAGCCCTTTGCTTTTGCCTGTCGGTCCATTTGTCGGCAGACTTGAACAGGAGATAACGCGAGCGTATAAGCAGTTCCTTGCGGGTGTCTCCATTGAGATAGCGGTACGGGATATACTCCTTACCGTTTTGTCTGGCTTCCTCCATCTCATCGTTAGCCTGCTGCATGGCATTCCAACGGTGTTTGATGCGCAGCTCCTGTACGGCATCACAAGTCAGTTTCTGGATATGGAAGCGGTCGATGACCCGGCTGGCTTTAGGGAATGCCGTACGCACGATCTTGCGCATGGAGTCCGACAAGTCAAGCGTAACCTCCTCGACAGCATTGCGATGCTCCTCGTCAATCCGTTGCAGGACAGCGATTACGTCCTCCGCCTTTGTACCTGCAACGACAGCAACCAAGGATTGCTCCCGCGTGCGGACCTCACGGTTGGTTACAAACGTGTACAGCTCACCATTGGATAGCGAGGATTCGTCGATAGCCAGACAAGGGCCGATATTCTCCGGGAACAGCGCCCATTTATCTGCATGTTCCAACTGCTCCCACTGCCGGAATCCGCTCAACGTTTCCTTGTACTGCTTCTCAAACGTATGCCCGTCGATGTGATAGAACTCCTCAAGCGTATGGCAGGTCACGGGGGACGTCTCCATACGTTTCTTTTAAAAAAGCTCCAAATTCCTTGGAGTAACGAGTTCCTTTGGCTACAATGTCAAGGTCTATCGGGATGCTGAAACTCTTGCCCGTGCGCGTGTCTGTCCACCGCCTGCGACGGATCTTCAGAATCACTTTGTGGTCACGTATCGGGAAATCTGTCACGCTTACCGCTTCCATAAAACCTTTGGATTCAAAGTGTACGTCCTTGCTTAGCTCCGGATGCATCTTCTCGTCCAGACTGATGTGGATTTCCGTAGAAGTCTGCGATATACCGACTATGGAGAAGTAATCCAATATCTGTGTGGGCAGTACAATACTGGCCAACATGCTCAAATAATCGTTTTCCATGCTGTAAAGTAAAGAACTATTCGATTAGTTACAAATTTATCCCCACTAAATTTCTACTGAGCCGTATTATTACGCGCAGTTTCCAACAAGTAACTTATATCATCCGAAAGGTCTTTTTTCTTACTAAGGTCTTCCAAAGGAGCCATGATAAGTGTTACAGGAGTCCGTATATCGTGTGCTGTCTCTACAAAGAACTTTATTTTGTCCTCATTATGTCTTTTTTGGAGCTGATTACTCTTATATCTAAGTATGAAATAAAATATGCCAAAGACTAATGACAAATATATTATCCATGCATACCATGAATTCCACCACGGCTGATCAATGTTTATTGAAAGCGAAGCTTCTGAAATGATTTCTCCATTACTTTTTCTCAAACTTCTGACTTTTAATGTGTACATTCCCGGCGATACATTAGTATATCTGACAGTTCCATTCGAATACACCGCACTCCATGATTTTTCATATCCTTCAAGAATATACTGATAAGCTATATCATGCTGAAAACGATAATTTATTGACTCAAAAGTAACAGAAAATGAATTATAACTGTAATCAAGATCAACTTTCTTATCCATGAGCATAGCATAAATGGACGGACGCATCTGTATTTCCTTTTCGGAAGAGATATACTCCAATTTTAAATCTGTTATCCTTACAGGTGCATCGTATTCCTCAACAGCCATCGCGTCAGGAGTTATAATAATGGCCCCATAAGTACTTCCATAAGCAAACCTACCATCAGAAAGTTTGATACATGCCGATTTATTATATGTCTTATCTGTATCATGAATATAATTCAGGTTTGAAACCTTCAGACCATTCACAACAGCAAGACCCTTACCTGTGCTTGCCCAAATACGCCCTTTATTATCACGTTGCAAGCTATATATGTCATCGGACAGCAAGCCTTCTTTAGTGGTAATGGTTTTTACATCACCTGAATTCATATCATACAGATTCAGTCCACCTCCTTCCGTACCAAGCCATACCGTACCGTCACCATTAAACAACATTGAAATGATATAAGCACTGACATTCTTATCATTGAACTCACAGGTTGTGGCATAACGTCTGAACTGAGATGTATATTTTTCTACAATACAAAAACCATTTACTGTAGCAACGGCCATTCTCAAAGAATCAACTTCTTCTATGGAATGAACCCAGTTTATATCAAACTCATTTTTACGTTTTCCTTGTTTGTCGGCTATAATTAAATTTCCGTCAAGTCCCCCAATCCAAAGATCTCCGTCCTTGTCCTCCTTCACCGAGAAAATATAATTTGTAGTAAGTCCTTCCGGCTTCTGGGTAAGATGTCTTATCACACGCCCGTCTTTATCTATCAGATACAAACCGTCTCCATAAGTTCCAGCCCAAATATTTCCATCGCCTGAACTACATAAATCTACTATTACAATAGATTTTAATATATGTTTCCAACGATGATCTGACTTATTCCTAATACTTATACCATCATCCGTGGCAAACCACAAATCATAATTTATATTCTCCTCTATATCATTCACATTATTATTTACCAACGACTGCGGATTTCCCCGTTCATGTGTCATTATATTGATAGGATACTTCAAAGAAATAGCCACAGACACTCCACCAGTGTAGCTGCCTATCCATATATTATCCTGAAAGTCTTTGGTTACGGCATAGATTCCATTGTCACGTAAAAAGAACTCCCCACTATCCTCTGTATTTACAAACAACTTTGTTTCTGAGGTATGTTTGTCCACAAAATATACTCCACCACCGTCTATTCCAACAAGTATTCTGTTATTGTCATAAGGAGTAATGGCGCGAATAGGATTTAAAAAAGACAAATGTTGACCTTTTATACGATGTAATGAATAATTTCCGAGATCCAGAGTCCACAATCCGCTGTTGAACGTACCAATCCACAACTTATTTTCAGACTTATCAAAATAAAGAGTTTGTACATTTTTACCTTCTACAAGTTGATTTGGAACAGAATCATCCCAACACGATAACCGAAAAACTCCATTCGATGTACCAACAAATAAAGAATCACACAAACATGCTATATCATTTATATAATTGTCTTCTAAAACGCAACATAAAGCACCGTCTGACTTTTTTGAATATAATCCTCTACTCAATCCAAACCAAAGCGTTCCATTTTCATCTGAAAATATTTTATTAAGAATAATTTCCCCTTCAATATACTCGCCCAAAAACAAATACAACTCAAAGCTGTCCGTATTCGGTTGATATTTATATATTCTCCCGGTATGATCGTATGCCAAAAGTCCCAGTTTATTATCAAAATAAAGCCTGATTATTCTCCCTGCCAAATCACCATAATAATAATTGGCAGACAATGAATAATTCTTTACTGTACGACCATTATATCTGTCCACTCCAGTTCTGGTTGAAATCCACATCACATTGTCATTATCCTCAACTATCGAGAATACTCTTTCGCTACTCAATCCATCAGTGCGCCCGATGTGACGAACACTAAACATACCGTCAAACGATTCGGCATATAAAGCAGAAATAGACAACACAAAAGATATGACTAATAAGATATATTTTAAATTTATTTTCATATATTAAATAACTCAAGTTTCGCAAGTACTCAAATAATGTAATAAAAAAAGGCTAAAGAGTTTGATGATTCAATGATTATCACTATATTAATGTCGCCAAACGAAATTACGAAAAAGGTCTAAGTGATTGAAAATGAGTTGCAGTTACCAACTCATAGTAGTAATAGGTTACGAATTAGTTAGTTATCTGCTGTTTTATTCTTCTGCGCGTTGCGTAACCTTCAAAGAACTCTTCGTATGCAAAAGTAGCACTTTAATGGCATATATTGAAATAAAAATCCAGCTTTTTAAGCTCCACAGGCAAGTTTTTCCGTAAAAGCGAATTTATTCGTAGGAACATCATCATCAATAAGTTGACGACCATGTTCCTACTATTGCATAAGCATAGAAAAGGGCTTTGCGTCACGCCTGAACCATGTTCAGACTGATGATGCAAGGCCCCTTTCTTTTTTTGCTTATGCCACAAGCGGTGCTTTTACGGCTGTCACCTGTTGATTTTCTTTTTTTTGTCGGTTCCTCTAATCGAAAACGGAAGTCATGGGTAACCACACCTTCCATAAATGAAAAGTGCCATTACCCATGACGGCAAACCGGAAAGAAAATTGCAACCGCATAACTAAACAGGTTTAGCCACACGGTTGCAACATACTTTCTTGGAATGTTTGCCAGTTTCACGTTTTCGCCGTATCCCTTCTTTTTGAGATTTCCTTTCTTTCTTTTCCCGGAACATTTCATATCCAATATGCCTCCACATCCGTTTACCTCCATTTTGATGGTCTTTCAGACAGTCGCATCAGGTGGATCGTTCCCGTTCTGGGTGCAAAGGTAAATCCGGGATTGGGATGCTCAATGGTTTTTAGAAAAAATCTCCAGCCCTGCGGGTAGTATTTTTTCTTTGAAAACCCTTGCTCTACCCACTCCCTACCTTTTTTGAAGCACCCGAAACGAAAACGACCAAAGCGACAGAAAGACGCATTAAAAAAAATGTCGGATAAACGGGAGGCATATAAGGTTGGAAACTCAACTCCCTCAGCTCTCGAATCCGCATTAAAAATAAAAACAAATGGATATGGAAGCAGCAGTAGCAACAAAATTCGTGAAGTGGGAAGTTCCGACATTGGAAAGCCTACATGAGTGCAAGGTTTACAGACTTCGTATGAAAGTGAACAATGGCGAGGTACTGAACAGAGAGGAAAAGAATTGGATAACCGAAAAGGTAAACGGCAATACCTATTTCAAAAGTGCGATACCATTGCAAGGATGGCGGTTTGACTTCTCCGACATACTGAGGACATTCCTTGTAAGCCAGTACGGACAATGGAGAGAATACAAGGCTATGGACAAGACGGCACTCCGCAAGATATTGTACGGAAGAATTGACAGAATTGTAGAACTTGACAAACGACACCCAAAATGACAGCAGCAATGAACATAAGACAGACAGCGCAATCCATTGGATTTGCAGCATTCGCATTTCTGTTGCGCTGTTTCCTTTGGATAGTCAATATCCTTTGGTACATCATCAGAGAAATAGTCTGTGGAGTATTCCGAATGGTTATCAATGTAATGGTATTCATCATATTCCTCATTGCCATTTTCGGCTTTCTCCTATGGCTATTGACACTTTGAATTAATTCTCAAAAGCATAACATTATGAAAAGATACAGCAAGACAGCAGCGCAGCAATGCAAATTTTACGAGGTGGACAACATCTTTGAGTATATGGTGGAAACCTACATCAACGGCAACCATTCAACCCTAAGAAGGCTATACCACGAACTCAACAAGGAAGCGAGAAAGGATTTTATCGGTTTTCTTTTGGTGGAATGCCCCCCACAATACCACACGGAGATTTTACAAGAGATTGTCTGACCACATAAAGGAACGGATATGAACAGGACAACGGAAAAGATACCCACATGGAGTTTAGCCTATATCATCAATGGCGATGCAACCGCACTCACAGACGATGAAGTTCAGACAATAGACAGATGGATGAAGCAATGGCAAGTACAAGATGTTTCACCCCTCACAGATGAAGAAGGGAACGCACAGCCTTATTTCACCCATTACCCCCTTTTCGGACTTCCCACAGAAGTGGAAGATTGCGAGATACTTTATTTGAACGACAACCCGACTAAAATTTGAGATTATGATGAAAGGAACAGACCATTTCAAACGAACCATACAGATGTTTTTGGAGCAGAGAGTCACGCGCGTCTTCCGGTATCTCTTCATGAAACTCGCTTTCCACGACTTCACGCAGGATAGTGTATCGGGAATAGTGCAGGCCGTGGACGAGCGCGGACATGGCAATCTCCTGTGCACCGTCGGGAGTGTACCCCTCAAGCCTTGCACGCTCATAGGCTTCTGCGGCTTCATCGGCACGCGCCTTCACGAAGGCGGCATCGGAAGCCTGTTCAAACTTGTTTTCCTTGAGATAATTCAGCAGATACAGACCGTAATAGGAAAGTTCGGTCTGTTCAAGATTCTTCTTGTTCATTTTTACAATGGATTTAGTGATTTGACAAATGGCCGGATATACGGGGAAGGGGAAGAAAAAGGCACCCGGTATCCCTCCGAGTGCCACCACTAAATCCAAAGTCTTGATCAGTATGATGATTTATGAACCTTGAATCAGTGGCAAAGGTAGTCCAATCCGGATGAAATACGAAATAATTTCCGCTGATAATTCATCCGAAAGGCGGATTACCCCTTACTTCCCATTCCTCACTTTCTCTTTTTTGCGGATGCCGCACCGTCCTTTCTTTCCGGAAAGACAAAACCGGTGTTGAAGTCGGCATCAAAGACCAGGGCGGCATCGAAACGCTTGCCCTGCTTGTTCTTGAATCCCTTCAGGACACCCGTCTTTCCCTTTGTCAGCAGTTCCCTGATTTCATCGTCGGTAAGCATTCTGTTGGCTTTCAGCCTGAATATGGGCAGGCCGCATTCCGTGTTGTCGCATCGTACCACCTTGCCGAAGAACTGCATCCTGCCCGTTCCGCACTTGGGACACGTGCAGCCTGAATCCTTTTTCCCGAACAGCTTTTCGCACGACAGCAGTTCGGAGGTGATGGACGTCGCATATTCCTCAATCTCCTTGCGGAACTTTCCGGCAGGCATCTCTCCGCGTTCGATGCACGCCAGTTCCTTTTCCCATTCGCCGGTCATGGCTACGTCGGCAATGCGCATGGTCTTGACAATGGAATAGAGGGCAAGCCCTTTTTCTGTGGGCACAAGGCATTTCTTCTGCCTTGTCACATATTCGCGGGCAAAGAGCGTTTCAATGACGGAGGCACGGGTGGCGGGAGTTCCGATACCGCAGTCCTTCAGTGCCTGACGCAGTTCCTCGTCTTCGATTTCCCTGCCGGCCGTTTCCATCGCCGAGAGCAGGGTGGCTTCCGTATGGAGGGGCTTGGTCTTTCCTTCCGTCATGGAACAGCCGCTTAGGTGCAGCAGTTCCCTTTCTTTCCAGTCCGGAAGTATCGTCTCTTCCTGTTCTTCCTTGCAGACGGCACGCCATCCGGCCTGTTTCACTACATGACCTTTGGCTGAGAACACCACACCAGAACATTCCACCGTGACGGCTGTCACGTCCTTCACGCATTTTTCCGAAAAGGCTTCTATCATGCGTCCCGCTATCAGATGGTACACCTTGCTTTCATCTTCGGAGAGGAACAGGGGCTTTTCTCCCGTAACCAGCAGTGCATGATGGTCTGTCACCTTGCTGTCATCAACGCTTCTTCGGGTAGGCTCCGGCTTTTGCGGGACTTTGCCGCTCCATTGTGAGAGCCTGCCGATGAAAGCCAGCAGTTTCGGTATTTCCGCAAAGACATCTTCCGGGATGTATCGGCTGCCGGTTCGGGGATAGGTGACGAGTTTCTTCTCATAAAGTTTCTGCGTGATGTCGAGTGTCTGCTCTGCCGTGAACCCGTACTTCGTGTTCGCATCCTTCTGGAGTGTGGTCAGGTCATACAGAAGCGGTGTTTCTTCGATTTTCTCCTTTCGTTCGACTTTCACGACAGTAGCCGTGTTGCTCTCCTTTACATTATTATATAGGGCTGTTGCGGTTGCCTTGTCCTTCCATTTCTCCACCGACGGCATTTTCACGACTCCGTCACTGTCCTGTACCTTTGCCGAGATATGCAGCTGCCAGAAGGCTTCGGGGGTGAAACGGCGGTTTTCCCAATAGCGTTCACAGATCATCGCCAGTGTCGGCGTCTGGACACGTCCCACCGAGTAGGTTCCGCGTCCGGCTGCAATGGACAGTGCCTGCGTTCCGTTTATCCCCACCAGCCAGTCGGCTTCACTTCGGGCTTTGGCGGCATGGTAAAGGTTGTCATACTTGCTTCCGTCTTCAAGTTTTTTCAGTCCCTCACGGATAGCCTTGTCCGTCAGGCTGCTTATCCACAGACGCACGAACGGGACCGTACAGCCGATATAATGATAGAGGTATCGGAATATCAGCTCACCTTCGCGGCCGGCATCGGTTGCCACAATAATCTGGTCGCTGTCCTTGAACAGTCTGGTGATGATTTTTATCTGGGCGACCACGCTGCTGTCCGCCTTGTATCCTTTTTCCGTCCTTACCTGTCGGGGAACAAGCGTGAAGGTTTCGGGAATGATGGGCAGATTGCTGCGTACAAAGCCGTGCAGGTTGTATTCTTCCGGCATGGCGGGCTGGACAAGATGTCCGAATGCCCATGTCACATTATAACCGTTTCCGGTTAGATAACCTTCCTCTCGCTTGCCGGCACCCACGATGCGGGCAATTTCACGTGCCACACTGGGCTTTTCTGCTATGATTGTTTTCATACTGATTTGTTTTTATTCTGTTTTTTATGTTTTTGGATTTAGTGGTGTGTGGGGACTATACCTTCATGCCTTTGTTTTTCTTGGGCTTTTCCTGCTGCTGCTTCTGTGCGTCATCCTTCGGGGCTGACTGTCCCTGCTGCAGCGGCTCCTTGATATTCTTGGTCGCTTCGTTCGTCTTGCCCTCGCTGTTTACGGCTACCTGTGTCTGGCTTTCGTTCGACGGGGCGACTTTCTGGGCATTGTCCGGATTTTCATCGTAGCGGTACGGGCGTCCCTTTTCCGGATTGAACTTGACATACATGATGGCGTGCTGCCCCTGCTTGTCCGTCACGTTCTCCAGTCTGATGGTCTTGCCTGCCTTGTAGTCCGCCTGCTGCTGTTCCGTCAGGGGCTTGCCGCACCATTTGGTGATACCGCGGATGCTGCCGTCCTCGTTCGTCCATGTGTTTCTTTTCTGCTGCTTCGCATCCTGCTTTTCAGCATCGTTCATGTCCGGTTCCAGTTCCGGCAGTTCCGTGTTGTCCTGTTTCTGTACGGTACGCGGGGACTTTCCGGTGCCCGGCACGAACTCGACACCGCGCTGTTCCACATTCACCTGCAGGGTCGTTACGAACTTCCTTCCGTCATTGCGTTCCACCAGCTTGTCTTTTACCGGCAGCCCCGCACGGAGCATTTCCTGCTCCTGTTTGGTGATTTCCGTCTTTCCGATTCTTTCCGGTATGCGTACCTTGCTGGCAGGGACATCGGTGATTTCGTTCGTCTTGCGGTCAATGCTGATGTACGAGGGGATAATCTCTCCGGTTTCCTTGTCCACAAGGTCAATCACACGCCCCATGTTGCCGGTAGCCTTCAGATTCCTTTTGTCGTCTTCCGAGAACTTGTGCCCTTTGTACTCGTCAAGTTTCTGCTCCTTGCGGATGAAATGCGGTACAAGACCGATGCTGCCGTCCTCGTTTTTCCTGAACGACAGCGGGCGTCCAGTTCAAAGATTTCCTCCCCGAACTTTGGGGACACTTTCACCAGATCCGACTTGCCGTAGTTGAGCATCTTCTTCAGGTCACCGGACTTTTCAAGTTCCTCACGGTCGATGCCCCATTTCTCTTTCAGTTCCTGCCAGTTGATTGAACTCTCGTCAATGGGCTGGTAGCCTTGTCGGTTCTGAGGCTTTTCCTGCGTTTTTTCCTGTTTCTGTTCCATGTTTTCCTGTTTTTTTGTTTCACTTTGTTCTTCTTTCTTTTCCATTTTTTCTTCTTCCGTCTGCATCTGATAGGGGAATGTGTCCACCTTGTGCGGGGCAAGGATGTCCTTGTTCTGATAGGGTTTCTGCAGCAGGTCCTTCATCACTCCCCAGAAGTGAATCCACCTGATCCGCCGCTATGCGGTAGAAACCGAAGCGGCTGGGTTCCTTGCATTGCCGGAAGAAGTTTTTGAAAAAGTTGTCGAGCATGTCGCCATGCTTGTCGAACAGTAGAAAATCCTTTGCGTTGTCCAGCCTTGCCGGAGTCCGCTTGGGTGAGCCGTCCGCGTTAAGGTCGGCTACCACGCTGATTTCGCCCGTCTTTTCGTCACGGACTATCAGCACGTCCTTTTCGTCGCTTTTCTTTGCCATTTGAATAATTTTTAATTGTTATTTATTAAAGAAATTATGGATACGAGCCTTGTAGAACTCGACATCGTCCTTCTGGAAGTCCTTTACGTGTTCCGACAGGAATTTCAGTACGTCATCTTCGCTGTAATAGGTCTTCTTGCCCAGTATCTTGTAGGGCAAGGCTCCCGTGCTGCGGTAGCGTTGCAGTGACCGTTTGCTTATCTGGAGCAGCAGGCACAGGTCCTGGTTGTCAAAGAGCCGTATCCTGTCCGGCATGTGTTCCCGTTTTTCCGGTGCTTTCAGGGCAAGCAGCATCTCGTCCTGACGTTCAAGCCTTTCAAGGATGGTTTCCATCCACTGCTCGAACAGTTTCTTTGTCAGCAGTTCCATGTTCATGTCCTCCTTCCTTTCGGCTGCCTGCCGTTTCCGGTGGGCAGTCTGCTGTTATGGTGCAGTTCATCGAGTGTCCTGCCGTCCTCCCGGATGGTATGGGAGTCAAGTATCCTCCGGATTTCCGAGAGCCTGTACTGGCATTTGCGCCGCAGGACCACGTATCTGATACGGTGATCATCCCTCATGCGCTGCAAGGTCCGCTTGCTTACGCCCAGTTCTCTGGCGGCTTCATTCGTGTCGAGAAGCCTGTCCGTATTTTCACGTTTCATCGCCTCCCTGATTTCACGGACATAGCCGGCCACTTCTGCTATCTGTTCCATCATTGCCTTGTATGCGGAACTTTCCATCGTTATCACTTTCATGTTCTGTCTTTTTTTCTTGTTCCTGCGGCAAAGTTCAGCAATAAACAAAAGGGGCTTTAACAACTCACTACGTGGCTCACGTGAGATTTTTTTTGAGAAATGGCTCCGTTACCCGGACAAACGGCGCAACAAGTTGCCAGTTAGCGGAATATGGAATCTTTTTCCGCCTGCGTCGTTACCTTTGCACGGAACTAAAATCAAATTCTTATGGAAACGGTATCTATTGAGAAAAAGACCTTCGAGGAACTGATGGCGCAGTGGGACGCCTTTGTGGAAAAAGTGACCGCCTTGCAGCGCAAGGGGGACGGGAAACGCCTTGCCCGTTGGCTCACGGGCGATGAAGTGTGTAACCAGTTACGGATAAGCCAGCGCACCTTGCAGAAACTGCGTGACAAGGGATTTATCGGCTATTCACAGATCGGGCACAAGTTCTTCTACAAGCCGGAAGAGGTAAAGCGGCTGATTCCGCTTGTCGGCATAATCCACCCCGGCGGCAAATAACCGAATATTCACCACTAAATCCGAAGTAACATGAACGAGAACAATGAAATCATCACGATGGAAGACGAAAAGGTCGCTTCCATATTGCAGAAAATGAAAAAAGCTCCAGATGGCTCAGTGGGTTTCTGGAGAGTTACCGCCCGCCGCTTGACGGTGAGGTGTACCTGACGGACAAGGAAGTGGCAGACCTTTTACGGGTAAGCCGCCGTACTCTTCAGGAATACCGTAACGAGCGGCTGCTGCCTTATATCATTTTAGGCGGAAAGGCGCTGTATCCCGAATCGGGACTGCGTGAGGTGCTGGAAGCGAACTATCGGAAACCTTTCAGATAACCTCAGAAAAAGCAAGAACGGACAACCGAATGATGGCTGTCCGTTCTTGCTTGCGTTTGTTCCGTTCTCAGCAGCAATGGCCTCCTTTGGCTATCGGCACAAACAGCATATAGGTATCCTTCTGCTCTTTGGCGTACGCTTTCCGTAAAAGCCACGAACGGAACACATGGGTATAATAGGTATTCAGGCGGAACGCTATCGGTATAATGATTTCAAGGGAATAGACATCGGCATTCAGACCGTTTTCCAGCCGGACATACCGGCACACCTCAAAGTCATTCAGCACGTCCGTTTTCAGGATTGCCCGGATAGCCGCATTCACCGCCGTTGTTGTCACATTGAACAGTTCTCCGATTTCCCATGCCGTCATCCATACATCGTTACCGGTTACGGTTACCGATTTTCCTTCTATGGTAATGATATTTCGTTTCATGATTCTTCTTTTTTAGATGTTGCATCCTTTGAACTCTTCTATGCTGCCAAGACGTGCGACAAGATTTTCCATATCCTGATTGAGCTTTTCTTTTGTAATCTTCGCATAGATTTGCGTCGTCTTGATGCTCTTGTGTCCGAGCATCGAACTCACCGTTTCAATAGGTACGCCGTTTGACAGGAATACCGTTGTCGCCGCCGTGTGGCGGCTCTGGTGCCATGTAAGGTGTTTCGTGATACCGCACCGTTTGGCTACGGCACGTATTCCATACAGGCAGGTCATGTAATGGGGGACAGGAATATCCTTCCGTCCTCACACAGTCCGCGGTATTTTTCTATGATTCTTCGGGGCAGGTCCAGCAGGCGGATATTCGATTCCACGCCCGTCTTCTGGCGGTTGATGTTTATCCACTCATGGTTGTCGAAGTATGTACGGATATTTTCCTCACGCAGATTGCGCATATCGGAGAATGACAACCCCGTGAACGCACAGAACAGATACAGGTCACGGTAAAGCTCCTGTTTGGCGTTTTTCAGTTTGCCGTCCATCAGCATACGGATTTCCTCTTTCGTGAGAAACCCTCTTGTCGTTTCCTCTTTCTTGATTTCATATTCACGGAACGGGTCGCGTGTCAGCCATTCATTGTTAATGGCAATGAACACCATTGTCCGTAACGGACACACATAAAGCCAGACCGTATTGGTACAGCAGTGCTTGTCCGTGCGGAGAAACATTTCAAAATCGGAGATAAATGCCGGAGTAAGTTCCTTCAGGGCAATATCCTTCACATGGTATCGGATATTCAGGAACTCTTGCAGGTGCTTGTAAACGACCAGATATTTTGAAAGCGTGGCTTTGGCTTTCATGCCGGCTTCCACCTGTTTTGCATAATCCTCGTTGTGCTGGCGGAACACCTGCATCAGTGTATGGCAGCGGTGTTCCAGTCCGAGAAAGGCATTCTTCACTTTTTCAGCCGTCACAAAATTGTCACGCTCCATGATTTCCTGATAGTGCCTGTTGATGCTCACACGCATCTTGTCAAGCAGGCGGTTTGTTTCAAGTGCGGCTGAACTTCTTCCCGTGACACGTCCGCCTTTCGTGTCCCACAATTTGGGATCGACCGAAAGTTTGCTGCTGAATTGCGTCTGCGTTCCGTCCACTGTGATACGTCCCATAACCGGTACTGTACCGTCTTTCTTCACTGCCTGTCTTTTCAGGTAGAAGATAACTGAAAATGTACTCTTCATCGTTCTAAAATTTTTTTGGTTTCAAATTTAGTTCGTGAAGAATCCTTCGTCGCTACGCAAATCATTGAGGAATACTGCAATTCTCGTTCACGCCGCATTTTTTTGCGTGAGTTGTTAGTAACTCACTGGAAGTTAGTGTTTTCTATATTCTTCCAACCTCGTCATAACCTGTTTTGGGCATGGTCACGAATTGGTAACGGTGCGATGTCCTAACTTGGCTTTTTCATTGCTTTTTCTATCTTTCATTTTTTCAAGCCATCTTCCTAAAACGCCTATCTGCCAATAACTTTGCTACATTTTTCTGTTTATCACTTTTTATTCGTACTTTTGTGCGCTCAAAGCAATGAAATGAATAATATGATTGTTCGGAACACGATAAAACTCATCATCGGTTTACTGGCGGTATTCGTAACGCTGGCGCCGCTCCGTGCCCAACAGCGCGACAGCATCCGCTTCAGCCTGCTTACGTGTGCGCCCGGAAGCGAGATTTATGAACTTTTCGGGCATACGGCGCTGCGCTATCAGAACCTTACGCGCGGAACGGACGTGGTGTTCAATTACGGCATGTTCAGCTTCAATACCCCCAATTTTGTTTACCGCTTCGTGAAGGGAGAGACCGACTACCAGTTGGGCATTACGCCTTATACATACTTTGAAACGGAATATGCCTTGCGAGGCTCGGCGGTGTACCAGCAGGAGCTGAACCTGACCGCTGCCGAAAAAGAGACCCTGTTGGGGCTTTTAGAAGAAAACTACCGCCCCGAAAACCGCATCTACCGTTATAATTATTTTTATGATAATTGTACCACGCGCGCACGCGATCAAATAGAAAAAAGCATACACGGCAAAGTGGTTTATCCCGAAGGCTTGCCGGAAAAGTCTTTCCGCAGCATCGTCCATGAGTTTACGGCGCAATCCCCGTGGGATGAGTTCGGCATCGACCTTTGTTTGGGAGCGGAAGCCGACCGCCCGATTGACAATCGCTTGCAGATGTTCGCCCCCTTCTACATGCGCTATTTCGCATCGGAGGCATACATCGTAAATGAAGACGGAACCAAGCGTCCGTTAGTGGCTAAAGAGACAAAGATAGTCGACGTAGAGCCGGAATCCGTGCCGGGTTTCCCCCTGACCCCTCTGATGGGTGCTTCACTGTTTTTGGCGTTAAACGCTTTGGTGGCTTGGTGGCAGTGGCGGCGGAAACGGATTCTTTGGGGATGGGATATCCTGCTGTACGGCGCACAAGGATTGGCAGGATGTATCGTGGCTTACCTTTTCTTCGTGTCGTCACACCCTACGGTCGGCTCAAACTGGCTTTTGATACTATTCAATCCCCTCCCGCTTTTATACCTCCCCCGGATGGTTTATTGCGACATAAAACGCAAAAAAGACAGGTACCACGTGGTGAATATCGTCTATTTAACACTTTTTATAGCTATATTCCCCTTTTCGCCGCAAGAATTTAATTTAACAGTATTACCTTTGGCACTCAGTTTGCTGGTAAATACAGCGAGCCATGTTTTAGTTTGGAATAAAAAAGAATGAAAGAACGCATACTGACATCTTTAATTACGGTATTTGTTATTACGGGGCTTCAGGCGCAAACCGCTCCGGGCGCACCGAGGCTGGTGGTGGGGCTGACCATCGACCAGTTGCGTGCCGATTACATCGAAGCGTTTTCCGCGCTTTACGGCGAGCGCGGCTTTAAGCGGCTGATGAAAGAAGGGCGCGTTTACTGTAATGCTGAATACGACTTTATAAACATTGACCGCTCATCGGCGACGGCATCCGTGTATACAGGTACTACACCTTATTATAATGGGGTGGTGGGAACCCGATGGATGGATCGCAACTCGCTGCGCCTTGTGGAGTGCGTGGAAGACCGCGATTTCATGGGCGTTTATACTCAGGAATATTCTTCGCCGAAACGCCTGCAAGTATCTACGCTGTCCGACGAGCTGATGGTGGCAAGTGGGGGAGAAGCGGAAGTTTACTCAATAGCTCCCACACGCGAAATGGCGATTCTTGCCGCAGGACACGCTGCAAAAGGAGCATTTTGGATTAACGACGATACCGGCAAATGGAGCGGAACCACCTATTACGGTACGTTTCCCCAATGGGTGACGGATTATAACGACCGCGAGGGGCTGGACTTCCGTATCGGTACGCTGGAGTGGCAGCCTTATCACGTAGTTACCGCCTACCGATATGTTACTTCGAACAGCAAGCAGGTAACGTTTAAACATAACTTCTTCGACGAGCGGGCGGAAAAGTACCGGAAGTTTAAAACCAGCCCGTATGTAAACGATGAAGTCAACCGGCTGGTAAATGCTTGTCTGACGGCTACTCCGATGGGAAAAGACAACGTGCCCGACTTATTGACACTTTCTTACTACGCCGGGAATTACGACCATAAGCCCAATTCGGAATATGCAATGGAGATTCAAGACGCTTACGTGCGGCTTGACAACAGTCTGGGCGACCTTCTCGATATGATAGACCGCAAGGTAGGTTTGGCAAACACGCTGTTTTTTGTCACCTCTACGGGCTATACCGATACCGAGCCTGCCGACCCTTCGCAGTACCGGATTCCGGGAGGAGAATTCCACATCAAGCGTTGTGCCGCCCTGCTGAACATGTATCTGATGGCAATTTACGGCAACGGGCAGTACGTGGAAACTTATTACGACAGGCAAATTTACCTTAACCATAAACTGATAGAAGACAAAAAGCTGAATCTGACGGAGATAATGAACCGTTCGGCGGAGTTTGTCGTCCAGATGAGCGGTGTTCGCGATGCTTATACCTCGCAGCGCCTGCTGTTGGGGGCATGGACTCCGAAAATTGACAAGATACGCAATTCGTTCAGCCGCGATTGTTCGGGCGACCTCTACATCGAAGTAATGCCCGGATGGACGGTTATCAACGATTATCCGCAGATATCGCAGGTGGTTCGCGAGGCTTACGCTTCTGTTCCGCTTATTTTCATGGGCTATAACGTAAAGCCGGAGATATTGTATGCTCCGGTAAAAATGGCAACCATCGCCCCCACGGTAGCCCACTACATGCGCATCCGGGCGCCCAACGCCAGCGAAGCAGCACCGCTGCTCGACATTCGGAAATAAGAGGAAATAAATTAATTAAGTAAAACAAAAACAATAAATACAAATGGGATTTAATGAATTTATAAGCAAGCTGTTCGGAAATAAAGCCACCCGTGATATGAAAGAAATTCAGCCGTGGGTAGAAAAAATAAAGCAGGCTTATCCGGAAATAGAGAAACTTAGCAATGACGAACTGCGTGCAAAGACAGAAGAATTAAAGAAGTATATTAAAGATTCTCTGCTGCCGAGGAAACAAAAAAAATAGAAGAACTGAAAGCTACCATTGAGTCGACCGACTTGGAACAGCGCGAAGGTATCTTCTCTCAGATAGACAAGTTAGAGAAAGACGTGCTCGACAAATATGAGAAAGCGCTGAACGACGTATTGCCGGTAGCCTTCTCGATTGTGAAAGATACGGCACGCCGTTTCTCGCAAAATGAAACCATCGAAGTAACAGCAACCGATTTCGACCGTGAACTGGCGGCTCAGGGAAAAGACTTCGTAAGCATAGAAGGCGATAAAGCCATCTGGAAAAACCACTGGAAAGCAGGCGGAAACGATACGGTATGGAACATGGTGCATTACGATGTGCAGTTGTTCGGTGGTGTGGTTCTGCATCAGGGGAAAATCGCAGAAATGGCAACCGGTGAAGGTAAGACATTGGTGGCTACGCTTCCCGTATTCCTGAATGCCCTGACCGGAAACGGTGTGCATGTGGTAACCGTCAACGATTACTTGGCGAAACGTGACTCGGAATGGATGGGACCGCTTTATATGTTCCACGGTTTGCGTGTGGATTGTATTGACAAGCATCAGCCTAACTCGGAAGCACGCCGTCAGGCATACATGGCTGATATTACCTTTGGAACTAACAACGAATTCGGCTTCGATTACCTGCGTGACAATATGGCAGTCAGCCCGCGCGATTTGGTACAGCGCAAGCATAACTACGCCATAGTCGATGAGGTGGACTCGGTGTTGATTGACGATGCCCGTACTCCGCTGATTATTTCAGGTCCCGTACCTAAAGGCGACCAGCAACTGTTTGAAGTGTTGCGTCCGCTGGTAGAACGCTTGGTTGAGGCTCAGCACCGTTTGGCAACACAGTATCTTGCCGATGCAAAACGCCTGATTGCTTCTGATAAGAAAGAAGACGTGGAAGCCGGTTTCTTGGCATTGTTCCGCAGCCACAAGGCATTGCCTAAAAACAAACCCCTTATCAAGTTCCTTAGCGAACCGGGTATTAAGGCGGGTATGCTCAAGACTGAAGAAATCTACATGGAGCAGAACAACAAGCGTATGCCCGAAGCCGTAGAACCGCTTTTCTTCGTTATCGATGAAAAACTGAAGAGCGTGGAACTTACCGATAAGGGTATCGACTTGATTACCGGTAATTCGCAAGACCCGACGCTGTTTGTGCTGCCCGATATTACTGCCCAACTCTCTGAACTGGAAAACCGTAAGGATTTGAGCGAAGAAGAACGTTTGGCTAAGAAAGACGAATTGCTGACTAACTACGCCATCAAGTCGGAACGTGTGCATACGATTAACCAGTTGCTGAAGGCATATACCATGTTCGAAAAAGATACCGATTATGTGGTGATGGACGGACAGGTTAAGATTGTCGACGAGCAGACGGGCCGTATTATGGACGGACGCCGCTGGAGCGACGGATTGCATCAGGCAGTGGAAGCAAAAGAAGGCGTGAAGGTAGAAGCTGCTACACAAACGTTTGCTACGATTACCCTTCAGAACTACTTCCGTATGTATCATAAGTTGTCTGGTATGACCGGTACGGCAGAAACGGAAGCCGGAGAGTTCTGGGACATTTATAAACTCGATGTGGTGGTTATCCCGACTAACCGTCCGATAGCCCGTATCGACATGAACGACCGTGTCTACAAAACCAAACGCGAAAAATATAAAGCTGTAATCGAGGAAATCGAAAAGATGGTACAGGCAGGCCGTCCGGTACTGGTTGGTACTACTTCGGTCGAAATCTCCGAAATGTTGAGTAAGATGCTTACCCTGCGTAAGATTCCGCATAACGTATTGAATGCGAAACTCCACCAGAAAGAAGCCGAAATCGTAGCAAAAGCAGGTCAGAGCAGTACGGTGACTATCGCTACCAACATGGCGGGTCGTGGTACGGATATCAAGCTGAGCCCTGAAGTAAAAGCTGCCGGAGGTTTGGCTATTATCGGTACGGAACGTCACGAGTCGCGCCGTGTCGACCGCCAGTTGCGTGGTCGAGCCGGACGTCAGGGCGACCCCGGTTCATCTGTGTTCTTCGTATCACTGGAAGACGATTTGATGCGTCTGTTCTCTTCTGACCGCATTGCCAGCGTGATGGATAAGCTCGGATTCAAAGAAGGAGAGATGATTGAACATAAGATGATATCCAACTCCATCGAACGTGCACAGAAGAAGGTGGAAGAAAACAACTTCGGTATCCGTAAACGTTTGTTGGAATACGATGACGTGATGAACAAACAGCGTACGGTTATTTATACCAAACGCCGTCACGCACTGATGGGTGAGCGTATCGGCATGGATATCGTGGAAATGATATGGAACCGTTGTGCCAACGCTCTTGAGCAACCTACCTATGAGGATGTCCAGCGCGAAATCTTCCATACGCTCGCAATGGAAACTCCGTTCACCGAAGAAGAATTCCATTCGGCTAAGAAAGACGATTTGGCAGAAAAAACATTCCAAGAAGCAATGGCGCTGTTTAAGCGTAAAACCGAACGCATGGCGCAGATAGCTAATCCGGTTATCAAACAGGTGTACGAAACGCAAGGAAACTTGTACGAAAACATCATGATACCGATTACCGATGGCAAGCGTATGTATAACATCTCTGTCAACCTGAAGGCTGCATACGAAACCGAATCGAAAGAAATCGTTAAGGCGTTCGAAAAAGCAATCTTGCTTCATACTATCGACGACGCTTGGAAAGAAAACCTGCGCGAGTTGGATGAACTGAAACATTCTGTTCAGAACGCTAGCTACGAACAGAAAGACCCGCTGTTGATATTCAAGTTAGAGTCTGTCAACCTGTTCCGTAACATGGTAGACAAGATTAACAACAATACCGTTTCTGTATTGATGCGCGGACAAATACCGGTGCAAGAACCTCGTCAGGTGCGTGAGGCTGCTCCCGAACAGCCCGCTCCCCGCCAGCAGTACAAGGAAGAAAAGCAAGATTTGAACGACCCGAATCAGCAGGCGGCCGCACAGCAAGATACGCGCGAAAAGCAGAAACAGGAACCGATTCGTTCTGAGAAAACCGTTGGACGTAACGACCCTTGTCCTTGCGGCAGCGGACTGAAGTATAAAAACTGTCACGGTAAGAACGCATAAACAGGCTCTTAAACTTAAAAACTGTTTCAGAACACTTTCCTGAAATCATTATTGATTTTAGCTGATATAGGAGGATGGACAACGAACCGCTCGGTGTCCATCCTCTTTTTTATGGCGGTTTGTTCCGAAAAAAACGCTACGGGTAGTGTTGGCCGGTTTATGCGGATAAACCTCCCTGTTCTATTCGTAAGACATAGCAGTCCTATGGGTAGCGTTTTTCAGGCTTGCATGACCGAGTTAAATGTAACGGAAACAGGCATTTGTGTAACCGATTTATATTTAAATTTGTTTTTTCAGAGGCAGTTCTCAATTTTTAACGTATTCTTTTCGTGGAAAATCGTATTTTTGTCTCTCTATCTTATAATAAAGAAGCATGATTATGAAGAAGCATATTTTCCCGCTGTTACTGTTAGCAGCGACCAGCGTTTTTACAGCTTGTGGCTCTATGCAGAGTTTTACTTTTGATCAGCTTTATCCGGCAGACATCACTTATCCGGATCAGGTGAAAAACGTAGCTGTAGTCAACAATATGGCAGAAATCCCTACCCCTAAAGACGATTTGCTGACCATTGGCTTGCTGGAGGGCGACGGAAAAGTGGCAGCCGAAACTTTGGCAGAAGCGCTGGCGGATAGCCGTTATTTTAATCAGGTGATAATTTGCGATTCGGCTCTGCGGGCAAAAGACGAGCTTCCGTCCGATTATTCCGCACTCACGCAAGCCGAGGTAGAATCACTTGCTTCGTCGTTAGGAGCAGATATGATTTTTTCGGTGGAACGTGTGTTGTTGCAAACCAACAGACGTGAAGTCTTTTATCCCGAATTGCCGATGCCTTTCGAGGCTGTGGAACTGAAAACCACTCCGTTGATAAAAATTTACATCCCTTCGCGTAGTAAACCGATGGCTGTGGTAAGTAAAACCGACAGTCTGTACTGGGACATCACGCCCGATTTGTCGGACAAGCGGATTGTAACCGACGGGACGATGGACGCCATGACAACGTTAGTGCCTTATCTGATTCCTCACTGGGGACAGGTTACACGCCTGTATTACACGGGAGGCAGCGTTGAAATGCGTGATGCCGTAATCTGTTTGCGTGAGAACGACTGGAAAGAAGCACGCAGACTGTGGCAACAGCTTTATGATAATCGGAAGAAAGGAAGCGCGAAGATGAAAGCCGCGTTCAATATCGCCCTGTCGTTCGAAATGGAAGGCGATATAGACCAAGCCATCGAGTGGTTAGGCAAAGCAAAACAACTGGTAGGTTCTGGCTCGGAAGATAGGCAGGTTATAGCTTATTATGAAGAAGCATTACAAAAGAAAAAACTCGATTTGCCCAAATTAAACTTGCAGATGGGGCGTTTTTAAGACTTCTCCGGTAAGAGAAAGGCTATTCGTCTTTTTTCTGCCTGCGCTGCACAAAAAAGAACAATATCGTTTGCATGACTGAATTTTTTTGTACATTTGAGGTATAAATAATGAATGCCTATGAAAATTAGCGAACAGTCGCACGCGGCGATAGCTTCTTGTGTAAAAGAAGCCGTGGCAAGATATGGTGCGAAAGAGGAAAATTCAACGATTACCGACATCCACTTGCAACCCAAACAAGAAACGGGCGAGTTAGTTATTTTTAATGACGATGATGAAGAACTGGCACGTACAATTATTGACGAATGGGTGGACGATGACAGTAATGATTTTTACACCGAAGTAGAAGGATTGTTACATTCTGAACTTACGGCATTAAAAGAAGAGGGGATTTTTGATAATCTCAATCTGTTAAAGCCATACTCTTTTGTATTGGTCGACGACGAAAAAGAGACGGTTGCCGACTTGCTGCTTATCGACGATGAGGATACCTTGTTATTAAGCGGAGAGTTGCTGAAAGGCTTAGACGAAGAACTCGATGCCTTTCTGAAAGATTTATTGGAAAAATAATACCGCTTATATGGCATGATGTAAGCGATTGTAAACACCGAAGAAGGAGAGTATATGGGAGAGCGAATCACATTCCGGCGAAATAATCATCTGGCTACGGTGAATCCCCGTTGGCGAGGAAACCCGGTGGCTAATGGTAAATTTTTTAACCGGCAGCACCGTTGGCGGCCGGGGATGGGAAGTGTGCTTAAGTGGCGTCTCTCTCCTAATCCGCAGCGCAAAGAAAAACGCACGATAAAATGGAATCCGAAAGTAAACTTCTTGCGTTCGCTTGACGGAGTGGTAGGCAATTCGCTAATCTGGTTGGGGCATAACTCTTTTTTCCTCCAGTTGGGTGGCAAGCGGTTTATGATTGACCCGGTGTACGGAAACATTCCTTTTGTCAAGCGCAGAAGTATGCTGCCGGCCAATCCTTCGATTTTTCAGCATATCGATTACTTGCTTATCAGTCATGACCATTTCGACCATCTTGACAAACCGAGCGTAGCGCGTTTGGTTGCCGATAATCCGCAGATGAAACTGTTTTGCGGATTAGGTACGGGCGAACTGATACAAAGCTGGTTCCCTCAACTGAAAACAATCGAAGCGGCATGGTATCAGCAATATCAGAACGACGGAGTAACGTTGACATTTTTGCCGGCGCAACATTGGAGCAAGCGCGGCGTAAGCGATGGCGGCGAACGTTTATGGGGAGCCTTTATGATTCAGGCAGACGGCATAACCATCTACAATAGCGGAGACACAGGATATGCCCGCCATTTTCAGGAACTTCCGGAGTTATTTCCCCATATTGATTATTGCATGATAGGTATCGGTGCCTATAAACCCCGGTGGTTTATGAAACCCAATCATATTTCGCCTTACGATGCATTGACGGCTTCCTCCGAGATGAATGCGTACATCACGATACCGATGCATTACGGGACGTTTGACTTGTCGGACGAGCCTTTGTTCGACCCACCTCATGTGTTTGCCGCCGAAGCCAAACGCCGCGATATGTCTGTGCTGTTGCCCGAATTGGGGGAAATCGTAAAACTGAAACCCCAGCGATAGGGGAGTATCAGATTAAAATACGCAGGCTGTCGGCCACGACAGTGTGCGGATACGCTTCCAACTCTTCGCGTGTGGTAGCTCCGTGAAGAATACCGGCAAAATCAGTACCTCCCGCCTGTGCCGTTTCCGCATCCACGGTACTGTCACCAATGTATAATGTCTCTTCTTTCGAACATCCCAACCGCTGCATGGCAAAGAGCAAACCTTCGGGCGAAGGCTTGGCTGTTTTCACATCCTCCCCACCTACGATAATGTCGAAAAAGTCAGTCGGAAAATGTTTGCTTAACAACTCCATGATGCGGTAACGGAATTTGGTAGAAATAATACCTATCTTAGCTCCGCGTTTCTTCAAGCCGTTCAGCACCTCTGCAGTTTCCGGAAAAAGGAACGTATTTGCCGTCATATACACATCCGCTTCTTTCACATACTCCTTTTTATATGCCGCAAGCGTATCGGTATCCGTAACCCCCGTCAGGATAGAAAAAGAATTTTCAAGTGTCTTTCCGATAGTCCGTTTTATCTCATTGTCGGTTACTTGCGAATAGTGGTGGCGTTCCAACACACGACGAAAACACATCACAATTCCCCGTGAGGAGTCAGCCAGCGTGTAATCGAAATCGAATAAATAAGCGTTGTAATGTTTCATTTATCATTATTTTTAGCCCCGCAAAGGTACGCTAATTTTTTTATTGAATATCTATTCCATTGAATGGATATTCTTTAAAATGCACGAAAATCAATAAGAAGTTAAGGGCTTAAGAATATGTAAAGACAAATATAAAAAGGAAATTGCAAAATAGAAGCGGAAGCTGGGGGATTCGAACCCCCGGTACGGTAACCCGTACGGCAGTTTAGCAAACTGCTGGTTTCAGCCACTCACCCAAACTTCCTGTTAATGGAAAATTAACATTTTGAAATTGAAGTGTAGCGCATACGGGAATCGAACCCGTGTTTCAGCCGTGAGAGGGCCGCGTCCTAGGCCACTAGACGAAAGCGCCATGTTTTTTGCGGAAGCTGGGGGATTCGAACCCCCGGTACGGTAACCCGTACGGCAGTTTAGCAAACTGCTGGTTTCAGCCACTCACCCAAACTTCCAAAGAATTCATTTTCTCTCAAATGCGGTGCAAATGTAGGAGAACTTTTTCATTCTTGCAAACATTTACATGATTTTTTTATCGTGTTTTCTATGGATATTTATTAACTTTGCACCAATGAAAACGATAAGCATTTAACACTTAACAAGATAATAATAAAACAATGGAATTAGCAAGTAAGTACAATCCCGTTGATGTGGAGGGGAAATGGTATCAGTATTGGCTGGATAATAAACTTTTCAGTTCGAAACCCGACGGACGCGAACCGTATACCGTCGTTATTCCGCCACCCAATGTGACCGGAGTTCTTCACATGGGACACATGCTTAATAATACTATACAAGATATATTGGTGCGTCGTGCCCGCATGATGGGCAAAAACGCTTGTTGGGTTCCGGGAACCGACCATGCTTCTATCGCTACTGAGGCGAAAGTGGTAAATAAGCTTGCTCAGCAAGGTATCAAAAAAACGGATCTTACCCGCGATGAGTTTTTGAAACATGCTTGGGCGTGGACGGATGAACATGGTGGCATTATCTTGAAGCAGCTTCGGAAGTTGGGAGCGTCTTGCGACTGGGACAGAACTGCGTTTACGATGGATGAAAAACGCAGCAAAAGCGTTATCAAGGTTTTTGTCGACCTTTATAATAAAGGACTTATTTATCGCGGTGTACGCATGGTAAACTGGGACCCGAAGGCCTTGACTGCGTTGTCGGATGAAGAAGTGATTTATAAAGAAGAACATAGTAAGCTATATTACCTGCGCTACATGGTAGAGGGTGATGCTGAAGGACGTTATGCCGTAGTTGCCACTACACGTCCTGAAACGATTATGGGTGATACGGCGATGTGTATCAATCCTAATGACCCGAAAAATCAATGGTTGAAGGGTAAGAAGGTTATCGTGCCTTTGGTTAATCGCGTAATCCCGGTTATCGAAGATGATTATGTGGATATCGAGTTTGGTACAGGATGTCTGAAAGTTACTCCGGCACACGATGTAAACGACTATATGTTGGGTGAGAAACATAATCTGCCCAGTATTGATATTTTTAATGATAACGGAACTATCAGTGAGGCTGCCGGACTGTATGTGGGCATGGACCGTTTTGATGTGCGCGAGCAAATAGAGAAAGACCTTGCGGCTGCGGGATTGTTGGAAAAAGTGGAAGCCTATACCAACAAAGTTGGATGTTCAGAACGTACCAACGTTCCTATCGAGCCTAAGTTGTCCATGCAGTGGTTCTTAAAGATGAAGCATTTCGCAGATATGGCGTTGCCTCCGGTTATGAACGATGAACTGAAGTTTTATCCTCCTAAATATAAAAATACATATAAGTATTGGATGGAAAACATTAAAGACTGGTGTATCAGTCGCCAGCTTTGGTGGGGGCATCGCATCCCGGCTTATTTCCTTCCCGAAGGCGGGTTTGTTGTGGCTGAAACGCCGGAAAAAGCGCTTGAACTTGCCAAGCAGAAAACCGGACGTGAGGATATGAAGATTGAAGAACTGCGTCAGGATGACGACTGTTTGGATACTTGGTTCTCATCGTGGTTGTGGCCTATCTCTCTGTTCGACGGCATTAACAACCCCGGCAATGAAGAAATCAAATATTATTATCCTACCACCGATTTGGTTACCGGTCCTGATATTATCTTCTTCTGGGTGGCGCGTATGATTATGGCGGGTTACGAATATATGGGCGATATGCCGTTTAAGAATGTTTATTTTACCGGAATCGTGCGTGATAAGATCGGTCGTAAAATGTCTAAATCGTTGGGTAACTCGCCCGACCCGTTGGAATTGATTGATAAGTACGGAGCCGATGGTGTGCGTATGGGTATGATGCTTTGTGCGCCTGCCGGAAACGATATCTTGTTTGATGAAGCTCTTTGTGAACAAGGTCGTAACTTCAATAACAAGATATGGAATGCGTTCCGTCTGGTTAAGGGATGGCAGACTGCCGAAATAGATCAGCCGGAATATGCACGTTTGGCTACAGAATGGTTTGAAGCCATGTTGAACAAGACGATTGCCGAGGTAGAAGACCTTTTCGGAAAATATCGTTTGAGCGAAGCGTTGATGGCTGTTTACAAATTATTCTGGGATGAGTTCTCAAGCTGGTATTTGGAAATGGCTAAACCGGCTTATGGTGAGCCTATTGATAAGGTTACTTACGAAAAAACGCTCGGTTTCTTCGATACGTTGCTTAAACTTCTCCATCCGTTCATGCCTTTTATCACCGAAGAATTGTGGCAGCATATTTACGACCGCAAGGAAGGCGAAAGCATCATGACTCAGCAGTTGCCGGCTGTACAGACGCAACGGCAGAAACCGATACTGTCTTGAGTCGCTTTGAAACCGTAAAAGAAGTGGTCAGCGGTATCCGTACCATCCGTTTACAAAAGAATATAGCTCAGAAAGAGCAACTTTCACTGGAGATTGTCAATACGGGTTCGCTCGGCGAAGCATGGGGAGAAGCCATTATCACCAAACTTTGCAATCTTTCTTCGATAGAGGTGGTAACAACTAAATCTGAAGGAGCTGCTACCTTTATGGTAGGTACTACGGAATATGCTGTCCCGTTGGGCAATCTTATTAATGTTGAGGAAGAACTGAAAAAACTGGAGGCCGACCTGAAGTATCAGGAAGGATTCTTGCAGAGCGTACTGAAGAAGTTGGGTAATGAAAAATTTGTGAGCAAAGCTCCGGCAAACGTTATTGAAATGGAACGTAAGAAACAAGCCGATGCCGAGACCAAGATTGCTGCATTAAAGGAAAGCATTGCCGCATTAAAAAAATAATTTATCTAATCAGGCTAAACACAGAAACGCCATGCAAGGAAGTGATAGTATAGTCATTATTCCTACTTATAATGAAAAGGAAAATATAGAAAACATTATCCGGGCCGTATTTGGCTTGGAGAAATGTTTTCATATATTGGTTGTCGAAGATAATTCGCCCGATGGCACAGCCGATATCGTGCGTCGGTTACAGAACGAATTTCCCGAACGCTTGTTCATGATAGAGCGGAAAGGGAAGTTGGGATTGGGTACGGCTTATATCGCCGGATTCAAGTGGGCTATCGAGCGGACGTATGAATATATCTTCGAGATGGATGCCGATTTCAGCCATAACCCGAATGACCTTCCCCGTTTGTATCGGGCATGTCATGACGAAGGGGGAGATGTATCCATCGGTTCACGTTATGTAAGTGGAGTAAATGTCGTAAACTGGCCCATGGGACGTGTATTGATGTCGTACTTCGCATCGAAATACGTACGGTTCATTACGGGCATACCGATTCATGATACTACGGCGGGGTTTGTATGTTACCGTCGCTCCGTGTTACAGACTATTCCGTTAGACCAGATACGTTTCAAGGGATATGCTTTTCAGATAGAGATGAAGTTTACCGCCTATAAGTGCCGATTTAAGGTGGTAGAGGTTCCGGTTATATTTATTAATCGCGAGCTGGGCACATCGAAGATGAACAGCAGTATTTTCGGCGAAGCCGTGTTTGGAGTCATTCGTCTGAAGTGGGATAGTTGGTTCAAGAAATATCCGATAAAAAAATAAAGAAAGGGTAATGAAGAAACACTTGCTGTTACGTCGGGAAGTCTCTTCATTACCCTTTTTTAGTCTTTAATTTTCATTCTTTTTTATTTTAGACATGCTGTGTATATATAATGCGATTATAGTAAACGAAGGTAGCCGTTTTGTTGGCTCTGTACTGGTGGAAGGCGAAATAATCCGTAAGGTAATAGCGGGCGAGGGACGTCCGGCAGAGCAGTGCGACGAGTGGTTGGATGCACAAGGCTGTTACCTCATTCCCGGTGTTATAGATGATCACGTACACTTTCGCGACCCCGGACTGACGCATAAGGCTGATATGGCTACCGAAACGGCTGCTGCGGCTGCCGGTGGGGTGACATCGTTTATGGATATGCCGAATTGTAATCCGCAAACTACCACCCTTGAGGCTCTCGATAACAAGTTTGTCGATGCCGCTACCAAGTGTGTGGTAAACTATTCATTCTATTTCGGGGCGACCAACAATAACGCTGATATGCTGAGCCAGTTAGATAAAACACATGTATGCGGCGTGAAACTTTTTATGGGAGCCAGTACGGGCAATATGCTTGTTGACCGTATGGATGCTTTGCGTAAGATTTTCTCCGGGGCGGGGATGCTGATTGCCGTCCATTGCGAAGACCAGCAGGTGATTCGCCGCAACACAGAGCGTATCCGCGAACAGTATGGTGACGACCCGGATATCCGGTTCCATCCTGTTATCCGCAGTGAAGAGGCATGTTACCAGTCTTCATCGCTCGCCGTACAGTTGGCTAAAGAAACCGGTGCGCGGCTGCACATTTTGCATGTCAGTACGGCTCGCGAGTTGGAGTTGTTCGAAGATAAACCGCTTTCAGAAAAGCGTATTAGTGCCGAAGCGTGTGTTTCTCATCTTTGTTTTTGCGATGAAGACTATGCCACGCTGGGAGCACGCATCAAGTGTAATCCGAGCATCAAGACGAGCGCCGATCGGGATGCGTTGCGCAAGGCGTTGTCTACCAATCTTATCGATGTAATAGCTACCGATCATGCTCCCCATCTGTTATCTGAAAAGCAGGGTGGTGCATTAAAGGCGGTGTCGGGAATGCCCTCACTCCAGTTTTCTTTGGTAAGCATGTTCGAGTTGGTTCGTGAAGGCGTGTTTACGGTAGAACAGTTGGTACAGAAAATGTGTCATGCACCTGCCGAACTGTTCCAGATTAAAAACCGTGGATACATTCGTCCCGGATACCAGGCAGACTTGGTGTTGGTTAATCCTGATAAAGAGTGGGTGCTGACGTCTGATTGTATTCAGAGCAAATGCGGATGGAGTCCGATGGAGGGCAGACACTTCCATGCGAAAGTAGAAAAAACGTTTGTAAACGGTGCGCTGGTTTATACCGATGGCAAGGTAGACCGTAGTCACCGTGGACAGGCTCTGACGTTCGACCGTTAACAGATACCGTTATGGAAGGGAAGATTATTTACCGGATACACGAACTGACGGAATACATCAATTGGATTTATTTCTTTCATGCGTGGGGATTCCAGCCTCGTTTTGCTGCAATAGCCGATGTGCATGGATGCGATTCTTGTCGGGCAATGTGGCTGACCCAATTTCCTGAAGAAGAACGTGGTAAAGCGGCAGAGGCCATGCAACTTTATAAAGAGGCACTCCGGATGCTGGACGGGCTGGACGAAGACTATCGGGTATATGCCGTTTATCGGTTGATGGAGGCAAATGCCGATGGGGATAATTTGTTGTTAGACGGGAAACGTTTTCCGCTGTTGCGCCAGCAGACCCGCGTTCGCCCCGGCGATCCGTATCTCTGTCTGAGCGACTTCGTACGCCCGCTTTCTCATGGGACCGATACTGTGGGAGCTTTTGCCACAACCGTGGATGCGGAAATGGAAGAACTTTATGCCGATGATGATTATAAGCGTTTATTGGTAAAGACACTTGCCGAACGGCTTGCCGAGGCTGCTGCGGAGAAAACCCACGAAACCATCCGTAAAAAGATTTGGGGCTATGCTAAGGATGAGAATCTGACGATGAAACAACTCCTGCGTGAGGAGTATCAGGGGATTCGTCCGGCGGTGGGGTATCCCTCATTACCCGATATGTCTGTATCTTTCTTGCTTGCAGAGTTGTTGGATATGGAAGGCATCGGTATTCGGCTGACGGAAAACGGAATGATGCAGCCTCATGCTTCGGTGTGCGGACTGATGTTTGCCCATCCTGCTTCGCGCTATTTTTCGGTAGGCAAGATTGACGGCGAGCAACTTGCCGATTACGCCCGGCGGCGCGGATATTCGCTTGAGACAATGAAAAAATTTTTGGCGGGAAACATTGAATCCGCCTCTTGAGAGAATTGAAAATCTTTTATTAGTGTGATATATGATTTTACTGAGAGTATCATTAATGTTTCTTCTCCTGCTGTTGCTGCCCGACTGGTATATCTATAAAGTATACGTACGTGGTGCGCAGCGTAAATGGATAAAGAGGCTGTATTGGCTGCCTACCGTGTTGCTGCTGCTGGTATTGTTGGTTTTTCTGATTATCAACGAAAATTTCGGACACTATTTCGGGGTATATCTCGTGGTCACGTTATGTATTGCTGTGCCGAAACTGGTATACGTCCTTTCCAGTCTTTTGCTGCGCGGTGTCGGTAAACTGTTCCGGTGTGCCGTTCCTCACGGCATGATTTCTTTGATTCCGGCATTGGCTGTGTTTTGTTATATTTATTACGGAGGGACAAAGGGTAAAGAAAATTTCCGGGTGAATAAAGTAACGTTTGTCTCGCCCGACCTCCCCGATGCGTTCAACGGTTATCGGATTCTGCAAATATCAGACATTCATTCCGGCAGCTGGGAGCGGAATCAGGAAGCCTTGCAAGATGCTATCCGCCTGTGTAATGAACAGCATCCTGACTTGGCGGTGTTTACCGGCGATTTGGTGAACAGTCGTGCCGATGAAATGAAAGACTTGATGCCTGTATTCTCACAGTTGAAAGCAAAAGACGGTGTTTATTCCATCTTGGGCAATCATGATTATGCCACTTATACTCATTGGAATTCGGAAGCTGAGCGGTTGGCGAATGTCGATACGCTTATCAGTCGCGAGAACCGTATGGGGTGGCAGATGTTGCTTAACGAAAATCGTATCATCCGCAGGGGAAACGATTCGATAGCGCTGGTGGGAGTGGAGAACAGCGGGAATCCGCCTTTCCCAGACCTCGGCGACTTGCCCAAAGCCTTGCGCGGAACGGATGGCATGTTTAAAGTGCTGTTGAGTCACGACCCGACCCACTGGCGGCGTGAGGTGTTGCCCCAAACAGACATTCAACTGATGTTGGCAGGGCATACCCACGAAATGCAGGTCAGTGTGTTTGGATTTTCGCCCTCCCAATTCATTTATCCTGAGCATTGCGGAATGTATCTGGAAGGCAAGCGCGGACTTTATGTCAATATAGGTTTGGGCTACGTACTGTTCCCGATGCGTTTGGGGGCATGGCCTGAAATCACAGTCATCACTTTACAGAAAGAAAAATAATTGTTTATCATCACAAAAACTGATTTATGAGATATTTGTATATTGTTTACCAAATTTGTATCGGATTACCTATCTTTATCGTTCTTACGTTGCTTACCGCTCTCACCACGATGGTTGGTTGCTGGCTGGGGAACGGACACTTCTGGGGATATTATCCCGGAAAAATCTGGTCGCAACTGACGTGCCTTGTTTTCTTGTTGCCGGTAAAGGTCGAAGGGCGCGAAAACATCGACCATCATACCTCGTATGTTTTCCTTGCCAATCATCAGGGAGCGTTTGATATCTTCCTGATTTACGGCTTCTTGGGGCGGAACTTCAAGTGGATGATGAAGAAAAGTCTGCGCAAGATTCCGTTTGTGGGAAAAGCGTGCGAGTCGGCAGGTTTCATCTTCGTCGACAAGTCGAATCCGCGTTCGATGTATAAAACCATCAAGTATGCCGAACGGGTGCTGACCAACGGTACTTCACTCATGGTTTTTCCCGAAGGACGCCGCACGTTTACGGGTAAGATGAACGAATTTAAAAAAGGGGCTTTTTTCATTGCCGACCAGCTTCAAATGCCTGTCGTGCCGATGACGATAAACGGTTCGTTCGAAATATTTCCCCGTACCGGAAAACTCCTGTCGCGTCATCCGCTGACGCTTACCATTCATAAACCCATCTATCCGATAGGGAAGAAGGGTACGGAAAACCTCGAAATGCTGATGGAAGAATCGTATAAGTCAATAGCAAGCGGGTTGGACGAAAAATACAAATAAGCCGAATTCAGCGCATTATCCCAATAAAAACGCGGGGACATTTCGACAGAACGTAACGTTCGTTTCACTCGAAATGTCCCCGCATTTTTTTCTATTCGAAAGGCAGGTGGTTTCTATTCGGAAAACTCAGTGTTTCTATGGGTAGAACCGACCGGTTCTATGGGTTGGAAAAATCAGTGAATGATACCCATCTTTTCCATGTTGCTGCGTGCGGCACTCACATAGTCTTTTACCATCGGATTATTCTTGAACGAATCGGGAGCCTTTTCTACGATTTCCTCCATCGTGGGCGTAAGAAACGGAAACGGCATGTTGCTTCCTATCCAAAAAAAGATGCCCGGCCCCAGCGCATTTTCGTAATTGTCTTGGATAAAGTTTTTAATGAGATTGTTCCGCTCTTCTTGCAGTTGGTTGCGTTTTCTTACAATTTCGTGTTGCTCCTGCGGTCCATACGTGCCGTCCATAATCATGCGGCTTTCTTCGTACTCTACTTCCGAAGCGCGGTCGTCCAGCGAGTTCTGGCTCAAAATGAAATTGTTGAAACTGTCATTCAGCGGTGTACCTTTGATGGTGATGCGCGCATTATCTATCCGGATAGAAATGTTACCCTGCTCAAGCACGATGGGGATGATTTTCTTGTCATCCATGTATAGCATCGTGAAAACTGTAGAGTCGACCTTTCCTTTCATCTTGAACAGGCCGTGTATGATTTCTGCCGAGTCTATATCAATCAGGTTATCGCCCGTCGGTACTTTGATAAAAAGCATCTTGCCGTCAAGCGTAGAGACGGAAGAAGAGCCCTCTATTTTATACTTTTTACTGCAAGAGGCGCATAGAACAGCACACAACAGGAAAAAACAAAATCTAAACATGTAAATCTCCTTTTGAATTTTACACAGCAAAGGTATAATCTTTCGGTTAGGGTAGGAAAAAAATTATCATAAATTAAACTATATAGAGGATTATTACTGATTTACGGGGGAATGTTCTTTTTTTTACTATTTTTGCAGTTCAGACAGGTCGTAGCGTGTGGCCTGACGGATTATTTTAATAGACTCATGTAAAAAATAAAGCAATGAAAAAACTGAAAGTATTAGCACTCGCATTGATTTGTGCAGCCTTCACTCCGGCAAAGGCGGACGAGGGTATGTGGTTACTCCAGCTTATGCAGGAACAAAACCTTGCCGAGCGCATGAAAGCGCAAGGGTTGGCAATGGATATTGCCGATATTTATAGTCCGGACCATGTGACGTTGAAAGATGCAATAGGTATATTCGGACGCGGATGTACGGGCGAAATCATTTCGCCGAACGGATTGATTCTGACAAACCATCATTGTGGTTACGATGCCATCCAGCAGCACAGCTCGGTTGAGCATGATTACCTTACCGACGGATTTTGGGCAAAAAGCTATGCGGAAGAGTTGCCTACTCCGGGGTTGACATTCAAGTTTGTAGAACGCATTGTGGATGTTACCGACAAGGTGAACGAGGATATCAAAAAAGGAAAGGTTACCGAAGCCGAATCATTCGGCAGCAAGTATCTGAAAAAACTTGCCGACGAGGGACTGAAGAAGAGCGACCTGAAGGGCAAACCGGGCATTTCTACCCAAGCGCTTCCGTTCTACGAGGGCAATAAATATTATTTGTTTTTCATTAAAACGTACAGCGACGTGCGCATGGTGGCTGCCCCGCCTTCATCCATCGGTAAGTTTGGCGGCGAAACGGATAACTGGATGTGGCCCCGGCATACGTGCGACTTCTCTGTGTTCCGTATCTATGCCGATAAAAACGGTAACCCGGCAGAATATAGTCCTGAGAACGTTCCTCTCAAAGTGAAAAAACACCTTGCCATTTCGCTGAAAGGGTTGCAGGAAGGCGATTATGCCATGATTATGGGATTCCCCGGCAGTACAAGCCGTTACCTTACCGAGAGCGAAGTGCGCTTGCGTATGGAGGGTACGAATATCCCCCGCATTGCCGTGCGCGAGGCACGTCAGGCTGTGTTGCGTAAAGAAATGGCTGCCAGCGATAAAGTGCGCATCCAGTATGCCAGCAAGTTTGCATCGTCAAGCAACTACTGGAAAAACTCCATCGGTATGAATAAAGCCATCATCGATAATAAGGTGTTGGAGGCGAAGGCAGAGCAGGAAGTAAAATTCCTTGAGTTTGCCAACAGTAAAAACAACGATGCGTATGCAAAGGTGGTGGGGCAGATTGATGCTTATGTAGACCGCGTATTGCCGATTCGTACCCAGTTGACTTACTTTGCGGAAACGTTCCGTAACGGCATCGAATTTTCGTTGGCTTCTAAAGTGGCGGTTTTGAGCGACTTGGGTGTGGCTTTGGAAAAGAACAAAAAGAAAGACATCGAAAAGGCGATAGCCGACTTGAAAGAGGCTTACGCCGAAATCCATAACAAGGATTACGACCACGAGGTAGACCGCAAGGTGGCTAAGGTATTGCTGCCGCTGTACGCCGGAAGTGTGCCGGCAGAAGCATTGCCCGGATTCTACAAAACCATCCAGACCGAGTTTAAGGGCGATTACAATGCTTACGTAGACGCTTTGTATGACAACAGCATCTTTGCCAATGAGAAAAACTTCAATGCCTTCATCGCTAATCCTACCCGGGAAGCCATCGACAAAGACCTGTCGGCACAATATGCAAACGCGGTAAGCGATATGTATAAGGAGTTGACCAACAAGCTGGATGAGGCAAACGGCGATATCAATCTGTTGCATAAAACTTATGTTCGCGGACTGTGCGAAATGTATGCTCCCACGCCGAAAGCTCCGGATGCAAACTTCACTATCCGTCTTACGTATGGAAACGTGAAATCGTATGACCCGAAAGACGGTGTTCACTATAAATATTATACCACACTGAAAGGGGTAATGGAAAAAGAAGACCCGAACAATCCGGAATTCGTAGTGCCTGCTAAGTTGAAAGAACTTTATGCTACCAAGAATTACGGACGTTATGCTCTGCCTAACGGCGAAATGCCTGCTTGCTTCCTGACTACGAACGATATTACGGGCGGTAACTCCGGTTCGCCGGTGATGAATGGCGACGGTGAGTTGATCGGAGCAGCTTTCGACGGCAACTGGGAGTCTCTTTCAGGTGATATCAATTTCGACAATAACCTTCAGCGTTGCATCGCGGTGGATATCCGTTACGTGTTGTTCATCATCGAGAAGTTGGGCGGCTGTAAGAATTTGATTGACGAAATGACGATTGTAGAATAAAATAATCACACTCAGTATGAAAAAAGCGATTTTATTGTGCTCTTTGCTGGGCTCGTTGGCGGTCTCTACGGCGCGTGCCGATGAAGGCATGTGGATGCTGACCGACCTGAAGCAGCAAAATGCGGCGGCAATGCGTGAGCTGGGACTGGATATCGGTATCGACCAGATATATTGCCCCGACAGCATCAGCCTGAAAGATGCCGTTGTCCACTTCGGAGGCGGCTGTACGGGCGAAGTCATTTCGGCAGAAGGTTTGGTACTCACCAACCATCACTGCGGGTATAAATACATCCAGCAACACAGCTCGGTGGAACATGATTACCTGACGGATGGCTTTTGGGCTATGAACCGCTCGCAGGAACTTCCTTGCAGCGGGCTTACGGTGACGTTTATCGACCGTATCCTTGACGTGACAGATTACGTGCGCGAACAGTTGGCTAAAGACGAAGACCCGGAAGGGTTGAACTATCTGTCTCCGTCGTACCTGTCTACGGTGGCATCGCGTTTTGCCGAACAGGAAAACATTGCTGTCGATACGTTTACTATTCTCGAACTGAAGCCGTTTTACGGTGCCAACAAATACTATCTGTTTGTGAAGACCGTTTATAAGGATGTGCGCATGGTAGGAGCTCCTCCTTCTTCTATCGGAAAATTCGGAGCCGATACGGATAACTGGATGTGGCCCCGTCACTGCGGCGACTTTTCTATCTTCCGTATTTATGCGTCGAAAGACGGAAAACCGGCAGAATACAGTGCCGATAATGTTCCGCTGCGCGTAAAGAAACACATCGCCATCAACCTGCGGGGTGTGAAAGAGGGCGACTTTACTTTCGTCATGGGATTCCCCGGACGCAACTGGCGTTATATGATAAGCGATGAAGTGGAAGAACGTATGCAAACCACCAACTTCATGCGCGACACCGTGCGCGGAGTGCGTTTGCGCGTGTTGGGTGAGGAAATGAGCAAAGATGACAAAACCCGCATCCAGTATGCTGCCAAGTATGCTTCGTCTGCCAATTATTGGAAAAACGCCATTGGCATGAACGAGGGACTGGTACGGCTGAAGGTGTTGAATACGAAGAAAAAACAGCAGGAGAGTTTGCTTGAGTTCGGACGCGAGACTGGTAATGATGATTACCTTAAAGCATACGAAACCATTAAAGACATCGTGGCAAAACGTCGGGATGCGGTTTATCACCAGCAAGCCATCTATGAAGCGCTGATGTTGGGTACGGAGTTTTCTGAAATCCCCAATACCGATAAACTTTTGGAGGCTTTGCAGCAGAAAAACAAAAAAGCGATAGCCGAAGAAACCCAACAGCTCCGCGAGGCAGGAAAGAAATTCTTCAATAAAGATTACAGTCCGTCGGTAGACTGTAAGGTGTCGAAACAGCTTATTGCGCTTTATGCCCGTTTGATACCGGCTGCGCAACGCATCAGTGTGTTCCGTCTGATTGACGATAAATATCAGGGCAGTACCGATGCGTTTGTAGACGCTTGTTTCACCCGTTCCATTTTCAGCAGTGCCGAAGCGTTGGAGAAATTCTTGAAACGCCCTGCTGCGGAAACGTTGGAAAACGACCCGATGGTAATCTACGCCAAGTCGGTAAAAGAAGGATATCAGGCTACGAGCGACGCTATGAAGGCTGAAACGAACGCCTACAACCTTGCCCATAAAACGTGGGTGGCAGGTATGTTGGAACTGCGTCGCCGACAGGGGAAAGCTATTTATCCGGATGCCAACTCTACGTTGCGTCTGACTTACGGTAAAATAGGCTCGTACGAACCTGTTGACGGTGTGGAGTATTTATATTACACTACCTTAAAAGGCGTGATGGAAAAAGAAGACCCCGATAATCCGGAGTTTGTAGTGCCCGCTAAGCTGAAAGAACTTTACGAAAAGAAAGATTATGGCGAGTATGCGATGCCCGATGGCAGAATGCCGGTTTGCTTTGCTACGGCAACCGACAATACCGGAGGTAATTCGGGTTCGCCGGTGTTTAATGCGAAAGGTGAACTTATCGGTACCGGCTTCGACCGCAACTACGAAGGGCTGACAGGCGATATCGCTTATAATCCCCAGTTGCAACGCGCCGCTTGTGTTGACATTCGCTACACATTATTTATTATAGACAAATATGCCGGAGCGCGTCATCTGATAGACGAAATGACGATTATCCGTTAAGACAAAAACAGATATCATCTTGATATGCCTGCCCGCCTGCCTGCATCTTGCAGAAGGCGGGCAGGCTTTTTTTATGATGAGTTTATTGATAAACTGACAATAAAAACAAATGAATACTTACGAATATTAGTTTATTCGAAAAAAAAGTGTCAATTTATTTGTTTATAATAAAAAAGACTTTACCTTTGCATTTGTAAAACAAAACAGATATTTAATTATGACATCAACTCATACATTGGCAAACTTGGCAGTCCTGCATATTATTATTCGCGTCGTGGTGATGACACCAAGAGGTGAGGAAGTTTCGCGTATGTAGTTGTGAAATAAAGATATGTATGAAAGCCTTTCTCACCGATGATGAGAGAAGGCTTTTTAATTGAAAAAGAGAGAAAGAGATGAAACATCAGTTACGCAGTTCGATGAGTACGGAAGGTCGCCGCATGGCAGGTGCAAGAGCCTTGTGGGTGGCAAACGGAATGAAGAAAGAAATGATGGGTAAACCGATTATAGCTGTGGTAAACTCGTTTACACAGTTTGTTCCCGGACATACGCATCTGCACGAAATCGGTCAGCAGGTAAAAGCCGAAATAGAAAAGTTAGGCTGCTTTGCCGCAGAGTTTAACACCATAGCCATCGACGATGGCATTGCGATGGGCCATGACGGTATGCTGTATTCGTTGCCCTCACGCGACCTGATTGCCGACAGTGTGGAGTACATGGTCAATGCCCATAAAGCCGATGCGATGGTGTGTATCTCTAATTGCGATAAAATCACGCCGGGGATGCTGATGGCTGCCATGCGTTTGAATATCCCTACGGTGTTCGTGTCGGGAGGCCCGATGGAGGCTGGCGAATGGAACGGACAGCATCTTGACCTTATTGATGCGATGATAAAGTCGGCAGACCCCACGGTGAGCGATGCCGATGTTGCCGAAATCGAACGTCATGCCTGTCCGGATGCGGAAGCTGTTCGGGCATGTTTACAGCCAATTCGATGAACTGTCTGAATGAGGCTATCGGGTTGGCATTGCCGGGAAACGGAACGGTGGTGGCTACTCATGTTAATCGGAAACAGCTCTTTAAAGATGCGGCTGCACTGATAGTAAAAAATGCCTTTAAGTATTACGAAGAAGGCGATGACAGCGTACTTCCGCGAAGCATAGCCACTCGTCAGGCTTTCTTGAATGCCATGACGCTGGATATAGCGATGGGAGGGTCGACTAACACGGTGCTTCATCTTCTGGCGATAGCCCATGAAGCGGAAGTTGATTTCAAGATGGACGACATTGACATGCTGTCACGCCGTGTTCCTTGCCTCTGTAAGGTAGCTCCCAATACACAGAAATACCATATTCAGGATGTGAACCGCGCAGGAGGTATTCTGAACATCTTGGGCGAGTTGGCAAAAGGCGGACTGCTCGATACGTCGGTTCACCGTGTAGATGGTACTACACTGGCAGAGGCCATTACCCGATACGATGTTTGTAAACCGGAGGTGGATGCAGAGGCTTTGCGTATTTACACCAGCGCTCCGGGCGGGAAGTTCAATATCGCCCTCGGTTCGCAGAATAATGTTTACCGGGAACTGGATACCGACCGTGCAATGGGATGTATCCGTGACCTGCAACATGCGTACAGCAAAGACGGCGGACTGGCTGTGTTGAAGGGAAATATTGCTCAAGACGGCTGTGTGGTGAAAACCGCAGGCGTAGACGAAAGCATCTGGAAGTTTGCTGGTCCGGCTAAGGTGTTCGACTCTCAGGAAGCTGCCTGTGAAGGTATCTTGGGAGGAAAGGTTGTGAGCGGCGATGTGGTGGTCATCACCCACGAAGGCCCCAAAGGAGGACCGGGAATGCAGGAAATGCTTTACCCCACATCGTACATCAAGTCGAAACACTTGGGTAAAGAATGTGCATTGATAACCGACGGACGTTTTAGCGGAGGAACTTCGGGACTGAGCATCGGGCATATTTCCCCTGAAGCGGCGGCAGGCGGAAACATCGGAAAGATAATAGACGGAGACATTATAGAAATAGATATTCCCAACCGTACCATCAATGTGCGGCTGAGCGATGAAGAGCTGGCTGCCCGTCCGATGGCTCCGCTGACTCGAAACCGGGAAGTATCGAAAGCCTTACGCGCTTATGCCAGCATGGTAAGCTCGGCAGACAAGGGTGGGGTGAGAATCGTATAGTAAATCTTCATTAAAGTAAGAATATGTCGAAAGAAAAAATAACAGGGTCGGAAGCATTGATGCGTTCGCTGGAACACGAGGGGGGTAAAAACCATCTTCGGTTATCCGGGCGGAGCTATCATGCCGGTGTTTGATGCACTTTACGACCATCGGAATAAATTAAATCATATATTGGTGCGTCACGAACAGGGAGCTGCACATGCTGCTCAGGGATTTGCCCGGGTTTCGGGGGAAGTAGGCGTTTGCTTGGTAACAAGTGGCCCGGGAGCCACGAATACGATAACGGGCGTTGCCGATGCCATGATAGACAGCACACCGATTGTGGTGATTGCCGGACAGGTGGGAGCCGGATTGTTGGGCACGGATGCGTTTCAGGAGGTAGACCTTGTGGGTATCACACAGCCTATTTCGAAATGGAGCTATCAGATTCGCCGTGCCGAGGATGTGGCGTGGGCGGTATCGCGTGCGTTTTATATAGCGAGGAGCGGACGTCCCGGACCGGTTGTCCTTGATTTTGCCAAGAATGCCCAACAGGAACTTACTGAGTTTGAACCGATGAAGGTGGATTTCATCCGTAGTTACGACCCCGACCCTGAAACCGACCCGAAGGCAGTAGCCGAGGCGGTTGCGCTGATTAATGAAGCCAAGAGGCCGTTGGCGCTGGTTGGTCAGGGGGTAGAGTTGGGAAATGCGCAAGCCGAACTCCGTGCCTTTATTGAAAAGGCGGATATTCCTTGCGGATGTACGCTGTTGGGACTTTCCGCGCTGCCAACGGAGCATCCTTTAAATAAAGGTATGTTGGGTATGCATGGCAACTTGGGACCGAATGTGAAAACCAACGAGTGTGATGTGTTGATAGCCGTGGGTATGCGCTTCGACGACCGGGTAACAGGAAAGTTGGATACCTATGCAAAACAGGCGAAAGTTATTCATCTGGATGTTGACCCGTCGGAAATAGGAAAGAATGTGGCGGTAGATGTACCGGTTTTGGGCAACTGTAAACGTACATTGGCTTTGCTTACCGAATTAATCCAGCATCAAGAGCATAAAGAGTGGATTGACAGTTTCAAGACGTACGAAGAAAAAGAGTATACTGCGGTTATCGAGAAAGAAGTGTTCCCTAAAGAAGGTCCTTTGAACATGGGAGAAGTGGTTCACGCCGTAAGCGAGGCAACGAACAACGAAGCCATACTGGTAACGGATGTGGGACAAAACCAGATGATGGCATGTAGGTACTTTAAATATACGAAAGAACGGAGTGTGGTGACTTCCGGCGGCATGGGAACGATGGGATTCGGACTTCCGGCAGCCATAGGTGCTACATTCGGCCGCCCCGACCGCACGGTGTGTGTGTTTATATGGGAGACGGTGGCTTGCAGATGACCATGCAAGAGCTGGGCACGGTGATGGAACAGAAAGCCCCGGTGAAGATTATCCTGCTGAATAATAATTATCTGGGCAATGTGCGCCAATGGCAGGCGATGTTTTTCAACCGCCGCTATTCGTTTACGCCGATGATGAACCCCGACTACATGCAGATAGCAGCAGCCTACGGCATCAAGTCGCGCCGCGTAATAGAACGTGCCGAGCTGAACGATGCCATCCGCGAGATGCTTGAAACCGACGGGGCATTTCTCTTGGAAGCCTGTGTAGTGGAAGAAGGAAACGTATTGCCGATGACGCCTCCGGGCAGTTCGGTTAACTATATGTTAATGGAGTGTTGATTATGGAAAACAAAACATTATATACTATTATTGTTCACTCTGAAAACCTCGCCGGTATTCTGAATCAGGTAACGGCGGTGTTTACTCGCCGGCAGTTGAACATCGAGAGCCTGAATGTTTCGGCATCGTCTATCAAGGGCGTACATAAGTACACCATTACGTGCTGGACTACGCGAGATATCATCGAAAAAGTAGTGAAACAAATTGAGAAGAAATTAGACGTTATTCAGGCGCATTATTTCACCGACAGCGAAATATTCCAGCGTGAAGTGGCAATGTATAAGGTTTCGATGCCTGAATTTCAGTCGAATCCCGAAGCCTCGAAAGTGGTCCGCCGTTACAGTGCACACATCGTAGAAGTTAATCCGGTGTTTGCCATCGTGGAACTGACGGGCATGAGCGACGATATTACCTCGCTTTATCAGGAACTGAAGGCGCTGAATTGCGTGTTGCAGTTCGTCCGTTCGGGACGTATTGCCGTGTCGACAAGCTGTTTCGAGCGCGTAAACGAATATTTGGCTCACCGTGAAGAACGCTATAAGAAAGGGCTTTAGTCCGTCCGGGCGGTTCTGCCTGTAAGTGTTTTGCGCGTTGAGGCTTTTGAATGAAGATATTTACAAACTCATAAACTCAGAAAAGAATGTCTGAAGAAAACAAAATCGGGACGTATCATTTCGTGGCTGAACCTTTCCATGTCGATTTTAACGAAAGGCTGACGATGGGGGTTTTAGGAAATCACCTGCTGAATTGCGCCGGATTCCATGCCGAGGAGCGTGGCTTCGGAATCGCCACGTTGAATGAAAACCGTTATACATGGGTGTTGTCGCGTCTGGCTGTCGAGATGGAAGAAATGCCGAAAGCGTATGAATCGTTCAGCGTTCAAACGTGGGTGGAGAACGTATACCGTTTGTTTACCGACCGCAACTTTGCCATTCTGAATGCCGATGGGAGACCGATAGGCTATGCGCGTTCGATTTGGGCGATGATTAGCATGGAAACCCGTAAGCCCGCCGATTTGCTGACCTTGCATAACGGGTCGATAACGGAGTATATCTGCGACAAAGACTGTCCGATAGCCAAACCGAGCCGGATTAAGGTTAGCGAAGACACCGTGGCGGGAGAGCATCGGGCAAAGTACAGCGACATCGACATCAACGGTCATGTAAACAGCATCAAGTACATCGAACACATCCTCGATCTCTTCCCGCTGCAAACGTTTCGCGAAAAGCGCGTACACCGTTTCGAAATGGCGTATGTAGCCGAAAGTTATTACGGCGACAAGCTGACGTTTTATCGCCAGCAGACGGGCGACAATGAGTATGACATTGAGGTCAAGAAGAACGACACGGAAGTGGTGGTTCGCAGCAAACTGATATTTAAGTAACTAATTTAATAATTAACCGTGCAGCTTTTGGGCTGCGTAAAAAGATTGTAAAAACAATGGCACAACTGAATTTTGGCGGAGTTATCGAAAACGTAGTAACCCGCGAAGAGTTTCCTTTGGAAAAAGCACGTGAAGTATTAAAGAATGAAACGATTGCAGTTATCGGATACGGCGTACAGGGTCCGGGACAATCATTGAATTTGCGCGATAATGGTTTCAACGTAATCGTAGGTCAGCGTCAGGGCAAGACTTACGAAAAGGCAGTAGCCGACGGATGGGTGCCGGGCGAAACGCTGTTCAGCATCGAAGAGGCTTGCCAGCGCGGTACCATCATCATGTGTCTGCTTTCAGATGCAGCCGTAATCTCTGTATGGCCTACCATCAAGCCGTATCTTACTGCAGGAAAGGCTTTGTATTTCTCTCACGGATTCGCCATCACATGGAACGACCGTACGGGCGTGGTTCCTCCTACCGACATTGACGTTATCATGGTTGCCCCGAAGGGTTCGGGTACATCTTTGCGTACCATGTTCCTCGAAGGACGCGGCTTGAACTCTTCTTACGCCATCTATCAGGATGCTACGGGAAAGGCTTACGACCGCACCATCGCACTGGGTATCGGCATCGGCTCAGGCTACTTGTTTGAAACTACCTTCCAGCGCGAAGCAACTTCCGACCTTACCGGCGAACGCGGTTCGTTGATGGGAGCCATTCAAGGTTTGCTGCTGGCTCAATACGAAGTGCTTCGTGAAAACGGACATACACCATCTGAAGCATTTAATGAAACGGTGGAAGAGCTTACTCAGTCACTGATGCCGCTGTTCGCTAAAAACGGTATGGACTGGATGTACGCCAACTGTTCTACCACCGCTCAGCGCGGTGCGCTCGATTGGATGACTCCGTTCCACGATGCCATCAAACCCGTTATGCAGAAACTGTACGAAAGCGTAAAATCAGGTCACGAAGCACAGATTTCAATCGACAGCAACTCTCAGCCCGACTACCGCGAAAAGCTGAATGCCGAACTGAAAGCATTGCGCGAAAGCGAAATGTGGCAGACTGCGGTTACCGTCCGCAAGTTGCGTCCGGAAAATAACTGATACGGTTCGTTAATCCGTATATCCTCCGCCTGCAATTCATAGCCGAGTTGCAGGCGGATTTTTTTATGCCTTTCCGAAGTCTTCTGTATCTCTTTCTTATTGAGTCTGTTAAGATTTTCGTCCGACCGAATCGGAGGCTTGGAAAACACTAACGGTTAGACCGTTCATCGCTATGGGTAGAACCGGGCAACTCTTCCGCATGAAATAGGTAACGCTAACGGTAGCGTTTCAGTCCCACCGCAACCTCCATAAAGAGTATAACACAAAAACGCAGTTGCAGAAAAAGATAGTGGTTCACTTCTTGGAAATTCAAAACATTTAAGATTAATCACTACCTTTGCAGATAGCGTCAATCTATGTTATCGCATCCTTGTAAGATGAACTGAATATGGGGGCAGAACTATCTTTTGGGGATGCTGATGAAGATAGCCTCTATATTGAATGTGGATGCGAGAAGATTGATTAATAACGGAATAGAAGAATAAGATCATGGCAAAGAAACAGCAGAAAGAAAAAAGCATAGAAGAAACCCTTTGGGATTCGGCGAATAAATTACGTGGGTCGGTTGAACCTTCGGAGTATAAGCATGTGGTATTGAGTTTGATATTTCTGAAATATGCTTACGATCGCTTTGTGGAACGTCAGAATGAACTGATAGCAGACGGTAAAGAAGCGTTTATTGAACAGCCTGTATTTTATAATGCCAAGAATGTTTTTTATTTAAACGAGGTAAGCCGATGGGACTATTTGATAGAAAATGCCAAGCAGAACGACATCGCCATCAAGATAGATGCAGCTTTGGCTCAGGTTGAGAAAGACAATCCGACACTGAAAGGGGCTTTGCCGAGCAATTATTATTCCGGATTAGGACTTGACCGCACTAAATTGGCAAGCCTGCTGGACGTCATCGGCAAGATAGATACGCAGAAAGATAAGGAGCACGATTTGATAGGTCGTGTTTATGAGTATTTTTTGGGCAAGTTTGCCATAGCCGAAGGAAAAGGTAAAGGAGAGTATTATACGCCCAAAACGATAGTTAATCTGATAGCGGAAATGATACAGCCTTACCGAGGCAAGATTTACGACCCTTGTTGCGGCTCCGGCGGCATGTTCGTGCAGAGCATGAAATTTATCGAAGCGCATCACGGCAATAAAAAAGATATTTCCGTATATGGACAGGAATACACCAATACCACATATAAGTTGGCGAAGATGAATCTTGCCATCCGTGGCATAGCCTGCAACTTAGGCGAAAAAGCAGCCGATACGTTCCATGACGACCAACACAAAGACTTGAAAGCGGACTTCATCATGGCAAATCCGCCTTTCAACCAAAAGGCATGGCGGGCAGAAAACGAACTGACCAACGACCCGCGTTGGCACGGTTATGAAGTTCCGCCTACGAGTAATGCCAACTATGGATGGATTCTGAACATCGTTTCTAAACTGTCTGCTAATGGCATGGCGGGCTTTCTGCTTGCCAACGGTGCGTTGAGCGGCGACGGCATAGAGTTGAACATTCGTCGCCAACTGTTGAAGAACCATTTGGTGGAAGCCATTGTAATCCTCCCCCGAAATATGTTCTACTCTACGGATATCAGCGTTACACTTTGGATATTGGCAGGCAACCGCAAAGCCCGTACCGTGGAACTGAATGGTGAGTTGGTGAACTACCGCAACCGGGAAAATGAGGTTTTGTTTATTGACTTGCGTCAATGGGGCGAACCGTTTGAGAAGAAATACATTCAATTTTCTGGGGAACAGATTGCACAAATAGCCGAAAACTTCCATAACTGGCAACGAGAAGGTCGTGAACAAACCTATCGCAATGTACCCGAATACTGTTATTCCGCTACGCTTGAAGAAATCGAAGCAAAAGGGTGGTCGCTCGTGCCCAGCAAATACATCGAGTTCAAGAACCGGGATGAGGGCATTGACTTCGATACGAAGATGACGCAACTGCAAAGTGAGATGCAAGAACTGCTCCGTAAGGAAGAGGAAAGCAAAAAGGAACTGTTGAACCTGTTTAAAGAGTTGGGATATGGACTTGAATGACAAGATTGTAATTTACCGTACCGCTGATGGGCAAACCACCGTAGATGTCAGGATGGATGGAGATACGGTATGGCTTTCACAGGCACAGATGGCAGAACTATTTCAAAAGGACAGGACTGTCATCGGACGGCACATTAACAACATATATAAGGAACATGAATTGGAGCGAGAGACCACATGTGCAAATTTTGCACATGTGGGTAAAGATGCTGACCAGACCTATCAAACAGCCCTTTACAATTTAGATGTCATCATTTCCGTAGGCTATCGTGTAAAAAGCCAGCGCGGTACGCAATTTCGCATTTGGGCAAACAAAGTGTTGAAAGATTATTTGGTGAAAGGCTATGCCGTCAATAAGGTTTTGACGGAGCAACGTTACACGGAACTGAAACAGTTGGTCGCCGTCTTAGGCAGGACGGTTAAGGCACAAGAAACATTGACTTCCGATGATGCCCTCAATCTGGTAGAAGTTGTTTCCGATTATGCTTATGCCCTTGACACCTTAGACAAATACGATTATCAACAACTGACGGTAGATCAGACTACGAACGAAGCAAAGTTTCATGCCACCTACGAAGGAGCCATGCAAGCTATTGATGAACTGAAAGCCAAGTTCGGTGGAAGCCAATGGTTTGCCCATGAGAAAGACGATTCATTCAAGAGTTCCATCGGGCAGATATACCAGACATTCGGCGGACAAGACCTCTATCCGTCAGTAGAAGAAAAAAGCCGCCATGCTGCTTTATCTCGTAACCAAGAATCATTCGTTCAGCGATGGCAACAAGCGCATAGCCGCCACGCTATTCTTATGGTTTATGGCAGGCAACGGCATCCTTTACAATCCGGACGGTACGAAACGCATAGCCGACAACACCCTTGTCGCCCTTACACTGATGATTGCCGAAAGTCGTACAGAGGAAAAGGATGTGATGGTAAAAGTAGTTGTGAACCTGATAAACAAGAACAACTATGAATAAGGGAGAAGTGAAACGATTGGGCGATTACATCCGCGAGGTGGATGTAAGGAATCGGGATTTGGAGGTGACGAAACTATTAGGCGTCAGTATTTCCAAAGAGTTCATGCCATCCATTGCGAACACTATTGGAACGGATATGTCTTCTTATAAGGTAGTTGAACCTCGGCAATTTGCATACGGTCCGGTTACATCACGTAATGGAGATAAGGTTTCTATTGCTTTGTACAAGGACGATGAAAAAGCAATAGTTTCACAAGCCTATACGATATTTGAAGTAAAGAACAAGCAAGAACTTCTCCCCGAATACCTGATGATGTGGTTTCGTCGCCCGGAGTTTGACCGTTATGCCCGTTTCAAATCACACGGTAGTGCGCGAGAAATTTTCAGTTGGGAAGAAATGTGCGATGTAGAATTACCCATTCCTCCCATAGAACAGCAGCAAAAGATTGTATCCGAATACGAAGCTATTACCCGTCGCATTCGCCTTAATGAGCAAATCATCACTAAGCTGGAAGAAACGGCGCAAACCCTCTATCGCAAGATGTTTGTAGATGGAATTGATAAGGAGAATTTGCCGGAAGAGTGGAAAATGGGAACGTTGGAAATGCTTTGCGAATTAATTATAGCAGGAACTATTCCAGTGTATTCTGACGAAAGCAGATATCTTGTATTAGGACAAAAATGCAATTACAATGGAAGTATTGATTTGTCTAAAGCAAGAAAGCACAAACCGAAATCGAGTTGCATTTCATTAAAATTTGGTGATATTCTTATCAACTCGACAGGGAAAGGTACATTGGGACGCGTTGGGCAAATCTATTTCCAGCCGAAAGATGTTACATTCGACTCTAATATGACTATGGTTAGAGCCAAAGAAGATTTTTTAATAGAATATGTTGGAAGCTATGTGTCGCAGCAGGAAAATATGTTTGTGCATATATCGCAGGGAAGCACCGACCAAACCCGATTGTATTGTTCCATGGTGCGTCCTTTAAAAATCATTATTCCTGATAACGATACATTGAAAGCATATTCTAAGAATTGTAGGCCAATAAAATTATTAATAGAACAAAAGCGGCAAGAGAATAATCAATTAAAAAAATTACAGTCTTTGTTTTTGGCAAAGATGGGGCAATAAAAATATTTTTATGGAAAGGAATGTTATTATAATTATGATTGGTTGTGCTACTTTGATAGCAATAGTAGCTATTATTTGTGATTTTTTGAATAATAAAAACTCACAAACTTCCGCGGAAAATTTGTTAACTCAGAAAATAATTAAATTGCATCGAAATTATATTGTGGGGTTTCTTAGCTTTGCAATAATAACTATTATTTCTGCAAAATATGGAGGACCTAACAATAATATTTTTGATTACTTGTCTTTTGGTTCAACTATTACTTCATTAGTTCTATCCATATTGGCAATATTTGTAACTGTGCAATCTTCTTCAGATTTGTACAAGCAATTTACCCGTATTGATAATGCTACAGATACGATAACTCAAGTATCAAAACAAATAGACAAAACATTAGAAGGGTTATTAGAGTCAAAAGACAAATTGGTAGAAGCGTCTAATACGATAACAAAGCAAATAGATAATATTGTATTACGCGTCGATGAAAAACTTCAAGAACGCATGAAAGAAACAGAACATAATATTGCGGAACAAATAAATTCTTTAAATGGAAGAAATAATACAATGTATAACGATGGAAAAATAGAACTAGGTCAATTCAAAGAAGGATATTTAAATTCTGCTTCAGCCGTTGGTTTATTGTTGTTATATTCGTGTACCTTGTCAATGAAAGAGAAAAAAGGATTTCCACTATTAGAACTGTTCAAAGGCAATGAACAATATTCTTTTGGATTTTTTATTTCATCAATATCTTCCGGCATTATAAGTGCAACAAATGATAATCAATATGTAATTAATTGTACTAATTCAATATTTCAAGAAGAAGAATTGTTAGATAAATTGAAAAGCATGATTCCTAATTTTGGAGAATCCTTTCAAAATCAAATAAATACTGTAAATTCTTATTTTGGAAGACCTACAATTAGTTAATAATACAATCTATGCCACACTTTAACGAATACGCCCTCGAACTCTCCATCATGGAACTGTTCCAGCAGGAGGGTTACATATATACCAACGGGGAAGAAGTCCATAAGGAAGTGAGCGATGTCTTGCTTCGGGACGATATGCGCCTATATCTGCGCAATCGATACAAAGCCGAAAGCATTACGCCGTTAGAGATTGAGCGCGTACTTGCCAAGTTGACTGCCAATGTGAGCTTCTCCTTGTATGAGCAGAACCGCCATACCTATCGGCTGATGACGGAGGGCTTTTCGTTGAAGCGTGAGGACGCGGCTTTGCCGGATTTGTTTATCGAGCCGATAGATTTTAGCAAAGATGGTACAAAGAACAACCTGTTCCGTATCGTCAACCAGTTGGAGATACAAGGTGCGGAGCGACGCATTCCCGATGGCATTGTTTATGTGAATGGTTTGCCCGTGGTGGTATTGGAGTTCAAGAGTGCCGTAAAAGAAGATACGACCATCATGGATGCTTACACCCAACTCATCGTTCGTTACCGCCGTGATATTCCCGACCTGTTCAAATACAATGCGTTTGTGGTAATCAGCGATGGGGTGAACAACAAGTATGGCTCTCTGTTTTCTCCTTACGATTTCTTTTATGCGTGGCGGAAAGTAGAAGCAGATGATAAGGCTACAGACGGAATCAACTCTCTCTTGACGATGGTAAAAGGCTTGTTCCGAAAAGAAAGGTTGCTGAGCGTGATAAAGGATTTTGTGTTCTTCCCCGATTCATCGAAAAACGAGAAGAAAGTGGTTTGCCGCTATCCGCAATTCTTTGCCACGCACAAGCTATTCGATAATATCCGTCTGCATTCCAAGCTCCAAGAAGGCGGTGATGGAAAAGGCGGAACTTACTTCGGGGCAACAGGTTGTGGCAAGAGTATCACGATGCTATTCCTTACCCGTATGTTGATGCGAAGCCGGGAGTTTGCCAGTCCTACGATAGTTCTGATAACTGACCGTACCGATTTGGATGACCAACTTTCCAAACTATTTGGAACGGCTAAGAAGTTCATCGGCGATGAATGTGTAGTGGAAGTAGAAAGTCGGGATAAACTCCGGGAACATTTGGCAGGGCGAACCAGCGGTGGCGTGTTCCTGACCACCATACATAAGTTTACCGAAGACACACGGCTCTTGTCTGAACGGGCAAACATCATCTGCATATCCGATGAGGCACACCGTTCCCAAACGAACTTAGCCTTACAAGTCAAGCAGACTGACAAGGGAGTGAAACGCAACTATGGTTTTGCCAAATACTTGCATGATTCATTGCCTAATGCCACGTACGTAGGTTTTACGGGAACACCGATTGATGCCACAATAGACGTGTTCGGTAAAGTGGTAGATGCTTATACGATGACCGAATCAGTGACAGATGGTATTACACGGCGTATTGTCTACGAAGGACGTGCTGCAAAGGTGTTGCTTGACAATAAGAAATTGAAAGAAATAGAGATTTATTACAAGCAATGTGCAGAAGAAGGTGCCAATGAGTATCAGATAGAGGAAAGCAAGAAAGCCGTTACCAAAATGGAGCGCATTTTGGGAGACTCCGATCGCTTGCAAGCCGTAGCCGAAGACTTCATTGCTCATTATGAGAAACGAGTGGAAGAAGGGAGTACGGTAGAGGGCAAGGCTATGTTCGTTTGTTCCAACCGAACCATCGCTTTCAACCTTTATAAAAAGATTATCGCTTTGCGTCCAGAGTGGGCAAAGATACCCGGCGAAGAAGCGCATGAATACCATTATATGATGGCGGCAGAACCGCGTATTCCTTATGGAAATCAAGAACTCCCCATCAAGAAAATAAAGCTGATAATGACCCGAAGCAAGGACGATGAACCGGAACTTTACAACTTGCTGGGAACGGATGAAGACCGCCGTGCTTGGGCAGAGGAGTTTAAAAAGCCGAAATCAAACTTCAAGATTGCCATTGTGGTCGATATGTGGACAACCGGTTTTGATGTGGATTGTTTGGATACAATGTATATTGACAAACCTTTGCAGCAACACACGTTGGTGCAGACCATTTCACGAGTGAACCGTGTTTATCCGGGCAAGGAGAAAGGCTTGGTTGTGGATTATATTGGCATAAAAAGCAATATGAATGTGGCATTGAAACGCTACGCGCAAGGTGATGCTAACTTAGATTCGGTAGAGAACATTGAGCAGTCCGTTACGATGGTGAAAGATGAGTTGGATATTATTCGGCGGATGTTCGGCGAATTTGACTATACAAAATTTTCTATGGGTACGCCATTGGAACAATTAGACTGCCTGAACAAGGGTGCCGAGTTTATGCAGCGCACCAAAGAATTGGAAAACTTGTTTATGGGACACGCTAAGAAACTGAAATCGGCATTTAACTTGTGTAGCAACAGCGAAGAGATAAGTGACGACGAGCGTGAAGAAATCCATTATTTCTGCGGGGTGCGTTCTATCATTTATAAATTGACAATAGGTGATACGCCGGACATCTCTCAGATGAACCGCCGTGTCAGTGAAATGATAGAAGAAGCTATCCAATCGGAAGGCGTGGAAGAAATCATTCAAATTGGCAATGACAAAGAAAACTTGGATGTACTAAGCGAAGAATACATGGAACGTTTGGGCAAATTGAAACTGCCCAATACGAAAGTAAAACTCATGGAACGTCTGCTGAAAACTGTCATCACAGAGTTCAAGAAAGTGAACAAGGCGAAAGGAGTGGATTTTTCCAAACGCTTGAACGCTTTGGTTGACAAATATAATGACCGTAGAGATAGTGTTATTTTTGCGGATGAAGTCTTGACGGAGGTGGCTAATCAGATGGCTGATTTGTTGAAAGAGTTAAACAAAGAGAAGAAATCTTTTCTTGATTTAGGCATTAGCTATGAGGAAAAAGCCTTTTATGATATTCTGAATTCTATCGCCAAACAATTTGGTTTTGAATATCCCGAAGATAAGCTACTTAAACTTGCTGCTGAAATCAAGAAGATTGTAGCAGACAAGTCCAAGTACACAGACTGGTCCACTCGTGATGACATAAAGGCAGAACTGAAAATGGATTTGATTTTGGTCTTAGCCGAATATGGTTATCCTCCGGTGACGAATGACGAGGTGTTTAAAGAGATTTTGGAACAAGCGGAGAATTTCAAGAAATATAATGGATAATAAGTTCATGAACATTGAACCCTCAAAACCACAGAATCCGAAAACTCTCAGCGCGATGAATACCAGAAAATGGATTTGCTGTTTCGCCAATCTCATAAGGGTGGTATACATATATCAATCAGCGTGGCGATAGTAGGGCTCTACCTTATGTTTTTATATTTTATTCCGATAAAAAACTTGTCCAACCCTTTGGCTATGTGAGATAAAAGCAGTACCTTTGCGTCCGATTTAGTCCGTGGAGGTAGACAAGTAACCGGAGAGGACGGTTCACCTTGCGGAGAAAACCCGTTTAATATAAAATAAAAGATGTACGTAATTGTAGAAATTAACGGTCAGCAGTTCAAAGCTGAAGAAGGCAAAAAGCTGTTTGTTCAACACATTCAGAATGCAGAAAACGGCGCAACTGTTGAATTTGACAAAGTTTTGTTGGTAGACAACAACGGTACTGTAAAAGTAGGTGCGCCTACCGTAGAAGGTGCAAAAGTGGTATGCGAAGTAGTTTCTCACCTCGTAAAAGGCAAGAAAGTGTTGGTATTCCACAAGAAGAGAAGAAAAGGTTACAAGAAGCTGAACGGTCATCGTCAGCAGTTTACCGAATTGACAATCAAACAAGTTATTGCTTAATCATTAAAACGTAGAAGAAAATGGCACATAAGAAAGGTGTAGGTAGTTCTAAGAACGGTCGTGAATCAGCAAGTAAGAGATTAGGCGTAAAGATATTCGGCGGCTCAGTTTGCAAAGCCGGTAACATTATTGTTCGTCAAAGAGGAACAGTTCACAACCCGGGTAACAACGTAGGTATGGGTAGTGACCACACTCTTTACGCTTTGATTGACGGTACAGTATGTTTCAAGAAAGGACGTGAAAACAGAAGCTATGTTTCTGTAGTTCCGTTTGCTGAAGCTGAAGCATAATCAGGGTACTGTTACGAAACGATAAAAAATCAGGCACGGATGTACGGTGTTTCCAAAGAAACCGTAATCCGTGCCTGATTTGTTTTTATGCTTACCGGCGGTAAAAGCGCAGTTCGTTTTCAAGCCGGCGAACCTTTTGCTGCAAGTCTTCTACCCGTGCCAGCAGGTGGCGGATGGCATCGATGCCTTCGATGTTGATAGAGAGGTCATAATATAGGTGAGCGTATCGCTCCAGTTCGTTCAGTTGTTCGGCAGGGAAATAGCTGACGTTATTTCGTATCTCAATGTCTATCAGCCCGTCTTCGCCCAACATCATGACGAAGTCCGGCTCTATGTTACAGCGGCTGCAATAGTCGCTTATGATAATCAAATCGTTCTGCATAATTGTCCGTTTTTAAAAGTTATCCTTGTTGCAACTGACGGAACAAATCTTTCTGATGTTCGGTCAGCGTGGTAGGAATTGATACATGATAAGTCACTATCAAGTCGCCGAAGCTACCTTCCTGTTTATATACCGGGAATCCTTTGCCCTTCAGACGTACCTTCGCATCGTTTTGCGTTCCGGGGCGTACCTTCAGTTTAACCTGCCCGTCGAGGGTATTCACGGTCACGTCTCCACCCAATACGGCAGTGTACAGGTCGATGTTGACATCGGTGTACAGGTCGTTATCCTTCCGTTTAAAGGCAGGGTCATCGCTTACTGCGAACGTGATGTATAAGTCTCCGTCCGGACCTCCGTTCATTCCTTTGCCTCCATGTCCTTTCAGCTTGATAACCTGCCCGTTTGCTACGCCCGCCGGAACGGTGATTCGTAATGTTTCGCCGTTGATGCTGAACGTTTGTTTGTGTGTAACAGCGGCTTCGCGCAAAGAAAGTTGAAGCTCGGCTTCAATGTCTTGACCTCTGAACCCGCCGCGTGTTTTTCCTCCGGTTGCTCCCCGCTGTCCGAACAATTCCTCGAAGAAATCAGAGAATCCGCTTGCGTTACCTCCAAATCCGCTCGTAAAATGTTCTCCATCCGTAGAGTACCAGTATTCACCTTGTCTGTTCCCGTTTGCTTGTTGCTGGGCACGATAGGCTTGCTGTTGCGCTTCAAACTCATCGGCATGTTTCCAGTTTTCGCCGTAAGCATCGTATTTCTTACGCTTTTCCGGGTCACTCAATACCTCGTTGGCCTCGTTTATCGCCTGAAACTTTTCCTTAGCCGTAGGGTCGTTCGGGTTCAAGTCCGGGTGATACTTGCGTGCCAGCTTACGGTATGCTTTCTTGATGTCGTCTTGGGTTGCATTCCGCTCCACGCCAAGCACTTTGTAATAGTCTATGTAAGCCATATTGTCAGTTAGTTTAATTGCTTGAAGTGGGGCAAATTACATGCCAATCAGGTTGTCCGGCAGGCTGTTTTTCTTCCTTTCGGAGGCAGAGAGACGTTTCGTGCCGGAAACATACGAAACATGTATCGAGAGGCTTATTATTATGGGGCAGTTGTTTCCTATCTCGATTTTCTTGACTATCTTTGCGGCATAAATCTGACAAATTGTCTTTATGAAGTCATTGAAATCTCTCCTTTGCCTGACGGCAATTATCGGTATGGGCTGTATACAGTCGTGTACTACTTCCGGCGAAAAAGAAATCACGTTAAAGTTTATCGAGACCAGCGATGTTCACGGGTGTTATTTCCCCTACGATTTTATCGGCAGAAAACCCCTCGACGGCAGTCTGGCGCGGGTAAGTTCGTATGTAAAAGAACAGCGCGAGGCGTTTGGCGACAACGTGGTGTTGCTTGATAACGGCGACATCCTGCAAGGACAACCCACGGCATATTACTATAATTTCATTGATACGGTATCGGACCACGTATGTGCCCAAATGCTGAATTACCTGCGTTACGATGTGGGAAACATGGGAAACCACGATGTGGAAACCGGACACGCCGTGTACGACCGTTGGGTGAAGCAGTGTAACTTCCCCGTACTGGGCGCAAACGTTATCGACACGCTGAGCGGCGAACCCTACCTTCCGCCTTATCAAGTGTTGGAACGGGAGGGAGTAAAGATAGCCGTATTGGGAATGATTACCCCTTCCATTCCGTCGTGGTTGCCCGAAAAGTTGTGGAGCGGACTCCGTTTTGAAGATATGGAAACCTGTGCCCGCAAGTGGGTGAAGATTATCCGCGAGAAAGAAAATCCCGATGTACTGATAGGGTTGTTTCACGCCGGTCCGGAAGGAAACAAGCTGGATAATACGATAGAAAACGGTTCGGGTGAAGTGGCTCGTAACGTTCCGGGCTTCGATGTCATCTTTATGGGACACGACCACGTGCGCCGTTGCGAAAAGGTAGCCAACGTAGCGGGCGACTCTGTCTTGTTGATTGACCCGGCAAATATGGCACGCACCGTATCCGACGTTACCCTGAAAGTAGTAAAACGCGGCGATAGGGTAGTAAGCAAGTCGGTAGAAGGCAAACTTGCCGATATGACCACTTATCCCGTTGACGAGGACTTTATGTCGGCATTCAAAGAACAATATCAGGCCGTAGATACTTTTGTTTCGCGCAAGATAGGAAGCATCGACCGCACCATTTCCACACGCGATGCCTATTTCGGTTCGTCGGCGTTCATCGACCTCATCCAGCAGTTGCAGTTAGACATCACCGGAGCAGACATTTCGTTCTGCGCCCCGCTGTCGTTTAACGCTGAAATCAAGAAAGGCGACATCTACATGAGCGATATGTTCAACCTTTATAAGTACGAAAACATGCTCTACGTGATGGAACTGAGCGGGAAAGAGATTAAAAACTTCCTTGAAATGTCGTACGCCATTTGGACGAACCAGATGAAATCGGCATCCGACCATCTGCTGCTGCTCAACGAAAAAGATAATGGATTCGGACGTTTTAAAAACCCCAGCTTCAATTTCGATTCGGCCGCCGGCATTATTTATACTGTCGATGTAACCAAGCCGCAGGGCGAAAAGATTACTATCAAAAGTTTAGCCGACGGACGCGCTTTCGATATGAACAAAACCTACCGCGTAGCTGTTAATTCATACAGGGGCAACGGCGGGGGAGACTTGCTGACGAAAGGTGCCGGCATCCCGAAAGCAGAACTGGCGAAGCGTATCGTTTTCTCTACCGACAAAGATTTGCGTTATTACCTGATGAAACGCATTGAAGAGGTAAAAACGCTTCATCCCGTAGCGTTGAATCAATGGAAATTTATCCCGGAGGCATGGACGGAAGTTGCAGCCAAAAGGGATTACCTACTTTTGTTTGGCAATAAATAATACAACTGAGTAAGTGAGAATGCAGACATACCATATTCGTGTGTGGGCGTTAAGCCTGCTTACCCTGTTCGTGGCGTATTATACGAGTGTCGTCGTATTTGCCCACGTCCATGTGGTAGGCGGGGTAATGATTGTCCATTCTCACCCTTTCACTCAGCATCACTCTCACACTGCCGGACAAACCCTTTCGTTACACTTTCTTTCCAGTTTCTATTCGCTGGCCGAGGAAGAGACCGAGCTGGTTAAACCGGATTGGCATGTTGTTTATTCGTTATTCTGCGTGCAGGATAACTTCCGTGCCGTATCAGCGCATACGGCAGGAATCCATCTGCGCGCTCCTCCCTTTATGTCTTTTCAAATCAGTTAGTTGCCGGGCTGTTCCCGGCATGGAAAATCCTACCCGAAGTGTTGCTGAAAACATCCGCATGGACTCCCGTGTGCATCCGTATGCGCAAGGGAACACATCCGTATGCGTTTTGGCGGCAGTGTGGGCAGGTGTTTTGCACGCATTAATCAACGAACAAAAAAACGTAATGAAAAGACATATATTAATATTGACGGGATTGCTGTGCGCTCTGGTAAGCATGGCGGTCAATCCGGTGAAAGAGGGAAACATCATTACCGGACATGTGATAGAAAAAAATACGGAGGAAGGTTTGCCTTACGCCACTGTATTGATAGTTGAAACGGGCGTAGGGATGGCTACCGATGCCGAAGGCTACTTCCGCTTCAAGAATGTTCCGGCAGGAGAATATACGCTGAAGGTACAAAGCATGGGGTATTCTACCCAAACCAAGCGCGTAACGGTGAGCAATGATTTCACTGTTGACATGCACTTTGTGATGGAAGAAGAAACGATTATGACCGACGAGGTGGTGGTGTCTGCCAACCGCAACGAGACCAACCGAAAGCTGGCTCCGGTGGTGGTAAACGTGATGAATAACCGCCTGTTTGAGATAGTCAACTCGAACGACCTCGCCAAGTCGCTTAACTTTCAGTCGGGACTGCGTGTGGAAAACAACTGCCAGAATTGCGGATTCCCGCAAGTGCGCATCAACGGACTGGAAGGTCCTTATTCGCAGATTCTGATAAACAGCCGTCCGGTAATGAGTGCGCTGTCGGGCGTGTACGGATTGGAGCAGATTCCTACCAACATGATTGAGCGCGTAGAGGTGGTGCGTGGCGGTGGCTCGGCGCTATTCGGGGCAAATGCCGTGGGCGGAACCATCAACATCATCACCAAAGACCCGGTGAACAATTCGTTTCAGGTATCGTCTACCATGTCGAACCTCAACGGAAAGGTGTGGGAGCAATATGTGGGTGCCAATGCCTCGCTGGTGTCGTCTGATAATTCGTATGGCATCGCCCTCTACCAGTCGTACCGCAACCGCAATCCTTATGATGCCGACGGCGACGGTTTCTCGGAACTGGGTAAACTGAACATGAATACCTTCGGGCTTCGTGCTTACTACCGCCCCACACAGTTCAGCCGCATCAGCATCGAGTATCATACCACGAACGAATTCCGGCGCGGAGGTAACAAGTTCGACCTTCAGCCTCACGAAACAGATATTACCGAGCAGACGAAACACGTTATAAACAGCGGCGGACTGACGTATGATGTGTTCTTCCGCGAATATCGCCACAAACTGTCGGTGTATGGTTCGGCGCAACACATCGACCGCAACAGTTATTACGGCGCAGGTGAAGACCCCAATGCTTACGGAAAGACCAAAGACCTTACGGCAGTGGGCGGGGCGATGTATGTGGGAAACATGGACAACTGCTTTTTTGCTCCCGCCACGTTTACGGGAGGACTGGAGTATAGCTACAATTCCCTTCACGACGTAATGACGGGGTATAACCGCGACCTCCGTCAGGATGTGAGGATAGCCAGCGGTTTTGCGCAAAACGAATGGAAGATGGAACATTTCACCTTGCTTGCCGGATTCCGTTTGGATAAGCATAACTTGGTAGATGACATTATTTTCAGTCCGCGCGTCAACCTGCTGTGGAATCCTTCGTCGAAGCTGCAAGGCCGCCTTACATGGTCCACCGGATTCCGTGCGCCTCAGGCTTACGATGAAGACCTTCACGTGGCGGCGGTAGGCGGCGAAGCGATGATGATTACGCTGGCAGACGGATTGAAGCCCGAACGCTCGAACAGTGTGAGCGGCTCGCTGGACTGGACTGCAAACTTCGGGCACTTTCAGTCGAACCTCTTGATAGAAGGTTTCTATACGGCTCTTAACGATGTGTTTTATCTGGAAGCTATGGGCAAAGACCCTCAGACCGGAACATTGAAGCAGGAACGGCGTAACGGACACGGCGCGCGCGTTTACGGGGCTAACATTGATTATAAGATAGCTCACGGGCGGGAGGCGCAGCTCCAATTAGGATTTACCGTACAGCGCAGCCGTTATACCGAAGCCATTCATTGGAGCGAGGATGCAGACGTGGCACCTATCAAGCGGATGCCTCGTACACCCGATTATTACGGTTATTTTACGTTTACTTCCGCTCCGCTGAAGAACTTCGATTTCTCCATATCGGGTGTCTACACGGGTAAGATGATTGTTCCTCACTTTGCAGGATATATTGCGAAAGACCGCTTGGAACATACCCCCGACTTTATGGATTTGGGTGTGAAGTTGAATTATACCTTCGTGCTGAACGACCATTTGAAACTTCAGTTGAACGGCGGTGTGCAGAACATCTTCAACGCCTTCCAGAAAGACCTCGACCGTGGCAAACTGCGTGACTCGAAGTATTTCTACGGGCCTACACAGCCTCGTACCTATTTCATCGGGATAAAGTTCTTTAACTAAGAACCTGTTTTAGTATTGATAACGCCCGGTCTTGTCTGTCAGTAGCAGTGAGGCCGGGCGTTTTACAATGCTTTTCTGCAAAAGAAACCGCACGAAAGAAATATTTATTAAATTTGCAAGAACAATAAAAGCTCATTCTTATGTAGAATAATCAACCGACGAATAAAAATGAATAAACCAACAATATATCTTAAAGACTGGATGGCTATCCATCCTTATGCCACTCCGCAACCCTCAGACGAGTATTTTGTAAAACTTGCAGGGCGACTCTACAAGGCTGTTATGCTCTCCGGAATGCCGGAAGCGTTCCGTAAAAAAATGTGTCTCTACGTAGCGGCTTATCTGGAAGATGTGATTTCCGGACTGGGGCTGTGGCGTAGTTTTATCGACGAGCATATCCGGCTGTATGGCAAGCCTTTGCCGTTCTACACGCTGGCAGACGATTACCTGCGCGATGAAGTGAATGAAGAAGATGTACGCTTCATCGTGTGGAACACGTGGCAGAAAGCTCCTTACGAACATCCGTACGTTAACCCCTGCGATGAGCGGATAGCAAAGCAGGCGGCTGCATTTTACGAAGTGTTGGCAACGGCATACGAAGAAGCTCCGGAAAATGAGTTGCTCGAAAATTATTGGAGTGGCTACTCGGATGCCCGCGATGCCGACCGTAAACTGACGTGGCTGTTCGGGCATACGTATCTTACCGAGCCTTCGATGGCGCCATACATTGAGCGGGTTACCGCTGCCGACCGTTTTATCATCCCCACAGGGCCGCTTGCTCTGTTCCTTCACGAGTGGATAGAACGGTTGGCGGGAGATAACGCACCGGCGTGGAAACAGGTAAAAGGACTGTTCCCTGATGAACCTGTCGTGCCCGATGAAGTGCGCGAAAAAAGTGCAGAGATGTACCGCAACTTTGTGGCAGGAACGAACGGAAAGCGAATCGTTTACCTGAACGGCTACGGCGAGCTGAGGCGTTTCTTGGTGGAGGTGTTGAAATGGACAGACGATGATAACCATACGTTGCCTCAAATGAAACCGTTCCGCAACTTTGTGCTGATGACCGAACCGGAAAAAGGCATCTTGCTGGCAAAAGACGTATGCGAGTGTATAGCCGACCCGGACAACCCGATGTATGCCCCCGATGCGGCGGCGAAGAATGCTTTCCGGCTGCTGACAGAAGAAACGCTTTGTCCGCCCGACTTGCTCTTGCATTGTTTGGAACATCATTTGTTGCCCGACGCCGTTTTCCCGGATGGAGAAAGCCGGACTACGGTGCAGGAAAATGCCGATTTCATAGCGCGCCACGCTTTGCTTTATTACTATCGGGGAGACTGATTGGGCAGAAATAATATTCTATTATTCATAAAAAAAGGTAAGATTATAGCTTTTTGTCGGCATAAATTTGTAAGAGACTTCAACACTCTGTAACTTTACGCGCTCATTCGTTGCGCAATAAGTATAAAAAAACATAGAGAAGGTATTGAAACAATATATGGTAAAAAGGTTATTTTTTCTGTTGGTATTGTGTATGGGAGTTGCGAAACTTTCTGCCCAGATTCAAGGAGTTGTGACAGACTCTGAAACAGGAGAACCCATTCCTTATTTGAATGTGTATTACGACGGAAAAGGGGTGGGGACAATTACCGACATAGATGGAAATTACTCGATAGATGCCCGTGCGGGGTGGGATAAACTGACTTTTTCGATGGTGGGTTATGCCACGCAAGTGCTGAAAGTGTCTCCGAATACGCATCGGCTCGATGTGAAAATGAAAGCCGATTTGGTATTGGACGAGGTGATAGTCAAGCCTAAGAAAGAAAAATATTCGCGTAAGAATAATCCGGCGGTGGAGATGATGAAAAAGGTTATCGCCGCCAAAGAGTTGAACGACCTGAGCGTAAACGATTATTACCACTATAATAAATATCAGAAGATTACTTTTTCGCTGAATAACATCACGACCGATTCGTTACGCGAGTCGAACCTCTTTAAGAAATATCCGTTCTTTCGCGACCAAGTGGAGGTGAGCGACGTAACGGGCAAGAATATCCTGCCCATATCTGTCGACGAAACCGTATCGGAGAAAGTATACCGCAAAAATCCTCACAGCGAAAAGACGATCATAAAGGGGCTTAATTCATCGGGTATCAACGAGCTGTTTAATACGGGCGACATGTTGACTACGGTGCTGAAGGATGTGTTTCAGGATGTAAACATCTACCAAGACCGTTTCCGCTTCTTGCAATATCCTTTTGACAGTCCGATTTCGGATGCGGGAATTAATTTCTACCGCTATTACATCATGGATACATTGACGGTAGACCGCGATGAATGTTTCCTGCTCTCGTTTGTTCCCAACAATCCGCAAGATTTCGGCTTTACGGGAAGTCTGTATATATTGGCAGACTCGACGTATCGTGTGAAGAAATGCACCATGAATTTGCCAAAGAAAACAGATATCAACTTTGTGGATTTGATGATTATCGAGCAGGAGTTCGGTCAGTTGCCTTCAGGCGAATGGGTATTGATGGTTGACGACATGACCTGCGAACTTTCTTATTTGCGGAAGTTGCTTGGGTCGTTTCAGGTAAGGCGTACCACAAGGTATTCAGACTTCGGGTTCGATGAAATCCCGGACAGGATTTTCAAACGGAAAGGCAGTGAGATAAAAGACGTGAATGCCATGATGCGTGGCGATGAATTCTGGAAAGAATACCGCCCCACACAGCTTACTACCTCGGAAAAACAGATGGATTCGTTTGTCGATAACCTGAGCAAGATAAAGGGGTTTAAATACATCATGTTTGTGGCAAAAGCCTTTATCGAAAACTTTGTGGAAACCGGTGTCCGTGGAAAACCCAGCAAGGTGGATATAGGGCCTATCAACACCATGATTTCAAGCAACTACATCGACGGCCTCCGCTTGCGTGCGTCTGCTCAAACCACGGCAAATCTGCATCCGCATCTCTTTTTAAGAGGATATTATGCGTACGGATTTAAAGATGCGCGCTCGAAATACAAGGCAGAAGTGGAATACTCGTTCAAGAAACGTGAATATCTGCCGAGGGAATATCCGATTAATTCGTTGACTTTCTCTTATTCGTACGACAATATGCTGCCAACCGATAAGTTCATGGCTACGGACAAGGATAATGTCTTTACGTCGCTGAAAGTAACGTCGGTAGACCAATATAATTACGAACGTACGGCAAGTGTGAAATATGAGTTGGAACGCGAGTCGGGACTGAAAACCACGTTCATTCTGAAACACTCCAATTACGAGCCGTGTGGCAAACTGTTCTACCGTACGATGGCAGGCGAGACCCAGTTGCAGCAGGCGATAGCAGACGGCAGTCTGTCGGGTACGGAGTGGGTGCGTTCACCTTATAATGTACACGACTTTTCGGTGGCGGAGGCTACAATAGCCTTGCGTTATGCCCCCGGCGAAACATTTATCAATACCAAGCAGCGACGTCTGCCCATCAATCTTGATGCTCCGGTGTTTACCTTACAGCACACAGTGGGACTGAAAGGTGTGTTGGGGTCAGACTATACTTATAACATGAGCGAAGTGAGCTTCTATAAACGTTGGTGGCTCAGTTCGTGGGGAAACATCGATACTTCGATAAAGGGAGGAATCCAGTGGAACAAAGTTCCCTTCCCGCTGCTGATTATGCCCGCTGCCAACCTGTCGTATATCATTCAGGAAGAAACATTCAACCTGATTAATAACATGGAGTTTCTGAACGACCGCTATGCTTCGCTGGACGTTTCGTGGAACATGCAGGGAAAACTCTTTAACCGCATCCCGCTGCTGAAGAAACTGAAATGGCGCGAGTTCATCGGCATTAAATGTTTGTGGGGAACGCTTACCGACAAGAATAATCCCCTATTGCCGCAGAACCGAAACGATGCAGAACTGATGATGTTTCCCGGACATTACGATGCAAATGGCAATTTCTACACATCCAGCTATGTAATGGATAAAAAGAAACCTTATGTAGAGTTGAGTGTCGGCATTCATAATATATTCAAGTTGCTGCATGTAGAATACGTACGCCGTTTAAATTATAATGACCTGCCTACGGCAAACAAGTGGGGCATCCGCTTTATGATTCGTACCGTATTCTGATTCGGTGGGGATACAGGTTTGTAACCAATCAGAAATACAAACCGGAAACAGACTCAGAAGAAACTGATAAAACGTTGCTTTAATTGGAAAAATGAAGCAGGCTCTTACTTTTTTCTTTTCGGAATAAGTAGCCAAGCCAAAGTTTTTATAATTTTGTCATATATAATACGAATTATATGGTAAAATCAGAAATACAGAATGTGAAATTACGGTTCGGCATCATCGGAAATACCGAGGGGCTGAATCGGGCTATAGATATAGCCATGCAAGTGGCTCCTACCGATTTGTCCGTATTGGTAACTGGGGAAAGCGGGGTAGGTAAGGAAAGCTTTCCGCAAATCATTCACCAGTTCAGTCGTCGGAAACACGGGCCGTATATTGCGGTAAACTGTGGGGCGATACCTGAAGGAACCATCGATTCCGAATTGTTCGGGCATGAGAAAGGTGCTTTTACCGGAGCTATCAGTGACCGGAAAGGTTATTTTGCCGAAGCAGACGGAGGTACGATTTTTCTGGACGAGGTGGGAGAACTCCCGCTGTCTACACAAGCCCGGTTGCTGCGCGTGCTCGAATCGGGCGAATACATCAAGGTCGGCTCTTCGAAAGTACAGAAAACCGATGTGCGGATTGTTGCTGCTACGAATGTCAACTTTGCCGAGGCATTGGCGGAAGGGCGTTTCCGTGAAGATTTGTATTACCGCTTGAATACCGTTCCTATCAAGATACCGCCTCTGCGCGAACGCCCGGACGACATCGTGCTGCTGTTCCGGAAGTTTGCCGGAGATTTTGCAGAAAAATACCGGATGCCTGCCATTCAGCTGACCGAAGAAGCAAAGCAGATGCTGACGGCTTACTCGTGGCCGGGAAATGTGCGTCAGCTTAAAAATATAACCGAACAGATTTCTATTATTGAAACCAACCGGGATATAACGCCGGAGATTCTCCGTAATTATCTGCCCACCCAGTCAGATTCTCATTTGCCAACACTGCTCGGTGTGAAGCCTTCGGGCAATAAAGGTTTTGAGAGCGAACGTGAGATTCTTTACCAAGTATTGTTCGACATGCGGCGCGACGTAACGGAGCTGAAGAAATTCATGCATGACATAATGGCAGAACGCAATGGCAATGCACCGGTTTCCACCCATCAGGATACTTCCGTGCGCTATATACCGAATACTCCGGTGAGCATCGTTCAAGACAATCCGGTGATGATGAGTTCCGTACCTTCTGTCAGCCATATTGCATCCGTAAAGACAGTGCCGGCTGAAGAACCCGAAGTGCAAGATACCGAAGAATATGTCGAAGAAAATCTTTCGCTGGACGACGTAGAAAAAGAAATGATTCGCAAGGCGCTTGAGCGGCATCACGGAAAGCGGAAAAGCGCCGCAAACGATTTAAAGATATCCGAACGTACCCTTTATCGAAAAATAAAAGAATATGGGCTTGATTAAAAGAAAATGGAAAATAATAAGCATGTGGATGACGGCCGTGTGCTTGCTGGCAGCTTGTACAGTGTCTTATAAGTTTAACGGTTCGTCTATCAACTATGAGAAAGTAAAAACCATTTCGTTTGAAAACTTTCCGAACCGTTCGGCGGCGTTTGTATGGGGGCCGATGGAGTCGATGTTCAACACAGCCTTGCAGGATGCTTACATGCAGCAGACGCGCTTGAAGCAGGTACGTCAGGGAGGCGATTTGGAACTGTCGGGAGAAATCACCAACTACGATGCTTATAATAAGGGCGTGGGCTCTGACGGTTATTCAACGATGGCAGAACTGCGTATGACGGTGAATGTACGTTTTGTAAACAATACCAATCACGTGGAAGACTTTGAACAATCGTTCTCGGCGAGCCGTGAATATAACGCCAGCCAGCAACTTTCTGCCGTGCAGGAGGAGTTGGTTGACCAGATGATTGACGAAATTGTGGAGCAGATTTTTAACGCCACAGTAGCAAACTGGTAGACTCATGATGCAACAGCAATTACAAGAATGGATAAAACACCCCGAACGGTTGGATAAAAACAGTTTGTATGAGTTACGTACGCTGTTGGAGCGTTATCCATATTTCCAAACGGCGTGGGTATTGTATCTGAAGAATCTGTTTCTGCTGAACGACCCGGCTTTCCGCGATGAATTACGTCGGGGGGCTTTGTTTGTTGCCGATATAGGTGTGTTGTTTTATTATCTTGAGGGAGACCGTTTCCGGCTGGAAGAACACGAACCGGTAAGTGCTGTTACCGACGGAGCCGACCGTACACTCGACCTTATAGACCGTTTCCTTTCCGGACATTCAGACGCTGCACCGGCCGAACTTCCGGTACCCGATATGGCGGCGGTGGATTATACATCGGTGCTGATGGGCGAATCCGTCTTGCCTGCTGCGGAAGAAGCCACACCTCCTTTGCGCGGACAGGAGCTGATTGACCATTTCATAGAAAGTGCAGACGATGAACGGAACGTTTTACCCGAGGATGCCGATGCAGCCGAGCCAGAGGATGAAGATACGGAAACCGAAGAAAAAGAGCCCGAAACAGACAACGAAGAAGATTATTTCACCGAAACATTGGCTAAAATCTATGTCAAGCAGCAACGATATGATAAAGCTCTGGAAATTATTAAAAAATTAAATTTGAAATATCCGAAAAAAAATACTTACTTTGCAGACCAAATGAGATTTTTAGAGAAATTGATTATTAACGCTAAATCAAAATAAAGAAAATGTACTTATTATTTGTTGTATTAATGGTGCTTGCAGCCATATTGATGTGTTTCGTCGTATTGGTGCAGAACTCGAAGGGGGGAGGTCTTTCTTCCGCATTTGCGTCTTCTAATCAGATTATGGGTGTTCGTAAGACAACCGATTTCATTGAAAAGCTGACGTGGGGATTGGCTGTTTTTATGGTGGTTATCAGTATTGCGACTTCTTACGTGATACCTCATCAGACTACCAATTCTTCTGTTATCATGGAACAGGCTATAGAAGAACAGAAAACAAATCCGTTGAATGCTCCTGCTGGTTTTGATGCTCCGCAGACCGAAACTCAGGATGCTGCTGCTACTCCGGCACCGGGCGATTCGGCTAAATAAATATATCGCGATGTTATAAACGGGCGCGGATTACAGACTTGTTATACCTAAATACGTAGGGTGGAAGTCTGTAATTCGTGCCTTTGTTTTTTTATCTGCTTTAATTCTATTTTTCTATGGGAACACCGATTCAAAAAAAAGAACGTATTTTGGCTGTCGATGCGTTGCGCGGATTTGCCGTAATGGGCATCGTGTTGCTTCATAATATCGAGCATTTTAACTTCTATTCTTTCCCTCCGCCCGCTACCGGACTGTTGGGGTGGTTTGACACTCACATTTGGGATACGCTTTTCTTCCTGTTTTCGGGCAAGGCATACGCCATTTTTGCCCTGCTGTTCGGCTTTACCTTTTATCTCCAGAGCCGCAGTTCAGAAAAGCGTGGCGAAGATTTCAAAAACCGCTATATGTGGCGGTTGCTGTTACTGTTGGGTTTCGGATTCATCAACGCCAGCTTTTTCCCCGGCGAAATTTTGGTGCTTTACGCCATTTTAGGCTTTGTGTTGGTGCCCGTCCGTCATTGGAGTAATAAGGCAGTATTCATACTCGCTTTGTTTCTGATGCTTCAGCCCTTAGAGTGGGTTAAAGTGATTTGTGCTGTGGTAAATCCGGAGTTTGCTCCCAAGCAGATGATTTATTCGTTAGGAGATGTATATCCGCAGTTGGGAGGAACATCGTGGTGGGAGATGGTAAAGGCAAACTTTGTAACCGGGCAGTTGGCAAGTCTGAATTGGGCTTGGTGTTACGGGCGCGTATTCCAGACTTCATCGCTTTTTATGTTCGGAATGTTGCTGGGCCGCATGGGATATTTCAGTGCATCTGCTCCGGAAAGCCTGTCACGGTCTCGTTCGTTCTGGCGTCGCGTTCTGTACGTCAGCATCCCTTCGGCGTTTGTGATGTATTTTGTAAAAGAATCCGTTTTCTCGCAAATCGACTCGAAGTTCATTCTTGAAACCATGAAAACCATTCTTAATTCTTGGTATAATCTGTTCTTTATGTTGACGTTGGTCAGCGCGTTCTTATTGCTTTACTGGGCAAATAACGGAAAGGTGCAACGCTGGTTGGCTCCCTACGGACAAATGAGTCTTACAGATTACGTCATGCAGTCGGTGATAGGGAGTTTCCTTTATTTCGGCTACGGGCTGGCACTTCATAAGGTGTGCGGTAATACGTACAGTTTCCTGATTGGCTGTGCGTTCTTCCTCGCTCAGTTGGCGTTTGCCCATTGGTGGTTCCGTCATTACCGTCGCGGTCCGCTGGAAACCATCTGGCATAAGCTGACGTGGATGGGAAGCCGTAACAAGTGAACGTCAAGATATAATGCTTCATAGACACATACGGATAAGAAAGTCCGACATCAAGCCAAGAAAACTTTTTGGAGAAGTTCAAAACAGTTTCTATAGCCTGTCGTTTTAATTTTGCTCAGGCTCTTATTCTGAAAAGTATTTTTTATATTTGCGAAAACATAGCCTTAAAAAACACACAACGAATATGTATAAGAAAATTTTGGGAGTTTGCTGCTTCTTTGCGGCATCAATGGGGGTGTGGGCACAAGCACCCGTAGAGAAAGGATTGCAGAGCATCAGCCGTGACAAGGCGGAAGCTATCGTAGAATTTCTGGCAGATGATAATCTGCTGGGGCGTGAGGCCGGACAGCGGGAGTCGCGTATCGTGGCACGTTATTTGGTTTCGGAACTGAAAGAGGCGGGCATCCGGCCTTTGCTGGGCGACACGTATTATCAGCCGTTTGAGGCGTGTGCCGTGGAACGCCAGCAGAAAGGACGTTTCCAAGTACACCCGGACTCGGTGGCACGGCTCAAGCAAGGCACATACCGCAGCCTGAAGCTGGCAAACGTGCTGGGATGGATACCCGGCGAACGTGCTGATGAGTATGTGGTTATCGGGGCACACTTCGACCATATCGGTTACGACCCCACTTTGGCCGGCGACCAGATTTATAACGGAGCAGACGATAATGCTTCAGGCGTATCGGCTGCCTTGCAGATTGCACGGGCGTTTGCTGTGTCGGGCAAGAAGCCGAAACGAAACGTCATCTTCGCTTTTTGGGACGGGGAGGAGAAAGGATTGCTGGGCTCAAAATATTTTGTGCAGTCATGTCCTTTCGTAAACCAAATCAAAGGATACCTGAACTTCGACATGATAGGGCGTAATAACAAACCGCAGCAGCCCAAACACGTGGTCTATTTCTATACCGAGTCGCATCCTGTGTTCGGTCAGTGGCTGAAAGATGCCATCGCCCGATATGATTTGAAACTGGAGCCGGACTACCGGGCTTGGGACCGCCCCATAGGAGGCAGCGACAACGGGTCGTTTGCTTTGAAGGATATTCCCATCATTTGGTATCACACGGATGCCCATCCGGATTACCACCAGCCGACGGATCACGCAGACCGGATTAACTGGGAGAAACTGACAGACATCACCCGCGCGGCATTCCTGAACATGTGGAATCTGGCTAACGAGGAAACCTATTAATCTGTAATCAGCTTCACAGACATTCCGGACGGATAGGAATGAACTAAAAAAAAGGATGCGCCTTCATTGGAAAGACGCATCCTTTAGTGTTTTTATGACAAGATATTATGTTTATTTGTCACCACGGATAGCAGCGATACCCGGCAATACTTTACCTTCGATAGCTTCCAGCAAAGCACCACCACCGGTTGAGATGTATGATACTTGGTCTGCCATACCGAACTTGTTGATACAAGCTACTGAGTCGCCACCGCCAATCAGTGAGAATGCACCTTCCTTCGTAGCTTCAGCGATTGCTTCTGCAATGGCTTTTGAACCGCCCGTAAAGTTGTCGAATTCGAATACACCGGCAGGACCGTTCCACAAGATAGTCTTGGCACCCTTGATGGCAGCCTTAAATGCTTCGCGGCTTTCAGGACCTGCATCCAAGCCTTCCCATCCGTCAGGAATGTTGTTAGCCGGGCAAATCTGCGTGTTAGCATCGTTAGAGAAGTCATCGGCAGCTACACAGTCAGTACCCAATACCAAGTTTACACCTTTAGCTTTAGCTTTTTCGATGATTTCGAGAGCCAAGTCGAGTTTGTCTTCTTCGCAGATTGATTTACCGATTTTTCCGCCCTGAGCTTTAGCGAAAGTAAATGTCATACCGCCACACAGAATCAGGTTATCTACCTTGTCCATCAAGTTTTCGATGATACCGATTTTGGTAGAAACTTTAGAACCACCCATGATGGCAGTAAACGGACGTTTGATGTCTTTCAAAACGTTATCTACCGCTTGAACTTCTTTTTCCATCAGGTAGCCCAACATCTTGTGGTCAGCGTCGAAATAGTCAGCGATAACAGCAGTAGAAGCGTGTTTACGGTGAGCTGTACCGAAAGCATCCATTACGTAGCAGTCAGCGTAAGAAGCCAATGTTTTAGCAAATTCTTTCTGGCGTGCTTTCATTTCTTTCTTAGCGTCTTCGTAAGCAGGGTCTTCTTTTTCAATGCCTACCGGTTTGCCTTCTTCTTCCGGATAGAAACGGAGGTTTTCGAGCAGCAACACTTCGCCCGGTTTCAAAGCTGCGGCAGCTTCCTGAGCTTTAGCGCAGTCGGGAGCGAACTGAACCGGAGTACCCAATGCAGCAAAGAACTGCATCTACAATTTGGCTTAAAGAATATTTCGCATTTACTTTACCTTTGGGTTTACCCATGTGTGACATGATGATAAGTGCACCGCCGTCTGCCAAGATTTTTTTCAATGTGGGCAGCGCTCCACGGATACGGGTGTCATCAGTAATTTTACCTTCTTCGTTCAAAGGTACATTGAAGTCCACACGAACGATTGCCTTTTTTCCGGCAAAGTTGAATTTGTCAATAGTCATCATAATCTTAATATTTTAAGTATGTTAAAGTGTTACATTTGTATCTCAGTTGCAGCGCAAAGTTAAGAAAAAAATGAAATGGAAGGGAAAAAGCGGGCGTTATTTTCATCGGTTTTGTTATTTTTGGTTAAAGTGAAGGCTCCTTCCCGGCAGGCTTGTAAACCGATGCAGGGCGTGCGCCTGCCCACAGTTTCTTGTCAGCAGAATTATTTGTATCTTTGCCAATCGTTTTTCCGCTTGTTTGGTTTATAAAATTTTTTTTATGTATAGCAATAAAGAAATATGGAATGTTACTTATCCTATATTTTTAGGATTGTTGGCTCAGAATGTTATTAACGTAACCGATACGGCGTTTTTAGGACACGTAAGCGAAGTGGCTCTGGGGGCTGCGGCGATGGGCGGTTTGTTATACATCTGCGTATACACCGTGGCGTTTGGTTTCAGCGTGGGGTCGCAGATTCTTATCGCCCGGCGTAACGGAGAGGGGAATTACCGTTCGGTAGGTCAGGTGATGTGGCAGGGGACGGCGTTCAGCTTTGCGATGGCGGTAGTGCTGCTTGCCGTGATGTATATGGCAGCCGAGCCCTTGATACGTTTACTCATAACGTCGGATGCAATCTTTCACGCCACCTATGAGTTTTTTACGTGGCGTATTTGGGGATTCTTGTTTGCATTTGTAAATGTCATGTTCCGTGCGCTGTATATCGGCATAACGCAGACCAAGACGCTGACGATGAATGCCGTGGTGATGGCGCTGGTCAATGTGGTGCTCGATTATGCACTGGTGTTCGGCGAACTCGGATTCCCGGAGATGGGAATCAAGGGAGCCGCACTTGCTTCGGTGATAGCCGAGGCTTCTTCGCTGGTGTTTTTCTTGTGTTACACTTATTTCAGGGTCGATTTGAAGAAATACGGATTAAACCGTTTCGGGCGGTTCGACTGGGCGATGGTGGGGCGCATTTTGCGGATTTCCTGCTTCACGATGGTGCAATATTTTCTGGCAATGGCTATCTGGTTTGTGTTTTTTATGGCACTCGAACGGTTAGGGCAGCGCCAGCTTGCCATAGCCAACATCGTGCGGAGCGTGTACGTGGTGATGCTGATTCCGGTACAGGCCCTTTCTACTACCGCAAACACGTTGGTTAGTAACCTGATAGGTGCGGGAGGCGTTTCCCAAGTAATCAGGCTGCTTCACAAAATAGCCAAAATGTCGTTTTTGTTCATGCTGGTTTGTGTGGCGCTATGCGTCATTTTCCCCCATGCCATTCTTTCGGTTTACACGAACGAAGCCGCACTGCTTACCGAGTCGGTTTCGGCACTTTACGTGGTTTGTGTGGCAATGGTGGTGGCATCGGTGGCAAACGTGTATTTCAACGGAATTTCCGGCACGGGAAACACGCAGGCGGCGTTGGTGCTTGAGGTGGGGGTGCAGGTTTTCTATGCACTTTATATCATCGTGGTAGGGATGGTTATTCAGGCTCCGGTGGATGTTTGTTTTACTACCGAACTGATTTACTATGTATTGATGCTGACATTCAGCCTCATTTATCTGAAAAAAGCAAAATGGCAGAACAAAAAGATTTGAGTGAATCGTTTTTTTTGTAATTTTGCACCTCGTTGTAAAAGAAGAAATTAAGCAAAGCAAAAGATATGTTCGACAATTTAAGTGAAAGATTAGAACGGTCGTTTAAAATATTGAAGGGTGAGGGAAAAATCACCGAAATCAATGTAGCAGAGACCTTGAAAGATGTTCGCCGCGCACTGCTGGATGCGGACGTAAACTATAAAGTGGCAAAGAGCTTTACCGATACGGTAAAAGAAAAGGCGTTGGGACAGAACGTGCTTACAGCCGTGAAACCGAGCCAGTTGATGGTAAAAATCGTACACGATGAGCTGACCAAACTGATGGGTGGAGAGACTGCCGAAATCGAGCTGAAAGGACGTCCCGCAGTCATCCTGATGTCGGGTTTGCAAGGTTCGGGTAAGACCACTTTCTCAGGCAAGTTGGCGCGGATGCTGAAAACCAAGAAAAACCGTAAACCTCTTTTGGTAGCGTGCGACGTGTATCGTCCGGCAGCCATCGAACAGTTGAGGGTGTTGGGACAGCAAATCGAAGTGCCCGTTTACAGCGAACCTGAAAGCAAGAACCCCGTTCAGATTGCTCTTAACGCCATCCAAGAGGCTAAGGCGAAAGGATACGACTTGGTGATCGTCGATACGGCAGGTCGCTTGGCGGTAGACGAGCAGATGATGAACGAAATCGAAGCCATCAAAAACGCCATCAACCCCGATGAAACCTTGTTCGTGGTAGATGCCATGACAGGACAGGATGCCGTAAACACGGCACGCGAGTTTAACGAGCGTTTGGACTTCAACGGCGTAGTGCTCACGAAGTTAGACGGTGATACCCGTGGGGGTGCGGCGCTCTCTATCCGCACGGTGGTAAACAAGCCCATCAAATTTGTGGGTACAGGCGAAAAGCTGGATGCCATCGACCAGTTCCACCCCGCTCGTATGGCAGACCGTATCCTCGGCATGGGTGATATCGTTTCGCTGGTAGAGCGTGCGCAAGAACAGTACGATGAAGAAGAAGCAAAACGCCTTCAGAAGAAAATCCAGAAGAACCAGTTCGATTTTGATGATTTCCTCGGACAGATTCAGCAAATAAAGAAGATGGGTAACCTGAAAGACTTGGCATCGATGATTCCGGGTGTGGGAAAAGCTATCAAGGACATCGATATCGACGACAATGCGTTTAAGAGCATCGAAGCGATTATCTATTCAATGACTCCCGAAGAACGCAAACGTCCGGAGATACTGAACGGTTCGCGCCGTATGCGTATCGCCAAAGGTAGCGGAACGAACATCCAAGAAGTAAACCGCCTGTTGAAGCAGTTCGACCAGACCCGTAAGATGATGAAAATGGTTACGGGTAGCAAAATGGCAGGCATGATGCAGAAAATGAAACGGAAATAAGTCCGGGCATCGGATACCAATAGAAAACGGAATCGCCCGAAGCAACCACTGCTGCTTCGGGCGATTCCGTTTTCTATTTGAAGTATCTTTTGTCTCTGTTTCACAGCCCTGAAATTCTACCCGTCAGACTGATGTGTCTTACGGTTAGAACCGGGTCACTCTACCGCTTGCGCATAGAGGTGCTAACGGTAGCGTTTGGGGGTGGCAAACGGATGGCTATTTCTTCTGAGCGTCCGGGGTAACCGGATATTACTCGAAAAGACTTCTGAACTTCTTGAATATCTTTTCTTTCAGGCTGAGATTGGGTTGGAAGTTTTCAGCCTCCTGCCATTTTTCGAGCAGTTGACGTTCTTCCTTCGTAAGCGTTTCGGGGATATATACGCTGACGTTTACCAGCAAATCGCCCGTGCCCGTGCTGTATCCGTACCGGTTGATGTTCGGCAAACCTTTGCCCCGCAAACGAAGCACCTTGCCCGGTTGCGTTCCCGGTTCAATCTTTATCTTAGCCTTCCCGTCGATGGTGGGGATTTCTACCGTACCGCCCAATGCAGCCGTCGGCACACTCAGCAGCAGGTTATAAATCAAGTCGCTCTCGTCGCGAATCAGTTCGGGATGTTTTTCCTCTTCGATGAGTACCAGCAAGTCGCCCGGCACACCGTTGTGCTTTCCGGCATTACCTTTGCCGTTGATGGTAACCTGCATTCCTTCTGCCACACCAGCCGGAATCTTCGCCGTAACCACTTCTTCGCCGTAAACCACACCTTCGCCGCTACATTCCTTACATTTATTCTTGATGATTTTACCTTCTCCGTTACATTGCGGACACACCGTTTGCGTCTGCATCATGCCGAAAATGCTTTGCTGCGTGCGTGTAACGCTTCCTGTTCCGTGACAGGTAGGACACGTCTCTACGCCTCCGTTACCTTCAGCCCCTGTTCCGTGGCAGTGAGGACATTCCACATACTTCTTTACCTTGAATTTCTTCTCCACTCCCGTAGAGATTTCTTTCAGGCTCAGCTTCACCTTCACACGCAGGTCTGCGCCACGGAATTTGCGTTGGTGCGTCTGTGCGCTTCCTCCACCAAACCCGCTGAATCCGCCGTGTCCGCCAAAGATATCGCCGAACATTGAGAAGATGTCATCCATTGACATGCCTCCGCTGCCGAATCCGCCGAATCCGCCTCCTGCTGCTCCGTCTACTCCGGCGTGTCCGAACTGGTCGTAGCGGGCGCGTTTGTCCGGATTGCTCAAAACCTCGTAGGCTTCTGCCGCTTCTTTGAACTTCTCTTCCGCCTCCTTGTCGCCCGGATTTTTGTCAGGATGATATTGTATCGCTTTTTTTCTGTATGCCTTTTTTATTTCGTCTGCCGATGCCGACTTGCTTACGCCTAATACTTCGTAGTAATCTCTTTTCGCCATTTTTATAGAAGAATTAAAAAAAAGATGGAGAACCGGGAAAGAAGATTTTCCTTTTCCCGATTCTTCATCTTTTACTGATTTTTATTGTGCCACAACAACTTTTGCGTGGCGGATTACTTTATCATTAAGTTTATATCCCGTTTGTACACAGTCTAACACCTTGCCTTTTTGTTCTTCGGCAGAAGCAGGTACAAGGGCTACGGCTTCATGATAATCCGTGTCGAAATTTTCGCCTATGGGATTCATTTTCTCCAATCCTTCCTGAGTCAGGTTTTTCAGGAATTTCTGGTAGATCAAGTCAATACCTTCATGGATAGCTTTCAGATCGTCTGTTTTCTGCATGTTTTCCAGCGCGCGTTCCAAGTCGTCCAGTATCGGGAGGATAGCCGAGATAGCCTTTTCACCTCCGTTTTTAATCAATTCCGCTTTTTCTTTTAAGGTACGCTTGCGGTAATTGTCAAATTCGGCAGACAAGCGCAGGTATTTGTCTTTTTGTTCTTCAATGATGTTTTTAGCTTCTTCAAGCTCCTTAGTCAACGTTTCTTCCGGAGTCAGTTCGGCTTGTTCCTCTTCGTTCGGTTGAGGTTCGGCTTGCGTTTCCCGATTTTCGGCGGCAGCTTCAGCTTCTTTTTCTTTTAATATTTCCTCGTTTTCCGAAGTCTGATTTTTTTTCATATCCATAGTTATATTCGTTTGATTATTTCTGTAATATTTATATGGGGCTAATAGCAAATAGTGTGCCTGAGCGGTCGTTTGTACGAGAACGGCTGCAAAAATAGTGAAAAAATGTCAGACTGACAGCGTAGAGTTGGCAAATTCCTTATGTCGGTGTGTATTATTTACAAATCTTTTTGCAAGGTAAATACAAATTCCAGTCCGCCCGACGGCGCGTTTTTGGCAAAGATGGTTCCTCCGTGGAAAAGCACGGCGTTTTTAACGATGGCAAGTCCCAGCCCCGTGCCTCCCAGTTTGCGCGAGCGTCCCTTGTCTACCCGGTAGAACCGTTCGAACAGGCGGTTAAGATGTTCTTCAGGTACTCCGATGCCTGTGTCGGAAAAACTGAAATAATAGAATTTCTCGTCTTCGCGGAAACAGTTGATAGTAACCTGTACGCCTACTCCCGCGTATGCGATGGCATTGTCGGTCAAGTTGCGGAAGATAGAGTACAGCAACGAGCTGCTTCCGGTCAGAATAAGGTCGTGGGGCATGAGGTTGACCACGCGCATCTGTTTTTCCTCCAGTCCCAAAGCCACTTCGTTTAAGATGTTTTCTACGATGCGGCTTAGGTTTACCGTTTCTTTTTCGACCATTCCGGGAGCCTCATCCATGCGGGTCAGTACCGAGATGTCGCGCAGCAACAGGGTGAGCCTGTTACTCTGTGCATAGCTTCGTTCGAGGAATGTACGCATATTTTCCGGCGAGATGTTCGGATTGCTGATGATGGTTTCCAAGTATCCCTGAATACTGCTGACGGGAGTTTTCAGCTCGTGGGCTACGTTTTGGGTAAGTTGCCGTTTCAGTCGGGCACGTTCTTCCTCTTGCGTTACGTCGTTGATGGATATTTCGAACGAAAGGTCTTGGAAGATGATACACTCCAGAACGAACGAACGGGCATTCTTGTCGATGTGCATCGACAGTCGTTTCTCTTCTTTGCTGTAATTTCCCTCGTTCTTGGTCAGGAAATCGGTAATCGGCTTCAGATCCGGTATCAGGAAGATAGAATCTGATGAGCTGAGATTGCGGTCGGAAATGTTGTTGATGTACTGTACGAAAAGATTGTTCACCAGAATCTCTTTCCGCTCTTTGGTGAATACACCCAATCCCTCGTGCGACGTCTGTAAGTGTGAAATCAGCTTTTCACGCTCAATGTACAGAGCTTCTTTGGCCCGGTGCAGACGCTTATATATTTTTATGATGTGTTGTGATATTTCTCCCAGTTCGTTTTTCGGGAAAGTGTCTAAAATGGCAAGGTCGATAGGCTCATTGCGGTCGGCCTTCATTGCAAACTGTTGCAGTTTGGAGATAGACATCCCTAACTTGCGTGTAAACTGATAAAACACGCCTATCAGAATCAGGCTGATGAAAAGGGCAAACCATAAGAAAGAAGAATCGGCTTTCAGATGTTCACTCAGGCTGAGGTTGTATGGCAATGCTGAGCGGATAATCAGCCGGAAAGGAGGATAGTAACGTGCGGAGTAGAAATATTCTTCGCCCTCGATGCTTTCCGAGTTACGTCCGATGGAATACCCGCTGCCATACATCAGTGCTTCTTGTACTTCCTTGCGTGTGGAATGATCTTCAAAGTTTTTCCAGTCTTTTCGTATATTGTCATAAATAACCTTCCCCAACGGTGTAATGAGGGTAACGCGCAGGTTGGGCATCATGTGGGTTGCCACATAATTTTGCATGGAGTCGATATCCAGTTCGCCCCGGTCGGTAATGAAATTGCCAAGCTGGTTGTTGTAGCTTTGCAACTGGATGTTCAGCAATTCGCTTTTGTAGGCTTTTTCGCGTTGATACTGAAACGCGATGAAGCAGATGGCAAAAACGAGGAAAAGGATAAGGACAGAAAGAAACAGCCTCTGGCTGAACGAGAGGATACGATAAGAAAGTTTAGTCATAATAAAGTTTCAGGATAGTTTATTCACATTCAAAGCAATAACCATAACCTAACCGCGTAACGATGCACTGTCCGTATTCGCCGATTTTTTTGCGCAGGCGGGTAATGTTGACATCAATGGTGCGGTCGAGTACATACACTTCATCGTGCCATACACGGGCGAGAATGTCTTCGCGCGAGAACACCCGTCCCTGATTCTGGAGTAAGAAAAGCAGGATTTCGAACTCCTTTTTAGTCAGCGCCACTTCTTCATCGTCGATGGTTACTTTCTTTTTGGGAATATCAATAACCAGCCCTTTGTAGGTCAGTTTTTCAGCATTTTCGTTCGGCGTACTGCTTGTTCTTCTCAGTACGGCCTTCACACGCAGGATAACTTCGCGGAGTGAGAACGGCTTCGAGATGTAATCGTCTGCTCCGAGGTTAAATCCCGTAATCGTATCGTTTTCCGTATCTTTTGCCGTGATGAAAATAATAGGAATGTCTGCCGTTTCCTTGTTTTTCTTCATCATGCTTGCCATTTTGAATCCGGATATTTCGCCCATCATTACGTCAAGTAACAACAAGTCGTAGTTGGTGAGTTTCAGTTTGAGAGCATCTTCGGCAGAGGTAGCAGTGTCTACCTGATAGCCTTCCATCTCAAGATTAAACTTCAGTATTTCGCAGAGGTCTTCTTCGTCGTCAACTACTAATATTCTGTAATCGTTCATATTGTATCCGCTAAATGAATTGTTATTTACAAAAATACGATATTTATCTTTACGATTGCAAAGTTGACTTTATTTTGTTTCGCCCTTATGAAATACTTATTACGATTTTGTTACAACATTTCGGGGCGTGTAAATTCTCCGGCGATGGGACGGCTCATTTCGTTTCGTATTTCGCGTGGCGACATGTTGTGTCCTAAGAGGAACATCAGTTTGGTAAGCACGCTTTCTGCCGTCGAGTCATAACCGCTGATAACGCCTGCGTCCAGCAGGTGAAGCCCGGTTTCGTAGCGTGCCATTTCCACCATTCCGGTTTGACACTGCGAGATGTTTACAATAACGATTCCCCGCTGCGTAGCCTCTTTCAGCAAGCGGATGAACCACGGTTTCTGAGGCGCGTTGCCCGAACCGTATGTTTTTAGCGCCACAGCTTTCAGTCCCGGCGTATTCAGAACCGTGCGCACGATGTTTTCTTGAATCCCCGGAAACAATGTCAGGATGATAACATTCGTGTCGAACACATAGTGAGGATGCATGGGGATGGAAGGGTCTGCCTTGCGGATGCGGTCATACTCATACTTGATGTGGATACCCGCCGTAGCGAGGGCAGGGTAGTTGTATGAGCGGAACGCATTAAAGTTTTCAGCATTAATCTTCGTGGTACGGTTTCCGCGCAGCAAGTGGTTTTCAAAAAAGATACATACCTCCGGCACTATCGCCGTACCGTCAGGATACTTGGCGGCAGCTATTTCGATGGCAGTAATCAGGTTTTCCTTTCCGTCGGTGCGCAACATCCCGATGGGGAGCTGGCTTCCCGTAAGAATAACCGGCTTGCTCAGATTTTCGAGCATGAAACTCAGTGCCGACGCAGTATATGCCATCGTGTCTGTACCGTGCAGGATAACAAACCCGTCGAAATTATCGTAATTATAATGTATGATTTTTACGAGCTTCGCCCATAATGCCGGTTCCATGTCCGAAGAATCGATAGGCGGAGAAAACTGGTAAGAAGAAATGCGATAGTTGAAGCGTTTCAGTTCCGGCACATTTTCTTGCAGTTGGTCGAAATTAAAGGCTTCTAATGCTCCCGTTTCGGGGTTTTCAATCATACCAATCGTTCCTCCGGTATAAATTAACAAAACGGAAGGATAGTCGGACTTTATCATGGGCTTTTTCTTTTAATTATGCCACAAAGATAGCTTTTAATGTTGAAATACCGAAACGGGAGCGCCTAAAAATAGCAAAATGATTAAAATCGAGGGCGGATGCAGACATTCCTTAACCTTATTTGCTGAGTGCATCCATCAGTCGGTCGGCGGCACGGGCGGCATCGCCCCCTTCTTCTTCGAGCAGCGTGACAAATTTGCTGCCGATGATACACCCTGCCGCGTGAGCTGCCGCAGCCTCATACGTCTGACGGTTTGAAATACCGAAACCAATCATGCGCGGGTTGCGTAAATTCATTGCTTCGATGCGGCGGAAGTATGCCTGCTTCTGTTCGTCAAAATCTTTCTGTGCCCCCGTGGTGGCTGCCGACGATACCATGTAGATAAATCCGTCGGTATGGGCGTCGATTTGGCGGACGCGCTCTTCGCTGGTTTCGGGCGTGATGAGCATGATGACTTTTACATCGTAACGCTCGGCTATGGGGCGGTATTCTTCCTCGTAATCCCTGAAAGGAAGGTCGGGGATGATAACTCCGTCGATGCCTGTACGCCGGCAGTCGCGGCAAAAGTTCTCGAAGCCGTATTGCATGATGGGGTTCAGATAGCCCATCAGTATAAGCGGTATCTGTACGGTATCTCTGATGTTTTCTAATTGGGCGAATAGTTTTCGCAGAGTCATTCCGTTGCGCAGGGCACTGGTTGCGGCGGCTTGAATCACCACACCGTCTGCCATCGGGTCACTGAACGGAATACCGATTTCAATCATGTCCACCCCTTTTTGTTCGAGGGTGCGGATGACGTCTGCCGTGCCTTCCAAAGTAGGAGTGCCGGCACAGAAATAGAGTGAGAAAATTCGGCTTTTCTTGGTACTGAATAATTGATTGATGCGGTTCATAATGCTGACGTGTTTAAAGGGTTGATGGATGTAGTTTTTTAAATTCGGCGATAAAGCGGGCGAGGGTTTGCGCGTCTTTTATGCCCGGCGCGGATTCAAAGCCGCTGTTCAGGTCGATGCCCTCCCAGCGCGGATGACGGAAAGCCTTCAGTGCCTCCATGCTTTCGGGACGAATCCCTCCGCTCAGCAGAAAAGGCGTACTGCCGCGATAGTGTTCCAAGATGCTCCAGTCGAATGAGCGTCCCGAACCGCCGTATTGCAGGCAGGGAGTGTCGAAGAGGAAGTAATCGCATACGCCGGCATACGGCTCGGTGATTTGGAGTTCCTCCGCACGGTGGATGGCAAACGCCTTGACCACCTTCAGTCCGCTCTTGCGCAGCCGGTCGCAACAGTCGGGCGATTCCGTCCCGTGGAGCTGTACGGCGTGCAGTGCCAATGCCTCTGCCTGCCGGAGACAGACCTCCGGAGCGGCATTGACAAACACGCCCACACGCACCACTTTTTGCGGGAGGTATTCCGGCACGCGGTCTATAAAGCGCGGAGAGCGTTCGTAGCAGATAAATCCCATCCAGTCGGCTCCCGCCCGTTCCACCTCGCGGATGTTGACGGCATCGCGCATACCACAGACTTTCACTATCATGGCTGTAAGGCTTTTATGAAACCGGAGAGGGTGGCGGCGGGGTCGGCAGTTTTCATGAATGCTTCGCCCATCAGGAATCCACGGAATCCGGCTTCGCGCAACTGACGCACGGTTTCGGGCTGCGATATTCCGCTTTCCGATACCAGCAGGAAATCTTTCGGCAGGCGGTCGGCAAGACGGAACGAGGTCTCGACATCGGTGCGGAACGTCCCCAAATGGCGATTGTTTACGCCCACCATGTCAACGAACTCATTCACGTGTCCCAGTTCTGCCTTATCGTGCAGTTCGAGCAACACCTCTAATTGCAGCTCGTGGGCTTGGCGTGCCAATGTCCGGCATTCTTCTGCCGACAGCACAGAGGCGATGAGCAATACGGTGTCGCTCCCCGTCACCTTTGCTTGGCAGAGCTGGTAACGGCTCACGGTAAAATCTTTGCGCAGGATAGGGAGCGAGGTGCGGGGGCGTGCGGTGCGGATGTCTTTCAGCGTTCCGCCGAAAAACCGTTCGTCTGTCAGGATGGAGAGGGCAGAGGCACCCGCCTGTTCGTAAGCCGGAGGGATTAGCGCAGCGTCCGCCTCGCGGTTAATCCAGTCTTTCGAAGGCGAGCGGCGTTTAAACTCGGCGATGATGCCCGTGGGCGATGCGGCGAGACGCTGCTTCATGCTAACGCACGGCGCGAGGTCTTCCAGCAGGTTTTCTAACTGTGTCATCGAAACCACCTCTTCTTGCTGTTTTATCTCGATACGCTTGTGGGCAACGATGGTTTGCAGGATATCTTGTTCTTTCATGTCAGTCGGCGTTTAGTTCGATAAACTTGCGGAAAGTTTTCAGTGCCTTTCCGCTTTCCAACGATTCGCGTGCGATGGCTACACACTCTTCAATCCGTTTCATAGGCTCTACGGCTTGGATGGCGAACGAAGCGTTAATCAGCACACAGTCGGTTTGGGCTTTCGTGGCGCGGTTTTCGAGCACGTTGTCGAAGATGCGTGCCGCCTCTTGCGGCGTATCGCCTCCGTACAGCTCCTCTTGCCGGGCAATGGAGAACCCCAAGTCGGCAGGGCGGTAGATGGTTTCGTAACGGTTGGTCATCACCTTAAATTCGTCGGTGAGTGAAATCTCGTCGTATCCGTCCAGATTGTTGACCACGGCAAATCCGATGCCCAGACGCTGGAGCGTGTTGGTGTAGAGGCGCATCTGAGGCAAGTCTGCCACCCCCAGCAACTGGTAGGCGGGCAGACAGGGGTTTATCAGCGGGCCTAACAGGTTGAACAGCGTGCGCACGCCCAATGCCTTGCGGATGGTGGCAACCGTCTTCATGGCAGGATTAAACAGCGGGGCGTGGAGGTAAGCCATGTTGCAGTTCTCTATCGAGCGGATGAGGCGTTGGGCATCGTTGGTAAACTTTACTCCGTGCAGCTCCATCACGTTGCTTGCCCCGCTCACCGAGGTAGCCCCGTAATTGCCGTGTTTCGCCACGCGGTAACCCGCACCCGCCACGACGAAGCAGGCACACGTAGAGATGTTGAACGTATTCTTTCCGTCGCCTCCCGTCCCCACGATGTCGATGGGTTGGTAAGCCGAGAGGTCGATGGGGATGCGTGTACTGAGTAGGGCATCGCGGAGACCGATGAGTTCGTCAACCTTCACGCCGCGCATCTGGAAAACCGTAAGCAGGGCGGCTATCTGCGTATCGTTGTATCGTCCGCGCGTAATGTCTTGCAGCAACCGGCAAGCCTCTTCGCGCGTAAGTATCTCGTGATTGAAAAGTCGTATAAGTATTTGTTTCATAGGTGTATCTGTATTTTGTTTTTATACCGGGAAAACGCTACCGTTAGCATCATTCTTTCCAAGCGGTAGCGATGCCCGTTTCTATCCGTAGAACCGGTCGGTCTTACGGGTAGGATTTTTTCTTTCTCTTACTTCCTCGTTTACAGGGCGTTGCCCGAAGCCTCGGCCGGATGAGCCAACCAGTTCTGAATCATGCGCTTGCCATCGGGCGTCAGTACCGATTCGGGGTGGAACTGTATGCCGCGCACGTCGAACAGCTTGTGGCGTAACGCCATGATGTATCCCTCGCGGCTCACGGCAGTAACCTCCAAGCAGGAGGGGAATGCTGCGGTATCTACCACCCACGAGTGGTAACGCCCCACGGCGATTTCGTCGGGCAGTCCGTCGAACAGATAGTCCCGGCACACGATGCGTACGGGGCTTTGGATGCCGTGATACACTTCCTTCAGGTTGGTAAGCCGTGCGCCGAACGCCTCGCCGATGGCTTGCTCACCCAGACATACCCCCAAGATGGGTTTCCGTCCGGCATACGTGCGGATGACATCGAGCAGCAGACCCGCCTCTTCAGGGATTCCCGGGCCGGGCGAAAGCAACAGCTTGTCGAATGCTTCAAGTTCTTCCATGCAGAACCGGTCGTTACGCAATACCGTGACCGCCGCTCCCGATTCTTTCACCAAATGACTCAGATTATAGGTAAACGAGTCGTAATTGTCGATAATTGCTATATTCATAGTTTCTTTAAGTCTTATAATTGTTCTGCCAAGAGGATTGCTTTTTTCAATGCTCCCAGCTTGTTGTTTACTTCTTGCAGTTCGTTTTCTTCATTGCTTTTTGCCACGATGCCTCCTCCCGCCTGAAACCACAGCTCGTTGTTCCGGCTCACGAAGGTGCGGATGGTGATAGCCTGATTCAGCGTGCCGTTCAGTCCGATGAACCCGATACATCCGCCGTATGCCCCCCGGTTATGCGGCTCTAATTCGCTGATGAGCTGCATGGCACGCACTTTCGGAGCGCCGCTCAGCGTACCGGCCGGAAAGGTATCGACGAACGTTTTTACCGGATTCGCCCCCTCGTTCAGCATTCCGCTCACGCGGCTCACCAAGTGGATAACGTGGCTGTAATACTGCGGCTCTTTGTAGAAGTCCACTTTTACATCGTGGCAATTCCGGCTCAAGTCGTTCCGTGCAAGGTCGACCAGCATCACGTGTTCGGCGTTCTCCTTCGGGTCGGCAAGCAGGGCGGCAGTCAGTTCGGCATCCTTCGCCTTGTCTCCGTTCCGGCGCGTGGTTCCCGCTATCGGGTCGATGGTAGCCCGCCCGTCTTCTATCTTGCAGTGGGTTTCGGGCGAAGAACCGAAGATGCGGAAGCCTCCGAAATCGAAGTAGAACAGGTACGGCGACGGGTTGATGCTGCGCAGCGCACGGTAGAGCTTGAAGTCGTCGCCCTCGTAACGCTGGACGAAGCGGCGCGAAAGAACAATCTGAAACACGTCGCCCCGCATACAGTGTCCGATGCCCCGGCGGATGTTCGCTTTATGCTCCTCGTCGGTCAGCGTGCTGGTCGTTTCGCCCACGGCACGGAAATCGTACTCGGTAAAATTGCGGTTGTTGATGGCTTTTTCCACTTCGCCGATGTGCGACTGTTCTTTCTCGCCCTGCATTTCGATAAGCACCATTTCGCTCTTGAAATCGTTGAACACCACGAGGTATTTATACAGGATGTACAGCAAGTCAGGCGCATCGTTTTTAGGGTCGCAACTGTCTTTGATGGGGATATGCTCGAAGTAGCGCACGGCGTTGAACGTGGTGTAACCGTAAAGTCCGCAGTAGCGGGCATACTCGCCCGACACGTGGAAGCGCGACAGGAACCGACTGACGGCATCCTCTACGCGGTAGTTCTCTGTGATGGGATGTTCCTCGGTACTGCCGTCGGGATACTTTGCCGTAGCCACGCCGTGGCTCACCCCGATGCTTGCTATCGGGTTCAGCCCGATGAACGAGCGGTTGTTTTCCACCCCGTGATAATCCGAACTTTCCATCAATACACTCTGCGGAAAAAGGTCGCGCACCTTCATGTATGTGCTGACCGGCGTATGGAGGTCGCCCAATAACGTCTTATGCTGGGCAGTATAGCTGTAAGTTTTCATAATCAGATAGTTTAGTAAGGATTGTTTGCCAAGTAAGTTTCAATGTCTTTGTCTCCGCGTCCCGATACGGTGAGCACCACCACGTCGGTGGGGCGGAAGTTCATCTTTTCCAACGCTCCGAGGGCATGAGCCGACTCTAATGCCGGGATGATACCCTCCAGCCGGGTCAGCTCGTAAGCCGCCCGTACAGCCTCATCGTCGTTTATGGCGAGCACCGTGGCTCGATGCTGCCTTGCCAAGTTAGCGTGCATCGGTCCGATACCCGGATAATCCAGTCCGGCAGAGATGGAATAAGGCTCCGTTATATCTGTCCGTCTTCGTCCTGCATCACTAACGTGCGCGCACCGTGGATGATACCTAACCGTCCTAATTGGATGGTAGCTGCCGACATCAGCGTGTCGATGCCCTTGCCTCCGGCTTCCGCCAGCACGATTTTCACGCGCTCGTCGTCTAAATAATGATAAATGGTTCCGGCGGCATTGCTTCCTCCGCCCACGCAAGCCATCAGAAAATCCGGATAGTCGCGTCCCTCCTGTTCCGTCAACTGCTTTTTGATTTCCTCGCTGATGACCGACTGGAGCCGTGCCACCATGTCGGGATAGGGATGAGGCCCTACGGTAGAACCGATGACATAATACGTGTCGGCAGGATGGCAACACCAGTCGCGAATCGCTTCGTTGGTGGCATCTTTCAGCGTCATGTTGCCCGATGTTACCGCCTCCACCCGCGCTCCGAGCATCTTCATCCGCTCTACGTTTACGTGCTGGCGTTCCACGTCTGTTTTACCCATGTAAACCACACATTCCATGCCCATCAGCGCACAGACCGTAGCGGTGGCAACGCCGTGTTGTCCGGCACCCGTTTCGGCGATGATGCGTTTCTTTCCCATCCGTCGGGCTATCAGTACCTGACCGATGGCGTTGTTTATCTTGTGTGCTCCCGTGTGGTTCAAGTCCTCACGCTTCAGGTAAATCTTGCAGCCGTACTTGTCAGACAGTCGGCGGGCGAGGTAGAGCGGCGAGGGACGGCCCACATAATCGCGCAGCAAAGCGGCAAATTCTTGTTTGAAATCTTCGCTGTCCATTACCTTCAGGTAGGCGTTTCGCAGCTCTTCCACACACCGGTGGAGAATTTCGGGGATGTATGCCCCGCCAAATTCTCCGTAATAGCCATTCTCGTTTACTTGATAAGTTTTCATAGTTGCATTTGTATTTTGTATGATTCTGATTCGAAAAAAAAACGGGCTGCCGTAAAGTACGACAGCCCGTTACGCTATATCTTGATTCGATTGGTATATACACACGACTGATTTCCCTTACGACCTATGGAGTTGTAAGAGGCGCCACCAGAAGAATGTATTTACCATCGTTTGTTTCATATCAAGTTGTTCTTTTCAGTTATTCGATGCACAAATGTAGGCATAAATTTAGTGATTCCAAACAAAATGCCGTTTTTTTTAAGAAAATAGCGTTTTTTTCTCCGGATTAAGAGTTCATGCTCATCAGGAACTCTTCGTTGTCTTTCGTTTTCTCCAGACGGTCTTTCACGAAATCCATCGCCTCTATCGGGTTCATGTCCGACAGGTACTTGCGCAGAATCCACATGCGGTCAAGCGTAGTCTTGTCGAGCAGCAAGTCATCGCGGCGCGTGCTTGAAGCCACGATGTTGACAGCCGGGAAGATACGCTTGTTGCTCAAGTTGCGGTCGAGCTGAAGCTCCATGTTACCCGTTCCCTTGAACTCTTCGAAGATAACCTCGTCCATCTTCGAGCCCGTGTCGATAAGAGCCGTGGCGATGATGGTCAGCGAGCCTCCGCCTTCGATGTTTCGTGCCGCTCCGAAGAAACGTTTCGGTTTGTGCAGGGCGTTGGCATCCACACCACCCGAAAGCACTTTGCCCGATGCCGGCGAAACGGTGTTGTAAGCGCGTGCCAGTCGGGTGATAGAGTCGAGGAAGATAACCACATCGTGTCCGCACTCTACCATGCGTTTCGCCTTTTCCAGTACGATGCCCGCTATCTTCACGTGGCGTTCGGCAGGTTCGTCGAAAGTCGAAGCAATCACTTCGGCGTTTACGCTGCGCGCCATGTCGGTTACTTCTTCCGGACGTTCGTCGATGAGCAGCATAATCATATACACCTCCGGATGGTTGGCTGCGATGGCATTGGCGATGTCTTTCATCAGAATCGTCTTACCCGTCTTGGGCTGAGCCACGATAAGTGCGCGCTGTCCTTTTCCGATGGGTGAGAACAGATCGACCACGCGAGCCGAAAGATTGTCGTCATAACCCTTGCAGAGCTTGAATTTTTCGTCGGGGAAAAGCGGTGTAAGATGGTCGAACGGAACGCGGTCGCGCACCAGCGACGGTTCAAGTCCGTTGATTTTAGATACTTTTACCAGCGGGAAATATTTTTCTCCTTCTTTGGGCGGGCGGATGATTCCGTCTACGGTATCTCCGGTTTTCAGTCCGAACAGTTTGATTTGCGACTGAGAAACATAAATATCGTCGGGTGACGACAGGTAGTTGTAATCAGATGAGCGGAGGAATCCGTAACCGTCGGGCATGATTTCCAGAACGCCGGTTCCTTTCAGGATATCGTCAAATTCGTAAACCTTTTCAACCGGTTTGGCAGGTTGCGGAGCTGCGGCGGGTTGGTTTGCCGGTGCTTCCGTCTGTGCAGCCGGGGTATTGTTATTATTGTTGTTCGGATTATTGTTAACGTTCGGGCGGTTATTGTTCCGATTGTTATTCTGCCGTTGTTGGCGCGGTTGGAATTTCGGGTTTTTTTGCTCTTTGGCAGGGAGAGTAGGAGGTTCTACTTTGGTAGCTTCGAATTTGCCGAGCAGTTCCGAGGGGATTTCAAATTTTTCGGAAGGAAGGTCTTCGATGGGAACGAAATCGTCTCCGCCCTTCAGGTCGAGCGGTGGAAGCTCCATGTCATCTTCAGCAGCAGGAACAACTACCTCTTGGGCTTCTGTGTTTTTCTCTTCTTCCGCTTTCTTCTGTGCTTCCATTGCCTCGCGTGCCAGCGTTGATTTGTTTTTCGAGCCCGGTTTGCGTCCGCGTTTCTTAGGCTGCTTTACTTCCGATGTTTCTGTTTTAGCTTCTTCTGTTGCGTTGGCTTTTTCAGTCGGGGCTGCGGCTGCCTCTTCTTTAAACAAAAGTGTAGGTGCAGGTAACGCAGGTGTGTTGGCTTCTAATTTTTGTGCCTTGTCTTTTGTTGCAGTATAAACTTTGTCTCCCTCTTTTTTTACGCTGATGCGTGAACGTTTGCGGGGTTGTCCCTCTTTCCGTTCTGCCGCTTTGTTTGCGCCTACGATGGCTTGTTCGTCTAAGATACGGTAGACTAAGTCTTCTTTACGAAGCGATTCGACTTTTTTCAGACCCAACTCTTTGGCTATCTGTTGAAGTTCCGACAAGTCTTTGTCGTTTAATTGAATGATGTTATACATATAAAAATGTGTAATGAGATTAGTAATTTAGCGGCAACGCAGTACATAATGCCGATTAACACTGATCATAAAGAATCGGTGTCGTAATCGTTGCGCGTCAGTAAATTACGGATTTAATTGATATTATTCTTTATTTGGTATAATAAGGAGTAGCCATGTCGGAGGTGTCTTGCTAACCTCGTTTTACATGATTACATCGACAAAGGTAAATGTTTTTTGTCAGAAAATCTAATAAATGCCGTTTTTTTTCTCTTTTCTGCCCACAAATGAAAGATTTGTGCTAACTTAGCCGTTGAATTAATTTAAATAGATATTTAAGAACGATGAAGAAGGTTATTTTTACAGAAAAAGCTCCTGCGGCAATCGGTCCGTACAGCCAAGCTATCGAAGCAAACGGTATGGTGTTTCTTTCCGGACAGATTCCGGTAAATCCGGCAACGGGTGAGTTTGTTGAAGGAGGAGTAACGGAACAAACGATTCAGGTTTTCGAAAATATTAAAAACGTATTGGCTGAAGCCGGACTTACCACGGCGAACATCGTAAAAACAACGGTTTTCCTTGCCGACATGTCGCTCTTTGCCGATATGAACGCCGTATATGCCAAGTATTTCGAAGGCGATTTCCCGGCACGTTCGGCTGTGGCTGTAAAAGCGTTGCCGAAAGGGGCATTGGTGGAAATCGAATGTATCGCCGTGCGGTAAATGGAATTAATCTATTTGTATCACAGCGGTTTCGCTCTGACGGGCAGCGGTTTTACGCTGGTATTCGATTATTTTGAGGATTCGGAAGGTCCGGACAGCGGAATCCTTCACAGCGAGTTGCTGCAACGTGACGGACGGTTTTACGTGCTGGCGAGCCATTTTCATGCCGACCATTTCAGCCGGGAGGTGCTGAAGTGGCGCGAACAGCGTCCGGACATCGTTTACCTGTTCTCGAAAGACATCCTGCGCCGCCGCCGCGCTGGAAAAGATGAAGCCATATTCCTGAAAAAAGGCGATACGTATGCCGACGAGTGTCTCGCCGTGCGCGCCTTCGGCTCTACCGATGTGGGTGTTTCGTTCTTGGTAGAAGTCGGGGGAAAAAAGATTTTCCATGCGGGCGATTTGAATAACTGGCACTGGATGGACGAGAGCAGCGAGGCGGAGTGGCGCGGATACGAAAAGAATTTCCTTCATGAGCTTGCCGACCTTCGCAGTTATACCTCCGGGCTCGACTTGGCGATGTTTCCCGTCGACCCCCGCTTGGGACGCGAATACATGCGCGGCGCACGCCAGTTTGTAGAGCAGGTGAAGACCGCCGTGTTTGTACCGATGCACTTCGATGAGGCGTATGCCGAGGCAGCAGCTTTCCGCTCCGTGGCAGAGGCGAACGGAGGAAGGATGATTGTGCTTGCCCGCCGCGGGCAGCGCGAATTATTATTTGAGTAATCACTTATATATAATAATGTATATGAAAGTAAAAGGAAGATTTGACCATTTCAATATCAATGTAACCGATTTGAAGCGCAGTATCGAGTTCTACGATAAGGCATTGGGACTGAAAGAGTCTCACCGCAAGGAGGCTGCCGACGGCTCTTTCACGCTGGTTTACCTTACCGACGAGGTGAGCGGCTTTCTGCTGGAGCTGACGTGGCTGCGAGACCACACCGAAGCCTACGAGCTGGGCGAGAACGAGAGCCACCTCTGTTTCCGCGTGGGCGGCGATTACGACGAGGCGCGTGCGTATCACAAAGAGATGGGCTGCGTATGTTTCGAAAACGAGGCGATGGGGCTGTATTTCATCAACGACCCCGATGATTACTGGATAGAAATTCTTCCCGAAAAATAACCTGATGCCTATGATGAAGTATATATCTCCGGGGTCATGGTTTTCGTTGGAATATCCCGACAACTGGTGTGAGGCGGAAGAAGCCGAAGACAGTTTCCTGTTTTACAATCCCGAAAAGTGGAACGGAAACTTCCGCATCTCGGCTTATCAGGGCGAGAACCGTAACTATGCCAAAGACTGCATGGCAGACGAACTGCGCCATACGTCCGGTTCCAAACCCGTAAAGGTGGGCGCGTGGGACTGCGTTTACTTTGCCGAAGCATTTAATGAAGAAGGCACCGATTACGTTTCCCATATCTGGATAACCGGTTGCGGAAGCATAAGCGTGGAATGTTCGTTTACCGTGCGTAAAGGCGACAGCCCCAAACCGGGCGAGGACATTGTGGCATCGCTCCGCGTGCGTCAGCCGGACGAAAAACCGTGGCACGACGTCATCCCCGTGCGTGTTCTCGAAATCAACACCATCAACGAAGGCTATGACTGGGCGGTTTCTACGCTGAAAAAGCAGTTGTCGAAAGATTTCACGGCGCATGAGACAGACATTGCCAACCTTCAGCGCATGGTAGACGAGGGGAAATTCAAGCCCGGAAACCGTCAGGCGTGGGAGAATTTCGGCATCGCTTTCGGTACGATATTAGTCAACGAAATGGACGGAATGGACTGGGTTACTGTCATCGACGGGAAAAAAGAATATCCCGCACTCCGTTTTGCCGATACCCGGCTTATGGTTTACCCCGTATCGCTGATTTGGAACAAGGTAAGCCGCGGTGAGCCTTGCGACTTGAAGGCAGAATACCTGCGGATACGGCGCGAGGCGGAAGCCGTTATTTAATCGAAAAACCATCCATAGAAATAAAACAATCATGGTTCCGTATTTACAAGTAGAAAACCTGACCAAATCGTTTGGCGACCTTGTGCTTTTCCAGAACATATCGTTCGGCATTGCCGAAGGACAGCGCATCGGGCTGATAGCCAAAAACGGGTCGGGGAAAACCACCCTGCTGAACATTCTGGCAGACAAGGAGGGGTATGATGAGGGCAAGATTACTTATCGGCGAGACCTGCGCGTGGGCTATCTGGAGCAGAGTCCGCACTATCCCGGCGAGCTGACCGTGCTCGAAGCCTGCTTCTATCACGGCACGCCTGTGGTGGAGCTGATAAAAGAGTATGAGCGGTGCATGGAAACGCCGGGCAATCCGGGAATGGACGACCTGCTGGCGCGCATGGAGCATGAAAAGGCGTGGGATTACGAGCGGCGGGCAAAGCAGATTTTGTCGCAACTGAAGATTCGCGATTTCAACCAGCCGATAAAGAACCTCTCCGGCGGGCAACTGAAGCGGGTGGCGCTTGCCAACGTGTTGATTACCGAACCCGACTTGCTGATAATGGATGAGCCGACCAACCACTTGGACCTCGACATGACCGAGTGGCTCGAAGAGTATCTCAACCGTGGGAAACTCAGCCTGCTCATGGTGACGCACGACCGTTACTTTCTTGACCGCGTGTGTTCGGAAATCATCGAGATAGATAACCGCCGCATTTATTCGTATAAAGGAAATTACAGCTATTATTTAGAGAAACGGCAAGAGCGCATCGATGCGGCAAATGCCGAGACCGCCCGTGCCAATAACCTGTATCGTACCGAGCTGGAGTGGATGCGCCGGATGCCGCAGGCGCGCGGACACAAGGCACGCTACCGCGAGGAGGCGTTCTACGAGCTGGAGAAAGTGGCGAAACGCCGCACGTACGACGCGCAGGTGAAGCTCGACGTGAAGGCTGCCTACATCGGGTCGAAGATATTCGAGGCAGACCATCTGTGTAAGAGCTTCGGCGACCTGAAGATACTCGACGACTTTTCGTACATCTTTTCCCGCTACGAAAAGATGGGCATCGTGGGCAATAACGGTACGGGGAAATCTACGTTCATCAAGATTCTGATGGGGCTGGAGAAGCCCGACAGCGGACGGCTCGACATCGGCGAAACGGTACGCTTCGGCTACTACTCGCAAGAGGGATTGCAGTTTGATGAACAGATGAAGGTAATCGACGTGATAACCGACATCGCCGAGGTAATCGAGCTGGGCAACGGCAAGCGGCTCACGGCATCGCAGTTCCTGCAACATTTTCTTTTCACGCCCGAAACCCAACACAGCTACGTGTATAAGTTGAGCGGCGGAGAGCGCAGGCGGCTGTACTTGTGTACGGTACTGATGCGTAACCCCAACTTCCTCGTGCTCGACGAGCCTACGAACGACCTCGACATCGTGACCCTCCAAGTGCTTGAAGAATACTTGCAGAGCTTCAAGGGGTGCGTCATCGTGGTGAGCCACGACCGTTACTTTATGGACAAGGTGGTAGACCATCTGTTGGTGTTCAAAGGGCAGGGAGACATCCGCGACTTCCCCGGCAACTATACCGACTACCGCGAGTGGAAGCTCGCCAAAGAAGAACATGAGCGGAAAGCAGCGGCAAAGCCGAAGGAGGAAAAAACCAAGCGCGTCCGCACCAACGAACGCCGCCGCATGACCTTCAAGGAGCGTAAGGAATTTGAACAGTTAGAGGTGGAAATCGCCGGACTTGAAAGTGAAAAGAAAGCCATCGAAGAAGCCCTGTGCAGCGGTACGCTGAGCGTAGACGAGCTGACGGAGAAATCGAAACGCCTGCCCGTGCTCAACGATGAGCTGGACGAAAAGACCATGCGCTGGCTCGAACTGAGTGAAATCGAAGGATAATCCTTTGTTCGTATGTATAAAAAAATCACTCCCCGGACGCTCCCGGAGAGTGATTTTTTTCTTTTATTAGCAGAGCTTCCGCTCTATGAAATTTTTCCGTCAGAACGCTACCGTTAGCCTCCTTTCTTTCAAGCCGTAGGGTTCATGGTTTCTATTCGTAAGGCTTGCCGGTGCTGCGGTTAGCGTTTTCTGCCGCCTCCGATGGTCTTCCACACCATCGAACTGAATGCCGCCCCCACAAAAGGAGCCACGATGAAAAGCCAGAGTTGAGACAGTGCCTGTCCGCCTTCCATCAGCGCCGGACCGATGCTGCGTGCCGGATTGACCGATGTCCCCGTGATAGGGATACACACGATGTGAATCAGTACCAGCGACAAACCGATGGCAAGTCCCGCCAAGTTTCCGGCACCTTTCTTCTCATCGGTCGTACCCAGCACCACCAGCACGAAGATGAACGTAAACACCGCCTCGGCAATAAATGCCTGAGCCGTCTCGCCGGGGTCGAACGTGTTCGAGCCGCTCAGGGTAGGCCCTCCATGCCCGCCCGTAGAAACCAGCAGCGTAAGAATCAGCGAACCGATGATGGCTCCGATGATTTGGAATATCATATACATGATGGCATCTTTATGAGTCATCTTGCCCGAAAGCCATACGCCCAGCGTAATGGCGGGGTTGATGTGGCAGCCCGACACTCCGCCGATGGTATATGCCATCGCTACTACCGCAAGCCCGAATGCCAGAGCAACACCCAGCGTACCTACGCCGGCTCCCACTTCAGCGGCAGCGTTTCCAGCAAAAACCGCGCTTCCGCATCCCATAAGAACGAGTACTATCGTTCCTATCATTTCTGCTAAATACTTTCTCATACGCTAATAATTTAAAGATTAAACAATCGAAATAAAATCTTAAAAACGACGTATAAATATAGGAAGAAACTTTGAAGCAGCATAATAAAAAAGTATGAAAATTTGGATGATTCGACAAAAATTATGATATTTGGGAGGCAAATCTAAAAAACTTACAACTATGAATGTACAAACGATTGGTGAATGCGCCGGTATCGTCTGGCGCTTGTTGCATGGCGATAATCGCCGATGGGAGTATAAAGAATTAAAAGAGGCTTCAGGGCTTAGAGACAGAGAATTAAACGCAGCCATCGGGTGGCTGGCACGCGAAGGAAAAATTCAATTCAGCGAAAATGAAGAGAACCATAAAGGGTGTTTGTATCTTGAATTGAGTTACTATATCGGATAGAGGAAATGAAAGTGCGTAAAGTAATCAAGGCGACCTCAATAACGCTTGTCTCGCTTATAGTTGTGATACTGGCTGTTATTGCGGTCGCCATCAATTTTGTATTTACTTCCGAAAAACTTACGCCGGTGGTGTTGCAGGTGGCGAACCGTTCGCTGAACGCAAAATTAGACATGCGGAGCGTGGAGCTGACTTTCTTTTCTTCGTTTCCGCGCTTCGGGCTGAAGCTCACGGACGGGTCGCTGGTTTCGAAGGCCGTGCGCGACACGCTGTGGCAGAAAACCGATTCGCTCGTATCGTTCAAGAAATGTGTGGTGGTGATCAATCCCATCGACTACCTGACAGAAAAGAAGGTTAACCTTTACTATTTAGGCTTGGAAGATGCTTCTGTATATGCTTATAAAGGGAAAGACGGGGTGGCTAACTGGGACATCGCGCTGGCCGACACCACTGCGGTGGTTGCCGAAGATACGCTGAAGCAGGATACGGCGGCGGCGATAAGCGAAATCAACATCAACCGTGTAAGGCTGAAGCGGGCGAACGTTACGTTCGATGACCGTGAGACGCGCGTATATGCCGACCTGAAGAATGCGAATCTGAACCTGAGAGCGTCGCTGAAAAAAGGGCACTCGATGATGAACCTGAAATTCGACAACGAAAATATTCTCTTCTGGCAAGACGGGCAGTTGCTGGCTAACAAGATTGCCACGGAGGTGGAAACCGATGTCGACCTGAACCGCGCCACACGGACGCTTACGCTGCGGAATGCACGGCTGGCGGTAAACGGTGTCGAACTCGACGTGAAGGGGACGCTACGCCGCGATACGTTGCGCCGTGTCCTCGAAACCGACCTCACATACGGGCTACATGCACCCTCGCTCGAAACGGTGCTTCATATAATTCCTGAAAGCGTGCTGAAGAAAGAAAAAGTGAAGGCGCAGGGAAACGTAACGGTGGCCGGAACGCTGAAAGGGTTATACGGTAAAAATCAAATGCCCGTGTCTACGCTCAAAGTAACGATAAAGGATGCGTCGGCGAAATATGACCGGATGCCTTACGGGATTGACAATTTCGAGGCTGACTTTTATGCCTACGTCGACCTGATGCGGCACACTCCTTCGTATGCCGATTTGAAGATTTTCCGTTTCCGGGGTGCGCATACCGAAATCTTGGCTGATGCGAAGATTCAAGATTTGCTGGGCGACCCGGACATTACTTTCAATACCCAGTCGAAGGTTGACCTTACGGCGCTTGCCCAGACCTTCCCGCTCCAGAAGGGGGTCTCCATCGAAGGTAAGCTGGATGCCGACCTGCGGCTGCACTGCCGGCTGTCGTCGCTCAAGAAACAAGACTTGGGGCGTATCCGTGCGGGCGGCAAACTGAACATGCAGGGGCTTGCGCTGCGCGACTCCACGAAGCATTTCGAGTTTCTGGGGGATGCTTCGCTGGCGTTTGTCGGAAACGATTTCTTGGCGGCAAAACTGGACGTCAGCACCATCAAGGTACGTGCGCCCCGCTTGTCGTCGGACGTGGCTCATCTGAAAGCCACCGTCAAGTCTACCAACCCGCAAGACACCACGCGGATTGTGAGCGTAGAATGTAAATTGGAGGTCAACCGGCTGAAGGGGGCGCTGGGCGATTCGTTAGGCGTGTATTGCCAGAAGGCAAACGCTACCGTGCGCTTGCAGCCTCAGCGGAAGAATCCCGAAAAGCCTCAGGTCGACTTGTCGCTGAAAACCGATACGTTGTTCTGCCGATTGGGCGACATGAAGATGGGAATGGACGAAGGAGGCTTTGCCGTGACAGCCGACAAGGTGCGCGATTCGCTGTGGATTCCGAAAGGCATCATCGGCTTCAACCGCCTTACCGTTCGTACGCCGCAGTTCGCCTTGCCCATACGGATGCGGAAAACTTCGGTCACGGTGGGCAACCGGGCGATTACGCTGCGGAATGCAAGTATGCGCATCGGGCGTTCGAACCTGACGGCGTCAGGAGCGGTACATGATTTGTACGGAGCCATGAAACATCATCGGATGTTGCGTGCCAATCTTGAAATCTCCTCGCGCAACTTAGACTGTAACCAGCTTATCAATTCGCTGAATTTCCCGCAGGATACCTTGCAGGCAGAAGTGGATACGGCGAGCAGCGATGCCCCGATGGAACTGTTTGTCATCCCCAAGAACATCGACTTTGAGTTGCAGACCAACCTGAAGCGGGTTACTTACGGAAAGATGGTGTTCGAGAACGTAAACGGGGCGGTAGACGTGCGTAATCAGGCGGTTCATCTGAAAAACCTCAGTATGCGCGGACTGGATGCCGACATGCGTGCCACGTTAGTGTATCGCGCCAAACGCAAGGCGAGGGGATATGCCGGCTTCGATTTCCGCCTGAAGCGCATCAACATCGGCAGGCTGGTAGAGTTTGCCCCGTCGCTCGACACCATCGTCCCGATGCTTCGTTCGTTTAAAGGAACGGTCGACTTTGAGGCGGCTGCCGAAACGGTACTCGACTCGGCACTCAACATCAAGATACCTTCGCTGCGCGCGGCGGTTCACATCAAAGGAGACAGTCTGGTGCTGATGGACGGAGAGACCTTTGCCGAAATATCCAAGAAACTCTTGTTTAAGAACAAAGAGCGGAACGTGTTCGACAGTATTTCGGTCAACCTTACCGTTGACGACGGCGACGTTACCATCTACCCGTTCGTGGTTCAGATAGACCGCTACAAAGCTGCCGTGGGAGGAACGCAGGGGCTGGATATGAATTTCGATTATCACATCTCCATCCTCAAGTCGCCCGTGCCGTTCAAGTTGGGGCTGAACATTTCCGGTAATCTGGACGACATGAAGTTCCGACTCGGCAAGGCAAAATATAAAGACGCTGTAACGCCTGTTGCCATCCGAAAGGTAGACAGTACGCGCGTGAACATGGGTAGGAATATCGTCCGCGATTTTGAGCAGGTGATGAACCGGAGCGGCGGACGTATGTCTGCAAAGGCGAGGGAAGCGGAATAACGACGAAACACGAAAGGATGCACCACACATAGCGTGGGCATCCTTTTGTGTTTTTTGTTTCAGTCTCTGAACAAGTACACCTTCGCCCCGAACGAGATGCGGAGGATGTCTTTCATGCTCAGGCTCTTGTTTGTAGCTTTGCTGACGAGGTAAAGCTCGCAGGTACTTATTTCGTAATAAAACGATACGTTGCGCAGCAGCGAGTGGGGAACATCTACCCCGAAGCGCTGTCCCACGAAGATATACGGGCGAATCTTCGTACTGAAGTTGTAATACGAGTTAGGGTATCGTCCCGGCTCTTTCTCCCAAAACTCCTCTCCCGCGATGGTGGTTATGTAAAGTCCGCAGTAGAAAGGCTCCGCCACCCAGCGGTCGGCAAACGTGATGCTCCACGGGATGTAATTCTGCTTCACCGTAAACGTCAGCCGGAACTTGCTGGCATATTTCTTGGGCAGGTAGCCGATGAGGAAGTCTGTTTCCCACTGGCGGCGTTTCCCGTAGTCCCATCCCACTCCTACGCTCGATACGCCCATGCCTCCGGCGTACTGCCATTTGGCGTGAGTAGGCTTCAGCCGTTCCCAGCCCTTGTATTTCAGGTGTACGCGCTTGTCCCATTTCCGTGGGGCGGCAAGCGAGTCGGACGAAGCTGCCCGGGCAGACACCAAGACGACGCATAGCAACAAGTTAGTAATAAACCACTTCATAGGTATAATCGTTTTCGTTGATGGTAAAATAAAGGTACGCCCGCTTTTTTGCACACGGACACTGGTAATACAGCGTACCGTCGTCGAAAAAATCGTTCACCGTAATGTTATGCCCGTGTCCGTGGATACAGAATTGCAGTTTCGGGAATTGGTCGATGATATAGTGGAAAATGGATGCCACGTTGTTGTTAAACTGCTCCGAGTAAGGAGCGGCGTGCATCGCCACCACCGTCTTCTCCACCTCCGGCGTGAGCGATGCAAGCTCGTTTGACAAGAAAGTGAAGTCGGGGACGGCATCGGTGTAGTCAAACTCCAGTGCATTGGTGTTCAGGCAGATAAAGCGCGTGTTGCCATACGTAAACGCAAAATTCTCTTCCCCGAAAATGATGTTGAACACCTCTTTCCCCGTGGCAAGGCAGTCGTGATTCCCCAGCAAACACACGTAAGGCACGTTCAGGCGGTTCAGTATGTCGCGTTGTTTCTCAAATTCCAGCTTCGCTCCGAAGTCCGACAGGTCTCCCGTATGCACCACAAAGTCCACGTCCGTGCGCCGGTTGATAGCCTCCACCGCATCCTCCGTTTCATCGTACCACCGTTGCGTATCGCTGATAACGGCAAAGGCAAATTCCTTTCTTCCTTTACCCGTTTCCTCGATAATCGCGATGTTCTTCTCGTTGATACCCGTCTCCCCGTCGATGTCCAAGTCATACGGATGATACTCTATCATGTCACACCCCGCCAACAGCAGGCACACCGTGAGCAAAAAAGTTGAAATTTGGTTTTTCTGTGTCATGGCTGTTACATTTCTGTTGCAAAGAACGGAAGAAAAAACCAATCTTCCGTTTTCAGATATTCGGTAAAAATGTTCGATTTGAAAGAAGATGAATGAAAACGGTGGTTTTTTGAACACCGCATGTCCCGTAGGTTAGATAAAATGAACATCTGCCATTAGTCCGTGTAGGGGCGTATCGCATACGCCCTGAATACGCAGATTATCCATGTGGATGCTTTCGGGCGTATGCGATACGCCTCTACAATTAAAAAAATCAGGCAGGCTTTGAGACAATGGAAACTAAAATATTGTATATTAGCGCATGTAATCCCAAAAAGTAATACGAACTGAAAAATCCCAATTTTTAGGTATTTCATAACTGCCTGCGATGCTGTTACTTTGCGGTATCGAATTTTAATAATGAAGACAATGAAAAAAATTGGTATTTTTTATGGTTCTACAACAGGCACTACCGAGTCTGTTGCACGCATGATTGCTGAAAAATTAGGTGTGGCTGCTGCCGATGTGCACGATGTGAGCAAGATGACTGCCGAGCTTGCCGGGAGTTACGAAGCATTGGTGCTGGGTACTTCGACATGGGGCGACGGCGAACTGCAAGACGACTGGTACGACGGTGTTAAGGTGTTGAAAGGGATGAACCTCTCCGATAAAGTGATTGCCCTGTTCGGCTGCGGCGACTCGGAATCTTACTCCGATACTTTCTGCGACGGCATGGGGGTTATCTACGAAGACCTGAAAGACAGCGGATGCCGTTTCGTGGGGGCTGTGCCCGACACCGGATATACGTACAGCTCGTCTATCGCCGTGACAGACGGAAAGTTTGTAGGGCTGGCTATCGACGAAATGAACGAAAGCGACAAAACCGAGGCGCGCGTATCGGCATGGACCGACCTGCTGAAAGCTGACTTGGCATAACCCTTTTCTCTCTGTTTCTAACGAAGTTTCACTGACACATATATAAATCGAAAAAGCCTATGATAACCCCCGATATTCATCCTTCCGAACTGAAAGTGTTCCTCAACCACGTTTACGAGTTTAAGAAAGGCGTGCGCCAGATGGTGCTTTACACCACCAACAAGAAGTACGAAGACTTTGCCGTAAACCGCCTGAAAAGCCAGCATATCCGTTTCGTTATCCAGCCCGTGGACGGCGAGCGCATCAACTTGTTTTTCGGCAAGGCGGAGTGCATCGAAGCCATCCGTCTGATGGTGACCCGCCCGCTGAACATGCTCACGCCCGAAGAAGATTTCATACTGGGGGCGATGTTAGGCTACGATATATGTGCGCAGTGCAAGCGTTACTGCGACCGCAAGACGCGCAAACGCTGCACGATGAAAAAACAGTAACTGAAGGGTGAATAATGAATGGCAGACAGGGCATCGCCGTCATTCATTATTCACTCTTCCGCTTTTCTTTATATATTATGAATGTCCGCATGTTCCCAAATTAGCAAAGTTTAAACCGCCAAGATGTCCGATAGGCGTGTATTGGAACACTTTATGCTTGATGCGAGATGTATGGACAATAAAAACGTATATGATATGACCCTGCTTGATTTTTACCGTCAATACCCAGACGAGGCCTCCTGCGAGGCTGCATTGCGTAGTTTCCGTGAACACCACGGTCTGTTCTGCAGCCAGTGCGGCGGTTTGCGCCTGAGCTGGAATCCGAGCCATAAGTCCTGGACTTGCATGGATTGCAAACATGAGATGCAGCTTCGTTCGGGCACGGTCATGCAAGGCAGCCATCTTCCTCCGTGCGTGATTGGTTTGCGGCCATGTTCCTGCTGACGGCTACCAGGCGTGCCATATCGGCAAAGGAGATACAGCGCCAGCTCGGCCGCAAGCGTTACCAGCCCGTATGGGAAATGGTGCATAAGCTGCGCGATGTGATGGGCAGGCGCGACAGCCTTTACGCCCTTCATGGGGATATGGAAGTGGACGAGGGCTTCTTTTCCACCGAAACTCCTGAAGACCAGAAGGACTGTCCGCTGAAGCGAGGGCGTGGAAGCCAGCGCAAGACTTCCGTCCTTGTCATGGCCGAAAGCAGTCGGTCCGCTACGCCTCCTGCCAGAAAGTACAGTACGCCCAAAACTGTCGGGCATATAAAGATGCTGGTCATCGGCGATTTTAAGGCTTCCACCATCACGGGCAAGATAAAGACGGGGACGGACGGAAACGCCGATGTGACCACGGACGGGTTCAGCAGTTATGCCGCTCTTGAAAAGGACGGAGTGACAACCTCCCACCATGCCGTAGTTGCGGATGACAAAAAGAGTGTCGGGAAAGTTCTGCCTTGGGTACACATTGCCATCAGCAATGCCAAAAGGAGCATACTGGACACGTACCATGACATAAAAGCAGAGTTCCTGCAACTCTACCTTAACGAGTTCTGTTATAAGTTCAACAGAAGGTATTTGGGCTTCAGACTCTTTGACAGGCTCGAACTTTGCGCATGTACGTATAGGGCGAACTTTAAACATCGAATTTATTGATTGGCAACTTGCGGACATTCATTTACTTTTTTATCATATATCACAACATAATTATTTTGGCGCAAAATTAACACCAGGGATGAATCCGCCCACTTTTTCGTGATGTACATGATCTATCAGACAACTTATTGATATTCAGAATAAAGCCTTTTTACTCAAATGTACAAATACTCAAATACACCACGCAAAACGGCACAAATCCCGGATTTTTCCCCCAATCAGGCCTTTCCACGGCGCAATGCCGCGCATGGATTTACAACTTATAAAATCGTGCTCCCGCTTGCACGTTAAAGAATTTCTTGATAACTTGCCGCTGTGTTTCTTCCAGACCCGACGGATGCATAATGCAGCCAAAGATGATCAGTTCGCGGAAAGGAAAAACGCCCTTTTTGTTTCATACTTTAATCTTTAAAAACAGGCTCTTAATTTAAATTCATATGGCAGCCATTAGAACCAGCATAATAGGTTTGGGTTATAGAGGAAAAAGATTGCTGACTCTTTTGTCATCTATAGATGATTTTAATATAGTATCGGTTTCCGATCCTTGCATTGACGAGGAAACAAGGAGGAAATACCCTTCTTTCTCAAACGGCAAAGACGATTACAAAAATATGATATTGCAGTGCGCTCCGGAACTTGTCATCATCGCTTCTCCATGGGAGTATCACGTCGAACAGGCTCTGTTTGCCGTGTTGAATGGCTGCCACGTGGCTTTAGAGATAAAGGGAGGACTGTATATAGACGAATACAAGTCACTGCTCAGCGCCGCCCTCGAAAAGAAAAGAACGGTTTATCCCCTGGAGAACACCATATTCATGAGAGAGCACATGTCGATGCTCAATTTGATAAACGCCGGTTTGCTGGGAAAGATTGTAGCCGTAAAAGGCGGCTACAGGCACGACCTCAGGAAAATACTTATCAGTGAAAAGGGAGAAATAGGCAAAGGCTCCAATGCGGAAGGAGTCTGGAGAAGCAAATTCTATCAGAAAGAGAACGGAGATATATACCCCACGCACGGATTGGCTCCGATATGTCTGTTCTCCGGAATAGGCAGAACAGACAGAATTGTTGAACTGGCATCGTTTGCTTCCAGCTCGCATGGCATAGCCGAATACATCAGCTGCCATGGAGGGAGTGAGCATCCGGCAATAACCATGGGAGATATCATTATAACGCAAATGCTTACAGAGAAAGGTACCCTCGTTACGCTGACTCACGATACGACACTCCCCCGCCCCAGAAGCCTGGACATCGAAGTGCAAGGAAGCAAAGGCATATGGAGAGGCGAGTTCCGAAAAATATACATAGAGAATGTTTCTCCTTATGAAACATGGGAGGATGACGGCAGATATATTGACGAGTTCGAGCACGTTTCATGGAAGAAATGGGGAAAAGAAGCAATTAAAATAGATGAACACCACAGAGGCATGGATTACATAATGCTGAAAATGCTGGCAGAAGACATGAAGGGGACAGGCGTATACCCCGTCAATCTCAACGATCTGGCCTCATGGACATCCGTAACTCCGCTATCAAAATCATCGATTAAAGAAAAGCGCATAATAAAGCTCGGATAGATTCCCGCCAGCAAAGCAGCTGCCAGAACAACAGCTGAAAACCGCACCGGAGATCCGGAACATCAGCCCCGAAGCGAATAAGGAAAGCTGCGGGGCTTTTTCTGCATATGCACCTCCATATCTTGCGTGTACATCCCATATGTACATCCATTAAAAGCATGAAAAATCAGATATACAGACCTTTATGCGACATAGCATGTACATGTAAAAAATTGCTTTATGAATGTCCGCATGTTCCCAAATTAGCAAAGTTTAAACCGCCAAGATGTCCGATAGGCGTGTATTGGAACACTTTATGCTTGATGCGAGATGTATGGACAATAAAAACGTATATGATATGACCCTGCTTGATTTTTACCGTCAATACCCAGACGAGGCCTCCTGCGAGGCTGCATTGCGTAGTTTCCGTGAACACCACGGTCTGTTCTGCAGCCAGTGCGGCGGTTTGCGCCTGAGCTGGAATCCGAGCCATAAGTCCTGGACTTGCATGGATTGCAAACATGAGATGCAGCTTCGTTCGGGCACGGTCATGCAAGGCAGCCATCTTCCTGTGCGTGATTGGTTTGCGGCCATGTTCCTGCTGACGGCTACCAGGCGTGCCATATCGGCAAAGGAGATACAGCGCCAGCTCGGCCGCAAGCGTTACCAGCCCGTATGGGAAATGGTGCATAAGCTGCGCGATGTGATGGGCAGGCGCGACAGCCTTTACGCCCTTCATGGGGATATGGAAGTGGACGAGGGCTTCTTTTCCACCGAAACTCCTGAAGACCAGAAGGACTGTCCGCTGAAGCGAGGGCGTGGAAGCCAGCGCAAGACTTCCGTCCTTGTCATGGCCGAAAGCAGTCGGTCCGCTACGCCTCCTGCCAGAAAGTACAGTACGCCCAAGAGTGTCGGGCATATAAAGATGCAGGTCATCGACGATTTCAAGGCTTCCACCATTACGGGCAAGATTAAGCAAGGGACGGACGGGAATGCCGATGTGACCACGGACGGGTTCAGCAGCTATGCCGCTCTTGAAAAGGACGGAGTGACAACCTCCCACCATGCCGTAGTTGCGGATGACAAAAAGAGTGTCGGGAAAGTTCTGCCTTGGGTACACATTGCCATCAGCAATGCCAAAAGGAGCATACTGGACACGTACCATGACATAAAAGCAGAGTTCCTGCAACTCTACCTTAACGAGTTCTGTTATAAGTTCAACAGAAGGTATTTGGGCTTCAGACTCTTTGACAGGCTCGAACTTTGCGCATGTACGTATAGGGCGAACTTTAAACATCGAATTTATTGATTGGCAACTTGCGGACATTCATTTTATATATTCCTTTTCCATTCAGCCACCGTGACCGTTCGCCTCTGCTCGCAGGAAAAGCACGAAAATACACACACGCCAATACACCGGAGGAAACTTTTTTGTAGAAACACAAGCCGGTTTATAAAGATTATTCATAATTTTGCATCCGTTTGTTACAGACTGAAACAATTTAACAACAGATAAAACTATGATAACATTTGTATTGAGCCTTGTGGCCCTTGTGGTGGGCTACCTTGTTTACGGGCGCATTGTAGAGCGGGTGTTTGCTCCCGACGACCGTCCCACCCCGGCGGTAAGCATGGCAGACGGGGTAGATTACGTGGTGCTTCCCGGATGGAAAATTTTCATGATTCAGTTTCTGAACATTGCAGGCACAGGCCCTATCTTCGGGGCGATTATGGGTGCCAAGTTCGGTCCTTCTGCCTACCTGTGGATTGTTTTCGGGTGTATCTTTGCCGGAGCCGTCCACGATTACCTGAGCGGTATGCTTTCCATGCGCCACGGCGGGGCAGGGTTGCCCGAACTGGTGGGCGCTTACTTGGGCGGACGCACCAAGAAAGTGATGCTGGTATTCTCCGTCTTCCTGCTGCTGATGGTAGGTGCCGTGTTCGTGTATAGCCCGGCAATCATTCTCGGCAAGCTGTGCAGCGATTCGCTCACGTGGGTCTACATCTGGTGCCTCATCATTTTTGTTTACTATTTCCTTGCCACCATGTTGCCTATCGACAAAATCATCGGCCGCATCTATCCGCTTTTCTGCCATAGCCATGCTGTTTATGGCAGTGGCATTGATGGTCGTGCTTTTCGTCAGATGGCCCTCCCTGCCCGAACTGACCGACGGGCTTGCCAACATGAATCCGTCTTTGGGTACGATATTCCCTTGCCTGTTCATCACCATCGCCTGCGGAGCCATCAGCGGTTTCCATGCCACCCAGAGTCCGCTTATGGCACGCTGTATCAAGAGTGAACGTCAAGGACGGCCCTTGTTTTACGGTGCGATGATAACCGAAGGCGTGGTAGCATTGATATGGGCCACCGTGTCTATGTATTTCTTCTATGGAGGTGCCGCCGGCGAGCTGGGCGTACCTGCCACGCTCCAAGCCCCCGAAGTGGTTACCACCGTATCTCAAGGATGGTTGGGAGTATTCGGCGGAGCTTTGGCGATACTGGGCGTAGTGGCAGCCCCCATCACCAGCGGAGACACCGCCCTGCGCAGCGCCCGGCTCATCATAGCCGAGTTCCTGCATCTGGAGCAACACACCATCCGCAAGCGCATCTATATCTGCATCCCCGTATTCGGTGTCACGCTGGCACTCCTGTGGTATAACATTGCCGATGAAGACGGGTTCAACGTGATATGGAACTACTTCGGATGGGCAAACCAGACTTTGGCAGTATTCACGCTCTGGACGTTGACGGTTTATTTAGTACGCAAGAAAAAGAATTACTGGATTACCCTCCTGCCGGCGATGTTTATGACAGCGGTCTGCATTTCTTTCCTGCTCATCTCCGACAACAGTTTCGGGTTGCCTCCCGTCGTGGGCTATGTATCGGCAGCCGTGGCATTCGTTTTGTCGGGCTTGCTTTTTGCCGTGTGGAAAACCCGGTGCGTGAAATGAAGTGTGTGTACCGGCGTAGAAAATAAAAAGCAATGAAATTTGAAAAATGTGGTGAGAACAGCCTATCTTTGCCGGCATGAAATACATTTATCTGTCAGTAGGCACTCTCTTTAGCGTTGGGTGTGGCGGGCATCTTCTTGCCTGTCTTGCCCACCACGCCTTTTCTGCTCCTCACCGCCGCCCTTTACTTCCGCAGTTCGCCGAGGGCATACGGGTGGCTGCTCCGTCATAAATACTTGGGTGAGTACATCCGCAGCTTCCGTGAAGATCGCGCCATCCCCCTGCGTGCCAAAATCGTGTCGCTCACGCTGCTCTGGCTCACCTCGCTCCACTGCATCCTGCTGCTGTTCGACCCGTGGTGGCTCAAGGCGCTGATGCTTGCCGTGGCTGCGGGCATTACCGTCTATATCACCTCGTTTAAAACCCGCCGCAGCCATGAGTAAGCTCGTGTTCCGTCCGCGCGCCGAGGCGATACGGCGCATGAACCGCTGGGGGAGCGAACGCCGCGAGTTCTTCTTCCTGATCGATTTCGATGAGGCGCACTGCTTGGTAGAACCGTTGGAAGAAATCCCCGCCGATGAGCTTCGGTATGTTTTCCCCGGTCGTTCGAATACCGATGAACCGCTCTTGCCGTTGCGTCACTCCGTCTTATGGGAAGCATTTCCGCAGCCGTTTGAAGCCTACCATCGCTCGTTCGATGTGGTGAGACGGAACATCTACGCCGGCAACTCGTTCCTCACCAATCTTACCTGCGCCACGCCCGTAACGACAAACCTTTCACTGCTTGACGTGTTCCGCCATACCCAAGCCCGCTACAAGCTCTGGCTGAAAGACCGCTTCACGGTGTTCTCGCCCGAAATCTTCGTGCGCATCGCCGACGGGTTCGTGTATTCACATCCCATGAAGGGAACCATCGATGCCCTGCTGCCCGATGCCGCTTCCCGCCTGCTGAACGATGAGAAAGAGTCTGCCGAGCACGCCACGATAACCGACCTGATACGCAACGACCTGAGCCGGATAGCCACCGAAGTAACCGTAACCCGCTATCGCTACTTAGACCGCCTGCAGACCCACCGCGGCGCGTTGCTCCAGATGAGTTCGGAGATACGCGGACGCCTCCCCGACGATTACCGCGAGCGGCTGGGCGACCTCTTTTTCCGTCTCCTTCCTGCCGGCTCGATAACCGGTGCGCCGAAGCGGAAAACCGTGGAAATCATCCGCGAGGCAGAGACCTGCGAACGTGGATTCTACACCGGCATCATGGGCTGGTTCGACGGGACGAACCTTGACAGCGCGGTGCTGATTCGCTTCCTCGAACAGCGTCCCGACGGGTCGATGGTGTTCAAGAGCGGCGGAGGCATCACCTTTATGAGCGATGCGCGCAGCGAGTACGAAGAAATGATACAAAAAGTTTATGTGCCGATTTATTGAAACGATACGGATAGAAGGGGGCAGGGCGTGGAACCTCGACCTGCATAACCGGCGGATGAACGCCACGCGCACCGCCGTATGGGGTGGGGTAGAACCGCTCCGGCTGGAGGACGTGATTCACCCCGGAGGTTATGCCGGCCGGACGCGCTGCCGCGTGGTGTACGGGCGCGGGGTGGAGCAGGTGGAATATTTCCCCTACCGCATACGCCCCGTGAAGAGTCTGACGATGGTAGATTGCGATGAGGCGGACTATCGTTACAAGAGCGCCGACCGCTCGCTGCTCGACCGTCTGTTTGCCCTGCGCGGAGCGGCAGACGACGTGCTGATAGTGCGTCGCGGACTGATTACCGACACTTCGATAGCCAACGTCGCCCTGTGGGACGGAACGGGGTGGTACACTCCCTCACATCCCCTGCTCTGCGGCACCCGGCGCGCCTCGCTCTTGGCTCAGGGAGTGCTGGCAGAGCGCGACATCCCCGCCACCGAAGTGGGAAGGTATCAGAAGATGCGCCTTTTCAACGCCATGATTCCCTTCGGCGAGGTGGAACTGCCTTGCGCTGCCGTCTCATATCACTCCACCAACTCGTAACTGCTCACCTGAATGGGCATGTCCAAGTTATGAAGCACCTTTTCAAGCATGATGCCCTCCAAGTTGTTATACTCGTAGCCGAAGGTGGCTCGGATGCCTTGCAGGATGAACTGCGTGGCGCGGTCTAAGGCGATGGGCAGGCTGTCGCCCTGCATGAGCGACCCCGTAACCACGCTGGTAAACGTGTCGCCCGTGCCCGGATAATGAGCCGGCAGGTAAGGACACGTCACCTTCCAGTAACGGCGGGCGGTGCAGTTATAGGCATACACCGACGTCGTATGCGGATTGTCTGCCACCGGTACGCTCGTCACGATAACGATTTCCGGACCCTTTGCGGCAAGTTCGCGCAGGGCGGTCTTCAGCTCGTCGTCCGTCACCGTAGGCTGATACGGCTTGCCCCACAGCAGAAACATCTCCGTAAGGTTCGGCGTAATGATGTCGGCGTTCCATGCCAGCGTCTTCATCTCGGTCACCATCTCCTCCGAGATTCCCTTATACAGACTTCCGTTGTCGCCCAGCACCGGGTCTACCACCACCAAGTCGGTGGGCCGGCGGAACTTGCGGATAAAGTCTTTTACTATTTGAGCTTGGCGGGGCGAACCCAAATAACCCGTGTAAAACGTGTCGAACCGGATGTTCAGTTGCTCCCACTTCTCGATGATGCGGCTCATCTCGTCCGTCAGGTCGAGGAACGAATATACCGGATACTGCGTGTGGGTAGACAGCACGGCGGTAGGCAGCGGACACACCTGAAAGCCCATCGACGAAAGGATGGGGATAACCGCCATGAGCGACACCCGTCCCACACCCGAAAGGTCATGCACCGCCACAATCTTTTTTGTCTGATTCTGAAACAGCACGCTCGGCTTCCGCTGCGTCTCCGCCGCCTTCCGCCGTTTGGTTTTCTGCGCCTGTTCCCATGCCGCCTTGCGCGCCTGATACAGTTCGTACTGTTTTTCGATGTAATTATCTGCCATAATAATTTAAAAGTAAGCTATGGCGCAAATGTACGAAAAATAATGTACCCCGGCGCGCCTTGTCGGTCGAAAATACACTTTAAAAATAAGCCAAACCATTAGGATATTCGAGGATTTTGCCTATATTTGCCCCTAATTTACTATGTATTAACTTAAAATCTTCATTAACTTATGTTCAACAAACATCCAAAAGGACTGGTCGCAGCTTCATTGGCAAACTTGGGGGAACGTTTTGGGTTTTATACCATGATGGCGATTCTGGTGCTTTTCTTGCAGGCTAAATTCGCTTTGAGCCCGAAAGAAGCCGGTCTGATTTATTCTACATTTTATTTTTCTATTTACATCTTGGCATTGGTGGGAGGTGTGATAGCCGACAAAACTCGTAACTATAAAGGTACTATCCTGACGGGGATTGTGCTGATGGCGGTGGGATACGTCCTGCTTGCAATCCCTTCCGAGGCTACCGAGGCTAACAAAACGATGCTGCTCACGATGACTTGCGTGGCACTGTTTGTCATCGCTTTCGGAAACGGACTGTTCAAGGGAAACCTTCAGGCGCTGGTAGGACAGATGTACGACAATCCGAAGCACGCCAGTATGCGCGACTCCGGCTTCTCGCTCTTCTACATGTTTATCAACATCGGAGCCATCTTCGCTCCGCCTGCTGCCGTGGGCGTGCGTAACTGGTGGCTGATTCATAACGGCTTTGCCTATAATGCAGACCTGCCCGAACTGTGTCACGGACACTTGGCGGGAACGCTTCAGCCGCAGGCTGCCGAAAACTTCCGTGCGCTGGCTGCCGAAGTGAGCGGACAGGCGGTGACCGACCTCGATGCCTTCGCCCACGCTTACCTCAACGTGTTCTCTACGGGATTCCATTACGCTTTTGCAGTGGCTATCGCGGCTATGCTGCTCTCGCTGGCAATCTACGTGATAAACAAACGCCGCTTCCCCGACCCCACATCGAAAGAAACCGTAGCAAAGGGTGGCGCGGCAGCGGTAGAAATGAGTCCGCAGGAAGTAAGACAACGCATCATGGCGCTGTTTGCCGTGTTTGGCGTGGTAATCTTCTTCTGGTTCTCGTTCCACCAAAACGGGTTGACCCTTACGCTCTTTGCTAAAGAATACACCGACCTGAACCTCTTCGGTATGCCTATCACCGCCGAGCTGTTTCAGTCGCTGAACCCCTTCTTCGTGGTGTTCCTCACCCCGCTGGTAATGGCAGTGTTCGCCCGTCAGCGCGCGCGTGGCAAAGAACCCTCTACGCCGAAGAAGATTGCCATCGGTATGGGTATCGCCGCTACCGGATTCGTCATCATGGCGTTAGGTTCATACTCAGCCAACCTTCCGCTTCATGCCGACATCATCGCTGCCGGAGTATCGCCCGTTAAAGTGACTCCGCTGCTGCTGATGGCTACTTACTTGGTGCTCACCATTGCCGAGCTGTACATCTCGCCGCTGGGCATCTCGTTCGTGTCGAAAGTTGCGCCTCCCAAGTATCAGGGCATCATGCAAGGCGGATGGTTAGGAGCTACCGCCGTGGGTAACCAGCTGCTGTTCATCGGCGCTGTGTTATACGAGTCTATCCCCATCTGGATGACGTGGACGGTATTCGTGGTGGCTTGCTGCATCTCGATGTTCACCATGCTCTTCATGCTGAAGTGGCTGGAGCGCGTAGCCAAATAATATTTTTCTTCATAACATTCCGCCTCCGGGCGAACATACAGAACCGCTGGGAAACCCTGCCGCTTGCGTAGGGGATTCTTAGCGGTTCGGTGCTTTATCCCATGCGGATGAGATCCGGCATAAACTTGCTTAATCGGAAAATTAAAACAGGCTCTTATTTAGGCTGTGAAAAAATACGGAAATAAAAAACAACTATTTTCTTGTTTTGTTCGTTGTAATTCAATGTTTTTTCGTAACTTCGCGCCTGATTTAGAAAATATTAGTAATGATTAGTGATAAACTTTTAACTCCGGACTATATCTTCGAATCGAGTTGGGAAGTTTGTAATAAGGTTGGAGGTATCTATACCGTACTTTCTACACGGGCGAAGACATTGCAGGAAGCATTTCCGGACAGACTTTTTTTCATCGGACCAGACGTTTGGTCCGGCAAAGAGAACCCTTTGTTTACCGAAGACGATGAGTTGCTGAAAGCATGGAGAACAGAAGCGGAAACGAAGGATAATCTGAAAATCCGGGTAGGACGATGGAACATCCCCGGAAACCCGATAACAATATTGGTAGACTTTACTCCCTTTTATGCCGTAAAAAATGATATCTATACGCAGGCTTGGCTTGATTTCCAAGTAGATTCGCTTCATGCTTATGGCGATTACGACGAAGCCTCGATGTTCTCGTACGCGGCAGGAAAAGTGGTTGAAAGTTATTACCGCCATAACCTGACAGTTGCCGACAAGGTGATTTATCACGCCAACGAGTGGATGACCGGACTCGGTGCTTTATATATTCAGAAACACGTTCCTCAGATAGCGACTGTTTTTACTACCCACGCTACTTCTATCGGCAGGTCTATTGCCGGAAACAACAAACCCCTTTACGATTATTTATTTGCTTACAACGGCGACCAGATGGCACGCGAACTGAACATGGAATCGAAACATTCCATCGAAAAACAGACGGCGCACCATGTGGACTGCTTCACTACCGTGAGCGACATTACCGATAACGAGTGTAAGGAACTGTTGGAAAAACAGGCGGACGTGGTGCTGGTCAACGGCTTTGAAGACGACTTCGTTCCGAAAGGAAGAAGTTACAGCGCAAAACGCCAGAAAGCACGCAAGGCGCTGCTGAACGTGGCAAACAAGCTGCTGGGTACCCGGCTGGGAGACGACACCATGCTGGTGGGAACGAGCGGACGATACGAGTTCAAGAATAAAGGCATAAACGTGTACTTGGAGGCGCTGAACCGCTTGACGCGCGACAAGAACCTGAAACGGGATGTGCTGGCGTTCGTCAGCGTGCCGGGATGGGTGGGAGAACCGCGCAAAGACTTGGCTGAACGGCTGAAGAGCAAGGAAGACTTTGATACCCCCCTCGAATGTCCGTTTATCACCCACTGGCTGCATAACATGAGCCATGACCAAGTGCTCGATATGTTGAAATATTTGAATATGTCGAACGCTAAAGACATGCGCGTGAAAGTAATCTTCGTGCCCTGCTACCTCGACGGTAACGACGGCATCGTAAACTTGGCTTATTACGACCTGATGCCCGGATTCGACCTTACGGTATATCCCTCTTACTACGAGCCGTGGGGCTACACGCCGCTGGAAAGCATGGCGTTTAAAGTTCCTACCATTACGACAGACCTTGCCGGATTCGGACTGTGGGTCAACACCTTGAAAGGACACTACGCCACACTGCAAGACGGTGTAAAAGTAATTCACCGCACCGACTATAACTATTCGGAGGTGGCGGATGCCATACGCGACACGCTGACCGAATATTCGGCGCTCTCGCCCAAAGAAATCGACAAGGTGCGGAAAAACGCAGCCGCCGTTGCAGAACAGGCTCTGTGGAAATATTTTATCAAAAACTATTACGTGGCTTACGACGTGGCGTTGCGTAACGCAGCCAAACGTCTTGAGGAAAACAAATTTTGAAACCAAATTTAAAACTTGAGATATGAAAGTCAAAACTAATTATGTGAATGCTCCGGTGTGGAAAGAAGTGAACGTTAAGTCGCGCATTCCGGAATCATTGAAGATGTTGGAAGAAATGGCTCGCAATATCTGGTGGGCTTGGAATGACGAAGCAACTGAAATGTTCAGAGAACTCGACCCCGAACTGTGGTCGTTCGTAAAACAGAATCCGGTTGCGCTGTTGGAACGGTTGAGCTACGAAAAGCTCGAAGCATTGTGTAACAACAAGGAAGTATTAAGCAGAATCAATCATATTTACGATAAGTTTAAAACCTATGTCAACACCAAACCCGACGCCTCTCGTCCGTCGGTAGCTTACTTCTGTATGGAGTACGGTTTGACTCACGTGCTGAAAATCTACTCAGGAGGTCTGGGTATCCTTGCCGGCGACTACCTGAAAGAGGCTTCAGACAGTAACGTGGATATGTGTGGTATCGGTTTCCTGTACCGCTACGGATACTTCGACCAAAGCCTGTCGATGGACGGACAGCAGATTGCCAACTACGAAGCGCAGAACTTCGGCAGCCTGCCCATCGACCGCGTGATGGACGAAAACGGAAATCCGCTGGTGTTGGACGTTCCTTACCTCAACTACTACGTTCATGCGTATGTATGGAAAGTCAACGTAGGACGTGTGCCCCTCTACTTGCTGGATACCGATAACGAAATGAACAGCGAGTTCGACCGCCCCATCACGTACCAGCTTTACGGAGGCGACTGGGAAAACCGCTTGAAACAGGAAATCCTGCTGGGTATCGGTGGTGTATTGCTGCTGAAACGCCTCGGCATCAAGAAAGACGTTTACCACTGTAACGAGGGACACGCCGCTCTGTGTAACGTACAGCGCTTGTGCGACTACGTGGAAAGCGGAATGTCGTTCGAAGAAGCTCTCGAAGTGGTACGCGCTTCTTCACTCTATACGGTTCACACGCCGGTGCCTGCCGGACACGACTACTTCGACGAAGGGCTGTTCGGAAAATACATGGGCGGATATCCGCAGCGCATGGGCATCAGTTGGCAGGAACTGATGGACTTGGGACGCATCAACCCGGGCGACAACAATGAACGTTTCTGTATGTCGACCTTCGCTTGCAACACCTGTCAGGAAGTAAACGGCGTAAGCTGGCTTCACGGAAAAGTTTCGCAGGAAATGTTTGCAGGCATCTGGAAGGGATACTTCCCCGAAGAAAACCACGTGGGATACGTTACCAACGGCGTTCACTTCCCCACATGGTGTGCATCGGAATGGAAAGCCCTGTACAGCAAGTATTTCGATAAGAACTTCATGGCAGACCAGTCGAACCCCTCTATCTGGGAAAAGATTTACAACGTGCCCGACGAAGAAATCTGGCAAACCCGTATGGCGCTGAAGAACAAGCTGATCAACTACGTGCGCAACCAGTACCGCGATACGTGGCTGAAGAATCAGGGAGACCCCTCGCGCGTGGTTACGCTGATGGATAAAATCAACCCCAACGCGCTGCTCATCGGTTTTGCCCGCCGCTTCGCTACTTATAAGCGTGCACACCTGCTGTTTACCGACCTCGACCGCTTGTCGAAGATTGTAAACAACCCCGACTATCCGGTGCAGTTCCTCTTCGCAGGAAAAGCTCACCCGCACGACGGAGCCGGACAGGGATTGATTAAGAAGATTGTAGAAATCTCTCGCCGTCCGGAGTTCATGGGTAAGATTATCTTCCTCGAAAACTACGATATGAAGCTGGCACGCCGCCTCGTTTCGGGTGTCGACATCTGGATGAACACCCCGACCCGTCCGCTCGAAGCATCGGGTACGTCGGGCGAAAAAGCGCTGATGAACGGTGTGGTAAACTTCTCTGTACTCGACGGATGGTGGCTGGAAGGCTACCGCGAAGGGGCAGGATGGGCGCTTACCGAAAAGCGTACTTACCAGAATCAGGAATACCAAGACCAGCTGGATGCCGCTACCATTTACAGCATCCTCGAAACCGAAATCCTGCCGCTGTATTACGCGCGTAACAAGAAGGGATATTCTGAAGGCTGGGTGAAGACCATCAAGAACTCAATCGCGCAGATTGCTCCTCACTATACGATGAAACGCCAGCTTGACGACTACTACACGAAGTTCTACACCAAAGAAGCAGAACGCTTCCACGCACTGGCTGCCAACAACTTCGAAAAGGTGAAAGAACTGGCTGCATGGCAGGAAGAAGTAGCTGCGAAGTGGGATTCTATCCAAATCGTTTCAATGGATAAATCGCAGGAGCTGCGTCAGGGCAACGTGGAAAGCGGAAAAGATTACACCATTACTTGCGTGGTAGACGAAAAAGGACTGAACGATGCCATCGGTATCGAGCAGGTTATTACTTACACCAGCGTAGAAGGCAAAGAACACATCTACTCGGTTGCGCCGATGAAGATGATCAAGCGCGAAGGCGACCTGTATACGTTCCAAGTAATCAACAGCCTGTCGAACGCCGGCAGCTTCAAGGTGTCTTACCGTATGTTCCCGAAACATCCGTACTTGGCTCACCGTCAGGAGTTCTGCTACGTGCGCTGGTTTAATATGGACTAAAATACTGTCGTGAGACAGATACTTTGCTTTTCATGAATTTTTAATTTTAAATTCACAGTGACAAGCTGCGGTTTCTCCGGTGGGAGGAGCCGCAGCGTTTTTATACCCTCTTGTGTTGGCAAATTGCAGGCATTCATTTTTTTATTCCACCGGATTTCGTATATTTGCGCATCACCCTAATCATGAAACCGATATGAAGATACTCATAGTAGAAGACGACAACGACCTGCGCGAGATAACCACCCGCTCGCTCGAAAAAGAACGCTACGTGGTGTCGCAGGCTCCCGACTACATGACGGCACTCCGCAAGATAGAGGATTATGATTACGACTGCATCCTGCTCGACATCATGCTGCCCGACGGCAACGGACTCGACCTGCTCGGCGAGCTGCGTGCGCTGGGCAAACGTACGAATGTGATTATCCTCTCGGCAAAAGACTCGTTAGAGGACAAGGTGAAGGGATTAGACCTCGGAGCAGACGATTACCTGCCCAAACCTTACCACCTTGCCGAACTTCACGCCCGCCTGAAAAGCCTCTTCCGACGCAACACGCGCGAAGGAGAACACACCATCCGGTACGGGAACATCGAGCTTGTCCCCGACCTCTTCAAGGTGCTGATAGGAGGGAAGGAAGTGGAGCTGAACCGCAAGGAGTACGACATTCTTTCATACTTCATGCTGCGTCCCGGACGGCTGGTCAACAAGAACACGCTGGCAGAATCGGTGTGGGGCGACCACATCGACCAAGTGGATAACTTCGATTTCATCTACGCCCAGATAAAAAACCTGCGCCGCCACCTGAAAGAAGCGGGAGCCACGCCGGAACTGAAGGCTGTTTACGGAATCGGCTATAAATTTGTGATAGAATGAAGCTCTTCCATCTCGTTATGTGGCGCGTGTCCGCCCTGCTCGTGGCAATCCTCACGGTGTGGGCGGTGTTCTTTTACTGGGCTATCATCGAGGAGGTAAACGATGAGACCGACGACTCGCTGGGCGATTACGCCGAGACGCTCATCATCCGCTGGCTGTCGGGCGAAGAGATGCCCTCGAAAAACAGCGGCTCGAACAACCAGTATTACCTCTACGAAGTGAGCGAAGAATACGCCCGCTCGTACCCGCACATTACATACCGCGACGAGATGGTATACATCGAAGAAAAAAAAGAAACCGAGCCGGCACGTGTGCTCATGACCATCTTCCAAACCGATGACGGACGCTACATGGAGCTGGTGGTTTACGCTCCCACCATCGAGAAACTCGACCTGCAGCGCGCCCTCTTGGGGTGGATTGTTTTCCTCTACGTGTTGCTGCTCCTCGCCATCCTTGCCGTCAATGCGTGGGTGTTCCAGCGCAACATGAAACCCCTCTACCGCTTGCTCGACTGGCTGGACCGCTACCGTCTGGGCGGCAAAAACAAACCTCTGACAAACGAAACCTCCATCTCGGAGTTCCGTAAGCTGAACGATGCGGCGGTGGTGTTCACCGAGCGCAGCGAGAAAGTGTACGAACAGCAGAAACTTTTCATCGGAAACGCCTCCCACGAGATGCAGACTCCCCTTGCCATCTCCCTCAACCGGCTGGAAATGTTGATGGAAGGCGACACGCTTACCGAGAAACAGCTCTCCGAGCTTGCCAAGACCCATCAGACGCTGGAGTCGCTGACGCGCATGAACCGCTCGCTCTTGCTGCTGTGTAAGATAGAGAACCACCAGTTCTCCGACGAGAAAGAAATCTGCCTGAACAAGCTATTCCGCACCTACCTCGACGATTATCAGGAGGTATACGCCTACCGCCACATCCGAGTAGAAGTGACCGAAGCCGCCACTTTCCGCGTAACGATGAGCGAGTCGCTGGCATCGGTGCTGGTAGCCAACCTGCTGAAAAACGCCTTCGTACATGCCGACGAAGGTGGCGAGATAACCGTCTCCTTTACTGCGTCCTCCTTCGAAATCAGCAATACGGGCGAACATCCGCTTGACGATAAACGCATCTTCGAACGCTTTTATCAGGGCAGCAAGAAAGAAGGTTCCACGGGACTGGGACTGGCTCTGGTCGACTCCGTATGTAAGGCGAGCCATCTGTCAGTAACTTACCGCTATGCCGACGGCAGGCATGTGTTTACCGTATCGCGCAGCTGATTATGCAGGAAACATAAATTACCTCGATAGGAAATTTTAAGCAGCCTCTGAGCCCAAAATTCATATCGTATTTTGTACCTTTGTATTCTAATCGAATATTTTATATACACAATGACAAAAGCGAAACCTTTCATCAAGTGGGTTGGCGGGAAAACCCAACTCATCGAACAACTTGAAGCATTGCTTCCGGCTGACTTTGACAAAAGGGAGGAAATTACTTACATAGAGCCGTTTGTGGGAGGAGGTGCTATGTTATTTCACATGCTTCAATCGCATAAGAATATAAAACATGCCATTATAAATGATATAAATCCGGATTTGACAACGTGTTATGTAACGGTTCGTGACCATCCGGAGGAACTTATACGCTCTCTTACTGCTATTCAAGAAGATTATTATCGAGTAGAGAGTGAAGAAGCGAAAAAGGAATATTATATGCGTATCCGGGATCGCTTTAACAATAAGCCTTCCGACCCGATAGAAAATACTACTCTTTTCTTTTTCCTTAACCGTACCTGCTTCAATGGTCTGTACCGTGTGAACAAGGCAGGAAAGTTTAATGTCCCCTGCGGGCGTTATAACCGTCCGCTTATTTGCGACGTTAATACCATCTATGCAGATAGCAGGCTATTGCAAAATGTAACGATTCTGACAGGCGATTTTGAGCAAACTTTTGAGTATATAAAAGGCGATACATTTTTTTATTTCGATCCGCCTTACCGCCCATTGAGCAATACTTCAAGTTTTAATGATTATGCAAAAGAATCATTTAACGATGATGCTCAAATCCGCCTGAAGCATTTTTGCGATCGGCTTCAATCTATAAATGTCCCTTTCATGCTGAGCAATTCCGATTGCTTGGGGCGGGATGGAAGCGATCGCTTTTTTGATGATTTATTCGAAGATTACGATATCAATAGAGTATGGGCTTCCAGAAGTGTTAATGCTGATGGCTCAAAACGTGGTAAGCTCACTGAAATTTTGGTGCGTAATTATACAGACAAGCAACAAAAAAATATTATTTACCGACAAGTAGAAAAGCAATTAAGTTTAAGACTATGATTAGAGGTGGAACAGGAGGATCCAACACATTGACCGGGCTCCGATATGAAGCAAAAGTAGACCTGAAAGATTTTCTGAATACGCAAAAAGATTATTCTGTTGAAGATACAAAAGTATATTTCAAGGGAGAACTTGTGGCACGGTTATTCAAGAAACATGAATTATATAAGTTTTTGGGGCGAAATAACATTGATTGGACAAAACATATTTCTAAAAAACTGCTTCCGGATAATTGCATTTATGTGATAATCAATAATACGGCATTTATATTGGAAGTAAAACATCAGGAAGTGGCTGGCAGTGTGGATGAGAAATTACAGACGTGTGATTTCAAAAAGAAACAATACATTAAACTCTTTTCTGAACTCAATTACCGGGTTGAGTATTGTTACATCTTAGACAGCTGGTTTAAGAAAGAATGTTACAAAGATACGTTAGACTATATTATTAGTGTAGGGTGTAAATATTACTTTGACTATATACCTTTGCAAGAATTAGGGCTGCCTGTTCCGGATGAAAGTATAGATGAAGAAATTGTTCCGTCTTATCAACGATGATGCAGGCTTATTATAAATCTTTTAACCGCGATTTCACTTTGCTTGAAGGCGATTGTACGGATTTGCTGTCACAATTTGATTTTAAGTTTGACATGATATTTGCCGATCCGCCTTATTTCCTCAGCAATGGTGGCTTCAGCGTTCAAAGTGGTAAAGTGGTAAGCGTGGATAAAGGAGCATGGGACAAAGGTGGAACTGCCGGATCTGTCGATGATTTTAATTTGCGATGGATTACTTTATGCAGGGAAAAACTGAAAGATAACGGAACGATATGGATTAGTGGTACTTACCACAATATCTTTTCCGTGGCAAATGCCTTACAGCAGGCGGACTTCAGGATTCTTAATGTTATTACGTGGGCCAAAACCAATCCTCCGCCCAATATCTCTTGCCGTTTTTTTACATACAGCACAGAGTTTGTTATTTGGGCAAGAAAGCATAAGAACAAGCCTCATTACTACAATTATGAGTTGATGAAAGCTGTCAATGGCGGAAAACAGATGACGGATGTTTGGAATCTGCCGGCTATCGCACGTTGGGAAAAGTCTTGCGGGAAACACCCCACACAAAAACCATTAAGCTTGTTGGTCCGGATAATCCTTGCATCAACAGAGCCTAAAGCGTGGATACTTGACCCTTTTGCAGGAAGCAGCACCACGGGTATAGCTGCCTCGCTTACCGGGAGACGCTTTTTAGGCATTGAACAAGATAGCGGATTTTTGGCTTTGAGCAAATCGCGCAGGGAGGAGATTGACGACTGTGGCTTGCGAATGGCCTATTGTAAGAAAATTAAAGATATGGCATTTGTACCATCCCCGCAAATGGTTTGTGATGATTGCCTCGATGATTATGGTTTACCTTTTTAGAATAAATAGAGCAATGAAAAATGAACAACGGTCATGCTTGTTCACATTCCATTATTCATTTTTCATTCCTCTATTATTAATCCTTAATTATCCCTGATTTCAAATTCTTTTCAGATTCGTTTCCCATCTTTGCAGTAGCGAAACGATTATCCCACTTTTTAAAATGTATGAATCATGAAGAAATTATTCCTTTTGCTTGTATGCGTGTTTACGTTTTCGGCTGCCGCACTTGCCGACAGCGACAAGCCCATCCAGATAGGACAGTTGCCCACACCGGCGCAGACTTTCATCACCACCCATTTCAGTAAGCACAAAGTGGCGCTGGCTAAAATGGAAAGCGATATGCTCTCGAAAAACTACGAGGTGATATTTACCAACGGCGACAAGGTGGAGTTCGACCGAACCGGGGGGTGGACGGAGGTGAAATGCACCCGGAACCCCGTGCCGGAGGCAATCGTGCCCGCAGCCATACGCGATTACGTGAAAACGAACTATCCCGACGCCGAGATTCTGAAGATAGAACGAAGCAAGAAAGAATACGAAGTGAAGCTCTCTAACCGCTGGGAAATCAAGTTCAACAACCGGATGCAGGTTATCGACATCGACGACTGATGGAAACCATTTTTAAGTGTTGTTAATGAGAATACTATCTCAAATGTTTTACTCTTATTCTTTTTTCTTATAAATTTGCACCCTAAATTTGGGGAGGTTATTTCCTCCCCGCCGAATGTGCAAGTTTTAGGAAATAATAAAAGAAAAACAAGAGAGATAGATTATGAGTAAGAAATTTACCGAATATTCGCAGCTCAACCTGTCGGAAGTAAACAAGGAAGTGCTGAAAAAATGGGATGAGAACGATGTCTTCTCCCGCAGTATGACGGAACGCGAGGGCTGTCCTTCGTTTGTATTCTACGAGGGCCCTCCTTCGGCAAACGGTATGCCGGGCATTCATCACGTGATGGCGCGTACCATTAAAGATACTTTCTGCCGATTTAAAACCATGAAGGGATATCAGGTGAAGCGGAAAGCGGGATGGGATACCCACGGGCTGCCCGTCGAACTGGGGGTTGAGAAGGCATTGGGAATTACCAAAGAGGATATCGGTAAAACCATCTCGGTGGCAGAGTATAACCGCCACTGCCGCACGGATGTGATGAAATTCACCAAAGAGTGGACCGACCTTACTCACAAGATGGGTTACTGGGTAGACCTCGATAACCCTTACATCACTTACGATAACCGATACATCGAAACCCTGTGGTGGCTGCTCAAACAGCTCTACGCGAAAGGATTGCTGTATAAAGGATATACCATTCAGCCTTATTCGCCCGCTGCCGGAACGGGACTCAGCTCGCACGAGCTGAACCAGCCCGGATGTTACCGCGACGTGAAAGACCTCACCGTGGTGGCTCAGTTTAAGATGAAAAATCCCAAACCCGAAATGACGGGGTGGGGGACGCCTTACTTCGTGGCGTGGACCACTACGCCGTGGACGCTCCCCTCGAATACCGCCCTCTGCGTAGGACCGAAATATACCTACGTGGCAGTGCGCACCTACAACGCTTATTCGGGCGAGAAGATGACCGTGGTGCTTGCCGAAGACCTGCTCTATACTCACTTCAACAAGAAGGCGGAAGGCATCGCGCTGGCCGACTACAAGCCGGGCGACAAGCTGATTCCCTTCGAGATAGTGGGACGCTACAAGGGTACCGACCTCGTGGGAATGGAGTACGAACAGCTCATCCCGTGGGTGAAACCCGTTGAGGCAGCCGAAGACGGCACGTGGCACGAGGCATCTGCCAAAGCGTTCCGCGTCATCCCCGGCGATTACGTGACCACCGAAGACGGTACGGGTATCGTTCACATCGCGCCCACTTTCGGAGCCGACGACGCTTTCGTGGCACGCGCGGCAGGCATCCCCTCGCTGTTCATGATTACCAAGAAAGGAGAAACCCGCCCGATGGTAGACCTCACGGGTAAGTTCTTCTTGATGAGCGAGCTGGACGAAACATTCGTCAGCACCTGCATCGACGTGGAAAAATACAAGGAATACGAAGGACGCTGGGTGAAAAACGCTTACGACCCCCAGTTCACTATCGACGGAAAATACGACGAAAAGGCGGCTCAGGCAGCCGAATCGCTCGATGTGTACCTCTGCATGATGCTCAAGCAGCAAGGCTTGGCGTTCAAGACCGAGAAACACGTGCATAACTATCCGCACTGCTGGCGCACCGACAAGCCCGTGCTTTACTATCCGCTCGACAGTTGGTTCATCCGCTCTACCGCCTGCAAGGAACGCATGATGGAGCTGAACAAAACCATCAACTGGAAACCCGAATCGACCGGCACGGGACGCTTCGGCAAGTGGCTTGAAAACCTCAACGACTGGAACTTGAGCCGTTCGCGCTACTGGGGTACGCCGTTACCCGTATGGCGCAGCGAAGACGGAGAGGAAAAATGTATCGGCTCGCTTGAAGAACTCTATGCGGAAGTGGAGAAGGCTGTTACCGCAGGCGTCATGGAGTGCAACCCATACAAAAAAGCAGGGTTCGTGCCGGGCGTATATACGAAAGAAAACTATGACCTCATCGACCTCCACCGCCCCTACGTGGACGACATCATCCTCGTTTCGCCGAGCGGAAAACCGATGAAGCGCGAAACCGACCTGATTGACGTGTGGTTCGACTCCGGCTCGATGCCTTACGCCCAACTGCATTACCCGTTCGAAAACAAAGAGCTGATAGACAGCCGTTCATACTATCCCGCCGACTTCATCGCCGAGGGAGTAGACCAGACCCGCGGATGGTTCTTCACGCTCCATGCCATCGCCACGATGGTGTTCGACAGCGTGGCGTTTAAAAACGTGGTGTCAAACGGACTCGTGCTCGACAAAAACGGAAACAAGATGTCGAAACGATTGGGCAACGCCGTCGACCCCTTCGGAGCCATCGAGAAATTCGGTTCCGACCCCCTGCGCTGGTACATGATAACCAACTCCTCGCCGTGGGACAACCTGAAGTTCGATACCGACGGAGTAGACGAAGTACGCCGCAAATTCTTCGGCACGCTGTATAACACTTACTCGTTCTTCGCCCTCTATGCCAACGTCGACGGATTTACCTACGCCGAACCCGAAGTGCCCGTAAGCGAACGTCCCGAAATCGACCGCTGGATACTCTCGCTGCTCAATTCGTTGGTAAAAGATGTTGACGCTTGTTACACCGACTACGAACCCACGAAGGCAGGACGACTGATTACCGATTTCGTAAACGACAACCTCAGCAACTGGTACGTGCGCCTGAACCGCAAACGCTTCTGGGGCAGCTCGATGTCGGCCGACAAGCTCTCGGCATACCAGACGCTGTACGTATGCTTGGAAACCGTGGCACGCCTCATGGCGCCCATCGCACCGTTCTACGCCGACCGCCTGTACATGGACCTCACCTCGGTAACCGGACGCGACAACGTGGTGTCGGTACACTTGGCAAACTTCCCCGTGGCCGACGAGTCGCTCATCGACAAAGAATTAGAGGCACGTATGCAGATGGCACAAGACGTTACCTCGATGGTGCTCGCCCTGCGCCGCAAGGTGAACATCAAGGTGCGCCAACCCCTGCAATGTATCATGGTGCCGGTGGTAGACGAGGAGCAACGCCGCCACATAGAAGCCGTGAAAGACTTGATAATGAGCGAAGTAAACGTGAAAGAACTCCGCTTCGTGGAAGGCGATTCGGGCGTGCTGGTAAAACGTGTGAAGTGCGACTTCAAGAAGCTCGGACCTAAGTTCGGCAAGCAGATGAAAGCCGTGGCAGCCGCCGTGTCGGGAATGACGCAAGAAGAAATCGCACGCTTGGAGCGTGAAGGCAGCTACACGTTCACCCTCGACGGTGTGGAAGCTGTGGTCGAAGCCGCCGACGTCGACATCTTCAGCGAAGACATCCCCGGATGGCTCGTGGCAAACGAAGGCCGCCTCACCGTGGCGCTCGAAGTAACCGTAACCGATGAGCTTCGCCGCGAAGGTATCGCCCGCGAACTGGTAAACCGCATCCAGAACATCCGTAAGAGCAGCGGTTTCGAAATAACCGACAAGATAGACATTGTTTTGTCGAAAAATCCAAACACCGATGATGCGGTAACCGAATATAATACGTATATTTGCAACCAAGTATTGGCAAACTCGTTGACGCTTGCCGACGAAGTGGCGGATGCCACCGAGCTGAGCTTCGACGACTATTCGCTGATGATAAAGGTAACCAAATTGTGAAAAAAGAACACATCCGTCTCTGCGTCCTCGTGCTGAGGACGCGGAAGACCGGATACTATTAATTAACTTTTTAAAACTTAAAAACTATGGCTGAAAAAACGAGATATTCGGATGCCGAACTCGAGGAGTTCCGCGCCATTATCATGGAAAAACTTCAGCTCGCCGAGCGCGACTATGAGAAATTAAAAAGTAGTATCATGAACACCGACGGAAACGATACCGACGATACTTCGCCCACCTACAAGGTGCTTGAAGAAGGCGCCAACACGCTTTCGAAAGAAGAAACCACCCGTCTGGCATCCCGTCAGTTGAAATTCATCCAGAACCTGCGTGCGGCACTGGTGCGCATCGAGAACAAAACGTACGGAATCTGCCGTGAAACCGGCAAGCTGATTCCTGCCGAACGCCTCCGGGCGGTTCCTCACGCTACGTTGAGCATCGAAGCAAAACAGGCCGGAAAGAAATAATTAAACAAGTAAAAAAAAGAAGGGGAGGCGGTGTGTCTCCCCGTTTCAATACCTGCGTATGAAGAAATGGCTCACTCAGGGGCGGCTGGCTGCCCTGATTGTTTTTTTGGTATTAGTGATTGATCAGGTAATCAAGGTTGCGGTGAAAACCAACATGGCGCTCCACGAAAACATCCGCGTCACCGACTGGTTTTACATCTATTTCACCGAAAACCCCGGCATGGCGTTCGGTTTGGAGATATTCGCCAAACTGTTTCTCACGCTGTTCCGCATCGTGGCTGTAATCCTCATCACATGGTATCTGGTTTCAATCGTGCGCCGCAAGGAACGCCGCGTGGCAAACGGGTACGTGGTCTGCCTCGCGCTGATACTCGCCGGAGCCGTGGGAAACATCATCGACTGTGTGTTCTACGGCGAAATATTCTCAGAGAGCACTCCCTTTCAGGTGGCTACGTGGACTCCCATCGGAGAAGGCTATGCCGACTGGCTTCACGGAAAGGTGGTCGACATGTTCTACTTCCCGATTATCGACACCTACTGGCCGCAGTGGATGCCGTGGGTGGGGGGCGACCATTTCATCTTCTTCAGCCCGATATTCAACTTTGCCGACGCCTCAATCAGTTGCGGCATCATCGCCCTGCTGATATTTTACAGCCGTTACCTGAACACCAAAGAAGAGCATGAAAAAAAGTAAGAGATACGCAAGTTGGCTTGTGGCAGCAGCCGTGACAGGCGCACTGGCGGGATGTGGAAAGCAGATTCCGTCCGACATCATCCAGCCTGCCGAAATGGAAAATCTGTTGTATGATTACCACCTCGGCACCACGCTGCAAGGCGAATTGCCCCATACCGAAAGTTACAAGAAAGAGGCTTATGCGGAGTATGTGTTCCGCAAACACGGCGTGACCGAGGCAGAGTTCGACTCGTCGATGGTGTGGTACTCGCGTCACGGTGAGGAGTTGGCTGCCATCTACGACAATCTGCTGAAACGCTTCGAGGCCGACGGAAAACAGGTGCGCAAGTTTGCCGACCGCCGCAGCGGGCAGACCTCGCTTACGCTCTTCCGCGACACGGTAGACATGCCTTCGCTTTACTGGCTCTCGTCGTCTGAACTGACCAATAAGGTGACTTTCGAACTGCGTGCCGACACCTCGTTCAGGCCTCACGACGGCATGACGTGGGAGGCGAATTTCCTTTTCATGCCTCAAGCCCGCCAAAAAGCCAAAGCGGTGATGGGACTGAACTTTACCTTCGACAACGACAGCACGCAAGGCATTACGCGCGTCATCACCTCGTCGGGGACGCAGCGCCTCACGCTCCGTGCCGACTCGGCGTATAAGTTTAAAACCATCAACGGATTTATTTATTACGATTCCGACCTCGCCTCAGAGGGCAGCGTGCTGATAAACGGCATCAGCCTGACGCGCAACCACAACGGCAGTGCCTCGGTAGCCCCGGCATCGAAACCTGCCGACGACGAAGCGGAAGCTCCCGAAGTGAAAAACCGCAAAGTGCGCACCGCCTCACCCCGATGATCATGAAGCGATTTGCCGCCCGCCGCATCTATCTGTCGAGCGAACAGAGAATGCTCGACCTCCACGTGGTAGAGCTTGACGACAGCGGCATCGTGCGCACCGTCTTTCCCCTGTGTGAAGAAATCAGTCACACCGAGTGGGTGAGCGGCATCATCGTCATCGCCCCCGGTTTCCCCCCGCGCCGTCCCGAAGAACCCTTTTCCGGTTACGCCGACCGCCTCCGCAGCCAGCCCGCCGCACCGCTGCACGCCGTCCGCATCGCTCCCTTCAACCTCTCCGCCACGGAGTTCACCCCCCACAGCCGCGTTATCCCTCTTTTCTCACCACCGATTACACGGATATAATGCTGTGTGGGCATTTTCACCACAGATTACACAGATTAAATAAATTATTATTTTGCGTATGGAAATGTTTTTTAACACAGATTACACAGATTTCCGCAGATGGAAAAAAATAAAATTATTACTCCGCGTAAATCCGCGTTTCAAATATACACCGCCGATTACACAGATTTTCGTAGATGGAAAAAAATAAAATTATTACTCCGCGTAAATCCGCGCTAATCCGCGTTTCAAATATACACCGCCGATTACACAGATTTTCGCAGATGGAAAAATAATAAAATTATTACTCCGCGTAAATCCGCGCTAATCCGCGTTTCAAAAAAAGAATAATCTGTGTAATCTGTGGTGAAAAAAAACTACCCGCGGATTCCTTTTTTCACATCCTCCCACAGCTCTTTGCCGAAGAGAATCCACGCCCCGCTGCCTACCACGGCGAGGAACACAAACCCGATGAGAATGATTACCTTGCGCGGAGCCGACGGCTTGAGCGGCACACTGGCAGGCTCTACCACGGCAAATACCGGCTTGTCTTCCTGAATCTTCGCGCGGAACACCTCCAACTGCGTGGCAGCCTGCTGGAACAACTGGTAAGCAAGGTCGTACTGATCTTTCATCCGCTCCTGCTCAATCTTTGCCGACTGAAGCGTTATCTTCTGGTTCCGGTCGACATACCGCGCATACTCCTGCTGCAAACTGTAAAACTCCGCCTTCGCCTTGTTATAGATAACCTCCTGATAGTTAAAGTCCTCGGTAGCCTTCCGCGTGCGGTAGTCGGCAATGTACTGTTGCAACTTGTTTACCACGCTGTCAGCCACCACCGCCGTCACCACAGGGTCTTGCAGCGTAACCGTGATGGTGGTAATCCCCGTAGTCTTGTCGGCTTCCGCTTTCATCGATTCTTTAATCAACATCAGGCTCTTTTCCTCCTTGCGCGTCAGGTGGAACGGGTCGGGCGCGATACGTTCCTCCTCTTCCTTATCGCTGAACAACGACATCACTCCCCCGATAGCCTTTCCCGGAAGCGCGAAAACATACCCCCACCACGGTTTGCTTTGCTCCTCCACAAACTGGTGCAACGCCACGGTGGTATCACTCTTTTCCGGTTTCACCTGCATGGAGTACAGCTCCAGCGCAAACGGCGTCGACGCTATGATTTCCGGGAAAAGCGATACGTTCAGCGCATCGGCATCGGCGATGGTAGCATCGCTTAGCCCCAGCATCGAAGCCATCCCCATCAGACTGCTTCCTCCTGTCTTTCCCGATTCAGGCGAGAGCGTGACCGACACGGTGTACTCCCTCGGCAGGCTGAATGCCACCACTAATCCTATCAGTGCGCCATATCCCGCCGCCTTGCAGATTTGTTTCTTCTTTCTCCACAGTTTTCCTACCAGCTCCAGCAGGTCGATTTCCTGTTCCTTCCGGTTTTCAGTTTGTGTATTGTTGATGTTCTGTTCCATAATTTATTTTCTGAGCAAATGTTTATAAATGAAACCACGTATACTGTTTGGCATCAGTCTGACCACCAGCCGTATAGCCACATTCTGGCAAAACACGGGTGTCGAGATGAAGCCTATTTCTCTCATATAGTTTAACAAATTAATCTCCTTTTTCACGTACTCCCATCCGCCCCTGCGTTTGAACGTGTCGGGCGAAGTGCGGAAGTACAACACACTTTCAGGCAGGTTATAGAAACGGCATCCGCGTGCCAACATCCTCACCCACAGCCCGTAATCCTCATACATCGGAATAGGCGGATAGCCCCCTGCCTCTAAGACCTTTTCCTTGCGGAACACGGTGGCGGGGTGGTTTACCGGACACCGCTTGCGTGCATACCTCAGGATTTCCGGATGCAGCTCAGGCAGTTTTTTCACCGACACCACCCGGCTCGTATCCTCGTAAAACTCCTCAATCCACGCGCTGCACACGTCCACTTCGGGATGCTCCGCAAACACCCTGATTTGCTTTTCAAACCGCTCCGGCTTGGCGATGTCATCGGTATCCATTCGTGCCACGAGCGAGAAAGAACAATGCTTCAGCCCCTCGTTGAGCGCACAGCCCAGTCCCCGATTCTGCGGCAACGCCACCACCTTCAGTTCCGGGTGTAGCTGCACATATTCGTCAATCGTGCGGTCGAGTTCGTCGGTGAGCGGACCATCCTTCACCAACACGATTTCATCGGGCATTAAAGTTTGTGTGAATAAGCTGTCGAGGCATTCTCGGAGGTAAGCCGGCTGTTCTTTTTTATAGACGGATAAAAGAACGGAAAAAGGTTCAGCCATAATTTTTAATGGTAGATTTTTTTTATTAGTGATATGATGGGGGAGGGCAAACGGAGAATAATGTTTTTTATTCCTAATTTCAGTCGTTGTTTGCCCGTCAAACTTTCGCGATAATGTTTTATAGTGTTTTTAAGCGGTATATTTTCATCGGCAAGTTCAGTCAACAGCCGTTTACGTAGCGGGGCGTTGGGGGTATAGGTTTTTCCCCAACTTTGATAAGGAATTACGTCCGTTTGCCGATGTCTGTTTGTTATGAGTCGGTCTTTTACATCTTTGAACAGCGATTTACCAACCTCGGTAACGGGAGTGACAATCGAAACTCCCTTTTTATTGAGGTCATAGATTTTTCCCCAGAAGTCTCCGATTCGTATATCCGTGTATTGCAGGGTGCTTCTTAGTTCGCAAGTATGACAACTTTCGTTTAAAACATGGTCGGAAAAGAAGAGCGTATAAAATGCGTCATTGACCGCAGGACTTATATATTTCCCTTTAGGAGTGTTTGCCTCTATGCAATATCGTCCCCATCCCCGGTGTTTGCTTCTGAACCGTACATTGCTTAAAGTGCCGTTGTCGGGTAAGTTCTCTTTGACGTATTTTTTCCATAGGTTGAGCGATGGGCATCCGTGACAGTAAAAGTCTATTAGGATGGCTTGCTCACGTTTTTTTCTGAACTTCAAATATTGGTCGATGGCGAAAATGTGGCAAGGAGTTCCGAATACGGCTATCTTCTTGCCTGCGTATTCGCTGATTAGTTTTTTAAATGCCGGAAATGTGTACGATTGTATATATTTCGACCCTCTGAACGCAAGAGTTTCAGCCTCATTAACGGCAATTTGGTTTACAGCCCGGTTTGCATCAGAATCGTAAGTTACTCCGCAGCAGTAATATCCTTGTTTGATTAACTCACGGGCAAAAACGTCTGCTACGCCTCCCGATGTGGTTTCTTTCAGTACCTGCTCATCTTTGCAGGCAGCCGCCCATACCTCAATGTTCGGGTAGTCTGATGGTGGAGTGGGAGTTATCGGTTTGTACTTGTAGCAAACTTTGGTACATAAACCGCAGTCAATACAGAGCGATTCATCCAACACAGGTCGGTAAAAACCTTCTTCGTTTGTCCGGATTGTGATAGCTCCTTTAGGGCATACTGCTGCACATAGCTGACAGCTTGTACAAGGGTGTATGCTGTTAGGCGATGTTATGTTATTCATGCTTTTACCTGTTTAATCATGCTGTCGAGATACGCCATTGATTCAGCCCTGCGTTTTTCCATTTCCTTGTTTACTTCGGCATAGTCGATGGCTTGGGCGAATACCTTTTCAAAATCCAAGTCGCCCGCTGTTATACGGTCAGTCAGACTGTATTCTTTTAGCAGGTTGCAGAGTTTGTTTCCGTTGTCACGTGTAATCACGGCAAACTGCCTGTTGGTAATGAGAGACATCACGCTTCCGTGGAATGTGTCTGTTATGATGCAGCGGGCATGTAAGAAATAATGCAACAGCCGGACGGGGTCGGCATTGATGTTATAATCGCACCAGTCATGATAGAATCCCGCCGAAACGATTTTGAGGTTGTGACGTTTCGCGTATTTGCGAATGGCATCCGTTTCGGTTTTGCCGTTCATGTTCTTGTCATAGGCATATACCAATAAGTAGGGAGGTAAATCAACCGGAACAGTTTGCGACAATTCGTTGGCATAACCATATAAGATAACGGGGTCGCATACCAGCGTAGGCTTGGTGTCTGTCAGTTGCTCCACTATCTGAGCAGAGTTTAAGTCGCGTACCGAAATCCCTTGCAAAGAAGCCAGTCCGCTTGTCACGAAAGGAACGCAGTGAGCCTCTTGGATGTCTTTAAGATTGGTAGGTCCGAAACTTCCGGCATACGAGAATGCAAAGTCGCAAGGGCGTGCGTGTCCGAAAAAAATAGGCGTGGGTCCCGTATGCAGCGCAAACACCTCATCGCTGCCTATAACGACTGCACTCAAGTCTTTTTCCCTCGTATAATATCCTCCTACAAGGTTTTGTTGCTGTTTGAAAGCCTCCAACAGCTTTTTCTTTTTAACGTTGAATGCCGTTTTCTTAACCCCCTGTTCCTTCATGTAGTTCAAGTAGAAAGCGACAGATTTGATACTGATATTATATTTGTTTTTCAGTTCAACGCCCAAAAAGTCGTAATTCTTGTCGAATTGTAGCGCATAAGCCTTGATACCCTTTTGCGACAAGACTTGTACCAGCGCGTTTAACTGAAGCAATGCACCGTGGTTATGTACATCGTAGTGGGTGATAATACCGAATTTCATAGATCTATTTGGTGTAAGTTTGATAATATTTTTCTTGAATAGTTGATTTTTCAAAAGGTTTTAAAAGCATATCGAAATCTATATTTTTTTGTGTGACAATGGTTTCAACTGCTTTGTTAAAGGCTGTGAAGTCATGATATTTAAATATTTGATAGCCCTTGTTTCCTTGTAAATAATCTCCTATTCGAACTCTATCCGAGATTACGATCGGAGTGTGGTTACTGAGTGCTTCTAAAGCTACCAATGAAAAAGCTTCGTAACGTGACGGGATGACAACAGCATTAGCCTGTTTATATAAGTTATTAAGTTCTGAATCGCTGATACTTTCATGTAATATGAAATCTTTTCGCAATAATGGTCCTTTTGTAACACAATGTACCTGATAAGTCGGTGGTAATTGATATAGATGTTCCAATCCTTTATTGGCGTCATTTCTACCTATAAACAGAAGCATATTCTTTGTTTTATATGACTGGGCATTGGGTAAAGGTTGGGGATGAGTTATCCAATGCGGTATGCAGGTTACATCAGAATGATATTGTTGGAAAAATGCAGTATCCTCTTTGTTAATGGTAATAATTGTATTCACTTTGTGCAGAATCGGTTTTATCATGCAATGGAAAAACAGCTTTCCTAAAAACGGATTCTGTAAATATTGAAAAGGATGAAAATGAGGACTGTAAATGATTCTTTTCTTTAGTTTATATGCCATATTGATGGCTTGGATACATCCTATTGACATAAATCCATGTACATGTACAATCTCGCATTTACTATTAATGATATGTTGTCGTAATGACTTTGTATTGTATTTGAATTTATGGACTAACTTGATATATTTACATGGAATATCTTCTATGGGTAAAATTTCTATTTCTTTGTATTGATTTATTAATTCTCGAAGCTCGTTACAATGTCTTTTGATACCTCCATTGAAAGACATTGTTTTATCTCGAATGATTAAAATTCTTGTCATGATCAAAAAAAGATGGTTTGAATGGGCAATAAATTGTTATTTTCTGCCGATAGTGCAGAGTGTATTTGAAGTAATGAGTATGCCAAATAAAAAAATAGGATAAATCCTTTTGTACTTTTTTTATGAAAAATAAAAGGGAAATAGCTGAGCCATATACATTCTGTTATTCTATAATATGCTGACAATCTTGTAGAAAAATATCCTACTTTGGCAAATAGCAGATATATTATAATGGAGGTAAATCCTCCCCAAAATATAATTGCTTTGGTTCTGTCGGATGCGTCTAATTTTTCGTAACTAAATAAGATTAATAGAAAGAAAAATAATCTTCTTACTGTGCTGAAAGAAAGAAGTATATTGTTGTCAAAATTATCAGATGTGCTGTAAGCCTGTATTTGATAAGCTATATGGCTATTTCCTAAAAGAGTTGTAGACCAATTTATTAGGAGTTCAAATATATTGTTTGCAGATAGAATAAAACAAATAATACAGATAAATAAGACTGTTTTTTTCTTGAGTTTGAATTGAAGTAGGAAATAAAAAGGAATAAAAATAAACGCTGTATAGTGAATTAAACAAGCAAGAACACATGTTACATAAAATTGTAGTTTCTTTTTTTGATGTGCGTAATAGCAGGCTAACAGTGTTACTGAAAGAGCTAATCCCTGCCTGATGGCATTCATATCGTAAGCAATATAGTAAAAACTGCAAAACAGCATTATGCTTAAAAAGAAACCTTTGGGATAAGATAATTTTCTGAAAGCATATAATTTTAGTCCAAATGCTAAGGCAAAAACAATGGCAACAAAAATTTGGTAATTTCCTTTTAAGTATTTAACGATTTGTATAAGCGCATAGAATAGAGGTTCAATAAGTTTATCATGATTAAAAATATCTTGATAACTAAGGAAGTCAGTTCCTACGCGATATCTGAAACATGAAATAAAAAATATTAAAACAAAAAACAGATATGAATTAGCAAATAGATGGGTGCCCTGTTTTTTTATGGGTAGATTTTGCATACAAAAAGAAGCAAAAGATAGTAATACAAGAATGTAATAATACATTTTGTTAAACTTTAAATTTGATGAATCCAACTATCTTTCCAGTGAATGATTGTCGGTGTTTTGCAGCGTTTTTGAGTAATAATATTCCACACAAAGCACGTAACACGTAATATAAGAAAGTGTACAGTGCTTGAGTATTATGGCGGCATATCCAATCTTTTTTTTGTAAAGCGGCGAACCCTAAACTGTATTGATATATTTTTTTCAGAGGAATATCGCCTATACAAGGGTGAAAAACAGAGGCTTCTTGGCAGAATATGCCGTAATCTTTAGGAGTATGAATTAAAGAATAAAGGTAATCTGTTTCTTCTCCCGAAGAAAAGTAAGTACCTACTCCTAAACGTTCATCAAACAAGACTGCATTTTTTCTGACAAAAACATTATATGAGATACATGCTTTTAAGATGTCTTTCTTATACAACTTCTGTTTTTGTGAAGTGCGCTGTATCTGTTTGGTTTGAGTATCATAGGTAGTGGTTGCAATAAATAAGGCTTCTGGGTTGTGCTGAAAGGACTGATATACTCTTTCAAGGGTATCAGGAGAATAATAGCAGTCATCATCGGGAAAACCGAAAAAGTCTCCTTTGGCTATTTTTAAAGCTATGTTTCTGTTTAAAGATAAGCCCTTTTCCTTATTACGGATATAGTGAATAGGAAATTGATGCTTAAATTCATTTGCGATGTCTTCTACCAAGTGATGTTCGTTTTGGTCTACGATGTATAGTTCAAAATCTTTGAACGTCTGTTGAGTTAAAGAATTACACAAAATTCGTATTTCTTCAACACGCCCCAGCGTTGCGGTTATTAAAGAAAAAGTCATGATTGATTATGGTTTATAGAGTTTACGGAAACAATCTGGTTAGATTTTTTCTAACAGTGATTTCAGTATTTCAATATTTTTATTGTCTTGTATTTCTTTAGTAGTCAGATAATTGTATATATAGCTGGTTCTGGTTTCATTATCTATTTTTGAGATATTGATAGTGTCATAATTTGATATCGCGTCAAGATTATAAACTTTTTTATTCAAGGCATTGGCTAATAAATCAGTCATGTGTTTGTATCTTGGTATAAGGTTAGAGGTGTCAGTCGAAATGAAAATAACAGGTTTGTCAGCTAATGCAATATATGATATGGCATTGCTGGTTTGAGTGATGACTAATGATGAGTTAATGACTAAATTATCAGTTTTATACTTTATAATTTGTCTATGATTAAATTCGTTCCCGACATAATCCGATTTAGGATGTGCTGCTATAATAACTGGCATTTGATGTTTTGTTTCAAGGAAATCAAAGAAACGGTTTAATGTTTGATGATATTTTTTGGCACATTCAGTAATGTTATTGTTATTAAAGTGGTCATGATATTTTAAGTCGGGATGAAAAGGAAAATAAGTGTCAAGAAAAACAATATATTTATTTTGTACCACGGGAGAGTGGTTGTTAAATCTAAATTTCTCATAATCCGGATGATTTATTCTTTGGTTAGGGTTGCCTAAACTTGAAGAGGATAAATAATAATCAGGAAAATAAATGTGATGGCATTTATCATATAAGCGATTTATTATCTCCAGCGATTTGCGGCGTATGGTTTGAGGCAATGTAGGTAGCCATAACCGAATAATTTTATTGATGATTGTAATCTTTATGGCAAGGTTTGCATACAGATTCATCTTAACCGTTTTACATTTATATTTTGACAATAATTTAAAGAGTTTTCTATTATGCCAGCAATTATGTGCTTCAACAAGGAAAATGGTAGAATCAGTATTTATAGTTTGTAATAATTCATCTATTTCGTCTATCGTATATATCTTTTTTAGATAACTTTCCGTGATTTCGTCCGTAACCTTCATACCCGGAAAAACGAGCTGTGAGATGTCCCATACGGCTACGTTATAACCCGAAGCTCTTAGTTCATCAATGTAAAAAAGTTCTCTCCGGCGTGTAGAATACGGTTCGTGGTCGATCAAGACGATGTTTCTTTTGCTCATAGATTCATCAGTTTTTCAATAAATTCTCTTACACATCCCTCTCCTCCTTTTGCCGTCATGATGCGGATAGAGGGGATATTTTTTATTTTTTTGTGAGCATCAGCAGGACAGGCTTTTTCCCCTACGGCGTTCAGGAGTTCGTAACAGTTGATGTCGTCGCCGATGTAAGCCACTTCGTCTAACCCGATATGCAACTGTTCGCAAATCTCTTTGGCTGCAGCCAATTTACCTCCGTCTCTTTTCCCTTGTACGAGGAAATCTATTTTCAGCTTTTTTGCTCTTCGTTCCGCTATTTGCGTGTTTTCAGATGTTATTATGCCCGTTTTTATTCCAGCTTCGCGAAGCAGTTGAAAGCCCATACCGTCGCGCGTATTGAATTTTTTTAGTTCGTCTCCGTTTTCCGAGTAATACATACCGCCATCGGTCAGCGTTCCGTCGATGTCGGAAATGAATAGTTTAATCGGCTTTCTGATACAATTACACAATACATGTTTGCGCATTAAGTTTTCAAGAATAATCCAGTCATCAGGTTCGTCTATTTCGGTTGCGGTATATTCCGGCATTTCGTATATCCCGATTTTTCCGCTTAAACGATTGCCCGACTTAAGTATGTTACCTACCGTATTGATATAAAACGCTCCGTTTTCCATCAGTTCTCCCTGAAAGTTTTGTCGGCGTGGACGGTTGCGATAGTCATAGTTTTTGCTTGTTCCGTCTGCATTCCAGAAAAAGCGGTAGTTCCTCACGCAAGTCAGCATAGAATCGTATTTGCCTTCCTTGTATAAAGCCAACGCTTCACTGAAATGGCAGGTTTGTGTAAGCGGCGATGTAGCTTGTACCAGCATGAATACGGTATCGGTCGAGAGTTGGGCGTAATTTATGTACTCTAACATTACGCTTTCAGTACTTGCAGTGTCGCAAGCATTTTCAGCCGAACGTCTGTATATTTTTGTTTTCTGATATGCTTGCGAGGTTACAGTTTCTTCTATTTTGTCAGAGTCTGTGGCTACGATAATTTCATCAACAGCAGTACATGCTTCTAATGCCTCTATGTTCCAGCAAACCAATGGTTTGCCGCAAAACGGTTTAATGTTTTTGAGGGGGATGGATTTGCTACCTCCTCTTACGGGAATAAATGCGATTGTTTTCATTTTGAATTAAATGACTTACCGAAAAAAGCAAATGCTATGTATTTGTTCTTTTCCAATATTTTAGCGATTAATATGCAGATAATGACTGTTAAAAAGGCAAACAATGGTGCATATATGTAATTATATAAATTCATGTTTATGGTAGGGAAGTTTATCCGGAAAGGATTCAGCTCTACAAGAAATGATTGGATTATATAAATGTGTAGAGAGTAACGTCCATATTTTCCTAATCGTGAAATCACCCCCCCCCCCAATTTTAAATTTTTGTTAATAACCCAACATGAGAATAAAATGGAGCATGAACCCAATATACCAACAGCATATCGCCATATAGTTTGCCAAAAGGTAGTGAAATCTATCACTAACTCTTTATTGAAGATTAACAGTTTATAATCAATCCATGATGGTTTTGAAAAATACCAAATATATGATGCGTTCCATTGGATTAACCCTATAATAAATAGTATGGTAAATAGAACAGCCAATTTTGATATATGATTGCTTATTCTATCCTTATAGTGATAAATCAATATTCCCAAACCGAAAAAAGGTAACATGAAATCAACTTTGTAGGTTGAAAGGTAAGGTATCTTTGTCAGGAGAGGGAAGAAAATCACTCCTATGATAACAAACAGAATAATTCCTGCCCATAGCTTTTTCCGGAATAGAATAAAGAAGCAGTCCCATACGGTATAGCAAATAAACAGACTTTTCAAATACCAAAAATTAAGAGTATGAATATTGAATATCAAACATACAATACCCAAGCTAATACATGGTATAATCAGTTGTTGGAATTTCTTTTTTATGTCACCTTGCCCTATTAATAATTTATGGGAAAAGAATCCGCTGATGGTCATAAATAAGGGCATGTGAAACGAATAAATGAAAACGCATATAGGATTATTTCTCATGGCATCCTGACCGTTTGGTCCTGTATATAATATAACATGCCCTAATACGACCAGATAAATAGCCACCAATTTTAGGAAATCAATCCAAATAATACGTTCTTTTACCATTTTACCTGATTCTTCTTCAACTTGTTGCGTTGTACTTTTTCTATATCCAAAATATCTTCTTTCTTATATGTCAGTGCTTTGGCTACGGCGCGACAGTCGCGAGCCAACTTGCGTACACCGTCCGGTTCAAGCGAAGCCGCATGGTCAGTTCCTTTCCATGTGCGGTCAAGTGTGTAATGACGTTCTATCCATTCTGCACCCAGCGCCACGGCAGCCGAATCGACCGCTATACCGAGATGATGTCCTGAAAATCCGATAGCTTTCACCCGGTCGGCATACAACTCGCGAAGCCTTGTGATTTCAAGTAAGCATATATCTTCGAAAGGCACGGGATAGCCTGACGTACAGTCGTAGATAACCAAGTCTTTGTTTCGTCCTTTCGATTCGAAGAAACGGATGATTTGTTCTTCTTCCTCTCGTGTGGTCATTCCGAACGATAAGTGTATTTCTCCTCCGAAGTTGTCGCACAAGTATTCCAGCAATCCTTTGTTAAGGTTACAAGCCGAAGGAACTTTTATCAGGTTAGGATGAAGTGTACAGATTTCTTTTGCCGAAGTGATATCCCATACCGATGTAGAATACTCAATGCCATATTCGTTACACCATTCTTGAAGTTGGCGGTGCTGTTCCAAGTTAAATTCCAAAAACTCCCGGTGTTCTCCATAAGTCGCTCCGTATGAGTTTGCGGGATTGGGATGGGGAGCATTATATTCTTCGGGCGTTAAAAGCTCTTTGTTACATCTTTTTTGGAATTTAACGACATCGGCTTTGCAGTAAGTAGCAGCCGTCATGATCATTTCTTTAGCGATTGCCATATCACCTTTGTGATTGCAACCAATCTCTGCAATAATTTTAGGTGCTTTCATCGTTTTAATAATTTGTTTTTTATTACGGTATATATGAATTTTCTTTCTTTAGGATTGATTCCGATGCATCCCACGGTGAGTACTGATAGCCCTATGGTGAGGGCAATCGTAACGATAATCCGTGTGAAGTCGGGAGTAAGTGTCCGGACGCATAAGAATACGAGCGTAAAGGTTATTGCATATACGGGTATTACTTTTGCCAATACCTCGGTGTTATATCTCCTTATGCTGAAGTTTATTTGTTTCGATGCATTCCATAAGATGGAAGCAGTATAAACTACCGACAGCCCCACCGAAACCACATACGGCAGCAGGGCGTTTTCGGGGAAAGCCAACAGCAGAACGTAGGATATGGGGATGTTACACAGCAGAATCGTACTCGACGAAATCTGATATTTCCTTATCTTGTTTGCTGCTTGGTAGGCGGCGATGACTTGGTTTGAGAGCGTCTCCACCAATATGGTGGCAATCATCAGACGGGAAATCTCGGTGGCAAGCCGGGGGACGTTGTGAAGCCACAGCGCAAGTATCGTTTGGGTTTCAATCAGCAACGGGATGCTCAGCAGCATCAGCAGGTAGTAGGCAAACTTGCTGCTCACGAATATCAGTTGCCACATATCTTCCGTCTGGCGGGCGGCGTAGAGCTTCGTGATTTGCGGACGGGTAGCCATGTAAACGTTATTGATAAACTGGTTCAGCGCACCGTTAATCTGTTGGGCGATGGCATGGGCGGCGTTCAGCAGCGGACCGAAAAACAGGTTCATGATGATGTTGATGCCCTGCATACGCGATATCATGGCTATCGAGCCTATCATGTTCCAGCCCGAATAGCTCAGCAGGTCTTTGCGTAGTGCGGGGTCTAACGAAAAGCGCAGATGTCGGCACTCGGCGAAATTCCTGCGGCAGTACCACACGTAACTCAGCAAGATAAGCAGTTGGGCAGAGCAAATCATGATGGCGTATGCCGTCAGGCGGTCGGTGTGGATGAGCGGCAACAGCAGGGCTATCCCCAGTTTCACAAAACATTCTACGATGCTTATATAAGCAAACAGGTTCATCCGTTCGTGGGCGATGACGGCGGCAGTAAACGGTATGTTGGCGAGGCTGAACAGAAAAGCCACGATAGCCGACTGTAATACCCAGTTGGCGGCTTCCATCCTTTCGGGCGGCACGGTCATTTTGTAGTTTAGGAAGAGCGTGCCGGCAAGTTCCAACACAATGAAAATCCCGACGGCAATAATCAGGTAAATAGACAGCGTGGTATTAAACACGCTTTTCAGTTTCTTTTCGTCGTTCCGTCCCAGTTCGAACGATAAAAAGCGTTGTGAACCGGATGCCAGCGAACCGCCGATAAATGAAAACATGGTAACTACGCCTGCCGTAACGTTGTATATTCCGTAATCTTCCGTTCCTAATGCGTTCAGGATAACGGGCACGGTGTACAGTTGGACGAACATCAATACAATCATCCTCACATACAGCAGCATCGTATTTTTTGCTATACGTTTGTTATTCGAAGTTTTATCCATAAAAAAAATCCGGAGGCATCCGCCGTGTGCAGATGTCTCTGTATAATGATATTTGCTTGAGATTATTCTTACACGTTTTTTATTTTTTCACCGTCTCTTTTCACCGCAGATTACACAGATTTCCGCAGATAAAAAAATAAAATTATCAATCCGTGTGAATCCGCGTAAATCCGCGTTTCAATCGTACACCTCAGTTTACGCAGATTAATTTGTAGGGGCGTATCGCATACGCCCGGATACATGCACTAAAATTACATGACCTAATACATACCGCGTGGATGCTGACGGGCGTATGCCATACGCCCCTACGTTTTTGTTGCTTTCCACCGTCTTTTTTTCACCGCAGATTACGCAGATTTCCGCAGATGAGAATAATATAAATATATCAATCCGCGCTAATCCGCGTGAATCCGTGTTTCAAAAAATAATAATCTGTGTAATCTGTGGTGAGCTGTTTTTAGTTAATAAATTCATAATCAACCGATGCCGTGCCCTGACTCCGTGCGGAGTGCCTGCCGGGTGATGTCTCGGTGTTGTTATTTTTTACTGTTTCTTTCACCACAGATTACACAGATTTCCGCAGATATTTTTTCACCACAGATTACACAGATTTTCGCAGATGAACAAAATAATAAATATATCAATCCGTGTGAATCCGCGTGAATCCGCGTTTCAAAAAATAATAATCTGTGTAATCTGTGGTGAATGGAAAATCATTCGATCAGTTCGCACCACGTGTAGCTCACCTTGATGAGCGTGGTGCTCTGCGGCATCTGTATGGCGATGTAATGCTTTCCGCCGTAGCGGACGAAGGTTCCCGTCACGCCATACAGCGGTCCCGGTTTCACGATGCGTACCGGCGTGCCCTTCTTGCCCTTCAGCTTTTCGGGGTTCACGAAGCGCGTCCCCTCAATGTCGGGGTTGGTGGCACGGATGAAGTTCTGCATCTCCGCCTCGCCCACGGTGCAAAACCCGTTTCCCGCCCGTTCGCGCTTCAGGAAGTAGACGGGGTGGGGCGATTCGCGCACAAAGCGGCGGCACCATTCCTCGTCGTACCGGCAGCGGATGAACAGCAGGTTGTGGATGGCGGGTACAAGCGTGCGCCTGCCCTGTTCCGGGTCGCCGTGGGCTTCGTGCAGCTCGTAGCTCATGGGTATGTAATACTCGATATGTTTCTCTCGCAGGTATTCGCCCACCAGCAACTCTTTGTTGTAGATGGTTTGCAGGGGCATCCATACCGTTTCGCTCAGGATGTTTTCCGTCATTCGTATTTGTTCGGGTTCGGTGTTGACTGTTTGTGGTGAGGTTTTTCGTGGGATAGGGGTGTTCCTCTTTTCCCTGCGCTTCGCGTTGTTAGCGCAGGTTCTTGTCCGTCTTTCCCTGAAGATGAAGCCTGCCTGCGTGCCGCCTCCGTATAGGAAAGCCTCCCACAGTTGCTGCCACGGGGTCGTACTTCGGGGCAAAGGTACGCAAAATATGGTAAAGTCCGAACACAAAACCCGAATAATTCAAACATCATTAGAGATTGTTATGACTTCGGGCAGTGTGTCCGGATTTTTACGGCTTGGGTGTGCGGGTGCTTCCGCAAGCGTTCCGCCGCCTGTGCCGACAAGCGGTTCAACGCTTGCGCTTGCGTTTTTGTGCCAGAATTTTCTCCTGTCCCGGTTCCAGCGGCGCGTCGGGGTCGGCAGGCTGTATCACGAGGTCTTTCCCCTCGCGGCAGCAGTGTATCACCGCCTGTAACAGCGCGTTCAGGTTAAGCGTGAAGTTCATGGCTTGGGTGAGGAAGAACACTAATCTTGCCATGGTTTCAAACTTATAGTTATGCCGTTTGGCGTAGAGCGTCCGCTCGTGGCATCCGGTGGCGCTGATAACGCGCGCTTTCGGTATGTCCGCCGTTTTATACATTTTGTCAAAAAATAAGTGGACGGTACTCATCCACGCCTCAAGTTGCTCCTTGCTTACTTCGCAGAAAGGCAATAGGTCAGTCTGTTTTTTAGCCATGTGTTACGTAAAATATTTTCGGTTTTATCCTGCCCTGTAAGGCAGGGTTTGTTTGATAAAAAATCTCCATTTTTGCGGCGTAACACATAACCTCTTGTTGGGAAATCGAGGTTAAAATTAAGAAAAATATCAATACGAACGTTCTTTGCCGGCAAAGAATCTTCCGTTGCTTATTATTTCTTTCTTTTATATAATAAATAGAGAGGTGTCACGCAAGGTGGTTCACCTGTGTCACGCCTTTCGGAGTAATAATTTGAGGATGAAGCCGTTAGGTGGCTCGTTTTTAATGTTAACGTGTCACACCAAGTGGCTCGCCTCGCAAAAACTTTATCAGATTATGATGACAAATGTCATGCAATCGCCGGGGAATCAGGGATTTATGGTGATTCCCCGCAGCATGTTGAGAGAAATCTTCCGAGAGTTGGGCGATGGATGCCCGTTAACCGACACTGCGGCATACCTGTATATGCTGTATACGGCTTGTTACACCGAGCAGCCCCAGCTTCACCGGGGCGAGATGCAGACTTCGGTACGTCGTCTTTCGCTCTTGTTAGGTTGGGGACGGATGCGCACGTTCCGTTATCTTAACACCTTGAAGCGCGAAGGAATCATCCGTTGTACGAACACGGGAGGCGGCATCCGTATCACGTTGCTGCATTACAACAAGCTGTGCCGCATGGAGTGTGGTCCGAAGCCGGGCGTGAACCGCAGCGACGAAAAGTTCGAAGAATTCTGGCAGGTTTACCACGAGCTTACCCAAATGCCCGCCGTCGACAAGGAGATGGCGCGCCGGGCGTGGTCGAAACTGAACGCCTACGAGCGCGGGGAGGCACGGAAAAACATCGAGTGGTATATCTGTGAGGTGGGAGACATGCGGCGCCTGCGCTCGGCTGCCGGCTATCTGGCACGGCGCAGCTTTGTTATCAACTGATTTGTTTTTTCACCATAGATTTCCGCAGATGAAAAAAATAAAATTATTAATCCGCGTGAATCCGCGTAAATCCGCGTTTCCACCTCTATATGCAAAATAATAATTTGTTTAATCTGTGTAATCTGTGGTGAATAAAAAAACACACACATAACACACTATGGAAAATTCAGCATCAGAGATTGAGGAAGCCGTTCTGGGAGCATGTCTCTTGGAACGCGGGGCGCAGGACACGGTATTGAAACGCCTGCGCCCGGAGATGTTTTACGTGTCGGCACATCAGGCAGTGTTTCGTGCCGTGGCTGCGCTCTACGGGCGCGGCGAGGGAGTCGACATGCTTACCGTGACCGAGGAGATGCGGCGCTCCGGAACGCTCGACGAGGCGGGCGGGGCGTACCGCGTGGCAATGCTGGCAGGGCGCGTGGCGTCGGCGGCACACATCGAGTATCACTGTCTTATCCTTCAGCAGTATTACCTGCGCCGGAGGTTGGTGCAGGTGCTCTCGGAGCAGCTCAAGGCGGCGGGCGACATGACGAACGACGTGTACGACGTGGTTATCGCCGTGCAGCGCGAGATTGCTGCCTTGCTCGACGACTCGGAGGTGGAAGACCACCTGCACGACATGCCGGAGGTGATGGACCGCACCGTGCGCGAGGTGGAACGCAGGCAGGCGCTGTCGGTGGGCGGACTGACGGGGGTGCCCACCGGTCTGGCGGAGCTTGACGCGCTGACGGGGGGATGGCAGCCGGGGAACCTGATTTTCACTGCCGCGCGTCCGGGCGACGGGAAGACGGCTATCGACCTCTTTTTTGCTCGCAAAGCGGCGATGGCGGGGGTGCCCGTGGCGTTTTTCACCCTTGAGATGACTGCCGCCGAGGTGGGCGAACGCTTCGTGCTGGCAGAGAGCCGTGCCGACCCGCTGCGCATGAAGCGGGGGCAGCTGACCGACGAGGAGCTGGACGACGTGCGCCGGACGGCGGAGCGGATGTCGGCGCTGCCCATCCACGTCGACGATACGCCTTACATCAACATCGACCAGCTGTGCATCATCGCCAAAGGGCTTCAGGCGAAGGGGCGGCTGGGACTGTTGTTCGTCGATTACCTCCAGTTGCTCGAAACCGTGTCGAAGGGGCGCACGCGCGAGCAGGAGGTGGCAGAGTGCAGTCGGCGGCTCAAAGGCTTGGCTCGTTCGTTAGGCTGTCCGGTCATCGTGTCGAGCCAGCTCAACCGTCAGGTGGAGGGGCAGCGTTACGGCATCCCGGAGCTGCGCAACCTGCGTGAGAGTGGCGCCATCGAGCAGGATGCCGACATGGTGGTGATGCTTTACCGTCCGGAGCGTTGCGGGTTTCACACCGAGAAAGATTCGGGCTATCCTACCGAGGGCTTGGGCGTGGCGATCGTGGCGAAGCACCGCAACGGCAGCACCGGCAAGGTGTATTACGGATATAACCCCAGCATGACGCGCATCGGAGAGTACGAGCCGCCCGCAGGGTGGATTAAAAAGCTGTAGTAAACCGTTTTTTTTCACCACAGATTACACAGATTAAATAAATTATTTTTCTTGTGTAGGGGCGTATCGCATACGCCCGAATACATACACGTTTATGTCTTTTTTCACCACAGATTACACGGATTTTCGCAGATAAAAAAATAATAAAATTATCTGTCCGCGCTAATCCGCGTGAATCCGCGTTTCCAAGTATACACCGCAGATTACACAGATTTTCGCAGATGAGAAAAATAATAAAATTATTAATCTGTGTAATCTGTGGTGAAAAAATAAAAACAAAATCGACTATGTTAGAACCAGAAGAACCTTTTCGTTTGCGTGTGTACGGCAAGTCGGAGCTTGCCCGGTTGTATTTTCCCAACAGTCGCCCTGCCACGGCGATGCGCAACTTCCAGCGGTGGATAAACCACTGTCCCAGCATCGTGCAGGGGCTGAGCGAACTGAACCACGACAAGCACCGCAAGTATTACCTTAAACCCGAAGTGGAAGTGATTATCCGCGGACTGGGTGAGCCTTGAATCTTTGAAACGCGGATATTTTTTTCACCACAGATTACACAGATTTTCGCAGATATTTTTTCTTTCACCACAGATTACACAGATTTCCGCAGATGAGAAAAATAAAATTATTAATCCGTGTAATCTGTGGTGAATCCGCGTTTCCATCTCCATACGCAAGAAAAAAATAATTTGTTTAATCTGTGTAATCTGTGGTGAAAAAGAAAAAAAGGAAAGAACCACGACCGCACGCGACCGTTCGCGACATAGCCGTTTCCCGGCATTGTATCTTTGCATCGTAATAAAGAAATCGATGTTTAACCAACTAAAAATGAAAGGAGAACAGAGCTATGGAAAAGTTAGTGACCTACTCGCTTGCCGCACGTAAGAACCCCCAAGACCCCGACTCGCCGCCCAAGTTTTACGCACGGGCTCAGGCACGCGGGGTGATGAGCATTGAAGAAATCGCCACGCGCATCCAGCGTGAGTGTACCGTGACGCGACCCGACGTGGTGGCGGTGCTTACGGCGCTTGAGGAGGCGGTGAGCGACGGACTGAAGTGTGGTGAGATTATCCGTCTGGGAAGCCTCGGCTCGCTGCAAGTCAGTCTGGGCAGCGAGGGCAGCGACACCGAAGATGCGTTCACCACGGGCATGATTAAGCGCAAGCGCATCTTGTTCCGTCCGGGGGCGGTGCTGCAAGATGCACTGAAGACGCTGGCGTTTGAGCGCGTGAGCACGCTCGACCGTACCGGTGGCACTGCAGACGGCGGCGAGGAAGAGGAGGGAGAACCCGACAGCGGACTGTCTGCCTGACTCCTCCCGGCCCTGTCGCCCGGTGCGGCGGGGCTGTCTGCCTTTTTTTTGACGAACCACAAACACCATGTAAAACACACGTATGATGAAAAGTAAACTGAAATGGATTATTGTCAGGGTGATAAAGTGCCTGCTTTGCATCCTCACCGGAAAAGAAAGGAGTGCGAATGAGGGAAATCGACACGATTGTAGTTCACTGTACGGCTACGAGGGCGGATGTACCGCTCTCGCCCCACGCGCTGGATGCCATGCACCGCCGTCGCGGGTTCGACGGGTGCGGCTATCATTACTACATCCGCCGCGACGGGCAGATCTGCTCCATGCGCCCCGTGGAGCGGACGGGTGCCCACGCCAGAGGATTCAACGCCAAGAGCATCGGCATAGCCTACGAGGGCGGGCTGGATGCCGGCGGACGTGCTGCCGACACGCGCACCCCGCAGCAACGCCATGCGCTGTGTGTGCTGGTAAGGGTGCTGGCAAAGGATTACGGGATTAAGCGGGTGGTGGGACACCGCGACCTCAGTCCCGACCTCGACGGCGACGGCACGGTAGAGCCTCACGAGTGGACGAAGCAGTGTCCGTGTTTCGACGTCTCGCGCGAAGTCCCGGAGTGGCTCGGCAAAGCATGACGCGCCGCCGCGCGTAAGCACACGATGAACCTTTCGCCGTGCGGGCGAAAGCAAGGGGAAGCCCCCGGGTCAGCAGTCGCCCACGTCGAACCGCTCCGGATGCTTCCCCTTGAAGTTTTTGAAATACTGTTTGATTTCGCGCATGTCATTCTCCACATCGCCCGTGGGGATGAGGTAACGCTCGGCGGTGATACACTTCCGCTCGTAGTCGACTCCCACCAGCACGATGGGAATCTGCGCCCCCAGCGCGATGTAGTAAAAGCCCCGTTTCCAGTTGGGGTTGGCAGAGCGCGTGCCCTCCGGCGTGATGGCGAGGTGGAACTCGTCGCTCTCTTTCACGCGGGCGATGAGCTGGTCGACCATCGACGTATGCTTGTCGCGATACACCGGTATGCCCCCCATGCTCCGGAACCATCCGCCCAGCGGGAAGAAGAACCACTCTTTTCTTCATGAGGAAGCCCGACTTGCGCCCGATGGCGTTGATGAACAGCTTCCCGATGAAGAGATCCCAGTTGGTGGTATGCGGTGCGGCACAGAAGATGCACTTCTTGAAGTCGGGCACCCCTACCACCGCTTTCCACCCCAGCAGCCTGTGGTAGATAAACCGGCTCAGTGCTTGCTTCATGCCTCGGCAGGTTGGTCGTACAGCTTGTCAAGCGCCGCCTTCATCCCCTCGGCAAAGTCGTTTCTCAGCTTCTGGTAAAAGAGCTTCGTGCTTCCCGGCTCGGTATGGCTGATGCGGCACACCAAATCTTGGAACAGCACGGCAAGGTCGGTCATCACCTCGGCAGCCTTTTCGCGCTGTTGCTGGTTTTCGGCGGCAGAGGCTTCTACCATACACAGGTATAACATTGTTTCGTATGCATTCTTGATGCGTTTTTTCAGATTTTTTCTACTTGCCATGATTCTTAAAAAATTAAAGTTTGCAGTTTTTCATGGGTAAAGGTAAGAAAAGTTTATTACTTTCTTTCGTATTTCCGAAAAAAAAACGAAATTTGCAGGGATTCAAAGCAACCGACTTTTTTACACACCTTATATATAATAATTAAGAATCATGACAAAAAGTGCATTACAAATCGCAAGAGCTGCTTATCAGCCGAAATTGCCAAAAGCCTTAAAGGGCGCGGTGGTAGCAAAAGAGGGTGAACCGACCCAGTCGGTAGCCGACCAAGAAGCTATCCAGAAACTGTTTCCTAACACTTACGGAATGCCTTTGATTCAGTTCGTTGAAGGTGAAGCCAAAGAATACGCTCCGATGAACGTAGGCGTTATCCTTTCGGGCGGACAGGCTCCGGGCGGACACAACGTAATCTCTGGTTTGTTCGACGGTATCAAGAAACTGAACCCCGCCAACAAGCTGTATGGCTTTATCCTCGGCCCGGGCGGTTTGGTAGACCATAACTATAAAGAACTGACTGCCGACATCATCGACGAATACCGTAACACGGGTGGTTTCGACATCATCGGCTCAGGACGTACCAAGCTGGAAAAAGAAGACCAGTTTGAAAAGGGATACGAAATCTTGAAAGAACTGGGCATCAAGGCGCTGGTTATCATCGGCGGCGACGACTCGAATACCAATGCCTGCGTGCTGGCTGAATATTACGCTGCGAAGAACTACGGCGTACAGGTTATCGGCTGCCCGAAAACCATCGACGGCGACTTGAAGAACGAAATGATTGAAACTTCTTTCGGTTTCGATACGGCTTGCAAGACTTACTCGGAGGTTATCGGTAACATCGAACGCGACTGTAACTCGGCTCGCAAATACTGGCACTTCATCAAGCTGATGGGACGCTCGGCTTCTCACATCGCGCTGGAATGTGCGCTTCAGGTTCAGCCGAACATCTGCCTTATCTCGGAAGAAGTAGAGGCTAAGAACATGTCGCTCGACGACGTGGTTACGTACATCGCAAGCGCTGTGGCTTCACGTGCTGCCGATGGCAACAACTTCGGTACGGTGCTGATTCCGGAAGGCTTGATCGAGTTCATCCCGGCTATGAAGAAGCTGATTGCCGAACTGAACGACTTCCTTGCCGTAAACGCTGAAGCATACGCTGCGGTAGAACCGAACCAGCAACGCCAGTACATCATCGACCACCTGACGGCTGAAAATGCTGCCGTTTACGCTTCACTGCCCGAAGGCGTGGCTCGCCAGCTGACACTCGACCGCGACCCGCACGGAAACGTACAGGTATCGCTCATCGAAACCGAAAAGCTGCTGTCTGAAATGGTAGGCAAGAAACTGGCTGCATGGAAGGCTGAAGGCAAGTATGTGGGCAAATTCGCTGCTCAGCACCACTTCTTCGGTTACGAAGGACGCTGCGCTGCTCCGTCGAACTTCGATGCCGACTACTGCTACTCACTGGGTTACACGGCTTCAATGCTGATTGCTAACGGCAAGACGGGTTACATGTCATCGGTACGCAACACCACGGCTCCGGCTGAAGAGTGGATTGCAGGCGGTGTGCCTATCACGATGATGATGAACATGGAACGTCGTCACGGCGAAATGAAACCGGTTATCCAGAAAGCATTGGTGCGCTTGGATGGTGCTCCGTTCAAGGCTTTTGCTGCCGTACGCGACACTTGGGCTAAGGAAACCGCTTACGTATATCCGGGCCCGATCCAGTACTTCGGTCCTACGGAAGTATGCGACCAGCCTACGAAGACCCTCCAGTTGGAGCAGGCTAAGTAAATAGAATACTTTTTTTATTATTTGTAAGAAACACCATTCATCAGGCACGAATTGCGTGAGTACCGTGCGGATTTGCGTCCGTGCGGCTCGGCGGAATTCGTGCCTTAAATGAATCCTGAAATCCCTGACTGATATATCATGACCAAAGAACCGCCCATATTGGTGGTGAATAAACCTCGACAGACAACGACACGCTCACGCAAGGCTGCACCTGCCAGACGCAGGGAGGCTGCACCGCGTAAGGGAAATGCAAAACGCGGCAGGAAGAAAAAAGGCGGAGAGCGCAAACGGAATTTCCCCTCATGGGCGTATTACCTGATGATGGGGGCGGTGGGGGTTATCCTGTTGGCAGGGTTTTACTATTTCTTTATCCGCCCTTATGCTTACCGCTGGAAGCCCTGCTACGGAACGAAGGCTTACGGCGTGTGTCTGCCCTACGGCTACAGTGTACACGGGTTTGACATCTCGCACCATCAGGGACGCATCGACTGGGAGAAGCTGCGAGGCGTGCAGCAGGCTCCGTTTCCTGTGAGGTTCGTATTCATGAAAGCATCGGAGGGGGGAGATTTCAGCGACACGGCTTTCGTGCGCAATTTCGATGAAGCACGCCGCGTGGGATTCATCCGCGGTGCCTATCATTTCTATAATCCGAAGACTTCGCCGGAGCGTCAGGCGGACTTCTTCATCCGTTCGGTGAAGCTCGAACCGGGCGACTTGCCTCCGGTGCTCGACATCGAGACACGCCCTGCCGACGCCCGCAAGCTGCGTGCCGACCTCAAGAAGTGGCTCGACCGCGTGGAGCGTCATTACGGCGTGAAGCCTATCCTGTATACCTCGTACAAGTATAAAACGCGCTATCTGAACGACTCGCTGTTCAACTCATATCCTTACTGGATAGCACATTATTATGTCGACTCGGTGGCATACGAGGGCGAGTGGAAATTCTGGCAGCATACCGACGTGGGCACGCTGCCCGGAATTGATAATCAGGTAGACCTGAACGTGTTTAACGGGACGATGGCGGAGATGGACTCGCTGCGCATCAAGCCTGTCATCACAGACCAAACAGGGCAGACAGACCCTTGTCTACTCCCGAAAAACCCATAAACGCCATAGCCAGCAGTCCGGCGGTAATCAGGGCGATAGACATGCCCTGCATCCCTTTCGGGATATTGACGAGGCTGAGCTGTTCGCGTATGCCGGCAAACACGATGAGCGCCAGCGCAAATCCCAGTGCGGTAGAGAAAGCGTAAACCACACCCGTAAGCAGGTCGTAATCGTTTTGAATCACCAAGATGGCAACGCCAAGGATGCAGCAGTTGGTGGTAATGAGCGGCAGAAACACTCCGAGCGCCTGATACAGCGCGGGCGATACCTTTTTAAGAATGATTTCAACCATCTGAACCAGTGCGGCTATCACGAGGATAAACGCGATGGTCTGCATGTAGGCCAGCCCGAAGGCATCCAATACAAATTTCTGAATGACATACGTTACGATGGTGGCAAGCGTAAGCACGAACGCCACGGCTGCCCCCATGCCCATGGCGGTTTCTACCTTCTTCGACACGCCGAGGAACGGACAGATGCCGAGGAACTGCGACAGCACGATGTTATTGACAAACACTGCCGTGATAAATATCAAGATGTATTCCATACTCAGTTTCTGTTTTTATGATAGATGTAACAATGCGTTATGCCTTGCGCAGGCGGTTGACGATGGCTATCAGGTAACCCAGTGCGATAAACGCTCCCGGAGCCAAGACGAACACCAGCATCCCGTACTGTTCGGGCAGGATGGTCATATTAAACAGCTTGCCTGTGCCCAGCAGCTCGCGCACGCCGCCCAGCAGCGTCAGTGCGATGGTAAAGCCCAGCCCGATGCCCAGCCCGTCGAAGAACGAGGGGACAGGCCCGTGCTTGCAGGCAAAAGCCTCGGCACGCCCCAGCAGGATACAGTTGACCACGATGAGCGGGATGAACAGCCCCAGCGTGGCATACAGCGCCGGCACGTAAGCCTGCATCACCATCTGAAGCACGGTTACGAACGTGGCGATGACCACCACGAAGATGGGGATGCGCACCATGTCGGGCACGAGGTTCTTGATGGATGAAATGGCAACGTTCGAACACACCAGCACGAACATCGTGGCAAGCCCCATGCTCATGCCGTTGATGGCAGACGACGTGGTGCCCAGCGTAGGACACATGCCCAAGAGCAACACAAATGTGGGATTCTCTTTGATAATCCCGTTCATCAATATTTTGAAATTATTCATCATAATACGATTCCTCCTTTCTTTATGGATTGGCGGTAGCCCCGCTCGTGGCATCAGTCTGTCCGGTAGCCCCGCTGTGTGCGTCTACCGGCTGGTTGGTGTAAGCGGCGTAAGCAGCGTTTACGGCTCTCAGGAACGCCCGCGTGGTGATGGTCGAAGCGGTGATGGCATCAATCTCGCCCCCGTCTTTGCTCACCGTGAGCGGTTTCTCGCCCGGATTCTTTCCGGTGATGTCTCCCTTCGCTCCCTTCTTAAACCAGTCTGCCGCCTTCGAGCCTAATCCCGGCGTCTCCGAGTGGCTCAGCAGCGAATAGTCGGTAATGTTACCTTCCTTGTCAAATCCCACCAGTACGGTCAGCGTGCCTCCGAACCCGTTTGCCGACGATTCTACGGCAGCACCTACAAACTCGCCTCCCTTCGTGGCACGGTATACCTTGTAGGCAACTCCCCTCTACCTCCACCGTTTCGGGCGAAGCGGCAGGGTCGTTGTCGAACGGCGGAACCACCACGGCGATGGCGTCGCTCAGCGTCTTGGCGTTAGCTTGTGCGATAGGCTCAGCCGTCACGCTGTTCACCCATCCCAGCAGTGCCCCGGCAGCCACCGAAAAGCCCGTCAGCGCCAGAGCCATGTTCTTTAAAGATGATGTAAGTTTCTTCATTTCTTCGTTACCTCCCCGAAACGTTTTGGTTTGCAGTACGTATTAATCAGCGGCGTAAAGGCGTTCATAATCAGGATGGCGAACGACATGCCTTCGGGGTACGAGCCGAAAGCGCGGATTACCACCGTGAGGAATCCGATAGCCACTCCGTAGATAATCATCCCCTTGTGGGTCATGGGCGAGGTCACATAGTCGGTAGCCATGAAGATGGCGCCCAGCATCAGACCTCCGCTCAGCAGGTGCTGGACGGGCGATGCGTACACCGGGTTCGCCCAGTGCATCAGTCCCGCGCAGACGAACACCGTGGCGAGGATAGACACCGGGATGTGCCACGTGATGATGCGCTTCCACAGCATGTAAGCCAAGCCCAGCAGCAGGGCAAGCGCACTGATTTCGCCCAGACAGCCCGGAGCGTTGCCTATGAACATATCCCATGCCGAGGGCAGTTGCGACAGCGCGTCCGCGTCGCCATGTATCGCCTGCTTCATCAGCGCCAGCGGAGTAGCCCCCGTTTCGGCATCGAGATACTCGGCCCACTGTCCTGCCCGCGGCCACGAGGTCATCTGTACGGGGAAGGAAATCAGCAGGAACACACGTCCCACCAGCGCGGGATTAAACGGGTTGCACCCCAGTCCGCCAAACGTCATCTTGCCCACGCCGATGGCCACCAGCGCCCCGATGATTACAATCCATACCGGGAGGTTCGACGGCAGGTTAAACGCCAGCAGCAGCCCCGTAATGGCCGCCGACCCGTCTGTCACCGTCGAGCGTTCGCGCCGCAAGATATATTTCGTGATAGCCCACTCGAAGAATACACACGCCGCCACCGAGGTGAGCGTGACGATAGCCGCCCCCACGCCAAACACCAGCAGCGACACCAGCAGCGCAGGTATCAGCGCAATGATTACGCCATACATGTTCCGCTTCACGCTGTCGCCCCCGTGTACGTGAGGCGATAATGATACGATAAATTTATTTGCCATAATAATCAGTGTGTGAGTTATTTTTTAGCATTACGTGCGCGAACGATGGCGCCCACCTTGCCTTTGCCTAAACGGATGTAGTCGAGCATCGGGCGGTGCGACGGGCAGGTGAACTGGCACGAGCCGCACTCGATGCACGAGAGAATCATTTCATGCTCCACGCGCTCCCAGTCGCCGCGCGCCGAACACGTGGCAAGCAGGTAGGGTTCAAGCCCCATGGGGCATACGCTGACGCACTTGGCGCACCGGATACACGGCCGGGGTTCTGTCCTGCGTGCCTCCTCGTCGTCCATTATCAGCACGCCCGAACTGCCTTTACACACGGGCGCGTCCAGCGTGGCGAGCGCCTTGCCCATCATCGGACCGCCGCTTATCACCTTGCCGGCATTGTCGGGCAGTCCGCCTGCCGCCTCGATGAGTTGGCTCACAGGCGTTCCGATGCGCGTAAGGAAGTTCGACGGATGTTTTACCGACCGCCCCGTGACCGTCACCACCCGCTCAAGCAAGGGTTTGTTTTTCTGCACCGCCTCGTAGACGGCATACGCCGTGCCCACGTTCTGCACCACCGCTCCCACGTGGATGGGGATGGCAGGCGGCGCCGGAACCTGACGTCCGATGATGGCGTCGATAAGCTGTTTCTCGCCTCCCTGCGGGTACTTCATCTGGAGCGGAACCACCTCGATGCCCGGATGCGAGGCAGCCTTTTCGGTGAGCAGCCGGATGGCATCCGCCTTGTTCGCCTCGATGCCGATGTACGCCCGGTTAACCTTCGCCGCACGCATCAGCAGCTCCACGCCCACCAGTATCTGGTCGGGCTTTTCAAGCATCAGCCGGTGGTCGGCAGTAAGATACGGTTCACACTCCACGCCGTTGATTATCACACACTCGGCACGTACTCCCGGCGGGGGAGAGAGCTTCACGTGGGTAGGGAAGCACGCGCCTCCCATGCCCACCACGCCTGCGTTTTTTATCTTCGCTATGATTTCTTCCGAACTCAGGCTGCACGCGCTTACCAGCTCCGGCGAGCGGTCGATTCCGTCTTCCCACTCATCGCCTTCCACGTCGATGAATACGGCAGGTTTGCGGTATCCGCTCGCGTCGGTCACGCTGTCAATCTTGCTCACCGTGCCCGACACCGACGAGAACACCGCTGCCGACACGAATCCGCCCGCCTCGGCTATCTTCGTCCCCACCTTAACCTTGTCGCCCCGCTTCACTATCGCCACGGCAGGTGCGCCGATGTGTTGCGACAGCGGGAACACCGCCTGACGCGGAAGCCCCAGCACCTCGATTGCCGCCGCTGCCGACAGCTTGTTTTCTGCCGGATGCACTCCGCCTATTCTGAATGTTTTCACTGTATTATATCTTTATTGGGTTAGTTACTTTGGTCTTTTTTTCCCGGTTGTCACGCCTCCGCCTCGGCTTGTGGTTTCGCCTTGCGCGGAGGGAAGTTTACAGCCACGATGGTTCCCTGCGGACATTCCAGCTCGCACTTGCGGCACGCCTTACACTTGGCAGGGTCGATGTACGCCAAGTTGTCTTTCAGCGTGATGGCCTCGAACGGACACGTCTTCACGCACTTGCCGCAGCCGATGCACGCCGCCGCACAAGCCTTCCGTGCCACCGCTCCCTTGTCTTTGTTGACACACCTTACGTACACCCGGCGGTTGTTCCGTCCCTTCGGGCGAATCTCGATGATGTTTCGCGGACACGCCTTCACGCACGCCCCGCACGCCGTACACCGATCCTCGTCCACCTCCGGCAGTCCCGTTTCGGGGTTCATGCGCAGTGCGCCGAACTGACACGCCTGCACACAGTCGCCACATCCCAGACAGCCGAACGTACAGCCCGTTTCGCCTCCGTACGTGGCATGAGCCACGGCACACGAGCGCACGCCGTCATACTGCGTGAGGCGCGGACGGTTTTCACACGTGCCGTTACACCTCACCACCGCCACTTCCGGCTCGGCAGCCACCGGCTCCAGTCCCAGAATGGCAGCCACCTTGTCCATCGTAGGCTGTCCGCCCACCGGACATAGTTTCCCATTCAGCGAGCCCGCCTTGACGCACGCCGCCGCAAAGCCCGAACAGCCCGGATAGCCACATCCTCCGCAGTTTGCCTGCGGAAGCACCTCCGCCACCCGGGCGATGCGCGGGTCTTCGTTTACGGCAAACCGTTTCGATGCCACATATAAGATGACTGCCGCCACCAGCCCGATGGCGCCTAACGAGATGATTGCTATCAGAATAGAGTTCATAGTATGATGAAGTTAGTTTGTTGAATGGTTAATTGACAGATTCTAAGGTAAACACAAAACTGCGTCCCAGCCACCTCCGGCAGAGGCGCAGGGCGAGGTAATAAGGCACAAGCATTGCCAGCGCCACCACTGCCGACAGCGGTTCGTTGCCTCCCGTGAGCTTCATGGCGGCAAAGAGCGATGCCACCACCACCGCAAAGGGCAGTGCGAAAGCCCATCCCACCGCCTTCATTCCCATTGAGGCAGCTCCGCAGATCACCACCTCCTGTCCGGCGCGACAGGGAATCCCCCGCTCGTTTCTCACGTCGATCAGCTTTTCTTTTGTTTCCGAGGCATTGCAGTGTGCCTTCGCGCTACACGCCGCACACGCCGATGTCTGCCTGATGCGCACCTTGAGCCGCATCCCGTCCACCTGCTCTACAACCCCCGTATGTTTTATGTTTTTCATCGTTTTTGCAAACTGAAGATTACAACTAAAGGCAAATGTAGCAGAAAAATTGTTTCGGTGGTCAAGGTTTCGGGGAAAATGTTGCAAAAAAGTATAAAAATGCGCAAGCAGGCATTTTTCTCGCGTTGAATCAAGAAAAAAACACCTGCTTGCGTTGTCCGGTTTTAGCCGAAGCAGCCCTTCTTCTTACGGGCAGTGTCGCCCCTCCTTATTCGTAGTATCCGGGCATGGGGTGCGATGTTCCGCCTCCATCGGATTCATGTCGAAATAATAACTTGTTTAATCCGTGTAATCTGTGGTGGAAAAAACATAAACGTGGTTGTATTCGGGCGTATGCCATACGCCCCTACCTTGTTGATGTTGGATATAAAATGTTCGCTTTTTTTGCGAATGTCTGAAAAAAAGCGTATTTTTGTCCGTGATAAAAACAGAGGCATGGAAATAATCTTCAATGAGGAATACCTTCGGGAAATGTATACTACGGGTAAAACGGACAAGAAACACCGTTTTCAACCCCAAGTTATACGGAAATATATCCGGGTGATAGATTTGATGCGAGATACTTCCAACGTTTTGGGGCTTATGCGTTATAACGCTCTGAATTACGAAAAGTTAGAAGGTGATAAAGCAGGACTTTCTTCCGTGAGGGTGAATGACCAATATCGTATCGAATTTAAGGAACACATCAGGGACGGAGAAACCGTTGCTACGATATGTAATATAACAAATTTGTCAAACCATTATAAATAAATTGATTATGATAACCATTCAAGGAATTGACCCCAATATGATAGCAGGCAATCTTGAGCCGGCGTTTCCCACGCATCCGGGGGAAATCTTGAAAGAGGAAATCGAATGCAGGGGGATTTCACAACGGAAACTTGCGGAGCAAATGGGCATAGGATATTCTGTTCTGAATGAGATACTCAACGCACGTCGTCCTGTTACAGAGAAGACGGCTATGATGTTTGAAGCGGCTTTAGGAGTGGATGCCGAACCTCTGATGCGACTTCAAATGAGATACAACATGCGCATTGCTAAAAAAGACAAGTCGTTCATGCAGCGTTTGGAGAATATCCGAAAGGTTGCAGCAGTGCTTTGAGTGTGTCTGCCTCCCGCCGGATAGCTTGTAGGGGCGTATGGCATACGCCCGAATACAACCCACGGAAATAAGTGTGTGTCCGAGGGCGTATGCGATACGCCCCTACCTTGATAACTGCCCTTTCTTATTTTTGGTAAGATTTTACCCACTCGCCGAGGCTGTTGCTGTCGGTGTGGTTCAGCAGTTTGCCCTCTTGCCAGTTTAAGTCGGGATAAGTAGTTTTCAGCGTGCTTACGCTGTGGCTTATTCCGCTTCCGCCCGACGTGGCAAAGGGGATGAGCGTTTTTCCCTTCAGGTCATGACGCTCGATGAACGTGTTGATTACGCGCGGCGCTTGGTCCCACCAGATGGGGTAGCCGATGAAAACCACGTCGTAAGCGGCTACGTCGGGCGTTTGTGATTCTTTCAGTTCGGGGCGCGACTGGGGATTGCTCATTTCCACCGAGCTGCGCGAGTGCTTGTCGTTCCAGTCGAGGTCGGCAGCCGTGTAAGCCTCCTGCGGCGTAATCTCGTAAAGCGTGCCGCCCGTGATGCCGGCAATCTGCCGCGCAACCTTTGCCGTGGTTCCGGTGGCAGAGAAGTATGCCACCAGCGTGCGAGGTGTTGTTGTTTCCATGTTCCGTTTCTCCTTGTTTTGTGCGCAGGCGGTGAGGCATATAGCCATCGCCGCTGCAAGTGTCAGTAAAATTTTGTTCATGGCTCTTGGGTTGTTAAATAAATGGATATTACAAAGATAAGGGGTTAAAACGGAAAAATCGTAACCCCGATTACGGGTGATTGTAACAGATTTACAGGTGTCGGTAGCCTTTATTCTATCAAAAACATTTTATTGTATTCGTTTTCTGTTTATATGCTAATTATAGTATGTTGATGCCTTCGGTTTTGCTCCCTAATTTTGCATACTATAAATGCCTTGATATATGGAAGTGGAAAATTTGCTTGTATTGTTTGGTCTTAAAATTAAGGAATTAAGAAAAGAACGGGGTTTGTCACAAGAAAAATTGGCAGAGTTGGCAAATCTTCATAGGACTTATATTGGAATGATAGAGCGTGGTGAGAAAAATATAACATTACTGAACGTTGCAAAGATAGCGAAGGCTTTGGATATGGAAATCTGTAATCTGTTTAATTTTTAAATTATGGGGAGTCAAGACAACAGGTTTAGGCGTAAATGGCAAGATTATAGCGGGATGCACGCAGCTCGTGCAGAGCATTCTTTTTATGATGTTTTTAAGCAACTATTTGAAGGTACGGAATATGAAATAGAGATGCATCCTAAAGATTTTGATAAATTATATATTGATGTACCCTTGACGCGGCAAGAGCTTTCTGAAATTTATACTCCTGATACCCCGATAAAGCGGCATGGGGTTCTCCCTGATTTTTTGATTAAAAATACGAAGACAGGTAAGACTATTTATGTAGAATTAAAACGCCAAGATGGATGGGTGGAAGGTAAAAAACGATCGGCAGGGCGCGGTAATGCCCACGAACGTTTTTGTAAATATTTTACTCCCGGGTTATTAAAGGCCTTTAGGGAAAAGGGTGGTCACACCGATACTTCTTATTATCCTTTTTGGATTGTATTCCAAGGTGACATAACAAGAGATCCCTGCCGGGTAAGGGAAATAACATTTTGGTTTCAAGGGTATAAGGCAAATTATTTCTTTTGGAGGAATGTAGCAGATCCGATACCTTTAATTACTCATTTTGAGACTTATATACTTCCTCTTTTAAATTAATGTGCCGGTTGGAACATAAAAAACTGTTTAAATCATTTCCGTGGTTTCACGAATATAAGAGTTTAAACAGTTTTTATACATGAATGTTATATTTCCACTTCTCTTACATCTAATCCCCAAACGCTCCAGCCTTCGGGCTTATGGCGTGCGAACAGTTCTATCTTTTTTTGTGTAGGAAACATCTTCTCTATGTTTTTTAACACTTCAATGGGTTTCCTGCTATGTTCCGTACGTGGTACGCGGACTAATTGTTGGATATTCCGGGCACCTCTTGGGGTAGGGATTTTCCCTTTTTTGAAAACGAGGCATAATTCGCAATTAGACATTGTGTATTGTCCCGGGTTATGGTTCATCTTATCCCAAACGAAGGCTACCGTTTTATATTCAAATCCCCATGCTTTTCCTAATTCTATGCCTTGGGCTAAGTGTGGATTTGTAACCCACATAAACAGCAGGCAGTTATCTTCAGCAATTTTGTCTATGGGTATTTTCATTAAATCTTTAGTCTTGATTGTTGGATATTTGAAATTTGCCGCACTGATAAAGATGTCTTTGTCCCAGTTGACATTCTCGCTTTTTTTTGAAGTTCGGTCAAATTGCATTTTGCCTCCGTAATCCCACGGCGGATCAGCATAAATTATATCAAACTTTTCATCAGGCAAATCAGGATATAGTTCCGGTAGATTGTTTATAAGAGTTCTCCTTTTTTGCTCTGGCGCATATATTCTATACCCTGATATGTTTTTTGTATGCGTAACGGAAAATTCATTATCGAACAAATCTTTCATATAAAAGCAATTAATTTCAAACACAAAGGTAGTGATTTTTTTATTATGAAATTTTTCGGGTAGTAAAATTATAAATGTAAACCACTCCTTTTTGATGGTACGGTTATTTGTTACCGATGTTTGTACCAGATTTACAGCTTTTCTGCCCCTTGTTTCGCTTTTTTGTATTACATTTGCTCTCATTACATAACAGATTATACGCATGAAAAAAGTTCTTTTTATCGACCGCGACGGCACGCTGGTCATCGAGCCGCCTGTGGATTATCAGCTCGACTCGTTCGAGAAGCTGGAGTTTTACCCGAAAGTGATGCGCAACCTGTATTTCATACGCCGGAAGCTGGACTTTGAGTTTGTGATGGTGACCAATCAGGACGGGCTGGGGACGGAGGCTTTTCCGGAACATACGTTCTGGGGGGTGCATAACTTGGTGATGAAAACGCTGGAGGGCGAGGGGGTGACGTTCGACGAGGTGTGCATCGACCGCTCGTTTCCTGCCGACGACGCACCCACGCGCAAGCCGCGCACGGGGATGCTGGCGCGCTTTATCGGGAATCCGGACTATGACTTGGCGGGGAGTTTCGTGATTGGCGACCGTGCCACGGATGTGGAGTTGGCGCGTAATCTGGGGTGCCGTGCCATCCTCTTGCAGCCCGACAAGGCGGTGCTGGCGGGTACGGGACTGGAGGATGTGTGCGCCCTTGCCACTACCGACTGGGACCGCGTGGCGGAGTTTCTGTTTGCCGGAGAACGCACGGCGGAGGTGCGCCGCACCACGAAGGAGACGGACATTTACATCCGTGTAGACTTGGACGGGGCGGGGAAGTGTGACATCCGTACGGGATTAGGATTTTTCGACCATCTGCTGGAGCAGATAGGCAAGCACGGGGGGATGGACCTTACGGTGCATGTCAAGGGAGATTTGGAGGTGGACGAGCATCACACCATGGAGGATACGGCACTGGCGCTGGGTGAGTGTCTGCGGCGTGCGCTTGGCGACAAGCGGGGCATCGAGCGTTACGGCTTCTGCCTGCCGATGGACGACTGCCTGTGTACGGTGGCGCTCGACTTCGGTGGACGCCCGTGGTTAGTGTGGGATGCTGAGTTCCGCCGCGAGCACATCGGCGACGTGCCCACCGAGATGTTCTTCCACTTCTTCAAGTCGCTGAGCGATGCGGCGATGATGAACCTCAACATCCGTGCCGAGGGCGTGAACGAGCATCACAAGATAGAGGGGATATTCAAGGCACTGGCGCGCAGCCTGCGCATGGCTGTGCGGCGCGATGTGTATCACTTCGAAGTGCCGTCGAGCAAGGGGACGCTGTAAGGAGCGGGGCGTTCCCTTGCGCGGGGGCGGTTACTGCTTGCGTTTCATCGTGCGGATGACTTCTTTCGTGGGTGCGTCTACGCGATACGACTCGATGATTTTCTGCAACGCCTTATTATAAGTAAATGTGTCGAGGCGGTTGTGGCGGAGGTAATCCATCGTGAGGGTGGGGAACTTGACGAAGCACACCGACAGCGCCCACGCCACCGCCATCTTCACGTAGTAACCTTCGTGGCGGATGTCGTCGAGGCAGGAGAGGAGTTCGGCAATGTGAGCCTCGTCGGTGAAAAGGCTCATCGCCATCACCACCCCGAAGCGCACCTCGTATTCGCCCTCGGCACGCATCCATTCTTTCAGATACTCCCACAGGCGGTCGGCATGGGTGGCGATGAACTTCTTCCCGCCGCCGAACTTGAACGTGTCGCATACCGACCAGCTGTTGATTATCCATACGAATTTCGTTACGCGGTGCAGATACACCTCCACGTCGGCATCGGGTTTCACACAGCCCAACACCATGCCTTGCAGCATCCGCTCTTCCATGTAAAACGTGTCTGCCGTGTCAAGGTAAGCCTCCCAGTCGGTGCGGGCGATGCGTGCCGCCAGCCGGCGCAAGGCAGGTATGCGGATGCCCAGCACGTGTTCCACTCCCGGATTGAGGCTCTCGGTGAACGGTTTGTTGCCTTCTTCGGCAAGGCGCAGCAAGTGTTCTTTAACGGTCAGCCCGTCTAACAGATATTCCATTGTTCCGATAAATAAATGATTGATTATTATACCGTAGGGGCGTATCGCATACGCCCCGATTACACCAACTTAATCCGTGTGGGTGTTTTCGGGCGTATGCGATACGCCCCTACAGGGATGAATATGTTTAGAAATGTACGCCGAGCGTAAACAGCAACTGATGGCGGTCGTTGTTCACCTTCGTGGCAGACGGGGTAAGGTCGATTTGCTCCGCCCCGAAAGCATAGAAGTCAGCCTTGTAGAAATCATACTTGTAGGCAAGGTCGGCATAGAACAGCTTTCCGCGCCAGCCCAATCCCACCGTCACCGCCTGTTGCGATTTCAGGTTCAGGTACTCGGCATCGGTACGGGTCTCGTCGGTGACAGGGATGTTTTTAAACGCATCTTCCTGTATCGGAGCCGAACGGAAGTTATATCCCGCACGCAGGCTGAACGCCGAGGTCAGCTTCGTCTCCATACCGGCGCGGAACGTATGTACGCCTTTCAGCGTCTCGCTCACGGCGTTGGTGGCGTTCAGCTGGTAGCCGTCTACATCGTCTAATTGGGCGGAAGAATACTTGGCGTACTCATATTCAGCGTCCAGCGCCATGATGCCGCCCACGATGGTACCCATGCTCACGTTGAAACGCCACGGCGTGGTGAGGCGGTAATCCATGATGTAGGCAGGGTTGAGGTAATCCACCAAGTTCTCGGTGGTGCTCAGCATCGAGCCGTCGGTAGTGGGCAGGTTCGACGTGAGGTTAGCCGTGTGATGCTCCGTCAGCGAGTACCATATCGGGGTGTGTACCGCAAGTCCGATGCGGAACGGAGAGTACTCGAACGGGCGGATGATGGCACCCAATTTCAGGTCGACTCCCGAACCCTCGGCAGTGTAAAAGTTGTTCAGCGTAAAGTCGCCCCCCGCCGTCAGCGTCTCGCCGTAAGACGAGTAGCGGTTATAATCGAGGTTATACACGCCTAAGGTGATGCCGAAGTAATAACGGTCTTTCACGTTAAACGCCACGTTGAAATCGTATTCATCGATGCCGCCTTCCTCACGGGTGTAATACTGATTGCTGGCAGCGTCCCACCCGTCCATGCCGATAATCGTAGGGTCGGTAGCCGACTGGAGTCGGGGAGTAACCAGATTGGTACGTGCGCCCAATGCCGCCAGATACGGCGTGCCGTAATAATACGTGTCGGTGTAGGGGTTTTGTGCATCATACAGGTTGGCGAAATCCGTTTCCGTGTTATAATACGTACCTGCCGCATCGCCGGCGCGCCACAGCATGTCTGCCATCACGTGAGTGAGCGACAGCCCGTTGCTTGCATTGCCTCCCGCCGAGAACTGGCGGTTGAAGTTGGCACGCTTGTGATAGTTGAACGCGAAGTTCACGTAACGCAAGTCAGTCTTGTTCCCAATCTTCGAGCTCCATACGATGCCCGCTTGGTCGAACGACGCTTTGGTACGCTTCTCGGTGGCAGTCGAACCGTTCATGTCCGCTTTCGCCTGATTGTTGTTAAACCCGAACGACAGCGAAATATCATTTCCCCGGAACAGACCGATACCGGCAGGGTTTGTGCCGATGGTCGAAATATCGGCGCCCAGTGCACTCATGGCACCGCCCATGCCCACGAAACGCGCCGTTCCGTTCAGGTCGTCGTTCAAGATTCGAGCCACGTCATACTGGTTTTGTGCGCCTGCTGCCGACACCATGCCGGCAAGTAGCGCTATCATGCTTATCTTTGTTTTCATACCTTGTAGTGTGTTTATATTCTCTACCTTTCGTTGAGCTTAGAGCCTGTTTAAATTTTGCTCTGCCTCAGTTTGAGAATTGTTTTCGAGGATGTTTTTCGGCTTTTACGAGGATGATAGCGGGCTATCTGACGAGTAAAAGCGGGAAAACAGACCGGAAACAAACTCAAAAAGGGGCGGATAAAAATACTTAATCGGAAAATTTAAGCAGGCTCTTATCTTCTGCGTGAGCTTCCTCCTCCGCCTCCGCTGCGCATCCGTGTGCTTCCTCCGCCCGTCGAGCCGCGGTTGAAGCTGCTTCGGCTGCTGCCCGATGAGAAGCTGCTCCGGTTCGAGTTGTAGCTTCGGCTTGAATTATAGCTTCGCGTATTCGTGTTGTTATACGAGCGTGAGCGCGTGGTGTTCACGTTGCGGTTATACACATCGTTGTAACTGCGGCGCGTGCTGCTGGGGCGGTTATACGAAGAGCCGGTGCGGTCTATCGTACTGCTGGGGCGCACGTAAGTAGCGTTTCCGCGCGTGGTAGTCCCGGTGCTGAATCCGTTCCGCGTCGCCTCTCCCCGGTTACCCGGCAGCGTGCTTACGGGGCGGAGCGAATAACCGTTGTTGCGTGAGTTGGGGCTGACCACCCGTCCGGTAGTACGTGAAGCCGTCGAAGCGTTGTTCCGCCGGATGCTCGACGTGCTGTACCCCCGGCGTGTGCTGCTGCCTCCGCGCGTGCCCGTCACCACCCGGTTATGCCGCGAGGTAGTATATCCCGTGTATCGTCCCGGCCGGGCGTCGCGGTGTCCGTAGGGACGCCATCCTGCGCCTCCCCATCCTCCGGCGTAATAAGGCGGATGATGATGCCAGTAAGGGTGCGGGTGATGCCAGTACGGTCCCCAGTAACCTCCCCAATATCCGGCGTACCAGTAAGGCGAGTACCACGGGTCATAGTACCACGAGCTCCATCCCCAGCTGAATCCGAAGCGTGGTCCGGCTACGCCCCATGTCCACCGCCAGTCCCACCACAGCGGGTTGCTGAACGTCGGGAACACGTAAGCATACAGTCCGTCGTCGTACACGTTCCATTCCCACGAGGGCAGTGCGCCGTAAACCACGTCCCAGTACAGCGGGCTGCTTACCGGGATGGCATAGCGTGGGCTGCGGAAGCGTACGATGCGCATGGCATATTCATAATCATCCTGCGAGCCTTCGAATCCGTTCACCCACTCACCGCGTTCGCCGTAAGGCTTTTCTTGGATGTAGAGGGTATCGTTTTCCATCGTAAACGTATTCTCGCGCGAAGTATACCGTCGGTTATACTCGTCGATGTCGCGCGTTTTTCCCGCAGCGTCTTTCACCACTACGGTAGAGCCCGGCGCGGCATATACCGTCGTCGTATTTGACACCTTCTTCGGCGCAGTTTCCACCGTCACCTTTGTTTCGGTTTTGGTTTCGGCTTTCTTTTTCGGCACGAAGTAAAGGTCATCGTTGCTCTGCGCCGCTGCCAGCAACGGCAGGCAGGCAACCAGCAATGAAGCAAATACTTTACCTTTCATAGTTGTTCGTCTTTTTTTATGTTGTACATTCTTTTCTTGTTACAAATTTAGGGAGTTATTTTTTCTCTGCAAATAGAAATTCCCTATTTCGGGGTAGGGTTTTCCCTATTTATGGCTATCTTTGCGAAAATTAATACTTCCCTTTTATATATGAAATACTTTGAAGTGACTTTTACTGCACGTCCGTGTACCGAAACCGTGACCGACGTGCTGGCGGCTCTCATTGCCGACATCGGATTCGAGAGTTTCGTGGCGTGTGAGGGCGGTATGCAGGCATACATCCAGCAGGCGCAGTTCAGCGAAGATGCTTTGCGGGAGGTGCTGGAAACCTTTCCGCTTCCGGACACGAACATTACCTATACCGTTACCGAACCTGAGGACAAGGACTGGAACGAGGAATGGGAAAAGAATTTTTTCCAACCCATAGTAATCGGCGACCGCTGCGTTATCCACAGCACTTTCCATACCGACTATCCGAAGGCTGAGTATGACATCGTTATCAATCCGCAGATGGCGTTCGGCACGGGACACCACGAAACCACCGGCTCTATCATCGCCGAACTGCTCGATGCCGATCTGCGGGGCAAGTCGGTGCTCGACATGGGATGCGGAACGTCTATCCTCGCCATCCTTGCCAGTATGCGCGGCGCCGACCCGGTGACGGCTATCGACATCGACGACTGGTGTGTGAACAACTCGCGCGACAACATTGCGCTGAACCGCATCGCGAACATCACCGTGGAGCTGGGCGACGCTTCGCTGCTCAAGGGACGGAAGCCTTTCGATGTCATCATCGCCAACATCAACCGCAACATCCTGCTTGCCGACCTCCCGGCTTACGTGGCGTGTATGCATGAGGGTTCGGAAATCTACATGAGCGGATTCTACGTAGACGATATCCCTGCTATCCGCGAGCGCGGCGAGAGCCTCGGACTGACTTTCGTGCATCACCGCGAGAAGAACCGCTGGGCGGCAGTGAAGCTCGTAAAATAATCCCCCCGTGCGGGGCATTCCCTTTCCGGCGGGTCAGCGCATCCGCCGGCGGAACTCCGCACAGACGACAGCCGTAGCCACCGCCACGTTGAGCGACTCGCTCGTCTCCTCTCCCTGCGGATAGTTGGGTATCAGGAGGCGGCGGTTGACGACAGCGGCAAGTTCGGGGCTGATGCCGTTTCCCTCGTTGCCCATCACGATAAGCCCGTTTGCCGACAGCTCCTGCGTGTAGAGGTCGCCCCCGTCGAGGAACGTGCCGAACACGGGTACATCCGGCAATGAAGCCACCAGCTCCCTCAAGTCGCAGTAATGCAACTGCACGCGCGCCAGCGCACCCATCGTAGCCTGCACCGTTTTAGGATTGAACGCATCCGCCGTCCCCGCCGAGCAGAAGATGTGCCGGATGCCGAACCAGTCGGCAATGCGGATGATAGTCCCCAAGTTGCCGGGGTCTTGCACGCCGTCGAGCGCAAGGCACAGCGACCTCCTGACCACCTCCGCCTCCGCCTCGTACTGCGGAATACGGAACACCGCCAGCGCCTCCTGCGGCGTTTTCAGCAGGCTGGCACGCGACAACTCCTCGCGGCTCGCCTCAATCACCTCCTGCGCCTGTGCGTGGGGATGCTCCTCTAACCAGTGCGCCGTAGCCACCAGCAGCAGGCAGTCGAAATGCCCCGACAGGTCGTTGACTAATTTGTTACCCTCGGCAAGGAAAGCCTGTTCCTCCTTGCGATGTTTCTTCTGCTCTAACGAGCGGATATACTTTATTTTATTCTTGCTAAGCATGATCTTGTTTTACGGATAAACTTTATCGGTTGAATTGTTCGAGCGTGTGGTTTTCGGGGATGAAGTCATAGAGGGTCACGCCGTCGTCGGCAACCAACTGCCATACGGTGGCGTCGGCATCGGTCGCTGTGCCCCGCTGCGTGTATCGTCGTCCCGTGTAGATGAGCGTCGTGTCGTTTCCCGCCTCCGCTTGTGCAGGAGTGAGGTGCAACAGGAAATGCCCGTCGCCGCTATGCTCGCGGTGACGCACAGCCAGCCGGTAACGCGCCCCCGCAGCCGTCCCTTCGAAACGCTCCGTCAGCCAGTTGCCCAGTCCGTCGGCAGCTCCCGCTTCAGAGAAAATCAGTTTCCCGCGGCGGCTCACCGTCCACACTCCGCCGTCCTCCCGGCGCAGATTCTTGGTATCATCGTCTTCCATGTTCCACACCCGTTTGCCCGCCGGCGTGATGCGCCGCTCCAGCGTCTCGGTCACCCCCTCGGCAGGCGAGAACAGCTCCGCCGTCAGCGAGTCTTTGCCGAACCTCACATACATGCCTCCCGCCTTTCCGTCGGCACGCTCCAAGCGGATTCCTTCGGTAAAGAACCGAGTGTAATCGTCCGTCACCTCTGCCGGAACAGGCGTTGCCTCCGCCCCGGCATCATCCGCCTTCTTTGACGATGCACTGCACCCCGCCAGCAACAAGACACAGCCCAGTATGAGCGTTAAATCACTTTTCATATATCGCATGATTTTGTTTTTTAAGTGTGTGATTAATCATTCAGCAGGCTTATTACTTCTTTCTTCAGCTTCGGTAAGTGATTAATTACCATGCTCCAAAGAATATCTGCCGACAGACTGTCGTATCCGTGAATGATGTAATTTCGTGCATCCACTATTTTGCGTGAATTGGTAATGGCAATGTTTCTGTCTGTTTTTGAGATTCGGTTCATGGCTTCACCGATGATTTCTATATCTCGCTCTATGGCACGCCTGAGACAGAGGTCGCTGTAAAAGTCATCAAATAGCTTAGACTTGTCACCAAAGAAACTTTCTATCTCTTGAATGGCGGTCAGTATGTCTTGCAAGTGCTTCTTTATCAAATCATCCATATATCAATACCTTTGTTGAGTCTACATTCTTTTTCAGATATGGGTTCTTAATGGTCTGCTCCTCCAATAAGTCAACCTCCCTGCCCAATAGTTCTTCTAAAGAATATTTGAAATCAAAGTAATTGTCGAAGTAATCGCTTACTTCTGCCTTGTTGAAGGACACAACCAAATCTACATCGCTATCCTTGTTGAAACGGTTGGTAAGGATGGAACCGAAAACAAACAGCTTGTTTACCTTGTATTTCTTACACAAGGCAATAATCTTCTGTATGTTATTTTCTATCAGTTTCATAGCTGTGTATGTTCTTATGATAAATGCAAAGATAGTCAAATCGTTGGAAACTTGTGCTATAAAAGGCGGAAAATGGAAACTGTCGGTTTATACTTTCTCCGGAAAATCCCGCTCTTTTATTTGCTCCTAATGGGAATAATCGCTAATTTTTCCCATTACCGCAATATCAGTATCGTTGAAAGTTAATAAGCCGAAATTTATTCTGTTATTCCAACGATAATCCGTATATTTGCAACTGTTTTGCACATTTCCGTGCTTCTACGAACTGATATGGAAAAAGCGATGCTGCGTATTCTTTATTTGCTGGCGGCAGTCCTCACACTGGCGGGATGTTCGGTTAGCAAATTCATCCCGGAGGGTCAGTATTTGTTGGACGACGTGAAGATTGAGTCGGACAACAAAGAGGTGAAGCCTTCGCAGATGAATACGTATATCCGCCAGACGCCTAACGCCAAGTGGTTCAGCTTGGTGAAGCTGCCGATGTACATATACAGCGCGTCGGGGCGGGATTCGTCGAAGTGGATAAACCGCTTTCTGTGGAAGATAGGCGACGCACCCCGCATCTACGACCCTGAGGCTGCCGAGGAGTCGCGCCGGCAGATAGAACTTGCCGTGCAGAACATGGGCTACATGGGGGCTTACGTCCGCCTGAACGAGCAGCAGAAGGGTAAGAAAAAAATGAAGGTGCGTTACAGCATCCATACCGGAGAGCCTTACGTGATTGACCATGTTACTTACGACATTGCCGACTCTACCGTGGGGAGTTACCTTGCCCGCGACTCGGCGCTCACCCGTCTGCACCCCGGTATGCGCTTCGATGTGAACGTGCTCGACGAGGAACGCCAGCGCATCACCCAGTACCTGCAAAACCGGGGATATTACCGCTTCAACAAAGACTTTATCACTTATCAGGCAGACACCACGGCACACTCGCGCAAGGTGGGGCTGACGGTGCAGCTGCTTCCGTTTCGCCGCAAGAAGTCTGACGACCCGGAACCGCACCGCCAGTACACGGTGAGAAATGTAAACTTCCTGCTCGACGTGGACTTTGCCGAGCTTTCCGCCGATGCCATCCGCGGCATGGATTCCATCCGCTCGCAGGGGGCAATGCTGTACTTCCACGGCAAGCCTTTCTTGCGCCCCAAAGTGATAACCGATTATAACCGACTGAAAACAGGACGCTTATACCGGAGCAGCGATGTGCAGAACACGTATTCAGACTTGAGCCGGCTGGGTATCCTGAAGTATTCCAACATCCGCTTCCGCGAGGAGCTGGAGGGCGACTCGGCGTATCTCGATGCGTACGTAACCCTCTCGAAACGGAAGAACAAGTCGGTGTCGTTCGAAATCGAAGGAACGAACTCGGCTGGCGACCTCGGTGCGGCGGCATCGGTGGCGTACACCCACCGCAACCTGTTCCGCGGCTCGGAAACGCTGACGCTGAAGCTGCGCGGCGCATACGAGGCGGTGAGCGGGTTAGAGGGGTATGCCAACAGCAACTACATGGAGTACGCCGTGGAGGGAAGCCTGAATTTCCCCGAATTTATGTTCCCTTTCCTCTCGTCCGACTTCAAGCGGCGCATCCGTGCCACTTCGGAGGTGAGCGTGAAGTATAACTGGCAGATTCGTCCGGAGTTTGAACGCACCGTGGCGTCGGCGGCATGGAGTTACCGGTGGTCGAAGCGGCGGGCGGTTCACCGGTTCGACTTGCTCGACGTGAACTACATTTACATGCCTTACCGCTCCGAGACCTTCCGTGATTACCTCGACATGATGGACGAACGTAATCCCCTGCTGCGTTACAGCTACGAAGACTTGTTCATCGTGCGTATGGGCTATACCTATACGTATAACAGCTCCGGAGCCATATCGAGCAAAACCGCCCAGCGCAATTCCTATTCCATCCGCTTCAACATCGAAGAGTCGGGCAACCTGCTTTATGCTTTCTCGAAGATAGTAAACGGGCGTCCGAAAAACGGCGAGGCGTTTCAGATGGCAAACATCGACTTTGCACAGTATGTGAAGGCTGATTTCGATTTCGCAAAAAACTTCATGATAGACGACCGTAACTCGCTCGTGTTCCACGTGGGCGTGGGCGTGGCGTATCCTTACGGAAACTCGAAAAGCCTCCCCTTCGAAAAACTCTACTTTTCGGGCGGGGCGAACAGTGTGCGTGGCTGGAGCGTCCGCTCGCTGGGTCCGGGAGGTTATCGCGGCGACACCAACAGTCTGGACTACGTGAACCATACGGGCGACATCAAGCTGGATTTGAACTTGGAGTACCGCACGCATCTGTTCTGGAAACTGAACGGGGCGGCATTTATCGACGCCGGAAACGTGTGGACCATCCGTAACCGCGAGATGCAGCCCGAAGGATTGTTTAAGTTCAACCGCTTCTACAAGCAGTTGGCTGTGGCATACGGTCTGGGCATCCGCTTCGACTTGGATTTCCTGATTATCCGCTTCGACAGCGGTATGAAGGCTATCAACCCCATGTACGAAGGGCGCGACCGTTATCCGATTATCTCGCCCGACTTCGGACGCGACTTTGCGTTCCACTTTGCGGTAGGTTATCCGTTTTAAAAACATTATAACAGTAATATGCTAATCAGAAAGAAAAGTGACAACCCGGAAGATTACCGGAAAATAAAAGTAGTAGAAGAGTGGTTCGAGCAACAGCAGTTGCCCGCCAGTATGCAGTTAGACAGTGCCACTTACATCCCCGACTTGCCCGACACCGTTTCGCGCCTTTTCGAACAGTCATACCTCTATGCCGGCAATCCGCGCATGGAAGGCAGCCTGTGGCTGTTGTTGCGCATCAAAAAGAAATTAGAGGGCGAAGCATCCCTGTAAGAGCCTGAAAAACGCTACGGCATAAGCCCCTCGACGCTATGGATAGAACCGGTAAACGCTGCCATATAGGGTGAACCGCGCTAACGGAAGCGTTTCTCCGGAGCATCACGGCGGAGGGTTTCTTCGTGTGCTTCAGTGCAGGTGGGGAAAATTAAAACGGGCTCACTGCCTCGTAACCGAATAAAAGTGTATATCTTTGCAGCATGGAATGGCTATATAATTTGTTTTTCGAGCAATCCGCTTTGCAGGCGGTCATCATCATGTCCCTCATTATCTCCATCGGGTTAGGATTGGGAAAGGTTCACGTGTTCGGCGTGTCGCTGGGGGTTACTTTCGTATTTTTCACAGGTATTTTTGCAGGACACCTCGGCTTTACGGTCGACCCTCAGATGCTTGCCTACGCCGAGAGCTTCGGACTGGTGCTCTTCGTCTACGCGCTGGGGCTTCAGGTAGGTCCGGGATTCTTCAGCTCCTTCCACCGGGGAGGCTTTACGCTGAACATGCTGGGGCTGGGCGTTATCCTGATAGGTACGCTGATGGCGGTGGTGCTGTCGTTTGTAAGCGGTGTGTCGATGCCCGATATGGTGGGAATCCTCTGCGGAGCCACTACCAACACTCCTGCATTAGGAGCGGCGCAGCAGACGCTGAAACAGTTTGGCGAACCTACCAACGGGGCGGCGCTGAGCTGTGCCGTTACGTATCCGCTGGGCGTGGTGGGGGTCATCCTTGCCATCATCGTGATGAAGAAACTCTTTGTCCGCCCGTCCGACATGGAGAACCACGAGCCCGAAGACCCCAACCATACGTATATAGCCGCCTTTCAGGTGCATAACCCTGCCATCTTCAATAAAAGCATACAAGACATTGCCCATGCCGGATACCCCAAGTTCGTCATCTCGCGCATCTGGCGCGAAGGCTCGGTAAGCATCCCCACGTACGACAAGATACTGAAGGAGAACGACCGCCTGCTGGTCATCACCACCGAGAAAGACGCTCCCGCGCTGACCATCCTCTTCGGCGAGCAGGAGAAGCGCGACTGGAACAAGGAGGACATCGACTGGGATGCCATCGACAGCAAGCTGATTTCGAAACACATCATCGTGTCGCGTCCTGAAATCAACGGAAAGAAATTAGGCTCGCTCCGCCTGCGAAATACTTACGGCATCAACATCAGCCGCGTGCTGCGAAGCGGGGGTGAAACTGCTTGCCACGCCGGGACTGGTGCTCCAGCTTGGCGACCGCCTGACGGTGGTGGGCGAGGCTGCGGCGATACAGAACGTTGAAAAAGTGCTGGGAAACACCGTGAAAACCCTGCGCGACCCTAACTTGGCATGTATCTTCATCGGCATCGTGCTGGGACTGGTAATCGGTTCTATCCCCATCTCCATCCCCGGCATCAGCTCGCCCGTGAAGTTAGGACTCGCCGGAGGCCCCATCGTGATGGGAATCCTTATCGGGGCATACGGTCCGCGCCTCCACATGGTGACTTACACCACCCGCAGCGCAAGCCTCATGCTGCGCGGCATCGGGCTGTCGCTCTACTTGGCGTGTCTGGGCATCGAGGCAGGCGCCCATTTCTTCGAAACCGTACTCCGCCCCGAAGGTGCGCTGTGGGTGGGGCTGGGCTTTGCCATCACCTTCGTGCCCGTGGTAATCATGGCGTTAGTGGCGATGCGCTGCTGCCGTCTCGACTTCGGAAACACCTGCGGGATGCTCTGCGGAAGCATGGCAAACCCTATGGCATTGAACTATGCCAACGACATCATCCCCAACGACAACCCCTCGGTGAGCTACGCCACGGTTTATCCGTTAGGAATGTTTACCCGCGTAATCATCGCCCAACTGATATTGATGATATTCTTATAATACTCATACCGCTATGAAAACATATAAACAGATTACTGACGAAATGATTCAGCGCGACTGCCGCTATCTGGAGTTGCTGTCACATAGTTTTCCTACCATTGCCACCGCAAGTACGGAAATCATCAATCTGGAAGCCATACTCAACCTGCCGAAGGGTACGGAGCATTTCCTTGCCGACCTGCACGGAGAGTATGAGGCTTTCCAACACGTGCTGCGCACTGCTTCGGGAGCCATCAAACGGAAGGTGAACGAGATTTTTGAAAATACCCTGCGCGAAACCGAAAAGAAAGAACTCTGTACGCTGATTTACTATCCGGAACAGAAGTTGCAGCTGGTGAAAGACTCGGAAGAGTATCTGGAAGACTGGTACGTGATTACGCTGAACCAACTGGTGAAGGTGTGTCAGAACGTATCGTCGAAATACACCCGCTCGAAAGTGCGCAAGGCGTTGCCCGAAGAGTTCTCGTACATCATTCAGGAGTTGCTTCACGAAAGCAGCATGGAGCCGAACAAGCAGGCGTATATCAACGTAATTATCAGTACGATAATCGATACGAACCGTGCCGACGATTTCATCGTGGCGCTGTGTAACCTCATCCAGCGGCTTACGATAGACTCGCTGCACATCTTGGGCGACATCTTCGACCGCGGACCCGGCCCTCACGTCATTATGGACACGCTTTGCAACTATCATAACTTCGACATCCAGTGGGGAAACCACGACATCCTCTGGATGGGGGGCTGCCGCCGGAAACGTGTGCAGCATGGCGAACGTGCTGCGCTGGCGATGCGCTACGGCAACCTATCGGCATTGGAAGACGGCTACGGAATCAACCTCCTGCCGCTTGCCACCTTCGCGATGGATACCTACGCCAGCGACCCCTGCACGCTGTTCGGCCCGCGCATGGACGAAACCACCAGTCCGTATAACGACAAGACCCTCCGCCTGATAGCCCAGATGCACAAGGCAATCAGCGTGATACAGTTTAAGTTGGAGGCAGAGATAATCCGCCGCCGCCCTGAGTTCGAGATGGAAAACCGCCTGTTGCTCCACCACATCGACTTCGGACGCAAGGTGTTTGTGGCAGACGGACGCGAGTATGAAATGCGCGACTGTTATTTCCCCACCGTCGACCCGTCCGACCCGTACCGCCTCACCGATGAGGAGCGCGAGATAGTCACCAAGCTGCATAATTCGTTTACCCACAGCGAAAAGCTGCGCAAGCACATGAAATGCCTCTTCCGTTACGGCTGCATGTACAACGTATGCAACTCGAACCTGCTGTTCCATGCCTCCATGCCCCTCAACGCCGACGGGACACTGAAGGAGGTCGACATCTTGGGCAAGAAGTACAAGGGCAAGGCACTGCTGGAGCGCGTGGGGCAGCTTATCCGCACCGCCTACTTTGCCGACAACGACAACAAAGAAAAATCCTTTGCCCTCGATTACCTCTGGTACTTGTGGTGCGGCCCCGATTCGCCTGCGTTCGACAAGAGCAAGATGGCAACCTTTGAGCGTTACTTCCTCGTCGACAAGGAAACCCACAAAGAGGTGAAAGGATATTATTACTCCCTGCGCGACCGCGAAGACATCTGCGACATGATTATGGACGAGTTCGGCGTAGAGGGAGAACACCGCCACATCATCAACGGACACGTGCCCGTGAAAGCCGTGAAAGGCGAGAAGCCCATCAAGGCAAACGGCAAGCTGATGGTGATAGACGGCGGATTCTCGAAAGCATACCAGCCCGAAACGGGCATCGCCGGATATACATTGGTATATCACTCGCGCGGATTCCAGTTGGTTCAACACGAGCCGTTCACCTCCACGCAAAAAGCCATCGAGGAGGGGCAGGACATCAAGTCGACCACCCAAATCGTGGAAATGAGCAGCAAGCGCATGATGGTGAAAGACACCGACAAGGGCCGCGAGCTGATGATTCAGATAGAAGACCTGAAAAAACTCTTGGCAGCCTACCGCATGGGGCTGATAAAGGAAAAGTCATTCTGACGGGAAACGGGGCGCACGTAACGCCCCGTTTTTTTTTAACACCTGCTGTATAACATCAACTTATTTATTAGGAGTTTGCTTCAGATGCGGATAATTATTTTTATTTTTGTGGAATGTATGGATTATATAACCAATAATTTTAAAAATACATTACTTTATGACGAAGAAACTACTTTTGATGATGCTTCTCGTTCTGCCGGTATGCGTGGCGGCGCAAGTGCGCACCGAGCGTTTGCTGGAAAAAGGATGGAAGTTTACACGTGAAGACAATGCTACTTTTTCTGCCACCGAGTGCGATGATTCCAAATGGCAGTCGGTAACCGTTCCTCACGACTGGGCTATCTACGGGCCGTTCAGCATCGACAATGACAAGCAGAACCTCGCCATCACTCAAGACGGACAGAAGGAAGCGATGGAACACGCCGGACGTACGGGCGGCCTGCCTTTCGTGGGCACGGGATGGTATCGCCTCGATTTCGATGCCCCTGAGTTCCGCGCCGGAAAAACCGCCACGCTGGTGTTCGACGGAGCCATGAGCCACGCCCGCGTATGGCTGAACGGACACGAAGTGGGCTACTGGCCTTACGGTTATAACTCGTTCTACTTCGACATCACTCCGTACCTGAAACCGGGCGAAACGAATACCCTCGCCGTGCGGTTAGAGAACGAACACGAATCTTCACGCTGGTACCCCGGTGCCGGACTGTATCGCAACGTACACCTCGTAATCAATGAAGATGCTTACGTTCCTACGTGGGGCACTCAGCTCACTACGCCCGTGGTGAAGAAAGAGTATGCCAAAGTACATCTGCTGACCGGACTGCGGATGCCGGAGGGCAAACAGTTGGCCGACTACCGCATCGTTACCGAACTGAAAGACGCATCGGGAAAGGTGGTGGCTACGGCTGAAAACCGCGGCTCGAAGTATGATGACGGCAAGTTTGTGCAAGACTTCGTGGTAGACCGCCCCGCGCTGTGGACTCCCGAAACTCCTGCGCTTTATACCGCCGAATCGCGTATCTACGAAGGCAACGAGCTGAAAGACGAATATACCACCCGCTTCGGAATCCGTTCCATCGAGATTATCCCCGACAAGGGTTTCTTCCTGAATGGCGAACGTACCGTGTTCAAAGGCGTTTGTAACCACCACGACTTGGGCCCGTTGGGAGGTATTGCCAACGTAGCAGGCATCCGCCGCCAGATCCGTATCCTGAAAGACATGGGATGTAACGCCATCCGCACCTCGCACAACATGCCTGCGCCGGAGCTGGTTGAGGCTTGCGACGAGATGGGTATGATGCTGATGGCAGAATCGTTCGACGGGTGGAAAACCCCGAAAGTGCCCAACGGATACAACAAGCTGTTCGACGAGTGGGCGGAGAAAGACTTGGTGAACTTGCTTCGCCACTTCCGCAACAACCCCAGCATCGTGATGTGGTGTATCGGCAACGAGGTGCCCGACCAGTGGAACGGTGCGACAGGTCCGAAGCTGACGCGCTTCCTCCAAGACATCTGTCACCGCGAAGACCCCACACGCCCCGTAACGCAGGGGATGGATGCGCCCGACGCAGTGGTAAACAACAACATGGCTGCCGTGATGGACGTGCCGGGATTCAACTACCGCCCGTTCAAGTATGCCGAGAATTACAAGAAGCTCCCCCAACAGATTTCATTGGGTAGCGAAACCGCTTCTACCATCAGCTCGCGCGGCGTATATAAGTTCCCTGTGGTTCGTCGCGCCATGCAGAAGTACGATGACCATCAGGCTTCCTCGTACGATGTGGAACACTGCGGATGGTCTGACCTTCCGGAAGATAACTTCATCTGGCACGAAGACTACCCGTGGAGCATCGGCGAGTTCGTATGGACGGGATTCGACTATCTGGGCGAGCCTACTCCGTATTACTCCGACTGGCCCAGCCACTCGTCATTGTTCGGTATCATCGACTTGGCAGGTATCCCCAAAGACCGTTACTACCTGTATCGCAGCCACTGGAACAAAGACGTGGAAACGCTCCACATCCTTCCGCACTGGAACTGGGAGGGACGCGAAGGCGAGGTGACTCCGGTATTCGTCTATACCAACTATCCTTCTGCCGAGCTGTTCATCAACGGAAAGAGTCAGGGCAAACGCACGAAAGACCTCACCGTGACCATCGACAACAGCAAGTGCGACTCGGTAGGCTCTACTACCTTCAAGCGTCAGCAGCGTTACCGCCTGATGTGGATGGACACCAAGTACGAACCGGGAACGGTGAAAGTGGTGGCATACGATGCCAACGGCAAGGCTGTGGCAGAGAAAGAAATCCACACGGCAGGCAAGCCCTACGCCATCAAGTTGGAAGCCGACCGCACGAAGATAGCAGCCGACGGCAAAGACCTCTCGTTCGTAACCGTCAGCGTGGTGGATAAAGACGGAAACCTCTGTCCGCTTGCCGACAACGAAATCAAGTTTAAGGTGAAAGGCAAAGGTTACTACCGCGCCGGGGCAAACGGCAATCCCGCTTCGCTCGAATCGTTCCAGAAGCCGCAGATGAAAGTCTTTTCGGGCATGATGACCGCTATTGTGTCTTCCACTGAAGAAGCCGGCGAGATTGTGCTTGAAGCCAGTTCGAAGGGACTGAAAACCGCCAAGCTGGAAATCGTATCCGAGAAGTAACACACGGAACGTGGGGCAGCGGATTGCCCCGCGTCTGTTCCAATCGCTATAAACAAAAAAATCATTCCAAACCTCTCGGCTTGGAATGATTTTTTTGTTTCTGAACAGTCCGTTCAGTTCTTATTTTTTGAAGTATCTGTTGTACAATCCTTCGAAACCTTTACCGTGACGAGCTTCGTCTTTAGCCATTTCGTGAACCGTATCGTGGATAGCGTCCAAGTTCAACGCTTTAGCGCGGGTAGCGATGCGTTTCTTGTCTTCGCAAGCACCACATTCAGCGTTCATGCGTTTTTCCAAGTTCGTTTTTGTATCCCATACGCAGTCGCCCAGCAGTTCAGCGAATTTTGCAGCATGTTCAGCTTCTTCCCAAGCGTAGCGTTTGAAAGCCTCAGCTACTTCAGGATAGCCTTCGCGGTCTGCCTGACGGCTCATAGCCAAATACATACCTACTTCAGTACATTCGCCCATGAAGTGGTTGTTCAGGTCTTTAATCATTTCTTCGTCGCAACCTTTAGCTACGCCGATAACGTGTTCGTCAACGAATTGCAAACCACCTTCTGCGTTTTCTTCCATTTCTTTGAACTTAGAAGCGGGAGCTTTACACAAAGGGCATTTTTCGGGAGCGGTTTCGCCTTCATAGATGTAACCACAAACAGTACAGATAAATTTTTTCATAATGTAAAAGTTTTAGTTGTTAGTTAATATCGTTAATTCGTTGGTTTTTCTCTTTAATTCTTTCTTAATTCTTTGCGAGGGATTTTTCGCAGCAGTGGGGGCAAATCCCCTTGTAGTAATGATGCACTTCTTCTACTTCAAATCCGCTCTTTGTCAGTTTTTCGGTTTCGTTGGTTTCGGTACTCAGCGGAACGTCATAGATTTTTCCGCATGACTTACACTGGAAATGCGCGTGCAGCGACAAGTCGCCATCAAAACAAGTGTTTCGCTCATCAATCGTCAACTGTTTTGCCGCACCGTGTTCAACGAACAACTTGAGCGTATTATATACAGTTGTCTTTGAAAGGGTAGGGATGTCTTTGCATAAAGCCAAGTAAATTTCATCAATGCTGGGATGGGTTTTATGCTTCAGCAAGTAGTCCATAATCGCGATGCGTTGTACGGATGGCTTAATGTTATAGCTAATCAAGTATTCGTAAACGTTCATATTCTCTTTCAACTCTGTAATTATTACAACTTTAATTCGATGGCAAAGATATAGATATTTATTTTATTAGCAAACGCTGTGTGCAGTTTTTTTATTTTTTTAATGAATGTCTGTATCCGCCTGTGCGGGCGTTTGGGGGCGTATGCGATACGTCACGGCATGAAGGGAGCAGATATCTACATGTCTGTCAGTCGTTTATCTTATCCTTTAGCCGATAGGTTACGCCGAATGTAACCAGCGTGCATACCATAATCCAGATAAAGAACAGCCGGTAGCCCAGCAGCTCCTGAATCCATCCCGCCACCATGCCCGGTATCATCATGCCCAGCGCCATAAACGCCGTACAGATGGCGTAGTGGGCAGTTTGGTGACTGCCTTCCGAAAAGCGGATGAGGTAGAGCATGTAGGCGGTGAACCCGAATCCGTAGCCAAACTGCTCGATGAAGATGCAACTGTTGATCAGCGTCAGACTTTCCGGCTGGGCGTAGCTGAGGTAGATGTAAACGGCATCGGGCAGGGAGATGGCACACACCATCGGCCACAACCACCGGCGCAGTCCGTGGCGGGCGGCGGCTATCCCGCCGAGAATCCCCCCGATGGTAAGTCCGATGATTCCTATCGTTCCCTGCGTGAATCCGATTTGCTCGGTCGTCATGCCCAGTCCGCCCTGTGCGAGCGGGTCGAGCAGGAACGGAATGCTCATTTTGGCAAGCTGGGCTTCGGGCAGGCGGTAGAGCAGCATGAAGAGGATGGCGGTGGCGGCATGTTCTCGGAAGAACGAGCCAAACGTCTGCATGAAATCTTTAAGCAAGCCGATAAACGGGCGCGCCTTAGCGGAAGCGTCGGAGGGCGGATGCGGTAGCGTTACGGCGTGGTACAGCCAGAGCGCGATGAACACCCCTGCTGAGAGGAAAAACGTCAGACTCCAAGCGTAGGCGATGCGTCCCGTGTAGCGTTCCAAGAAGCCTGCCAGCATGATGAGCAGCCCCTGTCCGGCGATGGTGGCGATGCGGTAAAACGTGCTGCGGATGCCCACGAAGAAAGCCTGTTGGCGGGTGTCGAGCCCCAGCATGTAAAACCCGTCGGCAGCAATGTCGTGGGTGGCGGAGCTGAACGCCATGAGCCAGAAAAAGGCGAGCGTGTAGCGGAAATACCCGTCGGCGGGAAGCGTGAGCGCCACCCCCGCCAGCGCAGCCCCTATCAGCAACTGCATACTTACAATCCACCAGCGCTTGGTGCGCAGCAGGTCGACAAACGGACTCCACAGCGGCTTGATAACCCACGGCAGGTTCAGCCATCCGGTGTAAAGAGCCACTTCGGTGTTTGATACGCCCATGCGCTTATACATCACGAGCGAAAGCGTCATGACCACCACGTAAGGCAGTCCCTCGGCAAAGTAGAGGGTAGGAACCCAGCTCCACGGCGAATGTGTTTTCATCAGTCTATTCATAAAGTTTGCTCAGGGTTGCCCCTTTATAATAATGTAACAGGATGTCGGTATAACGGTAACCGCGTTCGCCCATCACCGCCGCCCCTATCTGGCACAGCCCCACGCCGTGGCCCCATCCCGCCCCGGTAAGGGTAAAGGTTTCGGGTGCGCCGTCGCGCTCCGCACCGTAGTCTACCACGAACGCCGAACTGAACAGATGGGTTGCCGACAGCGCCTTGCGTATTTCCAGTTCTTTGCCGATGACGGCAGTACGCCGGCTGCCCGTGATTTTCAGTTTGCAGATGCGCCCCGACTTGCCCCGCTCTACGGCAGTGAGGCGGAGAATCTTCCCGAAGTCGATGCCCGTCTTGCGGCAGATGAGAGCCGACAGCTCCTCCTGCGCATACGTCACCCGCCAGCGGTAAAAGTCGGTGGTAGCCCGGTCGTAATCATTCAGAATCACCGACAGGAGGTGCGCGTCGCGGGTGTTACACAGCGCGTCCGGAGCGTGGCGAATCCACTGTTCCGCTTCCTCCTCACGGCTCAGGTCGGGCAGGGGAGACGGCTCTGCCGCATCTCTTACGGGGCGCAGGTACGGATAATTCTTGTCCTCCCAGCAAGTGGAAAACACCTCGGTGGCACCGCCGCAACACTTCGAGAAACGAGCGTCGCAGATTACCCCGCCGTAAGTCAGCACCTCGCCGCGCGTAGCTTCGATTGCCGCCTTCACCGCCGGGGTAGAAGCCTTCGTGATGCCCTGATACCGCTGGCAGTGGTCGTCGGCACACACATGGAACAGCGTGTGGTCTTCGTGGTCGTACCAGCGGATGTACTCGTTTTCGGCAGAGGCTACCGAATGGCCGGAATACATCACCCGATAGGCATCCGAAGCCTGCCTGCTGATTTGCGCCAGCAGCCAGCTCCGCGAGATGACGGCATGAGCCTTCAGAAACTCCGGAGGCGAGGCAGCATTCATTTCCGAGGAGATGACACTCGTCAGGTAATCTTCGGCAGGAAGCTGGTTGACAGCCGTAACCTTCCCTTCGGCAGCGATGAAGCGCAGCCTGCCCGTAAACGTCTGGGTCTCTTTCCGCTCCCAGTGGAAGTGGATGCCGATGGTTACTTGGTGTATCGAGAAAGAAGCCTCCTCCCCGGTAACGGGAGTAAAAAACAGCTCACGGTACGTTTTCCCGTTCCACCGCAGCCGATTGCCTTCGGCGGTTACTTGCTGACTGCCGCATACCGTCTGCCCCTCGGCGCGGAACGGAGCATTCAGCGTGAAATCTATCCTTTCGGCACTGAGGATGCCTACATGTATTTCGGGTTCTTTCATGTCGGTCTTGTTTTATAAGGTTACTTCCCGGTAAATCTGCCGGATATCGTCTGCCGTAATGCCTTCGAAATCTTTTTCACGGCACGTTACGATGATGCCTCCCATGTCCAATGCCCCCGGACTGATGAGGCGTTGGGTATCATCGTTTGCGGCATAACATTGCGGGCGGTGTTCCTTTCGCGGGAAATAAGCCAGCGTAAATCCCCGTGCCTCGTCCATCCATGCAAACAGGTTATACCGCGGTTCGGCTTCGCCGGTGTGTTGCGGCAGGCTGTTCAGGTAGCGGGTTACGAGGCGGGGCGCGTACTTATACCCCCGTTCGCTTACAAAAGCATGAACCGTACACGGGTAATCGTTTATCCGATACTCCGTACAGCAGCCTCCCGTTTCCAGCTCGCAGCGCCCAAGCTCGTCGGCAGTAAGCATCAGCCGTTTCCATTGGCGGATAAACGGAATATCCTGTTGCAGGGCAGCCTGAAAATGAAAATGGTCGGGCGCAGAAGCCCCGCATTTCGCCCCGTTATAAAACAGCGCATAGCCTTTCGCAAAATGTTCGTCCATCCACTCCAAGAGCCTTCCCGGAAGCTGCCGGTCGGTCTTGTCGGCAAGCACCTGCGGCTGGTGGCGCACGGCAGACAAGGTAAGATGTTCCGGCAAGATGGGGTAAGGATTTACGCGGAGCGTGAACCCCTCGTCAATCCCGATGCGGATGCTGCTTTGTGCTTCCGGTTTGTTTTCCTCGCAAGAAAGCACGGGCGCGCCTCGATGGAAGCCTTGTCGAGCTTGGCGCAGGTAGACACGGCACGTTCGGGATTATACTGTACAAGGATGTCTGAATTGCCGATGTGGAAGCTGCGCAGCCTGATGCGGTTCAGTGCCCGGTGATTATTCTTCGCCAGCTCCCATTTTTCGAACTGTCCGGCAAAAAAAGCCTCTTTGGGCGGACACGGAGCCGAGGCGTCGAGGTTTTTGGCAAGCTCCTGTCTCAGCCGGATTTCCAGCGTGCGCAGGCTGTCTTTGTACGCATTGTTGCGGTTGATTTGCTCGATGCTCAAGGCGGCATCCGAGTTTCCCTCCCAACGGCGGCAGAGGTAAAGCACATCGTAGATGCGCCCGATGCGGTAACGGCGCGAAAAGCACAGTCCGAGTGCATAATCCTCTCCGTAGCTGGTGTTCGGGATACGCATTTGCCGTAACAGAGGCGTGTAGAAAGCCCGCGGCGCACCCAGCCCGTTGACACGCAGCGCGTTGTTATGTCCGTTCTCGCGGCTCCACTCGCGATGGTCGATAACCCCCGGCGGAAGCGTGTGGAGGTTGAAGTCCGTCATGCGGTACGAGCCGACCACCATCGCACAACGCTCGCGGCGGAACATGTCGACGATGGTTTGCAGCGTGGCGGGCGAGCTGTATAAATCGTCGCTGTCAAGCTGGACGGCAAAGCGTCCGCACAGCGGATGGTCGATTCCCACGTTCCAGCACCCGCCGATACCGAGGTCGGTACGTGAGGGGACAAGGTGAATCACCCTCCGGTCATCGGCATAACGGGCAATGATGTCCGCCGTACCGTCGGTAGAATGATTGTCAATCACAATCACGTTAAACGGGAAGTCGGTTTGCTGTTCCACCGCCGAGCGGATGGCATCGCCGATGGTTCGCACCCGGTTCCTCACCGGAATAATCACCGAAGCCTCGTATTCAAAATCGCCCTTCTGCGGGTCAATCCCCTCCGTGGGTTCGGGCAGAAAGGCCCCGATGTCTTTCAGGTAATACGTAAACGCCCGTTCGCGCTCCACCTGCACCTGCCGGTTGCGCGGGTCAACATAGTCGAACTGCTTTTCTTCGGGGCGGCGCGTGTCGTTCTCCTCCATTTCGGTGTAAAGATACTCGCGGATGTGTGTCAGTTCATGCGTCCGCGTAAGAGCAAGCCGGAGCGCATACAGCGCGGAATACTCATAATCGGGCTGGGCACCCATCAGGCGGAACGCATTTTTCAGACACTCCGTTTTGAAAAGCATCACCGAGCCGAAATCGAAATCATCCCTTACGCTGCCCGGCTGATAATCTGCCACGGGATGCGGTTTGCGCGTTCCGTCCTCCCATCGGTAATGGTCGGCGTACACCATCCCCGTTTCCGGGGCGTTCAGGTAATCACACATGCGCTCCAGCGCCTTGTATCCCAGCTCCAGCGGCTGAGGCTTTATATAAAATAATGTATAAGGCGTGTCTGCCATCGAAACCACCTTATGCAGCATCTCTATCGACTCCATGCTCGCCGCCGGCAAGTCCAGCTCGTCGGGAGTAACGATGCGCGCTGTCGGCAGGCAATCCTTCAGGTTGGTAACGGTGTTGTCAGAAGGACAAGAATGGTCGTGAAAAAGAAAACAAGTAATCATTTTGTTCCATGAATTAAGTTAGTGTAGAACAAAGGTAATGATTCTTGCCGGAATATAAGATGCAAGGGAGGGCAATCGTTAAAATCTTTCTATTTTTAACGGACTTATTTATTTTTTGCCTAACTTTGTACGCTAATTGTATTTTCGGAATTAATAAAAAAGCAGATATGGCGAAAATTCCTTTGCTGGGAAAAACATTAAGTGAACTGGGCGAAATCGTGAAAGACTTGGGGATGCCCAAGTTTTCGGCTGGTCAGATAGCCGGATGGCTGTACGACAAGAAAGTTGCAACGATTGACGAAATGACCAACCTCTCGCAGAAAAACCGGGAGCGGCTGAAAGAAACGTACGAGGTAGGGGCGAGCAGTCCGGTACACGAAATGCGCTCGGCAGACGGCACGGTGAAGTATCTTTTCCGTACGCCGGAAGGTAATTACATCGAGTCTGTTTATATCCCTGACGGCGAGCGTGCCACGCTGTGCGTGTCCTCGCAGGTAGGGTGTAAGATGAACTGCATGTTCTGCATGACGGGGAAGCAGGGATTTTCAGCCGACCTGACTGCTGCCCAGATACTGAACCAAATCTACTCGCTCCCCGAACGCGACACGCTGACCAACGTGGTTTTCATGGGGATGGGAGAGCCGATGGATAATTTAGACGAGGTGTTGCGCGCGCTGGAGATACTTACCGCCGACTACGGCTATAAGTGGAGTCCCAAGCGCATCACGGTGTCTACGGTGGGGCTGCGCAAGGGATTCGAACGGTTCTTGCGCGAAAGCAACTGCCATTTGGCGGTGAGCCTGCACTCGCCTTTCCCGGCACAGCGCCGCACGCTGATGCCTGCCGAAAAAGCCTTCTCCATTACCGAAATGGTGGAGATTCTGCACCGGTACGATTTCAGCAAGCAGCGCCGCCTGTCGTTCGAGTACATCGTGTTCAAGGGCGTAAACGACAGCCTGATCTACGCCAAAGAGCTGGTACGCCTGTTGCGCGGATTGGAGTGCCGGATGAACCTGATTCGTTTCCACGCCATCCCCGGAGTGGACTTGGAAGGAACAGACATGGACTCGATGATTGCTTTCCGCGACTACCTGACGCGCCACGGACTGTTTGCTACCATTCGTGCCTCGCGCGGAGAAGACATTTTTGCCGCTTGCGGTATGCTCTCTACGGCACGCCAGCAGGCAGAAAAAGAATGAGATATTAATTTTTAAAACAAGAGGGATATGAAACGATTTGCCTTTTATTTGAGCTTTATGTTGGCAGTTCTTTCGCTTGCTTCGTGTCAAGAAGGAGGAAAGAGCATGATAACCCCCGTAGCCAGCGGACGTCCTTACGAAATACTGGTTGTGGCAGACGATAAATGTTGGATGAGCCCTGACAGTGCATTGTTCCACGTGTTGGATACCGATGTTCCGGGACTTCCCCAGTCGGAGCGTTCGTTCCGTATCTCTCGTGTGCGTCCCGATTACTTCGAACGCGGGATGCGTCTGTTCCGCAATATCATCATCGTAGATATCCAAGACATCTATACGCAGACCAAGTTCAAATACTCACGCGACGTTTATTCTTCGCCGCAGATGATAATGAGCATCCAGTCGCCTAACCAGAAAGACTTTGCCGAGTATGTGTCGAAACACGGTCAGGTGATAGTCGATTTCTTTACCCGCGCCGAGATGAACCGCGAGGTAAGCCAGCTGAAAACAAAACACAGCGAAGTGATTTCGGCTAAGGTGGGAAGCCAGTTCGACTGCGACGTGTGGCTGCCCGTAGAGCTGAATTCGTATAATAAGACGGGAGAACAGTTTTTCTGGGCATCGACCCAACTGAACGATATGAACTTCGTAATGTATTCATATCCCTATACCGACAAACAGACGTTTACAAAGGCGTATTTCATCCACAAGCGCGACTCGGTGATGCAGATTAACCTGCCCGGCTCGGAAGAAGGCATGTACATGCAGACGGCAGACTCTTCGTTCGTGAGCGTGAGAAACATTGCCGTGAAGGGCGATTACGCATTCGAAGCACGCGGACTGTGGGAAATGAAGAACGACGCAATGGGCGGCCCGTTTGTGGCACACGCCCGCGTAGACCGTGCCAACGGCAGGGTGATAGTAGTCGAGGGATTCGTATATAACCCCGGAAAATTGAAACGCGACCAGATAAGAAAGTTAAACGCTGCACTCTATACCCTGAAGTTGCCTTCTGAAAAAGAAGCGCCCGAAATAACGGTAGACCAGTCGATAGCGGAAGAAAAGAAAGAAGGAGAACAGAAATAAGAAGTGAATATGGAAGAACGTAAAATAAAGGTGGGTATCACCCACGGAGACATAAACGGCATTGGTTACGAGGTTATATTGAAAACCTTTGCCGACCCCGCGATGTTTGACCTCTGTACGCCGGTTATCTACGGTTCGCCGAAGGTGGCTGCTTATCACCGCAAGGCGATGGATATTCCCACCAATTTCAGTATCGTGGCTTCTGCCGCCGATGCGCAAGAGGGGAAACTGAACATCGTAAACTGCATCGAGGAGGAAGTGAAGGTTGAACTTACCAAGCCTACACCGGAAGGCGGACGTGCCGCGCTGCTGGCACTGGAAAGGGCGCTTGCCGAATACCGGGAAGGATACTTCGACGTGCTGGTGACGGCGCCGATAAACAAATCGACCATCCAGTCGGACGACTTTCATTTCCCCGGACACACCGAGTACATCGAACAGCGTGTGGGCAACGGACAGAAGGCGCTGATGATTCTGCTGAAAGACGATTTCCGCGTAGCACTCGTTACGGGACATATCCCGGTGAGCGAAATATCGAAAGACATTACCAAAGAGCTGATAAAAGAAAAACTCGCCATCTTCCATCGTTCGCTGAAGCAAGACTTCAATATCGACAGTCCGCGCATCGCCGTGTTCTCGCTGAACCCCCATGCCGGCGACGAAGGGCTGCTGGGTACGGAGGAACAAACCGTGATTACGCCTGCCATACAGGAAATGGCGGAAGAAGGTGTGCTGTGTTTCGGTCCTTACCCTGCCGACGGCTTCATGGGTTCGGGAAACCATACCCATTTCGACGGTATTCTGGCGATGTATCATGATCAGGGGCTTGCACCGTTTAAGGCACTTGCTATGGATGAGGGGGTCAACTTTACGGCGGGGCTTCCCATCGTGCGCACTTCGCCCGCCCACGGCACTGCTTACGACATTGCCGGACAGGGCATCGCTTCGGAAGACTCGTTCCGTCAGGCTGTTTACGTAGCCATCGACGTGTTCCGCCACCGCTGCATCGAGAGAGAAATCAGTGCCCATCCCCTGCGGAAGCAGTATTACGAAAAACGCGATGACAGCGATAAACTTAAATTAGACACTATCGACGAAGATTGAATCAGATAAAAAGAAACTACGATAAAACATGAAATTTGCAATAATCTCAGCCGGAGAAGGTTCCAGACTTTCCCAAGAGGGTGTCCGGTTGCCCAAACCGTTGGTGCAACTCAACGGTACGGCAATGATTGACCGCCTGATTCGCATTTTTGAAGCAAACGGAGCCGAGCAGGTGGTGGTAATCATCAATAATGAAGTCCCCGAAACGAAAGCGCATCTTGCCGAACTGAAAAAAACTTCGGGCGTACCGCTGGAGGTCGTGGTAAAAACCACCCCCAGTTCGATGCACAGTTTTTATGAGTTAAGCAGATACCTGAAAGACGATAAATTCTGTCTTACTACCGTCGACACGATATTCCGTGAAGACGAGTTCACGCGCTTTATCGAGGCATTCAAGGCATCGGACAAAGACGGTATGATGGCAGTAACCGATTACATCGACGACGAAAAACCCCTCTATATCTCGACCGATGAAGAGCTGAACATTACCGGATTCCATGACGAAGCCACCCCGCAGTGTCGTTACATTTCGGGCGGCATCTACTGCCTCACACCGAAAGCCATCCGCACCCTTGAAGGATGTATGGAAAAAGGCATGTCGCGCATGAGGAATTTCCAGCGTCAATTAGTGGCAGACGGGCTTCGGCTGACTGCCTATCCGTTTTCGAAAATATTAGACGTAGACCACGCAAGTGATATAGTAAAAGCTGAGGCTTTTCTGAATCGAAAGGAATAAATAAAAAAGATTGAGAGTAAAAAGATGTTTGTAACAGACAAGAAGATTCGGGTAGTGGGCGTGAGCCGTGGTAATGAATACTCGCCGAATCATGTAGGAAACGACGCTGCTATCTTCAGAATAACAGCCGAAAGTTTGGAAAAAAAAGGATGCGAGGTAATCCTTTATCCTGAGAAGGAGTTTGTGAAACAAGGTATTGAGGCAGATTTTATCTTTGATATGGCACGCGACAGGGCTACCATCAACCGCTTGAAAGAACTGGAAGACAACGGGGCTACGGTGGTCAACTCGGCGTATGGCATCGACAACTGCGTGCGCAAGGCGATGACCGAACTGCTGGTAGCCAACCACGTTCCCCATCCGCGCAGCTTCATCATCCCCACCGACGGGGCTTTTACCCCGGACGTATTTCCGTGTTGGATAAAGCGGGGCAATTCCCACGCGATGGTGAAAGAAGATGTAGTTTACGTAGAGTGTCGCGAAGAGGCGGAACACGTGCTGGCAGACTTCCGCCGGCGCAACATCCCCGAAGCGGTAGTCAACGAGCATCTGGTAGGCGACTTGGTGAAGTTCTACGGCGTGCGCGGAACCGATTTCTTTTACACTTTCTATCCCACCGAGCAGTCGCACAGCAAATTCGGACTGGAAGCCATCAACGGCGAAACGCGCGGATTTCCTTTCGACGTAAAGAAACTCCAAGCATACGGCAATCAGGCAGCCGAAGCCCTGAATATATACATCTACGGAGGCGACTGTGTGGTATCATCGACGGGAGAAATCCGTATCATCGATTTCAACGACTGGCCCAGCTTTGCCCGCTGCCGCGAAGAAGCAGGACCCAAAATAGCGGAATGTATCTATAATTGCATAACTCAAAAAACAGAAAAACGAAACGACTGATTATGGAAAAGAAAGGATTTGAGGCTTCTTTCAAGTCGATGGATACGGAAGAGTTCCTTGATATCTATTTTAACCGTCCGATAGGTTACGCTTGGGCGTTGTTTTTCAAACGCTTCGGGGTACATCCCAACGTGGTGACCATCCTGTCTATCATCTTGGGCATGGCGGCAGGAGTGATGTTTTATTTTCCCGACATGAAACATACGCTGGCAGGAATCTTTCTGCTGATGTGGGCAAACCATTACGATAGCTGCGACGGGCAGTTGGCACGGCTCACCGGAAAGAAAACCCGCTGGGGACGCATGTTAGACGGCTTTGCGGGCGACTTGTGGTTTTTTACCATCTATGCCGCTATTTGCCTGCGGCTCACCAACGACCCCCTGCCTTTCGGGATAGGAGCCGGCGAAGGCATGACGTGGGGCATTTACATCTGGATTCTGGCGCTCTTCTCAGGCACCATCTGCCACAGCAAGCAGTGTACGCTTGCCGATTATTACCGGAACATCCATCTGTATTTCCTGAAAGGCACGTCGGGCAGCGAATTAGACAACTTCAAACAGCAGCGCGAGATATTCTACAGCCTGCCGTGGAAACACAATTTCTGGTGGAAGGCTTTCCTGTACTTCTACGGAAATTATACCCGTCAGCAAGAGCAGATGACGCCTAACTTCCAGCGTTTCTACGCACTGGTTCAACAAAAGTACGGCAACAACATTCCGCAGGCACTGCGCGACGAGTTCCGCACCCTGAGCCTGCCGCTGATGAAGTACACCAACATCCTCACCTTCAACACCCGCGCCATCGCCCTCTACATCAGTCTGCTGATAGGCGAACCGTGGCTGTATTTTATCTTTGAAATCGTAATAATGACGGCACTCTTTGTTTACATGCGTCACCGGCATGAAGCGATGTGCGCCCGTCTGTATCAAAAATATAAATGACAAAATGAAAAAGCTGGAAGATATTAAAGGTATCATCTTTGATTACGGAGGAACGATTGACACGAACAGCCGCCACTGGGCAGAAGTGTTGTGGGGCGAATACGAAGCTCTGCAAGTGCCCGTAAGCAAGGTGGATTTCCGCGAAGCATACGTACACGGCGAACGCACGCTGGCACGCATCCCGCTGGTAAAACCCGAACACGACTTTCACGATGTGTTGCGCATCAAAACCGATATTCAGATAACTTACCTCGTAGAACAGGGAAAACTGAGCGAAGCCGATGCTGCCGGGAAAGCGTATGCCCGCAAGGTGGCAGACGCTTGTTACCAATACGTATTAAACGTGTTACAGCGCACGCGCCCCGTGGTAGAAACGCTTGCCGGACGCTACAAGTTGGTGTTGGTATCTAATTTTTACGGAAACATCCAGACCATTCTGAAAGACTTCGCGCTGTCCGACTGTTTTTCAGACATCATCGAATCGTCGGTGGTAGGCGTGCGTAAGCCCGACCCTGCCATCTACCGGTTGGGCGTAGAGGCTATGGGATTCCCGGCAGAAAACATCCTCGTAGTGGGCGACTCGTTCTCGAAAGACGTAGTACCGGCAAAAACCGTAGGCTGCAAGGTGGCTTGGCTGAAAGGCGAGGGATGGGGTAACGAAACCATCGACGAAACCCTGCCCGACGTGATTATCACCGATTTGCCCCAACTGTTGTCTTATTTGTAATAACCGTTCAGAAAGGAGTCGTGATATGAAAAAACAGCGCATCGCTCTGGTAGAAAAACGATACCTCATACCGTTTGTTCTGCTTACGTCCTTATTCTTTCTGTGGGGGTTCGCACACGCTATTTTAGACGTATTAAACAAGCACTTCCAAGAACTCTTGGCGATAACCAAAGCCCATTCTGCCATGATACAGGTTACGATGTACATGGGCTATTTCATCATGGCGATACCCGCCGGACTGTTTATCAACCGTTTCGGTTACCGTAGGGGAGTGGTGTTCGGACTGCTGCTTTACGGGGTCGGTTCATTGCTCTTCATCCCCGGCCAGCATTGGATGTCGTTCAACTTCTTTCTTTTTCACTCTTCGTCATCGGTTGCGGACTGGTGTTTCTCGAAACAGCCGCCAATCCCTATGTAACCGAGCTGGGAGCAAAAGAAACCGCTGCCAGCCGCCTGAACTTCGCACAGTCGTTTAACGGGTTAGGCTGCATTTTCGCCCCGATACTCGCCGCACTGGTGCTGTTCTCTGACGACAAGGAACCTTCGGGCAACGTGGCATTGCCTTACACCATCATGGGTATCATCGTGCTGCTGGTGGGCGTGGTATTTTCGCGCATCAGCCTCCCTGAAATCAAGCACGAAGTAGAAACGGACGAACAGGGAAATCGCGTCAGCCTGTGGTCGCATAAGCTGTTTATCTTCGGACTGATAGCCCTCTTTGCCTACGAGGTGGGAGAAATATCCATCAACAGTTTCTTTATCAACTACGTAACCGACCAAGGCTGGATGAGCCCCCGTCAGGCATCGCTCGTCCTTTCGTTCGGCGGACTGAGCCTGTTTATGGTGGGACGTTTCGCCGGAAGCTGGATAATGAGCCGCGTACGCGCCGAAAAAATGCTTTTCTGCTGCGCCACCGGCACCGTACTGACCACCCTCTGCGTAGTGATGGACTTGGGTATGGCATCGCTAATCGCCCTGCTTGCAGGCTATGCGTTCGAAGCCATCATGTTCCCCACCATCTTTGCCCTCTCACTCAGAGGTTTGGGAAGCCATACCAAGCGTGCTTCCTCCTTCCTGATGATGTCTCCCGTGGGCGGAGCGGTAGGTCCGCTGCTGATGGGCTACGTAGCCGACTGCTCCACGATGAGCATGGCATTCATCGTCCCCTTTGTTGGCTATTTGGTAGTATGGTTTTACGCCCGTAAGATGATGCAGGCGTAAAACCACACAGCTTTTCGACTGTCATAGCCGTTCCACCTCTTCAGCGGAAAGTCCCGTAGCCTTGCATGTATCGGCGGTAGACAACCCCATCCGCTTCAAGTTCCGGGCTATTTCCAGCTGTTTGCTTTTTTCACCTTCAGCTCTGCCCTCAGCTCTACCTTCCACTCTGCCTTCTTCCCGTTCTGTAAAAATATTGCTTTTCAGGATGACAATATTATCCAGATGCCGGTAATACGCTTTAAGTTCCTCTTTGCTCATCTTGTCCAGCTTCAACTGTTCCCGCGCCTTGTCAAGTCCGGGCGCAGTGGCATTGTCGGGTATTTCTCCTGTGTTAAGATAATATATCCATTCTTCGAGCGGACTTTTTGCCACGCTGTTAAAATCGTTCACTTTCAAAATGTAATACTCCGGATACAGCTGGCTCACGGTATCTGCCTTGAATGTTTGTTTTTGGAAAGGAGTCAGTTCAAGAATATCTCCTTTGTGTATCCCTTTGAATTCGGTTTTTCCGTGATACACATAATCTTTCCCGTGACCGAGCGAGAAATACACGATGTTGATGCTATATACTTTTCTTACTTTCTCATATCCCTCTCCTCGGTTTATGTATTCAGTGACCAATTTTGATGTGCCGAAAAGCATCCGCTGGAAATAAGCATACTCATTGTTGTTTTGTATTTCCACAAGAAAGAGTTCTCCCTTATCGTTTTCGGCAAGCATGTCTACCCTGTTATATTTGTCGAACTCCTCTTCTTGGTTGCTTTCACTCTCAAGCAGTTTCTGTATGTGTATGTTTTCTTTCAGTAGCGTGGTAAGCAACCCCTCCAGCACATTAAAGTTCGCTTTGTTTCTGAGCAACCTCTTCATTGCCCAATCGAATCTTATATAACTGTTTGCCATATATTTGTCGTTTTTAGCAAAAGTACGAAATAATATCAGTATTCCAAATTTTCACCGCAGATTAAATAAGTTATAAAAATAAAGCAATATCTGCTAATGAGACTATGATACGGGCGATTGGGGTAGCCGGCGGTTGAGGCTCAGGAGCAGTAGTCCGATGAATGTAAGCAGACCGTTGACCATCAGAATCTCGTAGCCGAACTGGTAGCCGGTGGTGGAGGAGATGAGGCGGGAGAGCAGGTAGCAGGCCACGGGGGAGGCGATGGCTATGTAGGGCACGAAGCGGTCGCGGGGCTGTCGGCGGGTGAAGAGTCCGAAGCAGAACAGACCCAACAACGGGCCGTAGGTGTACGATGCCAGCACGTAAATCATGTCGATGACACTCGGACTGTCTATTGCCTTGAATGCCAGCATACATGCGATGAATACTACCGAGATGAGCAGGTGTGACAGCTTGCGGATGCGTTGCGCCTTCTGTTCAGGGTAACGGCTGATGTTCAGCAGGTCGATGCAGAAGCTGGTGGTCAGGGCGGCAAGGGCAGAGTCGGCGCTCGAAAAGGCGGCTGCTATGATGCCGATGGTGAAAAGTACGAGAACCGTGTAGCCGAGATGCCCTCCGGCGGCAAACATGGGAAGGATGTCATCGCCTTTTGCCGGAACGTCTAAGTGGAGCCGGGAGGCTACCGCCAGCAGCAGGATGCCCAGCACGAGGAACAGCAGGTTGACCGGAACGAACGATACACCGTAACAGTACATGTTTTTCTGGGCTTCACGAAGGTTGCGGCAAGAAAGGTTTTTCTGCATCATGTCTTGGTCGAGCCCTGTCATCACGATGGTGATGAAGATACCGCTGAAGAACTGTTTGAAGAAATTCTGTTTCGACTGCCAGTCGTCGAACACGAAGATGCGGCTGTGTTCATCGCCCGCCACCAGCTCTACCGTTTCTTTCGCGCTCAGCCCCAATGTGCCGATTATCTGATACAGAATCAGTCCTAAGGCAGCCAGCAGGCAGAGCGTTTGCAGGCTGTCGGTCCACACGATGGTGCGTATTCCGCTGCGCCGCGTGTAAAGCCAGATTAGCACGATGGTGCCTGCGGCGGTCACGGCAAACGGGATATGGTAAGCGTCGAACACGTAATGCTGGAGGATGAGGCATACCAAGTACAGGCGTGCGGCAGCTCCCAACAGCTTCGAAATCAGGAAAAACGATGCTCCCGTCTTGTAAGAGCATCTTCCGAGGCGTCCGCCCAAGTAAGTATAAATGGAAGTCAGATTCAGCCGGTAATACAGTGGCAGCAATACATGGGCGATGATGAAATAGCCGACGGCAAACCCCAGACACGTCTGCATGTAAGTCATGTCGATGCTGCCCACCATGCCGGGAACAGACACAAACGTAACTCCGGAGAGCGATGCGCCTATCATGCCAAACGATACGATGAACCACGGCGACTGGCGGTTGCCACGGAAAAAAGCGTCGTTGTCGGTATGTCGGTTGGCGGTGAGTCGGGCTACCAGCAGCAGAAGCCCGAAGTAAAGAAATATCGTGATAAGGATAAAAGTGCCGTTCATGATGAATCTGTTTCGTTAAGGGGTACAAAGATATATAGAAAATTAGTAAATTTGCCCGCGCAATCAAAAAATAAGAAACTGAATCAAATGAATCAACAATATCCGTCGGTGTTGCTCGAAAAGGCAGTGGGAGAGTTTGCCAAACTTCCGGGTATCGGGCGCAAAACCGCCATGAGGCTGGTGTTACACCTCCTGCGTCAAGACGCACAGACCGTAGAGGCGTTCGCCGGTGCCATCGTAACCCTGAAGCGCGAGGTGAAATACTGCAAGGTGTGTCATAACATCTCCGATACGGATGTTTGCCGCATCTGTTCCAACCCTGCGCGCGATGCGTCTACCATCTGTGTGGTCGAGAATATCCGCGACGTGATGGCGGTCGAAAATACCCAGCAGTTCAAGGGGCTGTATCACGTGTTGGGCGGGGTGATTTCGCCGATGGACGGCATCGGTCCCTCGGATTTGCAAATCGACAGCTTGGTAGAGCGCGTGAAAGGCGGTTCGGTAAAGGAAGTAATACTGGCGTTGAGCTCGACGATGGAAGGCGACACCACAAACTTCTACATCTTCCGCAAGCTGAGCGGGCTGGACGTAAAACTGACGGTCATTGCCCGCGGTATTTCGATAGGCGACGAGCTGGAGTATACCGACGAGGTTACTTTAGGACGTTCGATAGTAAACCGCATAGCGTTTACGGGGACGATGTAACGGTGGGTGCGTACCTTTTTTAATATAATAGTGTAATGATGGAGAAAAAGATAAATCGTTTGTTGCGGCGTTTGCAACTGGAGTTTGTTCTGATGTGGGCGATAGTAGTGGCAGAGGTGGTGCTTTTTGAGGCAGATTTTCTACCGCAAGGAACACTGACCGCTAACGCTAAGGCTGATTACTTCATGCGGTTGAGTGGGATATTGTTAGCGTTAGCGTTGATACCCTTGTCTCTCCGCCTGTTCAACCTCTCTCTTACCCGCTACGTAAGGCAGTTGCCGCTGCCCGGTGCGCTGGTTAGTTACCGCAGGTGGAGCGAGGTACGCCTTTCGTTATTGCTTGCTCCGGCAGTCTTTAATCTTACTTCTTATTATTGTACGCTGAACACAACCGGATTGCTGTGTACGGGGATGGTGATGATAGCTTCGCTTTTCTGCGTGCCCGGCCGTCAGCGTCTGCTGTCTGAGCTTGATTTGATAAACCCTGCAGATGAGGCTGAGGTATGAAAGACTGGACGGATGAAATTACGCTTCGTGCGCCTGAGCCCGAAGACTTGGATATGATGCTGGCGTTTGAAAACGATGCAGAACTGTGGGCGGAAGGAACGGCCACCGGTCCTTATTCGCGTTTCCAACTGAAGACTTACCTTTCAGAAGCTCAGAACGATGTGTTTGTCGACCGCCAGCTCCGTTTTATGATTGTCCATCACGACCGAGGCACGCTGGGCATGGTAGACCTCTGTACTTTCGACCCCCGTCATAACCGTGCCGAGGTAGGCATCATGGTTTGTAAGGAGATGCGCGGACAAGGGGTGGGGCGTAAGGCGCTGCTGCTGCTTGAAGCGCATTGTTTCGACTTGCTGGGCATTCATCAGCTTTATGCCTACGTGCGGAAAGACAACGTGGGCTGTATGCGCTTGTTCTTGTCGGCAGGATATGACGAATGCGGCTGCTTGCATGATTGGGTTCGGGTGCGGGGCAGATACCATACCGTCTGCATGTTGCAGAAACTCAATCCTTCGCGTGACACGCAGATTTGAATCCGGCGGTTACGGGCGGGCTTGCAATAACTTTTCGTAAATCCTCGCGTCTTCTTCCAAAAAACAGCAGAAGATGACCTCGCCTTTATAACTTCCGCTGTCTATATGGCGTAAAACCGTGTCGAAGGCGATTTTGGCAGCCTCTTCATGCGGGTAGTTATATACCCCGGTGCTGATACACGGAAAAGCGATGCTGAGCAGGTTATGTTTCTCAGCCAAATCCATAGCCGTGTCATAACACGATGCCAACAGCCGGGCTTCGTTATGTCCGCCCCCGTGCCACACAGGGCCTACCGTATGGATGACTTTCTTACACGGCAGGTTATAAGCATCTGTCATTTTGCTTTCTCCCGTCGGGCAGCCACCCAGAGTGAGACACTCTTTTAAGAGTCCGATGCCGGCAGCCCGATGGATGGCACCGTCTACTCCGCCACCGCCAAGCAGCGAGTTATTCGCCGCATTCACGATGGCATCTACACTCAGCCGGGTGATGTCGCCTTTCAGTATCTGTATTGTCTTTTTCATGGTTTCTAAAGCTCTGCTTAGTTCAGTGAAGGAAACTGGGGGTATGTAGCCCAAATGTTGTACGGGCTTCCCATATTTTCCAGACAGTTTTTCCAGCAATGGTGTTTGAATTGTCCTCTCAGGAAAGTCATCGGATTGCTGTTCCCGATAATCCACGAATTTTCTTCAATTTCCTGTTCCAGTTGTCCATACGTCCATCCCGCATAGCCGGTAAAAAAACGGATGCGCCCCTCTACGGGATTTCCTGCCATGATGTAGTCTTTTATGAACTCGAAGTCGCCGTTCACGTACAGCCCGTGTCCCAAAGGCACAGCTCCGTCTAAGAAAGAAAGCGAATGAATGAAAAACAGGTTGTCTTTATCCATCGGTCCTCCCGGGTAGACAGGAACCTGTGGTCCGTATTTTAACTCCGGGACTATCATGTTCAGAGTGTATGTCGTGTAAAAGCGTTTGTTTACAACAAGTCCTACGCTTCCTTCCGAGTCGTGTGCTACCAGCAGGATAACCGTACGCGCAAAGCGATAGTCGGGCAGCAGCGGAGAGGCGATAAGGATGTTTCCGGCGTGTACCGGAAAGGTCTTGTTTGATTCTACATGGAAAATACTCATGTCCATACTTGCATTGTCTGTTTTTATTGAAATATTCATCTAAGGTATTGACTATTGTTGGAATAAAAAAGTTTTTGCCTTTATTTTTTATCATTTTCTTTATTGTCTTGGGGCGGACGAAAGGAGCAGATCGGTGCGTGTCGGTTCTTTTTTTATTGTGAACCAAAGGCATACCGGTTTTTCCGAAATGTTTCCGAAAAGCCCGTTCGGGCAACTTAAAGAATGTTTGCACGGCTGTTTGTCTTTTAAGACGGGCAGAAATATTCCCAATCGCTGAAAAAATAGTCAAAAAGTTGTATTTGAATTTTCCCGACTTTGCTTTCAAGCAACTATTTGTATTTTTGCATCCCGTATGAGAAATATTAGTGTAAATAGAGTCAGGACGAAGCGTGAAATGAACGATTTTCTACGGTTTGCAGACAAATTATATGCTAATTGTCCGTATTATGTTCCCGATTTGCGAATGGACATCCGCGAGACGTTCGACCCGCGTAAAAACACGGGACTGGAGTTTTCTGAAATTCAGCCATTCATTGCATACGATGCAGAGGGAAATCCCGTAGGCCGCATAGCCGGTATCATCAATCATCACGCCAATGAGAAGTGGCATACCAAGAATGTCAGGTTTGGGTTTGTTGAGTTTATTGACGACTTGGATGTTTCGGGTGCGCTGCTCCACGCGGTGGAAGAGTGGGGCAGAGAACGCGGCATGGACTGCATACAGGGCCCGATGGGAATTTTCGACTTCGATAAGGAGGGCATGTTGGTAGAGGATTTCGACCAGATGGGTTCGATGATTACCATTTATAACTATCCTTACTACCCCAAACACATGGAGACGCTGGGGTATGAAAAAGAAGTAGACTGGGTACAAATCCGGATAGACATCCCCAAAGAGATTCCAGAGAAATATGCCCGCGTGTCAAGTCTGTCGAAAGAACTCTTCGGGCTTAGTGTCAAGAAGCTGACCAATGCCGATGTTTACAAGCGCGGATACGGGAAGAAAGTGTTCGAGCTGATGAATAAGGCATATTCGCCCCTGTTCGGATACACCGAACTGTCGGACAAGCAGATAGAACAGTACGTAAAGCGTTATTTCCCGCTGATAAATAACCAGATGCTGCCTGTCATCGAAAACGATAAGGGCGAGCTGGTAGGCGTGGCGATAACAATGGGCAGTTTGTCGTATGCGTTGCGCAAGTCGGGTGGAAAATTGTTCCCCTTCGGCTGGTATCACCTGCTTCGCGCCCTGAAGTGGAAGCATGAAGACAAGGCAGAACTGCTGCTCATAGCCGTGCGTCCCGATTATCAGGGACTGGGCGTGAACGCCTTGTTCTTTGCCGACCTGATACCTATTTATAATAAGTATCATTTTACGTGGGCGGAAACCGGGCCGCAGCTGGAAAGCAATGTAAAAGAACTATCGCAATGGAAACCTTTGCATCCCACCTTTACCAAAAGGAGGAGATGTTATAAGAAAAAACTATAATTTAAGATTAAAGTTATGGAAAGAAGAGTGGTAATAACAGGTATGGGCATTTGGTCTTGTCTGGGAAAAACGCTTGAAGAAGTACGTAACTCGTTGTACACGGGGAAGAGCGGCATCGTTTTCAGTCAGGAGCGTAAAGATGCCGGATTCCGTTCCGCCTTATGTGCCCATGTAGAACATCCCGACCTGAAACCGTTTGTTTCGCGCAATTTCCGTCAGTTTATGCCCGAAGAGGCTCAATATGCTTACATGGCAACTCGCGCGGCACTTGAAAATGCAAAGTTGGATCAGGATTATATTAATACGCATGAAGTGGGTCTGATTTATGGCAATGACTCGGTGGCCGAAGCTACGATGAATGCGCTCGATAAGTTCCGCGAGTTTAAAGACACGGCAGCGTGTGGCAGCGGAGCCATCTTTCAGTCGATGAACTCGACGGTTACGATGAACCTCGCCTGCTTGTTTAAGTTGCGGGGCATCAATCTCACGGCATCTGCCGCCTGCGCATCGGGGTCTCAGTCGATTGGCTTGGGAGCTTTGCTGATACGCAACGGACTGCAAGACTGTGTAGTGTGTGGCGGAGCACAAGAGGCAAACATGTATAGCGTGGCGGCGTTCGACGGAATCCAGTCGTTTTCCGTACGCGAGGATGAACCCGCACGTGCCAGTCGCCCGTTCGACCGCGACCGCGACGGACTCGTGCCCGGCGGAGGTGCGGCGACAGTCATCCTTGAAAGCTATGAACACGCCGTGAAGCGCGGAGCACCCATTTTGGCGGAAATCGTAAGTTGGGGATTCTCAAGCAATGGCGACCATATCTCTACGCCTAACGTGGCAGGGCCTGCCCGTTCGCTGGAGCTGTGCCTGAAAAACGGGGGCGTTTCGCCGGCGGAGATAGGTTACATCAACGCCCATGCCACATCGACCCGCATCGGAGACAGCCGCGAAGCACAGGCGATAGCGCAGGTGTTCGCCGACAACAAGGTGCCGGTAACCTCAACCAAGAGCCAGACCGGACACGAGATGTGGATGGCGGGAGCCAGCGAGATTATCTATTCGATACTGATGATGAAAAACGGGTTCATCGCCGGAAACATCAACTTTGAGAACCCCGACGAGGATACCGCCTGCATCAATATCTTGCCCGAAACGCGCGAAACGCATTTCGACATGTTCTTGTCGAACTCATTCGGATTTGGCGGAACAAATTCAACCCTTATCGTAAAAAACTTATAATTACATTATAAAAAAACACATTAGTTATGACACGCGAAGAAATAGTAGAAAAAGTAAATGCTTTATTATCCGAAGAATTTGAAGTAGAAGCAGAGGCTTTCACGCCGGAAGCAAACGTAAAGGAAACGCTTTCGCTGGACAGCCTGAGTTTGGTAGATCTTGTAGCTATCATTCAGCAGACCTACAAAATCAAGATTCCGGTAGCAGACTTGCGTGAAATCAAAACGTTTAACGACCTCTATACTTACATAGAGACTCATTTGCCTGCATGATGGAGATTGTAGATGTAACGAAGCTCGTCCCGCAGCGCGCCCCGATTCTGATGGTCGACAGGCTGACGGATGCAACGGACGATGTGGCTGTAACGGGCTTCGTTGTTAAGGCGGATAACTATTTTCTCGACGATGACGGCCTCTTGGCAGAAGTCGGGTTGATAGAACACATCGCCCAGTCTGCTTCAGCCTTTGCCGGATACAAAGCACTGCTCGCAGGAGCTTCCGAGCCTCCTGTGGGCTATATCGGCGAAATCAAGAAATTCCATTGTTACCGCCGTCCGGCTCCCGGCGAAGAGCTGAATACCACGATAACGATGGGAGCCGAGGTAGCCGGCGTTACGATAATCAAAGGCGAAACGCGGGTAAAGGATGAAACAGTGGCAGATACGCAAATGAAGATTTTCATTAAATAAGAATACCGCCATGTTGCTTGAAAACAGCTATTATAAAATCATCGGCCGGAGCGGAGAGGGCTTGGATGCCGTATTCCGCGTGGCGCTTCTTCCCGATTGCGAGGTATATAAAGGACACTTCCCCGGCAATCCGGTAAGCCCCGGCGTTTGTAATATAGAAACCATCAAAGAGTGCGCCATGTTACTTACGGGTAAGCGGTTGGTTATCGATACCATCAGGCAGTGCCGCCTTACGGCAGTGGCATCGCCGTCGGTGTGTCCCGAAGTGGAGGTTACGCTGAGCTGTTCGCCTGTCGGAAAAGGTTTTGCGGTGACGGCAAAGATAGCCGACAACGAGCGGACATACATGGAGTACAAAGGCGAGATGACAGTGATTACGGCATGAAGTATGATGTGATTATCATAGGCAGCGGATTGGGCGGACTGGTGTGTGCTTCGGTTCTGTCTCGTTCGGGGCGAAGCGTTCTTTTACTTGAAAGAGAAACACAGGCGGGCGGATGTATCCAGAGCTATAAACGCCGGGGGATGCGGTTCGATACGGGCTTTCACTATGTGGGAGGACTGGGCGAAGGACAGTCGCTTCATGCGGCGTTCGATTATTTGGGATTGCTCCGCCTTCCGTGGCAGCGCCTTGATGAGGCTTTCGACCGCGTGACCATCGCCGACCGCACGTTTGCTTTCATGCAGGGATACGATGCCTTTGTCGACGCATTGGCTGCCGAATTTCCTGCCGAGCGCAAGGGGCTGGAGCAGTATGCGAGGCTGCTGCGTTACACAAGCGAACATCAGTTTGATGCGTTGAATCCCTCGGCACCCGAATCGTCTGACTTTCCGGATTTGGTGGAGACAAGCGCATACGGATATTTGGAGCGTACGTTCAACGATTCGTTGCTGATAAACGTGCTGAGCGGCACTTCGCTGAAAATGGAACTGCGGCGCGAGTCGTTACCCTTGTTTACATTCGTCCACGGCAACGGCAGTTTTATCGAAAGTAGCTGGAGGCTCAAGGGAGATGGTTCGCTGATAGTCGAATCTTTGCTGAACGATATTCGTTCGCGTGGAGGAGACATCGTTTACAACGCCGAAGTGACCGAGCTGGTGGAGCAGGGCGGAAAACTGAGATGTGCCGTCTGTGCCGATGGCGAACGTTACGAGGGCGATACCTTCATCAGCGATGTGCATTCCGCCGTTACGTGTGGCTGGGTAAAACAAAGCGAACGGATGAAAAAAGTGTATCGCAACCGCATTGCACGCCTCGAAAACACGTTTGGAATGTTTACCGTTTCGCTCGCTCTCAAGCCTCAGTCGGTTCGTTACTTCAACTGCAACCGCTATGTGTACCGTCGTCCCGATGTGTGGACGTTTTATCAGGCAGATGCTCCCGTAAGCGGGATTTTGATAAGTTGCCGTGTGCCGGACGACGGGAGTGAATACACCCGTCAGCTCGACTTGCTGACTCCCATGCCGTGGAGCCGCTGTACGCCGTGGACCGATACCACCGTGGGCAGGCGCGGAGAGGCATACCGTCAGATGAAAGAACAGATGGCAGATGAATGTATGACGCTGGCAGAACGCATTTTGCCGGGACTTTCCCGTCACGTGGAGGCACGCTATACCAGCACACCGCTTACTTATCGCGACTATACGTTCACGCCCGAAGGCTCGGCATACGGGTTGCGTAAAGACTTTAACAGCCCGATGCTGACGATGCTTTCGCCGCGCACCCCTATCCCTAACCTCTTGCTCACCGGACAAAATCTGATGCTCCACGGGTTACATGGCGTAACAATGACCGCCCTGTTTACCTGTGCCGAGGTAATGGGAAAAGAAAAAATTTGGAATATAGTAAATACGAATCAATAATAACAGTAGAAACGAATAACAATGAAATATGCTTTGGTAACGGGAGGCAGTCGCGGCATTGGCCGGGCTGTCTGCGTAAAACTCGCCCGGATGGGCTACCGTATTCTCGTCAATTATGTGTCAAACGCCGCCGAAGCGGGAAAGACGCTGGAACTGGTGCGTGAGGCAGGGCAGGACGGCGAGTTGTTGAAATTCGACGTAAGCAGCCGTCAGCAAACAGCCGAGGCACTTGCCGCATGGGAGGCGGCTCACCCCGATGAATACGTCGAGGTATTGGTAAACAATGCCGGCATACGTCGCGACAACATCTTGGCGCTGATGCCCGAAGAAGACTGGACGCGCGTGCTCGACATTACGCTGAACGGATTTTATAACGTGACGCAACCGCTGCTGCAACCCATGATGTTCCATAAGTTCGGGCGCATCGTCAACATGGCGAGTGTCAGCGGCATCAAGGGACTTCCCGGACAAACCAACTACTCGGCGGCAAAAGGGGGCATCATAGCGGCTACAAAGGCGCTGGCTCAGGAAGTGGCGCGGAAGAATGTAACCGTCAACGCCGTAGCTCCCGGATTCATAAAAACCGACATGGTAGAAGGACTGGATGAAGCTGCACTGAAAAAGACCATCCCCGCCAACCGTTTCGGAACTCCCGAAGAGGTTGCCGAGCTGGTAGGCTTCCTTGTGTCGCCCGGTGCAAGCTATATCACCGGCGAAGTTATCTCGATAAACGGAGGACTTTATACGTAAGTGCAGGCTTACGTAATGGGATAAGTTCTTACATGCTATGGGTACGGTTGAAGACATCTGCCGCGTGCAGGTAAAGTTTAGCGAGATTGACTCCATGCAGAGGGTTTGGCACGGGTCGTATGTCACTTATTTTGAAGACGGACGAGAGTCTTTTGGCAGGCATTATCCGGGGATAGGCTATGCCGATATGCAGCGTTCGGGAATCTATGCGCCGATTTACGACCTGCATGTGAAATATTACGCACCGCTCGCCCTTAACGACGTGGCAGTGATTCATACGTGCTACGTGTATAAGCCCGGCGCACGGCTGGATTACCGCTATAAGGTATATCGCGAGAGTGATGGCACACTGTGTGCCGAGGGAGAAACTACCCAACTGTTCATTGACCCCTGCGGGGAGTTGATGGTAGAGAAGCCCGATTATTATCAAGAGTGGCAGAACAAATATTTGCGCCTGTCTGAAACCGGACGGGAAGAATAAAAACAGAATAAAAATATGCGGAAATATCTTAACAATTTGTTTTTCATTATAGGTCTTGCGGCCGTGGTCGTAATGTTTTTCACATTCGATGTAAGTTTCGTCGAGCTGTGGGGCTATATAACAAGAGCCGGTTACTGGCTGGTTGCCATTTTGGGGCTGTGGGGATTCCTTTATATACTGAATGCGTGTACTTGGAAAGTAATTATCAAGGGAAGCGGAGCGTGTACCATTGATTTCCCGAATTTGCTGAAGTTGACCATATCGGGCTTTGCGCTGAATTATGCCACACCGATAGGTCTGCTGGGCGGCGAGCCTTATAAAATCATGGAAATGACGAAATACATCGGTGTGAGGCGAGCCACTTCGTCGGTGGTTCTTTTTGCCATGATGCACATCTTCAGTCATTTCTGGTTTTGGGTGACGGGAGTTGTTACTTATCTTATTCTTGTGGCAATAGGCGATTTGCCGTTCAACGTAGGCATCGGCATCATCTTGGGACTGATTCTGCTGTTTTGCTGGGGAGGTATTTACCTGTTTGTAAAGGGATATAAAAACGGGATGGCGGTTAAGTTCATCCGTTTCCTCGGCAAACTTCCGGGACTCAGAAAGTGGGGGAAACGCTTTTTGGAGAATCATCTGGACGACTTGAAGAAAATCGATGAACAGATATCCGAATTACAGGGACAGAACAAACGCTCCTTTTTCGGCAGTTTCTTCTTGGAGTACGTGGGGCGTCTGTTACAGAGCTTCGAAATATTCTTCATGCTGCTGCTTTTCAACATCAACGGCGGGGGCGGATGGGAAGGCTACGTGCTGACGTTCCTTCATTCGTTCCTGATATTGGCGTTCACCTCGCTGTTTGCCAACCTGCTGGGCTTCCTTCCCTTGCAGTTGGGCGGACGCGAAGGCGGGTTTGCCATGTCGGTGGCTCAGATGGGGATGACGGGCGATGTGGGGATGTTTGTCAGCATCATTTGCCGCGTGCGCGAACTGTTCTGGACCTCGATCGGGTTGTTGCTCATGAAGATAGGCAAAAAATCGGACGACTGAATAAAAACATACTACTGCAATGACTAAAGAAGACGTTAAATCAACTTACAAATCGAACGATACGGAAGAATGGCTCGACACCGTGTGGACCCGTCCTATCGGTTACCGTTGGGCGCTTTTCTTTCAGCGTTTCAATATCCACCCCAATACGGTTACCATCCTCTCGATGATAATCGGTGCCGGCTCGTCGTGGTTTTTCGCACACGGTTCATACCGCACGGAGGGAATGGACGGATTGCTGTATAACCTGATTGCGATGTTGCTTTTGGCGTGGGCTAATTTTTACGACAGCGCCGACGGACAACTGGCGCGTATGACGGGAAAGAAAACCCGTCTCGGACGTATTCTCGACGGGGCGGCAAGCGAGGTATGGTTCATACCTATTTATCTGTCGCTGGTTTACCGTTTTTACGTCCATCACGACTGGGAGTTCCGGATGCTCGGCATTGAGAATACCGGACAGAACACATGGATTGCCGTGTCGGTATTTCTTGCCGTGGTGCTGTATTCAGGTTTCGGATGCCACAGCCGCCAGTGCGGTATAGCCGATTACTACCGTCAGATTCACCTGTTCTTCCTGAAAGGAGAGGCAGGCAGCGAACTCGATAACTCGGTTCAGCAGCAGAAATTGTACGATGAAACCCCGTGGAAAGGCAACTTCCTTTGGAAAGCATTCCTGAAGACGTATGTGAATTACACCCGTACGCAGGAAAAGCAGACCCCTGAATTTCAGCGTCTGATGAAAAAGCTGCGCGAGCGGTACGGCGAAACCGGACATATCCCTCAGGAATTCCGCGACCGTTTCCGGGCATTGTCATTGCCCATGATGAAGTGGACAAACATCCTTACCTTTAATACGCGGGCTATCGTACTTTACGCAACGTGTCTTGCCGATGTGCCGTGGCTTTACTTCTTTTTCGAAGTGGTTATCATGACGGCAATCTGCCGGTATATGCGCGCACGTCACGAAAGGTTCTGTAAAGAGCTGTGCAGTCAGTTATAGGATTTTAGGATTGAAACAAACATAAAGGAGTTGATATGCGAAAAAAGATTGTCTTAGGGTGCGTTCTTTTGCTCGTGTGCCTGCTGGCAGACGCTCAGAAGATTGTGATAAAGGGAGTGGTAACCGACTCGATAAGCGGAGAGGCATTGCCTTATGCTTCGTTGATGCTGAAGGGAACTACTATCGGAACAATCACGGATGCCGATGGCAGGTTTTCGCTGTCAACTTCTTCGGCGGTGCGGGTGCTGGAGGTTTCGTATCTGGGGTATGACGTCAAGACAGTCGACATCTCGTCGGGCAAAACCACGAACCTCAAGATACGCTTGGCGCCCACGGGAATTACGTTGAACGAAATCGTGGTGGAACCGGGGCGGGAGAGATACCGCCGGAAAGATAATCCTGCCGTTCGCTTCGTGAGAGAGGTCATTGCCCGGCGCGACGGGAACGACCCCCGTAATCATGACTATTTCCGTTACGACCAGTATGAGAAAGTGGTATTTGCGATGAACGATTATACGCCGAAAAAGAAGAAAAACGGACAGCCCGGCAAATTCGATTTCTTGGCAGATTTCATCGACACCCTCGAAGTCGGCACAACGATTCTCCCCGTATCCGAGAAAGAAAAAATAGAAACCGTTTATTACCGCAAGCATCCCAAGTCGGAAAAACGTGTGGTGAAAGCAAGCAAATCGGCAGGAGTGGATGAAATCTTCTCGCGCGACGGTATCCAGCAGTTTCTCGATGAGGCATTCCAAGAAGTAGACATCTTTCAGAACAACATACCGCTGTTTCTGCAACGTTTTGTCAGTCCGTTGTCTACCATCGGTCCGGCTTTTTATAAATACTACCTGCTCGATACGTTACAGGTCGATAACAAACCGTGTGTCGATTTGGGTTTCGTACCCTTCAATTCGGAGTCGTTCGGATTTACGGGGCATCTCTTTGTTGCGCTCGATTCCACGTACTTCGTCAAGCGTGCCATTCTGAATGTGGCGAAAGACATTAACCTGAATTTCGTGTCGCAGATGACCATCGAACAAACGTTTGAACGCGAGCCCGACAGTACGCGCATCATTACGAAAGACGATATACGGGTAAACTTCAAGCTGAGCGAAAAATCGAAGGGCATGTACGCACAGCGGCTGAATGTGTACAGCAATCACTCGTTCGAGCAGCCGTTGGGCGAGCAGGCGGGGGTGTTCGAGCAGAGTGCCCCGGTCATTACGCTGAAAGACGCATACCGGCAACCCGACGAGTTCTGGGTAGCCAACCGTCCGGAGAGCGGGAAGAAAAGAAATCCCAATTCGGTAGAAGCCCTGATGGTAAAGCTGCGTTCCGTGCCGGTATTCTATATCACCGAGAAAGTGGTAACAACCCTTGTGTCGGGCTACATTCCCACCAATAAAGACCCCCGGAAAAACAAGTTCGACTTAGGACCGATGAACAGTACCATTAACGGTAACGCCATCGAAGGCGCACGTTTCCGCGTGGGCGGAGGAACCACTCCTGTATTCAATCCTCACTGGTTTTTCGACGGCTACGTGGCATACGGAACGAAAGACAAGAAGATGAAATACGACGCGCTGGTGGAATACTCGTTTAACCGCCGCAAAGATTATCGTCTGGAGTTTCCACGGCACGCCCTGCGCATGGAGTACATGTACGACATTAATAAGTTGGGACAAAATTACATGTACACCAGCAAAGATAACGTGATGCTTGCCATCAAGCGGCAGAAAGACACGCGCGCCACTTACCTGCGCAAGGCGGAGCTGGAATACACGCGCGAACATTATAATGGAATATCCTACGGTGCCATTGTGCGCAACCGCCGTGAGTATGCTACCGAGTATGCCGCGTTCGACCGTATCAACAGCGACGGTTCTACCACCTCTGTCAAGAGTTACGACATGACCGAACTGGAGCTGAACTTCCGCTACGGGAAAAATGAAAAATTTTATCAGACACGTACCCAGCGCATTCCGATAACCTACGATGCGCTTATCTTTAACCTCAGTCATCTGATGGCGAAGAAAGGGCTGTTAGGCTCATCGTACACGTATCACCGCACGGACATCGGCATCCAGAAACGTTTCTGGTTCTCGGCTTTCGGTTACGCCGACCTGATTACGAAGGCAGGAAAGGTGTGGAGCAAAGTGCCGTATCCGTTGCTGATTCTGCCGAACGCCAACATTACCTACACCATCCAGCCCGAAGCGTATACAAACATGAATGCCATCGAGTTTATCAACGACGAATACATTTCGTGGGACTTGACTTATTACATGAACGGAAACCTGTTCAACCGTCTGCCGCTCATCAAGAAACTGAAATGGAGGGAAGTGTTCTGTTTCCGCGGACTGTGGGGACACCTGACCGACAAAAACAATCCGGCGGTAAACGGTGAGGGGCTGTACGCTTTTCCGGCAGGTTCTTACACGATGGGGAAAGCCCCTTACATGGAAGTGAGTGTGGGCATTGAAAACATTTTCAAGTTTCTGCGCCTTGACTACGTGTGGCGTTTGAATTACCGCAACCATCCCGGCATCCAGACGAAAGGTGTGCGCTGTACGATGCACCTGTCTTTCTGATACGTGCTTTGAAAATCAAAGTGTTATATTCCTTGAAAACGCAAGCCGATAAGCATCATGGTTTATCGGCTTGCGTTGTCTGCTTCTTCGGCTAAGAACGGGCAGCCTGTCCGCATGGGTTTATTCGTCGAGAAATCCCTGCTGAATCAACACCCGTTTCAGTCCCGCCGACATGTAATCGTTATCCGATTTCTTATAACGGATATTTGTAAAGATTTGTGCCAATGTCTCCGTGTGATTGATTTCCACAAAATGCTTGTTTTCGGGAAGCGACTCTTTGTACGCATAAATATCGTCAATCATTTCGGGCGAATAATCGTGATACCGTTCCTCGTGGACGATTCCCCGCAACGGAAGACGGTCGGGCTGTTCGGGATGCTCATCGGGATAACCCACTGTGATGGTAGCAACGGGGATAACCTGTTCCGGCAGTCCGAGTATCTCGATTATCTGGTCGGGGTTATAGATGGTAGTGCCGAGAAAACAAATCCCCAGCCCGTTTTCTTCTGCCAGCGTACAGAAGTTCTGGGTAACCAACAACGCATCGGTAGCCGCGTTAAGAAACGAAATGAAGTTGTTATACCCCGGTTCCGCCTTGCGCTGGCGGCACCATTTGCTGAAGCGGTTGAAATCGGCGCAAAACGTCAGTACCACCGGTGCCGACGTAACCATCGGCTGGTTGAAATGAGCCGGAGCCAGCTTTGCTTTCATTTCGGCATCGCGCGTAACCACCACGCTGTAAAGTTGCATATTCCCCATTGTAGAAGCCCGGAACGACTCTTCCAGCAGTTCGTTCAGCAAGTCGGCAGAGATGTCCTGTTGCTTGTACTTGCGTATAGTTCTTCTGTTCTTGATTGATTCCATGATGTTTATCTGTTTTGGTGTTACAAAGATATTATTTTCTTTTTAATTTCGGCAGAAAAGCATTATATTGTTCGCGGGCGTTTTTATTATGATATTGTCCGTTTTGGAAAACTTTTCAAATCGACAAATTTTTTAAATCATTGTTTATCAGGAGTTTGTGTTTTTATTTTGGGAAACTTGATAAGTTCTTTCGCATTCTTTTGCATATAAAAAAAAACATTTTTAGCTTTGCAGACGTTTTTTGAAAAGAAAAACATTTTCATTATATATATCAATCGTGGAAAAGAAAACTTATAGTTACAATGAAGCGTTTGAGGCTTCGTTACAGTATTTCAAAGGAGATGAGTTGGCGGCGCGCGTTTGGGTTAATAAATACGCCGTCAAAGACTCGTTTGGAAACATCTATGAAAAGTCTCCGGAGGACATGCACTGGCGTCTTGCCAATGAAGTAGCCCGCATCGAAGCGAAGTATCCTAATGCGCTCAGCGCACAGGAATTGTTTAATCTGTTCGACCGGTTTAAGTACATTGTCCCGCAGGGCAGTCCGATGACCGGAATCGGGAATGATTTTCAGGTGGCATCTCTTTCCAACTGTTTCGTTATCGGGTTGGATGGTCAGGCAGATTCTTATGGCGCGATTATCCGCATCGACGAAGAACAGGTACAGTTGATGAAGCGCCGTGGAGGAGTGGGACACGACCTTTCACACATTCGTCCGAAAGGTTCTCCGGTAAAAAACTCGGCGTTGACTTCTACGGGGTTGGTACCGTTTATGGAGCGTTATTCAAACTCTACGCGCGAGGTGGCGCAAGACGGACGCCGGGGAGCGTTGATGCTTACGGTATCTATCAAACATCCCGATTCGGAGTCGTTTATCGACGCTAAGATGACTGAAGGAAAAGTGACGGGAGCCAATGTCTCGGTAAAGTTGGACGATGCGTTCATGCAAGCGGCAGTAGAAGGCCACCCGTATACGCAGCAGTTTCCTATCGACTCTGCCAACCCGACATTTACGAAAGAAATCAATGCTTCTGAACTATGGAAGAAAATCGTACATAACGCATGGAAGTCGGCAGAACCCGGCGTATTGTTCTGGGACACCATCATCCGTGAGTCTGTGCCCGATTGTTATGCCGATTTAGGTTTCCGCACCGTATCTACCAACCCGTGTGGCGAAATCCCCTTGTGTCCGTACGACTCTTGCCGCCTGCTGGCTATTAACCTGTATTCGTATGTAGTCAATCCGTTTACTCCGGAAGCCTATTTCGATTTCGACCTGTTTAAGAAACATGTGGCGCTGGCTCAGCGTATCATGGATGACATCATCGACCTTGAGCTGGAAAAGATAGACCGCATCATGGAGAAAATCGACTCCGACCCTGAAAGCGAAGAAGTGAAAGGTGCCGAACGCCACTTGTGGGAGAAGATTTACCGCAAGTCGGGCATGGGACGCCGTACCGGAGTGGGTATCACTGCCGAAGGAGACATGCTGGCTGCGATGGGACTGCGCTACGGAACGGAAGAAGCTACCGAATTTTCTGAAAAAGTACATAAAACCATTGCGCTGGAGGCATACCGCTCGTCGGTCAACATGGCGAAAGAGCGTGGTGCGTTTGAAATCTACGATGCCGAACGCGAAAAGAACAATCCGTTTGTAAACCGTATCAAAGAAGCCGACCCCGAACTGTACGAGGAAATGGCGAAGTACGGCCGTCGTAACATCGCGTGTCTGACGATTGCGCCCACGGGTACTACCAGTCTGATGACACAAACCACATCGGGTATCGAACCGGTGTTCATGCCCGTGTACAAGCGTCGTCGCAAGGTAAACCCGAACGATACCAACGTGCACGTAGACTTTGTAGACGAAACGGGCGACGCTTTTGAAGAATACATCGTGTTCCACCACAAGTTCCTGAAGTGGATGGAAGTAAACGGTTACGACCCGAACAAGCGTTATACGCAGGAAGAAATAGATGAACTGGTGGCTAAATCGCCTTACTATAAAGCTACTTCGAACGACGTAGACTGGTTGATGAAAGTGAAGATGCAGGGACGTATCCAGAAGTGGGTAGACCATTCAATCAGCGTTACCATCAACCTGCCGAACAATGTAGACGAAGAGTTGGTAAACCACTTGTATGTAGAAGCATGGCGTTCGGGCTGTAAAGGATGTACGGTATATCGTGACGGTTCTCGTGCGGGCGTATTGCTCTCTACCAAAAAGAAAGACGAGAAGAAGGAAGAAGAATGTCACTGCAAGCCGCCTCAGATAGTAGAGGTTCGCCCGAAGGTGTTGGAGGCAGACGTGGTTCGTTTCCAGAACAACAAAGAAAAGTGGGTGGCATTTGTAGGTTTGCTCGACGGACATCCGTACGAAATATTTACCGGTTTGCAGGACGATGATGACGGTATCATCCTGCCGAAGTCGGTAACCACGGGACGTATCATCAAGAACTACGATGAAAACGGTAACAAGCATTATGATTTCCAGTTCGAGAACAAGCGCGGCTATAAGATGACCATCGAAGGGCTGTCGGAAAAGTTCAACAAAGAGTATTGGAACTATGCGAAGCTGATTTCGGGCGTGTTGCGCTGGCGTATGCCTATCGAGCAGGTTATCAAGTTGGTCGACTCGCTCCAGTTGGATAGCGAAAGCATCAACACTTGGAAGAACGGAGTGGCACGCGCGCTGAAGAAATACGTTCAGGACGGAACAGAAGCCAAAGGCGTGAAATGCCCCAACTGCGGACACGAAACGCTGGTTTACCAAGAAGGATGCCTGATTTGTAAAACCTGCGGTTCTTCACGCTGCGGATAATCCCGATAAATAATAATAGTTTAATCATATCGTTTTGTCATTCTGAACGTGGTAGATACCTGTGTCAAGGTTTTCAGTCAGCGTTTGGGATGACAAAACTTTTTGGTAGTAATTATGAAAAGTTCTTCGATGTATATCCGTATCAACGGACTGAAACTGTTTGCTTATCACGGCGTGTTGCCTCAAGAAAACAAGGTGGGGGCGGAATATACCATCGACCTCCGCCTCCGTACCGACTTCGCTCGTGCTGCCGAGAATGACGAGCTGGAGGGTACGGTAAGTTACGCCGAGGTTTACCGGAGCGTGAAAGATGAAATGCAAATTCCCTCTCGCCTGTTGGAGCATGTGATTTACCGCATTGCACGGCGTTTGTTCGATGATTTTTCGGCATTGACCGAGGTAAACATTTGCCTTTACAAACAGAATCCGCCGATGGGAGCCGATTGCAGCCAAGTAGGTGTGGAGGCTACTTATACTCGCTGAGCCAGCCGGACATTCGGAAATAGAACCATTATTCAATAAATAAAATGGAACGACTGATAAAGAAGAGTCCCCGTATCGAGGTGGTAGATGCCCTGCGCGGGTTTGCTGTAATGGCAATAATCTTGGTTCATAATCTGGAACACTTTATTTTTCCGGTATATCCTGCCGATTCGCCCGCGTGGTTGAATATTTTGGATCAGGGAGTATTCAACGGCGTATTCAGCCTGTTTGCCGGAAAAGCCTATGCTATTTTTGCTTTGCTTTTTGGTTTTACATTTTATATACAGACCAATAACCAGAGGAAGCAAGGGAAAGATTTCGGGTATCGCTTTTTGTGGCGACTGGTTTTGTTGGCAGGGTTCGCCACGCTGAATGCCGCGTTTTTCCCGGCGGGCGATGTGCTTTTGCTGTTTGTGGTAGTGGGCTTGGTATTGTTTTTCACCCGCAACTGGAGTGACAAGGCGCTGCTGGTTACTTCTGTGCTTTTCTTATTACAGCCCGTGGAATGGTATCACTACATTGCCGGTCTGATAAACCCTGCACACCATCTGCCCGACCTGAAAGTAGGCGAGATGTATACCGAAGTGGCAGAATACACCAAAGCCAGAAACTTCGGCGATTTCATCTTGGGTAACATCACCCTCGGACAAAAAGCCAGTCTGCTGTGGGCGGTCAATGCCGGACGATTCTTCCAGACGGCCGGACTTTTCCTCTTGGGATTTTATATCGGCAGAAAGCAGTTGTTTGTTTCTACCGAACGGAACCTGCGCCTGTGGGTAAATATCTTGATAGTTTCGGCAGTGGCATTTGCTCCGCTGTATACCCTGAAAGAGCTGATTATGAAAAGCGATACACTCATCCAGCAAACGGCAGGTACGGCTTTCGACATGTGGCAGAAGCTGGCATTCACGCTGGTTTTGGTGGCATCGTTTGTGATACTCTACCAAAACAAGAAGTTCAGCAGCAAGGTAAGCAACCTGCGCTTTTACGGAAAAATGAGTCTTACGAACTACATCACACAGTCTATTATAGGTTCTCTTATCTATTTTCCCTTCGGACTATACCTTGCGCCTTACTGCGGATATACGGTAAGCCTTTTGGTAGGAATCTGCACCTTCCTGCTGCAAGTTTGGTTCTGTAAATGGTGGTTGGGAAAACACAAGCAAGGCCCGCTGGAACATATCTGGCACAAATGGACTTGGATGGGTACGAACAAATAACAAAAAAACATCACTCAATGAAGAAACTTGTAATATTCGATTTAGACGGAACGCTGCTCAATACGATAGCCGACTTGGCAGCGGCAACGAATCACGCACTGGCACATTTCGGTTATCCGACACACGAAACCGATGCCTACCGATTTTTTGTGGGAAACGGTATCAATAAGCTCTTCGAGCGTGCTCTGCCGGCAAATGCCCGTACGCAAGACAACGTTCTGAAAATCCGTTCCGAGTTTATCCCTTATTATAACGAACATAACGCCGATTTAAGCCGTCCCTATCCGGGAATCACGGAAGTGCTGTCAGCTTTGCAGGAGCGCGGAATCCAAGTGGCAGTGGCATCGAACAAATATCAGGATGCCACCCGCAAGCTCATCCTGCAATTCTTTCCGGAGATTGATTTCGTGGGAATCTACGGTCAGCGCGAAGGGATTCCCGCCAAGCCCGACCCGCATGTGGTGTTCGAGATTATGGAAAAAGCCGGAGTAGGGAAGCCGGATACGGTTTACGTGGGCGACTCTTGCGTAGATATGGAAACCGGGAAAAACGCAGGTGTAACCACGGTGGGCGTGAGCTGGGGATTCCGTCCGCGCGCGGAGCTGGAAGCATATTCGCCCGATTTCATTGCAGACCACAGCCAAGACATTCTGCGGTTTCTATTTCCGGAATAAGCAAACCCGTGATGAAATTTTTCGTTTATTCCGCAGAAAATACGTAAGTTTGCAATGAACTTGTTCAGGCTTTCTCCGAGGCTGAAAATTCTATTCGAAAGACGGGTAAGTATTCCGAATAGAAAGAATGGGGCTGTCGGCAAGAAATAAAAATGCTAACCGTAGTGTTTTTGGGAATATGACGTTAGAGCTTTTTCGTGTAAAAAGAAAGTCTTAACCGGTTCAGTAACATATCATTAAAAAAACAGTTTTATGTTGGTGTATAATACTACGTTTCATGTAGAGTTAGATGATGCCCGTAACTTCGTAATCTGGCTGAATGAATGTTATATTCCTGAAGCAGAGAAGTCGGGAGAGTTGAAAAATCCGCGTATCTTGCGTATCTTGAGCCATAAGGAACAAGACAGCGAATGTTTCTCCTTGCAGTGGGAGGTGGAAGACAGCGCTGCCCTTCACCGCTGGCACACGGCTTGCGGAGCGAAGCTGAACGAAGAAATGATGAAAATTTTTAAAGGCAAGGTGGTTGGTTTTCCCACTTTGATGGAGGTTATCAGGTGATACGTCCGGTAAAAGAGAAAATCATATTGGGTATCGACCCCGGCACGAATATCATGGGGTACGGCGTCTTGAAAATAACGGGTACGAAACCCGAAGTGATGACACTGGGCGTAATAGACCTCCGCAAGTGTGCCGACCCGTACCTGAAACTGAAGCATATTTATGAGCGCGTACAGGGAGTAATAGCGTCGTACCTGCCTGACGAACTTGCCATCGAAGCCCCTTTTTTCGGTAAAAACGTACAGTCGATGTTGAAATTGGGGCGGGCGCAAGGCGTGGCTATCGTGGCAGCTCTCCGCCGTGACATACCCGTAACCGAATATGCCCCGCTGAAGATAAAAATGGCAATTACCGGAAACGGGCAGGCAAGCAAGGAACAGGTAGCCGACATGCTGAAACGTATGCTTCACATTCCGCAGTCGGAGATGGGGCCTTTCATGGATGCTACGGATGCGCTGGGTGCAGCCTATTGCCATTATTTGCAAATGGGGCGTCCGGAAATGCCCAAAGCCTACTCGGGGTGGAAAGATTATATAGCGAAAAATCCTGATAAAGTAAGATAAAGTAACTAAGTATGAACCTGAAAAGTTTTCTTGCTATGTCTATGCTTGTAACGGCGGGATGTAGCTCTTATCAGCCGAAAGAATACCGGAGCTACGACGAATATCCGGTTTATGAAGGTAAATGGGAAGAAATGGTTTATTCGCCTGCGGCTACTCGGTTTGCACTGTGGGCGCCTACGGCACAGGAAGTCCGTGTCTTGTTGTACGATGAAGGACAAGGCGGCTCGGCGGTTCGCATGATTCCGATGGAAGTGGGCGAATCGGGTATGTGGAACATTAGCGTTGAAGGCGACTTGAAAGGAAAGTTCTATACATTCAATGCTAAAATAAACGATGTGTGGCAGGGAGACACGCCGGGCGTGATGGCTAAGGCGGTAGGAGTGAACGGTGACCGGGCGGCGGTTATCGACCTTGCTTCCACCAATCCCGAAGGCTGGGAGAATGACGTGCGTCCTCCCCTGAAAAGCTTTTCCGACATTGTTATTTATGAAATGCACCACCGCGATTTCTCTATCGACACCGTGGCGGGGATTCGCAACCGTGGAAAATTTCTTGCCCTGACCGAAGAAGGTACTCACACGTACCTCGGCGAAAAGACAGGTATCGACCATTTGAAGGAATTGGGAGTAACGCATGTACACTTGCTCCCCTCGTTCGACTTTTCTTCGGTAGACGAGACCAAGCCCGACGTTCCGCAGTATAACTGGGGATACGACCCGAAGAATTACAACGTTCCTGAAGGTTCGTATGCTACCGACCCGTATCGTCCCGATGTCCGCATCCGTGAGTTCAAGCAAATGGTGATGGCGTTGCATCGTGCCGGTATCCGTGTGATAATGGACGTGGTATATAACCATACCGCAACCACGGAAGGCGGCAACTTTGAGCGTACCGTTCCGGGATATTTTTACCGGCAGGACAAAGACGGAAAGTTTGCCAATGCTTCGGGCTGCGGGAATGAAACGGCAAGCGAACGGGCGATGGTGAGGAAATATATGGTAGAATCGGTAACTTATTGGGCGAAAGAATACCATGTTGACGGTTTCCGGTTTGACTTGATGGGAATCCATGACATTGAGACAATGAATGCCATCCGGAAAGCATTGAATGACATCGACCCTACTATTTATATGTATGGCGAGGGGTGGGCTGCGAGCGCGCCTCAGCTTCCTGACGACCGGTTGGCGATGAAGGCAAATACTTATAAAATGCCGGGTATTGCCGCTTTCAGCGATGAATTTCGCGACTCTTTGCGCGGTGCATGGGGCGACGATTCGAAAGGGGCTTTCGTTATCGGCCGTTTGGGTCACGCTAACGGAATCAAGTTCGGCTTGGCAGGTGGCATACGCCATGCACAGGTAACCAACGACACGTTAGGCCACGCACTTGTGTCGTGGGCATTGGCTCCCAGCCAGTTTATCAGCTACGTAAGCTGCCACGACGATTTGTGTATCACCGACCGACTGAAAACAACGCTTCCCGGTGCTTCGGTACAAGAATTGGAAGCGCTTCTGAAGCTGGCGGAAACCGCCGTGCTTACCTCTCAGGGTGTTCCTTTTATCTTTGCCGGCGACGAAGTGATGCGCGACAAGCAGGGGGTAGGCAACTCATACAACAGTCCGGATGAGATAAACGCAATCGACTGGCATAACAAGACCTCCCACCGTGGCGTGTTCGATTACGTAAAAGGTTTGATAGCCCTGCGGAAAGCACATCCTGCCTTCCGTATGGGAGATGCCGATCTGATACGCGAGCATCTGGAGTTTCTGGAAACTCCGGCAAGTAACGTTGTGGCTTTCCGCCTGAAAGGAAGTCCGTGTAACGACTCATGGATAAATACAACGGTGGTACTTAATGCACGTACCGAGCCTGTCAAGATAAGTGTTCCGGCAGGTAAGTACTGGGTAGCTTGCCGCGACGGGAAAGTGGACCTGATTACCGGACTGGGCATGATAGTGGGCAACCAGCTTCAGGTGGCACCACGCTCAGCGCTGATAGTTCATCAATAATAAAATTCATATATAAGATGCAAAACATCATAGCTGTTGAGGATGGCGTTACGCGCCATCCGCTTTACAGACTGAAAGAACCGATAAACTTACAGATAGCTAAAGGAGAACATATAGCGGTGGTAGGTGCGAACGGTGCGGGAAAGAGCCTGCTGATAAACACACTGACCGGACGTTATCCGCTGTTGATGAACGAAGTGAAATATGATTTTTCGCCTTCGGAGTCTTCGCTTGTGTCGGACAATATCAAGTATATCGCCTTCCGCGATTCGTACGGAGATGCCGACGGCGGTTACTATTACCAGCAGCGTTGGAATGCTCACGACCTTGACGACACGCCGATTGTCCGCGACTTGCTTCCGCCATGTACCAACGAGGCTTTGCGCAATGCACTTTATGATTTGTTTGGTATTGAAGCAATGCTTGATAAGCACATCATCCTCTTGTCGAGCGGTGAGCTTCGCAAATTCCAACTGACGAAGACATTGCTCAGCAATCCGCGTGTACTGATAATGGATAATCCGTTTATAGGTTTGGATGCCAAGACGCGCGATTTGCTTCACTCCCTGCTGAAGAGGCTGATTGAGGTTACCGATTTGCAGGTTATCCTTGTCTTGTCGAAAACAGACGATATACCTTCGTTTATCACTCACGTTATTCCCGTAGTCGGACGTGTTTGCGGCAAGAAAATCACTTTGCAGGAATACCTTGAGCATCGGGAATCCATTCCCTCGCATGTCTTGTCGGAAGAAAAGCGCAGCCGCATCCTGAATCTTCCTTATGCTGAAAATTTATATCATAACGAGCATGTGGTCGACTTGCATAAGGTAAGCATCCGCTACGGTGAACGTACCATCCTGAAAGATTTGGACTGGACGGTGAAATGCGGTGAGAAGTGGGCGCTTAGCGGTGAGAACGGCTCCGGAAAATCGACCTTGTTAAGTTTGGTCTGTGCCGACAATCCGCAGAGTTATGCGTGCGATATAGCCCTGTTCGGACGAAAGCGCGGTAGCGGAGAAAGCATTTGGGAAATCAAAAAACACATCGGATACGTAAGCCCGGAGATGCATCGGGCGTATCTGAAAAACCTTCCGGCGATAGACATCGTGGCAAGCGGACTTCATGACTCCATCGGACTTTATAAAAAAATGCAGGAAAAAGACCGGGCTGTTTGCGAATGGTGGATGGATATTTTCGGCATTGCAGACTTGAAAGACCGGAGTTTCTTGCAACTTTCGAGCGGTGAACAGCGCATGGTGTTGCTGGCACGAGCTTTTGTGAAAGACCCCGAACTGCTGATTTTGGATGAACCGCTACATGGATTGGATATGTATAACCGCCGGATGGTAAAAGATATCATAGAGGCTTTTTGTGCGCGAAAAGACAAAACGCTGATTATGGTGACTCATTATCAGGAAGAGTTACCGGATACGATTACGCATTCATTGTTCTTGAAGCGGAATTGAAGCTACTTTTTTGAATTGAATTGAAACATTTTAATGCTAATAGAATGGAAGAGTTTATTCTAAGCGAAATGCCGGCAGGCAGTAGCCGTAGAAATAGTTTTATTAACCGTAAAATTATTTTGCGTATTTTAGGTATTTTGCTCTTTATTGAAGCAGCGTTGTTCCTTGTTTGCATGGGGGTGTCGTTGCTCTATCGGGAAGCGGATTATATTTATTTCATTTATGCCGCCGTAATCAATGTAGTGGTAGGCGGAATCATGTTCTTTTTGGGACGGGGAGCCAACAACGTGGTTACACGGCGCGACGGCTATTGCGTGGTGGCATTCACATGGCTGCTGTTCACCGTGTTCGGCATGATGCCGTTTTATATGAGTGGCGCCATCCCTTCGGTAGCAGATGCCTTTTTTGAAACCATGTCGGGGTTCACTACCACCGGGGCAACGATTCTCGACAACATTGAGGAGTTGTCTCATGGGATGTTGTTTTGGCGCAGCTTCACACATTGGGTAGGAGGTTTGGGAATCGTGTTCTTTACGATTGCCGTATTGCCGATTTTTGGAGTGGGAAACCAAGTGCTGTTCTCTGCCGAAGCGACCGGTGTGACGCATGACAAGATACATCCGAAGATTAGTGTGATGGCGAAAATGTTGTGGACGGTTTATCTGATTCTGACCATCGTGGTAACCGGACTGCTGATGTTGGGCGGTATGGACTGGTTTGACGCAGTTTGTCATGCTTTCGGTACTACGGGTACAGGAGGTTTCTCTACCAAACAAGACAGTGTGGCTCATTGGCATTCACCTTTTATCGAGTATGTGATTGCTATTTTCATGATTCTGTCTGCCATGAACTTTTCACTCTATTTCATGTGTCTGAAAGGTCGTTGCAAACAGTTGTTCCGCGACGACGAAGTAAAATGGTTTATCAGTTCTATTCTAATCGTTACGCTGATTATCACCGCATCGCTCGTGGTGCATAATCATTACGGGGTAGAAGAGGCTTTCCGTAAGGCATTGTTCCAAGTTGCCACCTTGCATACATCCTGCGGTTTCTCTACGGATGATTATGCTAATTGGCAGCCGTTTACATGGATGCTGTTGATTTATGCCATGTTTGCGGGAGGATGTACCGGCTCTACCGCCGGAGGTATCAAAAACATGCGGTTGCTTATCGTGATGCGTAATATAAAGAATGAATTTCAGCGACTGATGCACCCGCGTGCCGTACTGCCTGTAAAAGTGAACAATCAGACCGTTTCTCGTTCCACGATTTCCACGGTAACCACGTTTGTAGTGTTCTATTTGATTTGCTTTTTTGTCAGTTGGATCGTGCTGATGTTTTTAGGTCTGGGAGTGACAGAGGCTTTTAGTACGGTAGTATCCAGTTTGGGCAATGCCGGTTTGGCTTTAGGAGCATACGGACCTGCCTACTCATGGAGCAGTATGCCGGACGCAGCCAAGTGGATACATTCGTTCCTGATGTTGCTCGGCCGTTTGGAACTGTTCGGCATATTGCTGATGTTTACGCCCGGATTTTGGAGAAAGAGATAATTTATTTCTCTTTCAACAAATCCTCTAATTTCAACAATTCGTCGCGATACTGGGCGGCTTCGATGAAGTTTAGCTTCTTTGCCGCCTCTTGCATTAATTTCCGCGTACGGTTTATGCTGCGCTGAAGTTGCTCTTTCGACATGTATTCGATAATCGGATCGGCAGCCGTTTGAATCTCTTGCGGTGCTTCGGCGTATGCTTTGGGCGAGGTGGTTGTCTTTTCTCCCTGTATGTCAAGTAAAACGTTATTCCGTGCACGTTTTATTTGTCGGGGAGTTATGCCATGCGCTTCGTTGTAAGCCAACTGTTTTTCCCGCCGGCGATTGGTTTCGTCAATCGTCTGGCGCATACTGTCCGTTATCTTGTCGGCATACATGATGACCTTTCCGTTGACGTTTCGTGCTGCGCGTCCTGCCGTCTGTGTCAGCGAGCGGTGAGAGCGCAAGAAACCTTCCTTATCCGCGTCCAAGATGGCAACCAGCGATACTTCAGGCAAGTCCAGTCCTTCACGCAGCAGGTTTACACCGATCAACACGTCGTAAAGTCCCTGCCTCAAATCGTCCATAATCTTTACACGCTCCAGCGTCTCCACATCGCTGTGGATGTACGTACAGCGTATCCCGTGGTTCAGCAGATATTCCGTCAGCTCTTCCGCCATGCGCTTGGTTAAAGTGGTAACCAACACACGTTCTTCCTGCTCGATGCGCTGTTGTATCTCTTCCATCAGGTCGTCAATCTGATTCAAACTCGGACGCACTTCGATGATCGGGTCTAACAATCCGGTGGGGCGGATAACCTGCTCTACAACTATCCCTTCACTTTGCTGCAGTTCGTATTCGGCGGGGGTGGCACTGACGTAGATGACTTCGTTCGTCATTGCTTGAAACTCTTCAAATGTCAGCGGGCGGTTATCCATCGCAGCCGGCAGCCGGAATCCGTATTCTACCAGATTGGTTTTCCGCGCGCGGTCTCCGCCGTACATGGCACGGATTTGAGGCACACTGACGTGGCTTTCGTCAATGACCATCAGGTAGTCTTTGGGGAAGAAATCCAACAAGCAGTAAGGCCGTGTTCCCGCCTCGCGTCCGTCGAAGTAACGCGAATAGTTTTCGATGCCCGAACAGTGTCCTAACTCGCGGAGCATCTCCATGTCGTAAGTCACCCGCTCGTACAGCCGTTTTGCCTCGTAAGGCTTCCCGATTTCCTCGAAATAAGCCACCTGTTTGGTTAAATCGTCTTCTATCTGATGAATGGCGCGCAGCGTACTCTCCTTCGTTGTCATGAAAAGATTAGCCGGATAGATTTTATATTCATCGAAAGAGTCGGTACGATGTCCCGACACGGGGTCTATTTCTTCGATGCTGTCTATCTCATCATCCCAAAACATGACACGCAGTATGTCATCGGTATATGCCAGAAAGATGTCTACCGTATCACCCTTTACGCGGAAATTCCCACGGTTCAGCTCAATGTCGTTACGCACATAAAGACTATCCACCAGCCGGCGGAGGAACACGTTGCGGTCGATGCGCTTTCCTTTTTTCACCTCGATTACATTATTATAAAAGTCCGCAGGATTTCCCATACCGTAAATGCACGATACAGATGAAATAACGATAACATCTTTGCGCCCCGACAGCAAGGCAGATGTGGCGGCAAGCCTCAGCTTATCTATTTCATCATTGATGGCAAGGTCTTTTTCTATATAAGTATCCGTAGAAGGTATATAGGCTTCCGGCTGGTAATAGTCGTAATAAGATACGTAATATTCCACGGCATTATGTGGGAAGAAGTTTTTGAACTCTCCGTACAGCTGCGCGGCAAGCGTTTTGTTGTGGCTTAAAATAAGTGTCGGCTTATTTACGTTTTTGATGACGTTTGCTATTGTGAAAGTCTTTCCCGAGCCTGTAACCCCCAGCAGCGTTTGTGCCGGAAGATGATTCATCACCCCCTCCGTCAGTTGTGCGATAGCTTCCGGCTGGTCGCCCGTCGGCTTATAATCAGATACCAGTTCAAAATCCATAGTTGTCCTTGTGTTAAGTTAGCCCTCAAAGATACGATAAAAAATGAATTGGTGATAAAAATCGCAGATGCAAACATTCCAAAAAAACGCTACCGCAAGCGTCACTCATCCCATGCGGAAGCGTTGCCTGTTTCTATTCGGAAGGTTAACCGGTTTTGCCGTTAGTGTTTTTTCAGCCTGAAACAGGCTCTTGAAAACAAGCCTGTGCGTAACTCTGAATAGCTTCAGAATCTTTGTAAAGCATTAGGAATATTCAATATTTATATTTATTTTTGTGAAAAGTGTTTCCCTTATAATCTGATGGTATGAAAAGAAATAGCTACATTCCGATTATTTGCCTTTGGGCTTTCCCCTTTTGTTTCCAGTCTTTATCGGCGCAAGAAAATCCGCAGACAGAATTGCCGCCCGACTCGATATTGAACATCGGTTACGCGCGCGGAAGCCTGATAAACCTCTCCGGCTCGGTGGAACGGATAACTGAAAGTCAGATGAATAAAGAACAGATAACCAATCCGCTGGAGGCTATTCAAGGCAGGGTGGCAGGACTTACGATTCTGAAGAGCAGCAACGGCATGGCGGCATTAGAGTCGGTGCGTATGCGTGGTACTACCTCGCTTACCAGCGGAAACGACCCGCTGATAATAGTAGACGGGGTATTGGGCGACTTGACGATGCTGACCTCCATCTATCCGGCAGACATCGAGAGCTTTACAATCCTGAAAGATGCTTCCGAGACGGCTCAGTACGGTTCGCGGGGAGCTTCGGGCGTTATCAACATTGTGACCAAAAAAGGTGTGGCAGGAAAAACGCGGGTAAATTACAGCGGCAGTTTCGGCATCGCTCATGTGTACCGCCATTTGGACATGCTTTCGGGAGCAGAATTTCGGAGGGTGGCAGCCGAAAACAATCTGCAAATATTAGACAAGGGGTATGATACAGACTTCCAGAAAGAGATTGAGCAGGTAGGTTTGCAGCAGAATCATAACATAGCGTTCTATGGAGGCGGTGAAGCATCGAACTACCGTGTGTCGTTGGGGTATCAAGACCGTCAGGGAGTGGTTGACAACGAGAGCATGAAGCTGTTTACCGCAAACATGAACATGAGCCAGAAACTGCTTGACGGATTCATCGACTGCGAATTGGGGCTGTTTGGCTCGGTAAAGAAAAACCGCACGCTGTTTGATACGCAAAAGACTTTTTATTCGGCTGCAACTTTTAATCCTACTTTCCCTAACCATAAGAATCCGGAAACGGGAGGATGGGACCAAATCACCACTGCCAGCCAGATAACCAACCCGTTGGCTTGGATGGAAGTAGATAATAACAACGATGCTTCTTATCTCAGTGCACATGCCCGGCTGACCTTTAATTTGATGGAAGACCTGAAATTGGTGATGTTCGGCTCTTACACCTATAACGATGCCGAGGATGCCCAGTATCTTCCTACCAGCGTATGGGCAAACGGGCAGGCTTACCGTGGCGACCGCAAGTCGGAGTCGTTGTTGGGCAACCTGATGCTGACTTATCGCAAACAGGCAGGGGCGCATTTCTTTGATGTGCTTGCGCTGGGCGAATTAGAGAAAAATATATATAAAGGCTTTTACACCACGGTGACAAACTTTTCATCGAACGCTTTGGGTTATCATAACTTGCAGGCGGGAGCTTTGCGCCCGTGGGACGGTACAGGCTCGTATTACGAAGACCCTCACTTGGCTTCTTTCTTGGGGCGCGTGAATTATACGTACGATAACCGTTACGTTGTCACGCTGAATGCGCGTACGGATGCTTCATCCAAATTCGGGAGAAACCATAAATGGGGCTTTTTCCCTTCGGCTTCGTTGGCATGGAATGTAACAGAAGAAGCTTTTATGAAACAATTCCGTTCCGTTGATAATCTGAAGCTGCGTGTGGGATACGGATTGGCAGGTAATCAAGGCGGGATTGATTCGTACACTACGATGGCGCTGGTACGCCCGAACGGTGTGACTCCCGTAGGCAATGCGCCGCTGGTAACTTACGAAAGTATGAAAAACGTCAATCCCGACCTGAAATGGGAAGTAAAACACACCTTCAACGCCGGATTCGATTTAAGCATGTATGGCAACCGCCTCTTGCTGTCGGTCAACTATTACAATTCGAAAACCACCGACATGCTGTATCAGTACAACGTCAGTGTGCCGCCATTTCCGTACAGCACACTGCTTGCCAATTTAGGCTCGATGCGCAACAGCGGAACCGAAGTTTCGGTAGGTGTCACTCCGCTGAAAACCAAAGACATGGAACTGAATATCAATGCGAACATCACTTTCCAGAAAAATAAGTTGCTTTCGTTGAGCGGAGTGTATAACGGAGAATATATTTCGGCATCGGAATATACGGCGATAGCCGGCCTGAACGGTGCGGGCACCCACGGAGGATATAATAATATCGTATATCAGATAGTGGGACAGCCGTTGGGCGTATTTTACCTTCCTCATTGCGAAGGCTTGGTATCCGACGGTGAAGGAGGATATACGTATCAGATTGCCGACCTGAACGGGGGAGGGGTTAATCTGGAAGACGGAGAAGACCGCTACGTGGCAGGGCAAGCCATCCCGAAGGTTCTGTTAGGTTCGAACATCAGTTTCCGATATAAGAATATAGACATCTCGTTACAGATAAACGGCGCATTCGGACATAAGGTGTATAACGGGACTTCGCTTTCGTATATGAACATGAACAGTCTGCCCGATTATAACGTATTGGCAGAGGCTCCCAAACGGATGATAAAAGACCAGACGGCCACCGATTACTGGTTAGAGAGCGGAAACTACGTTAATTTCGATTATCTGACCGTGGGGTGGACTGTGCCTCTAAAGCCACGCCGTTTCCTGAAAGGCATACGCTTGGCGGGTACGGTCAATAACTTGGGAACCATTAGCGGATATTCAGGGCTGACCCCGCTGGTAAACTCCAGTCTGGTAGATGCCACGCTGGGAGTTGACGACAAGCGTACTTATCCTTTATTGCGTACTTATACTGTTAGTTTGAGTTTGAATTTCTAATCCGGTTATTATGAAAACTTTATCTTATTTAATTGTGCTTGTGCTTGGCGTTGCGGGAATGCTGGTTTCATGTGGTAAGTTTTTAGAAGAACATCCTCAAGATAGCCGGGATGAAGAAACCGCTTATGCTACTTTGCAGGAGCTTTATCAAAACGGGGTTTTGTCGCTTTATAATCACATAGGCGGTTATGCCGACAGTCAGGGACTGCAAGGTACGGGGCGGGGCGTTTACGACCTGAATACCTTTACCACCGATGAGGCCATCATGCCTACCCGTGGCGGAGACTGGTACGACGGTGGCTTCTGGCAGGGACTTTACCTGCACCGCTGGGGAGTTAATAACGACGCCATCTATGATACATGGGAATATCTGTATCAGGTAATCATTCTGTGTAACGGTTCGTTGGAAAAAATAAATGCCTATGCCGCTTTACATCCGAATGACGATGTAAACGCTTATATAGCCGAAGTACGTGCGTTTCGGGCTATGTTCTATTATTACACGATGGATTTGTTTGGACGGATTCCGTTGGTATTGTCGTCGGGTGATCGCGTTGGCGATGTCCGTCAGGAAGAAAGAAGCAAGGTGTTCCGTTTCATTGTCGACGAGCTTCAGGCGGCAGCTCCCTTGTTGAGTGAGGAGCATAGCAATCTGCCGGGGCTTTATTACGGAAGAATTACGCGCCCGGTGGTATATTTCCTGTTGGCAAAACTTGCCTTGAATGCAGAAATTTATTCGGATGACAACTGGACAGACGGAAACAAGCCCGATGGCAGCCAACTCTTTTTTGAGGTAGAAGGACAACAGCTTAATGCATGGGAAACGGTGAAATATTATTGTGGAAAAATAACAGCTTCCGGCTATATCTTAGAGCCTGACTATACGCAGAATTTTGCGGTGTTCAACGAGTCCTCGCGCGAAAACATCTTTGTAATACCTATGAGCAAAACGCTGTATACCAATCAGTTTATATATCTGTTCCGCTCGCGCCACTATAACCACGCGAAAGCCTACGGACTGAGTGGGGAAAACGGCTCAAGCGCAACGATAGAGGTACTGAAAACCTTCGGCTACGATACGCCCGAAGTCGACCCGCGTTTCGAATGGTGCTACTTTGCCGGTGCGGTAAAAGACTTGGATGGCAACCAGATTATGCTCGACGACGAAGTAACTCCTCTGGTATACGAGCCGTGGCAAGTGGCTCTTGATGTATCGGGAAAACCTTACGAGAAAACGGCCGGTGCTCGCATGAAGAAGTATGAAGTGGATAAAACCGGACTGAAAGACGGTAAACTGCTGGATAACGACATCGTGTTGTTCCGTTATGCCGACGTGTTACTGATGCAGAGCGAGGCACAAGTGCGCAACGGAGAAAATGGCGATGCTGCACTGAACGCCGTACGGAGCAGGGCAGGTGCATCCTCTCGTCCGGCAACGTTAGCCAATCTGCTGGCAGAAAGGCAGATGGAACTGGCATGGGAAGGCTGGCGGCGTCAAGACATGATTCGTTTCGGAATATTTACGCAGGCATACAGCTTCCGTCCTCAGATAGAAAACGAAGAAAGCGGATTCACTACTGTTTTCCCGATACCGGAAAAGGTCATCACGATGAACCAATCATTGGAACAAAATATCGGATATAAGGTAACGGTCTCTTATTAATCTGTTGAATGGTAAGATGTTATGCCTTTAAGAGCATAACCTGAACCCACGTAGATTTATCCCTGCAAACACTACCGTTAGTGTTTCTATGTTCATGCGGAAGGATTACCCGGTTCTACCCATAGGACGCATCAGTCCTATGGGTAGAATTTTTTTCATGCCTCGAAAAATTAGGATAAAGGCTGAATAAACTTGACATATAAAACAGCCTCTGAGCACGATAAATTGAATAAATTCTTATTTTTCCATAGTTATTTCTTCTTTATTTCCTTATTTTTTGTTTATTTTTGCCCGCAAAATATAAAACCATTTTTATAACCCATATATGGCTAATTTAATAAAATTACGTAAAGGCTTAGACATAAATCTGAAAGGAAAAGCTACAGCCGAGGTTATGTCTGTGAAAGAGCCGGGATTCTACGCTTTGTGTCCTGACGACTTTACGGGTGTAACTCCAAAAGTGGTAGTGAAAGAACAGGAGTATGTGATGGCCGGAGGACCCTTGTTTATTGACAAGAATCATCCTGAAGTGAAATTTGTTTCGCCCGTAAGTGGCGTAGTAACAAGCGTTGAGCGCGGAGCTCGCCGTAAAGTGATGAGTATTACCGTTGAAGCAGCACCGGAACAAGATTTCGAAGAGTTTGGAAAGAAAAACGTGGCTTCAATGGATGGGGATGCTGTGAAGGCAGCTTTGCAAGACGCCGGAATGTTTGCTTTTATCAAGCAGCGTCCTTACGACGTGATAGCTGATCCTACTGTGGCTCCGAGAGCTATTTTTGTTTCTGCATTCGACAGTAATCCGTTGGCGCCTGATTTTGAGATTGCCTTGAAAGGAGAAGAGGCTCATTTCCAGACAGGACTTGATGCGCTGGCTAAAATAGCTACAACGTATTTAAGCATCAGCGTGAATCAGAAAAGCGCAGCTCTGACGCAAGCTAAACACGTAACGCTTACGGTATTCGACGGACCACATCCGGCAGGAAATGTGGGTGTGCAGATTAATCATATCGCACCGGTCAATAAAGGAGAAACCGTATGGACTATTGATCCGCAGGCGGTTATTTTTATTGGCAGGTTGTTTAATACGGGACGGGTAGACTTGACCCGTACGGTTGCAATTACGGGTTCGGAAGTGAAGAAACCGGCTTATTGCAAATTAAAAATAGGGGCTTTGCTGACAGACGTATTGGCCAATAATGTAAACAAGGATAAAGAGTTGCGCTATATCAGTGGCAATCCGTTGACGGGAAAACAAATTCCGGCAAACGGCTTCTTGGGCGCTTTTCACAGTCAGGTAACCGTGATTCCGGAAGGAAGCGACATTCATGAAATGTTGGGTTGGATAATGCCCCGCTGCGACCAGTTCAGCGTAAATCACTCTTATTTCAGCTGGCTGATGGGCAAGAAGAAAGAATATGTATTGGATGCCCGTGTGAAAGGCGGTGAACGCCACATGATAATGTCGAATGAATACGACAAGGTGCTCCCGATGGATATTCTTCCTGAATACCTGATAAAAGCAATCATCGCAGGAGATATCGACCGCATGGAGCAGTTGGGTATTTACGAAGTGGCTCCTGAGGATTTCGCATTGTGTGAGTTCGTTTGTTCGTCAAAGATGGAGTTGCAGCGTATTGTCCGCGAGGGCTTGGATATGCTTCGCCGTGAGATGTGTTAACAGATGTGTTTTTGAGTGATATTAAATTGATTTGTTGGATTGATGCTCAAAAACGGTAAATTACAAACTAAATAATAATGAAAGCATTAAGAAATTATCTCGATAAGATAAAGCCGAACTTTGAAGAGGGAGGCAAATACCATGCTTTTCGTTCTGTATTCGATGGTTTTGAAACATTTTTGTTCGTGCCGAATACAACATCGAAAACGGGTACGCATATCCACGATGCGATTGATAGCAAGCGTATCATGTCGTTCGTGGTCATAGCATTGATGCCGGCATTGCTGTTCGGTATGTATAACGTAGGCTACCAGCACTACCATGCTACGGGCGTGGAAGGCAGCTTTTGGGAAATGTTCGGTTACGGCTTTTTGGCTGTATTGCCTAAAATCATCGTTTCCTATGTGGTAGGATTGGGTATTGAGTTCGTAGTGGCTCAATGGAAAAAAGAAGAAATTCAGGAAGGTTTCTTGGTGTCAGGTATGTTGATACCGATGATTGTACCGGTCGACTGTCCGTTGTGGATGCTTGCCGTGGCTACCGCTTTCTCTGTAATCTTCGCAAAAGAAGTCTTTGGTGGTACAGGTATGAATATCTTCAACCCGGCTTTGATTACACGTGCATTCTTGTTTTTCGCTTATCCTACAAAGATGTCAGGTGACACGGTATGGGTGTCGGGCGACAGCATTTTCGGTCTGGGAAAAACGGTCGACGGATTGACGGCAGCTACCCCGCTGGGTATAGCTAAGGTTGCCGAGTGTCCGGAATTCTCTTGGGACATGGTTACGGGTCTGATACCGGGTTCTATCGGTGAGACCAGCGTGATAGCCATTGCCATCGGAGCCGTTATCCTGCTGTGGTCAGGCGTGGCAAGTTGGAAAACCATGCTGTCTGTCTTCGTGGGAGGTGCGCTGATGGGCTGGATTTTCAACACGATTGGTCCGGATACCTATATTGCCCAAATGCCGTGGTACGAACACTTGTGCTTGGGAGGCTTCTGCTTCGGAGCTGTATTCATGGCTACCGACCCTGTTACGTCTTCACGTACTGAAAACGGTAAGTTTGTTTACGGTTTCTTAATCGGTGCGATGGCAATCATCATCCGCGTTCTGAATCCGGGCTATCCTGAAGGTATGATGCTGGCAATCTTGTTGATGAACATTTTTGCTCCGCTGATTGACTATGTGGTAGTGCAGAATAATATTTCACGCCGTGCTAAACGTGCTATGTCTAACAAATAAAAACCGAATACAATGAATACCAATAGTAACTCTTATACTATCGTTTATGCTTCGGTACTGGTTGTTATCGTAGCATTCTTACTGGCTTTTGTCAACTCTTCTCTGCGCGACCTTCAAGGAAAAAATGTAGAGCTGGATACGAAAAAGCAGATTCTGTCTGCATTGAACATCAGGGAGGTGCAGGATGCAGAAGCTGAATTTGCCAAAGTAGTAAAAGCAGATATGGTTGTAGCCGAAGACGGAACACTGAAACCTTACGAGGGAACTTTTGTTACGGGCTATGAAAAAGAATATAAGGAAAACGGCCGCGCCCATCTGTTTGTGTGTGAAATAGACGGAAAGGCTAAGTATGTCATCCCTGTTTACGGTACAGGTCTTTGGGGGGCTATCTGGGGCTATGTGGCTCTGAACGAAGATAAGAATACCGTTTACGGAACTTATTTCTCTCACGCATCAGAAACTCCGGGACTTGGAGCCGAAATTGCAACAGAACATTTCCAGAATGAGTTTAAAGATAAAAACGTGATGGAAGGCGGTGCAATCGGTCTGGGCGTAGTAAAGAATGGAAAGATTGAAAAACCGGAATATCAGGTAGACGGTATATCCGGAGGTACAATCACTTCGTTGGCGGTAGACCAAATGCTGAAAAACTGCATGGGACAGTATACCAAATTTTTAACGATTAAAGAATAAAGTGAGGAGGAAATTACATGGGAAGTTTATTTTCATCTAAAAACAAAGAAGTATTTTCAACTCCGATAAGCATGAATAACCCTGTAACTGTTCAGGTGCTGGGTATTTGTTCGGCATTGGCAGTAACCTCTAAGCTGGAACCTGCCATTGTAATGGGACTTTCTGTAACGATTATCACGGCGTTTTCTAACGTGGTTATTTCATTGATTCGTAAAACAATCCCTAATCGTATTCGTATTATCGTGCAGTTGGTTGTAGTGGCAGCGTTGGTAACAATCGTGAGCGAAGTATTGAAAGCATTTGCCTACGATGTCAGCGTTCAGTTGTCTGTATACGTAGGTTTGATTATCACCAACTGTATCTTGATGGGACGTTTGGAAGCCTTTGCGATGGCTAACGGCCCGTGGGAATCTTGCTTGGACGGACTTGGAAACGGATTGGGTTATGCCAAGATTCTGGTTATCGTAGCGTTTATCCGTGAATTATTAGGTTCGGGAACATTGCTGGGCATCAATATCCTGAATTACGATGCAATCAAAGAAGCCGGTTATGTAAATAACGGTTTGATGCTGATGCCGCCTATGGCATTGATTATCGTAGCTTGCCTTATTTGGTATCAGCGTGCAAAACACCCGGAATTGCAAGATAAGGAATAATATTAAGGAAAGGAAAGTATTATGGAACATTTTATAAGTTTATTGGTCCGCTCTATATTCGTGGACAACATGATTTTTGCATTCTTTCTCGGTATGTGTTCCTACCTTGCCGTATCGAAGAATGTAAAGACTGCTATCGGATTGGGTATTGCCGTAACCTTCGTACTGGTGGTTACGCTGCCGGTTAACTACCTGCTTCAGACCAAAGTGCTTGCGGCAGACGGTATCTTGGGCATTGATTTAAGTTTCTTGAGCTTCATCCTCTTTATTGCCGTTATTGCTGCCATCACCCAGTTGGTAGAAATGGTTGTAGAGCGTTTCAGCCCTTCATTGTATGCTTCATTGGGTATCTTCTTGCCGCTGATCGCCGTTAATTGCGCGATTATGGGTGCGTCTTTGTTTATGCAGCAGCGCATCAACCTGACTCCTTCCGACCCTAAGTACATCGGCGACATTTGGGATTCTATCTCTTACGCACTGGGCTCAGGTATCGGATGGATGCTGGCTATCGTGGGTTTGGCTGCCATCCGTGAAAAAATGGCTTACTCAAACGTGCCGGCTCCCTTGCGTGGATTGGGTATCACGTTTATTACCGTAGGCTTGATGGCTATGGCATTTATGTGTTTCTCTGGTTTGAACATCTAATAACGAAAGGAATAAGACAATGGACATGAATTTTATTTTAGCAAGCATTGGAGTATTCCTCGTGACTATTCTTGTGCTGGTAGTTATCTTGTTGGTAGCTAAGAAATTCTTGGTTACTTCAGGAAAGGTGAAACTGACTATCAATGGCGAAAACCAACTGGAGGTTGAATCCGGCTCTACGCTGCTGAATACGTTGGCGGTTAACAATATCTTTTTGTCGTCGGCTTGTGGCGGTAAAGGTTCTTGCGGACAATGCAAGTGCCAGGTTTTGGAAGGCGGGGGTGAGATCCTTCCTTCGGAAGTAGGGCATTTCAGCCGTAAGCAGCAGAAAGACCATTGGCGTTTGGGCTGTCAGGTAAAAGTGAAAGGCGATTTGTCGATAAAAGTGCCCGAATCAGTGATGGGAGTAAAAGAGTACGAATGTACCGTTATCTCAAACAAGAACGTGGCTACGTTTATCAAAGAGTTCAAAGTGCAGTTGCCTAAAGGCGCACACATGGACTTTATTCCGGGTTCTTACGCCCAAATCAAGATTCCTGCATTTACGATGGACTATGACAAGGATATCGACAAGGCTCTGATTGGCGATGAATACCTGCCCGCATGGAAGAAGTTTAACATGTTCTCGCTGAAGTGTGTGAACCCCGAACCGACGATTCGTGCTTACTCAATGGCAAACTATCCTGCCGAAGGCGATGTATTTATGCTGACGGTACGTATTGCCACTCCGCCGTTTAAACCCGACCGTAGCGGATTCATGGATGTTAATCCGGGTATCGCTTCTTCTTATATCTTTACGCTGAAACCCGGCGATAAGGTGCTGATGAGCGGACCTTACGGAGATTTCCACCCGATCTTCAATTCGAAGAAAGAAATGATTTGGGTAGGTGGTGGTGCCGGTATGGCTCCGTTGCGCGCTCAGATTATGCACATGACCCGTACACTGAACACTCACGACCGCGAAATGCACTACTTCTACGGTGCGCGTGCGCTGAACGAAGTGTTCTATTTGCAAGACTTCTTGCAGTTGGAAAAAGACTTCTCAAACTTCCACTTCCATTTGGCGTTAGACCGTCCGGACCCGGCTGCCGACGCTGCGGGCGTAAAATATACCGCCGGATTTGTTCATCAGGTTATGTATGAAACTTATCTGAAGAATCACGAAGCTCCGGAAGACATTGAATACTACATGTGTGGTCCCGGCCCGATGTCGAAAGCTGTGGTTAACATGCTGGATAGTCTGGGTGTTGATCCCGCTTCAATTATGTATGATAATTTTGGAGGTTAATAATATTTTATTCCAATTAGTGAAAACTCCTGCCATTCCGGTAGGAGTTTTTTTTATTGCCGGGGGAGCAATCTTTAAAGCCGGCAGGATGCGAAACGAAACGTTCCTGTCCGGTGAAAGTACAAAAAGAAATAAGCGTTGTTATACACCGAAAAACACTACCGTTAGTGTTGGTCATCCCTAACGGATGAGTTGTCCGGTTCTACCCATAGAACTTGTCGGTTTGTCGGGTAGAATTTTTATAGGCTACAGATAAGTCCGGATAGACGTTTTGATGACTTAGAGCCTGTTTAAATTTTCCGATTAAGTATTTTTATCCGCCCCTTTTTGAGTTTGTTTCCGGTCTGTTTCCCCGTTTTTACTCGTCAGATAGCCCGCTATCCTCCTCGTAAAAGCCGAAAAACATCCTCGAAAACAATTCTCAAACTGAGGCAGAGCAAAATTTAAACAGGCTCTTAATGGCAGGATTGGATGACGGATGGAAGCCGTGTTTGATACGGGCATAAAAAAAGGGAATCTTCCCAGACTCCCAATCTTCATTAACCTTAAATCTAATACCATGAAAAACACGATGCAAAAGTAATGTTTTTATGTTATCAAACATAACAATGAAATAGAAAAGTGCTTTATATTAACACTTTTTATATTATAACACCTCTCTCTAACTTTTATATACACTGTAAACTTTTTTCGGTTAAAATTATCGTTTGTTTGATTACGCTGAGGGTAAAAACTAAAAAAGGTTTTTCGTTTGTTATTCTTTAAATAATACTCTATCTTTGCAAAATATATAAGTTTGGAAACAAGAGGATTAAAAAGATTTATTTTAATTATGATGAAACGATTCGTAAGATTCGCCTTTTCTTTGTTATTGTTGATGGGTGCGGCTTCGGCTTACGCACAGAGTATGAGCGATTCACAAGTGCTTGAATATGTGCAGAGCGCGTTACAACAGGGTACAAGCCAAAACGAAATCATGGTACAACTGTTAAGCCGCGGGGTGACTCAAGAGCAGGCATTGCGTGTAAAAGAAATGTATCAACAACAAATGGGAGGAACGACAACCGAAACAGGAAGTACTTCGTTGACATCGGTAAGCCGCAAACGCCAGTTGAACACGCAATATGGCAATCTTTCTTCATCAAACCTGTATTATGCCAATGCGTTCCGGGATTCGCTGAACACCGGAAATCCTGAAGACGAGGTGTTCGGACGCAACATATTTAATTCTTCTGCACTGACTTTCGAACCGAACCTGAATCTTGCCACACCGGAAAATTACCGTCTTGGTCCGGGCGACGAAGTGGTGATTTACATTTGGGGTGCCAGCGAAAATACGATTCAGCAGGAAATTTCGCCGGACGGATACATCAATATCCCGAATCTGGGACTTATTTCTTTGGCTAACAAGAGTATGAAGGAGGCAGACGATTTGTTGAAACAGGAACTTCATAAAATTTATGCTGACTCTGCAAATAACATTAAAGTCACTTTGGGAAATATCCGCACCATTCAGGTTAATGTAATGGGTGAGGTATTATATCCGGGCACTTATACACTCTCTTCATTTTCAACCGTTTTTCATGCACTTTACAGTGCGGGCGGCGTAAGCAGCATCGGTAGTTTGCGTAACGTGAAGGTGGCGCGCGGAGGAAAAATCGTAAAAACGCTCGATGTGTATGAATATATCATGAAAGGGGATATCCAAGACAATATCTCGTTGCAGGAAGGCGATGTGATTATTGTTCCGCCTTACGATGCGTTGGTTAAGATTACCGGTAAAGTAAAACGTCCGATGCGTTATGAGATGAAGAAAAACGAGTCGGTGGCTACACTGCTTGCCTATGCGGGCGGATTCTCATCGGATGCCTATAAAAAGACGCTGCGTATTATCCGCCAAAACGGGAAAGAATATTCCGTAGAAATTGTTGATGATAAAAATTATACGGCGTTTCAGATGCAAGACGGCGATGTGGTGACGGCAGATTCCATCCTTAACCGTTATACAAACAAGCTGGAAGTGAGAGGAGCGGTGTATCATCCGGGTGTTTACCAGTTGAGCGGTAATCTGAACACGGTACGCCAGTTGGTCGAAAAGGCTGACGGGTTGTTGGGCGAAGCGTTTACGGCGCGTGCCGTATTGTATCGCGAACGCGAAAACTTGACTCGCGAGGTACTTCCTGTTGATATTTCGGGCATATTGAACGGCACGGTTCCCGATATTGCCTTGCGTAAGAACGATATTCTCTACATTCCGAGTATCCACGATTTGAAGAATTGGGGGAAAGTTTCGATTTCAGGCGAAGTAAACGAGCCGGGCGAATATACCTATGCCGATAATATGACGTTGGAAGACTTGGTTATTACGGCGGGCGGCTTGAAAGAGTCGGCTTCTGTGGTACGTGTGGATATCGCTCGACGTATCCGCAACCCGAAAAGCACGACCGATTCAGAAATCACAGGCGAGAACTATTCTTTCGCGCTGAAAGACGGATTTGTGGTTGACGGAACGCCGGGATTTGTTCTTCAGCCTTACGACCAAGTTGTGGTTCGCCGTAGTCCGAGCTACAGTGCACAGTCTAACGTCACTGTAACCGGCGAGGTGTTATACGGTGGGCAATATAATCTGAATACGAAGAGTGAACGTTTGAGCAGCATTATCAAGCGTGCGGGAGGAGTGAACAAATTCGGTTACGTGCGTGGCGCGAAACTGACCCGTATAGCCAATGATGAAGAATTGAAACGGATGCAGGATGCTATCCAGATGATTCGTAGAGAGATTGGTACGTCTGCCGCGAACTCTATGGGGCTGACGGTCGACAGTACGTTTACGGTGGGCATTGATTTGGAGGCGGCATTGGCAAATCCGGGCGGAAATGCCGATATCGTATTGCGTGAAGGCGATGTAATCAATGTTCCCGAATATAATAATACGGTAAAAATCAGTGGTGCGGTAATGATGCCTAATACGGTTTCTTACTTACAGGGCAAGAAAGTGAGCTATTATCTGAGTCAGGCAGGCGGATATTCTTCGCAGGCAAAGAAGAGTAAGAAGTTTATTATTTACATGAACGGTCAGGTGGCAGAGTTGAAAGGCAGCGGCAAAAAACAGATTGAGCCGGGCTGTGAAATCGTTGTGCCGAACAAAACCCGTAAAGTCAATTTTGCAGGTATAATGTCGGGTGCCACTTCGTTTGCTTCGCTGGCTACGATGATTGCTTCGTTGGCAAATCTGATAAAATAGTAGGAATAAATAAGTTAGTCTTATATCTCAGTCCGATTTTGTTTGTCTGATAAATTACAATCAGACAAACAACTTTGTCTATTAGTAATAAAACTTGTTGATTTGAAAACATTTTATTGGAAATAGAGTTTATTTTATAAAAGGTTGTTTCTGTCTCGAAAATAACCTGTACCTTTATCCGCTGATTTAAATAGCTAAATGGAGTGCTACTAATTTATAGTGTATGGAGAACCTTTATATTATTATCACAGCCTTTATTGTGGCCGTATTGTTGGGACGAATAATTATTCCTAACATCTTGATTATATCGTTGCGTAAGCGGTTGTTTGATGAACCGGATGCCCGTAAAATACACAAACGCCCCATTCCCCGGTTGGGCGGTGTCACTTTTTTCCCTGTTATTGTTTTTACGATGTGCACATTTACGGCAGTCCGTATTTTGGGCGGGCAGCCGTTGATGGAAATTTTAAATGTGAAAACTATCTATGAATTGTTGTTTCTCATTTCCGGATTGACATTGCTGTATATTGTAGGTATAGCCGACGACTTGGTGGGAGTGCGCTATCGCAAAAAATTCTTGGTGCAAATTCTTTCGGCGGCAGCGTTCCCTGTATCCGGACTTTACATAAATAGTTTTTACGGGTTATTTGGTATCCATGAGGTAATACCTTCTGTGGGGATTCCGCTTACGATACTGCTGGTAGTGTTTATTACGAATGCAATCAACCTGATCGACGGAATTGACGGCTTGGCTTCAGGGCTGAGCATGGTTGCGCTGGTAATATTCGGAGTGATTTTCGTCCATTACCAATATTGGGTATATGCGTTGCTTGCCTTTGCCTGTGTAGGTGTGATTATCCCGTTTTTCTCGTACAACGTATTTGGAAATGCCGACCGTGGGCGCAAAATCTTTATGGGCGATACAGGCAGTTTGACATTAGGCTACATATTGAGCTTTTTTGTCATCAAATATTGTATGTACGACCCGTATTCGGTCATACTTCAGTCCAGCGACAGCAGTCCGGTATTGGTGGCATTTAGCGTCTTGATGGTTCCGTGCCTCGACGTTGTGCGTGTCGTATTGCGTCGTGCCCGCAACGGGAAGCAGCTTTTCTTGCCCGATAAAACCCACATCCATCATAAGTTTCTCGCCATGGGATTTTCTCCCCGCAGGGCACTTGTAACCATTCAGTTGATGTCTGCTCTTTTTTGTGCATTTACCATCACTGCCATCCACTTCATGGACAATACATTGGTTTTTGTTATCGATGTCTTGGTATGGACAGGGCTAAATGTTTGGTTTGATAAAATAATTAACAAACGAGAAAAGAGATAGTCAAAAAAACTTCATCGTTTTATTAGGATTATTAAGATGAAACTTTTATTTTTGTCTTATTAAAATGAATCTAATTAAAAACGAACAAAGTCATGGAAAACGATGAATTGATTAAACTCTGTACAGAGAAAGCACAAAAGTGGTTGACTCCGGCTTATGATGCCGAAACACAAGCAGAAGTAAAGCGCATGTTGGAAAATTCGGACAAGACGGAATTAATTGATGCTTTTTATAAGGATTTGGAATTTGGTACGGGCGGTTTGCGTGGTATTATGGGTGCAGGTTCTAACCGCATGAATATCTATACCGTAGGTGCAGCTACTCAGGGATTGGCAAATTATCTGAATAAATGTTTTGCCGGAAAGTCCGATATCTCAGTCGTAGTAGGTCATGACTGCCGTAATAACAGCCGCAAGTTTGCCGAAATTTCAGCAAATATCTTCTCGGCTAACGGTATAAAAGTTTATTTGTTTGACGATATGCGTCCTACTCCGGAAATGTCTTTTGCTATTCGTCATTTGGGATGCCAGAGCGGTATTAATATTACAGCTTCTCATAATCCGAAAGAATATAACGGCTACAAGGCTTATTGGGACGACGGTGCGCAAGTGCTTGCACCGCACGATACCGGTATCATCGATGAAGTGAACAAGGTTACATCGGCTGATTTGATCAAATTCGAAGGAAACAAAGAACTGATTCATATCATCGGTAAGGAAATAGACGATGAATACCTGCGCCAAGTTCATACGATTTCAATTGATCCGGAAGTTATCAAACGCCAGAAAGATTTGAAGATTGTATATACTCCGATTCACGGAACAGGTATGATGCTGATTCCGCAGTCATTGAAGTTATGGGGATTTGAAAATGTACACTGCGTACCCGAACAGATGGTAAAGAGTGGCGATTTCCCCACGGTAGTATCTCCGAATCCCGAAAACGCCGAAGCCTTGTCAATGGCTATTGCTTTGGCTAAGAGCATTGACGCGGATATCGTAATGGCTTCCGACCCGGATGCTGACCGCGTGGGAATGGCATGTAAGGACAGTAAAGGCGAATGGGTATTGATTAACGGTAACCAGACTTGTCTTATCTTCTTGTATTACATTATCAAGAACCGCATTGCGATGGGTAAGATGAAAGGTAACGAGTTTATCGTTAAAACCATTGTGACTACCGAACTGATAAAAGCCATTGCTGATAAAAACCATATCGAAATGTACGACTGCTACACAGGCTTTAAATGGATTGCACGTCAGATTCGTCTGAACGAAGGTGTGAAGAAATACATCGGCGGTGGTGAAGAAAGTTATGGATTCTTGGCAGAAGACTTCGTTCGCGATAAAGATGCTGTATCTGCTTGCTCACTGTTGGCTGAAATCTGTGCATGGGCTAAAGATCAAGGTAAAACATTGTATGATGTCTTGATGGAAATCTACGTGGAATACGGATTCTCTAAAGAAGTAACCGTAAATGTAGTGAAACCCGGAAAGACCGGTGCAGACGAAATTAAAGCGATGATGGATAATTTCCGCTCATGTCCGCCGAAAGAATTAGGCGGTTCGGAAGTAGTTTTGGTAAAAGACTATAAATCGCTTAAAGCAACCGACAATAAGGGTAATGTTACCGCACTTGACATGCCGGAACCTTCAAATGTATTGCAGTTCTTCACGGCAGATGGAACGAAGGTGTCAGTACGTCCTTCAGGAACAGAGCCTAAGATTAAATTCTATATGGAAATCAAGGGCGAAATGCAATGCCCGAAATGCTATGTAGGAGCAAATGCTGACGCAACCGAAAAGATTGAAGCAGTGAAGAAATCATTGGGAATCTGATTGGAGAATTAGACTTTATAGTAGAGCCACAGATGTGCGGAGAGTCGTATGCTTCGCGTGTCTGTGGCTTTTTTTGTAAATGTTTCCGGACGTAAGTCCATAAAAATCCGTCAAAAAACGGTTACCCTTGAGGATAAGTCGCGGAAAATACTTATCTTTGCACCAAATTTTCGCGGAATATGAAAATTAAGGAAATTGTAAATGCCCTTGAGATATTCGCGCCTCTGCCTTTGCAAGACGGATTTGATAATGCCGGACTGCAAATAGGATTGACAGACGCGGAAGCTACAGGGGCTTTGTTGTGTCTGGACGTGACCGAAGCTGTGGTAGACGAGGCGATAACGCTGGGATATAACCTCATCGTATCTCATCATCCGTTGATATTTAAAGGATATAAATCCATAACGGGGCGTGACTACGTGGAACGTTGTATTATGAAAGCCATAAAGAATGATATTGTCATTTTTTCGATGCACACGAATTTAGACAATGCTCCGCAGGGAGTGAATTTCAAGATAGCCGAAAAGATTGGTTTGAGAAACGTAAGAATACTCGATGCCAAAGAGAGTAGCTTACTGAAACTGGTAACATTTGTTCCCGCCGCTCATGCTGATACGGTACGCCAAGCGCTGTTTGCTGCCGGATGCGGATGTATTGGAGATTATGATTCGTGTAGCTATAATCTGGAAGGCAAGGGAAGTTTCCGTGCCGGCGAGGGTACTCATCCTTACTGTGGCAAGGTGGGCGAGATGCATTGGGAGTCGGAAACACGTATCGAAACCATCCTTCCGGCATATCTTCAGTCGGCAGTGGTTCGGGCATTGATGGCAGCTCATCCCTACGAAGAACCTGTATATGACTTGTATCCATTGGCGAATAAGTGGAATCAGGCGGGAGCCGGAATTGTGGGAGAATTGGCAGAGCCTGAAACAGAAACCGATTTCCTGAAGCGCATAAAGAAGCTGTTCGAGGTGGGTTGTGTGAAACATTCTCGGCTGAACGGGCGATTGATACAGACCGTTGCACTTTGTGGCGGGGCAGGGGCTTTCCTGTTGCCAAAAGCAGTTGGTTGTCATGCCGATGTATTTATAACGGGCGAAGTAAAGTATCATGATTACTTCAGCTATGAAAATGACATACTGATAGCTGAAATCGGACATTACGAGAGCGAACAATATACAAAAGAAATATTTTATTCAATTCTGAGGGAGAAGTTTCCGACATTAGACGTGCAAATGACACGTGTCAATACAAATCCCATCAAATATTTGTGATTATTATGGCAAAAGAAGTAAAGAAAGATCCGAGCGAATTGAGCGTAGAAGAAAAGCTGAGAGCTTTGTACCAGTTGCAGACCATGTTGTCTGAAATCGACAAAATCAAGACTTTGCGAGGCGAACTGCCGCTTGAAGTGCAAGATTTGGAAGACGAAGTTACGGGCTTGAGCACACGTATCGAAAAAATCAAAACCGAAATTGAAGAGCTGAAAACCAACGTATCGAAGAAGAAAATCGAAATCGAAACAGCTAAAACTTCAATTGAAAAATACAAAGGACAGCAAGACAACGTGCGTAACAATCGTGAATACGATGTCTTGACAAAAGAAATCGAATTCCAGACACTGGAAGTGGAACTTTGCGAAAAACGTATTCGTGAATATACGGCTTCTATTCAGGCAAAAGAAGAAGAAATCGAAAAGAGTACGCAGGCGTTGGAAGAAAGAAAGAAGGACTTGGAAATTAAGAAGAACGAGTTAGACGAGATTGTAGCCGAAACCAAACAGGAAGAAGAAAAACTCAGGGAAAAGGCTAAATCGCTGGAAACTACCATTGAGCCGCGTCTGCTTCAAGCCTTCAAACGTATTCGTAAAAATTCACGTAACGGATTGGGTATTACTTATGTACAGCGTGATGCGTGCGGAGGTTGCTTTAACAAGATTCCGCCTCAGAAACAGTTGGATATCCGTATGCGTAAGAAAATCATTGTGTGCGAATATTGTGGACGTATCATGATTGACCCGGAACTGGCGGGTGTAGCTGTAGAAAAGCATTTGGATACAAAAATAAAATCAAGAGGTTGATACTTAATCGGAAAATTTAAACAGGCTCTTAGATTTTGCTCGGCCTCTTACATGATTTTGAGCGGACTCTCGCAGATTGACTTCCCTTGTTCGGCAGTCGGTCTGCGGGAGTTTTTTGTATCCGGGAGTCATAAATCGGCATACGTCGGGATGTCCGGCAAAAAATAATAAGTATTTTTTTCGTAATCGATACGGCAACAATAGTGATTGATTCCGTTCGTCACAATCAGGTAATCCACCCGTAGAATGATGTTATAGCGCGTAATTTGGTCGAATACAGCCTGTGTGATTTCTACCTGAGGGGCCTTATATTCCACAATCATCCTCGCAGTCAGGTCTCTGTTATATAAAACCGTGTCACATCGTTTTTTTGTTCCGTTTAAGTTTATCTGAATTTCGTTGGCAAGCAGTCCTTTCGGATAACCTTTCTGCTCTATAAGGAAATGGATGAAATGCTGCCTTACCCACTCTTCGGGAGTCAGGGCAACGTATTTCTTTCGCAGTTCGTCAAAAATAAAATTTTTACCTTCTTTTTTTGATAGCTTGTAAGGATAGGGTGGCAAGTTCAGCGTTGGCATTTCTCTGTATAATTGTTTCTTTCGTGCAAAAGTAATGGAAAAACTTGGGATATTCGGGCGAATCAGGAAAATAATCGCCCCCATGTATGACAGGCTCTAAGAGCCTGTTTAAATTTTGCTCTGCCTCAGTTTGAGAATTGTTTTCGAGGATGTTTTTCGGCTTTTACGAGGATGATAGCGGGCTATCTGACGAGTAAAAACGGGGAAACAGACCGGAAACAAGCTCAAAAAGGGGCGGATAAAAATACTTAATCGGAAAATTTAAACGAACTATATTAATAAGCAAATAAAATGAGTATAAAAATTCCACCCTAGGTTATTTCGTTTGCTGGGTAGAAACGAATCCATCCACATACGGTGCATCTGACTTGATTACAGCAAATGCCTGTCTGACGAGCTTGTTTGCAACAGCAATAAGAGCTACCTTAGAAGGCTTCCCATTGGCTTTCAATCTCGTATAACACTCTTTGCAAGTTGTGTTACCACGTAATGCCGACCACGAAGCGACATAAAGCAGTGAACGCAGGCTCGCATCCCCATTGCGGTTAATCCCGCCTTTGATGTGCACGGATGTTCCGGACTGCTGGTAGGTCGGGCATATCCCGATAAAACGGGAAACCTGCTTTGCATTGTTGAAATAGGAGAATCCTCGGTAGCGACAATCAAGGCTGTAGCCAAAGTAATACCAATCCCTTTGATGGATGTGAGTAGTTTAACCTGCCTGTCAAACTCAGATGAAGCCAAGTCTGCAAGTTCAGACTCCAAAGACTCGATTTGGCTTGCCAAAAAAAATAGTCTTGTCCAAAGCTTTCATCCCGTTCTTGTCTTGGAATGGAAGCACTACGAGAGAACTTCTCAAGTTCCTGCTCGCGGTAAGCTGTTTCTTCAACTGCCTGATAATCGTTTTCTTCTGCTTCAGCAAAGCATGACGGTTTCTGAAGGCATCTTGTAAACGGGAGGATTCATCTTCTCTCCGTACATGGCAATCATGCAGGCATCTTTGGGGTCGGTCTTGGTGACGGCCATCATCATGCGTGAAAAGTGCTTGATTTGTTTGGGGTTTACCATGCTGGCAGCTATTCCCTGCCTGTCAAGCAGATAAAGAAGCAGAAAACCGTAATTGCCGGTGGCTTCCATCACACAATGATGTTCTGAACTTCCTGATACCTTTTACGGTGTTAGGATAAGTTTGGGTCTGATAACCCGATACTGTCGGAAAAGCAGCTACGAAGCTGTCCTTGCTGATGTCAATTCCAATGTAAGTCATAACGTCTTTAATTTGATTGAATACATCCTCAGTAACCTATCGTCGCTAACACGGGATCATAAGTCCCAACGAACTATCCAGATTTCAGATGTAAAGGCATGGGGACTGAACGTTTAAAACGGTTTCCATAACCACAAGCTCTACGGTCTTTGTCCATGCCTATTCAAAGAACTAAATTATCAAACTTTTAACAAACGTACAAATGTACGACAAATGTACGACAAGCTCTAAATCTGTAAATACGATACAATCGTCTGTAAATCGGGTACAAGCTATTCATGGCTTCTTTCCTATTTTTGCATCAGATAAAAAGATAATTTAAACACTTTAATGTATGCAGACCAATAACAGTTATGACATGTACATTCCTACCCACGTATTGTTTGGTGCCGGAATGTTGAATCAGTTGAGCGAACAACCCATGCCGGGTAAAAAGGCATTGATTGTTATTTCGAATGGAAAATCTACCCGTGCCAATGGTTACTTGAGCCGCACCGAAGAGCAACTGCAAAAGGTGGGTATTGAAACCGTGGTGTTTGACGGCGTATCGCCTAATCCCACTGTGGGTAACGTAAATGCCGGAGCTGAAGCGGCACGTAAGGCTGATTGCGATTTCCTTGTTGCATTGGGAGGGGGCAGCGTAATGGACTGTGCCAAAGCCATTGCTGTGATGGCTACCAACGAAGGAGAACTGTGGGATTACGTGACTGTCGGTTCCGGAAAAGGACATCCCATCGCCGTAAAGCCATTGCCTATCGTAGCTATAACTACTACGGCCGGAACCGGTTCGGAAACAGACAATTCGGGAGTCATTACGAAAGAAGATACGTTTGAAAAAGCATTCGTGGGCGATGCTTCGCTGTTTCCTGTGCTTTCGGTAGTCGACCCTGAGCTGATGGCAAGTACCGCCTGCGTTTACCGCTTATCAAGGTTTCGATGCGTTGTTCCACAGCACGGAAGGTTATATTGCAAAAGGGGCGAATCTGATGAGCGACATGTATGCTCTTGAGGCGATTCGTAACATTGCCGAATATTTGCCGCGTGCGGTTAAAAACGGAAACGACATGGAAGCACGTACCCGCGTGGCTTTCGGAAACACGTTGTCGGGGGGCGTTATGTGTCTGACGCTTATCACCAGCGAACATGCGTTGGAACATGCTCTTTCAGCTTATCATCCTAATTTGCCTCACGGGGCGGGTCTGATAATGGTAAGCCGTGCTTATTACGAATTTTTTATAAAGAACCATGCTTGCGACGACCGTTTTGTGCGTATGGCTCAGGCTATGGGGATGGCAGATGCTACGAAGCCTGAAGATTTTCTTACGGCGCTGACTCGTTTGCAGGAGGCTTGTGGCGTTGCCGATTTGAAGATGTCTGATTACGGCATTGCTCCCGACGAGTTTGAAAAACTGATGAGAAACTCCCGCGAGGTTATGGGCGTAATGTTTACCAGCGACCGCGTGCAGATGTCGGACGAAGATATTGTGGAAGTGTATCGGAAATCTTATAAATGAGAGGCTTCCGTGGCAGGGCGGGACGTCTGAAATGTTACCGCCGGCTTGCTCAGAAATGCGTGCTTATGTTTTAACCGGAACGTAAGCACGTTTTTTTATGTGCATCAGAACCGGAAACGAATTTGGAGTTATGCGGTAGAAAATATATCTTTGTCTGAAAAGAGCAAAAACAAATGAAGACGAAAGAAGAAATTGTGGCAAACTGGTTGCCGCGATACACCAAACGGAAGCTGGAAGACTTCGGCGAATATATCCTGTTGACCAATTTTAATAAATACGTCGAGCTGTTTGCCGAGCGGTTCGGCGTCCCTGTGTTGGGGCGGGATGCCAACATGACTTCTGCCCATGCCGAGGGAATCACAATAATAAATTTCGGTATGGGTAGTCCCAATGCCGCCATCATCATGGACTTGCTGAGTGCTATTCGCCCCAAAGCCTGCCTGTTTCTGGGCAAATGCGGAGGCATCGACAAGAAAAATCATTTGGGCGATTTGATACTTCCGATTGCAGCCATCCGCGGTGAAGGAACTTCAAACGATTATTATCCTCCCGAAGTGCCTGCGCTTCCGGCGTTCATGCTTCAGCGTGCGGTTTCTTCTGCCATTCGTGACCATTCACGCGACTACTGGACGGGGACGATTTATACTACAAACCGACGTATATGGGAACATGACGAGGCTTTTAAGGCGTATCTGCTGAAAACACGGGCGATGGCGGTCGACATGGAAACTGCCACACTCTTCGTAACCGGCTTTGCCAATCACATTCCTACGGGAGCACTCTTGTTGGTGTCCGACCAGCCGATGATTCCCGAAGGGATAAAAACCGAGCAAAGCGATTCGCTGGTAACGCAACAGTTCGTAAACGAGCATCTGGAAATCGGGGTCGATGCCTTGCGCATGATTATAGAAGAGAAACGAACGGTTAAACATTTGAAATTCGACTGGTAAATCGATGGCATTATGGCTAAAGAAGTAACATACGAAGAAATTGTCCGCAACCTGCGCAACAAAGTGTATGCGCCCGTGTATTTCCTCATGGGTGAGGAAGATTATTATATCGACCGCATATCCGATTATATCATCGATACCGTTCTGACCGATACCGAGAAAGAATTTAATCTTACCGTGTTATACGGTTCCGATACCGATATCGCCACGATTATCAATGCCGCGAAGCGTTATCCGATGATGTCGAAATATCAAGTGGTGGCGGTAAGAGAGGCGCAGGCGATCCGTAATCTGGATGAGCTGGTTTACTATTTACAGAAGCCGCTGGAATCGACTATTTTGGTGATGTGTTATAAACACGGTGCGTTAGACCGTCGGAAAAAACTGGTTGCCGAACTGGAGAAAGCCGGCGTTCTGTTTGAGTCGAAGAAACTGAAAGACGCTCAGCTTCCGGGATTTATCACCTCATACCTGAAGCGGAAGCAGGTGGAGATAGAGCCGAAAGCCTCGGAGATGATGGCAGAATTTGTAGGCACGGATTTAAACCGCATGGCGGGCGAGTTGGAAAAATTAGTGATAACACTTCCGGCAGGTCAGCGGCGGATTACTCCCGAACAGATTGAACGTAACATCGGCATCAGCAAGGATTATAATAATTTTGAGTTACGCAATGCGCTGATAGAGAAAGATGTGCTGAAGGCAAACCGCATCATTAAGTATTTTGAGGAAAACCCTAAAAACAATCCCTTGCAAGTCACACTTGCCGTGCTGTTCAATTTCTTTGCCAACCTGATGTTGGTGTATTATGCGCCCGACAAGTCGGACCGGGGAATAGCCGCTCACCTCGGGCTGCGTTCGCCGTGGCAGGCTAAAGATTACGAAAATGCCATGAAGCGGTATACGGGCGTAAAGGTGATGCAGATAGTGGGAGCAATCCGCCAGTGTGATGCCAAATCGAAAGGCGTGGGAAATTCCTCCGTGTCCGACGGCGAACTCCTCCGCGAACTGGTTTACTTCATTCTTCACTGATAATCAGTCTTTTCTGTTACTCTGTGTAAGGGCACATCCCGAATGAATAAAAAACCCTTTTTGAGTCTTCTTATGCCCCGGAAAACGCTACCGTTAGTGTTGGTCATTTCTAACGGTAGAGTTGCCCGGTTCTACCCGTAAAACCACCTCGTTCTATGGGTAGTGTTTTTCATCCTTCTCGCCCAGTCGGGTAAAGTCCGATAACTTTCATGCTACTATTGCTATCTTCTTTGGATTTTATGTGGTTATTCTAACGATTTTCCTTAATTTTGCAGTTTAAAAAGAATAAATCTATTTAGGAGAAAATGAGAAAGACATTTATATACGTATTGTGGGGAATCATTTTTTTGTGTATTGCGGCTGTATCGTGTTTACTGCCATCGCAAACGGAAAAATCGGCTATGTTCCTCCCGTTGAAGAACTGGAAAACCCCAACCTGAAGTTTGCCACGCAAGTTATCTCAGAAGACGGGCAACTGCTCGGTACGTGGTCGCTTAGTAAAGAAAACCGCGTGTATGTAGGTTATGAAGACCTCTCGCCACATTTGGTTCACGCACTGGTGGCTACGGAAGATGTGCGTTTCAGCGAACATTCGGGCATTGATGCACGTGCATTCATGCGTGCCGTTATCAAGCGCGGTATATTCATGCAGAAAAATGCAGGTGGGGGAAGTACCATAACCCAGCAGCTTGCCAAGCAGTTTTATTCGCCTACGGCAGACAACGTGATGGAGCGTTTGCTGCAAAAACCCATCGAGTGGGTGATTGCGGTAAAGCTGGAAAGATATTATACGAAAGAGGAAATCCTGACAATGTATCTGAATAAGTTTGATTTCCTGAATAATGCCGTAGGTATAAAAACAGCGGCGAAAACGTATTTCGGTAAAGAGCCGAAGACGTTGAAAATCGAAGAAGCCGCCACGCTGATAGGTATGTGTAAAAACCCGTCGCTGTATAATCCGCGCCGGTTTAACGAGCGTTCGCGCGGACGCCGCAACACGGTGCTTGACCAGATGCGGAAGGCGGGATTCCTGACACAGGCGGAATGTGACTCGTTGCAGGCTCTTCCGCTGGTGTTGAAGTTCCAGCCCGTTGACCATAAAGACGGTCTGGCGACTTACTTCCGCGAATACCTGCGCGGGGTAATGACGGCAAAGAAACCCGAAAAGAGCAACTACCGGGGATGGCAGATGCAGAAGTTTTACGAAGACTCGCTGGCATGGGAAACCAATCCGCTGTATGGCTGGTGTGCTAAAAACAAGAAGAAAGACGGAACGAATTATAATCTGTATGTAGACGGACTGAAGATTCATACCACGATAAACTCGCGTATGCAAGCGTTATGCCGAAGAAGCGGTTTACGAACATGTGGCGAAATACCTCCAGCCGCGCTTCTTCAAAGAAACGCGGACGCAAAACTGCACCTTACACCAATCAGTTGACCGTAGAGGAGGTGCAACAGATTCTGAATCGCTCCATCCACCAGAGCGACCGTTACCGGACGATGAAAAATGCGGGCTGTTCGGAAGCCGAAATCATGAAGGCATTTAACACTAAATACGAAATGTCTGTGTTCTCATGGGAAGGCGAAAAAGATACGATAATGACTCCGCTCGACTCTATTAAGTATTACAAACATTTCTTGCGTGCCGGATTCATGTCGATGGACCCGCTGACGGGACATGTAAAGGCGTATGTGGGAGGTCCGAATTACAATTATTTCCAGTACGACATGGCGATGGTGGGACGCCGCCAGGTAGGTTCTACTATCAAGCCTTATGTTTATGCGCTGGCTATGGAGAACGGCTTCTCTCCCTGCGATGAGGTGCGTAACGTAGAACAGACCCTGTTTGATGAAAACGGACGGGCATGGTCTCCGCGTAACAGCTCGCGGTCGCATTACGGCGAAATAGTAACCTTGAAATGGGGATTGGCAAACTCAAACAACTGGATATCCGCTTACCTGATGAGCAAGCTCAGCCCGTATGATTTGGTTCGCCTGATTCATTCGTTCGGCATCTTGAATAAAGACGTTCAACCCACGGTATCGCTCTGCCTCGGCCCGTGCGAGATTTCGGTGGGCGAAATGGTAAGTGCTTATACGGCATTTGTAAACAAGGGCATCCGTACTGCTCCGCTGTTTGTTACCAGTATCGAAGACAACGAGGGCAATGTGATAGCCGAATTTACTCCGCAGGTAAACGAAGTAATCAGCGAATCGACCGCCTATAAGATGCTGGTTATGTTACGTGCGGTTATCAATGAAGGTACGGGTGGACGTGTGCGTCGTCTGTACGGTATCAAAGCCGACATGGGTGGTAAAACGGGTACTACCAACCGGAACTCCGACGGTTGGTTCATGGGATTTACTCCCTCGCTGGTATCCGGCTGTTGGGTAGGAGGCGAAGAACGCGACATCCATTTCGACACCATGCGCGACGGACAGGGAGCATCAATGGCGCTTCCCGTATGGTCACTGTACATGCAGAAAGTATTTGCCGACAAGACATTGGGTTATTCGGAAGACGAGACATTCGACATCCCCGAAGATTTCGATCCGTGTAAAGACCGGTTGACAGAGATAGAAGAAGAAAATACCAGCCGGTTAGACGACTTGTTTTTCCAATAACTTTCAGATAGGGTAAAAAAATCCCCATCATCCGTCCGGGTGATGGGGATTTTTTGTTATCGCTTATTCAAAACTGCCGTAACGTGTAGGAAGAAGTTTACGGTCTCCCAGCGTATTGTCTACGCGCGCTACGTTTATCCAGAATTTGTTTTCGCGTACGCTTTCCATCGGATAAACCGCTTTTTCGCGGCTGTACATGTGTTGCCACTGATTGCCCACAGCCTCATATTCCGGATGCGGTGCATTTATCAAAACGTTGTCTTCTTTCGAAGCATCTCCGTTTTTGATTTCTTCTATTTCGTTCCAGATGCAAAGCATGGCATCCACGAAGTTATCCAACTCTGCAAGGCTCTCGCTCTCGGTAGGTTCAATCATCAGTGTACCGTGAACCGGGAAAGACAGCGTAGGAGCATGGTAACCATAGTCCATGAGTCGTTTGGCAATATCGTTTTCGGTGATACCGCTTTCTTCGTGTATCTTCCGGCACTCCAAAATCATCTCATGACCCACAAATCCGTTCGTCCCTCGGTAAACAATTCCATACGTATCTTTCAGGCGAGCCGCCAGATAGTTGGCATTCAGGATGGCAGTCTTCGTAGCCTTTTCAAGCCCTTCGGTTCCCATCATGCAGATATAGCCGTAAGTAATAGGCAGGATACCCGCACTTCCGTAAGGAGCAGCAGCCACCTCGTTTTGCGGATTACCCATGGCTGCATGTCCCGGAAGGAACGGAATCAGATGTTGAGCCACGCAAACCGGACCTACACCCGGACCGCCTCCTCCATGAGGGCTGGCAAAAGTCTTATGCAGATTCAGGTGACACACATCGGCCCCGATAGTTCCCGGATTGGTCAGTCCCACTTGCGCGTTCATGTTCGCACCGTCCATGTAAACCTGTGCGCCGCAAGCATGAATGATTTCACAAATCTCCTTAATGTCTGCTTCAAATATACCGTGTGTTGAAGGATACGTAATCATCAGCGCAGCCAATTCGTTCTTATGAGCTTCCGCTTTCGCACGCAAATCTTCCACATCCACGTTACCATGCTCGTCGCAAGCACAAGTCAGCGTTTCATATCCCGCTTGTACGGCTGATGCCGGGTTTGTTCCGTGTGCCGATGCCGGAATCAGAATCAGGTGTCGGTGTCCTTCGCCGATGCTCTCCAAATAACTCCGGATGATGCGTAGTCCCGTATATTCGCCTGCTGCACCCGAATTAGGCTGAAGCGTTACGCCGGCAAATCCCGTAATGGTCTTCAGTTGTTCGCTCAAGTTGCTGATCAATGTCTGATAACCCTGCGCTTGGTCTTCTGGAACGAGCGGGTGGATATTCATCCAACCGGCGTTGCTCAGCGGAATCATCTCAGAAGCTGCATTCAGTTTCATCGTACATGAACCCAATGAAATCATGGAGTGAGCGAGAGAAATATCTTTCCGTTCCAATCGCTTGATGTAACGCATCATTTCGGTTTCGGTATGATACTTACAGAATACTTCGTGTGTCAGGTAACCGGAGGTTCTTTGCAAGTCGCGAGGCAGGGCGGCAGTCTCCGGAATCTCGTTGATTTCATGAACCGGCTTTTCTGCTGCAATGCTGAATATCGCTATCAGCAGATTAATGTCTGCAAGGGTTGTTGTCTCGTCGACGCTTACACCTATATCGCCGTTATCGAAATAGCGGAGATTAACTTCCTTACTCAAAGCAATCGTGCGGAGCTTCTCTGTTGAAACTTGGGCAGGCAGTTGCAGGCGGATCGTATCAAAGAAACATTTGTTGAGCTGCTTATATCCTAAGTGAGCCAGTTGCTTGTTGAGCGTCACCGCTGTAAAGTGGATGTGTTCGGCAATGCTGTGGATACCTTCCGCCCCATGATATACGGCATAAAATCCGCTCATGGTAGCCAGTAATGCCTGAGCAGTACAGATGTTGGAAGTAGCCTTTTCGCGTTTGATATGTTGCTCGCGCGTCTGTAAAGCCATTCGGTAACAAATATGTCCGTATTTATCTTTCGACAATCCGATGATACGCCCCGGCATGTTGCGTTTGTACTCATCGCGTGTAGCGAAATAAGCAGCCGACGGTCCGCCGTAGAACATCGGAATACCCAGACGCTGAGTGCTTCCGAATACGATATCAGCTCCCCATTCACCCGGAGGCATCAGCAAGGCGAGTGCCAAGATATCGGCATCTACGGCAACTTTGCATCCTGCTTCGTGAGCGCGGGATGTAAATTCACGGTAATCTTCTACGCTTCCGCTGTTGTTTGGATATTGAATGATACATCCGAAGATATCCGGCGTAAACTTCAAATTCTTATAGCTGCCTGTCTTTATTTGCATACCCTGCGGGATGGCGCGCGTATGTATCACAGCCAACACCTGTGGGAAGATTTCTTCATCTACAAATAAAGTGGTGGCTCCCGCTTTTTGTTGTGCACGGCTCCGCAGACCGAACATCATTGTTGCAGCCTCGGCAGCCGCCGTTGCTTCATCCAGCAAAGAGCAGTTCGCCAAAGGCATGGCAGTTAAGTCGCTGACCACGGTCTGGAAATTCAGTAAGGCTTCCAAGCGTCCCTGTGAGATTTCAGTCTGGTAAGGAGTATACGACGTATACCATACGGGATTCTCGAATACGTTGCGCTGAATCACTGCCGGTGTAACCGTGTCATACCATCCTGTCCCGATATAAGATTTATATAATTTATTCATTGCCGCCAATGAAGCAATGTGCATGGAAAACTCTCGTTCGCTCATGGCAGGAGCCAGAGGTAGGGGAGTTTGCAAGCGGATTTGTGAGGGAATGGTACGGTCTATCAGTTCATCCAGTGTTTTCACTCCTATCTTTTCCAGCATAGCTGGCAAGTCTTTGTCGGATATGCCGACATGCCTATCTGCAAATGTTCTTGTTTTCATGATTGTTTTAAGGTTGATATTATATAATTACATTGTTTCTTATCTGAAAAAAGGATTATCCATTTTTTCATTGCCGATGGTGGTCGAATCGCCATGTCCCGGGTAAACCACAGTTTCGTCGGGGAGGACGAAAAGACGCTCGATGATACTGCGGCGCAGTTGGTTGAAATCACCTCCTTCAAGGTCGGCACGTCCGATGCTTCCTTGAAAAAGGACATCCCCGCTAAACAGGCACGCCGATTCTTTGCAATAAAAAGCAATGCCCCCCGGCGAGTGTCCCGGAACGTGAATAGCCTTCAGTTGCACGTTCCCGAAGCGAAGCGTATCATTGTCATTGATGTATCCGCCTAACGGAGCTGGAGTTTCATTCAGCTCGAAACCAAACATGCGGCAATGTTCTGCCGTATGTGGCAATAAGAATTCATCGTCTTTACATGCCTGTGGTTGAACACCGAATTCGCGCACGATGAAAGCATTGCCGAATATATGGTCAAGATGCAGATGAGTATTTAGCAGCAGTTTGAGAGTCAACTTATTATCTTGTATGTATTTTTTCAACACTTGTTGTTCGTCTGCATAATAACATCCGGCGTCAATAATGGCAGCTTCTCCGGTTTCGTCCGAAAGGACGTAACAATTTACCGGAAACATGTTAAATTCAAATCGTTTGATTTTCATATCTTTCAACTATCCGTTAATGGTTACGTAAACTACTTTCTTCGTATCAAAATATTCTTCTTGGAAATCATTCTTCAGTTCATGCAGCATCGATTTATGTTTTACCGGAAGAATTTCGTGGCTCAGTTCGCCACCTTTTAGGCATATCAGTCCGTTAGGCAATGCGTTCTGTTGCTCTTTTTTGATGTTCTTTCGGATTATTTTTATTAAATCTGCCAACGGCATTACCGCACGGCTTACTACGAAATCGAATTTCCGAGTTTCTTCCTCAGCCCTGCAATGCCGTGTCGTTACATTTTCTAATCCGATGGCTTGCGCCACTTCGGTGGCAACTTTCACTTTCTTGCCGATGCTATCAACCAAATGAAACTGTACATCAGGGAAAAGGATGGCGAGGGGAATGCCCGGAAAACCGCCTCCCGTACCCAAGTCCATCACTTCCGTACCGGGACGGAAATTGATGACTTTGGCTATGCCCAATGAGTGGAGCACATGATGTTCGTACAGGTTTGTAATATCTTTGCGCGAAATCACGTTGATTTTGCTGTTCCAGTCGGTATATAAATCGTATAAAGCAGCAAACTGCTCTTTCTGTCTCTCGGTTAATTGGGGAAAATATTTCAGAATAATCTCCATTGTCTGTATTGATGTTGTTTTGAATATATTGTTATAATTTTAAGTAAGTCTCTATTTCTGCATAAGGAATGGTCAACTGAAAATCGCCCATTGAGTACGGAGCTATGTCGTAGCGGTTATATAAAAAGGTTATGCCTTCTTCTTTCAACAGGAAATTGTCGGGGATATATAAGTCTGTGTCCAACAATACGCCTGCCGACTGTAAACCTTCCATACTGCTGATGGTATCTGTTTCCAGCCGCTTGTTTGCTTCCTGTATCAGTTGTTTTAATATGAGGTTGCAAATGTCTTTATCCGTTCCCGGCAGGAAGATGTCTTTTTTGGTCAATGCCTTTCCGTTTGACGCATTGATGTTTACCCATTTGCCCCATGTGTTCGGATGAGCTCCTCCGGTATTTTGAAACGTTGATACCGTATAGTTCCAAAACTGGTTATTCTTTCCCTTAGCCAATTCGCTCGTGATGTCGAACTCATAGTTATACCATTGCGGAATATCTTTCGCATCCACTCCGTTTTTGATGTCGGCTTGATAGTATTTTTCAACATCGTTTTTGTATTTCGAAATATAAGTATGCATTACAGAGTCGACAAAGATTTCCGGCGACAGGAGGCTGAGCTGTTCATTGAAGAATATGCTTTGCAAGGTCTGATTCACGCTTTGCGAAACCGAATCCTTGTCTGAACATTTCAAATACATGAAATCAAGGTGTATTTTACAATTCGGAGAGCTTTCTACGGCTGTGTTAAGGCTGACGGTGGTGTCGGCTTGCAGACTTGCTATACTTGCTTCTTCAACAACTTGCTTCTTTTCTATACATCCCGGTGACAAAAAGCACACGAACGGACTTAAGATAATTGCGGTGAGTAAAAGTTTATTCGTTTTCATTATTTAATTGTTTTTATGAGGGAGTTCATTGGGAACTCCTGTCAGACAAATGTAGAAAAACTTCCCGGATTTTCATATCTTTGTCCGAAGAATCTTTAAGCTAAAAAACATTATGAAAACTGAAAATTGGGGACTTATTTCTTATGCGGAAGCGTGGAAACGGCAGACCGAATGCTTCGATGCACTGGTTGCAGCCAAACAAAACGGTATGCCGTATGAAAATAGATTGATTTTTTGTCAGCATCCTCACGTATATACATTGGGCAAACACGGGAAAGAGGCCAATCTTCTGCTCGACGTTTCCCGCTTGCAGCAGGTTGGGGCGGAGCTGTTCCGCATAGACCGGGGAGGAGATATTACCTATCACGGGCCGGGACAAATCGTTTGTTATCCGATATTGAATTTGGAAGATTTCCATTTGGGACTGAAAGAATATATATCCTTGCTGGAAGAAGCAGTGATTCGGGTATGCGCTTCATACGGAATCAAGGCAGAGCGGGTGGCAGGTGCTACGGGAGTATGGATAGATAAGGGAATGCCCGGCGAACGCAAGATATGTGCGATGGGGGTGCGTTGCAGCCATTTTGTTACCATGCACGGCTTGGCATTGAACGTCAGCACGGATTTGCGCTATTTCAGTTATATTCATCCCTGCGGTTTTGTCGACAAGGGGGTTACGTCGATTGAGCGCGAGACAGGGCATGACGTTCCGTTTGAAGAGGCAAGAAAGAGATTGGAGATAATGCTGACAGAACTGTTATCGGGCAAGATAAAGTGAAAATAACAGCTGATATCCATAATTAGGTTCATAATATCTGTAATATCTTTAATAGAAAGAATCTGTTTTTTCCGAAATTTGCAGCGTAAAAACAAAACTTAACCTGTTATGACGTTAAAGGAATATTTGAAACATGTGGCAGAGCGGAAACCTCTGAATACAGAAGAAATTTACCAGTTCATGAATCAGATGAGCGATGAGGCTCGCCGTATAACTTTTGAGTTGAACGGAGCGTATCATACCCCCGATGAAGTGCGCGAATTGATGTCCCGCTTGTTTGGCAAACCTGTAGATCCTACTTTCCGTGTGTTCCCTCCCTTTTACACCGATTTCGGGAAAAACATAACCGTAGGAAAGAACGTATTTATCAATGCCTGCTGTCATTTTCAAGATCAAGGAGGCGTAACGTTGGGCGATGATTGTTTAATCGGACACAATGTGGTGTTTGCCACGTTGAATCATGGCATTGCTCCCGAAAAACGGACATCCATGAATCATGCTCCCATTGTGCTGGGGAAGAATGTGTGGGTTGGCTCTAATTCCACCATTTTGCAGGGCGTGACCGTAGGCGACAATGCCATTATTGCAGCAGGGTCGGTGGTGAACAGGGGATGTACCGGCAAACACCATCGTGGGAGGCGTGCCGGCAAAGCATATCCGCCACATCGGATAGGGTGGCAAGCCGTTAAAAGGCAAGAGGCAGAACTAAACGCCGGACGCTGTTCTGCCTCTTGTTTCCCTTTGCAAGGATTACTCCTTGATATCTTGATACATAAACCGTTTGATGCTCTTCTTGGCTGTTTTTTCAAACTCTTCGGGATAGAGTTTGATGCGGGTAATCTGAGAATATGCAGGAAGCAGCTTATTCAGTTCGATGCGGTTCGTTTCAATCGCAGCTTCAAGCTGTTGCTTGCTCATGCTCTGTGCAAAAGCCTCTTCGTTGTCAGGATAAACCAGTGCGATGAGCTTGCTGTCTTTCATGATAACCAGCGATTCGTTTACAAACGGCATGTTGTTCAAACGCGCCTCTATTTCTTCCGGATAAATATTTTGTCCCGAAGAAGAAAGCAACATGTTTTTACAACGTCCCTTTATAAAGATATTCCCGTTTGCATCTTTTATAGCCATGTCGCCCGTATGCAGCCATCCGTCTTTGTCGATGGTTTGAGCGGTTGCCTCTTCGTTTTTATAATAACCCAACATCACGTTCATGCCCCGGCAAACCAATTCGCCCGGAATTTCTTCGGGGTTCGAAGACAGCACTTTCGTTTCCATGTTCGATACCGTTTTACCGCATGAGGTATATAAAATCTCATCCCAGCGGCTGTGGCAGATGAGAGGAGCACACTCCGTCATCCCGTAAGCAATGGTGTAAGGGAAATTGATTTTCCGTAAAAAGGCTTCCACTTCCGCGTTGAACGGTGCGCCCCCGATTACGATTTCTATAAAGTTCCCGCCGAATACCTCCATTGCCTTTTGGCGGATTTCCGCCTTAATACGGTCGCTGATGATAGGCAGACGCAGCAAGAGTTTGCCCAGTTTGTTGTCGACGGTAGGAAGGATGTTTTTCTTGAAAATCTTTTCAACGATGAGCGGTACACATGCTATTACGCGCGGACGGATTTCAGAAAATGATTCGGCTATGATTTTCGGGCTCGGCATACGGGTCAGGAACCATAAGTGCGCGCCTATGGTCATGCCGTAAAGAAAATCGAAGACCAACCCGAATATATGTCCGAGCGGAAGCATGGATACTACGCGGTCGCCTGCCTGAAGGTTTACCTTCTGATGAATATGTACCACGTTCGACAGGATGCTCCGGTAAGGCAGCATGACACCTTTCGAATATCCCGTAGTGCCCGATGTATAGTTGATTACTGCCAACTCTTCCGGCTGTTCGCGCCGGTATGAGACCTGCTCGGCACGGAAACGGCAGGGATATTTTTTGCCGAACTCTTCGTTCAGATGTTCGCGTGCATACGTAAGCTGTTTGGAACGCGAAACCACGAGATCAAAATTCTTCAGCTCGATGATACCTTCGAGATTGGGCATCGCAGCTTCGTTGAAATTCTCCCATACTTGGTCGCCCACGAAGAGCATACGTGCTTCAGAATGATTGACAATGTGATGAACGTTATCGGCTTTAAATTCGTGAAGGATGGGGACTGCCACACCTCCATAAGTGATGATGCTGAGAAATACTGCACACCAATTCGCGCTGTTGCGTCCGCATAAAGCGATTTTGTCGCCCGGCTCTATGCCGGCATGTCGGAATAAAATATGCATTTTTTCAATTTTGCGTGCCACGTCACGGTATTGCAAGGTAGCACCTTTGTAGTCTGTCAGTGCGTCACGATTCCAGTTCGTGCGGATACTTTGTTCGATTAACTCTATAAAACTGTCTTTTGTCTCCATCTTTTGGTATGAGAATTGCACATTTAGCGTGAATTTGTGCGCAAAAATAGTAAAATTAAGCAAACATTCATAGAGATTCGGCTGTTTTTGTAAACCGGGTGCCGTTTCATAGTCCCGGTGAAATAAATTCACTCGGCGGATCGCCTGCCGTATCCTTTTGTGTGACGGCAGAGGAATATCCTCAAAAACAGATGTTTACGAGACTCGAAATTCAACCGCATGTGTTGTGTAACTTATGCGGATAAACCGGGTAACGCTTCGGCTTGCGTAAGTAAGTCTATCCCATAGAGAAAAACACCGTCCGATTTCGGTCGGACGACGGCAGGTTAACCTGTCGATTCATTTCATTTTGTTAATTTTTAATCCAATAGTTGTATTATTCCGTGGAAAGCCGTAATTTTGCGCAACTATATATGAATGATATGAAAAAATACATAGTTATGGCGCTCTTTTCCGCCGGATTGTTATCCTCGTGCGGAGAGTACAACAAAGTGCTGAAAAGCACTGATTATGAATATAAATACGAAGCTGCGAAAAGTTATTTCGCCAAAGGACAAAACTCAAGGGCTGCAACTATCTTGGAAGAATTGATTCCTATCCTGAAAGGTACGGTCAATGGTGAAGAGTCTCTGTACATGTTGGCAATGACCTACTATAATCAGGGCGATTACGTATCGGCTTCACATTATTTTAATACGTATTACACCACTTATCCGCGCGGGACTTACACGGAGCTGGCACGATTCCACAGCGGGAAAGCGCTTTATCTTGATACGCCCGAACCCCGTTTGGACCAAAGCAGCACTTACAAGGCGATTGAAGAATTGCAGATGTTCATGGAATATTTCCCCGGAAGTTCGCGCCGCGACCTTGCCCAAAGCATGATATTCGAACTTCAAGACAAGCTGGTGGAAAAAGAATATCTTTCGGCAAAACTGTATTACGATTTGGGCTCTTACTCAGGAAATGCCTCATACAGCAGTACGGGTAACAACTATCTGGCTGCGGTGGTTACCGCCCAGAACATCCTGAAAGATTATCCGTATACGAAATTGCGCGAAGACCTTTCCATCCTGATACTGCGTGCCAAATACGGCATGGCGAAAGAAAGCGTGCTTGAAAAGAAAGAAGAACGTATGCGCGAAACCATCGACGAGTATTATGCGTTTAAGAATGAATTTCCTGAAAGCAAGTATATGACGGAAGTGGAAAACATCTTCAAGGATGCCAGCCGTTTTGTTTCGACTGAAGAAGAATAACTAATAATATTGGGATTAAATAAAACATTATGGATTACAAAAAAACAAATGCTCCTACGACTACCGTTACCCGTGATTTAATGGAACTGTGTGAAGACACGGGCAATATTTATGAAACAGTAGCCATCATAGGCAAACGTGCCAATCAGATTGCGGCGGAGATGAAGAACGACCTTTCTAAGAAATTGCAGGAGTTTGCTTCGTACAACGATAATCTGGAGGAGGTTTTTGAAAACAGAGAACAAATCGAAATCTCTCGTTATTATGAAAAGCTCCCGAAACCGACGTTGATAGCAACTCAGGAGTACATCGAAGGAAAAGTTTATTACAGAAATCCGGCGAAGGAGAAAGAAAAATTGCAATAAAAAGATGACTTTTCTTCTGAAATAAGAAATGTATAAAGAATCTGTAACGGCGGCAAAGCATACCGGAGCTACAGATTCTTTGTTTTATCAAGAAACCTTAACAAGATTAGATAATTCTATGATACAACGTATTCAAACCGTTTATTTACTGATTGTAGCCATACTGTCGGTAGTAATGATGTTTCTCCCCGTGGGGAGTTTTGTGGGTGCGGATTACAGCGTTCCGCCCGTTGAGTTTACCAATCTGGCGGTAGTGGCTGCCGACGGGACGGCGAATTATGCTCCGTGGGCGCTGTTCGTATTGCTGGTAGCGATAGCCGTAATTTCCGCAGTAACGATATTCTTGTATAAGAAACGCATGTTGCAGATTCGGCTTACGGTTTTCAACTGTGTGTTGCTGGTGGGATATTATGCTACGCTGATCACCTTTGTGTTTATGCTGAAAGGCGACTGCCGGTATGTTCCTTCATGGACTGTCTGCCTGCCTTTCGTGTCGCTCGTACTGAGTTGGCTTGCTATCCGTGCGATAGGAAAAGACGAAATGTTGGTCAAGGCTTACGAACGTTTGCGCTGATTAGGCTTTTAGTCGGCTTTTATTCAAGAACATTAAAAAAACATTATATGAAAAGCCAACTGATTCATTGCGGATCGGTTGGCTTTTTGCTTTTCTTTTTCAGGTGATGCAGCTTTCGTTTCAATAAAAAGTATTTATTTTGCAAAGCAATGCATCTAATAAATCTGTTATGAAAAACAAACTGATATACACGGCACTGCTTGCTTCGCTTTGCTTTCCGCTGTGGGCGCAGCAAGTTTACGACATGAGCCGCTTCGGGATTGTCCCCGGAAAGAAGAGCAACATGTCGGCACGTATGGAAAAGGCACTCGCCAAGATTAAAAAGGAATCCCGCGAGGGGGAGTCACTCATCCTGAAGTTTAAGCCCGGAACGTACCATTTCTACCCCGAAGGAGCGGCAGAGCGGGTTTATTACATCTCAAACCACGACCAGACGAATCCCAAACGGGTAGGAATTGCACTGGAAGACCTGAAATCGGTTACGCTGGAAGGAAACGGAGCGGAATTTGTGTTCCACGGACAGATGATTCCTGTTTCTATGCTTCGTAGCAGCGACTGTACGTTGCAGGATTTCAGTATCGACTTTGCCAATCCGCACATCGCGCAGGTACAAATCGTGAAAAATGCAGGAGAGAAAGGCATTACCTTCCGGCCTGCTCCGTGGGTGGATTACCGCGTGACGAAAGATTCGATATTTGAAACTTACGGTAAGGGATGGACGCTGCATCCGATGTCGGGGATTGCGTTCGAGGAAAAGACCCGACACATTGTTTACCGTACCAGTGACATCGCCTGTCCCACCAAAGGTTGTACGCAGGTAGGAGAGAACCTGATTTACGCTCCCCGCTGGAAAGACAGCCGCTTGCCCGAAGGCACTGTTGTGGCAATGCGTTCGTGGGATCGTCCTACGCCCGGCATCTTCTTGTCGCATAACACTCATACCACACTGAAAAACGTGAAGGTGCATTACGCGCAAGGCATGGGGCTTTTGGCTCAGCTTTGCGACGGCATTACGATGGAGGGTTTCGGCGTATGTCTGAAAGGTGACACGGACGTCCGTTACTTTACCACCCAAGCAGACGCTACCCACTTTTCGCAGTGTAAGGGAAAAATAACTTCGGTGAACGGACTGTATGAAGGGATGATGGACGACGCCATCAACGTACACGGCACGTATCTGAAGGTACTCCGCCGTGTAGACGACCATACGTTGGCGGCTCGCTACATGCACGACCAGTCGTGGGGATTTGATTGGGGATTTGCGGGCGACAGCGTACAGTTCATCCGCTCGCAGACGATGGAACTGCTGGATGGAAGAAACTGTATCGAGCGCATTACGGCTTCTGACCAACCGACGGCGGAAGGTGCCAGAGAGTTTCTTATCCGTTTCGTTCAGCCGCTTCCGAACGAGATTGGCGGACAGGAAGATTTCGGCATCGAAAACCTGACGTGGACTCCGGAAGTTTATTTTGCGCATAACGTAGTGCGTAACAATCGCGCCCGTGGCGCACTGTTCAGTACACCGCGCCAAACGGTGGTGGAACATAACTTGTTCGACCATACTTCGGGCACGGCAATCTTGCTGTGCGGAGACTGCAACGGTTGGTATGAAACCGGAGCCTGCCGCGATGTGGTCATCCGTCATAACCGTTTCGTCAATTCGCTCACGAGCATGTTTCAATTTACTAACGCCGTGATTTCCATTTATCCGGAAATCCCCGATTTGGAACATCAGGTGAAGTATTTCCACGGCGGAAAGCCGGGAGCCATCCGGATAACCGATAATGAGTTCGAAGTGTTCGATGCTCCGGTGTTATATGCCAAATCGGTAGACGGGCTGGTATTCGAGCGGAATAAAATATCTACCAATAGCGATTACAAGCCCTTTCACTGGAATCAGAGCCGCTTTCTGCTGGAAAAAGTAAATCGTGCGGAAATATCGGAATAATAGATGCCTTTCTTTCAGAGGCGGTTTCAGATAAATAGAATCCTCTTATTTTATCCTGTTCATTCGATATGAAATATAAAATAAGAGGATTTTTTATGCGGATAGATGTCTTTTTTGTCAGTTTTTGGTAGTTCTCCGTTGTGGCATATTTTTTCTGTTCCGGTTTCCGGAAGCATGTTTCTTTCCGGCGTTTCCCTTATTCTTCCAGTTTTTTCCGCTGTGGCGTGAGGTATGTGGCGCATAGATGGGAGCTTCGCCAAGTTCTGCCGGTACGGGAATCTTATAAATGCTCTTTCCTAAAAAGTCTTCTATCTGTTTAAAGCGGGTTTGCTCGGTTTCGCTGACAAAGGTGATGGCACATCCGTCGTTGTTGGCGCGCGCCGTACGTCCGATACGATGAACGTAATCTTCGCTGTCGTGAGGCACATCGTAATTGATAACCAAACGGATGTCGTCGATGTCTATGCCTCGCGCCACGATGTCCGTAGCTACCAGCATGTTGATTCTGCCGTTTCGGAACTCGTGCATGATTGCCTCGCGCTGACACTGCTCCAAGTCGGAGTGCATTTCTCCTACATTCAGATTCAGATGCTTCAACGCCTTAGCCACCTCTTTTACCTTCAGTTTCGATGAGGCGAAGATAATCACGCGCTCCGGTTTCTGTGCGTTGAACAGACTTTTTATGATGCCTAATTTTTGCGCTTCGTAGCAGATGTAAGCCGCCTGTATGATTTTGTCTGCCGGTTTCGATACGGCAAGTTTCACCTCCACCGGGTCGGTCAGGATGGTTTTTGCCAGTTGCTGGATTTTGTTTGGCATGGTAGCCGAGAACATGATGGTTTGCCGCTCCTTCGGCAGGTACTTCACGATTTGCATGATATCGTCGGCAAATCCCATGTCGAGCATACGGTCTGCTTCATCCAAGATAAAAAACGACACTTTCGATAAGTCTACGTAGCCCAGACTCAAGTGACTGATTAATCTTCCCGGCGTTGCTATCACCACGTCTGCCCCCAGCGTGAGTCCTTTCTTCTCCTGCTCGAAGCGAACCCCGTCGTTTCCTCCGTAAACCGCCACGCTCGAAGCCGGCATGAAGTAAGAAAAACCCTCCATCTGTTGGTCTATCTGCTGGGCAAGTTCGCGGGTAGGAGCCATGATGATACAGTTAATGGCATCCACCGGATATCCGCCTTTGCTGAGCTGGTTGAGTACAGGCAGTAGGTAGGCAGCCGTCTTTCCCGTTCCCGTCTGGGCAACCCCAATCAGGTCACGTCCCTCAAGGATAACGGGTATCGTATGCTCCTGTACCGGCGTACATTCGCTAAAGTTCATGGCGTCTAATGCCTGTAAAACGCATTCTTCTAAGTTCAGTTCTGAAAACTTCATAATTAGTATATCAATCTTTTATATATGCTTATAGTTTGCCCCGTTCGTCGAGGTAAGAGTCTTTGAAACCGAGGAAATACAACACGCCGTCCAGTCCGATGGTGTTGATAGACTGGCGCGCGTTTGCCACCACTTTCGGTTTGGCATGAAAGGCAATGCCCAACCCTGCCACAGAAAGCATCGGCAGGTCATTTGCACCGTCGCCCACGGCGATGGTCTGCGCAATGTCGACTTTCTCCACCTGTGCGATAAGTTGCAGAAGCTCCGCTTTCCGTTTTCCGTCTACGATGTCTCCCACGTATCTGCCCGTAAGTTTCCCGTCTACGATTTCGAGCTGGTTGGCATATACATAATCTATACCGAACTTATCCTTCAGGTAATTGCCGAAATACGTGAAACCTCCCGACAGGATGGCTATTTTGTAGCCGTACTTCTTCAGCACGTACATCAGTCGTTCTACTCCCTCCGTGATGGGCAGGTTTTCGGCAATCTCTTTCATTACGCTTTCGTCCAGCCCTTTCAGCAAGGCAACCCTTTCTTTAAAACTTTCCCTGAAATCAATTTCACCGCGCATGGCTCTCTCCGTAATCTCCTTTACTTGTTCGCCTACGCCTGCCCGTATCGCCAGCTCATCAATAACCTCGGTTTCTATCAGTGTAGAGTCCATATCGAAACAAATCAACCGGCGCATACGGCGATACATATTATCCAACTGGAACGAAAAATCCATTGAAAGCGAGCTGCTTAACTGCATCAGTTGGCTTTGCAGTTCCTCTTTGTTTTTCGGAGTGCCACGAACCGAAAGTTCGATACAAGCCCTTACGTTCGCTTTTTTCTCGTCCAGCGGAATACGTCCCGTCAGGCGCCGGATGCCATCGATGTTCAACTGGTGCTGCGCCAATATCTTGGTAGCTCCCGCTATCTGTGCGGCGGTCAGCTTTCTGCCCAGCAGGGTAAGAATGTACCGGTTTTTCCCTTGCATGTTTACCCATTCTTCATATTCCTCTGCCGAAATGGGATAAAAGCGGATGTTGATACCCAATGCAGATGCCTTGAAAAGCAGCTCCTTCATGATATTTCCCGAATCCTTGTCATGACATTTGAAAAGAATACCGAGCGAAAGCGTGCTATGAATATCAGCCTGACCGATATCCATAATATCTACATCATATTCCGATAAGATTTCGGTGATTGAAGCCGTCAATCCCGGACGATCCACACCGCTGATGCGGATTAATATCAGTTCTGTTTTAGTTTCCATGGGGTTAATTTATCTATGCAAATGTACAAATTATATCGCTTTCGGGCGTATTTAGGGGGAGTTTTTATTAAACAAGTATAAAACTCATGCTGTAAAACATAAATTTTATTCGTTGTTTTTCTTTTTTTATTCGAAAAGATTTACCTTTGCACCGGATTTCCGAAGAGAAAGAGATATTTCTGTGGCAAGAGGTGTCTTGGAAATAATGTTCCGGGCGGAAATTACTGTAAAAGGACAGTCCCGGATAGTATTAACTAAAATCAAATTACATGATTAAAAATGTAAAATGGTTTTTTGTTGTATTAATAACCGGTTCCTTACTCTCTTTTTCATTCAGCAGAGAGAGTGTATTTACTGAGAAGCTGGCTGTGGGTACGAGAGTCCCCGAGTTGGCACTCTGCAACGAAGTGCAGCCGCTCAACCTGCACGCTGCCGATGGCAATTACACCCTGTTGAGCTTTTGGGCAAGCTACGATGCAGCTTCGCGAATGACGAACGCAACGCTGAGTCATGCCGTAGAAAAAGATGCCCGCGTGAAGTTGATTTCCATTTCGTTCGACCGTTACCGCTCGGTTTTTGATGCGGCAGTACGTCAAGACGGGATAGACAAAGAGGCCTGTCATCTGGAAATGGAAGGGGAAGATTCGGAAGTATTCAAATCGTACGATTTGAAAAGCGGTTTTAAAAATTACTTGGTCGACAGCCGCGGAGTGATTGTTGCCAAGAACGTAACCGCAGACGAATTGGCCTTGTATCTTAACCGATAAGGCTCCCCGTTGGGAAAGAAAAAAGTGAATACAACAAAAAAAGCAAAAGTTGCAATGAAAGCGCGTTACGCAAATTCATTGCAACTTTTTTTATTGAGCCTGTCCTGAAAAACGCTACCGTTAGCGTGGGGCATTTCTTGCGGTAGCGTTGACCATTTCTACCCATAGTGTTGACCGGTTCTACCGTTAGTGTTTTTCAAGCTCACTGTGAAGATTGAATTGCTTCATTACCAGCTTGTTCCCTACTTCGGTGCCTTGCGGTATAAATATACTGCTATAAAGACGTAAATGATGTTCGGAATCCAGACAGCAAGATTCGGATGCATATTGCCGTTGATGGCAAAAGTCGATGATATGGTTTGGAACAGAATGTACGAGAAACTCAGTCCGATACCGATACCTAAGTGTAATCCCATTCCACCTTTTCGCTTCTGCGAGGAGAGTGAAAGCCCGATAACGGTAAGGATGAACGCGGCAAACGAAGTGGCTATACGCCGATAGTATTCTACTTCGAACACCTTGATGTTGGCAAATCCGCGCTGTTTCTGTTTGTCGATATACTCCCTCAGCTGCGGGCTGGTCATGGTTTCCTGCTGGCCTCGGGTGATAAGAAAGTCCTGCGGCTCCATGTTGATGATAGAGTCGATACGGTCGCCTTTGGTGATGGTTTCCCGCATTCCCTTCATCTCGCGCAGCATGTAGTCTTTGATAATCCACTTATGTACCTGAGCCGTATCATAGGTAATCCGCCGGGCGGTAAGGTGGGAAACCAGCTTATGGTCTTCGAATTTGTCCAGCGAAAACCGATACCCCGTTTTATTATAATCTTCGTACCGTTCCATGTAGGCGATGACACCGCTGTCTACTTCAAGTTGGATGTTTCGGGCATAGTCGGACGATTTTTTATTCTTATACACCCGCTCGAACTCCAGTCGCGTTACGCTTCCCGTGGGTATGACTTCGGTACTTAGCACATAAGTAACCAGCGCAATGATGGCAGCAGAAATCATGTAAGGCACCATCAGCCGCTTGAAACTCATGCCCGTAGAAAACATGGCGATGATTTCGGAGTTTTCCGCCAGCTTCGAGGTGAAGAAAATAACGGCGATAAACACAAACAGCGGGCTGAACAGGTTGGTGTAGTAGGGGATGAAGTTCAGATAATAATCGAAGGCAATAGCCTTGAGCGGCGCTTTGTTCTTGATAAAGTCATCAATGTTTTCATTGATGTCAAACACAACGGCGATTGAAATAATCAGCGCGATGGCAAAGAAATAAGTACCTAAGAACTTGACGATGATGTACCTGTCAAGCCTCTTCAGCCACTTTTGTTTGAACAGTTGTTTTATGTTTACCGGTATTTTCATAATCGTGTAGACAAGCGTTTTACCATCATGGGTTTCCACGTAGAAAAATCTCCTGCAATGATATGTTTGCGGGCTTCTTTTACCAGCCATAAGTAGAAGGCAAGGTTGTGGATAGAAGCGATTTGTAGGGCAAGAAGTTCTTGTGCATGGAAGAGATGGCGCAAATAAGCACGGCTGTATGCGGTATCAACGTACGAAGCTCCGTCTGCTTCGATGGGGGAATAGTCGTTCTCCCATTTCTTGTTGCGCATGTTCATGATGCCATCTTTTGTAAAGAGCATACCGTTACGCCCGTTGCGCGTAGGCATCACACAGTCGAACATATCCACACCTCGCTCGATACCCTCTAAGATGTTGACAGGCGTACCCACTCCCATCAGATAGCGCGGACGGTCGGCAGGCAGTATCTCGTTGACCACCTCAATCATCTCATACATCTTCTCGGTCGGTTCGCCTACCGCAAGTCCGCCGATAGCATTTCCGTCGGCATTCTTAGACGCAATGTATTCGGCAGAACGCCGGCGCAAATCCGGATAAACGCAACCTTGCACGATGGGGAAAAGAGACTGGTTATATCCGTATTTAGGCTCTGTTTCGTTAAAGCGCGTAATGCAACGGTCCAGCCAGCGGTGAGTCAGCTCCATTGATTTCTTGGCATAGTTATAATCAGACGTTCCCGGTGCACATTCATCAAACGCCATCATGATATCCGCACCGATGGTACGTTCGATATCCATCACTCTTTCGGGCGTAAACAAATGTTTTGAACCGTCGATGTGGGAACGGAACTCCACGCCTTCTTCCTTCATCTTCCGGATACCCGAAAGCGAGAACACTTGGAATCCTCCACTGTCGGTCAGCATCGGGCGGTCGAATCCGTTGAATTTATGCAAGCCTCCTGCTCCTTCGATGATGTCTAACCCCGGACGCAAATAAAGATGGTAGGTATTCCCCAAAATTATTTGCGCCTTAATATCTTCTTTTAACTCACGCAAGTGTACGCCTTTTACCGTGCCGGCGGTTCCCACAGGCATAAAGATAGGTGTTTCTATCTGCCCGTGGTCGGTAGTGATTAATCCGGCACGCGCATTCGAGCGTGCATCTGTGTATTGCAGTTCAAATTTCATTTCTTTTCTTCTTTCTGTTCCTCGGTTACGGTAAAATCAATGGCATCTGCCACTTTCTCATCGGTCAATGCCAAATCTAATACCTCCTTGATGTCTTTTACATAATGGAAAGTCAAGCCTTGCAGATACAACGGCTGTATTTCCTCTATGTTTTTACGGTTTTCCTCGCAAAGGATAATATCCTTGATACCGGCACGTTTGGCAGCCAGAATTTTTTCCTTGATACCGCCTACGGGCAATACCTTTCCGCGCAAGGTGATTTCTCCTGTCATTGCCAGATTAGGTTTAACCTTTCGTTGGGTCAATGCAGAAGCCAGTGAGGTAACCATTGTAATGCCTGCCGAAGGCCCGTCTTTAGGAATTGCACCTTCGGGCACATGGATATGAATATTCCAATTATCGAAAATACCTTCCGGCAAGTCTAACAAATGGCTATGTGCTTTCAGGTATTCCAGTGCCAGCATTGCCGATTCTTTCATCACGTCTCCCAGATTACCTGTAAGCGTGAGCCGGCTTCCTTTTCCTTTGCTCAGACTGGTTTCAACAAAAAGTATTTCTCCTCCCACGGCCGTCCAAGCCAATCCGGTAACCACTCCGGCATATTCATTGCCCTGATACTTGTCACGAGAGTATTCAGGTGTACCGAGATAGTTCGGAATATCAGACGGTTTCAACTCATGTTGTTCAGTAAATTTGTCGCTTGCTATCTCCAGCGCAATTTTCCGCATCACTTTGTTGATTTTCTTTTCCAGCTCACGCACTCCGCTTTCACGGGTGTAGTTTTCAATGATGTATTCGATGGCAGCCTTTGTGAACTTAACGTGTTCTTTTTTCAGTCCGTTTGTTTCCATTTCTTTCGGAATCAAATGGCGGCGTGCTATCTCAATTTTTTCTTCGGTGATGTATCCGCTGACTTCTATCAACTCCATGCGGTCGAGCAGGGGAGTAGGAATCGTAGATAAGTTATTTGCAGTGGCGATAAACATGACTTTCGACAAATCATAATCGATGTCAATGTAATTATCGTGGAACGTATTGTTCTGTTCCGGATCAAGCACTTCGAGCATAGCCGAACTTGGGTCTCCCTGACGGTCTCTGCCTAATTTATCAATTTCATCCAAGATAACTACCGGATTTGAGGTTTCAGCTTTTATCAGACTCTTGATAATACGTCCCGGCATCGCACCTATATAAGTTTTGCGATGTCCTCGAATCTCTGCTTCATCGTGTACTCCACCCAATGACATACGCACATATTTCCGTTTCAACGAAGCTGCGATAGAACGTCCCAAAGATGTTTTTCCTACTCCCGGAGGTCCGTACAAGCAAATGATGGGAGACTTCAAATCGCCCTTCAGCTTCAATACCGCCAAATGTTCCAATATACGTTCTTTTACTTTTTCCAGTCCGTAATGGTCTTTATTCAGAATCTTTTCGGCGTTTGTTATGTTGATGACATCGGTTGTATAAACATCCCACGGCAACGCAAGCAGTGTTTGCAGGTAAGTCAGTTGCACGTTATAGTCCGGCGATTGCGGATTGATGCGTTCAAGTTTGCTTACCTCGCGTTCGAAGATTTCGGCAACTTCTTTTTTCCAGTGTTTCTGTTCACCTTTTTGGCGGAGTTCGTCTATCTCATCGTTCTGTCCGTTCCCCAGCTCGTCTTGGATGTTTTTTATCTGCTGTTGCAAGAAGTATTCACGCTGCTGGCGGTCAATTTCCTCGCGTGTACGCATTTGGATGCTTTGCTTCAAGGCAGCCAGTTGGACTTCCTTATTCAATATCTGAATAAGCCGGTATAATCGTTCCTTCAGCGTATTGAGGTCGAGCAATTCAAACTTTTCTTCGATGGAAAAAGGGAAATTCGTACATACGAAGTTCACCAATAATTCCGAGTTATCCAAATTTTTAATGGCAAACGAAGTGTCCGGACTCATGTGTTCCGACGTTTCGACAAACTTCAGACACTGTTCGCGGCAGGTATCCATCAATGCCTTAAACTCATCCGAATCTTCCGCCTCCATTGTTTCTTTTATAGGCGTTACTTTGCCTTTGAGGTAAGGACGTACGGAGGTTATTTCATCTAAATGGACTTTAGGCCCGTTAGCTTGAAGAATAACCGTAGTGTTTCCTCCCGGCATTTCGAATACACGTAAAACCTTGCCTATAACAGCCGTAGGGTAGAGGTCTTTGTACCCCGGATTTTCCACTTCGCTGAGCTTTTGTGTAGCAATAACGATAGAGGAACTATTTTTTAAAGCAGCGTTTACCAGCTTCAGTGTGGTGCGGCGTCCTGCCGTAATAGGCATGACAACCGATGGAAACATAACCATGTTGCGTAAAGTCATAACCGGAAACTCCTGCTCCAGTTCTTCTTCCGTTACTTCTCTTGGCACTGTTTCTATTTCAGCCAACATCGAAATGTCTTCGCTGTCTGTGTTCATTAGAATATTTTCTTTTCGACTTTTTTTTATCATAATCTCATTCAGTAGTGTGTTTGGCTTTTTCAAAAGCGGCTACAAAGTTAATCATTCTGCATTAAATACGGAACAAACAGGGGCGGCAAATACATTAATAATAGTGAATATATACTGAATTGTTCGCAGATAAACATCATTTTGCTTACTTTTGGCGCGCAAACAAGTTTTCGGTTATATGGCAAATCCTTATTTTAAATTTAAGCAATTTACGGTTTATCACGATAAATGTGCCATGAAGGTTGGTACAGACGGAGTTTTGATAGGTGCTTGGGCAGACGTTTCGCGTGCGGAAAAAATATTGGATGTGGGTACAGGAAGCGGTTTGATTGCATTGATGATTGCCCAGCGTTGCGATGCTTCTGTGTTAGGGATTGATATTGACGAAGACGCGGTGATTCAAGCCCGGGAAAACGTGATGGCATCGCAGTGGAGCGGGCAGATTACCATTGCCCGGCAAGACGTACGGGTGATGGCAAACGAGTGCGACACAAAGTTTGATGTCATTTTATCCAACCCTCCGTATTTTGCAGAAGACGTGAAATGTCCCGAAGCACAGCGGAACACAGCGCGGCATACCGATGAACTTGATTTCCATTCTCTTTTGCAGGCTGTATCCGTGCTTTTAACCGATGATGGAACATTCTCCGTTGTTCTGCCGGCCAATGCAGCCTCCGATTTTATTGCGCTTGCCACAAAGTTCAAGCTGTTCTTGAGTAAGCAAACGTGGGTTTACACCAAACCGAATATGCCTGCAAAGCGAGTGCTGATGGCGTTTTCGAGAGATAAATCAACCGAAACGCAGGTCGGACACCTTACGATAGAAACAGCTCCTAAAGTCTATACTCCGGAATTTACTGCACTGATGAAAGACTTTTATCTTTTTATTTCTTAGACAGCCTTCTCAGTATATTCTGGTTGAGCATGAGTAATTGCTTGTGTCTGTCCGATATAGTCGTGCTGATGGGGCGTCTTCCTATGAAGTCGGTAAAGTGCTGTAAAATATTGAACGGCTGTTCATACATCCTTGCGGGCTTCATCGGTGCAATAACATGCAGTCCCTGATGAACGATTTCCACCTTTAGGTCTTTTCCTCCCATAGCGGGGTCGCCATCAAAATGAAAGACTCCTTCTTTGGCCCGGTGGATGATAATACGGTCATCTCGCATGGTTTTGATGCAACTGTTCTGGTCGATGGTCTTATTAAAAAGCTGAAACGACAACGACGGAACGTCTAACACCGTAAAAGGTTCTAATACCGTAATATCCATCATTCCGTCGGTCAGTGATGCTTGAGGGGCAATGTAAGCATTGTTCCCATATTGCGAAGCGTTGGCGCAAGCTATTAAGAAAGCCTTATAGCGTACCGTTCCAGTCGAATTTTCTATTTCGTATGTTTCAGGACGATACCTCAGGCTTTCGTGCAGGGTGTTTTCCAGATAAGTCAGTAACCCCCGCTTGCCGGAATCGGCAAATTTTAAACTTACGAAAGCGTCGAATCCCACCCCGCACGTACAGAAAAACGGACGCCCGTCTATAATCCCGTAATCGATGTTCTTGATAATACCCGCGTTAAGCGTATAAATAGCCCCTTTGGGGTCCATCGGGATATGTAAATGCCGGGCAAGTCCATTTCCCGAACCGCAAGGGATGATACCCAGTGCAGTGTCAGTATGGATAAGTGAACGTCCTATTTCATTGATAGTACCGTCTCCGCCAATGGCTACTACGATGTCTACATGCTCTTTTACAGCTTGTCTCGCAATTTCCGTTGCATGTCCTGCATACTCGGTCTTGCGTATGGAATAGTCGTATTTCGAGCGGTCTATCAGTTCATTAATCAGCCGCAGTATAATTTCTTTTCCGTTAGTTCCCGAAATAGGGTTTATTATAAACGTAATGCGTTTCTTCTCCATCTTTTTTGAGGTTTATCCTGAAAAAATCAGGTTACAAAAGTAACATTCTTAATTTTAAAATCCTTACTTTGTTATGGATAAATTGGTATCTTGCTAAGTTTTTTTTTTAGTCGATTGTGTACGTGTTAGGATAAATTGTTATCTTTGCGCGATATTTCTTAACAGGATATTGGCGAGTATTAATAATTATTATAAACAGCCGGAAACGGTTTACCAAAATAAAATATGGGAATATTACAAGAAAGACTGAGCAGATACAGAGTGCCTCAAATGTATATGGAGAGAGGCGTATATCCTTATTTTCGTGAGATAGACAGCGCTCAGGACACAGAAGTAATGATGGACGGGAAAAAAGTCCTGATGTTTGGTTCTAATTCTTATATGGGACTGACTTACGACAAACGCATTATCGAGGCAGCCATTGCTGCAACCCGTAAGTATGGTACAGGATGTGCAGGGTCTCGTTTGTTGAACGGTACGCTTGATATTCATATTGAATTGGAAAAGGAGCTGGCGGAGTTTGTAGGAAAAGATGAAGCACTTTGTTTCTCTACGGGATTTACGGTAAACGAGGGAGTTATCCCCCAGTTAGCGGGAAGAGGTGATTACATTATTTGTGATGACCGCGACCATGCGTCTATTGTCGACGGACGTCGTCTTTCGTTTGCTACTCAGTTGAAGTACAAGCATAATGATATGGATGCTTTGGAAAAAGAACTTCAGAAATGCGAACCCGATGCGCTGAAGTTAATCGTGGTAGACAGTGTTTTCTCGATGGAAGGCGACTTGGCTAATTTGCCCGAAATCGTAAGGCTGAAAAAGAATATAATGCTTGTATTTATGTAGACGAGGCTCACGGTTTGGGCGTGTTCGGAAGAAACGGACGCGGTGTGTGTGACCACTTCGGACTGACGGCAGACATTGACCTTATCATGGGTACATTCAGTAAGTCGCTGGCTTCTATCGGCGGTTTTGTTGCAGGCGATAAAGATGTAATCAACTGGTTGCGCCACAATGCACGTTCTTATATTTTCCAAGCAAGTAATACTCCGGCAGCCACGGCAGCGGCTAAAGAGGCGCTCCATATCCTGAAAACAGAGCCGGAACGTCAGGAAAACCTGTGGAAGATAACTAACTACGCTTTAAAGCGTTTCCGCGATGCCGGGTTTGAGATAGGCGATACCGAAAGCCCGATTATCCCCTTGTACGTACGCGATACTGATAAAACGTTCGAGGTAACCAAGCTGGCTTTCGACGAAGGTGTGTTTATCAATCCGGTGATTCCGCCTGCATGTGCGCCCCAAGACACGCTGGTTCGTTTCGCACTGATGGCTACGCATACGCAAGAGCAAGTTGATTTTGCTATCGATAAGCTGGTTAAATGCTTTAAGCAACTGGATATTTTGAAATAACCGAAAGGCTCTAAAAATCGGGAGAATGTTTTTACGACATCCTCCCGATTTTTTTGTTTCTGTATTTTTCCGGCCTGCTGCTTACAGAGAAGATGGGCTGTTATCCAGATAAAATTTCTCTACGGCGTATGCCACACCATCTTCTTCATTGGAAAGAGTGATAAAGTCTGCGGCTTGTTTTACGACGTCTTGCGCGTTCTCCATCGCAATGCCTAATCCGGCGTATTGAATCATAGACAGGTCATTGAACCCGTCGCCTATGGCGATCATCTCGTTTTTCGTCATGCCGATTTCTTCCAGCAATACAGACAGCGATTGCGCTTTGTCGATACCTTTGGGCACTAACTCCAGAAAGTAAGGCTCTGAGCGGAACACCCCCATGCGGTCTTTTAATTTTTCATACATTTCTTTTTCAAGAAGAGCGAGCCGGGAAGGTTCGCCTACTATCAGGCATTTCGTGATGGGATGTTTCACAGCCTCCAGAAAGTTGTCTACTTTCTTTATTTTCATAACGTTGAGCAGCGCTTCCTTTAATACATATTCATCATCGGGCTTTTCTGTCAATACGTACTCGTTTTCATAAGTAACGATGGCAAAATCGTTTTCTTTGGCACAGCGGTACAGGTAGGGCAGCAAATCGCTGTCGAGTTGCTTTTCATACATCAGTTCACGTGTTTTCCAATCAATGATTTCACCCCCGTTATAAGCCAATATGTAGCCCTCGTATTTTTGCAGTTCCAGCTCGTTCGCCAGCGGAGCAACGCCATACGTGGGGCGTCCGGAAGCAAGTACGACTTTCAGTCCGGCTTCTTGGGCTTTTATCAGCGTTTCTTTCGTGTGCCGGGTTATTTCTTTTTTCGAGTTGGTTAAAGTACCGTCTAAATCCAATACCAAAAGTTTATATTTCATACGAAAAGATTAAGTGATGAGATTTTGTTTGCAAATATAATATAATACTTTGAATATCTTCTCGGATTCAGGGCTTTGAAACTGTTTAAACTTCATTTGTCAGGCGAAAATGCGGGAAGAAATAGGCTGCCGCTATACCCCGAAAAACGCTACCGTTAGTGTTACCCCGCCCATGCGGATGCGCTGACTGTTTCTATTCGTAGTGTTTATCGGTTCTACCGTTAGTGTTTCCAAGTTTCAAACTTAGCGGGGGGGGAATTAAGAAAGTAGCTGTAAATCAGATATGTATCAGGAATGCCCTCCGCATGTTTTGCGGATGCCCGTCATCGCTTGATAACATTGGTGGAAATTGTTGTATGATATATCCGATTTTTTCCCTAACTTGCGGAAATAAAGATAAAGAAAGGTTTTTGGTATGAATTTATATACAGATTTTGTTCTCAGGCTTTTTGTGGCAGGCATGATGGGGGTAATGATTGGTCTGGAGCGAGAGTATCGCGCCAAAGAAGCAGGGTATCGCACTCATTTTCTGGTGGCGTTAGGCAGCGCTCTGCTGATGATTGTGTCGCAATATGGTTTTTCCGATGTGTTGAAGAAAGATTTAATCCATCTCGACCCCAGTCGTTTGGCATCCCAAGTGGTGAGCGGCATTGGCTTTATCGGTGCGGGTACGATTATTTTACTGCAAAAGCAAGTGGTGAGAGGGCTGACCACTGCTGCCGGTGTATGGGCTACTTCCGGCATCGGACTGGCGATAGGTGCAGGAATGTATGTTATCGGCATATCGGCCACCCTGATGGTTCTCATTGGGCTGGAGGTGTTGAGCCGTTGCTTTAAAAGTTTCGGGATGCGGAATATGATTATTGAGTTTTCGACGGAAAACGAAGAGATACTGAAAGACGTTTCGGCAAAATTTAATTCGAAAGATTATCAGGTTTCGTCGTATGAGATGAATCATTCATACGAAGACGGCAGGAAGATGTTCCACGTCAGCATGGTGATTAAGGCAAAGCGCATGAATGAAGAAGGATTGCTGCTGATGTTTCTGAACGATTTTCCAGGCGTAAGAGTAAATAAGATCGTGTGAGAGACGGCATCAATAAACAAGGATATTCCAAAAAACGCCGAGGGCGACATTTGTTTTGGAATATCCTTGCTGTTGTAAATCTTTTTCTTTCCGATTTTGTAAGCAGAAAAGGCGCTTATCCGATGTAAACATTTACGTGAAGAAATAATTTGTCTTGGTTTTCATTTATGTCGAAATCTATTTTGTCTTCACGCGCCAACCATCCGATAGCTGCGTTAAGGTCTCTGTCTGATAAGCCAGAGGCTTCTTTAAGGTCTTCGTAATTCCAGTGAGCATTGTCCTTTAAGATATTCCAGACAATGCCTGCGTTTGTGCCAATCTGAATCTTGTCCATAGTTGTCTTGTTTTATAGAGTTGTTATTAATTTATTGTCTATGAAGCAAAAATATATAGAAATTGTTTTATAAACAAATATTTCTTTATTTAATTTGTAATGGGAAGACTGAAGCGAATGTTGAGCCCGGTTTGGGTATGAAGAAAAAGGCGGTGGTGATAAAGCGGGTATTCATTTTGCGTATGCCGGTCTGACGGATAATCTGTATTTCCGTGGCAAACTTTATATACATTATTATATATATGATACAACAAACAGAATTTGTGTTAAGACCTCGTGCACGAGGCTTTCATTTGATAACCGGAGAGGTGGCAGCCCATTTGCCGAACCTTCCCCGTGTGGGGCTTGTAAATCTTTTTATTCAGCATACCAGTGCCGCATTGTCTGTCAACGAGAATTGCGACCCCGATGTGCGCGGCGACATGGAGAAGATTTTTAATAATCTGGTAAAAGAGCGGGAGTCGTGGTACGACCATACGCTGGAAGGCTGGGACGACATGCCCGCCCATGCCAAGTCGACGATTGTAGGTGCAAGCCTCACGATACCCATCACCGACGGGCGTTTTAATCTGGGCACATGGCAGGGAATTTACCTCTGTGAGTTCAGAAATCACGGCGGAGGCAGACACATTGTGGCTACGGTGATAGGCGAATGATGCTTTAGGAGACCCCCTGAAAGGTGATTTGTAAGGTTTTTGTGTGAAAAAGTGTTTATAAATATCGGTCAGCATAAAATGAAGCAGGCAGATTTTCTTGATTTATGGTATATATCTACATTTTGCGGCTAAAAAATGTTACTCGATAGTACACTTTTGAAAGATTATTTTTTAAATTTGCGGTACAGAATTAGTCAAACATTTAACAAACTAATAGGAAGCTTATGTCAAAAATCGTTGGACATATTTCACAGGTAATCGGTCCGGTGGTCGACGTTCACTTCAAGTTGAAGGGAGGACAGGACGCTGAACGTGCTTTGCCTAATATCCACGATGCGTTGACCATCACACGTAAGGATGGTCGTACGCTGGTAGTGGAAGTGCAGCAGCATATTGGTGAAGACACGGTGCGTACCGTTGCAATGGACAGTACGGACGGATTACAGCGTGGAATGGAAGTCATGACTACCGGTCAGTCTATCACGATGCCGGTGGGTAATCAAATTAAGGGACGCGTGATGAATGTCGTTGGTGACGCTATTGACGGAATGCGAGAGTTGGAAAAGAAAGACGGCTTTCCTATCCATCGCGAACCGCCGAAATTTGAAGATTTGGCGACAACTCAGGAAGTCCTGTTTACGGGTATTAAAGTTATCGACCTTTTGGAACCTTATCTGAAGGGAGGTAAAATCGGTTTGTTTGGTGGAGCCGGTGTTGGAAAAACCGTGCTTATCAAAGAATTGATTAACAACATTGCCAAGCGGCACAATGGATTTTCCGTGTTTGCAGGAGTAGGAGAACGTACCCGTGAAGGTAACGACTTGCTGCGCGAAATGATTGAGTCAGGCGTAATTCGTTATGGCGATGAGTTCCTGAAAAGCATGGAAGAAGGAAATTGGGACTTGTCGAAAGTAGATTATAATGAAGTGGAAAAATCGCAGGTGGCAATGGTGTTCGGGCAGATGAATGAGCCTCCCGGCGCACGTCAGTCAGTAGCACTTTCCGGCTTGACGCTTGCCGAATCTTTCCGCGACCGCAAGACGGGAGATAACGGACCGCGTGATATATTGTTCTTCATTGATAATATATTCCGTTTCACTCAGGCAGGTTCGGAAGTTTCAGCATTGCTGGGACGTATGCCTTCTGCCGTAGGTTATCAGCCAACGTTGGCTACGGAAATGGGACAGATGCAGGAGCGAATCACCTCTACCAAGAATGGATCTATTACTTCTGTACAGGCTGTCTATGTCCCTGCCGACGACTTGACCGACCCGGCTCCGGCTACTACTTTTACTCACTTGGACGCAACCACTGTGTTGAGCCGTAAGATTACGGAGTTAGGTATTTATCCGGCTGTTGACCCGTTGGATTCTACATCTCGTATTCTTGACCCGCTGATTGTAGGTAAAGAACATTACGAAACTGCCCAACGAGTAAAACAGATTCTTCAACGCAATAAGGAGTTGCAGGATATCATCTCTATCTTGGGTATGGATGAACTTTCGGATGAAGACCGTTTGACTGTGAACCGTGCCCGTCGTGTACAGCGATTCCTCTCACAGCCCTTTGCCGTGGCAGAACAGTTTACAGGTGTTCCGGGCGTGATGGTTTCTATCGAGGATACAATTAAAGGATTCAAGATGATTCTGGACGGTGAGGTAGATTACTTGCCCGAACAGGCATTCTTGAATGTGGGTACCATCGAAGATGCCATAGCGAAAGGAAAGAAATTGCTGGAGGCAGCTAAAGGATAATTTTAAGTTTTTAGGGCTTGTAGCTTAAAACAGGCTCATGGCTCGGAAACTCAAAAATAAGTAAATTATGAAAGAACTTCATCTGGTTATTGTTTCACCCGAACGTACCGTTTACGATGGAAAAGCGGATTCGGTGGTATTGCCGGGAGAATTAGGAGAATTTCAGGTTTTGGTAAACCATGCTCCGATAATATCGTCGTTGGTAGCGGGAGAAGTGAGATATGTGGCCGGAAAGGAAACACACTCTTTAGAAATAAAGGGAGGATTCGTAGAAGTTAGAGATAATCAGATTTCAGTCTGCGCAGAGCTTTGAAAAGAGTGGAAGCGGACGTTGAACCGAATATGTTTTTTACAGTTTTACGAATGAAAAACTGTGTGATGAAATGTTTTTGTTAGCCGTAAAGAAAAAGTTTATAAAAGAATTGACTGTCATAGGAGTGATTCTGACAGCAGTGGTGGCATTGGTATATCATATATTTATTCCTGAAAGGTATTTTTTGTGGTTTCCCGCCATTCCGATATTCTTTTATCTTTTCGGGCTGTTTTACATCTACATGTTCGCGTTCAATTATAGCTTGGGGTTAGACAAAATAGCGATGACTTACCTTGTGTGTAAGACATTGAAGTTTATCCTGAGTATATTGATACTGTTATTCTACGGATTCGTGATAGGACATGAGGTGGTGGCTTTTTTTGCAACGTTTATCCTGTTCTATTTTGCGTTTCTGATATTCGAGACCCGTTTCTTCCTTCGTTTTGAAGCGAAACTGAAATTAAGAAAACAAGCAAACAATGAAAAAACATACGGTACATAGTAATGCTTCTGCTCCTGTTGGCGATAGTTCCGGCAGAAACGCTGAAGGCTCAGAACGATGAAGCTGCGGATGTGGACGTGAATGAATTGGTGTTCGGACATATCGGCGATGCTTATGAATGGCATATCGCAACGTTCGGCAATACTTCACTCAGCATACCGCTCCCGGTAATCGTAAAGAGCAGTACGGGCTGGCATGTTTTTTCTTCTTCTAAATTAGAGGGAGGAGAAGAATATGAGGGCTTGTACATTGCGGAAGGCGGAGCCTACGACGGCAAAATCGTAGAGCGGGATGCTGCGGGTGCAGAAATAAGACCGTTTGACATTTCCATTACCAAAGACGTGTTGGGACTGTTTATCAACAGTGCGATATTGGTGGTTATCATGATAGCCTGTGCGCGCTGGTATAAGAAACATCCTGTGGAGCAAAGCGCTCCGCGCGGCGGTGTGGGTATGATGGAAGCACTCATCCTGATGATTTACGATGATGTAATCAAAGGATGTGTGGGTGAAGATTACAAGCGGTATGCGCCTTACTTGTTGACGGCCTTCTTCTTTGTGCTGGTCAACAATTTGATGGGGTTGATTCCTATCTTTCCGGGAGGAGCAAACGTTACCGGTAACATTGCTATTACATTGGTGTTAGCTTTGTGTACGTTCCTTTTGACCAATATCTTTGGAACGAAGGAGTATTGGAAGGAGATATTTTGGCCAGACGTGCCTACGTGGTTGAAAGCTCCGGTTCCTATGATGCCGTTGATTGAATTCTTCGGTATATTTACCAAACCGTTTGCATTGATGATTCGTCTTTTCGCCAACATAATGGCAGGTCATGCAGCCGTATTAAGTTTGATAGCCATCATCTTTATTACGGTAAAAGCAGGCCCTATTATAAACGGCTCGATGACGTTTGTCGCTGTAGTATTCGGTATTTTTATGAATGCCCTTGAAATCTTGGTTGCATTCATTCAGGCTTATGTATTCACCATGCTGTCTGCTGTTTTTATCGGACTGTCACGGGTGAAAGGTCATGGAGCCAAATAAAAGAAATTAAAAGAAATAAAAGTATAACCATTAAAAAACGAAAAAATTATGTTATTGTCAGTTTTATTGCAGGCAGCTGCAGGTGTTGGTATTAGTAAATTAGGTGCTGCTATTGGCGCAGGTATTGCAGTATTAGGTGCAGGTATCGGTATCGGTAGAATCGGTGGTTCTGCTATGGAAGCAATGGCACGTCAGCCGGAAGCATCAGGCGACCTGCGTATGAATATGATTATTGCTGCCGCCTTGGTTGAAGGTGTGGCTTTGATTGCCATCGTAGTATGTTTGTTGACTTTGTTCTTATAATTAATAAAGCGTTATGGGATTACTAACTCCGGATCCGGGATTGCTTATCTGGATGCTTATCACGTTCGGAGTCGTTTTCTTTATATTGGCTAAGTACGGTTTTCCGGTAGTCATCAAGATGGTAGACGAAAGGAAGGCTTATATAGACAATTCTCTGAAAGCGGCACGGGAAGCTAACGAACAGTTGGCTAACGTGAAACAGGAAAGCGAAAAGGTTCTGGCTCAGGCTCGTGAAGAGCAAGGTCGTATCTTGAGCGAAGCGGCTGCCACACGCGACCGTATCATTAAAGATGCTCAAGAACGTGCTCAACGCGAAGGACAACGCTTGATGGATGAAGTGAAGAAACAGATTGAAACAGAAAAAGAAAGTGCAATCCGTGACATCCGCCGTCAGGTAGCTGTTTTGTCGGTTGGTATTGCTGAAAAAATAATGCGTAACAAGCTGGCCGACGAGAAAGAGCAAACAGAACTGATTGACCGTATGTTGGATGAAATGATAGAATCTTCTAAAAAATAATACATGATGAATACAGGAGTCGTTTCTATGCGTTTTGCAAAAGCATTGCTCGCTTATGCGAAGGCGAATGGCAAGGAAGGACAGGTATATGAGGAAATGAAGTCATTAGCCTCTCATTATACGGATGTTCCCGATTTGCGTCGTGCGGTAGAGAATCCTGTGTTGGATGCCGATAAGAAACTTGATTTGCTTCGTGAAGCATCGGGAGGAGAAAAGGTAAGCAACGAATTGCTTCGCTTTTTTAAACTGGTGTTAGAAGGAAGAAGAGAAAAGTTCTTGCAATTCATGGCGTGGTCATATATTGATTTATATCGGGAAGATAAAAACATCCTCATGGGTAAATTGATAACTGCCGTCCCCTCTAAACGATTGATACAACATCTGGCAAACTTTGTGGGAAGCAAATCGCAAAGTAAAGTCGAACTGGATACTCAAATCGACCCGAAAATAATCGGTGGCTATATCATCGAAGTAGCGGGATATCGTTTGGATGCCAGCGTTGCCAATCAGTTGAAGCGGGTTAAACAGCAGTTCATTGCGAGAAACAGAAGAATAGTTTAAAGAATATTGAAAATTAAAAATTAAGAATGAAGAATCCATGCCGGTTGTTTATGAAGCATGAGGGAATCAGACTTAATTTTTAATTTTCAGTTCTTCAATTTTCAATTAAAAAAGATTATGCCAGAGAATACAATAAAACCCAGTGAAGTTTCAGAAGTATTGCTTCAGCAGTTACAGGGAATCGATACTTCTCTGAAATTCGATGAAGTGGGAACCGTATTGCAGGTGAGCGATGGCGTAGCGCGTATCTATGGGTTGCGTAATGCCGAGGCCAATGAGTTGCTGCAATTCGAAAACGGTATTATGGGTACGGTGATGAATCTGGAAGAAGATAATGTAGGTGCTGTGTTGTTAGGACCTACCGACCAGATAAAAGAAGGTATGGTAGTAAAACGTACCAAGCGCATTGCCTCTATCCGTGTAGGCGAAAGTATGCTGGGACGTGTTATCGACCCGTTGGGCGTACCTTTGGACGGAAGAGGAGAAATCGGTGGCGAACTGTTTGAAATGCCATTGGAACGTAAAGCTCCGGGAGTTATTTTCCGTCAGCCTGTTACAGAACCGTTGCAAACAGGACTTAAAGCGATTGATGCGATGATTCCTATCGGACGCGGGCAACGTGAGCTGATTATCGGCGACCGCCAGACAGGTAAGACCGCCATTGCGATTGATACCATTATCAACCAGCGTTCTAATTATGAAGCAGGCGATCCCGTATACTGTATCTATGTAGCTATCGGTCAGAAAGGTTCTACGGTAGCAAGTATCGTGAATGCTCTGCGCGAAAAAGGCGCGATGGATTATACGATTGTGGTAGCCGCTACCGCTTCCGATCCTGCTGCCTTGCAGTATTTTGCGCCGTTTGCGGGAGCTGCTATCGGCGAATATTTCCGCGATACAGGCCGTCATGCGTTAGTGGTTTACGATGACTTGTCAAAGCAGGCAGTAGCCTACCGTGAAGTTTCGTTGATTTTGCGCCGTCCGTCAGGGCGTGAAGCATATCCGGGCGATATTTTCTATCTGCATTCACGTTTGTTGGAGCGTGCTGCGAAGATTATCAGCCAGCAGGAAGTGGCAGAGCAGATGAACGACCTTCCCGTAAGCCTGAAAGGAAAAGTTAAAGCAGGTGGTTCGTTAACGGCATTGCCTATCATTGAAACTCAGGCAGGAGACGTTTCGGCTTACATCCCGACCAATGTGATTTCTATTACCGACGGGCAGATATTCCTTGAAACAGACCTCTTCAATCAGGGCTTCCGTCCGGCAATCAATGTCGGAATCTCAGTGTCGCGTGTAGGTGGTAGCGCCCAAATCAAGAGTATGAAGAAGGTTGCCGGAACCTTGAAAATCGACCAAGCACAATATCGTGAACTGGAAGCATTTTCGAAGTTCAGCAGCGATATGGACCCTGTACCGCAATGACAATCGACCGCGGACGTAAAAACAATCAGTTGCTTATCCAGCCGCAGTATAGTCCGATGCCGGTAGGTGAACAGGTTGCCATTCTTTATTGCGGAACGCATGGTTTGATGCGTGATATTCCATTAGAGAAGGTACGTGTTTTCCAAGATGCGTTCTTAACCAACTTGCGTGCAAATCATCAAGCCGATGTTATTGACGTGTTGGCAGGCGGAAAGATTAGCGACGAAATAACGGCAATTATTGAAAAAGTAGCGGCAGATACAGTAGGACAATTTAAAGAAAAATAATCATCATGGCATCACTGAAAGAAGTAAAAGGAAGAATCAGTTCCATCAACGGTACGCTGAAGATTACTTCGGCGATGAAGATGGTATCCTCGTCAAAACTTCATAAGGCGCAGGAAGCTATCGAAAACATGCTTCCTTACGAACGAAGACTACACCGTATGCTTACTAACTTTTTGAGTGCAGGAGTTACGGTCGAGTCGCCTTTCACCGTGAAACGTGATGTAAAGAAGATTGCTGTTGTAGTATTTGCGTCGAATAGTAGTTTATGTGGTGGATTTAACATGAATGTTATCCGCCATTTAAACGAAATGGTTGAGGAATACGGTAACCGGATAGGGCGTGAAAACATTCTGGTTTATCCGATAGGGCGTAAAATCGCCGATGCCGTTAAGAAGATAAAAGGCGTGGTTCCGATGGGGGATTACCAGCATTTATGTGGCAAACCGAACTATCAGGAGGCGGCAGACTTAGCTGTGGATTTGATAAATAGATTCTTGGATGGCGAAATCCAGCAGGTAGAATTGTTATATAACCATTTTAAGTCTACGTCTACTCAAGTTCTGACGCGCGAAACTTATCTGCCCATTGATTTGTCTTCTAAAGAAGATGATGAACATTCGGAATCAAGCAATAAGGAAGCCGATTATATCATCGAACCTTCTGCCGAAAGGGTAATGCAAGAATTGCTGCCTAAGGTGTTGCGTATGAAGGTATATACGGCATTGCTTGACTCGAATGCGTCTGAACACGCTGCGCGTATGATGGCTATGCAAGTGGCTACCGACAATGCCAATGATTTGATACAGGAATTGACCTTGCTCTATAACAAGAGTCGTCAACAGGCAATTACTAACGAGTTGTTGGATATTGTGGGTGGTACTATGGCTTGATAAAGAAAAAAACTGTACCCGGAGTCGTTAAGACTTTTGGTGTACAGTTTTTAAAAAAAGACCAAAAAATTAATTATCATGATGGAAACGATTTTCTTTTGTCCTTAATTTTAAAACAAAAGAAAATAAGTAATGTTCAGCATTTTTGCATTTATTTTCCTTCAAAATACACGGGTTCTCCGTCGAGCAGGCAGTTTAGCCGGTTTCCTCCTATTGATATATTTTCCATATAAGAATAATCTCTTGTACCGTATTTCATGCGTATGCTGGTGTATATGCTGTTATACCAGTCCCAAACGAAAGTGTAACGGCTCTCCTGAATGTAACCGTAGCGGTCTTGGGTAAAAATGTAATCGTTGCCTACATTGTCGGGGTAAAAGTTCAGTTCCTGACGATAATAAGTACCGTTGTTGTCGTACCATTCATCTACCCACGGACGGCTGCACAAATAATCGGTCATTTCGTAATAGCTGTTTGAACCATTCCCGAACTCGACGCCAATGCCAACGTGCTCACAGGAGGTAAGCGGAATAATCAGTGCTGCAAAAGCCAACAGCAAATATAATTTAAACTTTTTCATATCGGTCTCCTTTCCTTTGGTTTGATGTTACAAAGGTAGAAGGGTAAAATGATATAATCGAATGATTTTTCCTATCTTCTTAAAGGAATTTCCCTATATCGTGTAGGGAAATTCCCAAGTGCCTGTTATTCAAAGCAGTACATCTCTGAGGGGAGCGTGCGTTTCAGAGGTATTACTTCGACATCTTTTCCTGCGATGATGTTTTTTTCTTTTAGTGCCAGTTCTACGGTTTTATAAGCCAATTCCGGATGGTTATTGTCTTTGCTCAGGTGGCACAGCCAGAGATATTTCAAGTCTTTCGGGAAGTGATTGGCTATAAATTCAGCCATCACTTTGTTACACATGTGCCCTCTTTCGCCGGCGATGCGCTGTTTTAAATGTTGCGGATAAGGCCCCATCTGCAACATCGATTCGTCATAGTTTGCCTCCATAATCAGATAATTCGCCCGGCTGATGTATCGGGCGGCAGTGTCTGTTATGTGACCGATATCTGTGATGAATGTAAATGTTTTTCTGTCGATGCAAACACAATACCCTACGTTGTCTGTACCGTCGTGAGGCACTTCAAAACACGTAATGCTGAAGTCACCTATTTCTACGGTTTCTTCTTTTTGGATGTAACAGATGTGCAAGGCGCTTAGCTTCTCTGTAACACAATAGCTGCGGCGAATGCCTTGATGGATTTCGGGGGTAGTGTAAATGGGTATGTTATGTTTTTCTCCCAAGTGTCCCACAGCCTTAATGTGGTCAGCATGGTCGTGCGTAATAAATACCGCCCGTATTGTGCTTAAACTCAATCCCCGTTCTTTGAATATTTTTTTTACTGTGCGGATGCCTATTCCCGCGTCAATCAATATGCCATACATGTCTGTTCCCAGATAGTAGCAATTTCCGCTACTGCCGCTGCCCAGACTCATAAACCTAATTTTCATTTCTCGGACTCTTTTTGTTAAAAGGAACGCAAAGTTACAAAAAAATCGCCTAAAGCACACACGAAAATGAAAACATCAAGCCAAGAAAGCTTTTTGGAGAAATTCAAAATGCCGGTTTTCAGGCTCTGTTTCCGCAGGTATATCTCCTCGAAAACACTACGGGTAGCGTTACTCATTTCATGCGGTAGCGTTTACTGTTTCTACCCATAGAACCGACCGGTGCTATGGGTAGAATTTTCCGACTTTCCGGCTAAGCGGTAAAGCCTTGAAAATAAGCTCGCTATAAGAACCTGTTTAAATCACTTTCCTCTCCGGTTTTCATCCATGTTTAGAAGTTGAAGAAATGCTTGGCATTGTTATAACAGATGTCTTCTACCATTTGGCGTACACGAGTCATTTCAGATTCCGGTATTTCGCCGTTTTCTACATCGTTTCCCAAGAGGTTGCACAGCGTACGGCGGAAATATTCGTGGCGCGGATAGGAGAGAAACGACCGGGAGTCTGTCAGCATCCCCACAAAGCGGCTTAACAGCCCTAACAGCGATAATGTATTTATCTGTTTTTCCATGCCGTCTTTCTGGTCGAGGAACCACCAGCCGGAACCGAACTGGATTTTTCCCGGTATCGAACCGTCTTGAAAGTTTCCTGCCATTGTAGCTACGACTTCATTCGCACACGGATTCAGGTTATACAAGATGGTTTTTGCCAGCTTTCCTTCACTGTTCAGCCGGTCGAGGTATTTCGACATTGCTGTGGCTGTGGAAAACTCTCCGATGGAGTCGAACCCCGTATCTGCTCCCAGCAGCTTAAACATCTTCGTGTTGTTGTTGCGTAAAGCCCCGTAATGGAATTGTTGTGTCCAGTTTGTTTCAGCATCCATTTCCCCGAATATCACCAGCATTGCTGATTTAAATTTCCGTACTTCTCCGCAGGTTAGTGGCTTGCCTCCATATACTTTGTTGAATATGCTGTCGATTTCTTTATCGGTATAATCTTCCGCATAAAATTCTTCAATGCCGTGGTCAGACAGTTTGCATCCCTGTTCGCCGAAAAAGTCATGGCGTTTCTGTAAGGCCGTAACCATATCGTCAAAACGGTGGATAGACACACCGCTCACTTCGCTGAGTTTCTCCATATAAGTGCGGAACTCTGCCGGGTGTTCTACCGCCATAGCTTTGTCCGGCCTCCATGTAGGAAGCATTTTTATTTCAAAACCACTCTGGCGCGTGGCGATATGATATTCCAAAGAGTCGGTCGGGTCGTCGGTGGTACATACAGCCTCTACGTGGTAGCGGCGCATCAGGTTGCGTGCCGAGTATTCGGGTGTGGCGAGTTTGGCATTACATTCATCGAATATTTCGCGGGCAGTTGTAGGATTTAATACTTTTTCGATGCCGAAAGCTGTTTTCAGCTCCAGATGAGTCCAGTGATAGAGTGGGTTACGCAGGGTGTATGGCACGGTTTCGGCCCATTTTTCAAATTTCTCCCAGTCGGATGTGTCGTTTCCCGTACAGTATCGTTCCGCTACTCCGTTCGCGCGCATCGCACGCCATTTGTAATGGTCGCCTCCTAACCATATTTCAGTGATAGACGTAAATTGATGGTCTTCTGCCACCATCTTGGGGCTAAGGTGGCAATGGTAGTCGATGATGGGCATTTTTGCCGCATGATTGTGATAAAGTTCCTGCGCGGTTTGAGTCTGTAACAGGAAGTTTTCGTCCATGAATTTTTTCATAAGCGTATATAAATTCGTTTGATGTCTCTGTTAGGGTGTATTTCGAGGGCAAATCGTGCTTATACAGCCTTCGTTATCGAACACGAATATATGTATTTTCTGTATAATGACCAAAAAAATCTCTATATTTGCCGATACATCAAATCATTGGACAACATGGAAGTTTTAAACAAAAAGACTGCGGGGAAGACTTTGCGTCCTGAACGCATCATTCAGTTTGGCGAAGGTAATTTCTTGCGTGCGTTTGCCGATTCTGAGGCGCCCTACCACGAGCGGAAAGTTACGTTGCTTAACGGTCCTCATACGGTATTATCGCCTGTGGCCTATCTGTCGGGTATAAACATAGTGCGTGATGCGTGCCGTCATGAGGTTATCGGCAGATATATCCATCGGGTGATGTTTGACGAGTTGATGGAAACATTGAATTTGCCGAAAGCAGAGCTTGAACAGTTTGCGCATGACGTATTGGAACGTTTTAATAACCCCTTTGTAGATCATCGCTTAACATCTATCATGCTGAATTCTTTCCCCAAATACCGTACACGCGATTTGCCGGGAGTAAAGGTCTATCTGGCGCGTAAAGGCAAATTGCCCGAAGGACTTGTTTTGGGGCTTGCCGCCATGATTGTTTATTATAAAGGTGGAAATCGTGCCGACGGCACAGAAATCAAGCCCGATGATTCACCCGAAATAATAGAATGGCTGCAAAGGTTATGGAAAACGAACGACACGCAGGAAGTAGCCAAAGGCGTATTGGGCGCAACATTTATTTGGGATGAAGACTTAAACCATATACCGGGGCTGACAGCTCTCGTGAAAAAGTATTTAGACGATATTCTGGAGAAGGGAATGCTGGAAACGGTAAAAGAATTGTTATAAAAATAAAATCAGGAACTACCGGCGGGTGGCTCCTGATTTTTATATGGGATGAAATGACTCATGCCGGCATGAGAACCTGCGGTTTGATGCAAGTGTTGACAGAATCTCCCCGCATACCGTTAGAAGGCTTCGGTCATGTTGAAATAAAATAAATTCTGTCTGTTGATGAAGTTCCGCCCGAAATCAAGCCGCACGTTCATACGAGGCTGTACCTCAATGCGCAACCCCAGTCCGGCGTTAGGAAGTACCCCTTCTATTTTCCCCGGTGTAGGTCCCATGAACCCGCAGCCTCCCCATGCAACAAATCCCAAATGGCTTAATATTTTTTTCAGTCGGTTGCTACGGTCGTTGTTAAACATTTGCCTGTACTCCACAAGAGCTATGTGAGAAGACTTGTCCCGATACTGCCCCATGTAATATCCGCGTAAGTCGAAAGGCGTTCCGCTTAATACGTATTTATTTAAAGGCACATCGCCGAATACGTGTTTGCTCTGCACAGTCCATGCCAGCACCTTGCGCTGTCCTACCAACTTATATTGCCGGTAATCTAACTCGAAGCGGTAAAACTCGGTATCGCTTCCCAAAAACTTTTCATACATCATGCCGCTGATATTCAGATAAATCCCCTTGTAAGGATTTGCAGGAATATCGCGTGTATCGTAAGTGGCAAGAAATCCGACACCCGAACTGAAATTCTTATATCCGTTTTTCGTACCACCTGCTTCGACATAGCTCGATTCGGTGACAAGATACTTGGCAGGGTCGGTAATGTGGTCGTAATTCAAATCAATTTGCGGTCCGATAAAAAAGTCGGTATCGCTTACCCGGAATAAGAACCACGGGTTGATTTGTATTCCGCTGTAACGGTACTGGCTTGTGGTATCGCTGCGCACATAGTCTTTGTTCGTAGAATATCCTACACCGTAAAAGTTTTCTTGCGTATTCTTATAACTGAATTGTCCGAAAATGCGGAAACGGTCATCTTTAAAGAAAAGCTGCGGTTTCACCATGATGTTCAATCCTCCGTTGAACATAAATGCCATAGCAGCCGGCACCACCGAGCGGCGCATTGTGGTATCTTTTGCATTCATCCGGAAAGTCATCAGTGCGCTTCCTCCCACCAGCAAGCCAAAGTCCGGACTGAAACTTGGACCTCCCAATATATTATAATGGAAATTGCGCTGAGCCACCCGTTGGCGTCGCAGTTCTTTTTTGCTCATCGTAGGTGGTTTTGTAATGGAGTCTTGCGGCTCTTGTGCAAAACTGCCGAGCGTAAGCAGGCAGGCTATGCAGATAAAAATAAGTCTTTTCATACTGTTATGTCGGGGACATTCGGTTAATTGATATTGTGCAAAAGTACAAAAGTTCGTTGAAAAAACGAATATCCGTTATAAGACTTTGAGGTATAGCCGCTGTTTTTAATAAAAAATGGTAACAGGTTTGGCTATTCGGAGGCTATTTTTTACCTTTACATCAACGAATTTTTCATAACATAAAAGAATATGACAGTAATAGAACGCTTTTTAAAGTACGTAACATTCGACACTCAGTCTGATGAATCGACCGGTGTTACCCCCAGTACACCGAAACAGATGGTGTTTGCACAATATTTGAAAACAGAGTTGGAAGACCTCGGGCTGGAGGAAATATCGCTCGATGACAATGGTTACCTTTTCGCTACGCTTCCTGCGAATGTAGACCGTCCTGTGCCCGTTATCGGCTTCATTGCCCATATTGACACCAGCCCCGACATGAGTGGAGAAAATGTAAACCCGCGTATTGTGGAGAACTATGACGGTACAGACATTGCTTTGTGTGAAGCAGAAGGAATCATCCTTTCGCCGAAACGTTTCCCCGAATTGCTTGACCACGTAGGTGAAGACTTGATTGTAACCGATGGTCATACGCTTCTGGGTGCCGATGACAAGGCGGGTATTGCCGAGATTATCGGTGCGATGGCTTACTTGAAACAGCATCCCGAAATCCCGCACGGAAAAATCCGCATCGGTTTTAACCCCGACGAAGAAATCGGACTGGGAGCCCATAAGTTTGATGTGGAAAAATTCGGAGCGAAATGGGCATATACGATGGACGGCGGCGAAGTAGGAGAGCTGGAGTTTGAAAACTTCAATGCAGCCGCGGCGAAGGTACAGGTAAAAGGACGCAACGTGCATCCCGGCTATGCCAAAAACAAGATGATCAATTCGCTCTTGGTAGCCAATGAGTTTGTTTCCATGCTTCCTGCCGATGAAACACCCGCAACTACCGAAGGCTATGAAGGATTCTATCACTTGATAGGCATGGAGGGAGAGGTAGAAAGCACGATGCTTTCGTACATCATCCGCGACCACGACCGTGAGAAATTTGAATCGCGCAAGGCACTCATGCAAGACTGTGCGGCACGTATCAACGGAAAATACGGCGAAGAACTGGTTACGGTAGAGCTTAAAGACCAATATTATAACATGCGCCAGCAGGTAGAGCCGTTGATGCACATTATCGACATTGCGTTCGCTGCCATGCAGGAAGCAGGAGTAGAGCCTCACGTAAAAGCCATCCGTGGCGGAACAGACGGTGCGCAACTCTCATTTAAAGGTTTGCCGTGTCCGAACATCTTTGCCGGCGGATTGAACTTCCACGGACGTTATGAGTTTGTACCTGTGCAATCAATTGAAAAAGCCATGAATGTGGTAGTAAAAATAGCAGAACTAACAGCTAAGAGATATTGATAAAACGTAAATATTGAAGGCCGGAGAATATATCCGGTCTTCAATAACTTAATTCTTAATACCAAATCACTATGAAAACAACTCCGTTTACCGAAAAACACATTGCGCTTGGCGCAAAAATGCACGAATTTGCAGGTTATAACATGCCCATCGAATATTCTGGAATCATTGATGAACATCTGACGGTATGTAATGCCGTTGGTGTGTTCGACGTTTCTCACATGGGCGAGTTTTGGGTAAAAGGGCCTCACGCACTTGAGTTCCTTCAACAAGTTACGTCGAACAACGTTGCTGTGTTGACACCCGGAAAAATCCAATATACGTGTTTCCCCAACGAAACGGGCGGTATAGTCGACGATTTGCTGGTATATGCCTACGAGCCTGAAAAGTATATGCTGGTAGTGAATGCTGCAAATATTGATAAAGATTGGAATTGGTGTGTTTCGCATAATCAGGTGGGGGCGGAATTGGAAAATGCTTCCGATAACATTGCTCAACTCGCTGTTCAAGGACCGAAAGCGGTTGACGCATTACAGAAACTGACTTCCGTCAACCTGAGTGAAATCCCTTACTACACTTTTCGTGTAGGCGAGTTTGCCGGTGTGCCTAATGTTATCATTTCGAATACCGGATACACCGGGGCGGGCGGTTTCGAACTGTATTTCTATCCTCAAGATGCGATGAAGATATGGGACGCCATCTTCGAAGCCGGCGAAGAGTTTGGCATCAAGCCCGCAGGATTAGGAGCCCGTGATACGCTCCGTCTGGAGATGGGATTCTGCCTCTATGGTAACGATATCGATGACACCACTTCACCGCTCGAAGCCGGATTGGGTTGGATTACCAAGTTTGTAGAAGGCAAGAACTTTACGAACCGGGCCGCGCTGGAACAGCAGAAAGCCGAAGGTGTGAGCCGTAAGTTGGTGGGCTTCGAGATGATAGACAGAGGCATTCCGCGCCATGGTTATGCACTGACCGACGCCGAAGGGAGAACCATCGGGCACGTAACTTCCGGCACGATGTCGCCTATACGTAAAATCGGTATCGGGATGGGATATGTGGAAACAGCTTTTGCCAAACCCGGTACAGAAATCTATTTGGATAATCGCGGACGTAAGCTGAAAGCGCAGGTTGTAAAACCGCCTTTCCGTAAATAACGGTTTTTTAATGGACTTTCGGGCATGAATCCTTGTGATTCGTGCCCGTTTTTTATTAAAATCCTATTATATTTGCCATGGATAATTAAAAAAGCTGTATCTGATTGATACACAGAATGGAATTGAAGAGTGTGAGATTTTAGGTAACGATTTAGCGACATTCAGAACGCTCTGACTTGCTGCGGTTTACCTCATAGATTCAAACAACTCTTTCGTATTTGCAAAGATACATTTTTTATCCCATAGCACCAAATCATTACCTATTTTTTAGGGATATTACTGTTACCCCGTTCTGAAAACGGCTTCCGGCTTGATGTGCGTAAGCCCATTTCAGAAACGGCACAAGCAAAAAGCCCACGACGACCACAATGTCACAAGTGACACCGCCATCGTCGTGGGCACTTCTTTATATATGCTTGTGCAGAACGGACAAGTCCGTTTTATCCATTTTCTTTTTCTCGTCTTCTTTTAGCAGCCGAAATGCCGCCGGATGCAGGGCACGGCAAGCGTGAATCTGCACCTGCGACTATTTCCGGCTATCATGTCTTCCCCTGTCCTCAAACCGTCTTGCCATGCTTTTTTTGCCAAACCGGGCATGGCAGACAAGACCGTTTGAAGACATGTGCCGTCGGCAGAAAACTTGCAACCGCAAGCCATGCACGCATGACAATGACGGTTGCAGGACTTCTGTCACGGCGGCAGGAAAGCGGGGCTTTCCCCTTGTCCGTTGCGCCGCCCTTTGAACTTCCCCGTGGCGCGTTGCGCCATCCTCTATGCTTCCCCCTTTTCCTTCCCGCCTCTCCAGCAAGTATGCCGATATTCCCATGCCGCCATTCCAGACGGCATCAGTGGCCATTTTCGTTGCAGGGGCAAAGGTAAAGACGGGATTAGGAACACAAATTTTTTAGCCACAATCTCCACACTTCGCAAGCTCAGGTAGTATTCTGTCGAAAAAATTTGCTGAACCTACTCCCTAACCTTTGCATGGCCCCCGAAACGAAAACGACCGATGCGCGGTCGGAAGACGTCACAAGGAAACATCGGACATACGGAGAGGCGAAAAGAAAAAGGACTCGACCTCCTCATCCGAGTAAGACAAGTAAGAACAACTTAAAAATTGGAAGATATGAGAATGACATTGAACGACATCGGAAAGGCTTTGCGGAAAGTATTGTCCGCAGTAGCGAGAGCGGCATGGGGCATTACCCTTTGCGCAGGAGGTTTGGCGGTAGGCATCGCAGGGGAAATCCTATTGGGCGTGTTGAATTTCATGTTCGGCATCCTCACCGCCCTACTTTCAATAGTGACAATTATTTGGACATTCATTTGGTTATTAACCCTTTAATTCATAAGGATATGGCGAAAAGAAACAGCAAGACGGCAGCGCAGCAATGCAGGTTTTACGAGGTGGACAACATCTTTGAGTATATGGTGGAAACGTACATTAACGGCAATTTCAGCACATTCCGAGAAATGTACAAGGAGTTGTGCAAGGATGCAAGAAAGGACTTCATAGACTTTCTTTTAAGCGAGGTAGAGCCAATCTATTGGAGAGAGATTTTGAAAGAAACCATTTGACAACCAATCAAAAAGAGAGCCTTATGAACAAGACAATGGAAAAGATACCCACATGGAGTTTGGGATACATCATCAACGGTGACATGACGGGACTGACGGACGAGGAAATCCGCATGATTGACGAGTGGCAGAGCAAGTGGAACGTGCAGGTTGTCTCACCCCTTACGGACGAAGAAGGTAACGCACATCCCTATTTTTCGCCTTATCCCCTTTTCGGACTACCTTCCGAAGTGGAGGACTGCGACATACTTTACACGAATGACAACATCTAAAATCTGACGATATGAACGGAACAGACCATTTCAAGCGGACAATCCAAGCCTATTTGGACAGCCGTGCAGCGGAGGACAAGCTGTTTGCGGCAAGTTACAACAAGCCGAACAAGAACATTGACGATTGCGCAACCTATATCCTTAATTGGGTGCAGAAAAGCGGTTGCAACGGCTTTTCAGACGGTGAAATCTATTCCCAAGCCGTCCACTATTATGACGAGGACGACATCGAAGTGGGCAAGCCACTGCAATGCCAAGTAGTCGTGAACCATACGGTAGAACTGACTGACGAGGAAAAGGCGGAAGCACGGCAGCAAGCCATCCGCCAATACCAAGCCGAGGAACTGCGCAAGTTGCAGAACCGCAACAAGGCTAAGGCGAGCCAAAAGACAAATGTACAACAAGTTGAACTCTCATTATTCTGAACCTATGAAACCGAGAAACAAATTCGAGAAAACGGTACTTGCACAGAGCAAGAAACTCCGCCCCATAACCAAAGCACAGATGAATTGGGCTTTCCGTGAGTGCATTGACCATTACGCCCACCGTTTGCCCAAAGGACGCACCACCTGCATGGACTGCGGTCATAGCTGGATTATGGACAAACAGACAAAATACTACACTTGCCCCGAATGTGGGGCAAGGCTGGAAGTGGTAACAAGTTATGTCCGCAAAGTGCAGCAGAAACAATACTTCACCGTTCTTACCACGTGTGGGGAATACCAAGTGCTGCGTATGTACCTCCTTTTCGTGGAGATGGAGAAAGGCTGCAAGGCTGACCCTTATGTACTTGAAATCGGTCAGTACTGGTGGAACAAGGAAGGACGTATGGCGGTTGTCGGCAAACAGCGGATTTGGGGCAGGTATCTTGACCTTTTCTCTTTTGCCTCTCCTATGGCTATCCGGCAGGACAACATCGCATACGACCACATCGCCCATTCTCCGATATACCCTAAAATCAAGGTGACGGACACGTTACACAGAAACGGTTTTAAGGGTGACTTTCATGGCATTGTGCCGACCAAGCTCATCCCTGCATTGCTTTCGGACAGCCGTGCGGAAACCCTGATGAAGTCGGGCAACATCGAGCATTTGCGCTATTTCCTCTCCAAGCCGCAAGCACTTGACAGGTGTTGGCACTCGTACAAGATAGCTATGCGGAACAAATATGCCATAACCGACATTTCATTATGGTGCGACCTTCTATATCTGTTGGAGAAATTGGGAAAAGACTTGCGCAACCCCCATTTCATTTGCCCGACCGACCTCAAGGCAACCCACGACCTATATATGGAGAAAAGACAAGCCCAATTGAAGCGTGAACGGGAGCAACAGCGCATTGCAATGGAAGCTGAGCGGTTGGAACGTGAGCGGAAGCGTTTGGAGGATATGGCGAAAGAGAAAGACGAGTATATCCGAAAGAAAGCCGCTTTCCTCAACCTTGTACTGACGGACGGACTTATCATTGTAAAGGTATTGCAAAGCGTGGACGAGTTTTACGAGGAAGGGAAAGCCATGCACCATTGCGTCTATACCAACGCTTATTACAATGATGAAAACTCTCTGATACTGTCCGCACGGATTGACGGAGAGCGCATCGAAACGGTGGAGGTGAACTTACAGACGTTGAAAGTGGTGCAGAGCCGTGGCGTATGCAACTCCAACACCGAATACCACGACCGCATCATCAAGTTGGTGGAGGACAATGCCGAGCAGATACGGCAGCGGATGAATGCCGCATGATTGTATGACAACCTAATAATTACAGATATGGAAGTGAAAATAGAAAATATGGTTTTCGGATGGCACGAGGAACTGCCCGAAATGTTCATCGAACTGTTGAACACGCTTGTGCTGACAAAGAACGAGCAGGATGTAAGGGGTGTAATGGAGGTGTTCGCCCGAAAGGAACTTTTCAATGTCCTTTTCGCCTTTGGGTATGGCGCACACCATTTATGGGTGACGCAGAAGAAGGCATCCGACCCCGACCAATGTTTGGAGAACAGATTACTGATTGTTGAATTTTAATTGATAAGGCTATGACAACGAGAATGACCATTAACGGAGTAAGCACCTGCCAAACGGCGGGAACGGAGAAATACGAGAGTTTCCAAATGAGTATCGGCAGGAAAAGGCGCACTTTCGTGCAATACGACTATCGCCATACAGACGGAGAGTTGTTTTCCTGCGTGAAGCCCACGCTGGACGAGTGTAGGCGGTTACGTGACAAATGGATTAAAGCGAAGGAGGACAGGCTATGACAGCAGGCTATGATACGCTGATAGTTACGTTCAGCGACCCAATCAAGGTATTGGACAATATGTTTTCCGATGCGGACGCATGGGGAACGGACACTCTCAAAGGATGGGTAGAGGACTATGAAAGTACGAGGTTTACGCAAATAAACGAGCATACGGCAGTCATCACTTCCGAATACAACATGCCCTGCGTAAAGGAATGGCTCACACACTGTACGACTATCGCTGATATGAGAGAATTTTGAGTGCGTGGCGGTGGACACCACCGCCCACACTTCCAACACCATTAAAAGAGAAGGCATCATGAAATACTATTTTATACTGACAGATGGCAAGGACGCATGGATGCAGTTCGTTTACCTCCCTTCGGGAGATTATGTGTCCGGCTATATCCGTGACCTGCGGAGCGTGGGAATATCCGTGCATGACTATGACCTTTGGACAAAGGACACACGCCCCATTGCCGAGCGTACCCTCGAACACGTGCGGCAACGGATGATGGCAGGATAACCCTTCGGCGGGTGGCACTCTTGCCGCCCGCTACTTTCTTTCATGAGCAGGACAGGCGGATAAGAAAGTAGCAAAGAAACCGTTACTTTCCATCTTCGATAATATGGAAAAATCCGATGAAGCCACAAAAGGCACCATCGGATTTTGTTTGTTTTACAGCCAACCATAGCCTCATGGCTCATACAGCAGCAGGAACTCCATTTTGCGCCGCCGTTCTATTGAGCGGACGGTTTTGCCCTTGTACCGGCAGTAGGCTGTGTATTCACGGTAAATGTCCCTGTTTCCGGCTTCCAGCTTGCGGACAAGCCCGCTTTTCGGATGCCCTCCATGACCGAGCAGCACCCCTTGCCCCACGTTGTAACTCAGGACGGTCAGGAGCAAGGCGTCCTTTCCATACTTGCGGAACAGCCTGTAACGCACCGCCAAATCCTTGCGGAGCAGGGCTTCGGCTTCCGCCTCCGTCATGCCGTAGGACAGCTTCTCGTTTGGCAGCCTGCGGTGTCCGTAGCCGTAATACGGGTAGTCGGAACGGTCATGCAGCCCCTCGTACTTCTTTACCAGCTCGACGGCTATGTCCGCTTTCGGGTGGCTGTTGAACAGCGCCAGCAGCCGTGCCGTTTCCTCCGTATCCTGTGCCGGCAGGCTGCCGCAGAGGACAGCCGCCAGCTGCAGGAGCAACGCCTTGCGCATCATCGGCTGACGTTCAAGGTGTCCGACACCGCCACATCCGTATCCGAGTCGTTGTTGAACTCGACTTCCCACTCGAAGGCATTGCCGAAATTGTCCTCCACCGTGATGGTCAGGCTCTGCGACTCGTCGCATTCCGAGGTGTAATACAAGCGGAACTTCTCGTTCTCCAACAGGTAGCGGTCGTTGGGCAGGAATACCAGGCCGTTGTCCAGCTTCAGCGTGCCTTCGCCGTCAAACTGGAAGTAGCGGATGGTATAGACCGCCCCGTCAAACTCGCCCTCACGCACCAGCTCGCAGCGTATCTCCGCCGTTTCGCCCTGCGCCAGCTCCTTCGGCACGGGCATGGTCTCCACCGTGAACGGGTAGGCTTGCGTCACGTCCAAGTCATCATCGCAGGCGGTGAAGCCGAAGGAGAGCATACCCACACAGAGGGCAGCAAAGGTTCTTACTATGTTTCTTTTCGCTTTTTGGTTCAATTTATTCATGTTCATAATCTGTTATAGTCTGATGGATTTGTTTTTCTTTTCGTTCTCGCTTTGAGCCTGCCTTTCGGCAAGCACCCTTTGCAGGTGCTCGTTCAAGTCCTTGCACCCGTCATAGATGCCGGAGCAGTTCGATACCCTTCCGCCGTAACGTGCAAGCAAAGCCCCCAGCGTCCGCCGCCCGGCTTCGTCATTGTCAAGGTAGCACTTTATCCGCCCGTAGCCGTCCAGATGGCGGTACGCCCTCGCCACGTTGGACACCGAGTTGAGCACGAGGTGGTCTTCCTTGCCGCCGATGCCCAGCGCACGGGCGGAGAGGTAGTCCATGAAGCCCTCGTACACGTTGCAGGTCGCCGAGCCGACCGGCAGCAGGGTCACGTCCTTCGGCGGCACGCAGCCCTTGAAGAACGGGTTGCGTATCTCGTAGCCGCCGCTTTCGTTGCCGAAAGCCACGGCGAAATACCGCTTGCCGTGCGTGGTGTAGCGCATCTCCTTGCAGTTCGCAATGGCGACGGCGGACGGTATGCCCCTCTCTTGCAGGTAATGGAGCAACGCCCGGTTCTGTAAAGGCAGCACCTCCACATCCTCGAAGCTGTGTCCGTCGGAACGGCGCGTATCAACGGCTTTTTGCGGTCCATAGTCCTGTGCCGGCATACCCGCCACTTCCGCCACATACCTCGCTTGCGTGAGGAAGTCGCCCGTCTTGATGAACTCGCCTGCCAATGCGAAGATGTTGCCGCCCTTGCCCTCGCCGAAGTCAAACCAGAGGTTCTTCTCCGGGTTTACCTTGAAGGAAGGCGTATGCTCCTCCCTGTAAGGCGACCTGTACCAGACGGCATTGGCACGCCTTTGCACGGGATGATGCCCCAGCCGGGCGAGGAAGTCCTCTATCGGAAACCGTTTCATCGCTTCTATGTCCATAGGCATCCGTCAGTTGATGATGAACTTGACACCTATCCCGTACTCCGTATGGCACACCCCCATGCTGCCGCCCCAGAGGAAACGCTCCCTGAGCGAAGCCGTCAGCGCGATGAAGTCCGCGAGGTACACCTCCATGTCCAGCGTGGCGGCGCAGCCATAGACGAAGCATCCCCGTTGTTCAGCCTTGCCCCGTCGTACAGCGTCTTTTCGCCCCAGTTCACCGTTTCATATCCGGCAAGGGCTGACGCGCCCGCATAGAGGAACACCACCTTTTTCGCGTCCGACAGGAAGTTGTAGTAGAAGCCGCCCTCCGCCGTGAACTGCGCCGCAGGGATGGTCGTACTCCTATAATCATGGTTGGTTTGCAGGTATTCCACCCCGTACACCCACTTGTTGCCGCCTCTGGCGTAGCTTGACAAAGTGGCTCCCAGCACATAGCCGTCCGCCCCGTTCAGCCCGGCTTTCAGTTCGATGCCCCGCATCTTCGGCAGGCACCGCTGGGCTTCCGCCCGTCCTGCCAGGAGGACGGACAGAAGCGTTACAAGGAAAAAGACTCTCGCTTTCATCGCACGCGCAGCTCGTTGATGGTTTCAGCCTGTACCAAGTCCTCGTTCTCCACGGTAAACGTCTGGTGGCGTCCGCCGTCCTTCTCGTTCATCTCCACCACGAGCTGCTTGCCGTCGGGGATGGTGAACTTCGGAAGGCAGAACACCGTGCGCTCGGACTGCTTCCCGGCTACACGGACGGCGTAGTTGTAGGCGCGGAGCGGGAACAGCACCTGTTCCTGCATGGCGGTACGCTTCGCCACCTTCTTGTCCACAATCTTGAACGTGATGTAGTCCACGTCAAACGGCACGTTGCTCTGGTTCTTGATTTCCGTGTGGAAATACAGCAGGTCATTGTGGACATAAATCCCTTTCAGCAGGTACTGGATGCCGAAACGCTTGCAGCCGATGTGCTTCACCTTGCGCTTGTCCTCCTTGTGCAGCGACTTCATGATGAGGTGTACCAGCATCGGGCTTTCGCTTCCCAGTTCCTTCAGGTAGATTTCCTGCGCGTTGTTCGGTCGGTTCACCGTGCTGCCGTCGTGGATAAAGTCCTTCATTTCCACGTTCAGGATAAGCGGCTCGTCGGCGTATTTCACATTAAATGTGTAAAATGACCCGTCCTCCGTGATGACGCTCATGTTCGTCTCGCTGCGGAAGTCCCTGACCGTCGCCTTCACACGGATGACGTTCTCCGCGCCGTCCGCCTTGCCCGCTATCAGGTTGGGCGAACCCAGGTCCACGTAGCGCACCGCCGCCGGAAACAGGATGTGGACGGTCTTGTCATACGTGACTTCCAGACCGTGCGGCGGTATCATGCGGTCGAACATCAGCTTCTTCGTCAGACCGTGGTACAGGTCGCCGTCCTCCTCCGTCTGCGGATAGACGTCCTTCACCAGTTCCAGCCCGTCCTCCTTGGCGGTGGCGGTGCTGTCGTTCGTCACTCCCTGCGCGTAGGTCGCACAGGCGATGCCCATCAGCAGGGCAAACATTGTCATTGCTTTCTTGATACTCATTTTACGTTGGATTTAGTGGTTGATTAAAAAATTGGTTTGTTGTTCTCTTTCTTTTCGTCTTTTATTGTTACGGTTCCTTTTCCTGATACAGCAATACCTTGTACCCCGATTTCAGATGCACCTTGACCGTGCGCATCCTTTTCGAGATGTACTGCGAGATGCCCTGTATCGCCCCTCGCCCCAAGTCGGAGGCGAGCTGCGCCCCCGCGTCGGTGGAGATGTTGATGCTGCTTCCGAGCGAGCTGCCCATGTTCGCCCCGATTTCCTTTGCCGCGTCTATCTCCATCGAGCCGGGGATGAAGATGCCCGCCTGCCCGTCGCTGTCGTACACCTCCAGTTCTACCGGGATGATGCTTCCCCCGTGTTCCAACGAGGTGATGCCGATGCCGAGCCTTTCACCCTGCAAGCGTGCCGCGCCCACAAGGAGCGTGTTCCGGGGGATGATGCGCCCCGACACGCGCATCGGCTCCAGCAGCCGGAGCTTCACCGTCTGCCCGTCCGTAATGGTCTGGTCGCCCTGCACGCAGGCGGCGATGGTGTTCTTTTCCGACGCTTCCGCCGTGCCGATGGCGGTGTGGAAACCGTAGTTCCGTTCACCTGCGTAGTCCGCGATGAAAGCCGAGTCCGTCATGGGCTGCGGCAAGGCGGACACCACCGCCGGACGCACCCCGCTTACCGGTTCCGCCTTCATGCTCCTTTCGTCAGCCTTGGCGGATGTTTCCGTCCCTTCGGGCTGTGCGGTCTGCCCGGCATTGCCCTTCCCGTTCTGGTATCTTGCTGCCAGTTCGTAGGACTTTTCCAAGAGCGCGACCTGTTCCTCCATCGAGGACGGCTTGCCCTCCTGCGCCATCAGCATGGCTTCCAGTTCGTCAATGCGTTCCCGAAGCTCCTCCTTTTCCCGGTCCTCCTTCGGCGGCTCGTAGAACGTGCCCAGCGAAGTGTTCAGCCGCTCATAGGCGGCAGCGGAGGTGCGTATGCCCGCCTGTTGCTTATCGGCACGCTCATTTTCGGACGGTTCCGTCTGTGTCAGGCGGTAGTCGTCCGATGCAGCCGCCGTGTCCGGCTTTTCCGCGCCGTCGTGCCAGAACGAGGACAGGTCGCCCACCATGCCCCGGCGTTCTTTCTGCCGGTTCTCCAACTGCAACTGCTCGTAGGCTTTCGCCTTGTCACCGATGATTTTCGAGTCTTCGGGCAGGGGCATGTCCGTGTTGAATCCCTGACCCTGCTTTGCCTTCTCCCTGTCCTCGGAGGACGGCGCGAAGATGAGCCACATGCAGCCCAGGAACAGCAGTCCCATCAGCGGATAGACCAGCATCTTCCTGCGTTGCTGCCGCTGCTGTTCGGTCAGCGGCTTTTTCTCTTTCTGTTCATTTTTCTTCTGTTCCTTTTCCATACACATTATTATATAGGTTCATATTCTCCTGCATCGGCAGGTCCAATTTCTCGATGTGCCGCATCTCCATTGCCCCGTTCCCCTTGCCGAAACCGGCGATGGCGGTGACGGTCATGTACAGGCAAAGGACGGCGAAGAGGGCAAATGCCGTGAGGACTATCCCCAGACGCGCCTTCGGCGGCAGGGCTTCCAGTTTCCTGCGTACCCCGCCTTTCAAGCCTTCAATCAGAGTTTTCATCTTTCCCATACGCGCATCATCTTTCTATGGTTCGGATGTCCTTGTTCTCCAGCACCGTGAAGCCCTCGATGGTAAAGCCGTTGGGGTTGTCGTCCGAGCGGCTCGCGTTGAGCAGGCGGCAGGCGGTCACAAGCGTGCGTTCCGTCACGTTGCTCTCGCGGATAATCATCTGACGGGCGTATGTCCTCGCCTCGTAGGGGTAGCGGTCAAAGTTGCACACCACGCTGTCCACCTGAAGCACTTGGTTGATGTTGCCGGCGATGATGCGGTTGTAGAAGCCCTTTTCGGCGAAGTCGGCGTAGTAGTTGTACGCGCTCTTGTCCGCCAAGAGCAGGGCACGCTTCACGTTGTGCTCTATCGCGCTTTTCTCCGGTGAGAGCGTGAAAAACAGCTCATGGAAACGGCGCACGTGTTCCCTCGCTTCCGCCGGACGGTTCTGCGACAGGTCCTGCGAGAGCGCGAGCATCAGGCTCTTGCCCCCGTCGAGGACGTATATCTTCTGCCGCTGTGCCTCGGCGAAGCGGAAGGCGCACACCACCGAGCAGACCACCACGAGGGCGCAGGCTGCCGTATAGACGATGCCGAACAGACGTATCTGCCGGAAACTCGTCTCGATGTTCTTTAGTGATTTGAATTCCATTTTTCTTTTCGTCTTTCTTTTTCTGTTTGTAAAATCATGTTTCGGTATCCTTTTTCCGAAGTGGCACTTCGGGGAGGTCAGAGTGGCACATAGGCAACCCCAATGTGCCACTTCGACCGTTCCGGCTGTTACCTCTTGAACACCTTTCCAGCCGTTCCCTTGATGAGCTTCCCGGCACGCCCCGCCACGTTTCCTGCGGCTGCACCTGCCACGCTGCCGCCCAAAGCCCCGGCGGTCCCGATGTTCTTGTTGTAGCTGCCGATGCCGCCTCCGGCTTGGATAATCCAGCCCGCCACCGTCGGTATGGTGAAATAACCCACGATGCCGATGATAAGGAATACGATGTACACCCCGTCGCTTGCATCCAGCGAAAAGTTTGGGTCGGTCTGCATACGTTCGATGTCCTGCTGGAGCATCAGTATCTGGATTTTCGCCAGTATGGTGCTGAACAAATCCGACACGGGAAGCCACAGGTAAATCTGTATGTAGCGGCTGAACCACGCCGAGAGCGTCGAGTGGAAGCCGTCCCACACGGAGAAGGCGAAGGCTATCGGTCCCAGTATGGACAGCACCACAAGGAAGAACGTCCGTAGCGTGTCGATGATGAGTGCGGCTGCGGCGAACATCAGTTCAAGCAGTTCGCGGAACCAGTCACGCACGCTTTTCTTGATGTTGTACGCCGCCCGGTCCATGTACATCCCCGTCATCGTCACGAGATCCGAGGGCGACCAGCCCAGTTCGTCCAGCTGCCGGTCAAACTCCTCGTCCGAGGCGAGGTAGGCGGTTTCCGGGTTGCGCATCAGCGCCTCGTACTCCAGTTTGTCCTTCTGCTCCCGGTACTCGTTCATGTCGAAGGTCTGCTCTTCGAGAATCCCGTGTACACCCTGCACGATGGGACTCAGCACGCTGTTCATCGTGCCCAATACGATGGTCGGGAAGAACAGGATGCACAGACCGAGCGCGAACGGACGGAGCAGCGGGTACACGTCTATCGCCTCGGCACGGGCGAGCGACTGCCACACGCGCATCGCCACGTAGAACAGTGCGCCCAGCCCGGCAAGCCCTTTCGCCACGCCCGTCATGTCCGTGCAAAGCGGCATCATCTCGTCGTAGAGCGAAAGGAGTATCTGGTGAAGGTTGTCGAACTCTCCCATAGGCTACCAGTACCTTTCGTTAGCCGTTCCGTACAGCGACATCACCCGGTCCATGTCGTTCTTCTTCCTTGCCCGCAGGTAGCTCACCGAGATGGTCTTGCCCGTGTAGTAGCGCACGAGGTTGCGGTAGTTCATCAGGCTGCGGTAGGCGTTGTCGATAATCGCCAGCCGTTCCGCGTCCGAGAGCGACATCCCCGTGACGTTCACCACGTTCTTCAGGTCTTGCAGCACGTCCGAGCTTTCGTCTATCAGCATGGCGTAGCCCGACGAGATGGCGGCAAGCTCCTCCGGTGTATAATTCTCGTCCGAGAGCATCTTCTGGTAGTTTTCCACATAGATTTCGGAGATTTCCATGACCAGCCCGATGCTCTTCGTCACCTTCACGCCGCCTCTCACCACGTCATGCACGGATTTCAAGGCGTCGTAATACTTCTTGCCCTGCTCAAAAACCTTCTTGGTTTCCAGAAAGCCGTTCAGGGTGTTCGCCTTCGTGCCCGCCGTTTCCACCATCTCCTTGGCGGAGTTGATGATGCTCTGGGCGAGGTTGCCGGGGTCGGACACCACCCACTGGGCGTTTGCCGTGCCCGCACCCGTGAGGCACAGGCAGACTGCTATCAGCGGCATTTTCAGTTTCTGTCTTATTCTCATTCACGTTGGATTTAGTGGTTCGTTGTCTTTTCATTATTCTTCTTTCTTTTCGCCATCCGAAGCGTCCTCCGTGTTCACCCGGATGTAGTCGCCGTTCGGCGAGAAGGTCAGCACGTCCGTTTCCTCGTTGTACGCCACGTCGATGCGGAAGCCCGTGTTCATGTAGAGGTTGCCGTTCTCCTCCCGCTGGAGCAGGTAGGTTTCCGGCTTCAGCCTGCGGCGCACGCCCGACCGCCGGAACAGCGTCACCTTGTAGTGTTCACCCTCCTTGTACACCAGTATGTCGGGTCCCGCCTCCGCACTCTGCCAGTTGCCGCAAATCTTCTCGCGGACATCCTCGTTTTCCTTCATTACCGTTTCGCAGGCTTGCAGCATCAGCGATGCCAAGCCAATCAGACCGCCGCAAAGCAACAGCCGTTGTGATTTTGTCAGTTCAATGTTCATTTTCTTCAATCTTGTTTTTTAGTTGGTAAAAATGTGTCCTTCCCTCATACGCCGTTGGAGATACCCTCATACGCCGTTGGAGGCAGGCTCATACGCCGTGTGAGGCAGGACGCTGTTTCGTTACTGTTCCTCTTCTTTTCGCCTTTCCGCTATCTGCCGTATGGCGGCTTCCATGTCGCCGCCCAGCTTCTCCGCCAGTTCGCGGACTTCCATCTTCTCCGTTTCCTCCGTCGTGTAGGCGAGGTACTCGTGCATGGATACCTCCGTGGCGTACACCGCCGACTGCGTGCCGCCCAGCCCTATCCACACCTCCTTGTACCGCCTTGACGGGTCGTTCGACTGGTTGATGGAGAGTATCTGCGACTTCTCCTTTTCCGTCAGCCCCAAGAGGGACTGTATCTGGTCAAAGCGGTTCATAAACTTCCGTTGGTCGAGCAGTATCTTGCAGTCCGAGTTGTTGATGATGCTCTCCTTCACGATGGGCGACGAGATGATGTCGTCCACCTCCTGCGTCACCACAATCGCCTCGCCGAAGTATTTTCTGACCGTCTTGTACATATAGCGCAGATAATCAGCCATGTTCGCCGAAGAAAGAGCCTTCCAAGCCTCCTCCACGATAAGCTGTTTTCGGACGCCTTTCAGCCGCCGCATCTTGCCGATAAAGGCCTCCATGATGATAATCGTAACCACTGGAAAAAGCTCGGCATTATCCTTCACGGAATCAATTTCGAAGACCACGAACCGCTTGTGCAGCAGGTCGATGTTCTCCGTGGAGTTGAGCAGGAAGTCGTACCGTCCGCCCTTGTAATACTGCCGGAGCGTGGTCAGGAAGTTGTCGATATTGAAGTCCGTCTTCGCCACCTTGATGTAGCGTTCCTCCATCTCCTTGCGGTACACGTCCCTCATGTACTCGTAGAACGAGTCGAACGATGGAACGATGCTCCTGTCCTGCTGGATTTTCAGGATGTAGGCGTTCACCGCGCTGCCCAGTTCCGCCGACTCCGTTTTCGTGGCGGGTTCGTTCTCGCTTTTCCACAGGGTGAGCAGCAGCGTCTTGATGCTGTCCTTCTTCTCCACGTCGAACACCCCGTCGTCCGTGTAGAACGGGTTGAACGAGATGGGCTTTTCCTCCGTGTAGGTGAAGTAGATGCCGTCCCTGCCCTTTGTCTTGCGGTGTATCATCTCGCATAGCCCTTGGTAGGAGTTGCCCGTATCGACCAGCACCACGTGGGATCCTTGTTCGTAATACTGCCTGACAAGGTGGTTCATGAAGAATGACTTGCCGCTTCCCGAAGGGCCCAATACGAACTTGTTTCTGTTCGTCGTCACGCCCCGCTTCATCGGCAGGTCGGAGATGTCGATGTGCAGCGGCTTGCCGCTGATACGGTCCGCCATGCGGATGCCGAAGGCGGAGGGCGAGTCCTTATAGTTGGTCTCGCCGGCGAAGAGGCACACCGCCTGCCCGATGAACGTGTGGAACGCTTCTTCCGCCGGGAAGTCGGCTGCGTTGCCGGGGATGCCCGCCCAGAACAGCGTCGGGCAGTCCGTCGTGTTGTGGCGCGGCACGCAGCCCATGCTCGCCAGCTGGCTGCCTACATCGTTCTTGATGCGTTTCAGTTCCTCCGCGTCGTCGCTCCACGCCATCACGTTGAAGTGGGCGCGGACGGACTTCAGCCCCTGCGAGTGCGCTTCGTTCAGGTATTCCTCGACCCACTCGCGGTTGATGGCGTTCTGGCGGCTGTACCGCGAGAGCGACTGCATGTTCCTCGCCGTTTTCTCGAAGCGGCGCAGTTCCTCGTCGCTGTTGCCGATGAGCACGTACTGGTTGTATATGTGGTTGCAGGGAAGCAGCAGGCCCACGGGAGCGGCGAACGACAGGCGGCAGTCCGAGCGGTCAGTCGAGAGCCGTTCGTAACGGCTGTCCGTGGCCACCGCAGCGGGCAGGTCTTCCGTGTCCGACAGGGTGTGCAGGCACAGCCGGTTGTCGCCGATGCGCATCTCCCTCGCCGTCATTTCCATGTCCTCCAGACAGTCCACATTGCCCGGCGAAAGCGCGAAGTACCTGCCTATGATGCCCGTTTCCTTTTCCGTGCCCGTAAGCTCGTCATCGGAGAGCCGGCGCAGCCGGATGTGCCCCGAATCGTTCATGATACGCGCGAACTGTTCCACCGCCTCGATGATGAACTTCACCGCCGTTTCCTTGTCCTGCATCTCCTTCGGCACGATGTGCCCCCGGCACAGGGTGTTCCAGTTGCTCTGCTGCCTCATGCGCTCCTTTGTCGTCTTCGTCAGGAACAGGTAGCACTTGTGATGGAGGAAAGGTCTTTCGTTGAAGTGCATCTCATAGCTGCGGGCGAGGAAGCCCATGCCCTCCCTGCCTGTGTCGGGGCGGTACCGCTCCTTCACGTACCAGTCCTGCTTGTGCAGCACCGAGTAGTCGGGCAGCACCTTTATCGCCTTGCACCACGTGGCATGGATGGCCTCGTACTCCTCCGCCGTGACGGTATAGACCTCCGGCAGTTCCACCTCGAAGGCGGCGGTAATGTCCGCGTCCTTCGAGACGATGCAGCCGTGCTCCACCGAGAGCAGCGGGAAGCGGCTTTCCAGCGTGGTGGCTTTCATTACATTTCTCATACGTTTCTTCCTTTCTTTTTTCGTCTTAACAGATTGGACACCCGTCTGCGGTGGAGCACATGGCGGGGGCGCATCCGTGCCGCGCCCAGTTTCATCAGCCCGTGTTCGCCGTACTTCGCGTTCAGCCGGAACGTGAGCCAGACGGTGGCGGAAGCAGACACCACACCGAAGCCGATGCAGAGCCACTGGCCCGCGCCTGCCATGTACAGGATGACAAAGAGGACGAAGGCGGCAAGCAGCCCGCCTGCGAAGATGAACAGGTATTGCGCCTTCAGTCCCTTGAACTCCACCGGACGGCCTATGCCCTTGTTGATAGGGTATTCAGCCATTGTCCTTATACCTTATTATATTATAGTATGTCCGTTTATTAAAGGAAGAACGAACGGAGAATCGTCGCGCTCACAATCAGGAAGATGCACGCCCCGAACCAGCTCGCGGCGGTCTTCGAGGTGTCGGGGTCGCCCGATGAGAACTTGCCATACACCTTGATGCCCCCGATAAGCCCGACGACAGCGCCGATGGCGTAGATGAGTTTCGTGCCGGGGTCAAAATAGCTGGTCACGAGGTTGGTAGCCTCATTGATGCCCGCCATGCCGTTGCCTTGTGCGGACGTTGAGATGTTTGCAGCCAACAGAAGGGCTGCGAGAATGATTTGCTTTTTCTTCAATGTCTTTGTCATAATCGTTTCTTTTTTTGTGCCTCCGGGTTGGATAGTCCCTTTGGCGGTTGATACTTGTTTTTACTTCTTGCGGCTTTGGATGAAGCCGGCTTGTGGATTTAGTGGTTCGGTGGCAAGCCGAAGTTTAGCCGTAGTCGATTTTCTTTTTTCGCATCATTGTTTCGTTTTACTTGTCGTTATACATAGTTCCGGATGTCAAAATCCGCAATCTCGTCAGGCACTTTCGGCATATCGCTTGACACATCATCAACGGAAGCGGGACGGTTCCCATTTTTGCCCGTTCCGGCTTTCGCCTTCTTGTCAAGACATCTGTTCATCACTTCCCGCACTTTGGCATACATTCCTTCGGATTTGGTCAGCTTGTCGAACAGTTCGTTGCCTTCCATGTCAATGAAAACTTTCCCGGCATGGTCAAGCTCGCTGTCCGCCGCCTTCGGCTTCTTCACCGCAAGGACAGCCCTATCAATGTCCTCGAAGGTATGGCCGCCCGCCTGATGCGGAGTGCCGTCAAAGCCTTCGTTGTCGTCATACTCGGACAAGTCAGAGACACGGTAGTCGGTAAAAGTCTCGTCCAGCTTGTCATTTGGTACTTGGCGCGACGTCTTGGTTTCCTGCTTTTGACCGTTTACGGGACCCGTTTCATCGGCAAAGGTAACATCCTTTTCATCTACAACCTCGGCTTTCGCTGGGGTGGCAGCTTCTGGCACGGTGGTGTCCTTTTCTGTCCTTGTCCGTTCTGGCATCCTGAACTTGCTCTTGCCCATGATGTCGGGCTGTGTCCTGCTGTTCTCTGGCTCCGGGGGCTTCTTGTTCCCGCTTTCCGCTGTCATTTTCCTTTCGTTCATCATATAGAACACCGTCCATACGTTGAACAGCATCAGTAAGACTATCAGCACTGTTTCCATAGGTCATACGTGTTCCCGTAAAAGGTAGTGTTCAACGTAAAGGCTGTTTATTTCGGCACGGTACGTTTCAAGATGTTCACAAAGTACCTTGTCAATGTAGGCACCGATGGTTGTCTTGTTCCTGCCTAACGTATGCACGATGTCCGCTATCTTCTCTTGGACCTCCCGGCTGATATACACGCTTTGCCTTGCCTTGAGTTCGTCCCTCTTTTCAAGAAAATACGGGTATGGACGGCCATGCTGTACTTCATGCATGTCGGCGAACTGTATATCGCCTTCATTGGCGTATTCCGGCGATGGCTCTCCGTCAATCCCGTCCATGATTGAGGAGATGTCCTCAAATGACGCGCGTTCATGACTCGTTTTTTCGTTCCCGTTTGCGGAAGCCCACCCCTTTGGTGTGCGTTCTGTCTTCTTGTTTTTCTTTAATAATCTCATTTCAGTCTTTGTTTTTAGATGTTGAATGATTTGATATGTCTGTTGAATGATTCGGTGATGCCGTCCCGGTATTCCTCGAAGTGGGCGGCCAGCACGTTATCCACATAGCTTGCCATCGAAATCCCGTTTCCGCTTACCACTTGTATGATTTTCTGTATGCGGTCGTGGAATTCCGGGCGGATATAGGTCTGCCTGCCCCTCCGTGCGGTTATGTCGGATTCCCTGATGAACCTTTCTTCATATTCCTGCCACGCTTCTCTTACCGGAGGCTTTTTCTTGGACGGCTTGCTGCTTGCGGTTTCCTGTCCGGCTCTTTCATTGTCCGTGGAGGCGGACGCGGGCGTTTCAGGCTTCGGGGGCAGGATGTCCAAATCGTCCTGCCTGAGCGAGTTGATGACCACGTCGGCATAGTTCTCGTCAATCTTCCTTTTCTTTTCCATGCCGCTTTATGCCTTTACGATTTCCAATATCTCGTCCACCAGCAGGTCAAGGTTGCTTCCGCGCACGAGGGTCTTGTCCGCAGGGAACACTGTGGAGCGGAATACCGCCTTGCGTTCACGCGCCGTTTCCTTTCTGAAACGCTTGCTGTCCGGCAGGGCGGTTTTCAAGATGGGCAGGGCGAGTTCAGCGCATACGTCCGTGTACAAGGAATAAAGCTCGCTCTTTTCCCGTCCGTCCACCATGTTCCAGACAAGGTGTATGGCTTTGACGTTGCCTTTGCCCATGCTGATGAAATGCTCGTTTATGACTTTGGCGAATACGATGGAACTTTCCATGACCACACGGTCGGCGATGATGGGTGTGAAGATGTAGTCCATCTTGGCTACCGTGTTGATGACATCCCTGTTGTTTGCCGTTCCGGGCATGTCGAAGAAAATGAAGTCAAGGTCCGGCAGCTTGGCTTTGAGCCGTTCAGCCGTTTCTATGGCCTCACCCGCCGGGCAGCACACCACCGGGTAAGGCTTCTTGTTCAGCTTCTTTATCTGCTCGTAAGCCATTTTCTGGTAATACGGGTCTTCCACGGACGCCTTGGTGTCACGCTTGCGCATGTCAAACACGCTGTACTGAGGAAAGTCGCAGTCTATGACCGCCACGTTGTACCCTTTCACATAATGCAGGTAGCTTGCGACGAGGACTGTCAGTGTCGTCTTGCCTGCGCCTCCTTTTTGGGTGGAGAAAGCCACATAGTTGGTCTTTTCATTCTTTTTTGTTTTTAGCTTGTTGGACATTGGCCGGGAGTGTCGCGTATTGCCGGCAGTACGCACACACGCCCGACCGTTGTTTCATTCATGCGCCCTTCCGTCCGTCCATTCGTTCCGCCGGGCATTCTTGCGGGTTTTCGCGCGTGTTTCCGCAAGGGTTTCCGACAGTCCGCAACCGTGGCCGTATGCGAGGCCCGGCTTATGCCCGGACTTATGGGCGTTGGTTCATCCGTTCCTGCGTGTGGAGGTTCCTCCGTGTGCCTGAATGTCTGAACACGCTGCAAAGTAAAGGGCATTTTTCCATATCCGTATCGTTTTGGAGTTTGGTGGCAGCTTGTGGCAGCAAGTGGTAGGGAGTGGCTTCGTTCTTGTCACGTTTTCAAGGGCTTAAACGCCCTACCTTTGCACCCAAGCGGCAGGGCAATGCTCCCGGCGCGTACCGCAGCCCCCGGCTCGTCCTTCTTTTGGGCAGCCGAAGGGTATCGGGCGACCGATACCTTTATGGGATTGTTATGACAGGTATATCCCCAATCCGTCTGCTACGGATTTTTGTGTCCTCAAAGACACAGCAAGGTATGTTTCGAGTTACCCGAAACCTTGCGGGTTACTCCCGCAAGCCTTGCCCCTGAAAGGGGAAGGGGCTTCCTCTCCGAAGTCGGGAAGCCTGTTTCCTACCTGCGGTACGTGTGCCGGAAGCTGCGCTTATGCCGTGAAACCACTAAATCCATAGTAATAATGAACAGAGAACGTAAGAAGGGGGGAAGACACCCCAAGTTAGAAAAGAAAACGCACCATGTGATGCTGCGTTTCAACGACGAGGAATGGCTCAGGTTCCTCGCCATGTACGAACAGACGGAGGTGAAGGCAAAGGCGGTGTTCGCCAAGGCACGCATCTTCGGCGGGGAGTTCCGTGTGTTCCGGGAGGACAGGACGCTGGTGGAATACTACGCCAAGCTGTCTTCATTCCATGCGCAGTACCGCATGATAGGCAACAACTACAACCAGACCGTCAAGGAGCTGCGCTGCCATTTCTCCGAGAAAAAGGCGATGGCATTGCTCTACCGGCTGGAGCAATGCACGAAGGAACTGGCGGCATTGACCCGCCAAATCGTGGAACTGACAAAGGATTTCGAGGAACGATGGTTGCAAAAATCAGTTTAGGGAAATCGTTGTTCGGGGCACTGGCGTACAACGGGGAGAAGATTAACAAGGAACAGGGCAAACTGCTCGGCACGAACAAAATCTTCGACGGCTGTTCCGGCAGGATGGACATCAGCCGCGCCATGCAGGACTTCTCGCGCTACCTCTCGCCCCACGTGAGGACGGAGAAGCCCGTCATGCACGTATCGCTCAACCCGCATCCCGATGACCGCCTGACGGACATGGAACTGGAGAACATCGCGCGTGAATACATGGAACGGATGGGGTTTGGCGAACAGCCGTACATCATCTATAAACATGAGGACATCGACCGCCACCACCTGCACATCGTGACCATCCGTGTGGATGGTGACGGCAGGTGCATCAGCGACCGTTACAACTTCCGCAGGAGCAGGGAGATTACCCGTGAACTGGAACGCAAGTACGGCCTGCACCCCGCCGACCGCAGGCAGCACCGCCATGACAACCCCTTGCGGAAAGTGGACGCTTCGCAGGGCGACGTGAAGCGTCAGGTGGCGAACACCGCCAAGGCGGTCATGGCGGCTTACAAGTTCCAGACGATGGGCGAATACCGCGCCCTGCTCTCCCTCTACAACGTCACGGTGGAGGAAGCCCGTGGCAACGTGGACGGGCGCGAGTATCACGGGCTGGTCTATGCCGCCACCGACGATGCCGGGAACAGAGTGGGCAATCCTTTCAAGGCATCCCGTATCGGGAAGTCCGTCGGCTATGAAGCCGTGCTGCGCAGGTTTGAACTTTCCAAAGGGCAGATCCGCGACAAGCGTCTGGCGGATAGGACACGCAAGACCGTCGCCGCCGCGCTCGCCCGGACATACCGCAAGGAGGAGTTCATCGGCCTGCTTCATGCAAAGGGCGTGGATGTGGTGTTCCGCCACACGGACGAGGGGCGCATCTACGGGGCGACCTTCATCGACCACCGCACGGGCTGCGTGCTGAACGGCTCACGCTTGGGCAGGGAGTTTTCCGCCAACGCCTTGCAGGAGCATTTCACCCTGCCGTATGCCGGCACTCCGCCGATACCGTTCACTTTCACGGAGGACACGCCACAGGCAGACATCCGTTCCTATGAGGAACACGACGAGGGGCACTCCACCGGCTTGGGGCTGCTCGGTGGCGATGCATCCGGGCGCACAGGCTCAGGAAGCCGCTTTCGAGCGTGACCTCAAACGCAGGCGGAAGAAACGCCGCAAGGGTTTGGGGCTGTAATTTATTCCTCCACAGGCATAGGGGATGAGGTCGGACTTCATCCTACATCAAGTCCGGCCTCATGTACCATGAAGTCCGGGGTGATGTATGCTCGCCTCCGTACTGTGCCTTGCGGAGATATTGTTCAACTTAAAAAAGAAACAGATTTATGTCACAACAGGAAGACGATTTGAGGGCATTGGCGAAAATCATGGATTTTCTGCGTGCCGTAAGCATTTTAATGGTGGTCATCCACCTCTATTGGTATTGTTACGAAGCCGTAAGGCTGTGGGGCATCGACATCGGCGTGGTGGACAGGGTACTGATGAATTTCGACCGCACCGCAGGATTGTTCCGCTCCATCCTTTATACGAAACTCTTTGCGTTGGTGCTGCTGGCACTCTCGTGTCTGGGCACGAAGGGGGTCAAGGAGGAAAAAATCACGTGGGCAAGGATTTGGACGGTGCTTGCCGCAGGGCTGGTGCTGTTCTTTCTGAACTGGTGGATATTGTCCCTGCCGTTGCCCGTAGAGGCAAACGCGGCATTGTACACCGCCACCGTTGCGGCGGGCTATGTCTGCCTGCTGATGTCCGGCACATGGATGAGCCGCCTTCTGCGCACCAACCTCATGGAAGACGTGTTCAACGTGGAGAACGAGAGTTTCCAGCAGGAAACGCGGCTCATCGAGAACGAGTATTCGGTGAACCTGCCCACACGCTTCTATTACAGGAAGAAGTGGAACGACGGGTACATCAACGTGGTAAACCCGTTCCGTGCGTCCATCGTGCTGGGCACGCCGGGCAGCGGCAAGTCGTATGCCGTGGTAAACAGTTTTATCAAGCAGATGATTGAAAAATCCTACTCGATGTATATCTATGATTTTAAGTTCAGCGACCTTTCGACTATCGCCTATAACCATCTGCTGAATCATGGCGATTGTTATAAGGTCAAGCCGAAGTTCTACGTGATAAACTTCGACGACCCGCGCCGCTCGCACCGCTGCAATCCCATTCACCCCGATTTCATGGAGGACATTACCGATGCCTACGAGAGTGCCTACACGATAATGCTCAATTTGAACAAAACTTGGGTGCAAAAACAGGGCGACTTCTTTGTGGAGTCACCGATTATCCTGTTTGCCGCTGTGATATGGTTTTTGCGCATCTACAAGGACGGCAAGTATTGCACCTTTCCCCATGCCATTGAACTCTTGAACCGCCGTTACGAGGATGTGTTTCCTATTCTCACCAGCTATCCCGAACTGGAGAACTACCTTTCCCCGTTCATGGACGCATGGCAGGGCGGCGCGATGGAACAGCTTGCCGGACAGATTGCGTCGGCGAAGATACCGCTATCCCGCATGATTTCCCCGCAGCTCTATTGGGTCATGTCCGACAGCGAGTTTACCCTCGACATCAACAATCCCGACGAGCCGAAGATACTCTGTGTCGGCAATAACCCCGACCGTCAGAACATCTACGGTGCGGCATTGGGCTTGTACAATTCACGCATCGTGAAGCTCATCAACAAGAAGGGCAAGTTGAAGTCGGCGATAATCATCGACGAGCTGCCCACCATTTACTTCAAGGGGCTGGACAACCTTATCGCCACCGCCCGAAGCAACAAGGTGGCGGTCTGCCTCGGCTTTCAGGACTTCTCACAGTTGAAGCGCGACTACGGCGACAAGGAAGCCGCCGTAGTGATGAACACGGTGGGCAACATCTTTTCCGGTCAGGTGGTGGGCGAAACCGCCAAGACCCTTTCGGAGCGTTTCGGCAAAATCTTGCAGAAGCGGCAGAGCATCACCATCAACCGCGAGGACAAGTCCACCTCCATCAACACGCAGATGGAGAGCCTTATCCCGGCGAGCAAGATTTCCACGCTAACGCAGGGCATGTTCGTCGGTGCGGTGGCGGACAACTTCAACGAGCGCATCGAGCAGAAGATTTTTCATTGCGAGATAGTGGTGGATGCCGAGAAGGTGAAACGCGAGGAGCAGGCTTACAAGCCTATCCCCGTCATCACGGACTTCACCGATGCCGATGGCAACGACCGCATGAAGGAGATGATTCAGGAGAACTACAACCGCATCCGTGCGGAGGTGCGGCAGATTGTCGCCGACGAGTTGCAGCGCATCCAGTCCGACCCGGAGCTGCAACACCTGTTGCAGAACAAATAGGTACGCCGCAGGCGAAAAGAGAAAATCCGTAGATCGGTTCAGACCGGGTTACGGATTTTCCCTTTTTCAGTTTGCCCGTGCAAGGCAACAAATCAAATTTTATCTTCTTTGCCGCTCCCGTTCCTCGTCCTGCAACATACGCTTGTTCACCTTCTCCGCAGCCCGGTCGAGGAAATAGGTGCGGCTCTCACTCTTGCGCATCTTGATGTCATTATAGATATGGTAGCAGCCTTTAGCCTGCACGCCGAACACCTTGTAGCAGTAGGAAGCTATCTCTTTCAGCGATGCTTCACCGCCGTTTATACAGCCCATCTCGCTGATGCCGTAGATAAGTTCCACGAGGTCGGAAGCCTTGCCCGTCCACCGCATGGGCGGGGCATCGGCAGGTATGTCATTTTTCTTTTCGTCTTTGGAGGGAATGGAGGATAGTGGCGGCACTTGGCTGTGTGGCATGGAAATGTGTTTCAGCATCTTGCGCACGAAGGCGAGGGCTTTGCGCACGTACACGCCGTGGTCGGTTCCCGTATCTTGCAGGGCTTTGTGGTATTGCAGTTCCGTTTCCGCATAGCTCAACGCGGGCAGCGGATGGCAGGGGCTTGCCGCTCCCGTGCAGAGCGAAATGACCGTTGCCACGAACTCGTTGTATGCCGCACTTAGCCCGTTGCGGCTTTCGGGGTTGTCTATCAGGCGGAAGAACTCCGTTTCTGTCAATATGAGATGTTCCATTTGCTTTCAGTTTTATGTTGTTACACTTGGGTTGAAGTGTGCGCACATAAAACTATCGGGCAAACGGCAGTCCAACGGATGGGATTTTTTGCGGTTTGTTTTGCAAGTCGCTGATAAACAGCAGACATATTTGATAAAAATAAATTGGAATACCCAAATTCAGCCTTTCGGAAGTGTTCAGATATTGAACACGTGTTCATAATCTGAACAGCCTTTTGAGCCGGGAAGTGTTCACTTTCTGAACAGTCGCACCCTCGTTCTTGCGGTACACGGCTTTCAGCGAACCGTCCTTGTATGTCTTTGTCTCGTCCCGCATCCATTCGCTTTCAGGCAAATCTCCAAGGAACAGGCGGCAGCCGTTCCCGGCAATGACGGGTATCGTGCAGAGGATGATTTTGTCCAGCAGGTGCATCCTTGCCATGCCGTTGATGATGCTTGCGGTAGCGGTGTTGGCTTCTATGAAACAGGTGGTGTCGGACTTGTCAAGCACCAACGTGGTAAGGGAAGTGTATTCGGAGAGCGGACGGGCGGTTTCTTTCATTCCGACAATGCCGAATCTGTCCGGCGTGTCGGTTTTGGCAAGCCATTGCTGCGCTTTCCCTGAACTGTCCGCAAGGCATCCGTCCATTGTGAGGACGGCGAATAATATGACTTTTCCCATCGGTCTCTTTTTTAGTGGTTGCGACCGAAAGCCGTCATACGAAAATAGCGTGCAAATCACACTACTTTCTGGTGACGGCTCTGGACTGCCTCTACGGAATGTACGTGACTGCACGCTATGCCGAGGCATAGCATAAGCATCACGCAATCGCCTTCCATAGTTCCAATTGTCCAGATTTTCACCAGATGCGCCTTGCGGTCTTATTCTATACTATATTTTCATCGGACGGATTTTTTTACTTTCCGCACCCGACTTTTCTCAAATGTTGCTACAAAGGTAGCCTTTTTCCTGTAATTCCTTTCATTTTTTCACAGTTTTCTATTCTATCCCGTATGCTTTCATCTTGTTGTACAGCGTAGTGCGCCCGATGCCGAGCAATGCTGCCGCCAACTTGCGGTTGCCCTTTGCCTGTTCCAGCGCATGGATGATTTGTTTCTTCTCCATGTCGTTCAAAGCCAGCGAAGCGTCATCCGCTATCGGCATTTCATCGAACTCCAACGTGTCTGCCATGACCGTATCGCCTTCGGTATGCAGCACCGCCATGCGCACGACCCGTTTCAGTTCCCTCACGTTGCCGCCCCATGCATAAGCGAGCAGTCGTTTTCTCGCTTCCGCGTCAAAGCCTTTCACCTGCCGGTCAAGTTCCTCGTTGGAGAGTTTCAGGAAGAAATCAGCCAAAGGCATGATGTCCTCACGGCACTCGCGCAGCGGCGGTATGTTCAATGTGTATTCCTTTATCCGATGGAACAAATCCTGACGGAAACGCTTTTCGGCGATGGCGGCTTGCAAGTCCTCGTTGGTGGCAGCGATGATGCGCACGTCAGCCTGCTTGTCCTTGCTGCCTCCCGTGGGTCTGTACCGTTTGGCTTCCAATGCGCGGAGCAGCATCTGCTGCACTTCCGGCGGAAGGTTGCCTATCTCGTCGAGGAACAATGTGCCTCCTGCGGCTTCTTCCCAGAACCCCTGTTTCTTGCTTTCGGCTCCTGTGAACGCTCCTTTCTCATGCCCGAACAGGGTGGAGGAGGCAAGTTCCTTTGAAAGCAGACCGCAGTCCACAGCGACAAAGGGCCCCGCCGCCCGTTTGCTCCTTGCGTGTATCTTCTCGGCGATGTGTTCCTTTCCCGTTCCGCTTTCGCCCAGTATCAATACGCTCATGTTGGTTGGGGCGACCAGCCTTATCTTGCGGTTTATTTCCCGGAAAGCCGCGCTCTGCCGCTCATGGATGGGCGTATCGTGCCGCTCCATCCTTTTCCGCAAGGTTTTCAGGAGCGGGAAGAGGTTGGCTTCAATCAGCTTCTTCGGGATGTAGTCCTCTGCGCCCTGCTTCATTGACCGGACGGCGGTGGGCACCTCGTCATAGTCGGTCATGACGATGTAGGGATTGTTCCTGCCCTGTTTCCGCAGTTCTTCCAGCAGACTGATGCCGTCACCGTCATTCAAGCGCAGGTCAGCCAGAATGATGTCATCTTCCCGCATCTTGGCAAACAGTTTCCGTGCGCCGTTGCAGGTGGAGGTGCTGACGCTTGGGTATCCCTTGCTTTCCAGCAGGCGGCATACAAAGTCGGAATAGATGATGTTGTCCTCCACTACGATTATTCTGCCCATCGTTCCGCCTCCTTTCTTGCCGAATCAACAATCAGTCCGCCCTGTGCCAGTACCGCATTTACGGCGGATTGCACCTTTTCATCCGGTATGTCCTCCTTGTGGATTGCCTCGTACAGTGCCGCCAACGGTTGCTCCGCCTTTATCAGCATCCACGAGCTTCTCAGGTGATGCACCCAGTAATCCAATGCTTCCATGTCCCCCGCTTCCGCCGCCTTGCGCACTTCGTCCATGTCGGATTGTGTAGTGGCCGCCAGCTTTTCCAACGTGCGCCGCTTGTCGCCGAAGGCGAGCAGGGATGACAGGTCTATGCTGTTTGCTTTGTTCCGTTTGATGCAGCTTTCCGTCACCGCCAGCAGTTCGTCTATGGAATAGGGCTTGTACAGCACGGCGGCAAAGCCTTTACCCGTCAGTTCTTCTTTCTCCACATAGCCTGCGGCAGTGGCTGCCACAACGGGGATGGTTTTGGAATTGCCGATTTCCGATGTGCGTAGTAGTTCCAGTACCTCGTAGCCGTTCACCTCCGGCATCTTCAGGTCCGTCACCAGCAGGTCATAGCCTTTTGCACGCATCAGGTCCGTCAATTCTTCCACGCTCCGGCAGGTGTCGCACTCCACGCCGTTTTGTTTGTACATTTCCTTCATCATGTCCAGCAGCATCCCGTTGTTGTCTATCGCTAGCACGGAGCAGCCGGACAGCGTGGGATGTCCGCCGTTTGTCTTTTCAGCGGCTATGGTTTCCTCCGCCTTTGCCAATGGCAGGCTGACGATGAAGCGGCTGCCCCTGCCCGGTTCGCTTTCCACGTGGATGTTCCCATTCAGCAGTTTCACCGTGTCGGCTACGATGGCAAGGCCCAGCCCGAAACCATCCTCCGTCACGGCATTACCCAGCCGCTCAAACGGGATGAATATTCTCGTCTTTTGTTCCTCAGTCATGCCTGTGCCCGTATCTTCCACTATCAAGGTAAATATGCCGTCCTTGTATTGGGCTTTCAACGTGATTGTGCCTTTCTGCGTGAACTTGACGGCGTTGGAGAGCAGGTTGCTCCCGATGCTCAGGATACGGTTCCTGTCTCCGTTTACTATTTCGTCCGTGCGGTCCTCCACCCTGAAGGCAAGCCGTTTGTCTTCCGCCAACGGTGCGAACTCCGTTTCCAATGTTTCGGCGATGGAGCGCAGTTTGAAAGGCTTGACGCTTGGCGTTTCCTTGCCGCTGTCCAGCCGGAAATACACCAAGAGGTTGTTTATCATCCCCGCCATGCGCCCGGCGGCATCCCCGATGGTCTGTGCGTGGCGCATACGGTTGTCTGCCTCCGTGTCGTTCTTTGAGCAGAATAGCAGGAAGTGAACCAAAGGCAGGCATCCCGAAAATCAGGGAATTGACAAACGGAGAAGCAATCGCTGTCAGTAATCCCAGTTTCCATCCATATTTGTAAGCACCGACAAGGGTGAAAAAATAAATGGGCAGCCATGTTACTCCTCCTTGCGGAATGAGATGGAAAAGTTGGGGCAATGTGATGTTGCCCACTATAAACAATGTAGCGGCTAACCAAATTTTGGACTCGGCATAGCCTAAATCATAAAGTTTTACTGTTGCTTGCATAATAATATACGTTTACTTGTTAATCAATCCTTGTTGTTGTAACCAATTGACAATGCTGTTCTTGGCATCGGGTACGCTTCGGGCTGGTATGGATGGGCCTTTGATGACCTTAGCATCCTTTTCCATGCCAGCAATGGTTTCTACGGATTGTGAGAAGCTACTGCCACCATGCGTTACAAAGGGAATGACGGTCTTGCCGCTGAAATCATATTCATCGAAAAATGTATAGATAGCCATCGGCATGTCGTACCACCAGTTGGGATAGCCCACAAATATCACATCATAGTCAGATAGGTTTGTGATGTGGGTTGTCAGCTTGGGGCGTTCATTTGCCTCCGCCTCTTTCTTGGCATCATCTATCAATGCTTTATGGGGCGTGGGATAGGTGCGTTCAGTCTTAATTGCAAACAAATCGCCTCCCGTTGCTTCACTAATCATTTCGGGCTACATACTCCGTATTCCCATACAATTTGCCGTCGGCAATGATACGGCTGGCACCCGATGAAGCATCCACGCCGTCCGGCTCCGGCCATGTAAAATAGGCTACCAAAACTTTCCCATTGGCTTGGAATTGTTTGGTTTCCGAGGCTTTTGCTTCTTCTCTGATTTCTGTTCTTGTTTCTGCTTGTACAAAAAACAGGGCAGTACACGACAATACGGCGACCGCCCCTAATGTCAAATAAATCTTTTTCATTTCCTTATCGTTTAAGAATTAATACTTCATAAATAACCGTTTGATAAAAGGCATCTGCCGACGTATGAATTGACGGACAATATCCAAAATGCCGTCCAAAGAATCTTCGTGGTAGCACTTTTCTTCCAGCGGACACCAACCTGTCTTGTCCGGGTTCTGGATATAGGGGACAAGACGCTCAAAATCCACAGAGATATGTTCTTTCCGCAGCAAGGCCAGAGCAGACAGGCTGATGGTGTCCGTATAAACATCCTTGATGCCACCCCGTACCATCAGGGCGGCAGCAGCCTTGCCCACCACCTTGTCGGCAATGTATGCGCCTTTCAGGAAAGCCGGGTTATGGCAGAGCAATTCGTATAAGTCTTTCACACCTTTCTTGCGGAAAGTGCGGGTATCGTTTCCTTGCGCAATGACACAAGAGTAATTTCCTGCGTGCAGCAGTTCTATCAGTTTCTTTTTTTGTTATCCATACGTTTATAATGTTCCTTGTTTCAGTTGTTCCACAAATCGGTCGATGCGGTGCAGTTCGTCCGGTATCTTGATGCTTTGCGGGCAATGGGGAGTGCATTGTCCGCAGCCGATGCAGTGGCTCGCCTGACGCAGCCGGGGAACCGAACGGTCATAGCCTACGAGGAAGGCACGGCGTGCCTTGCGGTAGTCCTCGTCCCCGGAAGAAGAAGGCACATTCCCCTCATTGATGCACTTGTTGTAATGGGAAAAAATGCCGGGTATGTTGATGCCGTAAGGACAAGGCATACAATACTCGCAAGTGGTACAGGGGACGGAAGGGTAACGCAACATTTCCTGCGCTGTATCTTCCAGCAGGGCAAGTTCTTCCTCCGTGCAAGGGTCGAGCGGAGAATACGTCCGTAAGTTGTCCTGCAGGTGTTCCATGTAGGTCATGCCGCTGAGCACCGTGAGCACGCCGGGGAAGGTGCCCGCGAAGCGGAATGCCCACGAGGCCACGCTCTCCGACGGACGGCGTTGCTTGAGACGGGCGTTCAGATAATCCTGCAACGAGGCAAGCCGTCCACCAAGCAACGGTTCCATCACGACGGCGGGGATACCGCGTTTCTCCAGTTCGGCATAGAGATATTCGGCATTGAAGTTCATCCCTGATGCGTGGCGATAGTCCACATAATTGAGTTGTATCTGTACGAAATCCCAGCGGATTTCCTCGTGCAGGGAAAGCAGGTAGTCGAACACCTTGACATCGCCGTGATAGGAAAAACCGAGGTTGCGGATGCGCCCGGCCTTACGTTCTTCGAGCAGGAAATCGAGTACGCCACTCTCGAAAAAGCGTTGCCGCAGGAATGGCATCCCGGTTTCTCCTCCCACATTGTGTAACAGGTAATAATCAAGATAGTCGGTCTGCAATGCCTCGAAAGAATGCCGGTACATCTCCAAGGAAGCATCATAGAGTGCTTTTCCCCGCAGACCCGTCCGCGCCAGATGGTGGTTGGACATTTTCGTGGCGATATAATAGGAATTGCGTGGATGGCGCGAGAGGGCAATGCCCGTAGCCGTTTCTGACAAACCGCGCACGTAAGGTGGAGCCGTGTCGAAATAATTCACGCCGTGGGCAAGGGCGTAATCCACCAGCCTGTTCACCGCCTCTTGGTCAATCACTTCGCCCTCACCGTCCGGATTGGGCATCATCGACCAGCGCATACAGCCGTAACCGAGCAGCGATACGCGGTCGCCGTTATGCGGATGGGTACGATAGGTCATATTCCCCGGTTGTCCTGTTGGGGAAGACGGATTCTCCTGCCTTTCTCCGCACGCCGCCAAGCCAGCCGAAGCAATGCCTGCGGCTCCCATCCGCTTGAAGAAGTCGCGGCGGGAGATTGTTTTATTCTTATCCATTGTATTTTGATGTTTATTGATTCGACGATAATGCTAATCCGTCCGGATTGAGGCTGACCCCTGCGGGGACAGGGGCTTGAAATCTTCGAGAAGCACCGTCCCCGGCGGGGAAAGTGCTTATCCGGCTCGATTGATGTTGTCCCCGCTGGGGAAAGTGGTTATCCTGACGGATTGGCTTTGTCCCCTGCGGGGATAATGCTTCTCCAGACGGATTAAAGCTTTCCCCGGACATGAGGCTACCTCAGGTCGGACTTGAGGTAAGCTCAGGTCGGACCTTTGCTCAGATCATCCGGTGAGCCTCGTGTCCTTCCACGTAAATCGCGCTGAACGGACGTGCCGGACAAAGGTTCTCGCAAGCCCCGCAGCCGATACAACGTTCCGTATTCACGACTGGAATCTTGGGCGAACCATCCAACAACGGGTCGGACGGCACCATCTGTATAGCTCCCGTGGGGCAATGGCGGGCACAGTTGCCACACTCCACGCCGTCGGTCAGCGGCACGCAGTTCTTCTGTATCCACACGGCGTGGCCTATTTGTGTAGCACTCTTATCTGCCGTAGTTATTGGGCGTATCGCTCCGGCTGGACAGACCTCGCTGCACCGGGTACACTCCGATCGGCAATATCCCCGCTCATAGGACATTTCGGGTTGCATCAGTTTCGTCAAGTCTGTGGACGGACGAAGCACTTCGTTGGGGCATACCGACACGCAAAGCTGGCAAGCGGTACAATGACGAGCAAAATCGCGTGCGCTCAATGCGCCGGGAGGAATGACCGGGGTTGTACGCTTCGGTATCTGTTTATCTTCGATGGCTGCCAATCCGCCATCTACTTTCTTCTCCTGCGCTTTCAGGGTCGCAGTGGTAGCCAATATCGCTGTTGCAGTCAGAAAAGAGCGGCGGGCATCATCAATCTGTTTGGCATCTACGGTTTTCTTCGGCTCTACTTTTATTGGCTCTATTTTCTTTTTGAACCAACGGTAACTGATTGCCCCATGCTTGCATGTATCAATACAATCCATACACACCACGCAACGGCTGTAGTCCACCGTATGCTCCTTGCCGTTAATGCACGCAGCCTTGCACTTGCGCGAACACAGACCGCAGGTATTGCACTTATCCGTGTCAATAGTGATACGCAGCAGGGAGAAGCGGGAAAGGAAACCGAGCACCGTGCCTACCGGACAAATAGTGTTGCAGTATGTCCGTCCGTTCCGCCACGCCAAAGTGCCTATTATAATAAAGGTAAGTGCGGCGATAATAAATGTCGGCAAACTCTTTAACCAAACTGATGTTTCATAAAAGGCATAACTGTCCATCCGTTCTGCAAAATAAGCCAATAGGTTGTTCCCCCATTGGTATATCGGAGCAAACAGATTGTTTGCAATTCTGCCGTATGAACTGTATGGCGCAAGTAAGGCAACAACCGAGCCTATCCCGGCAATAATAGCAAGGATGAACACAGCCAAAACACCGTATCGTAAGATATTCTTAGCAGGCGAATAAGAGAAACGGTATTTCTTCTTGCGCCGTCCGTTTATCCACGAAATGACATCCTGCATCACACCTAATGGGCAGATGACCGAGCAATATACCCGTCCAAAAATGAATGTCAGTGCAACGAGCAATACAACGACACCCACATTCAAGGCAAGCACTGCCGGAAGGAATTGTATTTTTGCCATCCAGCCGAACCAAGTGTGTATTGTCCCCGTAAAGTCGAGGAACAGCAGTGTGATAATAGCGAAGAACAGGACGGCTAATGTAATTCTGATTTTGCGTAACATAAGGCTTACCGGATAAAGTTGGTTTGTATTCTTTGCTCTCGTTCCGGATATACCAGTCCCATTTGTTTGCCCGCTTCGATGCTGTGCATCAGCCACGCCATATTGCGCCCTAACGTTCGCATAATCTGTAAGCCTTCGCCGTCCTGCCGAACTTCTTCGGGTGTATTGCCATATACCATCGGCCAATACTGCGAAGGCACTACCGGCATCCCACGGTGGATGAAGTAACGGTTCAGTTGGTCGAGTGTCGAAGTGCTACCCGACCGTCGGCAACTGGTGACGGAAGCCGCAGGTTTGCCCGCCATCTTATTGTTGGTATGGGCGCAGAAAAACGCCCTGTCCATAAACGAAGTGATGTTGCCTGCCATCGCAGCAAATGCACGGGTGAGCCGAAAACAAAGCCGTCGTATCCTTCCGCTTTGTCTAAAAACTCATTGACGGCATCGTTCATATAGCAACGCCCCGTCTTGCTGCAAGCACCGCAAGCCACACAACCCGATATAGGCTGTCTGCCAATCCAGAACATTTCCGAATCAACATTCTGCTCTTTCAACCCTTTGCCCACTTCAGTCAAGGCGGTATAGGTGCAGCCTTCCTTGTTTGGACTGCCGTTTACCAACAATACTTTCATCTTTCTACCTTGGTATTCTCCTGCCGGATTGCCCAATATTTCTGTGGCGTGCAATCCGCCTATGCCCAGCCCGGCACCGATGGCGACAGTCCCCATCTGCTTCAGGGCCTCGCGGCGGTTCATCTTAGGATATTCTTTCTTGTCCATACGCTATAAATGCTTTATATTCTTTCGGATACAAAAATAGCGCGCCCCGTGAGGAACACGCTTATTTGAATCAAACCATTGCTTGCGCAAATCAAACAATCAGTTTTTCTTCAATTCAATCAAAGTAACTTCTGGTATGGCTCCTATGCGGCAAGGCAGAGTTCCACCAAGTCCTATGTTCACATACAGATAGCGTCCCTGTGCTTCATACAGTCCGTCACATTCGGGATAAAGCCATGCAGACGGGGTATATTTCCCTATCCGCAACTGCATGGCATGGGTATATCCTGACAGTGTAAGAGGAATGTCGGTCTGCGGCAATACTTCTGCTTTCCAATGGCTGGGGTCGTGCGACAGAAGAATACGGAACATGGATTCCACACCACTTTGTGCAGCCAGAAGTTTTCCTCGCTTGACCACACTATGTGCTCCACAGCTCTGATTCTCTACGCCTAAAATGGCAATGCTGTCCTTGCCGCGATAAACAATACGGGATTCGTTCAATAAAACATTCCATCCCAGACTTCTTTCTTTATCAATCAAGGCGTGTACGGCTTCACTCCTCATGGATTCTTTCGGGAAAGAAACATAAGGGGCATAATCATGATTCCCAAGTACCGAGTACACACCATCGCGTGCTTGTAGCTTTTTCAGTGCAGGGATGTAAGCATTCATTTCTTCGTGTGTAAACGAAACCAAATCACCCGTGAAACAAATCATGTCCGGTTGCAAAGCATTGATGCTTTCTACCACTTGGTCAAGGAAATTGGTATTGCCGCGTAAGCCATCCAAATGAAGGTCGGAAATCTGGACAATGCAATAGCCATCGAATGATTCAGGCAGATTGGCGAAACTAATGTATTCCCGTTTTATCTCATATCGGGTTCGTCCGATAAAATAGCCGTATATTACCACCAAGAACCATATACTGACCAGTATAATGGAAGTAAACAAAAACGGCTTATAGGAAACTTTGAATACAAAAAGTTTTCCCACAAGTGCTGCCACACCATACAGCACTTGCGGAAAAACAAATAATATACTTCCCAATAAAAGGGATGTGACAATCAGAAACTTCATTTATTCAACCAGTGTCCGGGTGAAAAATTCCGTCAGTTTCTCCACCGCCGGATTGACTGCTCCCTCCTTGTCATAAAGGTCGATGTGAGAATAGCCGGGGATGGTGTACACCTCTTTGTCCTTACCCGGAAGGGCATTATAGATACGTTCGGTTTGCCATTCGGAGTCGGCCTTTTCGCCTACCACAAGCAGCACGGGCTGGGTCAGCAGGTAGATGTTCTCTATGGCGGAGAAGGCCATTTTTGTCGCTTGGCTGCGGCGCAGGTAGAAGTTGTCGGCACGAGGATGCCACGCACGAGCGGTGCGATAGTATTCATATCCCTCACGAAAGGACGGTGCGGTGTTTTCGTCCGGTTCGGGACACATATAGACTTTCATCAGTTCAGCACCACGGGCTTCACGGGTACGCTGTTCCGATACGTCCTCTAATAATTTAATCTGTTCTTCTATACTGCGCCCACGAAGCCAACTTTCACGATTTGCAGCACCGATGTCAGCGGCACTCACGCCCGCCACGGCACGGATGCGTCGCTCGGTCGGTGCGGTGGCAATGACGTATCCACCTCCGGCACAGAGGCCGAGGGCGCCGATGCGGTGTTCATCGACAAAAGGAAGCGTCACGAGGTAATCCACAGCATAGCGGATGTCCTCCACCCGCTCGTAGGGTGCTTCCGACCAATGGGGCGTTCCGCCGCTTTCTCCCGCGTAAGTTGCATCAAAAGCGAGGGTCACGAAACCTTTCTCCGCCAAGCGGTAGGCATACAGTCCGGCGGACTGCTCCTTGACGCTTCCGGCAGGATGGATGCTGAGGATGACGGGATATTTTTTGTGTTTTGTCGAAACCTTTCAGCAAAAACAGGTTGCCCACCAATACAATGTTGTTGCTACGCAGGAATGATACCTTGCGCACAGTCACGCCACTGGTGGTATCCACGGGAGTCACTACGTAGGCCTCGGTCTGGGGCGTGCCAGGTAGACCATCGTTCTGCGATTGCGCTACGGCTCCCGAACAGGCAAGCACGAAAGCGACTGCTGATAGGATTGTTTTCTTCATATTCATTCATTTTTAATGATACGTTTTACGGATACAAAAATAGCGTGCCACGGCCTAGACATGCTTAATCGAATCAAACCATCGTTTGCTCAAATCAAACCATCCCTATCTTTACTTGCCGAATTCTGTAAACCATTTCACGGTATCTGGATCGTAGTGCGAGAAGAACAGGCTTTCGCTCTTGTCCAGCTTGGCGATGGCGTCCATATCTTCTGCGGAAAGGGAGAAGTCGAATACATCAAGGTTCTGCTCCATGCGCTCCTTATGCGTGGACTTCGGAATGACCACCACGCCACGCTGAATAAGGAAACGCAAAGCGGTTTGTGCCACGGACTTGCCGTATTTCCCGCCGATGACTTTCAGAACGGGGTTGGTGAAGAAGTCGTTGCGCCCTTCGGCGAAGGGTCCCCACGACATGATTTGTGTGCCGTACTGCTGCATGATTTTCTGCGCCTCTACCTGTTGGTTGAACACGTGCGTTTCCACTTGGTTCACCATCGGTTTGATGTCGCAGAACTCTGCCAAGTCAATGAAACGGTCGGGGTAGAAGTTCGATACACCAATGGCGCGGAGCTTGCCAGCCTTGTACGCTTCTTCCATGGCACGGTAAGTGCCGTAGTAATCGTTGAACGGCTGGTGGATGAGCAGCAGATCGATGTAGTCCGTCTGGAGTTTGCGCAGAGATTCGTCAATGGATGCCTTCGCCTTCTCATACCCGGCATTGGATATCCACACCTTTGTCACAATGAACAACTCTTGGCGCGGGATACCGCTTTTCTTTACCGCATTGCCCACACCTTCCTCGTTGGCGTATGCCTGCGCCGTGTCTATCATCCGATAGCCCACGCTCAGGGCATCCGATACACAACGTTCACACTCTTCCGGAGTTACTTGATAGACTCCATAACCTAAAATCGGCATTTCCACGCCGTTTGATAATCTTACTGTTTGCATAATTCGTTTCTTTATGGGGTTGTTACTATTTAATATCTTATTCGTCTGCTTTCTTCCATTTGTTTCCGAAAGTTGTCTGCTCCGTTTCCACGTGTCCGCGATGCCCGTGAATAGTGCAGGCATCGAGGGCGGCTTCCAAGGCACGGAATTCCTCGTCGGTCAGCTCCACATCGGCGGCACCCAAGTTTTCCAAGATGCGTTTCTGGTTCTTCGAGCCGGGAATGGGTACCACGTTGGGATACTTGTGGAGCATCCACGCAAGAGAAATCTGTGCATTGGTGGCATTCTTCTTCGCCGAATATTTGGCAAGGATGTCGAGCACGGGCTGGTTGGCGATGATGTTCTCACGGCTCAGTTGGGGAACGAACTTACGTACATCGTCCACCGCCTCGAACTGCGTATCCGCCTTAATCTTGCCCGAAAGGAAACCGCTGGCTATCGGTGAGAAAGGCACTACACCGATGTTGTGTTCCAGACAGTATGGAAATATCTTCTTCTCGCAATCGCGCTCCAGCATGGAGTAGAGATTCTGCACGGCGGTAACAGGCGTAACAGCATGTGCCTTTGCCAATGTATCCACACCCACCTGCGACATACCCCAGGCACGAATAACACCCTCCTTGATAAGCCGTCCCATCGCAGCAGCTATTTCTTCAAATGAAACGTGTTCATTGACGCGGTGCAGGTAGTAAAGGTCGATGTAGTCCGTCTGCAAGTTCTTCATCGACTGCTCCAGATGCTTGCACGTGGCATCGTAGATACTTGTGCCGTCTGCAATCTCTGATTCGTGGAGGAACATTTTGGTGGCAAGCACGATATCCTTGCGGAACGGGGCGACAGCCTTGCCCACCAACAATTCGATGTGTCCGGGAAAGAAAACCACGTCGCCATATACCTCCGCCGTATCGAAAAAGGTGCAGCCCGCTTCATACGCCTTGCGGATGGCCTCGATGCTGTATGCCTCTT